>Ga0209963_1000011_pt1 | contig 1296714 bp, 1171 predicted proteins | sample ThiBio_1000_biof_2_FD_183957 | JGI IMG/M metagenome (GOLD analysis project Ga0209963, IMG submission 183957) | Wastewater bioreactor microbial communities from Cape Town, South Africa - Thiocy_cont_1000_biof (SPAdes) | ecosystem: Engineered > Bioreactor > Thiocyanate-remediating >...
CCGCGTCAAGCGTTGTCCTCGCTTACGCTGCGGGAACGCTTGACCCGGACGTCTGAAGAGCCTCACCGGGCCGCCGATGATGCCTCCCCATGCCTGATTCTGAGACAGGATCACAGAGTCAGGATAATGCCACGAGTTCCTCGAACGCATACTTTCTGGAGCCGTTAGAGCCCGAGAATTTGCGGTCCAGGCGCGAACCGTGACCGGTGGCATGTCCGAGCTCATGCAAGGCTGTCCGATGCCAATTAATCGGCTCGAAGTAAGCTTGGGGCGGAGGCACCTGAATATAGTCGTGGGCAGGCATATAGAACGCCCTGTTGCCGCCAATACGGAAGTCGATACCGGTGGCCTTGATCAGCGCCTCGACCCGCGGTTTGATCGGGCTTGCCACCCGCAGCGGAGCCGAAGCTGCGACTTCGCCAGGTAACCCTTCACATTGCTCGATATTGAAAACGGTGAAGCGCTTGAGGAATGGGATGGCCTGGGCATCCTCGCCCGTCTCGCGAGCGCGCTTCTTCTCGTGATCCGGGACAAAACGATCGGCATAAACGACCGTTGTCCCGTGCTCGCCTCTGCGGACATTCCCGCCGAGTGCGAAAGCCTGTCGATAGGTTATCCAATTCTGTGTTGGGAACCCGCGTTCCACGACCGCGCCCCAAAGGATAAGCACGTTGATCCCGCTGTACGCGCGACGGGTGCTGGCATTCTGCGGCAGGGAAAGCGAGGCTTTTGCCGCGGACGTCCCCCATGGCTGAACCCAGGGAAAACAACCCGCTTCCAGCTCCGCAATTATCTTGCTGGTGATCTCGTCGTAGAGGTTCGACCGGTCGGCGACGGCATGGGTTCGATTGGTCCGAACAGACATCGTGGTTCTCCGCGACGGGCGCCGGAGGCCTCTCCTCCCGCTTACAACCCGTCGCGAAAAACCCGCCCCCTCCTCTGACTCTCCGTCGGGAGAGCCCCTGCTCTCCCGACCAATGTGAAAAAAGGGCGTACAAGGCGGAAGCACCGAAATGTCCGTCAGCGGGAATAAGTCAGTTCGGTGCTGGAGCACGTTCGTGGCCCTGAGACCGGTTCAACAGGGCGGCCGAAGGAGCATCAGCATAGCGCCGCCGTGAGGCGGGATGCGGGACCGACCGCCCCCGGCGAAGGGCGCCATATGAAACGATGCTTGCTAACTTGATCGCAGAGCAGGAAGCGATCCGCAGCGCATGACGCTTGGTCGGTCCGGGCCATGGTTGTCCCTCACCGGCCGATATCTACGAAATGACCGCCCGGCGTACGCTTGGCGGCTTTCACCCGTTCCACCCTTGAAGACTATCGGCTTCAATCGTCTGCTCAGCGATGGAGGAATGGCGCCATGACTGGTCCCAGGGAAGGTGCAACAAAGCGGACGATCCGCCGAAAGGAGCTGCGCGAAATCGTACCTCTGGCCGACAGCACAATCTATGAAATGGAGCAACGCGGGCAATTTCCACGACGCTTCGCTCTGACCCCTCGGTGCGTTGTTTGGGATCTGGCCGAAGTAGAAGCCTGGCTCCAGGCTCGCAGGGCGGTTCCCCTCACCCGAGCGAGTCCTCCTGATGTGCGTTTACGGAAAACCTCTCCTGTCAGAGCGCGAGATCGCGCACAAATACCGTAGCATAGGGGACGACTGCCACTGTGCGGTGTCGATGATCAATCCGTTCGGGCACATTTGCCGCTGCGGCGGACGGATGGAGCCGCAGAGTCCACTGGCAAGTCCAACGCCCCAGTGAAGGCTTCAGGTAACCGTCCGTGAAACCAGATTGAGCGGTCGCGAACGTCGAAAGCTGCTCCCGAGATTCGGGACATCTATGATAACCATCCACCCTGCCGAAGATCGCTGATGGTCACGTCGGCACGATCACGCCGGCGGCATGATGGCGATGATGATCAGGAGCAAAAGCGTGCTGAACTTGCTGCTTATGATCGGCATGATGCCGTCTGATGTCACGTCATCAGACCCTCGAAAACAGCCATTATATAAGCTATTTTCCTCACAAAAGCTCGAAACAGCTAATTTTTGAGGCGAAAATGATCGACCTGAACGATCTTGGCAATGAGATCAAGAATGCCAGAAAGCAGCGTAAGCTGACACGGGAAAAGCTCGCCGAACTTTCCGGGCTCAGTCGGGCGAGGATCGAGGCGCTTGAGAACGGCAGGGTAGCCGACATGGGTTTCAAACGCGTACTCACGCTCATGAACATTGTCGGACTGGATTTCCGGCTGACGACCTTCAACAACAAGCGCCCCACACTCGAAGACATCATGGAGGAAGATGAAGCTGCGCGTTTGGGTAGGTAGCAAGCTAGTCGGCGTCCTGATGCGTAGCGGGAGAAACGAACTCGCCGATTCTCAAGCCGGAACATGTGGTAAGCTATCCGCTCCTGTGTGGGATCAAAGCGCCGGATCGGGCGCCAGGATCTGCATCGACGGCGGGATGAGAGTCGGCAGGTGCGTCCTGCCATCCACCCAGGCATCAATGATATCCGACCATTCCTGCATCATGTGCCGACGCTGCACCTCATATTCGGCCTTGTTGTAGACGCCACGCGACGAGCGTCCATCCTCGTGCGCCAAACACTTTTCTATCCAGTCGCTGTTGAAGCCGAGCTCGTTCAGCAGCGTCGAACCCGTCCGCCGCAGGTCGTGAACGGTAAACGGCTCCAGGGGCAGCCCCTGCACCTTGGCCCGTTCGACAACCGCATAGGTCACCCGGTTGAAGGTGGCGCGTGACATCGGAGCATCGGCGTCATACCGAGAGGGCAGAAGATACCTTGAATTGCCTGCACAGGTTTTCAAAGCGATCATGATGTCGAGGGTCTGGCGCGACAGATAGACGTTGTGAGCCTTCGAACGCTTCATCCGCTCTTTCGGGATGGTCCAGACCGCGTTCTCGAAGTCGATCTCGTCCCATACCGCGTCCTGCAGCTCGCTCTTCCGCACCATCGTCAGAAGGTAAAGCCGCATTCCCAAACGGATCGTGGGGAGTGTGGCCACATGCTCCAGCTGCTTCAGCATCACCCGAATTTCCGAGGGAGAAAGTGAGCGGTCCTTTGGCACGAATGTGGCAATTGACGCGGGCCCGACTTCATCAGCCGGATTGGCGACCTTCTCCCCATGCAGGATCGCGAAGCCGTAAATCTGCTTCACGATATCTCGTACGTGAATTGCAGTCGCCGGGGCACCACGTTCAACGATCTTGGCGCATAGGGTCCTTAAGTCGTCTGGCGTGATCTCCGGCAGGAGGCGGTTGCGCCAGACCGGAAGAAGCTCCCGCTCGAAGATGGCGCGCCGCATGGCGCGCGTGCTGTCGGCCATCGGCGCGACGGTGAGCCACTTCTCCCCGAACTCGCCAAAACTCTTTGCCTCTTTCAGGCGACGCTTGTCGCGCTGCTTCTCGATTGCCGGTGATCGCCCCTCGCTAATGGCGCGCTTGGCGTCGAGGCACTTCTCTCGGGCCAAAGCGAGCGAGATTCCGTCTCTGCCATATCTGCCTAGATAGACGGTCTCACGGCGTCCATGTAGCCTGTAATCCAGCCGAAACGAGATCGCGCCACTGGGCATGACGCGAACGTACATGCCGTCACGGTCAGCAATCTTGTAGATTTTTTCTTTTGGTTTCAGTGCCTTAAGGGCAGTGTCCGTCAACATACCCATTGCCTCCTGAAAAGTACCGTCAGCACAATTTCGAGGCTTCGTGACAGGAAATTCCTTTTTTCTTCAATGCCTTAAGGCACAAAAAAGTACCGTCACGAGCCTCTTTGGCTCCGACGGTACTTGGAAAGATTCGGGTGGGCAATATGCGGGAGGTCCGTCAAGCGGTCCGTCAGAGCCGATCTCTGCGTGCCGATTGTCGCTGATTGTCTCTGGAAGGATTTATTTGTGTTTTCAGTGCGTTACGTCGCAGATTGGCGTATTTCCGGCGGCATTTGGGTAGGCCTGAATCATTCCCACTCGATCGTGCCCGGCGGCTTCGACGTGACGTCGTAGACGACGCGGTTGATGCCACGCACCTCGTTGATGATGCGGGTGGCGGCGGCGCCGAGGAAATTCATGTCGTAGTGGTAGAAGTCGGCCGTCATGCCGTCGACCGAGGTGACGGCGCGCAGCGCGCAGACGAATTCGTAGGTGCGCCCGTCGCCCATGACGCCGACGGTCTGCACCGGCAGCAATACGGCGAAGGCCTGCCAGATCGCGTCGTAGAGACCAGCCTTGCGTATCTCGTCGAGATAGATCGCGTCGGCCTGGCGCAGGATCTCGAGCTTCTCGCGGGTGACGCCGCCGGGGCAGCGTATGGCAAGGCCAGGGCCAGGGAACGGATGCCGGCCGATGAAGCTCGCGGGTAGGCCCAGTTCCTTGCCCAGCGCCCTGACCTCGTCCTTGAACAGTTCGCGCAGCGGCTCCACGAGCTTCATCTTCATGCGCTCGGGCAGACCGCCGACATTGTGATGCGACTTGATCGTCACCGACGGGCCACCGGAGAAGGAGACACTTTCGATGACGTCGGGATAGAGCGTCCCCTGGACGAGGAAGTCCGCGCCGCCGAGCTTCCTGGCCTCTTCCTCGAAAACCTCGATGAACAGGCGTCCGATCGTCTTGCGCTTGGTCTCCGGGTCGGCCTCGCCCTCCAGGGCCGAGATGAAACGGTCCGACGCGTCGACCAGGATGAGCGGCAGATTGTAATGCTCGCGGAACATCGCGACGACGTTGGCGGCCTCGTCCTTGCGCATCAGGCCGTGGTCCACCAGGATGCAGGTGAGCTGGTCGCCGATGGCCTCGTGCGCCAGCAGCGCTGCAACGGAGGAGTCCACGCCGCCCGACAGCGCGCAGATCACCTTGCCCTTGCCCACCTGCTGGCGGATCGTCTCGACGGCGTGATCGCGATAGGCCGCCATGGTCCAGCCACGGCTGAGACCCGCAATCCGGTGGACGAAGTTGCCAAGCAGCTTGGCGCCGTCCGGCGTGTGGACGACCTCGGGGTGGAACTGCACGGCATAGAACTGGCGTTCCTCGTCGGCAATCGCCGCGAAGGGAGCGCCATTGGACGTGCCGACCACCTTGAAGCCGTCGGGAATGGCGGTGACGCGGTCGCCATGGCTCATCCAGACCTGGTGACGCGTGCCCTTGGCCCAGATGCCGTCGAACAGCGCGCAGTCGTTCTCTATCTCGAGGAAGGCGCGGCCGAACTCGCGGTGGTGGCCCGCCTCCACCTTGCCGCCGAGCTGGGCGCACATGGTCTGCTCGCCATAGCAGATGCCGAGCACCGGAATGCCGGCGGAAAAGACCTCGTCGGGGGCGCGGGGCGAGCCGATGTCGACAGTGGAATGCGGGCTGCCCGACAGGATCACCGCCTTTGGCCGGGTGCGGCGGAAGCCCTCCGCGGCGGACTGGAACGGAACGATTTCGCAGTAGACGCCGGCTTCGCGAACGCGTCGCGCAATCAGCTGCGTGACCTGGCTGCCGAAGTCGATGATCAGAACGGTGTCGGGATGTGTCGTCATGGCGAGCCTTTAAAGAAAGAACCGATTCGGCGCAATGGGCTCCCGCGCCCTGCGTCTTTCCGTCCTTTTCGGCCTATGCGAAGCGGATCGCGCCCGAGGTGATCGCCTGCTCCAGAGAGCCCACGGCAGCGGCCAGTTTCTCGTCGATGACGTGCAGATACTCGGTCCAGTCGTTGACGTGCCGGAGTTCGGCGACCCCGTCGGAAATGCCGCGCAAGCCGACCAACGGCACACCAAAGAGCTGGCAGGCACGCAGGCAGGCGAAAGTCTCCATGTCGACCATCTCGGCATCGATCGCATCATAGGCGGCGCCGGAGATGACCGCGCCGCCGGTCGACAGGCTGGCGCTCTTCACGCCGGGAATGACGAACGGCAAGGGCACCGTCACCGGCATATCGAGAAACGGCGTGGCGCCCTTCTCGAAACCAAGCGGCGAGGCGTCCATGTCGCGGTAGCTGACCGAAGAGGCCTGATAGATCTCGGTCTGCTCGAGGGTCCGGCTGCCGGCCGAACCGAGCGAGACGATCAGATCCGGCAACGCGTTTCCGGCCCGCAACGCCGCAAGCTCGACGCCCAGCCGCACGCCGGCCTCGACCGGCCCGACGCCTGTCATCAGCGGCGAGAAGAGCCGCCTCAGATGGGGACCGTATTCGGCCTCGACGGCCATCACGAAGAGAACGGATTTTCCCGCAATGCGCGACACTTCACCGGTCATAACCTACCCCTTGCTCGTCGCCCCTGAGGAAAGGATGAGGGCTACGTGCTTTCGCTGCCCCCGGCCCTTCGCCATGGCTCCGGGCGTTCGTCGCTCGAAAAGCCCATTTGGGGGCTTTTCGTCCGCTACGCGGACCGCTCCTCACCCCTCTATGCCGTCGCGGCCGACCACCGTCATCATCGTGCCGGTCATGGTGGCGATCAGCTTGGCCTCGCCATCGGCGGCAAAGGCATAGGCCTGGCCATCGGCGACGATGATGGTACGCCCGGGCTTGGTCACCGAGCCACGGAACAGGAAGCGCTCGCCCCTGCCCGGCGCAAGCAGATTGACCTTGAACTCGATGGTGAGCACGCCGGAATTTTCCGGCATCAGCGAAAAGGCCGCATAGCCGCAGGCCGAGTCCAGCGCCGTCGAGATGACGCCGGCATGCAGGAAACCATGCTGCTGGGTCAGGGCCTGCGAATAGGGCATCTCGATCTCGATGATGCCGGGCGTCACCAGGGTCAGCTCGGCGCCGATGGTGGCCATTGCCTGCTGGCGCGAGAAGGACGTCCTGACACGGCTCTCATAGTCCGGAGCGGGTTCGATCTTTGCTGCCATGGCCTCAGACTTTCACCTTTGCTGGCGAAGCTTATTGCAGAGCGGGAAGGCATGCGCAATCGGCAATTGCTGCAGCGCAACAACTGTCAATTGAGCTGGAGGATCGCGGCATTGAGCAGCGTCGCGAAGGCGACCCAAGCGCCATAGGGCACGAACAGCAAGCCCGAGAGCCTGTCACGTTTCCAGACGTGGATGATGAACAGCAGGATGCTGGCCAGCAGCAGCAGGATGACGATCAGCGCCGGCCCGATCAGCTTGGCGCCGAAGAAGGTGGGAGACCAGAGGAAATTCAGCACAAGCTGGCTGGTCCAGATACGCATGGACGTGCCCGCGGACTGCCGTTGCCATGTCCGCCAGCCCGTTATGGCTATGAGCATGTAGAGCACCGACCAGACGGGGCCGAAGACCCAGTTCGGTGGATTGAAGGAAGGTTTCGCCAGCGCGGCATACCAAGCCCCCGGCAAGGTGGCGTAGCCGATCAGCAGGCCGCCGCCGAGGACGAGAATGAGAAAGACGACGAGAGATGGATATTTTTGCAAGCGCGCCCCCGCGTCAGTGACCTACCTGACACCAGAACTGGGGCGCCGCTGCCCATCGTCAACAGCTCGTCAGACGGTCCTGCGAAGGGCGTGGAAATAGAAGCCGTCCGTGCCGCTCAGAGCCGGTGACAAGGAAATGCCGCCCGCATCGGCGACACGCGCGGCCGTTGAGTGGTCAGGGAAGTGGATGTCCCAGAGCTGCCGATGGTCGACAGGGGAAAAGCCGTCCCGGCGTTCCCGGAAGGCAGCGACCTGATCGCCGTTCTCTTCCTCGAACACCGAGCAGGTGATGTAGACCAGGAGCCCGCCCGGCCTGACAAAGGCGGAGGCTGCGTCGAGGATCGAGGCCTGCTCGCCCCGGCGCGCATCGAGCTGCTTCTGGGAAAGCCGCCACTTGGCGTCCGGCCGGCGGCGCCACGTGCCGCTTCCGGTGCAGGGTGCGTCGACAAGCACGATGTCCATACGGCCGGTGAGCGGAGCGAGCTCGCCGGGCTTCGACACGATCTGCACATTGCGGTTTTCGGAGCGGCGCATGCGATCGAAGATCGGCGCCAGCCGCGCCTTCTCCGCGTCGTGGGCGAAGAGCTGCCCGCGATTGTCCATGGCGGCGGACAGAGCAAGCGTCTTGCCGCCGGCGCCGGCGCAGAAATCGAGCACCTGCATGCCCGGCTCGGCACCGGCAAGGACAGCGGCGATCTGCGAACCCTCGTCCTGCACCTCGAACCAGCCCTTCTGGAAAGCCGGCTCGACCTGCACATTGGGGTGCCTGCCATCGCCCTCGATCGGCGGGATGCGGATGCCTTGCGGCCCGATACGGGCCGGCCTGGCGCCGGTCTGGCCCAGGGCATCGAGCACCTTGTCGCGGTTCGCCTGCAGCGTGTTGACCCTGAGATCGAGGGGCGGCCGCGTTGCCAGCGCAGCGCCTTCCTCGACCCAGGCATCGCCAAAGGCCCGTTCGAACAGCGGTACGCACCAGTCGGGTATATCTGCCCGCACTGCCGGTAGGGCGTCGGCAAGACGGTGGCTGGCGATCGCCTCCAGCTCACCCGCGTCGAGCAATGGCGGCGCGAACTTGTCGCCGTCGAGGGCGTCGTTGAGCGAGCGCGCCGTCTCGTTCCATTCGAGCAGCAGGGCGCCGAAGCCGACGGCGCGCGGCGTCTCGGCGCCCAGCAGCCAGCCCGCGGAACGCCTTCGACGCAGCCCGTCATAGACGATGTTGCCGATCGCCGCGCGATCGCCGCCACCGGCGAAGCGATGCGACAGGCCCCAATCCTTCAGCGCATCGGCCACCGGCCGGTGACGCCGGCCGATATCTTCCAGCACCTCGATCGCCGCAGCCAGCCTTCCGCCCAATCTCATTCTATCTTCGTACTCCACCAACCCGCTTCCAGCCATGCTCTAGCGCATGGCCCCGAGAATCGGAATCAATTTTCGGCCGGGATCAGGCGCAATTTCAACGCGTGGCGACGCCCCTTGCTTGCTGGACCGGGCGCCTGTGTAATGCTTTGCAACTTTTCCAGTTCCGCCTACTCTTTCACTGCGATTCGCAAAGAACTGAATGCTGATCGCAAGAAATGACCAGGAGAGGGCAATGAAGACTTATCTGGCGGAAGTTCTTGGCACGTTTTTATTGGTTTTTATCGGCACGGCTTCAGTGGTGACCGGTGGCTTTGGCGGCGCTCTGCCGCTCGGGCAGGAAGGCATCGGCCTGGCGTTCGGCATCGGCCTCATCGCGGCGGCCTATGCCATCGGCCCGATCTCGGGTGCGCATCTCAACCCGGCGGTGACGCTCGGTGTGTTCCTGGCCGGCCGCATGCCGGCAAAAGACGTCGTCCCTTATTGGATCGCACAGGTCATCGGCGGTATCATCGCCTCGCTTGCGCTCTGGATCATCGTTTCCGGACAGGTCGGCGGCCATACCGGCGGCTTCGGAGCCAATGGCTGGGACGTGGCTAAGTGGGGCGTCAGCTCGGCGTTCCTTTGGGAGGTCATCGGCACCTTCACCTTCGTCACGGTGATCCTCGGCGTTACGGCTGAAAAGCATGCGACGGCGTTTGCCGGACTGGTGATCGGCCTGACGCTGGCCGGGCTGCATTTCGCCATCATCCCGGTCACGGGCACGTCGCTCAATCCGGCCCGCTCGATCGGTCCGGCACTGTTCTCGGGTAGCGCGGCGATCGGCCAGCTCTGGCTGTTCATCGTCGCGCCGCTGATCGGCGGCGCGATTGCCGGCATCGTCGCCAAGGCGCGCATCTTCGAGAAGGACTGAGCCTCGAAGCTATCGACAAGCAAGAAGGGCGCGGCCCCCAGGCCGCACCCTTCTTCATTTGGCTGATCGGCGGACCGGCTCAGGCTGTCCTTGCCGTCTTCAGTCCGAGTTCGGCGACCATCGCCTCGCGCATCAGGTATTTCTGCGGCTTACCTGTCACCGTCATCGGCAATTCGGTACGGAAGCGTATGTAGCGAGGGACCTTGTAGTGGGCGATCTGGCCGGAACAGAACGCCTTGATCTCCTGCTCGGAGACGATCTGGCCGGGTTTCAGCACAATCCAGGCGCAAAGCTCCTCGCCGAATTTCTCGTCTGGAATGCCGAAGACCTGCACCTCCCTGATCTTCGGATGGCGATAGAGAAATTCCTCGACCTCGCGCGGATAGACGTTCTCGCCGCCGCGGATGACCATGTCCTTCACCCGCCCCACGATGTTGCAGTAACCTTCGGCATCGATGGTTGCGAGGTCGCCCGTATGCATCCAGCCCTCGGCGTCGACCGCTTCATGGGTCTTGGCGTCGTCGTCCCAATAGCCCTTCATCACCGAATAGCCGCGCGTGCACAGTTCTCCCGGCTCGCCGACCGGTACGGTGGCGCCGGCGACATCCACGATCTTGACCTCGACATGCGGATGAACGCGGCCAACGGTCGAGACCCGCTTTTCCAGAGGATCGTCGATGCTGCTCTGGAACGAGACCGGGCTGGTCTCGGTCATGCCGTAGGCGATGGTGACCTCCGACATATGCATCAGCGACACCACCTTCTTCATCACCTCGATCGGGCAGGGCGAGCCGGCCATGATGCCGGTGCGCAGGCTGGAAAGATCGAAGCTGGCGAAATCGGGATGGTCGAGCTGACCGACGAACATGGTCGGCACGCCGTAGAGGCCGGTGCAGCGCTCGCCGGCCACTGCGCGCAGCGTGGCACCGGGGTCGAAACCCTCCCCCGGGAACACCATGGTGGCACCCTTGGTGACGCAGCCCATCGTGGCCATGGACATGCCGAAGCAATGATAGAGCGGCACCGGGATGCACAGCCTGTCATCCACGGTCAACCGGATTGCCGAAGTGACGAAGTTGCCGTTGTTGACGATGTTGCGATGGGTCAGCGTCGCGCCCTTCGGCGCGCCCGTCGTTCCGCTGGTGAACTGGATGTTGATGGCGTCGCCCGGCTTGAGCCCATCGGAGATGCGATCCAGGCTGTCATGCTCGTCGCGTCCGGCCATCGCCAGCACGTCGGCGAAGTTGAACATGCCGGGCGAATTCTCCTCGCCCATGCGGATGATGCTGCGCAAGGCCGGCAGCTTGCGCGCCTTGAGCTTGCCGGGCTCGGCCGTCGCGACCTCGGGCGCCAGCGTCTCGATCATGCCGAGATAGTCAGAAGTCTTGAACTGAGCCGCGGTGACCAGAGCCCGACAACTTACCTTGTTCAGCGCATATTCGAGTTCGGTCAGCCGATAGGCCGGATTGATGTTGACGAGGATCAGCCCGATGCGCGCCGTGGCGAACTGGGTGACCAGCCATTCCCAGCGATTGGGCGACCAGATGCCGACGCGATCGCCCTTCTCCAGCCCGAGCGCCAGGAAGCCGGCGGCCAGCGCATCGACCGCTTCGGAAAGCTCATTCCAGGTGAAGCGCTTGTCCTGTCCGACGAATACGGCGGCATCCAGCGTGCCGTAGCGCGAGACCGTGTCGGAGAATATGGCCGGGATCGTCTGCTCGAGCAGCGGTACCGCGCGCTCGCCCGAGACATGCGCCTTACCGTCGAGAGGTTTCAGGAAGGTGCCATCGCGCTGTGCTGTGCGCAGGTTGCTGGCATTCTTCAGTTCGTCCAGATTGATCGCCATGGCCGTTTCCTCCCAGACAGGACGAGCCTACCAGCACGCTTCGACTATGGAAATCCCGCCGATAGTCTCCCTCCCCTCGAGGGCGAGGGGCCTCGGGCAGCGAGGCGGGTGGGATCGTATCGCGTCGAGCACTACCGCAGCGCCCCTCCCGTCCATCCGCCTTCGGCGGCTGTCCACCCCTCCCCTCAAGAGAGAGCGAGGGCGCTCACCTTGGCGGCGATATCCCGCAGCAGCGCCTCATCGGTGGCGTCACGGGCCTTCTTCGAGGCGACAAGACAGGCCTGGGACTTCAAGACGACGCCGTCACCGAGGACCTTGAGAAGATTGGCGCGCAAGGTGGATCCGGTGGTGGTGATGTCAACCACGACATCGGCGAGCCCGGCGGCCGGCGCGCCCTCGGTAGCGCCAAGGCTTTCGACGATGCGATAGACTTGGATGCCGTGCTTCTGCGAGAAGAATTGCTGCGTCAGGCGCCAATATTTGGTGGCGATGCGCAGTCGCCGGCCGTGGCGCTGGCGGAAATCGGCGGCGACGTCGTCGAGGTCGGCCATGGTGTCGACATCGAGCCAGATCTCGGGGACCGCGACCACGACGTCGGCGTGGCCGAAGCCGAGCCTGGCGACGATCTCGGCGCGCGCCTCCCAATCGGCGACGTTCTCGCGCAGCAGGTCTTCACCGGTGATGCCGAGGTCGATGGCGCCCTGCCCGATCTCGCCCGATATTTCCGAGGCGGACAGGAACGCCACCTCGACGCCGTCGACGCCCTCGAGGCGCGCCCGGTATTTGCGGTCGTCGTCGGGCAGGCTGACGGCAAGGCCCGCCTTGGCCAGTACTTCCAGCGCCTGTTCCTTGAGACGGCCTTTCGAGGGGATCGCCAGCGTGATCATGACGCGTCCCCGCGCAGGGCCTCGATACGGTCGATCCAGACGGAGAAGCCTACGCCCGGTATGGTCGCCTTCGCGCCAAGCAGCGTCAGCAGCCTGTCGTAGCGGCCGCCGCCGGCCAGCGGCGGAGCTCCGTCTCGGGCACCGATCTCGAACACCAGGCCTGTGTAGTAATCCAGCGGGCGGCCGAAGGCGGCATCGTAGCGGATGGTGCCGGCGGGAAGGCCGTGCGCGGCGACGGCTTCGGCGCGCGCGGCGAAATTGTCCAGGGCGCGGCCGAGCGAAAGGCCGGCGGCGCCGGCAAAATCTTCAAGGGCGCGCGTGGCGCCATCCAGCGTGACATCGATGGCCAGGAACGATTTCAGCGCCGAGAAGGCGTCGTTCGACAGCCGCACGCTGCGCAGCTCGGCCTTCTCGATCAGGCGTCGCGCGATGTCGGACGGCGCCCGTCCGGAGGACGCCGAAAGCCCGGCGTCTTCCATGCCGGCGGCGATATGCGCGGAAAGCCCCTCCAGATCGCCATCGAGGACCAGCGTGGCTACCTCGGCGGCGAGTTGACCGTTGCGTGGCGGATTGGCGAGGTCGGTGAGCGCGGCTTCCAGCATTGCCGCCGAGCCGAAGGCGCGGGCGAGGCGCATGCGCCAGCCACGCGGCAGGCCGAGCGCGGCCAGGACCGCCTCGAAGACAGCCTGGTCGCCGAGTGTCACGGCCAGTGGCCGGCCTGGCAGCGCCAGGCTCAGCAAGGCGTGCGCGTCGGCCAGCGAACGGGCGTCCGCCCTGGCCGTATCGCGATCGCCGAGATCCTCGATGCCGGCCTGGAAGAACTCGTTGCCGCCTTCGCGGCGCTGGCGAAACACTTCGCCGAGATAGGAATAACGGCGCGGCGTGCCGGCCTGGCTGGCGATATGGTCGAGGCAGACGGGAATGGTGAACTCCGGCCGGAGGCACAGCGTCTTTCCCGTTTCGCTCTCGGTCAGAAAGATGCGGCGCCGCAAATCCTCGCCCGCCATGTCGAGGAACGGGTCGGCCGGCTGCAGCACAGCCACGTCAACAGCATGCGTGTCGCGTTCGGCGAAGAGCTTGGTGATCTCGGCGGCGATGGCCGGGTAGCGGGAGGTCATTGATCGGCAGGGCGCGAGCTCATGCGCCACCCTTCACCCGGTCCGCAGCCTGCGCCGCCAGGATTTTCCGCACCTCGACGACCAGTTCGCTCTCCGGGACGGTCACCTGGGCCGGGCGCGCGGCGCGCCACTCGGCATTGTCGGAAATCTCGGCCGACATGCGGGCGCCCTCGATCAGGTCCTTGATCTGCAGTTCGCCCCGGGCGCGCTCGTCGCCACCCTGAATGACCGCCACCGGGCTACCGCGCCGGTCGGCATATTTGAGCTGGGCCTTCATGCCGGCGCCGCCAAGATACATTTCGGAGCGGATGCCGGCGGCCCGCAGATCGGCGACCATTTTCTGATAACGGCCGAGGCTTTCCGTGTCCTTGTCCATGACCAGCACAATGACCGGCGCGATCACGTCCGATGTATCGAGCTTGCCGAGGTTCTTCAGCGCCGTCATCAACCTGCTGACGCCGATCGAAAACCCCGTCGCCGGCACCGGCTCGCCCCGGAAGCGCGAGACCAGGCCGTCATAGCGGCCACCGCCGCCGACCGAGCCGAAGCGCACGATCTGGCCATCCTCGTTGGGGATTTCGGCGAGCAACTCGGCCTCGAAGACAGGACCGGTATAATATTCAAGACCGCGCACGATCGAGGTGTCGATGATCACCCGGCCACCATAACCGGCGGTGTCGACCATAGAGGCGATCGCGGCCAGTTCGTCGATGCCCTCACGGCCAACGCCCGCAAGAAAATCGAGCGATTGCAGCCGCGCGATCTGCGCGGCATTGGACGAGATGCCGCCGCCCTCCTTCATATTCACCCACGATCCGGCCTCGCCCGCCGGCGCGTAGTTCATGAAGCGAAGCACGGTCTCGATCGCCTGCCGCTCCAGCCCGGCGCCCTTGGTGAAGTCGCCGCTTTCGTCCTTGCGGCCGGCGCCCAGCAGTTGCGCCACGCCTTCGGGGCCGACCTTGTCCATCTTGTCGATGGCGCGCAGCACGATCAGCCGGCGCCCGGCATTGGCGTCGCCGCCGAGGCCGATCGCCTCCAGCACGCCGTCGAGCACCTTGCGGTTGTTGACGCGGATCAGATAGTCGCCGCGCTTGATGCCGAGCGCTTCCATGACGTCGGCCATCATCATCGCCATCTCGGCGTCGGCAGCAGCACCGGCCACGCCGTTCGGCGTGCCGATCGTGTCGGCGTCGAACTGCATGAACTGGCGGAAGCGTCCGGGACCGGGCTTTTCATTGCGGAACACCCAGCCGGAGCGATAGCTGCGATAGGGCTTCGGCAGCTTGTCGAAGTTCTCGGCGACGAAACGGGCCGTCGGCGCGGTCAAATCATAGCGCAGCGACAGCCACTGGTCGTCGTCGTCCTGGAAAGAGAACACGCCTTCGTTCGGCCGATCCTGGTCGGGCAGGAACTTGCCCAGCGCATCGGTGTATTCGATCATCGGCTGGTCGACCGGCTCGAAACCATAGAGCTCATAGACCGAGCGGATCGTCACCATCATCTTTTCGACGGCGCGGATGTCTTCGGCGCTGCGGTCGGCAAAACCGCGCGGCAGCCGCGCTTTCGTCTTTTCCGATTTGTCGGCCATGGGATGAGGTCTTTTCGCTAGGTCAATATCGACGTGTTCGAGCGCGCGTTTCCTAACCGATGCAGCTTGGTGCGGCAAGGGAGTGCGCCTTCCCTTCTCCGAAACAAACGAGCCACAAAAGAAACAATTCCGCCACCGAGGCGGCATCGTGCCGACACAATCGAAGTGAATAAAGCGCCCGATAACAAGGGGTTGCAGGGGTCATGCCCGCGTCAGCGAATTTCGACATCATCGACAGCGTTCATGCGCGCGGCATCGGCCTGAGAGCCGACAGCCACTCGCAGTCACGCGCCAGCCAGGTCGCCGGCCCCTTCGAGGTTGCGCCGGAGGACCGCAAGGGGTCCGGCATGCGCGATGTGTTGATCACGGGCTTGCTGGTCATCTATCCGGCCTTTGCCACGGTGGCGGCCATCGTGGTAGGGCTCTTCCTGGCCGGCGCCGGCGGCGCCTGAGCCGATCCGCGCGGCAAGTGCGCGTTCTACCCGGGGGATATCATGCGGACGATATGCACAGGCACGCTTTGTGGCGTGCTTTTGCTTGGCGCGACCGGGGCGGCGAACGCCTGCCAGGCCGGGGATTCCAGGCTTGCCGGGCACTATTATCTCAACGGTGTGATGGAGGTCGGCTCCGAACTGCTGCTGCGCAAGGATGGCAGCTTCGAATTCATGCTCGCCTATGGCGCCAACGACCAGTACGGCAAGGGCTGCTGGGTGCGAAAGGGCTCGACCGTCGAAGTCATCCCGGCAGGCCGAAGTTCGGCCTCGACACACCAGACACCTGACGATCGCGGCTTCAGCGGCCTGGTGCTGACCATCTCCGGCTCCGGCCTGGTCTGGAACATCAACGAAAGCGGCCACAAGGGACGATACGAGAAGTAGCGCCGACCCTCGCCGTCTTGTGGAGAGAGACGCACGGCTGCGGAGTGGGGGCCGGAAGACTCTTTTCTGTCCCCCACCCGCGCCTGCGGCGCGGCCTCCCCACAAGGGGGAGGTAAGAGGCCACGCTCTACTTCGGACGCTTGAATGCCTTGCGTTCGGCTTCAACCTCCGGCCGGCAGACGCAGCCCTCGAGATGATCGTTGACCAGCCCCATGGCCTGCATGAAGGCATAGACGGTGGTCGGGCCTACAAAGCTCCAGCCGCGTTTCTTCAGCTCCTTGGAGATCCTGACGGAAACGGCGGTGGTCGGGTTGGCGCGCAGATGCGCGAGGTCGACGATCGCCGGCCGCTCGTCCGGGCCGGGCTCGAACTTCCAGAACCAAGCGGCCAGAGAGCCAGCCTCGTCGGCCAGTTCGCGTGCGCGCCTGGCATTGTTGATGGTCGAGACGATCTTGCCGCGATGGCGGATGATGCCGGCATTGCCGAGCAGGCGCTCGACATCGGCATCGGTGAAGGCCGCGACCCTGTCGAATTCGAAATTGGCGAAGGCCTCGCGAAAATTCTCGCGCTTGCGCAGGATGGTCAGCCATGACAGGCCGGACTGGAAACCTTCGAGGCAGATTTTCTCGAACAGCCTGCGATCGTCGGCCACGGGCCTGCCCCATTCATGGTCGTGATAGTGGAGATAATCCGGCAGGTTGCCGTGCCAGAAACAGCGCGAGATGCCGTCAGGGCCGGCGATAATGCCCGTATTCTCATTTGCCATCGCAGAAAATCCATTTGTTAATGCGCTGCGGCACCAATTTTACTCCGGCTTTACCAGATTCCTGAACCGGCCGGTAACCACACCAAAAGGTTTACTGACAAAGCGGCATTTTACGCATTCCGATTCATGTTTCAGTTGCTGGTCCGCGCCAAGGATCGCGAAGCCGGGGGCCTCTCCGCCCCGGACGAGTTCGACGATCCAAGGTGCGTTTCGATGAAGACAGCGTTGCTTTCCCTGCTCGGCGCGATGGCCGTCCTGGCCACCGGCGCCACGCCCTCCCTCGGCGGTGACCGCTATGCGGACCGGCCGCCCGTGATGGTGAGCCCCGATCTTTCGGCGCCCTGGCTGCTGCAGCTCGGCCATGCGCCCGGCATCGTGCGTCCAAGCCGCCAGGCAGCGCAGCAGCCGCAGCGCTATATCCAGACGCAGCCCGGCCAGCAGCGCACCGCCGCCGTGCAGGCGCCGGCCCGACGCATGGTGATGCGGCCGCAGATCAACCCCGTCTACCTGCCCCAGGAAGTCGCCTATGGCGGCCACCAGAAGCCGGGTACGATCGTCATCGACACCAAGCAGAATTTCCTCTTCCTCGTTGAAAAGGACGGCAAGGCGCGGCGCTACGGCGTCGGCACCGGCAAGCCGGGGTTCGAGTGGGCCGGCACGCACAAGATCACCAACAAGCGGGTGTGGCCCGACTGGCGTCCGCCGGCGGCAATGATCAAGCGAGAGGCCGCCAAGGGCCGCTACCTGCCGACCTACCTGGCCGGCGGCATGGAAAACCCGCTTGGTGCGCGCGCGCTCTATCTCGGATCCACGGAGTATCGCATCCACGGCACCAATCAGCCCTGGACCATCGGCGGGGCCGTGTCGTCCGGCTGCATCCGCATGCGCAACGAGGATGTTGTCGACCTCTACGAGCGGGTCAATATCGGAACCACCGTCGAAGTGATATGATCGGCACAGCGAATCACTTGGCCCAGAAGGCGTAGAACAGCCTCAAAAGCCATTCGAAGACACCGGGGGACGGGCCGTATGGGGATGCGGCCGGTCACGGAAGGGCAGCACGGGAAACCGCGCTGCCCTTTTTCATTGCCCGCGCCGACGATGCCCGCGTGCAATCCGCGCAGGTCGTTGGGAAAGCATGAAGGTTCGCTTTCGTGCTGCCTTTTCCCCGCATCCTTTGCTATGTCGGCGCCAAATTCCACTTTGAAGGATCCAGCCATGTCGCTCTCCGACGACAGCCGCTATCTCCGGGGTGGCCCGGTCGCCAAGCGCATCATCGCATCCGTGCGCGAGGACGCGGCCATCGCGAAGGCCGAAGGTTTTCCGCCGAAGCTCGTTTCGATCACGGTCGGCGACACCGCCGCGGTCGACGTCTATGTGCGCAACCAGCGCGCCAAGGCAGAACTGGCCGGCATCGATTTCGAGGAAAGGCGCTTTCCGGCGACGATCACGGCCGGCGAGCTGGAGGCGGCGATCCACGGGCTCAATGCCGACCCGCGCGTCACCGGCATCATCATCCAGCGGCCGGTCCCGGCGCATATTCCGATCAAGACGCTGCAGGCGGCGGTGCATCCGCTGAAGGATGTCGAGGGCATGCACCCGGCCTCGATCGGCAACATCGTCTACAACCAGCTCGATCTCGCGCCCTGCACGGCGGCCGCATCGGTCGAACTGCTCAAGGAGACCGGCCTCGACCTGAAGGGGCTGGAGGTGGTGGTCGTCGGCCATTCAGAGATCGTCGGCAAGCCGATCGCCTTTCTTCTGATGAGCGAGGGCGCGACGGTCACGGTCTGCCACCACATGACGCGATCGGTGGCGGCACACGCGCGGCGCGCCGACGCGCTGTTCGTCGCTGTCGGCAAGCCACGCCTGATCAAGGCCGACATGGTCAAGCCGGGCGCCGCCGTGATCGACATCGGCATCAATTCGGAAACCCTGCCCGACGGCTCCACCCGCATCGTCGGCGACGTCGACACCGACAGCGTCAAGGAAGTGGCCTCCTGGATCACTCCAGTACCGGGCGGTGTCGGCCCGATCACGGTCGCCATCCTGTTGCGTAACACGATGGTGGCGCTCAACCGGCAGCGCGCGCTCTACCAGGCGACCTACGGGACAGCGGACAAGCTCGCGGCTGAGTAATCGAGGCCATTTCGACGGGAAATGCGTTCGGCGCTTTTCCCGGAATTGCCCTATTCCGCAGCAACCAGTCTCTCGTCCGAAACGCCTTCCGGCTTCGGACCGCCATAGGCCCAGTCGAGCAGCTTGATCGTGTGCACGACCGGCAGTTTGGCGGCGGACGCGATCTGGGTGATGCAGCCGATGTTGCCGGTGGCGACGATTTCGGCGCCGGTCGCCTCGATGTTTTTCACCTTGCGGTCGCGCAGCTTCGCCGAAATCTCCGGCTGCAGGATGTTATAGGTTCCGGCCGAGCCGCAGCACAGATGGCCCTCGCGCGGCTCGCGCACGACGAAGCCCGCCTTGGCCAGCAGCTCCTTCGGCTGGCGCGTGATCTTCTGGCCGTGCTGCATCGAGCAGGCCGAGTGATAGGCAACGACCGTGCCCGGCTTGCGCACCGGCTCCGGCAGATCGATGGTCGCCAGGTACTCTGTAATGTCCTTGGCGAGCGCCGAGACACGCGCGGCCTTCTCCGCATAGGCGGGGTCGAGGCGCAACATGAAGCCATAGTCCTTGATCGTGGTGCCGCAGCCGGATGCCGTTATGATGATGGCATCGAGGCCACCCTGCTCGATGGCGCGCGTCCAGGCGTCCACATTCCGCCTGGCCGAGGCAAGTGCCGCCTCCTCGCGGCCCATATGGTGGACCAGCGCGCCACAGCAACCTTCGCCTTCCGGCACGACAATCTCGACGCCCAGTCGCGTCAGCAGCGAAATCGTCGTGTCGTTGATGGCCGGGTCGAGAACCGACTGCGCGCAGCCGGTGAGAATGGCGACACGCCCTCGCTTCGTCCCCTGTCCGGGGTGCACGCCTGGCAACGCTTTCGCCGACGCCGACGGGATCGAGGTCGGCGCCAGTCTGAGCATTGCCGCCACCGGCTTCAGCGCCGGCAGCTTCTCGAACAAGCCAATGAAGGGACGGCCGAGCCCGGCGAGCTTCAGCGCCGCGCGAAAGCGTCCGGGGTAAGGCAGCACGAAGGCCAGCAGGGCGCGCGTCAGCCGGTCGGGCAGCGGCCGCCGGTAGGTCTCATGGATATGGGCGCGGGCATGATCGACCAGATGCATGTAGTTCACGCCCGAAGGGCATGTCGTCATGCAGGCAAGGCAGGACAGGCAGCGGTCGACATGGGTGACGATTTCCTTGTCCGCCGGCCGGCCGTTCTCCAGCATGTCCTTGATCAGGTAGATGCGGCCGCGCGGTGAATCGAGCTCGTTGCCGAGCGTCACATAGGTGGGACAGGTGGCGGTGCAGAAGCCGCAATGCACGCATTTGCGCAGGATCTTCTCCGATTCCGCGACATGCGGATCGGCAAGCTGTGCGGCTGAGAAATTGGTCTGCACCTGAGTTACCCTTAATGCCCGAGCATGATGGTCCCGAAAGCGCCCGCTCGGGACGTCGTCCCTACGAGCCGAGGAGCCAGCTTTGCGGATTTTTGACCGGCTCGCCCCGCTGCAACGCCTGCAGGCCGAGGACGCAGCGCGCGATGAACCAGACCGCGACGACGAACATCAGCAGGAAGCCGACCACGAGCATCATGAGCACGACTGAGATCAGGGCGTAGAGCAGCCCGATCCAGAAGGTCCTGATCAGGAAGGTGTAGTGGCTTTCGACGAAACCGCCCGCCTTGCCGCGATTGACGTAGGCAAGCACGATGCCGACGATGCCGGAAACGCCGATCACGAGGCCGGCGAGATAAAGGATGTAGATGACCAGCGCGTTGGTGGCGCCCGGCTCCAGCCAGCGATCGGTCTGGCGCGGTGAAATGCCGTTGTCCTGATTGCTCATGATACCCCTCCCTCTGTTGCCGGGCTCACAGTAGCAGAGACCGACGGCAGCGCCATGCGGCCGGGATTGAGGATAGCCTTGGGATCGAATTCGGCCTTGAGCCGGGCTGAAAGCGCGGCCAGATGCGGCGGCTGCGGCTGGAACACCGGAACGGCGGCACGATGCGCCGCCGCGGCGCGAACAAGCGTGGCGTGGCCGCCGCCATGCTTGCGGATCAATCCCCGCAACAGCTCTGCCTCGGGATCGTTCTCGCGCATCGAGAGCCACACCAGCCCGCCCTGCCAGTCGTAGAAGGCGTCGACCGCCGCCTGCATGCGCAAGGTCATCACCATGTGATGCGCCTCGGCCGGGGCCATCGACACGCGCCAGACCGCTCCTTGGGTCGATGCGAAGGGCACGCAATCCCTGATATCGCGCCAGATAGTCCTGGACGCCTCGCCGGCGATGTCCTCCAGAGGTCCGGCCTTACCGAGCAGTTGCCGGAGCGCCTCCGTACGGTAGACGACCGACGGGCCAAAACCCTCGACACGCAGCAGCGTCGCCGCATCGCTGCCAAGCCTGCCACCGGCGACACGCGCCGCGATCCGCTCCGGCAGGTGGGCGGCGCTCGACACTTCGGCGCTGGAGCCGAGCGCCAGCGCCATGGCGGCAACGGCGGCATCGTCGAGCAGGCCGCGAATGGCCAAGGTCACCTCGGTCTCGGCCGCCGGCAGCACCTTGAAGGTGACGTCGGTGAGCACGGCGAGCGTGCCCCAGGAATTGGCCATCAGCTTGGAGAGATCATAGCCGGTGACATTCTTGACGACGCGCCCGCCCGACTTGAAGGCCTCGCCACGCCCCGAGACGGCGCCGACACCGAGGATATGGTCGCGCGCGGCACCCGCCTTCAGCCGCCGTGGCCCGGACAAGTTCGCGGCAAGCACGCCGCCGATCGTTCCGTTCTTGCCCCCTTGGCCCGGCTCGCCGCCGAGCAGCGGGCCGTAATCCATCGGCTCGAAGGCGAATTGCTGACCGTTTTCCGTCAGCAGTTGCTCGATCTCGGCGAGCGGCGTGCCGGCCTTCGCCGACAGCACCAGTTCGGCCGGCTCGTAGAGCGTGACGCCGGTAAGCTTCGACAAGTCGAGCGTATGCTCGGTCTGCAGCGGGCGGCCTATGCCGCGCTTGGAACCATGGCCGAGGATTTCAAGCGGCGCCTCTTCGGCCGCCGCCCATTGAACGGTGGAGAGGACTTCCGTTGAGGTGGATGGGGTGAAGGTGGTCATGAGTGCACCCAGTTCCTCGCCCCCGCAAAGCGGGGGAGAGGTGGCTCGGGCAAAGCCCGAGACGGAGAGGGGGCCATCATAGAGCGTTGTCTCCAATTTTCCTGGCGGCGAATACAAACCTGAGATCGGCAGCAGCCACATCTTCGGCAAGCCGCCCTTCCAAAGCTGCAAGGATCGTCTCGCAAACACTCCTCGTGTTCTTCAACACATCGAAGTTCCAGAGCCGCAGGACGGAGAAGCCTTCGCCACGCATGAACTCGTCACGCTGCCCGTCGTAACTACTCCCGGCGTGCTGACTGCCATCGATCTCAACAATCAACCTTTGGCCCCGACAGGCGAAATCCGCGAAATAAGGACCAATAGGCATCTGGCGGACGAATTTGTATCCGCCCAGCTTTTTGGCTTTCAACTCATTCCAGAGAGTAGCTTCCGCCTGATTTTCTCCATGGCGAAGCTCACGGGCCCGGACAATCTTTTCGGGCGAGCGGCGGCTTGGCTGATAGGCCGCCCCCCTCTCCGTCTCGGGCTTTGCCCGAGCCACCTCTCCCCCGCTTTGCGGGGGCGAGGAACCCAAGTCCTGAGACCTTACCATTCCTCGAAAACCTCGAAGCAACGTCGGTGGCTGTGCTCGCGTCTTCATTCCAATGCGCATCCGGCGATCGCACGGAGAACCCAAAGTTTATCAGCCTCCGATACCTTTAATTGGCTCAATCGAGTTCGACCGGAAGCGGAGATTCTGAGCACATTCGTTCCAGGGAACTCCCGCTTCAACGTCAGCAAGCCGAGGCGCACCATGGATTGCAGATCACGCGTATAGGGTGGACAGCGAGAGCTTCCGACCGCCATCCCTACTTCACCGTAACGCTCCGTGAATACCCACAGCAAAGCACCCATACGGCGCAAAGACGGTGGAGAAACAATCGGCTTCGGATCGGGGCCGTATCTCCAATTGCCAGCCAACCGCGTGTCGGCCAGGCGATCCTTGATGATCTTGGACAACGGCAAAGCTAGCGCGGCTGGCTTCCCCATCAAAACCTCGGAATATCCGGAAAGGCCACCTGTCCCCGATGAACATGCATCCTCCCCAGCTCAGCGCAGCGGCGCAGTTGCGGGAAGACCTTGCCGGGATTGAGCAGGTGGTTGGGATCGAACGCGCATTTGACGCGCATCTGCTGGTCGAGATCGATCTGGTTGAACATTTCCGGCATCAGGTCGCGCTTCTCGACGCCGACGCCGTGCTCACCGGTCAGGACGCCGCCAACCGCGACGCAGAGGCGCAATATGTCGGAGCCGAAGCTCTCGGCCTTGTCGAGTTCACCCGGCACGTTGGCGTCGTAGAGGATCAGCGGGTGCAGGTTGCCATCGCCGGCGTGGAAGACATTGGCGACGCCGAGCCCGTACTTTTCCGACAGCTCACGCATGCCGGCCAGCACGCGCGGCAGTTCCTTGCGCGGGATGGTGCCGTCCATGCAGTAATAGTCCGGCGAGATACGGCCGACCGCGGGGAAGGCCGCCTTGCGCCCGGCCCAGAAGCTCAGCCGCTCCTGCTCCGATTGCGAGATGCGGCAGGTGGTCGAACCGTTGCGATAGGCGATGGCCTCGACCAGCCCGATGAGATGGTCGACCTCGACGCTGGGACCGTCGAGTTCGACGATGAGCAGCGCCTCGACATCGAGCGGATAGCCTGCATGGACGAAATCCTCGGCCGCGTGAATCGCCGGGCGATCCATCATCTCCATGCCGCCCGGGATGATGCCGGCGCCGATGATGTCGGCGACGCATTGGCCGCCCTCCTCGCTGGTCGGGAAGCCGATGAGCAGCGCGCGCGCCGTCTCGGGCTTCTTCAGGATACGAACGGTGACCTCGGTGACGACGCCGAGCAGGCCTTCCGAGCCGGTCATGACGCCAAGCAGATCGTAGCCTTCCTGATCGAGATGGCTGCCGCCGAGACGTACGACCTCGCCATTCATCAGCACCATCTCGATGCCCAGCACATTGTTGGCGGTGAGCCCGTATTTTAGGCAATGCACGCCGCCGGAATTCTCCGCCACGTTGCCGCCGATCGAGCAGGCGATCTGGGAGGATGGATCGGGGGCGTAGTAGAAGCCCTCCTGCTCGACGGCGGTGGTGATGCCAAGATTGGTGACGCCGGGCTGGGCGACGACCACACGGTTGGGATAGTCGATCCGGATGATGCGGTTGAAGCGGCTCATCACCAGAAGCACCGCGTCCTCGAGCGGCAGCGCGCCGCCGGACAGCGACGTTCCGGAACCGCGCGGCACCACGCGGATGTTGCGTTCGTTGCAGTATTTCAGGACGCGCGAGACCTGGGCCACAGTTTCCGGCAGCACCACGACGAGCGGCAACTGCCGATAGGCTGTAAGCCCATCGCTTTCGAAAGCCCGCATGGCGTTGGGCGCGTCGACCACTCCCTCGCCCGGCACGATGATACGCATGTCGGCGACGATCTCGTCGCGGCGACGCATCGTGGCTTCATCTGGCTTCGGCATGGTCAGGCCGGACATGGCAGCCCTCACTCCGCTTGACTGGTCAAATTGTTTTACCAGCGCCGGCGACGTGTTGCAAATGCCGCGTGGATGGACGCCGCGCGGCGACGCCGGGCGTGACTTCCCCAGCGTCAATCTGCCGCTGGCGAAGCGGGGCTATTCGCCCGGATGCTTCGCCGGCTCGGAATGCGACTGGCGGATGCGGCGCACGCCCCACCAGACGAAGAGCACCGCGACCGGCACCGACGCGGCGGTAACGACCTCCGGCGCGAAGGCGTGGCCGAAGAACGAGGCGCCCTTGGCGATGTAGCCGATGAGACCGACCACATAGTAGGAGACGGCGGCCACGGAGAGGCCTTCCACCGTCTGCTGCAGCCGAAGTTGCAGGCGCGCCCGGTTGTTCATGGAAGCCAGCAGATCGCGGTTCTGCTTCTCCACCTCGACGTCGACCCAGGTGCGCAACAGCGTCGTGGCGCGGGTCAGCTTGCGCGACAGATTGGCCTGGCGCTCCTCGACCGAGCGGCAGGTTCGCATGGCGGGCGCGACGCGCCGTTGCAGAAAGCCGGCCCAGGTGTCGTAGCCAGGCACAGCCTCCTCTTCCAGCGCCTCCAGCCGCTCGCGCACGATGCCGTCATAGGCGCGGCAGGCACCGAAGCGATAAAGGCTGGACGCGGCATCCGCCTCCAGTTCGGCGGCGAGCTCGGTAAGGTCGGCGAGCAGCGTCTGGCTGTCGCGCGTCTCGGCCGCCTTCATCTCGAGCGTGGTCTGGGCGAGCCTGTCCTCGATGCGTCGCGCGCGGCCGGACAGGGTCTGCGCCAGCGGCAGGCCCAGCATGGCCAGAGTGCGGTAGGTTTCGATGTCGATCAGCCGCTGCGACAGCGCGCCGGTGCTGGCCGGCGTCAGGCCGCGATCGAGCACCAGCATGCGGGTCAACCCGTCGCCATCCTGGCGAAAGTCGGTGACGATGGCGGCATTGCCGCGCTCGACCAGCGAATAGCACAGGCTGGTCGGATCGAAGCCGGCAATCAGTTTCTCACTCACCTGGGTCCATTTGCGGATCTCGAGCCGAATGCCCGATATCACCGTTCCCGGCGGACAGAAGCCGTTGCCGAACGGCGAATCCTCCTGCATGCGGCCATTCTCCGAAAGCGGCCCCTCCCACAGATAGGTCGAGAACTCGGTGTGCCGCTCCCAGCGCAGCGAGCCCTTGCCCCACTTCATGGCATGGTGGCGGGCGGAGCGGTCCGGCGCGGCGATGCCGAGCCGTCTCGACAGTTCCGACAGCACGGCGTGGTCGACGCCGGAGCCGCCCTCGGTCATGAAGGAAAGCTGTACGAGCACCCGCGGCTTGTCGACCATCGGATGCGGCCGGGCATGCACCTCGCCCAGCGCCCCGGGGCGCCCTTCATGCGCCGGGAACCCCATGACGCTGCCCTGGGCGCGCGGCTGGAATTCGAGATTGGACGGATTGTCCGACACGGGCGGTCCCCCTGGCTTTCCTGACCTTTCGTGTGATGGCGTCCACTAGAAACAATCGCCAGCAGACGTAAACACCAAAGTTTAGCAGTCGCGGATATGCCAACGCCGTGCCGGATGCGACGGCCGAGGACCAATTGGATAAATAATTTGACCAGTTGGCGACGCAGGCTTTAATCTGGGCGACATATCGACAATTCCCCAGGCACGCCGTTGAGCGACATTTTCTCCAGGATCGAGCATTCGCGGACCGCCGACGAGGTGGTGCAGCAGATCGAGAGCCTGATCCTCGAAGGCGTTCTGCGCACCGGCGACCGCCTGCCGGGAGAGCGCGAGCTGGCACGCCAGTTCGACGTGTCGCGGCCGATCCTGCGCGACGCGCTGAAGGTCCTCGAAGGCCGGGGGCTGCTGACGACGAGACCTGGCGGCGGCACGCATGTCGCCGACATCATCGGGCAGTTGTTCACGCCGCCGGTGACCGATCTCATCTCTACGCATCGCAAGGCGGTGACGGATTACCTGGAGTACCGCCGCGAAGTGGAGGCGATAGCGGCGGAATACGCGGCGCGGCGCGCCACGCCGGATGACCTCGCGCTGCTCGACCAGATCATGACGCGCATGGACGAGGCGCACCGCACCGGCGACTTCGAGGACGAGGCCGAGATCGACGTCGAGTTCCACCACGCGATCTGCGAGTGCGCGCACAACATCATCCTGCTGCACACGCTACGCGCCTGCTACAGGCTGCTATCCGAAGGTGTGTTCCAGAACCGGTTGCTGGTGTTCGGCGTGCCCGGCGCGCGCGAGACGCTGCTTCAGCAGCACCGCGCCATCCACGCCGCCATCAAGGCCGGCGACCCGGCCGCCGCGCGACAGGCGGCGATGGACCACATCACCTATGTCGAACGGTCGATGGCCGAGGCGGAACGCACCGGCGACTGGCGTCGCGTCTCCCGGCTGCGGCTGCGCCAGCGCACCGACAGCGGCGACATCGAACCCGCGCGCAAACGATCCCGAAGCTGAACGAGACTCCCATGAGCACCATCCTGACCATCGCCGACCTGAAGGACCTCGCCCGCCAGCGGGTGCCGAAGATGTTCTTCGACTACGCCGATTCCGGCGCCTGGACGGAGGGCACCTACCGCGCCAACGAAGAGGACTTCCAGAAGATCAAGTTCCGCCAGCGCGTGCTGGTCGACATGAGCAACCGTTCGCTGGAATCGACCATGATCGGCGAAAAGGTCGCCATGCCCGTGGCGCTAGCGCCCACCGGGCTGACCGGCATGCAGCACGCTGACGGCGAGATGCTGGCGGCGCAGGCGGCGGAAGAGTTCGGCGTGCCGTTCACGCTCTCGACGATGAGCATTTGCTCCATCGAGGACGTCGCCTCGGTGACGAAGAAGCCGTTCTGGTTCCAGCTCTACGTGCTGCGCGACAAGAACTTCGTGCTCAACCTCATCGACCGGGCGAAGGCCGCGAAATGCTCGGCGCTGGTGCTGACGCTCGACCTGCAGATCCTGGGCCAGCGCCACAAGGATGTCCGCAACGGGCTCTCGGCGCCCCCCAAGATGACGATCGCCAACCTCGTCGACATGGCGATCCGGCCGCGCTGGTGCCTGGGCATGGCGCGCACGCCGCGCCGGACCTTCCGCAACATCGTCGGCCACGCCAAGGGGGTCGGCGACGTCGCCTCGCTGTCCTCGTGGACGACGGAGCAGTTCGATCCGCAGCTTTCGTGGAAGGACGTCGCCTGGATCAAGGAGCGCTGGGGCGGCAAGCTGATCCTGAAGGGCGTGCTTGACAAGGAAGACGCGCTGATGGCGGCCGATACCGGCGCCGACGCGATCATCGTTTCCAACCATGGCGGACGCCAGCTCGACGGCGCGCCTTCCTCGATCTCGGTGCTGGAAGAGATCGCCGACGCTGTCGGCGACAGGATCGAGGTGCATATGGACGGCGGCATCCGCTCCGGCCAGGACGTGCTGAAGGCGCTCTGCCTCGGCGCCAAGGGCACGTTCATCGGGCGGCCTTTCCTCTACGGCCTCGGCGCGCTCGGCAAGGAAGGCGTAACCAAGGCCCTCGAAATCATCCGCAAGGAAATGGATATAACCATGGCGTTGTGCGGAAAGCGACTTGTCACCGACATGGGCAAGGAGCAGCTTCGTCGTTGAGGCGGTGGGCGACCTGCGGCGTCGCGCGCGATTCGGGCGCGCGGCGGACGCTGTGGCACTTTGAATCTGGCGTATGATCCCTCCAGAAATCGATCCGGTTTCTGAGGGCGATGCGCCGGGCCAGGAGGCGACGCTGGCTTTGACTGACGGCATTCATTTTATCGACGCGCGCGGACCGGACGGGATGCGCATCTACGCAATCGGCGACGTCCACGGCAGGCTCGACCTGCTCGCCGCCATGCATCGTCAGATCGAAAGCCAGCTTCAGCTGCGACCGACGCCCGACTGGCGGATCATTCATCTTGGCGACTATGTCGACAGAGGCCCGGATTCAAAGGGCGTCATCGATTTCCTGATCAAGGCGCGCAAGCGCGACCGACGCAACATCGTGCTCGCCGGCAACCACGACATCGGCTTCCTCGATTTCCTCGATACCCCGACCGTTGACTCACTGTTCATCCGCTTCGGGGGCGTGCAGACCGGGCATTCCTACGGCGTAGCCATCGACGAAGGCCTGACCGGCTGGTTCGGAACATCGGAGTCCGCCTTGCTGAGGGGGCACGCTGCCCTGGTCGAGGCGGTGCCGCAGGCCCACATCAACTTCCTGCAGTCCCTGCCCTTCTCGGTGAGCTTCGGCGACTTCTTCTTCTGCCATGCCGGTGTGAGGCCGGGCGTGCCGCTGGAGAACCAGAACCCGCAGGACCTGACCTGGATCCGCGACGTTTTCCTGCAATATCCGGGCCTCTTCCCGAAGATCATCGTGCACGGCCATACGCCGGCGGCGGAGGCAGAGGTGACGGCCAACCGCGTCAATGTCGACACGCTTGCCTGGCAGTCGGGAAATCTCACCGCGCTCGTGGTGGAGGGAGCCGAGAAAGTGATCATGACGGTGACCGCTCCGGGCTGAGGCTGTCACTCGCGTCTCAGCCGCCCGGCGAAGGAGACCTCCGCTTTCGGCCGGATCCCCTCGCCAACAGCTACCGCCGCTCACGCCCCAGAACACCGGAGCGACGACGAATGCCGATTCCGGAATCGATACGGGCTTGAGAAATCAGGAAAAAAGAGGGGGTTTACACCCTGGATCGTCGGCGCGGGAGCGCGCCTCGTCGCCTAGTGGAGGCTGGCGGTGACGCCGTAGCCATCGACAGCGTTGTGGTTGTTGGCCGCGTCGGCGGCGTAGATGCCGAGGCCGCAGATCACGATCGCGGACAGCATGGCGAAGGACAGAAGAGCTGCTTTCACGGAAGTCATCTCTGGTTGAACTTTCTGCATCTGTGCACGAGGCGGTTACCAATGCGTTGAAACGAAGAATGCGCTTCAAAGTTTCGATAATTTTGCGCTTCTAGGCGGATTCTGTATCGGCGGTGTGTCGCGTGGGTCACACAAAAGGTTCATCACGTTTCACACCGGATGCAGGCGCGGGTCTCCCTAGAGGGGAGAGCGGACACAAGCCAAGGATGAAAGCGGTTGTCCCCGACGGATTCATGAGCGCGTGCCAAATATGCCACGTCGCATCGAGGCAACAGTCCGGTCACGCGGTCGCGCCGCCGGGCACGTGACGCTGCTTCAGGCGCCATGGGCCGGTGCCCGGGGCGCCGGCTTCGGCAGCGGGAGAAGGTCGCTAGATCGTCGCCACCCAGGCACGAGCGATGGCTATGCCCGCGGCATCGGCATCCGCTCCGTTGCGGGCCATCTCGTCGTCGAGCCGGTCGGCCCAGTCGGGATGGCGCTCGGCGATCGTATCGGCGAAGGAGGTGCTCCAGTCGAGCACGAGCGGACGGTTGGCCTCGAAATGGAACTGGAAGCCGTAGACCGCGCGGCCGATGCGGAACGCCTGGTTCCTGACGGCGGGATTGCCGGCCAGCCGCACAGCATCCTCGGGCAGCGCGAAAGTGTCGTCATGCCATTCGAAGATGGGGAAACTGTCCGGCAGTTCGGCCAGGACCGGATCGTCCTTGGCGGCCGGCTCCAGCGAGACCCGGTGCCAGCCGAATTCGGTGGCGCCGCCGACCTGGTTGCTGCCGCCAAAGGCGCGCGCCACCAGTTGGCTTCCCAGGCAGATGCCGAGCACCGAGCGATCCTTGCTGGCGAAGTCGCGCGTCAGATCAAGCAAGTCGGGGAAATAAGGGTATTCGCTGTCAGCCAGGGCATTCTGGCCGCCACCCATCAGCACCATGGCGTCATATCCGGCAGAGTCCTTCGGCAGCGGATCGCCTTCATGGGCGCGGCGCACGTCGAGATCGGCGCCCGCCTCGGCAAGGGCGACACCAACCTGGCCAAGCATGGTGTTGTCATAATTGTGAACCACCAGCACCCGCATCCCGAAAATCCTGCTGACATGAAAACGATGGCGAGAGCGATATCATGTCGGCGGCACCAGAGCCAAGACATGCCGGGCGGACATTCCTCGGTACGCCGACGGAACCGTCGCCAGGACTTTTTGAGCGTGCATACATCCCCGAAAACCGCGAGGCGGTTTCGGGCTCGGCCCAGGAGAACGAGCCATGCCACTGCAAAATCGGGTCGATCCGTTCGGCACCATCCATGCCGTGCCCGAACGCGGCAGCTTGATGGGCAATCGTGGCATCATCCATGATCCGCACACCAGGACGCTGCTGAAGAAGCGCTGGGCGCTCAAGGCTTGGATCATCTGCGTGTGCGATTTCCGCGGCGTTCGCCGGGTGCCGATGGGCAGCAATCGAGTGGTCGACGGTGAGCGCCGGGCGGGCTGGACCGAACTGTTCTTCCTCGACGAGGTTACGGCGCTGGCGGCCGGCCACCGCCCCTGCTTCTTCTGCCGCCGTGAGCGCGCGACGGATTTCATCGGGCGCTTCGGTGCGGCGTACGGCATTGACGAGCCGCGCGCGCCCGCATTGGACGACCGGCTCCATAAGGAGCGGCTGGCCTCCGGTGGACGAGCCGTCCCGCTGGGAGGCCAGGCGCTGGCGGCCCTGCCCGACGGCGCGATGATCTCCTCGAAGGGCAAGGCCTATGCATTGCGCGAAGGCACGGCATTGCCCTGGGGCTTTCGCGGTTACGGTCAGCCCGTCGACCCGAAAGGACTTGCCGATGCGCTTTCGATCACGCCCGCGACGACGCTGGCGGTGCTGCGTGCCGGTTACCGACCGGCCTGGGCGGATTGACGCGCGCGTGACGACGCGGGCATTCCGCCTGGCGACAGGATGCCCAGTGTGACCTATTTCAGCTCGGATTGCGGAATGGCTGGCACATCGGGGAGATCGTAGTAGTCGCCTGCCGATTCCGGATAGAGCTGGCTTTCCATCCGCAGCCCGGTGTCGCCGTCGATCGAGCCGGCCATGACAGAGATAAAGGGGTTGTCCATCCGGCGCCAGAACAGGTTGCTGCCGCAAGCCGAGCAGAAGCCGCGTTCCGCTTCGGGCGAGGACCTGAACCAGCGCAGTGTCCCACCCTCGATTGCCGCATCCTTGCTCGCGACCTGGGTGGCGGCGACATAGTGGCCGCTGCTCTTGCGGCACTGCGTGCAGTGGCAGGCGACGACCGGACGCAAGGCTCCGCGCAGTTCATAGCGAACGCTGCCGCACAGGCAGCCGCCTTGTGTAATCTTGTCCATCGCGACATCTCCCGCTTCATGCTCCGTCAATAGACTGCGATGCCAGGGCGCCTGCTGGCATCGCGATAGCGACGGGCCGGCGTCGTCTTTGTCTCCTGAAGCGGCGCCCCCTATTGGACCTGAGTTTGCACTCCGCCTCTTGCGCTCGGGTTGCCCTGAAAACTGCGCTTCCACTTTTGGACCCGATGCCTCGCGGGCGGCTTGACGCCGGCGGCCGGCTCGCTCATTCCTCGGTCATGCGCGCCAATTACAAGATGCAGCGGCTGTTCGTGCCGGACGACCTTGGACCAGATGTCGAGCTGGATGCGGGGCCACAGCAGAGCCATTACCTGACGCATGTGCTGCGGCTTTCCGAAGGCGCGGAGATCCTGCTCTTCAACGGACGCCACGGCGAATGGTCGGCGGCGATCGCGGCGAAGTCCAAGAAGGCGGTTCGCCTGAAGGTGCTGGACGAACAGCGTCCGCAGCCCACCCTTCCAGATCTCGTCTACTGCTTCGCGCCGTTGAAGCAGGGGCGGCTCGACTATCTCGTCCAGAAGGCGGTCGAAATGGGCGCCGGCGTCCTGCAGCCCGTCATCACACAGCACACGCAGGTGGCCAAGCCAGGGATCGAGCGGCTGCGCGCCAATGTGGTGGAGGCTGCCGAGCAGTGCGGAATCCTCGCCGTGCCCGAGGTGCGCGCGGCGGAGAAATTCGAGCGGCTTCTGTCCAGCTGGGACAAGGAACGGCGACTGGTCTTCTGCGACGAGGATGCCTCGACCAACAATCCGCTGCCGGCGCTGCAGGCCGTAAAGGAGAAGAAGCTCGCCCTGCTGGTCGGTCCGGAGGGTGGCTTTTCCGACGAGGAGCGCCGAATGCTGCGCGCCCTGCCCTTCGTCACCGCCATTCCGCTCGGTCCGCGTATCCTGCGCGCCGATACGGCCGCCGTGGCGGCGCTCGCCGTGATGCAGGCGACGATCGGCGACTGGTAGCTTCGGCCCAGCGGCCCCGTTTTGCGGGAATTGCTTCTTCCTTCCGCAGTTCCCATGGGAAAGCGTTGCGCGCTTTTCCCGGCAAAACCGCTGTGCACTTTTGCCGGAATCGCTTCGATCATCAAATCCTGTTGAGCCGTGGCTCAGGATTTTTCGCTTGATCGGCCGGCGGCATTTCGTCCATCTAGCGCGGCGGTCGTCCGGCCGCCTGCAGCACCGCACGCCCCTTCCGGACGCGCAAGGAACGCTGTAGCAGTTTTATCTTGCGCATGATCCCGGCAACAATCGACGCCGGTCATCCGCCAGGAGGGGCTTGATGGCGCGCGACACAACCGATTCCCGACCGATCGAAGGCGTCGACGAACTCGTCGACTATCTGGCCGCGGGCAACAAGCCGCGCGACAAATGGCGCATCGGCACCGAGCACGAGAAATTCCCCTTCTATGTCGACGGCAACAGCCCCGTCCCCTATGGCGGCGAGCGCGGTATCCGCGCCATCCTGGAAGGCATGCAGCATAAGCTGGGATGGGACCCGATCATCGATGACGGCCGCATCATCGGTCTTGTCGAACCGACCGGCCAGGGCGCGATCTCGCTGGAACCCGGCGGGCAATTCGAGCTCTCGGGCGCGCCGCTGGAGACGATCCACCAGACCTGTCGCGAGGGCAACGCGCATCTGGCGCAGGTGCGCGAGATCGCAGAGCCCCTCGGCATCCGCTTCCTCGGTCTCGGCGGCAGCCCGAAATGGTCGTTGGCCGAGACGCCCAGAATGCCGAAATCGCGCTACGACATCATGACGCGCTACATGCCGAAGGTCGGCACCAAGGGCCTCGACATGATGTACCGCACCTGCACGATCCAGGTGAATCTCGACTTCGAGAGCGAGGCCGACATGCGCCGCAAGATGCAGGTGTCGCTGAAGCTGCAACCACTTTCGACGGCGCTGTTCGCGAACTCGCCCTTCACCGAGAGCCGGCCGAACGGGCTTCAGAGCTGGCGCGGCGACATCTGGCGCGACACCGACAACCAGCGGTCGGGCATGCTCGAATTCTGCTTCTCGCCGGAGTTCGGCTTTGCCGACTATGTCGAGTGGGCGCTCGACGTGCCGATGTATTTCGTCATCCGCGACGGCCAGTATCACGACATGACGCGCTACACCTTCCGCCAGTTCATGGCCGGCGCCGCCCGCAACGAAGTGCCCGACGGGCTGCCGACCATGGGCGACTGGGCCAACCACCTGTCGACGCTGTTCCCCGACGTGCGGCTGAAGCGCTTCCTGGAAATGCGGGGCGCCGACGGCGGGCCCTGGCGGCGCATCTGCGCCCTGCCCGCCTTCTGGGTCGGGCTGCTCTATGACGAGCAGGCGCTGGACGCGGCCGAGACGCTGACCTCGAGCTGGACCTACGCGGAAGCCCTGGCGATGCGCAACGAGGTGCCGGAGCAAGGCATCTCTGCCCCGTTCCGCAACACCACCTTGCGCGAGATCGCCCGCGACGTGCTCGCCATCTCGCGCACGGGGCTGAAGAACCGCGCCCGGAAGAACCGCGACGGCTACGACGAGACCTCTTTCCTCAACACGCTCGACGAGGTCGTGGCGCGCGGCACGACCAGCGCCGAGGAGATGCTGTCGGCCTACCACACCCGCTGGGGCGGCTCGATCGAGCCGGTATTCATGGAATATGCCTACTAGCCGTTGAAGGCTGCCCTTCGGAAGCTGAAAGGTCGCGCGGCTAAGGCACGATTCCGATTTTGGGGTCATGTTTTGCTTGGCGCATGATCCCCTTCCGAAAATCGATTCCGATTCTTGGGGTCATGCGCTAGGCTCTCCGTGACATTGTTGCGGAGGAGATCCGATGCCTTCCCTGTTCGATATTTTCGCGCAAGCCCAGAACGGCAACGGCATGCAGGCGCTTGCCCAGCAATACGGGCTTTCGATGCAGCAGACCCAGGCGGCGGTGCAGGCCCTGCTGCCGGCGTTCTCGCAAGGGCTGCAGCGCAACACGGCCGATCCCTATGGCCTCGGCGCCTTCATGACGGCGATGGCAAGCGGCCAGCACGCCAAGTATTTCGACGACGCGAGCCGGGCCTTCTCGCCGCAGGGCATCGACGAGGGCAATGGCATCCTTGGCCACCTGTTCGGCTCGAAGGATCTTTCACGCGCCGTGGCCGCGCAGGCGGCGCAAGCGACCGGCCTGAGCCAGCAGGTTCTGCAGCAGATGCTGCCGTCCATGGCCTCCATGATGATGGGGGGCCTTTTCAAGCAGACGAACAACCAGATGCAAGGAGCCGGCGGGTTCGGCGCTGGGGGCAATCCCCTTGGTGAGATCATCGAGCAGATGATGCGGCAAGGAGGCGTTGCACAACCTTCACAGCAGCAACAGCCATCGAGCCCCTATGGTGAGAATCCGCTCGGCAAGGTTCTGCAGGACATGTTCGGCGGTGGCGCACAACAGCCGCAAGGCCGGCCCCAGCAGGCACCAGACCCCTTTGGCAACAATCCGCTTGGCAAGGTCCTGCAGGACATGTTCGGCGGCGGCGCGCAACAGCCGCAAGGCCAGCCGCAGCAGACACCCGACACCTCTGGCAGCAATCCGCTCGGCAAGGTGCTGCAGGACATGTTCGGCGGCGGTGCGCAACAGCCGCAAGGTCAGCCGCAGCAGGCGCCGGACCCCTTCGGCAACAATCCGCTCGGCAAGGTGCTGCAGGACATGCTGGGTGGCGGGCAACAGACGCAGGCTTCACCGCAACAGCCACAGGCACAGCAGACCAACCCGAGCGGCAGGCCGAGGAATCCGTTCGACGACGTCTTCGGCAAGATGTTCGAGACCGGCGCGCAGCAGCGCGACGAATACCAGAAGGGCGTGGAATCGATTTTCGATCAGTTCAAGCGCGGCATGGACCGGCGCTAGAGCGGCTCGACATTTTCCGGACGTACAAAAGAAAATGCCCGATCCTGGGAGGACCGGGCAAGGGTGCAGGCGGGCCGGTGGGGATACCGGCAGGGAGTGGGAGCCTGCAGAACTTTGCGTCGCGACGAACCGGCAAAAGGTTCAGGGCGAGCTGAATTTCAGGCGCGGTCACGCAACCTTGCGGGCGTGATCCTCGATGGTCTCGACGCGATCGGTGGCGATCGTGCGCAGCCTCGCGGTGGGATCGCTGCCGAAGGGCACGTCGATCGCGACATGCAGGTCGGCGCGTGTCAGCCCGATATCGGCGAGCTCGGCGTCGGACATCTCGCCAAGCCGGTAGAAGGCGCGGCGATTTTTCCATGCGCGATAGAAATTGAAGACGGTATTGGCCACGCGCATCGCAACGGCCGGACGCGACGAGATGCGCGAGCTATCGGCGGCGAAGTCATACGTGGTCATTTCGATCTCCTTCACAATCGGACAGGCCATGAGCAATCATCGGCAACGACGATCGCCGCCGGCCCGATTCACATGCCTTTGATGTGGACAATCCCTATGTGCCATCGGCGCATTGATTAATCCAACGAATGTTTCTAATCTTTAACATCAAGAACAATGATGGATTGGACCGATGAAGGCGCCGCTCGACCTGGATCAGTTGCAGACATTCGTCTCGATCGCCGATTCCGGCAGCTTCACGCGCGCCGCGGAGGAGGTTCACCGGACCCAGTCCGCGGTGTCGATGCAGATGCGCCGGCTGGAGGAGCGGATCGGCAAGCCGCTGTTCGAAAAGGACGGCCGCACCAACAAGCTCACGGAAGAGGGCGACAGGCTGCTGTCCTACGCAAGGCGGCTGCTCTACCTGAACCGCGAGACGCTCGCGGCCTTCGACGACCAGCGGCTCGAGGGCACCATCCGCATCGGCACGCCCGACGACTATGCCGACCGTTTCCTGCCCGAGATCATGGCGCGTTTCGCCCGCTCCAATCCGCGCGTCGAGCTCACCGTGATCTGCGAGCCAACGCCGGGCCTCGTCGAACACCTCAAGCGCGGCAATCTCGACCTCGCCCTCGTTACCCACAACGATGCGCGCGCCCAGTCGGAGGTCGTTCGGCGCGAGCCGCTGCTGTGGGTCACCTCGGTCAACCACGCCACGCATGAGCAGGAAGTCCTGCCGATGGCCTTCGGGCGGCCGAACTGTATCTGGCGCCGCGCCGCCGTCGACGTGCTCGACCGCCAGCGCCGCGACTACCGCATCCTGTTCACCAGCTTCTCGGCGACGGTGATCACCGCCGCGGTTCTTTCCGGCCTCGCGATCTCGGTGCTGCCCGAATGCGCGCTTCGCCCCGGCATGCGCGTGCTCGGCGAGGCGGACGGCTTCGGCGCCCTGCCCGATTGCCGCATCGGCATCATGCGCGGCCAGACGACGCGGCCGGAGATCGTCGACGCGCTGGCCCGCCACATCTCGGAAAGCCTCGACAACATCTCCGTGCCCGTCGCCGAGGAAGCCGGAAGCTTCGACTTCGCCGCGCTTGCCTTCGCCAAGATGAAGCGCACGAAGCCGAACCAGATCCTGCCGGGCTGGTAGTCCCGACGGAAGACGCGGACAGCGGCCAACACGTCTTGACGCGGGCGATGCGGCGCGCGCCAATCGGCGCATGAGCGATCCGGCAAACGAATCACGCACCAATGCCACCGAATACACGGTGAGCGAGATTTCGGGCGCGCTGAAACGCACCGTCGAGGATGCCTTCGGCAATGTGCGGGTGCGCGGCGAAATATCGGGCTATCGCGGACCGCATTCATCCGGCCACGCCTATTTCACGCTGAAGGACGACCGCGCGCGCCTCGACGCGGTGGTGTGGAAAGGCACGATGAGCCGGCTGAAATTCCGCCCCGAGGAGGGGATGGAGGTCATCGCCACCGGCAAGCTCACCACCTATCCAGGGAAATCGAACTACCAGATCGTCATCGACAATCTGGAGCCGGCGGGCGCCGGCGCGCTGATGGCGCTGCTGGAGGAGCGCAAGCGCCGACTGCAGGCCGAAGGCCTGTTCGACACCGGGCGCAAACGGCCGTTGCCGTTCATGCCTTGCGTCATCGGCGTCATCACCTCGCCCACCGGAGCGGTGATCCGCGACATCATCCATCGGGTCAAGGACCGGTTCCCGCTGCATGTGCTGTTGTGGCCCGTCCGCGTGCAGGGCGAGACCGCTGGCGCGGAGGTGACGGCGGCGGTTGCCGGCTTCAACGCCCTGCCCTGGGAAGGCCCGGTTCCCAGGCCGGACGTGCTGATCGTGGCGCGCGGCGGCGGCAGCCTGGAGGATCTCTGGGGGTTCAACGACGAGGCGCTGGCCCGCGCGGTCGCGGCCTCGGCCATTCCCGTCATATCGGCGGTCGGCCACGAGACCGACTGGACGCTGGTCGACTTCGTTTCGGACCGACGCGCGCCGACGCCCACCGGCGCGGCCGAGATGGCGGTGCCGGTCAAGGCGGATCTGGAGGCGGTCCTGGCTGGCCTTTCCGCTCGGTTGAGAACGGCGGCCTCGCGCAATTTCGAGCGTAAGCGGCAGGCCGTGCGCGCCGCCGCCAGGGCACTTCCCTCGCCCGACCAGTTGCTGGCGCTGCCGCGCCGCCGCCTCGACGAGGCGACGAGCCGGCTCGGCCGCGCGCTGACGGTCGGCGTCGAGCGCAAACGCGCGAAGCTGGAACGACAAAGGCTGACGCCGGCGACGCTGGCTCGGCGCATCAACGAGGCACGCCTGCTGACGGGCCGCGACATCGCCCGGGCGCAGGCAGCGTTCTTCGCCATCGCGCGCGAACGCCGGGCGCGCTTCCTGCGCGCCTCGACACGGTTGACGCCGGCGCCGATCGCCCGGCGGCAGAAATTACAGGCCGACGCGCTGACGGGGCTGGCGCGCCGGCAGGACCAGGCCATGTCGCGGCGCCTGGACCGGCTGCGCGGCAGCCTGACCCAGGCCGAGCGCCTGCTGGCGACACTGTCGCACAAGGCCGTGCTGGCGCGCGGCTTCGCCCTGGTGAAAGGCGCCGACGGCGCCGTCATCAAGCAGGCGGCGGAACTCGCGCCCGGCATGGGGTTGTCGCTGGAGTTCGCCGACGGCACCGCCGACGCGGTCGCCACCAGCGGCCCGGCACGGCCGAAGACCACCGCCAGGCCTGCCGGTAAATCCCAGCCGGCCAGGGACAAGGAAGGCGGCAACCAGGGATCGCTGTTTTGAGCTTCCGGACATGAGCAACGATCCGCATCTGACCACGCCCTCGGGCAAGCCGCGCGCGCGAAGTTTCGGCATCGCCTTCGACGGCAAGCCCGGGCCGTTCAACGCCATCACGGATGTCGCCGGCGTGAGCGTCGGCTACACGACGCTGATCGAAGGCGAAGGCGCGCTTTCCGTCGGCAAGGGGCCGGTGCGCACGGGTGTCACGGCCATTCTGCCCAGGCCGGTCGCCGAGCTTGCAACGCCGGTGTTCGCGGGGATATTCAGCCAGAACGGCAATGGCGAGCTGAGCGGGTCCCACATCATCGAGGAGACCGGCGCCTTCAATTTCCCGATCACCATCACCAACACGCATTCCTGCGGCGTGTCGCGCGACGGAACGCTGCGCTGGATGCACAAGGTGCTGCCGGCGGCGCTGGACAGCGCCTGGGGCCTGCCGGTCGCGGGAGAAACCTATGACGGCTTCCTCAACGACATCAACGGCCACCACCTGACCTTCGAACATGTCTCGGCCGCGCTCGACAATGCCACCAGCGGCGCCATCGAGGAAGGCAGCGTCGGCGGCGGTACGGGTATGATCACTTTCGGCTTCAAGGCCGGATCAGGCACCGCCTCGCGCATCGTGGCGTGGCAGGGTCGCGACCACGTGCTCGGCGTCTTCGTGCAGGCCAATTTCGGCAAGCGGCACAACTTCACCATACGTGGGCGCCGCGTCGGCAAGGAACTTGCCGAGCCGGCGATCCGCGAAGGCACGCCGCGCGCGGAGAAGGGATCGATCATCGCGGTCGTCGCCACCGACGCACCGCTCCTGCCGCATCAGATGAAGCGCCTGGCGCGCCGGATACCGCTGGGCATCGCGATGACGGGCGGCTTCGCCTACCACAGTTCCGGCGACATCTTCCTTGCCTTCTCGACCGCCAATCCGGGAGCGGCGAAGGCGCCTTCCGGCCGACTCGCCAGCGCCGATTTCATCCCCGACACCGACATCGACCCATTCTTCGACGCCGTCGTGCAGGGCGTCGAGGAAGCCATCCTCAACGCCATGATCGCCAATGAAGACATGACCGGCCGCGACGGCAACTTCGTGCCGGCGCTGCCGAAAAGCTGGCTAGCGGCTCAATTCGGAAAACTTTGAAAACAAGACGGCGGCAGAGCCGCCGAAAAGGGGCAGCGGCGGCGGACCGCCTAAAGGGGCGGGTAACCCGTCCTGCCTAGAGCGTTTCCGGTTGAAATGGAACCGTCGGAACCGCTCTATCTATTTGTTTTTGCCGCATTTATGCGACGCCAAATGTTTCCATTTGGCTGCAAAATGCTCTAGCCAGACGCCTTGTCGGACTTGCCTTCTTCCGCTTCGGCGGCTTCCTCCAGCCGTGACGCGATCAATTCCTGGATGTCGCCGACCTCTTCCTGGATATCTTCCAGCGCGATGCCGGCCTCGGCCGCCTTGGCCGCGCATTCCTTGGCAAGGGTTTCAGCCTGCTTGCCGATATGGGCCGAAGACTGGCAGTGGACCTTTTCGCCGATCCATTCCCGCAAGAACTCGATCGCGTGTTCACTCATGCTGCTGTTCCCTTACGGCCACCGCACCGGCCCCAGAATCGCTTCCGACTGTCGCGAGGCACGATGCGTGAACTTAGGTTGTTGGCGCGTCCCTTGTCCGTCCCGCGGACACCAGGCGCTCCAACCCGGTTGGTAATCATAACGTCCAGCCCCCGCGAGCGATGCATGTCCATTCGAACCGAGTCGCCACCACCCAGCAAGCCGATCCCGCACGGGACCCACAAGGCCGAAGGAATTACCAGGTTCAAGGAGAGCATTCTTCCAATCATAGGGGGAATTGGTACCGTTGGCTGGGATCGAACCAGCGACCTCCGGATCCACAATCCGGCGCTCTAACCAGCTGAGCTACAACGGCACGTCTGCCTGGGCGGGCTCCAAGTGAAAAACTCATTCTCCGGGACCCGCTCCGTCGTTCGGCGATGCGTCCATACGGGCTATTGAATTTTAATTCAAGGCTTTTGCGACGCAAAGCACTTTTGCCCACATCCGCGTCATGCTGCGGGCAAAGAAAAAGGCCGGCGGGAGGAGGTGCCGGCCTTTTCCTGTTACGAGCCAGCGGGAGGAGGAGCTGGCTGGTCACCCCGGCGAGCAGAGGGAGGAGGTTCCACCCACCGGGTATTCTATGATTGCCATCTTACACATGATCGTCTCGAAGAAAATGCGACCTTTTGTTGCATCTTCATATCATGCGCAAAAATTAGGCAGCCTTGACGTCCTTGAACGCCTTCTCGAAGGCAACCTTGATCGGCTTGGAGACGTCCTCGACCGCCTTGGAGGCGACGGCCTGGAAATCCTTGGCCTGCTCGACACCGGCCTCGACGCGCTTGCGGAGGAACGAGGTCTGCAGCTCGACGACTTCCGAAAGGGTCTTGGCACCGATCAGCGCCTCGATATGCGAGAAGCTGGCTTCGGCGTTGGCGCGCAGCGCGGCAATGGTCTTGAGCGAGAGGTCGCCGGAAACCGTCTTGGCGGTCTCGTAGGTCGATTCCAGAACCTTCTGGGTCTCTTCGGCGCCGGTCTTCAGCTTGGCATAGGCCTCTTTCGACTGCTCGACACCCTTTTCGGCGAAGGTGCGGAACTGATCGGTAGCCTTGGAAGCGTCAAAGCTCGGAAACTCGACGCCCTCGATGGTCTCGGCGGTCTTGGTCTTGGACATTTTCCATCCTTTTCGGGGCAGCGGCTTTTGCGAAAAGCCGTCTCGTGCATGTATGGAAAGAGATATAGAGGATTTTTTGTGCAATGCAACATCTTTGTTGCGATGCAACATGAATACAGGCTCCCGCCGTTAACCAAGAGGCCAGAATTCGGCCATCGCACGCTATGGATTGTGGACCTTCGCGCCGTCCGCTTTTATTAACAAAGCGTTAACCGCAAGCTGCCCGAAGTCCGTGGGGATCGCCAAGCGCATGCCGTCCGAGACCTATTCCTTCCTCGATGTCGCCGTGCTGGACACGGTGCGGCAGCGCTTTGCCGCCGGCGACGCGATCGCCATATTGGCGGCGGACCTCGAGCAGGTGATATGGGCGAACGGGCCAGGGGCCGCCCTGTTCGGCTACTCAGACATCGAGGCGATCATCGGGGCGTCTGCGCGCCTGCCACTGATCGCCCGGCGCCAGATCATGGCGACGAGCGGCTTTCCAGCCATCGGTCGCGACCGGGCCATTACCGTCAGGCTGGCGAGCGGCCTGACCAGTCGCGCGATCGGCTTCCTGGCGACCGCCTTGACCATGCCCGACGGCGAAAGCGCGATCATGCTTGCCTTGCCGGCGCCGCAAGCCGGGTCGCGTAGCGCCGCCGAAATAGCCGGCCGCGCCATCAGCGGCTTCACCGAGGACGGCCACCATATTGCCTTCGTCGACGCCCGGGGTGAAATCGAGGCATCGTCGAGCGGCTTCTCGGCCCTTGGCATCACACGCGAAACACTGGCCGCGCTCGTCGCCGAAGTGGCGACCGATCCTCATCGGATCGTCAGGCGCATCGTCAGCGGCAAGGCCGCGTATCCGGCCGGGCTCGCCCGCCTGACAGAGCAGCGCCACCTGCTCATGGTGATCGATGAGGACCTGGCCGAGGAACCGGCTAGGGAAGCAGCCACGACAGCCGACAAGCCCACTATCGTCGAGGACGCCGCAGGCGAATCGGAACCACTGAAGTTTCCCGCCGAGACAGCGCCCACGGCGGAGGCTACCGAAGCACCGCAGGGCCATAGCGGCGACGAGGCACGCACGACCACCGCCGACATGCCTACCGTCCAGGCGCCCGCCGCGACGGAGGGAGACGGAACCACAAACGGTTCCGCGCAGCATGATCACTGGTATTTCAACGCTGGCGACGACGCCGACCAGCCGCGAGAAACCGCCCCGCTCGTGGCGGCCCAGACCGTGACCCCGCCGCCTCCGGCGGATCATCCGCCTCGGCAACCGGCCGCGAGCGCGCCGAGGCCAATCGACCGCCAGGCAGCGCCGATCCGATTCGTCTGGCTGACCGATGAGGAAGGGCGGTTCAGCTCGCTCTCGCCCGAATTCACCGCAATCGTCGGCAAGGCCGCGGCCGACGTCATCGGCAGGCGGTTCCGGGACGTCGCCACCACATTCGGCCTTGACCCGTCCGGCGAGATCGCGGGGCTGCTGGAGCGGCGCGACACCTGGTCGGGACGCTCCGTGCAGTGGCCGGTGGCCGGGACCGACCTCAAGATCCCGGTCGATCTGGCGGCGCTGCCCGTCTATGGCCGCAACAGGGAATTCAAGGGCTTTCGCGGGTTCGGTGTCGCGCGCACTGGCGACGCCATGATCGACCCCGAAGCCATCGGCATGGCGCTGGTGCCCAATGGCCAGCCCCCTGCCCCAACCGCACCTGAGGCCACGATCAGCGAGGAACCGCCGCCGAGCGACCCCTTCAAAGGCGAGGTGCCGGCGCTGACGATCGTGCCAAAGCCGGAGCGGCGCTTTGCCGACAAGGTCATCCGCCTCGCCGAGCACCGGCAGCCAGGCAACGACAAGGGCGCGAAGGGCTCCATCGACAGGGAATTGTCCGTCGTCGAGCGCAGCGCCTTCCGGGAGATCGGCGAGCGGTTGCGGAAGGACAGTTCCAGCGCCGCCGAGGCAGGCGCGGCGGACAAGCAGCTTCCGGCGGAGGGAGCGCCGGCACGCACGGCTGCATCCGCGCCCCACGAGACACCCACACACCCTGCCGAGCCATCACCGCCCCAGGCCGGAGAGCCCGTGCCGCCGGCCTCGTCCGAAGCACGGCCGGATGGCTCCACGGAGAAACCGCCGGAGCAGGCCGCTTCCCCGACCCCCGAGGCAAGGCCTGGCGTGGCCGGTTCCGGCACGCTGGCTGCTGAGACAGCCGCCCCCTCCGGGCAGGACGAGCCCGTCGCGGCCAATGACGACAGCATGACCGCCGATGACTTCCGCGACGCGGAGGACAACGAGGAATGGGCGCAGCCCGACGACGGCGCGCCCGCCGACAAGGATACCGGCAAGGCCGAGATACTCGCCGCTGCGCACATATCCCAGCCCGCGCCGGCGCCGAAGACCGACGGCTTCCTGCCGTCGGCCTTTTCGTCCGCCGAGGCCACTGCTCCCGACACGTCCATCCTCAGCAAGCTGCCGGTACCGTTGCTCATCCATTCCGGCGACGCGCTTCACTACGCCAACGAGGAGTTTCTCGCGCTGACCGGCTACGACACGCTGGCGGAGCTTGCGGAGGCAGGCGGCATCGGCGCGCTCTTTGCCGACCCGTACGCCGATGACGAGGCCTCTGACGGTACCGACCACGCTCTGCACATGCGGGCAAGGGACGGCCAGGAGTTTCCGATCGAGGCTATCCTGCGTTCGGTCCCCTGGCTTGGCGGCAAGGCGCTGATGCTGGTCGTGCGGCGTTCGGGCGACGACGAGACGGCAACGGCGCCGCACGTCATGGCGGACGACCCCGCGCAGCCCGACATAGCGGAACTCAAGACCCGCATCGCCGAGATGCGGACCATCATCGACACGGCGACCGACGGCGTGGTGCTGATCGGCCGCGATGGGACGATCCGTTCCATCAGCCGCCCGGCGGAAGCCTTGTTCGGCTTCGACAGCGACGAAGTGGCCGGCAAATCCTTCGCGTCCCTCTTCGCCATCGAGAGCCAGCGCGCGGCGCAGGACTATCTTGCCGGCCTGTCGGAACCGGGCGTCGCCAGCGTGCTCAATGACGGCCGCGAGGTGATCGGCCGCGAGGCGCAGGGGCGTTTCATCCCGCTGTTCATGACCATCGGCAGGCTGCCCAACGACAGTGGCTTCTGCGCCGTCGTGCGCGACATCACGCAGTGGAAACGAGCCGAGGAGGATCTCACCCAGGCGCGCGCGGTGGCCGAGCGCGCCTCCTCGCAGAAGACCGAATTCCTGGCCCGCATCAGCCACGAGATCCGCACGCCGCTCAACGCGATCATCGGTTTCTCCGAACTGATGGTCGACGAGAAGTTCGGTCCGGTGGCCAATGACCGCTACCGCGACTATCTGCGCGACATCAACCGCTCGGGCAACCATGTGCTCGACCTGGTCAACGACCTGCTGGATATCTCGAAAATCGAGGCCGGCCAGCAGGAAATGGACTATGAGGCCGTGTCGCTCAACGACACGCTCGCCGAAACCGTGGCCATGATGCAGCCCCAGGCCAACCGCGAGCGGGTCATCATCCGGTCCAGCTTCGCCTCGCGCCTTCCGGACGTGGTGGCCGACCTGCGCAGCGTACGCCAGATCGCCCTCAACATCCTATCCAACGCCATCCGCTACACGCAGGCGGGTGGCCAGGTGATCGTCTCCACCGCCTACGAATCGTCCGGTGACGTGGCAATGCGGGTGCGCGATACCGGCATCGGCATGAGCCAGGCCGAGATCGAGCAGGCGCTGAAGCCGTTCAAGCAGATCAACGCGCTGAAAAGGGGACGCGGCGACGGAACCGGCCTCGGCCTGCCGCTGACCAAGGCCATGGTGGAAGCGAATCGCGCCCGCTTCACCATCACCTCGACGCCGGGCGAAGGCACGCTGGTGGAGGTCGCCTTCCCATCCACCCGCGTCCTGGCCGAATAGGTCTTTCCAGGACGTGGCGATGCCGGCTTTCGCGGCCACGCGCCAGCCGCAGAACCCTGCACCTAAAAGAAAAGGCGCCCAAGGGGACGCCTTAAAAGATGGGATTGCTGTCACAACGGGGGCTTGAGCGAATTCTGGTCCTCGGGGATGAGAGGAACGGGATTTCTCCCTCAAGTTACGTGTGACTATCGGCGTCAGGCCTTAACAAAACCTTACCTGGCCGATGGAAAGTTTACCAATGTGTACCACTCATGAAATCTAGGTAAATTCGCGCGTCACGTTTTGTTAACCATCGCGGCGGCGCCACCGCGACCGGTTCTTCGCATAGCGCTTCACTGCGCGAGCTGTGGCAAATCCCTGAACAGGTCGAGGGCCTCGGGATTGGCGAGCGCCTCCTTGTTCTTGACGGCGCGGCCATGGACCACGTCGCGCACGGCAAGCTCGGTGATCTTGCCGGACTTTGTGCGCGGAATGTCGGCAACGGCGACGACCCTGGCCGGCACGTGGCGTGGGCTGGCCCCCGAGCGGATCCTGGTGCGGATGCGCTTTTCCAGATCCTCGTCCAGCGCCACCCCGGCGGCCAGCCGCACGAACAGCACCACACGCACGTCGTTGTCGAAATCCTGGCCGATGCACAGCGCCTCGAGAATCTCCGGCATCTGCTCGACCTGGTTGTAGATCTCGGCCGTGCCGATCCGCACCCCGCCCGGATTGAGCGTCGCATCCGAGCGGCCGTGGATGACGATGCCGCCATGCACCGTCCATTCGGCGAAGTCGCCATGGCACCAGACATTGTCGAAGCGCTCGAAATAGGCAGCCTTGTATTTCTTGCCCTCGGGGTCGTTCCAGAAGCCGACCGGCATCGAGGGGAACGCCTTGACGCAGACGAGCTCGCCCTTCTCCTGCCTGACCGGCCTGCCATCGTCGTCCCACACGTCGACCGCCATGCCGAGGCCCGGCCCCTGGATCTCGCCGGTCCAGACCGGCTCCGTCGGCACACCGAGCACGAAGCACGAGACGATGTCGGTGCCGCCGGAGATGGAAGCCAGGTGCACGTCCTTCTTGATGCCGTCATAGACGAAGCGGAAATCCTCCGGCGACAAAGGCGAGCCGGTCGAGGACAGCGTGCGCACGCTTGAAAGGTCATGGCTGCCGATCGGCCGCAGGCCCGCCTTGCGCACCGAATCGATGAACTTCGCCGAGGTGCCGAAATAGGTCATCTTCTCGGCGTCAGCGAAGTCGAACAGCACATTGCCGTCGGGATAGAAGGGCGAGCCGTCATAGAGCAGCAGCGTCGCGCCCGAGGCCAGGCCCGAGACCAGCCAGTTCCACATCATCCAGCCGCAGGTGGTGAAGTAGAAGAAGCGGTCGCCGTCGAGCAGACCGGCATGCAGGCGGTGTTCCTTCACATGCTGGAGCAGCGTGCCGCCGGCCGAGTGGACAATGCACTTGGGAATGCCGGTCGTGCCGGATGAAAACAGGATGTACAGCGGATGCGAGAAGGGCAGCCGCTCGAAGCTGAGCGGCTTGACGGCGAAGGGCGAGAGCGCCTCTTCCAACGCGGCCGCCCTGTCGATGGTCGCGGCGACATCGGCCGACGTGCCGAGATAATCGACGATGAGCACCTTGCGCACGCTGGCAAGCTTGGCCGCGACGGCGGCCACCTTCTCGGCGACCTCGATGGCCTTGCCGTTGTACCAGTAGCCATCGGGCGCGATGAAGACGACCGGCTCGATCTGGCCGAACCGGTCGAGCACGCCCTGCTCGCCAAAATCCGGCGAACAGGAAGACCAGACCGCGCCGATCGAAGCGGCGGCCAGCATGGCGGCAACGGCCTCCGGCATGTTGGGCATCATGGCGGCGATGCGATCGCCCGCCTTGACGCCGAGAGACAGGAAGAGCTGCTGGAGGCGTGAGGTCAGCGCGTTGAGCTCATTCCAGGAGAGCCTTCGCTCGACCTTATCCTCGCCATGAAAGACGATTGCCGGACCGCCGCCGGTCTTTCTCAGCAGGTTCTCGGCGAAATTGAGCCTGGCGTCGGGAAAGAAGGCGGCGCCAGGCATCCTGTCGCCGTCGGCCAGCACGCGCGATCCCTTGTCGCCAACGATACCGCAGAAATCCCAGACCAGGTTCCAGAACGCCTCGCGGTCTTCGATCGACCAGCGGTGCAGCGCCTCGTAGGTGGAAAGTTCCCTGCCGGAAAGCGCCGAAGCCGCCTTGCCGAAAGCCGTCAGCGGCGCGGCATCGATCCGCTCCTGCCCCGGTGTCCAAAGGGGTGTATCCTCAGACATGATCGTTCCTCCCACGGTCATGCTCGCTTATGCATGCTGCAATGCAGCAGAGCAAGATTTTGTTGAGCCGGCGGTACCTCGCCTGTGCGCAAAATGCCTTTCCCCGGCCATAAAGACTTGAAATGCGTCCGTCCTCAGTTACACCCGTCGAGCGTTTTGTCGGAATGAAAGCATACAGGGCGAGATGCCATCACCTTTGATCCGGCGCGGCATATGGGCGATCGGCGCTGCCGTCATCGTCATCGCGCTGGCCGTCGCCGCCCTGCCGCTGATCGCATCCACCCGGATCGTGCGCGACCGCATCGCCTGGGAGATGAGCGCCTGGAGCGGATTCCGCGTTTCCATCGCGGGTGCGCCGCGCATCGAGGTATGGCCGACATTTCGCGCGATCCTGAGCGACGTCACCCTTTCGCGATGGACTGAAAACGATGCGCCGCCGGTGATCGAGGCGGAGCGTGTCGAGATCGATCTTTCCGCCATGGCGGCGCTGCGCGGCGACGTGGTGTTCTCGGCGGCGCGGTTGGTGCGGCCGACGATCAGGGTCGAGCGTGGCGCGTCCGGCCTGTTCCTGCCGGTCATGCCTTCGGGCGGACGCATCGCGCGTTCGATCGATGTGGCGCATGGACTGATCAACGCCAATCCCGCCAAGCCGGACCTGGGCAAGCTGCCATCGGACCCGTTCGGCACGGTGGAATTCCGGGACGGCCGCGTGGTCGCCACAGTCGACGGCAAGGACCAGGAAATCCTCAGCAGCCTCACGGGCCAGGCGAACTGGCAGGCCATGAACAGCAATGCGACGATGTCGGCGACCGGCATATGGCGCGGCGAAAGCGTCAGCCTCGATCTCGCCTCGCCGCAACCGTTGGTGCTGTTTGCCGGTGGCGCCGCGCCGATGACAGTTGCTTTCAAGGCCGCGCCGGCGACCTTCTCGTTCGATGGCACGGCCGGCATATCGCCGAACGCCTATCTCGACGGCCAGGCGAAATTCTCCGCGCCTTCGCTGCGACGCCTGCTCGAATGGTCGCAGGCCGGGATCGCACCAGGCGCGGCCATCGGTTCGGTGACGGTGTCGAGCAAGATCACCGCGGCCGCCGGACGCATCAAGTTCGAAAACACGGCGGTCGCCCTCGACAACAATCCGGGCATGGGCGCGCTTGACTTCTCGCTGACCGAAGCCAGGCCCGTCATCTCGGGCACGCTGGCCTTTGACACGCTCGACCTGCAGTCGTTCCTTTCCGCCTTCACGCCGCTGACGCCGGCCGGCGGCACGGGTCCGGGGGAAATCGATACGAGCTTCGCCGACCGCGTCAATCTCGACCTCAGGCTCTCGGCCGCGCATGCTACCGCGGGCCCGGTCCAGCTTGCCGACGTGGCCGCCACCGCGCAGGTCAAGAACGGCCTTGCCGTCTTCGACATTTCCGACGCCTCCGCCTTCAACGGCAACATCCAGAGCAGCCTGCGCTTCGACCGCAAGCCCGAAGGCACCCAGGTGGAGATGCGGCTTCTGGCATCGGACGTCGATATGGGCGCCTTCGCCACAGCAGCCGGGATGACCCGGCTGGTCCCGGTCGGCTCGGGAACCGTGTCGATCATCCTGAAGGGACCCGGCAAGTCCTGGAATTCCATTTTCGAGAATGCCGACGGATCGTTCTCGGCGACGATCGGCCCGGGCTCGCTCACCGGGCTCAACCTGCCAGCCTTCCTCAAGCGCAACGAACAGGGCGGCTTCTTCGCGCTGGACGACGTCGCCGACGGCACGCTGCCGATTGACGGCGCCGAGATCAAGGCGAGCATCTCGAAAGGCGTCGCGCGCCTGGACAAGGCCGAGGCCAATGCGCCGAAATACAAGATATGGCTGTCCGGCATCGCCTCCTATGCCGGGCGCGGCCTGGCGCTCTCGGGCGGCATAGTCCCGGCCGGACAGCAGCCCGCGCCGCAGCCGCAGGCCCAAGCCAATGGCCAGGCGTCCACCCAGCCCCCGCCGCCGCTCAACCAGTCACTGTTCTTCGTCGGGGGAAACTGGAGCACGCCGTTCATCTCGCCGATCAGCCGGGGCGTCTCTGGCCAATAGGGTTCACCGCTTCACGGAACCGGCGAGCCGCTCAACCCGCTTCGCCTGTCGCGCCCCAAGCAAACAATGAGCGCTTCACACATTCCTGGAATTGCTCCCGGCAAGCCTGTCCAGGCGGGCGCCCGATAGTTCCCGCCATCACGGAAATCCCGATCGACCTGCGCGTAGAGCGGTTCAGCACCGAACCGCTCTAGCTATTTGTTTTTGCCGCGTCCGTGCGACGCCAAATGTCTCCATCTGGCTGCATAATGCTCTAACCGCGCTGCGCCGCCTGTTCGTCACGCAGGCGCTGCACCTCTCGACGCTTGTTGGCGATCGAGGCGATGACGACGCCGATCGCCACCACCGCGATCAGGATCGTGCAGGCGGCGTTGATTTCGGGCGTCACGCCGAGGCGCACCTGGCTGTAGATCTTCATCGGCAGCGTCGTGGCGCCGGGGCCTGAGGTGAAGCTGGCGATGACCAGGTCGTCGAGCGAAAGCGTGAAGGCCAGCATCCAACCCGACACGATGGCCGGCATGATGACGGGCAGCGTGATCTGGAAGAAGGTCTTGACCGGCGGCGCGCCGAGATCCATCGCCGCCTCTTCCAGCGAACGGTCGAAGCTGACGAGGCGCGACTGCACCACGACGGCCACGAAGCACATTGTGAAGGTGATGTGGGCGAGCGTCACGGTGAGGAAGCCGCGATCGAGGCCGACGGCGACGAACAGCAGCAACAGCGACAGGCCGGTGATGACTTCGGGCATGACCAGCGGCGCGAAGACCATGCCGGAAAACAGCAGCCGGCCCCGGAAGCGCGTGTAGCGCGTCAGCGTCAGCGCCGCCATGGTGCCGAGAACGGTCGCCACCGTAGCCGAGATAAGCCCGACGCGGATCGTCACCCAGGCGGCGTCCATGAGGCCCTGGTTCTGGAACAGCGAGACGTACCATTTGGTGGAAAAACCGCCCCAGACGGTGACCAGCTTCGATTCGTTGAAGGAAAAGATGACGAGCAGCACGATCGGCAAATAGAGGAAGGCAAAGCCCAGCACGACCGAGGTGATGTTGAAACGGCTCCAGGTCGCGTTCATTTGCCTTGCTCCTGGGCACGCGCCTGCGCCTGCTGGAAAATCATGATCGGCACGATGAGCAACAGCAGCAGGATGACCGCCACGGCCGAGGACACCGGCCAGTCGCGATTGGAGAAGAACTCATTCCACAGGGTCCTGCCGATCATGAGCGTCTGCGAACCGCCGAGCAGGTCGGGGATGACGAATTCGCCGACGGCGGGGATGAAGACGAGCAGGCAGCCGGCGATCACCCCCGGCAGGGACAACGGGAACGTTATCTTCCAGAAGGCGCTGGTGGGCGGACAACCAAGGTCCTTTGCCGCCTCGATCAGCGAATAGTCCATCTTCTCCAGCGACGAATAGAGCGGCAGCACCATGAACGGCAGGTAGGAATAGACGATGCCGATGAAGATGGCCGTGTAGGTGTTGAGGATCACCAGCGGCTCGCTGATGACGTGCAGGGACAAGAGCAACTGATTGAGCAGCCCTTCAGGCTTCAGGATGCCGATCCAGGCGTAGACGCGGATCAGGAACGACGTCCAGAAGGGCAGGATCACCAGCATCAGCAGCGTCGGCCGGATCGTCGCCGGCGCGCGCGCCATGCCGTAGGCGATGGGATAGCCGACCAGCAAGGTGAGGATGGTCGAGATGCCGGCAATGACGACGCTCGACAGATAGGCCTTGAAGTACAGCGCGTCCTGCGTCAGCCAGAGATAGTTGTCGAAGCTGAGTTGCTTCAGCTTGCCGACGAAGCCGGACCAGCCGCTGCTGAAATCGAGCACTGGCGTGTAGGGCGGCATCGAGATCGCGCTTTGAGACAGCGATATCTTGAAGACGATGACGAAGGGAACGAGAAAGAAGAACAGCAGCCAGAGATAGGGGACGATGATCACCAGACGGCCGACGAAGCCTTTCGCGAGCCTCGCGGGCAGCGATGCGGAAACGTCGACTGGCGGCGCGGCGCTTGCGGTGGCGGCGATATCGGACATGCTCGCCTCCTAGCGGGTCAGCACGACGCCGGCGTCGGGCCGGAACGACACCCAGGCGCGATCGTTCCAGGTCAGCGGGTCCTCGCTGATGCGCGCCGCGTTCAGGGCGCTGGCACGTACGATCTGCCCGTCGTCCAGCTTGACGTGATAGACGGTCATGTCGCCGAGATAGGCGATGTCGTAGACCTCGCCCTCGAGGGCGTTGACCCCTTCGGCCGGCTTCTTCGACGACACCTTGATCTTCTCCGGCCGGATGGCGAAGACGATGTCGGAGCCGGGCTTGGCGTCGCCATTGTCGACGACGATCTGGGCGCCGCTGGCGCCGGTAATGCGTGCCGTGCCGGCCGTCCGGTCGGCGACCTTACCCTCGAACATGTTCACGTTGCCGACGAAATGCGCCACGAAGCGGGAGGTCGGGGCCTCGTAGATCTCCGCCGGCGTCGCGACCTGCATCACCTCGCCCTTGTCCATGATGGCGATGCGGTCGGCCATGGTCATCGCCTCTTCCTGGTCGTGGGTGACGACGACGAAGGTCAGGCCAAGTTCCTGCTGCAGGTCCATCAGCTCGAACTGCGTTTCCTCGCGCAGCTTCTTGTCGAGCGCGCCGAGCGGCTCGTCCAGCAGCAGCACCTTGGGTCGCTTGGCGACGGAACGCGCCAGCGCCACGCGCTGGCGCTGGCCGCCGGAGAGCTGGTGCGGCTTGCGCTTGGCGAACTGCTCGAGCTTGACCAGCCTGAGCATCTCGGCGACGCGCTTCTGGATATCGGCCGAAGGCATGCCTTCCTGCTTGAGGCCGAAGGCTATGTTCTTTTCCACGCTCATGTGCGGGAACAGCGCGTAGGACTGGAACATCATGTTGACCGGCCGCCTGTAGGGCGGAATGCCGCGCAGATCCTGGCCATCGAGCATGATGCGTCCCGCCGTCGGCTCCTCGAAGCCGGCAAGCATCCTGAGCAAGGTCGACTTGCCGCAACCCGACGCACCGAGAAGCGCGAAGAATTCCCGCTCGAAAATGGTCAGCGACAGGTTGTTGACGGCCGTGAAGTCACCGAACTTCTTGGTGACGTTTTCGAACTGGATATACGGCTTGGCATTGGGGTCGTTCCATGGCGCGAAAGCCCTGCGGATGCTGCCAAGCGATTTCATGTCCCACTCCGTCCTGCTTCAAAACCCCTGAGAGAAACGGTCCCGGCAGCAACCTGCCGGGACCGCTCGATCGACTACTGCCCGGTGACGATCTTGGTCCAGCTGCGCGTGATAACGCGCTGGGTCTTGGGATCATAGGGCGCGACAGTGTAGAGCTTCTTGACCGTTTCCTCGTCGGGGTAGACCGACGGGTCGCTCAGCAGCGCCTTGTCGACAAACTGCTGCGAAGCCTTGTTGCCGTTGGCGTAAAGCACGACGTTCGAGGATTTCGCGATCACCTCCGGCGTCATCATGTAGTTGAGGAACTCATGCGCCTCGGCGACATGCTTCGCATCGGCAGGAATCGCCATCTGATCGAACCACATCTGGGCGCCTTCCTTCGGCACGGAATAGCCGATCTCGACCCCCTGCTTGGCCTCCTGGGCCCGATTGCGCGCCTGGAAGACGTCGCCGGACCAGCCAACCGCCATGCAGATATCGCCGTTGGCGAGCGCGTTGATGTATTCCGAAGAATGGAACTTCCTGATGTAGGGCCTGATCTTCAGCATCGCTTCCTCGGCCTTGGCGATGTCGTCGGGCGAGGTGCTGTTGGGGTCGAGGCCGAGATATTTCAGGGCGGCGGGGATCACGTCGGCCGGAGAATCCAGCACGTAGACGCCGCAATCCTTCAGCTTGGCCAGCTTGTCCGGATTGAAGAAGACATCCCAACTGTCGATCTTGTCGGTGCCGAGCGCGGCCTGCACCTTCTTGATGTTATAGCCGAGGCCAACCGTGCCCCACATGTAGTTGACCGAATACTCGTTGCCGGGATCGTACTTGGCGGTGCGCTCCTGGATCAGGTCCCACATGTTCGAGATGTTGGGCAGCTTCGACTTGTCGAGCTTCTGGAAGACGCTGGCCTGAATCTGGCGCGCAAGGAAATTGGCTGAGGGAACGACGACGTCGTAGCCGCTGCCGCCGGCAAGCAGCTTGGTCTCGAGAATCTCGTTGGAATCGAAGGTGTCGTAGACGACCTTGATGCCAGTCTTCTTGGTGAAGTCGTCGATGATCGTCGGGTCGATATAATCGGACCAGTTATAGACGTTGACGACGCGGTCTTCCGCCTGGGCGGAAGGTACGAAGAGCGCCAGAAATACCGAAGTCGCCGAAAGCCAAAGCGCTTTGCGGATCATGTTATTCTCCTTTGATGTGTGTTCCCTCGTCAGCCCTGCACGGCAAGGCGCGGCTGGCCATCTGGTTCAGACTATTGAGCTTTCCGGAAACCGACAAGCATGAATTGCCGAGGCGACCGCGCCCTACAGCCGGGCTGGCGGGCCTGCGGCGGCGGTGTGCCGTGCGAAATTGAGTCACGGCATCGTCGGCGGCTTTCGCCGCAACCGAGCCAGCTCTGCGGTCGCGAGAACCGGCCTCGATCGGGCCGGTTTGGGGGCTTGGCAAGATACGCCTGTCTTGTTGTTGCCGTAATCCCAGCCTGCCCGCGCGGCGACGAGGTTGTCAATGGCAAAACCGGCTGGATCGAGCCGCGTCAGTTCGGCGACGGCATGCCCGTGGTGCCGGGCCTTGCGGGACGCGCCTGGCGCGAGAATTCAAGAGCGAGATGGACCAGCAGCGCGGTGATGACGATCGCGCCCCCGATAATGGTGCGCGTCGACGGCACCTCGGAATGAACCAGCCAGACCCAGATCGGACCGAGGATCGGCTCGAAGGTGCCGAGCAGCGCCGCGAGGGCAGCGGGCACTAGCCGGGCGCCGGTGGCGAAAAAAGCAAGGCCGAGGCCGAGGTTGACGACGCCGAAGGCGAAGAGGAAGCCCATGTCATGGGCGGAGACCGCGAAGGTCGAGGCCTGCGACGTTGCAAAGGCGGCGGCGAGGATCGTCCCAAGGCAGGTCGCGGGCGTCATGCGAACATGGGCGAAGCGCCGCGTGATAACCGTGGCGACGGAGAACATGATGGCGATCAGCAGCGCCAGTCCGTCGCCAATGGGAGAGACCGCGCCGCCGAGCGATTCAGAGACCATGACGGCGACGCCCCCGATGACGGCGGCGATGGCCAACCAGGTCGTCATCGATACACGTTCCCGAAACAGCGCCCAGGCGAGCAGCGCCGCCAGCAGGGGCACACCGGCCTGCATCAGGAGGATATTGGCGACGGTGGTATAGCCGAGGGCAACGACGAAACAGGTCGACGCCGAGGCAAAGCAGAAGGCGACCGCGAGGCCCGGCAACCCCATGTCGCGAAACAGCGCCACGGTGCCGCGCCAGCCATCGCGCCAGGCCATGAAGCAAAGCAGGAAAGCGGCGGCCCATACCGAACGCCAGAAGATGACCGTCCAGCTGTCGGCGACATCGATGAAACGGGCGAAGGTACCGCCGAAGCTCCACATCAATGCCGACAGGAACACCAGCAGAATGCCGACGCGCTCCTCGCGCCGCGAGACAGTCGGCGAAACGGCGATCGGCGATGAAGCGGCGTCGGTCATGGCGACACTATCGAGGATCCGTGGCCGGTGCGATATACGGCGAACGACGCAACCGCGCCGTATTCGCCTAATACATCCGCCATCGACAGGCGTGATCCAGTTTCACGTTCCACTTGGCGCACATGCGGGCTGCCGAATTGGGAACCTTCGCAACGCTGGCCCCAACCGGAAACTGCCCTAGGAGGAGGCGTCCTTCTTGCCTCGAATGAGCCGCCAGAGGCCGGCCAGGGGAACCAGCAGGATCACGCCGAACTTCTTCAGCACCACAAGCGCCACCGCCAGCAGGCCCGCCTTCGCTGCCAGCTTGCCGGCTATCAGCCCGCCCACACCGACGGCCGCGACCGTGTCGAGGCCCGGCTGGAAATCGACGTATTTCTTGCCTGCGTTGAAGGTCGCCAGATCCAGCACCTCGTTCAGGCTCTGCTTGATCTCAGGCAGTTGCTTCACCGTGGCGATGTAGCTCATCACGAAGACGCCTTCGCGGCCTAGAAAGCGGACATCGTAGTTGAGCGTATGGACGGCGTCGTTTCCGAACTGAAGTTCCTTGGCCCAGTGCAGGCGCTTGTTGACCGCGTCGTAGACCGGCGGCGAGGCCCAGCCAATCAGGGTGACGGGCGGAAAACCGTCCTTCGTCCGCTGGTCGTTGTTTGACAAGGTATCGGCCTGCATGCTGCGCAGCAGATCGTCGTAGTCGATGGAGGCCGCGTCGCTGTCGTCGACATGGCCGATCTTCTCCCAGCGTAGTTCTATGCCCCAATTGTCCTGGGCGATGGGATCGTAATTCACCGGAAAGATCATGCCGACCGCGTCGGCGCTAGCGTCCGGCGGATTGCCCCAGGCTTCGGTCAGCACCGCGGCGCTGTCCTTCTTGTCGAGGAAATAGAACTTGCCCTTAAGATCCAGATGGACGCCCTCGGCGAGATCCACCACGCCGGTCTTCGGATCGATCTTGTCCAGGAACGCCTTGCCGGCATCATTGTACTGTGCGTAGTCCTTGAAGAAATCCGACGATTTCTCAGCGACAGCAGATGAAGTGGAGAGGGCAAGCGCCAGCCCAAGCCAGAAAACCGTTTTGCTCATCGCCGCCCCCCAGCTTGCGTTACTTCTTTTTGATATCCCGCCATCAGCGGTGAATCAATGTTTCGATCGACACTTCAGGGCGTAGCCGATGTGCGGCACTTGCCGCCGGCCCGGATGATCTTGCTGCCGCATCGGTGATGCCAGCGTCACTGAAAATCGAAAGCGCTGAGACCCGTGACCATTTCGTCGAGGCCGAGCGGACGCGTGACCGGCGGCTCCGCCCGCGCCAGGCAGCCAATGCGTTCGCAGAGGCGGCATGCCGGCCCGACGGGCGTGGCCACCACGGCGCCCTGCCCGGATTTGCCGCCGCTGGCGGCCGGCGCCCCCGGGAGCGCCGCGCCATAGACGATCTCTTCGCGGAAACCGATATCGCAGCCCAGAAGCAGCGCCGTGCGGCGCGGCCTTTCCGAGAACGCGCCCTGCGGACCCTCCAGCGTGCGGGCGATGCACAGGAACTCGGCCCCGTCAGGCATTTCCACCGCCTCGACCAGTATCTGTCCGGGCTGGGCAAAAGCGGCATGCACTGGAAGTTTCGGACAGCCGCCGCCGAAGCGGCTGTGCGGAAAGCCCTGGCTGCCGGCCCTGCGGAAACGGTTGCCGGCGTTGTCCACCTCGAGCATGAAGAACGGGACGCCGGCCGCGCCGGAACGCTGCAGCATGGTAAGCCTGTTCGCCGCCTGCTCGAAGGAAACGCCAAAGCGGGAGCGCAGCACGTCGATGTCGTAGCGGGCGCGAACGGCCGCCGCCTGAAAGGCCTGATAAGGCATCATCAGTGCGTGCGCCGCGTAGCGTCCGAGCTCGAAGCGGGCAAGGCGGCGGGCCTCGTCGGTCGTCAGCTTCAGCGCCTGGATCTCGCCGGCCACGGCAACCGTCATGCGCACGAGGCAGGCCTCCATCGCCACTTCGCGCAACTGGTCGAACGGCGACAGCCGTTCCGACAGGAACAGGCGTTGCGAATGCCGGTCGTAACGGCGCCGCCAGTTGGGCATGGTGGCAACCGGAAGCACCTTGACGACGATGCCATGCTCGCGCCTCAGCCACGCTTTCAAGGCACCCAGCAGGTCGTCGCCGGGATTGAGCACCGAGGTGAAGGCTTCGGCCTCCTCCTCCAGCGCGGTAAAATGGTTGGGCCGCCGCTCGAAAATCTCGTGCACCTCGTCGATCGGCAGGCGGGCGCCGGAAAGCGCCGTGACCCTGCCCTCTCGCGCCAGCAGCTCGCTCAGGTCGGACAGCCGCTCGGCCTGTTCGCGATAGGCGCGAAACAGCTTGATCATGGCCGCCGCCGCATTGGGAGCCGCTTCGGCGATCTCGATCAGCTCCTGATCGCCCGGCAACTCGCCGATCAGCAGCGGATCGGCAAACATTTCCTTGAGCGCCGATATCGACCCCCTGGCCTCGGCTTGCAGTTCGTCGGGCTCGATCTTGTAGACGGAAGCCAACTTGAGGATGAGCTGGACGGTGAGCGGGCGCTGGTTGCGCTCGATCAGGTTGAGATAGGACGGCGAGATGCCAAGCTCTTCCGCCATTGCCGTCTGGGTCAGCCCCCTAGCATTGCGCAGACGCCTGATGCGCGGCCCGGCGAAAATCTTCCGGTCGGTCACATCGCTCTCCTTGACAGGAATTTACACATGATCGGGCCAAGCGGTGAATTTGAGGAGTTTACAATTTTGACAAATTTACAGAAGCAACCGGTCAAACACAACACAGGTTTTCTCTATTTTTGGCGACCTTCTCCCGAATATTCTCGCGCTTTTCGCGCCGCAATGTAAATCATGTCACATCCGATTGGCCCCAGACCTCCCTGCAAGGTGCCATTCGCGTTCAACGCCAGAATGATCCGGAGTAACCGATGACTGATTTTTACAACCTCGTTCCATCCGCTCCCGAAGGCCGCTTCGACGGTATCGAGCGGCCCTATTCGCCCGAGGATGTGAAGCGGCTGCGGGGCTCCGTGCAGATCCGGCAGACCCTTGCCGAAATGGGCGCCAACCGGCTATGGAAGCTCATCCACGAGGAGGATTTCGTCAACGCGCTCGGCGCCATGTCGGGCAATCAGGCCATGCAGCAGGTTCGCGCCGGGCTGAAGGCGATCTATCTCTCCGGCTGGCAGGTCGCGGCCGACGCCAACACCGCGTCCGCCATGTATCCGGACCAGTCGCTCTATCCGGCCAACGCGGCGCCCGAACTGGTGAAGCGCATCAACCGCACGCTGCAGCGCGCCGACCAGATCGAGACGTCGGAAGGCAACGGGCTTTCCGTCGACACCTGGTTCGCGCCGATCGTGGCCGACGCCGAAGCCGGCTTCGGCGGACCGCTCAATGCTTTCGAGATCATGAAGGCATTCATCGAGGCGGGCGCGGCGGGCGTGCATTACGAGGACCAGCTCGCGTCGGAGAAGAAGTGCGGCCATCTTGGCGGCAAGGTGCTGATCCCGACCGCGGCGCACATCCGCAACCTCAACGCGGCGCGCCTCGCGGCCGACGTGATGGGCACGCCGACGCTGGTCGTGGCCCGCACCGACGCGGAGGCCGCCAAGCTTCTCACCTCCGACATCGATGAACGCGACCAGCCTTTCGTCGACTATGACGCAGGCCGCACCGTCGAGGGCTTCTACCAGGTGCGCAACGGGATCGAGCCGTGCATCGCCCGCGCTATCGCCTATGCGCCGCATGCCGACCTGATCTGGTGCGAGACCTCGAAGCCGGACCTGGCGCAGGCGCGGAAGTTCGCCGAAGGGGTGCACAGGCATCATCCGGGCAAGCTGCTGGCCTACAACTGCTCGCCGTCGTTCAACTGGAAGAAGAACCTCGACGACGCGACGATCGCCAAGTTCCAGCGGGAGCTCGGCGCAATGGGCTACAAGTTCCAGTTCATCACGCTGGCCGGCTTCCATCAGCTCAACTACGGCATGTTCGAGCTGGCCCGCGGCTACAAGGCCCGGCAGATGGCGGCCTATTCGGAGCTGCAGGAGGCCGAGTTCGCGGCGGAGGCCAATGGCTACACCGCGACAAAGCACCAGCGCGAAGTCGGCACCGGCTATTTCGATGCCGTGTCGATGGCGATCACCGGCGGCAAGTCCTCGACCACGGCCATGCACGAGTCGACCGAGCACGCACAGTTCAAGCCGGCGGCGGAGTAAGCCGCCGGTACCGGAACTGGATGCATCAGGGAGAGATGAGACATCCCGCATCCGCTTGATTTTACCGCATCCGCGCGACGCCGGGCTGACCCACGGGCCGCCGGATGCTCCAGAGAGGAACACCCGCAAAGCGGGATGAACAAGGAGAAGACCAATGGCTTCGATCAGTCGCGTCAAGGAACGGGCGGAAGAGCAGTCCTCCGCCATGAGCGTCGACCAGCAGGCGACCATCCGCATGCTGGCCAATGACCTGCACAGGCTCAACCAGTCGGTCATGAAGGCCGTCGAGGCCGGCGTCTCGGTGGAACTGGTGCGCTCGGCACGCCATCACGGCGGCGACGGCAACTGGGGAGATCTGCTCATCCCGGTGATCGTGACCCAGAGTCACGGCTGATCGATCCATGCATATCGACAGATCACCCGCGCGACCTCCGCGCGGGTGATCTTCGTCATTCGACAGCGGTTTTCTGGACAGATCAGTACAGAGTTGGCGGCAAATCCGGTTATTTCCTCGATAAACTGGGGGCCGCCCCTTTCAACTTGACATGCGTCGTGATCTCACGCCAATAGTCGACCGATTTCAACTCTGCATTGAAATGGGGGCGAGCACCTTGGTCGACTTGTGTGCCTTGTGAACCGTGGGACTGGGATCGCAAGACATCTGAATGTGGTGGGCCGCGCTTCCCGTGACGAAACGTTGCGGGACCCTTCACTCGTGCTGGTGGTGGGGACATCGCCGATCAACAGGGTGGTGGTTTCCAAGATCGTCGAACGTTCCGGCCTCAGGCCCGTTTCAGAATCGCCAGACGTGGCGGCAAGAACGCTTGCCACACTCGTCCCCGGCGCCATCGTCCTGGATGGCGGCGCCGACAACAAGGACTGCGACGGCCTGATATCCGATATCGCCGCGCTGCGGCGCACCTCGGGCCAGTCACAGCCTCCCGTCATCCTGCTTTCCACCAGGAACGGCACGCCCGAGAGCCTGTCCTTGTCGAGTGTGGTCGACGCCGTGGTGGCGAAGCCGATCACCACGGAACGGCTGCAGCCGGTCATCGATCGCCTGGTGCGGCGCGGCGGCAACTGAGCCAAGCGCCGATCGCATTTGCACTGCGCCAGATGAAATCACCTGACTGCCAAATGCTATCCGTTTGATTTAACCGTATTTTTGCGGCGCCCAGCGAAGAAGCCCGAGCGCGAGATGCTGACCGCCTCAGCCCGCTATGCTGTCGATCAATCCGGGCAGTTGCCCGAGGTCGGCGATCTGCCGGAAGCGGGCCGCCTCGCGCGGGGCCTCGACATGTTCGAGCACCCAGGTCAATTCGTGCGGCACATAGATGCCCCAACTGCCGGCCTCGATCGCCGGCACCACGTCGGACTTGAGCGAATTGCCGACCATCATGCTCCGCTCGGCGCCATCGCCATGACGGTCGAACAGGCGCGCGTAGGTGTGCGCACTCTTGTCGCTGACGATCTCCACGGCTTGGAAGAAATCCCCCAACCCCGATTGCGCCAGCTTGCGCTCCTGGTCGAACAGATCGCCCTTGGTGATCAAGACCAGGCGATAGGAGCCGGCGAGACGCTCGATCGTCTCGCGCGCATGCGGCAGCACCTCGATCGGATGCGCGAGCATCTCGCGGCCGGCTTCCAGGATCCGCGATATGACCGTGGCGGGCACACGCCCCTCCGTGACCTCTATCGCCGTCTCGATCATCGACAACGTAAAGCCCTTGATGCCGAATCCGTAGGTTGCGAGGTTGCGCTTCTCGGCTTCCAGCAGCCGCGCCGATATCTTCGCCTCGTCGCCGTGATCGGCGAGCATCGCGACGAACTGCTTTTCGGTGCTGCGGAAGAAGAGCTCGTTCTGCCACAGCGTGTCATCGGCGTCGAACCCGATGGTCGTGACCAGCTTGGACGGCATGCGGCACTCTCGCTCTTTTGCAGGGCGACGCATCCAGGCGCCGCGCGGGCCGGCCCTATGTAGACGCCACCGAGGTTTGTCGCCAGTATCGTTTTTCTCGGTGCACGAGCCGTGCCCGGCAAACGGAAGGCAGAAAGGGCTCCCCTTCCCTTCCGTCGTGAGGCACGGCTATACTCGGGTATCCGCAACCCAATCTGGTGAATGATGCCGCCTGCAAAAAAGGAAGTCCGTCCGTCGAGCCGCGGAGGACGCACCCGCACGCCTGCCTACGTCAAGAACCAACGCGGTGTCAAAAACTGGAAGGAAGCCAGCGACTGGCTTGAATGGCGCAGCATCGAGGACATCGAATGCATAACGCCTGACCAGGCCGGCGTGGCGCGCGGCAAGATGATGCCGTCGAAGAAATTCACCTCGAACACCTCGCTGGCACTGCCTTCGGCGGTGTTCATGACGACGATTTCCGGCGGCTATCCGGAGGACGGCAATGGCTTCCATTATCCGGAGGACGATGGCGACCTCAAGCTGATGCCGGACCTTTCGACGCTGACCGTCGTGCCGTGGGAGGAGGACCCGACGGCGGCAGTCATCTGCGATCTTGTCCACCAGGATGGCCGCTCGGTCGAGTTCACCCCCCGCAACGTGCTGAAACGCGTGCTTGCCGCCTACGACAAACGCGGCCTGAAGCCCGTCGTGGCGCCCGAGATCGAGTTCTATCTGGTGCGCAAGAATCCCGATCCCGACTATCCGCTGACCCCTCCCGTCGGCCGCTCGGGCCGGCCGATCGGCGGCGGCGCCGGCTACTCGATCGCCGGCGTCAACGAGTTCGACGAGCTGATCGACGACATCTACCATTTCTCCGAGCGCCAGGGCCTGGAGATCGACACGCTGATCCACGAAGAGGGCGCCGGCCAGCTCGAGATCAACCTGCGCCACGGCGACCCGATCGAGCTCGCCGACCAGGTGTTCATGTTCAAGCGCACGATCCGCGAGGCCGCGCTGAAGCACGAGATCTACGCCACCTTCATGGCCAAGCCGATCCAGGGCCAGCCCGGCTCGGCCATGCACATCCACCAGTCGGTCATCGACAAGAAGACCGGCAGGAACGTCTTCTCGGCGGAGGACGGCTCGGAAACGGACGACTTCTTCCATTTCATCGGCGGCATGCAGAAGCATGTGCCGAACGCGCTGGTGATGTTCGCGCCCTATGTGAACTCTTACCGGCGCCTGACTCAGGCGGCCTCGGCGCCGGTCAACAACAAGTGGGGCTACGACAACCGAACCACGGCCTTCCGCGTGCCTCGCTCGGATCCGGCGGCCCGGCGCGTCGAGAACCGCATCCCCTCCTCCGACGCCAATCCCTATCTCGCTCTCGCGGCCTCGCTCGCATGCGGATTGATCGGCATCACCAACAAGATCAAGGCTGAACCGCCGGTGCTGACCACCGCCAACGAGGACGAGATCGACCTGCCGCGCAGCTTGCTGGAGGCCGTCGACCTGTTCGAGGCCGATGAGGAACTGGGCGCGATCCTGGGTAAATCCTTCGCCGCCACCTACGCGGCGATCAAGCGCGCGGAGTTCGAGACCTTCATGGAAGTGATCAGCCCGTGGGAGCGGGAGTATCTGCTGCTCAACGTGTGAGGGGGAATAGCGAGTAGCGAATAGAGAGCAGGGAGCGTCGCTCCATCGTCCCTTTTTGCCATAGTCGCTATTCGCCACTCACCATTCGCTACTGTCTGTCCGCTAAACTCTTCCTGGCACCCCATGAATTACCAATCCCCCATCTCTCCCGGCCGCTCCTGGTATGAGGATACGGCCGGTCCGCGTCCTGAGTATCCGGCGCTGGACGGCGATATTTCCTGCGACGTCGCCATTGTCGGCGGCGGCTTCACGGGGCTTTCGGCGGCCGCGCATCTGGCCAAGGCCGGGACGAACGTGGTGCTGATCGAGGCGCATCGCTTCGGCGACGGGGCCTCCGGCCGCAATGGCGGCCAGATGGGTACCGGGCAGCGCGCATGGGCCGAGGAACTGGAGAGCGAGTACGGCTTTTCCCGCGCCAAGGCCCTGTTCGATCTCGCCGAGGAAGCCAAGAGCCATCTTCTCGACTTCGCCGCCGCCAATGCAATCGAAATCGACTATGTGCCGGGCCAGTTGTCTGTTGCGCACAAGCCCCGTTACGTCGACGACTACAAGGCGCATGCCGAGGTCATGGCGACGCGTTTCAACTATCCGCACCTCACCTTCATGGACGCGAAGGAGGCGGCGGAGCGGCTCGGCTCGACGGCCTATTTCGGCGGCACCCGCGACACCGGCACCGGCCATATACATCCGCTGAAGCTGGTGATCGGTACAGCCAGGGTAGCGACGCAGGCAGGGGCGCAGCTTTTCGAACGCACATCGTCGACCGGCATCACGTCGACCGGCGGCAAGGTGCGGATCGCCACTCCCAGGGGAACGATCACCGCCAGCAAGTGCCTGATCGGCGTGAACGCCTATGGCGGATCGCTGGAGCCGGTCAGCGCCGCGCACATCATGCCGATCGGCTCGTTCATCGGCGCGACGGTGCCGCTCGGCGCCGACAGCAAGGTGCTGCCGGGTGGCGAAGCGGTCGACGATTCGCGTTTCGTCGTGCGCTACTTCCGCAAGTCGACGGATGGCAGGCTGCTGTTCGGCGGACGCGAGATCTACGCGGTCAAGGATCCGAAAGACATCCACATCCACATCCGCCGGCAGATCGCCGAGATCTATCCGGCGCTCAGGGAGGTCGAGATAACCCATGGCTGGGGTGGTTATGTCGGCATCACCATGCCGCGAAAGCCTTTCGTGCGCGAGGTCATGCCGAACGTCATTTCGGCCGGCGGCTATTCCGGCCACGGCGTCATGCTGTCCAACTTCTTCGGCAAACTCTACGCGGAAACGGTCGCGGGCAATCGCGACCGGCTGCGGCTGATCGAGGATCTCAACATTCCCCCGTTCCCGGGTGGACGGCGCTTTCGCTCGCCGCTGCTCTTCCTTGCGCTCAACTGGTACGCGCTGCGCGACAGGATTTAGAATCACGTCCGCCGAAAGCGCGACCGGTTTCGGCGGAAAGACATGTGCCAAATCAAAGGCCTGGTGCCTGCCGAGCGTCGCTGAAAGACCGCGCCACGCTTTTAGGATCGATTAATCGATCCTCCACGCATTGCTTGCGAATTTCTTAACAAAGGCGCACTGATGCCACAATCGCAGGCGAAAGATGCGCGCCGTGGGCGCTTAGACGGGGAAATCTGCGGGACCGCCCGCTTTTGATTCTGGGACCGATGCCGATCCGGCGCCGCATGGCCGGCGTGAGATTGCAAGAACATCGGCCCATATATGGAGGTGGCAAGAGTGAGAGAGCCCTTCAGTTTCGGCGTGCCGGAACGACGGCGCCTCGCCATGCAGTTCGGCTACGACATGCAGCCTTCGCTCTGGCAAGGGGTAAGGTCGAACGCGCACCTGGTGATTGCCGCTGTCGGCACGGCCGCGCTTCTGGGTGTGGCCGCCGTGGCGCTATGGCTGGCGCTGCCGGCGGGCGAACGCCAGGCCGCCGCGAGCCCCGAGCAGATCGTTCCAGCCGTTCCGGTCAAAACCAAGAAGATCGCCGCGACAGCCAACGTGACGGTGGCGGCGGTGGACAGCACGCATACCAGGCCGAAGGTCGAGAAGGCTTCGGTGACCATTGCCGCGCCAAAGGCGCCCTTGCCGGCGCTGGCCGCTAATGATCCGCGCTGGAGCGGCACGAACGCCGCGGCACCGGCCGACCCGGCCAAGGCTCAAGCCGCCGACGCGACTGGCCAGAACGGACAGGCTGACAAGCCGGCCACGACGGTCGCATACACCCAGCCCACCGGGGAAACCGATGGAGAGGCGTTGCTGGCCAAGGTTGCCGCGCCAGGCGAAAACAGCGCCACCGATGGCGCTCAGACTGCGGCCATTCCGGCCGCTGTACCTGAAGCACCCCCGGCACCGTCCGACGAAAGCGCCGACGCGCCCGCCAAGGCAAAGACGAAAAAAGTCGCGGCGGCCGGCATGGGACGGATATTGAGGCCGGTGACCATGCGGGCCGGCCCCAAGAAGAATGCGGCGGCAATCGGTACCGTGCCCGCCAGGACCTCGGTCCAGGTGGTAAGTTGCAAGCAATGGTGCGAGATCGTCTACGGCGGCAAGCGCGGCTTCATCTACAAGAGCTACATCAGGCCCGGCGCTTGACTTCGGGCCACATGCCCTGTCAGGCGCCGAACAAGCGCCTGACGCGCTGCCATCTCCTGGCCCGCCTGAGCCCGCGCACATGCTGGTCATGCTCTTCGTACGGGACTTCATAGAGGCCGCAAGTATGGCAATCCTCCCGCTTCTTGCAGGAGGGGACCCAACACTTGACATCATGCTTCCAGGCCAGCGCCACCCGCTCGAGGTGAAGGTTTGACGAGCTCTTCAGCAGAATGAGTTCTCCGGGCACGGCCGTACGCTTTATGTGGTCGGAGACCTCCTTCGCCGAACGCAGTTCCAGGAAACGACCACTGTCGATGTCAGCCTGGCCCGGGTCTGCCTTGTGCGCGTTATCGCCGGTGTAGATGATCTCGTCGGCGGCCTCGCGCGCCACCTTGTAGGCATAGTGGTATTTCCTGGTCGAGCCGGCATAGTCCGATATCTGGCCGAGCACGATGCGCTTTCGCGCCACTGTCGACTTCGCCACCATGTCGAGCGCCATGTAGAGCGAGTGCCATGGCGACTTGGCCGCGTCGACGATGAATTGCGGCCCGCCATCGATCGACACGACCTCGCAGCGATTGGCAAGCGGCTTGAAGGTCTTCAGAGCGGCGGCCACCTTCTCCGGCGGCATGCCCAGTTCGAGTGCGGTAACGACGGCAGCGGCAACTGGCAGCCAGAAATAGTCGGCCGGGAAAGGAGCCGCGACCCGCAAGGCGTTTTCCTTCCAGCGCAGCGTGAAGGTCAGCAGTTGCGGATAGGCGGCATGGACGTCGGCAACCCTGTAGTCGACGCCTTCCGACATGCCGAAGGTAACGACGCGATGGCCGGTCCGGCCCGCCATGGCGGCAACGTGGGGATCGTCGGCATTGAGCACGGCGAAACCGCCCGGCATCAGCGCATCCAGGAGGGTGCCCTTTTCCTCCGCGACGTTCTCGATCTTCCGGAAGCTGGAATAGTGTTCGAGACGCACCATCGTCACCACGGCAACATGCGGCCGGAATATGTCGGCCATCGGCTTGATGGTGCCCATTCCGTGCGCGCCGGCCTCGAAAACCACGTAGTCGAGGTCGCCGGCGCGCTGCATACGCTTGTACAGCGTGTTCACCAGCGATCGCATCGAATTGGCGAGGAACTGCGAATAGACGGCGCCGTGATCGGCCAACAGATGGCCGAGAAGGCTGGTGGCGGTGGATTTGCCGGAACTGCCGGTGATGGCGATGAAGGTCGCCCTGCTTCTGGCGCGGCCGCGTTTAGCCTTGGCCACCCTGACGCGTTGCCTCACGTCCTCGATGGCTGCCGTCAACTTTGCCTTCATCCCCATGCCGGTTTTCAGCTCCGCTTGTTTGGCGCCTCGCTCAGATGCAGCGTCCGCCATCCACCTCCAGGGCCACGCCGGTTATGAAGGCGGCCTCGTCGGATGCCAGCCACAACGCCGCATTGGCGATATCGAGCGGCGTCGAAAGGCGGCCCAGGGGTATCGACGAGCGGAACTTCTCGCGGATTTCCGGCGTGTCCGCCCCCATGAACTTCTCCAGCATACCGGTTTCGCCGGCGACGGGACACAGGCAGTTCACACGAATGTTCTTCGGCGCCAGCTCGATCGCCATCGACTTGGTCGCCGTGATCGCCCAGCCCTTGGAGGCGTTGTACCAGGTGAGGCCCGGCCGCGGCCTGATGCCGGCGGTGGACGCGGTTGTGAGGATAACACCGCCACCCTGCCGCTCCATGACCGGCACCACGGCCAGCGCGGCGTGATAGATGGCCTTCATGTTTACGGCAGTGATCAGGTCGAACGTCTCCTCGTCGACCTTGAGCATGTCGCCATTGCGATGGGTGAAGCCGGCGTTGTTGACCATGATGTCTATGCGACCGAAGGCGCTCATGGCGGCATAGACCATCTCGTCGAACTCGGAACGCAGCGAGACGTCGGTCTGTGTCCAGATCGCTGCCGCGCCGATCTCGCCGGCGACGTGCTCGGCGCCCTTGGCATTGAGGTCGGCAACCACCACGCGGGCGCCCTCCTCGGCGAAGCGCTTCGCCATGCCCTCGCCAAAGCCCGACGCCGCCCCGGTGACGATGGCAACCTTGCCCTCAAGCCGCATGATGTTTCCCATTCATGGCCATGGACGCTCGCGCGCGACGTCCGGATTGATCCTGCATCGACGCGCCCTGCCGCTGGCGGCCTGGACACAGGCGGCCGGAAAGATGCGCGTCTTCGCGATTCTTCTTTGGCTTCGCCATGATCACGCCCTATGTTGCGGCTGCGAAGGCCTCGCGGTGACACCGCCCGCCGACAAGCCTTCGGGTGGCGCCGGTGTCAAGAGGCAGCTTTCGACGCCTGGGTGTGACACCAAGGCACTGGAAAATTTAAATCGATTAGATTATATCGGGCCGCGTCACAGCGACCGGCGCCAGAGCGGACAGACCATGACGAGCCAGATCATCCCCGTCGATCCCTTCGACTTCATCATTTTCGGAGGCACAGGCGACCTGTCGGAACGCAAGCTGCTGCCCTCGCTCTACTATCGCCAACGTGACCACCAGTTCTCCGAACCGACCCGAATCATCGGCACTTCGCGATCGAAGATGACCGATGAGGAGTTCAGGGCATTCGCCAGGCAGGCGATCATCGACCACGTCAAAGCCGCCGATATAGACGACAAGGAGCTCGAGACCTTTCTCGCCCGCCTCTCCTATGTCTCGGCAGACGCTACCACTGGCGCGGGTTTCGACACGCTCAAGCAGGCGATCGGCGACAGCGACCGCATCCGTGCCTTCTACCTGGCGGTCGCGCCGGCGCTGTTCGGCGAGATCTCTCACAAGCTGCGGGAACACAAGCTGATCACGCCCAATTCGCGCATCGTGCTGGAAAAGCCGATCGGCCGCGACCTCGCCTCGGCGCGCGCGCTCAACGACGCTGTGGGCGACGATTTCCAGGAAAGCCAGATTTTCCGCATCGATCACTATCTCGGCAAGGAGACGGTGCAGAACCTGATGGCGCTGCGCTTCGCCAACGCGCTCTACCAGCCGCTGTGGAACTCTGCCTATGTCGACCATGTCCAGATCACGGTTGCGGAGACTGTCGGGCTCGAGGACCGCGTCACTTACTACGACAAGGCTGGCGCGCTCCGCGACATGGTGCAGAATCACATGCTGCAGCTGTTGTGCCTGGTCGCCATGGAAACGCCGTCCTCGATGGACGCCGACGCCGTGCGCGATGAGAAGCTGAAGGTGCTGCGGGCACTGAAGCGCGTCAACGGCAACGAGGCGCCGAAGCAGACGGTGCGGGGGCAGTACCGCGCCGGCGCATCGGCCGGCGGACCGGTGAAGGGCTATGTCGAGGAGCTCGGCAAGGACAGCAACACCGAGACCTTCGTCGCCATCAAGGCCGAGATCGGCAACTGGCGCTGGGCCGGCGTGCCGTTCTACCTCAGGACCGGCAAGCGCCTGGCGACGCGCGTCTCGGAGATCGTCATCGAGTTCAAGCCGATCCCCTACTCGATCTTCGGCGACAGCGCCGGGCCGATCTTCGCCAACCAGCTGGTCATCCGCCTGCAGCCGGACGAAGGCGTCAAGCAGTACATCATGATCAAGGATCCCGGTCCGGGCGGCATGCGGCTGCGTCAGATCTCGCTCGACATGAGCTTCGCGCAGTCTTTCGACGGTCGCGCGCCGGATGCCTATGAGCGACTGATCATGGATGTCGTGCGTGGCAACCAGACGCTGTTCATGCGCCGTGACGAGGTCGAGGCGGCATGGAAGTGGATCGACCCGATCCAGAACGCCTGGGAAAGCGCCAGGCAGGAAGCGCAGGGCTATACGGCCGGCACCTGGGGGCCTTCGGCCTCCATTGCGCTCATCGAACGCGACGGACGGACATGGCACGAGAGCAACTGAACGGCGCCTACAACTGGCATGAGTTCCCCGCGCGGCCGGACCTGGCCGCGGCGTTGAGCGAACGCGTCGCCAACCGCCTCGCCGCAGCGATCGCCGCGCGCGGCACGGCTTTCCTGGCCGTTTCCGGCGGCACCACGCCAGCGCGGTTCTTCGCCGCGCTCTCGACGGCCGCCATCGCCTGGGACAAGGTGGTGGTGACCCTCATCGACGAACGTTTCGTTCCGGCCAGCTCGCCGCGTTCCAATGCCGGTCTCGTCGCCGCCAACCTGCTTCGCAACGCCGCCGCGGCGGCGCGCTTCGTGCCGCTCTATCACGAGGCAACCAGCATCGAGGACGCGGCTGCTTCGGATGACGCAGCGCTGCGGCAACTTCCATGGCCGCTCGACGTCGCCGTGCTCGGCATGGGCGCCGACGGCCACACGGCCTCCTTCTTCCCGGACGCTGACGACCTCACTGTTTTGCTCGATCCGGCTTCCAGCAGGATCGTCCTGCCCGTCCACGCGGCGAGCGCCGGCGAGCCGCGCCTGACGCTTGCCATGGCCCGCATCGTCGATGCCGGCTTCCTGGCGCTTCACATCGAGGGCGACGACAAGCGCGCCGCCTTCAACGGCGCGATGGGGCCGGGACCGAAAAAGCCCATCAGGGCCGTGTTCGACGCCTCGCCGAGGGCCGTCGAGGTTTTCTGGGCCCCCTGAAATCAAACTTGCCACACGGGCCCGGCGGACAGTGGGAGGACGTCTCCCGGGACCCTAGAAGGACCAACCGCCATGACAGCCAGACGTGACATCGAAGCCATCACCGAGCGCATCCGCCAACGTTCGAAGGCAGGCCGCGAGGCCTATCTCGCGCGCATCGCCGAGGCCTCCGGCCGCAGCGCCAATCGGGCTGTGCTTTCATGCGGCAACCTTGCGCACGGCTTCGCAGTCTGCAGCCCGTCGGAGAAGATAGCGCTCGGCGGCGATCGGGTGCCCAATCTCGGCATCATCACCTCCTACAACGACATGCTGTCGGCGCATCAGCCCTTCGAGACGTTTCCGGCGCTGATCAAGGAAGCCGCGCGCGAGGCTGGCGGCATCGCCCAGGTGGCCGGCGGCGTGCCGGCCATGTGCGACGGTGTCACCCAGGGCCAGCCCGGCATGGAGCTGTCGCTCTTCTCGCGCGACGTGATCGCCATGGCGGCGGCAATCGGCCTTTCGCACAACATGTTCGACGCCGCCGTCTTCCTCGGCGTCTGCGACAAGATCGTGCCCGGACTTGTCATCGCGGCGCTCAGTTTCGGCCATCTGCCGGCGATCTTCATTCCCGCCGGGCCGATGACGTCGGGCCTTGCCAATGACGAAAAGGCGCGGGTCCGCCAGCTCTATGCCGAGGGCAAGGTCGGCCGGCCCGAATTGCTCGAGGCGGAGTCCAAATCCTACCACGGGCCGGGCACCTGCACTTTCTACGGCACGGCCAACTCCAACCAGATGCTGATGGAGCTCATGGGCCTGCACACGCCCGGCGCGTCCTTCGTCAATCCTGGCACGCCGCTGCGCGACGCCCTGACCCGGGAAGCGGCGAAGCGGGCGCTGGCAATCACCGCGCTCGGCAACGCCTATACGCCGGTCGGGCGCATGATCGACGAGCGCTCGATCGTCAACGGCGTCGTCGGCCTGCACGCCACCGGTGGCTCCACCAACCACACTATCCATCTTATCGCCATGGCCGCGGCCGCCGGCATAGCGCTCACCTGGCAGGACATCTCGGACCTGTCGGAAGCCGTGCCGCTGCTGGCGCGCGTCTATCCGAACGGGCTTGCCGACGTGAACCACTTCCACGCCGCCGGCGGGCTCGGCTTCCTGATCCGCGAACTGCTCGACGAGGGCATCCTGCACGAGGACGTGCAGACGGTGTGGGGCGAAGGCTTGCGGCCCTACGCGGTCGAGGCAAGGCTCGGCGCCGACGGTAGCGTGGTGCGCGAGGCAGCGCCCCGCGACAGCGGCGACGACAAGGTGCTGGCGCCGTTCAAGAAGGCATTCCAGCCGACCGGCGGCCTGAAGGTGCTCGCCGGCAATCTCGGACACGCCGTCATCAAGACATCGGCCGTCAAGCCGGAGCGGCGCGTCATCGAGGCGCCGGCCAGGGTCTTCGATAGCCAGCAGGGGCTGAACGATGCCTTCAAGGCAGGCACGCTCACCGGCGACTTCATCGCCGTCATCCGCTTCCAGGGGCCAAAGGCCAACGGCATGCCGGAACTGCACAAGCTGACCACGGTGCTCGGCATCCTGCAGGATCGCGGCCAGCGCGTGGCGCTGGTCACCGACGGGCGCATGTCGGGCGCTTCCGGCAAGGTGCCGGCGGCCATCCATGTGACGCCGGAGGCGGTCGAGAACGGCCCCATCAGCAGGATTCATGACGGCGACATCATCCGGCTCGACGCCGATGCCGGCACGCTGGAGGTGCTGGTGCCGGCGGCGGAATTCGCGCTGCGCCGATCGGCGGAAGCCGACCTCATCGGCAATGAATTCGGCTTTGGCCGCGAGCTCTTCGCCGGTTTCCGGCAGATGGTCGGGCGCGCGGATCATGGCGCCGCCGCCTTCGGCAACGCCTGACCTGCCACCATCCGACAAAACAAAAGGGCAGCCTGGGGCCGCCCTTTTGTTTTCCTTGGATGCCGGTCATTGCGAAACTGTGATCTCGCTGCGGCCGCCGGCCCTTATGGTCACCGGCATTTCCTTGTCATGCCCGCCTTCGGCCGCGTGGCGCACGACGACATAGTCGCCGGCGGCGATGGTCTGCTGCCAGCTGTCCCCATAGCCCATGCCGAGCAACTTGCGGTTACCCTGGATGTCCTTCTGCGGCGACAGGATCTCGATCGAGGAGGCGCCCGGCGCCGAAATCGCGACAACGCCGGCGTTGAGCGCCACCTTCACGTCCTGGCTGTCGCCGACCTTGACGCTGAAGGGCTGCTCGACGGAAGCAAGATCGAGCGTCGTGATCGCGACATAATCGCCGGCCGGCAGCCAGAACTTGGGATCCGGCCCATAGGAGTGCTCGATGCTGTCGCGCGTGCCGTCGGTCTTCTTGGCTGCCTGGACGACCTCGACGCCAATGCCCGAACTGTCAGCCTTGTCGCCGCCGGCGGCATAATAGACGCTGAGCGCGACACGGCCGACGCCGACGATAACGTCCTTATCGACCTTCTGGCCGGCCTTCAGCTGGATCGTCTCCGAGGCGGCACCGCTGCCGATATGGACATCGACCTTCTGTTCGCCCGCCGGAACGATGATCCTGGTGTCGCCATAGTGGGTCGTGCTGCCGCCCGGATAGGTGAAGTCTAGACGAGCCTCGCTGCTGATGTCGGCGCCCTGGCTCGTGCGAGGATGAATGCTCAGCGTACCGGCGTTGAGGACGAAGACCGGCTTCTGGATCTGGCCTGCTTCGATCCTGACCTTCTGCTCGACCCGGGCCTCGTCGTCGCGGGCAAGCACGATGTAGTCGCCGGGCTCAAGCTTGGCGCGATAATTGCCATATTCCGTCGTGACGGACTCGCCGCGCGAGCCGTCCGGATTGGCCTTGTACACCTCCCAGGCATTGCCGTCGGTAATCGGCTGGCCGCCCTCGACCATCACGACGCTGGGCAGGAAGTTGAACTCCGAATTGGCCGGATCGGCGGTGGCCTGGACAGCCGGCGCCGGCGTGGGCGCAGCAGGGGCGGGCTCTGGCGCGGGCTGCGGCGCAGGCGCGGCGGATGCCGGAGCCGTCACCGTCTTGAGCAGCGCGTCGCGCAAAGCGTTGGCATCCGAGGCCTGGATGTACTTGCCGCCGGTGTTCTCGGCCAGGCAGGCAACCTGCCTGCCTTCATCCTCGCTGAGGCCGAAGCCTACGACATCGACGGTGAAATCGATGCCCTTGGCCTTGAGCTCCTTGCCGAGCGCACAGGGATCGCCGCCGCAGGTCTCGATGCCATCGGTGATCAGGACGACCGTCGCCTTGTCCTCCGTGTACTTCAGCGCCTCGGCCGCCTGCTTGACGGCAGCCGTCAGGGGCGTCTTGCCGAGGAATTTCATGGAATCGGCCGCCGCTGAGATCGCGCTTGCCGAGCCGGCCTGCGGCGGGACGATCAGCTCGATGTCGTCGCAACTGGCCTTCTGGCGGTGGCCATAGGCCATGAACCCGATCTCCTTGTCGGCGGGAACGGACTGGAGCACGGTCCTCAGCGACTCGCGGGCGATCTCCTGCCTCGGCTTCCCGTCGATCTGCGCCCACATCGAGCCCGAAGCATCGAGTATGATGATTGCCCTGTCGGCCGCGACGCCGAGCGTGGTCGTCCACAAAAGGAGAGTCGCCGCAGCGATGCCCCGTGCCAGTCCCGCCATGGAAATCTCCTGAATTCGTCCCTTGCGTGCCCGGATGGGCGCACGGCGCGCCGTAAAGGCGCATCCTCGTTTCGGATGCATGGCCGAATCCGTCGCTTTCCGGCTGCCGCATCGATCCGGAGCGGAAGCTATTTGAGGCAGCCTCTCTAGACAAGCCCGGTTGGATCAGGCTCCGGAGGTTTCGGCGGGAACGAAACCCTCGGCCGCGACGATCGCGCGATAGCGGGGGTCGGCTCTCAAGGTCTTGAAAGGCGGCTCGATGCGGATGCCCAGCATGTCGGCCTCCTTTCGCCGCACCGATTCCCCGAGATAGCGGATCGCATCGTCGCCGAGGCCGAGCATGGCGGCGGTACCCGCTACCTTGAAGGCGGGTTCAAGGTTCCTTTCGAACTGCCTGATCTGCTCGGCATACATGGCCTCAAGCATGCCTCGCCCTCCGGATTGGCGAAGGCCCTGCTCGGCCGCGTCGGCAATGGCGCGGCGGGCGCCGTTGTTGGCCACCTCGGCGGCACGGCGGTACTCGCGCAGGAAATCGGTGTAGCGCTCCTGATCGAGATAGATGGTGGCGAGATATTCCGGGGGCGAGCGCAGGTTCGGCTCCGCCTTGGCCAATTGCTGGAGGATCATGACGGCGGCATCGACCTGGCCGGCATAGAACAGGATCAAGGCCTTGTTGGCCAGGATCGCGCGCGACTCCGGATTGAGCTGCTGCGCCAGCCCGATCTCGCGGAGCGGCGTGGCCGTGTCCCCGGTGACCATCAGCGTCAGCGCGTACCAGTGATGCGTGGCCGCCGCACTCGGATCGAGGCGAATGGCGCGTTCGAACAGTTCCCTCGACCTGGCGAAATCCTTCGTCCAGTAGAAGGTTGTGAAGGCCAGCGCCGCATAGCCGCCGGCATTGTCCGGATCGAGCGCGATCGCCCGCTGCGCGGCCGCGAGCGCGCGCGGATATGCTTCGTTGGGCGGCATCAAGGTGAACTGGCTGATAGTGTTGTAGGCCTCGGCCAGCTTCACATAGGCATCGGCGTAGTTCGGATCGAGCGTGGTCGCCTCGGTCAGCAATTGTATGGCGTGGGTGAAGCCGTCGGCCTGCCGCGTACCGAGATGATAGACCGCGTCGAGATAGAGATCCTGCACACGGGGATCAGGCCTGTAGGGCGCGCGTGAAGGCAGGATTGTATTGCCGCGCATGGCCACGGTGCCGGCCAGCGCCAGCAACGCGAGCGCGGCGGCCCCGAAAAGCAACGGCCGCCTGCGCAACGTCCGGATATCCGACCCGACCCCGGCTGCGGGCATTTCGGCGAGAACAGGTGCTGCAGGCAAGACCGAAACCGGCGCGGCCGGTCGCGGCGGGGTATCCTCTGCCGCAGCGGCCGTATCTTCCCGCGCGGCGCTTTCGCCGCGCAGCCAGCGCTCGAGCTCGTCCGTATAGGCAAAGACCAGATTGCGCGCGCCGCCCGAGATGCGGTGCACCGGCAGACCACGCTGGCGTTCCCAGCGCCGCACGGTTCGCTCGTCGCGTCCGAAGAACGCGGCGATCTCCTTCCAGTCGCGAAGACGGCGGTCGCGCTTGCTGGTCAAGTTCAGGCCCCGTGCCCTGGAGCTTGCTCCCTGCCGCCGGATATCCCCCGGCACTGCCAAGGCTTGCTTCATTCATCGAACGAGACGCCTCAACGCGGCACTCTCCCCAGAATGCCGAAGCCGAACCCGTCGCTAAAATAGTGCTGCATGAGCGCAACGACCGCAAGAGGCCGCAGCCGTTTCAGCGCTGGCTCTTCCAGGCTCCTGGCGGATTTACGACCGGAATGGCCCGCTCAATAGGTGGTGCGCCGCTCCTCCGACGGTGGGCGGCCGAACTGCAGTCGATAGCTCTGCGCGAAATAGGAATGCGAGGTAAAGCCGGTCGCGATCGCCACATCGAGGATCGGCATGTTGGTCTGGCGCAGCAATTCGCGCGCCCGCTCGAGCCTCAGCCGCATGTAGTAGCGGCCAGGCGTGACGCTGAGATGGCGCAGGAAGAGGCGCTCCACCTGGCGCACCGAAAGCCCCGCGGATTTGGCGAGTTGCACCGCCGACAGAGGTTCGTCGAGATGATCCGCCATCAGCTCGACGATCCGTCTGAGCTTTTCGGATTTGCCCGTGAGGTCGCGTTCAGGCCCGACGCGCTGGCGGTCGCCGGCCGAGCGGATGCGCTCGTGCTGGAACTGGTTGGCGACGCCGTTGGCGAGATTGGAGCCGAAATCGCCGCGCACGATCTCCAGCATCAGGTCGATCGAGGTCGTGCCGCCCGCGCAGGTGTAGCGCTTACGGTCGATCTCGAAGACATTGCCTGTGCAATTGATGTCGGGAAACCGCTCCATGAACCCGGCGCGGTTCTCCCAGTGGATGGTGCAACGATAGCCATCGAGTTGGCCGGCTTCCGCGAGCAGGTAGGAGCCGACCGAAAGCGCGCCGAGCGCGTTGCCGCGCCTGCCCCAGCCGCGCAGGGCGGCCAGCACCTTGCTCTTGCCGGGAAAATCCGTCGTCAACCCGACGCAGACGAACAGGATGTCGACGGGCGGCAGGTCGGCGACGCTGTAGTCGATTTTCAGCGGCAGCCCGTTGGAGGCCATAACCGCGTCACCATCGGCCGAGACCGTGGTCCAGCCGTAGAAATCGCGGCCGAGCAACCGGTTGGCGGAGCGGAAGCAGTCGATCGCCGCCGCCAGAGAGAACATCGAGAACTTGTCGACCAGCAGAAATCCGAATTGCCGACCACCACCCTGAACGGGATCGTTCGTGACCGGCCGTTCGACGGATGCGGTTGGGTTCGGCAATGTGGAAGGCTCTCTGCTCAGAAGGACGGCCGTTTCAGCCCGGCCGCGAGGTAGGCCGACGCTAGCGTGTTGGCCATCAACATGGCAATGGTCATCGGCCCAACCCCACCGGGAACCGGCGTGATGGCGCCGGCCATGGCCGCCGCCTCGGCATAGGCGACGTCGCCCACCAGCCGGGACTTGCCCTCGCCCTTCTCCGGCGCCGGGATGCGGTTGATGCCGACGTCGATGACGGTGGCGCCGGGCTTTACCCAGTCACCCCTCACCATTTCCGGACGACCGACGGCGGCGACCAGTATGTCGGCCGTGCGCGCCAGCGCGGGAAGGTCCTTGGTGCGGCTGTGCGCGATGGTGACGGTACAGTTGGCGGCCAGCAGCAGATTGGCCATCGGCTTGCCGACGATGTTGGAGCGACCGACGACGACCGCGTTGAGGCCCGACAGGTCCTTGCCGCGCACCCGTTCGATCAGAAGCATCGAACCGGCCGGCGTGCAGGGAACGAAGGCAGTCGCCAGTTCGCCTGTGCCGAGCTTGCCGACATTGATGAAATGGAAGCCGTCGACATCCTTTTCCGGAGCGATGGTCTGGATGATCTTGCCGGCGTCGATGTGCCCGGGCAGCGGGAGCTGCACCAGGATGCCGTGAATTGCCGGATCGGCATTGAGATCGCCGATGATCTCGAGCAGCGCCTGCTCCGAAGTGTCGGCCGGCAGCGTATGCTGGACCGAGTGGAAGCCGCATTCCTTGGCCGTGCGGGATTTCGACGCGACATAGACCTGGCTGGCCGGGTCCTCGCCGACGATCACAACCGCCAGGCCGGGCCGGCGGGCGCCCTTGCCCTCCAACTCCCCGGTCAGGGCCTTGACCTTGCGCACGACATCCTCGGCGACTTTCTTCCCGTCAATCACTTCGGCCATGAATCACCTTCGAAACCGGTTTTGCCCGCCTTGTTCGCACGTCCCTGGCGCATCCGCGAGGACGGCGCGAGCCTGCGCGGCATTTTCACGAAAATTCAACAGCGCAATCCCGTCAATGCGCCGTCCCATGCCGCTAACTCGAAACCGGCGGTTTTATCCCCGCCCTCCCGGGGGAGCTTTTGGCGAAAGAACCATTTTCGGCCCGAAATCGGAAATACGGCGCAAGCCGTCATCGGCAAACCGCGTCAAACCCTCGGCTTCGTGCTCTAGAAGTAGCGCTTGCCGGACCGGCTCTTGCTGAGTTCGCGGACCGCCTCGCGGAACTCCCGCAGGCTGGCGCGGATCTCCTCGATCGAAGCCTGCTGTTCGGCCACATCAGTGGCCTCACGGCGCGAAACCTCGGGATCGAGCGGTGGACGCGGGGGATCGTCCGCTCGCGGCAACGGATCGGGGCCCTGGGGATAGGCAGCCCTCGACCGCGAAGGATAGTCGGCCGGCTCTGGCAGGTACGGCGAATAGCGAGCCTGTTCACGCGGCTGCGATGGATAGGGATGATCGGCACCACGATGCCACAGCGGCTCGTCCGCTGTCGGGGACATACCGATGTCCTGGCTGGCACGATGGGCCGGGGTATCCAGCGGCCTTTCGACAGTTGACCCGGCGGGCGCGTCGGCCGCCGTGGCGATGGGACCTTCCTGTTCCTTGTCGGCGGCGGACAATCCGCTGTCGGGGTCAACGCGGACCGGCTGTGTCGCCGCAGCCGGAGCGGAGCGTTGGCGGTCATCGTCCTCGACCGGCGGCGTGCGAGGGGCCTGCCCCCGGCGGGTGCGCGTGTCGGCGGTTTCGCGCAGGCTCTCATAGGCGCCGCGCATGGCCCCGATCCCGATGCCGGAGACAAGGCCCAGCAACAGGCCGGCGAGCGCAATCACGGCGCGCGACGGGCCTTTCGCCTCCAGCGGCGCCAGGGCCGGCGAGATGACGTTGATGTTGGCCGTGTTGATGTCCTTCTGCTCGCTGGTCTCCTTCGCGCGCAGCAGGAACTGTTCGTAGACCTGGCGTCTGGCAGTCGCCACGCGCTCCAGTTCGCGCAGTGAGACAAGGTCGTTGTTGACGTCGCCACTGCGCACCTTGGCCTGCGCCATGCGGGACGCAAGGTCCTGCTCCAGTTGCACGGCGCGCGTGAGATCGACCTGCAGCGAGGAGGCGATGCGCTGCAGTTCGGCCGCGATGCGATCGCGCGCTCCAGCGAGCTGGGCGTTGAGCGCCTGTATCTCGGGATGGCGCGGCCCGAGCTTGACCGCGGCCCTGTCCGCCTCCTGCTTCAACGCCGCATATTGCGCGCGCAGGTCGTTCATCGTGTTCGAGTTGATTTCCTCCGGCAATGTGCCGCTCAGCACCGCATTGACGTCGGTGCCACGCGCCGAGGCGGCGCGCGCGTTCAGTTCGAGGGTGCGGGCGCGCGCGATCGAGAGCTGTTCGTTGAGCTTCAGCATCTCGTCGTCGCTGATCAGCCGGCCCTGCGCGTCGACGAGGTCGTGCGAGGACCGGAAATCCTCGACCTGGCGCTCGGCCGCCTCGACGCCCTTGCGCAATTCGTCGAGCCTGGCGGTGAGTTCGTCGGAAGCTCGCCCCGCCGTCTTGGACTGGAGTTCGCTCGAGATCTGTTGGAAAGCCGTTCTCGTCGTGTTGGCGATCAGCGCCGACTTGTCGGGATTCTGCGTGGTCGCGCTGATCGAGACGACGAAGGTCTTGCCGCCGCGCTCGACGTCCAGGCTTCTCGCCAGATTGCGGATTGCCAGCGCGCGGGTACGGGCATCGCTGGAGCCCGCGTCCGCCTCCTGCCGGGACAGGAAGGAGCGGAGCATCGAGATCAGGCCAAGACCACTCTTGCCCTGGCCGTTGAACTCGGGATCGTTGGTGAGGTTGAGTTGAGTGACGACCTTGTCGAGGACATCGCCCGACGTGAGGATGCGCACCTGGTTCTCGACGATTGCCAGCGTCGCGTCTGAGGCGATGACATTCTGCGTCAGGTCGCGATCGGTGAGCTTCAGGTCGCGTGGGTCAACGATAACCTCGGTGGTTGCCTCGTACTTCTTGGGCGTCGATACGGCGACCGCCACGCCCAACGCCGTCCCAAGGATCGTCGTGGCCAGGATCAGCCTCTTCGACCTGGCGATACCGCCAATGATGCGCGCCGGATCGATCAACGGCTTCCATTCCTGGCCGTCTGCCGTTCCGGAAGAGACCGGTACGGCACTCTCGACGGCGACCCGTTCGGATTGGGAGGCCGGGGGATCGCGTGGGATGCGGGGTTCCACGGCGGCCGCCGGCGGCTGCGACTGGATTACCGTGGGTGACGGCGGCGGAGCCGAGGGGGTCGGCGGCGGGACCGGGGTTGCCGGGGGGGGCGGCGGCTCAGGGATTGCCACCGATGGGACCGGCGGCACCAGCGGTGGTATCGACGGTTCGGGTGGAGGGGGCTGCGGTTGGTCGGCCTTCGGTTCCTCGACGAGCGCCGCGCGCTGCTTTCCTCGCCGCGGCCAGCGCGGCAAAATCCGGCCAAGCCCGGAAGGGCTTCTCTTGACCGATGCGGCTTCGGCCGGCGCGGGTGCACCATCATCGATGGTCGGGTCGGTCTGCGGGTCCGGCCGCGCCTCCCGCGCTTCGCGCAACGCGCGCGCAAGGCGATGGCGCGCCGCGGCATCCTCGCGCCACGACGGGTCGACGCGGTCGCCCGCCGAAGCTGGCGACATGCGCTGGTCCTCGTTGCCCCGCATCGCCTGGCTGAGCGCAAGCAGCGAACGCTCGCGCCTCCAGTCTTCGCGGTTTTCCCTGTCGGCCATCGTCCTGGAGCTCTGTTCCTGCCGGCCTGCGACCGCGAGCCATTCGTTAAACCATGCTAAAGAGGCATAGGAAACAAAAGGTTAATTTTTCTTTCCGGAAATCCTGATCTCCCTTACTGGTTGCAGAATTATAGATCACAACCAGATACATCCAACCGCACGTTAAGCTTTCCGTGCCAATCTGTCCTCGACACGAAGCAAGCCGGCGCGGCGTCCTTGCGCGGTGTGGGCGATACAACATCAGCGGGTGTTCAAATCCATCATACCGGCGACACACCGCGAAGGAGCCCCCTCGCCCGTATCGGTGGTTTTCTGGCCGCTCGGCGCGAGGTTCTGCGCGACTATTTCTCGGCGGTTAGTGGCGCCGGCGGGCGGCTGATATTCTCGCTCGCCTATTTCGTCGCCCTGGCGAACACCTTGTCCATCTCCGAGTTCGGCATGTTCGCCACCGCGTCGGCGGCCGGCGTCATGCTGTCGCGCATCCTCGCCTTCGGCTTCATATCGGCGCTCTACCGCACGGCGACCATACGCCCGAACCTGATCGGCACCTTCACGGCCGGCTTCCTGGTGCTCGGCGCCCTCTCGCTGCCATTGCTGGCCGCCGCCTCCTACGCGGTCTACCTGCTCTTCTTTGCCGACGCCGTGCCACTCAAGGTCTTCGCGGCAATCGTCTTTGCCGAGGCCTTGCTGTGGCGACCGGTCGAAGTGGCGCTGATCGTGAACAACGGCCTCGGCAAGTTCGGCCGCGCCGCCCTCCTGACCATCCTGGCGACGGCTCTGCGCGCCGTGGCGGCGGTGCTGTTCACGCTGGCGAGCGAACACAGCATCTGGGTGTGGTCCTGGTTCTATATCGGCGCCAACCTCGCCTCGCTGCTCATCGCCTACGGCGTGTTCTATCCCCGCCAGAGGCTGCGCCTGCGTATGGAACTCTATCTCAGGCGCATCGCCGATTCCCTCTATGTGGCGGGCGCGGAAGTGCTGTTCTACCTGCAGATGGAGTTCGACAAGCTGCTCGTTCTGGCGCTGGGGGGACCACATCTGGCCGGTATCTACGCCATCATCATGCGGCTGGTGGACCTCACGGCGATCCCGATCCGCACCTTCTCCATGATGCTCGTCCAACGCATGATGCGGGCGCCGGAGCTTTTGTCGCGGCTGGCGGTGAAATGCGGCATAGAGGGCGGCGTCTTCGCCGTCTCGACACTGGCGCTGGTCGCGCTCGGCGTGGTTCTGCATTTCTTCCCGAATGCGCTCGGCCACAACGTGGCGGAAGCCGCGCCACTGGTCATGCTGGCGCTCTGCGTTCCCGGCCTGCGCAACCTCGTCGAATACCAGGCCGAACTGTTGTTCGCGCGCGGCCAGACTCTGGTGCGCGCTGTCAATCTCGGCGTGCTCGCCGGCCTCAAGGCCGCGCTGCTGGCCTATGTGCTGGGCGCTTTTGCGGACACCGCCAATCTGGTGCTGTCGCTCAACGGCGTGTTCCTGCTGCTTTATCTGGCTTCGACGGTGCTCACCTATTCGGCGATGCGGCGACCCGCCAAGGCAATCTGACACGGGCAGGCCTCAGCGGGCACCATGCCCGATCAACCGCCGGATGCGACCGACATCGGTGCCGATGAAGGACTGCATGCCGATCGCCACCTGCTCCGGCGCCATGGTGGCGACGAAGTGGCGGAAAGCATCATCCGAAAGCGGCTGACCATTCCAGTGGACGCGGCAGAACTCCTCCGCGCCGTGGAAATGCCCGGCGCCGCCGATCACGTCATCGACATAGCGGCCGTAGATCATGCATTCGGAGAATTGCCGCGCAGAGCCGATCACCGCCGCCCAGTCGCGGCCGTGTGTCTTCTCGATCCCGGCGCACATGGCGTTCACCGTCTCGCGGCGCCAGGCGATCAACGTCGAAATGTAGTCATGGGTCGAAACGCGCGAGGCATCGATACCGAGCGCGTCGCCAGCGTTGCGCGACCAGATACGGTGTTCGCCGTGGCCGTCCGAAGACAGCACATCCTCGCGGCGGAACAGGCGCACCTTTCCATCACGCGAGAAGGCGGCGCAATCGAACGGCTTCAGGAACGCCACGTCGGAATCGACGTAGACGAGCACGTCCTCCGCGGCATGCGCGGCTATGGCGATGCGGCGCAGTTGTTGCACATGCCAGCCGCGCAAGGGCTGGGTCCTGAGGCTGAGCCAGATACGCCGGCGGAACAGGCTCAGCGGATCGTCGAACGCATGCAGCCAGGACGGCAGAAGATCCCGCTCGTCGACGACCGAGCGGCGGCTGTCCTCAAGCTGACGAAACAGCGCCACGTCGCGCTGCTCGACGAGGATGTAGTGATGGGCGAAACCGGAAACGTGACGGTCGAGGGTCTCGCAGAGCAGCCGGCAGCGTTCGAAATCAGGCGCGTAGCTGGCGGTGACAACGGCCGCGGTCGGCGCCCGCAACGTGGCCTCCGGCGTGGCATCGGTGCCCGGCGAATTCACGACCGTTCTCCGCTTGTCGCGGAGCGATCGGAAAGTTTGCGGGAGCCGGAGAGCTTCTGTTTGAGGACGCGCAGCAGGAACAGCGGATTACCGACGACATAGCGCCACCACAGGCGACCGGGCTCAATGGAAAGCCGGAACAGCCATTCGAGCCGGACGCGCCGGATCGGCAACGGCGCGCGCGGCACCGAGCCGCTGAGGAAATCGAGCAAGGCGCCCACCGCGACTGGCAGCGTGCAGTGTCGCGCATCGATATGGCGCGCGATCCAGAGCTCCTGGCGAGGCACCCCCATCGCCACCAGCAGCACGTCCGGGCGCAGCGCAGCGATACGCTCCACGATGGCGGGCTCCTCGGACGGCGGAAAGTAACCATCGTGGATGACCACGAATTTGTGCTGCACAGCAAGCGCCGACAGTTTTGCCGAAGCCGCCTCGGCATTGACGCGGGTCGTGCCGAGCAGCCCCACGGTCAGCGGGTGGACCGAGGCCTGCAGGAAAGCCGGCACGAAGTCGGTGCCGTTGAGGTTATCCGGGAACGGTGCGCCGTACAGCAGCTTCGACGCCATGTCGACGCCGATGCCGTCGGGCAGAATCAGGAAATCTTCCAGCGCTTCGGCGAAGACAGGGTCCGTGTAAGCAATGTTTGCGTTGTGCGCGTTGAGGAAACTGATCCTGGTGAAGCGCCTCTCGGCGATGAGACGGCCAAGCAGGTTCATCGCTTCCCCCTGGCAGATCGCCAGAACCGGAATGCCGAGAATGTTCCTGAAGTGATCGGCACTGAAGCCCTCGCCGGCGATGCGTGCGTTCATGCGAACGCTTCCTTGCCGACGGCGCCAAGCCTGACCAGCCCGCGTGCCACTGCGGCGTCGAGCGCCTCTATCTGGCGCTTGTGGAAAGCACCCCCGTCAACATCGTGAACATCCGCGGCGGCCGCCTCCAATGCCGCAGCGAATGCAGCCGGATCGTCGGTGACGACGCAATTGGCCGGCCGATGATCGATGCCGCGCAAGGAATGGCTGGTGGCGACGGACGGCAGGCCGAGCTCGAAGGTCTCGACGGTCTTGAGCTGGACCCCGCTTCCGGCCGTGCTGATCAGGGGAATGACGGCGGCCGAGCGGACAAAGGCGCGCGCGTCAGGAACCCGGTCGACGAATACAATACCCGGGTGCGTCGCCGCCATTCCGGACGGGAGGCTGCCGGCGATCCTGATGCGGAAGTCCGAACGCAGGCGCGGCGCGACCTTTTCCAGGAACCAGTCGAGGCCGATGCGGTTGGGCTGCCAGGTCCAGGTACCGATCAGCGCCGCATCGCAATCGATGCGCCGTGGACGCTGCGGTTGCGAGGGCGCCGGGCTTGTCACCAGGGGCAGCACGGCGGAACGCTCCTCGGAGGCAACGCCCAGCGCGGCGCGATCCTCCTCGGCCAAAGTGAAGACGAAACGGGCGCGGCCGCACAGCCGCTCTTCCAGCCGCCGCAGCAGGCGTGCCTCGCGGCGAAACAGCAAGCGCTGGACAATGTCTGACGCCGCGGCGGCGTTCTCCCCGGCCGACGCGTACTCGACATTGTGGGCGACGAAAATGGAGGGCCGGTCGCCGAACAGTGCCTGAAAGGCGCCGGCGAACTGCACGGAATTCAGGACATAGCCGTCGAAGGGACCGGCACGTTCGATGGCGGCGCGCACCGTCTCGTCCGATACGGCACGCAGCTTGACCGACGAAAAGGTGAGGCCGGACAGCATTGCCTTGGCGAGCCACGCAAGCTTTTGCAGCGTCGAGGCGCTCTCGGTGCGCACGTCTACGGCGCCGAGCACAATGGTGTTCCCGGGGTCGGCGACAGGCTTGCCCGGCCATGCAAAGCCTAGCACCGTGACGCGCGCGCCGGCACGCCGCAGGGCGCCGATGATTGCAGCGTTGGCGATCTCATAACCCGAGGCGAGAGCACCGTCGGGCACGATCGATGTGGCGAACAACAGATGCATCTCGTCCATCCTGTCAGGCCCCTTAACAAAGCACCGTGAAGCCTTGATTAAGTCACCATGCGGGACGATCGAAAGCTGGGGACAGAATAACCCCTCCGGGAAGGTGATTAACGGAAGCTTATCACCGTGATGATACTCAGGACCGAACCCATCAAACGGCTTGCAGACGGATGATCCTTTCGCCATCGGACGGCTCGATATCGATCGCGGGACGATCCCCTGGTCTCGCCGCCGACTCAATCGAGGTGGTGATCACCCTGCCGACCTTCAAGCGCCCGGCGCAGGTGCTGGAAACGCTCGCCTCGCTCCGAGCGCAGGTCACGGCCCGACGCTTCGCCGTCATCGTGATGGAGAACGAAGCCGAGGCGCGCGAGGGGGCCAGGGCGACACAGCCGCTGTTCGAGCGTGGCGAGATGGCCGGCATGGTCATCATCGCGCACGAACGCGGCAATTGCAGCGCCTACAATGCGGGCTGGCAGACGGCGATCCTGCATTTCCCGAACTTCCGCCACCTGCTGGTCATCGACGACGACGAGATCGCCGAACCGCAATGGCTCGAACGCATGTGCGCCACGGCGGAGGCGCTCGGCGCCGACATCGTCGGCGGACCGCAAGTACCTGTCTTCGCCGATCCTGCTCATGCCCGATGGGCCGACCATCCGGTCTTCGCGCCGCCCTACGCGACCACCGGTCACGTGCGTTCCCTCTATTCCTCCGGCAACCTGCTTGTCGGCAGGCACGTGCTCACGGCGATGGGACCGCCATTCCTCGACCTCCGGTTCAACTTCATGGGCGGCGGCGATTCGGATTTCCTCAGCCGTTCGGCACAAAGGGGCTTCGTGCTCGGCTGGTGCGCCGAGGCAAGGGTGCTGGAGAGCGTGCCGGCACGGCGCGTCGAGCCCGATTGGATCCGCGCCCGCAGCCTGCGCAATGGCGTGATCTCGACGCTGGTCGAAAAGAAGCGGCGCGCCGGAACGCCTTTCGCGGGGACGAAGGTGATGCTGAAAAGCCTGGCCCTGCTGGCGGCCTCGCCATTTCGCGGCCTGGTCCGGCTGGCGCGCACGCGCTGGCCGGCGCTGGCGATCTACCCAATCCATGTCGCGATCGGCCGCGTCGCCGCCGAATTCGGATACGCCAATGAGCAGTACCGGCAGCCTGAGAAGAACTGAGCAGGCGCCGCTCAGCGCCGCCTTCACGCGTGACGGCATCGCCACCGCGGTCGCCGCGCTGCTGTTCACCGTCATCCTAGTGTCGTTCCGTCCTTTTCAGCCGGCCGGCGCGGAACTGACCGGCGAAGGCGGTGACATCGTCAACCAGCTCGGCTTCGGCTCGCTGGGCGCGATCTCGATCCTGTCCCTGCTCACGCTCGCCGACCGGCGCGTGGTGCGATCGTTGCTCAGCCCGTCCTGGCTGCTGATGCTCGGCTTCTTCATGCTTTCGGTGATCCTGGCCACCGATCCGCCCTCGGCGATGCGGGCGGCATCCTTCACGCTGATCGGCATTTTGACCATGGCGACGATCCTGGCACTGCCGCGCGACGCCGAGGCATTCTCGAACGTGATCGTCTTCACCGCCGCCGCCGTCATGGGGTTGTCCTATGTCGGCCTGTTCGTCTTCCCCAACGAAGCCCTGCATACGGCGAATTCCATCGAGCCGGAGCATGCCGGACTGTGGCGCGGCGTGTTCACGCACAAGAACATCGCAGGCCCCGTCATGGCCTGCTTCAGCTTCGCCGGGCTCTACCTGTTCCGGCGCGGCAGGCGCCTGGCCGGCTTCATCGTCTTCTGCGCGGCAATGAACTTCATGCTGCACACCGGCTCCAAGACCACGGCCGGGCTGGTGCCGTTCTCGATCCTGATCGTCATGTTCCCCAGCCTGCTCGGCATGCGCCTCGGCACGCCGATCCTGTTCGGGCTCGCCATGGTCGCGACGGCCATCGGCACGCTCGGCATCGTCTTCCTGCCACCCGTGAATGCGTTGGCTGCGATCTATTTCCCCGACCTGACCTATACGGGCCGCACGACATTGTGGGAGTTCGCGGGCGAGATGCTGGCGAAGAAGCCCTGGACCGGTTACGGCTACGAAAGCTTCTGGGGAACGCCGCTTCTGCTCAACCAGGACCAGCCCTTCGACCGGGCCTGGGACATCCGAACCATCGTGCACGGGCATGACGGCTATCTCGACATAGCCGTGCTGATGGGCATTCCGGCCCTGTGCGTGGCGGTCTACACCTTCCTCATCGCGCCGATGCGCGACTACATGCGCATCCCGCTGCGCAAGGAGAACGTCTATCTCGGCGATTTCTTCATGATGGTGGTGCTGTTCGCGGCGCTGAACGCTTTCCTCGAGAGCTTCTTCTTCCACCGCAGCGACCCGGTGTGGCTGTTCTTCGTGCTGGGCGTGCTCGGACTGCGGCAGGCCTCGCTGCGGCCGATCGCGATCAGGCACACTGCCTAATAAAGCGTCTCGCGATCTCGCGTCGTCTCTTCCGAGCCAGGCCGTTTTTTGCGTGTCGGCGGGGTGTTTCCACCCGGCGGCAAAATGCTCTATGGAAAACCTTTCCTCGGAGGGTTTCCAATGACGATCAGGCTCGTTCTCGCCGGCTGCGGCAATATGGGCTATGCGATGCTGGCAGGCTGGCTGAAGTCGGGCAAGCTTGCCCCGGCCGATGTTTTCGTGGTCGAGCCTAATGCCGATCTGCGCCAGCGGGCGGCGACGCTGGGCTGCCACGTCGCGGCCGAGGCCGGCGCGATACCTGCCGACGCCGTACCATCCCTGGTGGTGATCGCCGTCAAGCCGCAGGTGATCCGGGACGTCACCGCCGCCTACCGGCGCTTCGGCGATGGCCGCACTACTTTCGTCAGCATTGCCGCAGGCACGCCGGTGGCCACCTTCGAGGCGATCCTCGGCGCGCGCGCGCCGATCGTGCGCTGCATGCCCAACACGCCGGCGGCCATCGGCAAGGGCATGATGGTGGTGTTTTCCAACCCGCTGGTCTCGCCCGAGACCAAGGCCCGCGTCGCCGACCTTCTGTCGGCGAGCGGCGAGGTAGCCACCATCGACGACGAGGGTCTGATGGACGCCGTGACAGCGGTCTCGGGATCCGGACCGGCCTACATCTTCCATTTCATCGAGGCATTGACGGCAGCGGCCGAGCATGCCGGGCTGCCGGGCGAAACCGCCAGGCTGCTTGCCATGCAGACGGTTTATGGAGCCGCCTCGCTCGCCGCCGAAAGCCGCGAGGACCCGGGCGTGCTGCGCCAGCAGGTGACCAGCCCCAACGGCACCACGGCCGCGGCGCTGTCCGTGCTGATGGGCGAGAACCGGCTGACCAAGCTGGTGACCGAGGCCGTGGAAGCGGCGCGGCTCAGGTCGATCGAGCTGGGGAAGTAGCGGGATAGAGCATCTCGTCCTGGAGGCGCCGCAAGGCAAACAGCCTTGTCGTCTGGTCCGGCGCGGAATTGTCCGAGGTCAGCAGTTCACCCTTCCTGACCGGTTTCAGCACCTTGCCGCCCTCGAGCAAGCCGACCGGCACGGCGCCGGCGGCGCGGGCATCGCCGACCGTCATCGTCCATGACCGGTAGCAGGTCTCGCCGATGGCATCGAAGGTCTCGCCGGCCGCGAGATCGCGCTTGGCGACGGCGCAGACCTCGGCCACGGGCCGTGGCAGGGGCACCATGTCGGGCTTGCCGGAAAGCATGATGCGGGCAGCCGTCAGCGGCACTTCCAGCGACGTCAGGTGATAGGGGCGGAACAGGCCGTAATACGGGCCGCGACCGACATGAAGGTCGTCCATGCGCTCGATGACACGCGGGTGCGTCGCCTCGACGATGACGAAGACGCCGGGCGCCACGCCCTTGCCGATGGTGTAGTCGACGACGCCCTTGCGCGACAGCAGGCCGCCATCGGCGCGCGGGATCAGCACTTTGACCAGGTCGTCGCGATCGGCCTTCGGGCCGTGCATGCCGGGCACGTCGGGCACGAGGCCGGTGGCGTTGGCGATGGCGCACATTTCCACCATGGTCTTCGAGCCGTCGACGAACTCGACCAGCATGCGCGGGTTCATGTTGCGGCGCGCCGCCTCCTCGCGATAGTCGTCGGGGACGGCATCGTGGTTGAGAGGATTGTTCTTGCCCTTGCCGGCCGACACGATGGTGAGGCCCAGCGCCGAGGCGAATTCGATCAGTTCCATGCAGCTCGACGGCTCATCGCCGGCGCCGACGGAATAGACGACGCCGAGCCGGTCGGCCTGCTGCTTGAGGTAACAGCCGATGGTGACGTCGGCCTCGACGTTCATCATCACCAGATGCTTGCCGTGCTCCATCGCCATGAGGTCGAAATCGGCAGCGACGCCCGGCTTGCCGGTGGCATCGATGACGACGTCGATCAGCGGATTGGTGACCAGCATTTCGTTCGACGTGATGGCGATCGCACCGCTCTCGATCGCCTGCGTGACTTTCGACGGCGTCTCGGCTTCCCGGGCCATGGCTTCGTCGCCATAGGCGATCCGGATCGCCTCTCGCGCCGTGTGCGGGCGGCGCGTGGAGATGGCGCAGACCGAAATGCCGGGCATCAGCATGCCCTGGGTCACGAGATCCGTGCCCATCTCGCCCGAGCCTATGACGCCGATGCGCACCGGCCGGCCCTCGGCCGCCCGGCGGGCCAGATCGCGGGCAATTCCCGTCAAGGCGACATTGGTCATCGGCACGTATCCTCCCCGATATCTGGCACGCGGCCGCCCTTAGCAGGGAACGCGGCCTACCGCCAACGAAACCGGCTGCGGAACCCCGGCCCGTCAACCGCGTCGAAAGGGAGGTGGTTTCCATTCCGGGATCGGCTTGTTAGGGTGTTGGCATGAAGGCGTCAGCGATCCGCCGAGCGGCATTCCTGTTGGTGTTACCCTTGGCCGGTTGCGGCTCGACCTTTTCGGGGGCGAGCGGGCCATCCGCATACGCCGCGATGAGCTGCTCCGACCTGAATGTCGCGCTCGGTTCGTCCTCCACCGGCGTCAGCCGGGAAGCCATGTCACGCGGCAGGATCTCCAACACCAACGTCCCGTTCTGGGTGCCGGGCGGTCACAAGGCCATCGAGGCGCTGAAGAACAGGCAGACCAGGAAGATAGACACGCTGCAGGCCGAAACGGCCGCTATCGCCGCCGAACGGGACAGGCGCTGCCGCTAGAGCGCCGCGCGTCCTTCAGGGCGCGCCGAGGACGCCCCAACACCTTGATTTGGTGCATGATCCTTCTGGAACTCGATTCCGACTTTCGCGGTCATGCACCAGACGCGCGCCGCCAGCCGTTCGCACCGCAACGGTAACGAAAATTTGCGAAAACGTGTCAACTCCCTGATCTGGCGTAAGCTTCGGCTAATGATAGGGTCCGCTCGCCGGGGGGCACATCAAGGGAGTTCGCAATGAGGATTGCAAGCATTCTGGTTTCGATCGCGATCGTTGGTTCCGCCGCGACCGGCGCCTTCGCCGCGGCGACCAGCACGACGACGACCCAGCCGGCCGCAACAACGACCACGACAACGACGCCCCCCGCCAAGAAGGCGACCAAGGCGATGACGCCGGAAAAGACCGCTATCTCGAAGCAGTGCTCGGCGCTGGCGGATGCCAAGGGCCTGCATGGCAAGGACCGCGAAAAGTTCCGCGCCGCCTGCAAAAAGAATGGCGGCAAGGCTCCGTCGTAAGCGAACACCCGATTCGATCCGGTATCGCACAAGAACCGCTCCGCCCCCGGGGCGGTTCTTTTTTCGGGCGTTGGAATGCATGGGAGTCGTGGCGGCGAGCGGCCGCGCGAGAAGACAGATTTAGGAGGGCTGGTGCTGCGAGAGAGGATTGAACTCTCGACCTCTCCCTTACCAAGGGAGTGCTCTACCACTGAGCTACCGCAGCAATGGCGGCGCTTCTGCCACAACGAATCGCCAAGCGCAAGGCCATCCGCGCACCGTCGCAAGACCTGGTTGCCGGCTGTGGACATCGGCACGCCATAATGTTGATTATCCCTGACGATGGCTTCGCGCGCCGCTATGCGTCACCGGACGCAGGACGACGTTGCAATGTTGCCTGGCGTGGCCGGGACGGGACGATGAACGACAGGACCAATCCACCCAAGACCGGCGAGGCGGGTCGCAAGAACCGGCTCGCCGAGCAGTTGCGCGCCAACCTGCAGAAGCGCAAGGCGCAGTCGCGCTCGCGCCGGACCGGCGACGCCGACACGCGGCCGGAAGGCCTGGCAGCGGCCGGCACGACGCAAAAAGAGTGAGCAAACCCCGCAAGGCCTTGGATCGGACCCTGGGAAATCCTATTTCTTGAACCGCGCCGGTCGATGGTCTAGAGGGGCCGGATACATCAAAACGATCGAAAGCCGGCTTTTCAGCCGAGGGGACTTCTTTCATGGATCGCATCCGAATCGTCGGCGGCAACGAGCTTGCCGGCAACATTCCGATTTCCGGCGCGAAGAACGCCGCCCTGCCACTGATGATCGCCTCGCTGCTGACCGACGACACGCTGACGCTGGAGAACGTGCCGCACCTGGCCGACGTCGAGCAGTTGATCCGCATCCTCGGCAACCATGGCGTCGACTATTCCGTGAACGGCCGCCGCGAAAAGCAGCAGGAAGGCTATTCGCGCACCATCAATTTTTCCGCCCGCAACATCGTCGACACCACCGCGCCTTATGAACTGGTGTCGAAGATGCGTGCCTCGTTCTGGGTGATCGGCCCGCTGCTTGCCCGCATGGGCGTGGCCAAGGTCTCCTTGCCAGGCGGCTGCGCCATCGGCACGCGGCCCGTCGACCTCTTCCTCGAAGGCCTGCAGGCGCTCGGCGCCGATCTCGACGTGGATACCGGCTATGTCATCGCCAAGACCAGGAACGGGCGGCTCGTCGGCAACCGCTATGTCTTCCCCAAAGTGTCGGTCGGCGCCACGCATGTGCTCCTCATGGCCGCTTCGCTGGCCAAGGGCGAGACGGTGCTGGAAAACGCCGCCTGCGAGCCCGAGATCGTCAACCTCGCCGAATGCCTGAACGCGATGGGCGCCAAGATCCACGGCGCGGGCACCCCGACCATCACCATCGAAGGCGTCGAGGCGCTGTCCGGCGCCCGCGTGCGGGTCATTCCGGACCGCATCGAGACCGGCACCTATGCCATGGCCGTGGCGATGACCGGCGGCGACGTGGTGCTGGAAGGCGCACGGCCGGAACTGCTGCAGACGGCGCTCGACGTCATTGTCCAGACCGGAGCCGAGATCACGCCCACCAATTCGGGCATTCGCGTCAAGCGCAACGGCGCCGGCATCTCGCCGGTCGACGTCACGACGGCGCCCTTCCCCGCCTTTCCCACCGACCTGCAGGCGCAGTTCATGGGATTGATGACCATGGCCAAGGGCAAGTCGCGCATCACCGAGACGATCTTCGAGAATCGCTTCATGCATGTGCAGGAGCTTGCCCGCCTGGGCGCCCACATCACGCTTTCCGGCCAGACGGCGATCGTGGAAGGCGTGGCGAAACTCAAAGGCGCGCAGGTGATGGCAACGGACCTGCGCGCCTCTGTCTCGCTGGTCATAGCCGGCCTCGCCGCCGAGGGCGAGACGATGGTCAACCGCGTCTACCATCTCGATCGCGGTTTCGAGCGACTGGAAGAAAAACTCTCCGGCTGCGGCGCCGTGATCGAGCGCATTTCGGGATGATCCTGGCCCGCCGCGCCTGTTGGCGCGCATGGCGGGCCTAAGACACGTCGCGGCGCGCCCCGGAGCCCTGGCCCGGAGCCCCGGAACGAGAAGCGTTCAAGGGCGCCCCGCGTCCAACCCTATCTGATTGATTCAGCCGCATTTATGCGACGCCGGGTGATTTCACCTGGCGGCAAAATGCTCTAACAGAGGGTTGGCAACCACTTTCAGGTGCGAATTCAGCATGAATGCCCTCAAGCTCGTCGCGCTCGACGACCAGGATCTGAAGATCGTCTCGGCCCATGTCCAGGATGCCGTGATGAAGGTCGGCGACCTCGAATTCCTGCCCTCGGCAAAGCGTTTCGTGCTGCCTATGAACCGTTTCGTGTGGGAGGCCAGGTCGGGCTTCCTGCGCCAGCACAATGAACGTCGACAGAGCGTGCTGCATTTCGATCGCGTTCTGGGCGTCAAGAGCAGCGGCATTGCCCGCAACAAGCCAGCCGAGGTGCTGTCGCTGCTGGCGATCAGCTTCGTGCCGCTCGACGCGCCGGCCGGCATCGTCGAGCTTATCTTCTCCGGCGGCGGCACCATCATGCTCGATGTCGAATGCGTCGAGGCGCGCCTTGCCGATATAGGTGGTGCCTGGGAGGCTTCCTCCCGTCCCGCCCACAGGGGCTGAGCGGATATCCCATGGCCGTCACGCTCCGCCAGTCCGACGCCGATTTCGAGCAGCGCTTCGCGTCGTTTCTCTCAACCAAGCGCGAAGTGTCCGAGGATGTCGGCGCCGCTGTGCGCGAGATCATCGCGCGCGTGCGCGCCGAGGGCGACGCGGCGCTGATCGATTACACGCGTCGCTTCGACAGGGCCGATCTCGCCGCGCTGGGCATCGCGGTGTCGAAGGACGACATCGCCCGGGCCTATGAGGCGGTCGATGCCGAGACCGTCGAAGCGTTAAAATTCGCAGCCCAGCGCATCAGGGCCCATCACGAGCGGCAACGGCCGAAGGACGAGCGCTATACCGACGCGGCCGGCGTAGAGCTCGGCTGGCGCTGGACGGCGATCGAGGCCGTGGGCCTTTATGTGCCAGGCGGCACGGCGAGCTATCCGAGTTCGGTGCTGATGAACGCGATCCCGGCCAGGGTGGCGGGGGTCGAGCGCATCGCCATGGTCGTGCCGGCCTCCGGCGGCGTGATCGCCCCGCTGGTGCTCGTCGCGGCCGACCTTGCGGGCGTATCCGAAATCTACCGCATCGGCGGCGCGCAGGCTGTCGCGGCGCTGGCCTATGGAACCGAAAGCGTGAAGCCGGTGGCCAAGATCGTCGGCCCGGGCAACGCCTATGTGGCGGCCGCAAAGCGGCAGGTGTTCGGTACCGTCGGCATCGACATGATCGCCGGCCCCTCGGAAGTGCTGGTCGTGGCGGACGGCGACAACGATCCCGACTGGATCGCCGCCGACCTGCTCGCCCAGGCCGAGCACGACGTGTCGGCGCAGTCGATCCTGATCACCGACGATGCCGGCTTCGGCAAGGCCGTCGAGCAAGCGGTCGAACGCCAGTTGAAGAGCCTGCCGCGCGGCGAGACGGCCGCCGCGAGCTGGCGCGACTTCGGCGCGGTCATCCTGGTGCCGACGATCGAGGCGGCACTGCCGCTGGTCGACCGAATCGCGGCCGAGCATGTCGAACTGGCCATCGCCGATGCCGAGGGCTTCCTGTCGCGCATGCGCAACGCCGGCGCGGTCTTCCTCGGCCGGCACACGCCGGAGGCGATCGGCGACTATGTCGGCGGCTCCAACCACGTGCTGCCGACGGCGCGCTCGGCGCGGTTCTCGTCCGGCCTTTCGGTGCTCGACTTCGTCAAGCGCAGCTCGATCCTCAAGCTTGGCCCCGACCAGCTTCGCGCGCTGGCGCCGGCGGCGATCGCATTGGCCCGGGCGGAAGGGCTGGAGGCGCATGGACGCTCCGTCGCCATAAGGCTGAACATGTAGCCATGTCGGATTACGACCAAACCCGCGCCAGGCTGATCGATGTCGAGCTCGACGAAACGATCGGCCGTTCGACGCCCGACGTCGAGCACGAGCGGGCGGTGGCGATCTTCGACCTGATCGAGGAGAACCAGTTCCGGCCGGTCAGCGATGCCGGCACCGGCCCCTACAGGCTCAAACTGTCGCTTGCCGAATCGCGGCTGGTGTTCGCGATCGCGCGCGAGGACGGCACGACCGTCGTCACCCACATCCTGTCGCTGACGCCGCTCAGGCGTATCGTCAAGGATTACTACATGATCTGCGAGAGCTACTACGAGGCCATCCGATCCTCGACGCCCAGCCAGATCGAGGCGATCGACATGGGACGGCGCGGCCTTCACAACGAGGGCTCGCAGACGCTGATGGACCGGCTGGCGGGCAAGATCGACATCGATTTCGACACGGCGCGCCGGCTGTTCACGCTGGTCTGCGTGCTGCACTGGCGAGGCTGATCTGGCTTCCGCCGCCCTGCCCCGTTCGATCCTCTTCCTGTGCGGCATGAACGCCGTGCGCTCGCCCATGGCCGAGCTGCTGGCGCGGCGGATGCTGCCGGCCGACACCTTCATCGCTTCGGCGGGCGTGCGCGGCGGCGAACGCGATCCCTTCGTCGATGCCGTACTTGCCGAGGAAGGGCTGTCGCTCGGCGACCGCCATCCGCGAACCATGGAAGACCTGGAGGACGACTATTTCGACCTCATCATCACCCTGGCGCCGGAAGCCCATCACGCCGCGCTCGAGCTTACACGCTCGCTTGCCGTCGACGTCGAATACTGGCCGACGCCGGACCCGACCGACATAGCCGGCACGCGCGAACAGATCATGGCCGCCTATCGCGATGTGTGCGAGCGGCTGAAGGCCCGCATCCGCCATCGTTTCCTGCCACCGAGCGGCGGCGGGGATGCCGGCTAGGCGGCAATGCCCTTCTACCGGAGCACGCGTCTCCACCTGCCTCTCCGATCCAGCTGCGTCCGTATGATGCCAAGCCTGTTCAGCCGGCTGCAAAATGCTCTTAAGCGTGTTCACAATTGGCCGATTATCATATAGGTTCCGCCGAAATTCCGGCCGGGCGCCGGAATGACCATCCAAGCAAAGGTATCGAATGCCGAAGGAAGAAGTCCTCGAGTTTCCGGGTGTCGTCACGGAATTGCTGCCCAACGCGATGTTCCGGGTGAAACTCGAAAACGAACACGAGATCATCGCCCATACGGCCGGCCGCATGCGCAAGAACCGCATCCGTGTGCTGACCGGCGACAAGGTTCTGGTTGAAATGACGCCCTACGATCTTACCAAGGGCCGCATCACCTATCGTTTCAAGTAAGACCGCCAGCGCCGCCGGGCAAAACCGGCGAACTGCCCCGACCTTTCGTTTTACGCAGTTCCGAGCGGAAACCTTTACAAACCTCCTGGGATCGCGATGAGCATTTTGCAGAAGCTGGTGCTTGCCTCGGGTTCGCCGCGTCGCATCGAACTGCTGCAACAGGCGGGCATCGAGCCTGATCGCGTGCTGCCGGCCGACATCGACGAGACGCCGCTGCGCGCCGAGCATCCGCGCTCGCTGGCAAAGCGGCTGGCCAAGGAAAAGGCCGAAAAGGCGCTGGCGTCGCTGAAGACGGAGGCCGACTATGCGCCGGCCTTCCTGCTCGCCGCCGACACGGTGGTGGCGGTTGGCCGCCGCATCCTGCCCAAGGCCGAGACGATCGACGACGCCGCCAACTGCCTCGGCCTGCTCTCGGGGCGCTCGCATCGCGTCTATTCCGGTGTCTGCGTCATCACGCCGGGCGGCAAGCTGCGCGAGCGCCTGGTCGAGACCAGGGTGCGTTTCAAGCGGCTGCCGCGCGAGGAGATCGAGGCCTATGTGGCGTCGGGAGAATGGCGCGGCAAGGCGGGCGGCTATGCCGTGCAGGGCCTCGCCGGCTCCTTCGTGGTCAAGCTGGTCGGCTCCTACACCAATGTCGTCGGCCTGCCGCTCTACGAGACGGTGGCGCTGCTGTCCGGCGAAGGCTTCAATGCGCGCCGCAACTGGCTGGAGGGCGCGCCCTCGTGAGCGCCAGCGAAAAGGTCACGACGCTGCTGCCACGCCGCGTCTGTCCCGAATGCGGCAAACCCTCGGCGCGCGAGACCTATCCGTTCTGCTCCGAGCGCTGCAAGAGCATCGATCTCAACCGTTGGCTCACCGGCGCCTACGTCATCCCCGGACGCCCGGAGGAAGACGAAACGGATGACGATCCACAGGGCTGAAGGACGCTTGCGCAGGCCGGATCCGGCACTTTCGACGGCCTTCAGCAAAAAACGGCGACATGCACAGCTAAGCGCTGGACAGGCAGGATTCCCGTGCTATAACCCACGCGCTTTCACGGGGTGCCACGGTGCTTCCGGGAAACGAAACCCGGCGAAACTCCTTAGCCGGACAGGCCCAGATAGCTCAGTTGGTAGAGCAGCGGACTGAAAATCCGCGTGTCGGTGGTTCGAATCCGCCTCTGGGCACCAACAACTTCTCAAGGAAATTGAATACTTTAACGGGCGTCCTGCTTGGCCGCACCTGCTGCATCACGTCGCAAGGCGATTCCTTGGACTTCCAAGGATTTCGAATGGCAGCCGGCAACGCCCTGCGACATGGATGCAGCAAGATTGAGCCAGATAGCCGGCATTATGCTTCCGTCGTTTCGGTGATAATGTCCGGGCGGGCACGCAGCCTGATTGAGCGCCGTCGCTTTTCAAATCGTGAGGGCTTTCCATGCGCCAAGCCATGCCGTCGCTTATCGCGGCCTGCCTGCTCACCGCGGTCGTTCCGCCCGCCGCTGTTGCGCAAGGCAACGCCAATGCGGACATCTGCGCGGCGACCGACGAAAGCTCCGTCATGCCGGAACAGCGTATCGGCGCATGCAACGCTTTGATCAAGGCCTCAAGGAAGGCGCCGAAGGACCTCGCGGCCGCGCTGGTCAATCGCGGCTCGGCCTACTGGACAATCGACAAGATGAAGCTGGCCTTCGCCGACTTCAATCGCGCGATCGCGCTCGACCCGGACAACAGCAGCGCCTTTCGCGAACGAGCCAATGCGTTTCGTTCGGATGGAAAGCTGGACCGTGCGCTCTCGGACGCCACGGAGGCCGTGCGGCTCAATCCAAAGGACGCGGCGGCCTACAATATCAGAGGCAACGTACTCAGCGATCAGCGCGAATACGAACGCGCCATCGAGGACTACAACCAGGCCCTGCAGCTCGATCCGCAATTCAGCATGGCGTTCCGTGACCGCGGAGCCGCCTTCTAGTTCAAGGAGGACTACGAGCGCGCCATCAAGGACTACGACGACGCGATCAGGCTCGATTCACACAGCGCGCCCGCCTATTCCAACCGCGCAGCCGCCTACGAGAAACTCGGCAAGATCGACAAGGCGATCGCCGACGACAGCGAGGCGATCAAGCTCGATTCCGCCGTGCCCGAATATTTCGACAATCGTGGCCTGTCCTATGCGAAGAACGGCGAGTACGACCGCGCGATCATCGATTTCACCCAAGCGATCCGCATTGCGCCTCAAGCTAAATTCTTGACCAATCGCGGCAACGCCTGGCAATCCAAGGGCGATCTCGGTCACGCGATCGCCGATTACGACAGGGCGATCAGGATAGATCCTACCGACGCGGACGCCTGGAACAATCGCGGCACCGCCTGGCGGGGCAAGCACGATATTGACCGCGCCATGGCGGATTACCGGGAGGCATTGCGCATCAATCCGAAATTCGACACGGCGGCGGAAAATCTGGAATCGCTTCGCCTGCTCCGCGCAAAGAACGGAAAGTGAAGGGAAAGCGCCAGCATGGCGCGAGGCAGACGTAAGCTCGATAGAAACGACTACGGCGGCACTTGCGAAGAAAAAATAAATGCATGAAGAGCCCCCGCTTTCCATAGCGGATGGTCAACGCCAATTGAAAAATACCATCGATTTTTCCCGACTTTACCCCAGCCCGTTCGCCATGCCCTCCAAATAGCGCACGTGTTGGCGCCATGCTATACTTGCATTGCTATATGGAGGAGGAAGCAATGACTGACAACAATGGTCTCAAGCAGGTGGCGCTACATCCCGATGATCTATTTCGCATGCAAAGACTGTCGGAAGAGGTTAGTGGACGCCTGAAGGAGATGGGCATGATCGTGGCCCGCACCCTCGGCATACCTGTAGACGCCAACACTATCTTCAAGTTCGAGCCGAGACCCGCTGGCGTCGTCTTCGGCTATCCAGGCGGCCAGCATGTAAATCTCGTTTGCACGCCAGACGGAAGCGTCTGCGGCTGCTACGTCGACCCGCCAGGCATTTGCGTCCAAGGGAACCCGACTACCGGCTGCTAGATGTACCCAGGCCGGCGCGGCTGACGTCGCCTGACAACCCGCGCCGGCCGAGCGGGCACGTCACGGTCCGCCGCGCGCCCATGTGTGGATGGAAACGACTGTTCGTCGACCGCCAGACCCCCGCAGGAGTGCGGGTCGCGCGCCAGCAACCTTCACCGCGCGGGCGCCGTCCGGTTCTGCGAATATGAAGACGGCAAATCGCACTCTTTTCAGAGCCGAACTGGCATCGTAAGAAGTCGCGGCTTTAGCCACCGTCGCCGGTCGGCGTATGATTTTGCTACATGAAGGTCAGCTCATGCCCATCCCACAATATGATTGGCAGTCCAGGGACGCAGCCGCCGAAAACGTCCAACTCGCCGAAGCCGAGAAGAGCCGGGCGGGACGTATCACCAACATGAAGGGGGTTCTTCTTCATTCCGTCCCCGCCTTCAAGCTGTTTTCCGCGGTCCTGCCCCTCAAGGAGCGGTTGCGCGATACGCTCGGAAGTCGGGCGGTCGACGTTTTCTCGCTGGCGATCTCCGAGGATTCGCATTGCATCCTCTGTTCGCTTTATTTCCGACGCGCTCTGATCGCCCACGGGGTTGACCCGGACGAGTACACGCCAACCGAGGACGAGGCCGCGCTTATCGAGATCGCCCACCGGATCGCGGCCGAGCCTGCCGCGCATCGCAACCCGCCCCCGATGGCCTTGCAGACGCTGAAGGCGAAATACGGCTCGGAGCTGGTTATCGCCGTCGTGTCCTATGGCTCGGCAATGCTCGCGACCAACCGCCTCAACACCACGCTTGGCATCCCGATCGACGACGATCTGCTGCCGACGCTGGAGGCGACCAGCGCGCCGGATTCGAACGCCGCCTAAGCCCGGCCATCAGCCGGGATCGCGCCTGTCGTTAGCCGCGTTCGCACCCCCTGCCCAGGACTGAAGCAACCGGTCGGCCAGGATCGCCAGGAAGGCGATCGACAGGCCGGCCACCAGACCCATGCCGGCGTCGGCCTTGCCGAGGGCGACATAGACCGCCTGGCCAAGATCGCGCGTGCCGACCAGGGCCGCGATCGCCAGCATCGAGAGCGCCGCCATGATGGTCTGGTTGAGGCCGAGCATGACGACCGGCAGCGCGAGCGGCAGCTTGGCCTGCAGCAGGGTCTGCATCGGAGTCGCGCCCATCTGCTCGACCGCCTCGACGACGTCGGCGCGCACATGGCGCAAGCCGTGCTCGACATAGCGGATCGGCGGCACGATGGCGTAGAGCATGATGGCGATCAGCGCCGTGAACTCGCCGACCTTGAAGAACATCAGCGCCGGAATGAGGAAGACGAATTGCGGCATGGTCTGCAAAGCGTCGCAGATCGGCTTCAGGATGCGCGAGACGCGGTCGCTATGTGCCGCCCATGTGCCGAGCGCGCCGCCGACCAGAAGGCAAAGCAGGACAGCCAGCGTGCAAAGATAGAGCGACTGCACCAGTTGCGGCCACAACCCGTTGACCAGGATCAGCCCGAAGCCGGCCACCGCGAAGAGGCCGAGCCGTGGCCCACACACCTGTGCGGCGAGCAAGGCGACGGCGAGGATGAAGACAGGCCACGGCAGATCGAGAAAGCCGGTATAGAGAATGAGGCCGGCGGCCAGCGCGGCGACCGCCGCCCGCCAACCGAAGCGGTGGGCAGCCAGCCCGGACAGGGCCAGGACCAGGGCGACGTAGGCGGCCAGCACCGATGGCGGCAGGGAAAAGCCCCACATTGCCGGCGTCGCCGAGCCGGAAATGCCGACGCGCAACGGCAAAAGCAGGCAATAGAGCACGGAATTGCGCACGCCATTGAAGAACCAGGCATAGTCGCGCACGAGCCCCAGCAGCCATTGGTTGACGGCGCCCATCTGCATGCGCAGCCCTGTTTGCGGCAGCAGCGTTGCATCGGGCATGGCAAGCCGGATGACCACGGCGAGGGCCAACGCAATCGCCAGGGTCATGGCCAGGCGGCGCGGCGTCATCCATTGCATGGCGCGCGTCGGCCCGGTCTCGGGCGCCTTGGCGAAGCCGATGGTGAGGCGGTCGATGAGAATGGCGAGCAGCGCGATCACCAGGCCGGAGAGGATGCTCTGGCCGAACTCGGCCTTGCGCATGGAGGACAGCACCTCCCAGCCGATATCCTCGAAGCCGCCGATGATGGCGGCGACGATGACCATCGACAACGCCGCCATCGTCGTCTGATTGAAGCCGACGAGAAGCTGCGGCAGCGCCGTCGGCACCTCCACCTGCCAGAATTGCTGGCGGCGCGTGCAACCGCTCATAAGGCCGGCCTCGCTGATCGCCGCCGGCACGCGGTCGAGGCCGAGCATCGTGTTGCGCACCATGGGCGGCGTCGCATAGATCGCGGAGGCGATCAGCCCGACCACGGGGCCGAAACCGAAGAGAAGCAGCAGCGGGATGAGATAGGCGAAGGCAGGCACGGTCTGCATCAGGTCGAGCGCGCCGAGCAACACAGGACGCCAACGCGGGCGAGCGTAGCCGAGAATGCCAAGCAGAAAGCCGAGCACGGTCGAGATCGGCACCGCCAGCAGCACCAGCGCAAGCGTGTTCATGCTCTGCGGCCAATAGCCGGCAAGCAGGATATAGCCGAGCGTAAAAACGGCGAAGATTGCCAGCCGCTCGCCGCTCGACTTCAGCGCAAGGGTGACGACTGCCAGCATCACCGCCGGCCACGGCAGCCAGGCGAGTGCCAGCCGGGCGCCCCGCATCGGCGCATCGAGCAGGGCGGAAAGCGCCCGGAACGCGGGTTGGATGACGGCGACGACAACGTCGGTCACGGCGTTGATGTAAGTGGCCAGCGGCAGCGTCCATTCCTTGGGGAAATTGACCAGCCAGGGAAGCTCGGCTTTCAGCAGCAGGCAAAGCACGGTCAGCACGCCGAGGCCGCACCAGGGAACCAGGGCCGGCGCGATGGCGACCCTCCGCGGGGATCGTGCGATCGCGGCCGGCGCCGTCATGAGCGGGTCCGCCTCGCCTGCTCGCGCTCGAGCACGGCAAGCACCGCGCTGGCGCTGAGCAGCGCCGGTGGGGCATCGCCGGCGGACTGGATGGAGAAGGCCGCCACGCCGGAGGCAAGTTGCGGAAGCAAGGTTTCAAGGCTGGTACCGGCTGCAACGCTGCGCTCAGGCAGAGCCGCCCCGTTGGCGGGGGTCGCGATATCGCCGGCCGTGATGACGCGCAACAGCGGCATGTCCTCGGTGAACTGCGCGACATAGTCGTCGGCCGGGTTGAGCACGATGTCGGCCGGCCGGCCGATCTGGACGATCTTGCCAGCCCGCATGATCGCCAGCCGGTCGGCCAGGCGAAAAGCCTCGGCGATGTCGTGGGTGATGAAGATGATGGTCTTCTTCAGCATGCGCTGCAGGCGCAGGAACTCGTCCTGCATCTGCTTGCGGATCAGTGGATCCAGCGCCGAGAACGGCTCGTCGAGAAACCAGAGCTCCGGCCCCACGGCGAGCGAACGGGCGATGCCGACGCGCTGCTGCTGGCCGCCGGAGAGCTGATGCGGAAAGGACGCCTCGCGGCCTTCGAGCCCGACCAATGCTATCATTTCGCGGGCGCGGGCCTCGCGCTCCTTGGGCGGCTTGCCCTGGATTTTCAGCGGGAAGGCGACGTTGCCCAACACGTTCAGGTGCGGCAGCAGGCCGAAATTCTGGAACACCATGCCCATGGCGTGGCGGCGCAGTTCGATCAGTTCCTTGCCGCTGGCAGCGAGCAGGTTCCTGCCATCGAGCAGGATTTCGCCGGCGCTGGGTTCGACCAGGCGCGACAGGCAGCGCACCAGGGTCGACTTGCCGGAGCCGGACAGGCCCATGATGACGAAAATCTCGCCCGTCGCCACTTCGAAACTGGCGTCGACCACGGCCGGCAGATGCGCTTCGGCGCGCAGGCGCTGGGCCAGCGCATCGGGATCGATGACATAGCCGCGTGAGTCGAAATAATAGCCCGGGCGCCGGCCATAAACCTTCCAGACATTTCGACAGGCAAGCTTTACCGGACGCGCGGCAGTGTCCATTACCATCAACCCGTGCCGATTGTTCGCCCGGCTCCGCGCATTGCGGAAACCGGGCCTTTGTTAACCTCAGCCCTCGTCAGGCATATCGGCGAATTATCCCTTGGCGCCATCCAGCCAAGGTTTCCACACCGCCTCGTTCTTGTCGATCCATTCCTTGACGACGGCGTCGAGATCCTTGCCCTGCTTGTCGACCGCCAGCATCAATTTCTGTTGTTCGGTCGCATCCATCTTGAACGCCTTGAGGAAGGCGTAGGCCGCAGGCCACTTGGCGCCGAAGCCCGACCAGACGATCTTGTCGACGTCCGGAGGCGTGATGCAGTGGTCGTTGGTCTGCTGCTTGCAGGGCGGCATCGTCACCCAGCCCACATCGTTCTCGGCCAGCGCGTAGTGCGGACCCCAGAACATCATGATCAGCGGCGTCTTGGCGGCCTCGGCTGCTTCCAGCTCCGCGACCAGCGCGCCTTCCGAACCCGACGGCACGGCAGTGTAGGGCATGGCGTTGTCGGCCAGGATGGTGGCCGCGCGCGAACCCCAGTCGGACGGGTAGTCGAGGAAGCGGCCGTTCGGCGCCGTCTCCGGCGTCGCCAGCGCCTGCACGCATTCAGGCTTGGTCAGCGCATTCCAGTCCGGCAGGCCGGGGCAGATCTTCTCCATGAACTTCGGATAGATCCAGCCTTCCTGCGTCTTCAGGTCGAGCTTGCCGATGTCCTCGATCTGCTTGGCGGCCAGCACCTTCGGATAGATGTCGCCGACATTGTTGAGCCAGATCTCGACGGAGGCGCTGAGCGAGCCATCGGCGAGGCCTGAGAATTGCGGGAAGTTGCCGGCGGTGACGTATTCGACCTTATAGCCGAGCTTCTCCAATATCTGTCCGGCGATGTGGGTGGAGACGTGCGCACCCGTCCATTCCAGCATCGCCAGCTTGATCGGCTCGTCCTTCGCCCCGAGATCGGCGGCGGCCGCAGGCGCGCTGGCGGCCAGCAGGGCGGCAAGCGCAAGATTCCTGGCATTCAAGATCGGCTTCCTCAGCATGATGTTCCCCTTGTTTTTGGTTGGTATCGCTGTTTGCCGCACAGAAGTGTTGCACAATGCCGGCCGCCGACTTAACAAAATTAGACGCCAATTTTCGATCTTTGGACACGTGGCTCCAAGCGCGCAACCGATCCGCATCCTCATCGTGGTCACGCCGAACTTCAATCTGGCGGCGACGACGGCCTTCATCGATCCGTTCCGGGCGACGAATTATCTCGAGGGTTTGACCCGCTTCCGGTGGGCGATTGCATCCACGCAGGGCGGGTCCTGCCTGGCCAGCAACGGGATGACCGTCCAGACGGAAAAACTGGCTTCCATCGAGGAGCAGAATTTCGAAATCGTGCTGGTTTCCGCGAGCTGGACGCCCGAGACGGCAAGCACCCCGCACCTGCAGGCACTGCTCAGAAAATGGGCGCGCAACGGCTCAATCGTCGGTGGATTGGACACGGGCGCATTCATCCTGGCCGATGCCGGATTGCTCGACGGTCGGCGCGCCACGGTGCATTACGAGCATATCGATGCGCTGAAGGAACTGCACCCCGACATCGACGTGTCGGAGGACATCTTCGTCCATGACGGCAAACGCTTCACCTGCAGCGGCGGGATCGCTTCCGCGGATGTCGCCCTGCATCTGATCCGGGCAAGCGCCGGCGATGCTTTGGCCAACGCCGCCGCCCGGTATATCTTTCATCCGACCTTGAGGCCGGCGGGAACGTCGCAAAACCCGGGCAACGCGGAACCGCTCGGCCGCAGCGCCCCGCAAACCGTGCGGCAGGTCATATCGATCATGGAGCTGCATCTCGAGCAGACGCTGACCATTCCCGAGCTTTGCCGCAAGGTCGATATCTCGCAGAGACAGCTCGACCGGCTGTTCAAGCAATATGTCGGCAAGCCACCGGCGCTCTATTATCGCGACATCCGGCTGGACCGGGCGCGCGGGCTGGTGACCCAGACCGACATGCTCATGTCGGAAATCGCGATCGCTTCCGGCTTTTCGAGCCAGGTCCATTTCAGCCGAGCCTATCGCGAACGCTTCGGTCTTTCGCCACGATCGGATCGCGTCGAGGGCCGCATACCCTTCGAGTTCAGGGCCTGGCCGATGCACCGGAAGTCGGTGGACGATGGCGGCGAGGCTGCTGGCGAAAAAAGATAAACCAGCGGCGAACCACGCATAGTTTCTCCGCATTTTCGGCAGCAAGCTTGGCACCGTGTCCTACCACAGGCGCACGAAACGAGAGGTGCTCCGATGACGCTGCTTCCTTCGAAAGACGAGTTCGCCGCCATCAAGGAGGGGTATTCGCCGAACCCCTCGCGATCCCTTTCGCTGAAGAGCGATGCCTACACCGACCCGCGTTGGTATCAGGTCGATCTGGAGGCGATCATCGCGAGGACCTGGCAGTGGGTCTGCCATGTCGAAAAAGTCCGCAAGCCGGGTGACTATATCGCGGTCGAGATCGCGGGACGTCCCATAGCCGTCGTCCGCGATCGCGAAGGCGTTCTGCGCGCCTTCTACAATGTCTGCAAACACCGCGCCCACGCTCTCCTTTCAGGCGAAGGCAACTCCAACAAGATCATGTGTCCGTACCACGCGTGGACCTATCGCCTCGACGGCCAGTTGGTGCGAGCGCCGCACACCGAAACGCTGGAGGATTTCCAGACGAAGGACATCTGCCTGGACAGGGTCCAGGTCGACGAGTTCTGCGGCTTCGTCTACGTCAATCTCGACCCCTCGGCCCCGTCGGTCGCCTCCCAGACAGGCGACCTCGCGACCGAGATCAAGCACTGGGCGCCGGACATCGACAAGCTGACCTTCGCGCATCGGCTGACCTACGACATCAAGTCGAACTGGAAGAACGTCGTCGACAACTTCCTCGAGTGCTACCACTGCCCGACGGCGCACAAGGATTTCTGCACGCTGGTCGACATGAGCACCTACAAGGTGACGACGCACGGCATCTATTCCAGCCACATGGCCGACGCCGGCAAATCCGCCAACTCGGCCTATGACGTCTCCAACGCGACCGTGCGGACGCACGCGGTGTGGTGGCTGTGGCCGAACACTTGCCTGATGCGCTACCCCGGTCGGTCCTCGATGATCGTACTGAACATCATCCCGGCGGGGCCTGACCGGACCTTCGAGACCTACGACTTCTTCCTCGAAAGCAAGGAACCGGACGAGGGGGAATTGCAGTCGATCAAATATCTCGACGAGGTGCTGCAGGTTGAGGACATCAACATCGTCGAGAGCGTCCAGAAGGGCATGAACACGCCTGCCTTCACGCAGGGGCGCATCGTCAACGACCCCAATGGCTCCGGGCAATCGGAACACGCCGTGCATCATTTTCACGGGCTGGTGCTGGACGCCTATGGGCGCTGCGCGGCGTGATCGTCACGTTCCACCAATGATGCATCCAGCCGGCACTGGCGTTTCAAGGGGCTTTCGATGAGCGGAAAACTCACGGGCAAGGTGGCGCTGGTCACCGGTGGACGCGGCGGAATCGGCCGCGCGATCTGCGAAAGGTTTCTCGCGGAAGGAGCCACGGTCTTCGCCGGCGACCTGAGCGACACGGGGAGCATGGGCTCCTCGCCGCAGGCATCCGCGGCATTCGTGCCGTTGGACGTAACCTCGGAACACCAGGTCATGGCAGCCATGGGCAAAGTGGAGGCGGCGGCCGGGAAATTGGACGTGCTCGTAAACGCCGCCGGTATCGAGATCGAAAAAACCATCGAGCACACCACGCTGGATGAATGGAACCGGTGTTTCGCGGTCAACGTCACCGGCATGTTCCTGACCTCAAAATACGCGCTCCCCCTGATGCGCAAGGCAGCGGGCGGCGGCAACACCGCCTCGATCATCAATTTCGGCAGCTATGACGGCTTCATCGCCGATCCGGGTCTGGCAGCCTATTGCGCCAGCAAGGGCGCGGTGCATGCGCTGACCCGCGCCATGGCCTGCGACCATGGCCCCGAAGGCATACGGGTGAACGCGATCTGCCCGGGCTATGTCGACACGCCGATGCTGCAGTCCTTCTTTGCCGGCGCGGGATCGGGAGGCGGCGGCGGTACGATCGACTCGCTTCGCGACGCGGTGCGCAACGTGCACCCGATCCGCAACTACGGCACGCCGGCCGATGTCGCCAACCTGGTCAACTGGCTGGCGAGCGACGAGGCGCGCTACGCCAGCGGCCAGCTCTGGATCCTCGATGGCGGCCTTTCAGCCCAGGTTCAGCAGATGAGACTTTGACCATGAGCAAACCCGTTATCATCACATGCGCGCCGACCGGCGGCATCCATACGCCGACCATGTCGGAATATCTGCCGATCACGCCGACCGAGATCGCCAAGGCCAGCATCGACGCCGCCGAAGCAGGCGCGGCGATCATCCATCTCCATGCGCGCAATCCGGACACGGGAAAGCCCGATCCTCGGCCGGAACTGTTCCAGGATTTTCTGCCGCGCATCAAGCAGTCCTGCAACGCGGTGCTGAACATCACCACCGGCGGCGGGCTCGGCATGACGCGCGAGGAGCGGCTTCAGGCCGCGCGGTCGGTCAGTCCCGAAATGGCGTCGATGAACATGGGATCGATGAATTTCGGCATCTTCCCGATGCTCGACAAATACTCGAACTGGAAGCACGAGTGGGAGCCGGAATTCCTGGCGATGACCCGGGATTTCATCTTCCGCAACACGTTCGGCGACATCGAATATTCGCTGCGCGAGCTCGGCGACGCGCATGGCACGCGTTTCGAGTTCGAATGTTACGACCTCGGGCACCTCTACAATCTCGCCTGGGTCGTCGACCAGGGCTGGGTCAAGCCGCCCTTCTTCGTCCAGATGGTGTTCGGCATCCTCGGCGGAGTCGGCGCCGACCTCGACAATCTGGTGCACATGCACACCATCGCCGAAAAACTGTTCGGCGACGACTATGAGTGGTCGGTGCTCGCCGCCGGCAGGCATCAGATCCCGTTCACCACGCAAGCCGCGCTGCTTGGCGGGAACCTGCGCGTCGGCATGGAGGACAGCCTCTATATCGGCCCGGGCCAGAAAGCGACGTCCAGCGCCGAGCAGGTGAGGAAGATCCGCTCGATCGTCGAGAATCTCGGCCGCACCATCGCCACGCCCGAGGAAGTGCGGGTGCGCCTGGGTCTCAAGGGCGGCGACAATGTCGCGTTTTGAGTGAGAGGACGACATGGTCTCCCAAGGACAAAATCTGCTGGGAAGAACGGCGATCGTCACCGGCGGCGGCCGCGGCATCGGCCGCGCGATCGTCGACAGGCTGGTCGCCGACGGAGCCCATGTCCTGGTCTGCGGTCGCGGCAACCGGCCGGACGATCTTGCCGCCGAGATCGCGTGGGTTCAGGCCGATGTCGGCAAATCCTCCGATGCAGAAGCCATCGTGAGGGCCGCCCGCGATGCTTTCGGCGCGCCGACCATCCTCGTCAACAATGCCGGCATCCAGATCACCAAGACGGTCGTCGAGACCACCGATGAGGATTGGGATCTTGTCGTCGGCGCAAACTGCAAGGGCATGTTCAACATGTGCCGCGCGGTGCTGCCCTTCATGGCCGAGCATGGCGGCAGCATCGTCAATATCGGCTCGATCTCCGGCAACGTCGCCGATTCGAAAATGGCGGTCTACAACGCCTCGAAAGCCTTCGTGCACGCACTGACCCGCTCAATGGCGGTCGACCACGGACCGAAGGTGCGATGCAACGCCATCTGCCCGGGTTGGATCATGACCGAGATGGCTGCGGACGGTTTCGACCTTGCAAGCGATCCGGCGCGCGCCAAGGCCGACGCCATCGCCAGGCATCCCGTGGGCAGGCTCGGCGTGCCGGCTGATATCGCCAACGCAGTCGCCTGGCTGGTTTCCGACCAGGCGACCTTCGCGACCGGCCAATGTTTCGTTCTCGATGGCGGGCTGACTGCCGCCTCCCCTCTGCAACCAGGATTGTTCTAGATGACCAACGTCAATCACACGGCGGTGCTCGGCGCGGGCGTTATCGGCGCGAGCTGGACGGCGTTGTTCCTCGCCTCCGGTCGCAGCGTCGCGGTGTTCGACGTGTCCGATACGACCGAAGCGCAGGTTCGCGGCTATGTCGAGCAGGCATGGCCGGTGCTGAAAGAGCTCGGCCTCACGGAAAAAGGCAATCCTGATCGCGTGAGCTTCCATAGATCGGCGGCCGAGGCCGTTGACGGCGCGCAATTCGTCCAGGAAAGCGTGCCGGAACGCATCAACATCAAGCATGAACTGTTCGCGGCGATCGAGCCTGCACTGGCGCCGGATGCGATCGTGGCGTCGTCGGCTTCGGGCCTGACGTTGAGCGAAATGCAGGCGGGATGGAAGAATCCCGGCCGCTTCGTGCTTGGCCATCCCTTCAACCCCCCTCACCTCATCCCGCTGGTCGAGGTCATGGGGAACGGACGCACGGCCGGCGGCGTGGTGGAGGCGGCCGAGCGCTTCTACGCCAGCGTCGGCAAGGTCACCATCCGTGTGAACCGCGAGGTGCCGGGCCACGTGGCGAACCGGCTGCAGGCAGCGGTATGGCGCGAGGCGATCCATCTGGTGAAGACCGGCGTCGCGAGCGTCGAGGATGTCGACAAGGCGATGTGGGCTGGGCCGGGTTTGCGCTGGGCCGCGATGGGCCCGACCATGCTGTTCCACCTCGGCGCCGGCGAAGGCGGCCTCGCCGCGTTCTGCCAGCGCTATACCGACAGCTTCAACCGCTGGTGGGATGATCTCGGCGTCCTCCATCTCGACCCGACAATGTCGGCGACGCTCGTGCAGGGCGTCACGGAGGAGGCTCGGGGCAAACCGGTGTCGGACCTGTCCGGCCAACGCGACGCCTTGATCACCGCCACGCTGAAGGCGATCACGCCGCTCCGGGCGCGCTGAGCGGCACAATGTCGAACGCCCCGGCAGAAAACGGCCCTGTCGTCATCGTCGGCGCCGGGCAAGCGGGATTTTCCGTCGCCGCCAAACTGCGCGACCTCGGGCATAGCGGCCGGATCACCCTGGTCGGAGCGGAGCCGCACCCGCCCTACCAGCGCCCGCCGCTTTCGAAAGGCTATCTTCTCGGCGATCTCACGGAGGAGCGACTGTATCTCAGGCCTTCGGCATTCTATGCCCAGAAAGCCATCGAGCTTCAGACAGGGACGGAGGTCGAGGCAATCGACAGGGATCGGCGCGAAGCGCGGCTGAGCGATGGATCGGTCCTGTCCTATGGCCACCTTGTCCTTGCCACCGGATCGCGGCCCCGGCTCCTGCCGCCGGATCAAGGCGGCGACCTCGACGGAATCTACTATCTGAGGTCGATTGCCGACATAAAGAAGCTCGCGCAGGAATTCGTCGCGGGCCGGCGCGTCATCATCGTCGGCGGCGGCTATATCGGCCTCGAAGCCGCTGCCGTCTCCGCCAAGCTGGGCTTGCGCGTGACGCTCATCGAGAGCGCCCCACGCATCCTGCAGCGTGTCGCGTCGGCCCACACAGCCTCGTTTTTCCGTGACCTCCATCAAAGCCATGGGGTCGAGATACTGGAAGGCATTGGATTGGCGCATCTGGCGGGGCGCGAGGGCCGGGTGACCGATGCAGTGCTTACCGACGGCCGCAATTTGCCGGCCGATTTCGTGATTGTCGGCATCGGCATCCACCCGAATGCGGAACTCGCTGAAATGGCGGGCCTCGATACCGAGAATGGCATCAAGGTCGACGCCCTGTGCCAGACCACCGACCCCGCCATCCTCGCGGCCGGCGACTGCGCCTCGTTTCCCTGGAGGGGTCGGCGCATCCGGCTCGAAAGCGTCGGCAACGCCGTCGAGCAGGGCGAAGCGGTGGCGAAGACCATTGTGGGTCAGCCGCATGAATATCACGCGGAGCCCTGGTTCTGGTCGGATCAGTTCGATTGCAAATTGCAAATCGCGGGTTTGAGCGGCGATTACGATTGCGCAGTCACCCGACAAGTGTCCGAGAGCTCCCTTTCCGTGTGGTATTACCGGCGCGACGAGTTGCTGGCGGTGGACGCGATCAACCAGCCGGGCGCCTACATGGTGGGCAAGCGCCTGATTGCGCGGGGAAAATCGCCGGATCAGGTAAAAGTCGGCGACGCAGGCTTCGAGCTCAAGTCGCTGCTTGCCTGATCAGGTCGCAGCCTTGGAGATTGGTTTGAACGCCGGTCCCGTCGTCATCCACGGGAGGGGCGAAGAGCGAAGCGACGAGCGCAGACCCGAGGATCCATGCCGTTACTTCAACGTCTTGCGGCGGTGCAGAATTCTGCTCCGCCGCTGTCTTCGGCCACGGTCACGGCGTGGATCCCAGTGTCTCCGCGACGGAGCTTTCGCTCCTTCGCCCAGGGATTATGAAGTTGACGTTCGCTCGTCGTGCTATCCCTTGGCGCCATCCAGCCAAGGTTTCCACACCGCCTCGTTCTTGTCGATCCATTCCTTGACGACGGCGTCGAGATCCTTGCCCTGCTTGTCGACCGCCAGCATCAATTTCTGTTGTTCGGTCGCATCCATCTTGAACGCCTTGAGGAAGGCGTAGGCCGCGGGCCATTTGGCGCCGAAGCCCGACCAGACGATCTTGTCGACGTCCGGAGGCGTGATGCAGTGGTCATTGGTCTGCTGCTTGCAGGGCGGCATCGTCACCCAGCCGACATCGTTCTCTGCGAGCGCGTAATGCGGGCCCCAGAACATCATGATCAGCGGTGTCTTGGCGGCCTCGGCTGCCTCCAGCTCCGCGACCAGCGCGCCTTCCGAACCCGACGGCACGGCCGTGTAGGGCATGGCGTTGTCGGCCAGGATGGTGGCCGCGCGCGAACCCCAGTCGGACGGGTAGTCGAGGAAGCGGCCGTTCGGCGCCGTTTCGGGGGTCGCCAGCGCCTGCACGCATTCGGGCTTGGTCAGCGCATTCCAGTCGGGCAGGCCGGGACAGACCTTCTCCATGAACTTCGGATAGATCCAGCCTTCCTGGGTCTTCAGGTCGAGCTTGCCGATGTCCTCGATCTGCTTGGCGGCCAGCACCTTCGGATAGATGTCGCCGACATTGTTGAGCCAGATCTCGACGGAGGCGCTGAGCGAGCCGTCGGCGAGCCCTGAAAATTGCGGGAAGTTGCCGGCGGTGACGTATTCGACCTTGTAGCCGAGCTTTTCCAATATCTGTCCGGCGATGTGGGTGGAAACATGCGCGCCCGTCCATTCTAGCATCGCCAGCTTGATGGGCTCGTCCTTCGCGCCGAGATCGGCGCTTTGCCCGGCCGTCGTTGCGGCAAGCATCAGCGTGAGGCCGAGACCGGCCCCTTGCAAGGCATTTCCTATCTTCATGTCAGTTCCCCTGTTGGTTGATGGTCCTTCCGTCTATGCCGGCCTCCTCCCAAGAGGCCGGGATCCATCACCCCCGCCCGACGCTACCACAAGGCGCCGCCGGTGATCTGTATATTTTCCATGGTGATCCCCTTGGCGAGGTCCGAGCAGAGGAAGACCGCGAGCGCCGCGATTTCTTCCGGCTGCATCATGCGGCCCTGGGGATTGCCCTTCCTGAATTCGTCCATCAGATCCTCGGCGCTGCGGCCCTTGCCCTCGCGCTCGACGACCTGCGCCACGTTGCGGCGCATCAGTTCGGTCTCGACCCAGGTCGGGCTGATCATGACGCAGGTGACGCCATGCGCTGCACCTTCGAGTGCGACGCAGCGTGTCAACCCGAGCAGGCCGGCCTTGGAAGCGCAATAGGCCGGATTGTCCTTCCAGCCGACTGAGGCCGCGGTCGAGCCGATGTTGACGATGCGGCCCCAGCCGCGTTCGATCATGCCGGGCAGCACCGCGCGCGTCGTGCGGAAGGCGCCGGTGAGGTTGGTGTCGACGATCTTGTCCCAGAGTTCGTCGGAATGGCCGCAGACCGGCTGCTCGGCCGTTGTGCCGGCGGCGTTGACCAGGATATCGGCTGGACCGATCGTCGCCAGGGCGTCAGCAAAGAAGACATCGGTGAGCGCGCTGTCGCGCACGTCGAGATGGGCGGCGTGAACCTTGGTGCCATGCGCAGCCAGCGCCGATTTCACGCGCTCGATCTCGTCAGCGCCGGGATAATAGGCGGCGTCCACCCTGCCCGCCTGCGGTGGCGCCACATAGGAGCCGACGGCGACATTGGCGCCGGCCTTGGCCAATGCCGTTGCGATGGCAAAGCCCATTCCTGAAAAGCCGCCGGTAACAACGGCGCCGCGGCCGATGAGGTTTGTCATGGGCAGTAAACCTTCGATGTCTGATGCAGAATCCGGAGGTCGTCCCCCTCACCCGCCCTCCGCTTCGCTCGGGCGACCTCTCCCCAAGAGGAGAGGAGACTTGCAGCGCTGGCGCTTCCCTCTTCTCCGCAGCGGGGAGAACGTGGTTGCGAAGCGGCCGGATGAAGGGGCCTTCGGCCTGGGGCAACTTCACACTGCAAGATAGCCTCCATCGACGACCATTTCGGAGCCGGTGACGAATTTGGATTCGTCCGAGGCGAGGTAGAGCACCATGTAGGCGATGTCCTTGGGCTCACCGAGGAAGCCGATCGGGTGGCGGGAAAGCGCCTTGGCCTTCTCCTGCTCGAGCGTGCCCAGATCGCGCAGATAATTCTCGGTCTGCGGCGTCCAGATGTAGCCCGGGTGGATGGAATTGCAGCGGATGCCGTAGCGCTGCTCGGCGCAATGGACGGCGACCGCCTTGGTCAAGGTGCGCACGCCGCCCTTGGAGGCGCAGTAGGCCGCAAGGTCCGCCTCGCCGATTATGCCGTCGATGGAAGAGAGATTGATGATCGATCCGCCGCCGGATTTCTTCATCAGCTTGATGCCTTCCTGGCAGCCGAGGAAGACGCCGTCGAGGTTGATCGCCATGGTGCGGCGCCATTCGGCTAAAGTCGTGTCCTCGATGTTCTTGGCAATCGCAATGCCGGCATTGTTGACCAGCACGTCGAGCCGCCAGAAGCGCTGCTCGATCGCCGCCATGACGACAGGCCAGTCCTCGGGCTTCGACACATCGTGGCGCAGTGCCAGCGCCTCGCCGCCGGCCTTGACGATCTCGGCCGCCGTATCGCCGGCGAGCCCTTGGTCGATATCGCTGACGACCAGCTTCGCGCCTTCCGACGCCAGAAGAAGCGAAGACGCCCGCCCGAGGCCGAGACCGGCCCCGGTTACGAGCGCCACCTTGCCTGCGACGCGGCTCATTTTCGGCATCACCCTCCCTTGTTGGAAGACACCAGTGGCTTGCCCAGCCAGTCGCGGTATAAGCCTTCGAGATCGGGCTCGAAATCGTGCACGATCGGATAGCCGGGGGCGGCAGCCTCGACCTCATGCAGCGTGCCGCATTCCGGGCAGATGAATTCGCGGATCTCCATCCAGTCGGGGTCCGGCAGGTCACTGTTGGGGTAGATCTCGCGCAGTGATTCCTCGCTGTCGCGCACGATGATCGCGGCCTTCAGCTTCCAGTTCTTGCGGTAATCGCCGAAGGAATGGCCGCATTCGCATTTCGTCACCCGCTCGTCGCCGCTCTGGCAGATGAAGAGATGGTCGCCCACGGGGAGCAGGATCGGGTCCTTCCAGCCGACGCGGTCCTGCAGCACCGCGACATATTTGAAGAAACGGTCGTCGTCCTTGTAGGCGCTCATGATGCGGCGCGTCTGCGGCCATGGCAGCGTACCGGCAACCAGATCGGCAATGACTTCCTTGCTGTATGAGGTCATGGTCCTTACTCCACGCCGAAGGTCGATTTGGCATCGACATCCCAGAAGGTCGAAAAATCCCTGGTGAAGCGCGGCGACAGCTTGATGGCGCTGGCGTACATCTTCTTCACCTCGGGCGCGAAATCGGCAGCCTTCACCCTTTCGCGTTCCTTGGCGATCCACTCCGAAACCGGCCTGGCGCGCGCCAGGCGCTTGGCCCGCATGTCGGCGCGATGGCGCTTGGTGGCCTCGATATTGGCGACCGGGAAGCCCTCCTCGTCTTCGTCGAGCACGATGCCGAAGATGCCCTCGGCTGCCTCCTTGGTGAGGAAGCCGTTCTCGACGTCCCAGGCGGTCTTGACCGGATCGCGTTCCAGCACGTCGCCGTAACCGCCGCCACCATTGTAGGAATGGGTGAAGACGTCGCCGGTCTTGTGCGGCGCGGTGATGTAGGGGCCCTCCAGCGTCACATGCTCGCCTTCCAGCCGCACCTCCAGTTCCGAGCGATACGGATTGGTGCCGGTGTGATGCGCCAGCGGCGCGCCATTTTCGGCCAGCTCGAAGATGTTCGAGTCGCGCACGGCGCGATGCTTCTGGCAGGTCGGCGCCGGATAGCCGCCGCAGAGACCGCCATTGTCGAAAACGCGCGAGGAATGCTCCGACGTAACCAGCCGCAGATGATCGGTCTTCGAGACCAGCCAAGTCGACAGGAAGGAACAGCCGCCGCGATACTTGCCGGCACCGCCGGAGTTGGGAACGATGGAGCGGCCGATATAGAGCATCGGCATGTTCTGTTCCCAGATCTCGATGTTGCCCATGTCGGACTCAGGGTTCCAGCCGACATAGGCGGTGTCCAAACCGTCCTTGATCGCAAGCGCGCCGGAACCGGCGGCGGCGCATTCGAAATGGGCCATGCCGAAGGGCGTGCCGTACTGGCTCTGGCCGCCCATCTCGATCATCGGGCTGTTGACCTGGCCGACAAAGGCCTCCTCGACGAAACCGCGAGCGATAAAGGAGCGCGACAAAAGCCGCTGGAAGACGCCATAGGCGGGCAGCAGCAGCGCCCACGAAGTGGCGGTCGCCACCATCTCGTTGTCGGGGTTGGTCCAGGTGCCGGCGGGCAGCTTCAGCTCGGTCGCCATCCAGGCGCCATCATTGACCAGCCCTTCGAAGTTCATGTGCTGGGTCAGCGTCACGAACATGCCACCGTCCATGCCGGCCGGCGTGCAGTTCATCGAATGGTAGCCCCAGGGCTGCGTGCCCTCGAAATCCATGATGATCTTGCCGTCTGACGTGATCTCCATCTCGATCGGCATGTTGTAGAGCCAGTCGGGATCGCCGAGCGGCTGATAGCCCGGTTTACCCTTGGTGACGTGGCCGTAAAAAGTGTGGCCGCGATAGATGCCGGGCACCGTGAGCTGGCGCGTGCGGGCGAGCTGGGCGCGTCGGCCCTCCTCGATGAACTCCTTCGACACCTGCATCCAGTAGTCGAGGCCGATCTCGTCGATCAGGCCTTTGACGCTTTCGCGCATGTCGATGCAGGAGGCGACCTTGGCCTTCTCGTCGAGCACCCAGTAGATCGGCATGCGGAGGTTGCGTTCGCAGCGGATGACGTAGTCTCGGCGGAGCTCATCGTTCTCGCCGACCTTCTCGGCGCAGACGAACAGGCCTTCGGTGAAGCGCTCCTGCGCTAGCGCGACGTCGCCGCCGGGCGTGATGCCGCCAGCCTCCAGCTCGTGGCAGACGGCGCCGGCCCAGCCGACCAGTTTGCCTGAGTGGAAGATCGGCACCACGTCCATCACGTCGGGCACCTGTACGGTGCCGATGAAAGCGTCGTTGTTGGCGAAGATGTCGCCATCGCGGATCCGCGGATTCTCCTCGTAGCCGTTGCGGATCATCCATTTGATGAAGCGGCTCATCGTGTGCACATGCACCATGATGCCGTTGGAGAGCGCAATGGCGTCGCCTTCCGGCGTGTAGATGGCGACAACCATCTCACCGACCTCGCGCACGCCGGGTGAAGCGGAGATACGGCGCGCCATCTCGCGGGCCGAGACACAGTAGGCGCGCAGCTTGGTGTGCAGCGTCTCGAACTTCAGCGGATCCTGGTTGCGCAGATGCAGCTCGGTGATGCCGTCATAGCATCCGGTCTCTTCCATGAGCCGTTCGGATTCGAGGAGCCGTTCGCGGATGCGGAGCGCGGAAGCGGGTTTGTCCAGCATTGCGTTCGCCCTTCTCAAGCGTGGGTGTAGTGCAGCAGCGTCCATTCATCGACATGGACACGATCCTGCGGGTGGACGACGAGCGTCGTCGCCGGGTGTTCGATGATGGCGGGGCCGATCACCTCGTGGCCGGGCTGCAGAAGATCCATCTCGTAGAGATTGGCCTTGTGCCAGCGGCCGCCGATATAGGCTTCGCGCACTCCCTTGTGGGCCGAGGCCGGATCGGATTTGCCGAGCGGGCGCTTCAGGAGCACCGGCTTGACCTTGTCGGCGGTGGCGATCAGCCCGAGTTCGGTGATCGAGAAACCGGCTTCGCCATAGCGCGAGACGCGATGGTTGACCTTGGCGTAAACCGCCTCGAACTCGTCGATGACCCTGCGCATGTCGTCGGCCGAACCGATGGCCGACAGCGGCGCCATCACCTCGACGTCCTCGAGCTGGCCGGTATATCGCATCATCAGGAACGGCACGGTCTTGATCTTGTCCCTGCTGTGGCCGTCCGCGATCATCTCGTCGACAGCGGCCTTGGTCAGGTCGTCCCAGACGCCGGTCACCTTCGCGCCGAAGGCCTGCAATTCGTCATCGCTGGCGCGCGCGCCGATGTCGATCTGCGTCGACACCGAATGCCGGCGCATGAAGTCGGCAGTGGTGCAGCCGAAGGCCGAGAAGGCGGCGGCGAACTGGAAGGTGATGATGTCCTTGAAGCCGATGCCCCTGGAGCAGCCGGCAAGATGTAGCGGGCCCGAGCCGCCATAGGAGAGCAGCGTGAATTCCGACGGGTGAATGCCCTGACCGGAGATGACGCGGCGCAGCGCATTGTTGGCGTCGGCCTCCAGCATGTCGATCATGCCTTCGGCGGCTTCCTCGACGCCGACCCCGAGCACGCGAGCGCATTTCTCCTCGAAGGCCTTCCTCGCCTTCTCGACCTGCAGCACGACCTTGCCGCCAAGGAAATAATGCGGGTTCAAGCGGCCGAGAATGGCGTCGCAGTCGGCGATGGTCGGCTCGGTGCCGCCCTTGGCGAAGCAGATCGGGCCGGGGTCGGAACCGGCGCTTTCCGGCCCGAGCGACACCTTCCTGGTCAGCGGGTCGACCTTCAGGATCATGCCGGCGCCGGCGCCGATCGTGTCGAGATGCAGCGTCGGCACGTTGAGCTTGAAACGGTCCATCAACGGTTCGTTCTCGATCCGCGTCTGGCCGCGCGTGATGACGCCCATGTCGAAGGAGGTGCCGCCCATGTCCGAGCAGATCAGCGAGTCGTTGCCGATCAGCTTGCCGACATAGGCCGCACCCAGGATGCCGCCGATCGGCCCGGAGATCATCGTCTCGTGCAGGCGCGGATGGTTGATGGAGGTCAGGCCGCCGAAGGAAAGCAGCGTCTGCACGCCATATTTGAAGCCGTATTTCTTCGAGACGTCCTCGATGCCCTTGAGCTGCTTGCGGCCGCGCGACGTGGCGTAGGCCTCGATCAGCACCGAGTTCAGCCGCGATTGCTCGCGGATGACGGGGCGCACTTCATGGCTGGTGTAGACCAGGATGTCGGCGCCGGCGGCGGCGATCTCCTCGCTGCAGATCTCGGCGATGCGTTTCTCATGCGCCGGATTGACGTGCGAGAAGACGGTCATGATGCAGATCGCCTCGACCTTGTCGGCGATGAGCTTCTTCGCGGCGGCATGCACCTCGTGCTCGTAGAGCGGCAGGATGACGTCGCCGAACTGGTCGATGCGCTCGGTAACGCCGTGGGTGCGGCGGCGCGGCACCAGCGGATCGGGATGGTGGTGAGTAACCGCATGCAGGCGGTCGGCATAGGAATAATCCGCCCAGGCCTGCAGGCCGCGGCCCATCAGGATCATGTCCTCGAGGCCCTTGGTGGTGATCAGGCCCAGCTTGCGGCCGGTGCGCGACAACAGCGTGTTGAGCATGCCGGTGCCGGAATAGAGCACCACATTGACCCCGGAGAAGAGGTCTTGCAGCGAGATGCCCCAGGCGTCCGCCGCATCCTCCGCCGAGGCGAGGAAGCCCTCGGCCTCGTTCTTCGGCGTGGTCGCCGACTTGCCGATCTTGAAGTGACCGTCCTGATCGACAAGGATCGTGTCGGTCATTGTGCCGCCGGCGTCGATGCCGATGACGATTGGATTGGTAGTGATCTGGTCCACGGGTCGCTTTCCCTTACCGAGAATGACCCGAGGCTAGATTCCCGAAGCCGGATCGCGCCATATGCCTAAAGGCACAATGACGGGCGCAGGCTCGTCGCCGACAAAGGGGCATGCGTATGGGCAATATCTGGGCGCCGCTCGCCAAGGCGATCGCCGCTACCGGCACGGACAGACATGTCGATTGCCTGATCGACCTGATAGGTGCCGACATTGACCACGACCTCGTCACGGTGACCCGCTACTCGACGACCCAGACACCGGAATTCGTCAAGCATCGGCGCTTCTCCGACGAGATGGTCCAGCGCTATCTCGAGACCTATTATGTCTTCGATCCGTTCTATGCCTCGTGGCGGCGTGAACGCCGACTGGGCATCATGCCCCTGAAACGGCTTGCCGACGACGAGGCGAAACGCGGCCAGTACATAGCCGGTTTCCTGGCGCAGTCGGAAATCTGCGACGAGGTCGGCATCATGCTCGCCGACGGCGGCGACTGGTGCCTGGGCATCTTCCTCGATCGGTCGACCGCCCCGTTCAAGGATGCCGAGATCACGCTGCTGGACGAAAGGCTGCCGGTTTTCCAGGAGCTCCATGCGCTCGATATCAAGGCGCGCGGCAGCGACTTCTCACGCACCTCGGGGGTAACCGGTCCCGGAGCCTCGCCGCAGCAGCAGCCGAGCATTCCCGACAGCCTGTGGCCGGAGCTGTCGCTGCGGGAACGGGGACTGGTGCGGTTGATCCTGGCCGGGCACCCGACCGCCAATATCGCCGATCGGCTCGGCATCACCGTCGGCACGGTGAAAAACCACCGCCGCCGCATCTACGAGAAACTGGACATCACCACCGAGCGCGAACTGTTCCTTCAGTTCTTCCAGCATCGGAGTTCGGGAACCTAGCCATTCATCCTTAAACACCGGGGCGGCAAAGATATTATCGAAGCCCGGTGCCTGCTTCGCAGCGAAAGCCGGCAACGCGCCTCGCGGTGCCCCTCCAACGCCCGGTCAGGCGATCAGCTTGTCGGCCCGGCGATCGCCTTGTTGAGCAGGCGATGGCTCAGCCGCCCTCAGCAGCATACCGTAGAGGTCGCGCGGCTCGTCGGGATCGGCGAGCAGGTCGAGTTCCTCGTAGAGGCCGGTGGCCTTGAGCTGGTCGCGGACATAGCGCAGCGCGGAGAAGTCCTCGGTGGCGAAGCCGACGGAATCGAACAGCGTGATCTGTTCGGCCGTCTGGCGACCTTTGGCCTGGCCGGTCATCACCTGCCACAGTTCGGTCACCGGATGATCAGCGTCGAGCTGCTGGATCTCGCCCTCGATGCGCGTCTGCGGCGGAAACTCGACGAAGATGTCGGAGCGCAGCAGGATGTCGCGGTGCAGTTCCGTCTTGCCGGGGCAGTCGCCGCCGACCGCGTTGATGTGGATGCCGGAGCCGACCATGTTGTCGGTCAGGATCGTAGCGTACTGCTTGTCGGCGGTCACCGTGGTGATGATGTCGACGCCCTCCACCGCATCCTGCCCCGTCGCGCAGATGGTGATGTCGAAACCCTTGCCGGCGAGGTTGCGGGCGCATTTTTCCGAAGCCGAGCGATCGATGTCGTAGAGCCGCAGCCGGTCGATGCCGAGCAGCGCCTTGAAGGCGATGGCCTGGAACTCCGACTGGGCGCCATTGCCTATGATGGCCATGGCTTGGCTGCCCTTGGGCGCCAGGTATTTGGCGGCGACGGCGGAGGTGGCGGCCGTGCGCAGCGCCGTCAGGATCGTCATCTCGGTCAAAAGCATCGGGTAGCCCGAACCGACATCGGCCAGCACGCCGAAGGCGGTCACCGTCTGGCGGCCCTCGCGCATGTTCTTCGGGTGTCCGTTGACATATTTGAAGCCGTAGAGGCGGCCGTCGCTGGTCGGCATCAGCTCGATGACGCCGTCATGGCTGTGCGAGGCGACGCGCGGCGTCTTGTCGAACAATTCCCAGCGACGGAAATCCTCCTCGATATAGGCGGCGAGTTCGGTGAGGAAGCGCTCGACCCCGATGGTGAGCACCAGCTTCATCATGCGGTCGACGCTGACGAAGGGAACGATGGCGAGGCGTGAAGGCTGGGTCATGCTCAGAGGCTCCCCGAGTGGCTGCGGGTCGGGCGGTCCATGATGCGGCGGCCCATCAGGCTGGCGGTGAGGTCGACCATCAGCGTCGCGGTGCGGCCGCGCTCGTCGAGGAATGGGTTCAGCTCGACCAGGTCGAGGCTGGAGACGAGGCCGCTGTCGGACAGCATTTCCATCACCAGATGCGCCTCGCGGAAGGTGGCGCCGCCGGGAACGGTGGTGCCGACGGCCGGCGCGATCGACGGGTCGAGGAAATCGACGTCGAGGCTGACATGCAGCAGCCCGTTTTCCTGCTCGACGGCGGCGAGGAAGGCGCGCAGCAGCGGCGCGATGCCATGCTCGTCGATGGCCCGCATGTCGTGCACGGTGACGCCCGCCTCGCCCAGCGCCCGGCGCTCGGCCGGATCGACGCTGCGCAGGCCGATGGCGCAGATGCGGGCGGGATCGACGGGGGCCGCCAGGTCGGGGAAATAACCCTGAAAACCGTGGCGTCCGCTGGCATAGGCGAGCGGCACGCCGTGCAGGTTGCCGCTGGCGGTGGTGTCGAGCGTGTGGAAATCGGGATGGGCATCGAGCCAGAGCACGAAGAGCGGGCGGCCACGCTCGGCGGCCCGACGCGCCACGCCGGACACAGTGCCGGCGGAGATCGAGTGGTCGCCGCCGAGGAAGATCGGCATGGCATCCCCCGAAGCTTCGTAAGCGGTTTCGGCGATCGCCGTCGTCCAGGCAGCGATTTCCGGCAAGGCCTTCAGCGCGAGATTGCCATGGACGACAGGGCGGGCGACCGCTTTCCGCACCGCGCCCCAGTCCTCCACCTCGTGGCCGAGATCCGACAGCACGGAGACAAGCCCGGCGGTGCGCAGGGCGCTCGGCCCCATCTCGCATCCCATCCTGCCCGCGCCGTCCTGTACCGGCGCGCCGACGATCCTGCAGCGCATGGTCTTTCCCGCCCTTGCCGTTGACGGTGAGAGTCAACCATCGCCGGCTGGCAGTTTGAACAGGAAAAATTGGCGTTTCGAAAAGATCAGCCTATCATATTGATAAGGTATTTTGAGCAAAATGGGCAGCCATGGATACACTCGACGAAAGGTTGGTGACGCTTCTCAGGCACGATGCGCGGCGCAGCGTCTCCGACCTCGCGGTCGATCTCGGCGTCTCGCGCGCCACGGTCAGGGCGCGTATGGAGCGGCTGGAGAAATCCGGCGAGATTATCGGCTACACGGTGGTGCTGCGCGCCGATGCAGTGGACCAGCGTATACGCGGCGTGATGATGATAGAGATCGAAGGCCACGCCGCTGACCGCGTCATCCGCACGCTCGGTGGCTTCCCCGAGGTTTCCACCATCCACACCACCAACGGCCGCTGGGATCTCGTGGTCGAACTCGGCACCGCCTCGCTGACCGACTTCGACGCGGTGCTGCGCCGCATCCGGCTGATCCCCGGCATAACCGGCAGCGAGACCAGCCTGCTTCTGGCGACGCCCAGGACGACCAAGGCGCGACTGGCGTAGCTGCCAGCGTTCCACCGGCGGAAACCGGGCTTGAGGATCACCGCTTGGCGGGGATACCGGCGGAGCGGCTCGGATGCCTGAGATGCGTTGGCGTGATGCCGGTCTGCTGGCGGAATACGCGGCTGAAATGCCCGGCATTGCCGAAGCCGCAGCGATAGGCGATCTCGCCGATCCGCAGGTCGCTTCCTTCGAGCAGCGACTTCGCATAGTGCACCCGAAGCGCCAGATAGGCGGCCATCGGACTGATCCCCAGCTCGGTCGCGAAAAGACGTTCGAGCTGCCGCCGTGAGCAATTCAGCCGGTTTGCGATCTCGTTGACCGATACCTTGTCCTGGAGGCTGCTTTCCATCAGGAGCAAGGCGCGCTTGACCGCGCGGCTCGTGGCCTCGGGAAACAGATCCCCCACCGGCTGCACGTCCCTGATGTTGCGAATGCGATCCAGCACAAGGATCTTGGCGGCCTTTTCGGCGGCCTTCTGACCGATGAACTGCGACACAAAATAGCCGGCGAGGTCGGCCGCGCCGGTGCCGCCGGCGCAGGTGGAGCGGCCGCGGTCGACAGAGAACAGGCTGTCGGCATGCGCGTTCACATCGGGAAATTCCGCGCGAAAATCCTTGATGTGGAACCAGCTTACGGCGGCGCTGTAGCCGTCGAGCAAGCCATAGCGCGCGAGCACGAAGCTTCCCGTGCAGAGCGCGGTTATGGGAATGCCCTTCTCGGCCGCGCGCAAGAGGAAGGCTTCCTTTTCGGAGCTGAGGCTGCGGTTCGTGTCGAGCAGGCCGCCGACCACGACGACGTTGTCGAAATCCTCGGGATTGCCGATGGCCTTCGTCGGTAGCAGCTCGACGCCACAGCTCGCCCGGATCGGCAAGCCGCGCTCGCCGACGATCTGCCAGTCGAACTCGACCCTGCGGCTGCGGTCACCCTCATCGCCAGCGAGCCGCAGCGTATCGATGAAGAGTGAAAGCGGCGACAGGGTGAAATCGCGCACCAGAAGAAACGCAAACTTCCTGGCCATCCGTTTCCCGAACCATCCCTTCGCATTGGCCAAGGCCCAAGCTGCCTGATCCCTTGGACAATCTCAGAGAAATCAACCGAAAAGGGAACCAGGAAATACGCCTTGCCGGCTCACATCACCGCCCAGTCGCTGGAAATCAGCGCACGGGATTGATGGCGGGTCGGCCAGCACCGCGCTGCAGTATGCGATCGGGGTGGCGAAGGCTCGGCCTAATCCAGCACTATCGGCGTCGACGGCGGATAAGGCCCGACGCAGTTGAGCAGGCGCGACATTTCCCGGCTCGCCTCGATGGCCATCTCCTTCAGTTGCTGGGCGCGGGACATCATGCGGCTTTGCGGCCCGCTGATGACAAGCGCCGCAACCAGCTTGCGGTCGTTTTCATAGACCGCCGCCCCGAAGGACGTCGTGCCCTCGACCATGCCGTCGATGTTTGAGGCGATGCCGGTGGCCCGGATATCGGCCAGGTCCGCCAGGAGATCGGCCTTCCTGGTGAGGGTGCGCGGCGTGAACTGCTCGCGCTTTGTCTTGCCTAGATAGTCAGCCAGCCTGCGCTCGCTGAAATGAGCCAGGAATATCTTGCCGGTGGTCGTCGAATAGAGCGGCCGCACTTCGCCCACGCGCACGCTGTAGCGCAGCGGGCTGGCCGATTCGATCACGTCGATATACTCGGCTCCCGTGCCCGTCTCGTCGAGCGCGCCGAGGATGACGGTCTCGCCCGATTGCCTGGCAACGGCCTCCAGCGTCGGGTGCAGGAAGGTCGGAAACACGCGATGCTGCATGACCGCGGCGCCGAGCTTGAAGGCTTCCGGCCCCAGTTCGTAGCCGCCCGGCGCCTGGATGATGTAGCCGCCCTTGTCCAGTGCCCTGAGCAGGCTGAACACGCTGGTCTTGGGCAGTTTCAGGACATCGCTGAGCTCCGCCAGAGAGATCCGGCCGGACGCGTTGGCGAGCTCGTAAAGTATGTCCATGACACGAACCGCTGAACGCGGGCCGCCCGGCTTTTCAGACCGATCTTCTTCTTCCAACCCCCGGTCTCCTAATGATGTTCCACCATCATCGGTGACGAACTGCGTTCCGAGCGAACAGCCACTTGTCTTAGCCTGATTGGCGCAACGGCAAAAGGCGTGCCGCGACGCCTTTTGCTGCAATCAGGCCAGCGAACCGCCGCGCGGTTCCACTGGAATTGCCCCGGTCTACCGGGCGTAGGCATCCGGATAGACATTGCCGAGATTGACCACGGTGGTCTTCAGCTCAGTGAACTCGTCGAGCGATTCGGGGCCGTTCTCGCGCCCGATGCCGCTCATCTTGTAGCCGCCATAGGGCATGGCCCAGCGGACGTAGCGATAGGTGTTGACCCACACCGTGCCGGCTTCGATCTGGGCCGAAACGCGATGCGCGCGACCGACGTCGCGTGTCCACAGCCCCCCGACGAGGCCGTAGATCGTGTCATTGGCGATCCGCACTGCATCTTCCTCCGTGTCGAACGGGATCAGCGAGCAGACGGGACCGAAAATCTCCTCGCGCGAGGAGCGCATGTCATTGTTGGCATCGGCGAACACCGTCGGCCGCACGAAATAGCCGCCCTCCGTTTCCGGGCTATGGTACGCCTCGCCGCCGGCCACGACGCGGGCGCCTTCCTCGCGGCCGATCGCGAAATAGCGCAGCGTCTTTTCCATCTGCTCCTGATGCGTCTGCGGGCCCATCTGGGTCGCGGTGTCGAGAGCATTGCCGATGCGGATGGCGCTGGCGCGGCGCGCGATCTCGTCCACCACACGGTCATAGATCGAACGCTGTACGAGGATGCGGGAGCCGAGCGTGCAGACCTGCCCGCAGGAGACGAACGCACTGTGCGTGGCGGCGTTGAGCGCCTGCTCAAGGTCCGCGTCGTCGAAGATGATGTGCGGGGACTTGCCGCCGCATTCGAAGGCAAGCCGCTTCATGCTGTCCGCGGCATTGCGCATGATGTCCTGCGCGGTGCGGTGCTCGCCGGTGAAGGACACCACGCGAACGTCGGGATGGGCCACCAGCCGCGCGCCGGCGACCGAGCCATAGCCGGGCACCACATTGACGACGCCAGGAGGAACGCCTGCCTCCTCAGCCAGCCTTGCGAGTTCCAGGGCCGTCACCGGCGTGTGCTCGGCCGCCTTGATGACGATGGCGCATCCCGCCGCGAGCGCCGTCGCAAGCTTCCAGGTGGTGGTCGTCAACGGCGCGTTCCAGGGAATGATCGCCCCCACCACGCCGGCAGGCTCGCGGGTGGTGTAGATATGCGCGTTCGGGTCGATCTGGACGTGACGCCCCTCCAGATGTTCGGCAAGGCCGGCATAGTAATTGTACCATTGCGGATGCGACGGCAGCGCCGCGCGCGTATCGCGCAGCGGCTGGCCGTTATCGCTCGACTCGAGCTCGGCCAGCCTCGGCGCGTGTTCGGCGTAGATGCGCGCCAGGGCGCGCAGGATGTTGGCGCGCTGCATGGGCGCCATCCGGCGCCAGGGGCCGTTCATGGCATCCTTGGCCGCGGCCACCGCCAGGTCGACGTCCTTGGCCCCCGCCATGGCGACGCTTGCCCATGGTTTGCCTGTCGACGGGTTGATCGAGGTGGTTATCTCGCCGTCGCTGGGGGCCACCCACTCGCCGCCGATGAAGAGCTTTTCCGCCCTGTAAAGTTCCGTTGCCATATGCTCCTCACCAGCGAATGTTACGAATTGACCAGCCCGTCCATGCGCTCCTTCGCATCGACGAATTCGTCAAGCAGGTTGTAGATGACCTCCCGGCAACTCGTCTCCGATTTCATCTGGCCGACGATCTGGCCGACAGGCGAGTAGACCCAGTCTTTTGCCCCGGCTCTCTCCACGCGCAGGTTGGATTCCATCATCGTGGCCGTCTGCAGCGGCATCGGCAGGATCGGCGGCGCGCCCGCCTGCTCGAAGGCTTCCGTCAGCTTGCTCTTCAACAGCCGCACCGGCTTGCCGGTTCGCGAACGGCGCTGCACGGCCTCCTCGGACTTCGCCTCGACCAGCCGCTGCTTGACGATCGGCAGCAGTTCGCTTTCCGTCGTCGTCAGCCAGATCGAACCGCACCAGACGCCGTCGCAGCCCAGCGCCAGCGCCGCCGCCACTTGCCGCCCGGTGCCGATGCCGCCCGCCGCCAGCACCGGCATCGGCGCCACCGCGTCGACGACCTCCGGCCAGAGGATCATGGACGTCAGGGTGCCCGTGTGCCCACCGGCCTCGGCGCCTTGCGCGATCACGATGTCCACGCCCGCCTCGCGCTGGCGAATGGCGTGCTCCGGCTTGCCGACCATGGCGCCGACGACGATGCCGCGCGCATGCAGCCGCTCGACCATCTCGCGATCGGGTACGCCGAGCGCGTTGACGACCATCTTGATGTTGTATTCGAGCGCGATCTCGACCAGTTCGCGCGACTGCTCGGGTGTCATCTGGATCGTCGCGAGAGCCCGGTCCAGAAGCTCGTCGTGCTGTTCCTCAGGCAGGCGCGGTATGCCGCCGCTATCGAGATAGTCACGCAGGTAGTCACGTTGCAGCGACGGAATGTCGGCGCGCGTGATCGTGTGGCTTTCCAGCTTCTGGTATTTGCCGGGCAGAAGGATGTCGATGCCATAGGGTTTGCCCTCGATATGGCTTTCGATCCAGTTCAGTTCCTCGCGCAGCTGCTCGGCATTGTGATAGGCGACCCCCAGCACGCCGCACCCGCCCGCGCGCGACACCTCGATGACGACATCGCGGCAATGCGAGAAGGCAAAGATCGGGACCTCTATCCCAAGGAGTTCCGTGGCCTTTGTTTTCATGCTGACTGACCTGTTCCTGCAAGCTGGGATCGAAATTCGGCGGACGCTACCTGCCGAGCCATACGGGCGCGCGTTTCTCGGCGAAGGCGCGCGGCCCTTCCTGCGCGTCGTGGCTGTTGTAGACAGGCTCGAAAATGCCGTGCGCAACCTCCAGCGCCTCGGACACGCCATGCTCGGCCGCGGCCAGAACCATGGCGCGGCTGGCCCGCACGGTGAGGGGCGCGTTGTCGGCGATGCGGCGTGCCAGCGCCACGGCTTCATCGAGCAGCGATGCAAGCGGCACAACGCGGTTGACATAGCCAAGCTGGAAAAGCCGCTCGGCGGTCAGCGCGTCGCCCGTCATCAGCAGTTCCATGAGAATCCGCTGCGGCAGCATGGTCATCAGCGGAACCGCCCAGGGCGTGCCGCGGCCAACCTTGGCCTCGGTAATCGCGAAACGCGCCGTGTCGGCGGCGACGCACAGGTCGCACATCTGCGCCATCAGCCAGCCCCCGGCCATCGCCACGCCGTTGACGGCGGCGATGGTCGGCTTCGTCACCGCGAGGTTCTGACCGATCACCGGCACGCCATCGCGACCACGCGGGGGAACCTTCAGCGCCGTCGCCGAGGCCTCCTTCAGGTCCATGCCGGCGCAGAAGGCCTTGTCGCCGGCGGCCGTCAGCACGGCCACCTTCAGCGTGTCATCGGCCTCGAAACGCTCGAAGGCGTTCCACAACCCTTCCCGCACCTCGCGACCGAGCGCGTTGCGTCGCTCCGGGCGATTGATACGGATGATCGCGATGGCGCCGTCGCGCTCGAAAAGAACCGCGTCCTCGTTCATATTGCCTCCGCATCATCATTCTTAAAATAGAACGATATTCTTATATCGGGATAATTGGTGTTGAACAGGCTGTCAAGCCAGGACGATCGCCGCTGCGTGCGCGGCCGCGCCGGCAACGCGCGGCACGTCTGCTCCGGCGAAGAGCCGTCGCATCTCCGTCCCAGTCTGCCGTTACGAAGAGGAAGCCTTCTCCGGGGACCCGCACACTCCGTCAGGCGGACGCGTCGGCCTTTGAGTCCGTTGCGGCAAAGACGATCTTTCGATCAAGCAAGCTGCCAATCTCGGCCGGCGAGCAGCCGATATCGGCAAGCACGCGCTCAGTGTCCCGGCCAAGGGATGGCGCCGCCCGCGGCGCGTCGGCGGGCGTGCCGTGAAAGCTCACCGGGAAGCGAGGCAGCTTGAGCGGCTGCCCGGTCTCATCCTCGACCGGCACGAAAAAGCCGGCCTCCCGCAGATGCGGGTCCGAATAGAGATCGCGCGTGTGGTTGACGATCATGCAGGGTATCTCGGCCCTGGCGAGAAGTTCGGCCCATTCCGCATTGCCGCGCCCGGCCATGAGCTCACCCAGCGTGCGGTAATAGACGGCGGCATTGCGGGTCCGGGCCGCAAACGTCGCGAAGCGTTCATCGGCCATCAGGTCCTCGCGACCGACCACGCCGCAGAACGCCTCGAACTGCTTCTGGTTGTAGACGATCACCGAGAGGTAGCCGTCAGCTGTCTTGAAAGGGCGCCGGTATGCATTGGTCGTGCGCGAATAGACCGGGTCACTGAGCGGCGGGTCGAACACGGCGCCCGTCGCGTGCTCCGCCAGAAGGCACTGCACCATGGTCTCGAACATCGGAACGTCGATTTCCTGACCGCCGCTGCCCTTGGACCGGCTGATGATCGCGGCCAGGATGGAATAGACGGCCGCCATGCCGGTCAGCTTGTCGGCGAAGACCGACGTCACGTAGGTCGGCTCTCCATGCATCTCGGCCTCGAGCATGGCCAGGCCGCTGACAGCCTGGATCGTATCGTCATAGGCCGGCTTGCCGAAATATTGGCCGTCGCGCCCGAAGCCGAGCAGGTTGCAGTAGACGAGGCCCGGATTGACGGCCGAAACGGCCTCGTAGGAGAGGCCGAGCTTGGCGATCGCCGCCGGCCTGATCGAATGCACCAGCACATCGCATGTCGCCGCGATCCGCAGGCAAAGTGCCCGCCCCTCGGGCGTCGACAGATCGACCCCGATGCTCTGCTTGCCGGCATTGAGATAGTGGAAAGTGCCCGCCATGCCGGGTTGCCGGGTCGGCCCGAGGTTGCGGATGATGTCGCCCTCCGGGCTCTCGAGCTTGATGATGGTGGCGCCGAGCTGCGCCAGGATGAGCGTGCAGTAGGGTCCCATCACCACGGATGTCAGGTCGAGGACACGCAAGCCGGCAAGCGGCGGCCCGGGTCGATCCGAATTCGTTGCGTTGTTCATGCGGCCTGCTTTCTGGCGATGGAATTGTCTGGCTGGATCGCGTGCAAGGGACGGGATGCCCCCAATGGTTCAGTGGACCGACGCGTACATGATGGTCTCCTCGTCGGCGCCCTGCGGCGAGAACTCCTCGACCACGCGGCCCTGCCGGAACACCAGGATGCGGTCGGACAGATTGAGCACCTCGGGGAGGTATGAGGAGATGACGATGACGGCGAGGCCATCCTCGGCAAGCTGCTTGATCAGCGCGTGGATCTCGGCGATCGCGCCGACGTCGACGCCGCGCGTCGGCTCATCGAAGATCACCAGCTTTGGCTTCTGCAGCAGCGATTTGGCGATCACCACCTTCTGCTGGTTGCCGCCCGACAGCTCGACGACATGCGTGTCGCCGTTGATCGCCCTGATCTGCAGGGCCTTGCGCCAATGTTCGGCCAGCGGCACGATCTCGGAAGGTTTCACGATCAAGCGCGACGACCATTTCGACGCCAGATGGCCGATACGCAGATTGTCGGTGATCGAGAGCTGTTCGAAGAACCCTTCGACCTTGCGATCCTCCGTGACGTAGACGATGCCGTCGTTCACCGCCGGGCGTGGGACACGGTAGCGCACCGGGCGTCCCTCCAGCCGGATCGTGCCGCCATGGAAGAAGTTGCGCTTGAGCACGCCGGCGATGATCTTGGCCGTCTCGGTGCGGCCAGACCCGATCAACCCGAACATGCCGGTGATCTGGCCGGCATAGATCGAGAACGAGGTGTTGCGGACGATCTTGCCGAGCGACAGGTTCTCCACGCTCAGGATCTTGGCGCCGCGCCGACGCTGCCCGGCCTTCTGGCCATAGAGCGTGTCGGTCATCGTGCGGCCGACCATAGAGCGGATGATGCTGTCGCGGTCGAAGTCACGCGACGGACCGGTGACGACATGCAGGCCGTCACGCATGATCATGATGCGGTCGGCCAGCATCAGGGCTTCTTCCAGGGCGTGGGAGATGAAGACAATGGCGATCCCCCTCGCCTTCAGCCGCCCGACCAGCGCGAAGAAATGCTGCTTCTCCTCGGGCGTCAGCGATGCCGTCGGCTCGTCGAAGATGATGAGCCGGACATTCTTGCGCACCGCGCGCGCGATCTCGACCATCTGCTTCTTGGCCACGCCGAGCGTCGAAACCAGGGCCGTCGGGTCGACGTTGAAGTTGAGCGACTGCAGGAATTGCTGCGAGGCGATCGAAACGCCCCTGAGTCGGTTGAACGTCTTCTCGTCGCCGAGGAACAGGTTCTGACCGACCGTCATGGAGGGCACCAGGCTGGTCTCCTGGAACACCATGGCGATGCCGAGATCCAGGGCGGCTTCCGGATTCGCCATCCGCACCGGCTTGCCCTCGAGCAGCACTTCGCCCTTGGTGGGTTCCACCACGCCAGCCATGATCTTTGTCAGCGTCGACTTGCCGGCGCCGTTTTCACCGAGGATCGCCAGCACCTCTCCCGCGTGGACCTCCACGCTGATGTCCGAAACCGCCGGCACGCCGCGATAGGCCTTGGTGACGCTCTTCAGTTCGAGCAACGCCGTCATCACGCAGCCTCCCCGACTTGATCCGGTTCGCAGGCGACGAGACATTCCGCGCCCTTGCTTGCCGCATGGATCCGGCCGCCGAACTCGACGCAGGACGTGACGCCGTGGATCGTGCCGTCGGCGCGGCTGTGATAGCTGGCAAGCGGCTGCATGGCCGCATCCAGTCGCGCGACCAGCCCATAGGACTGGCTTGGCGCCCACGGCTTCAATATGCCCAGATGCTTGATGCCGCCGCCCTGCAACGGCTCACGAAACGAACGCCCGCTGGCGTGGCGCGGAGCCATCCAGTAGTCGGGATCGATGGTTTCGATCATGTGCCGCCGTGCTGCATCCTCACGCAGCATGAACTCGACCATCTGGGTGCGCGGCGCAAAGGCGGCGAGCCAGAAGCCGCCGCCAGAAGCGGGTGAAAGCCGTGAGGGATAGGCGGGCAGGTCGGCGAGCAGCGGCCGCGCGCGGCCACCCTCGCCGATCTCCACGATGCGATGGCGCCAGCTCTCGCTGCAGGCGAGGCGCCCGTCGGCAAGCCGGGCCAGGCCATAGGGAAAGGCAAGGTCCTTCGCCAGGCGCCTGACCTCGCCGCCGCGCTGGAATTGCCAGAGGCTGCCCGTCGAGCCCTTCTGCATCAGGTCGCGCTTCCAGTCGCTCGCGACAATTTGGGCGGAGCCGTTGGCGACGAGCAGCCGGTCGCCCTCGACCAGGAGCGCCATGATCGAATGCGCTCCCGCCTCCGACGGAAGCGCAAGCCGGGTCGGCACGCCCGCCGCGTCGATCCATTCGATCGTGCCGTCGGCCAGCGCGACAGCCAGGGACTGCCCGTCCGAGGCGAGTGCTGTGACCGCATGGGCATGATGGCCAACGCTCCGTGGAGCGCCGCCGCCAGCGTCGAAGGCCAGCACCTGCGTCCCGCTGCTCGCCAGCAGCCTCCCGCCATGAACACACAGGCTGTCGGGCTTGTCGATGGCGGCAAGGCGCTCAGCACCTTCGAGCAAGGTGTTCGGCAGCAACGGCCCGTCCATGGGAGGGACCGTGACCGCATGCTCGCCGGCGCCGGTGAAGGCGTCCCACCAGCCGCGCAGGGTCTTCATCATTTGCGCGACCCCCAATAGCTGTCGTTACTGGTCCAGTTGGGATCCGCGTCGGGAAGGCGAAGACGACCTATCCTGTTGTTGTGGACACCGCCGATATAGAGCCAGCCCTTGTGCTCGCGCATCGAGGTGGTCTGCGGATGGTTGACACCCCCGGCATCCCAGTAGGATTCCAGCACGGTGCCATTGTCATCGAAGCGGATGATGCAGCCGGCATTAATGTTCGGATACATCCACTCGTCATGCGCGACGCGCATCGCCATGCGGCGGCGGAAGCCCGGCATGCGCAGCGCCATGTCGACCACCGGCGCGCGCATCCCCATCAGCGCGCACCAATAGGTGCCGTCGGAGGCGCGGTTTATGTTGTCGGGCAGGCCTGGCAGGTCGGGAATGACGACCTCGAGCTTGCCCTTGCGCGGCCCGTCGAACCAGTAGCGGCTGATCCGCGCCGCCCAGGTCTCGGCGAAGAAGAACGACTGGCCGTCATTGGCGATGCAGACGCCGTTCGGGAAGACCAGGTTCTGCAGCACGGTGCGCGTCTTGCCAGAGCGCGGATCGTAGCAGACGATGCGCCCGTTGCCGCGCGTCTCGACGGAATCGGTCGCCCACTCGGCGATGTCGTAGCGGATCGTCGCCTCGCTGAAGAAGATGCGGCCGTCCGGCGCGATGTCGAGGTCGTCGGCGAGACGCATGCGCGAGTCGTCGATGATCGACCAGAGCGAGCGGTTCGTCTCGTCGGTCTGGCGCACGACCTCACCGTCGGGCAGCACCTTGTAGAGCCCCATGCCGCCGACGCAGACATTGAGATGGTCGTTGCGGTCGAAGGCGAAACCCAGCGTCTGCCCGCCGATATGGGCGAACAGTTCCCGTTTCTTGTAGTCGGGAGCAAGGAAGCGGATCACATCGCCATGACGGCTGCCCGTGTAGAGGTTGTCGTCGCGGTCGAAGATGACGTCCTCGGGCCCGTCGAGCTCGCCAAGCCCGATCAGTTCGACATCCTTCAGGCGGTCGTTCTGGGCGTAGGGCGAGCCCGAATCCGGATCGGTCGGCGGGCAGGTCGGCATCGAGAAATAGGCCGGCGAGACATAGACGCTCGATATGACCTTGTGGCGGTTCTTCAGCCACTTCACGTCGATGGCGACGCCGATCAGCAACGCGACCGCGAGCACCAGCGTGCTGGCGCCGCTCTGCAATCCGAGGCTGATGAGGCTGTTGGTGAGCGTCAGCACGATCACCGTGCCCATCAATGCCTTGGCGACCGAGCCGCGACCGCCGCCGAGGCTGTTACCGCCGAGCACCACGGCGGTGAGCACCAGCACCTCCATGCCGAGGCCGGCATCGGAGGCGGCACTGCCGATGCGCGCCGCGTAGAAGAAGCTGCCAAGCCCCGTCAGCGTCGACGACAGGACATAGGTGAGGCAGACGGTGCGCCGCACCTTGATGCCGGCGTTGTGCGCCGAGCGCCGGGAGCCGCCGACGGCAAGCAGGTGCCAGCCGAAGCGGGAGCGGGTGAGCATGACATGCAGGATGATGGCGACGACGAGCACGACCAGGCAGCTCACCGGCATCCCGTAGACGTCGCCATAGGCGAGATAGTCCCACAGCGGCGAGGAGGCGCCTCCGGTGGCCAGGCGGGTGCCGTAGGTGAGCACCAGCAGGTCGGCAGCGGAGCGGAAGATGATGAGCGTGACCAGCGTGGTGAGGAACGCGCGAAGCCGGAGGAAGCCGATCAGCAGGCCGTTGACGAGACCGATCGCGGCGCAGGCGGCCAGAACCACCGGCAAGGTGACGAATACCGGCCAGCCCAGGAGGTTGATCAGCGCAAGCGTCAGGAAATTGCCGATCGCAAAGACCGAACCGACCGAAAGATCGATACCGCCGGCCAGCATGACGATCGCCATGCCCATCGCCACGAACCCGACCTCCGCCAGTTGGCGGGTGGAATCGCTGAGGGTGAAGGGCTCGAAGAAGCCCGGCACGATGCTGCCGAAGACAGCGATCGAGCCGACCAGCATGAAGAACGGGATGACGTTGTCGATCCAGTTCTTCGAGAGCAGTTCACCCAACACGTGGTCGGGCACGTAGCGATAACGCCAACGCGTCAATGTGTCTTGGACAGACATGGAGCCTCGGGCAATTTCTGTGCGGCCTTGATGCGGCGAGGCCGGGGGCCTCGCCGCCCTTCGATCACTGAACGAGGTCCGGGATCTGTTCCATCTGCCAGCAGGAATTGGGCTTCAGGTTCGCCTTGGTGACGACCTTCAGCGGCGTGATGAGCGCGAACGGATTGACCTTGGCTTCGCCATCCTGCTGGAGCAGGAAGGCGATGGCCGCGTTAAGGTCCCTGCCCTGGCGCGCGACGTCGTAGATCACCACCTCGTCGAAAGTCCCGCTTTCAACCATGTCGCAATCGGCCTGCTTGCGTCCGCCGCCGGAGGACGACAGGAAGACCTTGCCCGTAAGCCCGGCCTCCCGGATCGCGGCGGCCGTGCCCACGTCCATATTGTCCCAGAGTCCGACGATGCCGCACATGTCCGGGTTCTGCTTCAGCGCGGTCGCGGCGATGCCCTGGGCCTTGGTGGCGTCCCACTCGCTGGACTGGTCGGATACGACCTGGATTTCTGGATGCTTGGCAAAGACGTCCTTGACCGCCTGGACCGTGATGAAATTGGCCGGGTCGGTAACGCGGCCCTGCATGATGGCGACCTTGCCTGATTTGCCCTTGCAGGCCTCGACCACCGAGTTCGCCTGGTGTTCGCCGATCTTGTACCAGTCGACGCCGACGAAGGCCTCCGTGGTGGTCTCGGACTTCAGGTTGACCTGCAGCACCTTGATCCCCTGGCCCTGCACGCGCTTCAGCAGCCTGGCATAGGCATTGCGGTCCGGATTGTGCACCACGATGATGTCGGGCTTCTGCGAAATGAGCTGGGTGATCTGCTGGGCGCCGGCATCCGTGCTCCAGTTCGGGTCGCGGATGATGAGCTCGTAGCCCATGGCGTCGGCCTGTACCTTCATGGCCGCGGCCCAGCCCTGGGTGAGGTCGAAGCCCATCGACAGCGGCACGAAGGCGACCTTCTTGCCCTTCATGGCGGTGTAGGCGCGTTGATTGACCCCGTCGTCATACGGTTCGGCCCTTGCGACCGAACCGCCGGCTAGCGCCGCAACCGCAACGGCGGCGGCAAGCATTTTCCTGATGCCCTTCATTTTCCTCTCCTCCACGATGAGACCTGTTCGCAAAATGCGACGGTTCTTCAGATGTCCCCCTGCTGCGACGTCTGTTCGTCGCGCGGGTTCAGCAGCGTGTCGGCCACGATCGCCGCCAGCAGGATTATCCCCTTGATGATGTTCTGCATCAGGAAGGGGATGTTCATAATCGTCATGCCGTTGAGCAGGATGCCGATCAGAAGCGTTCCCACCACCACGTTGCGGATGCCGCCCTTGCCGCCGCCGAGGCCGATGCCGCCCAGCACCACCACCAGAATGACGTCGTAGACCAGCGTCGAGTTGACGATGCGGGTGTTCATGCTGTCGACATTGGCGGTCATGACCAGGCCGGCGCAGAAAGCGATGAGCGCGGCGATCACATATTGCAGGACGATCAGCGGCCTGACCGGCACGCCTGATATGCGGGCGGCCGCCGGATTGTCGCCGAGCGCGTAGACGAAGCGGCCGGCTTTGGCATAGCTCAGGAAGAGGTAGGCGACGACGCATACGACGGCGAAGACGATGACCGGCGCCGGAATGCCAGCGAGCGTGCCGCTGCCGAAGCCGCGCAGCCAATCCTGCCCGGGCGGCAGATTGACGATGTCGACACTGATCATGGCGAAGCGGCCGAGACCATAGACGAGACCGCCCATCGCCAGCGTCGTGAAGACGGCCGGTATCTCGACATAGGCCACCAGAAAACCATTGGCGGCGCCGACCAGCACCACGAAGGCGAGGGCCAGCGCGAAAGCCGTGGGCGGCGCCACGCCCTCGCCCAGCATCAGGATCATCCAGGCAACCGAGACGGCCATCGTGGCGACGATGGAAAGGTCGATGCCCCGCCCGAGAATCGAAAGCGCCATGCCGACGGAGAGGATGCCGAGGATCGAGACGTTGCGCACAAGCGCCAACATGTTGTCGACGGTCGCAAAGCCGCGCAAGATAAGCGAGAACAGCGCGAAGATGACGACGGCCAGGGCGAAGACGATCCATTCCTGGGTGATCTTCACCGACACCTTGGACGCGCCGGGCGCGGTCACGGTTTCCATTCCCCATTCCATTCTTATATCAGATTGATATTCTGATATCCGTTCAAATGGGAATGGTCAACCATATTCTGGCAAAGACTCGCCGCTGCCAAGACAGGACGGCAATATCCAGGGAAAACCAACGAAAACAGGTGGTTGCGGGACGGGCTGGCCGGATCAGTATGACTTCGGCAGGCCGAGCACACGCTCGGCAATGAAGCTCAACACCAGTTGCGGGCTGACCGGCGCGATACGCGGCACCATGACTTCGCGCAGATAGCGCTCGACATGGTATTCCTTGGCGTAGCCGAAGCCGCCATGGGTCATGATGGCGGTATGGCAGGCTTCGAACCCGGCCTCGCCCGCCAGGTATTTCGCGCAATTGGCGGCGGCGGCGCAGTTCATGCCCTGGTCATACTGCCAGGCGGCATTCAGCACCATCAGCCATGCCGCCTCCAGATTGCACCAGCATTTGGCCAGCGGATGCTGCACGCCCTGGTTCTTGCCGATCGGCCGATCGAACACGACGCGTTCGCGCGCATAGCGGCTGGCCCTGTTCAGCGCGGCCATGCCGAGCCCGACGGCCTCGGCGGCGATCAGGATCCGCTCGGGATTGAGGCCATGCAGGATATATTCGAAGCCCCTGCCCTCCTCACCGATCAGATCCTCCTCGGGAATGACGAAATCGTCGAAGAACAGCTCGTTGGAATCGACGCATTTGCGTCCCATCTTTTCGATCTCGCGCACGGCAATCCGCTCGCGGTCGAAGCGCGTATAGAAGAGGCTCAGCCCCTGGGTCGGCTTCTTCACCGTCTCACGCGGCTGCGTACGGGCAAGCAGCAGCATGCGGTCGGCCACCTGGGCCGTCGATATCCACACTTTCTGCCCGAAGACGTGATAGCCGTCATCCCGCTTTTCGGCCCGCAACTTCAAATGCGTCGTGTTGAGGCCGGCATCGGGTTCGGTGACGGCGAAGCAGGCCTTTTCCTGTCCCTCGGCGATGGGACGAAGCGCGCGCTCCTTCTGCGCTTCCGTCCCATAGACCTCGACCGGCTTCAGGCCGAAGATGTTGACGTGCACCGCCGAGCAGCCGGACATTCCGGCGCCGGACTCCGCGATCGTGCGCATCATGATGGCCGCATCGGCGACACCCAGTCCCGAGCCGCCATATTGCGGCGCGGTGCATATGCCGAGCCAGCCATCGCGACCGAGGGCATCGTAGAATTCGAAGGGAAATACGCCGTCGCGATCGCGTTCGAGCCAGTAGTCGTCGTCGAACCGAGCACAGATTCTCGAAACGGCTTCCTGAATAGCGTCCTGCTGCGGCGACTGCGCGAAATCCATTGATGCTGTCCTTGACCGGGCCGGCCGAGCTCAGTCGAGCTCGGCGACGTGATGCGGCGGATAGTGTTCGGTGCAATTGAGCAGGCGCGACATCTCGCGTGCCGACTGGAGCAGGAGATCCCTGATTTCCTGCTCCCTCGGCGTCATGCGCATGTCGGGGCCGCTGATGACGAGCGCGGCGCGCGCCACGCCGGCATGATCGTAGACAGGCGCGCCGTAGGAGGTGATGCCTTCCACCATGCCGTCTATGTTCTCGGCGACGAGATTCTTGCGGATGGCGTCGACCTCGGCGACCAGCGCCGCCTTCTTGGTTATGGTGCGCGGCGTGTACTGCTCGCGCGGCACGCTGGTCAGGTATTCCTGCAGGCGCCGGCGCGAAAAATGCGCGAGGAAAATCTTGCCGGTGGTCGAGGAATGCAGCGGCCGGGTATCCCCGACCTGCACCGAGAACCGCAGCGGACTGCGCGATTCGATGACATCGGCGTAGCGCGCCTCGATTCCGCTTTCGCCCAGCACGCCGAGGATGATCGTCTCGCCGCATTGGCGCGCCACCCGCTCCAGCAGCGGCCGCAACAGAGCCGGCAGGCTCTGCTGGGTTGAAATGGCGGAGGCTAGCCGGAAGGCTTCGGGGCCGAGCTTGTAGCCACCGACCTCCTGCACGATGTAGCCGCCCTTCTCCAGGGCCTTCAGGAGATTGAACGTGCTGGTCTTGGGCAACTCCAGCGCGTCGCTGATGTAGGACAGCGACAGATTGGTCGGCACCCGCGCAAGCTGATCCAGAATGTCCATGACCCGCGTGACCGAGCGCGGGCCACCATTCTTCAGGCTTTCGTCGTCAGTCCCATGCCTGGGCATTGCATCCCCCGCGGCACCCCGATGCCGCTCTCTTGTTGAACCGTGCGCCGGCCTCCGGTCCGCGGAAGGCGACCGACACACTCGAACCGTCTATGACGCGCCGGAAAGGGTCAAGCATCCGCGACGATCGCCTCAGTGGATGGCCGCGAACATGATCTTCTCCTCGGTCGCCGCGCTTGCATCGAACTGTTCGACGATGCGGCCGCCGCGCGCCACCAGGATACGGTCGGAGACGCTGAGAACTTCGGGCAGGTAAGAGGAGATGACCAGCACCGCGACGCCTTCGTCGGCGAGCTTGCCGATCAACTTGTGAATCTCCTCGATCGCCCCGACGTCAACGCCGCGCGTGGGTTCGTCGAAGATCACCAGCTTCGGCTTCTGCACCATGGACTTGGCGATCACCACCTTCTGCTGGTTGCCACCCGAAAGCTCGATGACACGCGCATCGCGGTTGATGGCGGCAATCTGTAGCTTGTCGCTCCAGTTCCTAGCCAGCTCCCGTTCCCGCTTCCTGGAGACAAGCAGCGGTTGCCGCTGCCCGGCCAGATAGCCGAGATAGATGTTCTCGCTTATCGACATGGTCTCAAAGAAACCGTCCATCTTGCGGTCCTCGGTGACGTAGACGATGCCGTCCCGCACGCCCTGCGTGGGAACGCGGTAGCGCACCGGCCTGTTGTCGAGCTTTATCGTGCCGCCGCGCAGCCGGCGCCTTTTCATCGCCCCGGCGATGACCTTGGCGATCTCGGTGCGACCGGAGCCGACGAGGCCCGCGATCGTGGTCACCTGGCCGGCAAACACCTTGAACGTCATGTTGCGCACCATCGTGCCCGACACGACATTGTCGACCGACAGGACGAGTTCGCCGCGGTCGCGGATGCGCCTCTCGCTTGCCCGGGTCCTAGCCACTTCGCGGCCGACCATCATACGCACGATCTCGTCGCGCGTGGTTTCGCTCGCCCGCACCGTGCGGACCTTGCGCCCGTCGCGCAGCACCGTGATGCGGTCGGCGATCGACAGCGCCTCCTCCAGCGCGTGCGAGATATAGATGACCGCCACGCCGCGGCGGCGCAGGTCCTCGATCAGCAGGAAAAGGTGCTGTATCTCCTCCGGCGTCAGGCTGGCGGACGGTTCGTCGAAGATGATCAGCCGGGCGCCGAAATAGATGGCCCGCGTGATCTCGACCATCTGTCGCTTGGCGGTGCCCAGGGTCGACACGAGGGCCTTCGGGTCGACGGAGAAATTCATCGACTGCAAGAGATGCTGGGCGCGGATGTTGAGGCTCTTGTGCGTCGAGAACATCGGCTCCCGGCCGAGATGGATGTTCTGCGCCGCCGTCATGGTCGGGACGAGGCTGGTCTCCTGGTAGACCATGGCGATGCCGAGGTTGAGCGCATCCTGCGGACTGTCGAAGGCACGCTTCTTGCCCTCGTAGATGAGTTCACCGGCGCTGAGGGTGGCCGCGCCGCAGATGACCTTGCACAGCGTCGACTTGCCGGCGCCATTCTCGCCCACCAGCGCATGCACCTCGCCCGGCGCGACATCGAAATCGATGTCGCTGATCGCGGCCGTGCCCTGGTAGAGTTTGGTCGCGCCCCTGAGGCGCAATGCCGGTTCGACCATCGCGGTGTCGTTCATCACGCACTTGCCTCCACTTCGAGCAGTTTTCCCGCCCCCTTGCTGACCGCGAGAAGCCTGCCGCCATGGTCGAGCGCCGAGGTGATGCCGTGGTGGCTGCCGCCGACCCGGCTGTGGAAGGATTCCAGCGGCACGAGGCTGTCCGACAGGCGGCAGACGAGGCCGTAGGAGCGCGGCGGCGACCACGCCTTCCTGATCCCCAGCTTGACGATGGCGCCGCCCTGCAGCGGCTCGAGATACGAGCTTCCGGACGACAGTGCAGGTCGCACCCAGTAGAGCGGATCGATGGTCTCGATCATTTCCGTGCGGAAGGCGGGTTCTGACAGGACAAAGTCGACCAGCAGCGTCCGTAGCGCGAAGACCGCGAGCCAGAAGCCGCCTCCCGAGGCGGGTTCGAGCCGGCCCGGATAGCCGGCGAGGTTTTCCAGCACAGTCTCGGCCGCTCCCGTCGCGGGATCGATGCGCAAGACGCGGTGCGCCCATGCTTCCGACACGAGAAGCTTGCCGTCGGCGGCAAGCGCGACGCCGTTGGCATAGCGCATGCCGCGCCTGATGAAACGAGGCTGCGCTCCGGACGGCCAGACACCCACGCTACCCGTCTCGCCAAGGCGCATCAGGTCCTGGTACCACTCGTCGGCGCGGCAGGCTTGCGAGCCCTGCGTGAAGTAGACCGAGCCTGACGCGTCGCAGGCAAGCGCCGTAATGCAGTTCGACGGCTCGGCCGCACGGGCGATCTCGGCGCCGCGCGCGTCAAGCCTGACCAGCTCATGCCCCTCGATGGCGGCGACCACCACCCCATCCGGCCCGGCGGCCAGCGCGCTGACCACGCCGGAGAAATCGGCAACCGTGACCAGCCGTTCGCCGTCCAGCCATGACAGCCGGTTGCCGGCGCTCACGTAGAGGCGATCGCCGCAGACGCAGATGCAGTCCATGTCCTGCAAGGCAGCGATCGTCTTCGCCGCCTCGAGGCGGTCGTTGGCGCTCCAAGGCCCATCGAGCATCGGCGGCGGCAGGCTCTCCGCCTCGGGGCGGAACCATTTGCTCAGAAACTGAAACATGAGGTCCTCACTCGGCTGCCAGGATCTGAGGGGTCGGCGCGGCCTTGTCCTCGGGGCGCCGCCAGTAGCTTTTCAGGCTCGTCCAGCTCTTGTCCGCCCAAGGCAGCGGAATGCGCCCAATGCGGTTGTTTTCCAAGCCGCCGAGATAGAGGTAGCCCTTGTGCTCGCGCATCGAAGTGACCTGCGGATGCGACACGCCCTCGGCGTCCCACATCGATTCCAGGATCTGGCCGTTCTCGTCGAAGCGCAGCACGCAACCATGGTTGGAACCCTGGAAAAGCCACTCGTCCTTCGGCAGGTTCTTCACCATGCGCAACCGGAAACCGGGATGCTTGAGCGACAGATCGTTGGCCGGTGAGCGCATGGCGCAGAGCGCCAGCCAATAGGTGCCGTCCGAGGCGCGATTGATGTTGTCGGGCTGGCCGGGAAGGTTGTCGAGCAGGATCTCGGCCTGCCCCGCCTTTGGTCCCTTGATCCAGAGCCGCTTGACGCGGCACGCCCAGGTCTCGGCCACGAACACCGACTGTCCGTCATGGGCGACGCAGATGCCGTTGGCGAAATGCAGGCCGCCCAGCACCGTCGTTGTCTTGCCGGTCTTCGGATCATAGCAGCAGACGCGACCGCTCGCCCGCCCTTCGAGGCTGTCGAACATCCATTCATGCATCTCGAACCGGTAGGTCGCCTCGCTGAAATAGACCTTGCCGTCCGGCGCGATGTCGAGGTCGTCGGTCAGTCGCAGCCGCGAATTGTCGATGAGCGTGAACAGGCTGCGATTGGTGCGGTCGGCAAGACGGCTTGTCGTTCCGTCCGGAGCCACCATGTAGAGCCCCATACCGGCAACGCAGACATAGATGTTCTCCTCGGCATCCATTGCCAGGCCCAGCGGACGGCCGCCAATGCGTGCGAAGATCTCGACCTCGTCATAGGGCGGCGCCGAACGTACGATCCACCCCTGGCGGGTACCGGCATAGATCCAGTCCCGGCTGTCGATGACGATGTCCTCGGGTCCCTCGATCCTGTCGATGCAGAGCGCCTCGGCCGAGCGCAGGACGTCGTTCTGCGACAGCGGGCTGGCGGTTCCGGGAGACGTATCGGGCAGCGGTCCGAGCTCGAGCACGACCGGATTGACGTAGGTCTTCTCGATCGCCTTGTGGCGGTTCTTGGCCCATTTTACGTCGAGCCCCACCGCCAGCAGCAGGATGAAGCCAAGCAGGCTGGCGACGAAGGGGGCCGACACGCCGAGACTGGTCAGGTTGTTCACCAGAAGGAACACCACGCCGGTGCCGATCATCATCGAGCCGACGGTGCCGCGCCCGCCCGACAGGCTGACGCCGCCGGTCACGACCGCAGCAAGCGCGGTGATTTCCAGGCCGACGCCCGTCGTCGAGCCGATGCTGTTCAGCCGCGAGGCATAGAAGATCGCGCCGACGGCGGCGATCGCGCCGGCCACGATGTAGGTATAGAAAAGCACCCAGCTATAGCTGATGCCGGCATGTCGCGCCGCCTTGCGGCTGGCGCCCACCGCGACCACGCGCCAGCCGAATTTGGAGCGGCTGAGCAGGACATGGCCGACCAGTCCCGTGACCAGGAGCAACACCGCATTGACCGGCATGCCGAACAGGAAGCCGGAGCCGGCCCAGTCCCATGTCTCGTTGAACACGAAGGCGCTGGACAGGTCGGCGCTGTAGTGCAGCGACAGCATGTTGAACAGCGCCCGGTAGATGATGAGCGTCACCAGGGTGGTCAGGAACGGCCGCGTCTTCATGAAGCCGATGAAGAAGCCGTTGACGCCGCCGAGCGCGGCCCCGACCGCGATGCCCGCCGCGATCGAGAGCCAGAGCGGCAACTGGTAGATGTTGAGGCATACCAGGACCGTGAGATCGACCAGCGCGAAGATGGAGCCGACGCTGAGGTCGACGCCGCCCGAGATCAGCGTCAGGCCGACGGCGAGCGCGACGAAGCCCAGCTCGGCGAACTGCCGCAGCAGCGTGCTGATGTTGGCGAAGGAGAAGTAGTTGGGAACCACCGCGCCGAAATAGAGAACCAGAGCGACGAGCGCCGTGAATGGGATGATGGGCTCCATCCAGGGTTTTGACATAAGCTCCGAGAATATTTTCGTCGGCATGGCATTCCACCAGAGCCTTCGAACAAAGGGAGCTTTCCTGTATTGCATAACCATCATCCCACTAAGTACTTTGTTGTTTTTATTCTTATTGCTGATTAACCTTGTAGCACATGTCGTCGTTTATATTGTCCTTGGCCATGCGCAGAAGCGGGGAATAGACGGCCACGGTCGCCTTCGAGGTATCGATGCCGGCGGCGCGCTGCTGCAGCAGGGTCAGCGCCATGTTGACGATCTGGTAACCCTGCTGTGTGCCCTGATAGCTCCAGTCGGAGGTGTACCAGCCCTCCTTGATGTACTGGCAGCCAACCGGGTCACCGCCGCCGCTGGTGATGATCTTGACGTCGCCGGGCTGCTTGCCGGCTTCCTTCAAGGCCTGGATGACGCCGACGCCGGGCACTTCCCAGTAGCTGACGACGGCGCACAGGTCGGGGTTCTGCAGGATGGCCGAGGCGGAGGCGTCGTAGAAGGCCTTGGTGTCCCAGCCGCCCTGCGACTGCTCGGCAACGACCTTGATGTCGGGATTCTTCTCCAGCACCTGGTTGATGCCCTTGGTGATGTCGATGGAGATCGCCGAGGTCAGTTCGCCCTTCATGATGGCGATCTTCTTGGAGGCGGCATTGGCGCAGGTGTTGACGACGTCGTCCGCCATCCGCGCGCCCATGGTGACGGAGTCGGCGCCGACATAGGCGTCGCTCTTGAAGTTGGAGGCCATGTTGACCTGCATGACCGGGATACCGGCCGCCTGCGCCTGCTGGATCTGCTTGGCCAGGAGCTGCACGTTCGGATTGTGCAGGATGAGAAGGTCGGGCTTCTCATTGATGAGCGTGGCGACGATCTGCGACTGGCGGTCGGCGTTGTAGTCGGGGTCACGCACGACGAAATCGATGCCGCGCTCGCCCAGTTCCTGCTTCATCACGCGTGTCCATTCGGCCGGCAGCGAATGCGCCATGCTGACGGGCACCCAGGCGACGCGCTTGCCCTTCAGCAGGCCGTCGACCTTGGCCGTAAACTGCGCCTCGTTCATCCATTGCTGGTTGTCCTGCGCCGTCGCGACGGCGGCCATGCCGAGCAGGGCCGCGCCCGCGAGAAGCGTCAGATGTCTTGCACCGTATTTCATGCTTTCCTCCCAGAAGTTGATAGATGCAGTGCGGTCATTCCCCTTGGCGCGCGGTTTCCTCGTTGCGAGGATGCAGCCGGTTATCGAGGAGAATGGCGGCCATGAGGACCGCGCCTCGCGCCATGTCGGCGACGAGATTGTTGACGTTCATGATCGTCAGGCCGTTCAACATCGTGCCGATGAGCAAGGTGCCGGCGACGACGCTGAAAACACCGCCCCGGCCACCCACGAGGCTGACGCCGCCCAGGACGACGATCAGGATGACGTTGAAGATCATGGTCGAATTGATGATGTCGGAATCGACGCTGAGCGTGGTCGACAGAAGCAGGATCCCGGCGACGTAGGCGACGACCGCCGACAGGGCGTATTCGAGGATCGTCAACGGCCGGACCGGCACGCCCGACAGCCTTGCCGCCTCGGGATTGTCGCCATGGGCGTAGATGAAGCGGCCGAGCACGGTGCGCGTCAGGAGCAGATGCACCAGCACGGCCATGACCGTGAAGATCAGCACCGAGATCGGAATGTCGAAGACGCGCAGCCGTCCGAGATCGATGATGGAAGTCGCGTCCTTCGGCAGGTAGGCGATCGACTGGCCCTTCTGCACATAGCCGCGCAGCAGGCCGTAGAAGAGGATGTTGGTTGCCAGCGTCGCAAACAGCGCGGGGATCTCGATGAAGGCGATGATCAGGCCGTTGACGACGCCGACGGCCAGCGAGGCCATCAGCCCGAGAGCCATCGCAGCCGCGATGCCGTGGCCAGACTGGATCGCCACCGTCGTAACGACGGCGCCTGCCGCCATGGAGGCGATCTGCGACAGGTCGATGCCGCGGGCAATGACCACGATCGCCGCGCCCAGCGCCAGTATGCCGAGCTGGGCAACGCTGTTGAGCAGCGTGATAATGTTGCCGTAGCTGGCGAAGCCGGGAAGCCTGATGGCGAAGAATGCGAAGAGCACGGCGGTCACGCCGAGCACGATCTGCTCCTGCGACACGTCGATCTTCTGGCGACGTTTGACGTTCATCGCTTGTGCCTGGCTCATGGTCTCCTCCCCTTCCGTGGCCATCTCTCAAGCGCTGTAGGGATCAGGAAAGGTCGACGTCAGGTTCATCACCGCCGTCTTGGTTTCCTGATAGGCATCGAGCGCGTCCGGACCGTTCTCGCGGCCAAGGCCGCTGATGCCGAGGCCGCCATAGGGCAGGCTCCAGCGGACGTAGCGATAGGTGTTCACCCAGACCACGCCGGCGCGGATGCGCTGCACCATGCGGTGCGCGCGTCCGAGATTCTCGGTCCAGGCGCCGGCCACCAGGCCGTATTGCGTCGAATTGGCGATCTCGACCGCCTCGTCCTCATCGTCGAAGGGGATCACCCCGACGACCGGGCCGAAGATTTCTTCCTGGGCGATGCGCATGTCGCGCGAGACATCGGCAAAGACGGTCGGCTTGACGAAGTAGCCGTCGGCCAGATCGCCCTCGAGCCGCGCGCCGCCGGCGGCAAGCCTGGCGCCTTCGTTCTGGCCGAGCTCCATGTAGGAGAGCGTCTTCTTGAGCTGCGCCTCGTGGGCCTGCGGCCCCATCTGCGTGTCGGCCTGGTCCGGACGCCCCACCCTGATGCGGGTGGCTCGGCGCGCCAGTTCATCGACGACGGTCTGGTAGACGGAGCGATGCACCAGGATGCGCGAGCCCAGGGCACAGCTCTGGCCGCAGAGCGCGAAGCCGCTGGCCGTCACGGCGTTCAGGGCCTGGTCGAGCCTGGCGTCGTCGAAGATGATGTGCGGGGCCTTGCCACCGCACTCGAAGGACAGGCGCTTCATCGAGGCGGCGGCCTGGCGCATGATCTCCTGCGCGGTGCGATGCTCGCCGGTGAAGGCAATCTTGTTCACCCGCTCGTGCGCGGCCAGATGCGCGCCGGCATCCCGACCGATGCCGGGCACGATGTTGACGACGCCCGCCGGAACGCCCGCCTTCTCCAGGATCCTGCCGAGCAGCATGGTCGATACCGGTGTCTGTTCGGCGGGCTTGATGACGATCGCGCAGCCGGTGGCGAGCGCAGGGCCGATCTTCCACGTCGTGTTGAGCAGCGGCGTGTTCCAGGCAACGATCGCACCGACGACGCCGACGGGCACTTTCTGCGTGAAGGCGTGCACCGACGGGTCGAGCGGGATCTGGCGGCCGCAGCCGGTGTCGGCGAGACTGGCGAAATAGTTGAACCAGGTGGCGAGATTGCCGATCGAGGCGCGTGCGTCCTTCAGCAACATGCCATTGTCGCGCGACTCGCAGGCCGCCAGTTCTTCGACATTTTCCGTACAGAGCTGGGCGATGCGCCGAAGGAGGTTCGAGCGCTCCGTGACGCTCCATCGCGCCCACGGCCCGCGAAGCGCCGCTTGCGCTGCGTCCACGGCGCGGTCGATATCCGCCTTGCCGCCGAGCGCGGCCGTCGCCCACGCGCCGCCGGTCGCGGGATCGATCGAGGACACGATCTCGCCGTCCACCGGATCGACCCATTCGCCGCCGATAAACAATTTTTCGCTTCTGAACCGATCTGTCCGTACGTCCAACGAACTCTCCTCCAATCCGATCCGGCACGCTTCGGCGCGGCCGACTTATCCCTCGACGATCCCGGCCATGCGCTCGCTGGCATCCGCGAACTCGCTCAGAAGCTCGAAGATGACCTGCTTGACCGTCATTTCATGCTGCATCTGGCCGACCACCTGGCCGACCGGGCACGACAGCCATTCGTGCGCCCTGGCGCGTTCGACGCGCAGGTAGGACTCCAGCACGGTTGCCGTTTGCAGCGGCAGCGGCAGCGTGTCGGGCGCGTCCTTCTGGTTCCAGGCCTGGATAAGCTTGCTGTCGAGCAACCGGCATTTCTTGCCGGTGCGCGCCTTGCTCTGGATGGCGTTCTCGGATTCGGCCTCGAACAGCCGCTGCTTCATGTCCGACGTCAGGTCGCTTTCGCGAGTGCCGAGCCAGATCGAGCCGCACCACACGCCCTCCGCGCCAAGCGCGAGCGCGGCCGCCATCTGCCGGCCGTTGCCGACGCCACCGGCCGCAAGGACCGGCACCGGCGCGACAGCATCGACGACCTGCGGCCAGAGGATCATCGAGGTGATGTCACCGGTGTGACCGCCGGCCTCCATGCCCTGCGCCACCAGAATGTCGACGCCGGCCGCGACATGCCGCCGGGCGTGCTCGACCTTGCCGACCATGCCGCCGACCTTGACACCCGCCTTGTGCAGACGTTCGACCATCTCCACCGGCGGCGCGCCGAGCGCGTTGACGATGAGCCTGATCGGATATTCGAGCGCCACGTCGACAAGGGCCGCGGCCTGTTCGCGCGTCATGTTGAGGCGGCTGACCTCGGTCATGATCAGTTCGTCGGCCTGCCCTTCGGGAAGGCGCGGGATTCCTGCCTGGTCGAGATAGTGGCGCAGATATTCGGACTGCTCCCTAGGAATGTCCCCGAGCGTGATGCGCGGTGTCTCGATCCGGGCGTAGGCGGCTGGCAGCAACACGTCGATACCATAGGGCCGGCCCTCGACATGGCGCTCGATCCAGTCGAGCTCGCGGCGCAACTGGTCCGGGCTGTGATAGGTGCAGCCAAGCACACCCATGCCGCCCGAGCGCGACGTCTCCACCACCACGTCCCGGCAGTGCGAGAAGGCGAAGACGGGAATGTCCAAGCCAAACATCTCTGTCGCCGCTGTCTTCATCCTTGCCTCGCTGCAGGTTTTCTCGATCCGGTCAGGCCACGCGCTCGCGCGCGGGTGCCATGAGGGCCTCGATCTCGGCCGTTCCGAAACCGAGCTCGCTCAGAATTTCATGCGTGTGTTCGCCGAGGGCCGGCGCCGGCCCGCCGATGCGGCCGGGCGTTCGCGAAAACTTCACGGGAGGGTTGGGCAGCCTCTGGCGCCCGTCGGCGGTTTCCAGCGTCGACCAGAAGCCGACATCGGCGAGGTGAGCGTCCGTCATCACGTCGTCGACGCTCTGCATCGGCGCCACCGGAATCTCGGCGGCCTCGAAAAGCGCGCACCATTCCGACGCCGGCCGGCGCATCAACTCTGCATCGATAAGAGCGAAATAGTCTTCCAGATTGGACGAGCGTGCGCCGAGCGTGGCAAAGCGCGGATCCGTGAGCAGGTCCGGCCGGTCGATGATCTCGACGAAACGGCGCCAGTGCTTGTCGTTGTAGATCAGCACGCACAGATCGTCGGTGGCGGTGCGGTGCGGCCTGCGCAGGCGGCTTACCACCCGTGCGTAGGCGGGGCGGCCGAGCGGCGGCTCGAAGGCGGAGCCCGTCAAATGCTGGGCCAGAAGGAACGACACCACAGTCTCGAACATCGGCACGTCGATCTGCTGGCCTTCGCCTGTGCGCTCGCGGTGGAACAGCGCGGCCATGATCGCGTAGGCGGCGCTCAGGGAGCAGACCTTGTCCGCGACGGACGAGGCCACATAGCCGGGCACGCCCGATGCTTCTTCCTGCAGCTTGGCCAGGCCTGAAGCCGCCTGGATGATGTCGTCATAGGCGGGACGGCCGAAGTAGCGTCCGCCCCGACCGAAACCATACAGCCCGCAATAGATGATGGCCGGATTGATCGCCGCCAGGCTGGCATAGTCGATGCGCAGTTTCTCGGCGGCGCGCGGGCGATTGGAATGGATGAAGACGTCGGTGCGGGCCACCAGTTTCTCCAGCACCTGGCGCGCGGCAGGATCCCTCAAATCGACGACGATGCCGCGCTTGCCCCGGTTGAGGTTCAGGAACATCCCCGACATGCCCGGGCGCACCGACTTGCCGAGCTGGCGCGTCGTGTCGCCGCTCGGGCTTTCCAGCTTGATGACGTCGGCGCCGAGATCGGCAAGCAACTGGGTGCAATAGGGCCCCATCAGAACCGACGTCAGATCCAGCACACGGACCCCCGCCAGCGGCCCCTTCGCGGGACCCTGCGCCTGACGCCGGTCAAGGCTCTCCTCTGCCTGCACCTTCGATCCCCCCCTTTGTTCTTCATACGGAACACGGTTCCGTTTTTAGTGTCAAGCGAGATGTTCCGATTTAAAAACATTTTTCCAATATCGGATTCTGGCGACACGTAGAGTCGATGCACACGGCAGGCGCGCGCAGTCTCGCAGAAGATAAAAACTCTTTTGGAACAACAAGGTGACTGCCGTTCGACGACACGAACGACAGCGCGCCCTGAGCATGAGCACCGGGCGATGCGCGCAGGTTTCCCGGCGCGCCAGAATCCATTCGAAGAGAGTTAGACCTGGCTCAGGTCACGGCACGAAACGCGCGTGGCGAATGGCAGTCAAAGCGCCTTCTGGAGTTCGGGCAGGATTGTGAAGAGGTCACCGACGAGGCCGTAGTCGGCGACCTGGAAGATCGGTGCCTCCTCGTCCTTGTTGATGGCGACGATGACCTTGGAGTCCTTCATGCCGGCAAGATGCTGGATCGCGCCCGAGATGCCGACGGCGATGTAGAGGTCGGGAGCGACCACCTTGCCGGTCTGGCCGACCTGCCAGTCGTTCGGCGCATAGCCGGCATCGACCGCGGCGCGGCTCGCGCCGACCGCCGCACCCAGCTTGTCGGCGACCGGCAGGATCACCTCCTGGAACTTCTCCGACGAGCCCAGCGCGCGGCCGCCCGAGATGATGATCTTGGCCGAGGTCAGCTCCGGACGGTCGTTCTCCGACAGCTTGTTCTCGACGAAGGTGGAAAGCCCGGGATTGGCCGCCGCCTTGATCGTCTCGACAGCCGCCGAGCCACCCTCGGGAGCCGCCTGGAAGGCGGCGGTGCGCACCGTGACAACCTTCCTGGCGTCGGTCGACTGCACCGTCTGCAGCGCATTGCCGGCATAGATCGGACGCTTGAAGGTGTCGGGCGAAACCACCTCGATGATCTCCGAGACCTGGGCGACGTCGAGCAGGGCCGCCACGCGCGGCATGACGTTCTTGCCGGCCGAGGTGGCGGGCGCCACGATGGTGTCGTAGCCACCGGCCAGATCGACGATCAGCGCCGCGAAGGGCTCGGCCAGGCGCTCGGCGAGCTCGTCGGCCTCGGCCAGCAGCACCTTGCGCACGCCCTTGAGCTTCGCGGCGGCGTCGGCGGCCGCCTTGGCGCCCTTGCCGGCCACCAGCACGTCGACATCCGAGCCGATCTGCAGCGCAGCCGACAGGGCCTTCGCGGTCTGGTCGGAAAGCGATGCGTTGTCGTGTTCGGCGATAAGGAGAATTGCCATGTCTTGATCCTTTCCGAACCTTAGAGGACGCCGGCTTCGTTCTTGAGCTTGTCGACCAGTTCGGCGACGCTCTTGACCTTGACGCCCGCCTTGCGGCCGCCCGGCTCCTCGGTCTTGACCACCTTCAGCCGCGGCTTGACGTCGGCCCCGAAGTCGGCAGGGCTCTTCTCGTCCAGCGGCTTCTTCTTGGCCTTCATGATGTTGGGCAGCGAGGCATAGCGCGGCTGGTTCAGCCGCAGGTCCGCCGTCACGATGACCGGCATCTTCAGATCCACCGTCTGCAGGCCGCCATCGACCTCGCGCGTCACCTTGGCATGATCGCCGGCAAGCTCGATCTTCGAGGCGAAGGTGCCCTGCGCCCAGCCCAGCAGCGCGGCCAGCATCTGGCCCGTCTGGTTCGAATCGTCGTCGATCGCCTGCTTGCCCAGGATCACCAGGCCAGGCTGCTCGGCCTCGACCACGCCCTTCAGCACCTTGGCGACGCCCAGCGGCTCCACCGCCTCGTCGGTCTTGACCAGGATCGCGCGGTCGGCGCCCATCGCCAGCGCCGTGCGCAGCGTCTCCTGCGCCTGCTGCGGGCCGATCGACACGACGATGATCTCTTCCGCCTTGCCGGCTTCCTTCAGCCGGATCGCTTCCTCGACCGCGATCTCGTCAAACGGGTTCATCGCCATCTTGACGTTCGCAAGCTCAACGCCCGAACCGTCTGACTTGACGCGAACCTTAACGTTCGCGTCCACAACCCGCTTTACGGGCACCAAGATCTTCATTTGCCAGGCCTCGCGATCAACGTGCGGTATAGCCGCCATCGACCGGCAGGGCGACGCCGGTGACGAACGAAGCATCGTCCGAGGCAAGCCAGAGCGCGGCATTGGCGATGTCCTGTGCCACGCCGAGCCGGCCGAGTGGAATCGCCGCCAGGAGACGTTCGCGGTTGGCCGCCGCTTCCTTGGCGTCACCGCTGCGGCCGACGAACTGGGGCAGCATGGGTGTGTCGATCGGGCCCGGGCAGATGGCGTTAACCCGGATTCCCTTGGGCGCGTAGCGCAATGCCAGCGACCGGGCCAGGCCGACGACGCCGGTCTTGACGGCCGAATAGAGCGGGCTGAAAGGCGAGCCGACCAGTCCCGACACCGACGAGGTGAAGATGATCGAGCCGCCGCCGGTCATGTGCGGAATGGCCGCCCCGGCCGAGAACATCGCCGAGGCGAGGTTGAGCCGCACGGCGAAATCGAAATCCTCGTCGGTCAGGTTCTCGACGTCGCCGGAGCCCGCCGCGCCGACATGGCTCCACAGCACGTCGAGCCCGCCAAGCGAAGCCGCGGCCTTGCCCAGCGCATCGCGAACAGCCCCGGTGGACGAGAGATCGGCGATAACAGCCGACACCTTGCCGCCAAGACCGGCCGCAACCTCCTCGACCGCCGGATTGACGTCCACCGCCACCACCCGCGCGCCCTCACGGGCGAAGATTTCGCAGCCGGCACGCCCCATGCCTGAGGCCGCCGCGGTGACGATCACGCGCTTTCCATTCAATCTCATGCTCATTCCTCCAGAAGATGCGGCCTCGAATGCGGACCGCGAAAGTGAAACCTTGCTCCTCGCGCGGCTTGCGCGAGGACATCGTGTTGTCGGCACTCCGGGATGGCCAGGCGGGCGTTCGCCTTTTCAGGCGGCGAGAAGACCTCGCTCCACCCAGTCCGCCGGTACCTTTATGGGGAAATCCATCAGCATCTGGGCATGCGCCTTACCCTGCGGATCATAGCGCAGCGAGGCGATGCCACCGCCACCGAGCGAACGGTGCAGAAGGAAATTGAAGCCGTTGAGACCCGGCCAGGCGAAGCGCTGCACCGGTCCGGCGACGACGTGGGCCATGTACTCCTTGACGGCGTCGGAGGTGAGCTGGCGTTCGATCTCGCTGGCGAATTCCGGGCGGCGCGCGATGATGGCTATGTTGGAATCATCGCCCTTGTCGCCGCTGCGTCCATAGGCCAGGCGCACCAGCGGAACGCTGACCGTTTCGCCTTGCGGAAACGCCACGGCACGAACCTCGTCCGGCACCGCCGCTGGCAGAGACTGCCCCTCCACCGGCACCGGAACATCCAGCGGCTGCTTGTCACCGACCACGATCGAGAGGTTGACGCGGTCCTTCTGCAGAAGCATCGAGAACAGGCGCAGCACCGGCTGTACCTTGGGCCGGCCGCCCATGACGCCGGCCGTGCCCTGCCCCATTGACGTCGATGCTGGCGCGATCTCGCGCGCGAAAATATCCATCGCCGCTCGCGAACGGTGGCGCGCCGCTATCTTCATCATCACCTCGCGGTTGGCGCCGGAGCGGCTGTGCGGACCGTAGGTGGCTTCCGCCCCCAGGATTTCGGTCGAAACATCGTCGAAGTCGCCAAGCCCTTCACGGTCGAGAATGCGCCGGACCTTCTTCAGGATGGCCGAGGCCATGGCCTGCGCCTTCTCCACGGCGTCGCGGCCGTTGACCATCAGGGTCGCGATGGAACGAAAGCCGTCCTGGTAGGTGATGCTGACCTTGTAGGTATCGGTGGGCGCCTTGCCCCGAACGCCGCTGACCAGGACCCGGTCCGGTCCCGTCTCGACCACGGCGATCGACCTCAGGTCGCACACCACATCCGGCAGCACGTAGTTGCCCGGATCGCCGGTTTCGTAACAGATCTGCTCGGCAACGGTCGCCATCGACACCTTGCCGCCGGTGCCGGTCGGCTTGGTGACGGTGAAGGTTCCGTCGGCGGCGCATTCGACGATCGGATAGCCGATATTGTCCCAACCGTCGGCGACCTCGCGCCAGTCGGTGAAGACGCCGCCCGTCGACTGCGGACCGCATTCGATGACATGCCCGGCGAGACTGCCGGCCGCCATCCGGTCATAGTCGTGCGGCTGCCAGCCGAATTCGTGGACCAGCGCGCCGAGCGCAAGCGCGCTGTCGGCTGCCCTGCCGGTGACGACGATCGATGCCCCTTCCCTCAGTGCCGCCGCAACGGGGAGAGCGCCGACATAGGCGTTGCCGGTGCTGACGCCGGACGGCAGGCCGGCTCCCGATTTCATGTCCTTGACGTCTTCCTGCCGAAGCTCCGGCACCAGGGGCGAAATGTCGTCGCCGATCACCGCCGCGACCGTCAGAGACACACCCTGCGCGGCAAGCTCGCGCTCGATCGCTTCCTTGCAGGCTATCGGATTGACGCCGCCGGCGCTGCTGATGATCTTGAGCTTCCGCTCTGCGATCACCCGCGCGAACGGCTTGATGACGTCGGCGATGAAGTCGGGCGCGTAACCCATGGCCGGGTCCTTCGCACGCGCGCGGCCGAGCAGCGACATGGTGATTTCGGCGAGATAGTCGAACACCACATAGTCGACCTCGCCGGACAGGATCAGTTGCCGCGCGCCCTCGGGCGAATCCCCCCAAAACCCGGATGCGCCGCCGATCCGGATATTCCTTGCGGCCATGAAAAGCGTCCTCTCTTCAAGAATTACTCATTCCGATATCGGATCGGTATTCCATTTTTATGCAGTCGTCAATGCGTCATTGCAGCAAACGGGCACTTGTGACGGGAAGCCGGGGACAGGCGCCAGTCGGGACCCAGCCATCGCCCTCGACGGGCAGCACTGTGTATCGGTAGAGTTCGCCGACCGGTCCACGATGAAGGAGGAATGCCATGTCGCCTGCCCTAGTCCCCGAGCGCTGGCCCGACCTGCCTTATGCGGCGTGGAAGCCTACCTACGAGACGTTGCATCTGTGGACCCAGATCGTCGGCAAGATCCGCCTGGCGCGCGAGCCCTGGCTCAACCACTCCTGGCACGTGCCTCTCTACGTGACCGCTCGCGGCCTGACGACCTCGCCCATGCCCGCCGGCAACCGCGCCTTCCAGATCGATTTCGACTTCGTCGATCACCTCTTGTGGGTGAAGACGAGCGACGACCATTCCCGCCAAGTCATGCTCGCACCGAAATCGGTGGCCGAATTCTACAGTGAGGTGATGGCGACGCTCGCCGAACTCGGGCTCGACACGCCGATCAACCCGTTGCCCAGCGAGATCGCCGGAGGCGTCCCCTTCGGCCAGGACAGCCTCCACGCCTCCTACGATCGCGATCTTGCCAATCGCTTCTGGCGCATCCTGCTTGCCACGCATGGCGTGCTTTCGCGATTCCGGACGGGCTTCCTCGGCAAAGTCAGCCCCGTTCACTTCTTCTGGGGCGGCTTCGACCTGGCGGTGACGCGCTTTTCCGGCAGGCGGGCGCCGCTGCACCCGGGCGGCATCCCACGCCTGTCCGACACAGTGACCCGCGAGGCCTATTCGCATGAAGTCAGCAGCGCCGGTTTCTGGCCAGGCGGCGGACCGATCGATTACCCGGCCTTCTATTCCTACGCCTATCCGGCGCCTGATGGCTTCGCGTCGGCGCCTGTCCAGCCGCCGCAGGCATTCTTCTCGCCGGAGTTCGGCGAATTCCTGCTGCCTTACGAAGCGGTGCGCACGGCGGCGGATCCCGAAGCAACGCTCATGGCGTTCCTGCAGAGCACCTATGACGCCGCCGCCGCTCTCGGCAAATGGGATCGCGACGCTCTCGAATGCCCCGTCGGCGCGCCGTCCCGGCCCAGGCCGCTCTAGCTATTTCCCAACCTGCTGGTCCTTCCACCGCCCCTCGATCTCGACCTCTATGTCGAAGAGATCGAGCGTGCGGGCGGCCGTATAGGTGACCATTTCGTCGATGGATTTCGGGCGGGGATAGAAGGCAGGAACCGGCGGCATGACAATGCCGCCCATCTCGGTCAGCCGCAGCATGTTGTGGCAATGGCCGAGATGCAGCGGCGTTTCGCGAAACAGCACGACGAGGCGACGCCGCTCCTTGAGCACGACATCGGCCGCCCGCGCGACCAGCGTGCCGCCCGTGCCCATGGCGATCTCGGCGAGGCTCTTGGCCGAACAAGGGGCGACGATCATGCCCATGGTGCGGAAACTGCCGCTGGCGATGGGTGCGGCTATATCCCTGTTATCGTGACAATGGTCGGCCAGCGCCTTCATCTGGCCGAAGGTCATGTCGGTCTCATGCGCCATGGCCGTTATAGCCGCGCGCGACACGACGAGGTGGGTCTCGATCTCGTGTTCACGCAGCATCTTCAGGAGGCAGACCGCGTAGTCGAAGCCCGATGCACCGGTGACGCCGACGATGACGCGTTTCGGAGCGGCCACAATCAGTACTCCGCAAGCCGCGCGCGGACCGAGGCCAGGATGTCCCCCGGGGCGCGGGCGAATTCGGAAAGCGAACTCCGCTCGCCGTCGCCGGGGCGGGTACAGGCGACCAGGCCGATCTTGGTGACGGTCAGGCGTTCGTGCACGGGATCGCAACGGTCGGCCTTCATGCCCGGAAGCACTACCATGTCCTCATGCCCGCGGAAGCGCGCGGCGAGAGACCATTCGACGGCGACCGGATCCTCGGGATCGATGTCGTCCTCCACGACGGTCACCAGCTTGAACAGATTGACCTGGCCCATGGCGAGGATGGCGGCGCGCTTGCCTTCGCCAAGCCGGGGCCGATGCATACTGATGATGGCGTGCAGGCGGCCCATGCCGCCATCCGTGACCAGCACGCGTCGGACGGACGGGATGACGCGCTGCAAAGCCTGGCAGGTCACGGCCTCGATCGCCAGCGCGCCGAGCAGGCAGTGCTCAGCGGCATATCCGGGCAGAATGGCCTGGTACATGGCGTCACGACGATGGGTGACGCAGGTGATGGTACCGCCGGTGCCGGCCCCGTAGCGGACATAGAAGCCGTGGAACTCGGAAACGTCGCCTTCCTCGATCGGGTCGGCATTGTCGATATGGCCTTCCAGGACGATCTCGGCGCCAGCGGGCACTTCGAGAGGCACCGTCCTGCAGCGCACGAGTTCGAGCGGTTCGCCAAGCAAACCGCCAACGACGTCATATTCGTCGTCGCCCAGCCCAAGATACATCTGGGAGCCGAGCAGGACGGCCGGATGATTGCCGATCGCGACCGCGATCGGCAGCTTGCGCCCAAGCTTGCGCGCCTTCTCGGCCAGCAGGTTGAGATGATGGTTCTTGGCGATGCCGACCATGACACGATCGCCGCCCTCGAGCCGCAGCCGGGCGATCGAGACGTTCCGGCGCCCGGTCTCGGGGTCCTTGGCCACGATCACGCCGGCGGTGATGTAGGGGCCGCCTTCGTGCTCGAACCATGTCGGCACCGGAAGGATGCGGCCGAGATCGATGTCGTTCCCGTGCACCACCTCCTGCAACGGCGCCTGCTCCACGAGCACGGGCTGGATAGGCTTGCCCAGGGCTTCGAGGATCAGCTGATGCAGGCGTGGCTTCTCAACGCCCAGCAGCCGCGCGACGCGATCGCGGGAATTCATGAGATTGCCGATAACCGGCATGGCATGTCCTGCCACGACGCTGAAAAGCTGCGGCTTTTCCCTGTCGCGCAGGGCAAGCACCGCGCCAAGCTCGAAGCGCGGATTGACGCCGCGCTCCACGCGGTGCAGGTCGCCCACGGCCTCGAGCCGTTCGACCACGCCGCGAAAGCTCTGGTCCGTTGCCGCCATCGGCCTCCCCTATGCCAACGAGTCGGCGACGCCGAACTCGGCCTTCAGCATGTCGACGATCTGGCCGAGATCGAAGACCTTCTGGCCTTCCGTGCCGATCGGCAGCACGGGCATGATGCGCGCCACCAATGGTCTCAAGCCGTCGCCGAGGTTGGCGATGTCGAGGGAGCGGCGGTGAATGGCCCAGACCGCGCAGGCCGCCTCGATGGCAACCACCGTCCAGGCAGGCTCCAGCATGCGCACCGTCTCGGCGACAGATTGCGGCGCGTTGCCGGCGACATCCTCGACGCCGTCGTCAAGCTGGCCGGAGTAGCTCAGCATGGCGGGATGAGCCGCCTGGCGCACCGCGCCGACGGTGGCTCCGGCGATGTGGCCGAAATTCAGGAACTGCACGCCGCCGATCGCGCCGGGTTCGGCGGCGAGGCTCGTCGGCAGGCCGGTGAATCCGGGCCACTGGATCTTGTGAATGCGCTGCCCGGAAGCCTCGATCACCTTGGCGATCGCCTGACGAAGCGTGTCCATGGCGAGCGCGCAGGCGGTGGTTTCCATGTTCCCGTGCGAGATGAAGTCGCCGGTGGCCGTGTCGATCATCGGATTGTCGCAGGCCGCGCCCAACTCCGTTTCGAAGATCGAATGGGCAAAATCATAGGCCGCCTCGGCGGCGCCATGGATCTGCGGGATGCACCGGAAGCTCAACGGGTCCTGCAGGAAGCGCGCCTCTCCCGGCTGCCAGAGCCGGCTGTTGGCGAGAGCCGCCCGCAGTGCCTTGCCGGCGCGGATCTGGCCCGGCTGGCCGCGCGCCTGGTCGACCTTCTCGCCCCAGGACCTCAGGTTGCCGCGAAGGCCCTCCATCGACATCGCGCCCGCAAGGGTGGCCGCGTCGAGCAGGGCGCGCTGTTCGCGGATCGCCAGAACGCCCTCGGCAAGCATCAGGCTGTTGGAATTGAGCAGCGACACCGCCTCCTTGGCGGTGAGGCCCTCGAGAGGCGCGGGGCCATGGCCGCCGGGCTGGGCGCCGGCACGGCCGATCAGCGGCACCGCCATCTGGCTCATCGCCACGATGTCCGAGGCGCCGACGGACATGCCGAGCCGTGCTCCGGGGAGATCGTCCACCCGCAGCCGCGCCACGAGGCTCTCGACGAGTTCGAGACGGACGCCGGACCGTCCGCGGGCAAAGAGCGAAAGCTGGATGGCCAGCGCCGCGCGCACCACCTGCGGCGACGCATTACGGCCAGGCGCGAGCGTCGCATGCGCGGTGATCATGAGGTCGTTGTAGCGGGCGATCGCCTCGGGATCGACGGAGAAATCCTTCTGGCTGCCGACGCCAGTCGTGATGCCGTAGGCGGGAATCTTCTCATCCACAAGCCGGTCGACGACGGCGCGCGCCTTGCGGACCGCCTCGCGCCCATCCGGCGAAAGGGTGACGATCGCCCTGCGCTCGGCAATGGCGCCGACATCGTCGATCGTCAGCGGCTTCGTGCCCACGGATACGGTCATCGGCGTCATCGACGGCTCCCCTCGTTGCCCGCCGAGCTTAGTCAGCTTGCCGGCCGAACATGATATGCTAAAACCCGGACAACAGATGCCATGGGAAGCATCGAAGGCAGCCGCGAAATGGACACGGCCACGCTGGCGACGGCACTTGCGGTGATGCGGGAAAGCTCGGTGCGCGGCGCCGCGGCCCTGCTCGGCCGGCCGCCGTCGAGCGTCGCCGACGCGTTCGAACGGTTCGAGAGCGAACTGGCGCTGAAGCTGGCGTCTCGCCGCGATGGCGGCCTGTCGCTTACACTCGCCGGGGAAAACCTGGCGCGATCCATTCCCGCCCTCACTGAAACCCTCGCCCATATCGCCGCCGTCGCCGGTCAAGGGTCTGCTGATGAGGGCCACGTGCTTGCGTGGGCGGCGCGGAACGCCATTCCCGTGACCGCGCTCGGCAATTTCGGCGTGGTGATCCGGGCCGGCTCGATCCGGCGCGCGGCACGTGAGCTCGGCGTTGGCCAGCCCAACCTCTCGCGGCAGATGGCGACACTCGAAAAGGTGCTCGGACAAAAGCTGCTCATTCGTGAAATGCATGGCTGCGAACCGACCGCCGAGGGGCTCGAATTCGGCGAGGCGGCGATGGCGCTCGCCAGCAAGCTCGCCAGCCTTGCCGGGCCGGCGAGGAAGCGCTTCGCCCGCGCGCTTCACACCGTCAGGCTCGGCACCATCATTCCGGTTGGCCACGAAAGCCGGCTGGCGGCGCGGCTGGCGTCTCTCGTCGCCGAATGGCGCGCCGACGACGGCAAGCCCGACCTCTTCGTCAGCAGCACGACCGCGGAGGATCTTGCCGAGGGGCTGCGGTCGGGGCGCTTCGACGTGGCGCTGACCGACATCGCCCTGCGCAACAAGCGCTTCGAGAGCCGTGAGATCTTTTCCGGCGAACTCGTGATCGTTGGTGCGGCCGATGCGGTGCCGCCCGACGCCGCGATCCAGCCGCTGGTCAACCGGCATCTGATCGCGGTTCCGAGCCTGCGGAGCGGGCTGCGCCAATCGGTCAGCGAAGCGCTCGAACCGTTCCTCGGCGGCGAAGGCCAGGCCGCGACCCGACTGGTAGAGGTCGACGCGCTGCCGATCGTCATCAACCTCGTCCTCGACCACGGCTATCTCACCGTGCTTCCGCTGGAGGCGGTCGCGGCGCTCGACAGGCCGGTCGGCATCGTCCGCCTGCCAGATGCGCAGCGGGTCGGCTTTCACCTTGTCTGGCGACGGACGCAGGCCTCGCGACGCATCGCCATGCAGATCGCGCAATCGATCACGGACGCATAGGCTGTCCATGGTTCGGCATATCCCCTCGAGAGCCAGCCGGCCATAGAGTGCTGGCCATCGTATCCGCCACAGGGGACCTTCGATGTCCGATTTCGATCTCGTGCTCAAAGGCACGCTGGTGCTCGCTGACCGGGTGGTGCCGTCGGGCTTCGTCGCCGTTCGGGACGGTGTGGTGGCCATGCTCGGCCAGGGCGCGATGCCCGCCAGCCGGGAGCGGCACGATCTGGGCGACGCGCTGATCATGCCGGGGGCGATCGATGCCCAGGTGCATTCGCTGAGCCAGAAGAACCAGGAGGATTTCATCTGGTCGACCCGCTCGGCCGCCGCCGGCGGGGTGACCACCATCGTCGACATGCCCTATGACGAGGGCAGCCTCGTGTGTTCCGCCGAGGCGGTCCAGGGAAAGATCGCGCATGCCGAGACGCAGGCGCGCGTCGACTTCGCGCTCTACGGCACGGTCGATCCGGAAGAGGGAGCAGCCCGCATCGCCGAGCAGGCGGAAGCCGGCGTGGCGGCCTTCAAGTTCTCGACGTTCGGCACCGACCCGAAACGCTTTCCGCGCATACCGCCCGCCTTGCTTGCCCAGTGCTTCGCCGAGGTCGCCAGGACCGGCCTGTGCGCCGGCGTGCACAATGAGAGCGACGAGTATATCCGCGCCGCCATGGCCAAGGTCCGGGCCGCCGGCATCACCGACTATACGGCGCATGGTCTTTCGCGACCGCCGCTGACGGAGCTTCTCGCGATGCACGAGATCTACGAGATCGGCGCGCAGACGGGCTGTCCGGCGCATGTCGTGCACTGCTCCCTCGCGCGCGGCTACGAGATCGCCGCGTCCTACCGCGCACAAGGCCACGCCGCGACGGTCGAATGCCTGATCCATTATCTGACGCTGGATGAGGAGAACGATGCCAGGCGGCTCGGCGGGCGGTCCAAATGCAATCCGCCGATCCGTCCACGGGCCGAGGTGGAAGCGCTCTGGCGCCAGCTTACGGCCGGCAATGTCACGCTTCTTTCGACGGACCACGTCAGTTGGTCGCTCGACCGCAAGACCAACCCGGACATGCTGTCCAATGCATCGGGACTGCCGGGGCTGGAGATGCTGATACCGCTTTTCGTCAAGGGCGCGCTGGAGCGTGGCGTGCCGCTGAGCTGGGGCGCGCGGCTGATGACGCTCAATCCGGCGCGCCATTTCCGGATCGACCACGTGAAGGGCGCGCTGGAGCCCGGCAAGCACGCTGACATCGCGGTGCTGACACCGGAGGCCTTCACCTACGATGCCGGCAAGACCGGCAACAACGTTGCCGGCTGGTCGCCCTATGACGGCATGACGCTGCCCTATCGTGTCGCCGCCACCTACAGCCGTGGCGAGCTGGTCTATGACGGCGCGACGGTTATCGCAGATCCAGGCAGGGGCAGCTTCGTGCGCCCTCCCGCGTCGCTGCCGTTGTCGAGGCCGCTGGCATGAGCCACCCCGGTGAAAGGCCAAACCTGCCGGTTTCAGCGTCACGCATTGCAGCGGATATCGACAAGCTGGCCGAGATCACCGAACCGGGTCGGCCGTGGACACGCCGCGCCTTCAGCCCACTCCATCGCGAAGGCCGTGCCTGGCTTGCCGACCGCTTCCAGGCGGCGGGACTGGAGACGCGGATCGACGCGTCGGGCAATCTGATCGGACGCCGCGCTGGCCGGTTGCCGGGATCGGGAACACTGATGCTCGGCTCGCATTCGGACACCGTGCCCGACGGCGGGCGGTTCGATGGCATTGCGGGTGTGATAGCCGCGCTCGAAGTCGCGAGATCGCTCGCCGATGCCGGGATCCAGCTGGACCATGATCTGGAGATCGTCGATTTCCTTGCCGAGGAAGTCTCCATCTTCGGCGTCTCCTGCATCGGCAGCCGGGGCATGGCGGGGGTGCGGCCACCGGAATGGCTCGGGCGGCAGGCCGAGGGCATGACGCTGGCCCAGGGGCTGGTCGCGACCGGCGGCCGCGAGGCTCCCGATCCGGCCCGCCAGGACATCAAGGCCTTCCTGGAACTGCATATCGAGCAGGGGCCGGTTCTCGAAACGGAAAAGCGCGACATCGGCATTGTGAGCGCAATCGCGGGCATCGCCCGCATCGAGATCGTGATCGAGGGGCGGGCCGATCACGCCGGTACGACACCAATGGGCGCGCGCCGCGATGCGCTGGTGGCGGCATCGAAACTGGTGCTCGGCATCGAGCATCTCGCGACCGATCTTTCGCGGCAGCCCCGGCATTTCGCCGCAACGGTCGGCGAGTTCGCGATGTTGCCCAATGCCGCCAATGTCGTGCCGTCCAACGTTCGCATGCTGGTCGACATCCGCTCGGAGCAGCGCGACGACCTGGACAGGTTCGCGGCGGCGCTGAACGACCTTTGCATTTCCGTGGCCGAGAAGGATCACGTCGATGTCTCGCCACGGCGAATATCGGACGCACCGGCAGTGCGGATGGACGACGGCATCGGCGGCATGCTTGCCAACGCAACCGAAAGCCTTGGCGGATCGCATCGGCAACTCGCATCGGGCGCGGGACACGATGCCGCGTTCATGGCCAGGATTTCGCGCGCGGCGATGATCTTCATCCCATGCCTCGGTGGCAGAAGCCATGCGCCAGAGGAATTCGCGGAGAATGACGACATCGCATTCGGAGCCGCGGTGCTGCTGGAAACCGTTCGGGCGCTCGACCGACAGATTTCCGAATGAGGAGATCTCGCGCCGCGTAAGGAGTTGGCGCCACGAACCGACGCTCGCCTTGCCCTTCCCTTCCCTCTTCTCGGAGAGCCCAACAAACCGCTTCAAACCGCTCCGCCACAGCGCTACGATCAAGCCATGGCACCCACCGTCAGTCCGACAATCGCCGCTCGCCACGACCAGATGTTTCCGGTCCTGACCGATGCGGACATCGAGCGCATGCGCCGGTTTGGCACGGCCAGGTCCTATACCGCCGGCGAACGCATCGTCACCGCGGGCGAAGTGTCGCCCGGGCTGGTCGTGATCCTTTCGGGCAAGGTCGACATCACGCAGGCCGGCGGCCTCGGCCGGAGCGAGCCCATCATCAGCTATGGCTCCGGCAATTTCATCGGCGAACTGGCGCAGCTTTCGAGCCGACCTGCTCTGATCAATGCCGCGGCGGTCGAACCGGTCGAAGCCATCGTCATCCCCTCGCAGCGTCTGCGCGACCTGATGGTGCAAGAGGCGAGCCTCGGCGAACGCGTCATGCGGGCGTTGATCCTGCGCCGCGTCGGCCTCCTGGAGAGCGGTATCAGCGGACCGGTCATCATCGGCCCGCCCGACAATGGTGACGTCCTGCGGCTGCAAGGCTTTCTAGCCCGCAGTGGCATGCCGCACCGCGCCCTCGATTCCGACACCGACCCCTGCGCCAGGACCCTGATCGAGCGCTTCCACGTCGACCCGCACCATCTGCCGATCGTCCTTTGCCCAAACGGCAAGCTGCTCCACAATCCGGGCGAGAACGAACTCGCCCGCTGTGTCGGCCTGCTGCGGCCAGTGGACGCGAACAAAGTCTACGACGTGGCCATCATCGGCGCCGGCCCGGCGGGTCTGGCCGCCGCGGTCTATGCCGCCTCGGAAGGGCTTTCGACGATCGTTCTCGATTGCCGCGCCTTCGGCGGACAGGCAGGCGCCTCCTCGCGCATCGAAAACTATCTCGGCTTTCCGACCGGCATTTCGGGAATGGCCTTGATGGCGCGTGCCTACAATCAGGCACAGAAATTCGGCGTCGAGGTGGTTATCCCCGACGAGGCGAAGCTGCTCGGCGCCACCAGCCTGGCGGGCGCTGGCTATGCGGTGGCCGTCGGCGATGGCGAGACAGTGCATACACGCACCGTCGTGATCGCCAGCGGCGCGCGCTACCGCCGTCTCGACCTGGCGAACCTGACGCAGTTCGAAGGAACCTCCATCCATTATTGGGCCTCGCCGATCGAGGCGCGACTTTGCCGGGACCAGGAGGTGGCGCTCGTCGGCGCCGGCAATTCGGCCGGCCAGGCGGCGGTCTTCCTGGCGAGCCACGTGCGCAAGGTCTCGCTGCTCGCGCGGCGCGACAATCTGGATGCCACCATGTCGCGCTACCTGGTCGAGCGCATCAAGGCACAGCCGAACATCGAGGTGCTGGCCGAGACGGAGATCGAGGCCCTGGAAGGCCGCGAAGGCAATCTCGAGCAGGTACGCTGGCGCAACCGCGCAACCGGCGCGGAAACGACGCGTGGAATCCACCATGTCTTTCTGTTCATCGGCGCCGATCCGAACACGGACTGGCTGGCGGACTGCGACGTGGCGCTCGACTCCAAGGGCTTCGTCCGAACCGGGCCTGACGTCGCGCCAGGACATGGCTTGATGGAAACCAGCCGCGACGGCGTCTTCGCCATAGGCGATGTTCGCTGCGGCTCTACCAAACGGGTCGCGGCCGCCGTCGGCGAAGGCGCCCAGGTGGTCGCGGCATTGCACGCCTATCTCGCGCGCAATGGCGGCCGCGCCGCCGAGGCCAGTTCCCGGAAGAGCGCGTGATGGTTTTCAGTCCTGCGAAAGGAACAGTCGGAACAGGCGAGGAGAGCGAAATATGGATGAATGCGGGCATACGAAAGACATCAGGGACGTCACGCCGAGCGCGTTGGGCTGCGAGGAATGCCTGAAGAGCGGATCCTGGTGGGTGCATCTCAGGCTCTGCCGGACATGCGGCCATGTCGGCTGCTGCGACGACTCGCCCAACCGCCACGCCACGAAGCATTTCCACGCCAGCGGCCATCCCGTCATAGAGGGATATGACCCGCCCGAAGGCTGGGGCTGGTGCTATGTCGACGAGGTGTTTATCGACCTCGGTGACCGCACCACGCCGCAGAACGGCCCCATCCCGCGCTTCTACTAGATCCGACAAAGAGAAATCACCGTTATAGCAAGAGCCCGGACGGAGCGCGGCATGGGAAGCTGGTCGCAATTCTATGCCACCATTGGCACGGCTTCCGCGGCCTTGCTCGGCTTGCTCTTCGTCGCCGTGTCGGTCAACGCGGAGTCGGCTCTCGGCAAGGACCCCATGTCCCGTCGCCTCGCCGAGCAGGCGTTTCACAACTATCTTACCGTCATGATGGTCTCGCTCGTGGGACTTTTCCCGGGGATCCAGGCATCGACGTTCGGTCTGGTGACGCTGCTTGCCACGGCGAGCTGGTCGGTATGGGTCGTGATCCGGTTCTACCAGACGGTCACGCAATCCAGGGAATTCGGGGCGTCGACCTATGCGTTTCGTCGCCATCTGGCCTCGCTGGCGGGTTTCGCCATGTTGCTGGTCTCGGCATTGTTGATGGCGATCAAACGGGACGACGCATTCAACTGGATCGCGGCATCGACGCTGGTTCTTCTCTTTTCCGCCACGACCGTATCCTGGGAACTGCTGCGACGCTTGTCGGACCGGCATCCGCGCTGAGCAGCGGCGGACGGCGACCTCAGCCGGATCGAGATCCCCAACTGACAGCCGGGGCGCGTGTGATCGCCATACGCGCCCAGCGAGCATGCGATTGACCCAATCATATATGAAACGTATACGGTTCGGATGTTCGCCAGTTTCGAGAGACATCCATGGGCATTGTGAAGATCGACGACGAGTTGCATGAAGAGGCCCGCCGGGCCAGCACGGTGATGTGCCGGTCCATCAATGCGCAGGCCGAGTTCTGGATGAAGATCGGCATGCTGGCCGAAGCCAATCCGACCCTGTCCTTCAACGAGATCGTGAAGACGCAATTCGCGGCCGCGCAGGGGCATCTGCCAAAGCTCGCGGTCGCCTGAGATGGTAAAGACCCCGGACGAACTGGCGCTCATGCGCCTGTCGGGACGGATGCTGGCGTCCGTCTTCGAAATGCTGGACGGGCAGGAACTCGCCGGCATGTCGACGCTGGAGGTGAACGACCTGGTCGACCGTTTCATCACGGTGGATCTCGCCGCGCGCCCCGCCAGCAAGGGCCAGTACGGCTTCAAATATGTCCTGAACTGTTCGATCAACCATGTCGTCTGCCACGGCGTGCCCAGCCCGGCCGACATCATCCGCGACGGCGACATCGTCAACTTCGACATCACGCTGGAGAAGAACGGCTTCATCGCCGATTCGAGCAAGACCTACCTGGTCGGCAATGCCTCGCCGGCCGCGAGGCGGCTGGTGCGTGTCGCCCAGGAGGCGATGTGGAAAGGCATAGGCCAGGTCCGGCCCGGCGCACCTGGGAGACATCGGCTTCGCGATCGAACGGCATGCCAAGAGGAACGGCTATTCGATCGTGCGGGAGTATTGCGGACACGGCATCGGCCGCGAGATGCACGAGGAACCGCAAGTGCTCAATTTCGGCCGACCGGGAACCGGCATGAAACTGCGCGAAGGCATGATCTTCACCATCGAGCCGATGCTCAACCAGGGCACCAGCAAGGTTTCGACCGAGCGGGACGGATGGACGGTGGTAACCAATGACCGCAAGCTCTCCGCCCAGTTCGAGCACACGGTCGCCGTCACAAGGTCCGGGGTCGAAGTGCTGACCTTGCGTCGCGGCGAGAGGCCGATGACGGAAAGCCAGCTGTGACCGAGGATTCGCACGCCGCGTGGACGTATCGGACGCGTGGCGGCGCGGCCCAAGGCTGGCACTCCCTCCGCCATTGAAGCCCGGTCCGCGAGGATCTGCCGGCCCTCTTCGGTGACTTGCCCGGCACCGCGCGCGACACATCAGACCTTTTGCAAGTGACGTTTCCCGACTATCCTGTCGGTCCCGCATCATAAGGGAACAGGCGGGTGTTTTGGGGTATGCGCACATGACGGGCCTGCACGCTTCGCGGCGACCATCGGCGGCGATATTCGGTTGCGCGAGCCACACGCTCAGCGCCTCGGAATTCCGCTTCTTCCGCGAGACCAATCCCTACGGCTTCATCCTCCACAGCCGCAACTGCCGTGACCCGAAGCAACTCGGCGAGCTGGTCCGCGAGTTGAAGGAAGCGGTCGGCAGGAAGCACGTCAACATCTTCATCGACCAGGAAGGCGGACGCATCAGCCGGCTGGCGCCACCGCATTGGCGGGCGGTGCCTTCCGCCGTGCAGTTCCTCGACGTCGCCCGCACCGACCCCAGGCGCGCGGCCGAGGCCGTCCACCTCAACGCCCGCCTGGTGGCGGCGGAACTGCGCCAGCTCGGCATCACCGTCAACATCGCGCCGGTGCTCGACCTGCCCGCGCCGAATGCCCACAAAATCATCGGCGGGCGCGCTTTCGGCGACACGCCCGAGACGGTCTCGCTGCTCGGCCGCGCCGCCTGCGAAGGCCTGCTTTGCGGCGGTGTGCTGCCTGTCATCAAGCACATTGTCGGCCACGGCCGCGCCGCGGTCGACCGCAACGAGCCGTTGCTGGTGGTGGACGCATCCCTCAAGGAGATGGACAATTTCGACTTCGTCCCCTTCCGGGCCTTGCACGACATGCCTTGCGCCATGGTCGCGCATGTCCTCTACCGCAAGCTCGACCCCGAAATACGCGCCACCGCGTCGGTGCCGGTCATAGAAGGCATCATACGCTCGAACATAGGCTTCGGCGGCGTGCTGATCAGCGACGACGTCGCGACGCTCGGGCCAGCCCACGAACTGGACCGCCACGTTCGCGAGACGCTGGAGGCGGGTTGCGATCTCGTCGTGCATGGCAATGGCGACATGGACCAGATGCAGGCGGTGGCCGCGGCCCTGGAAGGCGTCGGCGAGGATACGGCGCTGCGGCTGGAACGCGCCGAGGCAGCACGGCACGAGCCGGCGCCGATCGACATGGAGCGGGCGACCGCTCGTCTCGACATCCTGCTGCGCACCGGCCGGTCGAACGACAACGCCGGGGACACGCGCAGCGGTCGCGTCGTCGCCAGCGTGGTCGACAGCATCGAACGCGACATCGTTTTCGGGCGGCTCCTGCCGCGCCAAAGGCTGATGGAAGACGAACTGGTCTATGGAATGGGCGTCAAGCGGCATGTCGCGCGCGCGGCCTTCCAGGAACTGGCGCGCAAGGGCATCGTCAGCTTCGAGGCCTATCGCGGCGCCACCATCCGCCACTTCACCCAGGATGAACTGGCCAAGCTGCAGGATCTGCAGACCACGCTCCACGTCGCGGCCGCGAACCGCCTGCAGCGCCCCGCCCCTTCCCTGCTCTTCCGGCTCGAGGAGGTGCAGAACCAGTTTTGCGAAGCCGTCGAGCGACGTGACCTGCAGCAGATCCTCCACGCCGACATCGTCTTCCATCAGGTGCTGTGCGAGGGATCCGGAAACGAGTTCCTCTCCGCCGCCATCGGCAACTGCGATGCGCTGGTGCGAAACGTCTATGTCCAGAATCTGCGGTCGGTGGAGCGGCTCGCGCTCACCTGCCATGAGCATGAAGCAATCATCGAGGCGGTGCGCCGCGAAGATGCGAACCTGCTTGCGCATCTGTGTGCGGAACACATCGCGATGGCGTTTGAGTTCTACCGGGAAAGCGTGCTCGGCCTGGAACCCAAGGCGGCGCTGCGGCCGCATTGAAATCGCCGAAGCGGGCCGGCCCTGAAAGAGCCACGCGGCGCGCTTCAGGCATCACGTTCAAAAGCGCCTTGCTTAGCCGGCTTAAAAACCCTGATCGCGCAGGAACCGCCGCGCATCGAGCATGGCCGCCATGCGATCCTGCTTCCAGCCGAACTGGTCCGCCTCGTATTCCACCGCCAGTTGACCGCCATAACCGAGGCCGCGCAGCAGCGACAGCAGGCCGGGCCAATCCATCTCGCCCGCGCCGAGGGGCGGGCAGGAAAAATCCGGGAAACGACCGGCGGCGTCCTTCACATGCACGATGCTGATGCGATCGATCAGCTTTTCGGCCGCCTCGAATTCGGATTCGCCGTGCAGGAAGATGTGCGATGGATCGAAGCAGACACGCAGGTCCGCGCCAGGCAGGTTGCCGATCAGCTCGAGATAATCGGCGGTCGAGCGGATGAAATGCGGCACGCAGCCCTCTACCGCCACCTTCACGCCACGCCCCGCGCCATGATCGCAAAGCCGGGCGAGTGCGTCGCTCAGCCGGCTGAACGCCTCGGCGCGCGAAAGCGATTGTGCCTGCCGGCCCGTGAAGCAGTGGACGAGGGGGATGCCGAGTTCCGCCGCCAGATCGATCGAGGCCATGGCGTAGGCCAGGTTCTCCTGGCCTCGCCTGTCATCGTCGGGGACCAAGTAAACGTTGGCCCCAAGCGCCGACGCCGCTTTGTCGATGTCGCGCAGATCGGCCCTCGCCTGCTCGCGGTGGTGGGCATCCAGACGCGGCGTCAGATGCGGCGGCGGCGACTTCTCGAAGCCGTCGCCGTTGATGTCGAGGCCTTCGTAGCCGGCCAGCCGCGCCATCTCGGCGACCGTCGCCAGCGGCTGGTCGTGGAGATGGCCGGTACAATATGCGACGCGCGACACCCTTGCCGTCCTCAGCTGTAGCTCGGCATGCGATAAGGCGTGCCCTGCGTCAGCGGCAGCGATATCCAGCAGCTGTCGATCTGCGAGTCGTAGGCTGCCTGGATCAGCTCCTGGCTGCGGATGCCATCGATGCCGGTGGCGCCGACATGGGTCGCCTGGCGGCCTCTCAGCGCATCGGCGAATTCGGAGACCTGCTCTGCGTAGGCGTCGTTGAACTCCGGCCAGAACGACATCCAGCCGGTCCAGGCCGGATTGGCGCGCGCCTTGGCGAACGGATAGACCGCCCCGGTCAGGCGCTTCGGCAATTCCTCCGGCGCGACCGTCGTGTTGATCGCCAGCGGCACCGCGTGGAAAGGCGAAACCGCGTTGGTGACCAGATGGATCGAACCCTTGGTGCCGTAGATGTCGGTCGAATCGGCGATCACGGAGGAGAAGCGGTCGGCCGCGAAAGTGCCGCGCGCGCCCTTCCTGGTGCGAACGATCATATGCACGTTGTCATCCACCACCGGCGGGATCACGGAGTGGTGGAGATCGGCCACCACGCTCTCGAAATCGTCGTCCAGCAGATGCCGGATCATGTCGTAGCGGTGGACCAGATTGTCGTTGATGGTGGTGCCGCCGGACTGCTCGGGCAGGTAGCGGAAGTTGGTCTCGTCGAAATAGTTGTTCCACTTGCCGGAAAAGACGCTGCGGAAGGCATGGATCTCGCCGATCACGCCTTGCTCGATGGCGAATTTGGCCAGCTTGACCTGGTTGAGGAAGCGCTGGTTGAAGCCGGTGCGCAAAGGCACGCCGGCTTCGTCGGCCGCCTTCTGCATCGACAGGGCCTCATCGAGCGTGATCGAGATCGGCTTCTCGCACAGCACGCCCCGGCCTGCCTTCGCGCAAACCTCGGCATGTTCACGGTGCATGAAGTTCGGCGTGCACACCACCACGCCTTCCACGGCCGGATCGCGCAGCATCTCGTCCAGCGAGGTGTAGATCTTCTCGGCGCCGTACTGCTCGGCCACCTGGCCGGCCCGCTTGCGGTCGGGATCGCAAATGGCGACCAGGCGCGCATTGGCCGTCTTGCCGACCGCCGGCGCATGATAGTGGGCGATGCTGCCAGCGCCGAGGATGCCGATGCCTACTTTGTCCATGGATTCACCTTTTGCTCTGCGGTCCGCTCGCGATCAGCGGCCGGTGTCGTTGGATGGTACGGGAGGGGCGGAATCGCGCGAACCGGAGGTCAGCTCGCGCCGGTAGATCGCGATCACGATCACGAACACCAGCAGCGTCCACACCGTCGAGATCACCGCTGTCTGCGGGTCGATCCGGTCGCGAAGCGACAGGAACATCACCTTGGTCAGCGTCGTGTTGGGGCCGCTGCCGACGAACATCGAAATGATGACCTCGTCCAGCGACGTCAGGAACGACAACAGCAGGGCGGTCAGGATCGGGCCCTTTATCTGCGGCACCAGCACCATGAAGAAGGATTGCGGGCCGTTGGCGCCGAGGCTGCGCGCGACGCGGAGCTGGTCGGTGTCGAAGGTGGCGAGCGCGGCGCGCAGGATGACGAAGGCGACCGGCGCGGCCATCAGCGTGTGGCCGATAAGGAGACCGGGGAATGTTCCGTTGAGCCGCAGCTTGGCAAAGGCGAAGAACAGGCCGATGCCGATCAGCACCGGCGGCACAGCCACCGGTAACAGCACGATGCCGCTGATCGCCAGCGAGCGGCGGCCGCTGAGAGAGCGCGCGGCATAGGCTGCCAGAAGCGCGATCGGCATGGCGCAGAAGGATGTCGAAAGCGCGAGCAGCAGGCTGGTGCGCGTGGCCGACATCCAGACGTTGGATTGCCAGAATTCGTGCCACCAGCGCAGCGACCAGCTGCTCGGGGGGAACTCCAGGAGTTCCGACCCCGACAGCGACATCGGGATGACAAGGAGCGTCGGAATAAGCAGGAACACGGCAACCACGCCCGCGAAGACGCCGAAGGCCAGACGGCCGGCGCGCCCCAGTTGCAGGAGATTATCCATTGGCTGCCCCCGTCGAACGGCGCGACCGGGCGACCGCCCAGTATCCGACGGCAAGCGCGGCGGCGACCATGGCCAGCAACACCACGCCCAGCGAACTGGCCGCTCCCCAGTTGGAGAAGGAGGAGATGTTCTTTTCGATGCGCATCGACACGACGGTGACGTTGCCGCCGCCGAGGATCGCCGGGGTGACGAAGAAGCCCAGCGTCGTGACGAAGACGAGCACGGTCCCGGCCAGTATGCCGGACGCCGAGAGCGGAAGGATGACGCCGAAGAAGGTGCGCGTGCGGCTGGCGCCGAGGCTAAGCGCGGCCCGCACCACGTTGACGTCCATCTGCTTCATGGCAGCGTAGGTCGGCAGCACGAAGACGGGCAGCATGATGTGGACCATGCCGACGACGGTGCCGGCGAAATTGTTGATGAGCGGCAAGGGTTCGCTCGTGAGGCCGGTCCACATCAGGAAGGAATTGACCAGGCCGAAGCGCTGCAGCACCACCAGCCAGGTGTAGGTGCGCACCAGAAGCGCCGTCCAGAAGGGCAGCAGGATCGCCAGGAACAGCAGCGCCGCCGGCCGTCCTCTCGCGGTTGCCATGACGAAGGCGAGCGGCGTGCCGACCAGCACGCAGACCAGCACCGTGACCGCGCTGAGCTGGAAGGTGGTCAGGAATGTGCGGTAGTAGGCCGGCGACTCCACGATGCGGCTGTAGTTCTCCAGCGACAGGTGCCCGTCGGCGCCGACGAACGACTGGGCGAAGAACCAACCCGTCGGGACGACGAGGGCGGCGATCACCAGCAGGAGCGCCGGCACCGCCAGCATGCCTTCGAACGCGCGCATTTTCGCGGGACGTCCGTCCGCGTGACCGGCCGCGGCGCCGAGGCTGGGCGATATCGGGCTCATTGCGATGCCGCCGGCACGAAGGAAAGCTGCCCGCAGGGCACGAAGGCGCGCACCGTGGAGCCGGCGGCGATGCCGCCAAGCCTTGCTTCCTCGGCCACGCTTATCCTGGCCTCCACGCTGGCGCCGTCCGTTGTCGAAAGCAGGACCAACCAGCCATCGCCCTGGAACAGCGTACGCACCACTTCCGCCGCGAAGATGAAACCATCGCCACCGTTGGCGTCCGGGTCCAGGCTTATGTGCTCGGCGCGCAGCACGGCGAGTTCGTCGGCCGCGCCGCGTTCCGTCGCCATGGCCTCCGCCCCTGCCCCGCGCGGCTCCAGCGCGTCCAGTCGCAGCAGGTTCGCATGGCCGATGAAGGTGGCGGTGAAACGGCTGTTGGGTGCCCTGTAGATCGCCTGCGGCGTCTCGGCCTGAACGATGCGGCCGCGCTCCATCACGGCGATGCGGTCGGACATCGCCATCGCCTCGCGCTGGTCGTGGGTGACGTAGATGGTGGTGAGGCCCAGCCGCTCGTGCAGGCCACGGATCTCGACCTGCATGCGTTCGCGCAGGTTCTTGTCCAGGGCCGACAGCGGTTCGTCCATGAGCATGAGCCGGGGCTTGCACACGACGGCGCGCGCCAGCGCCACACGCTGGCGCTGGCCGCCGGACAGATTGGCCGGGTTGCGATCCTCGAACCCGGCAAGACCGACCCGGTCGAGCGCGTCGAGCGCCTGCCGCCGCGCTTCGGAGCGAGCAACACGGCGGACACGCATGGGGAACATCACATTGGCCAGCACGCTCATATGCGGGAACAAGGCGTAGTTCTGGAACACGACGCCCAGGTCGCGTTTGTTCGCCGGCAGCGCGGAGATGTCGCGGCCGGCCAGCAGGATCGAACCGCCGGTCGGCTGCACGAAGCCGGCGATCGCCATCAGCAGGGTCGACTTGCCCGACCCGGAAGGGCCGAGCAATGTGAGGAACTCGCCATCGCGGACCGTCAGGCTCACGGCCCGCAAGGCCGTGAACCCGTGGTACTGCTTGCTCAAATCCGTGATCTCGAGCAAGGGCGTGCCCGTAACCGCTGCCATGACGTAACCCGTTCCCCGCTTCAGTTGTTCATCATGTCGTCGAAGGCGGCGTCCGCCTTGGCGGTGTTTTCAGCCCACCAGGAACCGCTCTGCACCACCATCTTTTCGGCGTTGGCCGGGAAGCTGGGGAACTTGGCCGCCGTCGCGTCCGAAATCAGACCGGTCGCGTAGGCCTTCATGTTGAGCGGGCCGTACTTCACCATGACGGAGAAGTTTGCCTGCGGCTCCGGCTTCGACATCTCGTTGAGCAGCTTCATCGCCGCCGCCTTGTGCGGGGCATCGGCCGGAACCGCCCAGCAATCCTGGCTCAGAATGCCTTCGTTGAAGGTGTAGTCCACCGGCGCGCCGCCGGCCTTGAGACCTTCGGAGCGGCCGTTCCACATCACGGCCATGTCGACCTCGTTGTCCTTCATGATCTGCTGGCTCTGCGAGCCGGATGACCACCAGACCGCGATATTGGGCTTCAATTCGGCAAGCTTGTCGATGGCGCGCTTCAACCCTTCGGGCGAGGACAGCACCGAATAGACATCCTTCGGCGCCACGCCATCGGCCATCAAAGCCATCTCGAGCTGCGCTTCGGAATCGTTGTGCATAGCGCGACGTCCGGGGAATTTCTTCACGTCCCAGAAATCGGCCCAGCTCTTGGGCGGATTGTCCTTGTAGACCTTGGTGTTCCAGGCCAGCACCCAGGAGGAGGCGAGGAAGCCGATGCAGGCGGGGCCTGCGGCGGCCTTGGGAAATTCGCTGGCGTCGATGACTGAATAGTCGAGCGGCCCGAACAGGCCCTCCTTGAAGCCGATCTCGGCCTGGAAGGTCGGCACCTGGACGATGTCGTAGGTGACGGCGCCGGCATCCTTCTGCAGGCGCAGTGCCTGGTAGCCGTCGTCGAAAGTTTCCTCCCGGACCGTCAGGCCGAGCGACTTGGCGGCCGGGTTCCAGAGATACTTGGCGCCCGCCTCCTGCACCACGCCGCCGGACGTCGCGATGGTCACTTCCTGGGCGAATGCCGCGCCCGGCCCCAGCAAGCCGAGCACCAGCACGCCACAGCCGAATATGTTCGTTCCCGCACCAATCATTTTTTCATTCTCCCATTTGGATGCGCCCAAATCTGACGCATCCGCCGCCCCTCGCAACAGAGGGATTATCGATCCGATCATCGAGAAAATTATTGATAATTCAGCCGATTTGGGCGGCGGCGGATCGTCGCTAGACATGGTCCCCGTAGAGCGGCCAGGGCGATGAAAGCGCGAGCCGCAGCGCCGGTTCGAGCGCACGGATGGGAGCCCCGACATGGATGTAAGATCGATCGAACAGGTGGCCGCGAGCCCGGAGCATCAGGGCACCGTGCCGGTGTGGTGGCTGTTCAAGCCGCGCGAGATGCGAGCAGAGACGCTGGGCGGTCATCTGGAGCTGGTCAGCGAGTTCGAGGTGCTCGGTGGCGGCGAGGTCCATCCGCACAGCCATCCCACTTTCGAGTTCTACTATGTGCTTTCCGGCCGGGGCTTGATGACCATCGAAGAGGAAACCCGCGAGATCCGCCAGGGAGACCTGGTGAAGATCCCACCGGAAGCAGTCCACAGCCTGCGCCCGGTCAGCGGCAACGCCTCGATCCGCTGCCTGGCCTTCGCCGTGGCGGTGCCTGGCGCCCCGACCATCGACTACTCGGCCGAATGACGGCAAGCGGAGCATGACGATGGAAAAACGCTTCCTCTATGCCGGCCTTGCCGGCGACAGCGATGCCGGCCGCTTCATCAGCCACGGCCTCTATCGGTCGGCCACGGTCGAAGGGCCCTGGGAGCCGATCGGCGACCGCATTCACCCGCAGCCCGAGGTCCGCGCCATCGTCACGGATGCCGGCCGCACCGGCCGGGTGACGGTGGGCACGCAGCGCGGCGTCTTTCGCAGCGAAGATCATGGCGAGAGCTGGCGTCAACTGCCGGCGCCGGACCCGGGGATCGCCGTATGGTCGCTCTTCAACCATCCGAGCGAGCCGGATACCCTGCTGGCCGGCCTGGAACCAGCCGCCATGCTGCGCAGCCGCGACGACGGCCAGACATGGCAGGCCTTGTCTTTCGACACTCGCTTTCCGGCGGTCACCGAAGGGCCGGAAATGCCCAAACGGGTCACCGGCATCGCCATCGATCCGCGGCGGCCGCGGACGATCTACGCCAGCATAGAGATCGGCGGCCTGCTGCGCAGCGAGGATGACGGCGAGACCTGGGGCTGCGTGACCGAAGGCGTCTATGTCAACGAGGACAGCGTCGACCTGCACGCCGTCTCGGTGAGCGGCAAGGACAGCCTGCTCACAGTCGCCACCCGCGTCGGCGCCTTCCAAAGTGAGGACGAGGGCCGGCGCTGGCGCACGCTCGACATCCCGATGCTGCGGCCGCGCGGCACCTATTGCCGCGCCATAGCGCGGGCGGCGGACGACCCCGACCGCATCTACATGGGCGTCGGCAACGATTTCGACGGCGATGTCGGCGCGCTGATCACCTCAGGCGATGGCGGCGGCTCCTGGCGCCCCGTGTCGCTGCCCTGCCCGCTCAAGACCACGGTCTTCGCCCTGGCGATCGATCCGCGCGCGCCGGCCGGAATCGCCTGCGCAACCAAGTACGGCCACGTCTTCGCCTCGGCCGATGCCGGCGCAAGCTGGCGCATGGGCAAACTTCCGGCGGGAGCGGGCCACGTTTTCGCGCTGGCCGTCGGCTGATCACGAATTCCCTCGCAAACACGGATCAAAGGCCATGGCCAATCCCCTGAAGCAGAAACTGCTGCGCAATGAGACCGTCCTGGTCGTCAATCCCGATCATCCCTCGCCGTCCCTGACGGAGTTCGTCGCCAAGCTCGGCGTCGACGGCATCTTCATCGACTGTGAGCACGGCATGGCCGGCATAGAGCGCGTCTCGGACATGTGCCGCGCCGCGCGCGTCGCCGGCGTGCCCACGGTGGTGCGCCCCGAATGCGATGCGCCGTGGCTCGTCACCCGCTATCTCGACGCCGGCGGCGACGGCGTCATGGTCCCGCATATCGACGACGAGGCCATGGCCACGCGACTGGTCGAGACGGTGCGCTACGCGCGCCCGAGGGACCACGGCGACAAGGTGGTCATCGCCATGATCGAATCCCTGCAGGCGGTGGAGCGGCTCGACGCCATCCTGGCCGTCGAGGGGATCGACGTCTTCTTCGTCGGGCCGAATGACCTGTCGCAGTCGATGGGGCTGCCGGGGCAGATGCACAGCCGGGACGTCAAGGCGATGGTCAAGTCGCTCGGCGCGAGGATCAGGGCGGCGGGCCGGATTCCGGGCACTCTCGTGGTCCAGGAAACGGCCACCGAATTCGTCGCGGCCGGTTTTTCCTACCTCTACGAGCACGCCAACAATTTTCTTGCCGCCGGGACGGCCTCGTTCCGCCGGCAGCTGTCAGCAAGGAGCTAGAAGAACATGCCGATCACACGCCTGCGCACGGGCCCTCGAATGAGCCAGATCGTGATCCACAACGACACGGTCTACCTGGCGGGCCAGACCGCGAACGACCCGGTGCCCTCGGTGCCCGAACAGACGCGGCAGATTCTTGCCAAGATCGATGCGCTGCTGGCGGAGGCAGGGACCGACAAATCGAAGATCCTGTCCGCGACGATCTGGCTGAGCGATATCCGCCGCTTCGAGGAGATGAACGAAGTGTGGGATGCCTGGGTCACGCCTGACAGCACGCCGGCGCGCGCGACGGTCGAGGCGCTGTTGGCGCGCACGCCCAATCTGGTCGAGATCGGCATCATCGCAGCGCGCGATTGAGCGCTGGCGCCGGAGGTGTTCTGATGCTGTTGGACGAACTCGGCTCGAAAGGTGTCGTTGAACTCGCGCGCATGATCGCCGCGAAGGAACTGTCGCCCGTCGAACTCACCATGGACATCATCAAGGGGATCGAAGACCGCAACGACGCCTTGAACGCCCTTGTGGTCTTCGCCTTCGAGGAAGCGCTCGACACTGCACGCGCGGCCGAGCGCGCGCTGATGGCGGGCGACAAGATCGGCCCGCTTCACGGTATCCCCTATGCGCTGAAGGACTGTTTCGACTTCAAGCCGGGCTGGCGCAATACGTTCGGCGGCGTCCCGGCCTTGAAGGACTATGTCAGCGGCGCCTATTCGCTCTCCCCGCAACGCGCCGACCGCGCGGGCGCGATCGCCGTGGGCAAGACCAACAGCCCCAGCTTCGGGTTCCGGGGCACATGCGACAATTTCCTGTTCGGCCCGACGCGCAATCCGTTCAACCTGGCGCTGAATTCCGGCGGCTCATCGGGCGGCGCGGCCGCCGCGGTTGCTGCCGGGCTGCTGCCTTTCGCCGAGGGCGGCGACGGCGGCGGCTCGATCCGCATTCCCGCGGCATGGTGCGGCGTCTACGGCTTCAAGCAATCCTTCGGGCGGCTCCCGCTGCATGCGGGGGCCAACAGGTTCTCGGGCATCAACCCCTTCATCTTCGAAGGCTCGCTGACGCGCAGCGTCGCCGACACGGCCTACATCCTTGGCGCGCTTGCCGGAGAAGACCCCGCCGATCCGCTGAGCTATCCCTCGCACGGCGACTTCATGCCCGCCACACGGCGCTCGATCCGCGGCATGCGCATCGCCTATAGCCCGAACCTCGGCATTCATGGCGTCGACCCGATCATCGCGGAGCGCGTCGCCGATGCTGTCAGGGCCTTCGAGGAGGCGGGCGCAATCGTGGAGCAGGTCGATCTCGACCTGCGTTACACGCTGCGGGAGCTTTCCGATCTGTGGTGCAGGTTGATCGTGCCCAACAGCCTGCTGACGCTGAAGCTGCTCCAGGCCGAAGGCCATGACCTGCTACGCGACCACCCTGAGGACCTGCCGTTGCAGTTTCGCGAATGGCTGGAATGCTGCAGATCAATGACGATCCTGCAGCATCTGGAGGACCAGACAATGCGCTCCGAGGTCTTCGCGACATTCCAGGAGCTGTTCGAGCGCTACGACCTTCTCGCCTGTCCGACGGTCGCGGCGATGCCTGTCGCCAACGCCGTCGATGGCAACACCGTCGGTCCCTCCAGCGTGGCCGGGCGCCCCGCCGATCCGCTAATCGGCTGGTGTATGACGTTCTTGTTCAACCTGACCGGACACCCGGCCGCGTCGGTGCCCGCCGGCCTCTCGCCCGACGGGCTGCCGGTGGGCTTGCAGCTTATCGGCCGCGGCAGGGCCGACGCCGACGTCCTCGCCGCCAGCGCGGCATTCGAACAACTTCGCCCGTGGGCAAGCACATACCGAATCTGCCACAATCTCCCGGCAGCCGGTGCCACGGGAAGCGCCGGCGAGAATGAGGCTATGCATGGATCTGCCCTTTGACCTTGGCGCTGGCGCCGCTTCGCTCGGACATCGCTTTCTGATCGGCTTGCAGCCAGGCCATGTGCTGGGCGACCATGACAAGCGGCTGCTTTCTCTTTTGCGGCCTGCCGGGGTCGTCTTCTTCCGCGCCAATTTCCAGGCCGGCGTGCCTTACGAGGAATGGCTCGGCACGCACCGGCAACTCGTCGCCGACATTCGCGAGCATATCGGCCGCGACGAAGTGATCTTCAGCATCGACCATGAAGGCGGCGGGGTGCTGCGCCCGCCGGCGCCGATAACGCCTTTCGCCTATGCCCGGCGCTGGCGCGAAAACGCGGCGGATGTCGGCCACGCCATGGGCCGGGAGTTGGCATCGCTTGGCTTCAACGTCAATTTTGCGCCGGTTCTGGACGTCAATTCCAATCCGGACAATCCGGTGATCGGCCGCCGTTCCTTCGGCGCCACGCCCCAGGAGGTGACGGAGGCCGCGCGGCCGTTCCTGCATGCCATGCAGGCCGAAGGCGTGATGGGCTGCCTCAAGCATTTTCCTGGACACGGCGACACGAGCGTCGATTCCCATTACGGCCTGCCGGTCGTGGATGTCGACGCCAAGACGTTTCGCCAGCGCGAGCTGGCGCCGTTCCGCGAGCTTGCCAATGGCGAGGCGCGCATGGTCATGACCGCCCATATCGTCTTTCCGCAAATCGATCCCGGCACGCCGGCGACGATGTCGAGAACGATCCTGCAGGACATATTGCGCAACGAACTGGGTTTTGGTGGGGTCGTCGTTTCGGACGACCTCGGCATGAAGGCGATTTCGTCCATGCTCGACCAGCCGGAGACGTCGATCAAGCTGGCCAATGCCGGCTGCGACCTGCTTTGCATGTGCGCCTATTGGGCCGACACCGGCCTCATCCTGCGCATTATCGACAACATCATCGCCGGCATCCGCGATGGCAGCGTCGCGGAAACAGTGCTCGAGCAATCCCACCAGCGCGTCACGAAATTGCTGTCGGAACTGCCACGGCACGGCGTTACGGCGCTGTCCGATGTGGATTTCACCCGCCATGCCGGACTGGCGCCACTGCACGATAACAGCGCCCGCAAGGTTGCCGAGGGCGGGGCCGCGACCGTGTGAGACTTCGGTCGACGGCGGTGCGATCAAACCGGCTCGAAGCCAAGCAGCTCCCGTGCCACGGTACGCTCCTCGTCGGCCGGTATGACCAGAACCTCGACGGCTGAATTGCGGCCACTGATCAGTTCCGCGCCGACGAGGTTCGAGCCCTCGTCGAGCGCTACCCCCAGCCAGCCGGCTGCCTCGCATATCCTGCGCCGGATCTCGGGCGCATGCTCGCCGATGCCGGCGGTGAACACGAGCGTGTCGAGCCCTCCGAGCGCGGCGACGAGCGAACCGATCTCACGCCCGATGCGATAGATGAAGAGATCGATCGCGCGCGCGGCCGACGCCTCCTTGGATGCGAGCAGCACCTGCATGTCGCCGGAGATGCCGGACACGCCGAGCAGCCCCGATTGCTCGTAAAGAAGATCGGTCAGTTCGGCCGACGAGAGCTTGCGCTCCTGCATGAGGTGCAGGAGCACGCCGGGGTCGATGGCGCCGCAACGCGTGCTCATGACAAGGCCGTCGAGCGTCGAGAACCCCATCGTGGTCGCGACGCTTTGCCCGGCCTTCATGGCGCAGAGGCTCGCCCCGCTGCCGAGATGTGCGACGATCGCGCGACCGCCGGCACGGGCGCCCCGGCGCTCGCGGAGCGACGCTGCGATATGAGCGTAGGAAAGACCATGGAAGCCATAGGAGACGATGCCCTGTTCGGTCATCTCCCGAGGCAGGCCATAGATCCTCGCGAGTTCAGGCCGCCCCGCGTGAAAGGCGGTGTCGAAGCAGCCGAACTGCGTTGCCGCGGGCAGGAGCCGGCCGGCCAGGTCGACGATTTCCAGGTTGATCGCCTGATGGATCGGGGCAAGCACCTCGAGCTTGCGCAGGGCGCTCAGCGCGCGCTCATCAAGCGGGGCCGCCCCGGTAAAGTCCCGCCCGCCATGAACGATGCGATGCCCGACCTTGCCGACCTGCGCCGGCAGCCCGCGCTCGGCAAGCACCGCCGCGACCGCCTCGAACGCCCTGGCGATGGTGATCGGCCCCTCGCCCAGGCTCCTGTCCTGTCGCGGCGACGTCGCCGTGGCGTCGACCCGTAGCCGGGGCCGGCCGCCTATCGACGACACGCCGCCGCGCAGCAGCAAGGGGAGCTCGTCGCGGGCCTCGAACGCCGCGAACTTCAGGCTCGACGAGCCGCCATTGAGAACGAGAATGGCGCTGTTCATGACCGCCCGGCCGCCGTTTGTCCGCGACCGCCGGACCGTCCGGCTCGACGTTTCGGCATTGGCTACTGCTCCCACTTCCAGCCGAGGATCTCCGGCATGTCCTGGCCATGGGCGCGGATGTAGGCATTGTGCTCGATCAGCTTGCCCTCCATGGCCTGCCTCAGGGCGATATGCGCGCCCGTCGGCTCGGGAATACGATCGAGCACGCCCAGCACGAGATGATACCGGTCGAGGCCGTTCATCACGGTCATGTCGAAGGGCGTGGTCGTGGTGCCTTCCTCATTGTAGCCGCGCACATGGATGTTGTCGTGATTGGTTCGCCGGTATGTCAGCCGATGGATGGTCCAGGGATAGCCGTGATAGGCGAAGATGACGGGCTTATCCCGGGTGAACAGCGCGTCGAACGCGTGATCCGACAGGCCGTGCGGATGGTTCTCCTTCGGCTGCAAGGTCATCAGGTCGACGATGTTGACCACCCTGATCCTGAGCTCCGGCATGTTCTGTTTCAGGATCTGCACGGCGGCCAGCGTCTCCAGCGTCGGCACGTCGCCGGCGCAGGCCATGACCACGTCCGGCTCGGCGCCATGGTCGGTCGAGGCCCATGGCCATATGCCGATCCCGGCATGGCAATGCACGATCGCTTCCTCGATCGACAACCACTGCCAGGACGGCGCCTTACCGGCCACAATGACGTTGATGCGGTTCCAGGTCTGCAACACATGATCCGTCACGCAAAGCAGGCTGTTGGCGTCCGCCGGGAGGTAGACCCGCACGACATCGGCCTTCTTGTTCAGGGCCACGTCGATGAAGCCCGGATCCTGATGGCTGAAGCCATTGTGCTCCTGCTGCCAGACATGGCTCGACAAGAGATAGTTCAGCGATGCGATCGGGCGCCGCCAGGGCAGTTTGCGGCAGGCGTCAAGCCATTTCGCATGCTGGTTGAACATCGAATCGACAATGTGCGTGAAGGCCTCGTAGCAAGAGAACAGGCCGTGCCGGCCCGTCAGCAGATAGCCTTCCAGCCAGCCTTGGCAGGTGTGCTCTGACAGAATTTCGAGCACCCTGCCATCCCGCGCGAGATGCACATCCTCGGGCAGGATCTTCTCCATCCAGGCGCGCTCGGTCACCTCGAAGACATCCTGAAGCCGGTTCGACGCGGTTTCGTCGGGACCGACGATGCGGAAGTTCGCGGCGTCGCGATTCATCGCCATCACGTCGCGCAGGAAGCCGCCCATCACGCGGGTCGCCTCGGCCTTGACGCTTCCCGGCCGATCGAGCGCGACAGCGTCGTCGCGCAGGCCGGGCAGTTCGAGCGATTTCCGCAACAGGCCGCCATTGGCATGCGGGTTGGCGCTCATGCGTCTGGCGCCATTCGGAGCGGTGGCACGGATGGCTGACACAGGCGCGCCCGAAGCGTCGAACAGCTCCTCGGGCCGATAGCTTCTCAGCCATTCCTCCAGCATCCTCAGATGCGCGGGATTTTCAGCGAGGCCCGACAGCGGGACCTGATGGGCGCGCCAGAAGCCTTCCGTCTTCAGTCCGTCGACCTCCTTGGGACCGGTCCAGCCCTTGGGGCTGCGAAACACGATCATCGGCCATTTCGGCCGGTCCAGCATGGCCGCGCCACCGCGAGCCGCTTCCTGGATCACCTTGATACGGTCGAGCGCGTCGTCGAGCACCAGCGCCATCCGCTCGTGCATCGCGGTCGGCTCATCGCCTTCGACGAACAGCGGCTCGTAGCCGTAGCCGACGAACAGCGCGCGCAATTCCTCCTCGGGTATCCGGGCAAGGATCGTCGGATTGGCGATCTTGTAGCCATTGAGATGCAGTATCGGCAGCACCGCGCCGTCGTGCACCGGATTGAGGAATTTGTTGGAATGCCAGGCGGTGGCCAGCGGCCCCGTCTCGGCTTCACCATCGCCGACGACGCACACGACGATGAGGTCCGGATTGTCGAAGGCCGCGCCATAGGCGTGGGAGAGCGCGTAGCCGAGTTCCCCGCCTTCATGGATAGAGCCCGGCACATCGGGGGCGGCGTGGCTGGGGATGCCGCCCGGGAAGGAAAACTGCCGGAAGAGCTTCCTCATCCCCTCCTCGCTCAGCGGAATATCCGGATTGATCTCGCTGTAGGTGCCTTCGAGATAGGTATTCGCAACCATGGCCGGCCCGCCATGGCCGGGCCCGCAGATATAGATGGCGTCGGCGTCGCGAAGCCGGATCGCGCGGTTCATATGCGCGTAGATGAAGCTCAGGCCGGGGGACGTCCCCCAATGGCCCAGCAGCCGCGGCTTGACATGCTCCAGCCGGAGCGGCTCACGAAGCAGCGGATTGTCGAGAAGGTATATCTGCCCGATCGTCAGGTAATTCGCGGCGCGCCAATAGGCGTCGATGTCGCTCAGTTCCTGCTCGGACAAGCGTTTGGCCGCCTGGGCGGTATTCGCCTGCTTGTTCATCTGCCTGGCTCCTTTGCCTCGTCTGTGGGACGCCGCGGCTGACCAACCGGCCACCGGACTGCCCCAACGCTGAGCGTCGAATTCAGTTCATCTGCCCGCACCAAACCGCGGGCCGGCGCAACTATGCTCGATTGTCCCGACGCCGCCTTGATCCATCTCAAATGGAGCGCCGAGACGAGCGGAAGCCGCGCTCTACTCCCCGGACGCAGCTTAACGGGGTTGGGCCGCAGACATGTGACGAGCGGCCGAGCCCGGTTACTGCCCTTTGTGCTCAGCGGCCCGACAGGTCACCGGGACAGGCCGTAGCGCCTGCGGCGCTCGCCGGGTAGCTGTACACGCGAAGCCCCGAGGCGGCGTCGAACGGACAGGCGGACAGCCAGGAAGGAGCCCGCCCCGTCATCAAAGACGACGCCAGAGGATAGGCTTTGTCGGCGATTGGTGAGGGAGCTTCCCGCCAATCGCAGACCACGACATGGGTTGCCCGCGACTGGTCGAGCATGACGCGTGGATCGGTGGTGGCCGGATCGAAAAAGCGATAGACACGCCCCTGCCCGAGCGCGGCGGGATGGTTGGTGATTGCAACGACCCGGATGTCGGGTGTCCTCGCCAGGAGACGGGAGGACAGGACAGGAGGCGCCAGCAGGACGGTACCGGCAGGCCACTGATAGGCATCATGGGTATTGTCCAGGCCGCAGATGTCCGCCAGTTCCGCACCAGGCATGCTCAGCGCCCGAGCCGGGATGATGGTCTCGACCAGCACCAGGACGATGGAGAGGAATGTGCCGGGAGCGATCAGGGCAATGGCCGGAATGGCCGTGATGCGTCGACCGAGCGCCGTCCCAAGGCGGGATGCTTCGGGAAGAAGAACGGCCAGGACAGGCAACATGCCGATGCCCGAGAACAGCGCGATGTAGCGCATGTAACGGAAATAGCAGACGCCAAGCACCACGGAGAGCACAGAGAGCGTCGCGAAAATCAGCATCGCCCGATCGCGGGTGCCGCGAAAAAGGCAAAGCATGGCGGGCGCCAGCGCGCCGATGAAGAGCAGTGCGACGCCCGGCATGCCGGGCGACAGCACGACATCGGGCCGTCGCCACAAGCTCACTTCCTGCGGGAAGATATTGATTGTGTTCTGTCGCACATAGGGATCGATCAGCGCGTAAGGCCCGCCCCGGCATTGCGGGAAGACATGGATGAGCGCTGCGCCGGCAAACACGCCCGCCGCCAGGATGGCTAGCAGTCGCACCGACCGGCCGGTGCCCTTCCCGAGCAGGAGCGGCATGGCGGCGAAAGCAAGCCCCGCTACGGCCAGCCCGAGCATATGCGGCAGGGAATAGCTGTCGCATACCGGCCTTGCGTAGCGGGAGGGCGGCACGACGGCGACGAACATCGCCAGTGCGCCGAGCATCAGCGCGCCGCCGAAGGTCGCCAGTCGCCGCCGGTCCCCGCCGCTGGCCCATTCGAAGACGTAGATGGCGAAGATCACGAGATAGAAGGGCGCGAACTCAACGCTGACCGCCTGGGCAAGCGCCGTCAGCAACCCGTTGGCGAAGGCGGCGCCCCTGCCCGTCGAGAGAACCAGCGTCATGCTGGCAAGCAGCAGCACGATCTGCAGGCTGTGATAGTCGATGCGCCAGGGCGCGAATTCGAAAAACGCCCGCATCGCGAACAGGCATGCGACAGGCAGTGCCAGCGGGCCGGTAAAGCCGAGCGCGTCGATGATCCTGCGATAGAGGCCGAGGGCCGGCGCCAGCAGGAGCAACGGGACGAGGAAACAGGCCACGCCCAACGCGCTTTCGCGGGCAAGTAATGGCGACAGCAGAAGCGTCATGGCGGCATAGGGCAGATCGACGATCCACGGCCAATGCGTGACGTATGGCTCCGGCTGGACGATACCCGGCAGCGTCCGGTCGAAGATGTCGCCGTTCGCAAGCAGCGTCCGAATCTCGTGCAGCTTCAGGAAGTCGTCGGCATCGTAATTGAGCTGGAGCCCGGCCAGCCAGAACCCGCTCAGGACGGGCGCCAGGCAAAGAAAGCAGACGAATGCGGGAAAAGAGGCGGCGCGAACGACCATCGACGTGGAGGCCTTCACGCTGTCTTGACCATCGACCGGAACACTCAGCGGCATGGAAACCCACCACCGGAACACGAAAATGCACTACCGGAAGAAGATTTACTTCACGTAAAATGGCGCGTGATGCATGGGAGGCGGCACAGCCCAGGAAGCGCCTTGGCGGGGAACCGCGACAGGAGGCGAGCCTTCAGCAACCGCCTTGTACCGACGGAAATGTCAGAAGCTGTGGCACGCAATCATCATCCATCACATATGATCGCCACGAACACCTTGCCGGACGCGCGATCCGGTTGCGCTCGGCGAGGCTTGATGATTTGTTGCCGCTTCATGGAGTGCAAATGATGCCAGAACCAATCCGCCAAGACGACTACGGGTCGGCAAACCCCTACGACCCGAACGACCTGTCTGCCTTGAATCAGTTCGGCCCGGGCATCGGCGCCAACGACTTCGAGAAATACGCGGTTGCCGTGATCATCGTCTTCGGCGCGCTCATCATCGGCGGCCTGATGGCCGCCTCGCTGGTGTTCGGCCACCGTAACGGCTTCCTGTTCGCCCTCGGTGGCGCCACATCCGCCTGGATTGCGGGCAACGCGCTGCTGCTCGACCGGCCCCGCCTTTACGCACTTTTCGTCGGCATCGCCGCGATCATGCTGATCGCGTCGACCATCACCCTGGTCGTCTGACCCCGAGAGGTAATTAGGCGTTCTACGGGGGAAAATGCGGCGCATTTCCCCCGACATTCGTTAGCCCGCCTTATCGAGCGACCATCAATAGCCCTGCGCCGCTCCGGAAGCCGCACGGCTGTCCATGGCGCCGTTGTAGCGTGCGCCGCCGCCCTTTTCGATCTCCGCCAGGCTCTTTCCGCCGACCAGAATGCCCGCGGCCTGGCCCCAACTCTTTTCGCTGATGTCGAGGTGATAACCCATGCCTGCCAGCAGCTTCAGCGTATCCGGCGACAGCCCGAACCGTTCGACATAGATCGTATCCGGCAGCCATTGGTGATGGATGCGCGGCGCGTCGATCGCCTGCTGGATGTCCATGCCATGGTCGATGACGTTGACGATCGCCTCCAGCGTGATGGTGATGATGCGCGAGCCGCCCGGGCTGCCGATGATCATGAAGGGCTTACCGTTCCTGGTGACGATGGTCGGGCTCATCGAGGACAGCGGCGTCTTCTTCGGCTGGATGGCGTTGGCCTCGCCCTGAACCAGACCGTAGAGATTGGGTACGCCCGGCTTCTGGGTGAAATCGTCCATCTCGTTGTTGAGCAGGATGCCGGTGCCGTCAGCGACGACGCCGGCGCCATAGGAGCCGTTGAGCGTATAGGTTACGGCAACCGCGTTGCCCTCATCGTCGATGATTGAATAGTGGGTGGTTTCCGTCGACTCGCCAAAGCCCTTCGGCATCAGATCCTTCGAGACACCCGCCCGGAACGGATCGATCCTGTCGCGGATCTCCTTGGCATAGCCCTTGTCCAGCAGCTTCGAGACGGGATTGTCGACAAAATCGGGGTCGCCGAGCGCAGAGTTGCGATCGACATAGGCACGGCGCATCGCCTCGACCATGACATGGACGGTCTCGGCCGAGCCGGCGCCGAGATAGGACATCGGATAGCCTTCGATCACGTTTAGGATCTCGCAGATGATAGCGCCGCCGGAACTCGGCGGCGGCGAGGAGACGATCTCGTAGCCGCGATAGGAGCAGGTGACGGGCTTCAGCTCGCGAACGGCATATTGCTCGAAATCTTCCTTGGCGAGGATGCCGCCTTTGGCGCCGCTTGCCCTCACGATGGCGTCGGCAATGGCACCCTTGTAGAAAGCGTCAGGCCCTTTCTCGGAGATCGCCGAGAGCGAGGCGGCTAGGTCCGGCTGAACCAGCTTTTCGCCCATGCCGTAGGGCTTGCCGTCCTTCTTCAGGAAGATGGCGGCTGCGGCGGGATCCTTCGCCAGTCGCGAGGCGCTGTCCGCAAAAGATGCCGCATCACCCTGGTTGAGGACAAAGCCGTCCCTGGCGAAGGCGATTGCCGGCGCGATCAGGTCCTGCCTGGAAAGCGTGCCGTATTTTTCGCGCACCATCTCGAAACCGGCGACCGAGCCCGGCACACCGACCGCGAGATAGCCGTCGAGGCTGGCGCCCTTCACGGGATTGCCGGCCTTGTCGAGATACATGGTCCTGGTGGCGGCGAGCGGCGCGCGTTCGCGAAAATCGATGAAGGTGGTGCGGCCATCCTTCATGCGCACGGTCATGAAGCCGCCGCCGCCGATGTTGCCGGCATTGGGATAGACGACAGCAAGCGCGTAGCCGACGGCGACCGCGGCATCGATGGCGTTACCGCCTCGCTTCAGGACCTCGACGCCGACGTCCGTGGCGAGATGCTGCGCGGTCACCACCATACCGTGCTCGCCCTTGGCCGGAGCTGGCGATGCGGCGAAAGCCGTCGCCGATGATGCCAGGGCGAGAGTAATGGAAAGACTGACCGAGATCAGCGTCCGACGGGTGAGATGCATGGCGGGCTCTCCTGGCGTTGGGTGCCGTAAGAAAGACCGTCGCGGGGCGTTAGTCCAATAACAATTGAATAAAGTGGGCGCTTCGCACGATTCTATTTTCAGGGCAGGCGCCGCCCCTCACCTGCCTGCCGGCATCCTCTCCCCGTATAGTGACGGGGAGAGGGGCACTCTCATCGCCGATTTAGCCAATTGCCGGCGTTGCTTAGAAGGGCACAGGCGTTGCTGCCAGCCGCCTTCTCCCCGTCACCATACAGGAGAAGGTGCAGGCAAGCGGATGAGGGGCGGCGCTGATGTCTGAGGTGATCCTGGCCTCACACAATCCCGCCGCCACCGCCGGCAACAGCCGGCCGCTCCGCCGCGACCTTGGCCCGGTAACCGGCCTCGCGATAGGCGGCAACCGGGTCGGCCGCGCCACCGGTCCTCAGCCGCGCCATGGCAAGGATCGGCTCGACGTCGGTGCGATAGGCCGCCTTCAGCGCCTGCGTCGCCATCAGCGCGTCATTGGCCTCCTGAAAGCCCTCCAGCGCCTTGCGATCGACCAGCAGGGCCTGCGCATAGGCGCGCTGCACCTCGACCGCCGACAGCATCAGGCTTTCGATCGGATCGGTGACGTTATGGCTCTGGTCGAGCATATGCGCGGGGTCGAAGCCCTTGGCCCCGTTGAGCTCGGCATCGACCAGTTCATTGAACACCAGGAACAGCCGGTAGGGATCGATCGAGCCGGCGTCGAGGTCGTCGTCGCCATATTTGGAATCGTTGAAGTGAAAGCCGCCGAGCTTGCCGAACTGGATCAGCCGCGACACGATCATCTCGATGTTGACGTTGGGCGCGTGGTGGCCAAGGTCGACCAGGCAGAAGGCCTTGTCGCCGAGCTCTTTCGCTATGATGTAGTTGGTGCCCCAGTCCTGCACGACCGTCGAATAAAAGGCGGGCTCGTACATCTTGTGCTCGGTGAACAGCCGCCAGTCGTCCGGCAGGCCGGCATAGACCTCGCGCATGGCGTCGAGATAGCGCTCGAAGGCCTTTGCGAAATTCACCTGACCAGGAAAATTCGAGCCGTCGCCGATCCATACCGTCAGCGCCTTGGAGCCGAGCGTCCTGCCGATCTCGATGCATTCGAGATTGTGCTCGACCGCCTGCCGGCGCGTGCCGGCATCGGCATGCGAGAGCGAGCCGAACTTGTAAGAGAGCTTCTGGTCCCGGGCGTCGGAGAAGGTGTTGGAGTTCATGGCGTCGAAGCCGAGGCCGAAGCGCGATGCGGCCTGCTTGAGCCGGTTCGGATCGGCCTTGTCCCAAGGTATGTGCAGCGAGACGGTGGGCGTGGCCTGTGTCAGCTGGCTGATAACGGCGCAGTCCTCGATCTTGTCGAAGATGTCGCGCGGCTCGCCGACCCCGGGAAAGCGGGCGAAGCGCGTGCCACCGGTGCCGACGCCCCAGGAGGGGATCGCGACGCCGAATTTCTCGACCTTGTCGCGGATGGCATCGATGGCGATGCCTCGCCGGTCGAGGCGCTCGCCGAGCGAGGCGTAATCGCGCTCCAGGTCGGCCTTGCGCGCGGCGTTGTGCCTGGCGACGAGGTCCGCGGAAATGATGGTTTCGGACACTGCAATTCCTCCCAATTGTGCAGCTTTACCCTCCCCTTCGTGGGGAGGTTGGCCCGTAGGGCCGGGAGGGGGACCCCCACCCCGGCAGGCATTCCCCGCTTCGCGGCGACTGCTTGCCGACCCTCCCCACAAGGGGAAGGGTAAAAAAGCTAGCGCGTGAAGCTTTGCGCGTTGCCTGCGTCGACGTTGACGATGTTGCCGGTCGACTTGGCGGACATGTCGGAGGCGAAGAAATAGATCGCCTCCGCGATATCCTCCGGGAACACCGAACGCTTCAGCATCGAACGCGAGCGGTAATGCTCCTCGAGATCGTCGGTCGACATCTTGTAGGCCGCCGCGCGCTGCTCCTTCCATTCGCCGGTCCAGATCTTGGAGCCGCGCAAGACGGCGTCGGGATTGACGACGTTGACCCGGATCTGCGCCTCGGCTCCCTCCAGCGCGAGGCAGCGCGCGAGATGAATCTCGGCCGCCTTGGCGGTGCAATAAGCCGAGGCGTTGGGCGACGCGGCGAGCCCGTTCTTGGAGGCGACGAAGACGACATTGCCGCCGATCTTCTGCACGCGGAACAGGCGGAAGGCCTCGCGCGAGACGAGGAAATAGCCCGTCGACAATATGTCCATGTTCTTGTTCCACAGCGCCAGCGACGTCTCCTCGATCGGCGCCGAGGAGGCGAGACCCGCATTGGAAACCAGGATGTCGATGCCGCCGAATTCGACCGCCATATCGGCGAAGCCCGACGCAACCTGATCCTCCGAGGTGACGTCGATGCGCACCGGGCGGATGAAGTCCTTGCCATAGGCCTTCGAGAGCTCGTCATTGGCGTTGGCAAGCGCCGCCTCGTCTATGTCGGCCAGAACCACGCAGGCGCCCTCGCGCAGCAGGCGGTTGGCCGTCGCGCGGCCGATGCCACCGGCGCCGCCGGTGACCAGCGCGATCTGGCCGGCCAGCGACTTCGGCTTCGGCATGCGCTGGAGCTTCAAATCCTCAAGCAGCCAGTATTCGATATCGAAGGCTTCCTGCGCCGGCAGGCCGACATAGGACGAGACTGTCGAGGCGCCGCGCATGACGTTGATGGCGTTGACGTAGAATTCGCCGGAGATGCGGGCGGTAGCCTTGTCGCCGGCGAAGGTGAACATGCCGACGCCGGGCATCAGGTAGACGACGGCGTTGGGATCGCGAATGGCGGGCGAATCCGCATGCTTGCAACTGTCGTAGTAGGCCCGGTAGCCGGCGCGGTACTCGGCGATGTCATCGGCGAGACGGGCGATGACGGCGTCGACATCGGGATTGCCGGGATCGAACTCGATCACCAGCGGCCTGATCTTGGTGCGCAGGAAGTGATCCGGGCAGGACGTGCCGAGAGAGGCGAGCGGGCGCAGATCCTTCGAATTGACGAATTCGAGCACGGCGGGCTGGTCGTCGAAATGGCCGAGCTTGTGGCTCTTCTCGGAGATCAGGCCACGGATCTTCGGCATCAGCCTGGCGGCGATGGCGCGACGCGCGGGAGCGTCCAGGGACTTCACCACCTCGCCGCCGAAGATGGCCTTGCCTTCCGACTTGCGCTCGAACCAGTCAATCGCCTGGTTGATCACCGAGATCGTCGTCTCGTAGCATTCCTTGGGCGTGTCGCCCCAGGTGAAGAGACCATGGCTCTCCAGAACGACGCCCTTGGCGTCGGGATTCTCCTGGCAGAACTTCTCCAGCCACATGCCGAGCTCGAAACCCGGCCGCTTCCACGGCAGCCAGCCGATGGCATCGCCGAAGACCTCCTTTGTGATCGCCCTGGAATCCTTGGCGGCGGCGATCGCGATGATGGCGTCGGGATGCATATGGTCGACGCAGGGCTTGGGCACGAAAGCATGCAGCGGCGTGTCGATCGAGGCCGCGCGCGGGTTGAGGTTGAAGGTGCAATGGGGCAGATAGCTCACCATCTCGTCCTCGTGCTCGACGCCGCGATAAAGCCCTTTCAGGGCGCGCAGCTTGTCCATGTAGAGCGTGGCGAAGCCGTCGAGCTTGATCGAGGCGCTGTCGCCGCCCGATCCCTTCACCCACAGCACCTCGACGTCCTTCCCGCTCAGCGGGTCCTTCTGCCAGACCTTGGACGAGGTGTTGCCGCCACCATAGTTGGTGACGCGCTTGTCGGAGCCGAGCGTGTTCGAGCGATAGACCAGAAGCTCGGGCCCGCTCATCCCTTCGGCCTTCGCGTCATCCCAAAGATTGGCGAGGCGCGAGCCGGAGCGCTTGTCGAGCATAGGTATCCTCCCTTCGGAGCGCGAATGGCGCGCCCCTCTTTTCGTCGGGAATGTCTACGCAAGCGGCATTTTTGTCAATCATAAACGATCAAGATCGATCATATTGCACCGCACAATGAAAATATATGATCGGAAATGATTGACACTGCTCGGTTTCTGGTGCCTGATGCACAGGCAGGGAGGAACCATGCACGAAAAAGAGCGCCACAGGATCATTCTGTCCGCCGTCCAGGAAAAGCCTGTGGTGACGGTGCAGGAACTGGTCGACCTGACGGACTCCTCCGAGGCCACGATCCGGCGCGACATCGCGGCGCTGCATGTCCAGAAGCGCCTGCGCCGCGTGCGTGGCGGCGCCGAAGCCATTTCGCCGCCGCAGTTCATCGGCCTGGCCGGCCGGCCTTTCTCCGTCAACGAGACGATCAACGCATCGCAGAAGCGAGCGATCGCACGGGAGGCGGTCGAGCTTTGCAAGGACGGCGAGCCGATCATCATCAATGGCGGCACCACGACCTTCCAGATGGTGCACTTCCTCAGCGGCCGGCGCATGCCGATCTTCACCAACTCGTTCCCGATCGCCGAGCACCTGCTGAAACATTCGAAGAATACGGTGATGCTGTCGGGCGGCACGATCTACCGCGAGCAGAACATCATCCTGTCGCCCTTCGACAACGACGTGACGCGCAACTTCTATGCGCGCCGCATGTTCATGGGCGCGCAAGGGCTCGGGCCGCTTGGCCTTATGGAAGGCGACCCGCTGCTGATCCAGGCAGAGCAGAAGCTGATCGACCAGGCCGACGAGCTGGTGGTGCTGGTCGATTCCTCGAAATTCCGCATGCGCTCCAGCCTGATCCTGTGCGGGCTTTCACGCATCGCCACCGTGATCACCGACGACGGCATCGAGGATCGCGAAGCCAACATGCTCGAGACTGCCGGCGTGACGCTGATCGTCGCCCGCAGGCCGGCACAGGACAAGGAAGGATCTTCGCTGCAGGCCTGACCAATTCGCGTCCGCAGCGGCGATGGAATGCAACGCTCAAGGGAGGAACAGTCGATGAGCTTTTTGAAGAAATTGCTGGTAACGGCGGCCTTTTCCGCCGCCATGTTCGTGAATGCCGCCTATGCCGAGAACGTCAAGATCGCGCTGGTGGTGAAGTCGCTAGGTAACGGCTTCTTCGATGCCGCCAACAAGGGCGCAGAGGAAGCCGCCAAGGAACTGGGCGATGTCGACGTCATCTACACCGGCCCGACCAAGGCCACCGCCGAAGCGCAGATCGAGGTCATCAACTCGCTGATCGCGCAGAAGGTCAACGCGATCGCCATTTCGGCCAATGATCCCGACGCGCTGGTGCCGGTGCTGAAGAAGGCGATGGAACGCGGCATCACCGTGATCTCGTGGGATTCGGGCGTCGCCAAGGAAGGCCGCCAGCTTCACCTCAACCCGTCCGACACCGGCCTGATCGGCGAGACGATCATCAAGCTCGCCGCCGACTACCTGCCGGAAGGCGGCGACGTCGCGATCCTGTCGGCTTCCTCGACCGCCACCAACCAGAACGCCTGGATCGAAGCGGCCAAGAAGGTGCTGCCGGAGAAGTTCCCGAAGATCAAGCTGGTCGCCACCGTCTATGGCGATGACGACTCGGCCAAGAGCACGGACCAGGCCAAGGGCCTGCTGAAGTCCTACCCGAACCTCAAGGCGATCATCGCGCCGACCACCGTCGGCGTCGTCGCAGCCGCGCAGGTGGTGACGGACGAGAACCTGATCGGCAAGGTCAACGTCACTGGTCTCGCCCTGCCGTCGGAGTTCAAGAAGTTCATCGACAACGGCGCCAGCCAGGCGGTTGCGCTGTGGAATCCGATCGACCTCGGCTATTCCGCTATTTACCTCGCGCATGACCTGGCGGTGAAGAAGGAAGAGGCCAAGCCCGGCGCCACGCTGTCGATCGGCCGCGTCGGGAAGGTGACGCTCGACGACACCAACTCGGCCGCGATGGCTCCGCCCTTCCAGTTCGACAAGACGAACATCGAGAAGTTCTCCAAGATCTACTGATCCGGGGATTCACGCTCGTGCGGCGGGGCACCTGTCCCGCCGCACATACAACGGACCTTCTCTCAGGGCCTGATACGGATATGGACACGACAGCCCAGCGCAAAGCGGAGACGAACGGGCTCACGCCTTCCGGCCCGGCTCCAAGCGCGAACCCGCGTCTGACGCTCTCCGGCATCTCAAAGAGTTTCCCCGGCGTTCGCGCCCTGCACAATGTCAGCCTGTCGCTCTACCCGGGCCAGGTGACCGCCCTGATCGGCGAGAACGGCGCCGGCAAGTCGACGCTGGTCAAGATCATGACCGGCATCTACCAGCCCGACGCCGGCGAGATCAGCATCGACGGGCAGGCCACGGCGCTGCCCAGCGCGCACGCGGCCTTCGGCCACGGCATCACCGCCATCCATCAGGAAACCGTACTGTTCGACGACCTTTCGGTCGCCGAAAACATCTTTCTCGGCCACGCGCCGCGCACCCGCTTCGGCACCATCGACTGGCGTACCATGCGCAAAAACGCGCGCGAGGTGCTGGAGACGATGCGCGCCGGCCATATCGACGCCGACGCGCGGCTGAAGGACCTCGGCATCGCCAACAAGCATCTCGTCGCCGTTGCCCGCGCGATGTCGATCGATGCGCGCATCGTCATTATGGACGAGCCGACGGCGGCGCTTTCGATGAAGGAGATCGAGGAGCTCTTTCTCCTGATCGAATTCCTGAAGAGCGAAGGCAAGGCCGTGCTCTTCATCAGCCACAAGTTCGACGAGATCTACCGCATCGCGGACCGCTATACCGTGTTCCGCGACGGCGAGATGGTGGGCGAAGGCCTGCTCAAGGACGCCGGCCAGAACGAGATCGTGCGCATGATGGTCGGCCGCAACGTCGACCATATCTTCCCGCATCGGGAGCCCAGTATCGGCTCGGCTGTGCTTTCGGTTTCGGGCCTGTCGCATCCGACCGAGTTCGACGATATCGGCTTCGAATTGCGCAAGGGCGAGATCCTCGGCTTCTACGGCCTTGTCGGCGCCGGTCGCAGCGAGGTGATGCAGGCGATATCGGGTATCACGCGCACAGCCAAGGGCACGATTTCCCTGGACGGCAAGACGATCGCGCCGAAATCGGCGGCGGACTCGATCGACGCGGGCATCGTCTATGTGCCGGAAGAGCGCGGCAAGCAGGGCGTGGTCATCGGCCTGCCGATCTTCCAGAATGTCTCGCTGCCGTCGCTGAAGCGAACCTCGAAATCCGGCGTCCTCAAGCTGGCGGAAGAATTCTCGCTCGCCCGCTCCTACACGGAGCGGCTGGACCTGCGCGCGTCCTCGCTCAGCCAGGACGTCGGCACGCTTTCGGGCGGCAACCAGCAGAAGGTCGTGATCGCCAAATGGCTGGCCACGACGCCCAAGGTCATCATCCTCGACGAGCCGACCAAGGGCATCGACATCGGCTCCAAGGCCGCGGTGCACGGCTTCATGGCCGAACTGGTCTCGCAAGGCCTCTCGGTGATCATGGTGTCGTCGGAATTGCCGGAAATCCTCGGCATGTCCGATCGCGTGGTGGTGATGCGCGAGGGTCGCATCGCGGCCACCTACGACAACAAGGGGCTGGACGCCGAGACGCTTGTTCGGACGGCAGCGGGGATCGCGGCATGAAGAGCCTGCTCAAATATCGCGAAATCTGGCTGCTTGCCGGCATCCTCGTGCTGATCGGCCTGATTTCGACGCGCTTCCCGGGTTTCGCCGATCCGGCCAACCTGCGCCAAGTGTTCAACGACACTGCCATACTGATGATCCTGGCGCTCGGCCAGATGGTGGTGATCCTGACGCGCTCGATCGATCTCTCGATGGCCTCCAACCTCTGCTTCACCGGCATGGTGGTGGCGATGCTGAACGCCGCCCACCCGGCGATCCCGATCCCGGTGCTGATCGTCATCGCGCTCGCCGTCGGGCTGGTGCTCGGCGCGATCAACGGCTTGCTGGTCTGGCGCCTGAACATCCCGTCGATCGTGGTGACGCTCGGCACGCTCACCATCTATCGCGGCGCGACCTTCGTCCTGTCCGGCGGCGCCTGGGTCAATGCCGACCGGATGAGCGCCGACTTCATCAACTTCCAGCGCGTCGCCTTTCTCGGCATCCCGGTCCTGTCCTGGATCGCTCTGCTGGTGATCGCCCTGTTCTTCCTGGCGATGACGCGCACGGCGATCGGCCGCTCGATCTACGCCATCGGCGTCAACCCGACAGCGTCGGTCTACGCAGGCATCGATGTCGGCCGCACCAAGTTCGTCGTCTTCTGCATTTCCGGCATGGTCAGCGGGCTTGCCGGCTACCTCTGGATCTCGCGCTATGTGATCGCGTCGGTCGAGGTCGCCAACGGCTACGAGCTCAACATCATCGCCGCCTGCGTCATCGGCGGCATCTCGATCGCCGGCGGCATCGGCTCCGTCGGCGGCGCCGTGCTGGGTTCGCTGTTCCTCGGCATCATCTCCAACGCGCTGCCCGTCATCAACATCTCGCCCTTCTGGCAGATGGCGATCTCGGGCGGCGCCATCATCCTGGCCGTGGTGCTCAACGCGCGCGGCGAACGCCGGCAAGGCCGCATCATCCTCAGAAAGGCCGAAGCGGCATGAGCGACACCCCGGCCCCGCGCCATATTCCAGACCGGCTGGACAAGCCGCTGACCTCCGCGATCTTTTCCTGGGAGGCGCTGCTCGTCGCCGTCGCCGTCGTCATCTTCGTCGTCAACAGCTTCGCCTCGCCCTATTTCCTCGACCCGTGGTCGCTGTCGGACCTGACCTTCAACTTCACCGAAAAGGGGCTGATCGCGCTGGCCATGGCGCTGCTGATCATCTCCGGCGAGATCGACCTGTCGGTGGCGGCCATCGTGGCGCTCGCCTCGACGATGATGGGCATGGCGGTGCAGGCCGGCGCCGGCACACCGGTGCTGGTGGCGATCGGCATCGTGGTCGGCCTCGGCTGCGGCGCCTTCAACGGGCTACTGGTGACCCGCCTCGGCCTGCCCTCCATCGTCGTCACCATCGGCACGATGAGCCTGTTTCGCGGCATCGCCTTCATCATCCTCGGCGACCAGGCCTACAAGGGCTATCCAGAGAGCTTCGCCTTCTTCGGGCAGGGCTATGTCTGGTGGGCCTTCTCGTTCGAGCTCACGCTTTTCCTCGTCGCGGCGCTCATCTACTGGTTCGTGCTGCACCGCACGAGCTTCGGCCGGCGGGTGTTCGCCATCGGCAACAACCCGGTCGCCTGCCAGTTTTCCGGGGTGCGCGTCGACCGCATCAAGTTCATCCTGTTTTGCCTCACCGGCCTGATGTCCGGCGTTGCCTCGGTGCTGATCACCTCGCGTCTGGGCTCGACGCGGCCGTCGATCGCGCAGGGCTACGAGCTCGAGGCCATCACCATGGTGGTGCTGGGCGGCGTCTCGATCCTCGGCGGCGCCGGCAGCATCCTGGGTGTCGTGCTTGCCGCTTTCATCATGGGATTGGTGACGTTCGGCCTCGGCCTGCTCAACGTGCCGGGCATCGTCATGTCGATCTTCATCGGCCTGCTGCTGATCATCGTCATCGCGCTGCCGATCGTCTGGCGGCGGCTGCGCGAGGGGCGCTTCGCCTGATGGAAAAATACGCCTTCAAGATGAAGCTCAATCCCGGCATGAAAGCCGAGTACAAGTGCCGGCATGACGAGATCTGGCCCGAACTGGTCGCCCTGCTCAAGCAGGCTGGCGTCTCCGACTACTCGATCCATCTCGACGAGGAGACCAACATCCTGTTCGGCGTGCTGTGGCGCAACGACGACCACGGCATGGCCGATCTTCCGAAGCACCCGGTGATGCGGCGCTGGTGGGCTGCAATGGCCGACGTGATGGAAACCAGAGCCGATAACGAGCCAGTGGCGGTGCCACTGGAAACAATGTTCCATATGGCATGATCCGACGCGTCGCCGTCATCGATATCGGCAAGACCAACGCCAAGGTTGCACTGGTCGACCTGGACGGCATGGCCGAGACCGCGCTGCGCCGCACGGCCAATACCGTCGCCATGGACGGCCCCTACCCGCATCACGACGTCGAGCGCCTGTGGGCCTTTATTCTCGACAGCCTCGCCGACCTGCACCGCGAACAGCCGATCGATGCCATCTCCATCACCACCCATGGCGCGACGGCGGTGCTGGTTGATGCCTCGGGCAGATTGGCGCTGCCCGTGATCGACTACGAGTTTTCAGGAATCGACGAGCTCACGCAGGCATATGATGCCGCGCGGCCGCCTTTCGCCGAGACCGGCACGCCGCGTCTGCCCGCCGGCCTGAACATCGGCGCCCAGCTGTTCTTCCAGCAGAAACGCTTTCCGGTCGAGTTCAGCCACACGGCCGCGATCCTGATGTATCCGCAATACTGGGCGCTGCGGCTGACCGGCGTCGCGGCCAACGAGGTGACCTCGCTCGGCTGCCATACCGATCTCTGGAACCCGTGGCGGGCCGACTATTCCTCGCTGGTCGACAGCATGGGCTGGCGCGGGCTGATGGCGCCCGTCCGGCCCGCGAAGGATCGCCTCGGGCCGATCCTTCCGGCAATTGCGCAACGGACCGGGCTCGCCCCGCGGACGCCTGTCTTTTGCGGCCTTCACGATTCCAACGCGTCCCTGCTGCCGCATCTCCTGTCGGACTCACCGCCCTTCTGCGTCGTTTCGACCGGAACCTGGGTGGTGTCGATGGCCGTCGGCGGCCGCAAGGTCGACCTCGACCCCGCGCGCGACACGCTGGTCAACGTCAACGGCCTCGGCGATCCCGTGCCTTCCGCGCGCTTCATGGGCGGGCGCGAATTCTCCCAGCTCGCCGACAGCCTGCCGGCGAACTGGAGCGAGAAGGATGTGGCGGCGGTGCTGTCGCGAAAATCGCTCCTCCTGCCTTCCATGCAGCAGGGATCCGGACCGTTCCCGCACAGCACGGCGCGATGGGTCGATGCCGAGGGCCTGGGTCCCGGGCAGCGCTTCGCCGTCATCTCGTTCTATCTGGCGCTGATGACCGCGACCTGCCTGGACCTCATCGGCGGCGACGGCCCGACGACGGTAGAGGGGCCTTTCGCCCGGAACCCGCTTTTCATCCGCATGCTGGCGGCGGCGACGGGACGACCGGCCATTGCGTCGGAAACGTCGACCGGCACCAGTATCGGCGCGGCGTTGCTGGCGTTCGACGGCGTCAAGGCAACGAGCAAGGGCGAGCGGACCGAACCGCCGCCCGAGCGCGCCTGGGGCGAATACGCAAGGGCGTGGCGGCAAGCCATCGAGACTTAGTCCACGCGGTGATGTGACAGGCTGGCGCTGCGCCTTGTCAGCGCGCCGTCCCGTAAAGCAAACCCTGCGTGTCGATCTCCGGCTTGCGGCCGGCGACGATGTCGGCGAGCAATTTGCCGGACCCGCAGGAGATCGTCCAGCCGAGATGCCCGTGCCCGGTGTCGAGGTAGAGGTTGCGATAGCGCGCGCGGCCGATGACCGGCACCGAACTCGGCATCATCGGCCTCAGCCCCGCCCAGAGCTCCGCCTTGCTCTCGTCGAAAGCGCCCGGGAACAGATCCTTACCGGTCCTGAACATGGCAGCGAAGTCGCGGGGGCGGAAGGTGCGGTCGAAGCCGGTGAATTCGGCGGTCGAGGCCAGCCTGATGCGGTTGCCGAGCCTGGAATAGGCGATGAGCTGGTCCTCGTCGGCGCCGCCCATCGTCGGCCCCTTGCTCTCGTCCTCCAGCGGAATGGTCGCGGTGTAGCCCTTCACGGGATAGACGGGCAGGTCGACGCCGTAGCGGCGGCCGAGCAGGCCGCTTTCCGGGCCCAGGGAAATGACGATGGCATCGCCGGCGACGGGACCGGCCGAGGTCATGACGGCCCGAACCCGGTCGCCCTCGATGTCGAGACCCTGCACGGTGGTGCCGAACAGGAATTCGACGCCGAGCTTTTCGGTGCAGTAGGCCGACAGTCTTTCCGTGAACTGGCGGGAATCGCCTGTCTGGTCGATGGGCGAATAGACGCCGCCCGCGATCTTGTCCCTGGCGCCGGCAAGCCCCGGCTCGAGCTCGACCAGCCGGTCGCGGCCGACGATCTCGATCGGCAGGCCAAGCTCGGCCAGGAAGCGGTAATTGTCCGTTCCGGTATCCAGGCTTTGCTGAGAGCGGAAGAAATAGAGGATGCCTCTCTTGCGCTCGTCATAGCCGACACCGGTGTCGGCCGAGAGCGCGTTGATGCACTCGCGCGCGTAAAGCGCCAGCCGCAGCTTGACCCGGCTGTTGGCGCGCAGGCGCTCCTGCGTGCACTGGCGCAGGAAACGCATGCTCCAGGCGAAGAAGTAGGGATCGAGGCGCAGCCGCACCTTGATGCCGAGATCGTGGTTGAAGATCCCGCGCAGGAAGGTCTTCAGCGCCGACGGCGAGGCCCAGGCCGTGGCGTCGCCGGGTGAGACCAGGCCGGCATTCGAGTAGCTGGTGCCCCGCGCCGCCATCGGGTGGCGCTCGATCACCGTCACCTCGTGACCGTCTTTAGCCAGATAGTAGGCGGCCGCCGTGCCAACCACACCGGCGCCGAGAACCAGGACCTTCATGCCTTCCCCTCATCACGGCGTGCGCCTCGGCGCATCGCTGAATGAGCCTCAATACCGCGTCAGGACGCCCCGGACGAGCCCTTGGCCCAACAGGTCAGCTTCTGGCGGAATTCTTGCCGGTCAGTATCCGCTCCCAGGCCAGCGCGTCGGTGACGATCAGGTCGAGATCGTCGCGCCGCGGCGTCCAGCCGAGTTCCCTTCGGGCAAGCTCGGAATTGGCCACCACGGCGGCGGCGTCGCCCGGACGGCGATCGCCCATCCGGACATCGAAGTCGTGGCCGAAGGCGCGGCGCACGCTGTCGATCACCTCCAGCACGGAATAGCCGTGGCTGTAGCCGCAATTGGCGACGAGGCTGCCGCCGCCGCCGCGCAGCCGCTGCAGCGCCAGCCGGTGCGCGGCGGCGAGATCGCTGACGTGGATATAGTCGCGCATGCAGGTGCCGTCCGGCGTCGGATAATCGGTGCCGAAGACCTGCATGAAGGGCCGCTTGCCCAGCGCCGTCTCGCAGGCAACCTTGATCAGGTGCGTGGCGCCCGGGGTCGACTGGCCGGTGCGGCCACGGGGGTCGGCGCCGGCGACGTTGAAGTAGCGCAGGGCCGTATAACGCAGCGGGTGCGCGACGGCGGCGTCGCGCAGCATCCATTCGCTCATCAGCTTGGACAGGCCGTAGGGCGATTCCGGCGCGAGGCGGGCATCCTCGCGCACCGGCTCCAGCCCGGCGCCGCCATAGACGGCGGCCGTCGAGGAGAAGATGAAATGCGGCACGCCCTCGCGAACGGCGGTCTCGATCAGCGTGCGCGTCTTGCAGGTGTTGTTCTCGTAGTAGCCGAGCGGATCGGTCACCGATTCGGGGACGACGATCGAGCCGGCGAAGTGGATGATGGCGTCGACGCCATTGTCCCGGATGATCTGGCCAACCAATTCCCGATCTGCGACGTCACCGACGACGAGTTTCGCCTCGGGTGCCACGGCCCATTCGAATCCGGTCGAAAGCCGATCGAGGACGACGACACTTTCGCCCGCGTCCAGCAACTCCCAGACCATATGGCTGCCGATATAGCCGGCACCGCCCGTCACCAGAACCGCCATGCAACTCCTCGCTGATCAAGATTTATCGGAAACTGTCTCAACGGCCGCCTACTGGCAGGCGCCGCCCAAGCCTACTACCCTGCTCGTTACCGTTTCCTGTGACATTTGGCATCGTCCTGAAACAAAGTTGATCCACATCAAGGAAATAAGCCGCCAATCGTGTTCGTTAGGGCAGTCTCTGGGCGTGGCATTTTGACCGGAACGGTCTGGTGGACGCCGAATGGGGCAATGATTATGATCCGGCGCAAAATTGGGAAGTCGACATGAATTATCAGCGGTTCTTCGAGGAAGCGATCGATCAGCTCCACGCGGAGCGCCGATACCGCGTTTTCGCCGACCTCGAGCGCATTGCCGGCAAGTTTCCGCGTGCCATCTGGCGTTCCAACGGCCGCGCCGAGGAGATCACCGTCTGGTGCTCCAACGACTATCTCGGCATGGGCCAGCACCCCGACGTGATCGCCGCCTTCCAGAATGCGGCCAGCCGCATGGGCTCCGGCGCCGGTGGCACGCGCAACATCTCCGGCACCTCGAACCCGCTGGTCGAGCTCGAACATGAACTGGCCGACCTGCACGGCAAGGAAGCGGCGTTGGTCTTCACCTCCGGCTTCGTCTCCAACGAGGCGTCGATCTCGACGATCGCGCGGCTGCTGCCGAACTGCCTGATCATCTCGGACGAATTGAACCATGCCTCGATGATCGAGGGCGTTCGCCGCTCGGGCGCCGAGAAGAAGATCTTCCGCCACAACGACGTTGCGCATCTGGAAAGCCTGCTGCAGGCGGCCGGCCGCGAGCGCGCCAAGCTGATCGTCTTCGAAAGCGTCTATTCGATGGACGGCGACATCGCGCCGATCAAGCAGATCGTCGAGCTCGCCGAACGCTACAACGCCATGACCTATATCGACGAGGTCCACGCCGTCGGCATGTACGGACCGCGCGGCGGCGGCATCACCGAGCGCGAGGGACTGGCCGGGCGCATCGACATCATCGAGGGCACGCTGGCCAAGGCCTTCGGCACGCTGGGCGGTTACATCACCGGCACCAGCGCGGTGATCGACGCGGTGCGCTCCTACGCGCCGGGCTTCATCTTCACCACCGCCTTGCCGCCGGCGATCGCCGCGGCGTCGACCACCTCGATCCGTCACCTCAAGCGCTCGCAGGCCGAGCGCGACGCCCAGCAGCAGCAGGCGGCCCGGACCAAGCACATCCTGGCTTCCGCCGGCTTGCCGGTGATGGAATCAGCCACCCATATCGTGCCGGTTCTGGTCGGCGATCCCGAGCTGTGCAAGATGGCCAGCGACCGCCTGCTCGGCGTCCATGGCATCTACATCCAGCCGATCAACTATCCGACGGTGCCGCGCGGCACCGAACGGCTGCGCATCACGCCGACGCCTTTCCACTCCGATGCATTGATCGCGGAACTGCAGGACGCCCTGGTCGAGACCTGGGACGCGCTGGGCATCCCCTATGCCTCGGCCGGCAAGCCGGCCGTCACCCAGAGCGACCGCATCATACCGCTGCTGGTGCCGAAGTCCGGCGGCTGAAGGGCGGCGGCCAGCTCCGCATCTTCAAGCAAATGAAAATGGGCGTGGCCTCCGGCCGCGCCCATCATTTTTTCGCCACCCATACACAGAGGCGTAGATATCAACGCGGCCGGCCCGATCCACGGGCCGCCGCGTCGCGCTGGTCAGGCGACCGGCCGCACCCAGCCATGCGTGTCGGCAGCCGTGCCGCGCTGGATGCCGAGAAGCTGGGCGCGCAGGCGTGCCGTCACTTCGCCATCGCCGCTGTTGCCGATGGCGAAGGAGCCGTCGGCAAAGCGCACGGTGCCGATGCCGGCAATGACCGCCGCCGTGCCGCAGGCGAAGGCCTCGCGCAGCTTGCCGCTCTCGGCGTCCTTGCGCCACTGTTCGAAGGAATAGGGCCGCTCCTCGACGCGCAGGCCGGCCTCGCGAGCCAGCGTCAGGATGGAGCCGCGGGTGATGCCAGGCAGGATGGTGCCACCCAGCGGCGGCGTGACGAGGCTGCCGTCATCCATGACGAAGCAGACGTTCATGCCGCCGAGTTCTTCCACCCAGCGATGCTCGGCCGCGTCGAGGAAAACCACCTGGTCGCATCCATTACGGGTCGCCTCGGCCTGCGCGATCAGGCTTGCGGCGTAGTTGCCGCCGCATTTGGCGGCGCCGGTGCCACCGGGCGCGGCGCGGGTGTAATCGCTGGAAACCCAGACCGAAACCGCCTTGTAGCCGCCCTTGAAATAGGCGCCGACCGGCGACGCGATGACGCAGAAGATGTACTCCGATGCCGGCCTGACACCGAGGAACGACTCGCTGGCGAACATGAAGGGCCGCAGATAGAGGCTGCCATCATCATGCGGCACCCAGTCGGCATCCTTGCGCACGAGGGTGCGGACCGCGTCCAGGAAGAGTTCCTCCGGCACCGCCGGCATCGCCATCCTTTCAGCGGACTGCGCCATGCGCCGCGCATTTTCCTCGGGGCGGAACAGCGCGATGCCCTGCGCGGTCCTGTAGGCCTTCATGCCCTCGAAGATTTCCTGGGCGTAGTGCAGCACCGAGGCGGCCGGATCGATCGCGAACGGCGCCCGCGCCCTGAGCTCGGCATCGTGCCAGCCGTTCTCGGCGTTCCACTTCACCGTCACCATGTGGTCGCTGAAGACCTTGCCGAAGCCGGGGTTCTGCATCAGCGCCTGGCGTTTGTCCGGCGGCGTCGGCGAGGCGTGGGGGATCGACCTAATGGGCAGCGTGGTTGTCATCAATGCTTCCTGACGTAAAGAACGGAATTGGTAGGGATATTTGCGCGAAATCGCGCGGATCCGGCAAGCGCAAACTACATGCGACGCATCCAGTCGGCAATGCGGGTCGCGGCTTCCTCGATCTGGTCGAGGCGGCGATGGAAGCACAGCCGGAAGAACCCCTCCCCGCCCGGGCCGAACGCCGTGCCGGGGGCCAGTCCGACATTGGCGCGGTCGACGATGTCGAAGGCGGCGGCGTGGGAATCGGTGATGCCGTCGATGGCGAAGAACAGGTAGAAGGCCCCTTGCGGCACGGTGAAGCGGGCGCGGCCGGTTTCGCCGAGGATGCGGCAGACCAGGTCGCGCGCTGTTCGTGCCCTCTCGACCTGCCCGGCGATGAAGTCGTCGCCCTCGTCGAGGGCCGCGACGGCGCCGCGCTGCATGAACTGGGCGACGCCCGAGGTCGAATACTGGATCAGGTTCTCGAACACCTGTTGCAGCTCCGGATGCGTCTTGACCCAACCCACGCGCCAGCCGGTCATCGCCCAGTTCTTGGAGAAGCTGTTGACGAAGAGGATGCGGTCCTCCGGCGACGCCACGTCGAGGAAGGAGGGCGCTCGGCCATGGCCATAGTGGAACAGCGAGTAGATCTCGTCGGCGACGAGCCACAGATTCCTGGCCCGCGCGAGTTCGAGGATCGCCCGCAGGGTTTCCCGGTCGGCGGTCCAGCCGGTCGGGTTGGACGGCGTGTTGATGAACAGCGCCTTGGTGCGCGGCGTGATCGCGGCGGCGATCTTCTCGACGTCGCAGGACCAGCCATTGCTCGACTGGTCGAGCACGACCGGCACGGGAATGGCGCCGGCGACCCCGGCGGCGGCGGCGAAATTCGGCCAGGCCGGCGACAGGTAGATCACCTCGTCGCCCTTGCCGGCGAGCGCATCCAGCGCGAGCTGGATGGCGTGCATGCCGGACCCGGTGGCGATGAATTCTTCCGGCGCGAAGGTCTTGCCGAAATGCCTGGCGTAGTAGCGGGCAAGCGCCTGCCTGAGTTCGGGTATGCCCCTTTGCCAGGTGTAGAAGGTTTCACCGGCGGCGAGCGCGCGCGACGCGGCATCGGTGATGAAGGCCGGTGTCGGCAGGTCACCCTCGCCGGCCCAGAGCGGGATCATGCCGTCGCGCCCACGGCCGTGGTTCATGACGGCGACGATGCCGCTTTCCGGCGCCTCGCGCGCTTCGGCGCGCAACGTGTCTATCAGGGTCATGGCAGTCCAGTATTCCTAAGACATGGTCCCGGAAAGTCGCGGGACCACAATTCAAGGCAAGGCCTGGGGCGAGACGGCGCTTCGGCGAAACGCCCGCTCGCTCCAAGGATTGGCAGCTCTTTATCAGATGCAAAAAAGGAAAACCCCGGCCGCAAGCGACCGGGGTTTTGGTCCAGGGACCGGCTCCTGTCTACTTTTTCGCGAGCAGGTCGCGGATTTCGGTGAGCAGCGCAACATCGGCCGGCGGCGCGGCCGGGGCCGGGGCCGGCTTCTGGTTCTCAAGGCGCCGGCGCAGATTGTTCACGGCCTTGACCATGAGGAAGATGATGAAGGCCATGATCAGGAAATTGATGACCTGCGTGACGAAGCTGCCATAGGCGAAGACCGCGCCCTGCTTGCGCGCATCGACCAGGTTGGTGGCCGTCACATTGTGCGAAAGACCGATGAAGTAGTTGGAGAAATCAACGCCACCCAGCGCACCGATGAACGGCATGATGATATCGTCGACCAGCGACGTGACGATCCTGCCGAAGGCAGCGCCAATGATGACGCCGACGGCCAAGTCCATCACATTGCCCTTGGAGATGAACTCCTGGAATTCTTTCAGCATTCGACCCTCCTTGCCATAACCAGCCGTCCTGCCGTTCCCAACCTCTGCGGCATCGACCCGCGGCCAACATAACAAAAACCTGCGGTTGCAAAACGGGAAAAAAGACGAAGCCACCGCTTTGTGCAGAGGTGGGATGGCGCGTCCACGGCATGCGCCGAAAGCCGCGATGGACTCAGCCCCCTAGCTGTGATTGCGTCGGCGCAGGGAGGAAATGCGGACCGTGCAGGGCTGGTTCATCGTCATCATCGCGATCGCCTATGTGACGCTGCTGTTCGCCATCGCCAGCCTGGGTGACCGTCGCTCGGCTTCATCGGCGGGGCCCGGCCGCTCGCGACCGTTCATCTATGCGCTCAGCCTGGCCATCTACTGCACGTCATGGACCTTCTTCGGCTCGGTCGGACTGTCGTCCGAACGCGGGCTGGAATTCCTCGGTATCTACACAGGCCCGGTGCTGATGTTCGTCTTCGGCTTCCCGCTGCTCAACCGCATCGTCAGGCTGGCCAAGAGCGAGAAGATCACCTCGATCGCCGATTTCCTCGGGGCGCGCTATGGCAAGAGCTTCAGCGTCGCCGCGATCGCGACCCTCATCGCCACCATCGGCGCTGTGCCGTACATCGCCCTGCAGCTGAAGGCGATCTCCGGATCGGTCAGCCTGATGGTCGAGCACTATACCGGCTCGCCGCCCTCCTTCGATCCCTTCGTCAGTGATATCTCGCTGGTCGTCGCCATGCTGCTGGCGCTGTTTGCCGTGCTGTTCGGCACACGCCACGCCGACGCCACCGAGCATCAGGACGGGCTGGTTCTGGCGGTGGCGGTGGAGACCGTGGTCAAGCTTGCCGCCTTCCTGGCCATCGGCCTGATGGTGACTTTCCTGATCTTCAGCGGTCCCGGTGACATGTTCAGCAAACTGGCCGCCAACAGCCAGGTCCGCCAGGCCATGGGCTACTCGACATCGCTCGCCACCTGGCTGGTGTTGACCTGTCTCAGCGGCTTCGCCGTCATCCTGCTGCCGCGCCAGTTCTACGTCACCATCGTCGAGAACCGTGGCGTCGCGGAACTGCGCACCGCGACCTGGGTGTTCCCGCTCTATCTGGTGGCGATCAACCTCTTCGTGCTGCCGATCGCGTTTGCCGGCCTTTCGCTGGTCGGCACGAAGACCAGCAGCGACCTCTACGTGCTGTCGCTGCCGCTGTTCTCCGGCCACGACCTGCTGGCCATGGCCGCCTTCATCGGCGGCCTGTCGGCGGCAACGGCGATGGTCATCGTCGAGAGCGTGGCGCTGTCGATCATGATCTCCAACGACCTCGTCATCCCGCTCTTCGTGCGCCGCGTGCTCAAGACGTCCGCCGGCGAGGACTGGTCGACGCTGATCCTCAACGTGCGGCGCGCGGCGATCTTCATCATGCTGTTCATCGCCTTCCTCTACTATCGCGGCAGCACTGACAGCGCCCGCCTGTCGTCGATCGGCCTGATGTCGTTCGCCGCGATCGCCCAGTTCGCGCCGGCGCTGATCGGCGGGCTGATCTGGCGCGGCGCCAACGGCCGCGGCGCCACGCTCGGCATGGTGACGGGCATTGTCGTGTGGGGCTACACGCTGCTGCTGCCCTCGTTCCTGGCGCCCGACACTGACATCCTCGTCCATGGCTTGTTCGGCTTCGAGGCGCTGCGCCCGCAGGCGCTGTTCGGCACTGTCGCCGAGCCGCTCAACCACGGCGTGCTGTGGAGCCTGTCGGTGAACGCGCTGTTCTTCGTGCTGGGTTCGCTGTCGCGGGCATCTGTGCCCCTGGAACGCATCCAGGCCTCGATCTTCGTGCCGCGCGAACCGGTTCCGATGCCGAGCCTGCGGCGCTTCCGTACCGCCATCACCGTCAACGACCTGAAGGACACCATCGCGCGGTATCTCGGCGTCGAGCGCACCGAACGCTCGTTCCAGTCGTTCGAAAAGGCGGGCGGCCTCGCGCTGCACGGCAACGAACAGGCCGGCATGGACGTGATCCGCTTCTCCGAGCAGTTGCTGGCCAGCGCCGTGGGCTCGTCTTCGGCGCGGCTGATCCTGTCGCTGCTGTTCCGGCGCCACGACCGTGAATCCCGGGATGCCTTCCGCCTGCTCGACGACGCCACCGAAGCCCTGCAGCACAATCGCGACCTGCTGCAGATCGCACTCGACCAGATGGAACAGGGCATCACCGTCTTCGACCGCGATTTCCGGCTGATCTGCTGGAACCGGCAATACCGGGCGCTGTTCGACCTGCCTGACGAGATGGGCCAGGTGGGCGTGTCGCTCGATCGCATCCTGCACCACCTCGCCGAGCGCGGCGACATTCCGGCCGACCAGCGCGTGGCCATGCTTGACCGGCTGACCAGCTTCGTCAGCCCGTGGCAGATGGAGCTGAAGACCAGCGGCCGCATCCTGGAGCTTCGCTCCAATCCGATGCCGGATGGCGGCATCGTCGCCACCTACGCCGACATCTCCGGCCGCGTCGAGCAGGACCGGGCGCTGAAACGGGCCAACGAGACGCTGGAGCAGCGTGTGAAAAGCCGCACCGCCGAGCTCACCCGGGTCAATGAAGAGCTGGCGCAGGCGCAGATGCTGGCCGAGGAGGCCAATCTCGGCAAGACGCGGTTCCTGGCGGCCGCGGGCCATGACATCCTGCAGCCGCTCAACGCCGCTCGACTCTATTGCGCCTCGCTGATCGAGAAGGCCGGTAAGGGTCCGGCCGGCAAGGCGGCGATCAACATCGAATCCTCGCTGGAATCGGTCGAAACCATTCTCGGCGCCGTGCTCGACATCTCCCGGCTCGACGCCGGCGCGATGAAGCCGGAGGACACCACGTTCAGTCTGGACCGGCTGCTGCTGCAGATCGGCAACGACTTCCGGCCGCTCGCCGCCGAGAAGCGGCTCGGTCTCACGATCATGGCGTCGTCGGTCAATGTGACGACGGACCGCAACCTGCTGCGACGCCTGATCCAGAACCTGGTTTCCAACGCCATCAAGTATACGCGCCAGGGTCGCATCCTCGTCGGCGCGCGCCGGCGCGGCGAACTGGTCGAGATCCAGGTGCTCGACACCGGCATCGGCATCGCGGGAGACGAGCTGAACACGGTGTTTCGCGAGTTCACGCGACTGGACGAAGGCGCGCGCGAGGCCGAGGGGCTCGGCCTCGGCCTCTCCATCGTCGACCGCATCGCCCGTGTGCTGCGCCTGGAGATCCGGATCTTCTCGACACCGGGCAAGGGCACGCGCTTTTCCGTCCTGCTGCCGATCGCCGCCGAAGCGCCGCGCCGCGAGGTCGAGGCGCGGCCACCCGCGCGGTCGGCAACCTCGCTGTCGGGCCTGAACGTGCTTTGCATCGACAATGACGAGCGCATCCTCGAAGGCATGCGGCTGCTGCTCGAGGGCTGGGGGTGCAAGGTGGCGACGCTATCGGGCTCGCGCGACCTCGACGCCAGGGTCGTCACGCGGCCGGACATCATCCTCGCCGACTATCATCTCGACGACGAGACGGGGCTCGACCTGATCGTCCGGCTACGGGCGCGCCATGGCGAGGACATTCCGGCGGTGCTGGTCACCGCCGACCGCTCCGGCGAAGTGCGCGCCGCCGCGACCCGGCTCGACGTTCCCGTGATCAACAAGCCGCTCAAGCCGGCGGCATTGCGTTCGGCGATGGCACGGGTGCGACCGCTGGCGCCGGCGGCGCAGTAATACAAGGGCCGTCGGTGGCCTTCCCCACCCTATGCCAACGCCTTCGAAATGTCGTTCGCGGTCTGGATGACGAGCGGCGCAAGTCCTTCAAGGCGCATGTCCGGCATGCGCTCGGCCGGGCCCGATACGCTGACCGAGGCAAACACCCTGCCGGCCGCGTCCCTGATGGGCGCGCCTATGCAGCGAAGGCCGACCTGGTTCTCCTCGTTGTCGATCGCGAAGCCCCGAGCCCGAACAAGCGCCAGTTCGTCGAGGAGTTCGCCGAGATCGGTGATGGTGTTGGGCGTATAGCGCTTGAGGCCTTCTTCCTGTGCAATCCGGCGCACCAGCACGTCGTCCTGAAAGGCGAGGAATGCCTTGCCGACGCTGGTGCAATAGGTCGGAGCAGCCTCGATCGTGGTCAATGTGGTGAGCCGCGAAGTACCCATCTCCTCGCGTTCGACGCAGACCATCTGGCTGCCGTCGAACATGTGGAAATGGATGACCTCGCCGGTAAAGAGCTGCAGCTTGGCGATGTGAGGATGCGCCCGCCGCGGCGTGTCCAGGCTCGCCAGCACGCTGCTGCCATAATAGAACATCTTCAAGCCGAGCCTGTAGCTCTGGCGGCGCCCGTCCTGATCGAGCATCCCGACTTCCCGCAGCGAGGCGACGATGCGATGGACGGTGGTACGAGGCAGGCCCGTGGCCTCCGATATCTCGCCCACCGTCAGCGTGGGATGCAACCGCGTGAAACAGTCGAGCACCACCGACATCTTGCGCAGTGACTTCGCCCCGGAATCGCGACTCTCGCGAGCCGATTCCTCGATCCCGTCGGCGGATTCAATGTGAGGCGCCGTGACGACTTCGGCCTGGCCCATGGTTTTCCTTTCCATATCGCTCATTGCCTCGACGTTATCTTGCGCACACGCGCCTCGAGGCGCCGCGCCACCATTTCGAGACCGAAACATAGGACGAAATAGGCGGCCGCGACGATTGTGAAAACAACGAAGGGCTCATTGGTCCTGATGACGACTTCCCGACCCAGCCGCGTGAGCTCGCTGATTCCCACCACGGAAACCAGCGAGGTATCCTTCACCATCAGGATCGATTGACCAAGAAGCGATGGGATAATCGCCATCAGCGTCTGTGGCAGCACGATATCCCTGAGCCGTTGAGTGATGGTGAAGCCAAGCGCGACGGCGGCTTCGTTCTGTCCCTTGTCGAAGCCGAGCAGCCCGCCCCGGATGATCTCGGTCATATACGCGCCATGGCTCAGCGCGAGCGCGATGATCGCCGTCGTGACCGGCCCGATGTCGATGCCGTAGTAAGGCAGGCCGTAATAGACCAGGAAGATGAACATCAGGAAGGGAACACTGCGGAAGATGTAGACGTAAATTCCCGCAACGATGCGCAGCAGCCTGGATTTCGAGGCGCCCATCAGGCCGCCGACGATGCCCAGGGCGAGCGCCGGAAAGAAAGCCGAGACCATCAGCACGATGACGATCGGCATCCCCGACAGGATGAGCGTGGCGGCGTCGTAGATCAGCGAAAGGAGAGCCATGCTCAAACCCTCCGGTGCCGGGAAAAGCCGGCACGGCGCTCGTACAGATCGACGAGCAGGTTGAGCACGGCGCAAATGACGACGTAGATCACGCAGCTCACCAGGTAGGCCTCCAGGAACTGGTAGGTCTCGTTGCCGACGTCATCGGCCGCCTTGGTGATCTCGAGGACCGCGATGGTGTAGAGAAGCGAGGTGTCCTTGATCAGCTGGACAAACTGGCCGGTGACGGCGGGCAGGACCGTGGGCGCGGCCTGCGGGACCAGCACGCGCCCCAGCAGGACGCGGCGGTTGAGGCCCAGCGCCATGGCCGCCTCCGTCTGTCCCTGCGGGATGGCAGCCAATCCCCCACGCGTGATCTCGGCGATATAGGCGCCCGAGTTGAAGGTGAGCGCGACGACCCCGGTCGCGAAGGCGGAAAGCGTGACGCCGAGCGCCGGCAAGCCGAAATAGATGAAATAGACCTGCACAAGCATCGGCGTGTTGCGCACGATCGAAATGTAAATGGCGACGACGCGTCCCGCGGCGCCGGTCGAGGAGAAACGGACGACGCCGGCGAAGACACCGACGAAAAGGGACAACACCAGGCCGAAGGCGGCCGCCATCAGCGCGTTGCCCAGCCCACGCATATAGACGTCACGATATTGCCAGAAGAGGTCATAGGCTGTGGCGAACATCACTGACCTCAGTGGTGGAGTATCTGGTCGAGGAAGACGCGCGTGCGCGCCTCCCTTGGATTGGCGAAGAACGCGGCGGGCGGCGCGCGTTCGACCACCTGACCTGCCTCCATGAAGAGGATTTCGGTGGCGAGCTCGCGGGCAAAGCCCATCTCGTGGGTCACCACGATCATCGTCATGCCGCCAGCGGCGAGGCCGCGCATGACCTGCAGGACCTCGCCCACCATTTCCGGATCGAGCGCGGAGGTGGGCTCGTCGAACAGCAGCAGTTCCGGGTCCATCGCCAGCGCCCGGCATATGGCGACGCGCTGCTGCTGGCCGCCGGAAAGCCTGACCGGGTAGCTGTCGGCCTTGTCGGCCAGGCCGACGCGATCAAGCAGCGCCCGGGCGCGCTCGGCGGCCTCGCGCCGGCTTTTGCCAAGCACCCGCCTCTGCGGCAGCGCGATGTTGTCGAGGACGCTTAGGTGCTGGAAAAGATTGAAGCGCTGGAAGACCATGCCAATGCGACGGTAGAGCTCCCGACCATGCAGACCGGCGAGATCGCGCCCTTCGATCGACATCGAACCGCTGGTAAGCGGGCCGGCGAGACGGTTGATGCTGCGGATCAGCGTGCTCTTTCCCGACCCGGAAGGGCCGCATACGACCAACACGTCTCCCTTGCCGAATTCGAACGAAACGTCGCGCAGCGCATGGAAGCCGCCGAAGTGGAAATTGACGTCTTTCGCCTCGAAGAATGTCATTCGGTCACCGTGGATGGAGAGATGCCTGGCACTGCAGCGTGTCCGGCGTTGCTGGCGCGACCCGCTGGGGAAGGTCAAGAAGATCACGCGCCAGGTCAGGGCGCCGGCGCGTCCCCAGGATATTGTTGAGGACGCGCCGCACCGTCGCCATGCTACTCCAGGGTCGCGCGCGTTCCCTTGCCGCTTTCCGGCACATAGGCCGAAATGCCGAGCTGCTCGACCAGCTTCTTGCGTTCCTCGGAGACGCCGTTGTTCTTCTCGAGGAAATCCTTCTTCCAGGCCTCGCCGTCGACCCAGTAGGCGCGCAGCGCCTCGAGCTTGCCGTTCGCCTTGATCTCGGCGAGGAGCTTGTCGAGGTAGGCCTGTGCCCCGGTATCGTCCTTGCGCACGGCGAAGGCCCAATTATCCGAGCTGATGAGCTCGCGCGGCTTCTTCAGCGACACGAAGCCATATTCGCGCTGCACCACGCCGAGCACCGCCAGGTCGTTCAGCGCGGCATCGACGCGGCTGGTCTTCAGCGCCTGATAGGTGTCGGTATCGTTCGGGTAGCTCTGAACCTCGGCATTGGCGAAAAACTGCTTGGCAATGTCGACCGCGCTGGTGCCGGCCTTCACGGCGATCCTCTTTCCCGGCTGGTTCAGATCTTCCCAGGACGAGGCCGCAGCATCCGGTCGCACGATCGCGACAACGCCCGTCGAATACCAGTTTTCCTTGGTGAACAGGATCTGCTCGGCGCGTTTCGGGGTGACGGTCATGCTGGTTGCCAGGATATCGGACTTGCGCGTCAGCAACCCGGGTATCAGGCCCGCCCACTCGACATTCCTCAGTTCAAGGTCGACATCGAGCTTGGCCGCGATCATGCGGTCGAGGTCGATCGAGAACCCTGCCGCATTGCCGTTGGCGTCACGGAATTGCCACGGCGCCGCCGACAGGTCGTTCATGATGACGATCTTCTTGTCGCCTTGGATCTTGGCAAGCGTCGGACTCTCGTCCGCCGCCCATGCGGTTGCGCCCGCGGCCACCAGCAGGCCGAGCGCCAACGGAACCAGTTTGTTGAAATACATCAATCACTCCCATTGATTCAGCTATTAATCCCGCATATCGGAACATACACGGCATTCGCAGCCTGATGCATCCACATTTTTTTGAAATACGCAAGTCCGGCCCTTGACCAAATCATAAAATATGGGCTGTAAATGGATTGTCATATCATTGTATTCCGTAATTCGGAATATGCAACTGAAAAGTTCCGTTCCTGGAGAAAGACATGTCATCACAATCCGTTTCCGGCCAAAAGCTCACGGGCATCATCCCGCCTATCACCATGCCTTTCGACGCCAACGGCAATCTCGTCCCGGGAGCGATCCGTGAGCAGGTCGACTTCATGATCGAGCAAGGCGTCGATGGCATGGTCGCCGGGGGCAGCACGGGCGAAGGCCACACGCTCAACGACGCCGATTTCACAGCGTCGATGAAGGCCGTTCACGATGCCATCGACGGCCGTGTCCCCTTCCTGGCAGGGCTGATCATCAACAGCACGCGCAGCGCCATCGAACGCGCCCGCATGCTCAAGGGGCTGAACATCGCCGCGATGCAGGTCACCCCCGTGCATTACCTCTTCAAGCCGAGCGAGGACGCCACGGTGCAACACTTCCGCACCATCTGGGAGGAGACCGGCATCCCGATCATTATCTACAACGTGGTTCCCTGGAACTATCTGAGCTCCGACCTGATGCTGCGGATCATGGACGAGGTTCCCGGCGTCATCGGCATGAAGCAGAGCGCCGGCGATCTGAAACTCGTGTCGGACCTGCTCCATCGCCTCAAGCCTGGGAACATCGTGCTCACCGGCACCGACGCCCTGCTCTATCCGGCATTTTCACTTGGCGTGCACGGCGCGATCAGCGCACTGACGTCGGCGGTTCCCGCCGTTACGGCCAAGCTCTGGAACCATGTGCAGTCCGGCGACCACAAGGCCGCCCTTGCCTTGCACTATCGCCTGGCCGACCTTTGGGACGCGCTGCCGCACGACAACCTCCCGGCCTGCGTGAAGTACTGTCAGCACCGGCAGGGCCTGGCTCTTCACCTGCCGCGCGCGCCGATGTCGCCTGTCAGCGACAGCCAGAAGGGTCGCATCGACGAGGCGCTGCAGGCGCTTCTCGCATAGTAGGATGCAAGCTGTTGGCGGGGCGCATGGCGTCCCGCCATGTCGTGAAACAATGCAATGAAGCGGGCAAGGCCGCCCGGAGGAGAAGGCATGGATTGGCATATGTCGCAATGGCCCGTAGCGGGCAGTCCCGACCGGATCAGCGGGATCGAGCTCAACCAGATCTGCGACATCGCCGACCTTGCCCGCGAGGATCCGGATGTCATCAAGCTCTGGATCGGCGAAGGCGACCTTCCCACGCCGGACTTCATCCGCGAAGCGGCCGTCGCGTCATTGGCGGCCGGCCAGACGCGCTACACCTACTCCCATGGCGTGCCGGCCCTTCGCGAGGCGCTCGACCGTTATCACAAGCGCCACTGGAACGTTGACATCGGAGCGGACCGCTTCAGCGTCACAGCAGGCGGCGTGCAGGCGATCATGCAGGCCTTTCAGGCGGTACTCAGCCCGGGCGATGAAGTGATCGTTCCGGTTCCGGCATGGCCCAACCTCGTCGAGATCGTGCGCATCCTCGGCGGCAAGGTAGTGCCGGTGAACTACCGGGTGGCGGAGGGTGGCGGCTTCCGGCTCGACCTCGACGACATCTTCGCCGCGGTCACCCCTCGCACCCGCGTCATCGCCATCAACTCACCGTCCAACCCGACCGGCTGGATCATGCCACGCGAACAGATGAAAGCGGTGCTCGACTTCGCGCGCTCGCGCGGGATCTGGATCGTTTCCGACGAAGTCTACGCCCATTTCACCTATGACGGCACGATCGCGCCATCTTTCCTGGAACTCGCGACGCCCACCGACAGGCTGATGATCACCAACACCTTCTCCAAGAACTGGTGCATGACCGGCTGGCGCATCGGCTGGGTGATCTTCCCGAGCGGCATGAGCACGATCTTCGACAATCTCAGCCAGTACAACACGACCAGCGTCGCGACGTTCATCCAGCACGCCGCGATAGCTGCGCTCGACCAAGGCGACGATTTCATCAAGGCGCTGGTGGCGCGGTCGGCCAAGGGCAGGGAAATCATCTGCTCGGCGCTCGACAGCCTGCCAAATGTCCGGGTGTTCTGGCCGGAGGGAACCTTCTACTTCTTCTTCTCGGTCCACGGCATGAACAGTGGCTACGACATGGCGCGGCGCATCCTGCGCGAGGCGGGCGTCGGCGTGGCTCCAGGCTCGGCCTTCGGCCGTGGCGGCGAGGCCTATCTGCGGGTATGTTTCGCGGTCGATCCAAAGCTCATCCAGGAAGGCGCCCACCGCCTTGTCGATTTCCTCAGGAAGGTCGCCTGAACGCCATGAAGAAATTGATCAACGACCCGCGTAACGTCGTTCGCGAGATGCTCGAGGGCATCGCCGACCTGACGCCGCACCTTGCGCTTCTGGATACCGAGAATGTCGCCCTGCGCGCCGGCCTGCCGGCCGTCGCGGAGCGGCCCGTGGCGGTGATCTCCGGCGGCGGCGCCGGGCATGAACCGGCTCACGCGGGCTATGTCGGACCGGGCATGCTGAGCGCGGCGGTGACGGGGGACGTGTTCACCTCGCCCAGCTCGGATGCAGTCCTCGCGGCGATCCGCGCGACCGCCGGACCGGCCGGCGCCCTGCTCATCATCAAGAACTACACCGGCGACCGCCTGAATTTCGGCATTGCCGCGGAACTCGCGCGAGCGGAGGGAATCCCTGTCGAGATAGCCGTGGTGGCCGACGACGTCGCCCTCGCGGGCGTCGTCGCCCCGGAAAGGCGGCGCGGCATCGCCGGCACGGTTCTCGTCCACAAGATCGCCGGAGCCGCGGCGGCGGCTGCCCTCCCCTTGGCCGTGGTGTCGGAAAAGGCGCGATCCGCGGCTGCCCGGATCGGCACGATGGGTGTCGCGCTTGGCGCCTGCACCGTCCCCACCGCAGGCAAGCCGGGCTTCACGCTGGGCGAACGCGAGATCGAGCTGGGTCTCGGAATTCACGGCGAGAAGGGTGTCGAGCGCGGAGAGATCAGGCCGGCGAATGAGCTGGTCGAACAGATGATCGCCAGGATCGCCGAGGAGTGCGGGCTCCAGACGGGAGATCGCGTCGCGCTGCTCGTCAACGGCCTCGGCGCGACGCCGCCCCTGGAGCTCGCCATCGTGGCGCGTCATGCGCTGGCTGTCCTGCGCCAGCGCGGCATCACGATCGAACGCGCCTGGAACGACAACCTGCTGACGGCCCTCGAAATGCCTGGCTGTTCGCTTTCCGTGCTGAAGCTCGACGGCAACGAGCTGCAGTTCCTCGATGCCCCCACGGAGGCGAGTGCGTGGCCGGGCTCCGGACACATTCCAGCCAGCCGGTCGATCATCGCCGCCACCGCACCAATCGCCGGTCCGGCCGAGACACATCTGGATGCGGCCGATTCCAGCCTGCGCGGCATCATCATGGCAGCGGCGGACGCTCTGGAGGCAGCCGAGGTCCAGCTGACCGACCTCGACAGCAAGGCGGGTGACGGCGATCTGGGCGCGAGCATGGTGCGCGGCGCACAAGCCGTTCGCGCCCTGCCGGAATCGGCCTGGTCAAGCCCGTCAAGGGCAATCCTCGACATCTCGACGGCCTTGCGCCGCGCGATCGCCGGCAGTTCTGGGCCATTCTACGCCATTGCCCTGGCACGCGCCGGACGCCACCTTGCGCAGCAGCGAACGCTGACGGCCGAGAACTGGGTGGAAGCATTCGAACTCGCCGTCGCCGCCGTTACCGAAGCCGGCGGTGCCAAGCCCGGCGACCGCACCATGGTGGATGCCCTGGAGCCCGCGGTTCGCTCGCTGAAATCGACCGCCGGCCTGCCGCCCAGGGAACGCTGCTCCCTGGCGGCGGACGCCGCGGCGGCAGGGGCCGAGGCCACCGCCTCGATGTCACCACGACTCGGCAGGGCAAGTTATCTCGGCGACCGGGCTATCGGCACTCCCGACGGAGGCGCCGTCGCGGTTGCGATCTGGATGCGCGCCATCGCCCAGGCGATCAGCAGTCGGGCCTGAGGCGCCAGGCTCAGCTGGCGGCCTGCAACGGATCGCCGCCGATCTTCGACAGCAGGATCACCGCCTGGGTCCTGCTGTCGACGCCGAGCTTCTGCAGGATCGCGGAGACATGCGCCTTGATCGTCGCCTCCGACACGCCGAGTTCGTAGGCGATCTGCTTGTTGAGCAGGCCCTCGGCCAGCATGCCGAGCACGCGCGTCTGCTGCGGCGTCAGCGACTGGAGACGCTTGATCAGGTCGGATATCTCGGGATCGCGTTCGACGCCGAGGTCTATGCCCACCGGCGCTGCAATGTCGCCAGCCAGCACCGTGCGCACGGCGTGGCGGATCTCGTCCATGCTCGCGGACTTGGAAATGAAGCCCGACGCGCCGAGATCGAGCGCCCGGCGAATGGTCACCGGATCGTCATGCGCAGAGACCACCATCATCGGCACGGCCGGGTGGATGCCGCGCAGCGATATCAGCCCGGACAGGCCGCTGGCGCCAGGCATGGACAGATCCAGCAGGACGAGATCGACATCCTCGCCGGCGACGACGAGCGCCTTGGCGCTCTCGAAATCGCCGGCCTCGTGGATGGTCGCGACATCACCCAGGCCGGCCAGCGCCTCCCTCAGCGCTCCACGAAACAGCGGATGGTCGTCGGCAATGACGAATGTATAGCCTGACGGCACGTATTCCTCCCCCGAATCCCATTGATAAGCTTCTGTTTTTACGGGACCAGTCGAAGATTATGCGGCGATGCGCGCGCTTTTCAAGCGGCAACGGCCGGGGCCTGTCTTTTCCCCAGCTTCAGGTCTTTTGCGGATCAGGCTTGGCGCTGTCGCCGCTGTCCTTGTTCATGTCCTTCACTATGCCCATGACGCCGCGCATGAAGCGCTCCATGTAGCTCATCGTCTTGTTGAAATCCTCCTCGCTGGGCAGGGAGGATTCGACACGCGCGGAAAGTGAATTCTCGAGCTTGGCGACCCGATCGTCCAAGGCCTTGACCGAGGTCTGCAGACGGTCGATCTCATCCTGGAAGGCCGCGCGTTCATCGGCGGCCATCTTGCAGACGAGCTGGCCGGAGCGCTCCTCGCAAAGCGACATCGCGCCGGTCTGGGTGTCCATGCGCACGTAACCCGTGGCCGATTTCTCGAGCCGGTAGCGTTCGGTTTCCTCGGACTGGGCCGATGCCGCCACCATCGAAACCAGCGCGGCGGGAATCAGGATGTGCTGCAGACGCATGTCGTTCCTCCATGTGCTGTTGAGGCAACGTACCACAGTTTTGCGCCGGAAATGCGAAGGCGTTCCGCTCCTTGCAGCTGGGCGCCCCGCGGTGGCGCGACTTTTTCGGAGTTGCATGCCCTTCCCGGCACGCCCTGTTCGGACTATAGCGCTGCCATGTCCCGGATTGTCTACAAGATCGCCCCCGAAGCCCTTTGGCGCGAAGCCGAAAGCATCGGCCGCTTTACAGGCGCACCGATCGACGTCGCCGACGGCTTCATCCATTTCTCGACCGCGAGCCAGGTCCGCGAGACCGCGGCCCGGCATTTCGCCGGCCAGGCCGACCTGCTGCTGATCGCCATCGACGGCGCACGACTGGGCGACGCGCTGAAATACGAGGTCTCGCGCGGCGGCGCGCTGTTCCCGCATCTCTATGCCCCGCTCGACCTCGGCGCCGTTCTCTGGGTCAGGCCAATGCCGCTCGGCGACGACGGAGCCCACCGCTTCTCCGCGCTGGAGGCCGAATGAGCGCGCTCGACAGGCTCGGCCGGACGCTGCTTTTCGCGTTCGATCCAGAAACCGCGCACGGCCTGTCGATCAAGGCGCTGAAATGCGGCCTGCCGGTTGCCGGCCGCGCGCCCGCGGATGCGCGCCTCAAGGTGCGGCTGTGCGGCCTCGATTTCCCGAACCCGCTCGGCATGGCGGCCGGCTACGACAAGAACGCCGAGGTGCCGGACGCGCTGCTCGGCCTCGGCTTCGGTTTCGCCGAGGTCGGCACGATCACGCCGCTGCCGCAGGCAGGCAATCCGAAGCCGCGCATCTTCCGGCTGACGGCCGACGACGCGGTGATCAACCGCCTGGGCTTCAACAATGAGGGCCATGACGCCGCCGAGCGGCGCCTTGCCGCGCGCAAGGGCAGGCCGGGCATAGTCGGGGTCAATATCGGCGCCAACAAGGATAGCGCTGATCGCGTCGGCGACTATGAGCGCGGCGTCCGTCGTTTCGCACCCCATGCCAGCTATCTCACCGTCAACATCTCCTCGCCGAACACGCCCGGCCTGCGCAACATGCAGGCGCGCGAGCAGCTCGACGAATTGCTGACGCGCGTGATGGCGGCGCGTGCCTCTGCCACGACGAGACCTCCGGTCTTCCTGAAGATCGCGCCGGACCTCGTCGAGGCCGAACTGGAAGACATCGCCGCCGAGGTGGCGGACAAGCGACTCGACGGCGTCATCGTCTCCAACACCACGCTTTCCCGCGCCGGACTGCGCCAAGCCAGCGCCGAAACCGGCGGCCTTTCCGGAAAGCCGTTGTTCGAGCGCTCGACGGCGGTGCTGGCCAGGATGCGCAGGCTGCTCGGGCCGGACATGGCCATCATCGGTGTCGGCGGCGTCGACAGCGCCGACACCGCGCTGGAGAAGATCCGCGCCGGCGCCGATCTCGTCCAACTCTATACCGGCATGATCTATGCCGGGCCGGCATTGCCCGGCCGCATCGTGGCCGGTCTCACCCGCTTCGCCGCTCGCGAGGGACTGAAATCGATCAGCGAGCTGCGCGACACCGGCCTCGATAAATGGGTGTCCAGGCCGCTCAGCTGAAGGCTGTGCGAACCCGCAACCTGAGTATGGCGAACAGGCTGAAGCCACGGGTCAGCAGGAAGACGTGCAGTGCCGCCCAGAGGCCGCTGTTGCCGAAAGCCGGGGCCAGCGAGACCAGCGCGGCGACGAAGGCCAGCAACGACAGCAGCATCATGTTGCGCATGTCTCGCGACCACGTCGCGCCGATGAAGACGCCATCCATCTGAAAGGCCAGCACGCCGCTCAACGCCGTGAACGCGGCCCATGGCAGATAGGTATCGGCGACGGAACGTACCTCCGCTGACGTCGTGACCAGCGCGACCAAAGGGGCGCCGCCGAACAGCAGCACCAGCGTCGCAGTAGCCGCGAGGCCGAACCCCCAGATCAGCGTCAGCCGCACGGCCTGACGGAAGGGGGCCGCGGCATGGGCGCCGATGGCGCGGCCGGCGAGCTGTTCGGCGGCGGTGGCGAAGCCGTCGAGGAAATAGCCGGCGATGAGGAAGAAATTCATCAGCACCGCATTGGCGGCGAGCGTCACCGTACCGAACTGCGCGCCCTGACGTGTGAACAGCGCGAAAGCGGCAAGCAGCGAGAAGGAGCGGATCATGATGTCGCGGTTGAGCGACAGCATGCGCCGCAAGGCCGGCATGTCGAGGATCCGGCCGCGCGGCAATGGCGGGGCTGACCGGAACCGCCGGATGACGATCGCTAGGCCCAGGATGGTGGCGGCGAACTCGCCGATGACCGTTGCCCAGGCGACACCGGCGACGCCCCAGCCGAGCTCCAGCCCGAGCAGGAAGCAGAGCACTATGTTGACGCCGTTGAGCACCGCCTGGAGCATCAGGCCGAGCCTGCCCTCACCCCTGCCCAGCACATAACCGAGCACGGCGTAATTGATCAGCGAGAAGGGCGTGGCCAGCATGCGGATGTGGATGTAGACGCTCATCGCCTCGCTGACACGAGGGCCCGCACCCATGAACCATCGACCGGCCTCGGCAAGGAGCGGAGCCAGCGCAGCCAATATGACCCCGGCGACGACCGCGACCAGCACGGCACGCCAGAACACCGCCTGCTCCTCCAACTGGTCGCCCCGTCCGAAGGCTTGCGCGACCAAGCCCGTCGTTCCCGAGCGCAGAAAGTTGAAGGTGGTGAAGACCAGGTCGAACGCCAGCGCGCCGGCGGCAAGGCCGCCGAGCAGCGCGGCGTCGCCGAACTGGCCGACCACCGCCGTGTCGACAATGCCGAGAAGCGGCGTCGTCAGATAGGCGAGCGTCATCGGCACGGCGATGGCCAGCACCGATCTGTTGGTGACGATGAAATGTCTCGCGGTGGCTTGGGTCGGTCCCTCGTTCAAGGACTGCTTCCTGGCTGATTGCGGCTTGATCGGACAGTCGATCTGCCCCAATTTGGCGTTACCGCGCAATCGCCTACCCGAGCGGCCAAACGAATTCCACCACTTCATGCCGCTGCAGATCGTCCATCACCCCGACTACGATGCCGGCTTCGCCGTCAACCATCGCTTCCCGATGAGCAAGTATCCACTGCTGATGGAGACGTTGCTGGCGCGCGGACTGGCGGTACCCGGGGCGCTGAGCATGCCCGAGCCGGCGCCCGTCGCCTCTTTGGGGCTTGCCCATGCGACGGACTACGTCGAACAGGTGCTGGCCTGCACGGTGCCGAGGACGATCGAGCGCGAGATCGGCTTTCCAGTCAGCGAGCGCGTTTCGCTGCGCGCGCAGTTGGCCACCGGCGGCACGCTGCTGGCGGCGCGGCTGGCGCTACTGCACGGCATCGCCTGCAACGCCGCCGGCGGCAGCCACCATGCCAGGCGCGCGCAAGGCGCTGGCTTCTGCACCTTCAACGACGTTGCCGTCGCGTCGCTCACACTTCTGGCCGAGGGCGCCGTCCGCAAGGTGCTGGTCGTCGACCTCGACGTGCACCAGGGCGACGGCACCGCCGACATACTCGCCGGCGATCCGCGCGTCTTCACCTTCTCGATGCATGGCGATCGCAACTATCCCGTCCGCAAGATCGCGTCCGACCTCGACATCGCGCTGCCCGACGGCACCGGCGATGCCGCCTATCTCGATCGGCTGGAGGATATTCTGCCGCGCCTCGGCGAGGGCGGGCCCTGGGACATTGTCTTCTACAATGCCGGCGTCGACGTCCACGCCGAGGATCGGCTGGGCCGACTGGCGCTAACCGACGCGGGCTTGCGGGCCCGCGACAGCATGGTGATCGGCTATTTCCAGCGGATCGGCATACCCGTGTGCGGCGTCATCGGCGGCGGCTATTCGACCGATGTCGCGGCGCTCGCGGCCCGTCACGCCATCCTGTTCGAGGCGGCGTCCAGCCACGCCTGAAGAACGGCGTCCGCCCTACTTCCGATAATTGGCGATCCTGAGCAGGACGAAGGCCGGCACGACGATCGCCGCGCCGAGCAGGATATAGCCGAGGAAACGGTCGATGGCGTGGAAGCCAAGGTTCCACAGATCGACGAAGAACTTGCGGATGCCATAGAGCACATCGTACGGCGTCCAGCCGAACGTGGTCATGACGATGCCAACGAGAAACGACACCACCAGCAGCTTCAGGAGCACCCTGAACGGCGTGTCGCCGAGAAAGCGCGTCAATGCGGACAAGGCCTGCCTCCGGACAATTCCCGATTCGGGAACACGGACCAGAGATACGCACTCGGCCGCCCGGCATCAAGCCGAACGGTGACCCGCAGCGGATCAGCGCCCTCCGGCAGCGACCGGAATGCCGCAGCGATCGAGCATCCGGCCAAGCGGCGAGGTCGGCGGCACGGCGCGTCCTCCCATCCACTTGGCGAGAACGTTGTCGAACAGATGGATACACAAGGTCCGCGACGTCGCGATGTCAGACAGCGCAAGTTGCGGGTCGAGCAGCAGCGTGACCTGTGAGTGGAGGATCGGATAGAAGACGTCGATGGGCGCCGCGTGGCTGATGGCGCCGGTGGTCTTGGCGAGGTGGGTGACCGCTTCCGGTCCAAGCTTGCCCCAGGGATAGTGCGAAATGTGGACCGGAAGGCCGACCGCCTTGCGCAGGCGGTACCATGCGCGTCTCTCACGTCCAAGCCACGGTGCGATGTAGTGGGGATCCTCCGTCATCTTGAGACCCTCGACCAGCATCGGGCATTCCACGGGCAGCTTAAGCACGGCGCCGTTGAGCTGGTCGTTCGCCTGATAGCCGAATATGTAGTCCTGCCGCGGGATAGGCTTGAGACAGAACACGTCGCAATCGACGTAGAGCCCCAGCCCGGCCTCGAGGATCTTCATCCGGTAGAGGTTGGAGAACAGCGACGGGCTACCGTTCGACCGGTAGTAGACAATCCGTTCCCTGGGCATCAGCCTCGATGCGTCGGCGAGTTCCACGCCCGACGGCACATTGCCGGGAATATCGTAGCAGTGCAGCACCATGCGATGGCCCGCCAGGACGAAGGAACGCAGGCAGGCCGCATGGATGTCATGCAGGGCATCGCCGATCCACAAAGCGTTGACGACAGGTTCGATGGCTGGTGCCGGGCCGTCCCTCGCGATCGTCTCCGTCATGCGCGAGGTCCCGTCGCCTGGGCGACGAAATCGTCGACGATCCGTTCCGGAGCGCGCAGCGCGCGCATCGCGGCCCGGTAAGCCGCCGCGCGCCGCTCGAGCGCGGACAGCGCCTCCCTGATGTCGGCCACCAGATCGAACGTGCGCGCCGTGTAGGGTCGAAACGGCTGCATGGCGGCCGCGCTCAGCGACCCGGCTGGAATGCCCACCGGCACGCACCCCGCATAGGCGCATTCGACATATTTCATCAGCTCGACATTGTAGCGGGTGCCGCACAGGAAGAAGTGCGTGAAGCGCGACGCAAGGCCGATGAAGCGGGCGTGGGTGACATCATGCCGTGGCGGCCTGCCGTGTTCGGGATAGCCGGGATGCTTCAGATCGAAGACACACCATCGCAGCACCGGGTTCCAGCGACGGGCACGCCGCAAGGCATGCCGGGGCGGATAGAGGCGTGACGAATTGCTGCCGGACAGGAAGATCCTCCGCCGTCGCGTATCAAGGGGAAGCTCGACCTCGCGCGTGACGTCGTAGGCGTAAGGCAGAAGGGCGACGCGGGAGACGGCGAGCGTCCTGGTGAACGCCAGCATCGGACCCGCCGGCTCGTAGGTGGTGGCGTAGTGAACGCCGGGATGATCGGCATGATCGAAGATGAGCCTGACATTGGGATTGCTGGTCTCGGGCATGACCGAGTCGCTGACACGGAAGAAGATCGGCTGGCGCTGGCCGGCGGGAAGCGAAAGATGCATTCGCAGCCGCTCGGCGTCGCCGGCTTCGATACGGTGATCGACAACAGCCAGGTCGTAGTCATCCTCGCCGATGCGGCTGATGGGCCTGGTCTCCCAGCCGAGAGGCCTGGCGAAGGCCGGCCCGACGCCAGGATAGATCGCCTTGTCGTAGGGATGGGTATCCGAGTGGAAATAGACTATTCGCAAGGCCCGCTCCCGAAGGCCTCGGGCGCCGCCACCGCGCGTCACGCGCCAGCATGTCCCCAAGACCAAACCCCTGTCCTGTCTACGCCATTCGATGGGGTCAGGGCAACGACGACGCTCCTGCGCACGGCACCAGGGGCCACGCCGGGCCGGCCATCCCTTGCAGGCAGTGCGGCGGCTGCCGGATTGACAATCCATTATCGCGGACTGATATTCGGCCCAAAGCTCATTTGCCGGCTGCAAAAGTCGCGGCTGAGTTCCGTCTGACCATGTAGTCTTCTCTCCTGCCTTGAGAAAGAACTGCAATGACAGCAAGACTGTTTTGCTCGAAGCCATTCTCTTGGTTTGAAGTAACAGGCTGGCAGAAACCCCAGGGGGACGTCTATCTGTGTTGCCCAACCTGGCTGGAAACGCCGGTTGGCAATCTGCAAGAACAGTCGGTTGCAGAGATCTGGAACGGCGAGAAAGCGCAGGCGATCCGCCATTCCATCCTGGATGGCTCATTTTCATATTGCCACAAGATCCGATGCCCATTCCTTCAATCGGAATCCGGTCCTGTACAGTTGTCCGAGGACGTTACGGACCCGATGATGCGCATGGCCATAGAGCAGGAGTTGACCGATCTCCCCTGGGGGCCGCAGGAGATCAACTGTGCGTTTGACAAGTCATGCAATCTTTCTTGCCCAAGCTGCCGGCACGAACGCATTATTGAATCGGATCAGTCTGTTCCCATTCGCCTCATTCAAAGCAAGCTGGAGAAAGAAGCTCTCCCCGGGGCCAGATATCTCTACATCACCGGTTCCGGTGATGCGTTCGGGAGCCCGTTCTTCAACCAGTGGCTTCGCACGATGCGGCTGGGGGACGCGCCCAAGCTCCAGCACCTGCATATTCACACCAACGCGCAATTGTGGACGCCGCGCATGTGGGACCGGATTCCGGAACCTGTCCGGAGCAAGATCCTCAGCGCTGAGATTTCGATCGATGCGGCAACAGCCGGCACTTATGTGGTCAATCGCCGCGGTGGCAGCTTCGAAAGGCTGATGGAGAATCTGGAATTCGTGCAGAGCCTTCGTCGTGATGGGCCCCTGAAGCGCTTGACGTTCAGCATGGTCGTCCAAAACAACAATTTTAGAGAGATGCCGGACTTCGTAAGGCTCGGGCTCCGCTTCGGCGCCGACTACGTCTATTTCAGCCAGTTGGTGAATTGGGGCACGTTCGATGACGATGAATTTCGACGCAGATCGGTTCATCTGAAGGGAAACGAGAACCATAAGGAATTTCTGTCGGTACTCGACGACTCCATGTTCGACGAGTCCGTCGTCTATTTGGGCAATCTCGCGAGGTTCAAGGGACAGTCCCTGGAGGTGAGCGAGGCCGAGTTTCCAGAACTGCAATCGGTCTAGAATCCGGCTGTTTGTTCGGGCCAGCTGACAGCCGGCATTGCGCGGAACAAGCCGCCGAGAAACGAAAATACTCTTCTTGCCGGACCGTTAGCGGAGCGTCGCCGCTGCCCTCGCCGTGCCAATTCGCTCTCAAGACCAACTCCTTGTCGTGTCCTCCCGTTCCCCAGGGGCCAGGAAGACACGACTGCGCGTGGGCGTTCGGCGACGCGCCCCGAGCAATTGGTTAAGAAACAGTAAACAACTTCTCTATAATTTATTGAAAATACTAGGAAAATTCTTTGCTTTGCGGATTTGCGCAATGTGCCCGCAATTTTCACTTGTCAGAAACGGCCCGTCTTCCAGGGACGCGCCACCGACGAACCCAGGGCGCGGGGGCGGGCAAGCGCCGATCGCAGCGGCTGCCGGAAGACATCGAACCGGAGCATGACCACCCAAGAGGTCACGCTCCTCGGGAGTCAACGCGCGCATCGGGGGTCCCTTGCGCCAGCATGTTTGGAGTTTTGACATGTCCTTTCGCACGATGATCGTGCTGGCAAGCCTTGCCATCGTTTCCAGCGGGGCGGCACGCGCCGCCGACCTGACGTCCACCTACAATGATCCGCCGGCCTTCCAGTGGAGCGGCGCCTATATCGGCGCTCATGGCGGCATCGCATCCGCGAAGGCACCGAACCCCTTCCGGAGTGGCAACGGCTTCGACGGCGGCATCCAGGCCGGCTACAATATTCAGGCCGGGCCCGCGGTGTTCGGCGCCGAGATCGAGGGCTCGTACCTGGGTGGGACCAGGCACGACGTCACCGGCGGCACGCTCAAGGAGAAGTGGCGCGCCGCGGCAAAGGCGAAGGCCGGCCTGAGCTTCGACCAGACGCTGGTCTATGGCACGGCCGGCGTGGCGCTGACCAAGTTCGACAAGAGCGACAGCCTGAACAGCGCCGACGAACGCAGGATCGGCTACCTGGTCGGCGCGGGCGTCGAGCAGGGCTTCGCCGGTGGCCTGTCGGCACGGCTCGAATACAACTACGTCCGCACGCCTGACGTGGAGACCACCTCGATCTACGGCCAGTCGAAGAAAGACATCAACAGCCAGGAACTCAAGGCGGGCATCAACTACCGCTTCTAGGGCGTGATCGAGGCGGCGGCCTTCCCGCGCCGGACGTCCACTGATGCATCGGAACCGGAATGCCCCTACCGGTGTGCTGACCCCACTCCGCGGTGCCGATGCACGGCCCTGAAGACCCTACCGGTTTTCAGGGCCACTTTCATGATGAAGCCTCCAGGCGATTCACCGGGGGCCATCGAACCCGGAACAATCGGAAAAGAGGCCCCCCATCTACGCTTGGGATCAGGCGGGTTGGCGAGCCAGGACGCGTAATGTCGAGGCAATGTTGGCGACCTAGAGCGTCGTCCGCCACGGCGCGCCGCCGCCTCAGAGATAGGAGCCGACCATGCCCAGATCCGGTACCGCCAGGCGCAGATGGGCTCTCGGAGCCACCGCCGCCGCGATCTTGATGCTGGCGGCGTGCGCATCCGACATCATGAAGAACTATGTCGGCCAGCCCGTCGAATCCGTCATCCTCGACTACGGCCCACCGACCACCATGGTCGACCTAGCGCCGGGCGAGCGCGCCTATCAATGGCGCAGGATTTCGACCAATGTCGTGTCTGGTTCTTCGAGCGGAGAGATCCGCGAGACCAGGCATGGCACCAAGTACGAGACGACCGAGACGCCGGGCTATGTCGAGCGGCAGGAGTGCTTCTACACCTTCTATGCCCGCCAGTCGTCGGGGCGCTGGTTGATCACCAATTTCCGCAAGCCGAAGCTGGAATGCGAATAACGGTCGGGAAGCACATGCCCGCTGACGCGAGCACACCGCCGGACCTTGCCGCGCGCCGACCGTTGCGGCAGGAACCGGCAATGCTCGAGAACGAGACAGCCGGCCTTGGCCGCTGACGGAGACTGGACATGCGTATCCTGCTGATCGAGGACGAGCCCGAGATGGCGTCCGTCCTCAAGACGGCCTTGCAGAGGCAGGACATCATCGTCGACCAGGTGTCGACCCTGGCCGACGCCGAGATGATGGCAAAGGTCGGATCCTATGATGCCGTGGTGCTGGACCGTCGCCTGCCGGATGGCGAAGGGCTGAGCCTGATACCGCGCCTGCGGGCCCTGCATGTCGATGCGCCGGTCCTCGCGCTGACCGCCATGGGCGGCCTCGACGACCGGATCAGTGGCCTCAATGCCGGAGCCGACGACTACATGGTCAAGCCGTTCGCGACGGAAGAACTCGTCGCGCGGCTGCGCGCGCTGCACAGGCGCCAGTTCACGCTGCGGGCGGAGCACACGATGATCGGTCGCCTCACCTACGACTTCCGCCACCGCGAAGCGCTGGTCGGCGACCAGACACTGGACCTGCCGCGGCGCGAGCGCCTGGTACTGGAAACGCTGATCCGCCGGCCCGGACGCGCCGTCATGCGCGGCACCCTCGAAGAGGCCGTCTACGCGCTGGACGACGAGATCGGTTCCAACGCGCTCGACGCCCATATATCGCGACTGCGCCGCAAGCTGGAGGATGTCGCCGCCGGCATCGAGATCAGGGCTATCCGCAACATCGGCTACCTGTTGCGGGCCATCCCGTGAAGAAGGCGCGGACACGCTCGCTGCAATGGGTGCTGGTGCGGCGGCTGATCCTGCTGCAGGCGGCGATGCTGCTCATCTTCATCGCACTCTGCGCGGCCGCCCTCTGGATCGCCAACCCGAGGCTTCTGGTCGACAACGAGGCCGCTGTCGCCGCTTTGAAGAACGCGGTGGAGCGGGGGCCTGACGGGCGGCTGGTCGTGCGCGAGACCGACGAATTGCGGACGTTCCGCGAGAGCTTTCCGCATGTGTGGTACATCATCCGCGACCGGACGGGCCAAAGCGTGCGCGACGGTACCATTCCCGACATCTACACCCGCACGCCCGGCGACCTGCTGGCCGCGGTGGATCGCGTAACGCTCGAATCCTCCAGGGACGACCTCCCGTCCGGCGCCTTCATGGAAAACGTCGACAGCAAGGCCGGACCGCTGCAGATCATCGCCTCGACCCGCTCCTCGCGCGAGGCTACCGACGGGCTGGAGGTCAGCATCTCGGCCACGGTGGAGGTGGCCAAGAACCCGGACGGCAGCCGCGACTGGGAGCGCGCCTTGCCCGCGCTCGCCCTGATCGTCGTCATGGTGGTGCTGCCGATAGCCATTGTCATGGGCATCACCACGCTCGTCACCACTCCGGCCGTGGTGCGGCGATCCTTCTCCGGACTGCTCGACACGGCCCGGCAAGCGGCGCGCATCGACATAAACAACAGGGCCATGCAACTTCCGCTGAAGCATGTGCCGCAAGAGATCACGCCGCTGGTGCAAGCCTTCAACCAGACGCTGACGCGCCTTGCCCAGGGCTACGACCGGCACAACCGCTTCCTCACCGATGCCGCGCACGAACTGCGCACGCCGATCGCCATCCTGCGCACGCGCGCCGAGTTGCTCGGTAAGGAGCCGCAAGGCGCGCGGCTGCTGCAGGACATCGAGCGCCTGTCGCATCTGGCGCAGCAACTGCTCGACCACCAGATGCTGGAGCGCCCTGCAAGCGAGCGCGAGGTGGTGGATCTCAAGGAACTCGTCAGCCGCGTCGCCGCCGATTTCGCGCCGCTCGCCATCGAAGCCGGCTACGACCTCGCCTTCGAGCCGCCGCCGCGCAAACTGTTTGTGGAGGCGAACGCGCTGCAGCTCGAGCGCGCGCTGGCGAATGTCGTGCGCAACGCCATCGACCATGGCGGCGGCTCCGGCACCATCACGCTGGTGGTGACCGGCAATGGTGGCATCGAGGTCCGCGACGAAGGTCCCGGTATCCCGTCGGACGAGCGCGACAACGTCTTCGAGCCGTTCTACCGCCTGCATCCGCAATCGCGCGGCGCGGGCCTCGGCCTCAACCTCACCCGGCAGATCGTCGAGCTGCATGGCGGCAGCGTCGGCATTCTGGATGGCGCGTGGAGGGGCACCCGCGTGCGCCTGGAACTGCCGGTGCTGGCGGGATGACGGCTCGATCCATCAGATCCGCCAGCGGAAGATCCGGGCCCAGAAGGGTCGATCGCGATAGACCTCTCTCGATCGCCACAGCCTGTTGTAGCGATTGCCCCCGACAATGCCGAGCTGCGACATCGGCCCGCCGCCGCGCTTGCGTTTGATCGCCACCGGCTCTCCCTTGTAGAGGAGGCCGTGGCCCGGCCCGCCGCCGGCATTTTCCGGCGATGGCGGCAACTGAACCGCCTCTCCGACCACGAGGTTCTCGGGATCGCAGGTTAGCGCGACGGCCTTGCCGAACAGGGTCGGCCCCGTCGGGCACAACGCCGTCGGCCCGTAATATTCGCGTTTCACGTTCGCGCAGACCATCTCGATGGCCTTCTCAAACGCCCGGTGACGCGGCGGCGCGGCAACCACGCCGATGCTCGTGTCCCAAGGGGTGGAGCTCAAGAAATCGCGAAAGATCGAGAGCTTCCCATCGGCGCGAGGCACGGCGCGCAGGAAGAAGTAGGAGAGATCGGCATAGAGGCCGCCGTGCTCATACAGCAGGCAATATTTGGCGAGATCGGCCTTGTAGGCGTAGGGCCGCAGTGTCCGGAAAGCCGAAAGCACCTCGGCGTCGAAATGGCTCGCGATGAAATCCGTCAGCATGGTTTCACGCCAGAGCAGGTGTTCTTCGCCCGGATGGCGGCTCCTGAGCGAGCGGATGTTTTCCGAGACGAGGTCCGACAGTTCCTCGTCCTCGCGGTCGGTCAGGAGAATGCTGAACAGCGGCATCGCCATCTCCTATGGCTTCAGGGCGCTTCGAGGGCGACGAGCTTCTCCCAGTCGCGCCACTGGTGAGGATAGGCCCTGAGATAAGCAAGATGGCGGTCCGCGAAATCCTGCGCCGCGCCTTGGATCAGGGCGGCCTTGTCGTCATGGGCATCGAGATCGATCGGAGGCTCCACCACCACTTTGATCGTGCCGGTGCCATCGTCGCGCCCGACGAAGACCGGCAGCAGGGGAGCGCCGGCCACCTTCGCCAGGCGCGGCGCGCCGCTGGCAATCTCCACCGCCGATTGACCGATGCGCGCGCTGACCAGCAATTCACCTTCCCAGGCGCCGGCGGTGATCGAAACAAATTTGTTGGCGCGAAGCAGGCGCCGGGCCTCGTTCATGCTGGCGGCGGGATTGGCGCGATCTATCACCACGCGGCCTGCGGCGTATTTCAACTCCGCGCCGGTCCTGATCGGATTGAGCCAGCGCATGCCGAAGCGCGATTTGGAGAAGCCATGCTCCGGTCTGCTGACGTGGAAGACATCGAAGCCGGCGCGGGCGAACGCCATCTTGGCGGCAAGCGCGTTGAAGGCGAAATGAGCGATCCACAAGACAGCCCCCCGGCCCCCTGCCCGGGCCGCATCGAGATGATCGAGCCCATGCAACTCGATCTTAGGCTTCCAGCCGGCGAGGCGCTCCCGAATTATCTGGATGTTGTGCTCGCTTCGTGTCGCGGCGATGCGCCGTCTGTCCTCGGCGCCGGCCACGCCAAAGGCGGCAAGATCGCGTCCGGCGGCACCAGCCGGCGCTGGAGAGCCTTTGCGCCGCTCAAGCCAATGGCAGACCCCATGCCATCGCTTCTCGGGCACGAGAAGTGAAACCAGGGCGAAGACAGGCAGTCGAATCAGGAAGCCGGCATCGTCCGATGTGAAGAACGTTTCGGAGCGGGAAATCCGCTTCCGCTTCCGAATGGTGATCTTCAAGCTGGGTCCCCACCCTGCGCGCCGCCGTGCTTCTACCACGCCGGCGCGCGGCATCAAAGCTCGCGCCAGGCCAGCCATTCTTTGCGTGCGTTGCCGATTGCCCGAGACGGGGCCGCCATGCTAACGAGGCATCGCGCGGGTATGATGTAATGGTAGCCTGTCAGCTTCCCAAGCTGAACGCGCGGGTTCGATTCCCGCTACCCGCTCCAACTTGCGCCACAAGGGTTTGCGCTTGAACTAGCGCTGGTCGAAAGTTGGCGGTTTTACAGGCAGTTTTACAGGCTCCGTTCCGGTTCTGGTCTGCGCAAGGCAGAAAAAGGGCGGCGGCGTATTGGATGTCGCCGCCCAATCCATGACGTTTAAGCTGCTGTGGCAGTGAGAATGTTCAAGGCTGCCTGACGACTGCCGGGATGCCTTTTGCCGGTGTTGACTTCGGAAATCCGACCGCTGTTGGTATCGAAATGCGCGGCGATCCGGCTCTGCAACTCGCCATTCCAGATCATCAAGTGAACCCGGATCGCTTCGTCAAAGGTGAGCTTGTGGCTCGGTGGTGTCATTGCTATTTCTCCGTTTGAAATAGCCGGGCAAGGGTTGACTTGCGCCGCGAACACGACAATGGTCGTTTCGTTGCAACAAATTCCGCCCTTACCCGGCGGCTTCTACCAAGACCGGTTCCCTCTGCCAGGAGGGGCCGGTCTACTCGTTTGAAAGAATCACTCTCTCAAACGCTGCGATGATTTCGTATCATGCGCCCTGGTGCAAACACTAAATATAGTGTTAACAGAACCTTTTCTCCTGCCTTTGTAGGCCGGCGATTGGCTTCAAATAACTGTAAGATATGGCGTTTTTGGCACAAACAAGCCTTGTCAGCAGATGGCCGCAATGGTGCCAGTGACCACTACATTCGATGTCGAAATGCCTGTGAATTGCGTGGATAGCTACTTGGCGGCCCCATTCAACTTCCGGATCCGTTCCTTGATCGCGGCGCCGCGGCTGACGTAGCGGCGGATGATGCGGGCGACCTGGTCTTCTTCCCAGGCCATGATCTCAGCGATCTCACGCTCGGTCATGCCGGCGACATAGAACTTCGTCGCCGCAGTGCCACGCAGATCGTGAAAATGTAGATTGTCACCTTTCGGCCAGGCTATCTTTTTCGCGTCGGAGAACGAACTGGCCAGACCGTTGACAGTCCACGGACGCTTCCTGCTGCCGGTCAGGACGACCGGCGAGCGCCTCGGAATTCGCGCGAGAACGTCGCGCAACTCCTGATAAAGCGGAATCACAGCCTCGCGTTTATGCCTGCTCTTGCCGGTCGTGACGATGATGGCGTCCTCGCCGACATGCGACCACGACAGCCGCACGAGATCACCAACGCGCAGACCAGTATGCGCCGCCAGGTCGACGGCATGGGCAATCTCCACCGAACAAGTGACCTTGAGGTGCGCAATATCGTTGTCCGTCCAGATTATTTCCGAGCGAGAGCCGCTATAGAGTTGCTTGATCCCCTCGCATGGGTTGGAGGCGATCTTGCCCAGCGGATCTACGGCGTAGGAGAGCACGCGGGACAATACCTGCACACCATAGTCCGCCGTCCGCGGCTTCTCGGCATATTTGGCTCGCCACTGCCGGATGATCGGCCTGATCCTTTTAGGCCGATCGAACTGCGCGATCCGCAACTCGCCGAAATGGTCAGCGATGCGGTCGAGCCAAGGTCCCCAATTGCGCCGCGTCGAGTGGGCAAGCTTCTGATAGTCGGGGCTGGCCTTGTAGAGTGCCACCAGGGATCGAAAGCGGCTGTTGTCGGGTGTCGTGACGCTGGCGATCGCATCGTTGTATGAAGCGATGAACTCGGGCGTTCCGGGCTCGCCGGCGATTCTCGGACCGCCGCGCCAGGCATACCAGACCCTCCCCTTGGATCTGACCCGGTGGAGACCTTTCAGTTCAAGCGCGACCATGCTTCGCCTCGAACTCAGCGAGCTCACGGTCGAGAACGTCGGAAACGCCGTAAGAGCCGGCAACCTCGGAGTGGGTATCAAGCAGACGGTCGAGCACCGCCTTGTCCCAGACTTTGCGGCCCAGGAACCCAATTGGCTGGGGCGCCAAGCCATTCCTCACAAGCTTGTCGAGATGCGCGGGGCTCACGCCCAGATATGACGCTGCTTCCTTGCGGTCGAAACACCTGCGTTCAGTGGCAGGAAGGGCGTGGATGAGGGAGGCGACGATCTGCATGGCGTTCAGTTGGACCAGAGCTTCGAGGTGCACGTTGGAGTGAGAGAAAGCGTCAAGGGAGGCGCGCGCGGTGATGCGTAATTTTATGTATAGCGAAATAGAAAGCGGACTACGCTTTACGCGGCGTCAATTGGGTTCAAACTCGAGACTGGAATAGGTCCGTCATGTTAATCCAATTCGAAACCTGGTCTGGGAAAATCCGGGGAATGGCTAGCATCCGCTGAGGAGGACCAGTGCGGTGGGTCCCCGTGAGAGACCGTCGAAGTCCTAGGCGGGATATCGAGATGCCATGGGGATGCGTTGGGGCACCACCGATATCCCGAGTTCCAATCCTCCTCTACCGGGCATATGCAACCTGAAGTTGGTTACGGAAAGCTGACACCGCAACCGATCTTGTTGACATTCTAAGCGGAACAGTCAACTTTTCAGAGGCAAATTGGCCCAAAATGCCAACTTGGAGCGTTGCGCTGTCAACTTCTCCGACAACAAAAAGCCAATGATTTCAGTGTCCAGGTTGACGGACGTTGACGTTCGTTGACGCTTTGACCCCGAAACGGGCTTTTTTGACTCGGTGACAACATCAAGAGGCGTGCACTGGATCTGCATAGACGAGCCGGGAACCGCTCTGGCCGGCCGAAGAAGCCCGAAAGCAGGAACATCACTTGGGCCGATGCGCCGGTTACCGAAACACGGAGCCGTGATCGACGAAACTCCTTGCCCTACAAGGGCGAATACATTTTCAACCACCGCGCAACTCGCGCCTCAAGCGTGAGCATGGTCGAGAGAAACAGTTCATTCCAGCCGAGAAGATGGCTGGCTCTCATTGAACGATCCTAAGCGTCCCAGAAATCCGCCAACTTGGCAAAGGAGGTATTCCGGGGGCGCCGACCGTATGCTTGGCTTTGATTGGGTAATTGCCCAACCTCCGATGATAACGACAGAGGCTGCAGATCGGCAGCAGCCTCCTGAGTCGTCGACGGGCGGAGCCAGCTAGGGGTTAGGCCTCGGCCGAGACTTGGCCTTCATCCTGATGCGTGCCTTTTCACCAAAGATCGGGCTCTCCTCGACCTGATCAATGATCATTTCCGCGACTTCGAGAACTCCAATATCAGCAGGATCGGACAAAGCCGCTCCGATGGTATCCGCGATATCATAGATCAGCATATCGCGCGGATCCGGTTCATGCGCTCCCAGAGGAATGATCGGCATCAGGCCACCCCCTCGACAGTGCGAAGACGGCTTCCGATGTCCAGGAGAAGGTGTTCGTCCAGATGTCGCGCGTGTTCCGGGCAAAGCACGCAATCCCGCGCCATCAATCGAGGGTCGATTTCCATGAAATCGAGCTTCGGTTCGCCCCTATAGAGAAGCATACTGCTCCAGCCGTGCTTGTGCGGTTCGGTTGTGATGGCGTGACAACCTCCCCATGCGCACATTCTGGGAAGACTGATCGACTCAATTCCTGAGGACTTGCGGTTCGTCTTGACGGATAGTAAGCGTTCGCTTACTATTGATTAGTCGTGCAAGGGCATCCCGCCATGCCATGCGGCTCCACGACTCTCGCCATCAAGGCAGCACCCCGCTCAAAGCCGAAGCCACCAACGACCTGCCGACAAAGCGAACGCCGATATCAGTCGAATAGACGGCGTGCCTCTTCCCAGTGGGAATGCGAACATAGCGGCCTCGATGGAGACGGCCCGTCCTTATACCGTGAGGACACTATGAGGCAGCCGCAGCCGACCGGAAGATCAGGACGATCGCTCCCGGAGAAATCCGGACGCCCGCTCCTGGTTGTCGCCAGCTATCAAAGGACGCAAAGAAAAGATCGCGGCACCGTAGTGAGAACTACGACCGCGTGTCGTGCGCCGGTTGAAGTTAAGCCGGGCACGATGATGGGCGGCGAGGAAATGCCCCCTAACCGGATGGGGCCTCATGGCCCGGGATTCGGAGTTATGGCCAGGTTACGCATCCCACCTGGCCGCCATGACAAGGCTAAGCTCTTCAACACTGTCGATGCAGAATCGAACAAGACCCCCTTGCTGGATGGCCGCCATAGTAGTGCGCGATCCGGTAGGGGGAAAGCCAATCTATGCAGGGATATCGTGCAGCCAATGCGAGACGATTAGACGAGAGGCTTTGTATCCAAGTGCGCACCGGCGTCCAAAGCTGAACTAAACCGCAGCGCTCTCGCTGATCTCTCGGATGCGCGCGACAAGGGCAGCCACCTGGCCTTCGTCGAATACCTGTTCCGGTCCCGTCGGAGCGATGTCGGTAAACGGCGCCTCATAGAGCAGTGCGGGATCCATCGAGCCGGCTTCGGTCATGTGCTCGATGACCAGGCCGATGAACTCGATCTGCTGATGCGCGGCGGCGCCATGCGATAGGAATTCACCGAAGGCGTCACTTACCGCTGAACGGTCGAGCCCGACCAGCGAGCGCACGAAGCGACCGAAGCCGCGGCTGGCCTCCCGGGCGCGCTCGATATCCTGCGGACCGGCAATCCCTGCCTCCAGCAGCAGCCGTTCCAGCTCCGCCAGATCGTATGCGGTTAGTGCCCTGCCCTGGCGCAACTTGTCGAGAACCTGATTGCCGGAGAGTCCACGGAGGAAGTGCCGTGCCTTCGCCTTGAAGCGGGCGAAATCGGCCTCGCCGACCTGCGGCAGGTCGATCTCCTCGCCGGCGCCGATCTCGTCGGCGAAGTTCGAGTAGACGATCGACCGACGGCCTTTCTCGATGTGCTGAATCAGATTGCGCAGGCGCAGCCGGACCAGCTCCAGCAGAGGAACGCTCACGCCTTCCCACCATTGCGAGGTCTGGATCTCTTCGATGAGCACCGCCTGCGCTGCGATGCCTGGAATGGCTGTCTGGTCCTCGAGCGCGGATGCGAATTCGAGGAGTTGCTTCTTCAGCGTATCGAAGCGCTTGGAGCCTTTGAGAAGGGCAAGCTGCAGCTGGAACATCAGCAGGTCGAAGCGCTTCGCTTCCTCGGTTCCCAGTTCACGCGACGATGGAAGCGGCGCAATGTCGCTCACCAGCTCATCCCGCGCCTCATCGTCGATGTCATTCCAAGCCTGGTCGGCCTGGTATTTTTCGACCATCCGGCGCTTCTGGCGCACGATGAAGTTCTCGAGGTTCAGGCCAGCGACGGTCTCGCGCAGAACGGCCAGCGCGCTCGCACGCACCTCTTCCATACTCGGCGGGTCTACGTGGCTGCCGGGCGCTTCGTAAGGTTGCTGTTCGGGCGCGGCAAAGCCGCCCGCCTTGCCACCCTTGTCATCTACCGCACGCACAAGATCGAGCCGGGCGGCGAACAGGCGGGCCGATAGGGATTTGGCAACGCTGGCTTCCTTGATCTCCGGATTTGCGCCGAAGAACTCGAGATTCTGGCAATAGTCGAAGACGCGAAAGAATTCCTTGTCCTGGCCAGGGCCAAACAGGTCGGGGCAGAGACGCGTGCCGCGGCCCATCATCTGCCAGAACTTGGTCTTCGACCGCACCTGTTTGAAGAAAACAAGATTCACCACCTCCGGCACGTCGATGCCGGTGTCCAGCATATCGACCGAGATGGCGATGTGCGGGGCCTTGCCCTTCTTGGAGAAGTCGTCGATCAGCGTCTGTGCGTAGGCACCGCTCTCGTAGGTGATGACGCGCGCGAAGTGTCCAGCAAGCGACGGATAGGCCGCGTTGAAGCGAGCCTCGATGTAAACAGCGTGTGCCTGGTTCTTGGCGAAGATGATGGTCTTGCCGAGCCGGTCGCCGCCTTCGACCTTCAACCCGTTCTGCATCAAGTGCGCAATGACCCGGTCAACGGTGTCCTGGTTGAACAGGCGCTTGTTCACCTCGGCCGCCTCGACCGTATCGGGGATCTCGTCCTCGCCCCACTCCAGCATGTCCCACTGGTCCTTCTCCTCCTCGGAGAGATCGTCATAGCGCAAGCCGGAGCGCACGATCTTCAGCGGCACAGAGATCGCCACGGGCGGCACGAGATGGCCGTCGGCAACAGCTTCTTCGAGGCTGTAGGCGTCGGTGGGCACGCCGTCTTCCAGGTCGACGAGCGAATAGGTATTCTTGTCGATCTCGTCCTTGGGCGTCGCGGTCAGGCCGACGAGGAACGAGTCAAAATACTCGAAGATCGCGCGATAGCGCTGGTAGACCGACCGGTGCGCCTCATCGATGACGATGAGGTCGAAATGCCCAGGGCCGAACTTGGCCTTGCCCTCCTGCCTGCCATCGATGAGGTTCATCATCGTCGGATAGGTGGACAGGAACACGCGGCCCTCGATGGACCGCTCTGTGACGAGATTGACTGGCGCCGAATCCGGCAGATGCGCCTTGAAGGCACCAGCCGCCTGGTTCACCAGGGCCACGCGATCCGCAAGGAACAGCACGCGCTTCACCCAGCCAGCGCGCATCAAAAGATCGACCAACGCTATGACGGTGCGCGTCTTGCCGGAGCCCGTGGCCATCACGAGCAGTGCCTTGCGCTCGCCCTCGTCCTCGAAGGCCTTGCCGATGGCACGGATGGCGCGCTGCTGGTAGGGGCGCTTGTCGCCGGCAATCTTCGTGTTGAGCCTTGTCTCGGCGAGCTTCCTGCGGCTTGTGCGGCGCTGGATCAGGAGTTCCAACTCGTCGCGCTTGTAGAAGCCGCCGATCTGGCGCGGCGGATAGCGCACATCGTCCCAGATCCAGTGCTCATAGCCATTCGAATAGAAGATCACCGGCCGTTGGCCGTAGCGGGCCTCCAGCCGATCGGCATAGAGTTTTGCCTGCTGCTGGCCCTGGCGGGCATCCTTGCGCGTGCGCTTGGCCTCGACCAGGCCCAGCGGCTTGCCATCCGCGCCCCACAACACATAGTCGACGAAGCCGATGCCCTGCTCGTTCGGCATGCCCTCGACGCGGAACTCAGTGTCTTCCGGCCTGTCCAGCGCCCAGCCCGCCTCGCGCAGCAGAAGGTCGATGAAGCGGTCGCGAGTTTCGGCCTCATTGTAGTCATGCGTGGAAGGCGTCGCCTCTGCCGCATGACGGGCCGCCGACACTTCGGCGCGCAGGCGCTGCAGTTCGGCGTCGAGGTTCTGGTTGTCGGAAAGCAGTTTGGTCAGTTCGCCGTTCTTGGCGTCGAGCTCGGCTTGCTGCGCCTTCAGATGCGCGAAGGCCTTCTTCAGCGTCTCGTCGCGGCGCGCCAGCACCGAGGCGTCGAAAGCCATGCCGTCCGCCGGCTTTGCCTTGCGCGCGTAGGTGCGCGCCAGCCAGAAGCAGACGTGGAACAGTTCCTTGACCGCGCCGACGGCGTCGCCTGGCCGGATGGTCTTTTCCTCGTGCACGGCGCGATTGCGCAGCGTGTTGATGAATTTCGCCTTGGCGAACACCGCATCGCCCGCCGCGCGGCGAAAGCTCGGTTCATGCAGCAGTGCGGCGATATTGTCCTGGTAGGGCAGCTTCAGGCCAGGATCGTTGCGGAATGCCCATTTGACCGCGAGCTCGACTGTCTTGCCGGCAAAGAACGCCGCCGCCGTCGGCGACACACCCGCCTGCCGTTCTGCCTCCACCGCCGCCTCGTGGACGGTTGGAAACTCTGCGGCGAGGAAGGTGAAGTTGGACGTCACTTCAAGTCCTTGAGCTTTGGGAAATCAGTTGCAAATGCCAGTCGGATCGGAATCCACTCCGCGTCATTGACACTGTGCTTCCATTTCACCTCATTCATGACGACGTAGCCGGCAGAACGAAGATCTTTTTCCAGCTGCTTTTCCATCGCGCCCACACTATTTCGGAAAGGCGTGTGTAATTTCATAAGAGAATCTCGCGTGAGCTTATCAGCATGATCGAAATCTTCGGGCTTAACGACTTCTGGGTGGATGGGGCCATGGGCGATTAGCTCAAAGGACCCACACGTCTCGGGTTCGATTCCACGGCTCGTGAGATGGCGACGTAGTGCGTTCTGGTTCTTCATTGAGCCGAGGTGCTGCCCCATCCGAATATATGGTGGCGAGGCGTTGGGACTGGAGTTGTCACCTGTCCGCCCGACATAGAGAAGTTCGCGACCGTCGGCGGCTGCGACCTTCCAAACATAGAGCCAAAAGCCGCGCCGCAGCATTTGGCCTGGTAGCGTAAGGCGGAAAGTGCCGATGTCGGCCATTCGTGTGTGTCTCCTCAGAACTGCGCCCGCCAGGTCGCAGCTTTCAGCAGCAAGGATTTGTCCAGCGGTGGCGTGAGTTCGAAGGCGCGCGGCTGGCTGGCGAAGTCGAACAACCGCATCAGCCTGAACGCATCCGGGCGCTCCTCCGAGAAGGCCCGTTCATTCTCCGAGAGCAGAAACGGGGTCTGCTTGTGACCAATGGTAGTCTTCACCTCGATGAGGCGTTCCCTGCCGGCCGGATCGAACGAACGAATGTCGTAGCCGGCGCCGTCGCCGTCCTCCGCTGAAACCCAGCGCACCTTGCGGGCAAGATCTTCACGCCCCGCAGCGCGCAAGGTTGACTGCTCGGCGACGAAGACGCACTCCTCTCCGTTCTTGCCCAGTTGTCGATTGCGGGCATCCCGTAGAGCAGGGTCGAATTTCCGCACGATCCGCTCCAGCGCCGGCGGCACAGCTTCGAAATTCGTGATAGGCGGCGCTTCGAAGAAGATTTGTTGGGGCTCGTGCAGGCCGGGTGCGGACGCCGCAGGCATCGGGTTCTCGAAAAGCGCCTGATCGCGGGCGATATGGCGCTCGACGCCGTCGACCAGCGCCCGCTGGTAATTGGCCATCGGCTTGTAACCGGCGATCCATGGCATGCCGAGCCGATAGAGCACCGCGCTGATATTCTGATGCTTGAATTCGATCGAGCCGCGGCTGCGGCCAGTGAGTTCCTGAAGCGCCGCATTGCGCTGCGCCTTCACGAACGCACGGCCCGCCAGTTCCAGCGACAGCATGTCGAAGTAGTCGGCGACGATCAGGTCGATCTCGCGATCCAACCAGTCACTGCCGGCTGGCGCGTCGGCCATAATCAAAGCTGGCCTGAGAAAGCGCGAAATTGAAGGGACGAGAAGAGGCTATCCGCTGAAGAATGAGCCTCAATTCCCGAGGACCGCTGAATACCGAGGCGACGCACCGAACGAGCGAATTCAACCTGAATCTCGATCGGGGGAAGGGGCAAAGAAAGTCCCTTGATGATGCCCATGTTTAGCCCCGGCATCACCGCACCTTTAGCCTCAACGCCCAACTGCCGGAGTATAGAAGGATGTTGCAGGAACGCGGCCTGGAGAAATTCAGGCAGGCATTTACCGGCATCCAATGTGATACAGCAGAGGTGCTTCGTATTTATCGCTATGGGAATGTCATCAGGCACTACCGCGCAACGGCCACACGTTCCCATGATCGTAATGAGGACATCGCGAGGCAACACGGTATAGCGACGCAGTTCCTCGTATTTTCGGGGCGTGATATAACGCCGTTCAACCCAACGGAATTCGTTGCTTACGGCGTTGTCGATCCCAAGCACGGGTATACCCTTCTCAACGAACTCCGAATGAAGGAGTTGGCTACCGAACGGGCCGGTTCGCATGCTTACGGACAGTGACTCGACCGTAGCGATTGGCCAAGATTTTTGCTCTCCCGAAATAAACATCTCCAGAAAGATCGACTGCGTGAGGCTGTCGAGCAACTCGATGGCGCGTTTGCGCTTGCGGCGTAGCGCATCAGCCTTGTCCAGGATCGCAGCAATTCGCTGCTGTTCGCGGAGAGGTGGGAGGGGGATTTCGAGGCGCTTCAGGAAGTCAGCCGGAACGCGTTTCTGGCCGGCGCTGCCTGTCATATTGCTGGCGCCAACTTCGCGGAACTTCGAGTTCCAAACTAGTTGGAAAAGATACGACGGATCGAGTTCCTTACCAGCACGCAAGACATGAAACTCGGTCGAACCGAATCCAAAGGGCTTCGTTAGCGCACTCGTTCGCGTCGCCTTCCCATTCTCGAAGCAGGGTGTGATCTTGGCCACCAAAATATCGCCACGCTCGAAATAGGTATAGCCCTTCTTGACTTCCCGAACGGACCGCTCCTCCTCAAAGCTGATCAGTCCATCCTCAGACACTGCCGCCATCGGAAGGAAAGAAGCAATATCGATGTCGGAGATCGACCTCGGCATGCGGGGGTTGATTTCGCAGACCTCGTCAAGGCGAGCAATATGCAATGTCACAGCATCGCCTCCAGCTCTTGTAGTCCGTCGGCGATCTCCTTCTCCAGTGCCTTCAGTTCAGCGATGATCTCTTTCGGCGGGCGGTGATCCTGCGCCTCGTGCACCATCTCCTTGTAGCGGTTGATGGAAAGGTCGTAGCCGGTTGCCGCGATCTCGGCTTTCGGCACGCGGAAGCTTTGCGCCGTTCGGGGCCGGTCGCGTTCGGCACTGTTGCGCTCAGCCCAGCGCGCGGCGATGTCGGGCAGGTTGTTTTTCGCCAGTTCCTCGTCGGTCAAGGTCAGGTTTACGAAATGGCCTGCCTCGCGGTAACCCGGCGTCGGCCCGATCTTCTCGGCCGGCAGCAGGGCATTGCGCTTGTCGTCCAGCGAAAAGCCGTCGGCCTGGCAGTCGTAGAACCAGACGTGATCCGTGTCGCCGGAATTAGTCTTGGTGAATAGCACGATCGCCGTCGAGACGCCGGCATAGGGCCGGAAGACGCCCGACGGCAGCTTGACGATGCCGTCGAGCCGATGGTCCTCGACCAGCATGCGGCGGATTTCCTTGTGCGCGGTGGAGGAGCCGAACAGCACGCCGTCCGGCACGATCACTGCCGCCCGCCCACCGGGCTTCAAGAGCTTCAGGAACAGCGCCATGAACAGAAGCTCGGTCTTCTTGGTCTTGACGATTGCCTGCAGATCCTTGGCGACCTGATCGGCGTCAAGCGAGCCCGCGAAGGGTGGATTGGCGAGCACGAGCGAATAGCGGTCCTCGTCGCCGGCATGTTCCTGGCTGAGCGAATCCTTGTAGCGGATATCGGGATCCTCGACGCCGTGTAACGTCATATTCATCGAACCGATGCGCAGCATGGTGTTGTCGAAGTCGAAGCCGTGGAACATCTCCTCGTTGAAATGGTCGCGGCTCTCCTGGTCGTGGAACATCCTCGGATGGTTGTCGCGCAGATATTCGCCCGCCGCGACCAGGAAGCCGCAGGTGCCGCAGGCAGGATCGCAAATGATGTCCTTCGGCGTCGGCGCCGTCATCTCCACCATCAGCGCGATGATGTGGCGCGGTGTCCGGAACTGACCGTTCTGGCCGGCGGTGGCGATCTTGCCCAGCATGTATTCGTAGAGATCGCCCTTCGTGTCGCGGTCCTGCATCGGCAGCTTGTCGATGAGGTCGACCACCTTCACCAGCAGCGCCGGCGAGGGAATGGTGAAGCGCGCGCCCTTCATATGCGTGGCGTGCGCAGTGCCGTCCTCCGCCATGTTGCGCAGGAAGGGGAAGACGTGCTCCGACACGATCTTGAACATGGTGCCGGCATCCCTGTTCTTCAGCCGCGACCACCGCAGGTCCGCATAGGCGACGCCGCCGCCCTCGCCGATGCCGTCCTTGCCACCCTTGAAGATGCGACGACGCATAGGCTGGCCGGTGCGCATCGAGCGGTTCTCCTCGAGCTGCTCGGCTTCGTCCAGCCCGCGCATGAACAGCAGATAGGTGATCTGCTCGATCACCTCGAGCGGATTGGCGATGCCACCCGCCCAGAAGGCGTTCCAGACGGCATCGATTTTCGAACGCAATTCACCAGTGATCATTCCCGTCCCACTCGATTCGTGCCAACGGCATGACACTAGGTCGAGTTCGCTTGAGATGGAACCAGCCCGTGTGCGGCCTGAACAGATTGGCTGGACTTGCCGTCGATATCGTTGATTGGATAAACGCAAGGCACGTGACGGTGGATAAATTCGAACAACAGTAGAAATTTACTGACGAATGTCGGAACGTTCTTAGCTGGGTAATGCCGGACGTTCTTCCGGTGGTGGGGTGAAATAGAAATTATGTTTGGTTCAGTTCTTGATCTGGGGACCTTGGTAAAGGACCTGGTTCTTTCCGCTGCGTCATTCCTGACAGGTGACGCGGCGCCGGGCATCGTTGTGATCCTGCTGCTGGTTGCACTTGCCCTCATCCTGGCGTTTGCGTGGCATACCTTCCAGATGCGGATCAGCTCAATCAAACGGTTGCGCCGCGAACTTGGGAGTGGCGACTCACCGCTGCTGCAAGGCCGCGAAAAGATCAGTGCGTGGTTTAACAGCCAGAAAGGCGGCAAAGAGCAGGAGGCTCTTCGCGAAGCTTGGAGCGAGTTCGACGAGACGCTGTTCATCGACAACTCAGGTGACGAGCCGCTGCTTCGCAATTCCGTGCGTCCATCAGCGTTCTTCAACATCGACGATCTGCACTTTGGCCAGGGCTTCTATCGAATCTGGCCAGGCCTGTTCGTCTCGATCGGTCTGGCGCTCACCTTTCTTGGCCTTATCGCAGCGCTGAATGCGTTGTCTGGAAAGCATATCGACGATGCGGCTATGGCCAATCTCCTGCGGATCGCATCGGCCAAGTTCATCATGTCCCTGACGGGTTTGGTCTGTTCGATCGTGTTGACGATCGTGCTCCGGATTTTCGTCGGCAGCCTTGATGAACAGTTGCATCGGCTTTGCAGGACGGTCGAAGGCCGGATAAATTTCGCCAGCCTGGAGCAGATTGCGGTCGACCAACTGCGTGCGACGATAGAAAGTCGCGAGCACCAGCGACAACTTACCCTGCAAATGATCGCTGAGATCGGTGGGCCTCTCAAAACTGAACTGCCGCAGGCAATTTCGTCCTCCATCACGACGGCCATGCAGCCCATTATGGACAAGGTGAGCCAACAGGGCACCGATAGCATTGCGACTATGGCGACGGATCTGTCGCAGCAGGTGACACAAGGGGTCGCCGGTGCGCTTGGGCAGGCAAGCGAGCACTTGGCGCACGCTGGCGACAAGATAAGCCAGCTGGCCGACCGCATGGACCAGTCCTCCGGCCGCATGGGGAGCGAAATGGAGCAAGCCGTTGCTCGTGTCGCCCAGGCGGTGGATGAGCTGCGCGGAGCAATGTCTGCCTCTGCACAATCCGCAACCGGCGTATTCAACCAAGGCGCGGAGCAACTTCTCGGTGCCATGAACCGGACGCTGGAAAGCATTCGCGACAACACCGGCGAAGGTGCCCGGGCGATTTCGGCCGCCGCGGTGGACATGCGCGACGCTGCTGTCGCCATGCGTAGCGAAATTGAGACCGCAGCGCGCAGTGGCGCCGATGCGGCAAAAGCTCGGCTGGAACTTGCGGGCGAAGATGCGGGCAAAGCGATTGGCGCGGCCGGGCAGACAATGTTGGATGCTTTCAGCAAGGCGGGTGCCGACATAGCTGGAATGACCCAAGCGCTTTCTTCGAAGGCGGGTGATGATCTGATTGCTCCGATCGAGGCGATTGCGCACCAACTCGACGGCATGGTGACTTCGCTCACGGGCGGCGCCGACCAAATGCGCAGACTCGCGGATGCTGTGCGCGACGGTGCATCGGCCAGTGCCGAAGCCGCAGGCACGTTCCGCGGGGCCTCCCAGGAACTCGTGGCCGCAGCCGCGCCTGTCCGCGCGACCTCGGAGCGCATCGAGGGCTCGCTACGTCAGTTTGCGGACGGCACGCGGGATGCCGTCGCAACCGTCCGGGAAAGCTCGCTCGCGACCGCGGAGGCGGCTGCCCGGACATTGGAAGTGGCGCGTGAGACGATTGCTGCAGAACGCCAGGGCGTCGAAAGCTCGCTTGCCGCAGTCACAACCATGCTTGAACGGCTGCGTGGTCAGGGCGACCGCATGGATACGATCGACGACAAGCTTGGCCATGCGTTCGATCTTTACTCCAGCCAGACTGAACAGGCGATGCAGGCCGTTCGCAGCCATGTTCAGAGTATGGCGGGTCAACTGAACACGGCGCTGTCGACGCTTCAGACGATCCTTGACGGACTGCAGGAGTTCCAACCACAGCAGGGACGTAGCTAATGCGTGCCAGCTCCATGCGTCGTCGCCGGCATGAGGAAGAAGAAGAGTCCGCCTTCGTGTCGATGACAGACATGACGGTTGGTTTCCTCTTCATCGTCATCCTGCTGCTTGCTTTCTTCGCGAGTCGATACAATCGGTCAGAGATGGTGCCTCGTTCCCAATACGAGCAGGTGTTGAACGAACGAGACGCGTTAGCTGAAGAACTCAAACGCCTACAGCAACGCATTGTGCAATTGGAAACCGAGCGCGACGCGGCCATCGCAGCCCGCGAGAAAGCGGAGAAGGAAATTGCCGTGCTGAAGGCCCGGATCGCGCAGCTCGAGGCTGAGCTGGAAAGGCTAAGAAAACCCAATCCTCTTGAAGCCTATATCAACAACAGCATGGAGACTCGGCGTCGCATCCTTCAGCAGTTGCGTGACCGAATTGCGCTCGACTTTCCGGATCTCCAGCTGATGCTAAGTGAGGAGTCGCTTCGCTTCCAGGGCGAAGGGCTTTTCAAGCGGGGGGAGTATACACTTCTCCCCGACGGGCTGCGCCTCGTCCAGGTGTTAGCAGATCGCCTGCACGATATAGTGCCTTGCTACACGCTGGGCGCTGATGCCAGGTTCGACACGAATTGCAATTCCGGGTTCGCCCTTATCGAGGCTGTCCAGATCGAAGGCCACACAGACTCAGACGGCGACGATATGGCGAATCTTGTGCTGTCCACCAATCGCGCCACGACCACGTTCCGTGCGATGACCACCCACCAACAGCTGTTGAGCTACCTCAATTTCCAGCGACAGCCGGTTCTGTCGGTCGCCGGCTATGGCCGGATGCGTCCGATCGCGCCTAACGACACGGTCGAGCACAAGGCATCAAACCGACGCATAGACCTGCGCATTATCATGCACGTTCCCCGAGACACCGATGAGATCGAGAAGGTGCGGGATGCGCTGCTCATCGGATCTCGGATGAGTCGCCCGTGACCCACGAAGCGCACCAACGGTCCTTGGCCCACCAACTCGACGATCTACGACCGCTTGAGACGCCTTCCCTGCCATCTTTCGAGTTGATCGAGCGGAACATCCGTCGGGTTCTCGACAGATACGACGCACCCGACAAACCTCCGGAACGGGACGCTGAACGGCTCTTCTCCGAGATGCTGCGCAGGATCAGAGAACACGATTGGCACAAGGTGCCAATGAGTTTCGTGACGCGCGTAGCTTCTCTCGTCTACGCGGCAGCACACCGGGTTCGTGACGACCTGGCCGACATTCGCCGCTTCCTGTGCGCCGAGATTCGCGCAACGATACGCCATGGTTTTATCAACCCGATGCTGCGGATCTATATTGAGAGCTACGAGACGGGTAAGGCCCACACGCTGGAGTTGGCTGAGGCGCTGCAATACTCTCGCTCCAAGATCGGAGCACGTTGGCAGCCTCTTCTGGAGAACGTCCCGGAGTTGCTCGACGCGCACCATGCGCCCTCGGCGCTTGCCGCCAAAATGGACCTGATGCCGGATCCTTGGCATGGCCTTCGGGCGTTGGGACTTCATCAGCCGCACGCGCCCGGTCTAATGGACGCGGCTCATCTCGAATTCCTCAATATCATCGGGCCCCGACTCACATCGCTTGATGAAATTGAGCGATTGCTGGGGTGGCTTAGACCGGATGATCGTGCGCTCAGACAGGTTGGCGCAGGTAAGGCGATCGAAGTTCTGCTGGGTCACTGGCGGACACGCAACCCTCCCGCAGAAATTCAGAGCCTGCTGGTTGATCGATTAACGCAGCTCTACAGTCATCCTCGTGTCAACCCTCATCCTGCCTGGAATGAGGTCGACCCAGCTTTGGTTCAGATCTTCCTGCGCTGGCTAATGGGTGCGGACATCCGGTTCTTGTTCCGGGTTCTAACGGAAGTCGAACGCGGTCACATGTGGGCCGACCGGGAGAAGTTCTGGTGGACACTCCATGAGCAGGGGCGCATCGATGAAGTCTGGATCGCCTTCAACGATGATGGACATCGTGCGGCGATGTCGAAGCTGCCCACGGATGCTCGTCAACATGGGCGGCGTTTCGGCCGGCAGGTCGGCGAGCGCGACAAGTCTCTACTTATCATGCGTATCCGCAACAAAATCGTCATTGAAGGAACATTCAGCTTTAGAGTCCATTTCTTCAGGGCCGATCAGCTACGCACCCCTGAGCTTTATCGACAGCGCTACGACGTGGCAGAAATCCGAGAACTCCCAAATCTCGACGCGATTGCTCACCAGGGCGACTGGCAATCCCGTGTTCTGATGGCGCTATCCCGATGACATTTGAACTCAGCTACGACGCTTCCAAGATCACGCTGCGCCTCTCAGCCGACCGCTCTGGTCTGCTGGGGCGTTTCATGCGCGTCAAGAAGGTTGATCTCGAAACGCTTTCGGGCGCCGATCGTCGGCTAGTGCTGGCTCTCGCGGATCTCAAATCCACGGCCGACGGCCTTGGCGAAACTGTCCAGATATCTGCCGACCACATCACGCTCGGACATCGTCTGGCCGCAGCACTGGACAACTCCACCGCAGTTGAGATCGGGTTGCCTCCGCTGACGGACCTGACCTTGCGCACCGACGCAGAGGGCGTGCTCGGGACAGAGGGCTTTCGCCTCCAAGTCCAGTGGCAACGATCCGGCCAGCAACGAACTCCGAAGAGAACTGGATCGATTCTAGAGACGGATCGAGGCCTGCAGCGGCTGCCATTATGGATGCTCGAGGCAATCCAGGTTGCAGAAGGGTTTCGTAAGTCCAAGGACGACGCTGAGCACTGGGAGGCTTTAGCGCGCTTTCGCAAGGCGCTTGAGCCAGGTGTAGATATGTCAGCGGATAGTGCGATGGCTCGGCTTTCGATGACGGATTTCCTTTCCGGACTCGAGATATCGCTCGCCGACGGATTCTCAATCAGTCCGACGCACGATGGTGACGACTTCGAGGTGTTGCCCTTTGCCAATGAAAGGCTCAATCCTGACGAGGTCACAAATGAGGCCATGGCCGAGCTCGCAGGTCCTGACCTCGCCCAATTTCAGCGACGATTGCGTGAGCGCGGAGCGCTCAATGCCTTTCGACTTGCACCGGGTAAGTTCTTGGTCGTCGATCGCAGCGCGGGGGCCGCGCTTAAAGTCATGGCCGAAATGCAGCGAGCGGCTCTGGAGGAGCGCAGGGCATTCGTGCGCAATCCTCGCGCACGAATTACCGAGGCAGTCGAGGCGCATCTGCGCAGGCAACGCGGTTTTCAGGAATTGTCTTCAGCTGCGCAGGAAGAAGCTGTTGAGGCCGCAGCAGGACCACTTTTCATCGAGACCGAAGAGTATTCCCGATTTTCCGAACGCGTGACGGGCATTGAGGCCTACTCAGGAAACCCGGTAGCGGAATTTGCATCAAGTGGCACGACATGGCTGCCCGAGGCCTTCACCGACGCGGTGCTCAAGCGCCTGGATGAACTCCGGACACCCGAACTAGAAGAACTGCGTGATCGGTTGCAAACGGCTATCGATGGAGGGGCTGCAACTCTGTCGTTCGAAGACATTGAACTTCCCGCAAACAGCCAGACGCTTCATGTCCTTGAGGGTCGTCTCCAGTCGCGGAGTCTCGCAGAACAGGAACCTGATCACGGTGATGTAGGCAGAAACGGCCCCATAATACTGAAGACCGAGGTCAACTTCGACGATGTCTCTTGGCGTCCAACCCGAGGGCCTCGGCATTCAAATCTCGGAGACGGGGTGCCTTATGCGATCAAGACCAGGTTGAAAGATCATCAGGTCGAGAGCTTAGGCTTGCAGATTGAATCCTGGAAGGCGGGAATGCCAGGCATCCTGAATGCCGATGAACAAGGCCTGGGCAAGACGCTGCAGACAATCGCATTCCTGACGTGGCTAAACGAGCACATGAAGCGTGACGGGACGGCAGGCCGCGGCCCAATGCTGATTGTTGCTCCGACGTCGTTGCTTGAGAACTGGGAACTGGAGGTTAGTCAACACGTCGAGTCGCCGGGCCTCGGACATCTCATACGGCTCTATGGATCCGCTACGGGAGCTAGGAAACTTGCGGGGGCGAACGGGCGCGATACCTTGGACGGCGACTCCAGGTTGGACTTCTCTGATATCCGTGGTGCACTCAATGCAGGAGCGGGGCACCTTACCTGGATTCTGACAACCTATACCACGCTAACCAACTATCAGCATTCGCTCGGCAACATCCCGTTCGCGGTTGCCGTTTTCGACGAGATTCAGAATATTAAGAATCCAGGCACCCTGGCGGCGAACGCAGCCAGGGCAATGAACGCCGACTTTCGTATTGGCCTAACGGGAACGCCGATCGAGAATTCGACCGTCGATCTTTGGGCGATTATGGATCAGCTGACTCCTGGCGCGCTGGGGTCATTACGGGAGTTCCGCGATCGATATGGAGCCCCGGACGAAGACAACATGGCGGAACTCCACTCTCGCGTGTTCAAGACGCAGACCGGTTTGCCACCGCTAGCCTTTCGACGCCTTAAGGAAACCGTTGCCCGCGACCTTCCCACAAAGTCACGTTTCATGCATCCACGAGCAATGCCACCGCTTCAGGCAGACCGCTATGAGGAGGCTCGTGTCAAGCTCGCAAGTGGCGGCCCTGGCGCTGCGTTGAAGATGCTGCACCATATTCGTTCCGTTTCGGTGCATCCAGCAATTGACGCGCAAGAAGACGCGCAGGAATTTATTGACGCGTCAGGACGACTGGCAGCAACTTTCGACATATTGCGGCGCATCAGGTCGGCGCGTGAGCGAGCGCTGGTCTTCATTGAGAGCCGGCAGATGCAGTTCCGCTTCATGGAACTGGTGCGTGCCGAGTTCGGCTTAGCGCGGGTTGATCTCATCAATGGCGACACGCCCATCCAGAAGCGTCAGGCGATCGTGAACCGTTTTCAGGAGCACCTCACCAAAGATGGCGGATTCGACCTGCTGGTTCTCGGTCCAAAAGCAGCGGGAACCGGTCTTACCCTAACGGCCGCCACCCATGTGATCCACCTGTCTCGCTGGTGGAATCCGGCCGTTGAGGAACAGTGCAACGACCGTGTTCATCGCCTTGGTCAAACCAGACCAATAACAGTCCACGTGCCCATGGCAGTCCATCCAGAATACCGCGAACACTCTTTCGACCTGCTTCTTCAGAGCCTCATGCAGAAGAAACGCAGGCTCGCCAGTTCCGCGCTTTGGCCAATGGGCGATTCCGCGGACGATGCAGCTCATCTCCAGCATATGTTGCGGGAGGAAGGCGGACCAATATCCGGTCGCACTATCGACGACGCCATGGCGGCGATGATGAGACGCGATGGGATTAGCTTGGCTGCACCGAACGCCGAGGGTGCTTGGGAGTATAAATGATCGTTGTGAAAAATCGCCGTAGTCTTAGGCGTCATCTGAGCCGACCTTGGCGCGAAACACTCACATATTCAGTTATCACCAATCCTGCGCACCAGACGAAGTTTGAGGCTAGGCTTGCGCCATGCGCGAAGAATCTCTTCGACCTGCGGCGCAATGAAAGCCCGAGACTCCTCGCGAGTCATCATCTTGGATCCGAGCAACTCATCGTAATCGGTATAGGAATGCCGGATGTGTTTCTGCAATTCGATACCGACTGCCGCTCCCAGCTTTAAGCCTTTCCAGTCTCTTGAGCTAACCCGTGCAGCTATCGTGAGGCACGTCTTCTTCGGACAACCCGGGTGATGGATGCGCATGTGCTGCACCACGGCGTCGAAAGAAAAAGTGTTTGGCGAATTCGGTTTAGGGGAATCGCTATCTGGCATCGACAATCAACCATATTTTTTGAGGAGCGAGGGAGGCACGGACAAAAGAAATTGTCGGCCCGGGGAGATGTCATGTTCACGGAGGTGTCGACTGAAAAATCCGCCTTAGCTTCTGCACCTTTTCGAGCGTGGGCGCCGGATCCGAATCCCAGGAAGCGAGCCTGATCACCTCAAGCCAGAAACGCTCGTTGGGGGTGATCTCGCGGTCCCGATTATCGGCGATCCGCCGCCAGCTCTCGGCGGATTGGTCCTGCTCACCGCTCATTTGCCGAATATCCCGCGAATGGCGGATCGTGCCTTCGAGGTGAGGTTCGGGTTGGAGTGATCCGATGCCCGGCGGATTTCCTCGAGCCACGCCACTTCGTTCTCGGTGACCAGCGTCCCGAAGATCTGCCTGACGGCAAGCTCGGTGGTGTCGCCGCCGAGCTGTTCGATCGCCAGTTGAAAGAGCATTACCGGATCGCACTCGAGGGAGGTTGCCAGAGCCGACACCCTGTCGAGCGGCAGCTTGGCCGTTCCGGCCTTGATCATCGCGAGCATGTTCGGATTGACGAACCCCGCCTCACTGGCGATGGCGATCTGGGTCTTCTTCGGCCTCAGCTCCAGGATGCGCTTATCAAGATACTTGGCGAGCCTGGTGCCCGCGTAGGGTTTCCCCTGACGGTTGGTCATCGTCGTCTTCCTTCTGAAATCACAGCTTCGATGCGCTACTGATTTCTTTATAGCGACGGCCTGATGGGGATTTCGCGGGATCAGCGCAGGGGATTTGGGGACATTTTAGCCCCATTAGCGCAGGCGTTGCGGTTGATTGAAGGCTACCGAGAACGTAGGAAAACTTCGCTGCGGCGGTGTGGAAGGACACACGGCCAGCAAAGGTCCGAGATGGTGACGAGAAGGCAGCGGCGTAATGGCTCGGTGCGCTAAGCCCATCCACCAGCCGGTTTCGAGCCCGGTCCGCGCCACTGGCTCCATTCGGAATTTTCGAAGCCGCCGCCGCGAAGGCGTTAAAAATCGAACGCCCCGCCCCTTGCTCAGCCAGCGCAGTTGGTGGACTAGAGAAATTGTAATCTTCGTGCTACATATTTGATTAATTTGAAGCACGAAGGTGTCAAGATGCCTACCCCCCATAACCCTCCTGCAGTCGTGCGGCGTGCGCTGCGCAAGCTTGGAGCGGACATTCACGATGCCCGCCGGCGGCGTCGACTGCCGATGGCGGTCGTGGCCGAGCGTGCCTTCACGTCTCGCTCGACACTACAAAGGGTCGAAGCTGGCGACACCAACGTCAGCATCGGCATTTATGCCGGTGTCCTGCAGGCGCTCGGCCTGCTCGACGGTCTCGGCCAGGTAGCCGATATCAACAACGACAGCGTCGGGCGGGCGCTGGCCAGCGCCAACCTGCCCAAGCACGTTCATCTCAAGCGTACAACCGGATCATCCCACGATGGCTGACTTCGAGGTCCATATCGATCTGGACGGTCGCACGCGCCCGATCGGACTGGCGAGGACCAATCGCGTCCGCGGCGCCGAGACCATCCTCTTCGAATACGACGGAGCATGGCTTGAGGATCCCGATCGTTTCTCGCTGGAGCCAGCACTTCAATTGACCCGTGGCGCCTTCGCTCCTCTTGCCGGGCTGGCGACCTTCGGCTCGATCGGCGACTCGGCGCCGGATACCTGGGGTCGCCGGCTCATGCAGCGCGTCCAGCGCCGCCTCGCCGAGCGCGAAGGGCGCGCCGTTCGCACACTCGTGGAAAGCGACTACCTGCTCGGCGTCGCCGACGAGACCCGGCTTGGCGCGCTGCGCTTCCGCTGGGTTGGCGACGAGGTTTTCCAGGCACCGATCCGTGCTGGCGTTCCCGCACTCATTGAGCTTGGCCGTTTGCTTGAAATCACAGAGCGGATTCTCCGCGACGAAGAAACGGATGAGGACCTCCAACTCATCTTCGCCCCCGGCTCCTCCCTCGGCGGCGCGCGTCCGAAGGCGTCGGTCACCGACCAACATGGCCACCTCTCCATAGCGAAATTCCCGAAGGAGATCGACGACTACAGCATGGAGACCTGGGAAGAGATCGCACTGCGACTGGCCGGCCAGGCTGGTATCGCCACGCCTCGGCACGAACTTGTCGACGTCGCCGGCAAGGCGGTCATGCTGTCGCGACGCTTCGACCGCGATGGCACGATCCGCATCCCATTCCTGTCGGCGATGGCAATGATGGGCGCCAAGGATGGCGAGCGCGGCAGCTACCCGGAGATCGTCGATGTTCTTGCGCAGCACGGCGCCCGGGGAAAGACGGACGCTCACGCCCTCTATCGGCGTGTCGTCTTCAACGTTCTGATCTCCAATGTCGATGACCATCTCCGCAATCACGGTTTCCTGTGGCTGGGACGGGCGGGATGGTCTCTTTCGCCAGCATACGATCTCAATCCCGTTCCGACCGATCTCAAGCCACGGATGTTGACGACGAACATCAATCTCGACGAGGGCACCTGTTCGCTCGATTTGCTGGAAGCGGCATCGGAATTTTTCGCGCTCACGCTGCCGCAGGCCCGCGCGATCATCAAAGAAGTCGCAACCGTGACCGCGACCTGGCGCGATACCGCCAAGGCGGCCGGTGCCCGCTCGACCGAGATCAACCGCATGGCCAGCGCCTTCGAGCACGATGATCTCAAGCGGGCGCTGGCACTATGACGGAAACACCCTGCGCAGCCATGAGCCAGCCAGCGCCTATCTCACCAGCGGTGAGGCATAGGGCCCAAACTCCGGCGCCGGATGGCACGGCAGCGTAGCCGGCCGGGTGACACAATGGTTTTACACAGCCATTGATTTCATTGAGGAATTTCTGACGAACAATGGCGCTGTTTTACAGCCAAGCCATTGAAATATCTGGATCACGTCCAGCTTCCCAAGCTGAACGCGCGGGTTCGATTCCCGCTACCCGCTCCAGCAAAACCCTCATACAGGCTCGGCAACCGGCCACATTGTCGTGGCCGGTTCTTAAGGCGTCGAGTGTGGATCAGAGCCAGACGCGCGTGCGCCAGCAGCGGACATGACGCCGGCCGCGGTGCCAGTAGCTGCGGCAGACCCTTCTCCAGCCATGCCGCGGCCGCCGGCGATGATGGTGATGGTGGCCACGGCGATGGGAAACCTGCACGACTTCGGCGCCATCGCCACTTTCGTCGATGAAGGCCTGGTCCGGCTTGTCGAGTTGGTCGAGTATTCCATTGCCGCTGGGAATACCCGCGACAGCCTTGCCAGGCCCGGCCAGGCCGGCAAGCGCCGCCGCCCCGGCAAGCCCGAGCATTCCAGTAAGAAACAACCGGCGTTCCATAGAAAACCTCCCAAACTGGTCACCGGCGTCATTCCCCGGGTCGAAATGGACCCGTTGACGCCGAACGGCTTGAACGCGCGGATCGGATAGCCGTTCCATCGCGCCGGGCGGGATTGTGACAGAAAGGCGCGCCACCGTCACCCGCGATCAGTGACGTCCATCATGCGCCTAACAGAACCGGACGGCCTCGGACGCGCCGAAACCCGGGCTACGCGAGGGCTCCGGGACACAGGGGAATATGATCGGCCGCCTCTTCGGCACCCATCCGGATAATGCCGTGCGAGAGGCCGCCATGCGCATCGATCCACTGCCTGACCCAGTCGGGATATTGCGAGATCAGGTAGTTGGCAGCGACCGCATTCTGCTGTGCGCCGACGCCGTAGGGGAGATGGAAGCCGAAGGATGCGCGCGCGGTGATGCAAAGCTGGTCGGCGGGCAAGGAGAGGTAGAGCGTACAGGCGCTGTCGCATGCGCCCTCGAAACGCACCTGCTCAGCGGCGGCGCGCAGTTCGGCGACATGCAGGGCGAAGACGACGATCTGGCCACCGGGGTTTCCCCGCACCGTCTCCGCGCTGGCGGGCAGCGCCAGCGACACGGCGGCGAGGAACGCAATCGCCCTGGCCAAAAGCTTCAACCCAACCCTTACGGGTCGCAAACTGCTGTCCATCCGACTAGCCTCGCGGTCATCTCGCGACGTCAACGCTAGCACCAGGATGGTTAACAACCGGCAGCCTCGCGAACGCTGAACGCCAAGGTTCGCCCGCTGCCCGGGAGCATCTCAACAGCATGGCTGCCGGAAATTCAAGGTTTTTCTAACCGGCCGGCCCGACGGAGCCCAGGGTGTTGCCGCTCAGCCGTTGGAAGCCGGACGGCGCTATCCCACCTCGCGGAGGATGAAGTCGTGCAGCATCTTGGCGGCTGGCGAAAGCACGCGGTTCTTCACCGTGATCAGGCTGTAGGGCCGGACCTCGATGTCGAACTCCGTCTGGACGACGTCGATCGCGCCGGCGAGACCTTCCGGGCTCTGGATGAATTTGGCGACCTGGATCGAAACCGGCGCGATGGCATCGGACTGGGCGACCATCACCAGGGTGAGCAACAGCGAGCTGGTGTTCAGGATGCGGTCCGGCAAGGCGATGTTCCGATTGAGGAAATTGCTCTCCATCGCCTGGCGCAGGGGAGAGCCGCCGGACTGGAAGACCCAGTCATAGGCCGCTGTCTCTTCCAGCCCCACCGCCTTGCCCCTGGTCAGCGGATGGCCGCGCCGCACGATGAGGCAGGCCTTCTCGACGCCGATGACGCGCGATTCGAACAGGCGCGGATTGAGGTCGTCGGGGATGCGGGCGATGATGAAATCGTGGCGCGTGGCGAGCAGTTCGCGCGCCAGCACGTTCGACGTCTCGACCTGCATCGTGATCTCGATGCGCGGGTAGATGCGGCGGATCTCGCGGATCGCCGGCACCGCAAGCTCGATCGCCGGCGCGGTGACGGCGCCGAGGAAGACCGAGCCGCCCTTGCCAACCTTGAGTTCGGAAATCTCGCGGTCGGCCTCGCGCATCTCGAGCAGGATCGAGCGCGCCCGACGGGCCAGCGCCTTGCCATAGGGCGTGAGCGTGATGCCGCGCGGCAGTCTCTCGCAAAGCTTGACGTCGAGCACAGCCTCCATCTCGGCGATCATGCGCGAGGCGGCCGGTTGCGATATGTTCATGACCTGAGCCGCCGCGCTGACGCGCCCATGGTCGTCGAGGGCGACGATCATGCGCATGTGGCGCAGGCTGAGGCCGCTGCGCAGCAGGGTCTCGCCGTCGCCGGGCAAGCCGCCCTCACCGCCCGTCGCGGCTCCGATGTTCCTCGATGCCACCATCTTCTCCTCCCGCGGCCACGATGCCACACTCCCCTCCCGGAGCGCCAAGGTGACGACACTGAATATACCGAATTTGGTATAGCAACCACCAAAGATCGCATTTGACAGTTATGGCAAAGGGCCACAACGTTAGCGTGTCCTGGGACCTGCCGATCGACGACGATGAAAAATCGCATCGATTTAAACCAGCGCCCGGGACCGTAGGGAGGAATACCGGAGATCGATATTACGGCAGCAGTGCGCTTGCGCTTCTGCACGATTGCGCGGCCCGCGAAACCCCGGGGCGCCGCGTCCATCAACCAGGGAGAGTAGACGTGAAGATCATCAAGACGCTGGCCGCCGTCGCGGCCCTTGGTATCGCCGCCATGACCTATTCGGCTCACGCAGCCGACAAGGGCCTCGTCGGCGTGCTGATGCCGACCAAGACCTCGCAGCGCTGGATCAACGACGGCGACGCCGTCAAGTCGCAGCTCGAGGCGCTGGGCTACACGGTCGACCTGCAGTATGCGCAGGACGACATCCCCAACCAGCTCAGCCAGCTCGAAAACGAGATCACCAAGGGCCCGAAGGCGCTGATCATCGCCTCCATCGACGGCACCACCATGGCCGACGCGCTGCAGAAGGCCAATGACGCCGGTGTCGTCACCATCGCCTATGACCGCCTGATCAAGAAGACCCCGAACGTCGACTACTACACCACCTTCGACAATTTCGGCGTCGGCGTGATCCAGGCCAACTCCCTGGTCAAGGGCCTCAAGGAGCGCTTCCCGAACACCAAGCCGTGGAACGTCGAGCTGTTCGGCGGCTCGCCGGACGACAACAACGCCTTCTTCTTCTACAATGGCGCGATGTCGGTCCTGCAGCCGCTGATAGACAGCGGCGCGATCAAGATCAAGTCCGGCCAGATGGGCATGGACAAGGTCGGCACGCTGCGCTGGCTCGCCGCCACCGCCCAGGCGCGCATGGACAACCTGCTCTCGGCCAACTACTCGGACGGCAGCCGCGTCGATGGCGTCCTGTCGCCCTATGACGGCCTGTCGCGCGGCATCACCGCCTCGCTCCGTGCCGTCGGCTACGGCACCGAAGCCCAGCCCTGGCCGATCGTCACCGGCCAGGATGCCGAGACCGCCTCGGTCAAGCTGATCATCTCGGGCGAGCAGTACTCGACGGTGTTCAAGGATACCCGCGACCTGGCCAAGGCCACGGTGCAGCTGGTCGACAAGGTGCTGTCCGGCGGCAAGCCCGACGGTCTCGACACCAAGACCTACAACAACGACGTCAAGGTCGTTCCCTCGATCCTGCTGACGCCGCATGAGGTCGACAAGTCGAACTACCAGAAGCTGGTCGTCGACTCCGGCTACATCAAGGCTGAAGACCTGAAGTAAGCCAGGTCCGGAATCGGGGTCCCGCGCGATGCGGGGCCCCTTTTCGTCCGCGCGCGCCCCCGGTATTGTTTTGCCTGCTCCGCGGCATCCCGTGCTCTTCCGGCGCGGAGAGACGTGGCAGCGTGTTGATTTCGTGCATGGCCCTTTCCGGATTAGACTCCGGTTCGGGGTGATGCGCCAGGGAGTGAATTCCTGATGACTTCGACGATTTTGGAGATGCGCGACATCACCAAGACGTTCCCCGGCGTGAAAGCCCTGTCGAACGTCAATCTCAGCGTCGAGGAAGGAGAAATCCACGCCATCGTCGGCGAGAACGGCGCCGGCAAGTCGACGCTCATGAAGGTGCTGTCGGGTGTCTATCCCTCGGGCACGTATGATGGCAGCATCATCTTTCGCGGCCAGGAATGCCACTTCAAGGGCATCCATGACAGCGAGCATATCGGCATCGTCATCATCCACCAGGAGCTTGCCCTGGTGCCGATGCTGTCGATCACGGAAAACATCTTCCTCGGCAACGAGAACGCCAGCTACGGCGTCATCGACTGGGACGCCAACGAGAAGCGCACCAGCGCCCTGCTGCAAAAGGTTGGCCTCAAGGAAGACCCCAAGACGCTGATCACCAATATCGGCGTCGGCAAGCAGCAGCTGGTCGAGATCGCCAAGGCGCTCAGCAAGGAAGTGAAGCTGTTGATCCTTGACGAGCCGACCGCGTCGCTCAGCGAGAAGGACAGCCAGGCGCTGCTCGATCTCCTGCTTGAGTTCAAGCGCCAGGGCATGACCTCGATCCTCATCTCGCACAAGCTCAACGAGGTGAACCGGGTCGCCGACAAGGTCACGGTGATCCGCGACGGGCGCACGATCGAGACGCTTCCCCGCAAGGACATCAGCGAGGATCGCATCATCACCTCGATGGTCGGCCGTTCGCTCGACGACCGCTATCCGCCGCGTGAACCGCAGATCGGCGACGTCATCTTCGAGGTCAAGGACTGGTCGGTCTTCCATCCGATCCATGCCGAGCGGCAGGTGATCAAGAACATCAACCTCAATGTGCGTAAGGGCGAGGTGGTCGGCATAGCGGGGCTCATGGGCGCCGGCCGCACCGAATTCGCCATGAGCCTGTTCGGCCGCTCCTATGGCCGGCGCATCAGCGGCGAGGTCCTGCTGAGAGGCAAGCCCCTCGATCTCTCGACGGTGAGCAGGGCGGCGCAGAACCGCATCGCCTATGTCACCGAGGACCGCAAGACCTACGGGCTCAACCTCATCGACCACATCAAGCACAATGTGACGCTGGCCAATCTCGGCGGCGTCTCCAGTGGCGGCGTGATCGACGACATGCGCGAAATGAGCGTGGCGAACGAATACCGCAAGAAGACCAACATCCGCGCTTCCAGCGTCTACCAGCTCACCGGCAACCTTTCGGGCGGCAACCAGCAGAAGGTGGTGCTGTCGAAATGGCTGTTCGCCGATCCCGAAGTCCTGATCCTCGACGAGCCGACGCGCGGCATTGACGTCGGCGCCAAGTACGAAATCTATACAATCATCGCCCGCCTCGCGGCGGAAGGCAAAGCGATCATCGTCATCTCGTCGGAGATGCCGGAGCTGCTCGGCATCTCCGATCGCATCTATGTGATGAACGAGGGCCGCATCGTCGGCGAGATGGCTGCAAGCGACGCAAGCCAGGAAAAAATCATGCGCGCCATCGTCCGGGGAGAAGGAAAAGCATCATGAGCACGGAAAGCGCTCCCGCACCGCAAAGCGGCGTCGCCGAGGACGTCAAGCAGCGACCGCGCGTCGCCGTCTCGGCGCTGACGACCAACCTGCGCGAATACGGACTGATCATCGCGCTGATCGTCATCATGCTGTTCTTCCAGTACACGACATCGGGAACGCTGTTCAAACCGGTCAACCTCTCGAACCTGGTTCAGCAGAACTCCTTCATCATCGTCATGGCCCTGGGCATGCTGCTGGTCATCGTGGCCGGCTATATCGATCTCAGCGTCGGGTCGGTCGCGGGCTTCATCGGCGCGCTGGCGGCGATGATGATGGTCATCTGGCCGCTCGGCTTTCTCAGCAATCCGCTGGTCGTTTCGATCGTCTGCCTGATCGTCGGCGGCCTGATCGGCGCGGCGCAAGGCTATTGGATCGCCTATCACAAGATACCGAGCTTCATCGTCACGCTGGCGGGCATGCTGATCTTCCGCGGCATCTGCCAGGCGCTGCTTGGCGGCGGCTCCTCGGTCGGTCCGCTGCCGGACAGCTTCAAGGCGTTGAGCTCCGGCTTCATTCCCGACGTCATCGGACCGCTGACGCTCATCCCGCCGACAGTGAACGCCGCTGGCAAGACCATCGTCGGCAGCGGGCTCACGCTGCACATGACAACCGTCGTGCTGGGCCTGATCGCGGTGCTCGCCTATGCCTATTTCGGCTTCCGGACGCGGCGCAAGCGCGAGCGCCACGGCTATGAGGCCGAGCCTTTCGCGCTGTTCGTCATCAAGACGCTGGTGGGCAGCGCATTGGCGCTGTTCCTGGTGTTCCAGTTCGCGAGCTACAGGGGCCTGCCGGTCGTGCTGCTGGTGATGGGCGTGCTGATCTCGCTGTTCGTCTTCGTCACCAAGCGCATGACCATCGGCCGGCGCATCTACGCCATGGGCGGCAACGCCAAGGCCGCGCAGCTCTCGGGCATCAACACCGAGCGGCTGACGCTGCTCGTCTTCATCAACATGGGCGTGCTGTCGGCGCTCGGCGGCCTGATCATCGCGGCGCGCCTCGGCCAGGCCGTGCCAGCGGCGGGTCTGGGCAGCGAGCTCGACGTCATCGCGGCCGTCTTCATCGGCGGCGCCTCTGCGATGGGCGGCGTCGGCCAGGTCATCGGCGCCGTCGTCGGTGGCTTCATCATGGGCGTGATGAACAACGGCATGTCGATCATGGGCGTCAACGTCGACTGGCAGCAGGTCGTCAAGGGCCTGGTGCTGCTCGGCGCCGTGATCTTCGACGTCTACAACAAGAACAAGGCCTGAGGGCGGCCGGGGTTCAGGAGGCATACGGGTTCCAGATCGCGACGCCGCCGGCAACCCGTCGGCGCCAAGAAGCCCCAGCAAGGACCGGGCTCGCGAGCGCAATCCGGACGAAGAGTTTCAACCGTGGCGCGGACTCCTTCGCGCCACGCCGGTCAAGGTTTGCCCGATCGGCGACCAGACCAGGCGAAATGAGAGAGGGTTCAACATGCTGATCTCCCAGATCCTCGACGACGCCGAGACGATCCGCGTCGTTGCCCGCAATGGCGGCAAGACCAGAACCATCAACGGCGCGCGCAGCGTCTATTCGCTGGCGATGGAAGCCGCGCGGACGGGCACTGGCCTGGAGGCGTTGATCGAGCGCAAGGGCTATGGCGAAACGGTCGATCTCGAAGCCGCCTACAAAAAGGGCCGGCTGGTCTCGCCGATCAACCATCCGGATCCAGCGCATCTCCACCTTACCGGCACCGGCCTCACGCATCTCGGCTCCGCGGCGACGCGCGATTCCATGCACAAGAAGCTCAGCGACGGCGAGGAGCAGCTCACCGATTCCATGAAGATGTTCCGCATGGGGCTTGAGGGCGGCAAGCCCGGCAAGGGTCAGGTCGGCGTGCAGCCGGAATGGTTCTACAAGGGCAATGGCACCATGGCGGTTGCGCCCGGCGCGCCGTTGATGTCGCCCGCCTTCGCGCAGGATGCCGGCGAGGAGCCGGAGATTGCCGGCATCTACATCATCGGCGACGATGGCGCGCCGTTCCGGGTCGGCTTCACCCTGTCGAACGAGTTCTCCGACCATGTGACGGAGCGGGTGAATTACCTGTTCCTCGCCCACTCCAAGCTGCGCAACGCCTCGTTCGGCCCGGAGATCCTGATCGGCGACCTGCCCGCCGACATCAGGGGCTCATCGCGCATATGGCGCGACGGCGAGAAGCTTTGGGAGAAGCCGTTCCTCTCGGGCGAGGCGAACATGTCCCACACCATCGCCAATCTCGAGCATCACCACTTCAAATACTCGGCCTTCCGCCAGCCGGGCGATGTGCATGTCCACATGTTCGGAACCGCGACGCTGTCCTTCGCAGACGGCGTAAGGACCGAGGCCGGCGACGTGTTCGAGATCGAGGCGGCGGACTTCGGCCTGCCCCTTCGCAATCCGCTGGAGATCGAAAAGCCGGTGAAAGTGGCGGTCAAGGCGTTGTAGAACAGGACCAAGATTTGGGGGAAGGAATGAAACGCATCCGGCAGAGCCTGGCGTTCACAGGCTTGGTACTGGCGCTCGCCTGCTCCTCCCTGACCGCTTACGCTGCCGGAAAATGCAGCCCAAAAACCTACCGTGAAGCCCGGTCGGCAATGTCGAGCCGTCTTCTGGCCACCGGATACTCAAAGGCGCAGGCGGACTTTCTCATGCGCAATGCGGATCGCATGACATCCGCGCTGCCCGCAACCGCGCTGAACGACAGCGGCCAGGCTTGCGGCATCGACTCCGCGAGAGCCCACGTCCTTGGATGCCTCGACAGGCAATTGTTCCCATTGGGCGCGGGCTCAAGCTCTCCGCTTGATGAAACGAAGCGAACCAAGGGATTTTGGGGCAGGAAGCTTCTGACCACGCGAGAGCTGCTCTTTATCGGCCATTTTCATGCTTGCCTCGCCGCAGCGGGAGAATATCTCTTTCGCCACTGACGGACCCGGCGAGCCTCAGCGCGCGGCTCGGAAGTGCTTGGAGAGCTTCAGCCCCTGCGCCTGGTAATTCGAGCCGAGATCGGTGCCGTAAAGCGCGTTCGGACGCTTGAGCATATGTTCGTAGACGAGGCGGCCAACGATCTGGCCATGGTCGAGGATGAAGGGCACTTCGTGGCTGCGCACCTCGAGCACGGCACGACTGCCGGTGCCGCCGGCGGCCGAGTGGCCAAAACCGGGATCGAAGAACCCGGCATAGTGGACTCGGAATTCGCCGACCAGCGGATCGAAGGGCGTCATCTCGGCGGCATGGAGCGGCGGCACGTGCACGGCTTCCTGGCTGACCAGGATGTAGAATTCGTCCGGGTCGAGCACCAACTCGCCGGCACCGCTCTTGTAGAGCGGCTCCCAGAAATCGACGATATCCTGCGCCCCGCGCTTGTCGACGTCGACGAGACCGGTGTGGTGCTTGCCGCGATAGCCGACCAGACCATTCTTGTCGCCCTTGAGGTCGATCGACAGCGCGATGCCACCGCCCGAAATATTCGGCGGATCGGTCGCCACCAGCGTCTCGGCGCGATGCAATTCGTGCAGTTCGCTCTCCGACAGAAGCGCGTTGCCCATGCGGAAGCGGATCTGCGAAAGCCGCGAACCGGCGCGCACGACGATCGGGAAGGTGCGCGGGCTGACCTCGAGATAGAGCGGGCCATGATAGCCGGCGACGATCTTGTCGAACTCATGGCCACGGTCGGTCATGACACGGGTGAAGATGTCCAGCCGCCCCGTGGAGCTCTTGGGGTTGGCCGATGCGGAGACATGCGCCGGCAGCGCCAGGCTCTCCAGCAGCGGAACGATGTAGACGCAGCCGGTCTCCAGCACCGCGCCGTCGGCAAGGCTGATCTCGTGCAGCTTCAGCCGCTCCAGCTTGTCGGCGACCTTGTGGTTCGGCCCGGGCAGGAAGGAGGCGCGCACGCGGTAGGCCTTGTCGCCCAGCCTGAGGTCGAGGCTTGCCGGCTGGATCTGGTCGGTGTCTCGCGCGCGCGGCGACTTCAGCGCACCCGACTGAAACAGCGCCGCTATGTCCTGATCGGGAAGAATGCCTGTGTGCCGCACAGTCTGGCTCCGCTCGAAGGCCGGCGGGGTCCTTTCGCGCCACTGGCGCCTGCCGCAAATATGGGGCGGACCCTGCCTGGTACAAACCTCTTAATGAAGCCGGCAATTGACGCAAGCGTGGCGCGGGTCTAAAGGGTCGTTATCCCGTGGTGATTTGGCCGGTCGGCTTGCAGCCACGTTAAACAAGTCGCTAAAGGACCGTCGGCCCATGAGGCCATATGGACCGGTTGCGACTTCGCGGCCGGTTTTTTTGTGTCTGGAACAAAGCGATGACCACCAAGAAGCGTAACTGGAAGCCTCAAACCGCACTCGTGCACGGCGGAACCCTGCGTTCCGGCTTCGGCGAGACCGCCGAGGCGATGTACCTGACCCAGGGCTATGTCTACGAGACGGCGCAGGCCGCGGAGGCGCGCTTCAAGGGCGAGGAGCCGGGCTTCATCTATTCGCGCTACGCCAACCCTACCGTGGACATGTTCGAGAAGCGCATGTGCGCGCTGGAGGGCGCCGAGGATGCGCGCGCCACAGCGTCCGGCATGGCGGCGGTAAGTGCCGCCATCCTGTGCAGCGTGAAGGCCGGCGACCACATCGTGGCCGCGCGCGCCCTGTTCGGCTCCTGTCGGTGGGTGGTCGAGACGCTGGCGCCGAGATACGGTATCGAAGCGACCCTGGTCGACGGCCGTGACATCGGCAACTGGGAAAAAGCGGTGCGGCCCAACACCAAGCTGTTCTTCCTGGAAAGCCCGACCAACCCGACGCTGGAAGTGGTCGATATCGCTGCCGTCGCCGCGCTGGCCAATTCGATCGGCGCCCGGGTTGTCGTCGACAACGTCTTCGCCACGCCATTGCAGCAGAAGCCGCTGCAGCTCGGCGCCCATGTGGTGGTCTACTCGGCCACCAAGCATATCGATGGCCAGGGACGTTGCCTGGGTGGCGTCATCCTGTCGGACAAGAAGTGGATCGACGAAAACCTGCACGACTATTTCCGCCATACCGGCCCGAGCCTGTCACCCTTCAACGCCTGGACCTTGCTGAAAGGGCTGGAGACCCTTCCTCTGCGCGTGCGCCAGCAGACGGAGAGCGCGGGCAAGATCGCCGACTTCCTCGCCGGACGGCCTGAAATCGCGCGCGTCGTCTATCCCGGCCGCGCCGACCATCCGCAGGCCGATATCGTCAAGAAGCAGATGCTGGGCGGCTCGACGCTCATCTGCCTCGACGTCAAGGGCGGCAAGCAGGCGGCCTTCGCCCTCCAGAACGCGCTCGACATCGTGCTGATCTCGAACAATCTCGGCGACGCCAAGAGCCTGATTACCCATCCCGCAACGACGACGCACAAGAATCTCACCGACGAAGCGCGCGCCGAGCTCGGCATCGGTCCGGGTACGCTTCGCCTGTCGGTCGGGCTCGAGGATACGGACGATCTGCTGGAAGACATCGACCAGGCACTGAAGGCGGCCCGCTAACCCCTGCCTTCGCGATGGAGCGGGGCCGCGCCCCCGCCCCATCGGTTTGATTGACCGTGTTTCGGGTCCACGTGGTCCGTCGGAAGGAGCCCTAGGCGCCCCCTTCCAGTTCGGTCATCGCCTTGGTGCTTATGGTCATGGCATTGCCGCGCCAGTCGACGGCGCCGCCGAGCCAACCGCGCGCCCAGATGGCCGGCAGAAGAAGGTCGCGCACCATCATCGCCGCGACCATGCGCGGCGACATGTACCAGCCCTTGGTCCATGCGAGGGCACACTCCGGCAGATAGGCTGCGGCAAGCACGGCGACAGCCGTGGCCGCCAGGCTGAAGCCAGCCGCGTCGGCCGCAACCAGCGCCAGGGCGAGCGGCACGGCAACGCCGGTCAGGATCTCCGGCAAGAAGAACAGCGGAAAGGTGACGCGGCGCAGGCGCGCCCAGCGCGCCTGCCGTGACCAGATATCGCCGAGCGAGCGGCGGCCGAGCGGCTGCTCGAACGGGGCCGCGACGAGATTGACGCGCAGGCCGATGCCATTGACCAGCTTGGTGGCGGCAGCGTCCTCCGCGATCTCGGCCGCAAGAGCGCGGATGCCGCCGTTGGCGTCAAGCATCGGCTTGTTCCACAGCATGCTTTTGCCCTGCGCGAAGCCAAGGCCCAGCGCCTCGCCCGCATACTGCCAGCGTGCCTGCAGCGTGTTGAGGAACGCGCACTCGACCTCCGCCCAGAAGCCGGCCGGCCGGGAGCCGATCGGGGTCGAACAGACGAGGCCGGTACCCTCGCGCCAGGCCGCCATGAGATGCTGGATGTAGTCCGCTGGCATCAGCACGTTGGAATCGGCCAGGATCACCCAATCGTGGCGCGCCGCTTCCCACCCCTTGATGCAGTTGTTGAGCTTCGGGTTGGCGCTGAAGCGGTCGTCGCCGATCAACAGCCGCGCCGGGACGGCCGGAAACCGCGCCATTGCGTCCGTGATCATCAAGGCGACGGGATCGTCCGGCTGGGCGACGCAGAAGACCAGCTCATAGCACGGCCAGTCGAGCGAAAAGGCCCGTTCCAGCGTTTCGGCGGTGAAGGGTTCGATGCCGCGCGCCGGCACGACGATGGAGACCGCGGCGGCCTCTCTGTCAGGCGGAGCGATGGGCTTTCGCCGCCGCAGCCGCGAGGCGGCGAGCGCGATGCTGGCGAGGTTGGAGGCGATGAGGGCTGCGGGCAAGGCGGCAAGAAGCGTCAGTTCCATCGAGATCCGGTCACTCCAGAATACCGATCAGCCCGACGCCTTCACCGCGCGCCAGGGGCCCGAGTCGCCCCTCGCACACCATCATTGTCATATGTCACTTAAATGACATTGTTTACCGGCACTTGCGCTTGAAGGCGGCGTGGATGCCGCCGAGCGGGCGTTGGCGCCCACGGCGCCGGATTGTTGGGGAGCAGGCCATGTACCGCGCCGTGACGCGCAAGATCGAAGTGCAGGTCAGGCCGTTCTTCCTCGAGGATCGCTCCGATCCCTCCGAGAACCGCTATGTCTGGGGCTATCAGGTCACGATCGACAACCAGTCGGACGAGTTCGTACAGCTCGTGTCGCGCTACTGGCACATCACCGACGGCGCAGGCCGCGTCGAGGAAGTGCGCGGCGCCGGCGTGGTCGGCGAACAGCCAGAGCTCAATCCGGGCGACAGCTATCAGTACACGTCCGGCTGCCCGCTCTCCACGCCTTCAGGGATCATGGTCGGCCGCTACACGATGCGCAACCAGCGCGGCGAGCTGTTCGACATCGCCATCCCCGCCTTCTCGCTGGACATGCCGGGCACCAGGCGGACGGTGAACTAGACGTCGGCGATTGCCTTCTTTCTCCCCGTTTGACGGGGAGAAATGCCCCCGCAGGGCAATGAGGGGCGGCGCCGAGCTTTTGAGATTTTCTTTCGGACGAGGCGACCGGTGCCGACATTGCCAGCGGCAACGCTGCCCCTCATACGCCCTTCGGGCACCTTCTCCCCGTAGAACGGGGAGAAGGTGGAGTGTCATTTCGCCGCCGCGAATTCGGTCGGGTCGAAATCGTACTGGGTGGAGCAGAACTCGCAGGCAACGTGGATGCCGCCATCCTCGGTGCTCTGCTGGATCTCCTCGGCCGAGAAGCCTTCCAGGATGCCACGGATCTTCTCGCGCGAGCACGAGCACTGGTCCGCGACCGGCACGCCCGGGAACACGCGCACGCCGTGCTCGTGGAACAGCCGGTAGAGCAGCCGCTCGGCACCGACCGTCGGGTCGATGAGCTCCGCCGGTTCGATCGTGCCGATCAGCGCCAGCAGCTCCTGCCAGGAATTGTCGGCCGGATCATGCACGTCGTCGCGCGGGTCGCCGTCGCCGCCCGAAATATCGGGCACGCGCATGCGCTCCGGAGCCTGGGGCAGGAACTGCGCCAGGATGCCGCCGGCGCGCCACTGCTCGCGGGCGCCGCCCACGGCCGGCGTCAGCAGCTTGGCCACCGACAGCCTGAGATCGGTCGGTATCTGCTCCGACTGGCGGAAGTAGACACGCGCGGCCTGCTCAAGCGAGACGCCATCAAGCTGGACGATGCCCTGATAGCGCTGCGTGTGCGCGCCCTGGTCGATAGTCAGGGCCAGCACGCCGTTGCCGAGCAACGTCCGCGGCGACACCTCGCCCGCGGCGGCGAGCGCCTCGAGCCTGCCGGCATCGAAGCGCGCATAGCCGCGCAGCGCATGCGGGGTAGAGAAATCCGCCACCAGCATGTCGACCGGCCCATCGGTACGGGTCTGCAGGATGAACTTGCCTTCGAACTTGAGCGATGTGCCGAGCAGCACCGTCAGCACGCAGGCTTCCGCCAGCAGGCGCGCGACCGGCTCGGGATAGTCGTGACGCGCCAGGATCGCATCCAGCATCGGTCCGAGCTGGACGGTACGTCCGCGCACGTCCAGCGGGCCGACCTCGAAAGGCACGACATGATCGTCGCCGGCAAAGTCGAATTCGCCTAGCTTGGGGTGGTGATGTTCAGCCACTTGACGGGTTTCCAGCATGACAAAGCTCCGGGGCGCGGCCATGCAACCCGATTGGGAACATGCCTCGAGACGCCCTATTTTTGCGTGATGCGGCGCAGATAGGCATCACGCAGCCGGAGATCAAGCGCCCAGGCACCAGGCGAGAACCGCCTTCTGGGCATGCAGCCGGTTCTCGGCTTCGTCGAACACCACCGAGTGCGGGCCGTCGATGACCTCGTCGGTGACTTCCTCGCCGCGGTGGGCCGGCAGGCAATGCATGAACAGCGCATCGGGCTTGGCCCTCGCCATCAGCGCGGCATTGACCTGGTAGGGCGAGAAGACGTTGTGGCCGCGCGCGCGATGCTCCTGGCCCATCGACACCCAGCTGTCGGTGACGACACAGTCGGCCTCGTCGACCGCCTCCTCGGCGGTGCCTGTGAACCGCACCTTGCCGCCATTGGCTCTCGACCAGTCGACATATTTCTCGAACGGCTCGCTGCCTTGCGGCACGGCCACGTTGAGATTGAAACGGAACCGCGCGGACGCTTCCAGCAGCGAATGCAGCACGTTGTTGCCGTCCCCGGTCCAGGCAAAGGTCTTGCCAGCCACCGGACCGCGATGTTCCTCGTAGGTCATGATGTCGGCCATCAGCTGGCAGGGATGGGTGTCATCGGTGAGACCGTTGATCACCGGCACGGTGGCATTGCCGGTAAGCTCAAGCAGCCTGTCGTGCGAAGTGGTGCGGATCATGATGGCGTCGACATAGCGCGACAGCACCTTCGCCGTGTCGGCGATGGTCTCGGAGCGGCCGAGCTGCATTTCCGTGCCGGTCAGCATGATGGTCTCGCCACCGAGCTGGCGCATGCCGACGTCGAACGAGACGCGCGTGCGGGTCGACGGCTTGTCGAAGATCATCGCCAGTACCTTGCCCTCGAGCGGCTTGGTGCGTTCGCCTGCCTTCAGTCGCGCCTTTCGCGCCACGGCGTCGTCGAGCATGAAACGCAGCTCGCCCGCGGAAACGGTGGAAAGATCGGTGAAATGACGAAGCGACATCAGGACTTCCAGGCTCAGTTCGCGGCGGCGGCGATCTCGGCCGCCAGGCCCTTGGCGCCGGCGCGGATGCGCTCCAGCGCCTCGTGGATTTCGGCATCGGTGACCGTGAGCGGCGGCAGCAGGCGGATAACGTTGTCGCCGGCCGGAACCGTCAGCAGATGCTGGTCACGCAGCGCCATGTTGACCTTGCCGTTGGGCATCGCGCATTTGAGGCCGAGCATGAGGCCGGTACCGCGAATACCTTCGATGACTTCGGGGAATTCGTCGGAAATCGCGGCCAGGCCCTGCTTCAGCAGCAGCGCCTTGCGCTGCACGTCCTGCAGGAAGCCGTCCTCCAGCACCACGTCGAGCACCGCGTTGCCGACCGCCATGGCCAGCGGATTGCCGCCGAAGGTGGTGCCGTGCACGCCGGCGGTCATGCCGACAGCGGCTTCATTGGTGGCGAGGCAGGCGCCCATCGGGAAACCGCCGCCGATGCCCTTGGCGATGGCCATGATATCGGGCGCGACGCCGGACCATTCATAGGCGAAAAGCTTGCCGGTACGGCCGATGCCGCACTGAACCTCGTCATAGATGAGCAGCAGCCCGTGCTGCTCGCAGAGCTGCCGCAGCTTCTTCAGCGACTGGGTCGGCACCGGGCGTATGCCGCCCTCGCCCTGCACCGGCTCGATCAGGATCGCCGCCGTCTCCGGCGTGATCGCCTTCTCGGCGGCTTCCATGTCGTCGAACGGCACCTGGTCGAAACCGTCGACCTTGGGGCCGAAGCCCTCAAGGTACTTGTATTGCCCGCCGGCCGCGATGGTGGCCAGGGTGCGGCCGTGGAAGGCGCCTTCGAAGGTGATGATGCGGAAGCGCTCGGGATGGCCCTTGACGAAATGATAGCGCCGCGCAGTCTTGATGGCGCATTCCAGCGCCTCGGCGCCGGAATTGGTGAAGAACACCTTGTCGGCGAAGGTGGCGTCCGCCAGCCGTTCACCGAGCCGTGCCTGCCCAGGGATCTCGTAGAGATTGGAGACGTGCCACAGTTTGGATGCCTGCTCGGTGAGCGCGGCAACCAGGTGCGGGTGGCCATGGCCGAGCGAATTCACGGCGATGCCGCCGGCGAAATCCAGATATCGCTCGCCCTTTTCGGTCACCAGCCAGGTGCCCTCCCCGTGGTCGAATGCAAGGGGTGCGCGAGCAAAGGTCTCGTAAAGCGCCGAACCGCTCATTATATGCGTCTCCGGAACCGGAAAATCAAAAAAGCCGCCAAAGCGGCGGCCTTTGCGGCTTATCGTGTTTTTCGGCCATGAAGTCAACGAAAAGGTCGTGCAAGGCGCGCGACTGCTCCCCAACGGAACGCCAGCTCATAAGCAACGGGGCAAGTTGGGGAAAACCGAAAAAACCGAATCGTGTTGCACCTCGGACTCTTGTCACCGAGTCAGCGCTTAAGGTAGTTGTAATCGAGAAATAACTAGATTTCGTGCGGCGGACCTAATCACCCGATATATGTGGTGTCTGCCCGGCGGGAGCCGGGGCGTGAATGGATTCCGACCGCCGCACATTTCAGCAGGAGCGCGGTCTCATGAACTGGACTGACGAGCGGGTCGAACTTCTCAGAAAATTGTGGTCGGAAGGTCTGAGCGCGAGCCAGATCGCGGCGCAGCTCGGCGGTGTCAGCCGCAACGCGGTAATCGGCAAGGTGCATCGGTTGAAGTTGTCGGGCCGCGGTCGCGCCACGGCGGCGCCGGCGCGTCAGAAGAAGGCCGTGCAGGGCACCACGGTGCAGAAATCCGTTTCGCGCGCGGCGACCGCCGCCCGCCATGTCACCACCTCGATCGGCGCCACCGCGCTGCAGGCGCAGTTCGACGCCGAGCCGGAGGTCCGTCACTACATCCGCCCCGTCGCGGAAAACGTCGTGGTGCCGATCTCGCGGCACCTGATGCTGGTGGAACTGACCGAGCGAACCTGCAAGTGGCCGAATGGCGACCCGCTGTCCGAGGACTTCCACTTCTGCGGCAATGATGCCGCCGAAACCGGTCCCTACTGCAAGTATCACTCCCGCATCGCCTTCCAGCCCGCGGCGGAGCGCCGGCGCAGCCGGTAAGCCGGCGGCAAGGTCACGAATTCACAACGCCGGCATCGTCCTCGATGCCGGCGTTGTCGTTTCCAGGCGCCAATGAAGCGCATGACGAACAGTCCCGACACCGGCCAGGCCGGCGTCGGGACCAATCACGGCATCATTTTCCCGATTGCAATCCGGAAAGCACGACCTTGTCCGTCTTGTCGCCCTTCGGCCGCTCGGCCGGCATCTGGTCGCCGGTGACGATGTAGTAGATCGTCTCGGCGATGTTGGTGGCGTGGTCGCCGATGCGCTCGATGTTCTTGGCGCAGAACAACAGATGCGTGCAGGGCGTGATGTTGCGCGGATCTTCCATCATGTAGGTCAGAAGCTCGCGGAAGAGCGAGGTGTACATGGCGTCGATCTGGTCGTCGCGGTCACGCACGAAGCCGATCTTTTCCACGGACCGCGAGGCGTATACGTCGAGCACTTCCTTGAGTTGGGTCAGGGCAAGGTCGGCCAGGGCTTCCAGGCCCCGGAACAGGCTCGGCGGCTGGCGTCCCTCGATGACGGCCACGACGCGCTTGGCGACGTTCTTGCCGAGGTCGCCGACCCGCTCGAGGTCGGCCGAGATGCGGATGGCGCCGATGATCTCGCGCAGGTCCGTGGCCATGGGCTGGCGCCTGGCGATGATGATGATGGCCTTGTCGTCGATCTCGCGCTGGCCTTCGTCGAGCACCGCGTCGTCGCGGATAACCTTCTGCGCAAGGCCCGGATCGGCATTGACCAGGGCGGCGATCGCCTGTTCGACCATGCGCTCGGCATGGCCGCCCATCGCCGCGATGCGCTTAGAAAGATATTTCAATTCCTCGTCATAGGCGCTGACGATGTGCACGGATTGCATGGCCGAAGTGCCCTCCCGGAACCACTGCCTGAGTCGTTTCACCGAATCCCCGCTGATACGCTAGCGGGATGACAGAAAAAAGAAACGATCCCTTGAAAGATAGCGCGCTTTATAGCGCCGGCAAATGAACCGAAAACGCCGCGCCCTTGCCGACTTCCGACTTGATCGACAGCCGGCCGTTGTGGCGCGTGAGGATATGCTTGACGATCGACAGACCAAGGCCGGTGCCCTTCTGGGTGCGGCTGCTCTCGACGTCGACACGATAGAACCGCTCGGTGATGCGCGGAATATGCTCCTCGGGGATGCCTGGGCCGAAATCGCGAATGGTGACGTCGATGCCCGGCTCGGGACCGTCTTCCGTGCGTGCGATCGAGACCGCGACGCGGCCACCAGACTGCCCGTATTTGCAGGCATTCTCGAGCAAGTTCTCGAAGACCTGGAACAGTTCGTCGCGGTCACCGGGAACGGCCAGCCGACCCTGCGGAAAGTCGCGTTCCACGACGACGCCGTTCTCGGTGGCGAGCGGCGCCAGCGAGTCGATGACACTGTCCACCGTCTGCCGCAGGTCGACCTCGGTGCCGGGCCTCAGATAGGGCTTCATCTCCAGCCGGGACAGGGACAAGAGGTCGTCGATGAGGCGCGCCATGCGGCCGGTCTGGTTCTGCATGATCTGCAGGAACTGGTCGCGCGCCGCGGGGTCGTTGCGGGCCGGGCCACGCAGCGTCTCGATGAAGCCGGCGATGGAGGCCAGCGGCGTCCGCAACTCGTGGCTGGCGTTGGCGATGAAGTCGGCGCGCATGCGATCGATGCGGCGGGACTCGCTCTGATCCTTGAACGCCAGCACATAGAGATCCGTGCCGTGGCCGACCGACGAGGCGCTTACCCTGTAGGCGCGCTCGACCGGGAGCTTTTCGAGGTATTCGATGACACTGGAGGCAACGGTGCCCGCCAGCACGCTGTCGAGCAGGCTCTGCATCTCCGGCGCGCGGAACTTGAGCGACAGCGACATTCCAGGCGCGATGCCACCGAAAGCGGCGAAGGCGGCGGCATTGGCATGAACGATCGTCGCGGTGCGATCGAAGATGATCAGCGGGTCGGCGACGGCGGCGGCCAGGTACTCGCCGGACAGGCGTTGCAGGCCGCTTGCCTCCATCGCGGCGGCGCGCTCCGCCGACTGGTTCGCGGCGCCGGCCGGCAGCAGAGCGGCCGCCACCATCACTGCCAGGGCCGCCACCAGGACGAAGACGGAGCTTGCGGCGAAGACATAGACGGATATGAGGGCGACGACGCCCGCGACGATCAGCCAGCGGGCATTCCACAGCCGTGCCGCCAAGGCTTGCAACAGGCCTGTCGGTTCAGTGCCGGTATCCGCCATCCAGTGGTCCGATTCCAATATCCGCCCCCAGTCCAGCAACAGCTTTGCCAAGGAAAGCAAAGAGCCGCCAACCCAATATACTTATGCAGGGCGGTATGCATCCGTACGCTACTAGCGCATGGCCCCGAAAACCGGAATCGTTTTCGGAAAGGACCGTGCGCAATACCAACGTGGCGCAGTGGCATCCGCCCCTTGTTCAACCGCGTTCCCGTTGTCCTGGAATCCGCCCGGCCGCAAAGAACTCTATGGCGTCCGGAATTTGACACCCGGATGACAGCCGGCTTGCTTTCGCAGCGTCGGCAACTTCCTGCTGGACCGGCATGGAGGCTGCCAATAGCATGCGCCCGAAACTGGGAGGGTATGCCTGCATGAAAAAACCCGAGGATGACGCCGCCACCGCCCCGCAGGGGCCGTTGAAGATCAAGGTCGACGGCAAGGAGCGCGAGTTCGACATCGACAACCCGGTGCTTCCCGACTGGATCGAGAACAACAAGCTGACCGCCGGCGGCTATCCCTACGACAAGAAGATGAAGAGCGAGGAGTACGACAAGACGCTCGAACGGCTACAGATCGAGCTGGTCAAGGCGCAGGCCTGGCTGCAGGCGACCGGCAAGCGCGTGATGGCGCTGTTCGAGGGGCGCGACGCCGCCGGCAAGGGCGGCACGATCTTCGTGGTCCGGCAGTACCTCAACCCCAGAACCGCGCGCAACGTGGCGCTGACCAAGCCGAACCCGGCCGAGACCGGCCAATGGTATTACCAGCGCTACGTGGCGCAGTTCCCGACGGCGGGCGAATTCGTGACCTTCGACCGCTCCTGGTACAATCGCGCCGGCGTCGAGCCGGTCATGGGTTTCTGCACGCCCGAGCAGTATGAGCGCTTCCTCGACGAGACCCCGCATCTGGAGCGGATGATCAGCAATGACGGCGTCCATTTCTTCAAGTTCTGGCTGAACATCGGCCGCGAGACGCAGCTCGAGCGCTTCCATGACCGCCGCTGGTCGCCGTTGAAGAACTGGAAGTTCTCGCCGATCGACATCGCCGGCATCAACAAATGGGACGACTACACCAAGGCGCGCGACATCATGATCGAACGCACGCACAAGGAGTTCGCGCCATGGATCGTCGTGCGCGCCAACGACAAGCGGCGCGCGCGGCTGGCCGTGCTGCAACGGATCCTGCTGTCGCTGCCCTATGAGGGCCGCGATCTCGACGCCATCGGCAAGGAAGACAAGAAGATCATCGGCGAAGGGCCGTCGTTCCTGGAAAAATAGGCTTCCTCCCCAGGCACGGCCGCTTCGCCGATAGTCCCGTGCTGTCCGAGCAGCAGCATTGCGCGGCATCAGGTGGACCCACCTGGCCGCAAATGCCTTACGCAGCCAGACGGGCGATCCTCTGCAGCCGTTTCAGGGTGGTGTCGTCCTGAAGCGCCTGCTGGAAGAGTGATATTTCATGATCGATACGGTCGCACAGCACGTCCGTATCACCTTTCAGAAGTCCGCGTGTCTGCATGAGCGCCGCGACCGGCTTCTTGGCCAGTTGCCTTGCCCTCGCCAGCGCCGCCTCCTCGGCACTGCCTTGCGCCACGACCTCGCCGACGAGCCCAAGCGCCCTTGCATCCTCTGCCCCAAGCGTGTCGCCCAGGCAGAAGAAGCGGAAGGCGCCCGCATAGCCGAGCTTCTGGGGGGCCAGAATGCTGGTCGCCGCGTCCGGCACGAGGCCGAAATCGACGAAGGGCACGCGGAAGGTGCTTTTGTCCGATGCGATCACCATGTCGCAATGGAACAGGATGGTGCAGCCGACACCGACGGCGTCGCCGTCGACACAGGCCAGCACCGGCTTCGGGAACGTCGCCAGCATGCGGAACATGTCGGTGACGGCGGCGATGAGCTGCTGGTGCTTGGTGGCGTCGAGGAACTCCGAGAAGTCACCGCCAAGACAGAAGCAGCCCGCCAGTCCGCGAAGCATGACCACGCGGACGTCGTCGTTGACGGCGGCCTCATGGAGCGTCTTCGCCAGGCTGGCATAGGCCCTCCTGTCGAGCACCGGCCGGCCGTCATGCGAGGATACCGTCACGATCAGCGTGTGGCCGCGCAGCTCCGGTTCGGGATGGAAACCCACGGTCGCCTCCATCACGAAGCCTGCTTCAGGCCGAACTGGACGGGGTATCCCCTGTTCAGTACCGGCGCGAAGTGGTTGCGACGCTCGCGCACGACCTCCAGCGTGTGCTCGTTGAAGGTGAGCAACGTGGCGACGACCTGCTGGTTGCCGTAAGTGCGCTGATAGCCTAGCGGCCTCGCCAGGAAGTGGAGTTGCAGCGCGCGCAGGACCCACATCGGCTCGAACTCGATGATCACCTGGTTGACGCCACGCTTCAGGCCCCATTCGACGAAGCCCGCGATGAGCTCGGTGCCAACCGTCGAGACGCCACGCTTGCCGTCACGATGGCCCGGCGCCACGGCGTAGCGGGTGAGCTCCCAGACCTTCGGGCCGGAAGGCGGCGTGCCTTCGTAGAGGTCCGTCAGCACGTCGCTCAGAAGATGCGGCCGTGTCGTCGGCAGCATGCGCTGGTAGCCGGCGAGTTCGCCGTTGCGGATGACGAGGTGGTGTTCGGCCTCGTCATGGTCGAACTGATCGATCTCAAGGCGATCAGGCCGGGCGAGATCGCTCCAGCCCATCTCTTCGACGAAGATTTTGTAGCGAAGCCTATGGACGGCCTCCCAGAGGTCCGGGCGTTCCATAAGCTCTTGTGTGGTAAGGGAAAAAAGCATCAACCGTCTCCTGTTAAACGAAGATACGGCCGGGCTTTCCCGAGAAAATTACGCTGTCACGTAAGCAAGACTCCAGGCCTGCACGGCCGACCTAACTAATATAGCCGCGCCTAATCGCTTCCGCGACGGCTTGGACCCTGTTGACGGCACCGAGTTTGCTTTTGGCGTTAAGAAGGTGTTTCTCCGAGGTATGTTCGGAGATTCCGAGGATCTGCGAAATCTCCCATTCCGACTTGCCGACGGCGGCCCATTGCAGGCATTCGCGCTCGCGCGGCGCCAGCTCGATATGGTCGATGGTCTTGCCAGCCATGGTGTGAAGCTGCATGGCGCGGCCAATCGCATAGGTCGACACCAGCGAGACCATGCTGAATTCCGCTTCCGACAGATGCACGGCCTCGCCGCCCAGCGAAACCATGACGATCTCGCCGTCGAGCGTGACCAGCGGAAAGGCGAGGCCGTCGCGCAACTTGAACTCGCGGGCATCGCCCATCACCTCGTCGCTGTCGCGATCGATGGTGATCATCTTCGACGCCTCGCGCCACTGGAAGGGAGCCTGAAGGTTCTTCATGTGGCTGACGACCGGATCATGGTCGACATAGTTGCGCTGGACATAGCGCTCCAGCCAGTCGCCCGGCCAGTCGCACAGCAGCACGTGATCCTTCTGCTGGCCGCGTGGCGTGCCCGGGCGCGGAACGGTTCCGGCCATCAGCGCCGTCAGGCCGAAATTGGACGTGACGGAGAGTAGCCGCTCGCAAACCGCGGCAGCCGTTCCGGCGTGTTGCAGTTGGTCCATGAATTCCAATGTGCGATCAAACTGGCTCATCGCAGCATCTACCCCCATGTCGCATTCCGCATCGAAACCAATGGTCCGCGTCCGGACCACATTTCGCCACTAACCAGCGATTGCAAATGCGCGTGCTTTCGTTGTGGCCTTCCGGCCGTAACACTGCCTCCCACGATCAGGGTACAACCCGAATCTGTTCCGGCAAAATCAAAAAACGTTGTGCCTGAGTCGTTTTCATACGAAAAGCCATTCAAACGGACGGAGGCTCGAACGTGTCGTTTCGGCGGTTTTTCATCGCGTCGGTGCTGTCGATGGCAGGGTTGCTGCAGCCATTTGCCACCGCGCGCGCGGCCGAGCCGCAGGTTCCGGCGCTGTGGGACACCAAGGAACGGCTGCCCAAACCCGACCTTTCCGCCCTGCCCCGGCTGCGGTTCCTGACCACCACCGATTTCCCGCCCTTCAACTTTCTCGATGGCGAGGGTCGCCTGTCGGGGTTTGACGTCGATCTCGCGCGCGCCATCTGCGCCGAACTCGACATCGCGGACAAATGCCAGATCCAGGCCTTGCCCTGGGCCGAACTCGACGGCGCGTTGCAGAGGGGCGAAGGCGAAGCAATCATTGCGGGCATCGCCGTGACCGCTGATTCGCGCGAGAAATATGCCTTTTCGCGCTCGTACCTGCAGTTCCCGGCGCGCTTCATCATGCCCAAGAGGACCGCTTTGACGGAGCCGGTTCTCGGCAAGCTGAGGGGCAAGCGGGTCGGGGTGCTTGCCGGCTCGGCGCATGAGAAGATGCTGCACGACTATTTCGCGACCGTCGAGGTCGTGCCCTTCGACAAGCCGGAAGACCTCTACGGCAACCTGAAAGCCGGCAAGATCGACGCCGCTTTCGGCGACGGCATGCGTTTCGCTTTCTGGCTCGGCGGCTCGGACGCCGGCGGCTGCTGCCGCTTCGCCGGCGGCCCTTACCTGGCGCCCGAATATCTGGGCTCCGGCATGGCCATCGCCACCAAGGTCGACAACCCGGCGCTGGCGGCGGCCTTCGACTACGCGCTGCAGGAGATCTCGATGAAGGGCATCTTCGCCGAGTTCTACCTGCGCTACTTCCCGGTCAGCTTCTACTGACTCGCTACAGGCGATCAGGGCCAGGGTAGCCCGCTTCAGCGTATCGGCTCCTGTCGAGGCGGTTCGGCACGCGCGGGGAGCTTCTTCGCATCAGCCAGCGCGGCGTCAGCGATGATCGAAAGCTTGAGGCGACCGAACTCCCCGATCAAGGTCTCCTCGGCTCTGGCGAAGGCTTCAACCAACGCGGCGTTCGCCGCCCGCTCGACGGGACAGGCCGGATGATCCGAGGACAACCCTGCACTGAGCACCTTGTCCTCGCGAAGCGCCGTCTGCACGTCGAGCACCGTCAATTCGGTCAGCGGCCGCAGAAGAACCCATCCTCCACCGCGACCCCCCTCGGAGCCAACGATACCTTTTCGCCTGAGAGCACTCATCGTCCGCCGCACGACGACGGGATTGGTGTTCAACATCCTCGCAATCGTCTCCGAGGTCTCTCGCCCACCCAACAGCCCTATGTGAATGAGGACGTGGAGCATGCGCACCAGCCGGCTATCTTGCTTCATACCGCCTCTTTTTAGCGTAACAATATTTGTTACGGAATATTGACCGACCCTCTTTCTGTAACCTATACAGTTGCGCAAAAGGCGTTGTCGAGGCGCATGCAGGCGAAAGTCGCTCCTCGATATCGACGGCAATCCGAGCAAGCAGGAAAGGCCGGCGGCAACAGCCGCCGTGATGACATCAGATGAACAACCGGACCGTCGAGACAGGCACGATCAGGATGAACGTCATTGAGCATGGCGAAGGGCCGCTTGTCCTCCTTTGCCATGGGTTCCCGGAGACATCCTACGCCTGGCGTCACCAGATCCCGGCGCTGGCGCGGGCCGGATTTCGTGTCTTGGCGCCTGATATGCGCGGATATGGCGGGTCGGAAATCCCCGCCGCTGTCGATGAATATACGGTCTTTCATCTTGTCGGCGACATGGTCGCGTTGCTCGATACCCTCGGAGAGCAGACGGCGATCATCGTGGGCAACGATTGGGGCGCGACGGTCGCCTGGCAGGCGGCGCAGATGCGGCCAGACCGTTTCCGGGGCGTGGTCGCCATGAGCGTTCCGATGATGGGCCGGCCCCCAATGGCTCCGACGCGCATTTTCCCGCGGACGGACGAAGCCCTGCTCTACACCCTATATTTCCAGGAGCCTGGCGTGGCCGAAGCGGAATTTGGCGCCGATGTCCGACGCGCCTTGCGCAAGATATTGTTCGCCGCATCCGGCGAAGCGGGGCCTCGCAAACCCGGCGATGGCACACCCAACCCGTTCGCGATGGTATCCCGCAAAGCCGGACTTCTTGCGGGACTGCCGGATCCGCAGGTGCTGCCAGACTGGCTGACCGAGACCGATCTCCACGCCTATGTGGACGCTTTCATGACTTCCGGTTTCGAAGGCGGCCTCAACTACTACCGCAATCTCGACCGCAACTGGCAGCTTCAGGCTTCCCTTGCCGGCATGAGGATCGAAGTCCCGGCCCTGTTCCTGGTCGGGGAACGCGATACGGGGCTGAGCATTCCGGGAATGCGGGACATCATTGACGACATGCCGTCGCTTGTTCCCCAGCTCACCGAGACGGTCATAGTGCCTGGAAGCGGCCACTGGTTGCCGCAAGAACGCCCCGACTTGGTCAGCGCCGCCATCGCCGGCTTTGCCAAGCGCATCGCCGGCTGACCGCAAGTTACAAGAACGCAGTGACGCGTCAGGTCAGAGTGCGCAGGCGCGCCTTGGCAGCACGCCCGATCGCGGCCACGGTCAGCGTGTCGAGGTCGAGTTCACGGCGGATGAGCTGCAGCATCCGCACCTCCTCGAGCCGCATTTCGAGATCGACGGCCGCCACTTCGAAGGCCGCGGCGTAAGCCGTGTCGCGCAGCCGCTCCGGCAATGCCCTGGCGACGCGGGCCAGCACGCCCTCCAGTCCGTCCTCGTCGTGCAGGGCCTTCTGGCAATCCTGCGAGACGGCCACCAGCCTGTCCTGGTCGAAATCCTCGAACACCGGCCAGGTGCGCACGACATCGCCGATCCGCGCCAGCTCGACATCGGTCATGTCCCGGTCGGAGGCCGAGGTGATGACCATGAGGTAGATCAGAGCTTCGTGCGGTGTCAGCAAAGGCATTCAAGGTCTCCTTGGTAACGGGTCACCAAGGTAGGCACGGCGGGAGGGCGTCGCAAGGAAAACAGCCGCAAATCGTTGACGCTCCGGCCAGTCACGCCTAAAGCACGTCGCGACAAGACGGTCTCAAGCGACGTGCCTCAAGCCTTTCCCAAGGCGTGTCGTCATCCCAAAGCCGCAGCGCGCTTTTTGAGCGATATGCATCGGGGCCGGTTGAAACCCTACCTGCCGCGAAGCCGGCGCATGATTTGGAACACTGACATGGCGGGATCAAACATCATCGATCTCAATCCCGAGCTGCTCGCGGCCGCCGCCGAAAGCAAGGCGTGGCCGTTCGAGGAAGCGAAAAAGATCATCGCGCGCTACAAGGACGGCGAGTTCCCCGAGACGGTGCTGTTCGAGACCGGCTACGGCCCCTCGGGCCTGCCGCATATCGGCACGTTCGGCGAGGTGGCGCGCACGACGATGGTGCGCCACGCCTTCCGCGTCCTGACGCAGGACAAGGTCAAGACCAAGCTGCTTTGCTTCTCCGACGACATGGACGGCATGCGCAAGATCCCGGACAATGTGCCGGATCGCGCGGCGCTGGAGCCCTATCTGCACATGCCGCTCACAGCGGTGCCCAATCCGTTCGGCGGCGACTACGCCAGCTTCGCCGACCACAACAACGCGATGCTGTGCCGCTTCCTCGACACGTTCGGCTTCGACTACGAATTCGCGAGTGCAACCCAGTACTACAAGTCAGGCCGTTTCGACGAAGTGCTGGTGCGCGCCGCCGAGCGCTATGACGAGATCATGGCGGTGATGCTGCCGACGCTCGGGCCGGAACGCCAGGCGACGTACAGCCCGTTCCTGCCGATCTCGCCGAAGAGCGGTCGCGTGCTCTACGTGCCGATGAAGCATGTCGACGCCAAGGCCGGCACCATCACCTTCGACGACGAGGGCACCGAGACCACGCTCTCCATAAAGGGCGGCAAGGTGAAGCTGCAATGGAAGCCGGATTTCGGCATGCGCTGGGCAGCGCTCGGCGTCGACTTCGAGATGTTCGGCAAGGATCACCAGACGAACGCTGTTATCTACGACCGCATCTGCAACATCCTCGGCGGCCGCGCGCCGGAGCATTTCGTCTACGAGCTGTTCCTCGACGAGAACGGCCAGAAGATATCGAAATCGAAGGGCAACGGCCTCACCATCGACGAATGGCTGACCTATGCGCCGACGGAGAGCCTCGGTCTCTACATGTACCAGCGGCCGCGCCAGGCCAAGAAGCTCTATTTCGACGTCATACCGAGGGCCGTCGACGAGTATTACACCTTCCTCGGCGCCTATCCCCGGCAGGACTGGAAGGAGCGCCTCGGCAATCCGGTCTGGCACATGCATGACGGTAATCCGCCCGCCGTCGACATGCCGGTGCCGTTCTCGCTGCTGCTCAACCTGGTCAGCGCCTCGAACGCGCAGAACAAGGACGTGCTGTGGGGCTTCATCACCCGCCATGCGCCGGGCGTGACGCCGAAGACGCATCCCGAGCTCGACAAGCTGACCGGCTACGCGATCCGGTACTTCGACGATTTCGTGAAGCCGACCAAGACCTTCCGTGCCGCCGACGAGGTCGAGCGCGACGCGCTGGCGGCGCTCGACGCCGCCCTTGGCTCGCTGCCGGCCGGCGCCGACGGCGAGGCGATCCAGAACGCGGCGCTCAACGTGGCGCGGCGGATCGAGCGCTACCAGGACCATTCCAAGCAAAGCCCGGAAGGCGGCCCCGGCGTGTCGGTGGCCTTCTTCCAGATGATCTACCAGGTGCTGATCGGCCAGGAACGCGGTCCGCGCTTCGGCTCGTTCGCCGCGCTCTATGGCATTGCCGAAACCCGCGCCCTCATTCAACGGGCGCTGGCTGGTCAACTGATGGCGGCGGGCTGAGCGCGCCGTCATTGCCGTCCAGGATCGACGCCGGCGCCTCGGGGGCCGGCCCGGTCTCGGGCGGTGCCGGCGGCAGGCCTGACATGTCGGGCGCCTCGCCGAAGATACCCTTTTTCTCACTGCGCGCCTTGTCGCCGGCCTCGACATAAGGGCCGGCCGCCGCCGCGCGCGCCCAGCCGTTCTCGACCAGCCACTGGCCGACATCCTGATTTCCGACCCGGCATTCGGCGGCGATGCGATCGCGTCCACCTTCCGGCGGCACGCTGCAGACGACCGCCCGCCCGCGCAGGAAGGCTCGGAAGGCGGTCCGCGCCCGCATGCCGCAGGCCCAGCTCTTGTCACCCTCCGCGCAGGTCTCGTCCTGCCCGACGACATCGATACCCGAGACCGCGATGGCGTAGCCCTTGGCCTCGATGAGCCCGGCCGCGCTTGCGACCGGCTGGAACAGCTTGGTGCCCTTCCAGTCGCCGGGCATCGTCGTCTTCGGCGGCTTGAGCGGACCGGCGAGCGCCAGATCGCTGAGCGGTGCGCGCGGCTCGATGCGTTCCAGCCCATCGGTCTGCGCCGGCGAGGAGGCGATTGCCTCGGAATCCACGGTCCTGGAGCGCACCGGCGGGCGCGAGGGCGCGGGCTCCGCAATCGTCGAGGTTGTAGGCGGCGTGTCGGCGGCAGGCAAATCCGTGACATCCAGATCGGGCTTAAATTGCTCCGCGGCGCCAACGCCCTGCGAACGCAATATCGCATGCCCGCCGGTCATGACCGCCGCCGCCATCACGAAAATCGTCAGCACCGCGAGCACGGCATGAAATGGACGCATAGGCCGGACTTCCTAGAACATTCTACGACGGGGGTGAATCGCCTGATGGCCCACAAATGCGGCCATGGGGGATCGAGCGGAATGCAGGGAATCCACCCGAACCTCTATTGACTGGCCCAGACGATCCGCGCCACCCATTCGATGTCGTGGGTCGGTATGTCGCGGTCGGGGTGTTCGGGGTTGAGCGAGACGAGCGCGATCGACTGCGTCGTCTGCCGCTCGAGCACCTTGGCCATCACCTCTCCCGTGCTGGTCTTGACGACGACGCGATCGCCCTTGCGGACCGCGGCGCCGGGCTGGACGATGAGCACATCGCCGTTGCGATAGAGCGGCAGCATGGAATCGCCCTGCACCTTAAGCGCGTAGGCCCCATCCGCCGACTGGGCCGGCAGTTCGACCAGGTCCCAGCCCTGGCCGGCGGGGAAGCCGGCATCGTCGAAGAACCCGCCGGCACCCGCCTGGGCAAAGCCAAGCAACGGCACGGCGTGGCCAGCGGCGGCGCTGCCGCCGCGAGCGCCTCCGTTCCGCTCCTCGATCAGCCCCATGAATTCGTCCAGGGACGCACCCGTGGCCTCGATGATCTTGGCCAGGGATTCCGTCGAAGGCCAGCGCGGCCGCCCGTCCGAAGAGCGGCGCTTCGACTTGTTGAAGGCGGTTGAATCGAGCCCGGCGCGCCTGGCGAGGCCGGAGGCCGAGAGCGAGTAGCGCTCGGCGAGAGCATCGATGGCGGCCCATACACGGTCGTGCGAGAGCAAGCCCGCTCTCCTTCGAAACAGGAAAAAATGCCTTTCCTGTCTAACGCGCGAGCAGCGAGATGTCCACCAGCACGGCCGGCGGATCAGGAACAAAACCGTCTGACAGAGATGGCGCCGTAGCCCCTGGTTTCACGAAATACGCGCCCTCGGCGACGAGCCGTCGGCAACCGGAGGCGAGGCTATCCCGCCATTGCCGCCATCGCCCTCGGCAGCCCCTTCCTGAGCTCATCGACATTCATCACGGGGATGAAGTCGACGGCGGCATTGAATGCAAAGAAGAACCGCTCACCGATATAGGGCATATCCGAACTGTCCTTTATCTCGACGAAGAGGTAGGCCGTCCGGCGGCCACTTTCGGCGGTGAAATAGGCAGCCTCGGGCTTCAGATCGGACAGACTATGCTCGATGAACCTGGCCATGCTGCCGTCCTTGACCGCCTTGTTGCCCTCCTCTGTCGGGACAGTAACTCTCAGCATCATACGCATGACGATACTCCCTCCATCAGTTAACATTAGAAAAAATCTAATGTATCACTGGCGACCGATGAGGGGAAGCTGCCGCGAAGGTGCCCGGCAAAAGTCGGCCAGACGAGGCCCGTTGGCCTGACGGCGCAAGCCCGGCGACGCGCATGAACAAACAGTTGGTTCGGGCGGCATATAGCGGAACCCGCATCGGCCGCCTATGCGATGGGAATTGCGGCGCGCGGTGGTGGTCATCATGCGCGCCGAGAGCGGCCCCGCGCGTCCTGCCAGACGCGCGGGGCCGCTCTCCATGCGTCAGGCCGCCTTCTTCACCTCGCCCTTCCGATAGGGATCGAACCGCTGGTAGAACGTCTCGCCCTTTTCGGCCATGTCGAGGAGCAGCTTGGGCGCCTTGAACTCGGCGCCGTATTTCTTCTGCAGGCGCTTGGCGATCTTGACGAACTCCTTCGCGCCGATGCCGTCGATATAGGACAGGGCACCGCCGGTGTAGGGAGCGAACCCAAAGGCCAGGATCGAGCCGACATCGGCCTCGCGCGGATCGGTGACGATCCCCTCCTCCATCACCCGCGCCGCTTCCAGCGCGATGGTGACAAGCAGGCGCTGCTGCAACTCCTCGTAGTCGACCTTCTCGGGCCTGAGCTGCGGGTAGAGGTCCTTGAGTCCGGGCCAGAGCTTCTTCTTGGCCGGCTTGGCGGGATAGTCGTAGAAGCCCCTGCCGTTCTTGCGGCCGAAACGGCCATGGGTGTCGACCATGGTGTTTATCAGTGCCATCTGCTTGGGGTCGACGGCCTTGTCGCCAAGATCCCTGATGGTCTGCTTCATGATCTTCTGGGCAAGGTCGACTGCTGTCTCGTCAGTGAGCGCCAGAGGACCGACGGGCATGCCAGCGGCCCTAGCGGCGTTCTCGATCATCGCCGCCGGGACGCCCTCGATGAGCATCTTGTAGGCTTCCGACATGTAGCGCAGCACGCAGCGATTGACGTAGAAGCCGCGCGTGTCGTTGACAACGATCGGCGTCTTCTTGATGGCGCGCACGAAGTCGATCGCCACGGCAAGCGCCTTGTCGCCGGTCTTCTTGCCGAGGATGATCTCGACCAGCATCATCTTGTCGACCGGCGAGAAGAAGTGGATGCCGACGAAATTCTTCGGCCGCGCCGAGTTCTTCGCCAAGGAGGTGATCGGAATGGTGGACGTGTTGGAGGCGAAGATCGCCGACGACTTCAGCACGGCCTCCGCCTGTTCGGTGGCGCTCTTCTTGACCGCCGAATCCTCGAACACGGCCTCGACGACGAGATCGCAGCCGGCAAGGTCGGCATAGTCGGCCGTCGGCGTGATCAGCGACAGGAGCTTTTCCCGATCCTCCGGCTTGGCGCGGCCCTTCTTCACCTGATCCGCGATCAGGCTGTCGGAATGCGCCTTGCCTTTCTCGGCCGAAGCCGTGTCGCGGTCGAGCAGCACCACAGGAATGCCGGCCTTGGCCGTGACATAGGCGATGCCGGCGCCCATGAAGCCGGCGCCGAGGATGCCGATTTTCTTGAACCTGGTGTCCGGCACGCCCGCCGGGCGGCGCGCGCCCTTGTTCAACTCCTGCAGCGATACGAAGAGCGAGCGGATCATGGCCGCCGCTTCCCTGGTCTGCATGATCTCGGTGAAGTAGCGCTGCTCGATCCTGAGCGCGGTGTCGAACGGCACCAGCAGGCCTTCATAGACGCATTTCAGGATCGCCGCCGCGGCCGGGTAGTTGCCATAGGTCTCGCGGCGCAGGATGGCGATGGCCGGCGGCCAGAGATTGGCGCCCGCCGCCGAATAGATCGGGCCGCCGGGCAGCTTGAAGCCCTTCTCGTCCCAGGGTGCCACCGGCTTCAGCCCGTTCCTGATCATCGCCTTGGCGGTCTCGACGAGCTTCGCCGGTTCGGCGATCTCGTGGATCAGGCCCATGGACTTCGCCTTCTGCGGCGTCAGGGTCTGGCCCGAGGTCAGCATCTGCAGCGCCTGCTGCTGGTCGGTCAGCCTCGGCACGCGCTGGGTGCCGCCGGCGCCCGGGAAAATGCCGATCTTCACCTCGGGAAGCGCCATCCGCACCTTGTCGGAATCGGCGGCGACACGGCCGTGGCAGGCGAGCGACATCTCGAAGGCTCCGCCCATGCAGGTGCCGTTGATCGCCGACACCCAGGGCTTGCCGGAGGTCTCGAGCTTGCGGAACAGGCCGGTCATAGTGCCTGCATTCTCGAACAGAGCCCGGGTCGCCTTCGCGGGGTCCTTCGCCTTGTCCCTGGCGAAAGTCGTGAGCATCTTCTGCAGCAAGGTGATGTCAGCGCCGCCGGAGAAGGTGTCCTTGCCGGACGTGATCACCGCGCCCTTGATGGCCGCATCGGCCGCCACCTTTTCAACGATGGCGTTCAGTTCGAGCATGACTTCCTCGGTGAACACGTTCATCGAGCGATCCGGCATGTCCCAAGTGACCAGCGCGATGCCGTCGGCATCGATGTCGAGGGTGAAATTGGTGTAGGTTGCCATTGTCTTGATACCCCTCAGTACAGGATGGGTTCGATCGTCAGGGACACGTCGCCGCGGCCCCGGTAGCGTTGCTTCGAAGTGTTGAGGGCAATAAGCCGCCCGCCGCGTTCCAGACGCACGGTGAAGCCCGGATCGACGGCGCGCCGCAAGGCGGCCTTCGGTACATCCATCTCGAACGGAACGAGCCGGCGCCTTCCGGAACTGCGGACCGAGGTGGCCGCGATCAGGTCGGCGGCCTTGTCCATGACGCCCTGTTCCTCCAGGCGGATGGTCAGCCTGCCCGCCGGCAACGCACCGTTGGCGGCATAGCGGACGACGCCGCGCAGGCGGACCCTGCCTGACCTCTCGGCGGCGCCGGCGACATCGATGCCGCCGGCGGTCAGCGCCGTGGCGCCGATCAGCCCAAGCAGCACGCGTCGGGTAAATTCGGCCATGCTCAGACCCTCTCGATGATCGTCGCGGTGCCCATGCCGGCGCCGATGCATAGCGTGACCAGGGCGGTGTTCAGGTCGCGGCGCTCGAGTTCGTCGAGCACGGTGCCGAGGATCATCGCCCCGGTGGCCCCGAGCGGATGGCCCATGGCGATGGCGCCGCCATTGACGTTGATCCTGTCGTGCGGAATGTCGAAGGCCTGCATGTAGCGCAACACCACCGAGGCGAAGGCCTCGTTGAGCTCGAACAGGTCGATGTCCGATAGCTTCATCCTGGCGCGCTGCAGCAGCTTCTCGGTGACATCGACCGGACCGGTCAGCATCAGCACCGGCTCCGAGCCGATGTTGGCGAAAGCGCGGATGCGTGCGCGCGGCTTCAGGCCCATAGCCTTGCCGGCCTTCTTCGAGCCGAGCAGCACCGCGGCGGCGCCGTCGACGATGCCCGACGAATTGCCGGCGTGGTGGACGTGATTGACCTCTTCCACCTCCGGATGTTTCTGCACCGCGACGGCGTCGAAGCCGCCCATCTCGCCCGGAATGACGAAGGACGGGTTGAGCGCGGCGAGCGACTGCATGTCGGTCGAGGGTCGCATGTGCTCGTCATGGTCGAGGATGGTAAGGCCGTTCTGGTCCTTGATCGGGATCACCGAGTTCTTGAAGCGGCCTTCGCCCCAGGCCTTGGCGGCGCGCTTCTGGCTCTCGACGGCATACGCGTCGACGTCGTCGCGCGAGAAGCCGTATTTGGTCGCAATCAGGTCGGCCGAAATACCCTGCGGCACGAACCAGCCGGGGAGGCCGACGGAAGGATCCATGAACCAGGCGCCGCCGGACATGCCCATGCCGACGCGCGACATGGATTCGACACCGCCGGCGATCACGATCTCGTCGGCGCCCTGCGCGATCTTGGCGGCGCCGAAATTGATGGCGTCGAGGCCCGAGGCGCAGAAGCGCGAGATCTGCATGCCAGGCGCCCTGGTGTCGTAGCCGGCCTCGAAAGCGGCGGCGCGCGGAATGACGGCGCCAGCCTCGCCGACAGGATCGACGCAGCCGAAGATGATGTCGTCGACAGTCGCCGTGTCCAGCCCGTTGCGGTCGCGGATCGCCTCCAGCGTCCGGGCGGCAAGCCGCACAGCCGGCACCTCATGCAGCGACCCGTCCTTCTTGCCCCTGCCGCGCGGCGTGCGCACCGCGTCATAGACGTAAGCTTCGGCCATCTTCCTGCTCCTTGGTTTGCCGGTCACCGCTCAGAGCGAGCGGCCGATCAGCAATTTCATGATCTCGTTGGTGCCGCCATAGATGCGCTGGACGCGAGCGTCGCGGAACATGCGGGCGATCGGATATTCATTCATGTAGCCATAGCCGCCGTGCAATTGCAGGCATTCGTCGACCACCTTGTTCTGCAGGTCGGACAGCCAGTACTTGGCCATCGAGGCGGTAACCGGGTCGAGGCCGCCATTGATGTGGCGCGCCACGCAGTCATTGTAGAAGACGCGGCCGATGGTCGCCTCGGTCTTCAGTTCGGCCAGCTTGAACTGCGTGTTCTGGAAATCGATGATCGCCTTGCCGAAGGCCTTGCGTTCCTTGACGTAATCGATGGTCAACGCCAGCGCCCGCTCGATCATGGCGATCGCGCCGGTGCCGATCTGCAGCCGTTCCTGCGGCAGTTGCTGCATGAGCTGGATGAAGCCCTGCCCCTCCTCGTGGCCGAGCAGGTTCGAGGTCGGCACGCGCACGTCGTTGAAGAACAGCTCCGATGTGTCGTTGGCCTTCAGCCCGATCTTGTCGAGGTTGCGGCCGCGTTCGAAGCCCTCGACCTCGTCCGTCTCCACGACGATCAGCGAGGTGCCCTTGGCGCCCTTCTCGGGATCGGTCTTGGTGACGACGATAATGAAATTGGCGAGCTGGCCGTTGGTGATGAAGGTCTTGGAGCCGTTGATCCTGTACCGGTTGCCATCCTTCTCGGCCCGCGTCTTGACGCCCTGCAGGTCGGAGCCGGCGCCCGGCTCGGTCATGGCGATGGCGCCGATCAGTTCGCCCGTGGCGAGCCTCGGCAACCATTTGCGCTTCTGCTCGTCGGAGCCGTAGTGGAGGACGTAGGGGGCGACGATGGAATTGTGCAGGCCGATGCCGAAGCCGTCGACGCCGACATGGCCGATCGCCTCGATGATGGCGCTCTCGTGGGCAAACGTGCCCCCCGAGCCGCCGTACTCTTCCGGCATGGAGGCGCAGAGCAGCCCGGCCGAGCCGGCCTTCAGCCAGCTCTCGCGGTCGACCATCTCGTTCTTCTCGAACTCCTCGTAGCGCGGCGCGATCTCTTCCGACATGAACCGGTGCGCCATGTCGTAGAGCATCGAGACATCGTCCGCCGCCCAGGCGGGCTTGGGAAGACCGAGGATGTCAGCGGGATTGGTCATGTATCTGGTTCTCCTCCCAAATCCTCACCGCATCGGCGCACGGCATCGGCGGCCTTTCCCAGGCCTTATACCGGCGTCCCGCACACTAGAACGCTTCCGCCGGCAGGGCCATCATCGTGTCGGCGCCGGCTGAGACGCGGGCCAGCCGCGTCGCCGTCTCGGGCATGATGCGTTCCATGAAGAAGCGGGCCGTCACCAGCTTGTTGTCGTGCAGCGGCGAGGAGCCCGCCGGCCTGGCAAGAGCGGCCTTGGCCATCATGCCCCACATATAGCCCAGCCCGACCAGTCCGAAGAGGTGCATGTAGTCCGTGGAGGCGGCGCCAGCATTGTCCGGCTTGGCCATGGCGTTCTGCACCAGCCACATGGTGGCCGTCTGCAGGTCGTTGAGGCCCTTCTTCAATGCCTTGGTGAAGGGCGCCATCTTCTCGTCGGCGCGGTTCGCCTCGCAGAAGTCGCCCACGTCCTTGAAGAAGGCCTGGACCGCGCGGCCGCCATTCTGCGCGAGCTTGCGGCCGACGAGGTCGAGCGCCTGGATGCCGTTGGCGCCCTCGTAGATCATGGCGATGCGGGCATCGCGGACGAACTGGCTCATGCCATGCTCTTCGATGTAGCCGTGGCCGCCAAACACCTGCTGCGCCATGACCGCATGGTCGAAGCCCCTGTCTGTCAGCACGCCCTTGACGACAGGCGTCAGCAGGCCGGTGTAGTCCTCGGCCGCCTGGCTGTCCTTCGCATCGCCGGAACGGTGCGCGACATCCGATTGGATCGCGGTCCACAACGTCAGGGCGCGGCCGGCCTCGTTGAATGCCTTCATGGTCATCAGGCTGCGGCGGATATCGGGGTGAACGATGATCGGGTCGGCCTTCTTGTCAGGCGCCTTCGCTCCCGACAGCGAGCGACCCTGCAAGCGATCCTTGGCGTAGGAAACGGCGTTCTGGTAGGCGATCTCCGACAATGAAAGCCCCTGCAGGGCGACGCCGAGCCGTGCCTCGTTCATCATCGTGAACATGGCCTTCAGGCCGCCGTTGACCTCGCCGAGCAGCGTGCCCTCGGCCTCGTCATAGTTCATGACGCAGGTCGAGTTGCCATGGATGCCCATCTTCTCCTCGATCGAGCCGCAGGACAGCGAATTGCGTGCACCCGGATTGCCGGAAGCGTCGAGCTTGAGCTTCGGCACGATGAACAGCGAGATGCCCTTGACCCCCTCCGGCGCGCCCTCGATGCGGGCGATCACCAGGTGGACAATGTTCTCCGACATGTCGTGCTCGCCAGCCGAGATAAATATCTTCTGGCCGGAAATCTTGTAGGTACCGTCACCGTTCGGCACCGCCTTGGTACGCAACAGGCCGAGGTCGGTGCCGCAATGCGGCTCGGTCAGGTTCATGGTGCCTGTCCACGTACCCTCGACCAGCCTGGGCAGCCATGTCGCCTTCTGCTCGTCGGTGCCATGGGTAACGATGGCGGCGATCGCGCCCTGCGTCAGCCCCGGATACATCATCAGCGCCATGTTGGCCGACACCATGTATTCCGAGACGGCCTGATGTACCACGTAGGGCAGCCCCTGACCACCGAACTCGGCGGGCGCCGCCAGCCCCATCCAGCCGCCTTCGCGATACTGGTCGAGTGCTTCCTTGAAACCCTTCGGCGTGGTCACCGAGCCGTCGTCGTGGCGGATGCAACCTTCCGTGTCACCGGTACGGTTCAGGGGATGCAGGACGTTTTCGGCGAGCTTCGCGCCTTCGGCCAGGATCGCTTCCAGCACGTCGGGCGTCGCATCGGAGAAGCCGGGAAGGTTCGAGTAGCACTGGTAGCCCAGCACCTCGTTCAGCACGAAGAGCGTATCCTCGACCGGAGCCCTGTATGTCGGCATGTTCTGTTCTCCACCCTGCGGCCACGAAACGGCCTCCCGGAACTGGCCGGGGATGGCGGCGGGCCAATTGTCGAGTCGGAGATAACAAATATTGACGTTTGCGTAAACGTCAATTTTTTTGATGCGACATTTTTTCGTCGATGGCCGGCGCGTGCCTGCCCATGCGATTGCAAAGAAAAAGCCGCGCGGCCAGGGCCACGCGGCTTTCCTTCAGGCGATAGGATATTGTGTCAGCTTGCCGCGCTGGCCGGCGGCACGGTCCGCTCCAGAAGCAACTTGCGAACGGTCGCCATCGACGCGCTCAGTTCCTCGATGGCGTCGTCGATCAGCGCGCGCTGCTTCTGCAGGCGGGCAAGCTGCTTCTCCGACTTGTCGAGCGTAAGCCGGAGCTGCTTGGTGTTGGAACCGGTCGGATCGTAGAGGTCCATCATCTGCTTGACGTCGCGCAGCGAGAACCCGACCTTGCGGCCGAGCAGGATCAGCTTGAGGCGCGCCTTGTCGCGGCGCGAATAGAGGCGGGTCGCGCCGTCGCGCTGCGGGTTGAGGAGACCCTTGTCCTCGTAGAAACGCAGCGTGCGCAGCGTCACTCCGTATTTCTTGGCCATTTCGCCGATGCGGGTGAAGTCCTCACCGGCGTCAATGGATGCATCGTTGGTATTGGCCGCGCTTTCGCCGGCCGAAATAAGCGTCATGGTCACTGGCTTTCCCCGTCTGATGGCGTCGCGGTCCGAGCCCTGCGTCGCCGGGAGTGAAAGCGGGGGCGTGCTTCCACTCATGGTTTCGACAAACAAATCACAAGAGTACGCCCTGCGCAGCTCTTACGTTTACGTCAATTCTATATCGATAGCCGCCTCATGACGCAAGGGCGTTGTGGGGGCGCGGCCCGGTGTCGCGACCGCAGCGCGATATCCAGGATGTTGCAACTTCTTAAGCTTGGTTAACGCGTTGTTTACCACGTTGGGAGAAATGTGCGCATGTCGGCTACCCGTGGTGATCCTGTATCGAAGTTTTCACGGTTGTTCGGAGCGCGGGCTGAATGCCCGGGAAGCGTCCCTTCCGCCATGGCGAACGCCCGGCCGCCTTCGTTACCGGCAGGACTTTTGGGGGAACTGGCCGCAAGCCAGGTCATTCTTGAAAACGGGCGCACCGATGAACAGCAAGCGGTCCTATCTCGATACACTCAATGCCGGCAGGCAGCGCAGGCCGCATACCACGCTCGACGATCTCACCCGCTCGCTGGAGACGCTGGAACAGCGCCTGGAGCGGACGCAGGAAGACGTGATGCGCCGCCATGCGGCCGATCCGCGCCAGACCGGCGCGACCGCCCTTGGCCAGCAGCGCTGGTATGAAGATCCGCACGCGGCGCAGCGGCCGAAGACGCCGGCACCGACGCCGCCCGCCTTCGACCAGAACTACCAGGCGATCGCCCGCGACATCGACCGTGTGCGCGGCCAGGAAGACGGCGTCGCCGCCGTCGGCAAGATCGCCGGCGAGCTGCGCGGCCTTCGCGAGGAACTGCGCCACCAGATGACGGCCGGCCTGCAGCGTGAGTTCGACGCGCTGCGGCGCGACATCGACAGCGCCTTCCAGGCGGGCGGTTCTTCCAGCGGCCAGCCGGGCAAGGGCAGCGCCGAACTGGGCGTCGAGTTCGAACGGCTGTCCGGAGCCATCCAGACGCTGGCCGAGAAGAGCGACGACAGAAGCGTCAACATGCTGCGGCTGGAGCTGGAGCAGGTGAAGGGCGCGCTCGACACGCTGGCGCGCGAGGAGAGCGTGCGCGCGGTCGACCGCCGCTGGGACGATTTCGACCGCCGCTGGAGCGCCTTCGAGGACCGCGTCGACGCCGACCAGCGCAAGCGTTCGGAGGATCCGGGCCTTGCCGCGCTGACGGGCCGGCTCGAGCAGATCAGCAATGCCGTCAACAACCTGCCGGAGTCGCTGTCGCTGCGTTCGCTCGAGGACAAGGTGCGCACGCTGGCCACCGCTGTCGACCATTTCGCCAACCAGCAGGACACGCGCGGCAGCCAGACGCTGGGCATGATCGACGAAAGGCTGGACGAGATCTCGCGCGCCATCGTCGCCTCGACGGTCGCCGCGCAGGCCAACGCGCTCGACCATGAGGTCTTCGAACGCATCGAGAAGCGCATCGATTCCCTCGCCTTGCAGATCGAGGAGGTCGCCCAGGATCGACCTGGCAACGAGGTGATCGACCGGCTGAGCCTGCTTTCCAGCCGGGTCGACGAACTCGCCGGCCGCGCCAACCTGCCCGAACAGGCCATGGAGCGGCTCGCCCACCAGATCGCGCAGATCGCCGACAAGATCGACCATGCGCCCGCCATGCCGGATCCCGACTACATCTTCCAGGGCCTGGAACAGCGCTTCGAGGTGCTCTCGAACATGCTGGAGCGGCGCCAGGGCGATGCGATCGAGCAGGGCAACATGCTGTTTCGCGACCTCGAGCGCCGTCTGGACGAAGTTACCGAACGGCTCGACCAGCGCATCCGCCAGGACGACAATGCCGGCATCATGGAGGCCATCGACGCCCGCTTCACGGCGCTGGCCAAGCGCATCGAGACCCGCGTGCCCGACCCTGCCGGCGAAGCCGCCATCCGTGGCCTGGAAGACCGGCTGCAGGACATCTCGAACCGGCTCGACCTTTCCGCCGCGCAGGTCGCCGGCATCGATCCGACGCTTATCCGCAGCCTGGAATCGCAGGTCGCCAGCCTGTCCGCGCATCTTTCGAAGCCCAGCATGCCCCTGCCGGAGTTCGAGGATATCAGCCCGCGCCTCAACCAGATCGAGAAGTCGCTCGCCGGCACCCGGGATTCCATCCTGAGCGCGGCGCGCGAGGCGGCCGAGAGCGCCGTGCGCTCGATGGGAAGCTCCAACGAAACGCCGGCGGTCGCAGGCCTCGCACAGGACCTGAAGACGCTCGAGGCGCTGACCCGCCGGTCGGACGAGCGCAATTCGCGCACCTTCGAAGCCATTCACGACACGCTGCTCAAGATCGTCGACAGGCTCGGCTCGCTGGAGACTGACGAGCCGACCAGCGCCGTGAGCGAGTTCATGGAGGCGCGGACGCAGACCTTCGCCGGGCATGCCCCACGCGCGACGCTCCGGGACGCGCCGTCCATGGACATCGACCAGCCTCTGCCGCTCGCCGGCAGCGAGGAAAGCTCTCGCGGTGAACAGATTTCGCATAGCGAACCGGTTACGCGCGGCGAACCGGTTACGCATGGCGAACCGGTCACCCGCACGCCGGCCGAGGCCGCGGCCGCGGCCGCTCTGGCGGCCCTCGGTTCGGATGCAGCCAACGCAAAGGGTGGCGAGCAGGCCGGCAAGCGCAAATCCATGCTCGGCGGACTGGCGCGCGCCTTCAAGGGCAAGAAGGAACCGGAGATGCCGCCGCTTGCCGGATCGGCGCCGAGCGCCGATGTCCCGAGCGTCGACCTCGACGAGCCGCTCGATCCCAAGCTCGCCAACCGTCCGCTGGAGCCGGGGTCCGGCGCGCCGGACCTCAACGCGATCATGAAGCGCGTTCGCGACGAGCGCAGCCAGCCGGCCAAATCGAACGAGACCGATGCGGCGAAGTCGGACTTCATCGCCGCAGCCAGGCGCGCGGCGCAGGCCGCCGCCGCCGAGGCTGACGCCCTCAAGCGCCAGTCGACGATGAGCGGCCCGGTGAAGGCCCTGCGGATCGGCGATCTCCTGAAGGCTCGGCGCAAGCCGATCCTGATGGCTGCCGCAGCGATCATGATGGCGCTGGCCGGCCTCCAACTCGGCAAGGCCTTCTTCTCCGATCCGGCCGAGGTCGCCAGCAACGACAGCGCGCCCGCCGCCATCGCCCAGCCGGTGGAGACGGCCCCGAGCAACGCCGCGACGCCGCCGAAGACGGTGACGCAGGCCGCCGCCGAGCAGAGCGAACCGGCACATCCCGTCAGGCAGGCGGAGCAGTCCGGTCCGACATCGGGCAGCGACGCTCCCCAGCAGGCGGCCGCGGCCCCGCAGGCGCCGATGGATGGCGAGATGGAGCCCGTGGCCCAGCCGCAGGCGGCATCGGTCGCCATGCCTGCGGCCGCCGTCCAGACGCCGGCGACGCCCTCGCCGCTGATGGCCCATTCCCCGCTCACGACTTCCGCCCTTCCCTTCCAGGCAACGGCCCCTGACGCGGATGCCAAGGCTCTTCCGACCGGGACAGCGCCCGAGATCACCGGCGCGGTTGCGCCGACGAATGCGGCCGCAAAGGAAACATCCGGCGCGCTCGACGTTCCGGCCGAAATCGGCCCGGTCGCCCTGCACGACGCGGCCGCCGGCGGCGACGCCAAGGCACTCTTCGAGATCGGCTCGCGTTATGCGGACGGGCGCGGCGTGAAGGAAGACGCGGCGTGGGCCGCCAAGTGGTACGAGAAGTCGGCCGCGCTGGGCTTCGCTCCGGCACAATACCGCGTCGGCAATCTCTACGAGAAGGGTATTGGCGTCGACCGCGACATCAAGAAGGCCAAGACCTACTACCAGCTCGCCGCAGAGCAGGGCAACGCCAGCGCCATGCACAATCTGGCGGTGCTGTTCGCGATGGCGGCGGATGGGGTGACCGACAATGAGTCGGCCGCGCACTGGTTCCAGGCGGCAGCCGATCTCGGCGTCAAGGACAGCCAGTTCAATCTCGGCATCCTGTCCGCCAAGGGCGTGGGGATGAAGCAGAACCTGGAGGAATCCTACAAATGGTTCGCGCTGGTCGCCAAGACCGGCGACAAGGATGCCGCCACCAAGCGCGACGAGATCGCCAACGCCCTTCGCCCCGACCAGCTCGAGCGGGCCCGTGCCGCGACCGAACTGTGGAAGGCCAAGCCGCTCGACACGGCGGCCAACTCGGCCGACATCCCGGCGGCCTGGCAGATCGACACGCAGCAGAGCACGGCCGGCATCGACATGAAAAAGGCCGTCCAGAACATCCAGTTCATCCTCAACAAGAACGGCTACGATGCCGGCGGCGCCGATGGTGTCATGGGCCAGAAGACCAAGAACGCGATCATGGCCTTCCAGACCGACAACAACATGAAGGCGACGGGTTCCGTCGACGAACCGCTGGTGCGGGCACTGCTGGCGCGCAAATAACGGCGGAAGCGTCGCTTACGCAACGTCGCTGCCATACATTTGCCTGTTAACTGATTGAGATGTTTTTTGTTTCGGCGGGGCGGCGAGGTTTGACTTCGCCGCTCCGTCAGCGCAAGAACAATTCCGCTTTCCGGCGTCGAATGCCCGCAACGGCCGCATTCACCGGGAGGCAAACGGGTCGAGACTGACGGGTGGGCATCTATCTCCCGATCGCGGAAATTTCCGTCAACGTCTTCGTGCTGCTCGCCATGGGCGCGGCGGTCGGCTTCCTGTCGGGCATGTTCGGGGTCGGCGGCGGCTTCCTCATCACACCGCTGCTGATCTTCTACAACATCCCGCCGGCGATCGCGGTCGCCACCGGCGCCAACCAGGTCATCGCCTCCTCCTTCTCGGGCGCTCTGTCGCACATGAAGCGGGGCACGCTCGATTTCAAGCTCGGCGGGGTATTGCTGGCGGGAGGCGTGGTCGGGTCGACCGGCGGCATCTACGTCTTCGGCCTGCTGCGCCGCATCGGCCAGCTCGACCTCTTCATCTCGCTGCTCTACGTGGTCCTGCTCGGCACCGTCGGTGGGCTGATGCTGGTGGAGAGCGTCAATGCACTGCGCGCCACGCGCAGCGGCGCCGCGCCGACCCTGAAGAAATCCGGCCAGCACAACTGGATCCACCGGCTGCCGCTCAAGATGCGCTTCAGGGCCTCCAAGCTCTTCGTCAGCGTCATCCCCGTGCTCGGCCTGGGCGCCGGCATCGGCTTCCTGTCCTCCATCATGGGCGTCGGCGGCGGCTTCATCATGGTGCCGGCGCTGATCTACCTTCTCAAGGTTCCGACCAACGTCGTCATCGGCACCTCGCTGTTCCAGATCATCTTCACCTCGGCATACACGACGCTGGTTCATGCCACCACCAACCAGACGGTCGACGTGATGCTGGCCTTCCTGCTGATGGCCGGCGGCGTCGCTGGCGCGCAATATGGCGCCAAGGCGGGCCAGCGGCTGCGCGGCGAGCAGTTGCGGGCACTGCTGGCCATGCTGGTGCTGGCCGTGGCGGTGCGTCTGGCCTTCGACCTCTTCGTCACGCCGCCCAATCTCTACTCGCTGACCGGCGCGGAATGAACTGATGGCAGGAGCGAGACGTCTGGCCGCCTCTGTCCTGTTTTCCCTGCTGGCGGCGGTCTTTCCGGCGGCAGCGCAGAATGCGCCGACCGAAGGCATCCAGATCGGCCTTTCCACCGACAACGTATCGATCACCGCCGGCTTCTCCGGCGCGGACCTGACCATTTTCGGATCGCTTGAGAATCCCGACCCGCTGATCGCCAGGCAGGGCCGCTACGACGTCATCGTCGTGTTGGAAGGCCCGGGCCGGCCGGTGGTCGTGCGCCGGAAGGACCGCGTGCTCGGCGTGTGGATCAACCTGGAGTCCGAAAGCTTCGACAATGTGCCGGTCTCCTATTCGGTGGCGACGACACGGCCCATGCAGGACATCACCGAGCCGACCAGCTACAAGCAGCTCTCGCTCGGCGCCTCGAACCTCTACATGCAGCCGACGGATACCGGTGGCGACCCGACGACCATCCAGGAGTTCACCGCGGCCCTGCGGGAACGCAAGAAGGCCACCGGGCTTTACAGCGAAAATGTCGGCGGCGTGCAGTTCCTTTCGCAAAACCTGTTCCGCGCGACGGTGAGACTGGCGCCCAACGTGCCCGTCGGCACGCACAAGGCGCGCGCCTTCCTGTTCAGGAGCGGCCTGTTCATCAAGGAAAGCTCGGCCCAGCTCGAGATCCGCAAATCCGGCTTCGAGCAGTCGATCTTCCGGGCCGCGCACAACTACTCCTTCCTCTACGGCGTCTTCGCCATCTGCCTGGCGATGGTGACGGGCTGGCTCGGAAGGCTGGTGTTCCGCAAGGATTGACGGCTCGCCAAGGAAGGGCGCAGTCGGGAAAAGAAAGGGTTTCCCTTTTTCCCGCCATGCGATAAACCGCCGCCTCCCGCCCCAAGGGAAAACACGCACAATCAATTCGGCAGAGCGGTCCGGCCATCCGGATGACGGCGCATTCGCGGCGTCGGCAAGCCGCCACGAACCAAGGACAGGAGGCTGCGATGCGACAAGCATTCGGCGGCATCGACTTCGGCACGTCCAATTCCACCGTTGGCGTGATCCGCGACGGCAAGGCACGGCTGGTCGCGCTGGAAGGCGAACAGGCCACCTTGCCGAGCGCCATATTCTTCAACTTCGAGGACGGGCATACCTATTTCGGCCGCCGTGCGATCGGCGACTATACCGACAGCGTCGAGGGCCGGCTGATGCGTTCGCTGAAGAGCGTACTCGGCAGCTCGCTGGTCAACGAGAAGACGCGCATCAAGGCGCGCCTGCTTGGTTTCACCGAGATCATCGGCTTCTTCATCGGCCATTTGAAGAAACAGCTGGAGCAGGATGCGGGGGGACCGGTCGAGCGCGTCGTGCTCGGGCGGCCGGTGCAGTTCGTCGACGACGACGCGCAGGCCGATGCCAAGGCGCAGGCGGAGCTCGAAAAGGCAGCCCGCACGCAGGGCTTCAAGCACATCGCCTTCCAGTTCGAGCCGATCGCGGCCGCGCTCGACTACGAACAGAACGTCAGCCGGGAGGAACTGGCGCTGATCGTCGACATGGGCGGCGGCACGTCCGACTTCTCGGTCGTGCGCGTGTCGCCAGAACGCGCCCGCTCGGTCGTTCGCAAGGACGACATCCTGGCCAACCGCGGCGTCCACATCGGCGGCACCGATTTCGACCGGCTGCTCAGCATCGCCCACGTCATGCCGGAGCTCGGCTACCTGACGCCGACCAAGGACGGCAAGCGCAACCTGCCGGCGAGCTATTTCATCGACCTGGCCACATGGCAGCGCATCAACCTCGTCTATACCGCCAAGGCGATGAACGACCTCAGGCAGATCCGCTACGAGGCCGTGCGCGCCGACCTCGTCGATCGCTTCATCGAGATCGTCGAGCACCGCTACGGCCATGCCATGGCGGGCCTGGTCGAGCGGGCCAAGATCGCGCTGACGCTGCAGCCCGCCGCCGAGGTGAAAGTGTCGCTGCCCGGCGCGCGCTTCGCGGCCGAGATCACGCGCACCGGTCTTGAAGAAACGATCACCGCCGACATCGACCGCGTGACCGCGACCGTCAGGCAGACGATCCAGGACGCCGGCGTCGAAGCGTCCGACATAACGGCCGTGTTCCTGACCGGCGGATCGACCGCGGTGCCGCTGGCGCGTCGGCGGATCCTGTCGCTGGTGCCGCAGGCCTCCGTGATCGAGGGCGACATGTTCGGCTCGGTGGGACTCGGCCTGGCGCTCGACGCGCAACGCAAATTCGCCTGAGGCGCTACGCGCTCGGAAGTGCCTCGGCGCCGGCGCCCAGATGCGCGCGCAACGCGAGTTGCGCGAGGCTCGGCTGCCGGTCGCGATGGGAGATCACCGCGAAATCACGCTGGGGCAGGTCGATCGGAACGGAACGCAGGCTGCCTTCGGCAATCGCGCGCGCCACGACCAGTTCCGAGATGATGGTGGCGCCGGTGCCGGCCTCCACCGCCTGGCGCACGGCCTCGTTGCTTGGCAACACCAGGAAGATGCGCAGGTCCGACAGCGATATGCCATCGCGCCGCGCCATGTCCTCCAGCACCTCGCGCGTGCCCGAGCCGCCTTCCCGGATGATCCAGCGCAGGTCCTTGATGTCGGGGCGGCCGGGCGCCAGCTCAGGGATCGGCGGATGCGCGCCCGCCACGACCAGCATCAGGCGGTCGACGTCGACCTTGACGCGGCGCAGTATGTCGGACTCGGTGCGGCCCTCCACCAGGCCGAGATCGGCCGCGCCGTCGAGGACATGGGCCTCGACCTGCCTGGTGTTGCCGATGGCGACACTCAGCCTGACGGCCGGATAGGCCTCATGGAAAGAGGCCAGCCGGCGCGGCAGCCAGTAGCTGGCAATGGTCTGGCTGGCAGAGATCGACAGGCTGCCGGTGACCGTCTGGGCGACATGTTCCAGTACGTTGCGGGCGGCGGCGGCGCGCTCGAGAACGGCCTTCGCCTCCGGCAGGAAACGGCGGCCGGTCTGGGCGAGCTCGATGTTGCGCCCGACCCGGTTGAAAAGCTGCACGCCATGCTGCTCCTCCAGCGAGCGTATGGCGGCGGAAGCGGCCGACTGGGAGATGCCCAGCAGTTCCGCTGCCTTGGTCATGTGGCCGCGTTCGGCAACGGCCACGAAGATGCGCAACTGCTCAAGTGTCATGGCTTATCAAGAAACGAGATCGATCAAACTTACAAGAACAACTTATTAGACGGATCGGTGGCCTTATTCTAGATTTTCTCCAGAAGTTGGAAAAAATTGGCGGCCAGAGCGCAAAAGGCAGAAAATTGATAGAGCGCTTCCTCCTCCCGCTGGCACGTTGGATGCGTCACCTGCGGCGACGGCTGACCGGTGACGGTTATCACCCTGAGGCGCATTATATGCGCGGCCCCGGCCCCAAGACGCGCGCGAAGCTCAGCGGCCACTCGCCCCAGTGATGACCTTCAGGCAGGCGCGCGGCGCAAATTCCGCACCGACCCAACGACCCCTCTCCGACACACGCGCCCCCAACGAGGGGGATGGCGTAAACACGTCTCCCGAGATCTCTGACCGGGTGGCCAAGACGACATGCTACATGTGCGCCTGCCGCTGCGGCATCGAAGTTCATGTCAAGGACGGCAAGGTCCGCTACATCAACGGCAACAAGGACCATCCGGTCAATCGCGGCGTGATCTGCGGCAAGGGCAGCGCCGGCATCATGCAGCACTACAGCCCTGCGCGGCTGAAGAAGCCGCTGCTGCGCACCGGGCCGCGCGGCTCAGGCGAGTTCCGCGAGATCGAGTGGGAAGAAGCGCTTGGCATCGCCACGCAAAGGCTTTCCGCCATACGCCAGAGCGATCCGAGGAAGCTCGCCTTCTTCACCGGGCGCGACCAGTCGCAATCGCTGACCGGCTGGTGGGCGAGCCGCTTCGGCACGCCCAACTTTGCCGCCCATGGCGGCTTCTGTTCCGTCAACATGGCGGCCGGCGGCCTCTACACGATCGGCGGATCGTTCTGGGAATTCGGCGAGCCCGACTGGGACAACACGCGCTACTTCATGCTGTTCGGCGTCGCCGAGGACCATGATTCCAACCCGATCAAGATCGGCCTCGGCAAGCTCAAGGCGCGTGGCGCCAAGGTCGTCTCCATCAACCCGTGCCGCACCGGCTACAACGCGATCGCCGATGACTGGGTGGGCATCCGGCCGGGCACAGACGGCCTGTTCGTGTTCGCCATCATCCACGAACTGCTGAAGGCCGGCCGCGTCGATCTGGACTATCTCCTGCGCTACACCAACGCGCACCTGCTGGTGACGCAGGAACCGGGCAGCGCCGATGACGGACTGTTCGTCCGCGACGAGGCCGGCAAGCCGCTGTGCTGGGACCGGGTGGCGGGCACCGCCATAGACGGTGCGAGCGCCGATGCGAAGCCGGCGCTGACCGGCACCTACGAGGTTCGCGGACGCCGCTGCGTTCCGGTGTTCCAGCTGATCGCCAATCGTTACCTCGACGAAAACTATTCGCCCGACGCCGTGGCCGGGCGCTGCGGCGTGGCCGCCGACACGATACGCCGCATCGCGGCGGAGCTGGCCCATGTCGCCTTCGAGCAGATGATCGAGCTTCCTGTCGCCTGGACCGACTGGGCCGGGCGTCGCCACGAGACGATCAAGGGCCGACCCGTTTCGATGCATGCCATGCGTGGCATCTCGGCCCACTCCAACGGCTTTCACACCTGCCGCGCCATCCATCTGCTGCAGGTGCTGCTCGGCACCGTCGACGTGCCGGGTGGCTTCCGCTTCAAGGCGCCCTATCCGAAGCCGGCGCCGCCGGGCCCGAAACCGGCCGGCACAACGGTGGCGCCGATGACGCCGCTGGACGGCATGCCGCTCGGTTTCGTCAGCGGACCCGAGGACCTCCTGGTCGACGGTGACGGGCGGCCGACGCGCATCGACAAGGCCTATTCCTGGGACGCGCCGCTCTCCGCGCACGGGCTGATGCACACCGTCATCCGCAACGCCTGGGCCGGCGATCCCTACCGGATCGACACGCTCATGATGTACATGGCCAACATGGCCTGGAACTCCTCGATGAACACCGTCGAGACGATTGCCATGCTGACCGAGAAGGACGCATCGGGCGACTACAGGATCCCCTTCATCATCTACGCCGATGCGTACTACTCCGAGACCGTGCCTTTCGCCGATCTCGTGCTGCCCGACACGACCTATCTCGAACGGCATGACTGTATCAGCCTGCTCGACCGGCCGATCAGCCACGCCGACGGCCCGGCCGACGCCATCCGTCATCCCGTCGTCGAACCCGACCGCGACGTCAGGCCGTTCCAATCGGTGCTGATCGATCTCGGCGCGCGGCTGGGTCTGCCCGGCTTCGTCAACGATGACGGCTCTGCCAGGTATCGCGACTACGCCGACTACATCGTCAACCACGAGCGCACCCCCGGCATCGGACCTTTGGCCGGCTGGCGCGGCAAGGACGGCAAATCGATGGGCCGGGGCGAGGCCAATCCCGACCAGATGCAACGCTACATCGACAATGGCGGCTTCTGGCACCACGAGCTTTCGGCCGACCAGCGCTACTACAAGATGGCCAACCGCGCCTATCTCGACTTCGCCGCAGAGATGGGCTTCATCGCCAAGGCGCAGCCGATCGTCTTCCAACTCTACTCCGAGCCGATGCAGCGTTTCCGCCTTGCCGCGCTCGGCCATGGGCCGGTCCAGCCGCCGGAGAGCGAACGCGATCGTATCGCGACCTACATGGACCCGCTGCCCTTCTGGTACGTTCCGTTCGAGGAGGATGCCGTCGACCTCGACACCTATCCGCTGCACGCGCTGACGCAACGCCCCATGCACATGTACCATTCCTGGGGCTCGCAGAATGCCTGGCTGCGTCAAATCACCAGCCAGAACCGGCTCTTTGTCCACCGCGAGACCGCGACCGACCTCGGCCTCGTCGACGATGACTGGGTGTGGATCGAGAGCATCAACGGCCGGGTGAAAGGCCAGATCAGACTGATTGACGGCGTGAACCCGTCCACGGTCTGGACCTGGAACGCCATCGGCAAGCGGCGCGGCAGCTGGGGACTGAGCGACGACGCCGCCGAGAGCAATCGCGGCTTCCTGCTCAACCACATTATCGGCGACCAGACGCCGGCGGGCGCCAAAGACAGGCGCTATTCCAACTCCGATCCGGTGACCGGCCAGGCCGCATGGTTCGACCTGCGCGTTCGCATCGTCAAATGCGCGCCCGGCGAAGACGGCTTCACCGAGCCGCAGTTCGAGCGTTTTGCCCAACCGCCGCACTTCCAACCCTCGCCCGACATCAGTCGCTTCGGCGCTGATTTTCGCGCCAGCCGGGAACCCGCCGAATGACCTGCCTTCCCGCGCAAACCGACAGGAAGCTCGGCCTGGTGATCGATCTCGACACCTGCGTCGGCTGCCAGGCCTGCGTCACCGCCTGCAAGGAATGGAATACGGGCGGCCACATGGCGCCGCTCACCGACATTGACCCGTATGGCGGGCATGTCGACGGCGTCTGGTTCAACCGCGTGCACAGCTACGAGCATGCGACCGCCATGGGCGGGCGCACCGTCAACTTCCCGCGCTCCTGCCTGCACTGCGACCAGCCCGCCTGCGTCACCGTCTGCCCTACCGGCGCCTCCTACAAGCGCGCCTCAGACGGCATCGTGCTGGTGGACGAAAGCAAATGCATCGGCTGCAAATTGTGCAGTTGGGCCTGCCCCTACGGCGCGCGCGAGTTCGACACCGATGTCGGCGTCATGAAGAAATGCACGCTGTGCGTCGATCGCATCTATAACAACAACCTGGCCGAGGAGGATCGCGTGCCGGCATGCGTCGCGGCCTGCCCGACCAGCGCCCGGCATTTCGGCGATCTCGGCGATCCGGCCTCGCCGGTCTCCCTATTGGTCGCCGAGCGCGATGGCGTCGACCTGATGCCGGAACTCGGCTACCGGCCGACCAACAAGTACCTGCCGCCGCGCGCCCGAACGCAGCGTTCCGCTACCGTCCCGGCACCGGCGCTCGAGCCGGTGAAAGCCGAGGGCGGTTTCCTCGGTTGGGTCGACCGCATGCTTTCGAACTGACTTCACGCCGCCATGCATCCCGCCTTTTCCGTCGTCTTCTTCACAACCGCCACCGGCGCCGGCTATGGCCTGCTGGCGCTGCTCGGCATGCTTGGCGCGCTGGGCTTCGTGCAGCCTGATTTCTGGCTGGGCTTCACCGGCATGGCGCTTGCGCTCGGCCTGATCACCGCCGGGCTCCTGTCTTCCACCGGGCATCTCGGGCGGCCGGAGCGCGCGTGGCGGGCCTTTTCGCAATGGCGCAGTTCCTGGCTGTCGCGCGAGGGCGTGCTGTCGGTCGCGACCTATGTCCCGGCCGGATTGTTCGGCATCGGATGGGTGCTTCTCGGGCGCATCGACGGCTGGATCACCGCCGCCGGCCTGATCGCGGCCTGCGGCGCCGTCGCCACTGTCTGCGCGACCGGAATGATCTATGCCTCGCTGAAGCCTATCGCGCAGTGGCACAGCCCCTACACGCTGCCGGGCTATCTGATCTTCTCGGCCATGAGCGGCTTGCTGCTGCTCAACGCGCTGCTGCAGGGTTTCGGCCTCGGCTCGCGCATCGGGCTTGCACTCGCGGTCCTTGCCACCCTTGTCGGCTGGGGCTGGAAGCTTGCCACCTGGCGCCACAATGACCGGCTGGAAATTCCGAGCACCGCCAACACGGCGACAGGGCTTGCCGGCGGCACCGTGCGGTCGCTGGAATGGCCGCACACGGAAGAGAACTACGTGCTGAAGGAGATGGGCTTCCGCATCGCGCGCAAACACGCCGCCAAGCTTCGCCGGATCACGCAAGGCCTCGCCTTCCTGCTGCCGGCGCTGCTGCTGGCCGCGGCCTTCGCCCTGCCCTCGCCATTGGCCGTGATCCTGTCGGTGCTCGCGGCCATCGCGCAGCTCAGCGGCCTGCTCGTCGAGCGCTGGCTGTTCTTCGCGGAGGCGAAGCACACGGTAACGCTGTACTACGGACGATAGACGGGGCTCAGCCCGGCCGCAGCATGGCGCGCGAAATGGCAAAGATGCGCTCGGCGCCGAGCATGTAGGCCATCAACGTCTCCGCCCGGAACAGACCGGCATAGGCGCGGTCGAGCACGTTGAGCGAACCGGTATAGGCGCCGAAGGCCGGCATGATCATGCGGCCGCCATCGCCGGCAAAGCAGCGTCGGCGGACCGAGCGGCCACGCTGCACGATGCGGGCGCAAGGGTGCAGATGGCCCGATATCTCGCCCTCAACGCGCACCCGCGACGGCTCATGCCGAAACACGAGCGAGCCGATGGCAAGCTCGCGCACCGTCTCGCCGGGCAGGTCGGCCGGCGCCTCGGGATCGTGGTTGCCGGCGATCCAGAACCATTCGCGGCCGGCCATCAGCCCTTCGAGCCGCTCACGAAAACTCCGGTGCATGCGTTCGGCGCCGCCGCCGTCATGGAAACTGTCGCCCAGGCTGACGACGATCGCCGGCTGGTAGTCGGCAATCGCCGCCTGCAGCCGGAGCAGGGTCGCGCCGGTGTCGTAGGGCGGGATCAGCGCGCCGCGACGGGCAAGCGACGACCCCTTTTCCAGGTGCAGGTCGGATACGGCGAGCAAGCGAAAATCCGGGAAATAGAGCACGCCGCGCGGATCGCAGACCGCTCGCTCGCCGGCTATGCCGACGAGATCGGTCCCGGCGAATGTCGCTGCCATTGGCGTGAAGTTCATTCCCTCTCAACCCGTCTTTTCATGTGACTGCTCCAGGCCCCGGCCAGCCGCCCATGGCTTCCTCGACCAGATCGGCCGCCTCCATCAGCAGGCTTTCATTGGCGCCGCCATTCACCGATTCCTTGCCGATTTCCAGCATGATCGGCACCGCCAGCGGTGAGATCTGGTCGAGATGCTTATGCATGATTCGACCGCGCACCCGCGAGAGCATCTCGGCAAGTCTGCTGACATCGAGCAATCCGGCCGCGGCATCGGCACGCGTCGCCTGCAGCAGGATGTGGTCCGGCTCATGGCCGCGCAGCACGTCGTAGATGAGATCGGCCGAAACCGTCACCTGGCGCCCGCTCTTTTCCTGCCCCGGAAAGCGCTTCTCGATCAATCCGGCGATGACGGCGCAGGTGCGGAACATGCGCTTCAGCATCCAGCTGTCGTTCAGCCAGGCGTCGAGATCGTCGCCGAGCATGTCCTCGTCGAAGAGTTGCCCGAGGGATGGCTTCTTCGCCTTGAACAACGCCGCCATGTCGTCCAGCGCCCACACGGCCAGGGAGTAATCGGTGGCGACGAAGCCGAGCGGCCGCGCTCCCGCGCGTTCGAGCCGCCGCGTCAGCAGCATGCCCAGTGTCTGGTGGGCGAGCCGCCCCTCGAACGGATAGGCGACCATGTAGTGCCGGTTGCCGCGCGGAAAGGTCTCCACCAACAGGTCGCCGCGCTTCGGCAGCACGGATTTTTCCTTCTGCAGCCGCAACCAGTCCGCAACCTGTTCCGGCAGCACGCGCCAGCGATCGGAATCGGCCAGCATGCCGCGCACCTGATCGGCGAGATAGGTGGAAAGCGGGAACTTGCCGCCGGCATAGGAGGGCACGATGATGTTGGCGCCCGTGCCGTTGGAGACGACGCACTCGTTCTCGCGGATGCCCTCGAAACGCAGCACCTTGCCGGAGAACAGGAAATTGTCGCCGGGCCGCAGTGTCTCGGCGAAATACTCCTCGATCTTGCCGAGCACCGGCCCACCGCGCCCGGCCATGCCGCGTCCCTGCCTGACATAGCGCACGTTGAGCTCCGGCATCTCGACGATGGTGCCGACATTCAGGCGATATTGCTGGGCGATGCGCGGATGCGAGACGCGCCACAGGCCGTCTTTCGTCCTCCGGATGCGCGCATAGCGCTCGTAGTTCTTCAATGCGTAGCCACCGGAGGCGACGAAATCGACCACGCGGTCGAAGGTCTCGCGTTCAAGCGCCGCGTAGGGCGCGGCGCCGCGCACCTCCTCGAACAGGCGATCGGCGTCGAACGGCGCTCCGCAGGCGACGCCGAGCACATGTTGCGACAGAACGTCGAGCGCGCCCCTGATCAAAGGCGGCGTGTCCTGGGCGCCGAGATAGTTGGCGTCGAGCGCCGCGCGGCATTCCAGCACCTCGAAGCGATTGGCCGGGATCAGGATCGCCTTGGACGGTTCGTCCATGCGGTGGTTGGCGCGACCGATGCGCTGCGCCAGGCGGCTCGCCCCCTTCGGCGCGCCGACATGGACGACCAGGTCGACGTCGCCCCAGTCGATGCCGAGGTCGAGCGTCGAGGTGGCGACGATGGCGCGCAGCGCGTTCTCGCCCATCGCCTTCTCGACGCGACGGCGCTGGCCGACATCGAGCGAGCCATGATGCAGGGCGATGGGCAGCGAATCGTCGTTCGCCCGCCACAGTTCCTGGAACAGCAGCTCGGCCTGGCTGCGCGTGTTGACGAACAGAAGCGTGGTGCGGTGCTTCTTGATCGCCTCGTAGATTTCGGGAATCGCGTAGCGCGCCGAATGGCCCGACCAGGGCACGCGCTCGCGCGAATCCAGGATCGAGATGTCGGGCTTGGCGCCGCCGGCCACGGTGATCAATCCTGCCATGGCGCCCACCGGCGCCTGCGCCACCAGCCAGCGCCGCAACTCGTCGGGCTCGGCCACCGTTGCCGACAGTCCGATCGTCTGCAGGCCGGGTACGAAGGCGCGCAGCCGCGCGAGGCCGAGCGCCAGGAGATGGCCGCGCTTCGAGGTCACCAGCGAGTGCAGCTCGTCCAGAATGACGTAGCGCAGATCTTCGAAGAAGCGGCGTGCGTCGCCGGATGCGATGAGCAGCGCCAGTTGCTCGGGCGTGGTGAGCAGGATGTCCGGCGGCACCAGCTTCTGCCTCTGGCGCTTGTGGGCGGGCGTGTCGCCGGTGCGCGTCTCGATGGTGACGGGCAGTCCGATCTCCTCGACCGGCTTGCCCAGATTGCGCTCGATATCGACGGCGAGCGCCTTCAGCGGCGAGATGTAGAGCGTGTGGACGCCGCGATGCGCCTCACCTGGTTTCCGCCGCGGCCGGTTGGCCAGTTCGGTGAGCGAGGGCATGAAGCCGGCCAGCGTCTTGCCGGCGCCGGTCGGCGCGATGAGCAGCACCGATTGTCCTGCCTGCGCCTTTGCCAGCAACTCAATCTGGTGGGCGCGCGGCGCCCAGCCCTTGCCGGCGAACCATTTGACGAACGGTTCGGGCAGGACCACGGCGGCATTCTGTTCGGCAAGGCGCGGCTGCTCTGTCACGAGCCAGAGGTAGCGCGGCACGGCGCGGCCGCCAAGCAAAATCGGAACAAAAAGGGATCAGAGGTGAATGTCAGGCGGTCGGAACGGATAGCCGCGTGTTCCTTCCGTCGTGCCGATCGTTGACACTACCGTTCTTACTATGCAATTGGTTGCATATCGCAATCAGATTTCCGGATTGGGTCGATGTTGTTGGCTGGGCTGCGACCGACACGTTCAAACGGGTGCTGCCGATCATGTCCGAAGCGGACAGCGATCGCAGACGGTGCCCTCCGCACCTAGACAACGGCTTGAAGGTATTCCGAGATAACTGGATGGGAGATTTTTTGGCATGGCGAAGCTCTTCTTCGGGATGAACGTATCGCTGGACGGCTACATCGACCACGAGGCATTCGCGCCGGGCCGCTTGCTCTTTCGTCACTGGATAGAGTCGGGGCGCCGCTTGACGGGCAGCATCTATGGCCGCCGCCTCTACGAAGTCATGCGCTATTGGGACGAGGACCATTCCGAGTGGGACGCGGACGAGCACGATTTCGCGCTGGCGTGGCGAAGGCAGCCGAAATGGGTTGTGTCACGCTCGCTGAAGTCGGTTGGCCCCAACGCGACGCTTGTCTCGGATGACATCGAGGCGGTGTTGCGCGGATTGAAGGATAAGCTCGCGGGCGAAATTCAGATCGGTGGCTCGGGGCTGGCGGCGAGCCTGACCGATACAGGCCTGATTGACGAATATCGACTCTACTTCCGCCCCGTTGTGCTGGGTCGTGGCAAGCCATTCTTCGCTGGCCCCCGGCCCCCACTCCGCCTTGTCGCCAACGATCTGATCGGAGAAGACGCTATCAGGCTGACATACGTTCCGGCCTAAGCGAGCAACCCTGAAGCATGTCTAGGGTCGCCGGAAGCCCGTCGGCCCGCCATAGAGATAGCCGATACGGTCGACGGCTTCCCCAAGACCCTCGCGGGACACGAGCATGGTGTGGCCATTGGCGTGGATCATATCCCGCTCATCGGTCATGATCGCCACGTGCCCCTTCCAGAAGACAAGATCCCCCCGCCGGAGCCCGGAAAAATCCGCGCCGGGCTCGAACGGCGTACCGATGCTCGCCGCCTGCATGTCGGAGTCGCGCAAGACGTCTTTCCCGGCCATGCGCATCGAAAGCTGCACCAGGCCCGAGCAGTCGATGCCGAAACCGGAGACGCCGCCCCAGAGATAGGGCGTGTCGAGGAACATCTCGGCGACCGAGACATAGTCCGTCGCCGTCTCCGTCATCGGCCTGAGATGCTTCGCAATGATGGCCTCGCCAGAGGCGAGGACAGCATAGGCCGTGCCACGCGTCTCCGCGGCGCCGGTTACCGCCACCGTCGAGCCCATCGAAAGCTGCCCGCTGCGCGGAAACCGCAGGTCGGGACCGGGATAGACGAAGGTACGCGGCACCGAAACGATATGGGTCGGAGCCACTGCGCGAGCGTCCAGGGCCGTGGCCGCGACATAGCCGACATAGCCATCGCGCTCGGCCTGAACCCAGGCCCAGCCATCGCCCTCCTCGAACACCAGCACATCGTCGCCGTGGAGGAACTGGGTGTTTAGTCCAGCATCCGCGCGCGGCGCCTTCAGCACGTCCGCGACCGGGGCCGTGATGCGCGCGGCGCGCCCGGCAACGAAACGCTCGGCCGTCACCTCGCCTTTCAGGCGGGCGTCGGCAAGATCGGAACGGAAGGCATGAAGACGGGCGTCGTGAACGGTCAAATCGGCAATTCCTGTGCTTTGGCGATGATACCATCACCAAAGCGCTCGACAAAGAGCGCTCCCTCGACCGTGCGCCGGATCAGGACGTTGCGCTTGTCGAGTTCGTCGCGATGGCGCGAAACCAGCTTGAGTGCCCCCATCGTGTCGAGCGCGCGGGTGATCACCGGCTTGGTGACGTTGAGGCGGGCGGCCAACCCCCGCACGGTGTGCGGCGGCGGATCGAGATAGATGGTGAGCAGTATCGCCGTCTGGCGCATGGTGAGATCGGGCGCGTCGTCACGCACCTGCGACAGCATCACCTGCTGCCACAGTCGCAAGGCCTGGCTCGGACGCAGCGAGATCGACATGACGCCAGCATGACGGCAAATCGTTTCGGTTCCGTTTCAGTGCGACGGCGAAGCAAACCGCTCCGTCAGGCGTAACGCCGCGATATCACCCGCTCCAGCGCACGGATGCACTGCGCCTCTCCGCCAGCCAGTCCGTGCGGCCGGTCGGCAGGGTTCCAGGCGAAGATGTCGAAATGCGCCCAGGCGGCGGTCCTTTCCACGAAGCGCTTAAGGAACAGCGCGGCCGTGATGGAGCCCGCGAAACCGTCCGATGTGACGTTGTTGATGTCGGCGATCTTGGACGACAGCTTGGCATCGTAAGGCCGCCACAAGGGCATGCGCCACATCGGATCCTCGACCGAGATGGAGGCATCGGCCAATTCGGCCGCGAATGTCTCATCGGCGGTGTAGAATGGCGGCAGGTCGGGCCCGAGGGCGACCCGCGCCGCGCCTGTCAGCGTCGCCATGTCGACCAGCATCTGCGGCTCTTCCTCATCGGCCAGCGCCAGAGCATCAGCCAGGATCAGCCGGCCCTCGGCGTCGGTGTTGCCGATCTCGACGGTGATGCCCTTGCGACTGGCAAGCACGTCGCCGGGGCGGAAGGCATTGCCGGCGATGGAGTTCTCGACGGCCGGGATCAGCACGCGCAGCCGAACCTTGGTGCCGGCGGCCATGATCATCGAGGCCAGGCCAAGCACATTGGCCGCCCCGCCCATGTCCTTCTTCATCAGAAGCATGCTCGAGGACGGCTTTATGTCGAGGCCGCCCGTGTCGAAACAGACGCCCTTGCCGACCAGAGTCACCTTCGGCCCGTCCTTCGGCCCCCAGTTGATGTCGATCAGACGCGGCGCCTGCGCCGAGGCGCGGCCGACGGCATGGATCATGGGAAAATTCCTGGTCAGCAGGTCGTCGCCGGTTACGACCGAGATTTCGGCGCCATGCGCCGAGGCAACCGTCCGTGCCGCCTTTTCCAGATCGTCCGGCCCCATGTCGTTGGTCGGCGTGTTGACCAGGTCGCGCGCCAGGAAGACACCGTCGGCGACACGGCGCACGAAGGCCGCGTCGGCGCCGGCGGGCGAGGCGATGCGCAGGGCCTTGCCTGGCTTCCTGCCGTAGTGGGTGAAGACATAACCGCCCAGCACCACCGCCAGCGCGGCCAGATCGGGCGACGACGGCACCGAAGCGAAATACCAATCGCCTTCGGGCAGAGCGCGAGCTGCCGCGCCGATACCGAGCGTGCCTTCGCCCTCCCCGATCCCGAACAGCGCGCCGGCAAGCGCGCCGCCCTTGCCGGGCAGCAGCAGCGTCCTGCCTGCTTCGCCGGAAAAACCGTTGGCATCGGCCCATGCCAGGACGTCGGGCGCAAGCCCCGCCGACGCCAGCCCATCCCTCGCCACCAGATGCAGCGGAAGCGCGTTCGTCGGCTGCTGTTCCACCAATTCGACGGGCATGTAATGTTCTCCAGGCAGGCTTCGGATAGACTTTAACCGGGCTTCCAATAGCGTGAAAATCGAATACGGGAAATGCAAGACAATTCAGATGGATATACAATAGCCGGCGGCAGTACCGAGGAAAAACGCGTCATGGTCCACCGCCCGCTCCTGATGCTTGCCGCTTTCGGCATGCTCGTCGTGCCCGAGGCCAGGGCCGCGACGCTCAGGATGGTTTGCGAAAACCCCCGCCGCGACTATGTCGTCACCTACGAGGAAGGCGCCAAGACTATGTCCGCCAACGAGACCGCCTATCGCGTGCTGGCGGTGGAGAGAACCAAAAGGAAGCTGGTGGTTGCCGGCTTGACGGTCGACGACGGCCCTACCTTCCGGGCTCATTTCCGACCGGAGAAGAAGATCGAATACTTCTCCAACAACGCATTGATGCAGACGGACGCCTGCCGGTAACGAAGGCCCGGAACGGCCCGCCGGACCGCTGCTCCGGCAATGCGCCATGCCCTCCCCGTCCCCTCAAAAGTAAACGCATCATGAAGGCCCGTTAACCATCCATTAGGGTTAACAGAATACTTCTGTGCGGGAGAAGATGGCCATCCAACGGCCACGCGCACGAATGGAGGCCTCGCGCCCATGGCGACCCACCGCACGACGAATGTCAACGGAAAGAGGCTGCTGACGGCTGCCTTCATGCTGGCCCTGGCCGCCAGTGTCGCGGGCTGTGGCACCAGCAACATCACCACCGGCTCGATCAGCCGCAGCCACGGCAAGCCGCTTGAAACCATGTCGGCCGGAGAACTGCAGGGAGCGACCGCCTCGCTCGGCCAGTCCTATGCCAGGAACCCCAACGACAAGCGGATCGCGACGAACTACGCGGCGGCACTGCAGATGAATGGCGACGCTGAGCAGTCGCTTGCCGTCATGCGCAAGCTCGCCATCGCCTACCCCAAGGACCGCGACGTGCTCGCCGCCTATGGCAAGGCGCTGGCGGCGAATGGCCAGTTCGAACCGGCGCTCGATGCCGTGCGCCGGGCGCAGACGCCCGAATATCCGGACTGGCGGCTGGTGTCGGCCGAGGCCGCGATCCTCGACCAGCTCGGACAGCGAGACGAGGCCCGCAACGACTATCGCAAGGCGCTGGAACTCAAGCCGAACGAACCGTCGGTGCTTTCCAATCTCGGCATGTCCTACGTGCTGGAGGGAGACCTGCGCACGGCGGAGACCTATATGCGCTCGGCCGCCCAGCAGCCCACCGCCGACAGCCGCGTGCGCCAGAACCTCGCGCTCGTCGTCGGCCTTCAGGGCCGCTTCGACGAGGCCGAGAAGATCGCGTCGCAGGAATTGTCGCCGGAGCAGGCGCAGGCCAACGTCGCCTATCTCCGGCAGATGCTGGCCCAGCAGAACGCCTGGAGCCAGCTCAAGGACCAGGACAAGACCAAGAAAAAGGTCGTCGCCGCCAACTGATTGCATGGCAGGAGCCCACGAGGCCTCCTGCCATGGCAAAAGCAAAAAGCCGCGAGGCCCGGGCCGCGCGGCTTTTGCTTTGAGTGGCTTGTGCGAGGGACGTCGGTCTACTGGCTGCTCGAATTATGCTGGTCGCCGAAGATGCCGCGCTGGCTGACCTGGATGCCCGCCGGGCCCAGGATGATGGCGAACAGCACCGGCAGGAAGAACAGGATCATCGGCACGGTGAGCTTCGGCGGCAGGGCGGCCGCCTTCTTCTCCGCGGCGTTCATGCGCATGTCGCGGCTCTCGGCGGCGAGCACGCGGAGCGCATGCGCGACGGGCGTGCCGTAGCGCTCGGCCTGCACCAGCGCCTGCGATACCGATTTCACCGATTCCAGGCCGGTACGCGACGCCAGGTTCTCATAGGCCTGCTTACGTTCCTGCAGGTAGGAAAGCTCTGCGTTGGTGAGGATGAATTCCTCGGCCAGCTCGACCGACTGTCCACCGATCTCATCCGCGACCCGGCGAAGCGCGGCTTCCACCGACATGCCGGACTCCACGCAGATCAGCATCAGGTCGAGCGCATCCGGCCAGGCAAGCTGGATGGATTGCTTGCGCTTGGTGGCGCGGTTGTTGATGTAGAGCACGGGCGCGTAGAAGCCGGCATAGGCGACGAGCACGCAGACGAACAGCTTTATGAACGACGGCTGGTCGGGTAGGCCGCCGAGCAGGAACATGTAGACGGCGGCGAGCGCAAAGCCCACGAACGGCAGCACGAGGCGGAAGAACAGGAAGCGCGTCAGCGGGTTCTGGCCGCGGAAGCCCGCCACCTTCAGCTTCTGCAAGGTGGCCTCGTCGGCCAGTGCCCGCCGGAGATCCAGGCGTTCGACGATGTTGCGCATGCCGATCGACTGCTGCTCGCGCAGGCCCTTGCGACGGCGATCGGCCTCCACGGCCAGCCGCGCCCGCTGCTTGGCACGCAGTTCCTCGCGTTCCAGGGCCACCGATTTCATGCGCGACTTGAGCTGGTTGCCGCCGAGCGCGGGCAGCAGTGTGAAGACGGTCGCGAAGACCGCGATGGCAACCAGCATCGCGATCAGGAAGGACGGATCCGTGAGGGTTTTTACGACATGTTCGGTCATCGCAAATCCGCCTGCGAGTCAAAGGAACCGAGCACGATGCCGTCCGAAAGCCGCTTAAAACTGTCCGGCGCCATACCCTAGACCTCGAAGTTCATCATCTTGCGCATCACCAGGATGCCGATCATCATCCACACGCCGGAGCAGCCCAGGATGAGGTTGCCGACATTGGTCGTGAACAGCGGCATGATGTAGTTCGGACTGGTGAGGTAGACGAGAAAGGCGACCACGAAGGGCAGAGCGCCGATGATGACGGCAGATGCCTTGGCTTCCATGGAGAGTGCCTGGACCTTGGCCTTCATCTTCTTGCGGTCGCGCAGCACGCGCGAAAGGTTGCCCAGCGCTTCCGAAAGATTGCCGCCGGCCTGCGACTGGATCTGGATGACGATGCCGAAGAAGCCCGCCTCCGCGCATGGCATGGTTTCGGACATGCGCATTGTGGCATCCGGGATCGACAGACCCATCTGCTGGGAATCGACGATGCGCCGGAACTCGGTCTTTACCGGCTCCGGGGACTCGTTGGCGATCAGCCGAATGGCGTCGTTCAGCGGCAGACCGGACTTGACCGCGCGCACGATGATGTCGAGCGCGTTGGGAAACTCGTTGAGAAAAGCCTTGACCCGCCGGTTGCGGCAGAATGAGACGAACCAGCGCGGCAGGCCAAGCGTGCCGGCCAGGAGAGCGCCAGGCAGCACAAGCAGCGGCGCTCCGGCAAAATAGGCGAGGAAGGTCATCAACAGGCCGCAGACGGCCGAATAGAGATAGAAACGCTCCAGCGTGACGCTCATGCCGGCCTGGCGAAGCTGCGCCCTCAGGGGCGGCTTCTTGACCATGTTCTGGTTGGACTTCTGCTTTTCCTCGAGCTGTTTCAGCGAGTCCTGGACGGACTTGCGCCGCTTCGCCGCTTCGGCGACGCGATCGCGCGAGGCCTTGACGACCGAGCGGTCGGTCTCGGCGGCCTTGATGGTCTGCAGGCGCTTGTCGGCCTGCTTCTCGTTGTTCATCCGGGTGAACAGGAAAGCATAGGCAACCGCGCCGGCGCTGACGCCGGCGAGAACGACGAATGCCAGTACGGTGCCGTCAAATCCGAACATCGACCCGTGCCCCCACGCCTCCACTCAACTCTCTTTGTTCCCGCGCAATTCCGGACGCAGAACCGCTAACCACTTCCGCTGGAATTGCTCTAGTCAGGTCGCTTCTCCATGGCTTCGAGCGCAACGGCCAGCCGCTGCTCCTCGCCATAGTAGCGGGCGCGTTCCCAGAAATGCGGGCGGCCGATGCCGGTGGACAGGTGTTCGCCGACCAGCCTGCCGTTCGAATCCTCGCCCTTGATGTTGTAGAGGACGATGTCCTGGGTGATGATGACGTCGCCTTCCATGCCGATCACCTCGGTGATGTGGGTGATGCGGCGTGATCCGTCGCGCAGGCGTGCCGCCTGGATGATCACGTCGACGGAGCCGACGATGATCTCGCGCACGGTCTTCTGCGGCAGGGAATAGCCGCCCATGGCGATCATCGATTCCATGCGGTTCAGGCATTCGCGCGGGCTGTTGGAGTGGATGGTGCCCATCGAGCCGTCGTGGCCGGTGTTCATCGCCTGCAGCAGATCGAACACCTCGGGTCCGCGCACCTCGCCGACGATGATGCGCTCGGGACGCATGCGCAGGCAGTTCTTGACCAGGTCCCGCATCGTCACCTCGCCCTCGCCCTCGAGGTTGGGCGGACGGGTTTCGAGGCGCACCACATGCGGCTGCTGCAGCTGCAGTTCGGCCGAGTCCTCGCAGGTGATGACGCGCTCTTCGCGATCGATGTAGTTGGTGAGGCAGTTGAGAAGCGTCGTCTTGCCGGAGCCGGTACCGCCGGAGATGACGATGTTGCAGCGGACGCGACCGATGATCTTCAGGACCTCGGCTCCCTGCGGGGAAATGGCGCCGAACTTGACGAGCTGATCGAGTGTCAGCTTGTCCTTCTTGAACTTGCGGATGGTGAGCGCGGTGCCGTCGATGGCGAGCGGCGGCGCGATGACGTTGACGCGCGAGCCATCGGGAAGGCGCGCGTCGCAGATCGGGCTCGATTCGTCGACGCGGCGACCCACCTGGCTGACGATGCGCTGACAGATGTTGAGAAGCTGCTGGTTGTCGCGGAAACGGATGCCGGTCTGCTCGACCCTGCCGTTCACCTCGATATAGACGTTCTTGGAGCCGTTGACCATGATATCGGCGATATCGTCGCGGGCCAGCAGCGGCTCCAGCGGGCCATAGCCCAGCACGTCGTTGCAGATGTCCTCGAGCAGTTCCTCCTGCTCGGAGATCGACATCGCGAAGTTCTTGATGGCGATGATGTCGTTGACGATGTCGCGGATTTCCTCGCGCGCGCTCTCGGGATCGAGCTTGGCGAGTTGCGACAGGTCAATCGTGTCGATGAGGGCCGAGAAGACCTGGCTCTTGGTGTCGTAATAGGTTTCGCTGCGCTCGCGCTGTATCCGCTTCGGCTCGGGCGCCATTGGCGGAGCCTCGACGGCACGGCGCGGCGGACTGGCGGCCGGCTGGCCGGCGGCCGACCGCTGGGCAGCCGCCTGCTCCGTCACGCTGGCAGCGGGCGTAGCGGCGGGCGTGGATACGGGCGGGCGAAACTCCGGGGTGAACCGGCTGCCGTCGTCACTGCCTCTTTTGCCAAACATGATCGACTACCAATTCCGCCGCTGGGGCGTCACTTCTTGTTGCGCGACAGCTTGCCGAGAAGGCCGCCGAGGCCGGCCTTCTTCCTCGTCTTGATCTCGCTGCGCCCGGTCAACACATGGGCGATCTCGTTGATCGTGGAGACCACCGGGTTCTTGGCATCCATTTCACCCAGCATGCGTCCATTGTTGGCCGCGTTGCCGAACAGCAGCGGATCGAACGGAATGACCGACATCGGCGTCAGGCCAAGCGGCTCGGCGAAGTCGGATGCGGCGATCTCAGGTCGCTTGGGAACACCGGTCTGATTGATGATCAACTTCGGCGGCGGATCGTTCGGACGCAGCCGCTTGAGCATGTCGACGAGGTTCTTCGTGTTGCGCAGGTTCGCCAGCTCCGGCGTCGCTGTAATCACGATCTCGTCGGCCTTCACCAGCGTGCTCTTGGTCCAGCCGGTCCACAGATGCGGCACGTCCAGCACCAGCAGCGGAACGCTGCGCTGGGCGGTATCGATGAGCTGGGCGAAGGCATCCGGGTCGAAGTCATAGACGCGCTCGAGGGTCGACGGCGCCGCCAGCAGCGACAGGTGCTCGGCGCACTGAGCCAGCAGGCGATCGAGGTAGACTTCGTCGATGCGCTCGGGCGAGAAGACCGCCTCGGCGATGCCCTGGGCGGGATCCTGGTCGAAATTGATATTGGCCGTGCCGAAGGCAAGGTCGAGATCGGCGACCACGACCTCGGACTTGAAGAGCGAGGACATGGCCCAGGCCACGTTGTGGGCAATGGTCGACGAGCCGACGCCGCCCTTGGCGCCGACGAAGGCGATCGAGCGACCGATGGGCTCGGCTTCGGGATCGACGAAGATCGACGAAACGACACTGACGATATCGGCCATCGAGACCGGCGCGATGACGTATTCGGAAATGCCCGAACGGATCAGCTCGCGATAGAGGCCGACGTCGTTGTAGTGGCCGATCACCACCACTTTCGAACTCGGGTCGCAATGTTCGGAGAGCTCCGCGAGTTGTTCCAGCAGTTGCTTCGGCTCGGCGCGCGATTCCAGGATGATCAGGTTCGGCGTCGGCGCCGAATGATAGAACTCGATGGCGGTCGGAATGCCGCCCATGTGTACCTTCAGATGAGCCTTCGCCATGCGGCGATCCTCGCCGGCGCGCTCGATGGGATTGGCTACCCCATCCGTCTCGCAGAAAGCCTGTATGGAGATGCGCGGGACAGGCCGCAGCGACTGCATCATCGCAATGTCCTGCGGCGAGGTATCGCCCTCCACCCGGCTGTCGTAGGCAAGATTGCTCATCGTCTGTCTCTTTCCGTGACTTGCGCGGGCCTCAATACGTCACTTCGGAATTGCCGAGGAACTCGTTGGAGATGCCCCTGGCGCGATAGACGTCGATCACCTTGCCGCGGTTTTCGGCATCGATGTCGGTCATCTTGCGCGGGCCGAGGAGATCGGACGGGTTGGCCATCTGGGCCGCGAGATTGTTCTGATAAGAACAGCCGAAGTCGGCGTAGTGCCTGTTGTCCGACGTCTGCAGCAGATCCTCGGGCCAGCGCCCGCACTTGTCGGTCTGCGCCCTGACCGCGACGAAGGAAACGCGCACCGGAGCCGATGCCTCGGCGGAAGCCGACTGGTAGGAGGTCATGACGATGCGTTTGCGGTTGATGCCGCTGGCGGCCGCCACCCGGGCGAAGTCCCGTCCCGCCACCAGCGCGGCGGCTTCGTTGGCCGAGCCGAGCGGTATGGCGATGGTCAAGGCCGGCGCGGCGCTCCTGTCGTAACCGTCGAGGAAACCGAGAAGCGTGTCGCGCTGGTAGCCGGTCATGCCGCGGTCGCCAGCGCCGACGGGAATGTCGACCTTCTGGTTCTTCTCGGCGATCATGATCGGATGGTTGGTGCGGTAGTCGTCCGGCACCGAGCCGACGGTGATGCTGTCGCGGTTGGCGCAGCCGCTGAGCAGGGCGGCCAAGGCGATCGCAACAGCCGGGACCAGCTTCCTGGCCTGCAATGCTGACTGAGACATGTCGGTTCCCCGCTTACTTGTAGATGAAGCCGACCACGCCGTGGTATCGGCCGGCTGGCCTGTCGGTCTGCATGGTGCCGTAGACGCGGTTGACGCGGCCAAGGAACATGCCGGCGCCGTCGCTCGCCGCGTTGAAATTGTCGTCCGGCTTGGCCAGCTCGTTGCGTGCGACCGGCCGGGCCAGATAGGGCGTGATGATGATCACGAGTTCGCTTTCGTTGCGCACGAAGTCGCGGCTGCGGAAGAGTGTCCCGAGCACCGGGATCTTCGTCAGGCCAGGCAACCCGTTGACCGCCTGGCGGACATCGTCGCGAACAAGACCGGCGATCATCATGGAGCCGCCCGACGGCAGTTCCACCGTCGTGTCGGCCAGGCGCTTGCGCAGCGATATGATGTTGGTATCGCCGAGTGAGAAGGAGCCTTCCGTGGTCGGCTCCGAAACGGATGTCCTCACCTTCAGGCTGATACGGCCGGCCGACAGCACAACCGGCTGGAACTCAAGCCCGATGCCGTACTCGACCTGCTTTGACGTCCAGACCCTGTCGGCGTTCTGGTTGTCGTTCGACTTGGCGTTGGAGACGCCGTTCACCATATTGTATTCGCCGCCGACCCTGAAGGTCGCTTTTTCGCCGGACACCGCCGTCAAGGTCGGCTCGGCCAGCGTTTTCATGACGCCGGACTGCTCCATGGCATTGATGTAGCCCTGCAAGGTGGAGCTCGCGAATTTGAAGCCGGAGTCCGACAATGGCTTGCCTAGGCCCGGGAAGGTGTCGCCGATCGCGCCCCAGGTGATGCCGTTGCTGCCGCCGCTGCCAACCATGTTGACGCCGAGCTGCTTCATCACCGAACGGCTGACTTCGGCGACGGTCACTTTCAGCGTGACCTGGTCGTCACCGATGATCTGCAGCAGGTTGACGATCTTGGAGACACGGCGTTCCTGGTCGGGGTTGTTGATGTCCACGCCACCCTGCGCGGAGCCGCCGGCGGCGGTCTGCGAGTACTGGCCGGTCGTCGCTTCACCACCCGTCACGAAGATGGTTGCGAGGTCGACCGCACGCTTGGCATCCAGCGGCGTGTCGACGGTTCCCGTCAGCACGACGTTGTCGTTGAGGAGTTCGACCTTCACCGACGAGGTGGGCAGGAACCGCTTGATGTAATCCTCAAGACCAGCGACATCGCGCTCGACGGCCAGATCGAGGCTGACGATCTGCTCGCCATTGGGGCCGAAGACGAAGATGTTGGTTTCGCCCACCGCCTTGCCGAAGAGGTAGATGCGGCGCGCGGTGCGGGTGACGGCGTCGGCGACCGCCGGATTGGCGACCAGGATGTCGTAGGCGTCGCTCGGCAGGTCGATGACGACCGATTTGTTGAGGCCGAGCTTGACGCGCTGAGTGGCGGTCGAGGCCGTCACCTGCGCGTTCTTGCCGGCGGCGCTGGCTCCCGGGACACCCGGCAAGCCGGTCGTGCCGACCAGAAGGGCAAGCGCGGTGGCCGCGACGGCCGGGAGATTGCGGAACAGCTTCATTTCCTTGCCCCCACTTCGGAAACTTCGCCCGATTTGATCAGCCGCACCGTTCCTCGACGACCATTGCCGGAGACGAGATAGTCGGCCTCGGGGAGGTTCTTTTCCTGCGTGTCGGTGATAGAGCGCAGGGCCAACGTCAGGCGGTCGGCCATCTGCTGGGCGACCGTGATGATTTCCGCCTGCTGCGGGGTCAGTTCCAGCGTGGCTGTCTGGCCGACCCTCGTCTTCTTGCCTTCCTCGTCTTCCTGGATCGTCTGGTCGATCGCCAGCACCCTGATGTTCTTGAGGATGGTCTCGGTGTTGAAGCCGCCACCACCGTTGCTGGCGTCGGCGCGCCGGGTCATGATGACGTCGACGAAATCGTTAGGGAGAATGAAGCCGCCGGCCGAGGTATCGGCCGATATCGCCGTGGCCACGGCGCGCATGCCCGTGGGCAGGATCGACGACATGAAGCTCTGCCCCTCGCCCACCAGCTTCGAGCGGCGCAGCGGCTCGCCGGAGTACATCGCCACGCGGGCGACCGATCCCTTGAGCTTGTCGAGCGCTTCAGGTTCCGCGGCGCGGGTGATGAAGTTCGCGTTGACGCCGTCCGAGGGCCAGGACTGCCAGCCTATGCTGTTGCCGAGCTTGTTGCCCATCGGCACGTCGCCGGACAGAACAAGCACGTCCTGCAGCGCGATGGCCGGCGCCTTGGGGCCGGCATCGACGATGATCTGGGGCGGCGGGGCCACCACCATGTTCTTGGCGACATAGCCCGCACCACCAGCCGCGGCCACCGCCACGCTCAGTATGATCAGTCGCGATGCTGGCATCTGTCCGAACCCTCGCCCCTGGCAATCTAGCCAGGCCGGACTGTGCAGCGGCAATCGTCAAAACAAGGTTAACGCAATGCTTACGATCGTGATTAATTTAAGGTTTACATAATTTAGCGGGAATATGTCGGCGAGTGACCGCGCGGCCCGGCGCGGTTCGATTGCAACCCGTTCATGAAATGCCGGAAGAGACCGATCAGCTCGCCATCTGCGACAGCGCCCAGACCATCAGCGGCGAATCCGGAAAGGTCACCAACCCGCCTATGCCAAGCGCTATGCCATAGGGCACACCTGTCTTGTCGTCGGCCAGATGCCGCAGAAAGCGATTGTGGCCGGTGACGGTCGCGAGCGGCGACTTCCTGTAGACGATGATTGCCAGCGTCAGCAGGCCGCCAACCATGGTCGAGGCAACGAGATAGTCGAGGAGATGGATGTTCAGGCCCATCCACACAGCGGTGGCGGCCAGCAGCTTGGCATCGCCGCCGCCCATTCCGCCGAGCGCGAAGAGGCCGAATGTCACCGCGAGCACCAGGCCACCCGCCGCGAAATGCCAGCCATAGGTTGCCCAATCCATGCCCGTCAACGGCGCAACAATCGCGAAGGTCACCACCAACAGGGCGGGGACGCGATTGGCGATCGTCATCGACAATGTGTCGGAGATCGCGGCGTAGAGCATACAGAAGGGAAAGACGACCAGGATCAGGGCTTCAAGCATGGCGCGGTGCCTGTGTTCGGATTTGGGGTCGGGACCAGCCTAGGCATGTTCGATTAACGATTGATGAGGCGGGCGGGCCGCGCGACGAGGAACAAGGAACAGGACAAAGAAAAAGGGCCGCGCGAGGCGGCCCTTGAACTCCAGAGCGATCAGATCGCTCGTGACGTATCAGCCGCCCGTCGGGCTGTTGTTCACAGCGCTGGCGATGGCGTTGAACTTGCTGCTCAGGGCGTTGCCCAGCGAGCCGGCGCCAACCATGATGGCGAGAGCGATGAGCGCGGCGATCAGACCGTATTCGATTGCGGTCGCGCCGGACTCGTCCTTCATAAAACGAGCGATAAGGTTAGACATTCGAGAGCTCCTAACTCCACGTGTTACAGCACTTCCGTCAACGTCTCTTCCGGGTTGATCGGATGATCTCAATCTAGTGAGAAGCTCTTTCGATCGGCTTAATAAACAGCCTTACCGATTCCTTTCCCGGCTTCAACGACCTGCGTGGTTAACCGTAAGCTAAATTTCGCGCCGCTGATTTGCGATCCGCATTCAGCCGGGAAAATCCTGTGCACCGCAGGGTTTGCCCAATGAAGACGGCAATCCGCGGACAAGGCCGATCGGCTGCCGTTTTAATCGACAACGGTTACCGGTGGGCCGAAACCAGGGCCCGGTTTAACCGTTGGTTCACCAATCTCGTTCATGTTCCATTGAAAAGTTCGCCGTCGTGGAGCGCCTCAATGGTCGTGCCGAAATCGTCCCTGCTCGCCGCCGCGGCGCTTGCCATCACGGCGTTCATCGTCCCCGCGCAAGCCGGTTCCGGCATCGAAGTCACGATGAACCAGGCCAAGATCGTGAAGTTATCGCGCGCGGCCGACACGATCGTGGTCGGCAATCCGGCGATCGCCGACGCATCCGTTCAGGACGCCTCGACCATCGTGCTGACCGGCAAGGGCTTCGGGGTCACCAACCTCGTGGTGCTCGATCAGGAAGGCAGCCCGATCGTCGACGAACAGGTCACCGTCGTGCGGCAGGCGGCATCGTCGGTGCGCATCTACCGACGCGCCGAGGTGCAGACCATGTCCTGCACGCCCTATTGCGAAAGCTCGTACAAGAGCGAGGCGGAGAAGACTTCCGAGGCGGAGATGAACGCCGCCCGCTAGTGATCGGGCTGCTTTCATACTTACGCGAACCTGCCTTGGCGAACCGCCCCTTTTCCGCGGCCCGGCCCCCTGCCGACCGGCCAGGATTGGTTAGCCTGACGTAAACCGCTTCCTGGCGAATTTAACAATCATCCAAACCCGACCTAAATCGGTCCCTGCTATTGTGCCCGCCGATACCTCAGCAGGATCGGCAGGATCGAACATGGGCAATGACGGCATCCCCGGACGGGACACGCGCAAGGCAGGACAAGCGAGGCTTCTGGCCCGCTTCGCGCGCGACCGGCGCGGCAGCACGGCGATGGAATTCGCGCTGCTCGCCATTCCCTTCGCCCTGCTCGTCTTCGCGATCCTGGAGAGCTGCATTTCCTTTGCCGGCCAGGAGGTGATGGCCAACATCACCGATGACGTGGCCCGCCAGTTGCGCACCGGCCAGATACGGAGCGCCAACATCAACGATACGACGCTGAAGCAGCTTATCTGCAACCAATTGCAGATCGTTGTTGCCGCGAACTGCCCGGGGCTGGCCGTAGATCTTCGCGAATATGCGACCTTCGCGGATGCAGCCCAGGCCGGATTCAAGATCCAGGACGGTGACATTGTCCTCACGCAGGGAACCGGCACCACCAATTTCACGGTGGCTCCGGGCGCGGCGGAATCCAAGAACATGCTGAGGGTCTTCTACAGATGGCCCGTGATGACCGATTTCCTGGCCAAGTCGATGGCCAATCTGAAGAACGGCAACACGCTGCATTTCGCGTCGGTCACCTGGCAGAACGAGCCGTTCGACAACTGAGATTTACCGCCTGCCTGGCAGATAACGGACTTGGGTATTTTTCGTGCGGGGGCACATATTGTGATAGCGACGATCAGAAAGACGACAACACGGCTGTTGCGCGATCGCCGCGGCATCGCCGCGATCGAATTCGCCTTGATCGTACCGATCCTGCTGATCATGTATTTCATCACCATGGAGGCCTCGCAGGCCATCGAGACCAACAAGAAAGTCAGCCGCATCGGCAGCATGGTGGCCGATCTCGTCACACAGCAGCAGAGCGTCCTGGCGGCGGACCTCGACGCCATCATGAAGATCGGAACCTCGACGCTACAGCCCTACAACCGCTCGACGCCACAGATCATCATCACCGCGATCCAGGTGACCACCGATACGACGCCGAAAGTGCAGGTCGTATGGTCGCGCAAGGTGGTCAACGGCGTCTCCAGCGTCGACGCCGCCAAGAACACCATCACCACGGTCCCGGACTCGCTCAAGATCGCAGGCACCTTCCTCATCCGCGTGGAAAGCGACCTCACCTATCAGCCGATCATCACGTGGTCGGCTGACGCGAAGAAACGGACTGGCCTCGTCTCCGCCTTCGACAAGATACCGATGAGCGAGACCTACTACCTGCGTCCCCGCAGAAGCCAGACGATCCCCTGCAGCGACTGCTGATCCGCAGCCGTGACGCGGCCGACCGCCGCCGCTACCGTTGCGGGGTGGATCCAGCGACCATGCGAACAATGGCGGCGGCCATGCCGTAATCCCCGGCCGCCACGGCGGTGAACCCGCCCGCATGCCTGGCCTCCAGCAGGTCATAGACATCGGGCGACATCGCCTTGAGGTTGGTGAGGAAGACGGTCAGCCGGCGCTTGGCCTCCGGATCCAGATTGCTGCGCACGGCATGGGGTCCATAGCGCAGCAGGCCCGATGTCCAGATCGTGCGAAGCTCGTTGCGCGGTATGCCCGCCGCCTCAAGCCTGCCAGCCGTTCCGGCCGCGTCGACCTGCACCCTATCCGCGCTTGCCGGCGTCCAGCCGAAAAGCGCGTCGGCCTTGCCCTCGACCAGCATCGTCTCGGCGGCCGCCACCGAACCGGCGTGCGCCAGGAAAGTCGAATCCTCGGCGATCGTGACGCCCTCCCCTCTCAGCCCCGCGATCGGCAGCAGCGAGCCTCCGACATCGTCGGCGGGCGCCATCGCGATTTTGTGCGTCGCCATCGCGGCCAGGTCCGGCAGCCTGCCGTCACGGGTCAGCAGAACGCCGCGGATGCCGGTCGCACCATCGGAATCGATCGGCGCCACGAGCGGCTCGACGCAGCCGCAACGTTCCGACACGGTGGCGTAGGCAATGGCCGAATAGATGGCATAGTCGACCTTGGCGTTGGCCTGCGCCTCGATCAACGACGCGTAGTCGCGGGCAACGACGAACTCGACCTTCATGCCAAGCGCCTTGGTATAGGCATCCGTCAACAGCGCCAGGCCCGGCACGGTGTTGCCGGCGCCCGGCTCGGCGACGATGCCGACGCGGAATGTGCCGATATCGTCGCGCCAGCCGGCCCGGGCGGGCGCCGATGACGCCGAACCGATCATCAGTGCGATGGCCAGCGTCTTGGAGATGGCCTTTATCGCCGGCATTCAGCTATCCCCGTCGATCGATCATCCCGAACCGGCCGCATTCCGTCCCCCGCGCTGGCAGTAGCCAAGGCCTTGCGAATTGCCAATGCACGGAAGGGACCTTATGTCTGGGGTCACCGACAGGCAACGATGATCCCATGGCGCGCGCTTTCCTTTTCGTTCTCGACTCCTTCGGCATAGGCGGCGCGGCCGACGCGGGGCGCTATGGCGACAGCGGCTCCGACACGTTCGGGCATATAGCCGAAGCCTGCGCCGCGGGGCGCGCCAACCGCGCGGGCTTGCGCAGCGGACCGCTGGCCATCCCCAACATGGCCGGGCTGGGTCTCGGCGCCGCCGCCAGGACGGCCACCGGCTTCGATTTCGACGACGGCGGCATCAGACCGTTGCCATCCTCGTTCCACGGCGCCGCGCAGGAGGTTTCCAGCGGCAAGGACACGCCGTCGGGCCACTGGGAAATCGCCGCGCTGCCGGTGCGCTTCGACTGGGGTTACTTCCCCGACACGGTACCGGCCTTTCCTGCCGAACTGACCGAGGCGATGATCCGCGAAGGCAAGGTGCCGGGTATCCTCGGCGACTGCCACGCGCCAGGCACCGAGATCATCGAGCGTTTCGGCGAGGAGCATATCCGTACCGGCAAGCCGATCTGCTACACCTCGGTCGATTCCGTCCTTCAGATTGCCGCGCACGAGCAGCATTTCGGGCTGGAGCGGCTCTACGAATTCTGCGCCACCGTGCGCCGGCTGGTCGATCCCCTGAGGATCGGCCGGGTGATCGCCCGGCCTTTCGTCGGGGAAACCGCCGCCACGTTCCAGCGCACGCACAACCGGCGTGACTATGCCGTGCCGCCACCGGAGCCGACGCTGCTCGACCGACTGACGGCGCAAGGCCACAGGGTGATCGCCGTCGGCAAGATCGGCGACATCTTTGCTCACCGGGGCATCTCCGAGGTGCGCAAGGCACCCGGCAACATGGCCATGTTCGACAAGGCTCTCGGCGCGATGGACGATGCCGCCGACGGTGACCTGGTCTTTGCCAATTTCGTCGACTTCGACACTGAGTTCGGCCACCGGCGCGATGTGGCGGGCTACGCGGCGGCGCTGGAGGCCTTCGACCGCCGACTGCCGGAAGCGTTTTCCCGCCTCAAGCCGGGGGATCTCCTCATCCTGACGGCCGATCATGGCAACGACCCGACCTGGCGCGGCACCGATCATACGCGCGAGCGCATCCCGGTGATCGGCATCGGCCCGGGGCTCAGGGGCGGCGCCATCGGCCTGCGCGCCACATTCGCCGACATCGGCGAAACCGTTGCCGAGCATCTTGGCCTGGCGCCGGGACGCCATGGCTCGTCTTTCCACGGGATGATTGCCGGCGATGCCTGAACTGCCCGAAGTCGAGACTGTTCGCCGAGGCCTGCAACCCGCGCTGGAAGGCGCGCGCCTGGTCGCCGTGGAGGCGCGCCGGCCGGACCTGCGCTTTCCCTTTCCCGAACGCTTTGTCGAGCGCCTGACCGGCAGGACCATCACGGCGCTCGGCCGGCGCGCCAAATACCTGACCATGCACGCCGATGACGGCCTGGTGCTGATCTGTCATCTCGGCATGTCGGGCTCGTTCCGGGTCGAAACAGCCGGGACGAGCGAAATGCCGGGGGAATTCCACCACCAGCGCTCGAAGAACGAGACGCACGACCACGTCGTCTTTCACACAGAGCTGCCGACGGGCGAACGCTCCCGCATCATCTTCAACGACCCGCGCCGCTTCGGCTTCATGCTGTTCAGCGAAGGAGTGCCCGACGAGCACCCGATGCTTGCCGGCCTCGGCGTCGAGCCGACCGGCAATGCGCTGGACGGAACGCTGCTTGCCTCGCTGCTCGAGGGGCGCCGGTCGCCGCTGAAGGCAGCGCTCCTCGATCAGCGCCTGATCGCCGGACTGGGCAACATCTATGTCTCGGAGGCGCTGTGGCGCGCCGGCCTGTCGCCGTTGCGCGAGGCGGGCACGATCGCCAAAGCCAGCAAGAAGGCCAGGCAGCAGAGCGACCGCCTGGCCGGAGCGATCCGGACGGTCATCGCCGACGCGATCGCGGCCGGCGGATCCTCGCTGCGCGATCATGTCCGCACCGACGGCTCGCTCGGCTATTTCCAGCACTCCTTCGCCGTCTATGACCGCGAGGGCGAGCCTTGCCCTACACCCGGCTGCGGCGGGCATGTCGAGCGGATCGTGCAGAGCGGACGCTCGACCTTCTATTGCCGGGCCTGCCAGCGCTGAGCGGCGAAACTCGGAAATCGATTCCGCTTGTCCAGGTCACGCGACAGGCGGACGAGCTGATTCCACCTGGCTGCAAAATGCTCTAAGACCGGATCACATTGATCGGCGCCGTAAAACCAGGAGGCAGGGCCATGACCTATGAAACCATCATCGTGGAGACACGCGGCAAGGTCGGGCTGATCACGCTGAACCGGCCGAAGGCGCTCAACGCGCTCAATTCCCAGGTGCTGGCGGATATCGTCGCCGCGGCCAAGGCGTTCGATGCCGACCCCGGCATCGGCGCGCTGGTCGTCACCGGGTCCGAGAAGGCCTTCGCGGCCGGCGCCGACATCAAGGAGATGCAGGCGATGTCCTTCGTCGAAGCCTATGTGAGGGACTTCTTCGTTGGCTGGGAGGAATTCACCCGCACCCGAAAGCCGGTCATCGCTGCAGTAGCCGGCTACGCGCTCGGCGGCGGCTGCGAGCTGGCCATGATGTGCGACTTCATCATCGCCGCCGACAATGCGAAATTCGGCCAGCCCGAGATTACGCTGGGCGTCATGCCCGGCATGGGCGGATCGCAGCGGCTGACCCGATTCGTCGGCAAGTCGAAGGCCATGGATATGTGCCTGACCGGGCGGATGATGGACGCCGCCGAGGCCGAGCGTTCCGGCCTGGTGTCGCGGGTCGTGCCGGCAGCCGAGCTGGTCGAGGAGGCACTCAAGGCCGCCGCGAAGATCGCCGAATTCTCCTTGCCGTCCGTGATGATGACGAAGGAGGCCGTGAACCGTGCCTACGAGACGACGCTGACCGAGGGACTGCGTTTCGAACGCCGCCTGTTCCACTCGCTTTTCGCTCTGGACGACCAGAAGGAGGGCATGGCTGCCTTCGCCGAAAAGCGCAAGCCGAACTTCACCCACAGGTAGGATGCCGGCTTCCCAAAAAGACGGGCCGGCGACGTTGACGCGCCGGAAAAGCTGAACTATAAGCCGCACCAACCGAGGCGGCCCCGTGGCTGCCCGTTTGTTTTTTGCGCCCTGCGGCACGCCGCAGCCGCCCACAAGATCGGATAGAGAGGCAACATGGCGAATACCTCGTCGGCCAAGAAGGCAACGCGTAAGATCGCCCGCCGCGCGGCGATCAACAAGAACCGCCGCTCGCGCGTGCGCACCTACGTCCGCAAGGTCGAGGAAGCCCTCGCCGCCGGCGACAAGGCAGCCGCCGTGGAGGCCTTCAAGGTCGCGGAACCGGAATTGATGCGCGCCGCCACCAAGGGTGTGCTGCACAAGAATACGGCTTCCCGGAAGGTCTCCAGACTCGCTCAGCGCGTCAAGGTCCTGTCTGCCTGATATCCCGCAAGGGAAAACTGATCTTCTTTGAAACCCGGCCGCACAGGCCGGGTTTTTTCGTTTGCCGGCAAGTACTTAAAAAGAAAGCTCGGTAAAGGTCACCGCAGACGTATTTCAGATTTCGGAAATCCTTTGCCGGCATATACATTCCGACTGATATTCACGACTACTGAAACAGCTCAACCACAGGACGGAGGTCGGCACAAATTGCTTTTATTTTTCAAATAGTTACAGATGGTCATTCACAACTTGTCCACATCGCGCTCCGGCTACGGGGGACAAGTGGCTGTCAAGAGAATTATTTCAGAAAATTTCAGTTCGGGTGGCGTTTTTCATATTCGCCGGAAAAGGGTTTGAATCACAATGGGTTTGCCAAAATGTGCTCTGGCGGCATGGTCTCCGAACCCCTTCAGGCTAACCAGATTCCTTAAAAATCGGTTAGTCGTGGCCTTGCCCTATCCACAACGATTTCGGTAATGTCCATCCATCGAAAGGGACGGGCTCTTGCCCTGACCCAACCTGAGACGGCCAGCTTAAATTGGCGAAGTTTACGACGTGGATCATTTCCGCGCTCGGGTTGGTTTGCCTTTTCGATACAGTAGGGGACTGGGCGTAATTGTATATGGCAAGAGGACGGCGCGCCGGCGCTTTTTTGGCCGGGTGGAATCCTGTTGTCCTGTCGCCAGCGCGGATCGACTTCCCAAGGGTCGGCTCGTTTCCCCTAGAACTATGAGGCATGGGCACCCGCCAGCGGCGGTGGGTGCATCACGCTCAGGAAGATCGTCGGACTCATGGATGCAGGAGGCGCATCCCCGGCGCAGTGCAGGTACAAAAAAAGGACGTCGAACATGCAAAGCGGCATAGAAAGGGAGAGCAGCGGTGAGCTCCCATTTCCTGGATCCATGGCCGGGGACGAGGCGGTTTCTTCCAGCGACGCAGACCAGAAGTTCGAGCGGGTCAAGGCCCAGTTGAAGGCGCGCCTGGGCGCGGAGGTGTATTCCAGCTGGTTCGGCCGCATGAAGGTGGCCGAGGCTTCGAAAGGTATCGTGCGCATCTCGGTGCCGACCGCGTTCCTGCGCTCGTGGATCAACGGTCACTATCTCGACCTGATCGCGGACCTGTGGAAGCAGGAAGACGCCGACATCCTGAAGGTCGAGATCGTGGTGCGCAATGCCACCCGCCAGGCCCGAAACAGCAGCGAGCCGGAAACGATTCCAGCCCGCAAGATGACCAAGCAGACGCAGACCGCGCTGGCGGCGGGCACCGCGGGCAGCGGGCGCGTCGAGCGCGCGCCGGCGCCGCGCGCCGGCGTCCAGGCCGAAGGCGAATTCCGCCACAATGTGCTGGGGTCCCCGCTCGACCCCCGCTACACCTTCTCTTCCTTCATCGAGGGGCCGTCCAACCGGGTGGCGTTCGCCGCCGCCAAGGCTGTCGCGGAATCGCAATCCAGCGCCGTGCGCTTCAATCCGCTTTTCCTGCATGCCACCGTCGGCCTCGGCAAGACGCATCTCCTGCAGGCGATCGCGGCGGAATCTCTGAAGCAGAATCCGAAGTCGCGCGTCGTCTACCTGACGGCCGAATACTTCATGTGGCGCTTCGCCACCGCGATCCGCGACAACAACGCGCTGACGCTGAAGGAACAGCTGCGCGACATCGACCTTCTCATCATCGACGACATGCAGTTCCTGCAGGGCAAGTCGATCCAGCACGAGTTCTGCCACCTGATCAACATGCTGCTCGACAGCGCCAAGCAGGTGGTGGTCGCCGCCGACCGGCCGCCGGCGGAACTGGAGTCGCTCGAGCCGCGCGTGCGCTCCCGCCTCAATGGCGGCGTCGCGCTGGAAATGTCGGCGCCGGACTTCGCCATGCGGCTCGGCATGCTGAAACTGCGCCTTGCGACCGCCAAGGCGGACGACGCAACGCTCGACATCTCCGAGGAGATTCTCAACCACGTCGCCCGTACCGTGACCGGTAGCGGCCGCGAACTGGAGGGCGCGTTCAACCAGTTGCTGTTCCGCCAGTCCTTCGAGCCGCAGATCACGATCGATCGCATCGACGAGATCCTCGGCCATATCTACCGTTCCGGCGAACCGAAACGGGTGCGGATCGAGGACATCCAGCGCATCGTGGCCCGGCACTACAACGTGTCGAAGACCGAGCTCTTGTCCAACCGGCGCACGCGCACCATCGTCAAGCCGCGCCAGGTGGCGATGTATCTGTCCAAGGTGATGACGCCACGCTCGCTGCCGGAGATCGGCCGGCGCTTCGGCGGGCGCGACCACACCACCGTGCTGCATGCCGTGCGCAAGATCGAGGACCTTTCCGGCGCCGACAACACGCTGGCTCAGGAACTGGAGCTGCTGCGCAGGCTCATCAACGACCAGGCCTGACGGGCTTTCGATTCTTGCCGCACGGTGTCGGAAAACCCTCGGCGGGTTTTTCGACACGGCCGGCGAAACGCTGGTTCGCGAAGTTCGCGACGTTTATCCCCAGAAAGCCCGCGCTACCGCCCCGAAGCGGTGGCGCGGGCTTGCGTTTGCTGGTCTTTTCCTGTCAGTCTAAGCCGATTCTGAGCTTGTTCAGACCTTTCGCGGGGCGCCGCTTGCGGAGACCCGTTCATCCATTAAGCGGGCCTGTTTCGTCATGCGTGTTATCCTCGAACGGTCAAACCTCCTGAAGTCGCTCAACCACGTTCACCGTGTCGTGGAACGGCGCAACACCATCCCGATTCTCTCGAACGTGCTGCTCAATGCCGACGGCGCGAGCCTGGAGATGAAGGCGACCGACCTTGACCTCGAGGTCACGGAAGCCACGCCCGCCAAGGTGGAGCGCGGCGGCGCGACGACGGTGCCCGCGCACCTGCTCTACGACATCGTGCGCAAGCTGGCCGACGGTGCTGAGGTGATGCTCAAGACCGACGAGGATGGCAACGCCATGACGGTGACGTCGGGCCGTTCCAGCTTCCGGCTGCAATGCCTGCCGCAGTCCGACTTCCCCGAGCTCTCGGCCGGATCGCTGTCTCATATCTTCCGGCTCGATTCGGTGGCGCTCAAGGGCCTGATCGAGAAGACGCAGTTCGCCATCTCCACCGAGGAGACGCGCTACTACCTCAACGGCATCTACCTGCACACGATCGAGGTCGGCGGCAAGCTGAAGCTGCGCGCCGTCGCCACCGACGGCCACCGCCTGGCACGCGCCGAGGTCGACGCGCCGGCCGGCTCCGAAGGCATGCCGGGCATCATCATCCCACGCAAGACCGTCAGCGAATTGCAGAAGCTGGTCGACGATCCGGACATCGCGATCACCACCGAGCTCTCCGACACCAAGATCCGCTTCACCATCGGCAGCGTCGTGCTGACGTCGAAGCTCATCGACGGCACCTTCCCCGACTACCAGCGCGTCATTCCGACCGGCAACGACAAGAAGCTGATCATCGATCGCCAGGGCTTCGCGGCAGCCGTCGACCGCGTCTCGACCATCTCCTCGGAGCGTGGCCGCGCCGTGAAGCTGTCGATCGCCGAGGGACAGGTGACGCTTGCGGTCAACAATCCGGATTCCGGCAGCGCAACCGAGGAACTGGCGGCGGACTACTCGTCCGACCCGATCGAGATCGGCTTCAACGCCAAGTACCTGCTCGATGTCGCCGCCCAGCTTTCCGGCACGGAGGCCAAGTTCATGCTGGCCGACGCCGGCTCGCCGACGCTGATCCACGACATGGCGGACGAAACCGCGCTCTACGTTCTGATGCCGATGCGGGTATAGCCGCCGGCGGGTCCGACGCCGCCCGGCGAGGGCAAGCGATGGCCGTGGCGACATCGACAGGCGGGATGACCTTTGCCGGATCAAACCTACATAAGTAAGCTTACGCTTACGAATTTTCGCAATTACGCCGCGCTCTCGATCGACCTTCGGCCGGGCGCGGTGGTGTTTTGCGGGGACAATGGCGCCGGCAAGACAAACCTGCTCGAAGCCATATCGCTGCTGACGCCGGGGCGCGGCCTGCGCCGGGCGCCCTATGCCGACATTGCGCGCGAAGACGGCGATGGCGGCTTCGCGCTGCATGCCCGGCTTGACGGGCCGGAGGGCGAGGTGGAGATCGGCACAGGCATTTCCGGCGGAGACGCGATCGGCGAAGGCGGCCGAAAGGTACGTATCAACGGCGCGGCGGCACGTTCGGCCGAGGAGATGCTGGAATGGCTGCGGGTGGTATGGCTGACGCCGGCCATGGACGCGCTGTTCACCGGGCCTGCCGGCGACCGACGCCGGTTCCTCGACCGGTTGGTGCTGGCGATCGACCCCGGCCACGGCCAACGCGCGCTGGACTACGAGAAGGCCATGCGCGGTCGCAACCGCCTGCTGGCGGAAGGCTCGCGCGACGGAGCCTGGTTCGACGCGATCGAGACGCAGATGGCCGAGACAGGCGTGGCCATGGCCGCCGCCCGCGCCGAGTTGGTGCGGCTGCTGGCGGCGATGATCGAGAGACTACCCGCCACCGGTCCCTTTCCGCAGGCCGACATCGGCCTGGAGGGCGTGCTGGAGAGCGAAGTCGCCACCATGCCCGCGATCGATGTCGAGGAGCGCTTCCGCCGCGCCCTCGCCGAAGGTCGCCTTCGTGATCGCGCTGCCGGCCGCACGCTGGACGGCCCGCACCGTTCGGATCTTCTCGTGCGTCACCGCCCCAAGGACATGCCGGCCGAATTGTGCTCGACCGGCGAGCAGAAGGCGCTGCTGGTTGGGATCGTGCTGTCGCATGCTCGCCTGACCGGTGAAATGTCCGGGATGACGCCGGTCCTGCTGCTCGACGAGATCGCCGCGCACCTCGACGCCGGCCGCCGCGCGGCGCTGTTTGCCATCCTGGAGGAGCTCAACTGCCAGACGTTCATGACCGGCACCGACACGGCGCTGTTTTCCAGCCTTGCCGGGCGCGCCCAGTTCCTGACCGTCGACCATGGGACCGTTCGCTCCGACGACTGAGCGCAGTCTACACACTTGGGCGACATGCAGGCTGTTTCCGACGCATGTCGACCTCCCAAAACCGCTACACACTTTCGGGCGACATGCAGGCTGTTTCCGGTGCATGTCGACCTCCCAAAACCGCTACACACTTTTGGGCGACATGCACTATGGTCCGGCCATGACCCCTGCCCCGCTTTCGCCAGAAGAACTGGAGCGCTACGCCCGCCACATCGTGCTGCCGGAGATCGGCGGGGCCGGCCAGCAGCGGCTGAAACGGGCCCGCGTGCTGGTGATCGGCGCCGGGGGTCTCGGCGCGCCGGCGCTGCAATATCTGGCGGCGGCCGGCGTCGGCACGCTCGGCATCGTCGACGACGACATCGTCTCGTTGTCCAACCTCCAACGGCAGGTCATCCACGCCACGGATACGATCGGGGTGCCCAAGACCGAGAGCGCCCGCCGGGCGATCGCCGCGATCAACCCTCACGTCACGGTGGCGCGCCATGATTTCAGGCTGACGTCCGGCAATGCCCCTGCCCTGGTCAGATCATACGACATCGTCGTCGACGGCTCGGACAATTTCGAAACGCGCTACGCGGTGGCCGATGCCTGCGCGGCGGAAGGCAGGCCGCTCGTCCATGCCGCCGTTGGCCGCTTCGACGGCTCGATCACGGTGCTGAAGCCGTTCGAGAACGGCAAGGACGGAAAGCCCAACCCGAACTATCGCGACCTCTTTCCGGAGGCCCCGCCCGCCGGACTGGTGCCGTCCTGCGCGGAAGCCGGCATCGTCGGCGCCTTGACCGGGGTGATCGGGACACTGCAGGCGATGGAGGCGATCAAGCTGATCACCGGCATCGGCGAGCCGCTGGTCGGCCGGCTGCTGCTCTACGATGCGCTCGCCGCCCGCATCGACACCATTCGCTATGGACGACGCTGAAGCATGAGCCATCTTCCCGACGTGGGCTCCGCCGGCCCCGTGATCAGCCGGCTCGACGCTGGTTTCGACCGCTGGGACGAACTCCTGCAACTCATTCTGCGCTCCTTCGCCTCGATGGACGGCGTCATTGATCCTCCCTCCTCGGCGCATCGCCTGACCGCCAAAAGCCTGCGTGAGAAGGCCGGGGTGGAGGCAGCTTTCATCGCCATGATCGATGGCCGCCTCATCGGCTGCGTATTCGCCAGGGAGCGCGAGAGTGATTTCTATGTCGGCAAGCTCGCCGTCGACCCCAGCCTGCAGGGACAGGGGATCGGCAAGCGGCTGATGCAGGCCGTGGAGGTGCTCGCGCGCGAGCGCGGCAAGGCGGCGCTCGAGCTTGAGACCCGCATCGAGCTGACAGGCAATCACGCGGCCTTCGCCCGGCTGGGCTTCCGCGAGACCGCGCGGACGGCGCACCCTGGCTATGCCAGGGCGACGTCGATCACGATGCGCAAATCCATTTCGTAAGCATACGCTAACGTTACTGCTTCCGCCATTTACGGACGGCATCGACCGTCTGCGCCACCAGCGTATCGAACGGGATCGTTGCCGGGCGACGCATATAGGTCACGATGTCGCCGGCAAGCAGCGGCGCCGTCCAGCGTTCCGCGATCGCGGCGCTGCCGCGCTGGATGGCAACCACGCACAGGATCTGCGCGGCATTGCAGTCGACGTCGTGTCCGATGCCGCAGACGATCTCCAGCGTGCGCTCGAAATCGCCCTTGCCGAACCACAGCGCCACCACCTGGGCGGCGGCGTTGGGGTAGGCGTGGATCCAGTTGTACTCGACATATTTCGCGTCGCAGCGCGCCCATGCCGACTGCCAGTCCGCCTCGGTCCGGCACGCGTCGAGCGCGAACGCGAGTACCTGGCCATATTCCGACTCCGTCGAGAACAGCGCGACGGTCTCCTCCAGCAGCGAAACCGTGTCGTTCTGCGTGAAGGCACGAGCCGCCAGAACAGCGTTGAACACCTCGCCCAATATGCCGTTGGCCGCATGCGAGACTGCGCCATCGATCCAGGCGAGGCGTGCAGCCTCGCGCGCCCTGCCCGGCGCGACCATGCCGCAGATGGCACCGCGCATCTGAGCACCGATCCACTCGTCGAACGGATTGTCGGTGGTCGCCGTCTCCGGCGGCAGCAGGCCGCGCCTGATGTTGGCGAGCGCGATCGCCTCCGCCGACCAGCCCATGGGGATCATCGACGTCCAGCGCTCGCTGATATCGGCGCCGCTGACGGCATGGCCTTTGTCGGCGAAAGCTTCGAGGAAGGCGATCTCGAAGGTGATGTCGTCATTGTAGGTGTTCGGCTCGCGGACATAGCTCCGGATCGGTCCGAAAACCTTCATGATGTTCTCGGCCGAGTAACCCTCCAACGCCGTGCCGGCGGCTGCCCCGACGAGCTGGCCAAGCCAGCCGGCGCGGCTGCGATCGGCAAAATCCGCATCGTCGACCGCAACGGCGACATCGGCGGGCCACTGGACGGTGGCGTCGAATTCTTCCCACGAGCGATAGCGCACGGTGCGCTGGGAGGGATGGTCAGGGTCGGGCCGCGCGGCGCGCATCAGCACGCGCAGACGCATGTCGATGACGTAAAGCCGCTCGAAATCGCCGCGCGCCAGGGCTTCACCGCCTTCCCTGAGAAGGTCCTCGTAGGGCTCCAGCACATAGCCCTTGTTCTCCAGCGACTGCAGCGCGCCGGCCATCAGGTTCTCCGGCGCGGCCGAGCCCGGCACGTTGCTCTTCCAGAACAGCGCGACGCCGAAATCCAGCCCCTTCATCAATTCGCTGGCGTCCCATGTCTGCTCTTCGGCGGTGCGGACGACCGGCTGTGTCTGGCGCAAGAGATCGCGGGTGAGTTCCCATGCCTTCATGGTTCTTCCTGTCTATTTCGAGAGTTGAGCGATGCGGGCGAGCGAGCGGCGGCGGCGGCTCGCCCAGAAGGTCAGCACGACGATCGGCACCACATAGGGGATCATCTGCATGAGTTCGTTGGGCAGGCCGAGGCTCTGCATGGTGATGGCAAGCGTCTCGGCGACCGCGATGATGACGGCCGATATCAGCGTGCCCAGGGGCGTTGCCATGCCCATAACCTCGATGGCGATGGCGATGAAGCCGCGGCCGGCCGTCATGTCCTGCGCGAACCAGCTCACATAGCCCATGGAAAGATACGCGCCGGCCAGCCCGCCGAACACGCCGGAGAGCATCAGAGCCAGCATCTGAACGCGGGCGACCGGAATGCCGGCCGCGGCGGCGGCCTTGGGATCGACGCCGACCGCGCGCATGTGCAGGCCGAACGGTGTCCGCATCACCAGAAGGCTGACCAAGGGCACGGCAAACAACGCGAACCAGGTGAGGATATGGTGACCGGACAGCAGCGGCCCGAGCACCGGTATCCCGTCTATGACGGGCAGGCGGACGCTCGGCAGCACCCCGCTCTTCAGCGAACCCGACATGCCCTTGTCGCCAGTGGCGAAGAACAGCCCCAGCGTCGTCGCCGAGGAGGCCGCCAGGTTGAGCGCTATGCCTGTTATGATGAGGTTGGCGCCGAGGCCGTTTATGACGAAGGCCATCAGGCAGCCGACGGCGCCGCACAGCACGATGGCCGCGCCGAGGCCGAGCCAGGCGCTGCCGGTCCCGGCGCTGACCAGCACGCCGGTCAGCGCGCCAACCAACATCATGCCCTCCATGCCGATGTTGAAGACACCAGCCCGGTCGGAGATCAGCACGCCGAGGGCTGCCAGCAGCAATGGCGTCATGACCCGCAGCACCGTGGCGAAGAGGGCGGGATCGGCAAGATGTTCGAACAGGCCGCTCATGATGCCGAGGCCTCGCCGCGCTGGCGGATGGTCCTGATCAGCCGCAGCAGCGCCGGATGCTGGAAGATGGCGTTGGCGGTGACCGCCAGCATGATCGCGGCGGTGATGAGCCCGACGACCTCGACCGGAATGCCGACTTCCTGCGCCAGGATGTTGCCGCCGACCTGGAGATAGCCAAGGAAGAGCGCTGCCGGCAGGATGAGGAACGGATTCTCGCGCGCCAGGATGGCGACGATGATGCCGGTCCAGCCCAGGCCGGGAAGATGCGTCCAGGAGAAGCGGGGATAGAGGCCCAGCACCTCGATGGCGCCGGCCATGCCGGCGATCAGCCCGCCGGCGACCTGCGCCATCATCACGATGCGCGATGACGGCAATCCGAGATGGGTGGCGAAGCCGGGACTGGAGCCGACGATGCGGAGGTTGAGGCCGGCGCGCGTCTTGAACAGCCATATGCCCGCGCCGAGGCAAGCCAGCACGGCGATGATAGCGCCGCTGTTCAGGCGCGTGGATGGCAAGAGACGCTCCAGCCTTGCGTCGGCCGGAATGCGGTAGGACATCAGCGTGCCGGCGGCCGGATCGCGCAGGAAATAGTTCAGCACGAACACGCCGGCAAAGAGGATCGCGAAGTTCAGCACCAGCGAGGTGACCATTTCGGAAGCGTCATGGCGGATGCGCAGATAGCCCGGAACGATGCAGGCAAGGCTGCCGACGGTCGCGCCGACGACGATGGCGAGGAATGGCGCCGCGACATGGGGAAGCGGCAGAAGCAGCGCGGCCGCCGTGGCCGCGAGACCGCCCAGAAAAAAGCCGCCCTCGATGCCGAGATTGAACAGGCCCGACCGGAAGATCACCGTCGCGGCAAGGCCGGTGAAGGCGATCGGCGTGGCAACCTCGGCGACGTTGCCGAGATGGCGCACGGAATCGAGCGGGCCGAGCAGAAAACTGGTGAGCACCGCGGCCGGCTGCGGCTGTGACAATGCGAATGGCACCAACACCACCAGGATGACAGCCGCGACGACGGCGAGGGTGACGAGAAGCTGAACCAGGCCCGCAAGCAAATTGCCCTTCATGACGCGGTCTCCAGCCCCAGCATGAACGGACCCAGCCGCGCCGGATCGAGCTCAGGCCCGTTGCGCAGGTCGGCGACGATGCGGCCGGCAAAGAGCACGACAACGCGATCGGCAAGGCGCAGCAATTCGTCGAGATCGGCCGTCACCAGCAGGATGGCGGCGCCACCACGCGCCGCTTCGTCGAGCCGCTTGTGCAGGAAGGCGGCGGCGGCCACGTCGATGCCGCGCGTCGGCTGGTCGGCGATGAGGAATCTGGGACGCGTCGCAAGCTCGCGGGCGGCGATCAGCTTCTGCGCGTTGCCGCCGGACAGGGAATCGAGCCGCTCGCCGATGCCCGAGTTGCGCACCGAATAGTCGGCGATCATCTTGCGCACGCGCGCCGTGATCGCAGCGCCGCGCAACAGCGGGCCGCGTTGCAGTTCGGGGTCGCCGTCGGTGCCGGCTATGGCGTTTTCGGCCAGGCTCAGCGCCGGCGCGCCGCCCTGCCCGAAGCGGTCCGCCGGCAGGTTCGCCAGGCCGGCCCTGCGCCAGCCGAGGGCATCCACCCGAGCCATGTCGCGACCGTTGAAAGCGATCCTGCCCGATGCTGGATTCATCATGCCGCTGAGCACCGAGACCAGCCCGCGCTGGCCGCTGCCTTCGACGCCGGCAATGCCGACAATCTCGCCGGCATGTATCTTCAGGGAGATGTCCTGGATCCGGTCGGCGGGATCGCGAACGGCGGTGGAGACGCCGTCTAGAACCACCGCCACATCGCCCGCGACCTTGGCCGGAACGCGCCGGGTAACCTCGACGGCCCGTCCCATCACCATCTGCATGATGGCGTCGTCGGGAATGTCGGCCAGCCTCGACGTGCCGGTGAGCCGGCCGCCGCGCAGCACGGTGACGCTTTCGGCGAGCGCGCGGACCTCGTTCAGCTTGTGGGAGATGAAGATGATCGTCATGCCACGGGCGCTGAGGCCGCGCAGCCGGTTGAACAGCTCCTCGATCTCCGGCGGCGACAGTACGGCCGTCGGCTCGTCGAGGATCAGGATGCGGGTGTCGCGCGAAAGCGCCTTGAGGATCTCGACCTTCTGCTGGGCGGCGACCGACAGGCGGCCCGTCAAGGCGTCCGGATCCACGGCGAGCTCATATTCGCGGCTCAGCGCTACAACCCACCGCCGCGCCTCCGCGCGGTCGATCAGGAGGCCACGTCGCGGCTCGTGGCCGAGGATGATGTTCTCGGTGACAGTCAGGGTCGGGATCAGGGAGAAATGCTGATGTACCATGCCGAGGCCGTGCTGGCCGGCAAAGCCGGCGGCCCCTGTGGAAACCGGCTTGCCATCGAGCAGCACCTCGCCAGCCGTCGGCTCGGTGAGCCCGAACAGGATCTTCATCAGCGTCGACTTGCCGGCGCCATTCTCGCCGCAGACGGCGTGGATCGACCCCGCGCGGATCGCGAACGACACGTCGCTGAGGGCGACCGTGCCGTTCGGATAGGTCTTGGCAATGCCGTTGAAGGCGACGGCCGGCACCACGTCCAGGGTTTTGGCGCGGTCGTCGCTCATCGGATCAGGGCCGCACGCCGTCGCGCAGCTTGGAGATGTCCTCGGTGGACATGCCGAAGGCCGTCGGGACCTTGATCTCGCCGCTGGCGATCTTCTGCTCCGCCGCCTTGACCGCGGCCAGCACCTCCGGCGTGGCGAGCTTGGCCATGTTGCCGGTCCCGACGAGGCCGACGGCGCCTTCCGCCAGACCGACCGCCTTGCCGGTGCCGAACGGCAGCTTGCCCTCGGCATAGAGGTCGTAGGCCTGGAGGAGGCTGACGTCGACGTTCTTCAGCACCGAGCTCACAACCTGCGAGGCGATGCCCGGATCGCTGCTGGCGAAGATCGCTTCCTGATCGGAATCGACGCCGAGCACGTAGTGACCGGTTTCCTTGGCGGCGGAGAGCTGGCCGAGGCCGGCCTGCGAGGCCGCCGTGAAGCCGATGGCGACGCCTGAGCGATATTGCGCCAGGCCGAGTTCCTTGCCCTTGGCGGCGTCGACGAAGGAGCCGGCGTAGGAGACCGCGACCTTGACGCCGGGATCGACCGACTGCGCGCCGGCGATGTAGCCGACGAGGAAATCGTTGATGACGGGAATGTCCATGCCTCCGAGGAAGCCGAGCGCGGTGCCGGTCTTTGCCGGCAGCTTGCCGGACTTCAATAGGCCGGCAGCCAGCACGCCGCCCAGATAGGAGCCCTCATTCTGCTTGTACTGGATCGAATAGACGTTGCCGAAACCGCCTTCCTCGTAGGGCACGGAGGCATCGTAGAGGATGTACTTCTTGTCGGGATACTGCTTGGCGACATCGCCCAGCGCCTCGGAGATCGAATAGGTGCCGGCGATGATCAGGTTCCAGTCCTGCTCGGAAGCATCGAGCAGCGCCGGCTCCCATTTCGTGGGATCGTCGCCGACCTCGAGCACCCTGGTCTCGACCTTGTCGCCATATTTCTTCTTGATCATCTCGATGCCGCGATTGGCGGAATCGAAGAAGGACTTGTCGCCGAGCGCGCCATTGATGATGAGAAGGATCTTGTCGGCGGCGGCGGCCTGCGAAGCGGTGGCCCCGAGCGCCGCCGCGGAAGCCGCCACGGCGAAGGAAAGGCGCAGAAGCATGCGCCTGCTGACTGGAAGCATTGAACTCTCTCCCTTGAGACGATTGCAAAACCGGCCACGAACCGCCCATTCCGACGCAAATCCAGCTGAAAGGCGCTGTTATGAGCTTGTTTAATCGTGTAAACTACGAAAACAACGGAGACCTCCCGCTGTCAAGCGAAATCGTTTAAACGTGTAACCGACAAAGTGGTGGCCTCATTCCGAGCATGACGAAGACCGACAGACAGGGACGCAGCCCGACAATCAAGGACGTCGCCCAGGCGGCGGGCGTCTCCTCGGCAACCGTGTCCTACGTGCTCAACAACCTGAACAAGGTGACGCCGGAGGTGGACGCGCATGTGCGCCGGATCGCCAACGAACTCGGCTATCACCGCAACCGCGCCGCGACCGCGCTGAAGACCGGCCGCAATCACGCCATCGGCTGTATCGTGCCGTCGCTGGTCAGCCCGGTGTTTCCCGAGATCACACAGGCCGTGCAGCAGCGCGCCGAGGAGCTTGGCTTCGCCACTTTCGTGATCGATTCCGGCGCGGGCGAACTGCGCGAGGCGCAGGCGGCGCGCACCTTGCTCAAGCACGGCGTCGACGGCGCCGTGGCGGTGCTGAGCACGCATTCGCGCATCGTCGAGCGGCCGATCTTTCCGCTGGTCGCGATCGACCGTCAGATCGCCGGCCTCGACAGCGTGCAGGCCGACCATCACATCGGCGGCCGCATGATGGCCGAGCACGCCATCGCGCTCGGTCACCGAAAAGTCGGGCTGCTGTCTGGCGAACAGGACCTGCTCAGCAGCCGGCAGCGGCGCGACGGTTTCGTCGAGGCCGCGCGCGGCAGGCTCGATATCGCCTGGGACATCGAGGTGCCGCTGCTTTCGACCCTGCCGGCCGAAGCGGTCAATGCCGTAGGACGGAAGGATGTGAGCCTGATCGCCTGCGTCAATGACCTCGTCGCCATCTCGGCGCTGAGCGTGCTGCGCAGGAACGGGATCGACGTGCCGAAACAGGTGTCGGTGATCGGCTTCGACGACATGCAATGGTCGTCATGGCCGCTGATCGACCTCACCACGATCCGCCAGCCGCTGGCGGAACTCGGCCGCCGCGCCGTCGAGCTGCTGATACGCAGGCTCAACGACCCGCAATCGGACACCGAGAACGTCGTGCTGCCGGTATCGCTGGTGAAACGGGCGTCAACAGCCAGGCCTGGCGGTTCAGGCGATGAAACCGGCTGAGCTTCAGGTCCGCAGCGGCAGCACGCGGTCCGGCGGCCTGTGGCCGTCGAAGAAGGCGCGGATGTTGATAATCACCTTCTCGCCCATGTCGATGCGACCCTCCAGCGTCGCCGAGCCCATATGCGGCAAGAGCACCACCTTGCCCTTGGCTGCCAGCTTGAGCAGCCGGGCGTTCAGCGCCGGCTCGTGCTCGTAGACGTCGAGCCCGGCTCCGGCGATCTTGCCGTCCTGAACCAGCTTGACCAGCGATTCCTCGTCGATGATGTCGCCGCGCGCGGTGTTGACGATGTAGGCCGTGGGCTGCAATAGCGCGAGGCGCCGCGCCGACAGCAGGTGGAACGTCGCCGGGGTCGAGGGACAGTTCACCGAGATGATGTCCATGCGGGCCAGCATCTGGTCGAGGCTCTCCCAGTAGGTCGCTTCCAACTCGTCCTCGACGGCCGGCATCACGCGATGCCGGTTGTGGTAGTGGATCGACAGGCCGAAGGCCTTGGCGCGCCGGGCAACGGCAGTGCCGATGCGACCCATGCCGACAATGCCGAGCCGCTTGCCCCAGATGCGGCGGCCGAGCATCCAGGTCGGCGACCAGCCGGCCCATTTCTTTTCGCCGGTGAGCACGTTGGCTCCTTCGGCCAGACGCCGCGGCACGGCCAGGATCAGCGCCATGGTCATGTCGGCCGTGTCCTCGGTGAGCACGTTCGGCGTGTTGGTGACGGTGATGCCGCGCTTGGCGGCGGCGCTGACATCGATCTTGTCGACGCCGTTGCCGAAATTGGCGATCAGCTTGAGATTATCTCCTGCCTGAGCGATCAGCGCCGCATCGATCTGGTCGGTCACGGTCGGAACCAGGACGTCGGCCTCCTTGACCGCGGCGACCAGCTCCGGCTGCGTCATCGGCCTGTCCTCGACGTTCAAGCGGGCGTCGAACAGTTCGCGCATGCGGGTCTCGACCGGGTCTGGCAGCTTGCGCGTGATGACGACGAGAGGCTTTTTTCTGCCTGCCATTGTTCCCTCGTACCCCGATCTCGTTGAGACCTCTTTAACCAAGACCGGCGAAACTGGGAACCGGTCGTGGCACCTGCGACTCCTGTAACAAGCGGTGCCGCCGAAGACAAAGAAAAAGGGGGCGCCCAGGCATAGGCCGGCGCCGAAAGGAACAAAGGTGTCTGGTTTCGCATCGCTCCGCCTGATTGCCAGCGCGGCATTGCTTGGCGTCCTGATACACAGCCCGCTCGCTTCCGCCCAGGGCGCCGCGGCGACGGGCCAGGCGACGATCACGCTCGGACCGAGCGGGCTGCCTCTGCCCCGTTTCGTCAGCCTGAAACCCTCACGCGTGAACTCGCGCGTCGGCCCCGGCGCCAACTATTCGGTCAACTGGATGTACGTGAAGGCCGGGCTGCCCATGGAAGTCATCCAGGAATTCGACACATGGCGCCGCGTGCGCGACTCCGACGGCGCGGAAGGCTGGATCAATCAGTCGATGCTTTCGGGCCGCCGCACGGCAATCGTGACACCGTGGCAGCGCAACAAGGACGTCCGCGTCAATCTTCTCTACAAGCCTAACAAGGACGCGCGCGTTATCGCCATGATCGAGCCCGGCGTGATGGGCACGATCAAGGCCTGTGACGGCCAGTGGTGCGAGATGACGTTCGACGGTCACACGGGCTGGCTGGCGCAGTCACTCGTCTGGGGCGCCTATCCGGGCGAGCACGTCAAGGATTGAGCAACTCCCGGTCGGCTGATCGGCACTGGACGATCAGCCACGAGCCTGCGGGCGCAAGCACTACGTCTGCCAGGGATTTCGGAAAACGCGGCCGCGCCGCGTTCAGTCGCGACGCTTGGGGCGCAGCCTCACCACGATATCGACATTGGCGATCTCCATCCCCTCCGGAGGCTCCGGCAGGTTGGTGACCGTCACCGGACCGTCGGCGATATCGAAGATGCGGTTCTCGCCCTCGACATAGAAGTGGTGGTGGTCCGACGTGTTGGTGTCGAAATAGGTCTTCGCGCCCTCGACGGCCAGGATGCGCAGAAGGCCCGCCTGGGTGAACTGGTGCAAGGCGTTATAGACCGTGGCCAGCGAAACCGGCACGCCGGCGGCAATCGCCTCCTCGTGCAGTTCCTCGGCCGACAGGTGTCGGTCACCCTTGGCGAAAAGCAGGTCGGCAAGCGCAATGCGCTGGCGCGTCGGCCTCAGGCCGGCGTCCCGTACACGCTTGTCCACAGCGACATTTTCCTTTCGGCAGCCCAGATCCATCTATCCGCCAACGCCCATAGTTCCGCCCCAAGAGGCGCCCAGAGTGGCAGAAAAATGGATAGCCGCCGAAACTGGATGCATGCTGACATATATTCTGTCGCCCGAACGCGATCAATAGCGCGCATTGACCCGGGCAAACGAGCAGGTTAAGCGCAAACGCCGGTTTCCGGCCTGAAATAGATTGTGTTAGGAACACCAACGACAAGGGCGGCCCAGCGCCCGCTGGTTATCACGGGGACAGATTATATGGCGGGTCAAAAATCCAGCTACGGTTACGAGGAACTGCTCGCCTGCGCCCGCGGCGATCTGTTCGGGCCGGGAAATGCCCAGTTGCCCTATCCACCGATGCTGATGTTCGACCGAATCACCGAGATCAGCGAAACGGGCGGCGCCTTCGACAAGGGCTTCATCCGCGCCGAGTTCGACATCAAGCCGGACCTGTGGTTCTTCGCCTGCCATTTCATCGGCAATCCGATCATGCCGGGCTGCCTCGGCCTCGACGCCATGTGGCAGCTCACCGGCTTCTACCTCGGCTGGCTCGGCGAACCCGGCAAGGGAATGGCGCTCTCGACCGGCGAAGTGAAATTCAAGGGCATGGTCACGCCATCGGTCAAGAAGGTCGAGTACGGCGTGGACTTCAAGCGCGTGATGCGCGGAAGGCTCGTGCTCGGCATCGCCGACGGCTGGCTCAAGGCCGATGGCGAGCCCATATACGCGGCAACGGATCTGAAAGTCGGCCTGTCCAAGCAGTCGGCGGCCACCTGAGGGGCACCTTCGCGGCGCCGCGTTCGGTCGGCATGCGGAAGTGTCGCGGCATGGTTTTGCGCATCTACCCGGAATGCCGCTCCCGGCCTTCCGGGACATGCGATGGAAGGAGTAGCGAATGAGACGGGTCGTAGTTACAGGCCTCGGCATCGTGTCGTCGATCGGCAACAATGCCAACGAGGTGCAGACCTCGCTTCATGACGCCCGGTCAGGCATCAGCTTTTCGGACTCCTTCGCCGAGCACGGCTTCCGCTGCCAGGTGTGGGGCGCGCCCACCCTCGACCCGACATCGATGATCGACCGCCGCGCCATGCGCTTCCTGAGCCAGGGCGCCGCCTGGAACCACGTCGCGATGGATCAGGCGATCGCCGATGCCGGCCTCGGCGAAAGCGACATCACCAATGAACGCACCGGCATCGTCATGGGCTCCGGCGGCCCGTCGACCAGGACCATCGTCGAAGCCGCCGAAACCACGCTGAAGAACGGCAGCCCGAAGCGCATCGGCCCGTTCGCCGTGCCGAAGGCGATGTCGTCGACCGCATCCGCCACTCTCGCCACCTGGTTCAAGATCCACGGCGTCAACTATTCGATCTCCTCGGCCTGCTCGACCTCGGCGCATTGCATCGGCAATGCCTACGAGCTGATCCAGTGGGGCAAGCAGGACGTGATGTTCGCCGGCGGCCATGAGGATCTCGACTGGACGATGTCGGACCTGTTCGACGCGATGGGCGCCATGTCGTCGAAGTACAACGACAAGGCATCGACGGCGTCCCGCGCCTATGATGTCAACCGCGACGGCTTCGTCATTGCCGGCGGCGCCGGTGTGCTGGTGCTCGAGGAACTCGAGCACGCCAGGGCGCGCGGCGCCAAGATCTACGCCGAGATCGTCGGCTACGGCGCGACCTCGGACGGCTACGACATGGTCGCGCCGTCGGGCGAAGGCGCCATACGCTGCATGCGCCAGGCGCTGGCGACCGTGTCCGGACCCGTCGACTACATCAACACCCATGGCACCTCGACCCCGGTGGGCGACTCCAAGGAGATGGGCGCCATTCGCCAGGTGTTCGGCGAGAAGATGCCGTTCATCACCTCGACCAAATCGCTGACCGGCCACTCGCTCGGCGCCGCCGGCGTGCAGGAATCGATCTACTCGATCCTGATGATGCAGGGCGGCTTCATCGGCGAAAGCGCCCATATCGAGGAACTCGACCCCGAGTTCGAGGGCATGCCGATCGTGCGCAAGCGGATCGACAACGCGAAGATCGACACCGTCCTGTCGAATTCGTTCGGCTTCGGCGGCACCAACGCCACGCTGGTTTTCCAGCGTCACTCCGCATAAGGATCTGCCAGTCATGGATGGACTGATGAAGGGCAAGCGCGGGCTTGTCATGGGCGTTGCCAACGATCATTCGATCGCCTGGGGCATCGCCCAGAAGCTGTCCGAGCATGGCGCGGAGCTGGCCTTCACTTACCAGGGCGAAGCCTTCGGGCGGCGCGTGAAGCCGTTGGCCGAGAGGCTCGGCGCTTCGCTCATCGTCCCCTGCGACGTCGAGGAAAGCGCCTCCGTCGCCGCCACGTTCGAGACGCTGGGCAACAGCTGGGGCGGGCTGGATTTCGTCGTCCACGCCATCGGCTTTTCCGACAAGAACGAGCTCAAGGGCCTCTACGCCGACACCAGCCGCGACAATTTCGTCCGCACCATGGTGATCTCCTGCTACTCCTTCACCGAGGTCGCGCGCCACGCCGCAGCCCTGATGACGGATGGCGGTTCGATGATCACGCTGACCTATGCCGGCTCCGTGCGCGTCATGCCGAACTACAACGTCATGGGCGTCGCCAAGGCCGGGCTGGAAGCCAGCGTCCGCTATCTCGCCAACGATTACGGCCCTCGCGGGATAAGGGTGAACGGCATTTCGGCCGGACCGGTGCGGACCCTGGCGGGCGCCGGCATTTCGGACGCGCGGCACATGTTCTCCTACCAGCAGCGCAATTCGCCGCTGCGTCGTACGGTGACGATCGACGAGGTCGGCGGCTCCGCGCTCTATCTGCTGAGCGACCTTTCCTCCGGCGTAACCGGCGAAATCCACTATGTGGATTCCGGCTATCACATCGTCTCCATGCCCACTCTGGACGAGCTGAAGCAGATGGATGGCGGCCGGGAATAGTCCATCCGGTAAAATTGGAAGCATTCGCGGAAAGCGATCTTAAGAGGCATCCGCTAGGAGTCCCCCAACCTGGGGACTCCGTAATGCCTGCCGTCAGAAATCCGAAGCGAACACCCTTGTTCCGGCTGCTCACCATCGGCAGTTCGGGCATCGGCAGCTTCGTGCTTGGCCTGTGGGGCCTGAAGGCGGCTTTCGGCGACGGCCTCGCGGGCATGGAAGCCGGCACGGTCGTCGGCATCATGGCCGCGCTCTGCGCGCTGGCCGCGGCGGCGGCGTCCCTCTCCTTCTTCGCCGGCGTCGACGAGTCGGCCGACTATGTCTTCCAGGAAACCCATTTCGACAAGCTGACGGGCCTGCTGTCGCGCCCGGCCATGGTCGGCAAGATCGCCGACGCCGCCTGTGCCACCAGCAAGACCGGAGAGCCGGTCTATCTCATCGATATCGACATCGACCGTTTCAAGCACATCAACGATGCCATCGGCTACAGCCATGGCGACAGCCTCATCCGCGCCTTCGCCAAGCGGCTGCGCGCGCAGATGCCGAAGGATGTGGTGATGGGACGCATCGGCGCCGGCGAGTTTGCCGTGCTGCTGCCCGACCGCGCCATCAGGGGTTCGATGGAAAAGACGGTCGAAACCCTCATCAACGAACTGATGGAGCCTTACCAGCTCGTTTCCCACCAGCAGTCGGTCAGCCTGTCGGTGGGCATCGTGGCAATGCCGAAGGACGGCGTCGACCCGGTCCTTGTTCTCCGGCGCTCCAACCTTGCGCTGCAGAACGCACGCGCCGCCGGCGTCGGCAACTGGTCGGTGTTCCATGCCGATATGGGCCTCGTCGCCGAACATCGCCAATGGGTCGAATCCGAGCTGCATGCGGCTTTCGACAGGGGCGACTTCGACCTCCACTACCAGCCGCAGCTCGACCTCCCGACCGGTCGCGTGATCGGCTACGAGGCACTCATCCGCTGGAAGCACCCCGAGCGGGGCATGATCCCGCCGACGGAGTTCATCCCGATCGCCGAGGAAACCGGCATGATCGTGCCGATCGGTGAATGGGTGCTGCGCAAGGCCTGCAGCGACGCGCGCCACCTGCCCGACGATTGCTTCGTGGCCGTCAACATCTCTCCCGTGCAGTTCATGACCAAGGATTTCGTCGGCACGGTGCGGGAGACGATGAAGCGAACCGGCATGAAGCCGTCCCGCCTGGAGCTGGAGCTGACCGAAACGGCCATGATGCAGGATCGCGACCGCGCTGCGGCCATCCTGCGCGAGCTTGCCGAGATGGGCATTTCGGTGGCCGTCGACGATTTCGGCACCGGCTACTCGAACCTCAGCTACCTGATCGATTTTTCGTTCGGCAAGCTGAAGATCGACCGTTCCTTCGTCAGCCGCATCGACACCGACACCAGTTCGGGCGCCGTCGTGTCGACCATCGTCGGCCTTTCGCGCGCGCTGGGCGTGGGCATCATCGCCGAGGGTGTCGAGACGGAGAACCAGGCGACGCTGCTTCGTGCCGCCGGTTGCGAGGTCGCGCAAGGCTACCTTTTCGGCCGCCCTGCCCCGCTCAAGATCAGCGCCGGTCAGTCCGCGGCTCCTGGCTCACGGGAAAAGCTGGTCGCCAACGCGCACTGAACGCTGCTCACCCAGCCTAGCGGCGCGCCGAAAACACCTTGAAGGCGCCATCGCGGGCGATCTCGACATGGCTGGAGAAGGCGGCCGCAAGCACCTGCTCGTATGGCAGTTGGCGGTTCGCGACCATGAACAGCTTCCCGCCGGGCTTCAACGCCCTGGATGCGGCCCGGATCATGCCGGCTCCGATCTCCGGCTCGGCCGCGCGGCTGCTGTGAAAGGGCGGGTTCATGACGATCGTGTCGTAGCGCCGTTCGACGGTTTCCGTCAGAAGATCGGTCCAGAAGAAGCGCGGTTCGAGGGCGCCCGGGCGGACGTTGAGCCTGGCCGCTTCCAGGGCCTCGAAATCCGCCTCGAAAAGATCCAGCCCGGCGAGATCCGGGGAGCGCGCCGCGATCTCCGCGGCCAGATAGCCCCAGCCCGCGCAGAAGTCGGCCACATTGCCCCTGAGGTCGCCCGGCAGATGCGCGGCCAGAAACTTCGAGCCGGCATCGATACGGTCGAAGGAGAACATGCCCGGCGCGGTGTGGAAGCGCCCGTCGACCGTGACCGCGGGATTGGCGCCGCGCAGCGCTTCAGCGACTGACGGCCCGACCGAACGGAGCCAGAATGCCACGCCGTGATGTTTCGGCAGATGGCCCTCCAGCGGCGCCAGCGCGTTGATGCGTTTGCGCAGGCTGTCGATGCCGTCGTCCTTGCTGCCCGCCACCACGATCAGGCCGCCCGGCGTCACACATTCGATCGCCTGGGCGATGCGCATCTCGTTCTGGCCACGATGGCGGCCGGAGAGCACGAGGGCGGCCTCGTAGCCGGAACCCTCCACCCGTGGCGTGACCGTGTAGCCGGATGCCTGCAAGGCACTGAAATGCGGCCGGAAACCCTGCACCAGATGGAGTGCCGCATCGAAATCGCGAGGCAGTCGGAAGCCGGGTTCGGCACCCAGGAAAAGGATGCGGGCGTCCTTTCGCGGCAAGGGCAGCGCCTCGGCCTCGAAAGGATGAAACAACGTCTTGAGCGGCTCCGCGGCCATTTATCCGGCTCCCCAGGGGCATGGTCCCGAAAAGTTGCCCGACTTTTCGGACAAGATCATGCCTCACGCTCCAAACGAAAACGGGCGCGACCTGCGCCGCGCCCGTCTCGATTACCGTTTCAGGCCACTCAGGCGGCGGTTTCCTCGCCTTCGGCCTTCTTCTCGCGGACGATTTCCTTGCCGGTGGCCTGGTCGACGACCTTCATCGACAGGCGAACCTTGCCGCGCTCGTCGAAGCCCATCAGCTTCACCCACACCTTGTCACCTTCCTTGACGACATCGGACGTCTTGGCGACGCGGTCGTTGGCAAGCTGCGAGATGTGCACGAGGCCGTCACGCGGACCGAAGAAGTTGACGAAGGCGCCGAAGTCGGCGGTCTTGACGACCGTGCCCTCGTAGATCTCGCCCACTTCCGGCTCGGCGACGATGGTGTGGATCCACTTGCGCGCCGCCTCGATCTCCTTGGCGTTGGCGGAAGCGATCTTGATCGTGCCGTCGTCCTCGATGTTGATCTTGGCGCCGGTCTTCTCGACGATCTCGCGGATGACCTTGCCGCCGGAACCGATGACGTCGCGGATCTTGTCGGTCGGGATGTGCATGACCTCGATGCGCGGCGCGAACTCGCCGAGCTCGGCGCGGGCGCCGGAGAGCGCATGAGCCATCTCGCCGAGGATGTGCAGACGGCCGTCCTTGGCCTGGCCAAGAGCGATCTGCATGATCTCCTCGGTGATGCCGTCGATCTTGATGTCCATCTGCAGCGACGTGACGCCATTGGCGGTGCCGGCGACCTTGAAGTCCATGTCGCCGAGATGATCCTCGTCACCGAGAATGTCGGAGAGCACGGCGAAACGCTCACCTTCCTTGATCAGGCCCATGGCGATGCCGGCAACCGGCTTTGCCAGCGGCACGCCGGCATCCATCAACGCCAGCGAGGTGCCGCAGACAGTCGCCATAGAGGACGAGCCGTTGGACTCGGTGATCTCCGAGACGACGCGCAGCGTGTAGGGGAACTGGTCAGCGGTCGGCAGCATCGGGCGAATGGCGCGCCAGGCGAGCTTGCCGTGGCCGATTTCGCGGCGGCCGGGCGACCCCATACGGCCGGTTTCGCCGACGGAATAGGGAGGGAAGTTGTAGTGAAGGAGGAACTTCTCCTTGTACATGCCGGTCAGCGAGTCGACATACTGCTCGTCCTCGCCGGTGCCGAGCGTGGCGACGACCAGCGCCTGCGTCTCGCCGCGGGTGAACAGCGCCGAACCATGCGTGCGCGGCAGGACGCCGACTTCGGAGACGATCTTGCGGACCGTCTTCAGGTCACGGCCGTCGATGCGCGAGCCGGTGTCGAGGATGTTCCAGCGCACGACCTTGGCCTGGAGTTCCTTGAACACGCTCCCGATCTGCTCGGAGGCATACTTGGCCTCTTCGCCTTCGGCCGGAGCGAAGGCAGCCTTGACCTTCGCCTTGACGGCGTCGACGGCGGCGTAACGCTTCTGCTTGTCGGTGATCTTGTAGGCTTCGCGAAGTTCGTCGCCGACGATCTTCAGCATCTCGCCTTCCAGTTCGGAGTAGTCCGGCGCGGTGAAGTCGCGCGGATCCTTGGCGGCGACCTCGGCCAGCTTGATGATCGCGTCGATCACCGGCTGGAAGCCCTTGTGGCCGAACATGACAGCGCCGAGCATCAGCTCCTCGCTGAGTTCCTTGGCTTCGGATTCCACCATAAGAACGGCATCGGTGGTGCCGGCGACGACGAGGTCGAGCTTGGATTCCTGCATCTCGTCGATGTGCGGGTTGAGCACGTATTCGCCATTGATGTAGCCGACGCGGGCGCCGCCGATCGGGCCCATGAACGGCACGCCCGACAGGGTGAGCGCGGCCGAGGTGGCAACGATGGAGAGAATGTCCGGATCGTTCTCGAGGTCGTGCTGGACGACGGTGACGACGATCTGGGTGTCGTTCTTGTAGCCGTCGGCGAAGAGCGGACGGATCGGGCGGTCGATCAGGCGGGAAACCAGCGTTTCCTTCTCGCTCGGACGGCCTTCACGCTTGAAATAGCCGCCGGGGATCTTGCCGGCCGCGTAGGTCTTTTCCTGATAGTTGACGGTCAGCGGGAAGAAATCGAGGCCGGGCTTCGGCTCCTTCATCGAAACGACGGTGGCGAGGACCACGGTCTCGCCGTAGGTCGCGAGCACGGCGCCGTCGGCTTGGCGGGCGATCTTGCCGGTTTCCAGGATGAGCGGCCGGCCGCCCCACTCGATTTCCACCTTGTGGTGATTGAACATGTCTTGTCCTTCATATGCGGAAAAGTGCCGCGCCATCTGTCGGTGCGCGGACGTACTTTCCCTGCTTCCTTTCTCGGGCAGCCACGGGCAAGACAACGGGAAGCTCGGTTCGACTGCGGCGCGGCGGCCGCGCGAGCGTCCTGCAATCCTGCCCCATGACCGTCCATGGGCGGCTTCTAACGGCCCTCCGCCGTCGCGAAACCGGGTCTCGCCGGTCGATACGACCGGCCTTGCGCATGATCTTGAAAGCCCTGGGCCTTCAAAAGCGCATCACGCGCAAATTCAAACTCTCGGGCGCTGCTTTAGACTCTATGGCGCGCCCCATTTCCACAGACGAGCGGCACGGCGAACCGGCACTCGAATGCGCGACCGGCGGGCCCCTGGGAGCCCGCCGGTCGATTCGTCAACGGCGCAGACCGAGCTTCTCGATCAGCGACTGATAGCGTGCGTCGTCCTTGCGCTTGAGGTAGTCAAGCAGGCTGCGACGCTGGGAAACCAGAGCAAGCAGGCCACGACGGGAGTGATTGTCCTTCTTGTGGTCCTTGAAGTGCTCGGTCAGGTTCTTGATACGCTCGGAAAGAATGGCAACCTGGACTTCCGGGGATCCGGTATCGCCCTTCGCGGTCGCGAATTCAGCCATCAATTCCTTCTTGCGTTCGGGAGTAACCGACATCGTGTTTTTCCTTATCTGTTCGAGGAAACGGGTCGCCCTCAGCCGGGATGTCGTCCAGCAGGGGCCGGTGCAAGCAACGCGCATACGCGCGATGCTGCGGCGCATATAGTGCAATTCCGGAAAAAACGCCAGCCCAATTCACAAGCCGGCTTTCTGGAACCTCCGCAGCCATGTTGAGCAGGCTGGCGCCGCACAAATGCGGCCAAATCAAACGGATAGAGCGACTGACCCGAACGCGTCCAGACGCATCGCGCGCCAGCCCCGCACCTTGCTTCGCCGACCTTCAGAGCCACCTCTTCCATTTGAAGAAGGCGATCAGCCCGGCGGCGACCAGCACCATGAACAGCAGCGCGGACGGATAGCCGTAATAGGCCTTCAGCTCCGGCATGTTCCAGGGCGAGGCCGCCGGGTCGAAGTTCATGCCCCAGACCCCGACCAGGAAGGTGAGCGGCATGAAGATCACCGAGACGATGGTCAGGTAGGAGATGACGTCGTTGGTGCGCGCCTGCATCAGCGACAGGTGCATTTCGATCAGCCCCGTCAGCATGTCGCGCTGGGTTTCGACCAATTCGATCTGGCGCAGCGAATGGTCGAGCGTATCGTTGAGGAATATCTTGGTCTCGGCCTTCACGAACGGGGCGTCGTTGCGGATCAGCGTCGCGAGCGCGTCGCGCATGGGCCACAGCACGCCCTTCAGCACATTGGCGTCGCGACGCAGTTCGTGAAGCTGGCGCATCTGGTGCTTGTGCGCCTTGTGCAGCATCTCGTCCTCGATGCCATCGACGATGTCGCCAGCCGCCTCGATCGGCGGGAAATAGCTGTCGACGATCGCATCGATCAGCGCATAGGCGAGATAGTCGGCGCCGCGGGTGCGCAGCCGGTTGGGCGCCGAGCTTTCGATGCGCTTGCGCACCGGATCGAAGGGATCGCCCTCCCGCTCCTGGAAGGTGACTATGAAGTTGCCGCCCAGGAAAAGCGAGATCTGCTCGTAGCGATGCGTCGCGGCATCGTCGATCATCTTGACGACGATGAAGGCGTGGTCCTCGAAGAAGTCCACCTTCGGGCGCTGGCCGGTGTTGACGACATCCTCCAGCGCCAGGGGATGCAGGTTGAAGATGCGCCCTATCCCGGCAATGAGATCGACATTGGCGAGCCCCGTGCAGTCGAGCCAGAGGATCGGCCATCTGTCGCGGTTGGCATGGACGTCGTCTATGCTGGCCTGCTCGATGGTCCTCGACCGCTCGGGCGAGATCAGCGTCAGCCTCAGTTCGCTGCGCCGCGCCGCCGGGTCGGCGATCAGCGTGCCGGGTGACGCGCCGATCGGCGATCGCTTGCTTCTCCGCCGCGCGCGCATCCCGATCGTCTCAGACTTGCCCATCAGTCCCCCGGCACCGCGGTCATCGACACGGCCACCCTAGAGCGGTTCCGGTTGAAATGGAATCGTCGGAACCGCTCTATCTATTTGTTTTTGCCGCATTTTATGCGACGCCAAAATGTTTCCATTTGGCTGCAGAATGCTCTAGCCGACGAAAACACGCTTCGGCTTGAACATGCCCTGCTCGATGGCGCCGATGGCGACCAGGCGGCCGCGCGCGGTCGCGCAGGCTTCCTCCGCCTCGACCGGCGCGTCGCGGCCACGGATGATGACGGGGTTGCCGAGGCGTATCCTGGCCGCGGCGTCGTCGCTCACCTGGACCTGCGGCAGGCAGTCGAGGGCCACCACCGTATCGACCAGCAGCGCATCGATCGCGGCGAAGTCGACGGGAATATCCGCGTCCTCTCCGGCCTCATCGCCATCCTCTTTTCCAGCGCCGAAGCGGGCGGCCTCGAGTTCGGCGATGGTGACGAAATCCTCCGGCGTGAAGGGCTCGACCTCGATCCGGCGCAAGTGGCTGATGTGACCGAAGCACCCGAGATCACGGCCCATATCGCGTGCCAGCGACCGGACATAGGTGCCCTTGCCACACTCGATCTCGAAGACGCTGCCATCGGCATTGTGCTCGACGACCTCCAGGCGGCCGACCTCGATCTCGCGGGCGGGAATGTCGACCGTCTCGCCCTCGCGAGCGAGGTCATAGGCGCGCTCGCCGGCGATCTTGATGGCAGAGAATTGCGGCGGCGTCTGCATGATGACGCCGATGTATTTCGGCAGCAGCGCCTTCACCTGCGCTTCCGACGGGCGAAGGTCGGAGCTTTTCGTGACCGGCCCCTCGAGATCGTCGGTCGAGCGCTCCTCGCCCCAGGCGACGGTGAAGCGGTAGACCTTGGCGCCATCCTGCACGTAAGGCACGGTCTTGGTCGCCTCGCCGAGCGCGATCGGCAGCATGCCTGAAGCCAGTGGGTCGAGCGTGCCGGCATGGCCGGCCTTCTCCGCCTGATAGAGCCACTTGATCTTGGAGACGGCCTCGGTCGAGCCCATGCCAACCGGCTTGTCCAGCACGACCCAGCCGGAAACCGGCCGTCCCTTCTTCTTACCCCTACGCCCCACTTATTCCTCGTCCTTGTCGTTGTTCTGATCGTCGGGACCGAGATCGCGCGCGACTTCGGGGGACTTCAGCAGTTCGTTGATCCTGGCGAAATTGTCGAAAGACGTGTCCAGCCGGAAGCGAAACTCCGGCATGTACTTCATCTGCCTGAGCGCGCCGGAGACGCGGCCGCGGATGAATTTCGCGTGCTTGTTGAGCGCCTCGATGACGACACCGGCATCGCCGGCGCCGAGCGGCGAGACGAAAGCGGTGGCGATCTTGAGATCAGGCGACATGCGCACCTCGGAGATCGAAACGACGCTGTTCTCGATGACCGGATCGATGATCTCGCCGCGCTGCAGCGTCTCCGAGAGCGCGTGGCGCACCTGCTCGCCGACGCGCAGCATGCGCTGGGAGGGACCAGATGTGGTGGTTTTCATTTTTCTTGTCCAGACTGCCGTAGCGAGATCGAGTTGACGGTCCGACTATCCGGATACAGCAACGCGTATCGAGTTTTGCTTGAGTGAACGCTGTTTTGCGTCTTCGGTGAGCCGTTGAAACACGTTCCTGACAAATGTTCGACTTTCGTCGGGAGCGCCGAACACCCGCTTTGGCACGTAAGGAGCCCAAGCCGCAGAAACAAAACCTACCAGTTTCTCCGTCTCATACATCTGATCGATGTCCTGAAAACCCAGTCTTGTCAGACTGTGGGCGCTCTTCCACTGCAACCCATCGGCCTCGATGGAAAAGACGACAGCAGTTTCGGGCCTTCGCTTCTTTAACCAGCGAACTCCCAAACGTCGCACAAGGCCCATAATGAGCCTTGCGCCGACAACGTACAGTGCGAACGCTATCGATGCTGACGCAGCAAGTCCGCCGGCCTTGCCCATGGAACGACCCAAATGGGCCCATGACCAGCCGAAGAACCAGCCCAAGAATACGCCCAGCAGCAGATAAACTGGCCAACACCAGTAACGCTGCCAGAAGCTCAAGACATTGCGGGTCGCCGCGCGACCCGCAATGACGGACTCCTCATAGTTCGGCGTATAGCCAATCTCCATCGGCAGCCCGAACCTTACAGCGTCCTGGTCACCATCTCGATGCGGAAGCACTCGATGACGTCGCCGACGCGCATGTCCTCGTAGTTCTGGAAGGCCATGCCGCATTCCTGGCCGCCCGGCACTTCGGACACTTCGTCCTTGAAGCGCTTGAGCGTCTTCAGCGTGCCTTCGTGGACGACCACGTTGTCGCGGATCAGGCGTACGCCCGCGCCGCGCTCGACTTTGCCTTCGGTGACACGGCAGCCGGCGATCTTGCCGATCTTGCTGATGTCGAAGATCTCGAGGATCTCGGCATTGCCTATGAAGGTCTCGCGGCGTTCCGGCGACAGCATGCCCGACAGCGCCGCCTTCACGTCATCCACGAGGTTGTAGATGATCGAGTAGTAGCGGATTTCGATGTCGGCGGCGGCTGCCGCGGTACGGGCCTGCGCATTGGCGCGCACGTTGAAGCCGATGATTGCCGCACCCGAGGTTTCGGCCAGCGACACGTCGGTTTCGGTGATGCCGCCGGCGCCGGCGTGGACGATGCGCACGCGCACCTCGTCGTTGCCGAGAGCTTCGAGAGCGGCCCTGATCGCCTCGATCGAACCCTGCACGTCGCCCTTGATGACCAGCGGGAACTCCTTGAGGCCGCTGGTCTGCAACTGCGACATCATCTGTTCGAGCGAACCGCGCTGGCCGGCATGCTTGGCCACCGCCTTGTCGCGGGCCAGACGCTGGCGATACTCGGTGATCTCGCGGGCGCGGGCCTCGTTGTTGACGACAGCGAAACGGTCGCCAGCCAGAGGCGTGCCCTGCAGGCCGAGCACCTCGACCGGCATGGCCGGCGGCGCCTCCTGGACGTGGTTGCCATGGTCGTCGACCAGCGCGCGCACGCGGCCCCACTCGTTGCCGGCGACAAGGATGTCGCCCGGCATCAGCGTACCGGTCTGCACCAGCACCGTCGCGACCGGGCCACGGCCCTTGTCGAGCTGCGCCTCGATGACCACGCCTTCCGCGGTACGGTCGGGATTTGCCTTCAGGTCGAGGATTTCGGCCTGCAGCAGGATCGCCTCGAGAAGCTTGTCGAGACCGGTTCCCTTGGTTGCCGAAACCTCGACGTCCAGCACCTCGCCGCCCATCGATTCGACGAACACCTCATGGCGCAGCAGTTCAGTCCGAACCTTCTGCGGGTTGGCATCGTGCTTGTCGATCTTGTTGATCGCAACGATGATCGGCACACCGGCCGCCTTGGCGTGGTTGATGGACTCGATCGTCTGCGGCATCACGCTATCGTCGGCAGCCACCACCAGAATGGCGATGTCGGTGGCCTGCGCGCCACGGGCGCGCATCGCCGTGAAGGCGGCGTGGCCGGGCGTGTCGATGAAGGTGATCTTCTGACCGTTCCTCTCGACCTGGTAGGCGCCGATATGCTGGGTGATGCCGCCGGCTTCCCCGGATGCCACGTTGGCATGGCGGATGGCATCGAGCAGCGAGGTCTTGCCGTGGTCGACGTGCCCCATGATGGTCACGACCGGCGGGCGCGACACGAGATCCTCGGGCCGGTCGGCGATGTTGAACAGGCCTTCCTCGATGTCGGATTCGGCGACGCGGCGAACCGTATGGCCGAATTCGCTGGCCACGAGTTCGGCCGTGTCGGCGTCGATGACGTCGCCCGGCTTGAGGATCTGGCCCTGCTTCATGAAATACTTGACGACGTCCACCGCCCGCTCGGACATGCGCTGGGCAAGTTCCTGAACGGTGATGGTCTCGGGCAGGATCACTTCACGCATCACTTTCTCGCGCGGCTCGTTGTGCATCGCGCGCTTGAACTTCTCTTGGCGGCGACGCATCGACGACAGCGAGCGGGCCCGCGCGTCCTCGTCCGACAGGGCGGAGTTCAGCGTGAGCTTGCCGCGCCGACGATCTTCCTCGCCCTTGGTCGGCTTGGCCGGACGCGCCACCTCGGGCGTGGCCAGCCGGCGAACCGGCGTGCTGGCGGGGCTGCCAGGGCTGACCCGCCTCGGCTTGACTTCTTCCTCTTCCTCGGCGGTAGCGAGGTCGGCCGCCTGGGGAGCGCGACGGCGCGCCTCTTCCTCGGCGCGGCGGCGCGACTCGGCCTCGGCCTGCAGGCGTGCTTCCTCTTCCGCCTGGCGGCGCGCGGAGTCGTCACGCTCACGACGGCGGCGTTCTTCTTCCTCGGCGCGACGCTTGGCTTCCTCGGCGGCGCGCTGGCGGTCCTCGACCTCGCGGGCCTTCGACCCTTCAAGGGCACGCCGGCGGGCTTCCATCTCGCCACGCGACAATTCGTTCAGCACCATGCCGCTGCGCTCGACCGGCTGGGGAGCGGGCCGCGGAGGTGGGGGCGGCGCAACCGGTGCGGCCGGCGCGGGAGCCTGAGGCGCGGCCGCGGCCGGCTTCGGCGTGAAGACCGACACGGGGGCAGCCGGCTCCGGCCTGTCGCCAGGCATGGAGAACTTGCGCTTCTTGGTCTCGACGACGACCGACTTCGTACGGCCGTGCGAGAAGTTCTGGCGCACGGTGCCCTGTTCGGTGCCGGGCCGCTTCAGCGTCAAAGTCTTCTTCGGCGTAACGCTCAGCGTCTTGTCGTCGCCCGATTTCGTATCGCTCATTCCATATCCTCTGCGGCATCATCTTCGTCAGCAATGGCCGCAAGCATTGCCAGATCGTCCGGGGTACCGCCCCGATATCGGTCGAGCGCCATCATGCGCTTCTGGACCGCCCTGCCCGCGTCTCCGGCGAGAACGGCAGCATGTATCACATTTGTACCCCCCAATGCCAAGCTCAACTCGGCCTCGGGGAAAAGTTTGTAGGCAAGGGTGGCGGGGCCGCCGAGATGGACGGTAGCGCGCCGCGCCTGACTGATCTTGCGGACGCCGTCTTCCGCGGCTTCGATCGCATGCAGCACCAGCAGTGCCTGCCCGTCGCGCACCGCGCCCTCGACCTTGGCCGCGCCAAGAACGACTTCGCCGGCCTTGCGGGCAAGGCCCAACATGCCCAGGGCGGATCTGGAAAGCAGCCCGTCGACCATGTCGCCGAGATTGCCGGGAACGGTAACCTGCGCCTTGAATGCACGGGCGAACAGGTTCTTCGCCGCTGCCTTGTCGATATGTAGGCGATCGGCGGTGACCCAGCAACCACGGCCGGGCAGATTTCTCTTGATGTCCGGAACGACGGCCGAATCCGGGCCGACGACGAACCGGATCAGTTCATCCGGTTCGGCCTGCCTGCGCGTAACGATGCAAGTGCGATCGTTCATCTCGTCCAAGGGCGGGTTTTGTGCGATGCGGTTTCACCTCACGCACCAACGGCTTCGTCGGCCGAAGCTGCTTCGGCTGCGAGCTCGTCCTCGGAAATCCAGCCGGCCTTCAGGCGAGCGGCAAGGACCATCTGCTCGGCATCGGCGCGCGAAACGCCGTGGCTGGCCAGCACGCCCGGATAGACCTTGGTCTCGCCGTCCTTGCGCTCCTTCCAGCCGATCAGGTCGTCGGCGGCATAGCCGGCGAAATCCTCGATCGTCTTCACGCCGTCCTCGCCGAGCGTCACCATCATGGCGGTGGTGATGCCTGGGATTTCACGCAGTTCGTCCTTCACACCGAGCGCCTTGCGCTTGGCATCGTGCTCGGCCTCGATCTTCTCGAGGTACTCGCGGGCACGGGTCTGGATCTCCGATGCCGTATCCTCGTCGAAACCGTCGATCGAGGCGATTTCGCCCGAGTCGACATAGGCGACTTCCTCGACGCTGGTGAAGCCTTCGGAGGCCAGCACCTGGCCGACCATCTCGTCGACGTCGAGGGCTTCCATGAACAGCGTGGAACGCTCCACGAACTCCTTCTGGCGGCGCTCGGATTCCTCGGCCTCGGTCAGGATGTCGATGTCCCAGCCGGTGAGCTGCGATGCCAGGCGCACGTTCTGGCCGCGACGGCCGATCGCCAGCGAAAGCTGGTCGTCGGGAACGACGACCTCGATGCGCTCGGCGTCCTCGTCCAGCACCACCTTGGCGACTTCAGCCGGCTGCAAGGCGTTGACGATGAAGGAGGCCGCCGAGGGCGACCACGGAATGATGTCGATCTTCTCGCCCTGCAGCTCGCCGACAACCGCCTGGACGCGGCTGCCGCGCATGCCGACGCAGGCGCCGACCGGATCGATGGAGCTGTCGCGCGAGATGACGGCGATCTTGGCGCGCGAACCGGGGTCGCGGGCCACCGACTTGATCTCGATGATGCCGTCATAGATTTCCGGCACTTCCATGGTGAAGAGCTTGGCCATGAACTGCGGATGGGTGCGCGACAGGAAGATCTGCGGGCCGCGCTGCTCGCGACGCACGTCGTAGACATAGGCGCGGACGCGGTCGCCATACTTGTAGTTCTCGCGCGGGATCAGCTCGTCGCGGCGGATGATCGCCTCGCCGCGGCCGAGATCGACGATGACGTTGCCGTATTCGACGCGTTTGACGGTGCCGTTGACGATCTCGCCGATGCGATCCTTGTATTCATCATACTGGCGGTCGCGCTCGGCCTCGCGCACCTTCTGCACGATGACCTGCTTGGCCGACTGGGCGGCGATGCGGCCGAAATCCATCGGCGGGAGCTGTTCGGCGATGAAATCGCCGAGCTGGGCGTCGGGGTTGCGCTCGCGCGCCGAGGAGATGGCGATCTGCGTGGCGTAGTCCTCGACATTGTCGACCACTTCCATCAGCCGCTGCAGCTTCATCTCGCCCGTGTTGGGGTTGATGTCGGCGCGGATGTTGGTCTCCTGGCCATAGCGCGAGCGCGCCGCCTTCTGGATCGCATCGGCCATCGCTGCGATGACGATCGACTTGTCGATCGACTTCTCGCGCGCGACCGCGTCGGCGATCTGCAGCAGTTCAAGCCTGTTGGCGCTTACAACCATCGTCTTTCTCCCGAGCTTGTGGCCGGGCGATCATGCCCGGCAGCCCAATCAATTGTCCTGTTCGTTTTCGTCGGCTGCCTGTTCATCGGCAGCCCCTTCTTCCGGCTCGCCACGGCGCTTCCTGGCTTCCTTGCGCGCCCGGTTGTCCTTCGACAGGGCATCGCGGATGAGGTCGTCCGTGAGGATCAGCCGCGCCTCGGAAATCGCGTCGTAGGGGACGCGCACCGACGGCTGCTCGCCATAGGCGGCCTTGTCGCGCTCGATCAGCACGTCATCCACGCCGGCTTCGGCGATCTTGCCCTTGAAGCGCTTGCGGTCGTCGACCAGCACCGAGGTCTCCATCTTGACGAGGTGGCCGAGCCACGTCGCGAAGTCGGCCTTGCGGACCAGCGGCCTGTCGATGCCCGGCGAGGAGACTTCCAGATGATATGCCTTTTCGATCGGATCGTCGACGTCGAGGGCCGGCGACACGGCGCGGCTGACCTCTTCGCAATCCTCGACCGTCATGGTGCCGTCCTCACGCTCGCACATGATCTGCAGCGTCAGTCCGTTCTGGCCCGAAAGATGAACCCGCACGAGGCGGAAGCCGATGCCACGCAGCACCGGCTGCACGATCAGCGCGATGCGCGCATCGATGCCGCTCTCGCGGATGATGCGATCGTCACCTTCGCTTGCCAATGCCGTCATGCGGTTCCTGTCTTCTGTCTTGCGAGCGGCGGGTAATAAAAAAGAGCGGGACCGGGTGGACCCACTCTTCGTCATACCGACCAAGAATTTGAGGCTGATATAGACGATCCGTGCCGCGCTTTCAAGCCCGGCGACGCAGCCAGGGCCACAACCATGCAGGCTGCCCGACGTTACAGGCGCTTGAAGGTGAGGTAGGCCGGCCGGCGACCCTCGCGGATGGCCTTGGCCTCGTAGCGCGTGCCCGGCCATCCTTCATACGGTGTATGCCAGTCGGCCGACTCACGGGCCTGCCAGGCGAAGGCGCCGTGCGCCTTGCAATGCTGCAGGGTCCAGTTGACGTAGGTGTCGATGTCCGAGGCGAAGCGGAACTCGCCACCGGGCTTCAGCACGCGCGCGAATCGACCCAGGTTGACCGGACTGACGAAGCGCCGTTTCCAGTGCTTCTTCTTCGGCCACGGGTCGGGGTAGAGAAGGTCTATGCCGTCAAGGCAGGCCGCCGGCAGCCAGTCCAGCAGCCTCGTCGCGTCTTCATCATAAACACGCAGATTGGCGAGCGGCGTTTCCGCCACCGCCACCATCATCTTGGCCATGCCGTTGACGAACGGCTCGACGCCGATGAAGCCCGTGGACGGCGTGTCGGTCGCGCGATGCAGCAGATGCTCGCCGCCGCCGAAGCCGATCTCGAGCCGAACGGCCGAAACCTCGGCCGGGAACAGGCGCCGCAGGTCGGCCGGCGGCGCCGTCGTGAGGTCGAGCCGATACACGGCTAGGCCTCGCTCCAGGGCATCGGCCTGCCGGGGACGAATGGTCTTGCCGTGGCGACGACCGAAAAAAGCCGCGGTCGAACGGCTTGGCCTGTCCCCGGGTTCCATGAGCAGATCCGGCGCCGCCGTCAGGCGGCGACAGCGTCCTTCAGGGCCTTGGCCAGGTCGGTCTTCTCCCACGAGAACGAGCCGTCACGGCCGGCCTTGCGACCAAAATGACCGTAGGACGAGGTCTTGGCGTAGATCGGCTTGTTGAGGTCGAGGTGACGGCGGATGCCGGACGGAGACAGGTCCATCACCTTGCGCAGCGCGGTCTCGAGCTTGCCTTCGTCAACCTTGCCGGTGCCATGCAGGTCGACATAGATCGACAGCGGCTGGGCAACGCCGATGGCGTAGGAAAGCTGGATCGTGCAACGGTCGGCCAGCTTGGCGGCAACGACGTTCTTGGCCAGGTAGCGCGCGGCGTAGGCAGCCGAGCGGTCGACCTTGGTGGTGTCCTTGCCGGAGAAGGCGCCACCGCCGTGAGGCGCCGCGCCGCCGTAGGTGTCGACGATGATCTTGCGGCCGGTAAGGCCGGCGTCGCCATCGGGTCCACCGATCACGAACTTGCCGGTCGGGTTGATGTACCAGTTGCAATCGTCGGCGATCTCGAGGTCGCCGAGCGCCTCGCGGATGTAAGGCTCGACGACGCTGCGCACCTTCTTGGAGTCCCAGTTCGAGTCGAGATGCTGGGTCGACAGCACGATCTGCGTCACGTCGGCGGCCTTGCCGTCGGCATAGCGCACGGTGACCTGGCTCTTGGCGTCTGGGCCGAGCTTGCCGGCCTCGCCATTGCCTTCATGGCGCGCGGCGGCCAGCAGTTCGAGGATCTTGTGGCTGTAGTAGATCGGAGCCGGCATGAGGTCCGGGGTCTCGCGGCAGGCATAGCCGAACATGATGCCCTGGTCGCCGGCACCTTCCTCGCCCTGACGGTCGGCGGCGTTGTCGACGCCCTGGCCGATATCCGGCGACTGGCCGTGCAGCAGCACTTCGATCTTGGCCGTCTTCCAGTGGAAGCCTGCCTGCTCGTAGCCGATCTCACGGATCGCCTTGCGGGCGACCGACTTGAACTTCGTCGGGTTGATCACCGGATGGCCGGCGGCATCCTTGAGGACGTTGCCGGACTTGTCCTTCTTGAGCAGCGTATCGGGTACGCGCACCTCGCCCGCGATGACGACGCGGTTGGTGGTGGCCAGCGTCTCACACGCGACGCGGACCTTCCACGGGTCCATGCCGGTCTTCTTGGCTTCGCGATAGACCAGATCGACGATCTCGTCGGAAATACGGTCGCAAACTTTGTCGGGATGGCCCTCGGAGACGGATTCCGAGGTGAAGAAGTAATTCTGCCGCGTCACGGGTGTCCCCTCTTGAAAGCCGATCGGCGGGCTGCCGATTTTGGCGCGAAACCTGTTAGCGGGGCCGGACGCCATTCGTCAAGCGGCGCGGCGCCCGTGGCACCACGAGGCCGGCAGCTTGTGCCACCGGCCAGGATGCGCCCGCCCGATACCAGCCTCATGTTAGGGAAAAGCGACAATGTGCTGCCCGACTCACTTTTGGCGAGCGTCGCCGGCGCTGATCACTCCGAATCGTCGTCCGCCGCCAGCGACTTCACGAGTTCGATGATCCTGCGGCGGACCTTGACGTCGGGGATCTTGACGAAGGCGCGATTGAGCTGAAGCCCCTCCGGACTGCCGCAGAATTCGACCGCGAAAGCCATGGAAGCGTCCTCGGCGAACCCACGGCTGGCCGCGGTCTCCTGTCCGGGCGCATCCTCGAAGAAGAACGCCACGGGCACGCTGAGAATAGAGGCAATGGCCTGCAGGCGGCTGGCGCCGACGCGGTTGGTGCCTTTCTCGTACTTCTGTATCTGCTGGAATGTGATGCCGAGGTTCTCGCCGAGCTTCTCCTGGCTCATGCCGAGCATGTTGCGGCGGAGCCGGATACGACTGCCGACGTGGACGTCGATCGGATTCGGTTTCTTCTTGTTGTCTTCCGTCATTTTTTCCTCGCCGAATTTTCCCGGCTTTTTCTGTTTTTTTCTGCCCAAATGAAGCCGGAGCCACCTGCCCCAACACAACCACCCAACCGACTTCGAGAAATTTTAGGCGATTACAGTATGAGTTTCTAATGTGCGGGCTGTCAATTCACCCGTAGCCTCTGCCTTACGTTCAAAGTGAACGCGGCCACGGCAAAGAGCAACATGATCAGCATTCCGTTAATGCGCCTCTGACCGGCGGAGACGAACGATTGCCTGGCGATCGGAACACGGGCGTCGATGGTGCCCCGCGCGTTGATCGCCAGGGCGTCCACGACGCGCCCACGCGGGTCGACGATGGCGGAGATGCCGTTGTTGGCGGCGCGCAGCAAAGGCATTCCATTCTCCACGGCGCGTATCTGCGCCTGCCTGAAATGCTGATACGGGCCGGGTGTATCGCCGAACCACGCATCGTTCGTCACATTGACAATAAGGTCGGATGACGTTGCGTCAACAGACACAAGATCAGGAAAGATCACCTCGTAGCAGATGAAAGGCAGGGCGCGGATGCCGCCCGGCACGACGATCGGGTGACGCTCGTTGCCGGCGGAGAAGTTCATCGGGCCGGCAACGAGCTGGCCGACGCCGAAGCGGCTGAAAAGATCGGCAAAGGGCAGATATTCGCCGAACGGGACAAGATGAACCTTGTCGACGGCATCGGCGATCTCACCCTTGTCGTTGATCGCCACGACGGAATTGTAATAGCGCGAATCGGCATTCGCCGCCGAAACGCCTTCCTCGCGAACGGCGCCGGCGATCAGCATCTGGCCATCGCCCAGCATGTCACCCAGCGCCGTCAGCGCGTCGGGACGCTCGGTGAAGAGAAAGGGCACGGAGGTCTCCGGCCACAGGATGAGCTGCGGCTTGTTGTGTCCCGGCTCCGGCGTCGCGGCCGACAGCCCCATCAGCGTGGCGAAGATCCGGTCACGCACGGAAGCGTCCCATTTCTCGCTGAGGTCGACCGAAGGCTGCACGATACGGACGTCGATGGCGCGCCCGTCTGATGGAACCGGTGCGCCGAGCCTGACATAGCCGAAGCCGACATGGGCCGCGACCAGCGCCACGAGCAATACCGCTCCGAGCCGCAGATGCCGGCGCGCCGCAAGCAGGGCCGGCAGCGCGAAGACGAAGACGGCGAGCGTGTTCATGCCGACCATGCCGACCAGCGACACGCTCTGCATCAGCAGCGGCACCGGCATGGCCGCGTAGCCGACCGCGTTCCAGGGAAAACCGGTGAAGAGGAAGCCGCGCAGCCATTCCGCCAGCCCGAAGGCGAAGGCGAGCGCGGCTATGCGGCCGATGTCGCTGCTCCACAGCAGCCGCGCCAGCGCGGTGGCGAAACCGTAGAAGAAAGCGAGCGCAAGCGGGATGCCGACCACGGCGAAAGGCAGGGCCCAGGCAAAGCTGTCGGCTTCGACCAGCAACGCCGAGCCGATCCACCACAGGCCGGCGAGGAAGTAGCCGAAGCCGAACCACCAGCCGACGGCGAAAGCCGGCTTCAACCGTCTGATCAGACTGCCCGAAACCTCGCCCGTGGCGCCGTCGAGCAGCCATACGAGCAACGGAAAGGCGATGAAGCAAGCGGCGAAGAAGTCGTAAGGCGCCTGTCCCAGAACCGCCAGCGCCCCGGCAAGAAACGCTACCAGCGCCCGCCGCCAACCCCAGAGCAGAATTATACGGCCGGCCAGGCGCTCCATGCAGGCATCCGAGTCGCGCGAATCACGGCAGAAGACTTATCAGGCCGCGCCGCACCTTCCAAACGCGGCGCTGCGCCGGCGCGAAAGATGGCATGCCCGACGCCTATTACCCGCGCCGGATGCTAGCGATGCCAGCCATCGATGCGCATGTTGCCCAGTTGCTCGGCTTCCTCGCGTGGTACCACGCGGATCGTCTGGGTGAAGGTCCAGACATGGCCCTCTGGGTCGCGGGCGCGATAAAGCCGCTCGCCATAGAACTGGTCGGTCGGCTCATCGAGGATCAGCGCGCCGGCGGCGCGGGCGTGCTCGCAATGGGCGTCGATGCCGCCCGGCAGGCGGACATAGAGTGCCTGCGTGTTCTTTCCGGCGACGCTCGCCGGGCTGGCGACGTGGTCGGCCCATTCGCCATCGACGATGATGTAGCCATCGCCAAAGCGCATCTCGGCGTGCACGAGACCGCCATCAGGGTCCGTGACCATCATGCTGCGCTCAAAGCCGAAGGCGGTCTCCAGCCAGGAAATTGCGGCCAGCGGATCCCTGTAGAAGACGCCGGAGCCCAGGACCGCGTGCTTGAAAGGATCGTCCACCGCCATCGGGCGAACCCCGCGTCAGGCCTGCTCTGCGCGAGCGGCGCGCCGGCGGCGTTCGCCCTTCTGGCTCTGCACGATGCGCACCCGCTTGACGCGGCGAGGATCCGCGTCGAGGACGTGGAACTCGAAGCCGGGAATGGCCTGCACCACCTCACCCCGGGCCGGGACCCGGCCAAGCGTGTTGAAGATCATGCCGCCGATCGTGTCGACATATTCGCCATGCTCGCCGGCGGCGAAATCCTCGCCGATCATCTTGGCGACATCATCGATCTCAGCCTTGCCGTCGACGATGAAGACGCCGTCACCGGCCTGGGTGATCATCGGCTCGTCGTCATCGTGCTCGTCCTCGATGTCGCCGACCACCATCTCAACGATATCCTCAAGCGAGGCGAGGCCGTCGGTACCGCCATATTCGTCGATGACGAGCGCCATCTGGGTACGCGTCGCCTGCATGCGCCCCATCAGGTCGGAGGCAAGCATGGAAGGCGGCACGAACAGCACCGGCCGGATCAGGTTCAGGTCGCCGATGGTGCGGGTGAGGTCGACCTGGGCGAGGTCGAGCTGGGTCGGGGTCGGCGTTTTCCTGGTGGCCCGGCCCTTCTTGACGCTGCCGCTCTTGGTAATGTGAGCCAGCACGTCGCGAATGTGGACCATGCCGCGCGGATCGTCGAGAGTCTCGGCATAGACCGGCATGCGGGAATGGCCGGACTGCTCGAACGTACCGAGCAGGTCGCCCAGCGTCGTGCCGATCTCGACGGCCTCGATGTCGGCACGCGGCACCATGACGTCCTCGACGCGCACTTCGCGCAGCCGCAGGATGTTGTTGAGCATGGCGCGCTCGCCGGGCGAGAAGGATTCGGCGTCGCTGGCCGTCTCGGCCAACGCGCCCGCGATTTCCTCGCGCAGGCTGGTCCCGTTACGCTGGCGAAAGAGGCCCAGCATGCGGTCGAACAGGGAAGGTCCGGCAGGCGACGGCTCGGTGGCGCTGCCGGTTACGGTACTCGGACTAGAGCCTTCTTCCGACGTATCGGAAGCCTTGATCGCACTGCCGGCGTCCGGGTGGGCGGCAGTTTCAGGTTTGTCGTTCATCGTGGTCCGGTCAATTGGCCTTTTGTAACTACGCGTAGGGATCGGGAATGGCAAGCCTTGCGAGAGCTGCCCTCTCGATGGCCTCCATGGCCTCGGCCTCGGCGTCGATCTCGTGATCGTGCCCGAGCAGATGCAGCAGGCCGTGGATCACGAGATGTGAGATATGGTTCTCCAGGGGCTTGTCTTCCAGTGCCGCCTCGCGGGCGACCGTCTCGGCGGCCAGCACCACATCGCCCAGCAAGGGCGGCAGCGGATCGCCGACCGAGAGCGGAAAAGCGGGAAAAGACAAGACGTTGGTGGGCTTGTCCTTGCCGCGCCATTCGGCGTTGAGGAACTGGATATGCGCGTCGTCGGAAAAAACGACGCTGAGTTCAGAATGACCGCGCGCGCCGGCCTCGGCAAGAGCGGCCCCGGCGGCGCGCTCGACCAGCCAGTTCAGCCTTGCCTCGTCCGGCCAGGCACCGGCCTCGACCGAAATATCGATATCGACCGCCGCTGGCGCGGCGCCCGCCGTATGCCTGTCCTCAGCCATGAAGCCGCATTCCGGATCAGTTCTCGACGCCCAGGCCGCGCGCGATCTTGGCGTCCCTGTCGTAGGCCTTGACGATTTCCGCCACCAGCGGATGGCGCACGACGTCGCCATCGGTGAACCGCACCGTCACCGCGCCAGGAACGCCGTCCAGGATCCTGAGGGCCTCGACAAGGCCCGATTTGGTGTTCGGCGGCAGGTCGATCTGGGTCGGGTCGCCGGTGACGATCATGCGCGAATTCTCGCCAAGGCGGGTGAGGAACATCTTCATCTGCATCGGCGTGGTGTTCTGCGCCTCGTCGAGGATGACGGCCGCGTGCGCCAGCGTGCGGCCGCGCATGAAGGCGAGCGGCGCGATCTCGATCACCTCGGCGGCGATCGCCCGCTCGACCTTGTCGGCAGGCATCATGTCGTAGAGAGCGTCGTAGAGCGGACGCAGGTAGGGGTCGACCTTTTCCTTCATGTCACCCGGCAGGAAGCCAAGGCGCTCGCCGGCCTCCACGGCAGGGCGCGACAGCACGATGCGTTCGACCATGCCACGCTCGAGCAGCATGGCGGCATGCGCCACCGCCAGATAGGTCTTGCCGGTGCCGGCCGGGCCGATGCCGAACACGAGTTCCGAGCGCTCAAGGGCACGCATATAGGCGTCCTGGTTGAGCGAGCGGGCATAGATCGTCTTCTTGCGCGTCGAGATCTGGGCGGCGGACACCTTGCCCTTGCGCTCCATAGTCGGCAGCGTCAGCTGGTCATCGGCAGCGATCGCCATCCGCACCGCGCCATCGACGTCGGACTGGCCGATGTCGACGCCCTTCTGCAGGATGCCATAGAGATTGTCCAAGGCGCGTCGCGCCTGCTCGGCCGCCGTCGAGGACCCCTTGATGGTCAGCTGGTTGCCGCGCGAGCGTATGTCGACACCGAGCTTCTGCTCGAGCCGGGCAAGATTTTCATCGAACTGACCGTAAAGGGCGCTGGCGAGCTTGTTGTTGTCGAAAGTCAGAACGATGTGCGCCATGTCGGAGGCCCCCGATGCCTGGGCCTGAGGCAGGTTCTTCACTTCCGCAGCGCTCAACCGTCTCTCCTCATCTGCCGAGGCCATCAGGCCGTTTCGGCGAACAGGCTGTTCGGGCCCGTTCCTGTGATTCGTACATCGATAATGTCACCGATTTCGCCGGCCTTTTCATCAACAATAACCGGCTGCAGCCACGGAGAACGGCCAACCTTCTGGCCGGGACGGCGGCCGGGCTTCTCGATCAGCGTGCTGATGGTGCGGCCGACAAGGCTGGTGATGAAATGCCGCTGCTGTTCGTTGATGAGCGCCTGCAGGCGCTGCAGCCGTTCATCCTTCACCGCTTCCGGCAGATGGCCCTCCATCTCGGCGCCCGGCGTGCCCGGACGCGGCGAGTATTTGAAGGTGAAGGCCGAGCCGTAGCCGACCTCCCGGACCAGATGCAGCGTCGCCTCGAAATCCGCCTCGGTCTCGCCGGGGAAGCCGACGATGAAGTCGCCGGACATGGCGATGTCGGCGCGCGCGGCGCGAATGCGATCGATCAGCGCCAGGTAGTCGCGCGCCGTGTGCCTTCGGTTCATCGCCTTGAGGATGCGGTCGGAGCCGGATTGCACGGGCAGGTGCAGATACGGCATCAGCGCCGGCAGGTCGCGGTGCGCCGATATCAGCTCGTCGTCCATGTCGCGCGGATGGCTGGTGGTGTAGCGCAGTCGCGCCAGGCCAGGGATTTCGGCCAGCCGGAACAACAGGCGGCCAAGCCCCCACTCCTCGCCATTCTCACCGACGCCATGCCAGGCGTTGACGTTCTGGCCAAGCAGCGTCACCTCGCGGACGCCGCCCTCGGCCAGACGCTCGGCCTCGGCGACGATCTGCGCCACCGGGCGGGAAACCTCGGAACCGCGTGTGTAGGGCACCACGCAGAAGGTGCAGAACTTGTCGCAGCCTTCCTGAACCGTCAGGAAGGCGGTGACGCCGCGCCTGGCGACCTCGGCGCGCCTGGGCTGCGGCAGGTGCTCGAACTTGTCCTCCACCGCATAGTCGGTCTCGACGATCTTCTCGCCACCGCGCGCCCGCGCCAGCACGTCGGGCAGCCGGTGATAGGTCTGCGGTCCGATGACGAGATCAACGGCGGGCGCCCGCCTGATGATCTCCACCCCTTCGGCCTGCGCCACGCAGCCGGCGACGCCGATCAGCATGTCACGGCCCTGGCCCGCGCGCTCGGCCTTCAGCTCGCGGATGCGGCCCAGTTCGGAATAGACCTTTTCGGCGGCCTTTTCCCGGATATGGCAGGTGTTGAGCAGGACGAGATCTGCCTCGTCGATGACATCCGTCGGCGCATAGCCATCCGCGGCCAACGCATCGGTCATGCGCTGTGAATCATAGACATTCATCTGGCAGCCATAGGTCTTGACGAAGACCTTCTTCGCCGCGCTGGCGGCCGCCGGCTGTCGCTCGGTCGCCGTACCTACGTCCTGGCTTTCAATCGTGTTCAGTTCCATCGCGCGGCTTCTAACGCCTTTCGATGACAAAAAACAGACGATTCTGCGCGGCAGGGCAGTGTCACCCAGCAGGCAGCCATCCAACGGATCCGGACTTCCGCGCTGCCTTTTTCGAGCGAGCCGCATTTGTGCGACGCCAGGCGATACCGCCTGGCTGTAAAAATCCTACCGGCTCGGGAGCGGGTCGGCGAGCGCGGCCTGCATCATGGCGCGCACGCGCTCCTCCATCACGCGGGCCGTCTCCTTGCGGTTCGAACCCCTGGCGAAGGCCACCGGCTCGCCGAAATGCACCTCGACGTCGATCGACCCTTCCGCCATCAGCACCTTGAGGTGCGGCATCAGATCCTCGTCGCCGATCCATGCGGCGATTGGCCGGTGCCGGCGACCGAGCGGGACGCCGTGCAGGCGGGTGTAGGCGATCGCCACGGGCTGGATGAAGACCTGCTCGGCCGCGCCTTCGGCGATCGTCATGGAAGCGGCGGCGAACAGCGTGCTCTTGAACGGCAGGACCATGTTACCGTCGCCGGTCGATCCTTCCGCGAACAGCACCATCGCATCGCCCTTGGCAAGGCGCCGGCCGATCTCGCTCGCCTGGTCGCCGGAGGTGCGCTTGCGCTCCCGCTCGATGAAGACGGTGCGCTGCAGCTTGGACAGCATGCCGATCAGCGGCCAGCCTTCCATGTCGGCACGGGCGATGAACTTCACGTCGGCAAAGGAGCCGAGCGCCATGATGTCCGTCCAGGAAATGTGGTTGGCGGCAACCAGCAGCGGTCGCTGGGTGGCCAGCGCACCCTTGACATGCACGCGCATGCCGAGCGCCCTGAGGACCATGCTGTGCCAGATCTTGAGGATGACAGTTTCCGGCCAGAGGCCCGTTTTCATCGACAGTATCTGCAGCGGCACAAGCACCAGCGAAGCGAGCACAACAAGGCACAGCGCCAGGAATATGCGGATTTTGCCGATCATTGCCCCACCCCGAGCCCGGCTACGACAGCGCGCGTCCGGCGGGACACGCAAGATCGGTGGCGGCATTTCGATTTCTGCGCATGATCCCGTGCTGACCTCCGGTGCGGAGCCATGCGCTAGCGAAGATCGCGGCGCATGACAAGCGCCCCCGTCGGACCATGTTCGGGCGACCTGTAGTAGTTGGGCCGCTTGCCGACCTCGCGGAAACCCAGGCCCCGATAAAGCGCTATGGCCGCCATATTGGTTTCGTCGACCTCGAGGAAGAGCGCTTCGGCACGCTGGGCATGCAGTTGGCGCAACACGGCGTCCATCAACCGCCAGCCCAATCCCTGGCGGCGATGAGCGCGCGCCACGGCCACGGTCAGGATCTCGCCCTCGCCCGCCGCCAGCCGCGCCAGGACGAAGCCGACCGGCGGCTTGGCGCCCTGCCCGGTTTCGCGCACGGCGTAGCCGAAGACAGTGTCCTGCGCGAGCAGCGCGGCAAATTCACCGTCGGTCCAAGGCCGCACGAAATCCTCGCGGTGCAGCACCGACACCGCCGGGCTGTCGGCGATGGTCAGCGGCTCGAGCGCATAATCGCGAGGGCGCTGGAGGAAGGGAATGCGCATCAGTATCTGGTGTCCTGTCCGGTCGTCGACCCCGCAAGCCGGGCCGCGCCAATGCGATCCGGGATCATCATATGATCCAAGATCATCACATGATCCGGGATCATGATTTGCGCCTCGGCAGGATGAAACCCGCCTGCGGCTTGGCGTCCGCGCCGCGCAGATAAAGCGGCCTCGGCCTTTCGCCTTCACCCTTGCCGGCCGCAAGCCGCGCATAGACACCTATGTCGGCGGTGGCCGCCCTTGGGCCGATGGCTAAATCGCCGCCCGCCGTGGCGGCGATGACATCCGCCGCCGTTCCGGCAAGCACCGGCGCGTGTTCGACCGCCTTCGAAACCGCATCCGCGAGCGTCATGACCGCTGGTCCGTAAGCATTCACTAACGCAGCATCGTAGAGCGCGGCGTGGATTTCCCCGCGCCCGGCGTCGAGCACGGCGAACAGTTCGCGCCCCGGATAGGCGGACGCGGCCTGCGCCGCCAGCCCTTCCAGCGTCGTCACGCCGATGGCTGGAATGCCGAGCGCCAGCGCCAGGCCGCGCGCCGTCGATACCCCGACGCGCAAGCCGGTGAACGAACCCGGGCCGATGGAGACCCCTATGGCGTCCAGGTCGCCATAGCCGATCTTGCCGGCTTTCAGCGCCTCGTCGATGACCGTCATCAGATGCTCGGCATGCCCCTTGCCCAGGTCGAGCACGGCGCGGCCGCGCTCGACGCCTACATCCGCGTCGTAGACGCAGGCGGCGCAGAGACTGGCGGCGCAGTCGATGGCGAGCAATTTCATCAGGCGGCCGGTTTCACGAGCAGGTTCGAATTCCCTCTGCCCGGCATGGGCGATCCCCGCAAGGGGATAATGCGCAAATCGTTAAGCGGCTTCCTTCCCGTCGATCGGGAGGGGCCGATCCGCATCATGCCACCGGCTCGATGCGGAGCATGTGATTGTCCCAGACATAATCTGGTTCCGAGCGGCGGGCGCCGTCAGGCCCGACGATTTCGCCGGCGCCTGTCGTCGCCTTGAAGCCCGCGCCGTCGGGCGCCAGCCCGCAGACCTCGACAAGGGACCTGCTCGAAACGATCCGGCCACTGGCCATATCGATCACCGCGAAGCTGTTGCCTTCCGGCGAAGACACGGCAACCGTTCCGGCCGCGGGATTTGCGGCGACGGAGCCGATATAGTTGCGGAACCCGGACAACACGTCCGCCGGCATGTCCAGCAATTGCAGTTCCTTGCCGCGCACGGCGCGGCCGACGAGGAGTGGCCGATCCGTGGCCGGTCCGCGATACTGGCAGCCGAACCAGATCGTTCCCTGCCGGTCGACATCCATGTGCCGGATCGAAAGCTGGTGCAGGGCGGCCGGCAATTCGTGCTTCTCGATCAGGTCGCCCGTGACGCGGTCGACCAGCACATAGGACGGCTTCATCGTCGCGATGTTGAGCTCGGCACGGCCGTAGTCCGGATGCGTCTCGATGCCGCCATTGGCGATGGCGAGCGTGCGGCCGTCGCCAAGCAGCAGGAGTTCGTGCGGGCCCATGCCGTAGGTCGGAAACTCGCCCACACGCTTGAACGCCGCACGCGCGTCGTAAACGCCTACGACGCCGGCTGCGGCCTCGAAATCGTTCTCGGTGGCGTAGAGCAGCGCACCATCGTTGGAAAACGCGCCATGGCCGAAGAAGTGCCGCCCCTCGATACTGGCGATGGTCAGCGGCTTCTCCCGTCCTGCGTGGTCAAAGATGACGGCGAAAGTTCCGGGTTGGCGGGCAAACACCACGGAGCGCCGCGAGACCGGATCGTAAACGACGTCATGGCCGCGATCCGGAAGATCGATCGTGTGCAGAACCCTGCCGTCCTCGGAAAGGATGGCCGCGCCATGGCCTCCCCCACGCCGCACGAAGGCCGTGGTGAAGACGGCGTCGGCGGCGAGCACACCGGCCCACGCCGCGGGCGTCATCGCGGCCGCGAAGCCCAATCCTGCCGCCTTCAGGAAAGCGCGGCGATCGATGAGCGGCGTCCTCACGATCAGTCCCCGTCGAGCGACGAGAAGCCGGCGGTGAGACCGAAGGCGGCCGTCACCTTGCTGCCGAACAGATCCGACAGGCTGGAGGTGATCTGCAGGAGACGATCGAGACCAGCGCGGCGCGCCGGGTCGGTCAGCACCTCCTCGATCGGTCCCGTCACCGCCCTGGCCGCAGCGGCACCGTTGGTAAACTGGATATGCGCCGTCTCGGCCATCCAGCGAGTATCCTCGGGCAAGGCCTCGCCAAGCCTGGAAGCCTGGAAAAGGGCATCCATGCCGGTGAGATTGCCGGCCAGAGAACGTGTGGTGTATTGCGAGCGCCAGAAGATGGCCTGCTTCGGCTTGTCGGCCTTCGCGTTTGCGCCAAGGAAGCCCTTCAGCCGCACGTCGCGGGTGATTTCGAGCCCCTCGATGAAGACGCCCAGCAACTGCGTCACCGCCTCGCCGCCATTGTGGTAGAGCGCGTTTTGCGGTCCCGGGTTCGCCCACAGCGCGGCAAAGCCGTCCGGCTTGTCCCACGCGGCGGAAACGTCGCCTGCTATGGCTTCGATATTGCCTGATATCGCCGCCCCATAGGCGCAGCGGTATGGATCGTCCTTGCCGGCCAGCGACTCGGCGCCGGAGCCATAGAGGACGAACTCGAGCGCTCCCAGGCCCTGCATGGCGACGCTCTTGCCGGCCAATTGCACCGGATCGGCAGCCGCGGCGTCCTTGTCGGACAGCGCCGCCTGCACCTGCTTCAGGCCAATGCCCTTGCGGTCCGGCCAGTACAGCATGCGCTCCAGCCGGTTGCCCTCGGTAATCGGGCCGAAACGGATGATTTCCACCGCCGACCAGGCGTCCACGGTGGCCAGGAATTCGGCGCGCGCCGCATCGAGAGCGCCCTGCGAAGGTGTCGCGCACAGCGTCTTGACCGCCTTGGTCAACGCACCGGCATGACCGTGCAGGCTGGCATAGGCCGGCCGCACGAAGCCGTCGATCGCGGGCTGGATCACGTCCGACGCCTTGACGGCCGCGACGGCGGGCGGCGCGAAAGCCAGGGCGCACAGCAGAGTGACGGCCGGAACGGCATATCTCGACATCACAGCGACTCCAGGAATTTGACCAGCGCCTCGCGCTCCGGGGCGCTGGCGGCGGCGAAGCGATCCCTGGCCTTCAGTCCCTCGCCGCCATGCCACAGGATCGCCTCCGTCAGGTTGCGCGCCCGACCATCGTGAAGAAAGAACGTATGGCCGTTGACGGTCTGCGTCAGGCCGATGCCCCATAGTGGCGGGGTGCGCCATTCGCTGCCGGTGGCGTCGCCCACCGCCTGCCCGTCGGCGAGCCCCTCGCCCATGTCGTGCAGCAGGAAATCGGAATAGGGCCAGATGAGCTGGAAGGCCTGCGCCTTGTTGGGCGCGTCGCGCCGTGTGACGAATTTCGGCGTGTGGCAAGCCGGGCAGCCGAGCTCGTAGAAAACCTTCTTGCCGGCCAGAACGTCCGGCTTGCCGATATCACGGCGCGCCGGCACGGCGAGGTTTTGCGAATAGAAGGTCACCAGATCCATGATCGGGGGCGGCGCCTCCACGTCGCCGAGGCGCGGCTGGACGCCGTTCGGCATGGCCAGGCAGTCCTTCTGGGCCTCGGTGCAATCGCCCCAATGCTTCGGCACTTCCGGTGTCGAAATGCCGATGTCGCCGGCGAAGGCGTCCGCCGCCTGCTGGCGGATCGAAGGCGTCTGCGCCTTCCAGCCGAAGCGGCCGAGCGTCAGCTCGCCGCTTATGGCGTCCCGCACGATGTTAGGCCTGCCCGAAATGCCGTCGCCGTCGCGATCGTCCGGATCGGCATGAGCCAGTATGTCGGCCGGATGGATCTGCTCGACCAGCCCGAGCCCGATCATCGGCGGCGTCACGCGCGGCGAAAGCGTGGTGCGGGGATCGAGCGGCCCGTAGCCGGGATCGGCCACCGAATAGCTCGACTTGCGCAGCGACACGACCGAGCCATCGCCGAGCGTTACCGGTTGCTCCTCGTAGGCGATGCTCATGCGGCCTTCGCCCCGAAGACCGGGAACGGCGAGTTCCTGGAGTTGCCCGCCATAGGTGGGATCGGGAAAGTTCAGCACCCGGCGATCGGCGAGCAAGGCCTTCTCCTCGGCGGTGCTCGCCTCGCGCGCCAGCCGCAGGAACATCGAGGTGCTGCCGGCGTCGCCCTGAGGCGGATGGCCCCGGCCGTCCTTCAGATGGCAATTCTGGCAGGCGCGCTCGTTGAACAGCGGGCCGAGCCCGTCCGAAGCCTGCGTCGAGGATGGCGACGACACCCAGATCTTGGTGAAGAAGCCATTGCCCAGCTTGAAGTTGCTCTCTTCCTCGAAGCTGATGTTGGCAGACGACTGCGAGAACGCATCCCGGTTCACCTGCTTGCGCGAGGTGCCGGCGCCGCCCTGCATCAACTCGAACTGCTCGGGCCTGGAAAAATCGGAGGTCGGCCGGGTGATGGCGTCGACGCGGGCCTGATCCTTTGCCGTGAGGTCGGCGCGGGAGGTGGCTAGGCCCGCGGGTTCGGTCGCGCCGGCCAGGGCGGGCACCGCCGCGACGGCGGCAAGGACCAAGCCATGTGCCCACGGCCCGCGCCGTGGGTTCGTCCTGTATGGCGGGCGGTCATTGCTGGCCCACCGCGTGCGGCGCAAGAAATCTACGATGCGCCGCATTCCGGCATGTCCTTACTCCGCCTCGTCCGCCGATGCGGCGTTGAGCTGGCCGTATTTCTCCTCGCCGATCGAGGCGAGCAGGTCGAGTTGCGTCTCGAGGAAGTCGATATGGCCTTCCTCGTCGGCCAGAAGATCCTCGAACAGCTTCATCGTCACGTAGTCGCCCGCCTCCTGGCAGATCTCGCGCGAGCGCTTGTAGGAGGTGCGCGCGTCATACTCGCCGGCAAGATCGGATTCGAGCACTTCCTTCACGTTCTGGCCGATGCGCAGCGGCGCGACGGACTGCAAATTGGGATGCCCTTCCAGGAAGATGATGCGCGCCACGAGCCGGTCGGCGTGCTGCATTTCCTCGATCGATTCCGCGCGCTCCTTCTTGGCGAGCTTGATGTATCCCCAGTCCTCCAGAAGGCGGTAGTGCAGCCAGTACTGGTTGACGGCGCCGAGTTCCAGGAAGAGCGCTTCGTTAAGCCGCTCGATGATCTGCTTTTCGCCTTTCATGGGTTCTGCTCCCGTATTGGACGCGCAGGCCTCTGACGCGATCCAGATGTGAAACGATGTCCGTGCCGCTCGCCTCCGAACGGGCATGGTAGTTTTCGGTGACCCGAATAATCGTTTCGACCACATTTGGGAAGCAGCCGCAACAGCGACCGCGCTTGCGCATGGCGTGATAGACCTTGGCCGGCACGATGAGCTGCCAGGGATCTTCATCCAGCAATCCGACGATCGTCTGTTCGATCTCCCTTTCGGTGATGATGTTGCAGTGGCAGATCAGCATTGCGTTGCTCGGGTTGGCTGACGGCGCCTCCGGCGCCGCGTGGCTTGGCGTGTCCGGATTACTGGAAAACCTTGTCCGGCGAATCGAGACTGTCGGAGCCTTCGAAGGCGATGGCGTCGAGCTTCAGCGCAGCGACTGCCCGCTCGATCGACTTGGTCTGGTCGAGCAGCGCATCGATGGCCGCCTGGACGGTGGCATTGCCTTCCGTGTTGCCCTCGGCGATCTGCTGGTCGTACGCCTCGCCGGCAAGCGCGCGCGCCTCGATCGCCTTCATCTTGTCGACGCTTGTGTCGAGCTTTGCGGAAAGCTCCGCGTCAAGGGCGGGATCCGCCGCCTTGACCAGGTCCGCGACCGAAGGGCCGGCGACCGTGCTGCCATCGAGCCGCTTATAGCTGGCATGGTAGGCATTGCGGATGCCAATCGCGTCGTAAAGATGCGAGATATAGGTGTTGTCGGAGAAGCAGTCGTGCTCCTCTTCCGGGTCGTGCAGCATCAGGCCGAGCTTCATGCGCTGGCCGGCAAGCTCGCCATAGGAGAGCGAGCCCATGCCGGTCAGGATCGCCGAGATGCCGGTCTTCGGCTCGCCGTCGAGGAGATGCTTGCGCGCCGCCCCGTCCTGCTTCCAGTTGTTCACCATTTCCTGCAGGTCGGAGACAAGCAGGTCGCTCGCCGACTTCAGATACTCGGCGCGACGGTCGCAATTGCCGCCCGTGCAATTGGAAAGATCGTAGTCGGTGTAGGGTCGCTCGCCCGCTCCGGGCCCGGTGCCGTGGAGATCCTGCCCCCACAGCAGGAACTCGATCGCATGGTAGCCGGTGGCCACGTTGGCCTCGATGCCGCCGGCCTCCTGCAGCGTGCCGGACAGGAATTCCGGCGAGAGCTTCGAGGCGTCGACCGTCTTGCCGTTGATCTCGATCGACTTGTTGGCGATCACGTTGGCCGTATAGAGCGCGTTCGTATCCGATTCCGTGCCGTAGCTCTTGGCGACGTAGTCGATCAGGCCCTCGTCCAGGGGCCACGCATTCACACGGCCCTCCCAGTCGTCGACGATGGCGTTGCCGAAACGATAGACCTCAGTCTGCTGGTAGGGAATGCGGGACGCCTTCCAGGCTTCGCGGGCGGCGGCGAGCGTTTCCGCCGACGGCTTGGCGATCAGCGCGTCGACGGCCTTGTCGAGCGCCTGGGCAGTGACGAGCGAATCCTCGTATTTCGCCAGCGCGATATCGGAATAGGTGCTCAGGACCGCCTTGGCATCGGTTTCGGCCTTGGCCGGCAGCACGAAGACCGCCGCCGTGAGAAGCGCCGTGGCGCCGATCGCCGCGAACCTGCCGCCATACCGCGTCGTAACCATAGCCTTCATGACTGTCGCCTCATCGGAAAATTTGAAAAACGGGGAGCCACCGCCACGGCGACGGGCATGCGTCGGCCAGTCGAGCCATCGGGCGGGAAAAAGGCCGCGACAGCGCGCGGCTCATGAAACAAGGACATCGAAATGCCTCCAATCGAAAGGGTTCAAGGCCCAGACATCAAAGGAATGCGCACTCGCGCGAACGTCCATAAAGCTTCGGCGCGCGTGGAAGTCAACGGGTCACGGAGAAAATATTCAATTGAAACAATACTTTAGAATTATTCTAAACTATCGCTGTCAAGTTTATCCTTCATCCTGACCCCAAGCCGTCGATCACGGCGCATTGACAAGACGCCTTCGCGGATGCGACCCGAACAGGCGCGCATGCGGTGGCGGAACGCGCCTGGCAATGCGACACCCTGTCCAAAGAGACAGCGCATGATCTTGTCCGAAAAGTCCGCGACTTTTCGGGCTCATGGTCCAGGGTCTAACGCGGGAGTTGAGCTGCGATGAAGAACGGTGTGGTCATTGTCGGTTCCGGTCATGCCGGCGTACAGGCCGCCGCCAGCCTGCGCGAGGACGGCTATGACGGGCCGGTGGTGCTGGTCGGCGACGAGGCCGACCTTCCCTACCACAAGCCGCCCTTGTCCAAGACCTTCATCAAGGACGCGGAAGCCAAGCCGCAGCCCTTGCGCGGCGAGGCCTTCTACACCGGCAACGCCATCGATTTCCGGCCGGGGACCCGCATCGAGCGCATCGACGCGGCGGGCCGGAGCCTCGACGTCGCGGGCGGCGCGCCCATTGCCTTTGACAAGCTGATCCTCGCCACCGGCTCGCGCCCTCGCCTCCTGCCGCTGCCGGGCGCCGACCTTGCCGGCGTGGTGTCGCTGCGCTCGCTCGGCGATGCGCGCACGATCCGCGACCTCAGCGCGCGCAGCGACCAGGTGGTGATCCTCGGTGGCGGCTTCATCGGCCTCGAGATCGCGGCGACGCTGCGGGCCGCCGGCCGCGAGGTGACGGTCGTCGAGGCGGTCGACAGGCTGCTCGGGCGCGCGGTGGCGCCGGTCATCGCCGCCCATGTGCGCCAGCGCCTGGAGGCGACCGGCGTGCGCATCCTCACCGGCACCACGGTCGCCCGGCTGGAAGGCGAGAACGGCCATGTCGTGGCCGCAGTCACATCCTCCGGCGAAAGGCTGCCGGCCGGCATGGTGATCGTCGGCATCGGCGTGGTGCCCAATGTCGAGTTGGCGCAGGGCGCCGGCATCGCCATCGCCAATGGAATCCGCGTCGACGCCCAGATGCGCACCTCCCTGCCCGACATCCTGGCGATCGGCGACGCCGCCTCGTACCGTCACTGGTTCACCGGCAACGATGTGCGGCTGGAATCGGTGCAGAACGCAACCGACCAGGCACGCCTCGCCGCCCGCACCATCACCGGCCACGAAGACGCCTATTCGGCCGTGCCCTGGTTCTGGTCTGACATCGGCGACATGAAGCTGCAGATGGTGGGGCTCACCGCCGGCGGCGACAGCCATGTGGTGGCGGGCGACCTGGCCGAGAACAAGTTCTCGATCTATCACTATGCCGGAGACCGGCTGCTCGGCATCGAATCGGTGAACCACGCCGGCCATCACATGCTCGGCCGCAAGATGCTCGGCGCCGGCTTTTCGCCGACGCCGCAGGCCGTGCAGGCCGGACCGGATGGGCTGAAGGCGGCGCTTGCCGCCTTCCAGGAAAAGGCGAACGCGTAGAACAGCGGCCGATTGGGGCGTTACATCCGTTTCCCGAAACGGGTGCGGCGGCCCGGGCTTTCGATCAGGGCCCGCCAACGCCAGCGGCGCCGTGTGCTTGCTGAACCGCGACACGCGATCCGCCACCCTTCGGCGGAGGATTTCATCAAACCAGACCCGAAGCCGGCCAGGGCGATGCCTGGCAGGCATGTGCAGCGGCCACGCGATCGAACGCCATCCGGAATGCCACGCTGAAAGATCGGCATTGCCAACCGCGCTGATCTGCGATAGTCGTCATTTCAATACTTTTAGGATTGTTGAAATATGGATGACCATCAAGCGCTGGCGGCCTTCGGCGCGCTCTCGCAGGAGACGCGGCTGCGCATTCTGCGCATGCTGGTTGTCGCCGGCCCCGGGGGGCTTGCGGCAGGAACGATCGCCGAGAGGGCCGAGGTGTCCGCGTCCAATGTCTCGTTCCATCTCAAGGAACTTGAGCGCGCGGGCCTGGCCAGCGCCAGGCGGGATGCCCGCTCGATCATCTACAGCGCCGCTTATGACGCTCTGAGCGACCTGATCCGCTTCCTCCTGGAGGATTGCTGCGCCGGCCACCCCGAGGTCTGCGCGCCCATTGTCACCGCCGCCGCCTGCTGCGCGCCGGCCAGGGATACCGCTCGATGACCGGTCGCGCCTACAATGTGTTGTTCCTGTGCACGGGCAACTCCGCCCGATCGATCCTCGCCGAGAGCATCCTGAAAAAGGATGGCGCCGGTCGCTTCAATGCGTTCTCGGCCGGCAGCCAGCCGAAAGGCAGCGTCCATCCCTTCGCCCTGAAGGTGCTCGAGGCGATGAACTATCCGACCGACGGCTTCCGTTCCAAGAGCTGGGACGAGTTCGCCGCGCTGGGCGCGCCGGAGATGGATTTCGTTTTCACGGTCTGCGACAGCGCCGCCGGCGAGGCTTGCCCGATCTGGCCCGGCAATCCGATGACGGCGCACTGGGGCATTGAGGACCCGGCCGCGGTCGAGGGCAGCGATATCGAGAGGGAACGCGCTTTCTCCACGGCCGCCCGTTACATGCGCAATCGCATTCACGCTTTCCTCAATCTGCCTCTCGCGACCATCGACCGGCTGGCCATGCAGCGACATCTCAGGCGCATAGGCACGGGCGAAGGCGTCGCGCGGCTGACATTGGAGGTCATCGACGGTTCCGATGCCGAATTTCAAGCCGCGCTCGTCGCGGCCGATCTGCCGATCGACGACCTCCTTGAGCCTTGGCGCAGCTTCTTCAGCCTGTCGCGTGGCGGCACCAGGGTGGCGTTCGGAGGTTTCGAACTGCTCGGCGACAATGCCCTGCTGCGATCCATCGTGGTGCTTCCGGCCTACCGCGGGCGCGGCATCGGCGAGATGGCGACGGAGGCGCTGCTGGAGCGCGCGCGGCTCGACGGCGCGCGCCGTGCCTATCTGTTGACGACGACAGCCGCGCCATTCTTCGAGGAACTCGGCTTCACAAGGATCGAGCGCGCCGAAATGCCGGAGGCCATGCTGGCCACCAGGCAGGCTTCGGCGCTCTGCCCGCAATCGGCGGCGGTGTTCGAAAAGGCGCTAGGAGCCTGAGCATGACGACCTTCGAACGTTACCTGACCCTGTGGGTCGGCCTGTGCATCGTCGCCGGCGTGCTTCTCGGCCATTCGTTGCCCGGCATGTTCCATTTCGTCGCCTCGGCCGAAATTGCAAAGGTCAACCTGCCGATGGCGTTGCTGATCTGGCTGATGGTCGTGCCCATGCTGCTGAAGATCGATTTCGCCGCGCTGGGCGAGGTCGGCCGCCATTGGCGCGGCATCGGGGTGACCCTGTTCATCAACTGGGCGGTCAAGCCCTTCTCAATGGCATTGCTCGGCTGGCTTTTCATCGGCTGGCTGTTTCGCGCCCATCTGCCGGCGGAACAGATCGATTCCTACGTCGCGGGGCTGATCATCCTGGCGGCCGCTCCCTGCACGGCAATGGTTTTCGTCTGGTCGAACCTGACCCGGGGCGAACCGCATTTCACGCTTTCGCAGGTCGCCTTGAACGACGCCATCATGGTCATTGCCTTCGCGCCGATCGTCGGCCTGCTGCTGGGCCTGTCGGCCATCGTCGTGCCCTGGGGCACGCTGGTGCTTTCCGTTCTGCTCTATATCGTCCTCCCGGTTATCGCGGCCCAGTTCGTTCGCCGACGCCTGCTGGCGCACGGCGGCGAGGCGTCGCTCGATCGAGTGCTTGCGGCCCTGCAGCCGTTGTCACTGGTGGCACTGCTGGTGACGCTGGTGCTGCTGTTCGGTTTCCAGGGCGAGCAGATCGTCGCGCAGCCGCTTGTCATCGCGCTGCTGGCGGTGCCGATCCTGCTCCAGGTCTATTTCAACGCGGGGCTCGCCTACCTGCTCAACCGCATCAGCGGCGAACGGCATTGCGTCGCGGGGCCATCGGCGCTGATCGGCGCATCCAACTTCTTCGAACTGGCCGTCGCCGCCGCCATCAGCCTGTTCGGCTTCCATTCGGGAGCCGCCCTCGCCACGGTGGTTGGCGTGCTGGTCGAAGTTCCGGTCATGCTGTCGGTCGTCTGGATCGTGAACCGTTCCAAGGGATGGTACGAACGCGGACCGGCGGTCGCCGCAATCAGGGAAGCTGAAAGGACTGCATGATGGACGTCACCATCTATCACAACTCGGCCTGCGGAACCTCCCGCAACACCCTGGCACTGATCCGCAACGCTGGGATCGAGCCGACCGTGATCGAATACCTGAAAACGCCGCCGACGCGCGCCGTCCTCCAGGACCTGATCACCAAGGCCGGCCTTACGGTGCGGGAGGCGATCAGGCAGAAGGGCACGCCCTATGCCGAGCTCGGTCTCGACGACCCGACGCTGAGCGATGACGACCTGCTCGACGCGATGCTTGAGCATCCGATCCTGATCAACCGTCCCTTCGTGGTGACGCCGTGGGGCGTGCGCCTCAGCCGCCCATCCGAGGTCGTTCTCGACATTTTCCCCCTGCCCCAGAAAGGACCGTTCGCAAAGGAGGACGGTGAACAGCTTATTGATGCCAAAGGAAATCGAATTGCCTGACCTGCCCAACGTCGTCGAGGGAGCGCTTCGGCTTCCCGACACTGCCCGTCTCGCCGCGTCCTTCTCCGCGCACAAGCCACGCATCCTGCTCCTCTACGGCTCGCTCCGCGAGCGCTCATACAGCCGTTTCCTGACCCAGGAAGCCGCCCGCCTGCTCGACCGCTTTGGCGCCGAGACCCGCATTTTCGACCCGACGGGGCTGCCCTTGCCTGACGGCGCCCCGTCTGATTATCCAAAGGTGCGGGAACTGCGCGAGCTGTCGCTCTGGTCCGAAGGCCAGGTCTGGACCAGCCCTGAGCGGCATGGCGCGATGAGCGGCGTCATGAAATCGCAGATCGACTGGATCCCGCTCGCCGTCGGCGCCATCCGGCCAACGCAGGGACGAACGCTGGCGGTCATGCAGGTATCGGGCGGATCGCAGTCCTTCAACGCCGTCAACCAGATGCGGGTCCTGGGCCGCTGGATGCGAATGATAACCATCCCCAATCAGTCCAGCGTCGCGAAGGCCTACCAGGAATTCGACGAGGCCGGCCGCATGAAGCCGTCATCGTATTACGACCGCGTGGTCGACGTCATGGAAGAGCTGATGAAGTTCACCTTGCTCACACGGGACGTGTCCGGTTATCTCACCGACCGCTACAGCGAACGCAAGGAAGAGGCGGACAAGCTGGAAGCGCGCACCAAGCTGAGGGCGATCTAGACCCAAAGCGCCTGCGCTTTGATCGGATCGCAGTGCCGGAAAGACGGAACATGGCCCTTCCCATCGATCAGCGTCGAGCGGTCATCATCTGGGCGCTCGGCCTGACGCAGATCGTCGGCTACGGAACGCTCTACTACAGCTTCAGCATTCTGGCGCCCGAGATGGCCAGGGATTTCGGCTGGTCACCGGAATGGGTCTTCGGCGTGTTCTCCGCATCACTTCTCTTCAGCGGTCTCGTCGCCCCCGCGGTCGGCCGCCGGATGGACCGACATGGCGCCGCGCGCGTCATGTCGATCGGCTCTCTGGCCGCCGCCCTGGCCCTTTTGCTATGTGCCTTGGCGCCCGAGCGGATCACTTTCGTCGCAGCCGTGGTCGCGATGGAGGTCGCATCCGCCCTGGTGCTCTACAACGCGGCCTTCGCGCTGCTGGTGCAGATAACCCCGCAAGCAGCGCAACGAAGCATCACCCACCTCACCTTGATCGCGGGCTTTTCCTCGACACTGTTCTGGCCCATCACCTCCGAACTCCACAGGCATCTGGCATGGCGGGACGTCTACTTCGTCTTCGCCGCCTGCAATGTGCTGGTCTGCATGCCCATACACTGGTGGCTGGCCACGATCATGAAGGCGAACACGGCGCGGCAGTTGCTCGCCGGAACACGTCCCTCGCTCACCGTCATCGGCAGCATTTCGGGCAATGACCGCCCGAGAGCCTTCATCCTGATGGTCACCGGGTTTGCCTTGCAGGGGTTTGTGCTCTCCGCCCTGCTGATCCATATGGTGCCGCTTCTGACGGCCGTTGGCATGGGCGCGAGCGCCGTGATGGTCGGCACGATATTCGGGCCCTCCCAGGTCTTCAGCCGCCTCATCAACATGCTGTTCGGCAAGAGGCTGTCCAACCTTACGCTCGCCGTGATCTCCGCCGGCTTTCTGGTCGCGGGCGTGGCAACGTTGCTGGCGACAGCGCCCAGGATTTCCGGCGGCATCGCCTTCGCCATATTGTTCGGGCTCGGCTCGGGCATCGCGAGCATCGTACAGGGTTCGCTCCCGCTCGCCCTGTTCGGCTCGGACGGCTATGGGGCGTTGCTCGGACGCGTGTCCGCCATTCGGCTCGTCGTATCGGCGCTGGCGCCGTTCGTACTATCGTTCCTGATGGCGAACATGGGCACGTCATCGGCACTCTGGGTGGTGATCGTGCTGGGTATCGGCGCAGTGGCGGCATTCGCCGGAATCGGACTGGGCCGTCGTTCCCCGGAACTGGTGCCCGAAGCCTGAGGTTCGGGGCCCTGGCGCGCTCCTCCCCACTTCGCGGGGAGGAGACAAGGCGTAATAGACGATGCGAACTCCCGGATCAGGCGCCGCGCGCTTCCTTGATCGAGCTTTCCAGAATGTCGAGCGCTTCGGTCATGACGCCATCCTGGATGGTGATCGGCGCCAGGAAGCGGATGACGTTGGAGTAGACGCCGCAGGTCAACAGGATCAGCCCCTTGTCGAGCGCCTTCAGCCGCACGGCATTGGCGAACTCGGCCGAAGGCAGGCCCTTCTTGACGTCGTTGAACTCGACGGCGTTCATGAAGCCCGGCCCGCGGATGTCGACGATCTCGGGCGTCTCGTCGCGGATGGCCTCCAGCCGCTGCTTCAGCCTGGCGCCAAGGGTGTTGGCGCGGTCGCACAGCTTTTCCTCCTCGATCACGTCGAGCACGGCATGCGCCGCCGCGACGCCGATCGGGCTGCCGCCATAGGTGCCGCCGAGGCCGCCGGGGCCGGGCGCGTCCATGATCTCGGCGCGACCGGTGACCGCCGACAGCGGGAAGCCGCCGGCAAGGCTCTTGGCCATGGTGGTGATGTCGGGCGCCACCTCATGGTGGTCCATGGCGAACATCTTGCCAGTACGGGCAAAGCCGGTCTGCACTTCGTCGGCGATCAGCAGGATGCCGTGCTGGTCGCAGATCCTGCGCAGCGCCGACATGAATTCGCGCGGCGCTTCGTAGAAGCCGCCTTCGCCCTGCACGGGCTCGACGATGATGGCGGCGACACGCCCCGGATCGACATCGGCCTTGAACAGCTTGTCGAGCGCCGCGAGCGAGTCGGCGACCGACACGCCATGCAGCGGGACCGGGAACGGCGCGTGGAAGACGTCGGCCGGCATGGCGCCGAAGCCGACCTTGTAGGGCACCACCTTGCCGGTCAGCGCCATGCCCATGAAGGTGCGGCCGTGGAAGCCGCCGGCGAAGGCGATGACGGCCTGGCGGCCGGTGGCGTTGCGCGCGATCTTGATGGCGTTCTCGACCGCCTCGGCGCCGGTGGTGACGAAGATCGTCTTCTTGTCGAACTTGCCGGGCAACATGCCGTTGAGGCGCTCGGCAAGGTGCACGTAGCTCTCATAGGGCACGACCTGATGGCAGGTGTGCGTGAAGCGGTCGAGTTGCGCCTTGACCGCCTCGATCACCTTCGGATGGCGATGGCCGGTGTTGACCACGGCGATGCCGGACGAGAAATCGATGTAGCGGCGCCCCTCGACATCCCAGATCTCCGAATTTTCCGCGCGCTCGGCATAGACTTGCGTGGTCATGCCCACGCCGCGCGAGATCGACTGGTTCTTGCGTTCGGCAATCGCTGAATTCTTCATGGTCTCCCTCATCGGGCCCGCGCCCGTCTGGTTCGATGCTGCCAGCCTGTCTTCTGGCCTTATTTCACGTTTTCCTCAAGTCGGCAGCGAGAGGCGGCGATTGGGCCTGGCCTCCCGGTGTGCCGCTCGATACGCATACGAGGGAGGTTCCCTTTTCCCTGCGATCGATTATCCTCGCTATATCCGAGCGGTATCGCCGTCCGCGTGCGGCCCGCGGCTGAGGGGAACCATGAGCAGGAACGCGAAACCGTCCGTCTCGCCGCCATCAGTCAAAGCTTCAAGCCATTTGTCCTTCCAGGCCTTCGCGGCGCTGTTCTGCTGCGCGGCGGCGCTGGCCGCCTGCCAGAAGGAGCAGACCGCCTCTGTCCGTAAACTGCCGGTCATGGTGCGCACCGAAACCGTGGCCCTGGCGGACTATGCGCCGAGGACCTCGCTGACCGGCGTGATCGCGGCGCGCACGCTCAACAACCTGTCTTTCCGCGTCGGCGGTCGCGTCGCCGAACGGCTCGTCGATGTCGGCCAGCATGTCGACCAGGGCACCGTGCTGGCGCGGATCGATCCGCAGGAGCAGGAATCCGACCTGCGTTCCGCGCAGGCCGATCTCGACGCCGCGCAGGCGCAGCTGACGCAGGCGGCCGCGGCGTTCCAACGGCAAAAGACGCTGCTTTCCCAGGGCTTCACCACGCGGCGCGACTATGACGCGGCCGACCAGGCGCTGAAGGTGTCGCAGGGCAGCGTGGACGCCGCGCAAAGCGCGCTAGCCAATGCCAAGGAAAACCTCTCCTTCACCGAACTCAAGGCAGGCGCCGCTGGCGTTATCACCGCCCGCCAGGTAGAGGCCGGCCAGGTGGTGCAGGCGGCGCAGACCGTCTTCACCGTCGCCGAGGACGGCGACCGGGACGCGGTGTTCAACGTGCACGAGACGCTCGTTGCCCGGACGCCCTCGGCGCCGGCGGTGACGATCACGCTGCTGTCGGACCCGCAGGTCACGGCGACGGGCCAGGTGCGCGAGATATCGCCTGCGGTCGACCCGGCCTCGGGATCGATCCGCGTCAAGGTGGCGATCCCCGACACACCCGCCGGCCTGCCGCTTGGCGCCGCCGTGATCGGCACCATCAGCGCCAAGCCGACGCAGGCGATCCTTCTGCCCTGGCAGGCACTGACGTCCAGCGCCGGCAAGCCGGCTGTCTGGGTGGTCGATCCCTCGACCAAGGCGGTGGCCACCACGCCGGTCGGCGTGCTGGCATTCGATTCCGGCGTCGTCGTCATCGACAAGGGGCTGGAGGCGGGCCAGAACGTCGTCACCGCGGGCGGACAGTTGCTCAGCCCGGGACAGACGGTCGAGATCGCGGGAGCTGGCCAATGATCCCGCATCGCATTTCCGCCATCCTGCTGCTGGCGGCGCTCGCCGCCTGCTCGCAATCGGACGAGAAGGCACCGGAGATCGTTCGGCCGGTCCTGTCGGTGGTCGTCGAGCCGAGGACAACGCAGAGTTTCGGTTTCGCCGGCTCGATCGCGCCGCAATTCAGCGCCGACCTCGCCTTCCGCCTGCTCGGCCGCGTCGTCTCGCGCGACGTCAAGGTCGGCGACATCGTGACCAAGGGAACGACGATCGCGGCGCTCGACCCGACGGCGCTGGAGCTTGCACTGCAAGCGGCAAGGGCTGAACTGTCCAACGCCCAGGCGCAATTCGCCAACGCCGCCGCGAGCGAAGAGCGCCAGCGCGCCCTGCTTGCTTCCGCCAACACCTCGCAGGCCGTGTTCGATGCCGCACAGCAGGCCCGGCAATCGGCGGCGGCCGGCGTCGAGCGCGCCAATGCCGCGCTTGCCAAATCCCAGGAACAGCTCGGCTATACCAGGCTGTTCTCCGACTTCGACGGCGTGGTCACGGCCGTCGGCGCCGAAGTCGGCCAGACGGTTTCGCCGGGTCAGACGGTCGTCACCGTGGCGCGCACGGATCCGCGCGAGGCGGTGGTCGACATTCCCGACCAGCTGACCGGCGATCTCGCGGTCGGGGCGCCGTTCGAGGTCGTGCTGCAGTCGCTGCCGTCGATCAGGACGGAAGCCAAGCTGCGCGAGATCGCGCCGCAGGCGGAGGGCTCGACGCGAACCCGCCGCGTGCGCCTGACGCTGGTCGACCCGCCAGTGGCGTTCCGCCTCGGCTCGACGATCACCGCGACCCGTGCCACCAACGTCGCGCCGACGATCGAGCTGCCCAACTCGGCGCTGCTCGAAAAGGACGGCGCGCAGAAGGTGTGGGTCGTCGACCCCAAGACCTCCAGCGTCAGCACGCGAGAGATCAAGATCGCCGCCAGGAACGGCGGCACCTTCACCGTGGAATCGGGGCTCGACGCCGGCATGCGCGTCGTCACCGCCGGCGTCCACAGCCTGAGCGAAGGCCAGAAGGTCAGGGTGCCCGAGGGAGGGGCCTCATGAAAGGCTTCAATCTCTCCGACTGGGCGCTCAGCCATCGTTCGCTGGTCTGGTATTTCATGCTGGTCTTCATGGTGGCCGGCGTCTTCTCCTACCTCAATCTCGGACGCGAGGAGGATCCGGCCTTCACCATCAAGACGATGGTGATCCAGGCCAACTGGCCCGGCGCCTCGGTGAACGAGACCGTGCGCCAGGTGACCGACCGCATCGAGAAGAAGCTCGAGGAACTCGACAGCCTCGACTACACCAAGTCCGTCACCACCGCCGGCAAGACCGTCATCTTCGTCAACCTGAAGCCGACCACCAGGGCGCGCGACGTCGTGCCGACCTGGCTGCAGGTGCGCAACATGGTCAACGACATCTGGCCGCAGTTTCCGCAAGGCGTGCAGGGACCGTTCTTCAACGACCGCTTCGGCGATGTCTACGGCAACATCTACGCCTTCACGTCGGATGGGCTGACGCCCCGGCAATTGCGCGATTATGTCGAGGATGTTCGAACCCGCATCCTGACGGTGCCGAACGCCGGCAAAGTCGACCTCGTCGGCGCCCAGGACGAGGCGATCTACCTCGAATTCTCGACGCGGCAGATCGCGGCGCTCGGCCTCAACCAGCAGGCCATCCTGGCCAGCCTGCAGGCGCAGAACGCCATCACGCCGTCTGGTGTCATCCAGTCCGGACCCGAGCGCATCAGCGTGCGCGTCGGAGGTCAGTTCACCTCCGAGGAAAGCCTGCGCGCCATCAACCTGCGCGTCAACGACCGCTTCTTCCGGCTGAGCGACGTGGCGACGATCACGCGGGGCTATGTCGACCCGCCGACGGCGCTGTTCCGCTTCAACGGCCAGGATGCGATCGGTCTCGCCATCGGCATGAAGCCGAACGCCAATCTGCTCGAATTCGGCACGGCGCTGCACAAGGAGATGGACAGGGTGCTGGCCGACCTGCCGGTGGGCGTCGGCGTGCACCTGGTGGCGGACCAGCCGGTCATCGTCAGGGACGCGGTGTCCGGCTTCACGCGTGCGCTGTTCGAGGCGGTCGCCATCGTGCTGGCGGTCTCCTTTATCAGCCTCGGCCTGCGCGCGGGCTTCGTCGTGGCATTGTCGATCCCGCTGGTGCTCGCCATCACCTTCGTGGTCATGGCCTATCTCGGCATCTCGTTGCAGCGCATTTCGCTTGGCGCGCTGATCATCGCGCTCGGCCTGCTGGTCGACGACGCCATGATCGCGGTCGAGATGATGGTCGCGCGGCTGGAGGTGGGCGACAGCCTGCGGAAGGCCGCGACCTATGTCTACACCTCCACCGCCTTCCCGATGCTGACGGGCACGCTGGTGACGGTGGCCGGCTTCATCCCGATCGGCCTCAATTCCAGTGCCGCCGGCGAGTACACTTTCACGCTGTTCGTCGTCATCGCCGTGTCGCTGCTGGTGTCCTGGATCGTGGCGGTGCTGTTCGCGCCCCTTCTCGGCGTGACCATCCTGCCGGCAGCGATGAAGACCAAGCACCATGACCAGCCCGGGCGCTTCACCATGCTGTTCCGGCGCGTGCTGGTCTTCTCGGTGCGCCGGCATTGGCTGACCATCATCGCCACCGTAATCCTCTTCGCCGCCTCGATCGCCGGCTTCGGGCTGGTGCAGCAGCAGTTCTTCCCGCCATCCGACAGGCCGGAGCTGATCGTCGACTGGAACCTGCCGCAGAATTCATCGATCGCCGAGACGCGCGACCAGATGGAGCGTTTCGAGCAGCGCGCGCTGGCCGGCAATCCCGACATCGATCACTTCTCGTCCTATATCGGCCAGGGCGCCGTGCGCTTCGTGCTTGCCTATGACGTGCAGCCGGCGAACCCCTATTTCGGACAGACGGTCATCGTCACCAAGAGCATCGAGGCCCGCAACCGGGTGAAGCCGGCGCTGGAGAAGCTGCTGCGCGAGGAGTTCGTCGGCACCGACGCCTTCGTCAAGCTGCTCGAACTCGGCCCACCGGTCGGCCGGCCGGTGCAGTATCGCGTCAGCGGACCTGACATCCAGACGGTGCGCGAGCTGGCGCAGCAGTTCGCCGGCCTCATTTCGGCCAACCCGAAGCTTGCCGCCCCCACATTCGACTGGAACGAGCCGCAGCGCGTGCTGAGAGTCGACGTGCTGCAGGACAAGGCGCGCCAGCTCGGCATCACCTCCTCCGACATCGCCAGTGCGCTCAACAGCACCGTTGGCGGCACCACCATCACCCAGGTGCGCGACGCCACCTACCTGATCAACGTCGTGGCCCGCTCGCGCGAGGCCGAGCGCGGCTCGATCGAGACGCTGCAGAACATGCAGCTTCCGACCGGAAACGGCGAGGCGATCCCGCTCGCCGCGGTGGCCAACTTCCGTTACGAGCTGGAGCAGCCGACGGTGTGGCGGCGCGACCGCATCCCGACCATCACCGTGCGCGCCGGGCTGGTCGGCGACGCGCTTCCGGCCACCGTCGTGAACGAGCTGAAACCATCGGTCGAGGCCTTCATCGCCAAGCTGCCGCCAGGCTATGCGATCGCCACCGCCGGTTCGGTCGAGGAAAGCGCCAACAGCCAGGGACCGATCGCGGCCGTGGTGCCGCTGATGCTGTTCATCATGGCGACCATCCTGATGGTACAGTTGCAGAGCTTCCAGCGCCTGTTCCTGGTCGTCGCCGTGGCGCCGCTCGGACTGATCGGCGTGGTGGCGGCACTGGTGCCGAGCGGCGCGCCGCTCGGCTTCGTGGCCATCCTCGGCGTGCTGGCGCTGATCGGCATCCTGATCCGCAACTCGGTGATCCTAATCGTGCAGATCGAGGACCTCGTGGCGGAGGGCAAGGATCGCTGGGCGGCCGTGATCGAGGCGACCGAGCACCGCATGCGGCCGATCGCGCTGACGGCGGCCGCCGCCAGCCTCGCGCTGATCCCGATCGCGCGCGAGGTGTTCTGGGGACCGATGGCCTATTCCATGATGGGCGGCATCATCGCCGGCACGGCGATCACGCTGCTCTTCCTGCCCGCGCTCTATGTGACGTGGTTCAGGATCAAGGAGCCCAGGCAGGGTGCGGAAGACCAGGGCGGTCACGGCGAAGCGGCATTGGAAGGCGGCGCGGCCTGAGGGCGCGCCGCTCATCGAGAGTGGAAATCGGCAGGATGCGACGAGCTACGCCCTCACAAACCCCTCGCTCGCCTTGAGCAGGTTGCGGGTATAGTCCTTCGTCACCTTGCGTTCGACTAGGTCGCTCGCGGCAAGGTTCTCCACCGCCTCGCCATTCTGCATCACCATCAACCGCTCGCACATATGGGTGATGACGGCGAGGTCGTGGCTGACCATCAGGAAGGTGAGCTTGCGGCGGCGCCGCACCTCCTCCAGCAGGTTCAGCACCTCGGCCTGCACGGAGGCATCGAGCGCCGATGTCGGCTCGTCGAGCAGAAGGATGGAAGGTTCGAGGATGAGCGCGCGCGCAATCGCCACGCGCTGGCGCTGGCCGCCGGAGAGCTGGTGCGCGTAGCGGAAGCGGAAGCCGTTGCCGAGACCGACCTCGTCGAGCGCGCGCTGGATGCGCCGCTCGCCGTCGGCGACACCGTGGATGGCCAGCGGTTCCTGCAACAGGCGGTCGACGGTCTGGCGCGGGTGCAGCGACCCGTACGGGTCCTGGAAGACCATCTGCACCTGGCGGTAGAAGGCCTTGTCGCGGCCGCGGCCCAATGTCCGGCCATCAACGGCGATGCCGCCGGAGGTGACCGGAGCGAGGCCTGCGATCGCCCTCAGCAGCGTCGACTTGCCGGAGCCGGACTCCCCGACCAGGCCGAAGGATTCACCCGGCTGCACCTCGAGGCTGACGCCCTTCAGGGCGCGGAAGCGGTCGAAAACCACCTCAAGACGGTCTATCGCGAGCGCCGCCGTCATGCCGCCCACTCCGGTTTGCGGTCGAGCACCGGCAGCGGATGGCGGTCGGCGTCGATCCTGGGCATGCAGTCGAGCAGGCCGAGCGTGTAGGGATGCTGGGCGTTGCGAAGCTCGGATGCCTTGATCTGCTCGACCACCTTGCCGGCATACATGACGATGACCCGGTCGCAGAAGGACGAGACGAGCCGCAGGTCGTGCGAGATGAAGATCAGGCCCATGCCGCGCTCGGCGACGAGCTTGTCGAGGATCTTGAGCACGTCGAGCTGCACGGTCACGTCAAGCGCCGAGGTCGGCTCGTCGGCGATCATCAGCTCCGGACCGGCGATCAGCATCATGGCGATCATGGCGCGCTGGCCCATGCCGCCAGAAACCTCGTGCGGGTGCAGGTCGAAGACGCGCGCCGGGTCGCGGATCTGCACCGCCTCCAGCATGGCGAGAGCCCGCTCTCGCGCCTCCGCCTTGGAGACCCTTTCATGCGCGCGCAGCGTCTCGACGATCTGGCGGCCGATGCTCATCACCGGATCGAGCGAATATTTCGGATCCTGCAGGATCATCGCGATGCGGTTGCCGCGCAGCGCCCGGCGCTCGCGCGGCGATGCCGCCATGAGATCGATCCCGTCGAAGGCGAGTTTTTTGGCCGAGACCTGCGCCTGCGGCGGCGTCAACCCCATGATCGCGCGGCCGGTCTGCGACTTGCCAGAGCCGCTCTCGCCGACGATGCCCAGCCGCTCGCGGCCGAGCTGGAAGGAAACCCCGCGCACGGCCTCGATCACGCCGGTGCGCGTCGGATAGGTGACGCGCAGATCCTCGACATCCAGGAGCGTGCTCATTGATCACCGCTCATTGATCACCACTCCGGGGATCGAGCGCGTCGCGCAGGCCGTCGCCCAACAGGTTGAAGCCGAGGCTGACGATGAGGATGGCGCCACCCGGGGCGCCCGCCACCCACCACTGGTCGAGGATGAAACGGCGGCCCGACGCGATCATCGCGCCCCATTCAGGCAGAGGCGGCTGCGCGCCGAGGCCGAGGAAGCCGAGGCCGGCGGCGGTCAGGATGATGCCCGCCATGTCGAGCGTGACCCGGATGATCAGCGAGGAGATGCAGAGCGGCATGATGTGGCGCAAGACGATGCGGAACGGCGAAGCGCCCATCAATTGCACTGCCTTGATGTAGTCGGAGTTGCGTACCGTCAGCGTCTCGGCGCGCGCGATACGCGCGTAGGGCGGCCAGGAAGTGATGGCGATCGCCAGCACGGCGTTCTCGATGCCCGGTCCCAGCGCGGCGACGAAGGCCAGCGCCAGCACCAGCTTCGGGAAGGCCAGGAAGATATCGGTGACGCGCATCAGTATCGCGTCGGTCCAGCCGCCGGCATAGCCGGCGACCGTACCGACCAGCAGGCCTATGGGGGCGGCGATGATGGCCACCAGGATGACCACGTAGAGCGTCCAGCGCGAGCCGTAGACGATGCGCGAGTAGATATCGCGACCAAGGTCGTCGGTGCCGAACCAGTGCGCCGCGCCCGGCGCCAGCAGGCGGGCATTCTTGAGGTCGCCGATGGTCGGCGAATAGGGCGCGAGCACGTCGGCGAGTGCCGCGACGACCAGCAGCGCGATGATGATCAGCAGGCCGAGCAGCGCCAGCCTGTTGGCGGAAAAGCGCCGCCAGGCGACATAGGCGCGGCCGAGCCTGGCCTGCATGCGCGAGGCAGGCCGGTCGCTCAGCAACCATTCGCGGCGGGTAAGGATCGGTTGCGCGCTCATCGGGCTTTTGTCCTCGGGTCGAGCACGCGATAGAGCAGGTCGGAGAAAAGGTTGATGGCGATAAAGACCGAGCCGATGACGATGGTGCCGCCGAGCACGGCGTTCATGTCGGCATTCTGCAGGGAATTGGTGATGTAGAGGCCGATGCCGGGCCAGGAGAACACCGTCTCGGTGAGCACAGAGCCTTCGAGCAACCCGGCATAGGACAGCGCGATGACCGTGACCATCGGCACAGCCGCGTTGCGCAGCGCGTGGCCCCAGATGATACGCGTCTCGGAGAGGCCCTTGGCACGCGCGGCGACGATATATTCCTGCGTCAGCTCGTTCAGCATGAACGACCGCGTCATGCGACTGATATAGGCGAGCGAGAAATAGCCGAGCAGCGCCGCCGGCAGGATGATGTGGCGGAAGGCGTCATAGAAGACGTCCCACTGCCCCTGCATCGCGGCGTCGAGCAGGTAGAAGCCGGTGATGGGCGTGAAGGTGTATTCGTAGACCACGTCGAGCCGCGCCGGGAAGGCGACCCATTGCAGCTTGGCGTAGAACAAGACGAGGCCGAGCAGGCCCAGCCAGAAGATCGGCACGGAATAGCCGATCAGGCCGATGATACGCACGATCTGGTCGATGAAGCTGCCGCGCTTGACCGCGGCCAGCACGCCGAGCGGCACGCCGATGACGGCGCCGATGATGGTGCCGAGCGTCGCGAGCTCCAGCGTAGCCGGAAAGACGCGGCGGATGTCCGCCATGACCGGGTTGGTGGTCAGCACAGAGGTGCCGAAATCGCCGCTCAAGGCGCTTTTGACATAGATGTAGAACTGCTCGATCAGCGGCAGGTCCAAACCCATTTCGCGGCGGGTGCGCTCGACGACGGCCGTCGGCGCCCGGTCGCCGAGCACGGCCAGCACCGGATCGATGGGAATGACGCGGCCGATGAAGAAGGTCACCGCGAGGAGACCGAGATAGGTCGTCACCGCGATGGCCAGGAAACGGCCGATCGCGGACAAAACGGCGACGGCCTGGGCGCTGCCGCGCCCCGCCGCCGCCTGATTGTCAGCTACGCTCACGCGTCGCGTCCGTCGGGATTACTTCGAGACCGACCAGACGAAATTGGTGTCGAAGCTCGGGCCGAGCGCGAAGTCCTTGAGGCTCTTGCGAACGCCGGCCACTTCCAACTGCTGATGGATGATGACGAAGGGGCTGGTGTCGAGGATCTTCTGCTGCAGATCCTTGTACATATCGGCGCGCTTGCCTGAATCCTTCTCCAGCAACGCCGCCTCGGTCTCCTTGGTCAGGTCCGGAATGTCCCAGGCGTTGCGCCAGGCCAGCGTCTTGATCTTGGCGTTGTCGGAATTGTCCGGGTTGGAGGCGAAAGTCTGGGCGTTGGAGTTAGGGTCGAAATAATCCTGGCCCCAGTTGCCGATGTAGATGTCGTGATTGCGGGCCCGATACTTGGTCAGTGTCTGCTTACCATCGCCCGGAATGATCTCCAGCTGGATGCCGGCCTGGCCGAGGGTCTGCTGGATCGATTCCGCCATGCCGGTGGTCGGCTGGCCGCTGCGCACGTCCATCGTCACCTTGAAGCCATCCGGCAGGCCGGCCTTGGCAAGCAGCTCCTTGGCCTTGGCGACGTCGAGCTTGAACGGATTGTCGTTGATAGCGCCAAGGTCGCCCTTGGGCAGGAATGACTGGTGTATCTCGCCGATGCCCTTGAGGATGGTGGTGGACAGGGCGTCATAGTCGATCAGGTATTTGAACGCCTGCCGAACCTCGGGCTTGGCGAGATTCGCATTCTTCTGGTTCAGGCTGATGTAATAGACCGTGCCCTTCGGCGCGCTGGTGGTGGTGAGGTCGGCGTTCTTGGCGATGGCGTCGAGATCGTTCGGCTCAAGGTTACGGGCGACGTCGATGTCGCCGGCCTCCAGCGCCAGGCGCTGCGCCGAGCTTTCCTTCATGTTGCGGTAGATGACGCGCGCAAGCTTGGCTTTCTCGCCATTGTAGTTGTCGTTGCGCTCGAGCACGACGGCTTCGTTGGCGCGCCATTCACGCAGCTTGTAGGCGCCGGAACCGGCATAGCCGGTCTTCAGCCAGGCATTGCCGAAATCGTTGTCCCATTTGTAGTCGGCGCTTGGCGTGACGGCGGCGACATGTTCCTTGACCAGCTTGGCGTCCACCACCGAGGCGACGGTGGCCGAGAGGCAGTTGAGCACGAAGCTCGGCGCATAGGCCTTGTCGACGACGAACTGGAAGGTGGTGTCGTCGACGGCCTTGGCCTTCTCGGTGACATTGTCGCCGCTGATGCCGAACTGGTTGATGATGAAGGCCGGGCTCTTGTCCAGCTTGATCGCGCGCTCGAACGAATAGGCGACGTCAGCCGCGGTGATCGGGTTGCCGGAAGCGAACTTCATGCCGGGCTTGAGCTTGAAGGTGTAGGTCAGGCCGTCGTCCGAGACGGTCCAGCTCTCGGCGAGGTCGCCCTTGACCTTGGACGTATCGCTGAGGTCGAGACGTACCAGCAGATCATAGGTGTTGCCGGTGACTTCGGCGGTCGACAATTCGAACGCCTCGCCCGGATCCATCGAGATGATGTCGTCGATGGCGAAACCCTCGACCAGCGTGTCGGCCGGCGTGACGGCGAAGGCGGGCGCTATGCCGACGAGCAACGCGGTCATCGCCGCCCCCGCAAGCAAGCTACGAGAGCGAAGAGCAAACTTTTCCATCATCATGGTGATCGTTCCCTGTTTTGTTGTTTTGTCGACCCGAGTTCCCGGCTCGGGCGGTATTCTTTTTGGGCCTCGCGGCCCGGACAATTACCGTCACGGTTTTTGTCCATTTGGTCAACACCATATCCGGCGGCCTCGAAACCGGCAACGAGCATCTGCATGACGCATCGTCAGCGGTTGCGGCGACGCGAAGCGGGCGGACCGGAAGCGTCGGCGACGCCTCGCGCCTCGCAGGCGTTTCCTGAAAAATTGGCTTGGTTTCAGCTACTTAACCGCCGAGACAAGGTCCGCGTCGGGAAAACAGGTGGCCGGCCGGCCGTTCTTGGCCTGCCATTTGCCGATCGAGCGGCGCGTCTTGAAGCCGGGGAGGCCGTCGGCGCTGCCGACATCGTAGCCCTTGGCTTCGAGCGCCCTTTGCAGGGCCGCTATGTCGGAGCGCAGGAGGCCGCCGACATCGCCCCACTTGCCGGCGAAATTGCTGTCGCCAGAGGCGATGCGGTCGGCGGCATGGCTGATGAAGAGACCGTAGAGGTCGCTGTTGTTGTACTGCTTGATGACGTAGAAATTGGGCGTGACGACGAAGGCCGGCCCGCTGCGCCCCGCCGGCATCAGCAGAAAGCCCTCGGCCTTCAGTTCAGCGGCCGGGAACGGCTTGCCGCCGACACGCCTGATCCCCATCGCGGCCCAGTCGGCAATCCTCTTGCCCTGGTCCGGCCCTTCGAGCGAACACGAAACGGTTGCAGGCACCGTCACCTCGAAGCCCCAGCCGCGCCCCTTCACCCAACCGTAGTGGTCGAGATAGTTGGCGATCGAGCCCAGCACGTCAGGCACCGAATTCCAGATGTCGACGCGGCCGTCGCCGTCGAAATCGACCGCATGCTTGAGGAAGGAGGTCGGCATGAACTGCGGCTGGCCGAGCGCGCCGGCCCAGGAGGATTTCATCGCGCCGACGGGTTCCAGCCCGCGCTCGACGATCTCCAGCGCGGCAAGCAGTTCGGTGCGGAAGAAGTCCTTCCTGGCCGAAAGGAAGGCCTTGGTGCCCAGCACCTCGAAGGCGTCGTAGGGCATTTTCGCCGCGCCGAAGCCGGTCTCGCGGCCCCAGATCGCCAGCAATATCGAGCCCGGCACGCCAAAGCGCTTCTCGATGGCGGCGAGCGTCCTGGCGTTGGCCGCCGCGCGCGCGCGCCCGCCGGTGACGACGCGGCCGATCGTCTTCTCGGCGAAGTAGGCACCGGGCGAGCCGAATTCGGCCTGCTCCTGCTTGCGTGGCTTGCTCGGCTTCTCGCCCGGCATGACCAGGTCCGGCAGCTTGAGGTTCGGCTTCACGCCGTCGAAGGCGGCATCGAAGGTTTTTTTGGAGATGCCTTTCGCCTTGGCCTCGGGCCATAGATCGTTCTGCAGCCAGGCACGGAACTGGTCGTCGATGGCGGCGGCGGAGACCGGGTGGGTGAAAGGTCCGAGCAGCGAGATCAGCAGAAATGCAAAGGCAAGCCTGCAAAGGCCGCGAAGGAAAACAGTCACGTCCGAAGCCCCCTCAAAACGCCGTCCTCGAGCGCAGCGCCGCCGCCAGCGTCCCCTCGTCGAGATAGTCGAGTTCGCCGCCCACCGGCACGCCATGCGCCAGCCGCGTGATCTTGACCGGGAAGGAAGAAAGCTGGTCGGTCAGATAGTGCGCCGTGGTCTGTCCCTCGACCGTCGCGTTGACGGCCAGGATGATCTCCTTCACCTCGCCACCGGCAACACGGTCGATGAGCGAGCGGATGTTCAGCTGATCGGGGCCGATGCCGTCGAGCGGCGACAGCGTGCCGCCGAGAACATGGTAGCGCACATTCATCGCCGCCGCCCGTTCGAGCGCCCACAGGTCGGACACGTCCTCGACGACAATCAGCGTGCCCGGATCGCGGCGCGCATCCGTGCATATGAGGCATGGATCGGCGGTGTCGACATTGCCGCAGGTCGAGCAGATGCGCACCTTGTCGGCGGCCTCGGCCATGGCGCCGGCCAGCGGCGTCAGCAGTTGTTCTTTCTTCTTGATCAGGTGCAGCGCGGCGCGCCTGGCCGAACGCGGACCGAGCCCCGGCACCTTGGCCAGGAGCTGGATCAGGCGTTCGATCTCGGGACCGGCGATTCGCTTGGACATCGCATCGGTTTAACGCATGTCTCCCGAAAGTGGGACCCGGTTTCGGGACAAGGACATGCGCAACAAAGAGAACCAATGCGTGCGGAGCGTATCCGAAGGATCGCGACGCGCTTTAGAGCGCTGCGCGTCCTTTTGGACGCGCAAAGGGCGCTCTAACAGTTTGGTTTGGCGCATGATCCTTTCCGAAAATCGATTCCGATTTCGGGGTCATGCGCTAGGATTTTTCGCGCCGCTTTGGAACTCGGCACGGCAAGGATGGCGACAGCCCCTGCCGCGCGGCGTCAGCTGCCTCAGTATTCCTGCAGGGGCCGCGTCTGGCTGGCGATCAGCGCGCCGATGGCATCGGTATTTTCAGGCGTCGACTGGAAACCCATCGCCGCTTCCTGCGGCGGGGCCTCGACCGAAGCGATGACCCTGTTGTTCGCCGTTCCGCCGAAACGGGCGGCATCCGGCTCCGCCATCGGCTCCTGCATCGCCACCATCGTCTGCGAAGCGGTGACGCGCGCGGATTTCGCCGTCGCGGTGGCCGTCACGAAGGTCCGCTTCGAGGAAACCGTGCGCACTGTGGTCACGGCGGGCGCCGGTGCGGCGGACGCGACCATCACGGAAGCGGTCGGCGAGGCGACGGAGGCCACCGCAACGGTCGGCTCTTCGGGCAGCGGCTGCCAGTTGCGGCCGCGCTTCTCGTAGAAGGCATTGCCGCCGGCGACCATGGTGTAGTGCATATTCTTGTAGGGGAAGCGCAGGCCGGCGGTGTGGAAATACATCGTGTTCTTGAGCTTGGCCTTGCGCTCGCCCTTGAGCACGGCCTGCGCCGCTTCCTCGACATCAGGCAGCGCGCGCGAATTCATCGGCCGGGTCATGACGCCGGGCGCGAACTGCCCGCGCTCACCGACGACCTCGCAGATGGTGTTGCCATGATTGCCGGAACGCAGCCGGTTCATGACCACGGTGCCGACCGCGACCATGCCGTCGCGGCTCGACCGGTTGGATTCGAAGAACATCGCCCGCTCAAGGCACTCCTTGTCCTTCGGCGTATGCCCATAGGGACGCGTGGTGAAGAAGCTCGGCGTGAGCGAACTGGCCAGACTGCCGGTGGACATTCCGTGCGAGCCGGTCTGGCTGCAGGCTGCCAGGAACAAAGGTGAAATGACGGCGCCGAGCAACAGCGGCGTCTTCCAGCGCGTGGCAATCAACAAGTAACCCTCTCTCGATGCCCGCCCCCAGGCTGCGGCAAGAATGAGACACTTTCGGGCAAAAAGATGGCCAAAGTGTTATTGTGCGGTCACTGTTACAAATCTGACACGATATTTGATCGACCACCGGCACCGAGCAACACAGGCCGACCCTCCACGGCAATACATTGATTTTAAACGGATTTTTTTGGAAAAATGCCGGTTCGGCGGCTATGTATTAGCGAATCGTTGGAATAGCGACCGGCTGGCCGGGTTCGCTTTCCTCGACCTTCTCCGAGAACAACCCTCGCCTGAGAAACAGGTCGCGTGCTTCCCTCGCCCTTGGCGCGATTCGCACCGGCCAGCCGCTCTGGACGAACTCGTTCCTGGTGAAGTCCGGATTGGCTTCGCTGGCTTGCTCGAGCAGGTCGGCGATCTCGAGAACCGCTGCCCGCTCGTCCCTGGACAGCGCCGACAGGCCCATCTCGATGGAGGGGCGATGAACGAAATCCTCGAAGAGGTTGAAGTATCCCCTGATGCCGACGAGGTCCACGCCGGCGTCGCAGTCGGCTAGAATATCGAGTATCTCGTAGATCCTGTTCCGGAAGCGCTGCTCGATCAGCCTTTCGGACGGGTCTTCGATGTTCGCGACCATCCGCGAAGCCCCATCCCAAAGGTTTCTAGAAAGGCAGTTTCATTCCGGGCGGCACGGGCAGACCAGCCGTCAGGGCCTTGGTCTTTTCCTGCATGGTCTGCTCGACCTTGGCCCTGGCGTCGTTGTGCGCGGCCAGCACCAGGTCCTCGAGGATCTCCACTTCATCTTCCTTGAACAGGGAAGGGTCGATCTTCAGCGACTTCATCTCGAATTTTCCGCTGAGGGTGACCGCGACGAGGCCGCCGCCGGCGACGCCGGTAGCCTCGAGCGTGGCGATCTCGTCCTGCATGGCCTGGAACTTGGCCTGCATTTCCTTTGCCTTGCCCATCAGGCCGAGAAGGTCTTTCATCGGATGATCCTTTACGCGTGGTGCTGTTTCAAATCTCGTCGTCGTCCTGCGCCGGCTCGATCGGTTCCGAAGCCTCCGCCGTCTCCACCTCCGGCGCATCGGGTATGCGCACGTCGATGATCTTGGCGCCGGGAAACCGCTCCAGGATGGCGGCGACCGCCGGATCGCTCCTGGCGTCGAGGAAGGCGGTCTCACGCTTGGCCGTCTCGACCTGGGTGATTGTCTGGCCGCCCTCTTCCTTCGACAGCGACACCAGCCAGTTCCGCCCGGTCCAGGCGCGCAGCTTCGTCGTCAGGTCGTTGAGCAGGGTCTTGGGCGCATCCTCCGTCAGGCCGACATCCAGCCTGCCCGGCTCGACGCGCACGAGGCGGATGCAGCGCTTGACCAGCACCTTGAAGGCGAGATCGCGGTTGGAGTCGGCGAGCGCGACGATATCGGCGATCGACTTGACCACGACAGGAGGCGTTTCGACCACCGGCTCGGGCGCCGGGACGAACGCCGCCGGGGCAGGCTCGGTCTCGACCAGCCGCATCGTCTGCGCGCCGCCATTGGAAGCGGGCATCCGCGCCTGCGCCACCGCGCTGGCGCCGCCGCCATTGCCGGGACCGGGAGCCGTGCCGTTCGGGCGCGGCGCAGGCGGTGCCGACGGTGCGCCCTCCAGCGACTTCAGCGCCTCGTCGAGCGTCGGCAGGTCGGCTGCATGGGCGAGCCGGATCAGTACCATCTCGGCAGCGCTGACCGGCCGGTTGGACGACTGCACCTCTGGAATGCCCTTGAGCAGCATCTGCCACGTGCGCGACAGCACCCGCACGGACAGGCTCTTGGCGAAATCGGCGCCGCGCCGGCGTTCGTCCTCGGCCAGCGAGGCATCGTCGGCCGCGCCAGGCACGAAGCGCAGGCGGGTGACGAGATGATTGAATTCGGCAAGGTCGGTCAGCACGGCGGCCGGATCGGCGCCGGTGTCGTACTGCGCGCGGAACTCGGCCAGCGCCGACGCCACGTCGCCCTTCATGACATGTTCGAACAGATCGACGATGCGGGCGCGATCCGCCAGCCCGAGCATGGCGCGAACCGCCTCGGCGTCGACCGTGCCGCCGCCATGGGCGATCGCCTGGTCGAGGATCGAGAGCGAATCACGCGCCGAGCCCTCGGCGGCGCGCGCGATCATCGCCAGCGCCTCGTCGTCGACGGAAATGCCTTCCTTGCCGGCGATGGCCGAAAGATGCGCGACCAGCGCGCCAGCGTCGATGCGCCTCAGGTCGAAGCGCTGGCAACGCGACAGAACCGTGATCGGCACCTTGCGGATTTCGGTCGTGGCGAAGATGAACTTGACGTGCGGCGGCGGCTCTTCCAGCGTCTTCAGCAGGCCGTTGAAGGCCTGGGTGGAAAGCATGTGCACTTCGTCGATGATGTAGACCTTGTAGCGCGCCGACACCGGGGCGTAGCGCACGCGGTCGATGATATCCCTGATGTCGTCGATGCCGGTGTGGGAGGCGGCGTCCATCTCGATGACGTCGACATGGCGGCCTTCCATGATCGCCTGGCAGTGCTCGCCCGGCACAGAGAGATCGACCGAGGGACCGTCTACTGTGGCGGTCTTGTAGTTGAGCGCGCGGGCCAGGATACGGGCCGTCGTGGTCTTGCCGACACCGCGCACGCCGGTCAGCATCCAGGCCTGCGCGATGCGGCCGGAGGCAAAGGCATTGGTGAGCGTGCGCACCATCGGCTCCTGGCCGATGAGTTCGGAAAAGTTCGAAGGACGGTATTTGCGCGCCAGAACGCGATAGGCAGCCGCCTTGCCTGTTTCCAGGCTTCCAGCCCCCATGTTTCCGGCTTCGCTCATTCGCCCGCAAAAGCTCCAAGGGCCATTCCGAAAGGCGGCCGATTCCCGCGCATAGTTTCGCCCGCACGGCTTTGCGCCGTCAATGTCGCGGGAGAAAGGCGAAGAGGCGGGAGGCTGGAACAATGACCCGTTCCGGGCTCGTTAGGGCTGCTCCCTTCCGGACCTGACCCGGTTGGCGAGTGGATCGTCCACCACCAACCTCCCACCCCCCATATCGGCAATTCGGCGGTGAAATGCAAGTGCGCACAAGAATCCGAGCACCAATCCGTGACGAGCCAATGATTCGCTTGCAGCCCCCTTGCCTCCGCTCTAGCGTTCGAGAGCTTGAAAAGACTGCAACCTTGAGGAAATGCCTATGCTGCCGGGCCTGAAGGCCGGATTCATGCTGGATGCCCGGCTGGAAGCGGACAGCGAGCAGTTGATGTGGCTCGGCCTGTGCGAATTGCGTGTCATGAACGATCGCCGCTGGCCGTGGCTGGTGCTGGTTCCGCAGCGACCGGGCGCCGAGGAAGTCCACGACATGACGCCGCTCGACCAGGCGATGCTGACCTTCGAGACCAACATGGTGGCGCAGGCGCTGAAGAAGACCACCGGTTGCGCCAAGATCAACACAGGCGCGCTCGGCAACATCGTGCGCCAATTGCACGTGCATGTCATCGCCCGCTCTGAAGGCGACCCAGGCTGGCCCGGCCCGGTGTGGGGATACGGCATGCGCGAGCCCTATCACCGCGCGGACCTGCACCGGTTTGCCGAAACGATCAGGGCGGCGTTATAGACTTCTCCCCGTGTCCATCCCGAAACACACCGAGCCAGCATGAGCTTCCACCTGTTTGACGCGCCTTTTCGCGAGCCGAGCCAGTTCGTCGGATTTGCCGGCAACGCGATAGACCGTCAGTCCGAGAACCGCGCCGACGACGCGACGCAGAAGGCGCTCGCCGACCCCCGGGCCAGGTTGCTGCTGATGCATGGCGGCAGGCTGTTCCTGAAGATGCTGGGCGACGTGCTGGACCCCTGGTTCGGCGAGGCGGAAGGCCAGCCGCTCGGCATCGCCCTCGACGGCGGCGTCCTGCTCGGCTTCGACGCAAGCGGGCCGGTGCTGGCGGTTCCGGCCGGGATCGATCCCGAACAGCTGCCCGAGACGATCAAGGCGATCGACTACCGCTCCGTCTACATGCAGGGGCTGATCGACGAGGCGAGCGCGGGCGCCATGGCGCAGGGCGCGGCGCTGCTTGCATGGCATGCGAACCACCGCTTCTGCGGCCGATGCGGGCACGAGACGCAGATGCGCGCCGGCGGCTACAAGCGGGTCTGCCCGGCCTGTGGCGCCGAGCATTTTCCGCGCACCGATCCGGTGGCGATCATGCTGACGGTCACCCGCGACAAGTGCCTGCTCGGACGCGGACGGCATTTCGCGCCGGGCATGTATTCGGCGCTCGCCGGCTTCATCGAGCCGGGCGAGACGATCGAGGCGGCCGTGCGCCGCGAGACCCTCGAGGAAGCCGGCATAAGGCTCGGCCGCGTCGTCTACCACGCCAGCCAGCCCTGGCCGTTTCCCTATTCGCTGATGATCGGCTGTTTCGGCGAGCCGCTCAACGAAGATATCCAGGCCGACCTCAACGAACTCGAGGATTGCCGCTGGTTCGGCCGCGACGAGGTGCTCTCGATGCTGGCCAGGGAGCATCCCGGCAATCTGTTTACGCCGCCGAAGGGCGCCATCGCCCATCACCTGATCCGGGCCTGGACCGAAAGCGCCTGAAACAGCGAGGAAACCGCGCGCATGATCCGTCACACCGTCGTCTTCACCCTCAAGCACCAGCAGCATTCGCTGGAGGAGAAACGCTTCCTGGCGGACGCCAGGCGGATACTCTCGGCGATCAAGGGCGTGCGGCATTTCGAGGCGCTGCGGCAGATCAGCCCCAAGAGCGACTACCAGTTCGGCTTCTCCATGGAGTTCGCCGACCAGCGCGCCTACACCGCCTACAATGAGCATCCCGACCATGTCGCCTTCGTGCGCGACCGCTGGGTGCCGGAGGTCGAGGCATTCCAGGAAATCGACTACGTGCCGCTCGTCCTGCCCTGACCCCGGCTTGGGCGCCACTGGCACCCATCACCCGTCGGCGTGACGGCCCGGGCGACCGGGTTTCGCTCGGATCCGAGACGAGCGGTCAGTCAGCCACTTTCCACTGCTCGCGCGACTCGCTCGCCGGGTAGACGCCGACAATACGCATCTCGCGCGAGAAGAAACGCAATTCGTCCAGCGCCAGCTTGACCAGCGGATCGTCGGGGTGGCCCTCGATATCGGCGAAGAACTGCGTCGCGGTGAAGGCGCCGAGCTGGTAGCTCTCGAGCTTGGTCATGTTGACGCCGTTGGTGGCAAAGCCGCCCATCGCCTTGTAGAGCGCCGCCGGAACGTTGCGGACGCGAAAGATGAAGGTGGTCATCATCTTGGCGTCGGGCGACGGGCGCTCGACCCACTGCTTGCTCTTGGTCAGCACGACGAAGCGGGTGACGTTCGAGTCGGTGTCCTCGACGTTCTTCTCGATGATGTCGAGGCCGTAGAGCTCCGCGGCGAGCGCCGGCGCGAGCGACGCCATGGTGCGATCCCCGACCTCGGAGACCAGCTTCGCCGACCCGGCCGTATCGCCGGCCACCACCGGCTTCCAGCCGTTCTTGCGAATGTACTTGCGGCACTGGCCGAGCGCATGGATGTGGCTGTGGACGGTCTTGATCTCCTCGCGCTTCACCCCGGGCAGCACCATGAGCTGGAAGTGGATCGGCAGGAAATACTCGCCGATGATATGCAGCTTCGACTCCGGCAGGAGATGATGGATGTCGGCGACGCGGCCGGCGATCGTGTTCTCGATCGGGATCATGGCGAGCTCGGCCTTGCCAGTCTCGACCGCATTGAACGCGTCCTCGAAGGTCGGACAGGGCAAGGGCTCCATCGACGGGAACATGTTGCGGCAGGCGGTGTCGGAATTGGCGCCCGGCTCGCCCTGGAAGGATATCTTGTTGGTCTTTTCAGGCATGTCCGACATTCCGGGTTGCAAGGATGGTTCTGGCGCGATCGAGGTCGTGGGGCGTGTCGACGCCCAGCGGCACGGAGCGCACGATCTCGGCGTCGATGCGCATGCCGGCCTCCAGCGCGCGCAACTGCTCCAGCCGTTCGCGCCGTTCGAGCGGCGACGGCCGCAGCGCCACGAAACGCTCGAGGGCGGCGCGGCGATAGGCATAGAGGCCGATGTGATGATAGAGCGGCCCCTCCCCCCACGGCGCCGTGGCGCGCGTGAAGTAGAGCGCGCGCAGGCGGGTGCCGGAAAGCGGCGAGCCCACGATCTTGACGACGTTGTGGTTGGTCTTTTCTTCCTCGCGCACGATCTCGACGCCGAGCGTGGCGATATCGACGGCCGGGTCAGCCAGGGGCCGCATCGACGCGCCGATGATCTCCGGGTCGATCGTCGGCAGATCGCCCTGCACGTTGACCACGATTTCCACCTTGCCGCGCGGGTCCAGCGCGGTCAGCGCCTCGAAAATGCGATCGGAGCCCGATTCGTGATCGGCACGAGTCATGATTGCCTCGAACCCATGCGCCTGCACGGCGTCGGCCACGCTTTTGGTGTCGGTCGCCACCACGACGCGGCCGAGTTCCGCCTCCGCCGCCCGGCGCGCGACATGCACAATCATGGGGGCGCCCGCTATGTCCGCCAGCGGCTTGCCCGGCAGCCGGGTCGAGGCCATGCGGGCCGGTATCAGGATCAATGTGGACATCGGACTGCGGGGTGCCTGAAAAAAGCGGGTGGAAAAGTGGCAAAAGGTCTCACTGGAAGCGCCCTTATAGGTGTTGCAACGCCCGAGCAAAAGACCTAGTTTCCGCCCGATTTGACTGGCCCTGCGGGGCCTTTCGCGATACCGACGGACGGAGTGGACGGGACGGTCCGCCGGAAAAGGGAGCAAGGGGCGTATGGATTCCAACGAAGTCAACAAACTGCTCGCCGGATTCCTCGGAACCTGCTTCGTCATCTTTTCCGTGGGCATCGTCTCGAACTCGCTGTTCGCGTCGCCCGCGCCCGAGAAGCCCGGCTTCGCCATCGTGGCGGCCGAGCCGACCGAAGGCGGCCCGGCGGCACCCGCCGCGCCCTCGAAGCCGATCGCCGAGCTGCTGGCCACCGCCAATGTCGAGGCCGGCTCCGCCGTGTTCAAGAAGTGCCAGGCCTGCCACTCCGGCGAGAAGGGCGGCCCGAACAAGGTCGGTCCGGATCTCTGGGATCTCGTCGACCGTCCTGTCGCCGAGCACGAAGGCTTCGCCTATTCGGCCGGCATGAAGACGTTCTCCAACGGTGGCGCGGAGAAGTGGACCTATGACAATCTGAACCACTTCCTGACCTCGCCGAAGAAGTTCGTGGCCGGCACCGCCATGGGCTTCGCCGGTCTGCCGAAGGACGAGGACCGCGCCAACGTCATCGCCTTCCTGCGCACGCTGTCGGACAATCCCAAGCCGCTGCCGGCGCCCGGCGCCGCTGCCGATGCGACGGCCAAGCCAGCGGAAGGTGCTGCCAAGCCGGCGGAAGCCGCCAAGCCAGCCGAGGCTGCGAAGCCGGCCGAGCCGGCGAAGCCCGCTCAATGAACAATTTGTCATGATGACAACTCTGGTTTCCGCGACGAAAACCATGAAAAAGCCGGGTTCAGCCCGGCTTTTTTATTGGCAATGATTGATCTGCGACGACAAAGGCGGGATGGCGCGGTTTTCACGCGTCACAAATCATCTAGATTGCTGGCGCACGCGCACCGAAAAAGGACGAAGGCATGATGGCTGGCCGAACCCGAACGCTTTTCGCGGCAACGCTGGCACTGCTTTCCCTGGCCGTCTCATCACCGATGGCAGTCGCCGACGACCAATGGCACACCACGTCCTCGCTCACCGGCCCGTCGAAATACGGCGAGAACTTCCAGCGCTATGACTACGTCAATCCGGACGCGCCCAAGGGCGGCACGCGCAACTATGTCGTGCTCGGCACCTATGACAGCTTCAATCCCTTTATTGTGCAGGGAGCACCGGCGGCCGGCTTCGTCGAGTTCGGCGGCGGCCTGCTCTACGACACGCTGATGGAACAGGCGACCGACGAAGGCAGCGTCAGCCATCCGCTGGTCGCCGAAGCCTACAAATATCCGGCCGACTATTCCTCGGCGACCTACAGGCTCGACCCGCGCGCCAAATGGCATGACGGCCAGCCAATCACCGTCGACGACGTGATCTGGTCGTTCCAGGTGCTGAAGGCCAACAGCCCGATGTACAGCCGCTACTTCGAGAACGTCACCGACGCCGTGGCCGTCTCCGACCGCGAGGTGGAGTTCCGCTTCAACCAGAAGGGGAACCGGGAACTGCCGAAGATCCTCGGCGACCTCGTCGTGCTGCCCAAGCATTGGTGGGAAGGCACGGATGCCAGCGGCAAGAAACGCGACATAACCAAGCCGACGCTGGAAATACCGCTCGGCTCGGCCGCCTACAAGGTCGCCAGCTTCAAGCCGGGTTCCGAGATCGTCTGGCAACGCGTACCGGATTATTGGGGTGCCAAGCTGCCGGTAAAGATCGGGCGCGAGAACTTCGATACCCAGCGCTTCACCTACGTGCTGGATGACAATGCCGCATGGCAGGCCTTCACCAAGGGCGGCTTCGACGACATCCATCGCGAGATGAGCTCGCGCAAATGGGCGACCTTCTACAACTTCCCGGCCTTCCAGGCTGGAGACGTGATCAAGAAGACCTTCGAAAGCGAACACGCGCAACCCATGCAGGGCTTCGTGTTCAACCAGCGGCGGCCGATTTTCCAGGATCGCCGGGTACGCGAGGCGCTGACCTTGCCGTTCGACTTCGAGACAATGAACAGGACGCTGTTCTTCGGCTTCAACACCCGGACATCGAGCTATTTCCAGGGCTCGGAACTCGCCTCCAGCGGCCTGCCGCAAGGCAAGGAACTGGAGATCCTGGAGAAATACCGTGACAAGCTGCCGCCCGAACTGTTCACGCAGGAATTCAAGCTGCCCGTCTACGATTCGCCGCAGGCGGAACGCAAATATCTCAAGCAGGCTGTCGACCTCCTGGCCCAGGCCGGCTGGGTGATCAAGGGCGGCAAGATGGTCAACGCGAAGACCGGCGAGCCCTTGAAGTTTGAGATTCTCGGCTCGAACGATACCGACCAGATCATTTCCAGCCCCTACATCGCCAATCTGCGAAAGATCGGCGTCGAAGCTACCCTGCGCATCATCGACACGTCGCAATACATCAACCGGATAAACCACTTCGACTTCGACATGGTGACCACGGTGCTTCAGCAGTCCGAATCGCCCGGCAATGAGCAGCGTGATTTCTGGAGCTCGAAGGCCGCCGACAGTCCCGGCTCGCGCAATCTGATGGGCATCAAGGATCCGGTCGTCGATGCGCTGGTCGACCGCATCATCTTCGCCACCGATCGAGACGACCTGGTGGCCACCACGCACGCCCTCGACCGGGTGCTGCTGTGGAATTTCTACCTGGTGCCGCAGTATTACCGTTCGGCGGTCTGGTACGCCTACTGGAACAAGTTCGGCATTCCCGACAAGCAGCCGGCCTATCTGGGCGCCGACACCGATTCCTGGTGGATCGATAGCGAGAAGGAAAAGGCGCTGGCCGCCAAATACAAGGGCCTCAACTGATGGGGTGGCAACCGGTGCTTCCGCGTCGTGACTTCCTGGCGCTCGGAGCCGCGGCGACTGCCACCGCCCTGCTGCCGGGCAAGCTGTTCGCGGCCATTCCGACGGGTGTGAAAGTGCACGGCCTGTCGGCCTTCGGCGATCTCAAATACAAGCCGGACTTCGCCCATTTCGACTATGTCGACGTCGACGCGCCGCAGGGCGGCACCTTCAACTTCTCGCCGCCCAACTGGGGCCAAAACCAGAGCCCTTTGACGTTCAACACGCTGAACTCCTTCGTACCCAAGGGCGACGCTCCGCAGCGCATGGAGATGTGCTTCGATTCCCTGATGGTGCGGGCGCTCGACGAACCCGACGCGATCTACGGCCAGGTGGCCGACGGCGTGACGATTTCCGACGACCGAAACAGCTTCACCTTCGCGCTTCGTCCGCAGGCGCGTTTTCACGACGGAACGCCGCTGACCGCCGAGGACGCGGCCTTCACCTACAAGCTGCTGAAGGACAAGGGGCATCCGGATTTTTCGCTGTCGCTGACGCATCTCGATGACGCGACCGCCACGGATCAGCACACGCTGCTGCTCAAATTCTCAGGCAAGCAGTCGGCCCGCACCATCCTCAACGTCGCGCAGTTCCCGATCCTGTCAAAGGCCTTCTATACGGCCAATCCGTTCGATTCCTCGCAGCTCAACCCGCCGCTCGGCTCCGGCGCCTACAAGGTCGGGCGCTGGTCGGCGGGCACCTGGATCGAATACGAGCGCGTGGCCGACTATTGGGGCAACGACCTGCCGGTCAACCGCGGCCAGAACAATTTCGGCCGCATCCGGATCGAATTCTATCAGGACCGCACGGCTGGCTTCGAGGCCTTCAAGAAGGGTGAGATCTTCTACCGGGAGGAATTCACCTCACGCGTCTGGGCAACGGGCTACGATTTTCCCGCCTTCACCGCCGGCAAGGTGGTCAAGCATGAATTCCCGGCGGAAACAGTGCCTTCGATGCAGGCGACCGCCGTCAACCAGCGGCGCGAGCAGTTTCGCGACCCGCGCGTGCGTGAGGCGATCGCGCTGTGCTTCGATTTCGAATGGACGCGGCGCAACTTCTTCTATGGCTCCTACGAGCGTTCGCAGTCCTGCTTCGAGAAATCGGATTTCCGCGCCGAGGGTTCACCCTCTGCCCAGGAACTGGCCCTGCTCGAGCCTTTGCGAGACCAGCTTCCGCCGGAGGCCTTCGGCGATGCGGTGACGCAGCCCGCCTCGGACGGTTCCGGCCGCGACCGCAAGCTGCTTGGCAAGGCCGCCAAGCTGCTAAACGAGGCCGGTTGGAAGCGCTCGGGCGATCTCGTCGTTAACGACAAGGGCGGGCGGCTGACGGCCGAGTTCCTGGTCGACGACGAAGGCTTCGTCCAGGTCTATTCCCCCTGGGTGGCCAACATGAAGGCGGTCGGCATCGACGCTTCCATCCGGCTGGTCGATTCGGCGCAATACCAGCTGAGGCAATCGACCTTCGATTTCGACCTGATTTCAGCGGCCTTCTCGTTTTCGGCGACGCCGACCCGCGATGATCTCGAAATCTTCTTCCATTCGCGCACCGCCGGCATATCGGGCTCGCGCAACCTGCCCGGCATATCGAGCCCCGCCATCGACGCGCTGCTGGACGCCGTCGGCGCCGCCAAGGACCGGGAAAGCCTGACGGTTGCCATGCGCGCGCTCGATCGGGTCTTGCGCGCACGGCGCGATTGGATTCCAAGTTGGTTCCTGGCGAATCACCGAAGCGCCTTTTGGGACATGTTCGGATTTCCCGAACAGAAACCCGATTTCGGCTTTCCGGTCGAAGCGCTGTGGTGGGTAGACAAGGGCAAGGCGGCAAAGATTGGCAAAGCCTGACACTTCCGTTCGCGCGGGGCCTGCGGCCTGATGGGCGCCTATATACTGCGCCGCATCCTTCTGATGATCCCGACCCTGTTCGGCATCATGGCGATCTCCTTCGCCGTCATTCAGTTCGCGCCCGGCGGACCGGTCGAGCAAGTCATCGCAAGGCTCACCAACCAGGGTGGCAATGACCGCCTCGGCGGCGGCGGTGGCGATGCCGGCGCCAACGCCAGCAATTTCGACGTCGCCGGAGACGTCAGCTCGAAGTATCGCGGCGCACAGGGGCTCGATCCCGAATTCATCAAGAAGCTCGAAAAGCAGTTCGGCTTCGACAAGCCGCCGCTCGAACGCTTCGGCATGATGCTGTGGAACTATGCGCGCTTCGACTTCGGCGACAGCTATTTCCGCGATATTTCGGTGCTCGACCTGATCCTCGAGAAAATGCCGGTGTCGATCTCGCTCGGCCTATGGATCACGCTCCTGTCCTATCTGATCTCGATCCCGCTCGGCATCCGAAAAGCGGTCAAGGACGGCTCGACCTTCGATGTCTGGACGAGCGGCGTTGTCATCGTCGGCTACGCCATTCCGAGCTTCCTGTTCGCCATCCTTCTGATGGTGCTTTTCGCCGGCGGCTCGTTCTGGGACTGGTTCCCGCTGCGCGGCATCGTTTCCGACAACTGGAGCCAGCTATCCTGGCCCGACAGGATCATTGACTATATCTGGCACATGACGCTGCCGCTGACGGCGCTGGTGCTGTCGGCCTTCGCCACCACGACGCTGCTGACCAAGAACTCCTTCCTCGAGGAAATCCGCAAGCAGTATGTGGTGACGGCGCGCGCCAAGGGGCTGTCGGAACACAAGGTGCTCTACGGCCACGTCTTCCGCAACGCGATGCTGATCGTCATCGCCGGCTTCCCGGCCGCCTTCATCTCGGCCTTCTTCACAGGCTCGCTGCTGATCGAGAACATCTTCTCGCTCGACGGGCTGGGCCTGCTCGGCTTCAAGTCGGTGCTCGACCGGGATTATCCCGTGGTCTTCGCCAACCTTTACATCTTCTCGCTGCTCGGCCTGTTCATCAACCTCCTGTCGGACCTGGTCTACACCTGGGTCGACCCGCGTATCGACTTCGACCGGAGGGATGTCTGATGGCCGAAGCTGCCGCCGCGACGATCCCGGGGCGTGTCGCCCGGCCATGGCTGTCGCCGCTCAACCAGAGACGGTTGCAGAACTTCAAGGCCAACCGACGCGGCTTCTGGTCGCTCTGGTTCTTCCTCGTGCTGTTCGTGCTGTCGCTCGGCTCGGAACTGATCGCCAACGACAGGCCGATCATCGCCTCCTACAAGGGCGAGATCCTGTTTCCGGTGCTGGTCGCCTATCCGGAAGAAAAGTTTGGCGGCTTCTATGCCGTCACCGACTATCGCGATCCGGTGATACAGGACGAGATCAACGCCAATGGCTGGATGATCTGGCCGCCCGTCCGCTACTCCTACCAGACCGTCAACAACGCCATTCCCGAGGCCGCGCCCGCCAAGCCATCCTGGCTCTACGACCGCAAAACGCGCTGCGCCCAGTATCCCCAAGGGGAGGCCGACCCGAACTGCATCGTCGGCAACTGGAATTGGCTCGGCACCGACGACCAGGCCCGCGACGTGTTCGCGCGGCTCATCTACGGCTTCAGGATCTCCGTGCTCTTCGGCCTCATCCTGACCGTGGGCTCGTCCCTCGTCGGCGTCGCGGCCGGCGCGATACAGGGCTATTTCGGCGGCTGGACGGACCTGCTGTTCCAGCGCTTCATCGAAATCTGGTCAGCGATCCCGGTGCTCTACCTGCTGCTGATCGTCGCCGCCATCCTGCCGCCCGGCTTCTTCATCCTGCTGGGGCTGATGCTGCTGTTTTCCTGGGTGGCGCTGGTGGGCGTGGTGCGGGCGGAGTTTCTGCGCGCGCGCAACTTCGAGTACGTCAACGCCGCCCGCGCGCTTGGCGTGCCCAACCTCACCATCATGTTCCGGCACCTTCTGCCCAACGCCATGGTTGCGACGCTGACCTTCCTTCCCTTCCTGCTCAGCGGCTCGATTTCGACCCTGACCTCGCTCGACTACCTCGGCTTCGGACTGCCGCCCGGCTCGGCCTCGCTCGGCGAATTGCTAAAGCAGGCGCAACGCAACCTCAACGCGCCATGGCTGGGCATCTCCGGCTTCGTCGTCATATCGTTGATGCTGTCGCTGCTGGTCTTCGTCGGCGAGGCCACCCGCGACGCCTTCGATCCGCGCAAGACCTTCAAATGAGCGAAGCCCTGCTTTCCGTCCAAGACCTCAGCGTCGCCTTCGCGCAAGGCGGCAAGCTGTCGACCGCCGTCGACCACATTTCTTTCGACATCGCCAAGGGCGAGACGCTGGCGCTGGTCGGCGAGTCCGGCTCGGGCAAGTCGGTCTCGGCGCTTTCGGTGCTGAAGCTCCTTCCCTACCCGAGCGCCAGCCATCCCTCCGGGAAGATACTGTTCGAGGGCGCCGACCTACTGGCGATGAACGAGAAGGCCCTGCGCCGCGTGCGCGGCAACAAGATCACCATGATCTTCCAGGAGCCGATGACCTCGCTCAACCCGCTGCACACGATCGAGCAGCAGATCGGGGAAATCCTCAAGCTGCATCAGGCGATGGGCGACAAGGCCGCCCAGGCGCGAACGCTGGAACTGCTCACCGAGGTCGGCATACGCGACCCGCAGAAACGGCTCGACGCCTATCCGCATCAATTGTCCGGCGGCCAGCGCCAGCGCGTGATGATTGCCATGGCGCTGGCCAACGAGCCCGAGCTTTTGATCGCCGACGAGCCGACCACCGCGCTCGACGTGACCGTGCAGGCGCAGATCCTCGAGCTTCTGGCGAAACTGAAGGCGCGCAAGGGCATGTCGATGCTCTTCATCACCCACGACCTCGGCATCGTGCGCAAGATCGCCGACCGGGTCTGCGTGATGACCAAGGGCAAGATCGTCGAAAGCGGCCCGACCAGGGAAATCTTCGCCAACCCGCAGCACGCCTATACGAAGCACCTGCTGGCCGCGGAGCCGAAAGGCAAGCCGCCGGCCGCGAATGCCGACGCCAGGGCGGTCATGACAGGCAAGGACGTCAAGGTCTGGTTCCCGATCAGGCGCGGCTTCTTCCGTCGCACCGTCGACCATGTGAAGGCCGTCGACGGCATCGACGTCACCGTGCGCGCCGGGCAGACGCTGGGCGTGGTCGGTGAATCCGGTTCCGGCAAGACGACGCTGGGCCTGACGCTTGCCCGGATGATCTCGTCGACGGGGACCATCCAGTTCGACGGCCGCGACATCAACCAGCTCTCCTTCAGCGACATGCGGCCGTTGCGGAGCGAACTGCAGATCGTGTTCCAGGACCCGTTCGGATCGCTCAGCCCGCGCATGTCGATCTCCGAGATCATCGAGGAAGGATTGAAGATCCACGAGCCGCGGCTTTCCCCGGACGACCGTGACGATCGTGTCGTCGCGGTGCTCAAGGAGGTCGGGCTCGATCCCGACACCCGCAACCGCTATCCGCACGAATTCTCCGGCGGCCAGCGCCAGCGCGTCGCGATTGCGCGGGCCATGGTGCTCAACCCGCGTTTTGTCATGTTGGACGAGCCCACCTCGGCGCTCGACATGAGCGTGCAGGCGCAGGTCGTCGACCTGCTGCGCAACCTGCAGGCCAAGCACCAGCTCGCCTATCTCTTCATCAGTCACGACCTCAAGGTGATCCGGGCGCTCGCCAACGACGTCATCGTCATGCGCAACGGCCAGGTCGTCGAGGCCGGGCCCTCCGAGCAGATTTTCGAACGGCCGCAGACCGACTACACGCGCGCGTTGATATCGGCCGCCTTCCGGATCGAAACGGCTCCGACCGGCGTCGTCAGTCAGTAGCGGGCGGATACAGGGAAGCATCGTCATGGAAAAGGGCCGCATCCTGCTCGCCACCACCAGCTTCCAGCCGCAGCGCTGGCGCGAGCTGCTCTCGGCCGAACGCGAGGTGGTGCTGGAGCCCGACGGCGCGAGCGATCCGTCGATCACCTACGCCGTAGTGTGGAAGCAGCGGCCGAACCTGCTGGCCTCGCTGCCCAACCTGCGCGTGATCTTCTCGATCGGCGCCGGCGTCGACCATATCTTCGCCGATCCCGGCCGGCCCGACGTGCCGGTCGTCAAGGTGGTTGCCGACAATCTTACCCAGTACATGACCGAATATGTCGTCTGGCGGGTGCTCGACCATCATCGGCAGGGCGTGCTTTTTCGGGCACAGCAGCAGAAAAAGGCGTGGCGCGATCCGCCCCAGCGGCCCGCCAGCGACATCTCCGTCGGCATCATGGGGCTCGGCACGCTCGGCCGCGCGGCGGCCAAGGTGCTGCTTTCGCTCGGCTTTGCCATCAATGGCTGGTCGCGTACCGAGCGGCCGATGCCCGGCGTCTCGACCTATGCCGGCGACGCCGGCCTCATTCCATTCCTCAACGCCACCGACATACTGGTCGTGCTTCTGCCGCTGACGCCACGCACGCAGGGCATCGTCAACTACAGCCTCCTGAAGGAATTGCGCCGGCGCAACGGTCTCGGCGGCGCCGTGCTGATCAACGCCGGGCGCGGCCGCCTGCAGAAGGACGCCGACATACTGCGCGCACTGGAAGACGGGACGCTCAAGGAAGCAAGCCTCGACGTGTTCGAGGTCGAGCCTTTGCCCAAGACCAGCCGACTTTGGGGCCATCCCAAGATCTTCATCACGCCGCATTCGGCAGCGACATCGGACCCCGCTCACCTGGCGCCGATCATGCTGAGGCAGATGGATGCTTATGAACGCGGCGAGGCGCTCGAGAACCTTGTGGACCTGAAGGCGGGTTACTGAGCCAAGTCCGGAAGAAGCGGGGGCGCCCAAGCTATCGGGCCAACCCCCATTCCAGAAAGCTTTCCTTGATCGCCCGAACCGAAGGCAGTTGCACTTTCGGAAGGTCGATCCGGTCGAACATCAGCCGGTAGCGCTCGCGGTTTCGCGGCGTCACCACGGCGATGTGGTGGATCATGTCCCACTTGACGCTGTCCTGCCCGCCTTCCAGGGCGCCCAACCTCGCGGTTTCGAACAGGGTTCTGCGGAAATAGCGCAGCAGGCTCGCCGACGTCGAGATGTCCAGCAGTATCAGGCCCGTCGCGCGCTGGAAGCGCTGCGGCATGCTGACCGAGTAGTTGCCGTCCATCACCCAGCGCGGACCGGCGATCGCGTCATCGTGCAAGGCGATGAACTCGTCCCTGGGGCGCGGCTGCCAATCCGTATTCGGCAGGTGGTGCAACTGATCGAGATGGATGGGGCACAGATCGCGCTTGCGAGCGATCGCATTGGCCAGGGTCGACTTGCCGCTGTTCGACGGCCCGAGGATGCATATGCGGTCGCCGAGCTCTTCGAGGCTGATCCGATGCGACATTGGAAGGACATAGCCTCGCGATAAATCTCCGGCCACAGCCGGCTTCGGATCTTCAGCCGGGCAAGGCGACTGCCTTGCTCTGCTTGTCCGGCTTGGCACAGTCGCGACGCAGGATCGAGCGGTTCATGGCATCGATCTCGCCGATGGCCCTGTCCCTGTCGCGCTTGGGCTTGGAGCGTATGTCAGGCGTGAACGGGCCGAATCCCAATGCCGGGTCGGAGAAAGTCGGCTTGACGTCGACCGCGAGATTGTACTGCCGCGCCAGCCCGTCCCGTTGCGCCAGCAACTGATCGCAAGGCACGTCGTCATAGCGCAGCGAGGACTGGACGTCTTCGTCCTGGCGCTCGGACATCGAATTGCCGCCAACGCAGCCGGCGACCGCGAGGCACGATGCCATCGCCATCAACTTCCAACTCATGAAATGCTCCCCGTCCGCGTAACCCACACGCGGAACGAAGCCATAGTGACAGCCGATTCGGGCTTTTTCGCAACCGCAACAAAGATTGGCTCCCGAACGGCGTCTCAGCCGACCTTTCGCGAGACGATGGCGAACCCGTCGACCGGCTCGCCACGATCCATTCGGATGGTCATCGTATCGGCCGAAAGCACTGCCAGGCCGTTGGCCTCAAGCACCCCGCGCACATAGCCAAGAGCATGCGCGTAGCGACGCGTCGGTCGCAAGGCAAAACCGGCATCGCCAGCCGTCGCCAGCGCCTCGATCGAGAAGGCGAACAGGCCATCCACGGCCAATGCCGCGGCGATCCTGGCGATCACCGTTTCGAGCCTGCCGACATAGATGAACACGTCGGCCGCGACGATGAGATCGGCCTCGGGTCCGGCATGGCTGAAATGGCCGAGATCGGCGCGGGCAAGATTGTCGTAGATGCCTTTCGCCCGCGCCTTGGCCAGCATGCGCGCCGAAATGTCCATCCCTTCGAGACGATCCACGATCGGCCGCAGCCGCTGCCCCATCAAGCCGGTGCCGCAGCCCAGATCGAAGGCCAGCCTGAAGCGGCCGGGTCTTGCCGCGCGGATGGCCTGGTCGAGCACTTCGGGGACGCGATAGCCGAGCTTGCCGACCAGGGCGTCGTCGAAAGTGTCGGCATACTGGTCGAACAGCGTTTCGACGAAGGCCGGCGGCGGCGCGTCGCCCGCCGTACCCCTGCCGATCAGGTGCAGTTTGAGCGTGGCGCCGAAACGATCGGCCGGATCGAGACGCATGGACATGGTCCAGGCCTGCGCCGCCAGATCGGGTGCGCCCGCGGCTTCCTGCATCTCGCCGAGGCGGAACCAGCCGGCCGCCCATCGCGGCGCGAGCTCCAGCGCGCCCAGCAACAGCTCAGCCGCCGCCCCGTGCTCGCCGGACGCGTGGAGCATCTCGGCATAGTCGGCGCGACGATCGGCGTTCAGGTCACCGGACGAGGCCTGCAGCGGCTTCATTTGGAAGGTTCCGCCGGCGCGAACGGCCGGTTGCCATCCATGTAGCGCAAAAGACGTCCGCGTAGAACCGGGTCCAGTACGATTTCGCCGACGAGTCAGCAGTCTTCGACAACGGGCTTTTCGCGCCGGAATTAGCGCCTATCTTGGAGCGATGCGCGCCAGCGACCTGCTCCATCCACGGCCGGAAGGCCTCTATTGCCCACCCGGCGATTTCTTCATCGACCCGGTCAAGCCGGTCGACCGGGCGCTGGTCACACACGGCCATTCCGACCACGCGCGGCCGGGGCATCGTTCGGTGCTGGCGACGCGCCAGACCCTTGACATCATGGGGTTGCGGCTCGGCCCCCAGTTCGCCGGAACGACGCAGGCAGCAGTACCGGGCGAGCGCATCGCGATCGGCGAGGTCAGCGTCAGCTTCCATCCGGCCGGACATGTGCTGGGGTCGGCCCAGATCGCCGTGGAGCACAAGGGAACGCGCATCGTCGCCTCCGGTGACTACAAGCGCCAGCGGGATGCGACCTGCGCGCCCTTCGAGCCGGTGCCGTGCGACGTCTTCATCACCGAGGCGACCTTCGGGCTGCCGGTCTTCCGACACCCTCCCGACACGGAGGAGATCGCAAGGCTGCTGACCTCGGCGGCGCAGTTCCCCGAACGGTCGCATCTGGTCGGCGCCTACGCGCTGGGCAAGGCTCAGCGCGTAATGCGGCTGCTGCGCGACGCCGGATATGACAGGCCGATCCACATCCATGGCGCGCTGGCCAGGCTCAGCGAATATTACCAGAGCCAGGGCATAGACCTCGGCGTGCTGGAACCGGCCACGGTCGAGAGCGGCGGCAAGGCGGATTTCGCCGGCGCCATCGTGATCGGACCGCCATCGGCCTTCGCCGACCGCTGGGCCCGCCGCTTTCCCGACCCGATCTCCTGCTTCGCCTCGGGATGGATGCGCATCCGCCAACGCGCCAAGCAGGGCGGCGTCGAGCTGCCGCTGATCATCTCCGACCATGCCGACTGGGACGAGCTCATCGCCACGATCCGGCAGACCGGCGCCGGCGAAGTCTGGGTGACGCACGGCCGCGAGGAGGCGCTGGTGCGGTGGTGCGAGCTGGAGGGGATCGCGGCAAGGCCGCTGCACCTCGTGGGTTACGAGGATGAGGGTGACTGATGGCGTTTTTTGATCTGCTGATTGCCAGCCCAGCGATCCTTCCCACCCCCCTCTGGCCTGCCGGCCATCTCCCCCGCAAGGGGGGAGATCGGATGTCACGGCGGCTTTCGCCAATCGCAAACGTTGCAGGATACGCGGCAAGGCCGAAACTGCCGATCTCCCCCTTTGCGGGGGAGATGGCCGGCAGGCCAGAGGGGGGTGTCTCGCACCGGCTTTCGCTGTTGGCGCGGTCTATACTCCCATGAACCGCTTCGCCGAACTTCTCGACCGGCTGGTGCTGACGCCGTCGCGCAACGGCAAGCTGACGCTGCTCATCGACTATTTCCGAGCCGTCGAGGATCCCGATCGCGGCCTTGCGCTGGCGGCGATCACCGGCGATCTCTCGATCGCTTCGGTCAAGCCGGCGATGCTGCGCATGCTGATCACCGAGCGCATGGATCCGGTGCTGTTCGGCTATTCCTACGACTATGTTGGCGACCTCGCCGAGACGGTGTCGCTGGTGTGGCCGCTGGCGCCGGGAACAATCCCGAACCGTGTGCCAACGCTGGCCGAAGTGGTGGGCCGGCTGCAGGCGGCGAGCCGTTCCGACGGCCCGCAGGTGCTGGCCAGGCTTCTCGACAGCGCCGGCATTTCGGCGCGCTTCGCCATCATCAAGCTGGTGACCGGGGGCTTGCGCATCGGCGTCTCGGCGCGGCTGGCCAAGCAGGCGCTGGCGGAGTTCGGCCAGGTCGATGTCGCCGAGATCGAGGAACTCTGGCATGGGCTGACGCCGCCCTACACCGAACTCTTCGCATGGCTGGAGGGCAGGGCCGAAAGACCGGCGAAGGCGGCGATGGCACTGTTCAGGCCGGTGATGCTGTCGAACCCCGTCGGGGACGGCGATCTCGAAAAGCTCGACCCGGCGGACTACGCGGCCGAATGGAAGTGGGACGGCATCCGCGTCCAGGCGATCTGTGAGGGCGGGATTCGCCGTCTCTACTCGCGCACCGGCGACGACGTGTCAGGCGCCTTTCCGGACCTGGCCGACGCCATGACCTTCTCCGGTGCCATCGATGGCGAGCTCCTCGTGGGCGATCCCAGGGAGGCGACCGGCACCTTCTCGGACCTGCAGCAACGGCTGAACCGGAAGACGGTATCGCCGAAGATAAGACAGCAATATCCGGCTTTCATGCGCTGCTACGACCTGCTGCAGGCTGGCGAGGAGGACCTTCGCGCACTGCCCTTTCGCGAAAGGCGAAGCCGGCTGGAGGCGTTCGTCGGCACGCTCGACCCGAGCCGCTTCGATCTTTCGCCGCTGGTCGGGTTTTCCGGCTGGGAGGAATTGCAGCGCCTGCGGCAGGCGCCGCCGCACCCGATCATCGAAGGCGTCATGCTGAAGCGTTGGGATTCGCCTTATCTCGCCGGCCGCCCGAAGGGGCCATGGTTCAAGTGGAAGCGCGATCCGCATACGGTCGATGCCGTGCTCATGTACGCGCAGCGCGGCCATGGCAAGCGTTCGAGCTTCTATTCCGACTACACGTTCGGCGTCTGGTCGGGGCCTGAAGGTTCGGAAGAACTGGTGCCGGTCGGCAAGGCCTATTTCGGCTTCACCGACGAGGAGCTGAAGCAGATCGACAAATATGTCCGCGACAACACGATCGAGCGCTTCGGCCCGGTGCGCTCGGTAAGGGCCGACCGCGACAACGGCCTGGTGCTGGAGGTGGCTTTCGAAGGGCTCAACCGCTCGACGCGGCACAAGTCCGGCGTCGCCATGCGCTTTCCCCGGATCTCGCGGCTGCGCTGGGACAAGCCCACGCGCGAGGCCGACCGCATCGAAACGCTGCAGGCGCTGCTCGACCGCCGGGAGTAGTGCCTTGTCCTGGAGGCTGGGCGCTACTGGCTCGTCGAGACGCGGATCTCGTAGATGTCGACCGCCTTGCCCTGCTTGTCGAAGTCGGAATTGATGGCGATGGTTCCCGCCGAACCGGGATGCTTGTCGGGGAATTGCACGTCGAACAGATACTCGTTGCGCTGCTGGCCGACGGCATAGCGCTTGCGACCGCAGTCGCCGAGCTCGCCGAAATTGCAGTCGATCGAGATCTGCGTCTCCTTGCCTTCCTCGGAGCGGGCGATGATGTCGAAGACGGCATGCTTGCCGGCGATCTTCTCCAGGATGCCCTGGCCGACGTCGAAGCTGACGGCCGAACCGGACGCCCCGGAACGGATGCGCAGGAAGGAGCCCGTATCGTCCTTCATGACATCGGCCTTGGCGTCGGAAGGCGCGCTGACATGCGTCGGATCGTTCGGCGAGAAGACGTTGATCCAGTCGCGCGACTGGTCCGGCTCGCCTGGTTTCTGCGGCGCGCCGTCCTGGGCGGGCGCCTCGTCGTCCGAGACCGTGGGCGGCGGCTGGGGCGGAGCGGTGTCGAGCTGCGCGGCGGTCTTGAAGACGCCGGTCTGCATGGCAAAGTAACCGCCGATCGCGATGGCCGCGAGCAATGTCACCCCGAGGAAGATCGCCGTCAGCGGCAGCCGCGGGCCCCTGATCCGCCGCTCGTCACGGTCGGGCGCCACTTCGGCGCCGGCCTGCGCGTCGCCCCGCGTGTCGAGCGACGGCGCTTCCGGCAGCGGGCCATCCGGCATGATGTCGGGAACGACGGGCAGCACGCGCGACCGGGGCGCGTCGGCCGGACCGTCGACGGACACGGCCGGCGATGATGTCGAACCGGACTTCGGCGACGCGGCCGGATCGACCGCGGGCGCCTCAACCTCGCCCCCATTTGGCGCGCCGACATCGGGCACGGCCGGCAGGAATTCGGATTCGATCTCGGCGATCTTGGCCTGCACGGCCTTGCGGCGGTTGATGGCCACTTCCACCGTTACGTTTGGATTGGCCTGAAGCGCGCGGTCGAGCGCCGAGAAAGCCGACCGGTAGACTTTCTCGCGAAAGGCCCGATCGTCGGCATTGCCCTTTTCCAAGGCGCTCCGGATCGCTTTTTCGATCGCGTCCACGCTGGATCCCTCTGCATTCTCGCCCAATCCTGCCATGATCGTTAGCCGCAGGCGACCGATCAATCAACGGGCGAGCGACAGCATTCCACGTCAACTAGGGCCTACGTGCCGGATTTCCGAAGGTTTTTCGGCCACGTGGCCGGTCGGACGGCTGCATTATAGCATAGCAGACAGCAGCCTGGCGTCGCGCATCAGCCAACCGGGAATGCATGCCTGAGCGTTTCCGGCGTCGCCGCGAGGCGCGCTAACGAGAATTGGCAAGCAGATCCCGAAATCGCAACCGACCATCTTGAATTCACGGCCGGTTGAGTCTATCACGCAGCCCATCTTGGAGGCCTCGGTCTCTCCAGGGCCGCTTTAGCTCAGTTGGTAGAGCACATCATTCGTAATGATGGGGTCGCGTGTTCGAGTCACGCAAGCGGCACCACTTTTCTCTCAAGAATTCAGTACGTTGGCCTCTCTGGCCTGATCTTCGGGATGACCGTCGGCTGCCAGGGCACCCCGAAAAGGTGTTTTCGAGCTGATTGATCGGGCGTTCGGTTGGGAATCGCCGGGATTTGCCGGGAACCGTTGGACGGTTCTCAGGTTCGATGGGAAACAAGCTCTTCAAAACCCGCCATTCCGTTTCGGTTAGATCACCCCTGCTCACACCTGCCTCCAAAAGGCAGCCTTGAATCAACCCAGCGACGCTACGTCAATTACGCCGATCCAAGCGGCGCTGATTTGCCCCACGACCCGCCGCTGCCGTGATATGTCTCTGCTCCCAGCACGAAGTTTTGCCCGCAGTCGGAACAGCGAAAGCGATAGAGCAGAAGATCATCGAGCGGCCCCGCCTCGGACAGATCGCTGAATGCGATCGCCCCCTTCGTCGGACCCGCATCAATCTCTTCTAGGTCACCGTCGGATACAGCCTGCCGGATCGTGCCGACCGCGCGAAATAGCTCGCCTCGCGTCCTGAAACGCACGCACTCGTCGAGATTCTCGCATCGTGAGCAGGTCATATTAGGTAGGAATAGCCGCATCAAATGTCGAGCCGCAAGGAGATCTACGAAGCCCTGCACCCGGAAACGAAGAATGGTGCGACCGGCGGCGGTCATAACCAGCTTCGCCAAACTGGCGAAGCTGCCGACCGGTTTTCGGAAGCCACCGCGAAAGCTACTGGCAGATCGTAGCGCAGCATCCGGCGCGACGCAGAACGCGGCGCGAAGATCAGTGGGCGGGAAAGAAATAACTGCCGTTCGGCTTAATCCGGCCTCGCTTAAGCGCAGCTGGATAGTGAGCACGTCGCCAGTCCCCTTCGAACGGGTCGAAAGCCTCGGCCACGAAAGACCGGAATATCGACCCGTCAGGGAAAGCCTGTGATTTTTCGATGTATCTGGCTACGTGGAGTACCGCAGGCGTGCGGACTTGGGGCGCTATTCCTGCCGACCGCAACATCTGTTTGCCATAGCCGTCCCCGGTGAAGGCGATCGCCTCTCGTCCGACCGGAGGGGCATCGCCGCCTACGCCGCTATAGCTCGCCGCCAACTGGCAGACTGTTCCAGCCGGCGAAGGTTCGGCTCATCATTGCCCTCATCGGTCGCATCATGGGGCTGGGCCTGAATATCCGCGCCCTCGTCTTCGCAGAATCCATGGTGCGCAACGAGTCTCTGTCGATTTGAGGCAGTGAAACCGCGTTCCATTCGAGAACATGTTTGCCGCACCGGAGTGCAAGAAATACACGCCCGGCCCACGTTTGGGATTCACCGCATATTCCAAGCAAACCGGGTGCTGGCTTAAAATGTCAGGTCTGCCGAGGCCGGTTTTACGGCGGGAGATGAAATTTACGGAGACGCATATGAAGCGCATCATCATCGCCGCCATCATCGCAAGCATGGCGGCCCCCACCTGGGCAATGCCCGTCGTAACGTTGAAGCCGTCGGTGTCCGATACGGTCACGAATGTCGACCTGAGGAGGCATCCCCGCCATCGACCGGGACACGGCGCGCGGCCACCGCACCACAGACCCCCGCATCACAGGCCGCCGCATCACAGGCCTCCGCACCACAGGCCTCCGCACCATCACTGGCATTCGAGGAACAACAATGGCGCCGTCGCCGCGGGTCTCATTGGCGGAATGCTGCTCGGCGGGATGGCGGTCTCGGCTGCCCGCCAGCACAATCACAGCGCTTGGAACAATCATGTGAACTGGTGCTCACAGCGGTACCGGTCCTATCGGGTCTCGGACAATAGCTGGCAGCCCAATAATGGCCCGCGCCGGCAGTGCATCTCGCCCTTCTGAGCCCGGTCTGGGCGCTCTGGGCTCGCCGGTCCTGGCGAGCCCACCGGGACTTTTGCACGGGAGCAAAGCCAACCTTGGCGAAAGGCCGGCGAAGCCATTGGGCGTGAGCCAGCCGGAAGTGTCCCGCCTGTTCAAGGGACATCTCCGCAAGGCACTTGCCGATCAATCAGAATATGTCCGCTGCGTGACATCCCACCGAGTGTTTCCCCTGCTGACCGGCATCTGGCCGATGCAATGAACCACCACCGGCCGGCAGGGAAGACAACGTTCTCAATTTCATCCGCGGCCACGTGCCAGTCGGGAGGATTATCGTGCTGAAAAATCTATCGATCGCGGCAATCAGCGCCATGATGATTGTAGGCTTCGAGCACTCCGCCTCTGGCTCGTCGATCGGCGTGGGCAATCCCTACCCGGTCAGCAATTACAAGTGCCAGGACGGCACGCGCCTGGCAGTGCGTCTGCTCGGGGATCGCGCATCTGTGTCCGTCAACGACGCGGCCGAGGTCGATCTGCCCGCCCAGGGACAGGACGGAACGACGTTTTCAAACGGCCGTTGGACGCTGACCATCATACAGGGACAGCTGTCGTGGGGCGTCGGCCGAGCTGTACCGTCTTCATGCGTCGGCGGTTGAGCGTCTCACCTCCGGAAAACAGATAGAGACCATTTCAGTTCGGTCGCGCATCGAAGGCGCGGCCGGCCTAGGTCTTCCGCAGCTGCCTTATGTACCAGACCATGATCAGCGAAAGGCTCACGAAGACGGCGGCGGCGAGGATGACCGAGGCGACGGCGAGCCGCGGCGTTCCGGCCGAGCGCAGGCTCAGCCACATGAGGACGGGCAAGGTCTGGGTATCGCGCGTCGTGAGGAAGAGCGCCATGACGAATTCGTTGAGCGAGACGACAAAGGCGAACAGGGCGGACGATATGATGCCGGTCGAGACCGACGGCAGGACGATCTCGAAGAAGGTCCGCAACGGCTTGCCGCCGAGATCGTAGGAGGCTTCGACAATGCGATGGTCCACGGTGCGGAAGGTCGCTTCCATCAGCATGAAGACCAGCGGCATCGCCCACAGCGAATGCGCGAGCATGACAAGCGCACGCGAGCCGTAGACGTTGAAGCCCAGCAGCGAGACGTTGCCGAAGGCCATCGCGACGCCAAGACCGAGCACGACGCCCGGAATGAAGAGCGGCAGCATGATCAGAAGATAGACTAGGGGCTTGAAGGCGAAAGTGAAACGCTCGAACGCCCAGGCCGCGAGGACCCCGGATATGGTCGAGATGGCCGTCGTCCCGAGCGCGATGATGATGCTGCTCTCGAGGGCATCGACCCACTGCGGGCTGCCGAAGAAATCGCCATACCACTTCAGCGACCAGACCTTGATGGGAAAGCGGATCGCCGATGCGTCGTTGAAGGACATGGCGAGCGTGACCAGAACCGGGATCGCGATATAGGCGATGATGAAGACGGTGAAGGCCAGGGTCAGGACGCGCAGCACGATCGCGTCCTTGCGCGCTCGCGGCACCGGTATGGCGGAGGCCCGGCGCGCCGGCAGGATCGAGGATGTGTCAGCCATTGAGCGCGGTCCGTTTCGACGTCAGCGTGCGCACGATCACCATCACCAGTGCAACGCCGATGGTCAGCACGATCGAGAAAGCGGCCGCGCGGGGCCAGTTGTGCTTGCCCAGCATCTGTTCCTGGATCAGGTAGCCGATCGTCCAGAGCGTATCCGGGCCAAGTGCCGAGGGCGTCGCATAGGTGCCGACCGCCCAGATGAAGGACTGCGCGAAGGCCGCGGCGATACCGCCCTTGGTGAGCGGCAGCAACACCTCACGGAAGGTGCGCAGCGGGCCGGCGCCAAGGTCCGCGCTGGCCTCCAGCACCTTCTTGTCGATGCCGTCGAAGATCGACAGCAGGATGAAGAAGCAGAACGGCAAGGTCACATAGGTGAGACCGACAAACGCGGCGAACTCGGTATACATCAGGCTGACCTTGTCGGTGATCAGGCCGGATGAGACGAGCGCATAGCTGAGCAGGCCGTTTTTCGGAAAGAACATCCACCAGCCGAAAATGATCGAGATTTCCGAGATCAGAAGCGGGCAGAGCGCCAGTGCGATGAAGGCCAGCCGCCAGCGCTTCGGCTTCAGCCATACCAGCATCGCGAAGGCGTAGCCGACGACAACCGTGACGATGGACGAAACGAATGCCAGTCGCATGGTGGTGAGCAGTGCGCCGCGGAAGGTCTGGTCCGTCAGCATGGCGGCGTAGCTCTCGAACGTGAAGCCGGGTACGTAGAAACGCTGGTCGATATGCTCGTTGAAGCTCATGCGCGCCATGAATGCGATCGGCAGGCCGAAAAAGGCGACCGCGATCAGAAGCGCCGGTGCCATCAGCAGCCATGGTGTCAGCCGCGCGCGCAGCCCGGCCCTTCGCCTGGCCATTTCCGAGGGGACGGCGCTCATTGGTAGGCGATCATGTCTGCGGTTTGCCAGCCGATATCGACGAGGTCGCCAGGCTTGTGCGCGACAGCTCCCGGATGATCGACGAACAACTCCAGCTTCGCGGCCTTGAAATGGTAGCGGTGGACGTCGCCAAGGAACTCGGTGAAATCGAGACGGGCCTTCAGGCCATTCGGCATGTCGGCGCGACCGAGATGCATCCGGCTCGGCCTGATATAGATGCGCCAGGCACCTTCGCCCAAAGGATTGGAAAGACGCAGGTCGATGGGATCGCCGTCACTGTCGGCAGCGGCGCCGGCGGCTATCCAGGCCTTCAGGCAACAGCTCTCGCCGATGAAGGTGTAGACGAATTCGTTGGCCGGCTCGCCAAACACCTTTTCGGGACGGTCGATCTGCTCGATCCGGCCGCCGCGCATCACCGCGACACGGCTAGACATCGCCATCGCCTCCCCCTGGTCGTGGGTCACGTAGATGGCGCTGAAGCCAATCTCCTCGTGGAGGCGCTTGATCTCGGCGCGCAGTTGCAGCCGCAGCGACAGGTCGAGCGCCGACAGCGGTTCGTCGAACAGCAGGATCGCGGGACGGACCACCATCGACCGGGCCAGCGCCACGCGCTGCTTCTGGCCGCCCGACAATTGCGCCGGATACCGCTCGTCGTAGCCGGAGAGCCGGACGATCTCGAGGGCCTGTTTCACGCGCGGCGTGATGTCGGCCTTGGTGATGCCGCGCATGCGAAGGCCATACGCCACATTCTCGGCCACCGTCTTGTGCGGGAAAAGCGCGCCGCTCTGGAAGATGGTCGTCGTGTCGCGCTGGTAGGCGGGCAGGTGGTCGATACGGACGCCGTTGATGCGGATCGCGCCGGCATCCGGCCGCTCGAACCCGCCGATCAGCCGCAACGTCGACGTCTTGCCCGAGCCCGACGGGCCGAGCAGGGTGACGAATTCGCCACGTTTCACGTCGATGGAAACATTGTCGACCGCCACGACGCCACCGTAGGCGCGCCGCACGCTGTCGAGTTCCAGTGCATTCATGTCAGCCAAAACCGTCAACTCCGCGTCGAAACGCGCGAAGCGCCGCCCGGCGGGGGGCGCTTCGCGCAGGCCTGGGATCAGCCCTGTGTCGTCTTGGCGATGGTTTCCTTCATGCGGGCGCTGTAGGCATCCCAATGCGGGCCGAACTTGTCCCAGCCGTCGATGCCGAACAGCTTGTAGGTGCCGCGCAGCGCTTCCTCGTTGCGCGGATAGCTCGGCCAGTGCGGCGGCGGCTCCAGGCCCTGCAGCGACATGAAGTCGGTCGAGGCATTGAGGAAGTTCTGCTGCGTTGTCTTCTCGAGCAGGTAACCCAGGAAGAGGTCGCTGAGCTCCGAATGCTTGGTGCCGCGCACCTTCATGAACCAGTTGCTGTAGGAGGCCGTTCCTTCCTTGGGGATGGCGGCTTCGAAATCGTCGCCATACTGCTTGATGAAGCCGTAGGCGTCGGCGGAATACATCATCGCCACCGCCGCCTCTTCCTGGGTCATCAGATTGGTCAGCTCGGCGCCGTCCTTGTACCATTTGGCGACCTTGAGCTTGTCCAGTTCCTTGAACAGGAGCTCGACCTCGTCGGGCGAGCCGAACACTTCGTCGATGCCGGGCTTGGCGGAGGAGAGCAGCGCCGGGATGCAGAGATCCCAGTAGAAGGCGGACGCGTCGAGGGTCGATTTGCCCATCGCCTTCTCGTCCCAGAAGCCCTTCCAGCTCTCGGGCTTCAGACCGCTCGACTTGGAGGTCAGCATCCACAGCGAGCCTGTGCCGAAGGGCACGCCATAGTCCTTCGCCGGGCCACGATTCTCGTCGAACCAGGGGTAGATGTTCGCGTTGCCGGGGATCTTCGACCGGTCGACCTTCGTGAACACGTTCTGCGCCATGCCGGTCGTGGTCGTATACTCGTCGGCGATCGTCAGGTCGAAAGGCGGATTGTCGGCCGGCGCCGCGACGATCTGCGCGATCATCTGGTCCCAGCCACCGACGGTTTCGACCTTCGTGCCGTACTTCTCGTTGAACGGCTTGACCACCGCCTCGCGGAAGCTGAGCTCATGATTTCCCGACCAGGACACGACGATCAGCCCTTCGCCGGCAAAGGACGCTTCGGCCGAAGCGACATTTGCGCGGCCGAGGATCGCGGGCATGCCGATTGTCGCGCCGAGCGCAAGCTTCATCGCGCTGCGGCGGCTGATACCTTTTCCTTCGAATGCCATGAATTTCTCCTCCAGTTTTGTTCGAAGACGGGCTGTCGGCTTTTCGCGAGCAGGTCCGTCCCCCATTCATTCCCTTGACGTCCCCATCCGGCGCGCCTGAAGGCGACCGGCACGCCTGTCCGATGCCGCCTACAGCGCGGCGCCGACCTTCAGTCCTTCGTAGACGGCCTCCTCCGCCGTGCGCGGGGCCATGCTGTCCCCGATGACGTACAGTTCCGGCACTTTGCCCGCCAGCATGTCGCTCAATTCGCTTACCGGCTCATGCCCCAGGCAAAGCACCAGGGTGTCGACATTCTCGAACATGATCGGCTGTTCGCTGGCGGTATGCTGCATGTAGACGGTGCCGCCGTCGCAGCCGAAAAGGCGAGCATATGGGGTTACGGCCACGCCAAGCCTGTGCAGTTCGGCGGCAATGTTGTCGCGCACGTAGAGTGGCAGCAACTCGCCCGGATGGGTGCCGTTGACGGCAAGTTCGACGCTGCAGCCGTCATTGACCAGCATCTCGGCGATGCCTGGTCCGATCCAGTCGCAACGCCAGTCCGCCACCACCGTGCGGCTCCCCGTCTTGACCTGCTTCCTCAGCACCTGCCAGGCATCGACGACCTGCACGCTCCCGTCATCGGGTATTTCCGGAAGGTAGGGCCTCGCGCCGGTCGCGATGACCACCGCATCCGGCTTTTCCGCGTCGACCACGGATTGGTCGACGCGCGCGCCCTTCATCACGCGCACCTGCGCCAGTTCGAGTTCGCGCGAAAGATTGGTGACGATGCCGCCGAATTCGGAGCGGCGCGGCAGCAGCTGGGCCAGCAGCGCCTGTCCTCCGAGATGTGAGGACGCCTCATAGAGGGTGACCTGATGCCCCCGGGCGGCCGCGACGGCGGCGGCCTTCATTCCGGCCGGACCGCCCCCCACGACCATCACCTTCTTCGGACGCGGGGCCGGTACGAGCTTGCCAAATCTGAGCTCGCGCCCCGTCTCCGGATGTTGGATGCAGGAGATGGGAAATCCGCGGTGGAAATGGCCGATGCAGGCCTGGTTGCAGGCGATGCAGGCGCGGATGTCGTCCGTGCGGCCCTCTTCGGCTTTCGCGGGCATGTCGGGATCGCAGATCAGTGCCCGCGTCATGCCGCAGACATCCGCGGAACCCTGCGTCAGCACCGCCTCGGCCTCATGCGGCTGGTTGATGCGCCCGGCCACCATGATCGGTATGTCGAGCGCCTGCCGGAACCGTGCGGCGTCGCTTGCCAGATAGGCATTGCGATAAGCCATGGGCGGCACGATATGCACCGCGCCGCCGGCGGAAGCGGAGGTGCCGGCAGTGACATTGACGTAGTCGAGCAATGGCTCGAGTCCAAGGCAGGCCTCCAGCGCCTCGTCCATGGTCAGGCCGTGCTCGTCGCGTTCGCTGCCGCTGATGCGCAAGCCGATGACGAAGTCCTCGGACGTCGCAGCGCGCATCGCGGCGAGCGCTTCGGTCGCGAAGCGCAGCCGGTTCTCCAGCGATCCACCGTAGTTATCAACTCGGCGGTTGACGCGCGGATTGAAGAACTGCGCCGGCAGGTAGCCGTGGCTGGCGACGAACTCGACGCCGTCCAGTCCCGCCCTGTGCATCCGCCGCGCCGCCTCGGCGTAGCCGCGAACGATCTCGTCGATCATGCGTTTGCCGAGCTCGCGCGGCATGACACGGAAGCGCTCGTTCGGCGACACGGATGGCGCGTAGGCCACCGTCAGCAGGCCATCGCCGCCTTCCATGATCTCCCGGCCTGGATGGAAAAGCTGGGAAAATATCTTGCAGTCATGCGCATGGCAGATGTCGGCCAGCTTCCGATAGCCGGCGATGCATTCGTCTTCCGTCGCCATGAGCATGTGCGAGGTGTAGCGCGCCGTCTCGTGGACGCCCGCGACCTGACTGACAATAAGCCCGGCGCCGCCCCGCGCCCGCGCCTCGTGGTAGGCGATCAGCGCATCGTTGACCAGGCCATCGGTCGGCAGCGTCGTGTCGTGCCCGGTGGACATGATACGATTCTTGAGCCGCACGCCACGGATCCGCAAAGGTTGGAAAAGGCGCGGGAATGGCGTCGAAGGTTGTATGGCATGCGCGGCGCTGGCCATCGATCTCCTCCGTCGCTGGCAAACTGCGCTCTCATATTTTGCCGATGGTAAAAAATCCAGACATTTTTTTACCAATGGCAAAATTCATTGCGATTTATCGCAGGCGGTGAAATGGTTGTCCTTGAGCCTGAAAAGACTGGCGACGTTGAAGGCTGCGTGCGGAAAGGCTGGAATTCCAAATGCCCACCTTGCGAACAGCGCTTTTGATCGACAAGAACGAAAGATCTTTGGCCGAGTCGGGTAGCCCGTTTTATTGGGCATTGTATCCGGAGTGAGCATGTCGTCTGAGAGCGGTCCCGAAACCGGGCTGGGATCTGTTGGCGGCGATCCGGTTCTTGGGGATCGCATTCGTGGTTTGCGCAAACGGCGCAAGATGACGCTTTCGCAGTTGTCGGAAAGCGCCAACCTTTCCATCGGCTACATCAGCCAGATCGAGCGTAACCTTGCCTACCCATCGATTCCGGCGCTGGTGAACATCGCCCGAAGCCTGGGCGTGACCGTGCAGTGGTTTTTCGCTGGCGCCTCTCCCGTGCCGCAGGAAGAGCATGGCTATGTCGTCAGGAGCGGCAACCGCCTGAAGATACAGTATGAGGGCGGTATCATCGACGAGCTCGTCACGCCGAAGATGAGCCTGCAGGTGGAGATGATCTATACGCGGCTGCCGCCGGGAACCGAAAGCGCCGAAAGCTACACCCACGAGGGCGATGGCGTCGGCTTCGTCGTCTCGGGTGAACTCGACATCTGGGTCGGCGAGCGACATTTCCACCTCTATGAAGGAGACAGTTGCTCCTATTCGTCAGGCGAGCCGCACAGGTACAAGAATTCGGGCGAGCGAGAGGCCGTCGTGATCTGGGCAATCAGCCCGCCAAGCTTCTAGCCTTAGCCGGGAATCGCAGGAACCTCCTGTCGTCCCCCCGTGCATTCCCGGCCCATCGACGCCAGGCGCTGTCGTGGCGGGCTTTGTGATTTGTCGCTCGCTTCGCCGGGGTATAAAATGGCCTTCCGCATTAATCGCAGGGAGGCGAAGACAATGCGCCAATACATCGACTGCAGAGAATTCCCCAGCGAAATGAAGTGCACGATTGTCATCTCGGCCGATGGCGAGGCCGAATTGATCAATGCGGCCGTGCAACACGCGGTCTCGACGCATGGCGAAAAGGACACGCCGGCACTCCGCGCCGAAGTCAGGAAAGCAATCCATCAGGGCGCGCCAGCCAATTGAAATGGCTTGTGGCGCCGGGCGCTCTCACCTGTCCGGCGTCAAGCCTCCTTGGCGCCTGGGAGAAACCAAGGCCGGCCGCGATCTGATCGTCAACGTAAAATAGCGAAGTGCTGCCCTCGTCATACCCGAGGTCGAAAGTCCTGGTTCAGGTTGTCGATCTACGCCCGATCTGAAAACAAGAAGCCCGCGAATCCCGAAGGACACGCGGGTGAATGTGAGACGTAAACGCCGGTCCCGAGTGGATATTCGTGGACTACTGTGGTTGCTTTTCGTTCTCGGCGGCGCGGAAACCCGAGGCGGTTGCGTCGGACTCGCAGATGTAGGCACCTGTCTTTGTGTTCCCGTAGTTTCTGCTTCCGGGGAAGTGGAAAATCTTCGACTTCAGGTTCACCCACACCACGATGCCGGCCGGGCAACGGGCTTTCGCCTGACCCTCGGTCGCGAACTGGTTGGCACCAGTCGGTTTGGTGGTCGCGGATGGCGCCGGCACGCTCTTGGGCCGAGTTGTGGTGGTGGCCGGCGCCGTCGTCACGGTTGGCGCGGGTTTCGAGGGCGTCGGAGTCGTGTCCTGGGTCGGAATCACTTCGGTTCCAGCCCGACACGCGGCGACGAAATCTTTCTTGGTCTCGCCAGATTTCTTGATTGCGTCTTTGTTGGCTGCGTACTCTGCATCGCACGCCTTCGCCGTTTTCACATTCCCGGCAGCAGCCGCGCCGCTGGTCGACGTCGGAGCCGTCTTCGTGGAGGGGGCCGCATCGGTAGCCGGCGTCACACCGCCAGGAATGGCCTCGGTGCCGGCGCGGCACTTTGCCATGAAGTCCGCTTTCTTCTCGCCAGAACCCTGAATGGCGGGTTTGTTGGCGGCATATTCGGCATTGCATTCCTTGGCCGTCTTGGTGGCGGCCATTCCTACGCTTGGCGCAAGTGCCAGAATGCCGGCAACAGCAGCAATTGGAAACATAGAGGCAAACCGCAATCGCATCGCAAACTTCCTTTCAGGCTGCCGTCATGTCCCCTCGCCTGACCATTTATAGCCGTGCGGGTTGGGCGGAGCGACTTACGGATTCGTAAACAACTGAAGGTCGCGGCCACCGAAGCCAGGCCAAATGCGGATCGCTCCTCCCGCGACTCCAGGCGCGAACGATGGCTCGGGGGCCTACAGGAACCCCGGAAGTATTGACCTTCGTTACGAATGAGATGGCCGCCTGCCTGAAGGCGGGCCTCTGTAAACCTTCCATCGAAGAGGGTCGCGTGTTCGCGTCACGCAAGCGGCACCAATTTCCCGAAAATCTTGGATCGTATCGGCTTCCCGACCACACAAGAACCGTGGGCGTCCAATCGCAGGTCGGATTCGAAAGCGGTCCTTGGCGAAGCTAGTAACGCCCACTGGCTCGCAGAACGCCATCGACGCGGTTCTGGGCCTGCTTGAGCGAGACCTCGGGAGAGATACGACCGCTCAGCATGTTGAATATCTCTTCCCCGAGCACCCTGCTGATGCCGTGGAACTCCGGGATCGGCGGGCGCGGCCAGATGCGCAGCTCGCCTCGCTTCTCCATGGCATCGACGGCACTGATGATCGGGCTCATGGCACGCACTTCCGGGTCCGCGCTGGTCGAGAATCGCGGGCTGACCAGGCTCCCGTTCTGCACGTACCACTTCATCAGCTCGGGTTGCGTCAGATAGGCGATCAGCCGCCATGCCTTCATCTGGCGCTCTTCGCCGAGATTGGCCGGAATGGAGAGGCAGAAGCCACCGACGGGCGAGACACCACGCCCTTCGGGGCCGCGCGGATGCGGGACGAAGTCGACCTTCCCGAAGGTCGGTGACGACCGATCCAGCTCGAAGGCGCCGGCACGGATCGACCATTCGTAGCACATGGCCGCCTGCCCTTGCGCGAAGATGCGGATGCGCTTGTCCCAGTTGCATTGCAGGCTTTGCGGATGAGCGAAGCCGCGCAGTTCGAGCAGGAACTCCGCCGTCTCCCTGCCGATCGGCGTATCGATCAGCGGCCGGTAATGCTCGGGCCGGAGATCCGAGAGGTCGAAATCAAGTTCGCCGCCGATCCGTGGCAGATTGACGATCGGCTCGCCGAACGCCGCCTTGGTCTGCATGAAGGTGTGGGCGACAGGCGTACCGCGCCCGTAATTCATGACGATGCCGGAGGGACAGCCGCCCGCCCGGTGCAGCGTGCTCGCAGCGGTCAGCACATCCTTCGCCGTACGTGGTGCGTCCAGCCCGGCCAACTGGAAAAGGTCGCTGCGATAGAACAGCAATTCGTAGGTCGGCTGAATGGGAATGCCGAACTGCCGGCCTTGATGACGCGCCGCATTCCAAGCGCCGCTGTGGAAGTCGGCATAGGCGAAGTTCTCGCGTTCGATGATCCCGTCCAAGGGCAGGATGGCGCCGCGGCTGGCGAATTCGCCAATCCAGGGAAGGTCTATGGCGATGGCATCATAGGCTGATGTCTTGCGCGTCGCGTTGGCGAGGATTTCCTCGCGCAGGTCGTCGAGCGGCAGGTTCAGAATCTCGAGGTCGCCGCCACAGAATTCGCGCAGGTTCTTGGTGAACTCGTTGAGTGTCTTGAAGGTCGGATCCGAATTGCACAGGATCCGCACGACCCGGTCGTAGCCAAGGCCGCGCGGCATGGCGCTCGGATAAGGCAGGATGCGCGCCGCCATGTACGACCCGCCGAAGAAGAATCCGTCGGGCGAGCCATCGCCTCCGTTGAAGCCGAACGTGCTGCCGATCAGGCCTTTTATCTCGGCGGCGTAGCCCTCCACCTCTCCTATCAAGGTCGGGGTCGGATGGATCGAGAAGGATTTGCCGCTCTTCGAACGCGGCCGCTTCATCAAGAGCCCCTCGGTCACCATCCCTTCGATGCGCCGCATCGCGGTTCCGTAGGGAAGCCCCGATGCCGCCGCCAGCGAGGTGATGGTCAGCGGCTTGCCCTGCAGATGACGCCGTATGGTGTAGGCGACGATGTTCCAACGCGCGTCGATGTCGGCGAGCGCCGCCCGGCCGCTGTTCAGCTTCGCCATCTTGTCGAGGTAGTCGAGTATGCGCAGCAGTTCCTCGCGCGTCATCCCAGGCCCCTGTTCGCGATTGATCCCGACCAGCTTGCACCCCCGTGCCGTTTCGGGGGTATCGAGATAAATCCAATTTGGATTTCTCGACCGTTCTGCCCCTCGGGCCTGCATGGAATATTCGGCCCGCGGTCGCCCATCGGCCGCCGGGGAATGCGGCATGACATCCAAGATCGACACTTCGGCCGAGACCTACGACTATGTGGTCATCGGAGCCGGATCCGCCGGCTGCGTCGTCGCCGGCCGGCTGAGCGACGCCGGATATTCGGTGCTGCTGCTCGAGGCCGGCGGTCGCGATACCAATCCGTGGATTCACATTCCGCTTGGCTATGCCCGCCTTTACGCCAATCCGGCGCTCAACTGGTGCTTCACCTCGGAGCCCGAGCCCGGACTGAACGGACGGCGCCTGTTCCAGCCACGCGGCAAGGTGCTTGGCGGTACCGGCTCGATCAACGGCATGATCTACATGCGTGGCCAGCGCGAGGATTTTGACGCCTGGGCCGCCGCCGGCTGCTCCGGCTGGGGCTTCGACGACGTCCTGCCTTACTACAAGAAATCCGAGGACCAGCAGCGCGGCGCCAGCGCCTATCACGGCGTGGGTGGCCCGCTCAGCGTCTCGGATGTTTCCGGCTTCGAACTCGGCGACGCGTTCATCGCTGCCGCCGCCAATCTCGGCGCGCCGCGCAATGACGATTTCAACGGGCCGAGCCAGATCGGCGCCGGCTATGTCCAGGTGACCACGCGCAAGGGCCGTCGCTGGTCGACAGCGGCGGGTTACCTGAAGGGCCAGAAGAGCCTGCGGATCGTCACGCGTGCGCTGGTCTCGCGCCTGCGCATCGAGGGAAGCGCCGTGACCGGCGTCGACTATAGCGTGGATGGCGAGCCCAGGCTGGCCAATGCCCGCGCCGAAGTGGTCCTGTGTGCCGGCGCCTATGGCTCGCCTCAGCTTCTGGAGCTTTCCGGCATCGGGGCTGGCGAGCATCTCCGCCGTATCGGCATCGATGTTCGCCACGAACTGCCGGGCGTCGGCGAGGACCTTCGCGATCATTTCGGCGTCGGGCTCGAATGCCGCTGCACCAAGCCGCTGACCGTCAACGACCTCTACAACAATCCGCTGCGAGGCGGCCTCGCGCTGGCGCGCTATTTCTTCCACCGCTCCGGCCTGATGGCCACGAACGGCAATTATGCCAACGACTTCATCGTTTCGGGGCTTGCCCAGACAAGGCCCGACATGATGGTCACCTTCATGGCCTGGTGCACCGACGAGCAGCTCAAGCCGCGGCCATTTCCGGGCTTCACCATCCTTGCCGAGCACATGCGGCCGGACGCCACGGGCTCCGTGCACGCGACCGCCCCGGACATTCGAACCCAACCCGCCATCCGCTTCAACTTCCTGGAGAGCGAGGCCGACTGCAGGGCCGCCATCGCGGGGCTGCGGCACGCCCGGCGCCTGTCGATGACGCAACCCATGGCCGGCTACGTGGCAAACGAAATCACGCCCGGCCGCGACAAGGAGAGCGACAAGGCGTTGCTCGAATACTGCCGCGCCAATGGCCTCTCGCTGCTGCACCCTGTCGGCGGTTGCCGCATGGGCGTGGATGATCGGGCGGTGGTGGACCCACGGCTTCGCCTTCGCGGGCTGGCGGGGTTACGGATCGCCGACGCGTCGATCATGCCGGGGCATGTCACCGCCAACACCCATGCGCCGACGGTGATGATCGGTGAGAGGGCGGCGGACATGATCCTCGAAGACAGCCGGCGCTAGCCACCGAGCCCAGGTCAATTGTCCGGCAACGCGATCAGCGTCTTCAGGTCGCCAGGCCGATCACGCAGCGTGTCGAACGCTTCCTGGATCCGCTCCAGCGGATAAACGGCGCGCGTGAAGGGCTCGACGTCGAAGCGACCATGCGTCAGCAAGGTCAGCGCGTCATGCATGTCCTCGCCCATGCCGGCAACGGAGCCCTTGAGCCCATATTCCCTGAGTACCGCCGGCAGGAGCGGCAGGGAGAGCGTGTCACCCTCATGCGCCAGCCCGAAGACCGCGATCTGGCCACCAGACCGGATGAGGCCGAGCGCCGCCGCATAGAGTTCCTTGAGCCCGACGCTCTCGATCGCCAGGTCCACGCCCCTGCCCCCGGTCATCCGGCGCACGGTGTCGTCGAGGTCGCCCATGTTGGAAACCACGGCGTCGGCGCCGGCCTTCAGGGCAAGCGCGGCACGCGCCGGAGAGCGGTCGGCCACGACGATGGGAGCCGCGCCGACCAGCCGCATCATCTGCACATGCAGGTTCCCGATCGGCCCCGCGCCGAGCACCAGCACGGAGCGCGCAAAACCCGCGCCGGACTTGCGCGCCGAGCGCACCACGCAGGCGACCGGCTCGGTCAGCGCCAGAAGCCGCATGTCGGCCTCATGCGGGGCAGCGATCACCAGCCGGCCGGGCACCACGACATGGCTCGCGAAGCCACCTGCCCTGTCTATGCCGATCTGTTCCACGGAAGGACAACTCATCACCTCGTTGCGACGGCAGAAGTAGCAATGGCCGCAGCCATGGTTGATGTCCACGACGACCTTCTGTCCCAGCCTGACATGCGAGACAGCGCTGCCCACAGCCGCAATGGTGCCCGAGAATTCATGGCCGGGAGTGAGCGGCAAGCGGTGACGCATGAACCCGCCGTCGAAGATGTGGCTGTCGGTGCCGCATATGCCGCAGTAGGCCACCTTGATCAGGACGTCGTCCGGACCAGCAGCCGGCAAGGGAACACGCTCGATTTCGAAACGGCCCGGCTCCACGAGCACAGCGGCGGTCATTGTCGACATGTCGTCCTCCTCGGATTGATCCCGAGAGGACTAGAGCAGCGCGCGCCGCGGCGCTCCGGGCAAAAAATCCATTTTGGACGGATGCCCGGTTCGGCGGACCGGACCGGTGTGGAAGGATGCCCCCGCGCGATGTGCCTGGAGCGTCGCGATCAGCAAAGCGGAGGAAACATGCTTGGAATTTGCCTGTTCGGCAGCGGACGGATGGCGCATGTCTATGGGCCGGCGATCGCGGCCCATCCCGGGATGCGGCTGGTCAGCGTCTTCAATCCGAACCTAGCCTCGGCGCGTGAGGCGGCGGAGGCCTATGGCGGCCGGGCTGTCGGCGACATCGAAACCGCCCTTGCCGATCCCGCCGTCGACGCCGTCGTCATCGCCACGCCGACCAACACGCACCTCGAATACATCCAGGCCGCCGCCGCGGCGGGCAAGCCGATGCTGTGCGAAAAGCCGCTCGACCTGGACATGGGCCGCGTCGACCAGGCAATCGCGGTGCTGAAGGCGAGGCCGGTGCCCTTCATGCTGGCATTCAACCGGCGCTTCGACCCGACAGTCTCTGCCTTGCGCGACGCCGTGCGCGCCGGAGAGGTCGGCGCCTTGCACACATTGACCATCATCAACCGCGACCCGATCCCGCCATCGGTCGCCTATGCCCGCACCTCCGGCGGCTATTTCTGCGACAGCACCATCCACGACCTCGATCTCGCCCGCTGGATACTGGGCGAGGAACCCGAGGACGTCTTCACCTCGGCAAGCTGCATGGTCGATCCCGAACTCGGCGCGATCGGCGATGTCGACACGGCGATGACGGTGATGCGCACGCCGGCCGGCAAGCTCTGCCACATCAGCAACAGCCGTCGTGCGGTCTACGGCTTCGACCAGCGCATTGAGGCATTCGGCAGCGAAGGGATGCTGCAGACCGAGAATGTCCGCGACATCCAGCTCAAACACAGCACGTCAGCCTACATGGCCGCCCAGACCCGTCCTCGTCACTTCTTCCTCGAGCGCTACGCCGAAGCGTTCACGCGCATGATCGATGCCTTCCACAGGATGGTGGCTAAGGGCGGGGAGCCTCCCGTCACCGTCGAGGACGGGCGCAGGGCGCTCGTGCTGGCGCTCGCCTGTGGCGCTTCCATGCGCCAGCGCAAGGCCATCGCCACCGGCTTGCAGGGAGCGGTCGCATGACGAAATCCGTGGGAATAGGGCTGATCGGTGCCGGCTTCATGGGCCGCTGCCACGCCAACGCATTTCGCTCCGTGGCCGGGCTGTTCGACGTTCCGGTCGCGCCGGAACTGATATCGCTCGCCGATGTCACCGACGAGGCAGCGCGGGACTCGGCGAAGGCACTCGGCTTTGCCGAGGGTACTGGCGACTGGCGACGACTGATCGATGATCCGCGTATCGGCATTGTTGCCATCACCGCGCCGAACAGCCTCCACGAGGAGATGGCGATCGCCGCCATCGAAGCCGGCAAGACGGTCTATTGCGAGAAACCGCTTTCCGTGACCACGCAAAGCGCGCGCCGCATGACTGAAGCCGCCTCGGCGGCCGACGTGGTGACGATGGTTGGCTTCAACTTCCTGCGCAATCCGATGATCAAGCTGGCGCGTGAGATCATCGCCAGCGGCGAGATCGGCGACGTCACCGGCTTCCGCGGCATCCACGCGGAGAACTACATGGCCGACCCCGAGGTTCCGCACTCTTTCCGTACGGATCCGGCCGGCGGCGGCGCCCTCGCCGACATCGGCAGCCACATCATTTCGATGGCCCGCTACCTGCTCGGCCCGATCGCGGAAGTCATGGCCGCGCAGGCCACCGTCGTGCCGACCCGTCCCGCCTCGCGCGGCGATACCCGCCGCGTGCCGGTTACCGTGGACGACCGCACAGTGATGCTATGCCGTTTCGAACGCGGCATCATCGGGTCCATCGAGGCCAACTGGACCGCGACCGGACGCAAGATGCAGCTCGACTTCGAGGTCACCGGCAGCAAGGGGGCCATCGCCTTCACGCAGGAGCGCATGAACGAGCTCCTCCTGATGAAACCAACGGCGCGCGGCCGCGACGGCTTCGCCAGGATCGAGGCCGGTCCGGAGCACGAGCCCTATGGACGCTTCTGCCCGGCCCCGGGGCATCATCTCGGTTTCAACGACCTGAAGGTGATCGAGGTGGCGGAACTGCTGGATGCCCATGCCGGCAAGGTGAAGGCAAGTCCCGATTTCCAGGAAGCCCTGGAGGTGCAGAAAGTCGTCGAGGCCGCCGCGATGTCAGCGGCTAGTCGGGCCTACGTCGCCGTCGACGCCATCTGAGCGCCTCACGAAAAAGACCGGCATTCAGACGAATGCCGGTCTTTTTCGGTTACGCGAACGGCGCGCGCCCGATGGAGCGCGCGCCGCGTCCTGGGAGATTACCAGCTGGGCCGCTCGAACTTGTCGACGTTCGTGGCCGTGATCTTGTCGATCTCGATGTCCTGGCTCTTCGGCACCTCGATGCCGTTCACCACCTTGATCGCGGTGCGGATGGCGAGTTCGGCGTCATCGATCGGCGACTGCTTGCCCGAGCCGGTTTCCCAGCCGGCCTTGATCGCATCCCAGCCTTCGCCGAAGAGGTTGCAGGTGACGACCTTCACCTCGCCCGGCTTCTTGCCAGCTGCCTGCAGCGCGCTGATGACACCAAGCCCCATGCCGTCGTCAAAGGCGTAGACGCCGTTGATCTTGTCACCGAACTGGGTGAGGAAGGTCTCCATCGTCTTCTGGGCCTTCTCGCGGTTCCAGTCAGCGGGCTGGCTGCCGAGGATCTTGATATCCTTGTACTTGTCTTCCATCACATCAAGGAAGCAGTTGTTGCGGACGATGGACACTGTATAGCCGGGCGTGCCTTCGACGATCACGATGTTGCCCTTGCCGCCCACGGCATCACCGAGCATCTCGGCGGCCTGCTTAGCAAGCGCGCAGTCGTTCGGGCCCGTATGCGCCTTGATGTAGGGCTGACCGGCCTCGCCGATCGGCGAGTTCGACGTGACGACCGGAATGCCGGCGCGGTCGGCCTGCCTGACGGCCGGGATGAGCGCGTTCTGCGACGTCGGCCACAGCACGATGGCGTCCATCTTCTGCGAGATCATGTCCTGCAGCTGGTTGAACTGCGTGGCGGGGTCGCCTTGCGGGTCCATGACGGTCGCCTTGATGCCGAGCTTGGCGGCATAGGCTTCGGCAGCCTTGGCATACATGGCCTGATAGGAGTTCGAGCCGGGATAAAGAACCGTGATCCCGATGCGCGTTTCCGACAATGGCTTCTTGAGCGGCCCGCCCAGCCAGTCGGGGGCATCCTGCGCCACCGCATGCGAGGCGACCGCCGAGATTACGAGCGCGCCTGCGAGAGCGCGCGTCAAGACTTTCATGAACATTCTCATCCTCCTCCGTTGTCCGTTGACGTCCGCGAGCCTCTCGGATCGGGATGCGTTCTTTCCGGATACGCGAAGGATTGCGACGAGCCGGTCGCCGCACAACACGCCAGTTGTCCAAAGTGGATTTCCGGCGGTGGGCGATTGAAAGCGGCATTTTCCCGGCTGCTCCGCAAAGCCGGCGAACAGCAGGCCATGCGGCCGATGGAAATCCAAAATGGATATTCTACGCCTGTCGAAGCATCCACCTTACGCCTAAGACCAAGCAAAACGCCCGGCATGACCGGGCCTGGCGACGGCGTGTGGGAGGCACGATCGATGATCGCAACTTTGACCACAGGGGATTTCATCAGGCGCAACGGCCTGATCATCGCATTCGCGGCGATCCTGGCCATCGTCGCGTTGAGCGCGCCGACCTTCTTGACCGTCGGCAACCTGCTCGGCGTGCTCAGGCAGATCGCTATCGTCGGAACCATCGCCGTCGGCGTCACCTTCGTCGTCATCTCCGGGCGCCTCGACCTCTCGGTCGGCTCCGGCCTCACCTTTCTCTCGGTGCTGGTCGTTTCCCAGCACAACCAGATAGGACCGGCCGGCGCGCTCGCCGTCACCTTGTGTTGCGGCCTGTTGATCGGCGCCTGCAACGGCTTCCTCGTCGCCTATCTGCGGTTCGACTCGCTGATTGCCACGCTCGCCATGCTGTCGCTGCTGCAGGGCGTGACGATCTGGTATTCCGGCGGCGCCAACGTGAACGTCGCGGACTCCACGACCTGGTTCTCCTTCTTCGGCAGGGGCAGCGTGCTTGGAATTCCGGCGCCCGTCCTGCTTCTGGTCCTCGGCGCCGCCGTGGCCGGCTTCGTGCTGATGCGCACCCGTTTCGGCCGCGCCGTCTTCGCTGTCGGCGGCAACGAGACCGCCTCCATTTTCTCGGGCATCGCGGCGCCCAGGATCGTTTTCGCCACCTATCTCATCAGCGGCCTGGCGACGGCATGCGCCGCGATCATCATGGGAAGCCGCGTCATGGGCGCGCAAAGCACGATCGGCCAGGGCTACGAGCTGACGGTGCTGGCGGGGATCATCCTTGGCGGCACCTCGCTGCTCGGAGGCTACGGCAGCATCTGGCGCACCATCGTTGGCGTGGCCATGCTCGGCTTCATCGAGAACGGCCTGATCCTGATGGGCTTCCCCTATTACGTCCAATGGCTGGTGACATGGGCGATCGTCATCATGGCCGTGTGGATCGATCTCGCCGCGAAGCGCGGAAGGCTCCTGGCATGACCCAATCCCTCACCCAGCCCGCGCTGTCCGGCCACAAGGGTATGGCGCGCACCATTCTGCTGCGCAGCCACATCTGGCTCTTCCTGCTCGCAGCCTGCGTCTTCTTCAGCGTCGTCTCGCCTTATTTCCTGACGGTCAACAACCTCGCCAACGTCCTGACCCAAAGCGCCTTCATCGGCATCCTGGCGATCGGCATGACGCTGGTCATGATCAATGGCGAGATCGATCTGTCGGTCGGCGCGACGCTCGCGCTGGCCTGCGCGCTCGCCATCGGCCTCCACAATGGCGGCGCCAGCGCGCCCGTGGCAATCGCCGCGGCCCTGCTTGCCGGCACGGCGATGGGCCTGCTCAACGGCTCGCTGGTGGCGCTCTCGGGCATGCACTCCTTCGTGGTGACGCTCGGCGCGCTGATCGGCATACGCGGCCTGGTCTTCGTCTACACCGGCGGCAACGCGCTTCTCGTCAACGATTTCGAATACACCGAAATCCCCGAGGTCTATCTCGGCCAGATCTCGCTGACCGCGATGATCTTCTTCGCGCTGGTGCTGTTCTTCCAGTGGTTCCTGACCAGCACGCGCCACGGGCGCGAAGCCTACGCGGTGGGCGACAATGTCGAAGCGGCGCGCGATGCCGGCATCCGCGTCGGCCGCCACAAGCTGATCAATTTCACCCTTTGCGGTTTCCTCGCGGCGTTGAGCGGCGTGCTTCTGTCCATGCGGCTCGGCACCGCCGAGCCGCAGGCCGGCCGCAGCTGGGAACTGTGGGCGATCATCGCCGTCGTGCTCGGCGGCACCCGACTCAAGGGCGGCTATGGCGACATGTGGCGCACATTGGGCGGCGTGCTGGCGCTGGCGGTGGTGCAGAACGGCCTGCGGCTGCTGAACACGCCGAACTATGTCGAGCTGATCGTCATGGGGCTCGTCCTGCTTCTGGCGCTCGGCCTCGACCGCATCATGCTCCTCGGCACGAGAAAGGGCGAATAGCATGGCCGGCGAAACGATCCTGTCGATCGAGGGCGTATCCAAGAACTTCCCCGGCGTACGCGCGCTGAAGGATGTCTCCTTCGATGTCCGGGCCGGAGAGGTCCATGCCCTGATGGGCGAGAACGGCGCCGGCAAATCGACGCTGATGAAAGTTCTGGCCGGGCTCTATCGTCCGGACGGCGGCAGGATCATGCACAAGGGCGAAGAAGTTGACATCCGCACGCCGCTCGAGGCGCGCGACCGCGGTATCCTGCTCATCCACCAGGAACTGTCGCTGTCGCCGGAACTATCCGTCGCCGAGAACATCTTTCTGGGTTCCTGGCCGACCAAGGGACTTGGCATCCTCAACAAGCGCAAGCTCAACAGCGATGCCGGGCGCGTGCTCGACGCGCTGGGCTGCGACTTCCGCCCGACCACGAGGGTTGGCACGCTGTCGATCGCGCGAAAGCAGATGGTGGAAATCGCACGCGCCCAGGCCTTCAACGCCAGCGTCGTGATCTTCGACGAGCCGACGGCGTCGCTCACCGACACGGAGAAGGAAAAGCTCTTCTCCATCATCGCCGATCTGAAGGCGCGCAATGTCGGCATCGTCTACATCTCGCACAAGATGAACGAGATCTTCGAGATCACCGATCGCGTGACGGTGCTGCGCGATGGCGTCCTGCAGGGCACGGTCAACACGGCGGACGCCACCGTCGAAACGCTGACACGCATGATGATTGGCCGCGCGCTCGACAGTTTCTTCACGCGGGCCAGGTCGAACTTCGGCGCGGAAGTGCTGCGTGTCGAGGGCATGGCGAAGAAAGGGCTGTTCGAGAACATCTCGTTCAGCGTTCGCGAGGGCGAGGTGCTCGGCCTCTACGGGTTGATCGGCGCCGGCCGCTCGGAGGTGGCTGAGACACTTTTCGGCGTGCGTCGCGCCGACGCCGGACGGCTGTTCTGGAAAGGTGGGGAGATACCATTTCCAACACCGCGCCAGGCCATCGATCTCGGGCTCTGCCTGGCCCCTGAAAGCCGCAAGGAACAGGGGCTGGTGATCGGCATGGGCGGGCGCGAGAACATCACGCTGCCGCATCTCGGCCTGTTCTCGCGCCTGGGCATCATGAACCGCGAGCGCGAGACGCAGGTCTTCACGCGCTACCGCGAAACGCTCGAGATCAAGACGACCGGCCCGAGCCAGCGCGTCGGCAACCTCTCCGGCGGCAACCAGCAGAAGTTCGTGCTGGCGAAGTGGCTGTGCAACAAGCCCAGGCTGCTGATCCTCGACGAACCGACGCGCGGTATCGATGTCGGTTCGAAATCGGTCATCCACGCGCTGATCGCCAAGCTTGCCGAGGAAGGGCTCGCCGTCATCGTCATATCCTCGGAGATGCCGGAAGTGTTGGGCGTCAGCCACCGCATCCTGACCATGTCCGAGGGCGCCTTCAATGGCGAGTTCACCGGCGAGGCGATGACCGAGGAGAACCTCATCGACGCTGTCTCCCGGCACCGCGAGTCGTCATCGTCGCGCAGAGCGCGAACGGCCGCCTGATTCTTCCGACGCCGACCGGAAAAGCGACGCGCGGGCAAGGGGTAAAGAGCCGCCGTGACGGCGGCCGCGAACCCATGCGGCGGCTTTTGCCGACTAGAGGTCGGTCAGGGTGCCCAGCGCGCGCTCGGCGGCAAATGCGACCGTTTCGGAAAGGGTGGGATGGGCGTGCACCGTCAGCGCGAGGTCGGTCAGCGTCGCCCCCATCTCCAGCGCGAGCCCGGCCTCCGCCAGCAGCTCGCCGGCGCCCGTGCCGACGATCGTGACGCCGAGGACGCGGCCGTTCTCCGGCGCGTAGGCGATCATCGTCAGGCCGTCGCCGCCACCCGAGGCGAGGTTACGACCGCTGGCCGCCCAGGGAAATCTGGCGACCTTGTGCGCCACGCCGGCCACCTTGAGCTGCGCCGTCGTCGGTCCGACCCAGGCCAGTTCCGGGTCGGTGTATGCGACGGAGGGGATGAAGGTCGTATCGAACGCGGCAGCATGGCCACAGGCCACCTCGGCCGCGACCTTGCCCTGATGCGTCGCCCGATGCGCCAGCATCGGCCCGCCGGTAATGTCGCCGACCGCGAAGATGTTGGGCCGGCTGGTGCGGCACCGCGCATCCACCGGAATCGTGCCATCTGACCTGATCTCGATGCCGGCCTTTTCGGCCGCGATCGCCGAGGCGCTTGCGCGCCGACCCACGGCCTGGATGACGGCATCCGCCTCTACCGTGCCCGTGAAGCCACCCTCGCAGGCAAGGGCGACACTCTTGGAGCCGGCTTTGATTCCGGTCACCCGCGTTCCCGTGTGGACAACGCAGTTCCGGGCTTCAAGCGCGGCTCGAACCAGCGCGGCAGCCTCCGGCTCGGCGCCCGGCGCCACCTGGTCGGCAAGCTCGATGACGGTGACGGCGGAGCCGAGCGCCGAATAGATCGTCGCCATTTCGAGCCCGATGATGCCGCCGCCAACGATCGCCAGGGGACGCGGCAGGGAACGCAGCTCCAGCGCGGCGGTCGAATCCCAGATGCGGCTGTCCGTTGGCCAGCCCGGCAATTGCACGGGCGAAGAACCGGTGGCGATGATCGCCTGGCCAAATGTCCAGCGTCTGATGTCGCCATTGGCGTCGGTGATGGCAAGTTCGTCACCGCCGGCGAGCGCTGCTCGCCCTGAGACCAGCTCGACCTTGCGGCGCCTGGCGAGTTGCGCGAGACCGCCGGTGAGTTGCGATACGATCGCATCCTTGCGTTGCCGCAGCGCATCGAGATCGACCTTCGGCTTGCCGAGCGCGACGCCCCACGTGCCGATATGGGCCGCCTCGTGGATGACGCGCGCCGCATGCAGCAGCGCCTTGGAGGGAATGCAGCCTTCATTGAGGCAGACGCCGCCGAGCGTGCTCCTGCCATCGACGAGGATCACGGATCGCCCGAGATCGGCGGCGCGGAAGGCGGCCGCGTAGCCGCCAGGGCCCGCGCCGATGACGATGAGGTCGGCGTGCTTCGTGTCGGTCATCGGAGCCTCAGAGGATCAGGCGGCGCGGGTCGGCCAACAGGTTGATGTAACGCACCAGGAAGCGCGCGGCGTCCGCTCCATTGACGACGCGATGGTCGTAGCTCAGGTCGAGCGGCGTCATTGGCGTTGGCGCGAAAGCGTCACCGTTCCACACGGGCGCCATCTCGGTTCGCGAAATGCCGAGAATGGCCACTTCGGGTGGATTGACGATCGGCGTGAAGCCGATACCGCCGATGCCGCCCAGATTGCTGATCGACATCGACGCGCCGCCCATCTCGCCGGCACCGACCTTGCGCTGCTGGGCGCGCGCCGCGAGGTCGGCGACTTCCATGGCAATGCGCCAGAGCCCCTTGCGGTCGGCGTCGCGGATGACCGGCACCATCAACCCGTGCGGCGTGTCCACCGCGATACCGATATGGACATAGTCCTTGAGGACGAGTGTAGCGCCATCGGCCGAGAGCGAGGCGTTGAACCGCGGGAAATCCCGCAGCGTCCGCGCCAGCGCCTTCACATGGAAGGCAAGCGCGGTGATCTTCACGCCCTTCGCCTGCGCCTCATCCCTCAGCGAGGCGCGGATCGCCTCGACCGCCGTCATATCGGCGCGGTCGTGATGCGTGACGGCAGGGATAAGCTGCTGCGCGGCGGCGAGATTGAGGGCAGCCACCTGGCTGAAGCGGCTCATCGCCTCCTCGCGCACAGGACCGTATTGGCCATGGTCGACGTCCCAATAGCGGCTGTTGTCGTCACCGGAGGCAGCGCGCCGGCCCCGCAGCCTGTCGTCGACATCACCCGATGAAATCGTGTCCCGACCGAGTTCGGCGGCGAGGGCCGTGAGATCCAGGCCCGCCTCGCGGGCACGCTGCCTTGTCGAAGGGCTGGCGACGATCGCTGTCATGCTGCTCACCAATTGGTCGCGATGTACTGGGTTTCCATGAACTCCAGCATGCCTTCCTTGCCGCCTTCGCGACCGAGGCCGGATTGCTTGACGCCGCCGAAGGGCGCTGCCGGATCGGAGACGAGCCCGCGATTGAGGCCCACCATTCCGAACTCCAAGCGCTCGCAGACGTTGAGCCCGCGCCGCATGTCCTGCGTGAAGACATAGGCGACGAGGCCGTATTCAGTGTCGTTGGCGCGGGCGACCACGTCGTCCGCGTCGCCGAAGGTCTGGATCGCCGCCACCGGGCCGAAAATCTCGTCGCGCATGCAAGCCGCGTCGCCCGGCACGTTGAACAGCACCGTCGGAGGATAGAAGAAGCCCGGTCCTTTTGGCACGACCCCGCCCAGCCTCAATTCGGCGCCGCGCGCCAGCGCGTCCTCGACGAAGGCCGCGACCTTGTCGCGCGTGTCGGCGTTGACCAGCGCGCCGACATCGACATCCGGCGCCAGCCCGTTGCCCATCTTGAGCGCGGCCATGCGGGCGGTGAAGCGTTGCGTGAATTCCTCCGCCACCCGCTCATGCACATAAAGGCGGTTGGCCGCCGTGCAGGCTTCGCCAAGGTTGCGCATCTTGGCGACCATGGCTCCCTCGACGGCGAGATCGATATCGGCGTCGTCGAAGACGATCAGGGGAGCATTGCCACCGAGTTCCATCGCCGGCTTGATCACCTGGTCCGCGGCGGCGTGTAGCAATTTCCGCCCCACGCCGGTCGAGCCCGTGAACGACACCACGCGCACGCGCTGATCGTGCAGCATGGCGTCCACCACCGCGCCCGATCGGCGGCTCGGCAGCACGTTGACCACACCCGGCGGAACCCCGGCTTCCTCGAGCAGAGGCATCAGCGCCAGCATGGTGAGGGGCGTTTCCGAGGCGGGCTTGATGACGACGGTGCAGCCGGCCGCCAGCGCCGGCGCGATCTTGCGCGTGCCCATGGCCGCCGGATAGTTCCACGGCGTCACGAGAACGGCGACACCGGCAGGCTTCTGGTGCACGAGGATACGTGCGCCCGATGCCGGCGCATGGCCGAGATGCCCCTCGGCCCGCACCGCTTCCTCGGAGAACCAGCGAAAGAACTCGGCCGCGTATGCCGCCTCGCCCATAGCGTCGGCGCGCGCCTTGCCGTTCTCCAGTGTGATCAGGCGCGCGAAATCCTCGAGCCTTGCACTCATCAGTTCGAAGCAGCGGCGCAGGATCTCGGCCCGCTCACGCGGGCGGCGCGCGGCCCAGCCCGGGAAAGCCGAAGCGGCGGCGTCGACCGCGGCCCGGGCATCCGCCTCGCTGCCGGAAGCAACGGAAGCAAGCACCGACTCATCGGCGGGATTGCTGACGTTGAAGCGTTCGCCCGCCGAGCCGGGCAGCCATTGGCCACCGATATAGAGGTCGACCGGTCCGTTGTAGGACGTCATGAGATTCTCCCTAGAGAAGCTGGCGCAGCGGATCGGCGAGCCGCGCGGCAAAACCCGTGACCAGCGCCGTTGCCTCAGCAGGCGCCAGCCGCGACGGATCGAAGACGAGGCGCAGGTCCATTCGGTCGGCATCGCCGGCGAGCGTCAGCACCGGCGACGGCTCGCTGGCAAGCTTCACCGAGACAAGGCACGTGCCGGTAAGATCGCGCAGGACAAGGCTCGGCTCGACCGCATCCTCGCCTGCCTCCAGCCGTGAGAGCGGCGTAAGATCCGGATCGTGGTAGAGAAGCGTTTCCGAGCCTTGCTCAACCCGCACGGAAAGACCTTTGTCGCCCTTTCCGGCAGCGCGCAGGCTGGACGCTGCGAAGGCGGCCCACAGCGCGCCCCGCCCGTTGGCAACGCCAGCGTCGCCCAGCAGCCGAAGCATGCCGGAAAGCCCCGACGGCTCGACCCGCGCCTCGATCTCCGAAAGCGTCACGGAGGCAGCCATGGCCGGTGACGGCGGCAACGCATCGAGGTCGGCCGCATGGAAGGGCTGCCGCACACCATGCGCGGCCAGCCGGCCGAGATCGATGCCGCGCTCGGCTGCCAGGCGCTTTGCCTTCGGCGAAGCAAGGAGCTTGCCCGGGCCGGAGGCAGGCACGGCCACTGGCGTACGCGCCGGCGGCGGGACGGGCTTCTCGGCTTGCTGTACAGCGGTAGGCGCCGGCTTTGCCGGGGCGGCGGGCGTTGGCGCAACCTTGGTCGGCTCGGCCGCGATCTCTGGCTTCTCGCTGGAAATGACGGCGATCGTGGCGCCGACCGGAACGTCCTCGCCGGCGCCGGCCATCAGTGCGGCGACATAGCCGTCGTGCCCGGCCTCGACCTCCATCGTCGACTTGTCGGTCTCGACGTCGAGCAGGATGTCGGAGGCCTTCACGACGTCGCCCGGCGCCTTGTGCCAGGCGACGATCAGGCCGGTCTTCTGCGCCATGCCCAGCGCGGGCATGATGATCTCATGCCGCATGGAACAGTTCTCCGCGCACCGTCAGACGGCCACGCTCGGCGACCGATTCCGGTGTCGGAACGGTCAGATCCTCCAGGGCAGGCGAGAAAGGCACCGGCACATCCATGGCGCCGATCCGCTGGACCGGGGCGTCGAGATGATAGAAGGCCCCTTCCGCAATGCGGCTGGCGATCTCGGCGGTGACGCCGAAGCTCTGATGCCCCTCGTCCACGACCATGGCACGGCCCGTGCGACGCACGGAGGCCAGGATCGTTTCCATGTCGAGCGGCACGATGGTGCGCGGGTCGATGATCTCCGCGGCGATACCGTCGCGTTCGAGAAGTTCGGCCGCCTTCCTGGCGACCTGCACCATGGATGATGTCGCGACGATGGTTATGTCACGTCCCGGACGCAGCACCTCGGCCTTGCCGAACGGAATGAGGTATTCCTCCTCCGGCACCGGCGCCTTTTCCTGGTACATCAGCTTGTCCTCGAAGATGACCACCGGATTGTCGTCGCGGATCGCCGTCTTCAGCAGCCCCTTGGCCTCGTAGGCCGATGACGGCAGCGCCACCTTGAGTCCCGGAATATGAGCGACGAGGGCATGCAGCGACTGGCTGTGCTGCGCGGCCGAACGGCGCGTCGCGCCGAGATTGGTGCGCAGCACCAGCGGCACCTTGAGCTTGCCGCCCGACATGTAGTGGGTCTTGGCCGCCTGGTTGCAGAGCTGGTCCATGACCAGGAACAGGAAGTCGCCGAACATGAGGTCGACGATGGGACGGGACCCGGTCATCGCCGCGCCCACCGCCATGCCCATGAAACCGGGCTCGGAGATCGGCGTGTCGATGATGCGCTCGGTGCCGAACTCCTCGACGAGCCCCGACAGAACCTTGAAGGGCGTGCCGGCCTCGGCGACATCCTCGCCGATGACGAAGACGGTCGGGTCGCGGCGCATCTCCTCGGCGATGGCCTCGTTGACGGCCTTGGACAGGGTGATCTCTCGCATTTCGGCTTCCTCAGGCTGCTGTCATGTCGGTGAAGACATCACGCTTCACCTGCAACGGATCGGGGAAAGGCGCCGCCAGCGCGTAGGTGACGGCCGCCTCGGCGTCGGCCCGGACCCCGGCATCGATCGCGGCGAGTTCCTCGGAGGTGGCGACGCCTTCAGCCGTCAGCCAGCGGCCGAAGTTGACGATCGGGTCGCGCTCGGTCTTCCAGAGCGCTTCCTCGTCCTTGGACCGGTAGTACTCACGGTTGATGTCGCCGACGTGGTGGCCATGGTAGCGGTAGGTATCGAGCTGCACGAAGAAAGGCCCCTCTCCGTTGCGGCAGCGCGCCACCAGCCGCTCGGTGAGCTCGTTGACCGCCAGCACATCCTGGCCGTCCACCTGGAAGGCTTCGATGCCGAAGGCCTCGGCACGGGCGAGCAGCGAGCCGGCGGCGATCTCGGCCGTCTTGGTGTACTCGCTGTAGCCGTTGTTCTCGCAGGCGTAGATGACGGGCAGCTTCCACAGCGCGGCCATGTTCATGACCTCGTAGAGAAGGCCCTGGGCGGTCGCGCCGTCGCCGAAGAAGCACACGGTCACGTCCTTGCGGCCGAGCCGCTTGGCCGAGAGCGCGGCGCCGGTGGCGATGCCCATCGAGCCGCCGACGATGGCGTTGGCGCCGAGATTGCCGTTGGACTGGTCGGCGATGTGCATGGAACCGCCCTTGCCGCCGCAATAGCCCTCGGCGCGGCCAAGCAGCTCGCAGAACATTTCCTTGAACTCGGCCCCCTTGGCCACGCAATGGCCGTGGCCGCGGTGGGTCGAGGTGATCTTGTCATCGCGGGTCAGCGCCTCGCAGATGCCGACCGCGACAGCTTCCTGCCCGGAATACATATGGGTCAGGCCGGGCATCCTAGCCGACAGATAGAGCTGGTTGGCGTTGTCCTCGAAGACGCGGATGCGCACCATCTGCCGGTACATGCGAAGGTAGGCTTCCGCGTTGGTTTTCCTTGGACTCATCTGTCGGCTCCTCCGTCTGTTGCCACTCAGTACCGGTTGGCGATCGGCAGGGTTTCGGCCGGGAAGAGGCTGATGACCTCGCAGCCCTTGTCGGTGACCACCACCTCTTCCTCGATGCGGGCCGCCGAATAGCCGTCGGCGGCGGGGCAGTAGGTTTCGAGCGCGAAGACCATGCCGGTTTCGATTTCCATCGGATGTTCGAGGCTGACGGCGCGGCTGATGATCGGCCGCTCGTGCAGAGCAAGCCCGAGCCCGTGGCCGAACTGGAGGCCGAAGGCGGCCAGTTCATTGGGGAAGCCGAGGCTCTCGGCCGTCGGCCATACCTTTGCGACAACATCGGTGGTGACACCGGGCTTGATCAGCGCGATCGCCGCGTCCAGCCACTCGCGGGCCTTCACATAGGCATCGTTCTGCGCCGGCGTCGCGCGGCCGATGTTGAAGGTACGATAGTAGCAGGTGCGATAGCCCTGATAGCTCTGCAGGATATCGAAGAAGGCCTGGTCGCCCGGGCGGAACAAGCGGTCGGTGAAGTTGTGCGGGTGCGGGTTGCAGCGCTCGCCGGCGATCGCGTTGATGGCTTCGACGTCGTCCGAACCCATCTCGTAGAGCATCTTGTTGGCCATCGCCACGATGTCGTTCTCGCGAACGCCGGGCTTAAGCTCTTCCCAGATCATGTGGTAGACGCCGTCGACCATGCTTGCCGCTTGGTTGAGCAGGTGGATCTCGTCCATGTTCTTGATCTCGCGCGCCGACAGCATGATCTGCTGGCCGTCGACCACCTTGAGGCCGGCCTCCTGCAGCGCGAAGAACATGGCCGTCTCGGCATAGTCGACGCCGACCGGCATGTCCGCCACGCCAGCCTTCTTCAGCAGGCCGAATATCTCCTCGGCATAGCGCTTCATCAGACCGAAGGATGGCGGGATCGTTCCGCGCATGCCCACCACGCCGGCTCGGCAACGCTCCGGGTCAAGCCAGTCGCAGTACTCCTTGTGATGAACCGCGGCCGAGCCGAAATCCCAGACATAGGGCTCCTCGTCGGCGGCCAGCAGCGCGAAGCGGCACATCTTGTCGCGTTCCCACTCGCCGATCTTGGTGCCCGTCACGTAACGGATGTTGTTGACATCGAAGAGCAGCAGCGCGCCGCAGCCCGACTTCTTCAGGGCCTGCTTGGCGCGGCTCAGCCGGTAGCGGCGCAGCCGGTCGTGATCGACCCTGCGCTCGAAATCGACCGCGGTGTGGCCGAGGGCCGGCAGGTGCTTGTCCCAGCGCCAGTTCGGATCGATGTCGCCGGGCTGGAGGATGCGCGGATTCAATGCGCTGTTTATCATCTTGGCTCTCCTGCGCCGCAAGGCGCTTCGATTGTTGAAGGGTGCGCGGGCTTAGGCGGCTGTGCGCTGGTCGAACCGTCGCTTCGCCGCCCAGACCCCTGATTTGTGGCGAGTTGCGAAACCCGCCTGGAGGTTCACTGGATGCACCAGCCGCCGTCGATGTGGATCATCTGGCCGGTCATGTAGTCGCTCTCGGGACTGGCCAGGAAAGCCGCGGTGCCCTTGACGTCGTCCGGATAGGACACGCGCTTGATCTGCAGCGCGTCGCGCACGATGTCCTCGTAGGCCTGGCCTTCCCTCTGCTTGAAGCCGATGTCGACGAGGTCCTTGTCGAGCTGCTCCCACAGAGGGGTCACCACGACGCCCGGCGCGTAGCCGTTGACGGTGATGTTGTGCTCGGACAGCGCGATGGCGCCGCAATGCGTGAGGGCCAGGCAACCGTATTTCGAGGTGCAATAGACCGTCACGTCGAGGAGAGGCCGGCGTGATGCGATGCTGCCCACATTGATCAGCTTGTAGGGATAGGCCTGCTTGCCCTGGGCGATCATCTGCCTGGCGGTTTCCTGCATGCCGAGCCACATCGCCTTGGTGTTGACGGTCATGATGAGGTCCCAATTGTCCTCATCGATGTCCATGAAGAAGCGCGGCTTGTTCAGGCCCGCGTTGAACAGGCCGACATTGATGGAACCGAAGGCGTCGACAGTGGCGGCAACCGCGGCGGCGTTGTCAGCGCGCTTGGTCACGTCGAGCTTGACCGCAATCGCCCGGCCATTGCCGGCGGCGTTGATCCGGGCAGCGACCTCCTCCGCGAGAGCGACATTGATGTCGCCCAGGCAGACATTGGCGCCCTGCGCGGCGTAGTGCTCGCCGATCGCGGCGCCCATGCCCTGCGCGCCACCCGTGATCAGGACGTTCTTGCCTCTGAGGCGGTTCGGATCCATCGGTATTCCTCCTAGCTTGAAGTTCGTTTCTGCATGATCTGGTCGGCCCGCTTCTGGGCTTTCTCCAGTGCCGCTTTCGGCGTCGTCAGGCCGCGCAGCATGTCGTGAAGTTCCTCGCCGCAGATCTGGATGATCTCGGCGATCTCGGGCACCGGGGGGCGCGGCCAGAACTGGAGTTCATCACGCCAGGACATGGCGTCGACCGCCTCGAAGATGCTGGACATGCGCCGCACTTCCGGATCCGATCCGACCGAGTAGCGGGGCGCGGTGCGGCTGCCGTTGAGCACGTAGAGCTTCTGCGCCTCCGGCGAGGTGAAGGCGACGAGCGCCTCGACGGCCTCATCGCGCCGCTCGGGCGCGATGTTGGCCGGAATGCCGAGCATGTAGCCGCCGACGGGCGCAACCGGGTGCGCGCCCGGACGGCCCGCCGGATGCGGCAGATAGCCGGTCTGGCCGAAGGCTGGGGACGTGGGATCCAGTTCGAAATAGGGCGCCAGAAGGGTGTAGCCGTAGGCGAGCGCCACCTTGCCGGCCGCATAGGGCCGCACCCGCTCGTACCAGGACATGGACAGGATGTCCGGCGGAGAGAAGGACAGCAGCGCGCGCAGATATTCAGCGGCGCGCAAGCCCCCCTCGCCATCGATGGTGGCGCGCAGGTCGTCGCGGTCGAGCCGGTCGGCGTCGAAACCGCCGGCGATCGGCCGCAGGTTGAGGATGGGCTGGCCGAAGTCGGCGCAGGCCATCATGAAGGTGTGGCCGAGCGCGGTGCCGCGCGCCGCGTTCCAGGCGATGCCGTAGCGCCCCTGCGAGGGCCTGTGCAGGATACGCGCCGCCTCCAGCACCGCATCCACCGTCTGCGGCGGCTCCAGGCCGGCCTCGGCGAAGAGATCCTTGCGGTAGAACAGCAGTTCCGGGGTGGTCTGGCTCGGCACGCCATACGGCCTGCCGGCCCAATGGGTGGCGCGCCATCCCGCCGTGTGGAAGTCCGCCGGATCGAGGCGCTTGACGTCCATGACCTCGTCGAGCGGCGTCAGCACGTTCCTGGCCACGAACTCGCCGAGCCAGGGCAGGTCGACCGCGATGATGTCGTAACGGCTCGCCTTGCGCTCGACGTTGCGCAAAGCCTCCTCGCGCAGCCGGTCGATCGAGAAAGCGCGCTGGTGGATCTTGCAGCCGACGATGAGCTCGAACTGGCGCTTCAGGTTCTCCATGACCATGAAGGTCGGATCGCCATGCACCAGGATGCGCAGCCCGCCAGGCAGCGTCAGCGGTTCGGTCAGCACGCGCGGCGCCTGGATCGAGCGCCCGAACATGTAGGAGCCGCCGAAGTAGTAGTCGCGGACGGCCGTATCCGATTTCTCGGCGAAATTCTGCGTGGCGACGCGGCGCATGCGCCGGGACAGGCGGGTCCACGATTCGATCATGCGCGCGCTCGGATGCAGCGAGACGCTCTTGCCGGTGCGGGTGCGCGGACGAACCTCGACGAAGCCGGCCGAGAACATCTCCTTCAGGCGCCGCGTGGCGGTGGCGTAAGGCACGCCGGCAGCCGCGAGCAGGGACGTCTGCGTGACGGGTTTCGCTTCGATGTGATTTCTGATGAGGTGTGCGGCCATGGCGAGATAAGGGTTCGGCGACGACAGTTCGAAGGAGCTTTCGAACTCCGCTCCGAAATCCTCCAGGAACGCGATGGTCGAGAGGATCTCGGTGCGGGTGTCGTGCGGCAATGCGCTTGCGTCGTCTTCCCTTCCCTCCGCTCTCGCGATGATGTCCATTCTGGCCATGTGGGCCCTTGGCAATGCCGGCGCCTCGGCGCCCAATCTTCGAGATTTCGTCTTCGGCACGGGCCTGTTCCTCCAACTTTGTCCAAAATGACGCATCAGCATCAGGGCGAATTTATCCAATATGGACACAATTATGTTCATTATGGATAGAAATGCTGCGGATTAGCTGGACGCAAATCGGCAGGCTATCGATGCCCGAACGTCTCGGGCCGTGCGGCCAGAGGGGCCGGCACGGATTTCTGAGATCAGCGATGATCGCCTAGGGAGGAGAATCCAATGTCAAGAATGAACAAGCTGGCCCTGGCGGCCGCAACCGCCATCACCGTCGTTGGGGCGGCGGGCGCGGCCCACGCCGAGAAGATCAAGATCGGCATCACCCAGAACAATGTCGGCGTCGACAGCTACCAGACCACCTACGAGAAAGCCTTCATCGCCGCCGCCGCCAAGAACCCCGATGTCGAGACCGTCGTTCTCGATGCCGGCGGCGACGTCGCCCGCCAGATCGGCCAGATGCAGGACCTCATCCAGCAGAAGGTCGACGTCATCATCATCTGGCCGACGGACGGCAAGGCCGTCGTCCCCGTGGTGCGCAAGGCGCATCAGGCCGGCATTCCGGTGGTGGTCACCAACTCCAACATCGCCGCCGACGGCATGGATTTCATCGCCGCCTTCTCCGGCCCCAACAACATCCAGCAGGGCGCCTCAGCCGCCGAGCTGATGTGCGAGGCGCTGGGCAACAAGGGAGAGATCGTGCAGATCTCCGGCCAGCCGGGCTACACCACCGCGATCGAGCGCCAGAAGGGCTTCGAGGACCAGCTCGCCAAGAGCTGCCCGGATGTGAAGATCCTGGAGACGCAGCCGGGCGACTGGAACCGTGAGAAGGCGCAGCGCGTGATGGAAGCCTTCCTTGTGAAGTACAACAAGATAGATGGCGTCTATTCCGGCGACGACAATATGGGTGTCGGCGCGCTGAACGCAGCCAAGGCCGCCAACCGCGCCAAGGACATCAAGTTCGTGGGCGCCACCAACTTCGCCGTCGGCTACGAGGCGATGGAGCGCGGCGAGTATTACGGCTCGATCTACCAGTCCCCGGTGGACGACGCGGAGGCCGCTCTGGCGACGGCAATCGCCGTCAAGGCAGGCAAGCAGGTTCCGAAGCTCAACTACTTCGAGACGCCCAAGATCACTAAGGCCAACATGGACAAGTTCACCAAGCCGGTGTTCTAAGCCAGTGACGGCGCGGCCGCCTCGTTGCGGCCGCGCCACTGACGCCGGGGAGGCGATGGCGCGGCGAACGGCCGCGCGTCACGGCTGGGAGGATTTCATGGACAAGGCGGCGACCGACGGCTGGTCGGTCAGGCAGATTCTGGCTCAGCAGGGCATTTTGATAGCCTTCGTGCTGGCCATGCTGGTGTTCGGCCTGTTCTCGGACCGATTCCTGGCGTTCGACAACATCATGGCCGTACTGCGCCAGACCGGTATCGTCGGCGTCATGGCCATCGGCGTCACCATCGTCGTCATCGGCGGCAACCTCGATCTCTCGGTCGGCTCCATGCTGTCGATGGCCACCGTGCTGGTGGTCGATCTGCACGACCGCATCGGCCCCGGCCCCGCCATACTGATCATGTTCTGCGCGGTGCTCGCCGCCGGCGCGATAAACGGCGTACTCGTCGGCTATCTCAGGCTGAATTCGCTGATCGTCACGCTCGGCATGCTCTCGGCCCTGCAAGGCATCACGCTCATCTACACCGACGGCAAGAACGTCGACATCGCCAACCAGTCCGACACCTGGTTCGCCATCTTCGGTCGCGGCGACATAGCGGGCATCCCGACCCCGATCGTCATGTTCTTCGGTGTCGCCGTGCTCGGCCACGTGCTGCTTACCCGCATGCCCTTCGGCAGGAAGGTTTACGCCACGGGCGGCAATCCGCGCACCGCCGTCTACTCCGGCATCCGCCGCGGCCGCATCGTGTTCCTCACCTATCTGATTTCGGCCTTCACGGTCGGCTGCTCGGCGCTGATCCTCGGCAGCCGTGTGATGGGCTCGCAGAACAATGTCGGGCAGGGCTATGAGCTGCTGGTGCTGTCGGCGGTGATCCTCGGCGGCACGTCGCTGCTCGGCGGCTCCGGCAACATCCTCAAGACCGTGATCGGTGTCCTCATCCTCGGCTTCATCCAGAACGGACTGCTGCTGCTTGGCTTCCCCTACTACGCGCAATGGCTGGTGACCTGGGTGGTGATCATCCTGACCGTCTGGCTCGACGTGGCGTCCAAGCGCCATTCGCTCTGGTCGCCGATTGCCTGAAAGTAACGACCCGATGAGCGACATAAAGAACAACAGCTTCGTCCGCTGGCTCTCCCGAAACCCGATCTGGGGTTTCGTGGTCATCGTCTTTGTCTTCTTCAGCTTTGCCGCCGACCATTTCTTCGCCCTGCAGAATGTCGAGAACATCCTGGTCCAGGCCTCCACCATCGGCCTGATCGCTCTCGGGCTGACCCTGGTGATGATCAACGGCAACATCGACCTGTCGGTTGGCGCCATCCTGGCGCTCGCCGCCACAGTCACGGTCGACATGCAGGGATGGGAAACGCTGGCCTTCCTTGGCGACTGGGTGCTTCTGGTGGCCGTTCTCGCCGGCCTGCTGTGCGGCACGCTGCTCGGCGGCCTCAACGGGCTGATCGTGTGGAAGACCGGCGTCGATTCCTTCATCGTCACGCTGGGCGCCATGCTCGGCATCCGCGGCCTCGTCTTCGTCTATACGCGCGAACAGTCCTTCTACGCCTCGAGCTTCGCCTATTCGGACTTCGGATCGAGCAGCATCGGGCCGCTGCCAACCCTGGCCGTGCTGTTCATCGCCTGCGCGATCGTCATCCACGTGCTCCTGTCGCGCACCGTCCACGGGCGCAACACCTACGCCGTTGGCGGCAACCGGGAGGCCGCCGTCAACGCCGGCATCCGCGTCGGCCCGCACATGGTGGTCAACTTCATGATCGGCGGTTTCTTCGCGGCTCTCGCCGGGCTCGCCCTTTCGACCCAGATGGGCGCCTCGACGCCCAATATGGGGCGCGAATACGAGCTGTGGACGATCACCGCCATCGTGCTCGGCGGCACCAAGCTGACCGGCGGCAGCGGCAGCATCGTCGGCACGCTGGGCGGCGTCCTGGCGATCAGCATCCTGCGCAACGGCATGAACCTCATGCAGGTGCCCTCATTCTACGTGCTCGTCGTGCTCGGCGTCATTCTCATCGCTGTGCTGGCGCTGGACAAACACCTCAATCGCAGGACCGCGCAGGAGCCGGCGCTATGACCGGCGAGATCACCCCCGTCCTCAGCGTCAAGGACGTCGTCAAGACGTTTCCTGCGGTGCGCGCGCTCGACGGCGTCACCCTCGACATCAGGCGCGGCGAAGTACACGCCCTGCTCGGCGAAAACGGCGCCGGCAAATCGACGCTGATGAAAATCCTCGCCGGCATGTTCACGCCGGACTCCGGCAGCATCACGCTCGACGGCCGCGAGGTGGCGCCCAAATCGCCTCTCGAGGCCAAGGCCCTGGGCATCGTGCTGATCCACCAGGAACTATCCCTGGTGGAGGAATTGACCGTTGCCGAAAACGTCTTCCTCGGCGCCTTGCCACGCCGCTCCTTCGGCTTCGTCGACTGGAACGCGCTGCATCGGCAGACCGCCGAGATCCTGCGGCGCCTGAACTGCGACTTCGCGCCGACCAGCATCGTCGGCGATCTTTCGATCGCCCGCAAGCAGATGGTGGAGATCGCCCGCGCGCTGACGGTGGACGCCAAGGTCGTCATCTTCGACGAGCCGACCGCCTCGCTTACCGACCAGGAGAAGCTGGTCCTGTTCGACATCATCGCCGACCTCAAAGCTGCCGGCGTCGGCATCGTCTACATCTCGCATCGCATGGAAGAGATCTTCCGCATCTCCGACCGCATCACGGTGCTGCGCGACGGCGCCTATCGCGGCACGCTGGATACGGCCGCCACGAGCGAGGCGGAGGTCACCCGACTGATGATCGGCCGCAGCCTCGACTACTCCCGCAACACCGAAACCGTGGCGGCCGGCGCGATCGTGCTGGAGACGCGCGGCCTTTCATGCGGCGACCTCTTCCAGGACGTCTCGTTCAGCGTGCGCGCCGGCGAGGTCGTCGGCTTCTCCGGTCTCATCGGCGCCGGCCGCAGCGAACTGGCTGAAACGCTCTTCGGGCTGCGCCGTCCAACCGCCGGCGCGATCCTGATCGATGGCGCCGAGGTTTCGGTCGAAACGCCCACCAATGCGATCCGGCATGGCATCTCGCTGGTGCCCGAGAGCCGCAAGGAGCAGGGCCTTGTCCTCGGCATGAACTGCCGCGACAACATCACCCTGCCGCAGATCGATGCATTGCGGCGCGGACCGTTCCTGTCCCCGGCAGCAGAGCTCGACATCTACGACAGCTACCAGAAGCGGCTGAGCATCCGTTCACCCGGCTGGCGGCAACTCGTGCGCAACCTGTCCGGCGGCAATCAGCAGAAGATCGTCATCGGCAAGTGGCTGGCAATGAAGCCCCGGCTGCTGATCGTCGACGAACCGACGCGCGGCATCGACGTCGGCTCGAAAGCGGAGATCCACAATCTCATCCGCGAGCTCGCGCGCGGCGGCTACGCCGTCATCGTCATCTCATCGGAGATGCCGGAAATCCTGCATGTCTCCGACCGCATCGTGACCATGTATCACGGTCGCGTCATGCGCGAATTCACGGCGGCGGAGGCCAACGAGGATTCGCTGGTGCAAGCGATCTCCGGATTGAATTGATAGAAGGCGTGCCGATAAGATCAGAAACAGCCTTGCGCGCCGGCAGTCCTCGCCGCTCGGATCGACGCTCTTTTCGTGTCGTATTTCATTGAGGCGCAATGAACCTCGGGAGAACCGCGCATAGCGCGGAAACGCCCCTTTTCCTCGTTTGATAGTTCCTGTCTAAGAAACCTCGTCGATAGTCTGGGACGGAACAATGATTGACGAGACCTCCAATACTTTTGAACTGCTGACAGAACTCACGGCGTCTATCGTGGGCGCCTATGTTTCGAACAATCCGGTTCCGGCGGCGGAACTGCCCAATGTGATTGCCAGTGTCTACCAAAGCATCAGCAATATCGGGGCAAAGCCCAAGGCTGTGGTTGAAGAAGTGCGGACGCCGGCAGTGCCCATCAAGCGCTCCATCACTCCGGATTATTTGATCAGCCTCGAGGACGGCAAAAAATACCAATCGTTGAAACGGCACCTGAGTGGGCTGGGCCTCACGCCGGACGAGTATCGCGCCAAGTGGGGCCTCTCCAAGGATTACCCCATGGTTTCGCAGTCCTATTCGCAGAAGCGGTCGGAACTGGCGAAAAAGCTGGGATTGGGACGAAAGCCAGGCGCGGTCACGAAGCGCAAGGCAAGCAGGGCCAAAGCCAAGGCTTAGCCCTGCAGGCGTCGACGACATAGCGGCAGGGCCAGCACCGGCAAGCGAGAGCTTTGCGTTTCGCGATGCGAGCAACTGGGTTGGCTCGCATCGTCGTGCGTGCGACCAAGCGTATCAAGATAACGTGTTCCGCGCGCGTTGCGACCCGTGTTGTGGACCCGGTCGTGCCACTGCTAGCGTTCTGATGCTCAGCAGGAGAGACCCATCGTGAGAAAGCTCGCCGTTACAGTGTTGGCCGGCATGCTCGGGATCATGCAGGCCCATGCCGGAGACCGGATCTTGAAGCAGGAGCCCGGCAAGGGAAAGCTAAGGGCCGGGCAGACAGTGCTGGTCGACGATGGCAGTTGCCCGAAAGGGCAAATCAAGGAAGTCAAGGGCGGCAGCAATCGCAGCCTCAAGACAGAAATGAAACAGGCCGGCTCCCCCCGCACTCATCGCTGCATCCCGCATCCGTGATGGCGGCTGAGCCTTCCTCCATCATTTAACCGACAAGCCGGAACCGCCGGCAGCGCTGAGTCGCCCTCGCGGATTGGTCAGACCTGAGCCAGCAGGATCTCGGTCAAAGCTTCGGGGTTGAGTCGCGCTACGTTGTGCCCGCAATCGAAGGCGAAAGTCGACCAGTCCGGCTCGCTGCCCAGGCGATGATGAAGGTCCTGGAACGGACTTCCTTCCCATCCGAAGGCGCCGATGTAGGTCTTGCGCGGCACCTCGCGCCAACGCCCGCTGAGCTTGATGGATTGCAGAAACGTCCCCATGGGATGCGGTCGGCACCGCGGATCGAGATTGGGCGGCGGCGCGCAGTTGCGTCCGTCAGCCTTCGCGCCGGCAATAAAAAGGTCGCGAAAACGGGGCGTGGTCAGCGACCAGACGGAGTCGCCGGAATCGGGAACATAGGCGTCCACGTAGACCAATGCCCGGATCCGCGACGGTACGGCGTCGGCCACGCCGCTGACGACCATCCCGGCGTAGGATTGGCCCACGATGACCACCTTGTCGCGCCGCGACGCCACGATACCAACGACCTCGGCTATGTGAGTGTCGAGATTGGCCGACGGAGCAGGGATATCACCAAGCCCCGAGAGGGTAACCGGCACTGCCTCGTGCCCGTGGGCGACGAGCATATCGACCACCTTCTCGTAGACCCAACCGCCCTGCCAACCTCCAGCGATCAGGACAAAGGTGGCCATCCTGCTCATCCCTTTTTTTGACGCCACGGGAACTTCGATACCTCTCTCCCGGAATCAAGACTGGGCGGCGGTAGAGGGACGGACCGGGTCAGAAGCTGACGAGCGACCGCAATATTGCCCTGGCTCCGATTGCCCGGCGACACGTCCTGCGAAACTCGATACGCCCCGTCGCCCTGACGACGTCGTCGTCGATCTGACGAAGGATGATGCTGGCATGGCTCCAGCCTATCCTGGCCAGCGACGAGGCCAGTTCGGCACGAGCAGGGTCGAATCGTGTCTGCGCGATCGTCGCACTGGCCTCGCGGTCGATATCATTGCTGGCGCTGAGGGCCTGCTGCGGCATCGCCACAGCCGCGCCGTCCTCAAAAGGCGGGGAAAGATCGAGGAAGCGCGACATCGCGTGTAGCGAGAGCGCGGGGTCCAGAACGAGCTGTTCGTAGCAGACGAAATGAACAGGGGCGCCGGACCGACGAAGCGAGTTCATCGCAAAGTAAAACTGGTTCCAGTAGTCGCAGGGGTTTCGAAACCGATACTCCATGCGGCGCGGGGCGGTGAAATCCTGCCTGATCTCGAAAGGCTCTTTCAGGAAAGAGCGGAAGCTTTTCTTCTGCCTGAAAAGGCCATTGTTTCTTGCGAGCCTATACCAGGACAGGAGCTGCGTGACCGGGTCCTTGCTGATCACGACGATGGGCAATTCCCCATATTGCATGTCACGCCCGTTCATCAGGGCGGGAAAGACGCCGTGTTTCCAGAAGCCTTGATCGAAGACGACGGGTATCCCGAGGTAGCGTTCGACCAGGTATTTTACCAGGTTTGTCCCGGACCTTGGCGTGCCCATGACACGAATGGCAATCGCACCATCGGGCATCGCGCGGTCTGCCCGCTCAAGCGTCGAACTGGTCATGTTGCCTTTCGGGCCTCGAATGCGCCTGCCAGGGAGGAGGATCGTTGCCTGTCGCGCGGGTCGGTGCCAATTCCCGCCATGCCGGAAGCCGCCGAAAGGTCTGGCGCATCGAGCTCATGGAGCGCCGCAGCGTGTTCGACTATGGCCGCGAAATAGTCCCGCTCGAGGATTGGGCGGTATCGTGACGCAATCGTCGCGCGCAGCTGCTCCAGCCATTCCGGGTCGGTGCATGCCCTGGTAACCGCCGCGCACCACGCTTCCATGTCGTGCGCGGGAATTGTTGGCATCAGCCCTTGCGTGGCTTCCACCAGCGACGGCGCATCCGAGACAAGAACCGGCAAACCGAAGTCGAGGCACTCGGCCGCGCCCAGCCCCCAGCCTTCCACCACCGAAGGATAGACGCTGAATTCGGCGTTCCTGTAGAGATCCGCCAGTTGCTGATCGGTCAGGTTCGACCGGAACTCAACGTGCTTTTCGATCTCCGGATTTTGCGCGATGAAGGCCGCTACCTCTTCGTACATCCAGCCCCATCGGCCGCAGAGAATCAGCTTCGGCAGCCCGTCTCCCAGCACGGGCGCCAGCCTGTGCCATACTTTCAGCAGAAGAATGTGGTTCTTCCTGATCTCGATCGTCGAACAATAGAGAACGAACTTGCGGTCCTCGGCTCGTCTCCGCGCAAACGGCTTCTGGCCGGCGATCGCTCCCTTCAGGAAGGCACCCGGTGACGCGACGACCACCTCCGGGATCCAGCCAGAACCGAGTGCCCTGGCGTGATGACGAACCCTTCCGGCGGTGTATTCGGACACACAGACAAGCAGGTCCGATCTTTCGAACTGCCAGCACATGTCGCGCGCGAAGTTTCGCGCGTGATGGGGCCCGACGAACTTCGGGAAATCGATCGGGATGCTGTCGTGCATGATGGTGAAAGTGGCGGCGTCCATGGGTTCGTCCGACCTGGCCGAGGCCAGTTGGTGAACGCTGGTGCTCGAGAGAAAACAGATCGCGTCCTCGTCCCGGAGAGGATCCTTGGCATCCGGCCTTTCGGGAGGAAGGCATGACTTGGCGAGTTTGAAAAGGCGGATGATCGTCTTGGAGATCTGAAATCCGATCCCGCGCCTCTTTTGGCCTCCACAGATGAAAACGGCCGCCACCCGATCGAATTCGCGCCCGAATACGAACGGCGAATCCCACATGATCGCGAGGACCTTCCACAGGCGGGCCAGATATGACCTCTCTTGCATTTCCACGGGCTGCGGGAGTTCGCTGTTGACCAACTGCCACAGATAACGAATCTCCGGCCCGCTCAACGTCCTGCCGCGCCCTTGTGCGTCGACAACGAAGAAGTCGACCGGCGAAGCCTTCCACCGAAGCGCCTGGCGGATAAGAGCAGTCTCAACACGCGGAATACCTACCGGCGGATGCGGACCCCACTTTAGAATCAAAGTGGCATCAAAGAAAATTCTGGCCAAGACTATATTCTCCACTAATATTTATATTAGTGCCAACTTCAATACTTATTTTCGGATTATTTTATCCGTATGGGGACGTCTTATCGAAGATAATTCTTTTTCTATTTTAGATTCGATTCTTTTTATTCCCTTGGAGATGAATTCTGTTACGTGGGAAAAATACCCACGTCAAGTGTTCAAACTATGGCAAGCTCCGGAAGCCGCGTCCGGTTCAAGACCGAGGATCCGAAATCCCGCCGCCTTTCATGGTGAGACGGAGATATGAATTGACATGTGGGTAAAATTCCCACATTCTTATTGCGGACGCGTAGCCGGAATGGAGGTGGCGACCTAGTCCATAGTGTGTCGGAATTTCCGAGGACTGCTGACCCCGAATTACGGTTCTCGGAAAAGCCGTATCAGAACTCGTGCAAAAGCCCCCCTTTTACGAGCCATCATACGGCTGACCCGGCCGGCTTCCGTCTTCTCAAAAAGGACGGGCCGGCCGGGCTTCATCGTTTGTCCGGGGGTCGTGTTGCGGGTTGCTACGGGGCTCCGGGGCCGCCCGGTGCGCCAGAACCTCCTGGCCCGCCAGCGCCCCCAGGCCCTCCTTTGGGGCCGCCAGGATTGCCTGGGCCAGTCGGCCCTCCTTTGGGGCCGCCGGGACCGGTGGGGCCATTCGGCGCCGGAGTGCCGGGAAGCTGACCGGGCGCACCGGGCGGGCCTGGAGACCGCATGCCCGGATCCCGTGTCGCGGCAACGACATTGCCATCACGATCGAGCGTCACGTCCACGAACACCCGCACGGCACGTCCACGCTTCGGACCGGCATCCAGGTCGTAAACGGTCACGCCCAGGCCGGAATTGAGGACATGTCCGCGACCCTGAAGGAAGGTCTCATAAAGAACACTCGTGACATGCGCCTGCGGGATCAGGCTCTCCGCCTCCACGCGCTTTATCCCGTAGCCGCTCGAAGCCCTGGCCAGCGTCACGAGAACACGCCGATTTGCAAGCTCCGGCGATCTGGTCCCTATTCTGAGCCGCCCCACGAACAATGCCCGTGATCGCGGTGTCGCGAGGCCGCGAACCAGGTAAACTGTTTCCCTGGGCCTGCTCTCGAGCAGGTTCGCAACGATCACGCCATCTGGCCGACGGATGCCGTAGACCGCCACGATGTCGCCCGCCTTGACGGCCGGACGGCTCGGGGCGCCACCGACATCGACCGGTTGTCCGAGTATCCGAAGCATGGCGCCGGCCACGCGTTCGACAGGGCCAACCACCTCGCTGGTCACGTGAATCTCACGCGTGCTGACGCGCCCGGCGTCTTGCGTCACCGCCAGACGCACGACATGTCCAACCTTCAGATCGTCCGATGTGGCTCGAACGCCGTCGATCCATACCGGCACGTCAGGGCCATACGCCACCCGCACGTCATTTACGAAAATGCTGCCGAAGCGCTGGATGCTGCCGACAATACCTGTCCCACCAATGCCCTGGTCATCCCCGGTCCCGGCCGTCCAGCCGGTTCCGCCGATGCCCTGGTCCGTCGATGCTTGCGCCCCCTCGGCACGAATGCCCTGAAGCACCAGCGGCATGGCGGCACCGAGGGCCAGGAATTCTCGTCTCGTCGGCCCCCGCTTCATGCGGGTTCTCCGCGGACGCCTTTCACGACGGGCGGCTCTTCGGCGACAAGCGAAGCCTTGTCGGACGTGAATATGTAAGCGCCGCAGTTCCATCGACCGGTCCCGCCGGGATCATTTTGAATGGCGTGATTTGCGTGCTTGTTCAGATGGAGCAGGGTTTCGACCATGACCTTGCGGCTGTAGGCTTCCAGCGATTTCGTCAGCGGCTCCGACAGCCCGTCATAGTGGACGGCGCGCTCCAGGAATGGCGGATCGTCGGCCAATATGTTCTGGACGGCGGCAGCGGCATGGTCTCCGAGATTTCGGGAGAAATAGTAGAGCCGCGCTTCGCTGTCCTGGCGCGGTATCATCGCGCTTTCCTGAAGGACAATCCTGTCCTGCTCGTCGACCTCGACGAGCTTTCGATCCAGCCAATCGTCCAGTATGGCCCTTGGTCGTACATCACGGGTCACGGCTTCGACGAGGCTCGCAAAGGAAGCTTCCCCGGCCTCGGCCGCCCTTGGCAGCGCCAACGGCCGACCCTCGGCGTCGGCGAACGCAGGGTCGGCAAGCCAGCGCGCGACTATGGCACTCGTCGTCGACACGGAATCGGGCACTATCCGCACCGGAGCGCCGGCGCCCCTCAGCCGGCTGACCTCTTTCCTGTGCACGCCCGTCAGAAGGCTGACCCGGCTGTCCGTCTGTTCCTTGTCGGGCAGTGCGAACTCATGCTCCGCGACATTGACATAGAGCTGCCGCAGGAGATCGACGAGCATCGGAAACGTCACCCCGCATTTGATCGACAGCCTTACCAACGGCCGCAGCAGTCGGTTCAATGCGCCCTGCACCCCGGCAGCATTCAGATTTTGACCCGTCATCCGCGCGCCGTCCCCCTTCTTCGTGGCAATGAGATGGTTCGCATAACCCGTGGAAATTCTTTTCGGAAATAGACCGTGGGAAAACATACCACAAGTCTAAGCTCCAACCTATGCCCCGGGCTGACGCCGAATCCGCGGCAACACCCACCGTTTTCGTCGCGGGCAGCAAGTGTCAGTCGGATCGGCCGCGGCGAAGATCGTCGAACCGATCCTGATTTTCCAGCGGCTTGCGAGAGGCCATCTCTTGCGGCCGCTCGCCGAGACCGTGCATCACGGGCCCGTTGCGTTGTTTTAACTTGCCGGTGACCCGGCAAAGCGCGACGAGGGCCGGTGGGCCGCGCTCACCGCACGACGCGCTTCTCGAGCTTGCGGGCCAGGGTTCGCCGATGCAGGCCAAGCCGGCGCGCCGTTTCGGAGATGTTGAAGCCGGTGTCGACCAGCGTCTCGTGGATGCGTTCCCATTCGAGGTTCTTGATCGACGTCGGACGGCCCGTCAGCGGAACCGAAACATCGCCCTCCGCCCGGCCGAAGGCCGTTTCGATGTCCTCGGTGTTGGCCGGCTTCGCAAGATAGTGACATGCGCCGAGCTTGATCGCCTCGACGGCCGTCGCGATGCTGGCGAAGCCGGTCAGAACCACGATCCGCATCGAGGCATCGCGCGCGCTCAGCAGTTTGACGCATTCGAGCCCGGAGCCCGTGCCGAGCTTGAGATCGACGACGGCATAAGCGGGCGTGTTCGTCTCCAGCGCGCGCACGAGCGCGTCCCTGTCCTCGCAGACCACAACCTCGTAGTCGCGTTTCTCGAACGAGCGTTTCAGCGTCCTCGCGAAGGTGGCATCGTCCTCGACGATAACCAGGGATCGGTCAGGCTTCATCATCGCCTCCTTCCGTCAGCGCCGCCAAAGGCAAGGACAGGGTAACGCGGGCGCCCGGCTGCGTGTTGCGCGCGGAAATGTCGCCGCCGAGCTTGCGGACCACGTTGAACACCAGGAACAGGCCCAGGCCACCGCCGGGCCGCCCCTTGCTCGACATATAGGGTTGGCCAAGCGCGGCCAAAATATCCTTGTCGAAACCGGGACCCAGATCGTTGACGGAAAGCACCAGCTTCTCGTCGCGACGCTCGGCCGTTACGCCGATCCAGTCGGGCGAGGCCTCCTGCGCATTGTCCAGGACGTTGAAGATGACCTGCTTGAGCGCAAGGTCGGACACCATCTGTTCGTCGGGGCGGAAATCATTGTGATAGTCCAGCCGGGGCGCCTGCCGGCTCGATCGCCATTCGTTCACGAGGTCGTCGAGGAAGCCGCGCACGGTGGTCCGTATGGTCCCCTCGCCCCTTGCCTGGCCGGAAGACATCAGGATGCCGGACACGATGTGCTTGCAGCGCTCGATCTGCGCCTGCATCTCGGCCACGTCGCCCGCCAGTTCCCGGTTGCGCTTGAAGGTGCGCATCTGGCGCCAGTCGGACAGGATGACGGCTATGGTGGAAAGCGGCGTGCCGAGTTCATGCGCGGCGCCGGAGGCGAGCAAGCCCATGCGCACGATATGATCCTCCTCGGCCGAACGCTGGCGCAGATCGGCGAGGTAGGCGTCGCGCTCGCGCAGGTTCCGGTTGATACGCGTCATGAAGATCACGATCAGCCCGGCCGCCAGGATGAAGCAAATGAACATGCCACGTATGTGCAGGGCGAAAAGGTCGCTGCCGCCGTGATGCGGGATGTCGATCGGCTGGTAGTAGAAGGTCAGGAAGATGAAGCAGGCGGAGGCCGCGACCACAAGCGCCCAGGTGGACCGGGGGGTCAGCAGGGCCGCGCCAAGCGTGATCTGCAGCAGGTAGAGGGAGACGAAGGGATTGGACGCGCCGCCGCTCATATAGAGCTGCGTCGTCAGCGCCGCCATGTCGAAGATAAGCGCGATGAAAAGCTGTGTGTTGGTGATCGCGCCGGGACCGCGCAGGACGAAGAGGCTGAAGATGTTGAGCCCGACCAGAAAGGCCACCACGGCGCCCATCTCGGCGAGCGGAAGAGGGATCTGGAGCCAGTATTGCGTCACCAGAATGGTCAGCACCTGCCCGGCCACCGCCAGCCAGCGCAACTGGATAAGCAGGAACAGGTTCTTCCTGTTCGTCGTATCGGGATTCGAGAGCGTGTCCTTTCCGCCCGCCAGGGGCACGGACAGGAGTGGACCGTCGGAACGGCTCTGCGTCATCGAGGCCCTCATTCTTCCGGCTCGGTCCGCCGACGGCCCCTGAAGGCCAAGACAGCGGCCAGCATCGCCGCAAGGGAAAACCAGGTCAACGCATAGACGAGATGGGTGTTGCGGAAGTGCACGACCGTCAGGCCGCCGCGCGGCCACTCGCCGGGCCCGGACGCCCCTGCATCGATGAAATAGGGGGCGACCTCGCCCAGGCCGCGCGCAGCCGCGATCGCGGCGACGTCGCGTGAATACCAGCGATCGCCGGCGGGATCGTTGCGGCGCAGGAAGCCGCCCCCCGGCTCGCTCATGCGCAACAGCCCCTCGACGACCACGGGCGCGGACTCCACCGGCTTCCGCGCCTGGAATTCGGCCTTGCGCTCCAGGGGTATGAAACCGCGATTGACCATCACGACGAAGCCGCGATCGGTCCTCACAGGCGTCAGCACCCAGTAGCCGCCGCCAAGCTCGGTGACGGCCTGGACGAGCGTGTCTGCATTGCCGGTGGAGCTGCCGGCCAGCCGGACATGGCGGTATTCGTAGCCATCGGCATTGATGCCAGACCAGCTTTGCGGCCCCGGAGTGTCGACCGCCGGCGCATGGACGCGCGCTTCGACACGCGCGATCAGGTCGAGCTTCCAGACCCGCCTTTCGAGTTGCCATATGCCAAGAGCGATGAAAACGGCCACGCCAAGCAGCGTGAGCAGCAGAGCTGCAAATCGAGCCACGGGCGATCGCCCCGCGGCTTTCCGGGCAGGAGGATGCGCGGCACCATTGGCCGGTTCACGCGCATCTTTTGTTTCGACGTCGGTCCTCCCTGCGCCCGGAGCCGGGCTCATGGCATCTCCCGCATCTCGTGCAGACCGGGCATCATGTTGGCGTTGAGGTGGTACATCACCCAGAGCGACCCGGTCAGCACGATGACGACCAGGATCAGCGTGAAGATCAGGGCCAGCATCGACCATCCCCCTTCCGAGACCGTGTTCATGTGCAGGAAGAACACCATATGGACCACGATCTGCACCGCGGCCAGCACCATGATGACAACGGCGGTGACCTGGTTGTTCTGGATGGCTCCCGTCATCACCAGCCAGAACGGGATCGCCGTCAGGATGACCGACAGGACAAACCCGATCAGGTAGCTCCTCAACGACCCGTGCGCCGGCGCGGCGCCGTGCGCGTGGGTGTCATGGCCGGCATGCTCATGCGTGCTCATCGCAACATTCCCATCAGGTAGACGAAGGTGAAGACGCCGATCCAGATGACGTCGAGGAAGTGCCAGAACATGCTGAGGCACATCAGCCGGCGGCGGTTAGCCTCGATCAGGCCGCGCCTGCCCACCTGGACCATCAGGGTGACCAGCCAGATGATGCCGAAGGTGACATGCAGGCCGTGCGTGCCGACGAGCGTGAAGAAGGCCGACAGGAAGGCACTGCGCTGCGGGGTGGCGCCCTCATGGATCATGTGCGCGAACTCGTAGAGCTCGATGCCGAGGAACGCCAGGCCGAACAGCCCGGTCACGGCGAGCCATGCCTGCGTCGCCGCGATACGCCCCTTGTCCATCGTCAGCATGGCGAAGCCGTAGGTGATCGACGAGAGCAGCAGCATGGTGGTGTTGATCGCGACCAGCGGCAGGTCGAACAGGTCCTTCGGACCCGGCCCCGCCGCATAGTTGCCGCCGAGCACGCCATAGGCCGCGAACAGCATCGCGAAGATGAGGCAGTCGCTCATCAGATAGATCCAGAAGCCCAGCATCGTGCTGCCGCCCTCGGCATGCTCGTGCTCGTCCTTCAGGTGAAAGACCGGTTCAGCACCAGCCGTTGTCGCCATCGATGTCATGCTCAAACCCTAGCCCTGAGCGGCGAGAAGCGCCGTCCTCGCCTCTTCCGTCTGTTCGACCTCGGTGGCCGGAATGTGGAAGTCACGGTGGTAGTTGAAAGTGTGGCCGATCGCGGTGGCGATGAGGCACACGAAGCTCAGCGCGGCCAGCCACCACATGTACCAGATCAGGCCGAAACCGAGCGCCACGCTGAAGGCCGCCAGGACGACGCCGGTGCCGGTGTTGCTGGGCATATGGATCGGCTTGTAGCCCGAGAGCGGGCGCTTGTAGCCGGCCTTCTTCATGTCCCACCAGGCGTCGTTGTCGCGCACCACCGGGGTGAAGGCGAAGTTGTAGGCCGGCGGCGGAGACGAGGTGGACCATTCGAGCGTGCGCCCGTCCCAGGGATCGCCGGTCGGATCGGTCAGCGCCTCGCGCCTCCGGATCGAGACGAAGATCTGGATCAGGAAGGCGGCGATGCCGGCCGCGATCAGCACCGCGCCCACCGCCGCGATGACGAACCATATCTGCAGCGACGGATCGTCGAACACCCGCATGCGGCGCGTCACGCCCATCAGGCCGAGGACGTAGAGCGGCATGAAGGCCAGCCAGAAGCCGACAACCCAGCACCAGAACGAGACCTTGCCCCAGAACGGGTCGAGCTTGAAGCCGAAGGCCTTCGGCCACCAGTAGGCGATGCCGGCGAACAGGCCGAACAGCACGCCGCCGATGATGACGTTGTGGAAGTGCGCGATCAGGAACAGGCTGTTGTGCAGCACGAAATCCGCTGGCGGCACCGCGAGCAGCACGCCGGTCATGCCGCCGACGACGAAGGTCAGCATGAAGGCCACGGTCCACATCATCGGCAGCTCGAAGCGGATGCGGCCGCGATACATGGTGAAGAGCCAGTTGAAGATCTTGGCGCCCGTCGGGATCGAGATGATCATCGTCGTGATGCCGAAGAAGGAATTGACGCTGGCGCCCGAGCCCATGGTGAAGAAGTGGTGCAGCCAGACGAGATACGACAGGATGGTGATGACCACCGTGGCGTAGACCATCGAGGTGTAGCCGAACAGGCGCTTGCCGGAGAAGGTCGAGGTGACCTCGGAGAAGACGCCGAACAGCGGCAGAATGAGAATGTAGACTTCCGGGTGACCCCATATCCAGATGAGGTTCACATACATCATCGGGTTGCCGCCGAAGTCGTTGGTGAAGAAGTTCGTGCCGACATAGCGATCGAGCCCCAGCATCGCCAGCACGGCCGTGAGCACGGGGAATGACGCCACGATCAGCACGTTGGTGCAGAGCGAGGTCCAGGTGAAGACGGGCATGCGCATCATCGTCATGCCGGGGGCGCGCATCTTGACGATGGTGCAGATCAGGTTGATGCCGGACAGCGTCGTGCCGACGCCGGCCACCTGCAGGGCCCATATGTAATAATCGACGCCGACATCGGGACTGTAGCCGATGTTGGAAAGCGGCGGATAAGCGAGCCAGCCCGTCCTCGCGAATTCGCCGACGAACAGCGACATCATCACCAGCACCGCGCCGCCGACCGTCATCCAGAAGCTGAAATTGTTGAGGAACGGGAACGACACGTCGCGGGCGCCGATCTGCAGCGGAACGACGTAGTTCATCAGACCGGTGACGAACGGCATCGCGACGAAGAAGATCATGATCACGCCATGGGCGGTGAAGATCTGATCGTAGTGATGGGCGTTCAGATAGCCTTCCGAACCGTTGAAGGCGATAGCCTGCTGCAGGCGCATCATGATGGCGTCGGAGAAGCCGCGCAGCAGCATGACCAGCCCCAGCACCATGTACATGATGCCGATCTTCTTGTGGTCGACGCTGGTGAACCACTCCCGCCACAGATAGCCCCAGAGGCGGAAATAGGTGAGCGCGGCGAGAAGGGCCACGCCGCCGAGGGCGACGACGGCGAAAGTGGCGACCACGATCGGCTCGTGCAGGGGCAGCGATTCCCAGCTGAGGCGGCCGAAGATGAACTTGGTCAGTGAGTCGGACATCCGCCGTCCCCTTGTAGCTAGAGTGGCCGCTGGCTGGCGGACGGCATCGCTGCCTCCGCCCGCAGGCTGGCGACGCCGGGGCGCAGCAGGCCCGCGCCGCGCAGCGGCGAAAGGTCCTTCAGCACCCAGTCCGATTGGTTGCCACGGGCGGCGCGCGCCGCCGCGGCAGCTTCCTCCGCCGTGCAGATGCTCGCGACATAGGCGGGGTCGGGGCCGAACACGGCGCCGCGCCGCGCGAACTTGTCGTATTCGAGCGGCAGCGTGTTGCGGACGCCGGCAAGACCGAGACCACCCTTGGCGTCGATCGACATCATCTCGTTCATGCACATCTTGCCGCGCTCGACGCACATGTTGAGGATGGCGTTGTAGAGATCGGGGTCGACGGACGCGAAGCGGCGGACCGGTTCATTCTCGCTGGGCTGCTCCAGCGCCAGGTAGACGTCGCGGCTGAGCGTCGTTCCGCCGGACCTCGCCTGCGCCACCCACTGGTCGAAGGCTTCGGGAGAGAACCCATGGAAGGCGAAGCGCATGCCGGAGAAGCCCGCGCCGCTGTAGTTCGCCGAGAAGCCGGTATAGGTGCCGGGCCGGTTGATGACGGCGTGCAGCTTCGTCTCCATGCCCGGCATGGCGTAGATCTGGCCGGCGAGAGCCGGAATGTAGAAGGAGTTCATCACCGCCGACGAGGTGATGCGGAAATCGATCGGCTGGTTGACGGGCGCCGCCAGTTCGTTGACGGCGGCAATGCCCAGGTCCGGATAGATGAAGAGCCACTTCCAATCGAGCGCGACGACCTCCACTCGGATCGGCTTGTGCTCCTGCGTGACGGGTTGTCCCGCCTCGATGCGATCGATCCTGCGATAAGGATCGAGCAGATGCGTGCCCAGCCAGGTCAGGGCGCCCAAGCAGATGATGATGAGAAGGGGCGCCGCCCAGATCAGCAGTTCGAGCTTGGTCGAGTGATCCCAATCGGGCGCGTAGGTCGCGGATGTGTTCGATTGCCGGTAGCGCCATGCGAAGAAGACAGTCAGCGCCATCACGGGTATGATGATGATCAGCATCAGGCCGGTCGAGACGACGAGCAGGTCACGCTGCTGGGCCGCGATGTCGCCGGCCGGCGCAAGGACGACGAAATCGCAGCCGCTCAGCAGCCCGATCAGCGGAAGCAGAAGCAGGGTTCCAAATCGTCTCATCGAACGCTGCCCTTGGTGGCCGGTCGCATTGTCGGCTCCATGCATTGTTGCAGTGCGGTATCGTGCTTGAGGGCTAAACTCGGCGGCCGCGCCGCGACATTGGACAATTTGTCCAATGCCCATGCCGCGCCGGTTCGGCAAAGTGTGCAATGCACAATAAGATCCCGGCGGCCCCGTGCGGCCGGCGAACCATTCCTTCTCTAAGGCGACGGAAAACATGGCTCGGCTTTCAACTGCTGAAGAAAACAGCGAATTGATCGGCTCGCACCACGGGCAGGTGAGCGCCGGCGACATCGCGGTCGGCGTCATCATCGGCAGGACGTCCGAGTTCTTCGACTTCTTCGTCTACGCGATCGCCTCGGTCGTGGTCTTTCCCAAGCTTCTGTTCCCCGCGCACGATCCGTTCACCGGCACGCTCTATTCCTTCGCGATCTTCGCGCTCGCCTTCGTCGCGCGCCCTTTCGGCACGATGCTGTTCATGGCGGTCGATCGCGCCTATGGCCGGGGAGCGAAGCTGACGAGCGCGCTTTTCATGCTCGGCACCTCGACCGTCGCCATCGCGTTCCTGCCCGCCTACGCCGATATCGGCGCGCTGGCGATCTGGCTGCTTGCGCTTGCCCGCATCGGGCAGGGTCTGGCCCTGGGCGGAACCTGGGACGGACTGCCCTCGCTGCTGGCGCTCAACGCGCCGGAGAACCGGCGCGGCATCTATGCGATGATCCCGCAACTCGGCGCGCCGATCGGCCTGATCGTGGCCAGCGCGCTGTTCGCCTTCTTCGTCGCCAACCTGTCGGCCGACGACTTCTTCGCCTGGGGCTGGCGCTATCCGTTCTTCGTCGCCTTCGCCATCAATGTCGTGGCGCTTTTCGCCAGGCTGCGCATCGTCGTCACGCCTGAGTTCGCCAGACTCTACGAAAGCGGCGACCTTCAGCCGACACGCATCCGCGATACGATCCGTGCCGAAGGCCGCAACGTCGTGGTCGGCGCCTTCGCGCCGCTGGCAAGCTTCGCGCTCTTCCACATGGTGACGGTGTTTCCGCTCTCCTGGGTGTTCCTTTTCACCAGGGAAGGGCCTGAACGCTTCCTCGTCATCGAGGCGGTCAGCGCGCTTTTCGGCATAGCCGCCATCGTCGCATCGGGCCCCCTGGCCGACCGCGTCGGGCGCCGCGCCCTGCTCGGCGGTTCGGCGATCGCCATCGCGACGTTCTCCGGCTTCGCGCCGCAGCTCCTGGACGGCGGGACGGTGGGCGAGGCCCTGTTCATGATACTTGGCTTCATCCTGCTCGGGCTGAGCTTCGGGCAATCCTCTGGCGTCGTCGCCTCGAGCTTCTCGCGGCGCTATCGCTACACCGGCTCTGCCATAACGTCGGATCTTGCCTGGATGTTCGGCGCCGGCTTTGCGCCGCTGGCGGCGCTGCTGCTTGCCGGCAATTTCGGCCTGATCGCCGCCGGCGCCTATCTTCTCTCAGGCGCGGCCTGCACCTTGCTTGCGCTGTGGATGGACGGCAGGCGTCGCTGACGCCGGCGCGGCATGGCGGCGGGTTCGGATGAATCCACCGCCTTCGGCACCGCGCCTATGGGTGCGCCACGTTGCCTGGGGCCGTGCCAAACCGGGCCTTGGCCAGTGCTTCCGCGTCTTCCCCTCCGGGGAAATGGAGCTGGTCTGTCGCGTCGTGCACCGCGGCCCAGACCGCCTTCGCCACATCGATCTCCTTCGTGGTCGCGCCGGGATTCGCGAAGGCGGCGAAGATAGGGCCGGCAAAAGTGGCGTAAGACGGCGGGATGAGGTCCTCGATCCTGACGTCGGTGTTTTCGGCAAAGCGCGTCGTCGGCCCATAGCCGGGCTCGACGAGCTTGGCTCGCACGCCAAAGAAGGCCAGTTCGTGCGCCAGGGAACCGGTGAAACCCTCGACGGCCTGCTTGCTGGCGGTGTAGGCGGCCGCAAGCGGCATCGCCGCGAGGGTGACGGAGGAGGTGACGTTCACGATGACGCCCGAGCGTCGCTCGCGCATCTGGGGAATGACGGCCTGGGTCATGGCCATGACGCCGAGCGTGTTGGTTTCGAACACCTTGCGAACCTGCGACATCGGGGTCGCCTCGAATGCACCCACCACCCCGATGCCGGCGTTGTTGACCAGGACGTCGATCGGCCCAGCGGCGTCGATGACCGCGGCAATGCTGTCATCGCGCGTTACGTCGAGAGGCAGGATTTTCAGGCGCTCCGAGCGGGGCAGCACATCCGGGTCGGGCTTACGCATCGTGGCGATGACATTCCAACCGTTGGCAAGGAAGAAGCGGGCCGTCTCGCGGCCGTAGCCGGACGAGCTGCCGGTAATCAGGATCGTTTGCATTTTGACCTCCGTGTTGTTCGGACGGTCGATTGATAGGCGCTCCGCATTGGACGATCTATAATTGATCGTCCTTTATTAATGTCCAACTGTCCAGAGGCTGATTAGACCATCCTGGCGGGGCCACTTGCCTTGGCGAACCTGCCCGGGGAGAGGCCAAGCCGCCTGCGGAAGGCGGTGCTGAAAGCGCTTGCCGACTCGTAGCCGATCTCTTCGGCGATCCTGTCCAGGGTCTTGGCTCCGCGAACCAGCGCATCCTTGGCGAGCGCCATTCGCCAGCGCGCCAGATATTCGATCGGACCGCAGCCGAGCGTCTCGCCGAAGCGGGCGGCAAAGGCCGACCGTGACAGGCCCGCGACCTCCGCCAGGCCAGCGACAGTCCAGTTGGCCCTCACATCCGCGTGCATGGAGCGAAGCACCCTGGCGAGAGACGGATCTCGCATTGCGCGCAGCAGGCCGGCGCGATCCTCATCGCCGTCGATGCCGCGCCAGCGCAGCGCCTCCACGAGCAGGATTTCCAGCAGCCGCTGCAGCAGCATCTCCTTTCCCGGCTCGTCGTTGGCGCACTCCTCCGTGATGAGTTCGACCATGCGATGAAGCCTGCCGGTGCGAGCCTCCGAGGCCGGGATGTGGATGATGGATGGAAGGAGGGCCAGAAGCAGCGGCGCGTTAATCTGCTCAATGCGGAACGTACCGCCTAGGGCCGCGAATTCCGGCTCGCCCTCCTGCTCACCATGGCGGACCGGGACATCGAGCGGATCCCTGAGCTCGCCCCTGACGCCAGGGTGGCTGCTGAGCGAGAAGGCGGGTGTCGTCGGCAGCAAAAGAAAATCGCCTTTGTGGAAACGAACCGGCTCGCCCCCTTCGAACGAGAGCCAGCAATTGCCCTGCAGGACGATCGCGAAGCCCGGCGCATCGTGGGCCGTATAGCGCACGCCCCAGCGCCCTCGCCCGCTGATCGGCTTGGCAACGGCAGTGCTCGGGCGAAGCAGAGCGATCACGTCACTGAAGGGATCCATGCGGACGACCTATAATCAATTTGATGCATTGAATTATAGAAGGTCCTGAACTGCCGTCCATGCCCAAGCCCTTCGAGCCCGCGAGAAACCGCCGTTTGCCTCTCGCAGGCAGCCAGCCTCGGCGTGCCACCTGCCCAACAATCGCGCCTCCATCGGCGCCGCTATTCGAAAAACCGGTTGGCCGGTCGCCGGAGACCGAGGTTCTCGCGCAGCGTCGATCCCTCGTACTGGCGTCGGAAGAGGTCGCGCCGTTGCAGTTCCGGCACCACCTTCTCGACGAAGTCGTCAAGCCCCGCCGGCAGGTAGGGGAACATGACATTGAAGCCATCCGAGCCCTCGCCCAGCAGCCATTCCTCCATTTCGTCGGCTATGGTGCTGGCCGTGCCGACGAAGGCCAGTCCCGAATAGCCGCCCAGCCGCTGGGCAAGCTGGCGAACGGTAAGGTTCTCCCTGCGCGCCAGTTCGACGACTCGTTCGCGGCTGCTCTTGCTGGCGTTGGTCTCCGGAATGTCCGGCAGGGGCGCATCAAGCTCGAAACCCGAGGCATCGTGGCCAAGCGCAATGGAGAGAGATGCGATGCCGCTCTCGTGGTAGACGAGGCTGTCAAGCTTCGCGCGCTTGGCGCGCGCCTCCTCGACACTTTCGCCCACGACCACGAAGGCGCCGGGCAGGATCTTGATGTCGTCGGCCGCGCGGCCGATCTTGCGGGCCCGCCCCTTCACGTCGGCGAAGAAGCGCTGGCCGGCGGCGAGGTCCGGAGAGGCGGCGAAAATCACCTCGGCGGTCTCAGCCGCCAGTTGCCGCCCCGCCTCCGAGGCTCCGGCCTGGACGATGACCGGCCAGCCCTGCACCGGCCGCGCGATGTTGAGCGGCCCGCGCACCGACAGATGCTCGCCCTTGTGGTCGAGCACGTGCAGCCGGGCCGGGTCGAAGTAGAGCCCGCTCTCGGCGTCGCGAATGAAGGCGTCGTCGGCGAAACTGTCCCAGAGACCGGTGACGACGTCGTGGAATTCCCGCGCCCGCCGGTAGCGCTCGTCATGCTCGACATGGTCGTCCAGGCCGAAATTCAGCGCGGCATCCGGATTGGATGTCGTGACGATGTTCCAGCCGGCGCGCCCGCCGCTGATGTGGTCGAGCGAGGCGAAACGGCGCGCGATGTGATAGGGCGCGTCGAAGGTCGTCGAGGCCGTCGCGACCAGCCCGATATGATCGGTGACGGCGGCCAGCGCCGACAGCAGGGTGAACGGCTCGAAGGAGGTCACCGTGTGGCTGCGCCGCAGGGCCTCGATCGGCATGTTCAGCACGGCGAGATGGTCGGCCATGAAGAAGGCATCGAACTTTGCCGCCTCGAGCGTCTGCGCGAAGCGCTTGAGGTGGGCGAAGTTGAAGTTGGCGTCGGGATAGGAGCCGGGATAGCGCCAGGCGCCGGTGTGAAGGCTGACCGGCCGCATGAAGGCGCCAAGCCGCAATCGTTTCTGTGTCATGGATCGACTATTCCAGATGTTGGAAGCTTGCGGGACAGGATCGAACGGCATCGCGGCGTGCGGAAGGCATCGCTTTCCACGACGTTAGGTTTTCGAGGCATTTCACTGCGCCTTGAGTCTCCGCGATGGCATGGCTCTAGCCGTGGGGCGCGGACCGGCCTCGATCCGGTCGGCGAAGATAGGTCTCCAGCCACAGGCTGTAGCGCGATCCGCCGAAACACAGCGCGAAATAGACGAACCCGACGAACAGGTAAGCCTCGTCGTAGTAACCCAGCCATTGCGGATCGGTCGCCGAGGAGCGGGCGGCGTTGAGCAGGTCGAATATGCCTATGACGGCAAGCAGCGATGTCGCCAGCAGGAAGCCGATCGCCAGGTTGACCACGCCCGGAATGACGAGGCGGAATGCCTGCGGCAGCACCACGAGGCGCATGGTGCGCCAGTAACCGAGCCCGAGCGCGGTGGCGGCTTCGTACTGGCCCGTGGGGATGACCTGGAGGCCGCCACGGACCACCTCGGCAAGATAGGCCGACCAGAACAGCGCGATCATGATTATCGCACGGACGCTCTTGTCGATCAGTTGCCCGTTCGGGACGGCCATCGGCAGGATGAGCACCGCAACATAGAGGATCGCCACCATCGGCGTGCCGCGCATCAGCTCGATGAAGACGACCGCCAGCGTGCGCAAGCCGCCCATGCCGGAACGCCGCGCCAGCGCGAGCAGGATCGCCAGCGGCGTGGCCAAGCCGAAGCAGATCGACCAGACGAGAAGCGTCACCACCAGGCCACCCCACTGGCTGGACGGGACCGTGGGAGGCAACAATGTCCCGGACATCAGCGTCCAGCTCAGGCCGATGACGGCAAACCAGGCAACCAGCAGCCGCTTGCGCCAGAACCGGGGTTGCGCGCTGAAGAACAGAAGCGCCAGCAACAGCAGCATGACAAGCAACGGTCGCCATTGCAGGACCGGCGGGTAGAAGGCGAACAGGATAAAGCGGAATTTCGCGCCCACGAACGCCCAGCACGCGCCCGAGGCGGCGGCGCAATCCCTCGAGGTTCCGGTCCATGTCGCGTCGAGGATACCCCAGCGCAGCAGCGGTGGAACAGCCCAGCCGAGCAAGGCCAGGGTGGCGATCGTGATGGCCGAATTGAATGGCGTGCCGAAGAGACCCACCCTGAAGGTCTGGAAGGTCGGCGACGAGCGCCACTGGCGCGCGGCAAGAGCCTCGGAGATGCTCATTTCCTTGCGGCTCCCCTGAGCGCGACGCGGCGGTTGTAGAGGTTCATGGCCATCGAGACCGACAGGTTGATCGCAAGGTAGATGGCGATCAGCAGCGTCAGCGCCTCAAGCGACTGTCCCGTGGTGTTGGCGGTGGTGTTGATGACGCTGACGAGGTCGGGATAGCCGATCGCCACCGCCAGGCTGGAATCCTTCGTAAGGTCGAGATAGGCGGATGTCGTCAGTGGCGTGATGACACGCAAGGCCTGCGGCAGGACGACGAGGCGCATGATCTGGCCGCCATGAAGGCCAAGCGCCTTCGCGGCTTCCCATTGGCCGCGGTCGACCGACTGGATGCCGGCGCGCACGATCTCGGCGATGGTGGCCGAGAACTTGACCACGAGCCCTGTCAGCAGGGCCGCGAATTCAGGTGTCAGATTGTAGCCGCCGCGAATGTTGAAGCCGGCCAGCGCAGGCCTGTCGAAGGTGACGCCGGCCCCGGTGAGCGGAAAGGCCAGCAGGACACCGGCCAGCGTGGCGCCGGCTGCCAAGCCGAATGTCCGGCCGTCGAGGCGGCCGCGGCGCCAGCTCGATACGACGAACGCCAGGAACGCGACAGCGAGCCCGCCGAGCAGCCATAGGGTCGACGCCGAAACGCCGTGGAAGACCAGCCCCGGAACGAAGACACCCCGGTTGGTGAGGAACACGCTGTCGAATGCCGAAAGCGCCTGGCGCGGCGACGGAAATGATTTCGCGATGGCGATCCAGAAGAAGAGCTGAAGCAGGAGGGGCGTGTTGCGAACGACCTCCACATACCAGCGCACCAGCCCGGCAAGCAGGAGGTTTCCCGAGAGCCCGGCGACGCCGAGGAAGACTCCGAGGACAGTCGCCAGCACGCAGCCGAGCACCGCCACCCTCAGCGTATTCAGAAGACCGGCGAGGATCGCCCAGGCGTAGGTGTCGCCTGCCCTGAAGGCGATGGGCGCCTCGCCGATCTCGAAATTCGCCGGGCGTTCGAGGAAGCCGAAACCCGGCGTGATGCCGACGCGAGCCATTGTCACGGCGGTGTTGTGGCCAAGCAGCCAGATCAGCGCGATGACCGCCGCAACGATCGCGAGCTGAGTGAGCGGCCACCGGCCCCACCACAGCGAGATCCTGCGCGCGATGCCAGGCCCGCCAGGGCCCGGCACGGTTTCGACCCTCAAGGACATGGGGTGACGGAACGTCTCAGCGGAAGGGCGGCGAGTAGAGCAACCCGCCGTTGGTCCAAAGGCTGTTGTAACCGCGCTCCCATCCGAGCGGCTTCAGGTTGCGATCGTAGATCTCGCCGTAATTGCCGACCGTCTTGATGATGTTGTAGGCCCATTTCGGATCGAGGCCGATGGCCTGCGCAAGCGACGGATCGACGCCGAGGAAGCGCTGGACGGCCGGATCCTGCGACTTCAGGAACTCATCGACATTCTTGCTGGTGATGCCCCATTCCTCGGCCTGGATCGTCGCATTGACGGTCCAGTTCACGATCTCCAGCCAACGGTCGTCGCCGCCGGCGACCGCTGGTGCCAGGGGCTCCTTCGACAGACGCTCCGGCAGGATGACGTAGTCATCGGGCTTCTTGAGCTGGGTGCGCTTGCCGACCAGATCGGACGAATCCTGCGTGATGGCGTCGACGCGACCGGACTCCAGCGCATTGGTGAACTCGCTGGTTTCCTCGATGGTCACGGGCGTGAACTTCTTGCCGGTCTTGCGGAAGAAATCAGCGATGTTGAGCTCGCCGGTGGTGCCGCTCTGCACGCCGATCGTGGCGCCGTCGAGATCGGCGGCCTTCGTCACGCCCAGATCCTTGCGGACCAGGATGCCTTGGCCGTCATAGAACACGGTCGGGCCAAAATGGAAACCGAGCTGGAAGGCCCGGGTGATCGTCACCGTCACGCCCGACAGGAGAACGTCATACTCGCCGGCCTGCAACGCCGGCAGGCGCTGCTGCGGCGAGGAATTGGTGAACTCGACCTTGTCCGGATCGCCGAAGACGGTGATGGCCAGCGCGCGGCCATAGTCGACGAAGAACCCCTGCCAGTGGCCATTGCTGTCGGGAGAGAAGAAGCCGGGCGTCGTGCCGACGCCCACCTTGATGGAGCCGCGCTCCTTGATCTTGTCCAGCGTCGGGCCAGCATGGCCAGCCGTGGAAAACAGCCCCGCCGCCAACGCCAGCGTGGTTGCCAGCGTCAACCGCCAGCGCCTCCTGGGCCGAATTGCAATCGTCATATCGGTCAACTCCTGATGTTCATGTTGCAAGCCGATAGCGGATCGTCCCCCGCCTTGTTCGACTGCCATGAACTTAACTCTACAATTTTTGTAGACTAAGGAACGGTCATCCAATTTGGTGCCCATCCGGAAAGCAGTTTGCTTCGAAAATGCCCATCGGCGGCGAATGCGGACCCGCCCGGCTTGGAGGCGACAAGCAAGGGGATGACGCCAAGGGGATCGAGTGATGTCACGGGCAAAAAAATGGCCAGGCTCGAATGCGGCCCGGCCAAAAAGAAGGTTCAAACCTTCAGAGGGGAACACCGTCCGGCGGAATGGGAGGAATCGCCGAACGATTTTGCCTTTTTAAACGATTTTTCCGGACTTCGCGACAAATTCTGTTCTAAACAATGCGGGAAATCAGAAATTTCGTATTTTGTGTGTTCCGCTAGACACGGGCGGAGCCGGTTTGGAGAAGATCCGCATAGTGGCGCCGCGCCACATCGGGATGCGAGCGCAGCCGGCTCTTCAGCACATTGGCGCCAACGTCCCGAAACAGCGGATTGTCCGGATCGCTGGCGGGCCCGCGTGCTTCGGCAGCGAGTTCTTCCGGCAGGTTCAGCAGCGGTATGGTGGCATCCAGCCTGGCGCCGAAGAAGAAGGGCACGGAGACCCGCTCTACACCGGCGGGTGGGGTCACCACGCGATGGATCGTTGCGCGCAGGTAGCCGTTCGACGCCAGTTCGAGCAGCTCGCCGATGTTGACCACCAGGGTTCCGGGAATCGGATCGACGTTCACCCAGCTGCCGTCATATTCGACCTGCAGCCCCTTGTTGTCGTCCTGCAGCAGCAGGGTCAGGAACCCGCCGTCCTTGTGAGCGCCGACGCCCTGCTCGCCGCCGGTCGCGTCGCGGCCGGGATAGCGCACGATCTTCATGCGATGGTTGGGCGCGTCCTTGTAGATCGGGTCGAAGGCATCCTCGGCCTGCTCGAGCGAAAGCGCGAAGGCTTTCAGCAGCCGGATCGCGACAGACGTCACCCTGGCCTGCCAGGCGAGCAGTGCTGTCCTGAGTTCAGGCAGCGCCCGCGGCCACTGGTTCGGACCTTGCAGCCGGGTCCAGGCGGGCACGCCGGGGCCTTGCGGGATGGGCTGGCGCTCGACGCCGATGTCGAGCTGCTCGCGCCAGTCGGCCTCTCCCCTGGTCAGCTCGCCACCGGCGCGCGTGTAGCCGCGGAACTGCGAGGAGTTGACCATTTCGATCGCCAGTTTGTCGGCCTCCGGCAGTGCGAAGAAGCGACGCGAGGCGTCGATCACCTCGTCGATCTCCGCCTGCGGAATTCCATGACCGCTGAGATAGAAGAAGCCGACATCGCGCGCGGCGGTGCGCAGGTCGAGAAAAAACGTGCGCTGTTCGGAAGCACCTTGCGACAGCCGGCTCAGGTCGAGCACGGGCACAATTCTTGGCATGGTCAGGCTCCTTTCTTCCTCCAGGCGGGATTGCCCAGCACAAGCGCGAGGCAGGAGACGAACGCTCCCGCCCACAGCAGTTCCGGCGAGTAGCGGCGTATGCCCAGGAAGTGCCAGTTCCTGCAAAGCGACATGGCCAGCGAACAGCGGTCCGACGTGTTCAGCAGACATGGCAGCGTGCGCGCGATGGGGAATTCCGTATTCGATATCACCTGGGCGTAGACGATGGCCCACCAGACGAGCGCGGCGACCGTCAGCGCCAGGCCCATCGCCTCCAGCCACCGGATCGCAAGCCGCTTGCCGGCCGCCGGGGTGACGTTCATGACGAGAACCCCAGCGTTTCGAGAATCTCCTGCCGCCGGGCGACGATGCGCGGGTCGTCACGCCGCCTCGGATAGGGCAAATCGACCACCACCTCGGCCTTGACGCGCGCCGGACGCTCGGTGAGCACGACGATCCGCTGCGACAACAGCAGCGCCTCCTCGACATCATGGGTGACAAGGATGACCGTGTAGCGGGCCTGCCGCCACAGCGACAGGAGCTCCTCCTGCATGGTCAGCCGGGTGAGCGAGTCGAGCCGCCCCAGAGGCTCGTCGAGCAGAAGCAGGCGGGGATCGTTGACCAGGGCACGCGCCAGCGCCGCGCGCTGCGCCATGCCGCCGGAAAGCTGATGCGGAAAGGCGGACGCGAAGGCGTCGAGCTTGACCAGGCGCAACGCGTCGTCGATGCGCTTCTGGCTGGCGGCGAGAATGCCGCGCGCCTGCGGGCCCACGGCAACGTTGTCGCGCACGCTCCGCCACGGAAACAGCGTCGGATCCTGGAAGACCAGCACACGCGACGGATCCGGGCCGGAGATGGCCGCGCCATCGGCTTGGGCTTCGCCGGCAACCGGCTTTTCCAGGCCCGCCGCCAGTCGCAGCAAGGTCGACTTGCCGCACCCCGAAGGGCCGAGAAGAGCGAGGAATTCGCCCGGCTGCACGGTGAGGTCGATCTGCTGAAGGACAGGCAGGGGGCGACCGTCGAGATCGTATCTGTGGGAGACGCCGCGGAAATCGACCGCGAAGCCCGCGGCGGGTTGCGGAGCCGTTCCGGCGACCGGCGTCACCATTGCACGACGCCTTTCTGCCAGCCGAGCAGGCGATCGCGCACCAGGAAGAGAAGCTTGACCAGCCCCGAGCAGATCAGCGCCATGACGACGAGGGCAGCGTAGACATTGGCGTAGGCCGAATAGGCGGTCTGAAACTGCAGGTACCAGCCAAGGCCGTATTTGGCGCCCAGCATTTCCGCGACGACGAGGACCGCGAAGGAATAGTAGAGGCCCATGAACAGGCCGACGAAGACATTGGGCAGCGCGGCCGGAATGGCGACGCGCAGCACCAGGAAACGATTGTCGGCCCCCAGCGTGCGGGCGACGTCGTAATAGGCGCGGTTGACCGTGTTGATGCCGGAAGCGGTGAGGATCGCCACGGGAATGCCCGAAGCGAGCGCCACCAGGAAGATGCTGGCCTGGAAGGTGGTGGGAAACAGGAAGAAGGTGGCGGGAATCCAGGCGCTCGCCGGCACCGGCCCGATCAGCTTCAGGATCGGCATGCCCCAATAGGCGAAGCTCTTCGACCAGCCGAGCGCGACGCCGCCGACGAAGCCCAGCACGATGCCGCCGGCAAAGCCGATCGACCAGAGCCGCGCGGTGTAGGCGATGCAGATCAGCAGGCGCTGCCAGTCGACGACATAGACATGCAGCAGCCCGTGCGGCGGCGAGAAGAACGGCTTCGGCAGCCAGCCGAACTTGGCGGTGATCAGTTCCCACAGGGCGAACCAGACGCCGAGCGCGATGAACCAGGGGCCGTAGCGGACGAGCCAGGATGAAAGGCGCCCCACCCGTCCGATCAGGAAGGCAAGCACCGCCAGGACGGCGGCGCCGGCCAGCAGCGACCCGGCGAAAAGATCGCGGCTGCCCCAAGGCACCACGTCGGGCAACGCCACCGTCACCAGCGCGGCGACGATCCATGCCGCAGCGGCGATCAGGCCGTGCCTCCAGACCGCGCCGCCAAGCACCGGCGCCAGAGCCGCGCTGTCGTCGCGCTGTTCGACCGCCACGCTCATCGCGATGCTCAGGCGAGGATGTCGACCGTGACGCGCGCGGCAAGTTCCGCCGGGTCGGTCGTCGGATCCAGCACCTTGATCAGGGCGAGGTCTTCCGCCGAGCGCTTGACCTGTGCCTCGAGATCCTTGCCGATCGGATGGGTGTGCAGCGCCCAGGACGCGATCTGGTCATGGATGTCCTCGACCGGGAAGCCCGGATTGAGATTGTCGACGAACCACTTCGCCACCTCGTCGGGATGCTGCGAGGCATATTCGTGGATCTCGATGTCGGCCTCGGCCAGGCGCCTGATCGCGTCCTTGTTGGCCTGGAGGAAGGTCGAGTTGACGCCGAGAACGCAGCAGACCGTTCCCTCGAACACGCCCGTCTGGGTGTTGGCGACCTCGACCAGGTCGAACTTCTTCTTCTGGGCGTAGGCCCAGGGATCGAGATGGGCGAGCGCGTCGGCCTGGCCCTTGCCCACCGTCTCGCCGACGAGATCGAACGGCACGTTGGTCCAGTTGACGTCGTTGTTCGGATCGAGGCCGGCCTTGGCCAGCGCCACCTGGAAGGAATGCTTGGGCGGGCTCGCGACGTCGTATGACACGATCGTCTTGCCCTTGAGGTCCTCCAGCTTGTTGATGCCGGAGGCCTTGGAGGCAAGCAGCCTGGTACAGCCGCCATGCGAGCCGACGAAGAGCTTGACGTCGAGCCCCTGCTCCAGCGGCTTCACCCAGTCGTAGAGAAGGCCGGCGCCGGCATCCGTCTTGTTGGTGGCGATTGACTGGATGAGCGTCAGCCCGCTCGCTCCCTGGTAGTAGAGATCGATGTCGAGATCGTGCCTGGCATAGATGCCCTTCGACAGCGCGAAGGCGATGGGCGAGTGGCAGGCGGCGAACTCTGTCCAGGACAGCCTGACCTTGGTTGGATTGCCGGCGATGGCGTAGCTCGTCGGCCTGGCAACCAGGCCGACCGCGGCCGCGCCGACGCCGAGCGCGCCTGCCGCGCGCAACACGCCGCGCCGCGAAATCCTGGACCCTTCCCTGTTGGAACTCATTGTCCCCTCCATTGGCCGGATACCGCCGGCGATCGGTTCATGACGGAATGTTTCAGGCTGCCTTCAGCTCGCGGTCGCCGGCGACCTGGTCGAGCGCCTGCTGGAGATCGCGGATGATGTCGTCGGGATGCTCGATGCCGATGGAGAGACGCACGTAGCCGGGCGTCACGCCGGTGGCGAGTTGTTCCTCGGGCGAGAGCTGCGAGTGGGTGGTGGTCGACGGATGAATGGCGAGCGAGCGCGCGTCGCCGATGTTGGCGACGTGATAGAGAAGCTTCAATCCGTTGATGAAGGAACGGCCTGCCTCGCGGCCATCCCTGAGCTCGAAGCCGACCAGAGCGCCATAGCTGCCAGGCCTGAAATAGGTCTCGGCGCGGCGCTTGTTTTCACCCTCCTGATAGGCCGGGAAGATGACGTTGCCGATCCTGGGATGGCCGCGCAGGAATTCGGCCACCTTGATGGCATTCTCGTTGTGCTGACGGATGCGCAGTGGCAGCGTCTCAAGCCCCTGCAGGAGCTGGAAGGCGTTGAACGGGCTGATGGCCGCGCCGACGTCGCGCAGCAAGACGGTACGGATGCGCAGGACATAGGCAACCGGACCCAGCGGCTTGGCCGCCTCGACCCAGACCTTGCCGTGGTAGCTTGGATCAGGCTGGTTCAGTGTCGGAAACCGCTCCGCATGCTCCTCCCAGGGGAAGTTGCCGCCGTCGATGACGATGCCGCCGATCGAGGTGCCGTGGCCGCCGATATATTTGGTCGCCGAATAGACGACGACGGCGGCGCCATGCTCGAAGGGCCGGATGCTGAGCGGCGCGGCCGTGTTGTCGACGATCAGCGGCACGCCGAGCGAACGGCCGATATCGGCCACCTCCCTGATCGGGAAGACCTGCAGCTTGGGATTGGGCAGGGATTCCGCATAGTAGGCGCGGGTCCGCTCGTCGGTCGCCCTGCGGAAATTCTCCGGATCGGACGGATCGACGAACCGCACCTCGACGCCGAGATGCTTCAGCGTCGCGGCAAACAGGGCCCAGGTGCCGCCATAGAGATCGGTGGAGGAAACGATGTTGTCGCCCGCCCCGGCAAGATTGAGGACAGAATAGGCCGATGCCGCCTGGCCGGACGACAGCAGCAGGGCTGCCGCGCCGCCCTCGAGGGCCGCGATGCGGGTCTCCAGCGCATCCTGCGTCGGGTTCGAGACGCGGGTGTAGATGTGGCCGATTTCGTCCAGGGCGAACAGCCGGTCGGCATGGGCGGTGTCCTGGAACTGGTAGGACGTGGTCTGGTAGATCGGCACGGCGACCGCGCCGCTGGCCGGATCGGCGCGCCACGAGCCGCCATGCAGGGCAAGGGTTTCGGGAGAGAGATTTTCGAGCGTCACGGCTTGATCCTCCTGTCTGGTCTGTCGGGCTTGGCGGTCAGGCGACCGGGATGGCTTCGGCGCGGGCCTGCTGCGCCAGCAGATCGGCGTGGTGGCGCCGCGCCACGTCGGGATGGGAGCGCAGGCGGCTCTTCAACGCGTTCTGGCCCGAGCTGCGGTAAAGCGGGTTCTGCGGATCGCGGGTGACGCCGCTGGCCTGCGCCTTGAGGTGCGGCGCCAGATCGAGCAGCGGGATTTCCGCGTCGAAGGGAGCGCCGAGGAAGAACGCGACCGACAGCCGGTCGGTCCCGGACGGCGGCGTCACCACGCGATGCACCGTCGCCTTGAGGTAACCGTCGGTGGCCATCTCCAGCAATTCGCCGATGTTGACGACGAAGGTGCCCGCGCGCGGCTCAGCATCGATCCAGCCGCCATCTGCGGCTTCCACCTGCAAGCCCTTCTGCCGTTCCTGCAGCAGGAGCGTCAGGAAGCCGCTGTCCTTGTGCGCGCCGACGCCCTGCTCGCTCTCGGTTGCCTCGCGGCCGGGATAGCGGATGATCTTGATGAGGTGGTTCGGCGTGCCGGCATAGATGTTCTCGAAGGCGTTCTCATCCTGCTCCAGGATGACGGCAAACGCCTTCAGCAGTCGCGTGGAAAGCTCGGTCAGGTTCTGCTGCCATTCGAGCAGCAGCGGCTTCAGCTCCGGCAGCGCGCTGGGCCACTGGTTCGGCCCCTGCAGGCGCGACCAGGCCGGAAGCTCCGCGTCGCGCGGCAGTGCTGGCGCCTCGGAGCCGATATCGACCTGCTCGCGCCAGTCGCGCTGGCCTTTCGTCAGTTCCTGGCCGACCCGGTTGTAGCCCCGAAAATGCGGCGAGTTGACCATCTCGATCTCGAGCTTGTCGCCCTCAGGCAAGGTGAAGAAGCGTCGGGACGCGCCGAGCACATCGTCGATCAGCGACTGCGGCACGCCATGTCCCGACAGATAGAAGAAGCCGACGTCGCGCGCGGCGCGCCGAAGCTCCTCGAGGAACTCCGCGCGCCCTGCCGCGCCGGCGTCATAACGCGAGAAATCCAGCACCGGGATCGCTCTCTGGTCGGCAGGTCCGCTCATTTTCACCCTCTTGTCTGATGGTGAAAAGCGTCGCACCGCGAACCGGGAAAACAAAGAAAACGCCATCCCTTTCGGCCACCGGGCGGAAAATTCATGTGTCGTCGAAAAAGGTCACGCAGCGATTTTTTGTTAATTCTACAAAATTAGTAGAATTACCTGCGACGCTCACTGCCTGCGTCAGCCGGCCATTGACCGAAGCCAGGGAACGTGGATATCACGACGGGCCATGTTCGCGCGGACATGCCGGGCCATGTCGGTTCATGGTACTATTCCCATTGGTGATAGCCCGGATCGCAAGGACTATTGTCCAGTGGCAACTCCCGTCGATATATTTTTACAAATATAACGATCCGGGCGCATCCGCACGGGTACTTCTGAACGCAAGGTGGACGTGAAATGGCATCATCGCTGAATGTGGTCATCGCCGGGGCGGGACTGGGCGGCATGGCGGCGGCGATCGCGCTCCGACGCGCCGGGCACAAGGTGACGATGATCGAGAAGGCGCCTGCGCTCGGCGTCGTCGGCGCCGGCATCCAGATGGGGCCGAACGCGTCCCGGCTTCTCCAGGCCTGGGGCGTCGTCGATCGCTTCTCGGGCAAGGGCGTCAAGGCGGAGGCGGCCCTGCGCCGCCGCTGGAACACCGGAGAAGTCCTTGGCGAGCAGCCGATGGGCGAGCGCCTGGAGAAGGCGATAGGCGCGGCCTACTGGTGCCTGCATCGCGCCGACCTGCACGACGCGCTTGTGGCGACGGCCACCGATCCGGCCGGCTTCGGGACACCCGTTCGCATCCGCCTCGGGCTGGAGGTTGCCGGCATCGACGCGCTCGGGCCGGAGCAGGCATCCCTGAAGCTCTCGGACGGCGAGATCGTCTCCGGAGATGTGGTGATCGGGGCGGACGGCATCCGTTCGAACATCCGCGCATCGATCTGGGGGCAGGTACCGACGCGCTGGTCGGGCCGCATCGTCTACCGACACATCATCGATGTCACGGAAGCGCGGAAGGATCCGGAACTGGCACAGCTCCTGCAGCGTCCCGTGCAGCAGATCTGGCTGGGGCCGAGCGGCTCGGCGCTGATGCATCCGATATGGGCCGGACGCGGCGTCTATGTCGGCGCCACGCGGGCGGGCATACCCGAAGCCGAGGCGATCTGGACGAACACGATCGACAAGGCCTCGCTCGCCGCTCAGTTCCACGGCTGGGATCCGCGCCTGCTCAGGCTGATGTCGTTCGCGGATCAGGTCACCGGCTACGGACTGCATGAGCTGACGCCGATGCCGGAATGGTCGCGCGGACGTGTCGTGCTGCTTGGCGATGCCTGCCATGCCATGCTGCCTTTCCAGGCACAGGGCGCGGGCCAGGCGATAGAGGACGGCGCGGTGCTCGCCCGATATCTGACCGGCGTCGACAATGCCGGCATCGCGGCGGCGCTCAACGGCTATGCCGCCGAACGGCAGCCCCGAACCCTCAAGGTTCAGCAGGCCTCACGCGCCAATGCGGATCTCTGGCACATAAGCGACGGCGAGGCGCAGCGGCAACGCGATGAGGGCCTGAAGCAGGGCTCGTCCGATTTCGAGAGTTACAAATGGCTGTGGGCAGCCGGCCCCGGACTGGCCCCGGTACCGATGCCGACGGCCGCCGAGCGGCCGCTGTAGGCTCGCGGCATGTAACGCGGATCGTCACGAAGCGATGGCGGGCGCCGGCTCGGCGCCGGCCGGGCGCGTGGGTATTTCCCGCAGGCCAAGGCGCTGACGCAACGTCGAGCCCGCCCGGCCATTGCCGAGAAGACCGCGACGGCTGAGCTCCGGCACCACGCTCTCGCTGAAGGCCCGGAGATCCGTCGGCAGGACGGGGCACATCACGCTGAAGCCGTCGGCGGCGCCATTCTCGAACCATTCCTGCATGGTGTCGGCGATCTCGACGGCGGTGCCGGCCTGCAAGAAGTGGCCACGCCCGCCGCCGACGCGCTGCAGCAGTTGGCGCACGGTCAAGCCTTCGCGCCGCGCCAGCGTGACGATGAGGGAGAACCGGCTCTTGTTCGCCTGCGAGCGGCTTTCGTCGCCCACTCCGTCCGGGAGCGGCTGGTCGAGATCGAAGGCGCGGGCATCGGCCTGCAGATATTCGGAAAGCTGCTCGAGCGCATGTTCGCGCACAATGACGCCGTCGATCGCGTCGAGCCGCGCTTGCGCTGCGGCGCGCGTGTCGCCGACCACGGGCATGATGCCGGGCATCACCAGAACCTCGTCAGGATCGCGGCCCGCAGCAGCGGCGCGCGTCTTGATGTCATCGTAGAAAGCCCTGGCATCTTCGAGCGACAGCTGTGCGGTGAAGACGACATCCGCGTAGGTGGCGGCGAGCGTCCTGCCGTCCTCGGAGGAGCCCGCCTGCACCAGTAGCGGCCTTCCCTGCGGGCCGCGCGGCACGTTGAGCGGTCCCGCCGTGCGCACGAAGGGGCCGGCATGATTCACCGGATGCACCTTGCCCGGATCGAAATAGAGCCCGGCCTGCTTGTCGGCGACGCGCGCGTCCGCGTCCCAACTGTCCCAAAGGGCGATGGTCGCGTCGAGCACGTCGCTCGCCATCGCGTAACGCCCGGCATGCGCGGGAAGACCGTCCAGGCCAAAGTTGCCGGCCTCCAGCCGGTTGGAGGAGGTAACGATGTTCCAGCCGGCGCGACCGCCGGTGATGTGGTCGAGCGAGGCGAAGCGCCGGGCAATGTGGAACGGCGGCTCGAAGGAGGTCGACAGCGTGCCGATGAGGCCGATGCGGCTGGTCACGGCAGCAAGCGCCGAAAGGATGACCAGTGGATCCATGGTGTCGGAAAGGTGCCTCTCCGCCCCCTGCAACAGCGCCAGCACGTCGCCGAGGAAGAGGGAATCGAAACCCGCTTCCTCCGCGATCCGCGCCAGCCCTGCCCAATGCGCCAGCGACGTGGTGGCCAAGGGATCGCTCTCCGGCATCCGCCAGGCGGCCTCGTGGTTGCCGAGGCCGTAGACGACTGCGTTGAGCCTGAGAAAGCGAGCCTGCCGCGACATGCCGCCGTCAGTCCTTCGGCAGGTAGTCGTTCGAGATGTAGCTCGCGAAGTCGGGCTTCGTGGTCAAGCGAGCGCCATTGCCGTCCTTGAGAATGCCGTTGGCGAAGAGATAGTCGCCGATGGCGCTGTTCTTGGCCGGATCGATCGTGCCGATCGTGCCATTCTCTGCCCGAAGGTAATGGCCGTCGACCAGCGACTTCAGCGAGGCATGTACCAGCTCCTTGTTGGTGAGCGCGTCCGGGTTGGCGGCAATCAGCAGGTCTCCCGCCTCGTCCGGATGGTCGGCGGCATAGGCATAGCCCTTGCGCGTCGCGGCGAGAAACGCCTTGGCCGTATCCGCGTCCTGCTTGAGATAGGCGTCGCTGGAGACAAGCAGCGTGGTGTACTGCTCGGGAACGCCGTAGTCACTGTATTTCAGGGCCGTCAGCTTCTGGCCGAGCAGTTCGGACTGGACGCCTTCCCAGGTCAGTATCTCCAGCGTGAAATCGACCGAGCCGTTGGCCAGCGCCTCGTAGGCGGAGGTGCCGAGCGTCACGGTCTTGATATCGCCCTTGCCGCCGTCTGCCTTGATGATGCTGCCGATGAGCGCGTTTTCCCACGCGCTGCCGAAGCCGCCATAGGTCTTGCCGTCGAGATCCTTCGGCGACTTGATGTCCTTTCGGTCGGCGCTGAAGACGAGGCGCCCCGTCTCGTGCTGGACGACGGCATAAACCGCCTTGAGATCGGCCCCCGCGGCATGCTGGGAGTAGAAGCCCACGCCCGCGACGCCGAAATCGGCAAGGTGGTTGCTGACCAGCGTGCCGGCCGCGGTGTCCGAATAGGGCAGGATCTGCACGTCCAGCCCGGCCTCCTTGTAGAAGCCCTTGTCGCGCGCGACATAGAGGCCGACATGATTGGTGTTGGGCGTCCAGTCGAGGGCGACGGTGACTTTCTTGCCGTCGGCGAAGGCGGGAGTGGCAAAGGCGACGGCCCCGGCAAGCGCCGAAGCGATGAGCGTAAGGGTGGTGCGGCGAGTGAGGCCGGTCATTTCAATCTCCTTGGTTTTGTTCAGGCAAATTCGATCGCGCTGCTTCCGAGCAGGGCTTCGAGCAGGTCGGCTTCGATCTTCGTGGCTTGCGGCGAGGACATCTCCCGCATGCCGCGCGGGCGTGGCAGCGGCACCTTGATCTCGCGGATGACACGGGCGGGCCGCGCCGAGAGCACATAGATCCTGTCGGACAGGAACACCGCCTCCCGGACGTCGTGCGTGATGAGCAGGGCGGTCCAGCGATGACGCTCCCACATCCGTTCGAGCCATTGCTGCATGGAGGCGCGCGTCAGGGCGTCAAGCGCGCCGAAAGGCTCGTCGAGCAGCAGCATCTGCCGGTCCTGCACCACCGTGCGCAGCAGGGCCACGCGCTGGCGCATCCCGCCCGAAAGCTGGCTTGGATAGTGCCGCTCGAAGCCGGCGAGGCCGAACTGCGCCAGCAGCGGCGCCACGCGTCCATAGGCCTCGGCGCGCCGCACGCCCTGCACCTCGAGGCCGAGGATGGCGTTGTCGATGACGCGGCGCCACGGCATCAGCGCGTCGCGCTGCGGCATGAAGGCGAACTTGCCGGATGCATCCTTCAGCTCCTCACCATCGAAAGCGATGACGCCGCCGCCCGGAGGCGTGGAGCCGGTCAGGATCTGGAACAGGGTCGACTTTCCCGCACCCGACGGACCGAGGATGGAAACGAATTCTCCCGGCGCTACGCTGATGCTGATGTCTCCCAGCACATCCAGCGTTTCGAAGCGCTTGGAGACATGGCTGAGCGAGAGTCTCGGCGCACTCATTTGCCACCGCCCTTGCGCACGCGCTCCCACGGGGTCGCGAGCCGCTGGATCAGCACGGTGCCGCCAAACAGGATGAGCGTCAGCAGCGCGCTGCAGAACACGGCGGCAAGGACGAGATCAGGACGGAAATTGTTCTTGGCCGACAGCATGTAGATGCCGAGCCCGTTCGCCGCGCCGGCATATTCGGCGAAGATCGCGCCGACCACCGCGTAGGTGATGGAGATGCGCAGCCCCGTGAAGAAGAAGGGGATGGCCGACGGCAGTCGCGCCTTGAGGAAGACCTGGGCGCGCGAGGCGCCCATCGAGCGCAGCAGCCATTCCATGTCCTTCTCGGTGGAATCGTAGCCCTGCACCAGCGCGACCATCATCGGAAAGAAGGTGACCAGGGCGACGAGCAGTATCTTGGGCAGCAGCCCAAACCCGAACCAGAGCACGACCAGCGGCGCGATCGCGACGAGCGGCAAGGTCTGGCTGATGATGAACACCGGAAACAGAGCACGCCGCAGCGGTCGCACGAAGTCGACCAGGACCGAGGACAGGAAGGCGGAGGCTACGGAAAGAGTGAAGCCGCTCAACGTGGCGATCAGGGTCGGGATCGCATTGTCGACCAGCGCCTGGCGGTTTTCGATGATCTGGGCGAGCACGCGCGACGGCGCCGGCAAGATCGTGGGCTTGATGCCTGAGAACTGCGCATAAAACTCCCAGGCGAGCACGATCGCCGCGACCAGTGCTGTTGCTGGCCAGGCCAGGTGGATGGTCCTGGCGACACGACCGAGCAAGCCGGGTGATCCGCGCGCGGCGCGCGGCAAGGCAGTGGCGGGGAGAGCATCGGCGCTCACGCGAACGCCTCCGTCGCCGGGCTGTTGGAGACCAGCGTCGCTTGGAGGACGGTCTCTCCTGCCACACGGCTGGTCCTTTCCAGGAGCCACAGCAGCGCCGCCAGCACCAGGCTCGCATCGCCGTCGACGCGCGTCACCAGTTGCTTGGCGCGCGTGGCAAGGCCGAGGCCGCCCAGGAAATCCCGCGCGCGTGCGTCTATTGCCGGGCGCAGATCGGCCCTTTCCGGCAACAGCAGGAATTGCGCGGCCGCCTTGACGTTGGAGGGCGGCGGGGCGACGAAGCCGGAGAGATCCAAAACCGCCGCGCCGGCCGCGTCGTCGCCGGCCGGACCGTGCGAGGCGAGCAGCGGCTGGACAATATGGGCGCCGCTGGCGGAAGCCCTGGCGAAGGTGCGGCTGAGCGCCGCCAGTACCGGCTCGCGGCCGCCGACCAATGTGCTGGAAACCGCATCGGTCTCGACCTTCAGCCCGTCGATCGTCGTCACGCCTTCGACGGCATCAAGGATGATCGGCACGAAGGCGTCGGCCGCCGGAACAAGCGAGAACTGCACGATGATATCGTTGGTAACTGCGGCGCTCATGCTGACGTCAGGTCCTGTGCGTCGTTAAGGCGGCCGAGTTCGCGATGGCGGCTGCCGGGATGATCGTCGGGCAGACGCGGCTGGCCGGCGCCCCGGAAGCGCTCCCGGTAGGTGGCGCCGTCGTAGCGTTCGCGCACCCGTCCGCGCCGCCGCAGTTCGGGCAGCACATGTCGGTTGAAGTCGGGGAACGTCCTGAGCGGCATCGGGTCGGTGATGTTGAAGCCGTCGATCCCGGCTTCGTCGAACCAGCGTTCGAGCTGATCGGCGGCCGAGACCGGGCCGCCGACGATCTCGACGCCGCCACCGGCTATTCCCAGGAACTCGCCGATGGCGCGCGGTGTCCAGCGGCGGCTCGGGTCGAGCCGGGTGTAGGTCTCCAGCACACTGCGTATGCCCTGGGTCTCGACATATTCGAGCGGCTGGTCGGGATCGAGCTTCGACAGATCGAGCTGCAGGATCGAGCTCAGCCGTGCCAGATGTCCCTCCGTGCTGATGAGACCGCGATAGGCGTCATGCATGGCCCGCGCCTCGGCGTCGTCGGCGCCGGTCACCACAGTCGCCATGGCGAAGAACTTCAGGCTGGCCGGATCGCGGCCGAACCGCTCGGCGCGCTGGCGCACATCCTCGACGATCCCGCGCGCAAGGTCGGGGCGATGGACGGCGATGAAGATGCCTTCGGCATGCCGCGCCGCGAAGTCGCGCCCAACGCCCGAAACGCCCGCCTGGAACAGCACCGGCGTGCGTTGCGGCGACGGCTCCGAAAGAAAGGCGTCCGGAACGCTGAAGTAGCGCCCCTTGTGGCGGATCGGGTGGACCTTGGCCGGATCGGCGAAGATGCCGGCGGCGCGATCCAGAACGACGGCGTCGTCCTCCCAGCTGCCTTCCCAGAGCTTGTAGACCACCTCCAGGAATTCGTCGGCGATGGCATAGCGCTCGTCATGGGGGACCTGGGTTTCGTGGCCAAGATTGCGGGCCGCGCTTTCCAAGGCCGAGGTGACGATGTTCCAGCCGATGCGCCCGCCGGTGAGATGGTCGAGCGTGGTCAGCTTGCGCGCAAGCGCGTATGGCTGCTCGTAGGTCGTCGAGACCGTGATGGCGAAGCCCAGATGCTTCGTCGCCGCCGCCATGGCGGACACGGCAAGGAGCGGATCGGTGGAGGGCGTCTGCACGCCCTGCTTCAGCGTTCCCGCGATGCTGCCGCCATGTGTGTCGAGGACACCGAGGACGTCGGCCACGAACAGCCCGTCGAACAGGCCCTCCTCCAGCGTCCTCGCCGTCTCGATCCAATAGTCGAGCTCGCGATATCGATGCGACTGGTTGTCGGGATGCCGCCAGGCGCCCACCGCCGCGTGGCTGACAGTCGATTGCTTGAAGCCGTTGAGGCGGATCAGCTTGCGTCCGGACACGGTCAGCCCTCGACCGCGAGCGGGCGCGAGGAATCGGCGTTCCATTCCTCGAGGGAGCCGTCATAGACAGCGACGTCCTCGCGTCCGATCAGACCGAGCGCGAAGGCAACGACCGTGGCCGAGATGCCGCCGCCGCAATAGAGGGTGATCGAGGACGCGTCATCGAGACGCGACAGGCGCGCACGCAACTCGTCCTTCGGCAGGAAGCGGCCCTCGGCGTCGAGCAACGAAGCCGCCGGGATGCTGATGCTGCCCGGTATATGTCCACCGCGCCCACCAATCGTCTCGACGCCGGTGAAGTATTCCCGCGGCAAGGCGCAGACCAGCGCTTCCGATTGACGTTGCCCGGCGACGTGGGCCTGGACCGCATCGAGCCCGACGAAGGATGCGCGCGAGCGCACCGACAGCGGCCTCGCCGGGGGAACCGCGTGAGCCGCGCCCGACGCGATCGGCCCGCCTGCCCTCACCCACGCCTTCCAGCCACCATCGAGAACAGCGACGTTGGTGAAGCCGATGGCGCGCAGCATCCACCAGAGCCGCGTCGCCCACATGTTCAGGAAGTCGTCATAGACCACGACCGCCGCGCCATCGTGAACGCCCAGCTCCCGCAAAGCGGGAACCAGTTTTTCAGTGGGCGGAAAGGTGAAGGAAAAGGCCGACGCTGGATCGGAAAGCGACCCCTGCAGATCCGCGTGACGCGATCCTGGAATATGCGCTTCCCGCCAGCGAGCCAATCCCAGGCGGCCATCAGGGCCATGCGGCCCATAGGGAACGGTCGCGTCGAGCACGACCAGATCGGTCGCACCGATATGACCGGCAAGCCAGGCGGCATCGACCAGGCGGCCCGGAACACTGAGAATGGATGAAGGTTGAAGCACCTGGAACTCGACTGCACTTGCGGACGCCGGGACGGCTTGGCCCTTTAATGTTGACTATTTTCATAGACATTATGTGCAATTGAAAGAAATGGACGGCCGTCGCAGGCCGCCATCGAGGATATTTTTTGCTTCCGCGTCAGGATCGGGATGGGCGGCCTGCCGGGGCGGCGAGGTGTGGAACCAGGGCAAGCAGGTGGTTGCAGAGATATGTGGAACCGCGCTCGCGCGCTTCGCTCAGGTCGAAAGCCGCGCGCCACATCGCACAGCACCCAGGCGTCGGCCTTCGATCCGGACGCCTGGTACCAGACCAATGGCGAGTTCCATGCCGCCATCCACGGCGCGGCCCACAACAAGATGCTGGCCGAGCAGATAGAGCACCTCAACAAGCGGCTCTCGCCCTATCGACGTTTCATAACCTTTCGGCCTGGCCGGACGGACACGGCCATGCGCGAACATGAGGCCGTGTTCGAGGCCTTGCTCGCGCGTGACGGGCTGACCGCGTCGATGGCCTTGCGCGACCATGTCCGCGTGCTGGCCGAGGACTCGCTCGCCCTGTCCCGAAGCCTGCGTTTCTGACGCTCCGGCCGGATCGGGTGGTTCCCGCTCAGTAAGTCGCGCGGCCGCCGGAGAGATCGAAGACGGCTGCCGTGGTGAAGGAATTCTCCTTCGACACCAGCCACGCGACCATGGCCGCCGCCTCGTCGACTTCGAGGAAGCGCCCGCGCGGGATCTTCGACAGCATGTAGTCGATGTGCTCCTGCTTCATCTGATCGAAGATCGGCGTGCGCGCCGCCGCCGGGGTGATGCAGTTGACGGCGATGTCATAGCCGGCAAGCTCCTTGCCGAGCGACTTCGTCATGCCGATGACCGCCGCCTTGGACGCGGAATAGGCTGAGGCATTCGGGTTGCCTTCCTTACCGGCGATCGAGGCGATGTTGACGATGCGGCCGTAGTTGCGCGCCTTGAAGCCCGGCACCACGGCGCGATTGACGTGGAAAGTGCCATGCAGGTTGATGTCGATGACGCGCCGCCAGTCGGCCAGCGGATATTCATCGAGCGTATGGTTCGGGCCGGCGATGCCGGCGGAATTCACCAGGATCGAAACCGGACCCAGCCTGGCCTCGGTGGCGGCCAGGGCCGCCATCACCGCCTCGGCATCGGTGATATCCACCACCTGCGCCGCGGCGGCCGGGCCTATGTCGCTTGCCGCGCGGGCCAATTGCGCCTCGTTGACGTCCCACAGGCAGACGCTGGCGCCCGAACCGGCGATGCGCCGGGCGATCGCCAGACCCAGCCCCTGGGCGCCGCCGGTCACGACGGCCACCTGGCCCGAAAGATCGATTTCATTCATCAGCGTATTTCCTTTTCGGTGGGCTTGCAGACGGCGCGTCTAAAGCATGATGCCAAAAAATGGGAAGCGGCTTTCGGACGACATCATGCTCTATCTCCTTGATTTAGAAACGGATTCAGATTTAAGGTCGAACAGACCTGAAATCATCCGGCTCTAGCGGTTGCCTTGGTCGTAGTAATCGCTCAGCGCATCGCCGAGCAGGTTCAGCCCCAGCACGATGGCCGAGACGGTGATGCCGATGGTGATGGCCAGCGAAGGCTGGATCGCCAGCAGGTTCTGCGCCTCGCGCAGCATCGACCCAAAGGATGGCGCCGGCGGCTGTACCCCGAGGCCGAGGAAGGAGAGCGCGGCTTCCCACATGATCGCCTGCGCGCCGTCGAAGCTGGCGATGATGATCAGCGGGCCGATCATGTTGGGCAGCACTTCGCGCAGCAATATGCGCATCTCCCCGGCGCCGAGCCCGCGCGCGGCCTCGACGAATTCGCGGTCGCGCAACTGGATGGCGACGCCGCGCGCGACGCGCGCGAAGTCGGGTACGGCGGCGAGACCGACGGCAATCATCGCATTGGTCAGCGACGGATTGAGCAGCGCCACCACCACGATGGCGACCAGCACCGTCGGGAAGCCCTGCAGGATTTCCGTGACGCGCGAGATGAGCAGGTCGAAGAAGCCGCCCAGCCCGCCGGCGACCAGGCCTAGCAGCGTGCCGAAGATGCCGCCGATCAGGACGACGATGAGGAAAGCCTTGGCGGCCACTCCCGCCGAACCAAGAAGGCGGCTCAGCACGTCGCGGCCCAGTTGATCGGTGCCCAGCCAGTTGGTTGCGTTGGGCGGCAGCAGCGCCTGGCTCAGATTGGTGTCGGTCATCGAGTGCGGCGCCAGCCACGGACCGAACGCGGCGGCGAACAGGAACAGCGCGACCAGCGCGACGGCGACCGGCGAGCGGCGCACGAGATAGCCCAGCATAGCACCGCCGCGACGCCGGCGGGCGGCGGGCATGGCCTTGGCGGTTTGGTCTTGCGCGGGCATGGCACTCATCGCGTGCGGATCCGCGGGTCGATCATCGAATAGGCAAGATCGATGGCGAGATTGACGATCACGTAGCCAGCGGCGGCGACCAGAACGACGCCCTGGATCACCGGATAGTCGCGGTTGAGCACCGCGTTCATGCCCAGGCGGCCAAGCCCGGGGATCGAGAAGATGATCTCGACCACGATCGCGCCGGAGATCAGCACGCCGAGCTGCAGGCCGATATAGGTGATGGTGGTGATGAGCGTGTTGGGGGCGACGTGACGCAGCAGGATGCCGGCGTTGCCGACCCCCTTGGCGCGCGCGGTGTCGACATAGTCCTCACGCAGTACCGTCGCCGCCGTGACGCGGACGAAGCGGACAAGCGCCGGGATGAGATAGATGGCCAAGGTCAGCACGGGCAGCACCATGGCTCGCGCATTGCCGGACAGGCTGCGCGCGGGTGCGATGTAGCCCCCCGACGGCAGCAGCTTGAAGGTGACGGAGAACAGCACGATCAGGAGCAGGCCGACCCAGAAGCCGGGAACCGAAATGCCGAGCGTGACCAGCCCCGAAAGCGGCCGCGCCCACCAGCGGTCGCGGCCTTGCGCCAGCACCAGCCCCATCGGGATCGCCACAACAACAACCAGCAGCAGGCTGAGGATCGCCAGTTCCAGCGTCGGCGGCAGCGCGGCCAGGATAAGGTCGTTGACCGGCTTGAAGCTGAGATTGGACGTGCCGAGATTTCCGGTCACCGTATGCCTCAACCAGATCGCGTAGCGGACCGGCAGTGGCTGGTCGAGGCCCATCTCATGCGTGACGGCGGCGATGCGCTCCGGCGTCGCGAGATTGCCGAGCAGCACCGCGGCCGGATTGCCCGGTGCAAGCGCGGTGGCGAAGAAGGCCAGCGCGCTGACGCAGAACAGCGTCACCAGTCCACCCAGCACCCGCCCGACAAGATAGATCGCCATCGAATTTCCGAAGCACTTTTCCGTCGCGATCGCGGAAAGGACGCCGAGCGCGCCCTCCTCGATCGTACCAAAGTTCGCGGCGGCCGGATGGCCGCCGCGTCAGCCACAAGATCGCTCTTACAGCGCGATCCGCGAATAGTTGTCGATGCCGCTCGGCCCGATGACAAGCGACTTCGCCGCCTCGTTGCCGAGGAAGAACAGCGGCAGATGATCGACGGTGAGCTGCGGCATCTCCTCGAGCAGCAATTCCTGAAGCTGATGATAGAGGTCGATCTGCTTCTTCGGGTCGATCTCGGCCGCCGCCTTCGCCACCAGATCGGCATAGCCGGGCGGGTTCCACAGGCTGACATTGGCCTTGGGCGCGAGGTTGGGCGAGTTGAACATCGAAGCCGGATCCTCGGGCCCGGTGTTGTAGTTGTTGGTGGTGAGGTCGTAGTCGGGCTTGGTCAGGATGCGGTCGATCCACACCGTGATCTCCAGCTCGCGGATGGTCACGCTATGGCCGATGCGGTTGAGATTGTCCTGCAGGATCAGCGCCATCGACTTCAGCGAATCGAAGCCGGTCGGCGTCAGGATCTCCAGCTTCAGCGGCTTGTCCTTGGTGAAGCCCGCCTCGGCCAGAAGCGCCGCGGCCTTGTCGAGGTTAAAGGCGTAGCGGTCAGTGGAGTCCGGCAGGTAGGTCGCCATTTCCGGCGGCACCGGGTTGATCGTCGGCCGGGCGAAGCCGAACCACACCGTCTTGGTGTAGCCCTGGCGGTCGAAGGCATAGGCCAGGGCCTGGCGCACGCGCTTGTCGTCGAAGGGCGCGCGCTTGGTGTTGATGTTGAAGTTCTCGTAGAGCACGTAAGGCTTGGTCTGGATCACCTCGACGCCGGCGAGCGACTTGGCCTGCACGACGTCCTTGCCCTCGACGAGGGCCACCATGTGCAGCGTGCCGTCCTGCAGGCCGGCCAGCCGGGCCTGTGAATCGGGCACGATGCGCCATTCGATGGCGGCGAGCTTAGGCGCCTCGCGATGGCCGTCATACTTCTCGACACGGATATGGTCGCCAGGCGCCCAGTTGGCGAACTTGAAGGGCCCGGTTCCGACGGGCGCCGTGGTGATGGTGCCGATGCTGGCCTCGTTGACGATCTGGATCACCGCGAGGTTGGCGAGCAGGCCGGGCACCGTGTTGGCGAGCGTCAGCACGACCGTGCCATCGTCCGGAGCCTCGACCTTCGAGACGGCGACGAGCTGCGGCGAGAACGGGCTGCCGACCTTGGGATCCTGCACGCGCTTGATCGAATAGACGACGTCGGCGGCGGTGAACTTCGAGCCATTGTGCCAGGTCACGCCGGGCTTCAGCTTGAACGTCCAGGTCAGGCCGTCGGCCGAGGTTTCCCAGGAATCGGCCAGCAGCGGATCGGCCTTCAGCGTCTCCGGGTTGATGAACACCAGCGCCTCGAACACGGTCGAACGGATTGTGTGGCGGAAGACGTCGAGCGGCGACATCTGCGGGTCGAGCGTCTTGATGTCGCTGGAGATGCCGACCACCAACTCGCCGCCGCCCTCGGCAAAGGCCTTCGGCGTGAAGCCGAAGGCAGTGGAAACAGCCAGTCCGGCTGCCGCGCCGCCGAACAGCTTGAGAAACTGCGCCCGGTTCATCACGGCCACGCCCCGGGTCTTTGCTTTTTCATTCTCGTTCATGTCACCCTCCTTTTTCTGGTTAGTATTCAGTATACCGGATACTGTTACGACGGACCCCTGCCGTCAAGCACCTGATCACCCCTGCTCCGCCGCCGCGCTTTGCGCCTGGTCTCCTCCCGGCGCGCCGGCGAGCGGGAAATGGCATGCGACCGCCCGGCCCCCGCCATGCGCGACAAGCTGCGGATCGAGCGTGGCGCAGATGTCGCGGGCGTAGGGGCAGCGCGTGTGAAAGCGGCAGCCCGGAGGCGGCGCGATCGGATTGGGCACGTCGCCCTCGAGCACGATCTCCTTGCGGGTCAGGCGAGCGTCCGGATCGGGCACCGGGATCGCCGAAAGCAATGCCTCGGAATAAGGATGTAGCGGCGCCTCGTAGAAAGCCTCGGCGGGCGCCAGTTCGACGAGCCGGCCGAGATACATGACGCCGACGCGGTCGGACACGTGGCGGATGACGCCGAGATCGTGCGAAATGAACAGCACGGTGAGGCCGAGTTCCCGCTGCAGATCCTTGATGAGATTGAGGATGTCGGCCTGGACGGACACGTCGAGCGCGGAGACCGGCTCGTCCGCGACGACCAGCCTGGGACCCGCCGCCAGCGCCCTGGCAATGCCGACGCGCTGGCGCTGTCCGCCGGAAAGGTCGCGCGGCATCCGGTCCATGAACTGCGCGGGCAAGCCGACCCGCTTGAGCAGCGCCACCGTCTCGGCCTCGCGCGTCGTGGCATTGGCCGTGCCGCGAAGCCTCAGCGCCTCGGCCAGGATCTGGCGGATGCGCTTGCGCGGATTGAGGCTTGCATAAGGATCCTGGAAGATAAGCTGCACGTCGCGCCGCAGCCGCTTCATCTCCCGCATCGAGCGGTGGGTGATATCCTGCCCGTCGAATTCGAGGCGGCCGGAATCCGGCTCCGCGAGGCGCACCACGCAGCGCGCCAGCGTGGACTTGCCGCAGCCGGACTCACCGACAAGGCCAAGCGTCTCGCCCGCCAGCACGTCGAGGCTGACGCCGTCGACGGCGTGCACCCAGCCCTTGCGGCCGCCAAGCCAGCCGCCGCTGACCGGGAAATATTTGCGCAGGTTCTCGACCCGGACGAGCGTCGTCATCGCCGCATCTCCCCGGCGGCATCGCGTTGCGCCAAACGCCCCGACGGCAGCCAGCAGCGGTCCAGATGGCCCTCGCCGGCATCGTCGGCCGAGAGCAGCGGCATGGCGGCGCAGCGATCGAAGGCAAAGTCGCAGCGCGGCTGGAACGCGCAGCCTTGCGGGCGGCCTTCGGCCAGCAGCGGCGGGGTGCCGCGGATGGACGGCAGCCGTTCCGTCCGGCCACGGTTGGCGGCCGGCATCGAGGCGAGCAGGCCCGCCGTATAGGGATGACGCGGCGAGCGGAACACCGAGCGCACCGGCCCGACCTCGACGCACTGGCCGGCATACATGACCATGATGCGATCGGCGATCTCGGCGACGATGCCGAGGTCGTGGGTAATGAGGATCAGCCCCATCCCATAAGTATCCTTCAGCCGCGCGATCAGGGTGAGGATCTGCTTCTGGGTCGTCACGTCCAGCGCCGTGGTCGGTTCGTCGGCGATCAGCAGCGCGGGCGAGCAGGCAAGCGCAAGGGCGATCATGGCGCGCTGGCGCATGCCGCCCGAGAACTGGTGGGGATAGTCGTCGATGCGCGTGCGCGGGTTGGGAATGCCGACCTGCGCCAGCAGCAAAAGCGTGCGCTCTCGGATCTCCGCCTCCGAGAGCTTCATATGCAGCCGCATGCCCTCGCCGATCTGACGGCCGATCCGGTGCAGCGGATTGAGCGACGTCATCGGATCCTGGAATATCATGCCGATGCCCGTTCCGCGGATGCCACGCATCTCGGCATCGGACAGCGCCATGAGGTCGCGTCCCTGGAACAGGATCTGGCCGGACAGGCTGAACCGCCGGTCATTGCGGTTGAGGCCCATGATCGAGCGCGCGGTGATGGTCTTGCCGCAGCCGGATTCGCCGACGATGCACAGCACCTCGCCCCTGGCCACGGTGAACGACACGTCGTCCACCAGCGAGGTTTCCCGCTGGCCGGTGACGAGGCGAACACCGAGGTTGCGGACGTCGACGAGCGGGTCAGCCATGGTGCCCCCTAGAACAATTTCCGGGAAAGGCGCCAAGCGCCTTGCCTCGGGAATTGCGTGGAGAGACGGAGCATTGGCGTCGATCCTGCTTTCAGCGAGATTACTTAGGGCTTCGGCGTGACGAAGACAGGCTGGCCGCCGACTCGGATCTCGACGTCGACCCTGTAGCGCACCAGCGCCTCGGGATTGACGGCAATACCGAGGCCGGGCGCGTCCGGCACATGGATCTCGCCATTGGCGTCCGGCGCGATGTGATCGAGCGTCAGGTCGACGGCAAGCTGCTTCAGGCCCGTGGGGAATTCGCAGATCGTGTGCTTCTCGAGACCGGCGAACGGCTGCATCGAAGCGCTGAGCGCAAGGTTGGAGGTGAAGGTGTGGTTGATGTAGGTCACGCCACGCTGCACGGCATAGTCGGCCACCTGCTTGGCCGGCCAGAGCCCGCCGATGCGGCCGCAATCGATCTGGATGTAGCCGACCTTGCCGAAGTCGATCAGATGCTCGGCCATGTAGCGGTTGTGCGCGGCCTCGCCGCCGGCGCTGACGACAGTCTTCATGCGATCGCGCAGCCCGGCATAGGCGGCGTAGGCATGGCCGTGGAACGGCTCCTCGAAGAAGGTGACGCGGTTGCGCTCCATGGCATCCAGCCGGGCGGCTGCGGCGTCGACATCCTCGCCGAAGATCTGGCCTGCGTCGATCAGCACGATGCCGTCGGGGCCGAGGCCTTCACGCGCAGCGTCGAGATGGGCGATATCGCTGGACAGCGACTCGCCGAAGGGCGCCCAGCCGAACTTGGCGGCGCGGAAGCCATTGGCGCGGATACCCTTGGCGCGCTCCAGCGTCTGCTGCGGGGTGGCACCGAACAGAACCGAGGCGTAAGGCACTTTCGGATAGGCCCGCTCGTAGCCGAGCAGCTTCCAGGCAGGCATGCCCCTTGCCCTGCCCAGCACATCCCAGAGCGCCATCTCGATGCCCGACCATGTGTGGGGCGCCTGGAGGAGGTCCATGCTGTTGTAGGCAACGGTGGCGGCGATGCGCCGGATGTCGTCCGGCCCGTCGAGCGTTTCGCCAAGAACCGAAGCTCCGACGGGCCTGCAGGCGCCATGCGACATCGGGCAGACGAAAGCGGCGATCGACGGCAGCGGCGCGGCCTCGCACTCGCCCCAGCCGACATGGCCGCCCGCAGTCACGCGCACAACCAGCGCGTCCTGGCTGCCGTCGGCCGCCGTAGTGACATCAGGCATGGCCAGATAGAAGAAATCTACGCTTTCGATCTTCATGGGGATCCCTTGATTGCAATGGCAGGATGCGCCGTCCCTGTGGAAGGGCGCGCCCGTCGCCGGTACAGGACCGGCGCGGGTGAAAAGGTTGTGTCTTGTTCGAGCGGATAGATTGGACGCGCGCACAATGTGTGGCCGAGCGTGGCGAGGTTGGCCGATGTCGAGCCCGGCGCGTCGACATTGAAGTTCCGGCTCGCCCAGGCGTCGTACATGTGGAATTCGGTGTGCGGCGACTTCACGATGGTAAGATCGAAATCGCGCGGGTTCAGCCCGTTGGCGAAATACATCGCCCGGTCGAACAGATGCACGGCGCGGCTCATCACCAGGACGGTGAAGTTCTCGAAGGTGATCACCGCGGTGGGGCCGGCATCCAACGGCAGCCGCATGGTTTCGAGGCGCGCCCGCCCGCGCGACAGGCTCTCGATCGTGGCGGTCACCACCAGGGGCTGGAAACGCTTGTCGTGCCAGCCGCCGAGCGGCATGGCGATGGTGGCGCCGATGCCGGCCGCATGGGCGGCGGCGGCGGCGCCGGGATCGACGACCTGCGCCAGCACGCGGCGCCCGTAGCCGCCGTCACGCAGCGCCTTGATCAGGACGTTGGAATCGCCGCTGGCGCCGGACGAGGTGGCATCGGCGGCATCCGTGAAGACGACCGGCCCCTGTTCGGCGATGGCGAGCGCGACCGCCTTGGCAGGCCCCACCAGCTTGCCGACGAGACGCTGCCGCCCGGCCCATATCGAACGCGCCAGGCCGCTCGCCGCCTCGGCCGCGCCATCGCCATCCATCTCGGCGACCACGATCGCCTGCGTGCAGAGCTCGGGCGCATCGGTGAACGGATTGCCGATCATGACGCCCGCCGCCAGCGCGGCGCCCTGCCCTTCGAGCAGATGCGCGTCGGCGAGCACGTCGCCATAGAGTCCGTTGCGGGTGATGCATTCGTCGCCGCGCGCCAGCATCGGCACGGTCACCCGCGCTATGACCGGATCGAGGTCGCGATCGATGATGTCGAGCAGCAGCGTCGCGGCGCGCCGGCCGGTGTCGGCGAAGTCGACATGCGGGTAGGTGCGGTAGATGGCGAGCCCGTCGACCTGCCGCAGCATGCGGTCGGTGAGAATGCCGTGCAGGTCGAGCGAGATGACGATCGGCAGGTCTTCGCCGAACAGCCTGCGCAGGGCCTCGAGCAGAGAGCCTTCCGGATCGACCTCGCCCTCGGCGCCCATCGCGCCATGCAGGGAAACATAGAGAGCGTCGACCGACCCGACGTGCGGCGCCGTGGCGGCGAGCAGTTCCTCGCGCAGCCGCAGCCAGTCGCTGCCCGCCAATATGCCAGCGCTGCCGGCGCGGGCCGCCATGGTGGGAACCACCGTGACGTCGGGGCGTGCGTCGAACACCGCCAGCGCACCGCCAATCGCCGTGTTGAGGCCGCGCTGCGACAGCAACGCCTCGCCATGGTCTATGGCGAAATCCTCATAACGCGAGGGGAGCGGATTGAAGGAGGAGATCTCCTGCATGCACTCCACGATCAGGACGCGCATCGGTCTATTCCCGCGCTTCAACCGGCCGCGAGCTTGTCGTCGTAGTCGCTCATGATCACCGCCACGGGGTCGCCCCGCGTGACGCGTCCGGGACCGGCGGCCATCCAGAGCACGCCGTCGCGCGGATAGGACACTTCGAGCGGCGGACGATCGACGTCCTCGACGAAATGCAGCCAGCCGGCCGGGGTCCCTGCCTTGACCCTGTCGCCGGGCACGTTGGTGGGCTCGAACAGGGCGCTAGCGGGCGAGAAGGCATAGCAGGCCTGGTCGCGCACCATCATGTGGCGCGTGCCGGCGGTGCCATCGCGCTGCGCGGTGTCGGGCTTGCCCTCGATCACGTTGAAATGCTTGAGGATGTTGTCGACGCCGCGGCATGCGATGCGCACGCCCTCGACATGGACGCGCCCCCAGCCGCCGAGTTCGGTGCCGAGCGAGATGGCGCCGCGCCGCTCGACGCAGGAGGTGAAGGTGGCGCCTTCGTCGACGCCCCAGAAGACCGTGTTGAAGGGCGCGCCGAAAGCCGCCGCGGCCGCCATCGTCTTCTGCCGCCGCTCAGCGTCCGGCAGGTAGTGCATGTTGGTCGACAGCGCGGAATCGAAGGAATGGCCGGCCGTGTGGATGTCGACGGAGACGTCGGCGAGCGGCAGCACGTTGCTATCGAGGAAATGCGCCAGCATCTCCGAGAAGGTGCCGCGCGGATTGCCCGGGAAGCAGCGGTTCATGTCGCGGTTGTCGACGGGGCTCAGCCGGCTGTCGTTGAGGACCGCCGGCATGTTGAAGGCCGGGATCATGATGACGCGGCCCTGCACACGGGCGGGATCGAGGGTCTGCGCCAGGCGCGAAATGGCGATCTGGCCCTCGTACTCGTCGCCATGGATGCCGCCGGTGAACAGGACCGTGGGCCCGGAGCCGTTCTTGATCGACACGATCGGAATCTCGACGACGCCCCAGCCGGAATCGTTGCGCGACAGCGGCGCGCGCAGCACGCCGGCCTGACGGCCATTGGCGTCGAAATCGATTGGATTGCGCACTCGGGAGGGTTCGATCTGCACCGCGTTCATGGCCTTGCCTTTTGATGATCGTCCTGTCCGCCGGATGGCGTGAAACCACTACCGCATACGGTATACCGAAAGTCAAGCGCGCGCTTTTGGAAAGTCCCGGCGAGCTCACGCCATGGCGAGCCTTTCAGCGAAATCGTGCGCTCCGACCGCTCCGGGCAATGCCGCGCGGGACCGCCGCGGAGCCCATAGGCGAACGCGCCGAGGACAGGCAGCCCGGCGGCTCTCGAAAGCGATGCGGCGGGATGGCGTCAGACGCTATCGGCTCGCGCGGAGGGTTCGCGGAAGTGTCCAGCCAGCACGTCGTCGATCTGGTCGACCGACCCGTTGCGCAGGAAGTCCACCAGGCGCTCATGCAGCCTCACCTCGCCGGTACGGTCGGAGGCGGAGGACCAGTCACGGCAGAAGACGATGAACATGTGCTGGGCGAGGCCCTCCCATATCTGGGCGGCCAGCACGTTCTCCGAATGCATCGCGACGGTACGGTGGAAATCGAGGTCGACGGAGCTGAGCAGGATCGGGTCGCCGGAGCCGGAGAGTTCCCGCATGCGCTCGACGATGATCTCGAGATCCGCGATCAGACTGTCGCGCGCATGGCCGGGCCGCATGACGTGCTGGAATATGATCTTCTCGATCGCGAAGCGCAGTTCGAACAGTTCCCCGATGCGTTGCGGGCTATAATCGGCGACCCGCAGGCCGCGCTGGCTGCCGCCGACCAGAATGCCGCGCAGAAGCAGCTTCTGCATGGCTTCGCGGGCAGGCACGCGGCTGACGTTGAGGGCCGAGGCCAGCTCCGCTTCGGTGATGCGCTCGCCGGCCGCCTTGTCGCCTCTGGCAATCGCCAGGATCAGGCGCTCCTCGACCTCGTCGGTCGTCGTCCTGCCCCGTTCGATGGGCGAGAGCGGCCGCATCGTGCGGACATCGCCCAACAGGGAACCCCGCGCGCCGTCATCACCAAGACCCTGCTTTTTCGTCACAGTCGCCATGAACCACCGTCCATTCCCAAGCGTGCCGGATTGCACAGAAGGCAGGAACTCAACGACGCTTACGCATACCGTATACTATAGTCAACTGGCAGATAGGCCGGTTTCAGGCCTCTTTTGCACCATTGCGCACCGCGAATCAGCGCCCATGTCGCCTCCTTCAATACCTTGAAACGCAAGCGCACGCCCGCCGGCAAAAGGTTGGAACCCACCCGGAAGCTCCTCGCCCCTCATACGATCGAGATAGTGCGTGGGACGACCGACGGATTTCGCGAGGGACGCCGTTTAACGGTCGAAGCGTCAGTCAGGCCCCTGGGTCGTGGCGAGCGCGCCAACCGGAGATCGCAGAATGTTCAGCCGTTCGATACTTGCCCTTGTCCTTAGCCTGCAGACGGCGGCCGCGCTGGCACAGACCACGCCCACGCCGGCCCCGGCCGCGCCAGCTGCGACCACAGCCCCGGCAAGCAAGCCGGGCATCATGCTTGCCCAGTTCCAGGCCCGCCGGGAGAAGGCGCTGATGAAGGCCGACACGGACGGTGACGGCAAGATCAGTCTAGCCGAATGGACCGCCTTCCAGGCCAAGCGCCAGGCCAAGGGCGACCCGGCGAAATCCTTCGCCCGCATGGACGCCAATCACGACGGCTTTATCGACCGCGCCGAACTCGACACATTCTTCGCCAAGCGCTTCGCCAGGCTCGACAAGAACGGCGACGGCGTGCTGACGGCCGATGAGATGCCGGGCCACAAAACCGCTCCCAATCAGGGACAATGATCAAGAGGCAATGACGCGCGATGGCCATCGGGAGAATGCCGGCTGATGGGCACCGATCCGGACGAGGACCTGGTTCGCCGCATCGGCACGGGCGACCCCGTGGCGGTGCGGGCGATGGTGGCGCGCAAGCTGCCGCGCCTGCTGGCGCTGGCCACGCGCATGCTGGGCGACCCGGCCGAGGCAGAGGACGTCGCCCAGGAGACATTCGTGCGCATCTGGCGCCATGCCGCCGGCTGGCGGCGCGGCCAGGCGCGCTTCGACAGCTGGATCCACAGGGTCGCGCTCAACCTGTGCTACGATCGCCTGCGCAAGCGCCGCGAATGGGTGACCGACGACCTGCCGGAGCAGGTGGACGAGGCGCCGCTTCCAGACGCCTTGCCGGGAGACGAGGAGAACAGGGTGGCGACCGCGCTCCAGCGCTTGGCGCCTCGCCAGCGCGAGGCGATCGTTCTGGTCTATTACCAGGAGATGTCCAACATCGAGGCGGCAGCGGTCATGCAGATCAGCGTCGATGCCCTTGAAAGCCTGCTTGCCCGTGGCCGGCGCTCGCTGCAGGTCATGCTGACCGGAGACGGCTCCGATGATTGACAACAAGACGCCCAAGCCAGCAACGCCGCCCGGCCTCGCATGCCGAGAGCGCGGCATCGGAAGGCGGTGAGGATATGTCCGGGAAAGAACCCGCAATGGAAGCCGAACGTTTCGCCGCCCTCGCGGACGCCTATGGCGGCCAGTTGCAGCGCTGGCCGCTTGCCGAACGCGCCTCGGCCCAGCGCTTCGCCGCGACGGCGGCCGGCCGCGCCATATTGCGGCGCGCCGGCATGCTGGATTCGATGCTCGACAGCTACCGCATCGCCGCGCCCGGCCCTGTCCTGCACGCGGCCGCCCTGCGCGCCGCCGAGATCAATGTCGTCAGGCAGCGCAGGCTGCGTGTCTGGTGGCTCGGACTGGGCCTAGCCGGGATCGGGCTGGCCGGTGTCGCCGCAGGGCTGGCGACGGTGACGATCGTCACACCCGAAGTACAGCCGGAACACTATGTGCTCGATGCGAATGCAACGGCGTTCGGCGACGTGGGTCCGGACGCCGACACGGCCGAGGAGGACATATGACAAAGCCGTGGATTCGCGGACTGGTGGTGGCCTCGGTCGCCCTGAACGTCTTCCTGGCCGGCGCTTTCGCCAGTGGCGCCGTCTGGCTGAGAAACGCAAGGCTTCCGGGATACTCGCTGGAGTCCGCCGGCGGCCAGCTCGACGCCACGGACCGGGCCGCATTCCGAAAGGCGTTGCGCGAAGTACGCCAGGAATCGCGCCCGGAGATCCTCGACGGCCAGCAGGCGCGTCGCGAGGCGGCGGACCTGCTGCTGCAGCCGGTTCTCGACAAGGCCGCGCTTGCCGCCGCTCTTGAGCGGGCGCGCAACGCCGACATGACTGTGCGCGCGCGCCTCGAGCAGCGCATCGTCGAGTTCGCGGCCGGCACTTCGCCCGACAACCGCCAGGTGCTGGCGGAAGGGCTGCTTCGCCACGCTGGCAGGCAGGCCAAGGCCGCAGTGAAAAAAACACCGTAACCGGCGACGGAAAGCGGCGGAGCGGCCGTTTAAAAGGAAGAAGGGACAGGCCTGGCCGGCCCGATGGCGCGGACAGGCGATTTCGATCTCCAACTTTCCGGAGCACTGTGATGACCCGCTTGACACGATATGTGACCGCCGCCGCGCTTGCCGCTGGCGGCATGTTTGCAAGCGTCGCCGCATCCTCGGCGATGCCGATGGTGACGACTCAGCCGGCTTCGCGGCTGGTGGAACACGTGGCCTGGTATTGCGGCCCGGGCTGGCACCCCGACTACTGGGGGCGCTGCGTTCCGAACCGCGTGATCGTCTATCCCGGCTACTATTATGGCTGGGGCTGGCACCGCCCGGCCTTCCACGTCTGGCACAGGCCGATCTGGCATCGCTGGCACCGCTGGTAAGACGCGGCCGGCGCGGCGGGATGCCTTTGGGGGCAAACCAAGGCATCCCGCTCCAGCCAGTCCCATTGAAGGGCATCACTAGATACCCCAGCGACGGAGGCTGGAGACATCGCCCCGTCGCCACGACCTGGAAAGTCATCGGACGGCGCGTTCCGCCGGCACGAAGAAGAAGCTCTCACATTGGGAGATCGGACATGGCCGCATCGGTTTCCGCCTCACCGGACCCCGCCCTGATCGCGCTCAACCGCTTCGGGCTTGGCGCCAGGCCGGGCGACATGGACAGGATCGCTGGCGACGCGCGCGGTTACCTCAAGGCCGAATTGCGCCAGGCCGACATCGCCATGATCGAGCCTGATGACCAGGCGGGCGACGATCTGCCCGGCAGCACCACCGCCATCGAGACCAGCATGGCGGCCAACTTCCAGCGCAAGCTCGAGCGGGACCGACAGGCGGCAACAAACGCTCAATCCGCCGGGAGTGCTCAGCCCGCCATGGGGCAAGCCCAGCCCGGCATGGCAAACGGCCAGCCCGGCATGGCAAACGGCCAGCCTGGCGCGGCGGAAGCCGCGATGCCCAACGCACAGGGCAACAAGCCCGTGCCGCCGGTGGAGGCCAGGCTGTTCCAGGCCGAGGCCCAGGCCCGCTTCGACAAGGCGCTCAAGGTCAATGCCGGCTTCGTCGAACGTCTGGTCTGCTTCTGGTCGAACCATTTCTGCGTTTCCGTCGCGAAAGATCCGCTGGTACGCGCCAGCGCGGGTGCTTTCGAACGTGAAGCCATCCGGCCTTTCGTGCTCGGCCGCTTTTCCGACATGCTGCAGGCGGTGGAGCGTCACCCGGCCATGCTGTCCTATCTCGACAATCGGGAATCGGTCGGCCCGGGTTCACGTGCCGGCAAGAACCGCAAGCGTGGCCTCAACGAGAACCTGGCCCGCGAGATCCTGGAACTGCACACGCTCGGCGTCGGCAGCGGCTATACCCAGGCGGACGTCACCAGCTTCGCCCGCGTCCTCACCGGCTGGACCATGGCCGGCCGCGAGGGGCGGCTGGGCGAACCGGGCAGCTTCGTCTTCAACGCCAACGCGCATGAGCCGGGCGACGCAGTGCTGCTCGGCAAGACCTATCCCGCCGGTGGCATGGGGCAGGCCGAAGCCGCGCTCAACGACATCGCCCGCCAGCCGGCGACCGCGCATCATATCGCGACCAAGCTCGCGCGCCATTTCATCGCCGACGATCCGCCTCCGGCGGCGGTCGACCGCCTGGCAAAGGTGTTCGCCAGGACCGACGGAGACTTGCGGGCCCTGGCGGCAACCCTGATCGACATGCCCGAATCCTGGTCGGCACCGCTGCTGAAGATGCGTTCGCCCTATGATTATGTGGCGGCGATCATGCGAGCCGTCGGCCAGGGGCCGAAGAAGGATCCGCGCCAGCCGCTGGGCTGGCTCGCCGCGCTGGGCGAGCCCTTGTGGCAACCGCCGGGCCCCAACGGCTTTGCCGACCAGACGGATGCCTGGGCTTCGCCCGAGGGAATGAAGATCCGCCTCGACATCGCCTGGCAGGCGGCGCGGCAGATCACCGACATCGGCAACCCCAGCGAGATGCTTGACGCTCTCATCGGCCCGTCGACGTCCGCCGACACACGCCGGGCCATCGCCCAGGCGGAGTCCAAGCAACAGGGCGTGGCGCTGCTGATGATGGCCCCGGAATTCCAGCGAAGATAGCTCCAGCCACCCGGATGATCCCACGGAGATGATGCCATGAACCTCTTGTGCGAAACCCCGACCCTGTCGCGCCGTTCGTTGCTCACGGCGGGCGGCGCCCTGTTCGCCTGGGCCTACCTGCCGCGCTTTGCCCGCGCCGCCGACAATCGCGACCCGCGCCTTGTGGTGATCGTGCTGCGCGGCGCGCTCGACGGGCTCTCCACCGTCGGCCCCATCGGCGATCCAGACTATGCCGGGCTGCATGGCGACATCGCGCTGGCGCTCGAGGGGCCGCATGCGGCGCTACCGCTGGACGGCTTCTTCGCGGTCAATCCGGCCATGCCGGTCTTCGCGCGGCTGTTTGGCGACGGGCAGGCCGCCGTGGTGCACGCCGCCGCGACCGGCTACCGGGAGCGTTCGCATTTCGATGGCCAGGATGTGCTGGAAAGCGGCTTTTCCGGTCCCGGCCATGTCGCCACGGGCTGGCTGAACCGCGCCCTGGAAAGCCTGCCGGCGGGCGAGCGGGTGGCGAGGCTCGGCGGGCTGGCGGTCGGTCCGTCGACCCCACTGGTCATCCGGGGCGCCGCACCCGTGCTCGGCTGGGCGCCCCAGGCATTGCCGGAGCCCGGCGACAGCCTGGCGGCGCGCGTGCTCGACCTCTACCACCACCGCGATCCCCTGCTCGCGGTGGCCCTGCAGAAAGGTCTCGATGCCGAAAGGATGGCAAGGGACGATTCCGCGGGCGCCGTACCGATGAAGCCGAAGGGCGGCCTGGACAGCGCCGCCGGCATGCGCCAGGCCGCGCAGGGCGCGGCCCGCCTGATGGCGGCCGATGACGGGCCGCGCGTCGCCGCGCTCGCCTTCGATGGCTGGGATACGCACATCAACGAAGGCGGCGCGACCGGACGACTGGCCAATCTGCTCGGCGGCCTCGACGGCGCATTCGACGAATTCCAGAAGGGCCTGGGCGAGCGTTGGAAGGACACCGCGATCGTGGCGATCACCGAATTCGGCCGCACGGCCCGCATCAACGGTACCGTGGGAACCGATCACGGCACCGGCACGGTTGTGCTCCTGGCGGGCGGAGCCATCCGGGGCGGCCGGGTCATCGCCGACTGGCCGGGACTGAAGCAAGCCCAGCTCTACGAGCAGCGCGACCTGGCGCCGACCAGCGATGTCCGGGCGGTTCTGAAGGGCCTGCTCGCCGACCAGTTCGGTCTCTCGGCGGCGGTGCTGGGAGACAAGGTGTTCCCGGATTCGGCGGCGGTGAAGCCGATGCGCGACCTGGTCGTCTGAAATACGGGACATCGCAGTACGGCCGCGAAGCCGCCATGGCCATAAAAAAGCACCCGCCACGTGGTGGCGGGTGCTTCCTTTATTGCCGGGAGATCAACCCCAGTAACCGGGATGCCAACGGTGATGGTACCAGAAGCCGGGATGCCAATGACGCGCCGGCCGGACGAAGACGCGGCGGTTCGGCACGCAATTGCCCCACCGGTTCAGATGCCAGCCGGGACCGCAGCGCCAGCCGACGGTTTCGACCGGCGGCGGGGCAGCGTTCGGCGTGGCCATGGGCATGGCCTGAGACCCGGTAGCCGACAGGATCAGCGTGCCCGCGGCAACAGCGAAGGGAAGGACGTATTTTCTGAGCATGCGTTTTGTCTCCGTGATTACCCCCATGACGCTTGAACGGATCGTGGGCTGAACACCCGTCGCTGAGGGGCGGATCACATATTCGTTAGTCGGATTGCCGCGGCGCCTTGGACAGCTTCCATTGGCGCGGCTTCGCGCTCGACATGGCGGGCGACGATCTTTTGCCGTTTAATGACATTGATCCACGTCAATGAGCCGCGCGGCTGCATGCGGTAGGGTCGTTGCCGGACTGATCAATGGAGATCCACAGGGCCGAGGACAGCCGAGAAGAGGAGATGACACCGATGATGATCCGCACGCTCTCCACCTTGGAGTGCACGAAAATGCTGGCCGCCAATCGCACAGGCCATCTCGCATGCGTGAAGGACGGACAGCCCTACGTCGTGCCCTTCACCTATGCCTACGCCGACAGTCACCTCTATGCCTTCTCCTTGCTGGGCAAGAAGATCGACTGGATGCGAGCCAATCCCAAGGTTTGCGCCCAGATCGAAGAACGTACCCAGGGGCGCGGATGGAAAAGCGTGATCGTCGATGGCCGCTACGAGGAACTGCCTGACCGGGTCGGGCACAAGATCCAGCGCGACCGTGCATGGGCGGTGTTGAGCAAGCATGCGGACTGGTGGGAGCCCGGCGCGCTCAAGCCGGTCACGCCTCCCCTGTCGGACAGCCTGCCGCACGTCTTTTTCCGGGTTCTTGTCGACCAGATTTCGGGCCGCGAGGCAGTCGAATAGACTGTTCGCGACGTCAGACGCATGCCTCACCGGGCGAGCATAAGCGGGATGGGTTTCTCCGGCCTGTCATCGCTCTGCAAAGGCGCGCCTGTCACGCCGGGCCATGACCCAGCGTCGCCACCGTCTTCAGCGCGCCGTCGAGCATGTCGCCCTTCTCGTCCTTCAACGCCGCCTCGCGCAGGCGGCGGATCCAGTCGGCGGCATCGTCGCGGCCCTTGAGCATCGGCAACGCCGAGAGCACGCGATCGAACTTCGACTGCGCGCGCACATGGGTGTCGCTGTAGCCCTTGATCAGGCGGCGGCAGTTGAGAATCTCCGTGCCCAGCGCATAGTTCTCGCGCGCCTGTCCCAGCGCCAGGTCATACCAGCGCTCCAGATGCGCTTTTTCGACCCGATGCCTGAGCATGCCGCGACGCCAGCGGCGCAGGCCGCCGATGAACCACAACATGCCGAAGCCGACGAAGCTGTCGGTGCGGATGCGGCGGCCGTGATTGATGCGGCGGTCGAGGAAGGCGGCGAGCTTGGGGCGGCTCTCGATGTAGCTGCCTAGCCCCGCCGGCAGCGTGCCGCAGAATTCCTCGATGCGAGGATGGAAGTACTCCGTCACCTGAAGGATCGACCCCTCGCGGACGCCGACCTCCTTGCGCACGCGCCTGTCGCGCGTGGATCGCGTCTTGAGGTCGGAGACGCGGATCATGTCGTCGTAGCACATGGCGTTCGCCAGATGCTTGGCGGCGGCGATCGACAGCGCATAGCCGTGCTCCGCCGTATCGAGCGCGACGGCCTTGCCCAGCCGGTCGAGATATTCGCCGCCATAGGCGATGTCCTGGTAGTCGACGACCTTCTTCAGGCCGCGCCCGGCCATGTCGCGCACCGGCGCCGGCAAGGCCTCGACGCGGGCGGCAAGCTCGCGCCAGCCTCTCAGCAGGGTTTCCGGGCCCCTGACGCCGGCCGCAGGCCCGGCTTCGGATGCGGCCGGTTTGGCCGATGCTTTCTCACCGGAAGGCCCGGCGGCGACGCCCAGCGCGCGGTCGCAAGCCGCGCCGAAGGCCGCAAGGCTCGCCTTGACGCCGCGCCCACCGGCGCCGATCGCCTGTTCGTAGCTCTCGCGGGTGAAGGGCAGCGCGTCCGAGCCCGCCAGCGCGCCGAGCAGGCTGGCCGAGATCATCGAGCCATTGTCGGCGGCGATCTTCTCCATGTCGAAGGCGATGAGGCGTTTGGACGCCGCCTGGGCGGTCGCATGCACCTTTTCCGACGAGGCGCGCCCATCGCCGGGCTCGATCTTCTCGGAGACGGCAGCGATGCGGTGCGACGACGTGATCAGCGTCGTGCGGTCGGGCGTGACGAAGCCACGCATGATGGCGCGGCCGGCTTCCATCAGCTCGGCGGCGATCAATATGTCGACGTCGCCCTGCGAGGGCGACAGCGCGAAGACCGGCAGGCGGCCTGTGTCACGGGCCATCTCGACATAATAGATGGTGGCGCCGGTGCGCTGGGCGACGCCGGCCACCGAGGTCGATTGCGCGACATAGCCGTTGCGCTCGGCAACGTCGGTGATCCAGTCGGCCAGCACGCCGCCGCCCTGCCCGCCGACAGCCAGCACGGCAAGCTTGATGACGCGTTCGTCATCGAAGGCGCCCGCCTTCGGGCGCAGTGAGGCGTTATGGTCAAGCATCGGCGAACACCAGGCGGCGGTTCTCGCGGCGGCGTTGGAGCAGGTCGATCACCGCGCGGCGCGCCCGCTCCAGGAAGCGGTCCCAGCCGGTTGGATTGTGGACGACATCGGCGCGGTAGAAGGACGGGCACAGCACGGCGGCGTCGGCGACCTCGCCGCAATTGCCGCAACCGACGCAATTCTGGTCGATGCTCGCCACCGGGTCATCGCGCAGCGGATCGTCGAGCGATTTCACCGACAGGGACGGGCAGCCGGACAGCCGCATGCAGGCGTGGTCGCCGGTGCAGATGTCCTCGTCGACGCCGAACTTCGGCTTGACGACCCGCTCACCGCCCTTGATCGCCTTGTCGATCACCGGCCTTTCGCGACGCTGGCGGTTCAGCATGCATTCGGAGGACGCGACGATGACCTTCGGTCCCTTCTCCTCGGTCGTCAGCGCCTCGCGCAGTGTCTCCTGCATCTTGCCGACGTCGTAGGTGCGGTCGATATGGCGCAGCCATTTGACGCCCATGCCCTTCACCGCCTCGGTGATCGGATGCTTGGTCGACTTGGTCTTGTTCGAGGCGCGCGAGGACAGGATGTCCTGGCCGCCGGTGGCTGCTGAATAGAAATTGTCGACGATGACGATGACGCCGTCGTTCTTGTTGAAGACGGCGTTGCCGACCGACGAGGTCAGGCCATTGTGCCAGAAGCCGCCGTCGCCGACGAACGAGATCGAACGGCGCTTGGCGTCGGGCGAATTGAAGGCCGAGGCCGAGGCCGGGCCGAGCCCGTAGCCCATCGTCGTCGCGCCGAGCTCGAAGGGCGGCATGATCGAGAACAGGTGGCAACCGATGTCGGAGGCGATGTGGTGCTTGCCGAGCTCCTGCTCGACCAGCTTCGTCGCGGCGAAGATCGGCCGCTCGGGACAGCCGATGCAGAAGCCCGGCGGGCGGCCGGGAACGACATGGACGAGATCGGCGGTGTCGACGCCGTCTCCCATCTTGTTGGGCGCGCGAACCTCGCCCGGCAGGAGATGCGGCGCCTCGGCGCGCAGGAAGGAGCCGATGCCGTCGAGCATGACCTGGCCTGTGTATTCGCCGGCCATCGGCAGATATTCCTTGCCGACCAGACGCGTGCCGCGACCGGCCTTGTGCAGCATGGCGGCAAAGGCCTGCTCGATATAGTTGGGCTGGCCTTCCTCGACGACGAGCACGGCCTGCTTGCCCTCGCAGAAGGTGAGGAACTCGTCGTCGACCAGCGGATAGACGGCGTTGAGGACGTAGAGCGGCACGTCGGTGTCGCCATAGGTGTCGGCGAGCCCGAGGCGCTGCAGGGCGCGGATGACGGAATTGTACATGCCGCCCTGCATGACGATGCCGATCGAGCCGTGGTCCGAGCCGAAGATCTCGTTGATCTTGCGCGAGCGGATGAAGTCCACGGCGGCCGGCCAGCGCTTGGCGACCTTTTCCTTCTCATGCAGGAAAGAGGCCGGCGGAAGCACGATGCGGCCGGTGTCACGACGCGGCGCCGAGAGCGCGTCGGCCACCGTCATTGGCGGCCGCTTGTTGTCCTTGGCGGTGAAGTGGCCGTGGACATGGCAGCAGCGTATGCGCACCTGCAGCATGACCGGCGTGTTCGAGACCTCCGACAGCTCGAAGCCGTCCTCGACCGCCTTGACGATGGAAGGCAGGTTCGGGCGCGGATCGAGCAGCCAGACCTGGCTCTTCATCGCGAAGGCGTGGCTGCGCTCCTGCATGATGGAGGAGCCTTCGCCATAGTCCTCGCCGACGATGATCAGCGCGCCGCCGGTGACGCCGCCCGAGGCCAGGTTGGCGAGCGCGTCGGAAGCGACGTTGGTGCCAACGGTGGACTTGAAGGTGGCGGCGCCGCGGATCGGATAGTGCACGGAGGCGGCGAGCATCGCGGTGGCGGTCGCCTCCGAGGCGCTGGCCTCGAAATGCACGCCGAGCTCGCCCAGGATGTCCTGCGCGTCGGCCAGCACGTCCATCAAATGGCTGATCGGCGCGCCCTGGTAGCCGCCGACATAGCCGACGCCGCATTGCAGCAGCGCCTTGGTGATGGCGAGGATGCCCTCGCCCGCGAACTCCTCACCGGCGCCGAGCCGGAGTTTCTCGACTTCCTTGGCGAAAGACCGTTCGGCCATCTCTGCCTCCTTCCGTTACCGCCTCCTGCCAGCACCCTGGGGGACGGCGCGTAGATGAAAACTCAAATCTCGTGCCTGCGGATGTTCTTCAGCATCTTCTGCAGCGTCGCGATGAGCGCGGAATATTCGGCGTCGTCGACGCCATCGAACATTGCCTCGAAGGCCTCGTGCATGGCCGGCCAGGCGCGCATGAACTCGGCGCGCCCCTCGTCGGTCATGAAGACATGGCGGAAACGGCTGTCGGTGACGCCCTGCTCGCGCCGCACCAGCCCCTGGCCTTCCAGCGTGTCGAGCGTGCGGCTCAAAGTCGATTGCTCGATGACGGTGTAGACCGAGAGGTCGTTGACCGTGACGCCATCGGTGACCGACAGAACGGCCAGCGTCCGCACCTGCGGAATAGTAAGCCCTTGCTTACGGAAGTCGTCGCGCAGCGTTGCGTTGTAGCGCCCCATGATGCGATTCATCAGATAGGGCGCGAACTGCTGCAGGCCGATCTGGCCGAGGGTCGATATGCGCTGACGCGTTTCAGGCGCCTTCTGTTCCATCACAACCTCCCTGCCAGGAGGAAGCCCGAGCCGCCGCCGAGCCCGGCGCCGGGGTGGGTCGAGGCGCCTATATGGTAAAGGCCCTTGATGGCGGTCTCGTGGTTGCGGCTGGCCTTGAACGGCCGCCACAGGAAAGACTGGTCGATGGTCGAGGAGCCGCCATAGGGATCGCCGCCGACGAGGTTGATGTTCATCGTCTCAAGGTCGGCCGGCGAATAGGCGCGGCGCGCGATCACACTGTCGCGGAAGCCGTCGATGTGATTGGCGAGGATCGCTTCCACCCGGTCGGCATAGGCCTCGCGCAGTTCGGCGGTCCACTGTCCATCGGCAGGCGCCTGGAGCTTGCCGGCGGCATCGCCCTTGATGTGGCGTGGCGCCTCTGGCAGTTGCAGCCACAGGATGGCCTTGCCCTCGGGGCAGCGCGAAGGGTCAAGCGCGTGCGGCTGGCCCACACAGATGGTCGGCACCTCCGGCAAGAGGCCGCGCAGCGCCTCGTTGCAGGCCCTGGACACGCCGTCGAGCCCGGGCGTCAGATGCAGCAGCGCGACATCGCCAAGCCCTTCACCGCGCCATGCCGGCGGCCTGTCCAGCGCATAGTGGATCTGGAAATTGCCCTTGCCGTAGCGATAGACGCGCGTCGCTTCGACGTCGCGCTTTGGAGCCGTGTCGCCGAGCAGGCGGCCGTAGAGCTGGGTCGGGGTGACGGAGCAGATGACGCTCTTGGTCGCCGAGATGGTCTCGCCGGAGGCAAGCCGCACGCCGGTCGCCCGGCCGCCCGCCTGGACGATTGTATCGACATCGGCGTTGACGCGGATGTCGCCGCCGCGTTCGCGGATCAGCGCCTCGAAGGCGGCAAGCAGGTTCTTCGCGCCACCCTTGACGATCGGCGCGCCGGCCGCTTCGAGCGCGAAGGCGATGACCCGGGCGATCTGGCCCGAGAACGCATCTTCCGGCCCGAGCCCGGCATGCAGCACCCATGGTGCCCACAGGGCCTGGGCCGTATCGGATTTATAGCCGGTTTCAAGCCAGCCGCGCGCCGGCACCAGCGCGTCGCCCATGAAGGCCGCGAGATTGCGCGGGCCGCGCCGCCAGGCCTCGCCCGCCAGCAGCTTGGTGGTGGGATAGGACCAGAGAGCGCCGCCGAGCAGGCCGAAGAGCAGACCGGCATTGCGTTCGATGTCGCCGACATCGCCGGCATGGCGATCGCCGTCGCCCGCCGACAGCGCATTGAGCGCGGCGACGTTGGCGGCGCGATCGGTCTTGACGACAACGTGGCTGCCGTCCGGACGCAGCACGCCGGTGGGCGTCGCGGCGTGGCAGAATTCAAGGCCATGCCGCGCCAGGTCCTTGCCCAGCGCCGCGTAGGCCGGCGACGTGATGAACAGCACGAAGGTCGTGGCCATCACGTCATGGATGAAGCCGGGAGCCGTGATCTCCTCGGTGCGCATGCAACCGCCGATGCGGTCGTTGCGCTCGAGCACCAGCACCCTGGCCCCCTTGGCGCCCAGCGTCGCCGCGCAGACCAGGGCATTGATGCCGCTGCCGACGATGATGTGATCGACGTCGCTCATCGTCGTGGCCCTTTCCTCAGGCGCGCGGCACCAGCGCCAGCGCCCGGATCGGGCTGCCGGTGCCATGCTCGATCTTGAGCGGAGCGGCGATCAGGATCGCGCCCTTCGGCGGCAGCCGGTCGAGATTGCAGAGACTGGCGAGGCCGTAGCGGTTGGCCTTGTGCATGAGGCTGTGCGCCGGGAACGGCGGCTCCATGCCGCCGGCCTTGCCGGCGTCGGTGCCGATCGTCTCCGAGCCCCAGCCCTTGATGTTCTTGCTGATCAGGTACTGGATGGCCTCGGCCGTCGGACCCGGAGTGTGCGGGCCGGTCTCGTTGGCGTTGAGGAATTCGGCTTCCGAGCCGTTGCGCTTGTACCAGTCGGTGCGCATCACCACCCACTCGCCGGCATTGATGGCGCCGTGCTTGGCCTCCCAGGCCTTGATGTGGTCGACGGTGAGCAGGAAGTCGTGATCGGCGGCCGATTCCTTGGAGCAGTCGATGACGTTGACCGGGCCGACGAAATTCTGGACCGGAATGGTGTCGGTGGCGCCGTCCGGATAATCCTTGCCGGTGATCCAGTGCTTGGGCGCGTCGAAATGGGTGCCGGAATGCTCGCCGAGCTTCAGCCAGTTCCAGGCCCACCAGGGACCGTTCTTGTCATAGGCGGAAATGGTGTGGATCTCGACCTTCGGCGTATCGACCGCGAGCTCGGGCGGCAGCTTGATCAGCGGCGTGTCCGGGCCGAGCGGCGCCGACAGGTCGACGACCTGGATGGCGCCGGACAGAAGCTGGCCGGCGACCTCGCCGAGGAGTTTTTGCGTTTCCATGGTTCCTGTTCCCTCTTACGTCGATGATGATCGAAGGCTCATTGCGGCCCTTAATATCCTACTAGACGAAAACATATGCATCTGCAATTATCTTTAAGCCTAAAGGAAATGGGAAACGGGGCGTGAGCGAATTCGACGCCATCTTTGTCGGTGCCGGCCATAACAGTCTGGCCTGTGCCGCGCATTTGGCGGCGAAAGGCTGGAAAACGGCTGTTTTCGAGCGCAACGAGACGATCGGCGGCGCTGTCCAGACCCGCGAATATACGCTCCCCGGCTTCAGGCACGATTTCGGCGCGATGAATCTGAGCCTGTTCGCCGGCTCCGCCTTCCACCGGAAATATGCAAATGAATTGAATGCGAAGGGGTTGGAGTTCGCCCCCGTCGCCCATTGTTTCGCCAGCGCCTTTCCCGATGGACGCTGGTTCGGCGTCAGCAACGACCTCGAACTGACGGCATCGCGGATCGCCCAATTCTCCGCGACCGATGCCGAGACCTGGCGCCGCCTGGTCGGCCTGTTTCCGGCCGAGGCCGAGCATCTCTTCCGCCTGCTCGGCTCGCCGATAAGCGCCCGCTCGCTGGCCGGCACGGCCTGGAACCTGTGGCGCAAGAAGGGCATGGCCGGCGCGCTCGACACCGGAAGGCTGCTCCTTTCCTCGCCGCGCGCCTGGCTGGAGGAAACTTTCGAGGCGCCGCATGTCAGGGCGACGCTCGCCGCATGGGGCATGCATCTCGACTTCGCGCCCGACATCGCCGGCGGCGCCGTGTTCCCCTATCTGGAATCGATGGCCAACCAGAGCTTCGGCATGGTGCTGGGCAAGGGTGGCGCCGACACCATCATCCGCGCCATGGCCGGCATGGTCACCGGCGCCGGTGGGACGATTGCAACCGGCTCGGAAGTGGCCGAGATCACGACGGCCGGCGGCAAGGCCACCGGCGTGCGGCTTGCCTCCGGCGAGACACACACGGCGTCCAGAGCGGTGATCGCCAACGTGGCGCCCGGCGCGCTGGTTGGCAAACTGCTGCCCGGCGGCTCGGGCGATGCCGGCTTCGACACCGCCATGCGGAAATTCCGCCATGCGCCGGGCACGATGATGATCCATCTGGCGCTCGACGACCTGCCGGACTGGGCCGCCGGCGCCGAGCTGCGCCAGTTCGCCTATGTCCACCTCGCGCCCTCGCTCGACGCCATGTCGCGAACCTACCAGCAGGCGATGGCGGGCATGCTTCCCGACGCGCCGGTGCTGGTGGTCGGCCAGCCGACGACGATCGATCCGTCGCGGGCGCCCGAAGGCAAGCATGTGCTGTGGGTGCAGGTACGCGTGCTGCCCGCCGAGATAGCGGGCGACGCGGCCGGCAAGATAGCGCCCGCCCCGTGGGACGCGGTCAAGGACGCCTATGCCGAACGGGCGCTCGACATCATCGAAAGCCATGCGCCGGGACTGCGCCGCAAGATCCTCGGTCGCGCCGTCTTCTCGCCCCTTGACCTGGAGCGAGAGAACCCGAATCTGGTCGGTGGCGACCAGGTTTGCGGCAGCCATCACCTGTCGCAGAATTTCCTGTTCCGTCCGGCGCGCGGTTTCGCGAACTGGAGCACGCCGGTGGCCGGCCTGCATCTGGTGGGCGCGGCCACCTGGCCCGGCGGAGGCACGGGCGCCGGCTCCGGCTACATGCTCGCGCAGAAGCTCGGCGGAGGCTAGGAGCCCGGATTTCTTCGGTTCAGGGACGGATAGGGCGCGGTCGCCGAAGCATCCTGAACCCACGACACGACAACAACGCCGCGCATGAGAACCAAGGGGAACGAACAATGCCAATCAACAGACGCGAATTGCTCGGATACAGCGCGGCCGCGCTCGGCGTGACCGCCATCGGGATGCCGCGGATCGCCAAGGCGGCCGCGGACGAGCTGACCATCGCCTACAACGTCAACCTGCCCTCCTGGGACCCGACGACCGGCCCTTCGGCCGTCAACCCGACCATCCAGGGCCTCTACCAGTCGGTGTTCGACCAGTTCATCCCGCAGAAGCCGGACCTTTCGCTGGCGCCGGGCCTGCTGACGGAATGGGGATGGAACGAGGACCGCACCAAGATCCACATGACGGTGCGCGAAGGCGTGACCTGGCATGACGGCTCGCCGTTCACGCCGGAGGACGTGGTGTGGTCGCTGCAGCGGGCCGGCGACGAGAAGACCGGCAACCCGATCCAGTTCGTCTGGAAGAACGTCAACAATTTCAAGATCGACGGCAACAAGATCACCGGCGATGTGGTGCAGTTCGACCCGGTCTACTTCAAGTGGATGTCGTTCCTGACCGGCTATGTGATGCCCAAGGCCTACTACGAGAAGGTGGGCGCGGAAGGATTCGAGAAGGCGCCGATCGGCACCGGCCCCTACATGGTCGACAAGTTCGAGCGCAACGCTTTCCTGCGGCTCAAGGCCAACCCGAAATACTGGGGTGGCAAGCCGGCCTTCGAAAACGTCACCATCAAGTTCGTCACCGACGCGGCGAGCCGTGTCGCCGAGATCGAATCCGGCTCCTCGCAGGTGACGCTCGAAATTCCCTACGAGGAATATGATCGGCTGATCGCCAAGGACGGGCTTGCCGGCTCGATCAAGAACGTCTCCGACATCGGCATGATCTTCTTCAACAACAAGGACGCCATGCTGGACAAGAACGTCCGCCAGGCTGCCGTGATGGCGGTGGACAAGGAGCTGCTGGTCAAGCGGCTGCTGCGCGGCTACGGCCAACCGATCGCGACGCTGGAGACGCCGGAATACGCGGCCTTCGATCCGTCGATCAAGGTCGAGCACAATCCCGAGAAGGCGAAGGAACTGCTGGCCGCTTCCGGCTATTCGACCAAGAAGCCGGCCAAGTTCACCATCCAGACGACCAAGGGCTTCAAGCCCAAGGACTACGAGATGGTGCAGGCGATCGTCGGCATGTGGCGCAAGGTCGGCATCGAGGCCGAGATCGAGGTCTACGAAATCGCCAAACACTACGAGCTGCGCGCCGCACACAAGCTGGCGCCGGCGGCCTTCTACAACTGGGGCAATTCCATCGGCGATCCGACCACCTCGACCGGCTTCGCCATGTTCGGACCGTCGCCGCACTCGTCCTGGAAGACGGACGACCTCGACGCCAAGATCGGCCCGCTGTGGGGCGAGAAGGACGAGGCCAAGCGTATCGAGGGCTGGAAGGCGGTCGACAAGTACATCGCCGAACAGGCTTATGTGCTGCCTCTGATACAGTATGCGCAGCCGATCGTTCACTCGAAGAAGGTCAACGTCGTGCAGCATATTTCCGGCGCCCTGCTGCCGGCGCTGATGACGCCGGCCTGATAGGCTTCGAAGGACGCGCGCCGGCGCGAGCCGCGCGCGTCCTCGACAGAACCTGTCCCTCATCCGGCCATTCGCGGCTATCTTCTCCCCGGTGAGAGGAGGTCGCGAACGGTGAGCCTTGGTGTCTTCCCCGACGGGAGAGATCCGAAGGCCTGAGTGAGGGACCTTTCGCTTCACCCGTAATGGAATGCATTAGGCTTCCGCCGGCATGCTGCTTCAAAGATTCCTCGTTCGCCTGCTGACGATGATCGTCACGCTGTTCGGCGTGGCCATCGTCGTCTTCGTGGTCATCCGCGTCGCGCCCGGCGATCCCATTGCCATGATGCTGCCGCCCGGCGCGACCAATGACGACATCGCGCGGCTGCGCGCGCTCTATGGGCTCGACAAGTCCATCGTGCAGCAGTTCTTCATCTGGCTGTCGGGCGTCGTGCGCGGCGATTTCGGCACATCGATCTCGCTGCGCCAGGACGTGCTGGGGCTGGTGCTCAACCGGCTGCCGGCGACGCTCGAACTGGCGATCGTCGCGCTGGTCATGGCGGTCCTGCTCGGCGGCCTCAGCGCCATCCTCGGCGCCCGTGAACGCGGCACGGCGGTCGAGGCCGGCATCGACATCGCCAGCGGCACCGCGCTTGCCATTCCCGATTTCCTGTGGGGCCTGGTGCTGATCCTGCTGTTCGGCGTGCTGGTGCCCGTCTTCGACATTTCCGGCCGCGTCTCACCGCAGCTCGACCTGCCCTTCGTCACCCAGTTCTACCTGTTTGAGAGCATCCTGCGCCTGCGCTTCGATCTCACCAGGGACCTGCTGGCGCATATGCTGATGCCGGCCATCGCGCTGGCCCTGCCGCTGGCGGCCATCATCGCCCAACTGCTGAAGCAGTCGCTCAAGGAAGTGCTCGATCTCGACTATGTCGTGCTGGCGCGGGTGAAGGGGTTCTCCGAAACGCAGGTCGTGCTGCGCGAGGCACTGCGCAACGCCGCCCTGCCGACGCTGACGCTGGTCGGGGTGCAGTTCACCTTTCTCATCGGCGGCACCGTCATCGTCGAGCGGCTGTTCTCCTACGAGGGGCTCGGCAACATGGCGATCGACGCCGTGATCAACCGCGACCTGCCGCTGATCCAGGGCATCGTCCTGGTGTTCGCCCTGCTTTTCGTCCTCATCAATCTCGCCGTCGACATGATGTACGCATTGCTCAATCCGAGGCTGCGCCATGGATGACCGCCGCGTTCCCCGCCGCGCCGGCGCCAGGCTCTGGCTTGCCGGCGGCTGGCTGCTGATCGCGCTGCTGGCGGCGGTCCTGGCGCCGCTGATCGCGCCACAGGATCCGCTGGCGCAGGACCTGATGCTGGAGCGGCTGCCGCCCTTCTGGATGAGCGGCGCCGAGCCGGGCTACTGGTTGGGCACCGACAGCCTTGGCCGTGACCTCCTGTCACGCCTGATCTTCGGCGCCCGCATTGCCTTCATCGTCGCCTTCGCGGCTGCCATGGCGGCCTGCCTGGTCGGCTCCGCGCTCGGCCTCATCGCCGGCTATTTCGGCGGCTGGGCGGATCGCATCATCTCGCGCGTCGTCGATGTCTGGATGGCGTTCCCGCCGGTGCTGTTTGCCATCCTGCTCGTCGCTGTGCTCGGCACCGGCCTGAGCTCGGTCATCCTGGCGATCGCCATCATCGACTGGACCCGCTTCTGCCGGGTGATCCGCGCCGAGGCGATGAGCCAGTCGCGCATGGACTATGTCGAGAGCGCGCGCATCGCCGGCTATGGGCGCGTCGGCATCATGCTGCGCGAGGTGCTGCCCAATGTGGTGCCCTCGATCGTGGCGCTGCTGTCGCTGGAAATGGGCATCGCCGTGATCGTCGAGGCGATCCTTTCCTTCGTCAACCTGTCGATCTCCACGGACGACCCGACCTGGGGCGGCATCATCGCCGAGGGCCGGCTATCGATCCATCAGGCCTGGTGGGTCCTGGTGTTTCCGCTGATCACGCTTATCCTCACAGTGCTCTCCTTCAGCCAGTTCGGCGAAGGCTTGAAGGCGCGCTTCGATCCGGTGCTGAAATGAGCGCGCCAAACTGCCTCGACATCGACAAGCTCAGCGCCGTGCTGCCTAACGGCCAGCGCGTGCTGCGCTCGGTCTCCCTCTCCGTCCAGCCTGGCGAGGTCCGGGCGCTGGTCGGCGAAAGCGGCGCCGGCAAGACGATGATCGGCAAGGCCGTTCTCGGCGTGCTGCCCTCGAGCGTGCGTGTCGTCGAGGGCGACATCGTGCTGGAAGGCCAGGACCTCGGCAGGCTGGAGCCGAAGGCGCGCCGCACGCTTGTCGGCGCGCGCACGGCGCTGATCCCGCAGGATCCGTTGACCGCGCTCAACCCATCGCGCCGCATCGGCCCGCAGATGACGGACCGGCTGGTGCGCATCCTCGGCTGGAGCGGCCAGAGGGCCGACCAGCGCACACGGCAGTTGCTTGACGAGGTGCAGATCCGTGATCCGGATCGGGTGCTGAAAAGCTACCCGCACGAGCTTTCGGGCGGCATGCGCCAGCGCGTGCTGATCGCCGCCGCCTTTGCCGCCGAACCGAGGCTGATCGTCGCCGACGAACCGACGACGGCGCTCGACGTGACGGTGCAGAAGCAGATCCTGCGCCTCATCGCCCAGTTGCAGCGCGAGCACGGCACGGCGATCCTGTTCGTCACCCACGATCTCGGCGTTGTCGCCAAGATCAGCCAGAAAGTGTCCGTGCTCTACGCCGGCAAGGTCGTGGAGGAAGCCGAGACGGAGACGCTGTTCGCGGCCCCCCAGCACCCCTACACGCGGGCATTGATGGCCGCGACGCCACGTTACACCGACCCCTTCGCATCGCTGAAGCCGGTGGACGACACCGTCCTCGCCGGCCTGAAGCAGGAGATAGCCACGGCCGACCAGGCCTGGAGGCGCCCGCATGGCTGAGCCGCTGTTTTCCGTGCGCGGCCTCAAAGTCGCGCTGCCCGACATGACGCGCAAGCCGCTGGTCGGCCGCGCGCCGCTGGTCGAGATCCTGAAAGGACTCGACTTCGACCTGCCGAAGGGATCCGTGACAGGCATCGTCGGCGAGTCCGGATCGGGCAAGTCGACGCTCGGCCGCGCGCTGGTGCGGCTGCTGGAGCCTAGCGCCGGCACCGTCACCTTCGACGGGCGCGACATCACCCACCTGACGGAAGCCGGGTTGCGGCCCCTGCGTCGCAACCTGCAGATGATCTTCCAGGACCCGATGTCGTCGCTCAACCCGCGGCACACGATCTTCCACATCATCGCCGCGCCCCTGAAGCAGAACGGACTCGGCGACAATCTCAGGGATCGCGTCGCCGAGGCGCTGGATCGCGTCGGCCTGCCGCAGGGCTTCGCCAGCCGCTATCGCCACGAACTGTCCGGCGGCCAGCGGCAGCGCGTCGGCATCGCCAGGGCGCTGGCGCTGTCGCCGCAGTTCGTGCTCGCCGACGAGATCGTCTCCGGCCTCGACGTCTCCACCCAGGCGCAGATCCTGACGCTGCTGGAAAAGCTGGCCGAGGAAATGGGACTGACGGTCGCCTTCATCAGCCACGACCTGTCGGTGATCCGTCGCCTCTGCCGGCAGGTGATCGTCATGCGCCAGGGCGCGATCGTCGAGGCCAGCGCCACCGAGGCGCTGTTCGACAATCCGAGGGATGCCTACACGCGCGACCTGCTGGCCGCGATTCCGCTGCCTGAGATCGACCCGGGCTGGCTGGACACTCCATCGGCGCCGAGGGCGCCGGCATGACCACGCGCGCGCCGAAAAGCGGGCTTCGGAGGCGCTGACACCACGGGACGAAAAGGCTCGCCAAAGGAGAGGGCAAATGGAGAGGAATGGCATGAGGACCATGATACGCAGCGCCGCGCTCGCGGCGGCTGTCCTGAGCGGCGCCGGCATGGCCTCCGCAAGCTCGATACCCGGCATGCGCGGCCACGATCATACCGGCATCACCGTCCCGGACATGAAGCAGGCGGTCGACTTCTTCACCGAAGTGGTCGGCTGCAAGAAGGCGATGTCCTTCGGCCCGTTCGCCGACGACAAGGGCACCTTCATGCAGGACGTGCTGGGCGTCGATCCGAAGGCAGTGATCGAGCAGATCACCATGGTGCGCTGCGGCACCGGATCGAACATCGAACTGTTCAAGTACACCGCGCCCGACCAGAAGGACGTGACGCCGAAGAACAGCGACATCGGCGGCTTCCACATCGCCTTCTACGTCGACGACGTCGCGGCGGCGAAAGCCTATCTGGACGCCAAGGGCGTCAAGACCCGCATGGGTCCGATTCCGGTCTCCGACGGCCCCGCCGCGGGCCAGACGATCCTCTATTTCCAGGCGCCCTGGGGGCTGCAGCTCGAGGCGATCAGCTACCCCAACGGGATGGCCTACGAGAAGGGCGCCGAAACCGTGCTTTGGAGCCCGAAAAACCCCGACAAATAAGGCGACGGAGCGGCCGTCCGGCAAGGCCCCGGCAATCGTTCAACCGTGAAATTTTAAGCTTGAAATAATTTGCCTCGGGCGCAATACTGTCACCCGGGGCCGCATGAGCGGTCCCGGAAGCGAGAGGAGATCGCAGGCATGAAAGTTGCGGTTCTCGGCGGCGGACCAGCCGGGCTCTACTTTGCCATATCGATGAAACTCCGCGACGCCGCGCACGAGGTCACGGTGTTCGAGCGCAATCGCCCCGACGACACCTTCGGCTGGGGCGTGGTTCTGTCAGCCGAGACGCTCGACAATCTGTCCAGGAACGATCCGGTCAGCGCGGTCTGGATCAAGAAGCATTTCGCCTATTGGGACGACATCGCCGTCATCCATGACGGCGTCCGCACCGTCTCCTCCGGCCACGGTTTCTGCGGCATCGGCCGCAAGCGCCTGCTGATCCTGTTGCAGCGGCGCGCACGCGAACTGGGCATCAACCTCGTCTTCGAGACCGATATCGCCGACCCCAGGCCCTATATGGAGAGCCACGACCTGGTCGTTGCCGCCGACGGCCTGAACTCGCGGGCGAGGAACACATTCGCCGACATCTTCAAGCCCGACATCGACACCCGAAAGTGCAAGTTCGTCTGGCTCGGCACGACGCAGAAATTCGACGACGCCTTCACCTTCATCTTCGAAAAGACCGAGCATGGCTGGGTGTGGGCGCACGCCTACCAGTTCGACAGCGAGACGGCGACCTTCATCGTCGAGTGCAGCCAAGAGACCTGGGACAAGTTCGGCTTCGGCGCCATGTCGCAGCAGGAATCGATTGCGGTCTGCGAGCGCATCTTCGTCAAGCATCTCGGCGGCCACGCGCTGATGACCAACGCCAACCACATCAGGGGTTCGGCCTGGATCAATTTCCCGCGCGTGCTTTGCGAACGCTGGTCCTACGAGAACCTCGCGCTGATGGGCGATGCCGCGGCGTCGGCGCATTTCTCGATCGGCTCCGGCACCAAGCTCGCGCTCGAAAGCGCGGTGGCGCTCGCCGACTATGTCGAGTCCGAGCCGAACCTCGAGGCCGCGTTCCGCAAATATGAGGACGCGCGCCGCACCGAGGTGCTGAAGCTGCAGTCGGCGGCCCGCAATTCGCTCGAATGGTTCGAGGAAGTGGAGCGCTATCTCGGCCTCGACCCCGTGCAGTTCAACTATTCCCTGCTCACCCGCTCGCAACGCATCAGCCACGAGAATCTGCGCCTGCGCGACGCCAAATGGCTGGGCGGCGCCGAGGAGTGGTTCCAGCGCAACGCCGGCGCCGGCGCGGAAGGCCTGCACCGGGCGCCGATGTTCGCGCCGTTCCGGCTGCGCGACATGACCCTCAAGAACCGCGTCGTCGTCTCGCCGATGGCGCAGTACAAGGCCGTCGACGGCTGCCCGACCGATTGGCACTTCACTCACTATGCCGAACGCGCCAAGGGTGGCGCCGGGCTGGTCTACATCGAGATGACCTGCGTCAGCCCGGAAGGCCGCATCACCCCCGGCTGCCCCGGCTTCTACGCTCCCGAGCACGAAGTTGCCTGGAAGCGGCTGGTCGATTTCGTGCATGGCGAGACGGAAGCCAGGATCTGCGCCCAGATCGGGCACTCCGGCGCCAAGGGCTCTACCCGGGTCGGCTGGCAGGGAACAGACGTGCCGCTGGAGAGCGGCAACTGGCCCGTCATGTCGGCCTCGGCCGTCGCCTGGTCGCCGCGCAACCAGGTGCCGAAGGCGATGGACCGCGCCGACATGGACATGGTGCGCGACCAGTTCGTCGCCTCCGCCGAAATGGCGGACCGTTGCGGCTTCGACATGCTGGAGATCCACGCCGCGCACGGCTATCTGCTGTCCTCCTTCATCACGCCGGTCACCAACCAGCGCACTGATGAATATGGCGGCTCGCTGGAAAACCGCATGCGCTATCCGCTGGAGATTTTCCACGCGGTGCGCGCTGCCTGGCCGTCGCATAAGCCGATCTCGATGCGCATCTCGGCCAACGACTGGGTCGGCATCGAGGGCGTCACGCCTGCGGATGCCGTGGAGATCGCAAGGCTGCTGCATGAGGCCGGCGTCGACATATGCGACGTCTCGGCCGGCCAGACCTCGATCGCCGCCAAGCCGGTCTACGGCCGCATGTTCCAGACGCCGTTCTCGGACCGCATCCGCAACGAAGTCGGCATGGCGACGATGGCGGTGGGAAACATCTACGAGCCCGACCACGTCAACTCGATCCTGATGGCCGGGCGCGCCGATCTGGTGGCATTGGCGCGGCCGCATCTCTCCGATCCCTACTGGACGCTGCACGCGGCCGTCACGCTCGGCGATCGCGGTGTCAAGTGGCCGGATCCCTATCTGCCCGGCCGCGACCAGCTCTACCGGCTGGCCGAACGCGAGGCGGCGGCGGGGCTGAAAGTATGATCGTCGGCAAGCACGCCCTCGTCACCGGAGGCGGCTCGGGTGTCGGCCGGGCGATCGCGCTGGCGCTTGCCGAGGCAGGCGTCGACGTCACCATCTGCGGGCGGCGCGAGGCGGCCCTTGCCGAAGTGACCCAGGAGAACAAGCACATTTCCGGCCTGGTGGCCGACGTCACCGACGAGGCCGAGATGGCCGCCCTCTACGAGAAGGCCGAGGCCGCGCGCGGGCCGATCGACATCGTCGTGGCCAATGCCGGCATGTCCGGCAGCGCGCCCGCGCACAGGACCTCCATGGCCGACTGGCAGCGCACGCTCGACGTCAACCTTACCGGCTCCTTCCTGACGGTGAAGCCGGCGCTGGCCGGCATGGCCGCGCGAAAAACCGGCCGCATTGTCTTCGTTGCCTCGACGGCGGGGCTGAAGGGCTATGGCTACGTCGCCCCTTACGTGGCCGCCAAGCACGGCGTCGTCGGCCTGATGCGGGCGCTCGCGGTGGAGACGGCTAAGTCGGGCGTCACGGTCAACGCCGTCTGCCCGGGCTTCGTCGAGACCGAGATGCTGGAGGAGTCGGTCCAGCGCATCGTCGACAAGACCGGCCGTTCGGTGGACGAGGCGCGGGCAAGCCTCGCGTCTGTCAATCCGCAAGGCCGCTTCATCCAGCCACAGGAGGTCGCGGCTGCGGTGATCTGGCTTTGCGGCGACGCGGCGGGATCGATCACGGGACAGGCAATCTCAATTTCCGGAGGTGAGACATGGTAGCAGGCCCCCTGCCCGCCCCTTCCGGACCCGGCAAGGACCGGCTGAGGCTGTGGATCCGGCTGCTCCGGGCCTCGCGCACGATCGAGGCGGAGCTTCGCGACCGGCTGAAGAGGGATTTCAACACGACGCTGCCGCGCTTCGACGTGATGGCCGCGCTCTACCGCGCGCCCGAGGGCATGCTGATGAGCGACCTGTCGCGCTTCCTGCTCGTGTCCAATGGCAATGTCACGGGCATCGTCGACCGGCTGGTGTCCGAAGGGCTGGTGGCGCGGGCGCGTCGCAATGGCGATCGTCGCACGTCGATGGTGCGGCTGACCGACGATGGCGCGAAAGCGTTCGCCGACCTCGCGGCGGCGCACGAAAAATGGATTGGCGAGCTGCTCGGCAATGTCAGCGAGGATGACGCCCGGCGGCTGGCCGGCATGCTGACCTCGTTCCGCAGCAACTGGGAGGGACGCGAATGACCGCAATGACTGGCCTCAAGCCGAAGCACTTCCTCTGGCAGGTGGAAGGCAGGATCGCGAAGGTCCGGCTCGACCGGCCGGAGCGCAAGAACCCGCTGACCTTCGAGAGCTACGCCGAGCTGCGCGACACGTTCCGCGACCTCGTCTATGCCGATGACATCGATGCCGTGGTGTTCCTGCCCAATGGCGGCAATTTCTGCTCCGGCGGCGATGTCCACGACATCATCGGGCCGCTGGTGAAGATGGACATGAAGCAGTTGCTCGCCTTCACCCGCATGACCGGCGACCTGGTCAAGGCGATGCTGAATTGCGGCAAGCCGATCATCGCCGCGGTCGACGGCGTGGCTGTCGGCGCCGGCGCCATCATCACCATGGCTTCCGACATCCGCATCGCCACGTCAGAGGCCAAGACCGCGTTCCTGTTCACCCGCGTCGGCCTTGCCGGCTGCGACATGGGCGCCTGCGCGATCCTGCCGCGCATCATCGGCCAGGGCCGCGCGGCGGAGCTTCTCTACACTGGACGCACGATGAGCGCGGCGGAAGGCGAGCGCTGGGGCTTCTACAACCGAATCGTCGAGGCGTCGGCGCTCGAGGCCGACGCGCTCGACATGGCGGCGCGGATCGTCGCCGGCCCGACCTTCGCGCATGGCATCACCAAGACGCAGCTCAACCAGGAATGGTCGATGGGGCTGGACCAGGCGATCGAGGCCGAGGCTCAGGCACAGGCGATCTGCATGCAGACTGCCGACTTCGAGCGCGCCTACAAGGCGTTCGTGGCCAAGGAAAAGCCGGTGTTCGAGGGTAACTGATGGCTGATCGTTCCTTCCTCAACTGGCCGTTCTTCGAGGACCACCACCGCGCGCTCGCCGACCAGCTCGATGCGTGGTGCGCGAAGAACCTGCCTGTCGACCATCACGATGTCGACGCCGCCTGTCGCGAGCTCGTTGCCATGCTCGGCCGCGACGGCTGGCTGAAGCCGACGGCGGTCGATACCGGCAATCCCGGCCCACTCGACGTGCGCACGCTGTGCATCACCCGCGAGACGCTGGCCCGCCATGACGGGCTGGCCGACTTTGCCTTCGCCATGCAGGGGCTGGGCACTGGCGCGCTGAGCCTGTTCGGCACGCCTGAGCAGCAGCAATGGCTGGCAAAGACACGCGCGGGCAAGGCGATCTCGGCCTTCGCGCTCTCGGAACCGCGCTCGGGCTCCGACGTCGCGAACATGGAAATGACCGCGACGCGTGACGGCGACGATTATCTTCTGTCGGGTGAGAAGACCTGGATTTCCAACGGCGGCATCGCCGATCTCTACATCGTCTTTGCCCGCACCGGCGAGGCGCCTGGCGCCAAGGGGCTTTCGGCCTTCATCATGCCCGGCGACGCCAAGGGACTTACCATTGCTGAGCGGCTGGAAGTGATCGCGCCGCATCCGCTGGCGCGGCTCGCCTTCGACAAGGTGCGCGTTCCGGCCTCGGCGCTGATCGGCAAGCCTGGCGACGGCTTCCGCATCGCCATGTCAGTTCTCGACGTCTTCCGCTCGACGGTCGGCGCGGCGGCGCTGGGCTTTGCCCGTCGCGCGCTGGACGAGAGCATCAAGCGCGTGCGCCAGCGCGAGCTGTTCGGGGCGCCGATGGCGGAATTGCAGATGGTGCAGGGCCACATCGCCGACATGGCGCTGGATGTCGACGCCGCCGCGCTGCTCATCTACCGCGCGGCGTGGACGAAGGACATGGGCGCCGCGCGCGTGACGCGCGAAGCGGCCATGGCCAAGCTGTTCGCGACCGACAAGGCGCAGGACGTGATCGACAGGGCCGTGCAGCTGCATGGCGGCGACGGCGTGCGCAAGGGACATATCGTCGAAAGCCTCTATCGCGAGATCCGCGCGCTGCGCATCTACGAGGGCGCTTCCGACGTGCAGAAAGTGGTGATCGCCAGGCACGTGCTGGGAGCGGGCTGACGCCCGCTTCGGCCGCCCCAATCCCTGGACGGCACGATCTTGAACGACAAAAGGCGGAAGCCGGAAGCTTTCGCGCGAAAAACCAGGAGGTTTTCGAATGCACACCATCCTGCAACCGGAAGGTTGGGCCAAGCCCATAGGGTACGCAAACGGCGTTGCCGCGCATGGCCGGTTCGTCTTCGTCGGCGGGCAGGTCGGCTGGAACGGTCAGTGCCAGTTCGAGACGGACGACTTCGTCGGCCAGGTGCGGCAGACGCTGCTCAACGTGGTGGCGGTGCTGGCCGAAGCCGGCGCGGGGCCGCAGCACATCACATCCATGACTTGGTACTTCACCGACAAGGCCGAATACCTGGCGAGCCTCAAGGGCATCGGGCAGGCCTACCGCGAGGTCATCGGCCGGCATTTCCCGGCGATGGCGGCGATGCAGGTGGTGGCCCTTGTCGAGGACCGCGCCAAGATCGAGATTCAGGCCACCGCTGTCATTCCGGACTGAGCACTTCGCCCGGACGACAACGCCTTTTCGGACCAGCAGCTATCAAGCCTCACAGCGGCCCGATACCGCTTCCTGTGCCCACTCCCGGCTGCCGCCCAGCGGCTTCAGAAGGTCGTCGGTGGCTCTCAACCACGAGCGGACGCTTAGTCCGCTCTTGCGCACTCGCCCAAGACGGCCCGCGCCAGTTGCATTAAGATGGGCGGCCGGGAACTTGTCAGCCGGGGCGGGCGGGTGAGTCCTTCAGGCGGGAATCAGGCCGTGCCGCAGCATGATCTCTGTAAGCCGCGCCGGATCAGGCTTGCCAGGACCGCTCACAGCCTTCGAGATTTCCTCGAAATAGGCGCGGCCGATCGAACCTGGGTTCAACACGATTAGGGCGCGCGCGGCCTCGCCGTGCAGATTTTCGGCGTGATGGACGGCTCCGCGCGGAATGAGCGCACAGTCGCCCGCACGGAGTTCCCGCGTCTCGCCGTTGATCTGGCCCGTCAATGTTCCCGACAGGCCGTAGATGACCTCGTCGACCTCGCGGTGATAATGCGGGACGGGGACGCGGGCGTTGGGTTGTATGGTCATCTCGAAGATCACGAGGTCGCCCGAGCCCTGCGTTTCATCCACCAGAAACCGTAGTTCTATTCCACCAATCCGAATGACGTCTGCAACAGCGTTTTGCATGATTGCTCTTTCCGTCGTAAAATTCTTTTACATGCCGTTCGTAAAGAGGCTTTACAAAAATGTCAACGCCGTCCGATCTTGAATCCAGGCGCGCCGATGCTCCGGCCGATGAAGGTCCGCCCTATGTCGGCGCGCTGCTGCGGCAATGTCTCGATCATGTGCGCGCCCGGATCGAAGCGGACCTCAGATCAGCGGGCTTCACGGACTTGCAACCCGTCCAGCTTGCCGTGTTCAGTTTTCCTCCGCCCGACGGTGTCCGGCCCTCCGACCTCGCGCGCCGGATTCGGATGTCGCGGCAAGCGACCAATCACATTATCGGACAGTTGGAAGCGCTGGGTTACCTCGAGCGGCGAGCCGAGAAGAAAGGCGAGCGTCGCCTCATCTATCTCACCCCCCGCTCCTGGGGTATGGTCAAGGTCGTCCATGCGACGCTGCTTGAGATTCAGGCGGAATGGGCCGCCGATATCGGGACGGACCGCTTCAACGATTTCATGACGGCGCTGCGCCGATTCGCGTCGCAGCAATGATCGACAATGTCGTCATAGTCGAGAAAGACCCTGTTTGAGAGCCAGTTGTCTCGCATGAACTGCCAGACATCCCCGACTGGGTTGCGTTCGGGGCATCTGGCTGGCAGCGGCGAGACAAGCGCAGCACGGTGGTCATCCGTCAGGCGTGGCCTCTACCGCCCTCAAGGGCGCTGGTAAAATATCGCGTCGCGCCTCTCGCACCCTGCCCTACTCCCGATAACCCGCCTGCCTGAGCAGCGGCAGCACATGATCGCAGAAATAGGGCAGTTCCTGCGTGTAATTGACGAAGGAAAGCGCGATGCCCTGATAGCCGCGCTCGGCGATGGCCACGATCTCGGCGGCGATCGTTTCCGGCGTGCCCACCAGCGGATAGGTGCCGGCGCCGCCGGCGAAGCGCTGCCGGTAGCGATCATAGGCATGCTGGTCGTGCGACTGCGAGAACTCCTTCTTGCCGGCCATGTGGGCATCGACGGCTTCGTGGTCGGCGAGTGTCACGGCATAACGCTGATAGTAGGCTTGCGCTTCCTCCATGGTCGGACGGCAGACGACATGGGCGACGGTGTAGACACCAACGTCGCGCCCCAGCCTGGCCGCGCGCTCGCCGATATCGGCGACATGCCGGCCGGCGTCCTCCAGTTCCGAAAAGGTGGTGAAGAGATAGTCGCAGTTGGCGGCGGCGAAATCGCGACCTGGTCCGCCGAAGGCAGCGTTCATCGTCACCGGGCGCGGGCGCTGCAGGCTTGCCGGCCGGCTCACCGCCTCCTTCAGGCGATAATAGGTGCCGTCGTAGTCGATCGGCTCGTCCGAGGCGTAGAGCCGCTCGAGGATCTCGATCCACTCCGCCGCCTGGTCGTAGCCCTTTTCGACCAGCGGCGTGCCGAACATGCCGAACTCCTTCGGATTCCAGCCGCAGACGATGTTGAGGCCGGCGCGTCCTTCGCTGACATGGTCTACCGTCGCCAGCGCCTTGGCCGCGTAGAGCGGGTGCACCAGCGGCACATGGACCGTCATGAACAGGCCGATCTGCTCCGTTGCCGCGGCGAGCGCCGCCGCCCAGGTGAATGTCTCGAACGACCATTCGCGCACCTTGTTGCGGCCGCCGAAGCCGCGCCAGCGGGCGATCGGCAGCATGAATTCAAGTCCGGCGCGATCGGCGATCTGGGCAGCCGTCAGATTGTCGCGCCAGTTAGCGGTCCAGCGCTCGGGCACGTCGGTTATGGCCAGCCCGCCATCGGCATTGGCGGAGAAAACGCCGAGCTTCAGTTTGTTCCGGCCCCGCAGGGGATGCGCTTTCATCGTGTCCGAACCTCGCAAGGGCAATTCGCGGCGGCTTTGCGCCCTGAATTGCGGCGTGACAAAAGACAGGGCAATGGAGGCGATCCAGCTTCGCCGGTCTTGCCTTGCAGACCAACCACGCTACGGCGGCGCAAAAATATTTCAAGCCTGAAATAGCTTCGCCTCGCCGGCGTTTGCAGCTATGAATCCGGGCAGGCACAACAGGAGGACGGCCATGTACGGTTTCCGCCAGGACTGCATCGGCAGGAAACATCTCGTCGGCTCCTTCTGCGCCATACCTCACCCCGTCGCGGTCGAGGTGATGGCCCTTTCCGGACTCGATTTCCTGTGCATCGACTGGGAGCATGCCCAGATGTCGCGGGAGACCATCGAGGTCATGGTGCGGGCCGCCGATGTTCATCGCGTGCCGGCCATGGTGCGTGTGCCGGGCCACCAGCCGGAAGCGATCGCCGCAGCGCTCGACGCCGGCGCGCAAGGCATATTGGTGCCGCGTGTCTCGACCGCCGCGCAGGCGCGTGCCGCTGTCCGGGCTGCCGCCTATCCTCCGAAGGGCGAGCGCGGCGTCGGCCCAGGCCGCGCCGCCGGCTACGGCTACCGCATCCCCGATTATCTCGCCGTCGCCAATGCCAGGACGGTCGTGGCCGTGCAGGTCGAAACGGCCGAGGGGCTCGCCAACATCGCCGAGATCGTCGCCGTCGAGGGCGTCGACGTGGTCTTCGTCGGTCCCGGCGACCTGTCCGTGTCGATAGGCGCGATCGGCCCCGAAGGCGCTGCGGCCCTGTCCGAGGCAATCCGCGCCATCATCGCGGCGGCGGTAGCGCGGGGCAGGACCGTCGGCATCTTCTGCGCCAGGGCCGAGGATGCAGGGCAATGGGCCGAGATCGGCGCCAGCTTCTTCATCCTCGCCAGCGACACCATGTTCCTCGGCGCCGGCGCGAGCAGTGGCCGCGCCACGGCTCATGCCCGACTGGAGCAATTCCAGCAGAAGTGAGCAGCGGTTTTGCCCGGAAGGGCGCGTAGCGCCTTTCCTGAAGAGAAGGAGCCATCCGGCGGTTTTTTCGCTTGAACGGCTCTGGCGCAAAAGTGTGGCGCGAAATCACGAGCCGGCGCAAATTTTTTAAGCTTAAAACTCTCATCTTGAAAAGTGCGGCGCTTTGGTTAAGCATTCCGTGAAGAACCGGGGCTGCCATATGGCGGACCGACGGTCGCTGTCTGGAGTAAGCGTGCGGTCAAAGGGGTCCTTTCCTTGTCGTTCATGAAGCCCCATTCGTCGGCGGCCGGCTCGCGCCACGCTTTTGATGGCATCCGCGCGCAGATCCGCGATCTTCACACCGAAAACATCGCCAGCCTGGCGGTTCGCGCCCGCGAACTGGGCGACGTCATCGCGCTCTGGTACGGCGAAGGCGACATGGTGACGCCGGCCTTCATACGCGACGCCGCCAAGACCGCGCTCGATCAGGGGCTGACCTTCTACGTGCCCGACATGCGCGGCCACGGCCCGTTGAATGAAGCGCTGTCGGATTACCAGACAAAGCTGCACGGCCGCTCGATCCCCATAGCCCGCACGACGGTGACGCCGGGCGGCATGCAGGCGCTCTACCTGGCGCTGGAACTGCTGGTCGATGTCGGCACCAACGTCGTCTATGTCGCGCCACAATGGCCGAACATCCACAACGCCATTCACGTGATTGGCGGTGAGCCGCGACCGTTTTCGCTGGAATTCCGTGACAATGACTGGCGGCTCGACCTCGACCGGCTGTTTGCCACCTGCGATGCGCGCACGCGCGCGATCTTCCTGTCGACGCCCTCCAACCCCACCGGCTGGACGGCATCCGAGGACGAGATGCGCGCCCTGCTCGACTTCAGCCGGCGCACCGGCGTCTGGATCATATCGGACGAAGTCTACGGCCGGCTCTACTTCGACGGCCCCGTCGCGCCCTCGATCCTGCGGATCGCCGAGGACGGCGACCGGGTGCTTTCGGTCAACAGCTTCTCCAAGGCCTGGGCAATGACCGGCTGGCGCATCGGCTGGTTGACCCATCCATCCGGTGTCGCCGACCAGCTCGGCGCGATGACGCAGTATGTCAACAGCGGAACCGCCGCCGTTATCCAGGCCGGCGCCACTGCTGCCATCCGCGACGGCGAACCGCTGGTCGAGGAAATCCGCCAGAAGCTCAGGACGGGGCTGGACCTCGCCTATGACGGGCTGTCGCGAATACCCGGCGTGGTGCTGCCGGACAAGCCGCGTGGCGGCATGTATGCTTTCTTCGCGCTCGAAGGAGAAAGCGACGCGCGCCACGCATGCTCGCGTATCCTGGAGACCGCGCGCGTCGGCCTGGCGCCCGGACATCTTTTCGGCAACGCGGGCAACGCCTTCATCAGAATGTGCGTCTTCCGCGACCACAAGCAGATCGCGACCGCGCTGGAGCGCATGGTCGCGGCAATGAATTGACGACCTGCAGGAGGCAGGGCGGCAAGGAACGCGCGGGCTGAACCCGCCGATCAAAATCAGAGAGGGAACACAATGAGCATAACACGTCGCAAACTTCTCATCCTCGCGGCCGCCGTCGGCATCGTTGCCGGGCCGGTCATGGCGCATGCCGAGGATGTGCTGAACGTCGGCGCCTATCCGACCAACCCGCCCTTCGAGTACAAGAACGAGAGCGGCACGTTCGAGGGCTTCGAGGTCGACATCGTCAACGAAGCGGCGAAGCGGATCGGCATGAAGACCGAGATCGCCGATCTCGGCTTCCAGGCCCTGTTCGCGGCCGTCAACTCCAAGCGCATCGACGTGGCGATCTCGTCCATCACCATCACGCCCGAGCGCCTGAAGTCGCTGTCGTTCACGCAGCCCTACTATGATTCCGACATGGGCATCGCCACCAAGACCGACAGCCCGATCAAGGCCGAAGCCGACCTCAAGGGCAAGGTCGTCGGCGTGCTCTCCGGCTCGACCGGCGAGACCTGGGTCAAGGCGCATCAGGAGGCCGACGGCTTCAGCGACGTCAAGGGCTACGACACGCAGCAGAACCTGTTGCTCGACCTCAGCGCCGGCCGTGTTGACGCCGCCGTCAGCGACATTCCCGGCATGCAGTACGCCTTCACCAAGATGAAGGACCTGGTGGTCAAGGAGCGCATCAAGACCGGCGAACAGTATGGCCTGATGCTGAGCAAGGACCATCCTCTGCTCGGCAAGCTGAACGACGCGCTGACGTCGATGAAGAAGGACGGCACGCTGGCCGCGATCCACAAGAAGTGGTTCGGCTCCGACGCGCCCGCCGATTCCGCGACCGTCAAGGAAATGCCGATTCCGAAGGCCTGATCGGTAAGACCGATGCGGCGCGGGCCCTGCCCGCGCCGCATCGGTCGCCTCGACCCCGACAGGGTGGATGCATCCGGAAGGGATCGGGCAGCCGCTCTGTCGATTTGAGTTAGCCGCATTCGTGCGACGCCGGGTGTTTCCGCCAGGTCGCGGGATGCCCCGGCACTCACCCATGGTCCCTTAGGAGCCGCTCCGGTCTCCTCGGACATGACCCGGCGTCAGCGGACGCCACTGTTTCGGGAATGATCCCATGTCTCTGGTGGACACCTTCTTCAACGCCGACATCATGATGTCCAGCCTGCCTGCGCTTTTGCGCGGCTTCCTGAACACATTGCTGCTCGGGCTGATGAGCATCGGCATAGGCATCCTCATCGGCCTGGCGATCAGTCTGGTGCGGCTCTACGCGCCGAAGCCCCTGCGGCTTCTGGCGATCGGCTACACCGACATCTTCCGCGCCCTGCCGGTTCTGGTCGTCCTCATCCTGATCTACTACGCACTGCCGTTCCTCGGCATAAGGCTGTCGTCCTGGGCATCCGCCATCACGGCGTTCGCCATCATCATGTCAGCCTATTCGGCCGAGGTGTTCCGCGCCGGCATCGAGAGCATCCCACGCGGCCAGTTCGAGGCGGCACAAGCGCTCGGCCTGCCGTTCCTGCTCACGCTGCGCAAGGTGGTGCTGCCGCAGGCAGTGCGCGTCGTCATCCCGCCGATGACGAGCAACTGCGTTTCCATGTTCAAGGACACCTCGCTCGCCTCGACCGTCGCCTTGCCGGAACTGCTCAAGGAAGCGACCAACGCGCAGTCGCTCTACGCCAACCCCTCGCCGCTCATCGGCGCGGCGCTGGTCTACCTTATCTTCCTGTGGCCGATGGTCCGGGTCGTCAACCTGCTGGAGCGCCGCTTCAAGGACGAGAAGACCCGCTAGGTCGAGCCCTACGCAATTCCGGCTGGAGGCCGCTTGGCCTTCCCGGAATTGAGCCACGATCAACCACTTCAAGCACAATCGCCAGGAGACGACCGTTGACCAGCCATCGAACAGAAAAGAGCGCCCCCGGCGCGTTTCCGGTCGAAACCATCCGGGCGATGTTCCCGGCGCTCAAGCAGGCCGGCGATTTCATCTTCATGGACAACGCCGCCGGCGCCCAGATCCCGCAGAGCGTACTCGACGCGGTCACCAATCATCTGGTCAGCCACAATGTGCAGCGCGGCGGGCGCTACGGCCGCAGCGTCACCGTCGACCAGTCGGTGGCGGACGCGCGCGAAAGCGTCGCGCTGCTGATCAACGCGTACAGCCCGGCCGAGATCTGCTTCGGCATGAACGCAACCTCGTTCATCCGTCTGGTCAGCCTCGGCATCGGCCAGATGCTCGGAGACCGCGACGAGATCGTCGTCACCGACATGGATCACGACGCCAATATCGCCACCTGGCTGGCCCTGGAACCGGCCGGCGCGAAGTTCAAATGGTGGCGCATGCGCGAGGACGGCAACCTGCATGTCGACGATCTCGTTCCGCTGCTTTCCGAGCGCACGCGCCTCGTCGCCTGCACGGTGACGGCGCATTCAATCGGCTCGATCGTCGACGTCGCCGCCGTCGCCAGGGCAGCGCACGCGGCCGGCGCCGAAGTGTTCCTCGATTGCGTCCACTACGGGCCGCACGGGCTGATCGACGTGCGGGCCTGGGATTGCGACTATCTGGTCTGCTCGGGCTACAAGAACTTCTCGCCGCATATGGGCTTCCTGTGGGGCCGCTTCGAGACGCTGAAGCGGCTGCCCACCTTCCGCGAGGATTTCATCCCCAACGAGCCACCCTACAAGGTGGAGGCCGGAACCTTCATCTACGAGAACGTCTCCGGCATGGACGCCGCCGTACGCTATCTCGAACTGATCGGCCGCAATCTGGCGCCGTCCAACAACCGGTCGCGGCGCGAGAACATCGTCGCCGGCATGGCGGCGATCCGGGACTACGAACTGCTGCTGGCGCGCGAGATGCTGAAGGTGCTCAAGGATTGCGGCGCCACCATCTACGGCGTCGGCGAAGAGGCGCGCATCGACGAGCGCGTGCCGACCTTCTGCTTCAACATCGGCACGCTGTCGCCGCAGCGCATCGTCGAGGAAATGGCCGACATGCAGATCGGCATACGCGACGGCCACATGTACGCGCCGCGCCTGATGAAGCGCCTGAAGCTCAGCATGGACAGCGGCGCCATCCGCGCCTCGCTGGTCCACTACAACACGGTCGAGGAAGTGCGCCGCTTCGGCGAGGCGCTGCGGGCTATTATCGCCAAGCTGTCGTAACCTCGGACCGTGGTTCGAGCCTTTGCATGGGGAGTCGATCACGGCTCCTCGACGTCGTCATCCTTTGGCGAAGCAAGGAGCGAAGCGACGCGGCGCAGACCATGGGATCCATGCCATGACACACTGGCGTTGCAACGGTGCAAAATCTGCTCCGCTGCACTTTTTGGCTTAGCTAGCGGCATGGATCCTAGGGCCTGGGCGCCGCTTCGCGTCGCTCGCCCCTAGGATGACGAACTGGAGTCAGGCCGCCTTCTTCTTCGCCAGCCTGGCCTTGATCGAGGCCACGTCGGCGCGCGGCGTCGCCGCGAACAGCGTCTTGGTGTAGCTGTGCTTCGGGTCGGAGAAGACCTCGTCGCGCGGCCCGTATTCGACGGCTTCGCCGAAATACATGACCATCACGTCGTCGGCGATGTAGCGCACCACCGACAGGTCGTGGCTGATGAAGACATAGGTCAGCTGGAACTCGTCCTGCAGGTCGGCGAGCAGGTTGAGCACCTGCGCCTGCACCGACAGGTCGAGGGCAGAGACCGGCTCGTCCAGCACCAGCAGGCTCGGATTGAGCATCAGCGCCCGCGCGATGGCGATGCGCTGGCGCTGGCCGCCCGAGAACATGTGCGGGTAGCGGTTGTAGTGCTCCGGGCCGAGGCCGACCTTCTTCAGCATCGCCATGGCCCGGTCGCGTCGCTCCGAGGCCGGAATGTCGGTGTTGATAAGCAGCGGTTCGCCCAGCACATCGCCGATCTTCTGGCGCGGGTTGAGCGATCCGTAAGGGTTCTGGAAGACGATCTGCACCTTGCGGCGCATCTCCCTGGACAGGCCGTCCCTGGCGATGTCGACCTTCTTGCCGTCGATGAACAACTCACCCGAGGTCGCCGGATCGATCAGCGTGATGATGCGGGCAAGCGTTGACTTGCCGCAGCCGCTTTCGCCGACGATGGCCAGCGTCTTGCCCTTGTCGACGCTGAAGGACACGCCCTTCACGGCGTGCACCGTGCGCGGGCCTTTGAACAGGCCGCCGCCGATGTGATAATCGCGGACGATGTTCTTGCCTTCGAGGACGGTTGTCATGCGGCGCCTCCCGAGGCGGACGGAGCCGGCTCGAACATCATGTCGGAGACGGTGGGCAGACGGTCGCCGACGGCATTCTCCGGCAGCGCCGAGAGCAGCGCGCGCGTGTAGTTGCTCTTCGGGCTTTCGAACAGCGACAGCACGTCGGCCTCTTCCATCTTGCGGCCCTTGTACTGGACGATGACGCGGTCGGCGGTTTCGGCGACCACACCCATATTGTGGGTGATCATGATCAGCCCCATGCCGTACTTGGCCTGCAGCGAGACCAGCAGGTCGAGAATCTGCTTCTGGATGGTCACGTCGAGCGCCGTGGTCGGCTCGTCGGCGATCAGCAGCTTCGGGTTGCAGGCGATGGCGATGGCGATCATGACGCGCTGGCACTGGCCGCCCGACATCTGATGCGGGAATGAGCTGAGCCGCGCCTCGGGGTCCGGAATGCCGACGAGCTTCATCAGCTCTATGGCGCGCGCCCGGCGCTGGGCGCGGTCCATGCCCATGTGGAAGCGCAGAACTTCCTCGATCTGGAAGCCGACGGTGAAGCACGGGTTGAGGCTGGCGATCGGCTCCTGGAAGATCATCGAAATGTCCTTGCCGACGATCCTGCGGCGCGCGGCCGGGCTGAGACCGAGCAGGTCGACGCCGTCGAAGGCCATGCGGTCGGCCTTGACGGTGGCCGTCTTGGGCAGCAGCCCCATCACGGCCAGCATCGACACCGATTTTCCGGAGCCGGACTCGCCGACGATCGCCAGCACCTCGCGCGGTTCGATCGACAGATCGATGCCGCGCACCGCCAGGAACGGCCCGGCGGCGGTGTCGAAGGAGACAGTGAGGTTCTTGATTTCGAGCAGAGGCATCGGGCTCAGGACCTCTTGAGCTTCGGGTCGAGCGCGTCGCGCAGGCCATCGCCGATGAGGTTGATGGCAAAGACGGTGATCAGGATGGCGAGGCCCGGGAAGGTGACCACCCACCAGGCGCGCAGGATGAATTCGCGCGCTTCGGCGAGCATGGTGCCCCATTCCGGCGTCGGCGGCTGCGCGCCCATACCGAGGAAGCCGAGGGCGGCCGCCTCGAGAATGGCGTTGGAGAAGGACAGCGTCGCCTGCACGATCAGCGGAGCGATGCAGTTGGGCAGGATGGTTACCAGCATCAGCCTGAGATGGCTGGCGCCGGCAACCTTGGCCGAGACCACGTATTCGCGGTTCTTCTCGGCCATCACGGCGGCGCGCGTCAGGCGCGCGAAATGCGGCTGCAGCACGAAGGCGATGGCGATCATGGCATTGACCAGGCCGGGGCCCAGCACCGCGACCAGCACCAGCGCCAGGAGCAGCGACGGAAAGGCCAGGATGATGTCCATGATGCGCATGATCAGCGTATCGACCCAGCCCCGGCAGTAACCCGCCAGCAGGCCGAGGATGACGCCGGAGATGAGCGCCGTGGTCACCACGACGAAACCGATGGCCAGCGAGAAGCGCGAACCATAGATCAGGCGCGACAGGATATCGCGGCCGACGGCGTCGGTGCCGAGCAGGAACTGGGCGTTGCCGCCCGTCTGCCAGGCCGGCGGCGTCAGGAAGAAATCACGGAACTGGTCGTCCGGCGAATGCGGCGCGAGCAGCGGCGCGAAGACCGCCACCAGGATCAGCAGCGCAAAGACGACGAGGCCGATCACCGCGCCCTTGTTGATGGAGAAGTAATGCCAGAACTCGGCGAACATCTGCAGCCGGGCATCCTGCTGCTTGACGACGGTCGCGGCTTCCGCGGCGGCTGGGCCTTCGTTGGTCATGTCAGTTCGACCGGATACGGGGGTTGATGACGGCATAGAGCACGTCGACGATCAGGTTCACGGCCATGACGATGAGCGCGATCAGCAGAAGTCCTCCCTGGACGGTGAAATAGTCTCGCTTGGAGATAGCGTCGATCATCCATTTGCCGATGCCTGGCCACGAGAAGATGCTCTCGGTCAGGATGGCGCCGGTCAGCAGCGTTCCGACCTGCAGGCCGATGGTGGTAACGACCGGGATGAGCGCGTTACGGAAGGCGTGCAGGCCGATGACGCGGCGCGGCGCGAGGCCCTTGGCGCGCGCCGTGCGCACGTAGTCCTCGCCGAGCACTTCGAGCATGGCCGAGCGCGTCTGGCGGGCGATGACAGCCAGCGGAATCGTACCGAGCACGATGGTCGGCAGGATGAGATGCGAGACCGCCGAGCGGAAGGCTCCCTTCTGCCCCGAGATCAGGGAATCGATGGTCATGAAGCCGGTGACAGGCTTGAAGAAATACAGCAGGTCGATGCGGCCCGAGACCGGTGTCCAGTGCAGCATGCCCGAGAACACGATGATGAGCAGCAGGCCCCACCAGAAGATCGGCATGGAATAGCCGGCGAGCGCCGTTCCCATGGTGAGCTGGTCGAACCAGGAGCCGCGCCGGATGGCGGCGAAGATGCCGAAGGCGACGCCGAAGATGACGGCGAAGATCATGGCGAAGATGGCGAGTTCGACCGTGGCCGGGAACCGCACCAGGAAATCCTTCAGCACCGGCGTCTTGGTGGAGAAGGAAGTTCCGAAATCACCGCTGAGGATGTTGGTCAGGTAGGTCAGGTACTGTTGCCAGATCGGCTGGTCGAAACCGAACTGATGCATCAGCGCCGTGTGACGTTCGGGCGACAGGCCACGTTCGCCCGCGAGCACCAGCACCGGATCACCGGGCAGGATGCGCACGAAGCCAAAAGCGAGGATGGTTATCCCGATGAAGGTCGGGATGATGAGGGCGAGCTTACCGAGGATATAGCGCAGCATGGCGGGCGAGGAGGGGCGGCGCCATAAGGCACCGCCCCCGTTTCGCGAACCTTATTCGGCGATATCGACGCCGTCGAAGCGGTGGATGCCGAGCGGATCCATCGCAAAGCCGGTGACGGTCTTCTGCATCGGCATGAACACCTTGGAGTGAGCGAGCGTCGCCCATGGTGCCTGCTCCTTGAAGATGACCTGCGCCTGTTCATAGAGCTTGGCGCGCTCGGCCTGGTCCGAAACGGTCTTGGCCTTGTTGATGAGCGCGTCGAAGTCCTTGTTGCACCATTCCGCGCGATTGTTCGAACCGACGGAAGCGCAGCTCAGGAGCACGCCGAGGAAGTTGTCCGGATCGCCATTGTCGCCGGTCCAGCCGACGATGACAGCGCCGTCGTGGTCGACGGCGGACGCACGCTTGAGGTATTCGCCCCAATCGTAGCTGACGATGTTGACGGTGACGCCGACCTTGGCGAAGTCAGCCTGGATCAGCTCGGCGGTGCGGCGCGCGTTCGGCATGTACGGACGCGAGACGGGCATCGCCCAGACGTTCATCTTGAGGTCCTTGACGCCGGCTTCCTCGAGCAGCTTCTTGGCCGCGTCCGGATCGTACGGATCGTCCTTCACCTCCTTGTTGTAGGACCACATGGTCGGCGGGATCGGATTGATCGCCACCTGGCCGGCGCCCTGGAAGACCGCGTCGATGATGGCCTTCTTGTTGATGGCCATGTTCAGCGCCTTGCGGACGCGGACGTCGTCGAACGGCTTCTGCTGGGTGTTGTACATCAGCGCGCCGACGTTGAGGCCTTCCTGTTCCGCGACCGTGAGGTTCGGATCAGCCTGCAAACCCTTGATGTCGGCCGGCGCCGGGTAGGACATGATGTTGCACTCACCGGCCTTCAGCTTCTGAGCGCGCACGGCCGGATCGGTGGTGATAGCGAAGACCAGGTCGTCGATCTTCTGCTTGCCGCCCCAGTAGTCGGGGTTGGCCTTGTAACGGATGGCCGCGTCGGTCTGGTAGTCGACGAAGATGAACGGGCCGGTGCCGACGGGCTTCTGGTTGAAGAGCTCAGGCGTCTTGTCGGCCTGCAGCTTGTCGGCATACTCCTTGGAGACGATCGAGGCGAAGTCCATGCCCAGCGTCGGGATGAAGGTGATCGCCGGCTCCTTGAGGGTGAACTTCACCGTCAGGTCATCGACCTTCTCGACCTTGGTGATGTTGTCGCCGAACTGGTCATTGTAATACTGGTAGGCGATGCCCGGTATGTACTGGAACCACGGGCCGTTCTTGTCAACCTGACGCTCGAACGAGAACACGACGTCGTCGGCGTTGAAATCGCGCGTCGGCGTGAAATAGTCGGTCGGGGCGAACTTGACGCCCTTGCGCAGCTTGAAGGTGTATTCCTTGCCGTCGTCGGAGATCGTCCAGCTCTCGGCGAGGCCGGGCGAGATCGTGGTCTTGCCATGATCGAATTCGACAAGGCGGTTGAAGACGGTGCGCGAGGACGCATCGAAGGTCTGTCCCGCCGTATACGGGGCCGGGTCGAAGCCTTCCGGCGACGCTTCCGCGCAATAGACCAGCGTCTTAGCGTTGGCCACGCCTCCCAGGACGCTTGCAGCCAGCAACGCGGCTGCAAAAGTCAGTTTCTTCTTCATTGAGCACTCCCTGATGTTCTTCCAAGCCCCTCTATCAGGCTCGTGAAGGGCGCATATAAGCACCGTTTCCACGGCATTGGAACTCCCCGCATGCCTACCCCACGGGAAGCAGAAAATATTTTCTTCAACAGCCCGACGGGAGAGGGAAATTAGTATTTTTGACCGATCACGGCTTTATTAATGATTGAGTTTTTTTATTGATTCAACCTGATGCCGGTATGCGCCGGAGGCACGCCGCCGAATCCCGACGCGCGCCGGACTGGTCTTCCCCGATGAGGCGGACGACGGGAACGACGGGCGGCAAATCTTTCGAAAGCTGCCGCCGGGGCAAGACTTGCACGGCCGGCGACAGACGCAATACATAGACGAAAGCCTGGGTTCAGCCGGAATATCCGCGCCGGAATGCGGCACAGCACATCCAGGGCACTCGGGAGCGAGCACGGCGCGAGGACACATCGGCGGCAAGAGCACCGGAATCGAGGGAGGAAAAAGGGTGGTAAAAACACCAAGGGAGACGGCTCCGGAGAACAGGGCCAAGGCCGCCTCGAAACGGGCCGACAGCCCGGCCAGGAAGAAGGCAGGGACCGCCGACGGCAAGACCGCGTCGGCGAAGAAGCCCGCCGCGAGCGGCGCGCGCAAGGCGCCGGCCAAGGCCAAGCCGGCGACGCCGGCCGCCGCCAGGGCCGCGCCGCCGCAGGGCAAGCTGCCGGAAGCCTTGACGGCGCTGACAGCGGGACTGCCGGAAAAGCCGTGGCTCGCCAGCTACCCCAAGAACGTGCCGGCCGAGATCGGTCCCCTGCCCCACAATTCGCTCGGCGACTTCCTGGTCGCGACTTGCAGGCAGTACGCCGCCCAGCCGGCCTTCACCTGCATGGACAAGTCCATCAGCTACGCCGATATGGACAGGCTGTCCGCCGCCTTCGGCGCCTATCTGCAGTCAAAGGGCCTGGCCAAGGGCGCGCGCGTCGCGCTGATGATGCCCAACATCCTGCAGTATCCGATCACCATGATGGCGGTGCTGCGCGCCGGCTATGTCGTGGTCAACGTCAATCCGCTCTACACGCCGCGCGAACTGGAGCACCAGCTCAAGGATTCCGGCGCCGAGGCGATCGTCATCCTGGAGAATTTCGCCGGCACGCTGCAGGCGGTGGTCGCCAGGACCGGCGTCAAGCACGTGGTGGTGGCGGCCATGGGCGACCTGCTGGGCGGCCTCAAAGGCGCGATCGTCAACCTCGTGGTCCGCCGCGTCAAGAAGATGGTGCCCGCCTGGTCGCTACCCGGCCACGTCAAGTTCAACGCCGCGCTGAAGGCCGGCGCGGGCCTTTCCCTGAAACCCGCCGCTGTCGTGGCCGGTGACGTCGCCTTCCTGCAATATACCGGCGGCACGACCGGCATCGCCAAGGGCGCGACGCTACTGCACAGCAATGTGCTGTCGAATATGATGCAGAACGCGCTGTGGGTCGAGGACGCCTTCACGATCAAGCCGAAGCCAGCGCATGTGAACTATGTCTGCGCGCTGCCGCTCTACCATATCTTCGCGCTGACCGTGAACGCGATGATGGGTATGCAGCAGGGCGCCCGCAACCTGCTGATCCCCAATCCGCGCGACATTCCCGGCTTCGTCAAGGAGTTGAAGAAGCAGCCTTTCCACATCTTCCCGGGCCTCAACACGCTGTTCAACGCGCTGCTCAACAATGAAGACTTCCGCAAGCTCGACTTCAAGCCTCTGGTGCTGACGCTCGGCGGCGGCATGGCGGTGCAAAAGGGGGTCGCCGAGCGCTGGAAGGCACTGACCGGCTGCCCGGTTTCGGAGGGCTACGGCCTTTCGGAAACCTCGCCCGTGGCGACGGCCAATAAGTTCAGCTCCAGCGAATTCACCGGCACGATCGGCCTGCCCCTGCCCTCGACCGAGATCGCCATTCGTGACGACGACGGCAACAATCTGCCGCTGCGCGAGGTCGGCGAAATCTGCATCCGGGGGCCGCAGGTGATGGCCGGCTACTGGAACCGGCCCGACGAGACCGCCAAGGTGATGACCGAGGACGGTTTCTTCAAGTCGGGCGACATGGGCTTCATGGACGAGCGCGGCTACACCAAGATCGTCGACCGCAAGAAGGACATGATCCTGGTCTCGGGCTTCAACGTCTATCCGAACGAACTCGAGGAGGTGGTGGCACAGCATCCCGGCGTGCTCGAGGTGGCGGCGATCGGCGTGCCGGACGAGCATTCGGGAGAGGTGCCGAAGCTGTTCGTCGTCAAGAAGGACCCGGCCCTGACCGCCGAGGACCTGACTGCCTATTGCCGCGCCAACCTGACGGGCTACAAGCGGCCGAAATACATCGAGTTCCGCACCGAACTGCCGAAGACACCGGTCGGCAAGATCCTGCGCCGGGCACTGCGCGATTGAAGCAGGCCAATTCCCCGGACCGCGCCGCGACGGCCTCGCGGCCGGATGCCGCGACCTTCATCCGGGACAACATGCGGCTTGCCCCGGTGCCGGGGCTGCCCGAGATCCTGCTCTACACCGCACATCCGGCCAGCTGGCTCGGGCGTCTGACCGAACCGGACGCTGCGTCGGACCAGGACGCGGCCACAGATGAATGCCCATCCGACGAAGACGACGAGCCACAGCCGCCCTACTGGGCCTATGTCTGGGCCGGCGGCGCGGTGCTGGCGCGTCATATTCTCGATCATCCCGAGATCCTTACCGACCGCCGCGTGCTCGATCTCGGCGCCGGAGGCGGTCTGGTCGGCATCGCGGCGGCAAAGGCTGGCGCGCGCGACGTGACGGCTTCCGAAACGGACCGCAACGGCATTGTCGCCATCGATCTCAATGCCGCCGCCAACGGTGTCGCTATCTCGACGCGGAATGACGACCTGACCGCCGGCTCGCCGCCTGGCGTGGACCTCGTGCTGGTCGGCGACCTCTTTTACGGACCTGAGCTTGCCGAGCAGGTGATCGCGTTTCTGGATCGCTGTCTCGAGCGCGGCATCGAGGTGCTGGTCGGTGATCCCGGCCGCGCCTACCTGCCGCGGACGCGGCTGCGGTTGCTGGCCGAGCACGCGGTGGTGGATTTCGGCGAAGCGACCCCCAGCAGGAAGAGCTGCGTCTTTGCCTTCGAGCGGGAGCGCTGAGGCGAATTCGGCGCGATTGCGTTCTGGGCGGGAGGATTGGCCGCCCTCCAGACGCCCTACCCTCGACCGTCGAGAAATGCCGGCAGGTCGGCGACCGAATCCAGGATGACGTCGGCGATCTCGGACAGCGACTCGCGCGTACCGGTTCCGGAGAGCACGCCGACCGCCAGGCCGCAGCCGCCGGCGCGCGCCATCTCCAGGTCATGGCGGTTGTCCCCGACCATGGCGATCGCGGCGGGTTCAAGTCCCGTCAGTTCGGCGAAGGCATGGATGGTGTCGGGCGCCGGCTTCGGATTGCTCACCGCGTCGTAGCCGTAGGCGGCATCGAAAAGCTGCGATACGCCGAGTGTCGCCAGTGTCCTTTCGGCGCCGCTGGTCGAGTCGTTGGTGGCGACGCCAAGCCGGTAGGATTTGCCGCGCAGCGCCGCCAGCGTGTCGACGATGCCGGGCAGCGGCACCGCCATGGCCGATCCCTGCACCGAGGTGATCTCGTTGAAGCGGGCGACCGCCAGCAACTGCTCTTCCTCGGACAGGCGCGGGAACCAAAGCTCGACGACGTCGAGATTGGTGCCCGAGGCGAAGATCGAATCCGGCTTGAACTTGCGCGTCGCGAAATCGAAGCCCGCCGCCGCCAGCAGCCTGTCGGCCTTCCAGCGATCGCCCTCGGAAGCGTCCATGGCCATGAAGTCGGCCACGCCAAGCCAGGTGGCGTTGAAATCGACAAGCGTTCCATCCTTGTCGAACAATATGCCCTTGATGTCGCTCAAGCTGCTTACTCCGTTCCGCGCAGACGGTGGATATGTCCCACCAGACCGGCAGTCGAGGCGTCGCGCTTTGCGGCGTCTTCCTTGCCTTCCACGACAGGCAGCAGGCTGGTCGCCAGTTCCTTGCCCAGTTCCACGCCCCACTGGTCGAAGGAATTGATGTTGAACAACGTGCCCTCGACGAACACGCGATGCTCGTAGAGCGCGATCAGCCGCCCCAGCATCCGGGGATCAAGCTTGCGATAAAGGATCGTGACCGACGGCCGGTTGCCGGAGAAGACGCGGTGCGGCGCGACCCGGTCGACGTCGGCCGGCTTCATGCCCTTGGCCAGCATCTGGGCGCGCGCTTCCTCCAGCGTACGGCCCTTCATGAAGGCCTCCGACTGCGCCAGGCAGTTGGCGAGCAGCAGGTCGTGATGGTGCTTGAGCTCCGGCTCGTGGCCGACGGCCGCGGCCAGGAACTCCACCGGGATGAAATCGGTGCCCTGGTGGAGAAGCTGGAAGAAGGCATGCTGCCCGTTGGTGCCGGGCTCGCCCCAGACCAGCGGCCCGGTCGGCGTCGCCACAGCGCCGCCGTCGAGCGTGACGCTCTTGCCGTTCGATTCCATGTCGAGCTGCTGGAGATAGGCAGGCAGCCGCGACAGGCGCTGGTCGTAAGGGATGACGGCGCGGGCCGGATATTTGCAGACCACGCGATGCCACCAGCCGACAAGGCCCAGCAGCGCCGGCAGGTTCTTGCGCAGCGGCGCGGTGCGGAAATGCTCGTCCATCTCGTGCGCGCCGTCCAGGAAGGCGCGGAAGTTGCGTGGACCAATGGCGATCATCACCGGGAGGCCGATGGCGCCCCATACCGAATAGCGGCCGCCGACCCAGTCCCAGAAACCGAAGACGCGATCGGAAGCGATGCCGAACTTGGCCACGAGATCGAGCGCGGTCGAGACGGCGGCGAAATGCTTGCCGACGGCCTCCTTGCCGAGCGCCTTCTGCACCCATTTGCGCGCGGTTTCGGCGTTGGTCATCGTCTCGACCGTGGTGAAGGTCTTGGAGGCGATGATGAACAGCGTGGTCTCGGCGGAAAGGCCCTTCAGCGTATCGTGGATGTGGGCACCGTCGATGTTGGAGACATAGTGCGCACGCGGCCCGTCATGGTAGGGCGCCAGCGCCAGCGTCGCCATGACGGGGCCGAGGTCGGACCCGCCGATGCCGATGTTGACGATGTCGGTGATCTTCTTGCCGGTGGCGCCGGCCGCCTTGCCGGAACGAATGGCATCGGCGAAGGCGCCCATGGCATCAAGCACGGCAACGACTTCCGTCCTGACGTCCTGGCCGTCGAGCACCACGCCCTTGCCCTTGAGGTTGCGCAGCGCCGTGTGCAGCACCGCGCGCCCTTCGGTGACGTTGATCTTGGCGCCGGCAAACATGGCGTCGCGTCGGGCCTCGAGCCCGGCCGCGCCGGCCAATCCTTCCAAAAGGTCCATAGTCCGCTCGTCGACGGCGCATTTCGACCAGTCGAGCAGCAGATCGCCGTCGCCGGCCGAGAATTTCTCGAAGCGGTGCGGATCGGCGACGAAGGCCTCGCGCATGGTTCCCGAAGCCGCCGCGCGATGATCACGCAGGGCGGCGAGCTGCTTTTGGAATGACGACTGATCCACTGGCGGACTCCTGAACCTTGGCGCCACATTGACCACATTATCAGACCGGATGTTTCCGGCGCGTGTCGGCGCGGCGGAACTATTGTGCCGATTTGCGTCCGGTTCAATACGTAGCGATGCCGCAGAAGGTCGCCGGCGTCGGGCGCCGATGGATCACTGGCATAAATCCCAAAGATCAGAAAAATTGATTGGCGCAACCGCTTGTGCCACGGCTACATTCCACTGGTCCAGTCAAGCAAAAAAAGCTGGCCATCGAGGAACGCCTTACATGCCACAGAGAAACGACACGGCCATATGGTCCGGTCTGTTCCGGATTTCGGCCGAATCCGGCCAGACCTTGCAGGCGCAGATCCGCCAAGCGATCGTAGCGGCCATTCTCGACCGGCAGATCGCCGCATCGATGCCACTGCCCTCGTGCCGGATTCTGGCCGAAAAGCTCGGTGTCGCGCGCGGCACGGTGGTGCTCGCCTTCCAGCAGTTGGTAGACCAGGGCTTCCTGGTGGCGCGCGAGCGGCGCGGCCACTTCGTCAATCCCGACGTGCTGGCGACGCCGGCGAAGCCGCATCAGAAGGCGCCCGAGCAGGCCAACGAGATCGACTGGAAGGCGCGCCGGCAGATCGCCGCGAGCGACATGCCACCGCCGGCCAAGCACGAGAACTGGATCAAGTCCTCCTATCCGTTCGTCTACGGCCAGTTCGACCCGGCGCTGTTCCCGACCGCCGAATGGCGCGAATGCAACCGCATGGCGCTGGCCGTTCTGGAAATCCGCAACTGGGCGTCCGACATGGTCGACCGCGATGATCCGCTGCTGATCGAGCAGATCCAGGCGCGCCTGCTGCCGCGGCGCGGCATCTTCGCCAATCCCGACGAGATCATCGTGACGCTGGGCGCCCAGAACGCGCTCTACATGCTGGCCTCGCTGCTGATGACCAAGGGCTCCAAGGTGGCGATGGAAGATCCGGGCTATCCCGACGCCCGCTCGATCTTCAGGCTGGCGGGCGCCGACATACAGCCGGTCCCCGTGGACCAGTCGGGCATCGTGACGTCGTCCATCCCGAGCGATTCCGGCTTCGTCTTCGTGACGCCGAGCCATCATTGCCCGACCATGGTGCCGCTGTCAGCGGAGCGCCGGCAGGATCTGCTGGCGCGCGCCAACCGCAACAACCAGATCATCATCGAGGACGGCTATGACAGCCAACTCCTGGACGAGGCGCCGCAGCAGGCCCTGAAGAGCCTCGACCGCTCCGGGCGTGTCATCTATGTCGGCTCGATGTCGAAGACGCTCGCGCCAGGCCTGAGGCTGGGCTATATCGTCGCTTCCGCTGGCCTGATCGCCGAACTTCGCGCCTTGCGCCGCTTCATGCTGCGCCATCCGCCGGCCAACAACCAGCGCGCGGTGGCATTGTTCCTCTCGCTCGGCCACCACGAGGCGCTGGTGCGCAGGCTATCCGCTGCCTTCGACGAGCGGCGCAAGCGTCTGGTCCATGCGATTTCCGCCTTCTTGCCAGAATGGCGCTCCACCGACTCCGCTGGTGGCACGTCGCTGTGGCTGGAGGGTCCGCGCGGCACCGATTCACGCGGCCTCGCCGAGGCGGCGGCCACGCGCAGCGTCATCATCGAGCCGGGCGACCGCTTCTTCGATCGTTCCGAAAAACCCACGCGTTTCATGCGCTTGGGCATTTCCTCGATCTCGCTGCAGCACATCGAGCCCGGCATCCGGGAACTCGCCACGGCAGCCGGACGCCGGCCCGCTGCCGCTTAATCCGCGCATAGAGCGCCGCGCGTCCATTTGGACACGCAACGGACGCTCTAACACTTTGATTTCGCGCATGATCCTTTCCGAAAATCGATCCTGATTTTTCGGAGTCATGCGCCAGAGCATGATGCCGAAAAGTGTGAAGCGGTTTTCGGGCGACATCATGCTCTATCTCTTTGATTTAGAGACGGATTCAGATTTCAGGTCGATTCGACCAGAAATCATCCGGCTCTAGCGCCGCCAAAGGCGCGGCTCCGCTTCCCCTCGCTATCTGGCATATTCGGCGGCATTGGCTGGCTCATAGGCTGTACCAATGCCGGCGGCATAGTCGGACACAAGCGCACGACGCTGGAAGTCGGATTTCCGACTCCGGAAAGACCGTGCGCAGACAAGAAAGCGTTGGAACGCCTGTACGTCCGCCGGACGTCACGTTCCTGAAGGGGAAAAGAAGCTGGCCGATGGTGGACCAACCGCCATGAGCCACTTCGCAGAGAAAATCGGAGAGCCTCCATGTCAGTGGCTATGGAAAAGCAGGAACAGTCGACAGACCAACGCTCGCGACGCTCCGGCGGACGCGAAGCGCGCCGCGCGATGCGGGCCGCCCCGCTTGCCGACGATGTAAGGCCGGTGAGGCCGGGGCTGGAAGGCGGCAGCTATGGCCCGCTCAACCGTAACGACTGCGAGCGCATCCACGAGGCCGTGCTTGTGCTGCTCGAAACCGTCGGCTTCGCCAATGCCATTCCCTCCTGCATTGATGCGTTGACCAGGGTCGGCGGGACCTACGGCGACGACGGCCGCATCCGCCTGCCGCGCGGGCTCGTGCTCGACACGATCAAGAAGGCGGCGCGGAACTTCACCCTGCACGGGCAGGATCCCAAGCATGACATGGTGATCCAGGGCAAGCGCGTGCATTACGGCACGGCCGGCGCGGCGGTGCATCTGGTCGATGTCGAGAAACGCGAGTATCGCGAGTCGCTGCTTCAGGACATCTACGACGCGGCCCGCATCGTCGACGGCCTCGACAACATCCATTTCTTCCAGCGGCCGATGGTGCCGCGGGACATTCCCGACCCGCTCGATATGGATTTCAACACGCTCTACGCCTGCGTGATGGGCACGTCGAAGCATGTCGGCACGTCCTTCACCGTGCGCGAGAACGTGCAGCCCGCCCTCGAGATGCTCTATGCGATCGCCGGCGGCGAGGAGAACTTCCGGGCGCGACCCTTCGTCTCCAATTCGAATTGCTTCGTCGTGCCGCCGATGAAATTCGCGGAGGATGCCTGCGGCGTGCTGGAGGCCTGTGTCGAAGGCGGTATCCCGATCCTGCTTCTGTCGGCCGGACAGGCCGGCGCCACGGCACCGGCGGCGATCGCCGGGGCCGTCGTGCAGGCCGTGGCCGAGGTGCTGATGGGCCTCGTCTACGTCAATGCCGTCAAGCCCGGCCACCCCGCCATATTCGGCACCTGGCCCTTCGTCTCCGACCTCAGGACCGGCGCCATGTCGGGCGGCTCCGCCGAGCAGTCGGTGCTGACGGCGGCCTGCGCACAGATGGCGCAGTTCTACGACCTGCCGGGCGGTTCGGCCGCGGGCATGACGGATTCGAAACTGCCCGACATCCAGTCCGGCTACGAGAAGGGCATCACCGACGTGATGGCTGGCCTGTCGGGCCTCAACCTCGTCTACGAGTCGGCGGGCATGCACGCTTCGCTGCTCGGCTTCTGCCTGGAGAGCCTGATCATCGACAACGACATGCTGGGCCACTGCCTGCGCTGCGTGCGTGGTATCGAGGTGACGGACGAGTCGCTGTCGATCGACACGATCACCGATGTCTGCATCAAGGGGCCGGGCCATTATCTCGGCAACGAGCAGACGCTGCGGCTGATGCAGACAGAATATTTCTACCCTGCCGTCGGCGACCGCTTCTCGCCCAAGGAATGGAACGAGAAGGGGCGCCCCGACATCCTGTCACGGGCCATCGCCGAGAAGAAGCGTATCCTGGCCGAGCGCTTCCCGCGCCACATCCCGAGATCGGTGGACGACAAGCTGCGCGCCCGTTTCGGCAACCTGATCCATCTGCCGCGCACCGGCATGGGCGGTTGACGAGGAGCCTTCCTCGTCCGGCTCCCGCAGGCTCCCGGAAGGAGCGTTCCGGTCGCGGCTTTCGCGACCGCCGTGACGTTGGAAGTGCCGAGCCGGCGTAGTAGGGACAGTCACCGCCGGCGACGTCCAGCCATCGGCCGCTCGAACGGTTCAGCCAGGAAACGAAGAGACCCACCGCCGCCATGCGACCTCCAACCGAAGACGTCGTCTCCAACGAGAGCATGCCCAGCCAGACCGAAGTCGTCGTGGTCGGCGGCGGCATCATCGGCGTCAGCACGGCGCTGTTCCTCGCGATGGCGGGTGTCCCCGTCGTCCTTTGCGAGAAGGGCGAGATCGCCGGCGAGCAGTCGAGCCGGAACTGGGGCTGGGTGCGCAGGATGGGGCGCGACCCGCGTGAACTGCCGCTGATCGTCGAAGCCATGAACATCTGGGAAAACATCTCCCAGACGCTCGGAGAGGACGTCGGCTTCCGGCGAACCGGCATCCTGTACGCCTGCGAAAATGCCCAGGACGAAGCGAGCCGCGAGGGGTGGCTCAAGGCGGCGGGGCCCTACGCGCTGGACAGCAAGATGATCGGGGCACAACAGCTTGCCGGTCTGATGCCCGGTGCCTCGAAAATCTGGCGCAGCGGCCTCTACACACCAAGCGACGGACGGGCCGAGCCGCAGAAGGCCGCCCCGGCGATCGCGCGCGCCGCCCAGCGGCATGGCGCGGTCATCCTGCAGCAATGCGCCGTACGGGGAATCGAAAGGACGGGCGGGCAGATCTCGTCCGTGGTGACGGAACGTGGCCCCATCGCCTGCAAGACCGTCGTGCTCGCCGGTGGCGTGTGGAGCACGCTGTTCTGCCGCAGCCTTGGAATCCGGTTGCCGCAGCTCGGCGTCAGGGCCTCGGTCTTGAGGACCAGCCCGGTCGAAGGCCCGCCGGGCGCGGCCTGGTGCGCTGAGTTCGCCTACAGGAAGCGGTTGGACGGCGGCTACACGATCGCCAACGGCTCGGAGAACCGCTCCGAAATCACGCCGGACAGCTTTCGCTTCTTCATGGACTTCTTGCCGCTCCTCAAGATGGAGGTGCGGCACATCGAACTGAGGTTCGGCCGTCCGTTCTTCGAGCAATGGCGGCAATGGCGCCCGTGGAAGCTGGACGAGATATCTCCCTTCGAACGCCGGCGCACGATCGATCCGGATCCGGTGGACGGGACGCTCGACCGCGCCTACCGGGACCTTACCCGTGTCTTTCCGCAATTCGCGCAGGCCAGGATCGAGCAGCGATGGGGCGGCCTGATCGACGCGACACCGGATACGGTGCCGGTCATCTCAACCGTCGACCAGGTGCCAGGCCTCATCGTCGGAACAGGATTTTCCGGACATGGCTTCGGCATCGGGCCCGGCGCGGGCCGCCTGCTTGCCGACCTTGCCATGGCCAGGCAGCCGATCGTCGACCCCACACCGTTCCGTTATTCGCGCTTCACCGACGGCACGCCGATCGCGCCCTTCGGCGGCCTGTAGGCCGGCCAAAGCCACGGCGGTCTGTGGTCCGTCAGTCGGCGGAGAGCCCGTAACGTTCGACGAGTTCGGGATTGATCAGTTTGGCGTGCATGGTCATCAGCACGATCTGCGCATCGAAGCTGTCGCCAGCCTCCAGCGCGGCATCCATGCGCCGCTCCGCCTCGAGGCGCCTTTCGTGGCCGTTCGCGCGTTCGAACGCATCCGGCCCGGCGATGCAGAAGCCGAACAGCAGCGCCACCGTCGGGTAAGCCTGCGGAGGCGGTTCGTCCGACCAGCGATCCTTCATGAGGTTCACCAGGGTGAGCTTCACCGCTTCCGGCACCAGGGCGGGGTGGAGATCGGCGCCGCGCAACGCGGCATCGAGTTGGCGCAGGTCTCCCGACCGACCGAACATGCCAAGAAAGCCAAGGGAAGAGCGCCGTTTTGTCATGCCCAGTTCACCATTCGCGCCTGTCGGCACCTTAAGCGTTTTACCCGCAGGGACAAACCAATCGGCCGCGCCCAGAAACGCCTCTGAGACCCAATATGGTGGCGAAAGACGCGTTTGTCAGATCGGCTGGACGCTGGCCAGGGCGCCTCCGGCGATGGCGAGCAGCAGGACGACGATCCACGGCGGCATGTTCCATCTGACGAGCAGGACGAAACCGGCGAGCGCAAGGGCGAAATCGGCGGGCGCCTGCACGGCGCTGACCCAGACCGGATTGTAGAAGGCGGCCGCCAATATGCCGACGACCGCAGCGTTGGCGCCACGCATCGCGGCCTGTGCAAACGGCAGGCCGCGCAGCCTGTCCCAGAAGGGCAGCATGCCGTAGACGAGGAGCAGTCCGGGCAGGAAGATCGCCACAAGGGCGATGGATGCGCCGAGCGGCCCGTTGGGCTGCGGACCGGCGACCGTCCCGAGATAGGCGGCGAAGCTGAACAATGGGCCGGGCACGGCCTGCGCCGCGCCGTAGCCGGCCAGGAACGCTTCCGGCGGAACCCAGCCCGGCGCGACGACCTGGCTCTGCAGCAGGGGCAGCACGACATGGCCGCCGCCGAAGACCAGCGCGCCTGAATGATAAAAGGCGTCGAACAGCGAGAGCGCCTGACTGGCCGTGGCGGCAGCGACGGTCGGCGGCAGGACGAACAGCGCAGCGAACAGCGCGAACGCGACCATGGCGGCACGCCGGCGAACGGGAAATGCAAGATGACCGTTGCCGGTCGAGGGGTCGGCGCGGCTGATCAGCAGGCCCACGACCGCGCCCGCCGCGATGGCGCCGATCTGGCCGAGCGAGCCGCCGGCAACGGTGACGAGAGCGACGGCCGCGAGCGCGATGCCCGAGCGGGCACGATCGGGCGTAAGCGTCCTCGCCATGCCCCAGAGGGCCTGCGCCACCACCGCCACGGCGACGAGCTTGAGGCCGTGGATGATGCCGAGCGCGACCGGACCGGTCAGCGACGCGGCGCCGATGGCGAAGACGTACAGGAGCAATGCGGAAGGCAAGGTGAAGCCCGCCCATGCAGCCAGGCCGCCGGGCAGGCCGGCGCGCAGGACGCCGATCGAGAACCCGACCTGGCTGGAGGCCGGCCCGGGCAGGAACTGGCAGAGCGCGACGAGATCGCCATAGCCGGCCTCGTCCAGCCATTTGCGGCGCCGCACGAACTCGTCGTGGAAGTAGCCGATATGCGCGATCGGCCCACCGAAAGAGGTCAGGCCGAGCTTGAGAAAGGCCAGGAAGACCTCGACCGTCGGCCTTATGCGCGCCGCGCCGTCGCGCCCGTGAACAACCATCGATGCCAGCCTTCCGATTCACAGGCAGGCATCGATGTTGACGACAGATCGCGAGATCCGGCAAGCACCAGGGAGCCGCAAAAATAGCGCCGCGCCTGCCCTGTGTCCTCGTTCGGCCCGATCTTTCGGGAAGACGCAGAGCGCCTTCCCGCAAGTATCAGTGGTTGTCGCGCGGCACGCCGCTGGTCTGGGCGACGTGCTGGTACTTCACCGCGGGCTTCAGCACCATGCCTTGCGCGAGCTGGTCGACCATGCCCCGCTGGATCTCCTGCCATGGCGTCTGGTGCTGCGGATAATGATAGCCGCCATTGGCCTCCAGTTCCGCGCGACGCCGTGCAAGTTCCTCGTCGCTGATGAGCATGTTGGCCGTGCCCTTGCGCAGGTCGATGCGGATGCGGTCACCGGTCTTGACCAGCGCCAGACCACCGCCCACCGCGGCTTCGGGCGAAGCGTTGAGGATGGAGGGCGACCCGGACGTCCCGGACTGGCGGCCGTCGCCGATGCAGGCCAGCGAATGAACGCCCTTCTTGATGAGGTAGTTCGGCGGCTGCATGTTGACGACTTCCGCCGCGCCCGGATAGCCGACCGGACCGGCGCCGCGCATGAACAGGATGGTGTGCTCGTCGATGCCCTGCGCCGGATCATCGATGCGGGCGTGGTAGTCCTCCGGCCCGTCGAAGACCATGGCGTTGCCCTCGAAGGCGTCAGGATCCTTCGGATTGGAGAGATAGCGCTCGCGGAACTCGTCCGAGATGCCGCTGATCTTCATGATGGCGGAATCGAACAGATTGCCCTTGAAGTTGATGAAGCCGGCATTGGTCTTGAGCGGCTTGTCGACGCTGCGGATGACGTCCGGATTCTCGTTGACGGCGCCACGGCAATTGTCGCCGATCGACTTGCCGTTGACCGTGACGGCGTCGGGATGGGGCAGAAGCCCGGCCTTCAGCAGTTCGGCGACGACGGCCGGCACGCCGCCGGCATGGTGGTAATCCTCGCCCAGATACTCGCCCGCCGGCTGCAGGTTGACGATGAGCGGGATCTTGTGGCCGATCCCCTGCCAGTCGTCATTGTCGAGCGGCACGCCGAGATGGCGGGCGACGGCGTTGAGGTGGATGGGGGCGTTGGTGGAACCGCCGATGGCCGAATTGACGACGATGGCGTTCTCGAACGCCTTCCTGGTCATGATGTCGGACGGCTTGAGGTCCTCGTGCACCATGTTGACGATGCGCTTGCCGGTCTCATAGGCCATCTGGCCGCGCTCGCGATAAGGCGCGGGGATGGCGGCGGAGCCCGGCAGTTGCATGCCCAGCGCCTCGGCCAGGCTGTTCATCGTCGTGGCCGTGCCCATCGTGTTGCAGAAGCCGGTGGACGGCGCCGAGGAGGCGACGATGTCCATGAACTCCTCGTAGTTGATCTCGCCGGCGGACAGGCGCTGGCGTGATTCCCAGACGATGGTGCCGGAGCCGGTGCGCTTGCCCTTGTGCCAGCCGTTCAGCATCGGGCCGACGGAGAGCGCGATGGCCGGAATGTTGACGGTCGCGGCCGCCATCAGCAGGGCCGGCGTCGTCTTGTCGCAACCGATGTTCAGCACGACGCCGTCGAGCGGGTAGCCGAACAGGACCTCGACGAGGCTGAGATAGGCGAGGTTGCGGTCGATCGCAGCCGTCGGGCGTTTGCCGGTCTCCTGGATCGGATGGCAGGGGAATTCGAAGGCGATGCCGCCCATCGACACGATGCCCTCGCGCACGCGCTTCGACAGCTCGATGTGATGGCGGTTGCAGGGCGACAGGTCCGAGCCGGTCTGGGCGATGCCGATCAGCGGCTTGCCCGACATCAGTTCCGCCCGCGTCAGGCCGTAATTGAGGTAGCGCTCGAGATACAGCGCGGTCATGCCCGGATTGTCGGGATTGTCGAACCACTCCTGCGAGCGAAGTTTCTTCTTGGTGGTGGCGCCGGCCATCATGGTCTCCGTATTTGTATGACAAATCGATATGACAACGCGCAGAGACAGGCAAGAGGCACGCGCGTTCCGCACCCGGACTTTGGTGCGATAGACAGGCGCACCCACCTGCGCTAGGCCATCGAGCTCTATCCGCAACGCCGCGCGTCCGTCAGGGCGCGTAGATGACGCGGCGGCAATTGGTTTCTACGCATGATCCTGCCGGAAAATCGAATCCGATTTTCGGAATCATGCCCAAGGGAGGTTTTTCATGGCTCTGGTGATCGAAGGCGAGGAACGGATCGCCGCTCCCATCGACAAGGTCTGGGCAGCGCTCAACGATCCGGAAGTGCTGAAGGAGGCGATCCCCGGCTGCCAGAACCTGGACATGAAGTCGCCGACCGAGATGGCGGCCACGGTGGTGCTGAAGATCGGGCCTATCAAGGCGACCTTCAACGGCGAGGTGACGCTGAAGAACCTCAACCCGCCGCACTCCTACACCATCCAGGGCGAAGGCAAGGGCGGCATCGCCGGCTTCGCCAAAGGCGGGGCCGACGTGACGCTGACCGAGGATGGCGCCGATACGATCCTGAAATACGCCGCCAAGGCCGACGTGGGCGGCAAGATCGCGCAGCTCGGCAGCCGCTTGATCGAATCGACCTCGAAGAAACTGGCCGGGCAGTTCTTCTCGACCTTCGGCGACAAGGTGGGGAACGGCTGAACGTTCCCTCCTTGGCAGAGACTACTCGAACACGATGCTTGGTACCGCTGCCTCGGCAGCGCCACGCTCCTCGTTGACCCGTTCCCATACCCGGGTCGCGATATCGCGATAAATCCGGGCCTCGGCGCCATCGGGCTTCGAAACGACGACGGGCGTGCCGGCGTCCGAGCTCTCGCGGATGCCCATTTCGAGCGGCACCTCGCCGAGGAAAGTGACGCCCAGCCGCTCGGCCTCGCGGCGGGCGCCGCCATGGCCGAAAATGTCGTAGCGCTTGCCGGTGTCGGGCGCGAGGAAATAGCTCATATTCTCGACGATGCCGAGAAGCGGCACGTCGACCTTCCTGAACATGTTGAGGCCCTTGCGCGCGTCGATCAAGGCGAGATCCTGGGGCGTCGAGACGATGACGGCGCCGGCCAGCGGCACCTGCTGGGCCATGGTGAGCTGGGCATCGCCGGTACCGGGCGGCATGTCGACGACGAGCACGTCGAGCGGCCCCCACTCCACCTCGCGCAGCATCTGCGTCAGCGCCGACATCACCATCGGGCCGCGCCATATCATCGGCGTCTCCTCGTCGACGAGGAAACCCATCGACATCACCTTGAGGCCGTAATTCTGCATCGGCTTCAGCACCTTGCCGTCCACCGTCTGGGGCCGGCCATGGATGTTGAGCAGCCTCGGCATGGATGGGCCGTAGATGTCCGCATCGAGCACACCGACCTTCAGGCCATTGGCGGCAAGGCCAAGCGCCAGATTGACGGCGGTGGTCGACTTGCCGACGCCGCCCTTGCCGGAGGCGACCGCGATGATCGCCTCGATGCCCGGCACGCCGCGCTTGCCCTGGCTGTGCGAGGCTGGCGCCTGCGGGGCCGGGCGCGGCGGCGGGGCCACTGGCGCGGGACGCGGAGCCGGGCGTTGCGGAACCGGCGCCTCCATGCCACCGCCCTTGCGCTCGGCCGTCAGCGCCACGACGGCGCCGGTGACGCCGGGTATGGCCTTCACCACGCGTTCGGCGGCGGCGCGCAGCGGTTCCATTTCCTGCGCGCGCGCCGCCGGAACCGTGATCGAGAAGAACACCTTGCCGTCGGCGATGAAAATCTCCGAGACCATGCCGAGGTCGACGATGTTGCCGGTGAAATCCGGTCCGTTGACCGTCTTGAGACGGTCGATGACGGTTTCCTTGGTGACGGACATGTTCTTCTTCCCTAGAGCATGATGCCGAAAAGTGCGAAGCGGTTTTCGGGCGACATCATGCTCTATCTCTTTGATTTAGAGGCGGATTCAGATTTCAGGTCGAACAGACCTGAAATCATCCGGCTCTGGCGTTCGGCTGCAGCTCACATAGTGCAGATCAAGCACGGCTCCAAGCGCCAGACAGCGACATCAGCCGGCCAGGCCAAGGACCAGATAGGTGAGCGCGGAAATCGCCGCCGTCGCCGGCAAGGTGACGACCCAGGCGATGACGATGTTGCCGGCGATGCCCCAGCGCACGGCGGAGACCCGGCGGGCCGCGCCGACACCGACGATGGCACCGGTGATGGTGTGCGTGGTCGAGACGGGAACGCCGAGCCAGGTGGCCGCGAACAGGGTGATGGCGCCACCGGTCTCGGCGCAGAAACCCTGCATCGGGTTCAGCCGGGTGATCTTGGAGCCCATTGTGTGGACGATGCGCCAGCCACCAAAGAGCGTACCCAGCGCCAGCGCCGACTGGCAGGTTAGAACCACCCAGAGGGGAACATAGAAATCCGTCCCGAGCTTGCCCTGCGAATAGAGAAGCACGGCGATGATGCCCATGGTCTTCTGCGCGTCGTTGCCGCCGTGCCCCAGCGAATAGAGCGAGGCGGAGAAGAACTGCAGGACGCGGAAGGTGTTGTCGACGGCGAATGGCGTCTGGCGCACGAAAAGCCAAGATACGGCAAGCACAAGCACCAGGGCCAGGACGAAACCCGTGGCCGGCGACAGGACGATGGCCGCGACCGTCTTGCCGAGGCCGGCCCAGACGATGGCGCCCGTACCGGCCTTGGCGACGCCGGCGCCGACCAGACCGCCGATCAGCGCATGCGAGCTGCTGGAGGGGATGCCGGCGATCCAGGTGACAATGTTCCAGACAATGGCGCCGACGAGGGCGGCGAAGATCACCGCCGGCGTGACGATGCTCGCATCGACGATGCCCTTGCCGACCGTTTCGGCGACATGAAGGCCGAAGAACAGAAAGGCAATGAAATTGAAGAAGGCCGCCCACAGGACGGCATATTGCGGCCGAAGCACGCGGGTCGACACGATGGTGGCGATCGAGTTGGCGGCATCATGCAGGCCGTTTAGAAAATCGAAGAACAAGGCCACGGCAACAAGGCCGACCAGCAAGGGCAAGGCGATCGTCGCATCCATCGCAGATCACACGTTCTCGATGACGATGCCGCTGATCTCGTTGGCGACGTCCTCGAAGCGGTCCACCACCTTCTCCAACTGGCCGTAGATCTCGCTGCCGATCAGATAGGCCATGGGATCGCTGCTGCCGTGCTTCCTGAAGAGATCCTTCAGCCCCTGCTCGTGGAGGTCGTCGGCGCGTCCCTCGACGCGCATTACCTCTTCGGCGATCGCGGTGAGGCGCGCCGTGTTGGCGCCCACCTTGCCGAGCAGCGGGATCGCCTCGGCGACCAGCCGCGCGGCCTCGACGATGACGCCGCCCATTTCCTGCATCAAGGGGTCGAACTGCCGCTTCTCGAACAGCTTCACGGTCTTGACGGTCTTGTGCATCATGTCGATGGCGTCATCCATCGACTGGATCAGGTCCTTGATGTCGCCGCGATCGAAGGGCGTGATGAAGGAGCGCCGGACCGCCAGGAGAACCTGCGCGGTGATCGCGTCCGCCTCGTTTTCGAGATCGACGATATTCTGGCACCAGCGGTCGACATCCTTGCCGCCGAGAAGCTGCTGCAACGCCTCGGCGCCACCGACAACCGTACGCGAATGCTGTTCGAACAGGTCGAAGAACCGATCTTCGCGTGGCAAGAGCTTGCGGAACCAGCCCAGCATAATCGTCCTCCTCTTCTGGCCGCGTCCAAGCCCCCCACATAACGCCATGCGCGGCCGGGGAAAACAGCTAAGCCGGCTCAAAGATGTGGATTTGCCGACGCTTTGCCGGCGGCAGGCGCCGTCGGCTTCAAGCAGAGACGCGCACCGTCTAGGCGAAGCGCAGTTCCAGGCGCTTCTCCGCCTGGGACACGATCTGGCACCTGGCCTCGAACCCGTCGGCCCTGATGACCAGCACAAAGCGCTCGGGAATGCCCGCGGCGCTCGAGACGTCGATGGTCGCACCGTCCTCGCCCAGGCTGCGAACGGTGCAGTCAATGGTCGACATGCGGTCGTTGAAGACGATCTGCCCGGCCTTGAGCACCCTGCGCCGCGATCGAGCCGGACCGCCATCGGCGGAATTCCAGATCGTGATCCTGTTCCGGCCGGCATGCTTGGAGGCATACATGGCGAGGTCGGCGCGCTCGATAAGCTCCTGCAGGGTCAGCACCGAGGAATCGAGGGAGGCGACGCCGAGGCTCGCGGTGACCTTCAGTCCGGCTGATCCGATGACCAGGTCCGTCGCCTCGATCGAGGCGCGCAGGCGCTCGGCCACCTCGGCCGCGCCATTGCGGCCGGAGGGCAGAAGCACGGCGAATTCCTCGCCGCCAAGGCGGCCCAGTATGTCCGTGTCGCGCAACAGTTCCGCGCATTGGCCGGCGACGCTGCTCAGCACCATGTCGCCGGCCGCGTGACCAAACGTGTCGTTGACCGCCTTGAAGTGATCGATGTCGAACATGATGCAGGAGAGATCGACATGCTGGCGGCGCGAGAGGCTGAAAACCCTGCTGCCCTGCTCCACGAAGGCCCGGCGCGACAGGATGCCGGTCAGCGCATCGCGGGATGCGTGCCGGCGCAGCTCCAGTTCGTCCATCGCCAGTTTGGCGAATTCCCGCAGGATGACGGCCTCGCGCTCGCTGAACTCCCTCGGCTCGTAGCCGACCGTGCAGACGCTGCCGATGTTGTGCCCGTCGCTCGTGCGCAAGGGCACGCCGACATAGAAGCGGAAATGCGGGTCGTCGAGCACATATGGATTGTTGGCGAAGCGCGGATCCTTCGTGGCGTCGCGAACGATCAGCGGCGTTTCCTGGAGAATGGTATGGCGGCAGAACGTGTCCTTGCGCGCGGCTTCGTCAGTCGCCAGGCCGTCGCATCCCTTGTAGAGCTGCCGATGCCCGTCGATGACCGAGACGATGGCGATGGGGACATCGAGGACCATCCTGATCAGGCCGGCGATGCGATCGAAAGGCGCTTCGCGCGACGCGTCGAGCACATCATACCGCTCGAGGGCACCCAGACGCATGGCTTCGTGCATGTCGGAAGCGGCCGTCGTCGGCGTTTCCGGAGGATGCTTGTCCAGCATTCTGATTCCTATCCTTGGAGGCCCAGTCCAGCGCCTGCGCGACCCGATGGCAAGCCAAATGTTATCAATTGGTTATTGCCTTCTTGCCAGCATCGTCAACCTTCTCCACGATACGCGGAAAAATGGCGACGGCGCGGCGCCGCGCGACCACCCGGAGCGCAGCCGGACATGATCGACAAGCTGGAATTCTTCATCGCGCTCGCCAAGGAGGAGCATTTCGGCCGCGCCGCGGACGTGTGCGGTGTCACCCAGCCGACGCTCTCGGCCGGCATCAAGCAGCTCGAGGCACAGCTCGGCGTCATGCTGGTGTTGCGCGGCTCGCGCTTCCAGGGCCTGACGCCCGAAGGCAAGCAGGTGCTGGTGTGGGCACGCCGCATCGTCGGCGATTCCAGGACGATGCGCGAGGAAATGCGCGCGGCGCGCCTTGGCCTGTCCGGGCGCATACGCATTGCCGCGATCCCCACCGCGCTCGCCATGGTGGCGCGGCTGACGACGCCGTTTCGTGAAAAACACCCCGGCGTCACCTTCTCGGTGCTGTCGCGCACCTCGATCGAGGTGCTGACGCTGCTTGGCAATTTCGACGTCGATGCCGGCATCACCTATCTCGACAACGAGCCGCTCGGCCGGGTGACCAGCGTGCCGCTCTATGACGAGCGCTACCAGCTGATCACGGCGGTCGGGAATCCCTATTTCGACCGCGACAAAGTGACGTGGTCGGAATTGAGCCAGTTGCCGCTCTGCCTGCTGACACCGGACATGCAGAACCGCCGCATTATCGACCAGCATCTCGCCGAGGCCGGCGTGCAGGTGCGCCCGACGCTGGAATCCAATTCGATGATCGTGCTGTTTTCGCACATCCGGACCGGCAAATGGTCGTCGATCATGCCGCTCAACCTCGCGGAAACATTCGGTTTTTCCGAGCCGATCCGGGCCATCCCGATCGTCGAGCCCGACGCCAGCCACACGGTCGGGCTTGTCGCGGCTCCGCGCGAGCCGCACACCCCGCTGGTGCAGGCGCTACTGGACGAGGCGATGGCGCTGGCAGACGATATCCGTTTCCACCGCTAGGCTAGACAATGCAGGTCGGCGAAGTTTGATAGAAATTTTCTATCGAATGACGGCGGCGCTTTATTGATCTCGAGGGTTTCCTCTGATTTCCTAAGGACTTAGCGATATTGCGCCTTGTGCGTGTCGTTGCCTCAAAAACGCTTGGAGCTTCGGTCAGCATATATTTGGCGCTATGACATACAGGGAGGGCGCTGCATGCCGATGCAGCCTGCAAGTACCCAGATCGCGTCGCGCACGGCGGCGATCATACAGGAATTGAAGGGTCTCGAAGGCCCCCTGCTGCCGATCCTCCACGGCATACAGGAGGAGTTCGGCCACGTGCCGCAGGCATCGGTTCCGGTCATTGCCGACGAGTTGAACCTCTCGCGCGCCGAAGTGCATGGCGTCGTCACCTTCTATCATGACTTCCGGGCACGGCCAGCCGGCCGCCACGTGCTGAAGCTCTGCCAGGCCGAGGCCTGCCAGTCGATGGGCTCGGACGCGGTCGCCGCCAAGATCAAGCAATTGCTCGGCATCGATTTCCACGGGACCACCGCCGACGGATCGGTTACACTGGAGCCGGTCTACTGCCTCGGGCTCTGCGCCTGCTCGCCCTCGGCGATGCTGGATGGCGAAGTGATCGGCCGGCTCGACGACGAGAAGATCGAAGAGATCGTCGCGGAGGTACGCTCATGATCCCGCGCATCTATATCCCCGCCGATTCCGGCGCGCTGGCGCTCGGCGCCGAGAAGGTCGCCCGGGCGATCGAGCAGGAACTCAAGGAGCGCGGCGTCGAAGCCAAGATCGTGCGCAACGGCTCGCGCGGCGCCTATTTCCTGGAACCGATGGTCGAGGTGGCGACGGCGAATGGCCGAGTCGCCTACGGACCCGTGAAGCCATCCGACGTGAAGAGCCTGTTCGACTGCGGCTTCCTCAAGGGCGGCCATCACAAGCGCTGGCTGGGCGCGCCGGACAAGATCCCGTTCCTGGCCAAGCAGACGCGCCTGACCTTCGCGCGCTGCGGCATCAACGACCCGCTGTCGCTCGACGCCTACAAGTCGCTGGGCGGCCTCAAGGGCCTGCAGAACGCGGTCGCCATGGCGCCCGCCGACGTCGTCAAGCAGGTCACCGAATCCGGCCTGCGCGGCCGTGGCGGCGCTGGCTTCCCGACCGGCATCAAGTGGAAGACGGTGCTCGATACGACGTCCGAGCGCAAATACATCGTCTGCAACGCCGACGAGGGCGACAGCGCCACCTTCGCCGACCGCATGATCATGGAAGGCGACCCCTTCGTGCTGATCGAAGGCATGACGATCGCCGGCATCGCCACCGGCGCCACCAAGGGCTTCGTCTACATCCGCTCGGAATATCCGCACGCAATCGCCACGATGAACAAGGCGGTGGCGATCGCCCGCAAGGCCGGCGTTCTCGGTCTCAATGTGCTGGGTTCGCCCAATGCCTTCGACATGGAGATCCGCGCGGGCGCGGGCGCCTATGTCTGCGGCGAGGAAACCTCGCTGCTCAACAGCCTCGAAGGCAAGCGCGGCGTGGTGCGCGCCAAGCCGCCGCTGCCGGCCATCCAGGGCCTGTTCGGCAAGCCGACGGTGATCAACAACGTGATATCGCTGGCCTCGGTGCCAATCATCATGGACAAGGGCGCCGCCTTCTACAAGGATTTCGGCATGGGCCGCTCACGCGGCACGATCCCGATCCAGATCGCCGGCAACGTCAGGAATGGCGGCCTGTTCGAGACGGCCTTCGGCCTGACACTGGGCGAGATCGTCGACGATATCGGCGGCGGCACGGCCTCTGGACGCCCCGTGAAGGCGGTGCAGGTCGGCGGCCCGCTGGGCGCCTATTTCCCGCGCGCCCTGTTCGACACGCCGTTCGATTATGAGGAATTCGCCAAGCGCGACGGCCTGATCGGCCATGCCGGCATCACCGTGTTCGACGACACGGCCGACATGCTGAAGCAGGCCCGCTTCGCGATGGAGTTCTGCGCCATTGAAAGCTGCGGCAAGTGCACGCCCTGCCGCATCGGCTCGACGCGCGGCGTGGAGGTTCTCGACAAGGTCGCGGCGGGGATAGAGGCGGACAAGAACCTCGCTTTGGTCACAGACCTCTGCAACACGATGAAGTTCGGATCGCTCTGCGCGCTGGGCGGCTTCACGCCCTACCCGGTGATGAGCTCGATCACGCATTTCCCCGAGGATTTCAAGCCCGCGCCGGCGCGCGTGGCGGCTGAATAGGAGCTGGCAGATGAACATCAAGGCCGACTTCCCGACACTCGTCGAAGAGATCGACTACGGCACGCCGGAGTCGAAGGCGACGAAGCAGGTCACGCTGACGGTCGACGGCCGCAGCATCACCGTGCCGGAAGGCACATCGATCATGCGCGCGGCGATGGAAGGCGGCGTCGAGATCCCGAAGCTCTGCGCCACCGACATGCTGGACTCCTTCGGTTCCTGCCGCATCTGCCTGGTCGAGATCGAAGGGCGCGGCGGCACGCCGGCCTCCTGCACGACGCCCGTCGCGGAAGGTATTGTGGTGCGCACCCAGTCGGACCGGCTCGACGCCATCCGTCGCGGCGTCATGGAGCTCTACGTCTCCGACCACCCGACCGGCTGGAACGAGCAGGCCGGCACCGGCGCCAGCGAATTCGACGCGGTGGCGAAATCGGTCGGTCTGTCCGAGAACCGCTACGGCGTCGAGGGCCGTAACCACGTCAGGGAAGAAGGCGGCGTGGCGCCGGGCCACGGCTCGCTGGCCGTCGACTACATCGCCCGCGACGAGTCCAACCCCTATTTCACCTATGATCCGGCGCAGTGCATCGTGTGCTCGCGCTGCGTGCGCGCCTGCGAGGAAGTGCAGGGCACCTTCGCGCTGACCATCGAGGGCCGCGGCTTCGAATCCCGCATGGTGGCCGGCATGCATGAGGATTTCATCGCTTCGGAATGCGTCTCCTGCGGCGCCTGCGTGCAGGCCTGCCCGACCGACGCGCTGCGCGAAAAGACGGTGCTCGAGAAGGGTATGCCGGAGCGCTCCGCCGTCACCACCTGCGCCTATTGCGGCGTCGGCTGCTCGTTCAAGGCCGAGGTGAAGGACGACGAAGTCATCCGCATGATGCCTTACAAGGACGGCAAGGCGAACCACGGCCACTCCTGCGTGAAGGGACGCTTCGCCTATGGCTACGCCACGCACAAGGACCGCATCCTGTCGCCGATGATCCGCGAGAAGATCAGCGATCCGTGGCGCGAAGTGAGCTGGGAAGAGGCAATCGCCCATACGGCCAACGAGTTCCGCCGCATCCAGTACCAGTATGGACGCAGCTCCATCGGCGGCATCACCTCCTCACGCTGCACGAACGAAGAGACCTATCTGGTGCAGAAGCTGGTGCGGCAGGGCTTCCGCAACAACAATGTCGACACCTGCGCCCGCGTCTGCCATTCGCCGACCGGCTATGGCCTCGGCCAGACCTACGGCACCTCGGCCGGCACGCAGGATTTCGATTCCGTCGAATACACGGACGTCGCCGTCATCATCGGCGCCAATCCGGCCTCGGCGCATCCGGTGTTCGCATCGCGGCTGAAGAAGCGGCTGCGCCAGGGCGCCAAGCTGATCGTGATCGATCCGCGCCGCACCGAGATGGTCAAGTCGGCCCATATAGCGGCGGACTACCACCTGCCGCTCAAGCCCGGCACCAACGTGGCGGTGCTGACCGCGCTGGCGCATGTCATCGTCACGGAAGGCCTTTTCGACGAAGCCTTCATCCGCGAGCGTTGCGACTGGGCGGAATTCCAGGATTGGGCATCCTTCGTTGCCCTGCCGGAAAACAGCCCCGAGACCGTCGGCAAATTGTCCGGCGTCGATCCAGAACTGATCCGTGGCGCGGCCCGGCTCTACGCCAAGGGCGGCAACGGCGCGATCTACTACGGCCTCGGCGTCACCGAGCACAGCCAGGGCTCGACCACGGTGATGGCGATCGCCAATCTGGCCATGGCCACCGGCAATATCGGCCGGCAGGGCGTCGGCGTGAACCCGCTGCGCGGCCAGAACAACGTGCAGGGCTCGTGCGACATGGGTTCGTTCCCGCACGAACTGCCGGGCTACCGCCACATCTCCGGCGAAGCGGTGCGCGACATCTATGAGAGCTTGTGGGGCGTGAAGCTCGACGAAGAGCCGGGCCTGCGCATTCCCAACATGCTGGACGCCGCCGTCGACGGCTCCTTCAAGGGCATCTACATCCAGGGCGAAGACATCCTGCAGTCGGACCCCGACACCAAGCACGTCGCCGCCGGCCTCGCCGCGATGGAGTGCGTGGTCGTGCACGATCTCTTCCTCAACGAGACGGCGAACTACGCGCACGTCTTCCTGCCGGGCTCGACCTTCCTCGAGAAGGACGGCACCTTCACCAATGCCGAGCGCCGCATCAACATGGTGCGCAAGGTATTGGAACCGAAGGCGCGCTACGCCGACTGGGAAGCGACGCAGGAACTCGCCCGGGCCATTGGGCTGGACTGGAACTATACGCATCCGTCGCAGATCATGGACGAGATCGCCAAGACGACGCCGAGCTTCGCCGGCGTCTCGTTCGAACTGCTCGATCGTGTTGGCTCGGTGCAGTGGCCCTGCAACGAGAAGGCGCCGCTCGGCACGCCGATCATGCATATCGACGGCTTCGTGCGCGGCAAGGGCAAGTTCATCCGCACAGAGTATGTGGCGACGGACGAGCGGACGGGTCCGCGCTATCCGCTGCTGCTCACCACCGGCCGGATTCTATCCCAGTACAATGTCGGCGCGCAGACCAGGCGCACCGAGAACGTCGCGTGGCATGCCGAGGACAGGCTGGAGATCCATCCGCACGACGCCGAGGTTCGCGGCGTCCGCGAAGGCGACTGGGTGCGGCTGGCCAGCCGCTCCGGTGAGACCACGCTGCGCGCGCTGATCACCGACCGGGTCGCGCCGGGCGTCGTCTATACGACGTTCCACCACCCGGACACACAGGCCAATGTGATCACCACCGACTTCTCGGACTGGGCAACCAACTGTCCGGAGTACAAGGTCACCGCCGTTCAGGTGGCGCCGTCCAACGGTCCGACCGAGTGGCAGAAGGACTACAACGAGCAGGCGCGCCAGAGCCGGCGCATCGCTCCGCTGGAAGCGGCGGAGTAATCTTGGCCGCGCGCCGCAAAGCAACGACGCAGATCTCGCGGCTGGCGCACCGCGCCAGCGGCACCGCGGCCGCGAACCGCATGGTGCCGGAGGAAACGCCGGTGGCGTTCTCCTATGCCGGCACCACGCACGCGGTGATGATGGCAAGCCCGGCCGACTTCGAGGATTTCGCGCTCGGCTTCTCGCTGACCGAAGGCATCGTCGCCGACCCGGCCGAGATCGAGGCGATCGAGGTCGAGGACCTTGGCGCCGGGATCGACATCCAGATCCGGCTCAGGGACAAGGCGAACACGCGTTTCCAGGCGCGGCGGCGCAGGCTGGCCGGACCTGTCGGCTGTGGTCTCTGCGGTATCGAATCGATCGAGGAGGCGATGCGGTCGGTCGACGAAGTCGGTACGTCTAAACTTACGCTCGACGCCGAGGACGTCACCCGGTCCGTCAGGCTGCTGTCGAAGGTTCAGCCGTTGCACAGCGAGACCGGCGCGGTGCACGCCGCCGGCTTCTACGTTCCTGGCGAAGGCATCGTCATAGCACGCGAGGACGTCGGCCGCCACAACGCGCTGGACAAGCTGGCCGGCGCGCTGGCGAAAGCCGGCATAAATGGCGCGAGCGGCGCGGTGGTCGTCACCTCGCGCGTGTCCGTCGAAATGGTACAGAAGACCGCCGCCATCGGCGCTTCCGTCATCATCGCCGTCTCGGCGCCGACCGCGCTTGCCATCCGCACCGCGGAAGCAGCCGGGATGACGCTGGTCGCGCTGGTGCGCGGCGACGATTTCGATGTTTTCACCCATCCGGACAGGGTGGTTTGCGGAGTTACCAAGCATGTCGCATGACGAAGATCACATCATGAGCACCAGCGAGAAGCTGGTGCGCATGGCCAACCAGATCGCCACCTTCTTCCATTCCAAGCCGCGTGAGGAAGGAATGGCCGGCGTCGCCGAGCACATCAACAAGTTCTGGGAGCCTCGCATGCGCCAGAAGTTCTTCGAAATGCTGGACAGCGGCGCCGGTGCGTTCGACGAACTCGTGATCGCCGCCGCGCCCAGGATCAGACGGCCGGCCTCGGCGGAACAGGCCGACCTGAAGCTCGGGCTGAAGCCCTTTCCGGCCGACGTCGCCGCATCCCACAAGTAAGGGTCGATCGGCGCAGGCCAGCCGACGGCAGCCTGCGTTCGTCACCAGAGTCCGCAAATCGCGCCGACGCCGGTCAGACGGTGTCTGCCTTATATTCCAAACCTCTAAAGTTTAGCTGCCGCAAATCGCCTGTCTCTGCTATGGTCGACGACAAGAAATCGTCTGGCCGGGCGGAAAAGCACGTGAGGCCGATCGAGACGCGATACGCCCGTAGCGGCGACGTTAGGATCGCCTACCAGGTGGTGGGTCACGGCTCGTTCGACCTTGTGTTCGTGCCGGGGTTCATCTCCAATCTGGACCTGCATTGGGAGGATGAGGGCTACAGCCGACTCCTGAAGCGGCTTTCGGCTTTCTCGCGCCTGATCCTGTTCGACAAGCGCGGCACGGGGCTGTCCGACCGCGTCGACACCCACCACCTGCCCAATCTCGAAACACGCATGGACGACGTGCGCGCCGTGATGGATGCCGTGGGCAGCGGCCGCGCGGCCCTGCTCGGCGCCTCGGAAGGCTCGCCGATGGCGATGCTGTTCGCCGCGACCTATCCCGAACGGACGCGGGCCCTTATCCTGTATGGCGGCTATGCGCATTTCCACAAATGGGTGATGCCGGCCGACCGCCTCAACGCCTTCATCGAGACGGCGGAGACGTCGTGGGGAACAGGCGCCACCCTTTCCAACTTCGCACCCGGCCGGGTAGACGACTCACATTTCGTGCAATGGTGGGCGCGGTTCGAGCGGCTGTCGGCCAGCCCGACGGCGGCCGCAGCGCTGGCCCGCATGAATGCCGGCATCGATGTTCGAGGCATCCTGCCGACAATCAGCGCTTCGACGCTTCTGATCCATCGCCGCAACGACATCCGGGTAGACCCAGAAGCCAGTCGCTTTCTTGTCAGGAACATCCCGAACGCCCGGCTGGTCGAAATCCCCGGGCGCGATCATCCCGTATGGACCGGAGACGTCGACCGGGTGGCGGACCTGATCGAGGAGTTCCTGACCGGCGAGCCCGTCGTGGCCGAGACGGAACGCGTGCTGGCCGCGCTTCTGGTCACCCGAATCTACGACACGGCGCGGCTCGGCGATCGCATGTGGGACGAGCGCAGCCTGCGCTTCCAGGAGACCTGGCGACACATCGTCATACGCCATGGCGGCTGCCATCTCGATATCCATGGCGAGACCATGATCGCCCGCTTCGACGGCCCGGCGCGCGCCATACGGTGCGCGGCGACGCTGCGCGAGGCCGCGCAGGAAATCGGCATTGCCAGCGCTCAGGGCGCGCATGTCGGCGAGATCGAGTTGCGGGGGCCACCGACGGGCCTGACCGCGCGGATCGCTTCGCAGCTGGCGTCCCATGCCGAACGCGGCGATATCCTCGCTTCGCGGCTGATCGCGGACCTCTCGCCCGGTTCCGGCCTCCATTTCGTCGATGCCGGCCGGATCGCCCTCGATGAACTGGATGAACCACTGGCGCTGGTGCGGGCGATGTCGGAACAGCACCTGGAGCCCGCCTGTCCGCCCAAGATCAGGGCGAGCGAGCCAGCCGTGCTGACGGCGCGGGAATGCGAGGTGGTGAGCCTGATCGCGGACGGCAAGAGCAACGCCGCGATCGCCGCCGAACTGAGGCTCAGCGAGCACACCGTCAAGCGTCACGTCGCCAACATTCTGTTCAAGCTCGACCTTCCATCCCGGGCGGCGGCGGCGGCGTTTTCGGCACGGCATGCTGGCCCGGACGGGCCATAGCCGCCATGGCGCTTTCGGGCGAAGCGGCGGCAGGCCCATAGGCGGTATCAATTCTCCCATGCAGGCCAGGTGATGTCGCCATGACGACCTGCGAGCGGAGGATGAAATGCTGAAACTGAATGGCAAGATCGGGCTGTTCATCGTGGCGGCAGGCGCAAGCACCCTGCTGGCCATGGCCCCGGCGCGGACCGAAGATGCTTCGGCCAGCGCCGCTTACAAGGACATACAGGCTACGCTCGGCTCGGTTCCGGACATGTTCAAGACCTTGCCGGACGTCGCGGTCGCCGGCGCCTGGGCCGAGATCAAAGGGGTGCAGCTCAACCCCAAGACCGCGCTCGACGGCAAGACAAAGGAACTGCTCGGGCTTGCCGTGGCGTCGCAGATCCCCTGCCAGTACTGCATCTACTTCCACACGATAGCGGCCAAGGCCAATGGCGCCAGCGACGAGGAGATCAAGGAGGCCGTGGCCATGGCGGCGATCGTTCGCCACTGGTCAACGATGCTCAATGGCAGCCAGGTCGACCTTGCGACCTTCAAGAAGCAGACCGACGACCTGTTCGCCGCCGTCAAGGCGAAGTCGCAGTGAGAACCCTGCCCGGCATGATCCGTCAGTCCAGTTTCCGGATCACGAGCAGCCAGCGGCATTCAAATCGAACGCCCGGTCAGACGGGCCATGGAGACAACAATGTTGACCAAGACAGAGGCCGTGAATGGCGCGGCGATCAAGAAGGCAATCGAGGGTCGGGATGGCAAGACGCTCTCAGGCTTCTATTCCGATGATGCGCTGTTGCGAGTGATCGACCGCAACAATCCGCCGAGCAAACCGCGCGAGGTTCGTGGACGGGCCGCGATCAGCACCTTCTGGGACGATATCTGCAGCAGGGCGATGACGCACAAGGTCGAGACCACCATCACCCAGGGCGACGGCCTCGCCTTCACCCAGGCCTGCGCCTATCCGGACGGCACGAAAGTGTTCTGCGCGGCGGTGCTGGAACTGAAGGACGGCCGCATCGCGCGTCAGACGGTTGTTCAGGCATGGGACGAATAGATCAACCGCAACCAGACCTGTTTCACGCAATCCCCGGGGAAGGCCGTCAGACACCCCCGCCGGAATTGTCCGAGAGGAGAACCAACATGTTCAGTGCCAGATGGCAGATCGACGCCAAGTTCGGACACAAGCAGACCGTGATCGACCTGATGCGGCGTTGGGAACACGAGATCGGCTCGCAGGTCGGCATCGCCGATCTCAAGTTCCAGATGATGACCGGATCGATCGGCGCGCATGAGGCGACCGTCGAGTCGCATCAGCAGGTCCAGAGCCTGGCCCAGCTTGAGGAGTTCTTCGCCAAGATCGCCAGGATCGAGGCGCACGCCAAATGGGGCAAGGAGATGGAGCCCTATGTCGTCTCGGGCACCAGCCTCTGGCAGATATTCCGGATCGTCGAGTAGCGGCCTGTCACCTCGTCACCGTTCGCGCGTAAGAGGCGGCAGGCGGCGGATGACGGGCGTGGCAACCGGGCAAGGTCGCGGCGCCCGTCATTTGGTCCCTTCTGGATGTCGTTGTCCTTCGAAACCGAGACGCGGTTTCGAAGGACATGCGATCAGCCATTTCGCAGGTCGATCGGGAAAAGCAGGCAGGCCTACATCAGTCCCAACTGCTTGTAGAAACCGAGAGCGTCATAGTAGTCGCTCTGGGTGGCGATTTTGCCGTCCTTGACGGAGAACATCGAGGCGCCGGTGAACGAGAACTTCTTGCCGGTCGCGGCCGTACCGTCTCCCCAGGCGCCGGTGTTGGTGCCGGAAAACTCCCATTCGAACGAGACGCGGTCGCCGTCGACGACAGGCTTGCCCTTCATGGCCCATACGGCATCGGGAACCGCCTTGAGGAAGTTGTCGATGACACCGGTCTTGGCGGCTTCACGGCCCGTCACGGGCTTGCCGACGGACGCGTCGTAATAGGTGACGTTCTCGGCGAAATAACCGGCGGCCTTGGCCGAGTCGTGCGCGTTCCAGGCGGCGAGATAGGCCTCGACCACCGACTGCGCGGTATCGGCGGCAAAGGACGGCGCCACGGCGAAAAACGTGGCGGCCACGGCTGCGGATGTCAGAAACTGTCGGCGATGCATGTCTTCCTCCCACTTGGTTGAATGCTTGCCGGCGGTGACGATCTGCCCGCCGCCGCCGTGCTCCTGCTGCGCGAACCGCTCTGCCGGCCCTCCGCTATGGCTCCCTGCCCTTTGGGCGTTCAGTCCCTTAAAAAGGTCCACGGGACCTTTCTATCCGCCCAAGGGCGAACCGGGCCTTCACCGTTCGTCGCTCGAAAAGCCCATTCGGGGGCTTTTCGTTCGCTGCGCGAACCGCTCTGCCGGCCCTCCGCTATGGCTCCGGGCGTTCGTCGCTCGAAAAGCCCATTCGGGGGCTTTTCGTTCGCTGCGCGAACCGCTCCTCACCCATGCGCGATCATGACGTGGCGTACGGCGGTGTAGTCCTCCAGCGCGTAGAGCGACATGTCCTTGCCGTAACCCGACTGCTTCAGGCCGCCATGCGGCATCTCGTTGGTCAGCATGAAGTGGGTGTTGATCCAGGTACAGCCATATTGCAGGCGCGCGGCCGTCGCCATGGCGCGTGAGATGTCCTTGGTCCACACCGACGACGCCAGGCCATAGTCGCTGTCGTTGGCCCAGTTCACCGCCTCGTCGACATCCGAGAAGCGCGTGATCGAGACGACCGGCCCGAACACCTCGCGGCGCACGATCTCGTCTTCCTGCAGCGCGCCGGCGACGACCGTCGGCTGGTAGTAGAAGCCGGAGCCCTCGCCCGGCTTGCCGCCGGTGGTGATCTCGATGTGCTTCAGTTCCGAGGCGCGCTCGACGAAACTCGATACGCGGTCGCGCTGGCGGAGCGAGATCAGCGGGCCGATCTCGTTTTCGGTGTCGTCGGGACGGTTGTACTTGATGGTCGAGACCGCCGAGGTGAGGTCGGCGACGAGCTTGTCGTAGATTTTCTTGCCGGCATAGATGCGGCAGGCGGCCGTGCAGTCCTGTCCGGCATTGTAGTAGCCGAAGGCACGCAGGCCATTGACCACGGCGCCGAGATCGGCGTCGTCGAAGACGATGACCGGGGCCTTGCCGCCGAGTTCCAGATGCGTGCGCTTGACCGACCTGGCTGCCGCCTGCAGCACCTTCTTGCCGGTCGCGACATCGCCGGTGATCGAGATCATGTTGACCTTGGGGTGGTTGATCAGCGTGTTGCCGACGCTGTCGCCACGGCCGAGCACGACGTTGACGACGCCGTCCGGCAGGATCTCGGCGAGGATCCGGGCCAGCTTCAGCGCCGTCAGCGGCGTCTGCTCGGAAGGCTTGAAGATGACCGTGTTGCCGCCGCCGATCGCCGGCGCCAGCTTCCACGCCATCATCATCAAGGGATAGTTCCACGGCGCGATCGAGGCGACGACGCCTATCGGATCGCGTCGGACCATCGAAGTGTGGCCGGGCAGGTATTCACCTGCTACCTGGCCAGGCATCGAACGGACCGCGCCGGCGAAGAAGCGATAGCAGTCGACGATCGCCGGGATCTCGTCATTGAGCACGGCGTTGATCGGCTTGCCGCAGTTCAGCGCTTCGAGCGCGGCGAATTCCTTCGCCTCGGCCTCGATGCGGTCGGCGATCTTCAGGAGATAGCCCGAACGTTGCGCCGGCGTCGTGCGCGACCAGGAGAGGAAGGCCTTCTCGGCCGCGGCCACCGCCGCCTCGATCTGCGCCTGGCTGGCCTCGGGCAGGTTGAGGATGGTGGCTCCGGTCTTCGGGTTGAGGACCGCCTCCTCGGCTTCGCCACCCGTCTCGAATTTCGAGCCGATCAGCATCTGGGTGTCCATTGGATTCTCCTTGATCAGGAGCGAATAACGAGTAGCAAGCAGCGGGTAGGTTTGACCGTCGATGGCCCCTATTCGCTATTGGCTACCCCCTATTCGCTGTTTTCATTTGCCGCTGCCGGCGATCTGGTCGCCGTCGCGGGTCAGGTAATAGGCAAACAGGATCGGCAGCAGGGTCACCAGCACCACGACCATGGCCACGACATTGGTGACCGGGCGCTGGCGCGGGCGGATCAGTTCCTCCAGCATCCAGATCGGCAGGGTCTGCTGCTGTCCGGCGGTGAAGGTGGTTACGATAACCTCGTCGAAGGACAGCGCGAAGGCGAGCATGCCGCCGGCCAGCAGCGCGGTGGCGATGTTGGGCAGCACCACGTGCCGGAAGGTCTGGAAGCCATCGGCGCCGAGGTCCATCGAGGCCTCGATCATCGAACCCGAAGTGCGGCGGAAGCGGGCGACGGCGTTGTTGTAGACGACGACCACGCAGAAGGTGGCGTGGCCGAGCACGATCGTCCAGAACGAGAATGGAATGTCGGTCAGCGCGAAGGCGGAGCGCAGCGCGATGCCGGTGATGATGCCGGGCAGCGCGATCGGCAGGATGACGAGCAGCGAGACCGTCTCGCGGCCAAAGAATTTGCTGCGCGACACGGCGGCCGAACACAAGGTGCCGAGGATCAGCGCGATCAACGTGGAGATCGCGGCGACGCGCACGGACAGCGACAGCGCCTGCCAGACATCCGGCCGGTTCCAGGTGACGGCAAACCACTGCGCGGTGAAGCCGGGCGGCGGCCAGACGAAGCTCTTTTCCTCGGTGGTGAAGGCATAGACGAAGATCAAGAGGATCGGCAGGTGCAGGAAGAGCAGGCCGCAGGCGGCGGCGAGCTTCAGGCTGAACGGCGCGGACTGGCCACGATCAGAGCGCATCGAAGGCCCCCATGCGCTTTGCGCCCCAGAGATAGAAGCCCATGATGACGATGGGCACCACGGTGAAGGCGGCGGCGAGCGGGATATTGCCGGCCGTGCCCTGTTGCGCGTAGACGGCCTGGCCGATGAACAGGCGCGAGGTGCCGATGATCTGCGGGATGATGTAGTCGCCGAGCGTCAGCGAAAAGGTGAAGATCGAGCCGGCGACGATGCCCGGCAGCGCCAGCGGAAACAGCACGTTGCGGAAGGTCTGTCCGGGCGAAGCGCCAAGATCGGACGACGCCTCGACCAGATTGCCCGGCACGCGCTCGAGCGCCGCCTGCACCGGCAGGATCATGAACGGAAGCCAGACATAGACGAAGACGATGAAGGTGCCCGTGAAGGAAACCGACAGCGAGTTGCCGCCGACGATCGGCAGCGAAAGCCAGGCATCGAGCAGCCATGACAGATGCAGCTTGTCGAACAGCCAGGTGAGGATGCCTTCCTTGGCCAGGATCAGCTTCCAGGCATAGACCTTGACCAGGTAGCTCGACCATAGCGGCAGCATGATGCCGAGATAGAACAGCGCCTTCCAGCGGCCGCGCGCGTAGCGCGCCGCGTAATAGGCGATGGGAAAGGCGATGACAGCGGAGGCGAGCGTGACGAGCGCCGCCATCGTCACCGTGCGCAGGATGATGTCGAGATTGGTGGCCTGGAACAGGTCGCCATAGGTCTTGAGCGTGAACTGCCGATTGATGAGGCCGGAGAACTCGTCGATGGAAAAGAAGCTCTGCAAGAGCAGCGCGAAGAGCGAGCCGACATAGACGATTCCGAGCCACAGCAGCGGCGGCGCCAGCATCAGCAGCAGGAGCAGGCCAGGCCTGCGCCAGAGAAGGTCGGACAGCACGCCGCGCAGGCCGCCGCTGCGGGGCAGCACCGCGGGCGCCGCTGGGCGTGGGACGACGGCGTCGAGGCTCATGCCGGCTCGTCCATCAGGTGAAGCTGGTCGCGGTTGAAGGTCAGCATCACCGCCTCGCCCGGTTCCGGCAGGCTGATGCCGGCCGGTATCATGGCGTGCAGCTTCAGTCCGTCGGCATCGAGCAGCAGCCTGGTGGTGGCGCCAAGATAGTTGGAAGACACCACCCTGGCGGCGACACCGTCACCGCTCGCGGCGCGGCCGACGCGGATCGATTCCGGACGCAGGCTACCCCAACGGTGCTGGCCGGAGTAGCGCTGGACGAAGTCCGGCGGCAGGACGTTCGACGATCCGACGAAATCGGCGACAAAGCGAGTGCTCGGCTGCTGGTAGATATCCTCTGGCGTGCCGACCTGCATGATCCTGCCGTCGTTGAAGACAGCGACGCGGTCGGCCATCGACAAGGCTTCGCCCTGGTCGTGGGTCACGAAGACGAAGGTGATGCCGAGCGCCTTCTGCAGCGACTTCAGCTCTTCCTGCATGTTTTCGCGCAGCTTCAGGTCGAGCGCGCCGAGCGGCTCGTCGAGCAGCAGCACCTTGGGCTGGTTGACGAGCGCGCGGGCAAGCGCGACGCGCTGGCGCTGGCCGCCGGAAAGCTGGCCGGGCCGCCGGCCGCCATAGCCCGGCAGGCGCACCAGGGCCAATGCCTCCTCCGCGGCCTTGTGCCGTTCGGCCTTGCCGACGCCCTTCACCATCAGCCCGTAGGCGACGTTGTCGAGCACGTTGAGATGCGGGAACAGCGCGTAGTCCTGGAAGACGGTGTTGACGTTGCGCCGGTAGGGCGGAACGCCCTCGGCGCGCTCGCCGAAGATCGAGATCGAACCCGCCGTCGGCTGTTCGAAGCCGGCGATCAGCCGCAGGCAGGTCGTCTTGCCCGACCCCGACGGCCCGAGCATGGCGAAGAACTCGCCCGGCGCGATGTCGAGGTCGACCGCATCGACGGCGCGCACGCTGCCGAAATGGCGGGAGACTTGCTTGAAGGAAACGGCTGAGGTCATGGCTGCCAGTTCAGTTGCCTGGTTAAAAGAAGGCGGGTTCGCACGACGCCATACCTCCCTCTTGTGGGAGGCCGCGGCGAAGCCACGGGTGGGGGAGACCCCCACCCCGACGCTTTGCGTCGACCCTCCCCACAAGAGGGAGGGTAAGAGCAATCACCGTCCGCCGATGACGCCGATATAGTCGGACACCCAGCGGTAGTAAGGCACGCACTGGTCGCCCTGGGTGGCGCACTTCGACACCGGCGTCTTCCAGAACTTGATCTTGTCGAAATTGTCGTAGCCGTTGGTCTTACAGCCTTCGTCGGTCAGCAGCTCATTGCCCTTGCAGGCGGCCGGCACGACGGGCAGCGACCCGAACCAGGCCGAAACGTCGCCCTGTACCTTCGGCGACAGCGAGTGCTCCAGCCACATATAGGCGCAGTTCGGATGGGCGGCGTCGGCTTCCATCATCGTGGTGTCGGCCCAGCCGGTCACGCCTTCCTCAGGCACCGTGGCGGCGACCGGCTTCTTGGCGGCGACCAGCGCGTTGACCTGATAGGGCCACGAGCCGGAAGCAACCACGCCTTCGTTCTGGAAGTCGTCGATCTGGATCGCCGCGTCGTGCCAGTAGCGGCCGACCAGCGTGCGCTGGGTGCGCAGGAGATCGAGCGCGGCCTTGTACTGCGTCTCGTTCAGCTCATAGGGATCCTTGATGCCGAGTTCCGGCTTGTGGAACATCAGGTAGTTGGCGGCGTCGGCGATATGGATCGGGCCGTCATAGGCCTGGACACGACCCTTGTTGGACTTGCCGTCCGGCAGCTTCATCTCCTCGAAGACGACGTTCCAGCTCTTCGGCGCTTCCTTGAACACCTCGGTGTTGTACATCAGGATGTTCGGGCCCCACTGATAGGGAACGCCATAGTGCACCTTATCGACGGTGAACCACGGCGCATCCTTGATGCGGTCGTCGACGGTCTTCCAGCTCGGAATCAGGTCGGTGTTGATCGGCTGCACGCGCTTGCCGGCAACGAGGCGCAGCGAGGCATCGCCGGAAGCGGTGACGAGGTCGAAGCCGCCCTCGTTCATCAGCGAGACCATCTCGTCCGACGTGTTAGCGGTCTTGACGTTGACCTTGCAGCCTGTGTCCTTCTCGAAGGCAGAGACCCAGTCATAGGCCTTGTCTGTCTCGCCGCGCTCGATGTAGCCGGGCCAGGCAACGATATTGACCTGCCCCTCGCCCTTGCCGAGTTCCTTGACCTGCGCGACGGCCTGGCCGGAGAAGACCAGCGCGACGGTCAAGGCGGTGCACGACTTCAGGAATGAATTCATCGTCGATCTCCCATTTTGGCGCTGCCCGCGAAGCCGCTTTCGGTCTTCGCCACAGGCCGCGCGTGGACTGAAAAGGTGCCAGTTCATCCTTGGACGCTTGCCGCTCTTTTGGCGGCTTTGGTCCTTGTGGCGAAAAGTGCGGTGAAAATTCCGGTTTCGCAAATTCATTTATCAGAAAGCCGATATCGGTTTTTCCGATAGATTATGCTCTCAGGAGCGCTGGCGAACGGTTCGCTGTGACTGGGCGAGCCCGATAAAGTCGCGCGCCGCCTGCGGCAGGCCCGAACCCCGGCGCCAGACCATGCCGACCTGCACGACGGGCAAGGAGCCGGAGACGTCGCGGGATTCGATGCGGTCGCCTTCCAGTGACCAGGGGCGGTAGACAAGATCGGGCAGCAGCGCCACGCCTGCGCCCGTCGCGACAAGGCTGCGGACGGCTTCGACCGATCGTGTGCGGAAGGCGACATGCGGCCTGGCGCCGATGGCCGACAGCAGCTTGCCGGTGTTCTCCTCGATCTCGTCGACGCTGAGCATGATCAGCGGCTCGCCGGCGATGTCGCCAACGCCGATGATGTCGGCGCCGGCGAGCGGATGGCCGAGCGGCAGCCACAGCCGGTAGGCGGACACTTCGAGGATTTCGGACTGCAACGCCGTGCGATCGCGCAGGTTCGAGGTGACCATGACCGCGATGTCGAGCTTGCCGCCGATCAGCAGGTGCTCGAGATAGTCGCCATTGTCCTCGATGGCCGAGATCTCTACCCCGGGATAGGCGCGCCGGTAGCGGGCCAGCAGATCCGACAGCACGTAGCCGGCCACCAGCGAGGTGACGCCGAGCTGCAGGCGGCCGCCGCTGACCGCCTGCCCGCCGAGGAAAGCGCGCCGCGCGTCGGAGACGTCGGCGAGGATCTTGGTGGCGTGGCGCAGGAACTGGTGGCCCTTGTGGGTGATGTTGAGGCCACGCGGATGGCGCTCGAACAGCTCGACGCCGAGATCGCTCTCGAGCTCCTTGATGGCCTCGGTGACGGACGACTGCGAGATGGACAGGTTCTGCGCCGCGCGCGAGACGGTGCCCTGCTCGGCGACTGCGATGAAGAACTGGAGCTGACGGATGGTGAAGGCCATGGCCAGACTAAACACCGGCGCAGCCACGAAGGAAAGCGGTGCGACGGGGGTTCGACGGTCGCGCGTCAGCCGCGCGCGGACCGCCGTGACCGCAGGGCCGGCCCGTAGCGCAGCGCAAGCAGGAACGTCGTCTCCAGGATGATGACGACGACGATGATGCGGAAGCCGATGGCGGCGAGATCGCTGCCGTCGCCATGCATCAGATAGCCGGTGGCGAGGAAGCCGGCGTTCCAGACCATGGCGCCGAGCAGCGTCGCGGCTGCGAAAGGCAGGGCCGGCAGGCACAGGGCGCCGGCCGCGATCGGCAGATAGTTGCGCACGGTCGGGATAAACTGGGCGATCAGCGAGGCGCGCACGTTGTTCCGGCGGTAGGCCTCGCCGAGCCTGCGGTAGGTGGCGTGGCGCAGGAAGACATAGCGGCCGAAACGCTCGACCAGGCGGTCGGCGCGCTCAATGCCGAGCCGGCGCCCCATCGCGTACCAGAAAAGGCAGCCGACAAGGGAGCCGAGCGTGGTGACGAGCAAAAGCACCGCCAGCGCGGCCAGGTTGGGCGCCGCCGTCATGGCGAGGAACAGCAGCAGCACATGCGACGGCGGGACCGGCAGGATCTTCTCCGTGACGGAGAGACAGAAAGCGCCAGGCAGACCGAGGCTGAGGATGATCGCCAGCAGCCCGTTCATGCATAGCGCCAGTCATAGGTGGCCAGCGGCTTGATCCGGGAGACGCGATAGACGGTCGCCGGCGGAAAATTGCGGAACGTATGGCCGACGCGCGTCACCTCGAGATCGAGCCGGTCGAGCAGCGATTGATCGAACGGGCAGCGCCGACCCAGCGTGAACTGGTAGAGCGCGCCGCCAGGGCGCAGATTGGCGAAGACGCCGTCGAGAATGGCGAGCGTCTTGCGTGGTGAGATCAGCCGGAACGGCAATCCGCTGATGGCGGCGCCGACGATGGGACCTGAGAAAAGCGCGAGATGGCGCAGACCGACGGCATCCATCTCGAGGATGCGCGCCGCCGGGAAACGGCGCTTCAAGAGGGACGCAAAATCCGGATCGGATTCGACCAGCGTCAGATCGGCTTCCTTCACGCCACGCCCCAGCAGAGCCCGGGTGAACGGGCCGGTGCCTGGGCCGAGTTCCAGAACCGGCCCGCTTTCGGGACCGATCTCGCGCGTCATCAGTGCCGCCAGGCTCGGGCTGGAGGGCGTGACGGAACCGATCTTGAACGGCTCCGCGGTCCAGGCCAGGAGAAAGGACAATGCATCGCTTGCGGACATGGTAAACCTCAAAATATCGAATGGCGGCCCCCTGCCGCCTGCCTTCAGCCGATGGCGGGAGAATCGCTTTCCCGCACCTGGCCAGCGCTGTTTGAGGCGATTGCATTGCATGGACATTGCGCGAAACCGGCGCGGTGAAGAAAAGCCCTGTTGATGACCCGCCCCCCCGATCTTGCCATGTTTACGCAATGTTGGGCCTGTAGCGCCCAGACCTTGTTGTCTTCACGAGGTGACCTATGCGTATCTTGCTGGTCGAGGACGAGCCCGAAATGGTCTCTGCCCTGCGCGCCGCGCTGACGCGCCACGACATGGTGGTGGACCACGCCGGTTCGCTTGCGGAAGCCGAGGATTTCGTCGCCATGGACGGCTATGACGCGATCCTGCTCGACCGTCAGTTGCCGGATGGCGACGGGCTCTCGCTGGTGCCGCGGCTGCGCGCCGGCGGCGACACCACCCCCGTGCTGATGCTGACGGCCAAGGGCGACACGGCGGACAAGGTGGACGGGCTCGACATGGGCGCGGACGACTATCTGGCCAAGCCATTCGCCTTCGAGGAACTGCTTGCCCGCCTGCGCGCCCTGCTGCGGCGGCCGACGCCGATGCAGTCGCAATTCATCCGCGCCGGCCATCTGGTCCTCGACGTCGGGCATCGCGAGGCCTCCATCCGCGGCGAGCCGCTCAACCTGCCGCGCCGCGAACTGCTGGTGCTGGAGGCGCTGATGCGGCGAACGGGCCGGATGGTGCAGCGCTCGTCGCTGATGGAATCGGTGTTCGGCCTCGATGACGAGATCCAGTCGAACGCGCTCGACACCCACGTCTCCCGGCTGCGCCGCAAGCTCGCCGACGCCGACAGCGGCGTGACCATCAACGGTATCCGCGGCGTCGGCTACCTGCTGCGCGAGATGGCATGAAACCGAAACGGCCGCGCTCGCTCAAATGGAGCCTGGTGCTGCGCATCGCCATACTGGAAGGCGTGATGCTGACGCTGATCATCGTCGGCATCATCGTCACCATACTGGCGACCGGCATCATCCCCTCCGAATATGAGGACGGCACGCTGGATGTTCTCTCGGAGGCCCTGGCGCGCGATGCAAAGGGCGGGCTGGTGCTCAACGAGACCCCTGACCTCGCCAAGCTGCGATCGACGGTTCCCGATCTCTGGTTCATCATCCGCGACAAGGAGGGGCACCGGCTCGAGGAGGGCGCCGTGCCGGGCAAGTTCCAGCCTTTCGTCGGCTTGCTGGACCACATCAGCGACGCCCGCATCGACACAGCAATGGGCGCGGCATCAATTCCCGAAGCCAAGATCCGCTGGACCGACACGCCGGCCGGCAACGTGCAGATCATGACCGATACCAAGGGCGAGCTTTCGATCCCGCGCCTGATCGGGCAGGCGCCGCAGCTCTTCCTGCAAGGCATATTGCCGCTGGCTGGCATGATGGCGCTGGCCACGCTGTTTGCCACACCCTGGGTGGTGCGCGGCGCGCTTTCGGGGCTTGGGGCGGCGGCGGCGGAAGCCGAACGCATCGACATCGACAAGCGCGGCGTGCAACTGCCGCTCAAGGACGTGCCGGTGGAGGTGGCGCCGCTGGTGAAGGCCGTCAACGCGGCGCTGGCGCGGCTCGACAAGGGCTATGAACGGCACAAGCGGTTCCTGACCGACGCCGCGCACGAACTCAGGACGCCCGTCGCCATCCTCAACACGCGGCTCGCCTCGCAGCCGGCGACGCCGGAGCGGGCGCGGCTGCTGCAGGATGCGGCCCGCCTCGCGACGCTGACCAACCAGCTTCTCGACCTGCAGCGCCTCGACCACAAGGGGAACAGCTTCGCGACCGTCGATCTGGTGGCGATCGCGCGCGGCGTCATCGTCGATCTCGCGCCGATGGCATTCTCCGCCGGCTATGAAATGGCCTTCGAGCCGGAGCGGGAAACCCTTGCCGCCGCCGGCGACCGCACCGCGATCGAGCGGGCCGTGACCAACCTCGTCCAGAACGCGATCGAGCATGGCGGGCGGGCGGGCAAGATCACCGTCCGGGTCGTTGCTCCCGCCGTCATCGAGGTCGAGGACGAGGGCGGCGGCGTGCCCCAGGGCGAGCGCGAGCGCATCTTCGAACCGTTCTACAGGGTACGCCCCAAGGACCACGGCGCCGGCCTCGGCCTAAATCTTGTACAGGAAATCATGCAGTTGCACGGCGGGCACATCGAGGTGGCCGACGGGCACTCCGGCGGCGCCTGCTTCCGACTCATCTTTCCATCGTCGGACGGCGCCGCGCGCGCCTGAGGCGATCGACCGGCACGCGTCTGCCGGCCATGTGTTTGACATCGGCGAATATCGTAACTAACTAAGTTACATGAAGCGCAACAGCCGTCTCTCCTCCACCCTGCATATCCTCGTCCACATGGCCGAGAAGCCGGAGCGTTCGTTCACCTCCGAGCAGCTCGCCACCTTCATCCACACCAACCCTGTGGTGGTGCGGCGCACCATCGCCGGCCTGCGCGAGGCCGGCATCGTTGTGTCCTCGCGAGGTCCCGGCGGCGGCTGGCAGCTTGGCCGGGCACCCGGCGCGATCTCGCTGGCCGACATCAGCGCTGCGCTCGGCGAAACGCTGCTGCCCTTCAACACCGAGCCCGAAAGTCCCGGCTGCCTCGTCGAACAGGCCGTCATCGCCGTGCTCGACGACTTCCGCGCCGAGGCGGAACGACTGCTGGCGCAAAAGCTCGCCGGCATCACCCTTGCCGATCTCGCCGCCGACTTCAGGCGGCGCTACGCCCTCATTGGAGTGTCCACCCATGCAGTATGATCTCATCGTCGCCGGCGGCAGCTTCGCCGGCCTTTCAGCCGCGATGCAGGCGGCCCGCGCGCGGCGAAAGGTCCTGGTGATCGACGCCAGGCGGCCGCGCAATCGCTTCGCCGTCCACGCGCACGGTTTCCTCGGTCAGGATGGCCGCGAGCCGGACGCCATACTGGGCGAAGCGAGGCGGCAGTTGCTGGCTTATCCGACGGCGCGCGTCGTCGAGGCCCGCGCCGAAAAGGCGATGAACGCCGGCGTCGGCTTCGAAGTCGCCACCGGGGACGGCGAGACCTTCGAGGCGAAGCGCCTTGTGATCGCCACCGGGGTGCGCGACATCCTGCCGGAGATACCCGGGCTCGCCGAGCGCTGGGGCAAGAGCGTGCTGCATTGCCCTTATTGCCATGGCTACGAAATCGCCGGAGGGCCGCTCGGCGTGCTGGCGACCAGCCCGATGTCGATACACCAGGCCGAGCTCATCACCGACTGGGGCAAGGTCACGCTGTTCGGCAATGGTCTTCTCACGCCCGACGCCGAGCAGACGGCATTGCTGGAAAAGCGCGGCATCGACTTCGAGCCGGGCCCCGTCGCGGCACTGGAGGACGAGGGCACGGACGGCATGATCGTCAGACTCGGGGACGGTCGCGGGATCGCCATTGGCGGGCTCTTCACCGCGCCGCGCAACACAATGGCGAGCCCGCTGGCCGAACAGCTCGGCTGCGCTTTCGCCGATGGTCCCCTCGGCCCGGTGATCGCGGTGGACGACAAGCAGCAGACTTCGGTGCCCGGCGTCTACGCGGCCGGCGACGCGGCGCGCATGATGCACAACATCGCGTTCGCCGTGTCGGGCGGGGCGATGGCCGGTGTTGCGGCGCACCAGTCGCTCGTCTTCGGCTGAAGCGTCCGCGCTCCGGGATCAATCCTCCGCGACGCTGAGGCGGGTGCCCGCCTCGGCGAGAGCGGCGGCGATGTCGCGCGGCGGCGCCCGGTCGGTCGCCAGCTCGGAAAAGCCGCCGAAGCCGCAGACCTGCACCAGCCCCTGTCGCCCGAACTTGGTGTGGTCGGTGATGACCAGGGCGCGCTGGCCGCGCGACAGCACCATGCCGGCGAATTCCGCCTCTTCCAGGTCGTAGTCCATGACGCCGGCGGCCGCATCGACGGCGCCGGTCGAGATCACGGCATGGTTCACAGAGAAGCGACTGACGAAGTCGATTGCCGAGACCCCGAAGGCGGCGCCTGAATCGCTGCGCAGCTCGCCACCGGCCATGTAGACCTTGTTGCCATTGACCGTGGCCAGCGTGCGGGCAATGTCGGACGAATTGGTGACGACGATCAGCCGGCGATGAGCGAGCAGTTCGCGAGCCAGGAACGATGTCGTCGTGCCCGTGTCAAGCATGATCGACTCGCCGTCGCGAATCGTCGCCGCGACCATGCGGGCAATGCTGCGCTTGGCGTCGGCATTTTCCCGCATGCGCCGTTCGAACGGCGCCTCCCCGACGACCGATGGCAGGCTCACGGCGCCATGCATCTTGATGATGGAGCCATCGTCGGTGAGCGGCTTGACGTCGCGGCGGACGGTCTCCAGCGACACGCCCAGCCGGTCGGCGAGGCTGGCCACGGTGACGGTGCCTTCCTCCCGCAAGAGACGCAGGATCTCGCCGTGCCGCTTTGAATGAGCCATCGTTTCCCACCCGCTTCGCGTATGTGACCGTTTGTATGGCAAACCTCACCCAAGCGCCACAAAATCCCTTCACAATCGGGCAAAAAGCATCACAAAGCCACAAGATTGCGTTGACAAGTCGTCCCACTCGGCGCGACATTCCACTGATGTCAGGCTCGGTTCCGCCGCGGGAGAGTGATGGCTGAGCCGCAGCAAGATCATTTGCCGGAGCGTTGGGTTTTCGTACGGCGCCCGGAAGACGGAATGTTTCCATTCCGCTGGGGTGGGCACCCGTCCCGAAGGGGCGGGCAATTGGGGCTCGCCGGTGCGGCAGAGGGTTTCCGATGCCACACCGGCGGCGCGGTCGTTTCGATCTGGCCATGCCGTCAGCGCGGGCCGGCGCGGCGACAGTTCTCCACAAGCGGAACCAGACCGGGGGCAAGATGATAACCACCGAGGATCGCATCCGCGCCCTCCCCTGCTGGACGGGCGCCATCGAGATCGAACCGCTGCAGGGCGGGCTCAGCAACGCCAACTATCTGGTCAAGGACTCAGCCGGGCGGCATGTGGTGCGCTTCGGCCAGGACTATCCCTTCCACCACGTCTTCCGCGAACGCGAGGTGATGACCGCGCGGGCCGCGCACGCGGCCGGCTTCGCGCCGGCGGTCCGCTATACCGAGCCGGGCATCATGGTGACCGAATTTCTCGGCGCAAGAACCTTCGTGGCGGCCGATGTGCGGGCCAATATCGGCCGCGTCGCGGCGTTGATGCGCGGCTTCCACCGGGAGATGCCGAACCACGTCTCCGGCCCCGGCTTCATGTTCTGGGTGTTTCACGTCATCCGCGACTATGCCCGCACGCTCGACGCCGGCGGCAGCCGCATGAGAAGCGAACTGCCCCGCTATCTCGTTCTGGCCGACGAACTGGAGCGGGCGCAGGCACTGCTGCCGATCGTGTTCGGTCACAATGATCTTTTGCCGGCTAATATTCTAGACGATGGCAGCCGGCTCTGGCTGATCGATTTCGAATATGCCGGCTTCAACACCGCCATGTTCGACCTCGCCGGCGTCGCCTCCAACGCCGGCATGAACGATGCCGAATCCGAACAGCTCCTGAGCAGCTATCTCGGTCGCGTGCCGGACGACAAGATACGCCGCTCGCATGCCGCCATGCAGTGCGCCTCACTGCTGCGGGAAGCGATGTGGAGCATGGTCTCTGAACTGCACCTCAACGCGCCTGGCGCCGACTACGTCGCCTATACCGGCGAGAACCTGGCGCGGCTGGAAGCCGCCCTGGACAGCTACAAGATGAAATACGGGACACAGAAACCATGACATTGCCAAGCCACGCCGGGATCGTCGTCATCGGCGGCGGCATCATCGGCTGTTCGACGGCCTATCACCTGGCGCGCGACCACAAGGCGGACGTGGTGCTGCTCGAACAGGGCAAGCTGACCTCGGGCTCGACCTGGCATGCGGCCGGGCTTGTCGGACAGCTGCGATCGTCGGCCTCGATCACGCGCGTGCTCAAATATTCGGTCGAGCTCTACAAGGGGCTGGAGGCCGAGACCGGGCTGGCGACCGGCTGGAAGATGACCGGCTGCCTCAGGCTCGCCACCAACGACGACCGCTGGACCGAATTCAAGCGGCTGGCGACGACGGCAAAAAGCTTCGGCATGGACATGCAACTGCTCACGCCTGCCGAGGTGAAGCGCATGTGGCCGCTGATGGAGACCGGCGATCTCGTCGGCGCCTCCTGGCTGCCGACCGACGGCCAGGCGAGCCCCTCCGACATCACGCAATCGCTGGCCAAGGGCGCGCGCATGCATGGCGCCAGGCTGTTCGAGGAGGTGCGCGTCACCGGCTTCGAGATGAAGAATGGGCGCATCACGGCGGTGAAGACCAGCAAGGGCGACATAGTTTGCGACAAGGTCGTCAACTGCGCCGGGCAATGGGCAAGACAGGTCGGCGCGATGGCCGGCATCAACGTGCCGCTGCAGCCGGTGAAGCACCAGTACATCATCACCGAGAGGATCGAAGGCCTGGCGACCGACGCGCCGACGATCCGCGACCCGGACCGCCGCACCTATTTCAAGGAAGAGGTCGGCGGGCTGGTGATGGGCGGCTATGAGCCCAACCCGCAGGCGTGGACGACCGGCGACGTGCCCAATGACTGGGAATTCCGCCTGTTCGACGACGACTATGATCATTTCGAGCAGCATATGACCCAGGCGATCGCGCGTGTGCCGGCGCTCGGCCATGTCGGCGTCAAGCAGATGATCAACGGCCCCGAGAGCTTCACGCCGGACGGCAATTTCATCCTCGGCGTCGCGCCCGAATGCTCCAACATGTTCGTCGGCGCCGGCTTCAACGCCTTCGGCATCGCGTCTGGCGGCGGCGCCGGCTGGGTGCTGGCGCAGTGGGTGGTCGACGGCGAGGCGCCGCTCGATCTCTGGGTCGTCGACATCAGGCGTTTTTCCGGCCTGCATCGCGACCGCGACTGGGTGCGCGACCGTACGCTGGAAGCCTATGGCAAGCACTACACGGTGGGCTTTCCGCACGAGGAATATCTCTCCGGCCGGCCGCGCATCGTCTCGCCGCTCTACGAGCGGCTGAAAAAACACCGCGCCGTCTTCGGCTCGAAGCTCGGCTGGGAACGCCCGAACTGGTTCGCGCCCGGCGGCACGGACGCCGAGGATGTCTATTCGATGGGCCGGCAGAACTGGTTCGCGGCGGTCGGCGAGGAACACCGCCATGTGCGCGAGCATGTCGGCATATTCGACCAATCCTCCTTCGCCAAATACGAGATGACGGGGGCGGACGCGCTGAAGGCGCTGGACTGGATCTGCGCCAACGATGTCAACAAGCCTGTCGGGCGGCTGACCTACACGCAACTGCTCAACACGCGCGGCGGCATCGAGGCCGACCTCACCGTGGCTCGGCTCGGCGAGGACAGGTTCTACATCGTCACCGGCACCGGTTTCCGCACCCACGATCTCTCGTGGATCGGCGACCATGTCGCCCAAGGGCTCGACGCCACGCTGAAGGACGTCACCGAGGATTTCGGCACGCTGTCACTCATGGGGCCCCGCGCCCGCGACGTGCTTTCGGCGGTCACCGGCGCGGATGTCTCCAACGCAGCGTTCCCCTTCGGCCACGCGCGTGAGATCGACATCGCCGGCCACAGGGTGCGGGCGCTGCGCGTGACCTATGTCGGCGAGCTTGGCTGGGAGCTGCATGTGCCGATTGCCGCCACCGGCGAGATCTTCGACGCGCTGATGGCGGCCGGAGAAAAATACAGCATCCGCCCGGTCGGCTACCGGGCGCTGGAATCGTTGCGTCTGGAAAAGGGCTACCGCGCCTGGGGTTCGGACATCACGCCCAACGACACACCGCAGGAGGCCGGGCTCGGCTGGGCGGTGAAGCTGCGCAAGAACACCGACTTCGTCGGACGGCGCGCCCTCGAGAAGGCAGCCGACAAGCCGCTGACGAAGCGCTTTGCCGGCTTCACCGTGGGCGATCCCGAGATCGTGCTGCTCGGGCGCGAGACGATCCTGCGCGACGGCGTGCCGGTCGGCTACCTGACCAGCGGTGGCCATGGCTACACGCTGGGCAAGAACATCGGCTATGGCTATGTGCGCAACGCCGACGGCGTCAGCGACGACTTCCTCGCCACGGGTAAGTACGAGTTGGTGGTGGCGATGGAGCGCACGCCGGCCAGCATCCATCTCGAGCCGATGTACGACCCCGCGGGGGCAAGGATCAAAGCCTGATCCAGGTCACCGCACACGCAGGACGAGGCCGCGGCTGGGCACGACATCCGCCTCGCCCGGCATGGAGACATAGGGTCGCGTCTCCTCGGCGCGAACGACAATGCCCTGCGCTTCGAGCTCGTCGACGCGCCGGGCAAAACCCGCTTCCCACAGCGTGTTCTTGACCGTGAGCACGATGATGCCGCCCGGCCGGCAGATGCGGATAAGCTCGTCCAGGCCCTCGGCGCCGACATGGCCCGAGGTGAACACGCCGGCAGACACGATGCCGGCATAGGCATTGTCAGCGAAGGGCAAGGGGCCGCCGAGCGCCAGGCAGTGAAGCGCCGAATAGACACCCTTCGTCGCAGCCTTGGCGAGCATGCCCCGCGAGATGTCGAGCGCCTCCACCCGGGGATAGCCGGTGATGGTCAGCCACTCACCGATGAGACCAGTGCCGGCGCCCGCATCGAGCAGGGGTTCGGCGTCGCGCGGCAGGTGGCGCGCGAGCAGGGCGAGGCAAATCGTCGGATGCCGATAGCCGGCGGCCGACATGTCGGCATCATAGGTTTCCGACCAGTCGTCGTAGAGCGCGGCGACCTCCTCCGGCCGTTTGGCCGCGTAGACCGCGCCGAGCGCTCCGTGTTGCCTGCCATCCGCCGTCACTGCCTGCCACCCATGGGTTGTCCGTTCGCGATCGATGATAGCCAAGCGACCGAATCTGTGGAACCGTCAGCGCGGACAAATAAACGTGCGGGGGACAGATGGCGGTCGAAGCGGCGCGTGCGGCACTGGCGGCAATTCCGGCGTTTGCCGGCTACAAAGGACCGCTGGAGCGGCTGGGCGGGCTCACCAACCTCGTCTACCGGGCTGGCGAGGCCTGCCTGCGCATTCCCGGCAAGGGTACGGAGGAATACATCAACCGGGCCAACGAGGGGGTTGCGGCGCGCGAGGCGGCGAAAGCCGGCGTGAGCCCGGACGTGCTGCATTTCGACGGCGCGACAGGGCTGATGGTGACACGTTTCATCGGCGGCGCCGAAACGATGTCGCCGGAGAAATTCAAGACGCGCCCGGGCAGTCCGGCACGGGCTGGCGAGGTGTTCCGCAAACTGCACCGGTCGGGCGCGGTGTTTCCCTTCCGCTTTGAACTGTTCGCCATGATCGACGACTATCTCAAGGTCCTGTCGACCAGGGACGTCTCGCTGCCCGCCGGATACCACGATGTGGTCCGGGAAGCGGGCGCCGTGCGCGCGGCACTCGACGCGCATCCTGCACCGCTGGCCGCCTGCCATTGCGATCCACTCTGCGAGAACTTCCTCGATACGGGCGACAGGATGTGGATCGTCGACTGGGAATATTCGGGCATGAACGATCCGCTCTGGGATCTCGGCGATCTCTCCGTCGAGGGGCGGTTCGACGCCGCGCAGGACGAGGCGATGATGCGCGCCTATTTCGGCGGCGAGGCGCGGCCGGCCGAGCGCGGCCGCATCGTCATCCACAAGGCGATGTGCGACCTGCTCTGGACCCTCTGGGGCCTGATCCAGCTCGCCAACAACAATCCGGCCGACGATTTCCGCGCCTATGCCGACGGGCGCTTTGCCCGCTGCAAGGCACTGATGGAGACGCCGGATTTTTCACGCCATCTCGCGGCTGTGCGCCTGAGCTAGAGCAGTCCCCGGTGTTTTACCGGAAAACCCTTTGTATCTCGTTCAACGAACCTGTTTCGTCGGACTTTTTGCAATACCAGACGAGCAGCGCGATGGTGCCGATGGGAAAGAGTCCCGCGAGCAGTTGATACCAACCGCTTCTGTTGATGTCATGCAGGCGGCGAGCCGTCATCGCAAGTGTCGGCAGAAGGACTGCAAGATTCCAGATCGACGAGCTGATCTCATTCCCTAAAACAACATCGACTATAGCCATAAGGACTGCGACGATGACGATAAAGAGGTAGGAATACCAGAACTCCGATCGACCGGCCCTGCCAGAAAAATTCACATAATTTCGGAAAAAGCTTGAAATCGCTTCACCGAAGTTCATCGACGGCGGCGTATCCCCGAAACGATTGACGCCGGCTGGCGGCCCCCTCAAGACAAACAACAATGGCAGGCCGAGAAAGATCAGAACTATAAGCCAATGCCATATAGATAAACTACCCATCAGTTCCCCCCAATATCCCAATGTTCCGTGCCATGGATATCCTGCCCACCCTGCCAGAATCAATCGCAGATTGCACCCGGCAGGCGATTTGCACCGTAGGATACTTTTCGTGAATCGCGTTGGAGCGTTTCACTGTTTCAGGGAAACGGCGAGAGGTTCCATCTCTTTGTTTTTAAGCAATTCAGGGCCAGAGCACGGCGGCGAAGCCGCCGGGCCTTACGTTCACGCTCTGATGGATTTTTCTAATTCACGCCCTTCGGCACATTTTCGGGCGGCACCGCGGTCTCGACCACCTTCTGGCGATGGAAGATGAATATGCCGGCCACCACGACGATGGCCGACCCGACCAGGATGCGGGTTTCCGGAACATCACCAAAGAAGAAGAACCCGAACACCACCGCCCACAGGAGCAGCGTGTAGTGCAGCGGCGCCAGCGTCGAGGCCGGCGCCAGCTTCAGCGCCCTGGTGATCATCAGGTGAGCACTGCATGAGACGACGCCGAGCAGGAGCAGGGCGCCGATATCCAGCGGCGACGGCGTGCGCCACGTTCCGATCGTCAGGACGGCGCCAACAACCAGCGAGCCGACAGTCTGCCAGGTGACCAGCGAGGTGTCGGTGGTGCCGCGCAGGCGGCGGTTGAGGATGATGCCGAAGGCGAAAGCGATACTGCCCACCAGCGCGAAGGCCGAAGCGAGCGAGAACGCCGCCGAGGATGGCTTCAGGATGACCAGGACGCCGCAGAAACCGACCAGGATCGCCAGCCAGCGGCGCCAGCCGACCTTCTCGCCGAGCAGAAGATGCGACAGGGCGGCGACATAGATCGGCCCGGCCATGTAGAAGCTCATCACGTCGGCCAGTGGCAGATAGACGACGGCGGCATAGAAAAGTCCGGTGTCCAGCGTCACCATCGCCACACGCAGGACCTGGAGCCATGGACGCTCGATATGGAGCAGCTTGCCCATGCCCTGGTTAGCAATCATCGGGCCAAGCACGATGAAGGCGCCGATCGAACGGACCAGGAGGACCTGGCCGACGGAAAAGCTGGCGACCAGCCATTTGCCCATCGCGTCGTTGAGCGCGAACATGAGGTCGCCCGCCAGCATCAGCAGGATGCCGGCCAGCAAGGTGTTCCTCATGGCGGAGTTCTGAAGCGCGGTGCGCACCATGGCGACGACAAATCCCTGGACCGTTCCGCCGTCGGCCGCGGCGGTTGCGGGCATTTGCGGCCGGATCGAACCATCCGGCATCGTGCAAACGCAGCCAAAACGAAGCATCCGGACAGGATTTCCCCACCCGGATGCCCCGCTCTAGACGGAACCGGTCGTTTTGACGAGAGGAATGGCAGGGCCAGCGCCGGGATTTCGTTGGTCCGTGCCGTTACCGGCGCCCGGCGCGGCGAAATCCGGTTTCATCGTGCCTGCGTGTGCGCGGAATGCCGGCGGTTGACCGAGGCCGGCCGCCCCGCGATGGAAAGCCTGGTGTCCTGCCTGGTCCGCTCGGCCACGACCTTGCCCCTGGCGATGACGCAGATGCGCTCGGCGCGCAGGCGCAATGCCTCGATCGGGTTGCCGGCATCGAGGACGACGAGGCTCGCGCGCTTGCCAACAGCCAGGCCGAGATGGTCGAGCCCCATGATGGCGGCGTTGACGTTGGTGACCATGTCGAAACAGCGCGCCATGTCGGCCGGGCTCGACATCTGGGCGACGTGGAGGCCCATGAAGGCGACATCGAGCATGTCGGCGGTGCCGAGCGAATACCAGGGATCGAGCACGCAGTCCTGCCCCCAGCCGACCCGGATGCCGAGCGCCTGCATCTCCTTGACGCGCGTCAGACCGCGACGCTTGGGAAAGCTGTCGTGGCGGCCCTGCAGCATGATGTTGATCAGCGGGTTGGGAATGGCCGACACGCCGGCCTCGGCGATCAGCGGCAACAGTTTGGAGACGTAGTAATTGTCCATCGAATGCATCGAGGTGAGGTGAGAGCCGGCGGCCCTGCCCCGCAGGCCGAGACGCTGCGTCTCATAGGCCAGTTGCTCGATGTGGCGCGACAGCGGATCGTCGGTCTCGTCGCAATGCAGGTCGACCATCAGGCCGCGCTTCGCGGCAACCTCGCACAGTTCCGTGACCGAGCGCCTGCCGTCTTCCATGGTGCGTTCGAAATGCGGGATGCCGCCGACCACGTCGACGCCCATGTCGAGCGCTCGCAATGTGTTCTGGTGGGCCGTGGGCGAGCGATAGAGCCCGTCCTGGGGAAAAGCGACCAGTTGCAGGTCGATGTATGGCGCGACCGTTTTCTTCACGTCGAGCAGGGCCTCGACGGCGAGCAGGCGGTCGTCGCAGACGTCGACGTGGCTGCGGATGGCGAGCAGCCCCATCGATACCGCCCAGTCGCAATAGGCGAGCGCGCGGTCGCGCACGGCCTCGTGCGTCAGGAGCGGCTTCAATTCGCCCCACAGCGCGATGCCCTCCAGCAAGGTGCCCGAAGCGTTGATTCGCGGGATGCCGTAGGAAAGCGTCGCATCCATGTGGAAATGAGGATCGACGAAGGGCGGCGCCACAAGATTGCCGCTTGCGTCGATTTCCCTGCCCGCGGTTCCGCTCAATGCCGGAGCGATCGCCGCGATCGTCTCGCCGTTGATACCGATATCGGCAATTGTGCCGTCAGGCAGGCTGCCACCACGCACGACAAGGTCGAAATCCATGATCCGTCATCCCCTTGCAGAATCAGGCCGCCATGGTGGCGCAAAAGACAGCTTGCCGCAGCGGTTTCTTTGAAAGGCCACAAATGGTTCCATCCTGCGGCAACACGCTTTATAAGCCGCCTCTCGCCACCCGTGGCGAGTCCGCCATTCGACAGTAGGCATAGGATCAGCCGTTTGCTTCGCTTTTTCCGCTCGACGGAGAACCAGCGCCTCATCGCGAGGCTGCTCCGGGAATCGTTCCGCCAGCACATGTTCGGCTATGGCGTCGCCATAGTGTCGATGCTGGTCGTGGCCGGCATGACCACAGCCAGCGCTCTCATCATGAGCGACATCACCAACGAGTTCACGGTCTCAAAGAGGATAGACAAAGTCTACCTCATAGCGGCGGCCGTCGCCGCCATCTTCATCATCAAGGGCGTGGCCACCTTCGCCCAATCCTATTTCCTGAGCCGCGCCGGCAACAGCATCATCGCCGAGCGCCAACGCAAGATCTACGACCGTATCCTCGAGCAAGGCATCGAGTTCTATCACTCGACCTCCTCCGCCGACCTGATCACCCGCATGACCAATAACGCGCAGGCGGCACGCAATGTCATCGACCTCGTCGTTACGTCCTACGTTCGCGACCTGGTGTCGCTGATCGGGCTGCTGCTGGTTATGGTTGTCAAGCAACCCGCGCTGTCACTGGTCTGTTTCGTCGTGGGACCGCTGGCCATCTACGGCGTGAACCGAATCCTGAAGCGGATTCGCAAGATCACGGAGATGGAATTTCTGTCGATCGGCCAGATCGTGCAGGTGATGCAGGAAACGGCGATTGGCGTACGCGTCGTCAAATCCTTCGGTCTCGAAGATGCCATGCGCAAGCGCATGTACAAGGCCGTCTCCGACGTGGAGCACCGTGCCAACAGCATCGCCACGCTCGAAGCCGGAACCAGCCCCATCATGGAAACGCTGGCCGGCCTGGCGATCGCCGGCGTCATCCTGGTCAGCGGCTTCCTGGTGGTGCAAGGTGGCCAGACGGCCGGCAGCATCATGGCCTTCATCACCGCGCTGCTGCTCGCCTACGAGCCGGCGAAACGCATCGCCCGCGTGCGCATCTCGCTGGAAACCGGCATCGTCGGCGTGCGCATGATGTTCCAGCTCGCCGACCGGCCGCTGACGCTCGCCGAGAAGCCGGACGCAAAGCCGCTGCTGCCGGGACCGGGCGAGATCCGCTTCGACGACGTCAGCTTCTCCTACAATGAGGGCCAGTCGGTGCTGAAGGACTTCGATCTGACGATCGAACCCGGCAAGATGACTGCCCTGGTCGGCCCTTCCGGCAGCGGCAAATCGACCATGCTCAACCTGATCATGCGCATGTACGACCCGCAGAAGGGCAGGATCCTGTTCGACGACCAGGACATTTCCCACGCAACGCTGGCCTCGCTGCGGCAGAAGATCGCCTATGTCAGCCAGGAGACCTTCCTGTTCGCCGGCACGGTGATGCACAACATCCGCCTCGGGCGCGAGAACGCGACCGACGCGGAGGTGATCGCCGCGGCAAAGGCGGCCAACGCGCATGATTTCATCACCGGCCTTGCGAAGGGCTACGACACCGAAGTGGGCGAGAACGGCACGCTGCTGTCCGGCGGGCAGCGCCAGCGCATCTCGATCGCCCGCGCCATGCTGCGCAACGCCGAGATCCTGCTGCTGGACGAGGCGACCAGCGCGCTGGACGCGGAATCGGAAGCCTTGTTCCGCGAAGCCCTGCAGCAACTGACGGCCGGGCGTACCACCATCGTCATCGCGCACCGCCTGTCGACCGTGCACCAGGCCGACACGATCGTGGTCCTGGAAAACGGCCAGGTGGTGGAGAGCGGCGCCCATCGCGACCTGCTCAGGCAGGGCGGGCTCTACCAGAAGCTCTACGAATACCAGCTCATGCCGTAAGGCGGCGCATAGCCCTCCCCCTTGTGGGGAGGGTCGCCGCGAAGCAGCGGGCCGCGCAGACCCACCCGGACCTTCGGTCCGACCTCCCCACGAGGGGGAGGTAAAGAAAAGCAGCCTGCCTTATTCCGGCACGATCCGCACCGCTCCCCTGTCGGCGCTGGTGGCGAAAGCGGCATAGGCGCGCAGCGCCGTGGTGACGGCACGCTTGCGCTGCTCGACCGGCTTCCAGCCGGCGGCGTCCTGCGCCGCGCGGCGGGTCTTCAGCTCCGCTTCCGGGACCGCCAGGTTGATGGTGCGGTTGGGGATGTCGATCTCGATCACGTCGCCGTCGCGCACCAGGCCGATCGTGCCGCCCAGCGCCGCTTCCGGCGAGGCGTGGCCGATGGAAAGGCCCGAAGTGCCGCCCGAGAAGCGGCCATCGGTGAGCAGCGCGCAGGCCTTGCCGAGCCCTTTGGACTTCAGATAGCTCGTCGGATAGAGCATTTCCTGCATGCCGGGGCCGCCACGCGGGCCTTCATAGCGGATGACCACCACGTCGCCGGCCTTGACCTCATTGCCGAGAATGCCCTTCACGGCGGCGTCCTGGCTCTCGAAGACCTTGGCCGGGCCGGTGAACTTCAGGATCGATTCATCGACGCCGGCCGTCTTCACGATGCAGCCGTCGACTGCCAGATTGCCCTTCAGCACGGCGAGGCCGCCATCCCTCGAGAAGGGATGCTCGGCGGAACGGATGACGCCCTTCTCGCGGTCGAGGTCGAGCTCGTCCCAGCGCGCATCCTGGCTGAAGGCGACCTGGGTGGGGATGCCGCCCGGCGCGGCGCGGAAGAACTCATGCACGCTCTGGCTGGAGGTGCGCGAGATATCCCAATGCTCGATGGCCTGGCCGATGGTGGCCGTGTGCACGGTCGGCAGGTCGCGGTTGATCAGGCCCGCCTTGTCGAGCTGGCCGAGGATGGCAAAAATGCCGCCGGCGCGATGGACGTCCTCCATGTGCACGTCGCTCTTGGCCGGAGCGACCTTGGACAGGCACGGCACCTTGCGCGACAGGCGGTCGATGTCGGCCATGGTGAAATCGACCTCGCCCTCATGCGCGGCGGCGAGGATGTGCAGCACCGTGTTGGTCGAGCCGCCCATGGCGATGTCGAGCGCCATGGCGTTTTCGAAAGCGCCCTTGCTGGCGATGCTGCGCGGCAGCACGCTGGCATCGTCCTGCTCGTAGTAGCGCTGGGCGAGATCGACGACCAGGTGGCCGGCCTCGACGAACAGGCGCTTGCGGTCGGCGTGGGTCGCGAGCGTCGAGCCGTTGCCGGGCAGCGAAAGGCCGAGCGCCTCGGTCAGGCAATTCATCGAATTGGCGGTGAACATGCCCGAGCAGGAGCCGCAGGTCGGGCATGCCGAGCGCTCGATGATCTTGACGTCCTCGTCGGAGACCTTGTCGTCAGCGGCGGCGACCATGGCGTCGACCAGGTCGAGAGCGTGCTGCTTGCCCTTCAGCACCACCTTGCCGGCTTCCATCGGGCCGCCGGAAACGAAGACGGTCGGGATGTTGAGGCGCAGCGAGGCCATCAGCATGCCGGGCGTGATCTTGTCGCAATTGGAGATGCAGACCATGGCGTCGGCGCAATGGGCGTTGACCATGTATTCGACGGAATCGGCGATCAGCTCGCGCGACGGCAGCGAATAGAGCATGCCGTCATGACCCATGGCGATACCGTCGTCGACGGCGATCGTGTTGAACTCCTTGGCAACGCCGCCGGCCTTTTCGATCTCGCGCGCGACGAGCTGGCCGAGGTCCTTGAGGTGCACGTGCCCCGGCACGAACTGCGTGAAGGAGTTGACCACCGCGATGATCGGCTTGCCGAAATCGCTGTCCTTCATACCTGTGGCGCGCCACAGGCCGCGGGCGCCGGCCATGTTACGGCCATGGGTGGTGGTGCGGGAGCGATAGGCGGGCATCTTGTTTTCCTTGCTGGCTGACCGCGTCGGCAAGCCGCGCGGCGGCGCTGAATTCGGACCGCAGGCGTTATAAACGCCGTTGGCCGATAAGGCCACATTTTTGCACTGCGCCAGACCAATTGGAAAAAATGATGGCCGATGTCGGATCGCGCATCGGCTGGACGTCCTTTGGCCGTGCCCCAGATGAGCATTGGACAAACAAGGAGAGTCCCCGTGCAGAAGATCACCACCTTCCTTTGGTTCGACGGCCAGGCCGAGGACGCCATGAACCACTACGTCTCCATCTTCAAGAACTCCAAGGTGCTGAGCGTGACACGCTGGCCCAAGGGGCATGTGCTGGAAGGCAAGGTGCTGGTCGCCTCGTTCGAGCTCGACGGCGTGACGTTCCAGGCTCTCAACGGGGGCCCGCAATACAAGTTCACCGAGGCGATCTCGCTGTCGATCGACTGCAAGACGCAAGCCGAGGTCGATCATTTCTGGACCAGGCTCACCGAAGACGGCGGCGAGCCCGGGCCTTGCGGCTGGCTGAAGGACAAATACGGCGTCTCCTGGCAGGTGGTGCCGGAACAGCTTCCGCGCCTGCTCGGCGACACTGACCGGGCCAAGGCCGGCCGCGTCATGGACGCCATGATGAAGATGGGCAAGATCGAGATCGACAAGCTCGAAACCGCGGCCAAAGGCTGAGCCGGTCGCTTCCGACCCGCCAGCCTGGCAGGAGTGGCGGCTTCAGCGTCGCGGGTAGCTTCTTCTCCCCGTTTCCATGCGGGGAGAAGGTGTCTGCCAGTCCTTACGCCGCCTTGTCGCGGACCTGGTAGTCCTTGATCGTGGCGAAGCGGATCGCCTTCCAGCGCTCGGCCTCGTAATTCAGCGAGAAGGCGTGCTGAGCGAGGAAGACCGGGTCGTTGTCGAGATCGCGGGCGATGTCGCCCCGATGCCCCTCGATGAAGCGCTGCACCTCCGCCTTGTCGTCGGCGGAGATCCAGCGGCAGACGGAAAAGCGCGACATTTCGAAATCGACCGGCAGCGAATATTCGATGTTCAGCCGCTCCTTGAGCACATCGAGCTGCAGCGCGCCGACGACGCCGACGATGGCCGGCGAGCCGTCTTCCGGCGAGAACAGCTGCACGACGCCTTCCTCGGCCATCTGGTGCAGCGCTTCCTTCAGCTTCTTGGCCTTCATCGCGTCGCCGAGGCGCACGCGGCGCAGGATTTCCGGCGCGAAGTTCGGCACGCCCCGGAACAGGATCTCCTCGCCCTCGGTCAGCGTGTCGCCGATGCGCAGCGTACCATGGTTGGGAATGCCGACGACGTCGCCGGCATAGGCCTCGTCGGCGGTGACGCGAGTGCGAGCGAAGAAGAACTGCGGCGCCGACAGGCTCATCGGCTTGCCGGTGCGCACGAGCTTGGCCTTCATGCCGCGCTGCAAGGTGCCGGAGCAGACGCGGACGAAGGCGATGCGGTCGCGGTGGTTCGGATCCATGTTGGCCTGGATCTTGAAGACGAAGGAGGTCATCTTCTCCTCGGTCGCCTCGACGGTGCGGGTGTCGGCTTCCTGGGCTCGTGGCGGCGGCCCGTAGGCGCCGAGCGCCTCGATCAGGTCGCGCACGCCGTAATTACGCAGCGCCGAGCCGAAATAGACCGGCGTCAGATGACCTTCGCGGAAAGCATCGACGTCCAGCGGCCGGCACGCCTCGCGGGCAAGCTCCAGTTCCTCGATGAAGGCCTCCCGCTCATTGTCCGGTAGAAGCCCGGCGACACGATTGGAATCCGGGCCGTTGACCGGCGTGCGCTCCTTCTCGTCGTCGCTCCTGCGTACGGCGTTCTGCGCCAGGTGATAGGTGCCGGAGAAGGTCTTGCCCCGACCGATCGGCCAGGTGACAGGAGCGGTGTCGAGCGCCAGCTTCTGTTCGATCTCGTCGAGGATCTCGAAAGGGTCGCGGCTCTCGCGGTCCATCTTGTTGACGAAGGTGATGATCGGGATGTCGCGCAGGCGGCAGACCTCGAACAGCTTCAGCGTGCGCGGCTCGATGCCCTTGGCGGCGTCGATGACCATGACGGCGGAATCCACCGCCGAAAGCGTGCGATAGGTGTCGTCGGCGAAATCCTCGTGGCCGGGCGTGTCGAGCAGGTTGAAGACGTTGTCGTCATATTCGAAGGTCATGACCGACGTGACGACCGAGATGCCGCGTTCGCGCTCGATCTTCATCCAGTCGGATCGGGTCTGGATGCGGTCCTTCTTGGCCTTGACCTCGCCAGCAAGCTGGATGGCGCCGCCGAACAGCAGCAGCTTCTCGGTCAGCGTGGTCTTGCCGGCGTCAGGGTGAGCGATGATCGCGAAAGTGCGGCGGCGCGATACGGCCTGTTCGATGTCTTCTGCCAATGTCATGGAATCCTGTCTGTGCGCGGGCTTCTAGCAGCGCGATGCCGGCCTGTCGACGGTTTTGGAACCGGTCCGCGGTCCCACGACACTTGAGCGTTGTCGCGCGCGATGGCATTCAGGAGATTGCCAACGGAGGCCCCCATGACTGTTGCGAAACAAACTATCGTCATCGGCGCCGGGATCATCGGCGCGTCGGTCGCCTGGCACCTGGCGAAGGCCGGCGCGCGGGTGACAGTCATCTCCGGCAGCGGCGCTGGCGGCGTCGCCACGCCCAATTCTTTCGCCTGGATCAATGCGAGCTGGGGCAATCCGGAAGTCTATTTCCGGCTGCGCACGCGCGCCATGGCCGAATGGACGCGGCTGGCGAGAGACCTGCCCACCATCCCGCTGTCATGGTGCGGCGGCCTTTGCTGGGACCTGCCGGTCGCAGAACTCGAAACCTACGCCGCCGAGCATTCGGCCTGGGGCTACGGCATTGAACGCGTCGGACGCGAGCGGGCGGCGCGGATCGAGCCCAACCTTGCCAAGCTTCCGGATTTCGCGCTCCACGTCGCCGAAGAAGGGGTCGCCGAGCCGGTGGCCGCCGCCAGGGCGTTGCTGGCGGATGCGCAACGCCTGGGCGCGCTGGCGCACACCGGGACCGTCGACGCGCTGACGCTCGCCGGCGAAAGGATCGCGGGTGTGGTCGTTTCGGGCGAGGTCCTAAACGCCGACGAGGTGGTGATCGCGGCCGGCGTCAATTCTCCCGCCATAGCTGCGACGGCCGGTGTGACGTTACCCATCGACGCGCCGCCCGGACTTATCGTCCACTCCCGCCCTCATCGGAAGCTGCTCAACGGGCTCGTGCTGGCCGAGCGGCTGCACATGCGCCAGACGGCCGAGGGGCGCCTCATCGCCGGGTCCGATTTCGGCGGCGGTGATCCCGGAGCGGATCCACTGGCCACGGCGCACGGCCTGTTCGCGGCGATGAAGGCCATGCTGCGCGATGCCGACGGCCTGGAGTTCGATTTCCATACAGTCGGCTACCGGCCGACCCCCGCCGACGGCTTCCCGATCATCGGCCGCGCGCGGGACGGCCTCTATGTCACGGTGATGCACTCGGGCATAACGCTGGCGCCGGCCGTCGGGCTGTTCGCCAGTCGCGAAATCCTGGAAGGCGAACGCGATCCGCTGCTCGGACCTTACGGCCTGTCGCGGTTTACACGATAGAACGGGATGCGACCGTCAGCCGGCGAGCGCCAGCTTCGCTGCGGCCGGCGCGAACGGGCGGATGTCGATGCCGTCGCGGGTCATGGTGACGAAGCTCGACGGCGGGATGGCCTGCCACTCGCCACCATTGCGGTCGAAGGGCTCCGAAACGATGCAGCGGCCCGCTCCGGCGGCCATGGCCGCGGTGTAGAGCGTCGGCGCGTGACCGTCGGTGGCGTAGCGTACGGCATGCAGCACCCGCCCGTCGGAAAAGGCCGCCGTCAGCTTGAGGGCAGGCTCCAGCCCGGCGCGCCGTGACGCCTCGATCACGCGGCTGGTGGCGCGGGCAAGCGCGCCCTGTGGGTCCTCGGAGAGGCCTTCATCCATCATCAGCAGGAAGAAGAGCTCGGAATCCGTGCCGCCTTCACGCTGATCGAAGACGGCGTCGCAGAGCGAATTCTCCAGCGCGCGGCGGATCTTCTCGAAGCCGCCGATCTGGCCGTTGTGCATGAATGACCAGCGGCCGGAAATGAAGGGATGGCAGTTCATGCGGCTGGTGGCGCCGCCGGTCGAGGCGCGGACATGGGCGAGGAAGAGACCCGACCTGATCTGCCGGCAGAGGCTTTTCAGGTTGGGATCGGACCATGCCGGCAGGATGTCGCGGTAAAGGCCGGGCTCCGGGCGGTCTCCGTACCAGGCAAGGCCGAAGCCGTCGCCATTGGTCGGCGACTTGGCCTCCTGCGCGCAATGGCTCTGCGCGATCAGCGAATGGCAGGGCGCGGTGACGATGTCTTCGAGGAAGACCGCTTCACCAAGATAGGCCGCCCACCGGCACATCGCGTTCCACCATCCGTCAGGCGCGATCCATGAGAGCCGACGGCTCCTTCACCGCGTGCGAGGCCCTGTTGCTCGTGCGCTCATAGAGCTCGCGAACGATTCGACTGGCGGTAGTCTCGAACAGAAACGGCAAGAAAGCGTGAACGAGGGCGGCAGCCGCCGCCATCGACAGACGGGAACAGAACCAGGCCGCGAAGGCCATGTGACCGAAATAGGTCTCGCCAACCGTGGCGGGATGAGCGGTAAAAATGCGCATGAACCGTGCCGACATGTTGATCCCCTTCGTCGCTTTTGACTTCCGACTATGGGTAGGATGCCACGGCTCGTCGGTTCACTTGTCTCAAAATATCCTTGTCTTACGCCCAGTTTTGGGATGACTATCCCATCATGCCCTACGAAATCGATGAAATAGACCGCAGATTGCTGGCCGAGCTGCAACGCGACGGGACGCTGTCGGTCGACCAGCTCTCCGAGCGCGTGTCGCTTTCGCGCAATGCCTGCTGGCGGCGCGTGAAGCGGCTGGAGGAGGATGGCGTGATTACCGGCAGGGTAGCGCTGGTCGACGCCGAGAAGCTGGGGCTGGGGCTGTCGGTCTTCATCATCATCCGCACCTCCAACCATGATCCGGACTGGCTGCAGAAATTCCGCGCCGCGGTCACGGGTTTCCCAGAGATCATCGGGGTCTACCGCATGTCGGGCGACCTCGACTATGTGCTACGCGCCCGCGTCGCCGACGTGAAGGCGTATGACCGCCTCTACCAGCGCCTGATCGCCAAGGTGGCGCTCTCCGATGTCTCGGCCTCCTTCGTGATGGAGGAGATCAAGGAAACCACGGTGGTTCCGGTGGAATTGCGCTGAACAAAATCCGTTGAAAGGAGCCTGGCCGAGTTGACCGAATCGGCGGGTGCGCCGATAGGATCGGCCTCATGCCCACATCGTCTCAATCCTCCGTCATCGGTCCGACCGTCGGCTTCGTCAGGCTGCCGCATGGACAGGATCTGCCGCTTCCCGCCTATGAAAGCGCCGGCGCGGCCGGCATGGATCTTCGCGCCGCCGTGCCGGACGACCGGCCGGTGCTGATCCTGCCCGGCAAGCGCGCCCTGGTGCCGACAGGACTGGTCATGGAAATACCGGAAGGCATGGAAGGCCAGATCCGGCCGCGTTCGGGCCTGGCCTTCAAGCACGGGATCACCTGCCTCAACACGCCGGGCACCGTCGACAGCGACTATCGCGGCGAGGTCAAGGTGCTGCTGGTCAATCTCGGCGACGAGGACTTCGTCGTGACGCGCGGCATGCGGATCGCCCAGGTGGTGTTCGCGGCGGTGACGCAGGTATCGGCGGAGGAGCGCAGCCTCGCCGGCGGGACGGCGCGCGGCGCGGGCGGCTTCGGATCGACCGGCACCGCTTAGATCAAAGAGATAGAGCATGATGACGTCCGACAATCGCCTCACACTTTTCGGCATCATGCTCTGATGGCCGGACTTCCGCCCGGACTGGTCATCTTCGACTGCGACGGCGTGCTGGTCGACACGGAGAACCTCGCCAACCGCCGCCTGGCGGTCTGGCTAAGCGAAGCCGGTTTCGCGACCGATTTCGACTATTGCCGCAAGCATTTTTCAGGCCGCAGCATGGTCTCGGTGCAGAAGGAAGTGGAAGCCACCGGCGTCAGCCTTGGCGCGGACTTCGTCGAGCGCTGGAATGCCGGCCTGCCTGACCTGTTCTCGCACGGCGTCGAGGCGATCCCCTTCGTGCGCGACTTCGTCGAGACAGTGTGGGCGGCTGGTATCGCCTATTGCGTCGCCACCTCGGCCCGCATCTCCAAGATGCACATCACCCTCGGCCAGACCGGGCTGCTGCCGCTGTTCGAGCACGCCCTGTTCAGCGCCACCATGGTCTCGCGCGGCAAGCCGTTCCCCGACCTCTTCCTGCACGCGGCAAGCACCATGGGCTTCGCCCCGGCCGATTGCATCGTCATCGAGGACAGCGTCGCTGGAACGAAGGCGGGAATCGCCGCCGGCATGCGGGTCTTCTCGTATCACGCCGACCCCTACACCGACCGCGACGGCCTCGCCGAGGCCGGCGGCATCCTGTTCGACGACATGCGGGACCTGGCCAGGCTGGCGGCGATCGGCTGATTTCGGCCACAGCCGCGCGCTTCAGCCGTCGGAAACCGCTTCCTACTTTTCGAGATACTGCTCTAGTGTGAGTGCTCCCTAGGGGGGGATACTCATGATACGAGCCTTGCTTCGCTTCGTGCTCGGCTGCCTGTTGCTGCCGGGCCTGTGGGTGACGGCGCATGCGCAGGCCGTCAGCTTTCCCGAGCTGAACACCGCCGTTCCCGGCCATGCCGACACCACCTATCTCGATCTTGCCAGGATGATCGTTCCCGACCTGAAGGCCGACGGAGAGGGCTTCTACGCCGGTACCACGCCGATCGAGATGCGCCACATACTGGGCGACGACCAGGGCGGCTCGCCGCCGCCGACCGTCAGCCTGCCCAACGCCGCCGTGCTGACCGTCAATGCCGGCGGCAAGCAAAGGCTGGCGATGCTCTTCGATCTCGGCCAGGCGCAGGACAGCGCCGAGGGCTTCGCCGCGCTCGCGCTCTACGACCTCGACGGCAAGCCCAGGCTGCTCGACGCCGTCGACGTCGCGACCGACCAAAGCACCTATTTTCGCGAGCCGGCCAAGCTGCGTATCGGTCCCGGCGACGATGCCATCATCACCATGAGCATGCATTTCAACTCGAACCAGAACTATGTCGGCACCGTGCTGATCGTGGTCCGCAAAGACCGCTTCGAACCGATCGACGCGATTTACACGTTCGACGAGAAGCTGTGCGCCTACAAGCGCACGCAGGACATGACGTTCGAGGCATTGGCCGGAGACCCATCCCACGCGCCTCTCAAGGTGACGGTGACCGATACAGCGGCGTCGAGCGGCGAAAGCTGTGACGAGGCCCCGCCCGAGCCGTCGTCGCACGAGGTTTCCGTCACCTACCGGTGGGATGCCGCCAGGTCCCGCTATGCCGGAGACTCGGACGCATTCGAGAAATTGGCAGCAGAGAACGCCAAACGCTTCTGAGCCAATCGCATTCGTTTGCCCGGCCTCCGGCGGCGCGATAGAGTTCGCGCTCGCCGCACGTGATGGAGGAGAAGACCCATGGACAAGGGCAAGATCTTTCGCGACCTGCATGCCTCGACTTTCGTGATACCCAACCCCTGGGATGTCGGCACGACCAAGCTGCTGACCTCCTTTGGCTTCAAGGCGTTGGCCACCACCAGCGCCGGCTTTGCCTTTTCCCGCGGACTGCCGGACGGGGCGGTGACATTCGACGCCATGATCCACCATTGCCGCGAGGTGACCGCGGCGACCCACCTGCCGGTTTCGGCCGACCTCGAGCGCGGCAAGGGCGACAGCGCCGAGCGGGCGGCGGAGACTATCTTCGCGGCCGAGGCCGCCGGCCTTGCCGGATGCTCGATCGAGGACCACACAGGCGACCCCGACAAGCCGATCTACGATTTCTCGCATGCCGTCGAGCGGGTCGCGGCGGCGGCGGAGGCGGCGCGCGCGTTGCGGCACGACTTCGTCTTCACCGCGCGCGCCGAGAACTTCCTGTGGGGACGAAACGACCTCGACGACACGATCAAGCGCCTGCAGGCCTTCGAGGCCGCCGGCGCCGACGTGCTCTACGCGCCGGGGATCGCCGACGTCGAAACGGCCAGGATCATCTGCTCGTCGGTGCGCAAGCCGGTCAACGTGCTGGCCAAGCCGGGCTTCAGCATCGCCGACCTCGCCCAGGCCGGCGTCAAGCGCATCTCGCTCGGCTCGGGCCTGACCAACTTCGCCTTCGGCATGCTTGAGACCGCCGTGCGCGAGATCCAGCAGGACGGAACCTTCGGCTACGCTCGCGCGGCGATGCCGTTCGGCAAGCTGCAGACCCTGTTTTCCAAGGATATGGCATGACCCTCACCGTCGTCGACATGCACACCGGCGGCGAGCCGCTGCGGATCGTCACCGGTGGCTATCCGGCGATCCCGAAAGGCACCATCCTGGAAAAGCGCGCCTATGTGCGCGACCATCTCGACCACCTGCGGCGGATCCTGATGTTCGAGCCGCGCGGCCATTACGACATGTATGGCGCGCTGCTGGTCGAGCCGGACCTGCCTGGGGCCGACCTTGCCGTTCTGTTCATGCACAATGAGGGCTATTCGACGATGTGCGGCCACGCCATCGTCGCGCTCGGCCGCTACGCGATCGACGAGGGACTTGTGGCGAAGCGGGAGCCTATCACGATCGTCAACATAGAGGCGCCATGCGGGCTCGTCGTCGCCTCGGTCGAGGTGCGCGACGGCAAGGCTGGGGCCGTGTCGTTCGAGAGCGTGCCGGCCTTCCTGTTTGCCCGCGACCTGCGGGTGGAACTGCCCGTCCACGGCATGGTGACGTTCGACATCGCCTATGGCGGCGCTTTCTACGCCCTTGCCGATTGCCGGCAGTTCGGACTGGAATTCGGGCGGGACCGGGTGCGCGACTTCGTCGACGCCGCGACGGCGCTGACCGAAAGGGCGAAGCGCGATTTTCCGCTCTCGCATCCCGACCATGCCGACCTCGCCTTCCTCTACGGCACGATCCTCACCGACGGGAGCGACGAATTCTCCAGCGAGCCGACGCGCAATGTCTGCGTCTTCGCCGATGCCGAGGTCGACCGCTCGCCGACCGGCTCGGGCGTCACCGCCCGGCTGGCGGCCATGCATGCCAGGGGCCAGATCCGCGAGGGTCAGTCGCGCCTGTTCGAAAGTATCGCCGGTTCGCGCTTCTCCGGCGCCGTGGCGCGGCCGGCAAAAGCCGGCCGCCATGACGCGATCATCGCCCGCGTCGGCGGCCGCGCCTATTACAGCGGCAAGGCCGAATACATCGTCGAGCCGGACGACGAGCTCGGGCGCGGCTTCCTGCTGCGCTAGAGCCTCGTCGAATCAACCTGCCGGCGCGCCGAAACCGCCTTGTGCAGATGCACCATCATGGCCGCGGCGAAGAGCGGGGTCAGCAGGTTGAGCAGCGGTACCGCCAGAAAAGCCGCGATGACCAGGCCGGCCAGAAACACGGTGCCGGCATGCTCGCGGCGCAGCGCCCTCGCCTCCTCTTCCGGGCGAAAGCGCATGGCGGCGAATTCGAAGAATTCGCGCCCGAGAAGGTAGCCGTTGACGATGAAGAAGGCGGCGATGTTGACGCCGGGCACCAGCAGAAGCAGCAGCGCGACGATGTTGCCCAGGATGACGACACCGAGGAACCTGACTGCCAGTACCAGCGCCCGCAAGGCGGGCAAGGCGCGGCCGGGCGGGTCGGCCGGATAGGCGGTGCGTTCGACCACTTCGGCGATGTCGTCCAGAAACAGGCCGGCGACCATGGCCGTGACCGGCGCGACGAGCAGCGCCATGGCGAAGGCGAGCGCGATGGCACCGATGACGACGCCGAGCACCCCGGCCCAGGACGGCAGGCCGGGCAACAGGCCGTGCAGCCACGGCAGGGCCGTCCATTCGAGCAGGCTGGTCAGGCCAACCCACAGCGCCAGCAGCGCGAGCAGCGTCAGGCCCAGCGTCTTGATGAACACCGAGCGGAACGGAGGCGAGAACAGCTCGACGGCGGCGGCGCGGGCAGCGTCTGATATCACCGGCTTCAACCTCGGTTTCGACGGATAGCTACGGAAACGACGCTCCCGAGATAGGCAGGGGCACCCGGCGACGCAAGCGCTACCGAAAAACACCCTATCGCGCGACCATCCTGCCGCGCGCGGGGATCGTCATGGCCGCCACACCGGCGACAACGAAAGCCATGCCCAGCCATGCGATCGGGGCAAGGCTCTCGCCTAGGAAAAAGGCGCCGAGGCCGACGCCGATCGGCACGCGCAGATAGGCCTGCGACGTGGTGCCGACGGAGCCGAGCGTGTGGATGAGGCGGAAATAGATGACAAAGGCAAGCGCGGTCGAGAAGACGGAGAGACCGAGCAGGGCAAGGATCGAGGCACCCGACGGCGCCAGCGTCCAGGGTTGGTCCCAGACGAGGCTGGCGGGCACCAGCATGACGGCGCCGCACAGCATCGAACCGGCGGCCGGAAGCATGGGATCGAGCCCCCTGAAGCCCCGTCCGAAAATGGCGGCGCCCGCGTAGCTCACCGTCGCTACGACGATGGAGAGCTGTGCCCAGAACTGGTGGCCCAGCCCGCCCAGCGCCTGCGTGCCGACGACAAGGCAGATGCCGACGATGCCGGCACCGACGCCGAACAGCTTGCGCATCGTCACCGGCTCGTGGCGGGTGATCAGCGCCGTCAGCAGGAAGGTGAAGATCGGCGAGGTCGAATTGAGGATGGTGGCGAGCCCCGCATCCACCGAGCGCTCGGCGGAGGCGATCAGCGTGAACGGCACAACGCTGTTCATGCAGGCCTGGAACGCGAACCGGCGCCAGGTCGCCGCATCCCTGGGCATGGCGATGCCGCGCCAGCGGAGGATGGCGAGCAGGATGCCGCCGGCGATCAGCGTGCGGGCGGCAATAAACGTCACCGGCGGGATCGTCTCCACGCCGATCTTGATGAAGGTGTAGGACGCGCCCCACAGAACCGCCAGCAAGAGCAGTAGCGCGAGGTCGCCAGTCATCCCGGATTTCACCTGCATGCCTGCCTTCCGGAGTTTGCTCGGTCCGCCACGTTTCTAGGCGCGGACCAGATGAAACGCTTCGATGACGCCCGAACCGTGGATGGCGGGCAGATCATTGTTGGCCATCCGGCCAACAATGATCTAGACTTCCGGCAAGCTTCGACACGGGGGGCGACCGGCTCTGGATCAGAGCCATGAGCAAGTGTTCGGCGACCATTGTACATATGTCCAGACTGATGAAATTATTGAGGAAAAGTCCGTCCTTCGATGCGGACGAAACCTCCCCTGCAAATATCCGGCGGCGCCTGATCCATATCGAGCAAAAGATCGACGATCTGCTGTCGCGCGTGAATGGTTCAGGAAGCCGCGATCATCCGGACCAGGCGTTCGGGCGCGAATCCTTCGCCCAGCACGGCGAGGACATGATCGTCATGAACATCCTGCACGCGTTGGGCATCGCCCGACCGACCTACCTCGATATCGGCGCCCATCATCCGGTCAACATCAGCAACACGGCGCTTCTCTACAAGCTTGGCGGTCGCGGCGTGAACGTGGAAGCCAATCCGGACCTGATCGGGGCTTTTCACGAACAGCGTCCGGAAGACACCAATCTCAATGTCGGGGTCGGCGCGAAGCCGGGCACGATGCCCTTCTACCGGATCGACAACTGGTCGGGCAGGAACTCCTTCGACAGGGCGACGGTCGATGCCTTCGTGCGGTCGAATCCGGACTTTGCCCTGAACGACACGATTTCGGTCGATGTCGTCACGCCGCGCGAGATCGTCGAGACCTGCTTTCACGACAGGCCGTTGAACTTCCTATCACTCGACGTCGAGGGCAGCGACCTCGAAATCCTGAAGGTTTTCCCGTTCGACATCGCGCGGCCCGACATCATCTGCGTCGAAGTCCTTTCGGGAGACGGCACCGACCTGTCGGCCGAGATGTCGCGGGTGCTTGCCGGCCAGGACTATTGCGCGGTCTCCAAGACGGTCGGCAACATCATCTATGTCCAGAAGGACAAGCGTGACGTCGTTCTTCCCCGGTAAGACAAAAATCGGCACGCGCCATACAGGGACAAGAGTCTTTCCAAGCATCTCCTGATCTGTGGCGAGGCCCCTAGGCAAAACCGCGCCGAAACGCTAGACCCGCGCGCGGCCGGCATGGCACAAAGCCGGCGGCCCAGGCGTGCCGACGTCGAGCTTCGCACGATTTCGACGTCTGGGACGGAACCGAGTTTCGAGATCAAGGGACACTAGAAACAGAGCGTTGCTAGTGTCCCTTTGATTGTGAATTGGCGTGTTGCGAACGAACACCAGGCGGAGACTTTGATGCCGGAATATGACGTGCTTTGCATCGGCAATGCCATTGTCGACATTATCGCGCAATGCGACGAGTCCTTCCTGAAGGACAATGGCATCATCAAGGGCGCGATGAACCTCATCGACGCCGAGCGCGCCGAACTGCTGTATGGCCGGATGGGACCGGCGATCGAGGCTTCCGGCGGCAGCGCCGGCAACACCGCGGCCGGTGTCGCCAGCTTCGGCGGACGCGCCGCCTTCTTCGGCAAAGTGTCCAACGATGCGCTCGGCGAGATCTACGCGCACGATATCCATGCCCAGGGTGTCGCCTTCGATACGAGGCCACTCAAGGGCGTGCCGCCGACGGCGCGTTCGATGATCTTCGTGACGCCGGACGGCGAGCGCTCGATGAACACCTATCTCGGCGCCTGCGTCGAGCTTGGCCCGGAGGACGTCGAGGCCGACAAGGCGGCCGGCGCCAGGGTCACTTATTTCGAGGGCTATCTCTGGGATCCGCCGCGCGCCAAGGAGGCGATCCGGCAAACAGCGCAAATCGCCCATGCCGCCGGACGCGAAGTCTCGATGACGCTGTCGGACTCCTTCTGCGTCGACCGCTACCGCGACGAATTCCTCGACCTGATGCGCTCGGGCACCGTCGACATCGTCTTCGCCAACAGCCATGAGATCAAGTCGCTCTACCAGACCTCGTCCTTCGACGAGGCGCTGGCAGCGATTCGCAAGGACTGCCGCATCGCCGCCGTCACCCGTTCCGAGAAGGGCTCGGTGATCGTGCGCGGCGATGAGACCTACGTCATCAAGGCTACCGCGATCCGCGAACTGGTCGACACGACCGGCGCCGGCGACCTCTACGCGGCGGGCTTCCTGCACGGCTACACCCAGGGCCGCAACCTGCAGGACTGCGGTGACCTCGGCTCGCTCGCGGCCGGCCTGGTGATCCAGCAGATCGGCCCGCGCCCGCGCCAGAACCTGCGCCAGGAGGCCGAGCAGGCCGGGTTGCTATAGACCTCGAACCGGGCGATCTGTCGCGCGCCTGTCACACAGCGCACCTAGACGGAATCGAGGCGTTTCGTGACTGACATTTCGGGACGCCGCAGTCGGTTTTGGGGTGTTCGAAATGCATGACAGCAACCTGTCGGGTCGCTGCGTCTGTTGTTGCCGCCTTTTCCTCTTGCCGCTGTAGCCATTCAACATCGGCCGCAGACGGGGGAGGACGCGCGCGGCCAGAAGACAGATGCATGAGCAGATTGCAAAGCCAGACGACAGGCGTCACGCAAGACGACTTCGCGGACATGGTCGCGGACAAGGTCGAACGCGCGCTTGCGCAGTATGACGAAGCCATCAACAAATCCACAGTGACATCGGTCGGCAAGATCGCCGGCAGCGTCGCTGCGGCGATCTCGCTGCTGTCGCCCAAGCATCAGCGCGCCATCGATGCCATCCATGCCGACCTCCCCGGCCTGGCGTCGAAATTCGTCCGTGCGCTTGCCGCCGAAGGCGCGCGGCGCAGCGAAGCCGGGCTTGGCGGCGAGGCGAGCCTGCCTACCACCGCCGGCAAGCCGGCGCCTAAGAACCAGCGCAGCCAGTCCGACGATCTCGAATCGATGCTGATCGAGGACTGGGCCGGTCGCGTGGCGGGGTCGACCTATCTGGAAGAAAACCTTCACATCGCGCGCTCGACGCTGCACCGCTGGCAGAAACGCGGCGAGGTCGTGGCGCTGCGCAAGGGCGGGCGCAAGCACGTGTTTCCGCTGGCGCAGTTCGTCGACGGCCGGCCGGTCGCCGGTATACGCGAGGTCGTCTCCGTCATCGCCAATCCCAGGCTGGCCTGGTTCTGGCTGACCCGGCCTTCGGACCGTCTCGACGGGAAAACGCCCATCGACCTGCTGCGGCAGGACCGGATCGAGGACGTCGTGGCGGCGGCGCGGGACTACGCCGCCGGCTGATCAGGCCCCCGCCGTATAGGCCGCGATCGCGGCCATGTTGACGATGTCGGAATCCTTGGCGTTCAGCGATACGATCTGGACCGGCTTGTTGAGGCCGACCAGCAGCGGGCCGATGACCGTGGAGCCGCCGAGTTCCTGCAGCATCTTGGTCGAGATCGAGGCTGAGTGGAAAGCCGGCATGATCAGCACGTTGGCCGGACCGGTCAGCCGGATGAACGGATACTGCGCCATGGCACGCGGATTGAGCGCCACGTCGGCCGCCATCTCGCCATCATACTCGAAGTCGACGCGACGCTTGTCGAGGATGCGCACCGCTTCCTGAACGCGCTCGGAGCGCTCGCCCTGTGGGTGGCCGAAGGTGGAATAGGCAAGCATGGCCAGTCTCGGCTCGTAGCCCATGCGGCGGGCGAAACCCGCCGCCTCCTCGGCGATGTCGGCGATCTGCTCGGCATTCGGCATATCGTGCACGGCGGTGTCTGCGACGATGACCGTCCTGCCGCGCGCCAGCACGATGGAGACGCCGATGACGCGGTGGCCCGGCTTGGCGTCGATGACACGGCGCACGTCGTCGAGCGCGGTCGAATAGTTGCGGGTGACGCCGGTGACGATGCCGTCGGCATCGCCGAGCGCCACCATGCAGGCGGCGAAATGGTTGCGGTCGTTGTTGATCAGGCGCTGGCAGTCGCGGAACAGGAAACCCTTGCGCTGCATGCGCTCGTAGAGGAAGTCCGTGTAGATGCCGTTGCGCCGCGACAGGCGCGCGTTGATGATCTCGAGGCCCTGCTTGTTGAGGTCGATGCCGGCGTTGCGGGCATTCTCCTTGATGACGTCGTCGCGGCCGAGCAGGATGGCGGTCCCGAGCTTCTGGTTCACGTAGGAGACGGCGGCGCGCATCACCTGTTCCTCCTCGCCCTCGGCGAAGACGATGCGCTTGGGCTGGCGCCGAACGCGGTCGTAAATGCGCTGCAGGGTCGAGGCGATCGGGTCGCGGCGGGCGGAAAGCTCCTGCGCGTAGCGGTCGAGGTCGAGGATCGGCTTGCGCGCGACGCCGGATTCCATCGCGGCCCTGGCCACGGCCATCGGCACGGCCGAGATCAGGCGCGGATCGAACGGCACCGGGATGATGTAGTTGGGGCCGAATTTCGGCCGGTTGCCCTGGTATGCGGCGGCGACGTCGTCGGGCACGTCCTTGCGCGCCAGCTCGGCGAGCGCGCGGGCGGCGGCGATCTTCATCTCGTCATTGATGGTGGTGGCGCGCACGTCCAGCGCGCCGCGGAAGATGTAGGGGAAGCCGAGGACGTTGTTGACCTGGTTCGGATAGTCCGAGCGGCCGGTGGCCATGATGGCGTCGGTGCGGATCTCGGCGACCTCTTCCGGCGTGATCTCCGGATCGGGGTTGGCCATGGCGAAGATGATCGGGTTCTTCGCCATCGACTGCACCATGGCCGGCGTCAGCATGCCCTTGGCGGAAAGGCCGAGGAAGACGTCGGCGCCCTCCATGGCTTCGGCCAGCGTGCGCAGGTCCGTCTTCACGGCATGCGCCGACTTCCACTGGTTCATGCCTTCGGTGCGGCCTTGGTAGACCACGCCCTTGGTGTCGCACAGGGTGATGTTTTCCGGCGCGAATCCCATCGCCTTCATCAGTTCGATGCAGGCGATGCCCGCCGCGCCGGCGCCGTTGCAGACCATCTTGGTGGTCTTCATGTCGCGGCCGGTGATCTCCAACGCGTTGATCAGGCCGGCGGCCGAGATGATGGCGGTGCCGTGCTGGTCGTCGTGGAAGACAGGTATATCCATCAGTTCGCGCAGGCGCTGTTCGATGATGAAGCACTCCGGCGCCTTGATGTCCTCGAGATTGATGCCGCCGAAGGACGGCCCGAGGAAACGCACGCAGTTGATGAACTCGTCGGCGTCCTCGGTCTCCACTTCGAGGTCGATGGAATCGACGTCGGCGAAGCGCTTGAACAACACCGACTTGCCTTCCATCACCGGCTTGGAGGCGAGCGCGCCGAGGTTGCCGAGACCGAGGATGGCGGTGCCGTTGGAAATGACAGCGACCATGTTGCCGCGCGTCGTGTAGTCGAAGGCGCGGCTCGGATCCTCGGCGATGGCGAGCACCGGGACGGCGACGCCAGGCGAATAGGCGAGGCTCAGGTCGCGCTGCGTGGCCATCGGCTTGGTGGCGACGATCTCTAGCTTGCCGGGTCGACCCTGGGCATGAAACTCGAGCGCTTCCTGAGCGCTGACCGAGGGACCGCTGTTCTCGCTTTTACGTGCCATGATGCCTGTGATTTCCTCGCCATCGTCGCGTCCTTGAGGCGGACGCCGTGTTTTTCATGTCCTTCCGGATTAAGGCCAGTCGAGGCCGCTGTAAACGGCCAAGCGGTCGCGGGGGGCTGCGGTCGACGCGGTCAGTCGCCGGCCGGCGCCGACGTCCCGATTTCCCGCGCCTGCTCGCGCACCGATGCCCAGCGCGTCAGTCCGGAGGTGCCCACGAAGGGCCATTGCGAGAACGGCTCGTCCCTGCTCCCCATGCGCTTCTTCAAGACGGAGAGAAAATCCATCAATTGCAGCCGCTCGGCGCGCACCCGCTCCAGCGTGCGACCGCGGATCTCTTCGCGTGGGATGGCGCGGTCGCGGAGCTGCTCGACCGCGCGGCGGATGGCAGCCGGCTCCGGCTCGGCGATGATGCAGTAGTCGGGATGGAAATAGACGTCGCGGCCGCCGATGCTCGGCGTCGAGACGATCGGCAGGCCGGCCAGCAGATATTCCATGCTGGAGTACATGGCGCCTTCAACCGCCGACAGGCACAGACCGACCGCCGCCTGGTTGTAGACGCGATTGACGTCGTCCGGCGAGAGCCGCCCGGGCAGCCCGTCGACCAGCGGATTGGCGATGCGGTGCCATGGCGATTGGGCCTGCAGGCGCCGCAGGAAGGCGCGGTCGCCCGAGGGCGGCAACTCACCGATCGAGGAAGTGACGTGGACCAGCCTCTCGATCCCGAAGGCCAGATAGTGGCGCTTGGTGTGGGAGATGCGGCCGTTGTAGACGGCGTCGTACTCGACAGGGACGTCCGGCAACGGGCGGAAGACATTTTCCGAAATCATCAGATTGTGGTTTGAGAAGATCGTATTCCCGCCCGCGGCCGCGATCAGGCGGCGTTCCGTCTCGGTGTTGCAGAGGAAGATGAGCTCGTGTCTGGGGCAGGCCTTCGCGAACCACAGCAGGTCACGACCGATCTGCTCGACGACGGCCGGCCTTTCCAGCGTCCACATCGGCATCAGCAGGAAGGTTGCGCGCCGTGACGCCAGGCGCCGGCCAAGCGCGGCCAGCGCATAGAGCGGCCGCCTTCCGCCGACCGGCACATAGAGGATCAGCGGATCGCGGCTGAACACATGGACGGGGATGTCGATGCCGCCGTCGAGATCCGAAAGCGGGCCGCGCGCGGGAAGCACGAAGGGAGCCCTGACCCGCAGCCATGCCTTGATCTTGGTTCTCGTGCGATTGACGCGGTTGGTGGCGAGCAAGCCGGCGCGCTTGAGCACGGACGCGGCCGGGCCCACCATCTCCTCAAATGTCTCGTGCCCGTCCTGCTTCATGCCCCCGACCCCATGGATCGCCCCCATCGAACCAATAGGTCGGCCAACGGGGCGAGGCAACATCGCGGCGACCGCTGCGTGCCTCGCCAATGGCAGTTGCGGGCCAGTCTTCCCCTGCTTTTCGAGCCGCCGGCATTAAACCGGGCAATCACATCTGCTAGCGTGCCACGATGAACATGCACACGCCGACCGATACCGAAGCCTCCGAGGCGGCGGCGCGCGCGCCCCTGTCGGGCGGCGCCACGCCGATGATGGAGCAATTCATAGAGATCAAGGCGGCGAACCCGGATTCGCTGCTGTTCTACCGCATGGGCGATTTCTACGAGCTGTTCTTCGACGACGCCGAGAAGGCGAGCCGGGCGCTCGGCATCGTGCTGACCAAGCGCGGCAAGCACCAGGGCCACGACATACCGATGTGCGGCGTTCCGGTGCATGCCGCCGACGACTACCTGCAGAAGCTGATTGCGCAAGGGTTCCGCGTTGCCGTCTGCGAGCAGATCGAGGATCCGGCCGAGGCCAAGAAGCGCGGCTCCAAATCCGTGGTGCGGCGCGACGTCGTGCGGCTGGTGACGCCGGGCACGATCACCGAGGACAAGCTGCTGGCGCCCTCGGAATCGAGTTTCCTGATGGCCCTGGGACGGGTGAAGGGCGGCGCGACCGAACACAATTTCGCGCTCGCCTGGATCGACATCTCGACCGGCGCGTTCCGCGTCACCGAATCGGGCGCCGACAGGCTGCTGGCCGACGTGCTGCGGGTCGACCCGCGTGAGCTGATCGTGGCCGACGCGGTGTTCCACGATCCGGAACTGCGGCCCGTCTTCGACGTGCTCGGCCGCGTCGCCAATCCGCAGCCGCCATCGCTTTTCGATTCCGCCTCCGCCGCCGGCCGCATCGCCCGTTTCTACGAGGTGGCTACGCCGGACAGTTTCGGCGCCTTCTCGCGCGCCGAGCTGTCGGCGATCTCGGCGGTGATCGCCTATGTCGAGAAGACGCAGAAGGCGGAACGACCGCCGCTGTCGCGGCCGGAACGCGAGGCGGCGGGCTCGACGCTGTTCATCGACCCGGCGACACGCGCCAATCTGGAGCTGTTGCGCACGCTTTCCGGCAGCCGAGACGGCTCCCTCTTCCGAGCGATAGACCGCACGGTGACGGGTGGCGGCGCGCGGCTGCTCGCCGACCGGCTGATGTCCCCGCTCACCGATCCGGCGGCAATCGGCGGACGGCTGGATTCGGTGTCGTTCTTTCGGTCGGAGACGAGGCTCTGCCAGGCGGTCCGCGCCAACCTGAAGAGCGTCGCCGACATGCCGCGCGCGCTGACGCGGCTGGCGCTCAACCGAGGGGGGCCGCGCGACCTCGGCGCGCTCGCCGCCGGCTTCCAGGCGGCGCGCGCGGTCGCCGACGTGTTCGCCGCGGTCGCGCCGCCCCGGGAACTCGCCGAAGCGCTCGCCGCCATCACGGCGCTGCCGGTCGGACTGGCGGAACATTTGTCGCGGGCCTTGGACGACGAACTGCCGTTGCTCAAGCGCGATGGCGGCTTCGTGCGCGCCGGCTACGACAGGGAGCTCGACGAGATGCGGGCGCTGCGCGACGAATCGCGCAAGGTGATCGCCGGGCTCGAACGCTCGCTGATCGAGGAAACCGGCATCCGTTCGCTGAAGATCCGGCACAACAACGTGCTCGGCTACTATATCGAGGTGACGGCGAACCATCACGCCATCATGACCGGCACGGACGCCGCCAAGGCGCGCTTCATCCACCGCCAGACCATGGCCAACGCCATGCGCTTCACCACGACAGAGCTGGCGGAACTGGAAACGAAGATCGCCAATGCTGCCGACCGTGCGCTCGGCATCGAGCTTGCCGCCTTCGACAGGCTCACCGCGGAAGCCGTCGGCGAGGCCGATAGAATCCGCGCCGGCTCCGAGGCGCTCGCCCTGCTCGATGTCTCCGCAGCCCTCGCCGTGCTTGCCGAAAGCGAAGCCTGGTGCCGTCCGGCGGTCGATTCCAGCCTGGCCTTCGAAATCGCGGGCGGCCGCCACCCCGTCGTGGAACAGGCCCTGCGCCAGTCCGGCGAGGGCCCGTTCGTCGCCAATGACTGCGACCTGTCACCGGAAGGCGGGGCGCGCAACGGCGCGATCTGGCTGCTGACCGGCCCGAACATGGGTGGTAAGTCGACGTTCCTGCGCCAGAACGCGCTGATTGCCATCCTTGCCCAGACCGGTTCCTTCGTGCCGGCGCAAAGCGCGCATATTGGCGTCGTCGATCGCCTGTTCTCGCGCGTCGGCGCGTCCGACGATCTGGCGCGCGGCCGCTCGACCTTCATGGTCGAAATGGTCGAGACGGCGGCGATCCTCAATCAGGCCGGCGAAAGGGCGCTGGTCATCCTGGACGAGATCGGTCGCGGCACCGCCACTTTCGACGGGCTGTCGATCGCCTGGGCGGCGGTGGAGTACCTGCACGAGAAGAACCGCTGCCGCGCGATCTTCGCCACCCATTTCCACGAAATGACGGCGCTGGCCGGGAAGCTCTCGCGGCTCTCCAACGTCACGATGCGAGTCAAGGAATGGGAAGGCGACGTCGTCTTCCTGCACGAGGTGGGCAAGGGCGCGGCCGACCGCTCCTATGGCGTCCAGGTGGCAAGGCTTGCCGGCCTGCCCGACGCCGTGGTGGAGCGAGCCAAGGAAGTGCTGCACCAGCTCGAGGAAGGCGAGGTTTCCGGCAAGACCAACAGCCTGGTTGACGATTTGCCGCTGTTTTCGGTGGCGGCCAAACGCGAAGCGCCGAAGCCGGCCAAGAACGATGCGCTGGGCGAGGCGCTCGGCACCATCAACCCGGACGACATGACCCCGCGCGAGGCGCTGGAGGCTCTCTACCGCCTGAAGGGGCTGGCGGCGAAGTAGCCTCCTCGCGGCTTCAGATCATTTCCAGCGGGCTCTTGCGTGTCGGCGCCGGGAAGGCGCGGTCGAGTTCGGCGAGATCGGCGGTCGAGAGCGTGATGCCGAGCGCCTCGACATTCTGCCTGACATGCTCGGGACGGACGGCTTTCGGGATGGCGATCGTGCCGGGCTGCGCCATCACCCAGGCAAGGGCGGTCTGCGCCGGCGTGACGCCATGCCGTCCGGCAACCGCGCCCAGCCGTGTGTTGCGCGCCAGCGCGCCCTGGTCGACCGGCGAATAGGCCATCAGCGGCATGCCGCGCCGAAGGCTCCAAGGCGCCAGGTCGAACTCGAGGCCGCGCCGCGACAGGTTGTACAGGACCTGATTGGTCTGGGCCTTGTCGCCACCGGAGACGCCGACCAGCTCTTCCATGTCTTCGGTGTCGAAATTGCTGACGCCCCAATGGCGGATCTTGCCTGCGGCGCGCAGGTCCTCGAGCGCGCCCACCGTTTCGGCGAGCGGCACCCTGCCCCGCCAGTGCAACAGGTAAAGATCGATGCGGTCGGTGCGCAGCCGCCGGAGGCTTCTCTCGCAGGCCTGCGGCACGCCGGAGCGCGAGGCGTTGGACGGCAGCACCTTGCTCACCAGGAACACCTCGTCGCGCCGCCCGGCGATCGCATCGGCCACGACCTCCTCGGCGCCGCCATCGCCATACATCTCGGCCGTATCGATCAGCGTCACGCCAAGGTCGAGCCCCAGCTTCAGCGCATTTGCCTCCTCGATCCGGCGGCGCGCGTCCTCGCCCATGCGCCATGTTCCCTGTCCGAGAACCGGCAGCGTTTCCCCGCAAGGCAGCGTCGTGGTTTTCATGGGCATGCGATTCTCCGGTGCCGTTTCGGTGGAAGTGTAGCGGCATTTCGCCCCGCCGCACAAACTGGCCACGCCCAACAAAAAGGCCCGTCGCTTTCGCGTACGGGCCCGGGACGGTGCATGGCGACTGGCGCCAGGCGCCGCGCTACTTCGCCGGATGAGCGGCCAGCCATTCCTGCATCTGCTTGATCTCGGCTTCCTGCGCGGCGATCACCGCCTCCGCGAGCTTGCGGATTTCCGGGTCCTTGCCGTTGGCGAGTTCCACCTTGGCCATATCGATCGCGCCCTGGTGATGCGGGATCATGCCACGGACGAAGTCGACGTCGGCATTGCCGGTGTATTCCTGCGCCATCATGTCGGCATGCATCTTGTCCATCGCGGCCTTGTAGCCCTCGGTCGAGGCGCCGGAAGCGCCCATCGCCATGGTGGACATGTCATGCTTCATCTCCTCGCTCTGGGCGGGCACGCTTTCGAGGAACACGGCAAGCAGCATTCCCGCCGCCATAAGCAAAAGCACGATCTTCTTGGCCAAGGTCATTCATGATCTCCTGTTGAGTGGATTTCGTATTTGGGGGTTTGGATCAGAGTTTCAACGTCCGCAGCCGCAACGCATTGGCGATGACGGATACCGAGGACAGGCTCATTGCCGCGGCCGCCAGCATCGGCGACAGCAGCGTGCCGGTGAGCGGATAGAGCACGCCTGCCGCGACCGGCACGCCAAGCACGTTGTAGAGGAAGGCGAAAAACAGGTTCTGGCGGATGTTGCCGATCGTCGCGCGGGCAAGCGTGCGTGCCCTGACGATGCCGTTGAGGTCGCCCTTGACCAGCGTGATGCCGGCGCTTTCGACCGCGACATCGGCGCCGGTCCCCATGGCGATGCCGACATCGGCGGCGGCGAGCGCGGGCGCGTCGTTGACGCCGTCGCCGGCCATGGCTACACCCGCGCCGCTGGATCGCAATTGCTCGACCAGTTCGCCCTTCTCGTGCGGCAACAGGCCGGCGCGGACCTCGTCTATGCCGAGTCGGCTGGCGATGGCGCTGGCCGTGCGCTCGTTGTCGCCGGTGGCCATGATGATGCGCAGGCCGCTGTCGTGGAGCGCCCTGATCGCTTCCGCCGTCGTGGCCTTCACCGGATCGGCGACCGCGACAATGCCCGCCAGTTGGCCATCGACGGCGACGAACATCGCCGTCTTGCCCTCGGACTGCAGCCCCTCGGCCCTTACCGAGACAGGCGACGTATCGACGCGGAGATCGCCCATCATGGCGGCGTTGCCGAGCGCGACCTTCCTGCCCGCCACCGTGCCGGAAACACCCTTGCCGGTGACCGCCTCGAAATCGCCAGCGTCGGCGACCTTGATCCCGCGCTCGGCGGCGCCATCGACGATGGCTTCGGCGAGCGGGTGTTCCGAACCCTTTTCGAGGGCGGCCGCGAAGCCCAGGAGCTCCCGTTCCGGCATGATTCCGGCGACGACGACATCCGTCAGTCGCGGCCGACCCTCGGTCAAGGTTCCCGTCTTGTCGACGATCAGCGTATCGACCGAGGCAAAGCGTTCGAGCGCCGCCGCCTCCTTGATCAGCACGCCGGCATGGGCGCCACGACCTGTCGCCGTCATGATCGACATCGGCGTGGCGAGGCCGAGCGCGCAGGGACAGGCGATGATCAGCACGGACACCGCGGAAACGATGGCGAAGATCAGGCTGGGCTCCGGGCCGAACATGGCCCAGGCGACGAAGGCCGCGAGTGCCACCAGCACGACCGCCGGGACGAAGTAGAAGGAGACGCGGTCGGCAAGGCCCTGGATCGGCGCCCGCGAGCGCTGCGCCTTGGCGACCAGCTCGACGATGCGCGAAAGCGTGGTCTCGGCGCCGACCTTTTCGGCCCGCATGATCAGCGAGCCATTCTTGTTCAGCGTGCCGCCGGTCAGGCTATCGCCCTCGGTCTTCTCGACCGGCAGCGGTTCGCCGGTGATCATGGATTCGTCGATCGCCGAGCGGCCTTCCAGCACGATGCCGTCCACCGGAACGGCGTCGCCGGGACGGATGCGAAGCCTGTCTCCGGTCTTGACGCCGTCGAGCGGTACGTCCTTCTCCGAGCCGTCGGCGCCGATCAGGCGCGCAGTCTTCGGCGCCAGGTCGAGCAGGGCGCGGATCGCCGAGCCCGTGCGTTCGCGGGCCCGCAATTCCAGCACCTGCCCCAGGAACACCAGAGCCACGATCACCGCGGCGGCCTCGAAATAGACCGGCACCGCCCCATCATGGCCGCGGAACTGATGCGGGAAGACATCCGGGAACAGCGTCGCGACGAGGCTGAACAGATAGGCCGCGCCGACACCCAATGAGATCAGCGTCCACATGTTGGGACTGCGGTTGAGGATCGATTCCCAGCCACGATGGAAGAACGGAAACGCCGCCCACAGCACCACAGGGGTCGCGAGCGCCAGCTCGATCCATGTCTTGGTGTGGCCGTCGACCAGGCTCTCGAAGCTGATGCCCAGCATCGGCGCCATGGCGATGACGAGAAGCGGTAGCGACAACGCCGCGCTGACCCAGAACCGGCGGGTGAAATCGACGAGTTCCGGATTGGGGCCCTCCTCGCCGGTGGGCACGCCCATCGGCTCCAGCGCCATGCCGCAGATCGGGCAGGAGCCCGGCTTGTCGCGAATGATCTCCGGATGCATCGGGCAGGTGTACTGCGTGCCCTTCGGCATCGCTGCCTGCGGCGGCTGATCACCAAGGTATTTTGCCGGCTCGGCCTCGAACTTGCCCTTGCAGCCGGCCGAGCAGAAATAGAACCCCTGCCCCTCATGCCGGACAAAATGCCTCGCGCTGGCGCGGTCCACCGTCATGCCGCACACGGGATCCCTGGCGGTGAGATAGTTTTCCGGCGCGGCGACGAATTTGGAATGGCAGCGCTCGCTGCAGAAATGGAAGAGGTGGCCGTCATGCTCGGCCGTCGGCTTGCCCGCGGACGGATCGACCGTCATCCCGCAGACGGGGTCGCGCGTGACTGCGTCGGTTGGCGAAACTGCCGCTTTGCCCGAACAGCAATGCCCGTGCGCGTCATGGTGATGGTCCGCATGCGTCATCTGAAAGGTCCCGGAATCTTCGTTTCGAAGCAGAGGTAGGGCTTCCAGTGACTGGAAGGTCAAGGGCAGGCCCGCATTTTGTTGCGCCGACGTAAAAAGGGCGCGCGCGCCTGGCGACCTGTGCTATTGACGCCTTCATTCTCAAGCCCACCCGCACCGACCGCCTCACGAATGATGAAATGTCTGGTCATCAACCTCGATCGCTCCAGCGAGAGGCTTGCCCATGTGACCGCTGAATTCGGCAGGCTCGGCATCGCCTTCGAGCGCGTGGCGGCGGTTGACGCGCGGCTGCGGCCCGACCTGGCCCAGATTCCGCTGCGGGTGCCGCGCAGCCTCGGATGGCGCCTGACCGACAGCGAAATAGCCTGCCTGATGAGCCACCGCAGATGCTGGGAAATCGTTGCCCAAGGCAACGATCCCTATTGCGCCATCTTCGAGGACGACGTGGTCCTTAGCGACGGAGCGGAAAGGCTGCTTCGCGATGCCGGCTGGATTCCCGCCGACGCCGACGTCGTCAAGCTGGAAACATTCCTGAAGAAAACGGTGGTCGGCCAGCGATGCAACCTGCCTGTCGACGGTTTTTCGCTGTCCAGACTCCACAGCGTTCATCTCGGCACGGCAGGCTACATAGTCTCCAGGCAGGCGGCGCGCGATCTGCTCGGCGAAACGGTCGATATCGGCATCCCGGTCGACCATATTGTCTTCAACCCCATCTTCAGCGTGCCGGCGGGCCGGAGAATCTACCAGATGGTGCCGGCGCTGTGCCTGCAGGACCAGTTCCTGGGCGAGAGGGCCGTGGGACTGCCGAGCCTGCTCAGGCAGGAGCGGCTGGATCAGTGGCTGGCGGGCAGCGGCAAGTCCAAGCCCGGGAAATCGCTGAAGAAGAGGGTGACGACCGAAATCAGGCGGTTGGTTGACCAACTCCGGCATGCGCTGCGATTACGGCAGACCAGGATCATCCCCTTCGACTATCGCGGCCAGCGGGTGCGGCCCCATATCCAGCACCGAGAAAACGCGCTATAGACGCCGCCGAAAAGCAGGAGCGGTGCCGCTTTTCGTGGAATCGGCGGACCGCTCCGACTATTTGTTCTTGTGCAATTACGGATGGAAGACCGCAGCGTGTTTTTCCCGGGATTGCTATGGGCCGACCCGCTGACATGGCAAGAATCTCCCTGAAGCTCGAGGAATTGATCGACGGCGAAGCCCTGCGCCGCGACATGACGGCGCTGACGGCGGCCACGGCCGGCGACGGCTCCGGCCCCGCCACGCGCGCCGGCGTCGTGCAGTTGCTGAAGGCCAGGCTTTCCGAGGGGCGCAAGGTCGCCGAGCGGATGCTCAGGGAAGATGGCGGCGGCACGGCTTGCGCCGAACGGCTGTCGCATCTGATGGACGAGTTGATCCGCGCGCTCTACGACTTCGCGGCGACGCATGTCTATCGCGTCAAGAACCCTTCCGCCGCCGAACGCATGGCGGTGATCGCCGTCGGCGGTTATGGCCGCGGCACGCTGGCGCCCGGCTCCGACATCGATCTTCTGTTCCTGCTCCCCTACAAGCAGACGCCATGGGGCGAGCAGGTCGTCGAGTACATGCTCTACATGCTGTGGGACCTCGGGCTGAAGGTCGGCCACGCGACGCGCAACATCGACGAGTGCCTCAGGCTGTCGCGCACCGACATCACCATCCGCACATCCATCCTGGAGGCCCGCTTCCTGTGGGGCGAACGCAAGCTGCATGACGAGTTGCTCACCCGCTTCGACCGCGAGGTGGTGAGCACGACAGGCCCGGAATATGTCCAGGCCAAGCTTGCCGAGCGCGACGCGCGCCATGCCAAGGCCGGCGAAAGCCGCTACCTGGTCGAGCCGAACGTCAAGGACGGCAAGGGCGGCTTGCGCGACCTGCACACGCTGTTCTGGATCGGCAAGTACTTCTACCGGGTGCGCACGGGCGAGGAACTGGTCGAGAAGGGCGTCTTCACGCAGGGCGAGTACAACCAGTTCCAGAAGGCCGAGGACTTCCTGTGGGCGGTGCGCTGCCACATGCATTTCCTCACCGGCAAGGCCGAAGAGCGGCTGCATTTCGACATCCAGCGCGAGATCGCCGAACGGCTGGGCTACACCAGCCACCCCGGCCTGTCCGCTGTCGAGCGCTTCATGAAGCACTACTTCCTGGTCGCCAAGGACGTGGGCGATCTCACCCGCATCTTCTGCGCGGCGCTCGAGGAAGAGCAGGCCAAGCATGTGCCCGGCTTCAACCGCATCTTCCTCACCTTCTCCAGACGCAAGCGCAAGCTCGCCGGCACCACCGACTTCATCGTCGACAACCACCGCATCAACATCGCCGACGACCAGGTGTTCGAGCGCGATCCCGTCAACCTGCTGCGGCTGTTCTGGTTCGCCGACCGGCACGGGCTGGAATTCCACCCCGACGCGCTGAAGCTGCTGACGCGCTCGCTCGGCCTGGTCAACAAGTCGCTCCGGCGCGACGAGGAGGCCAACCGGCTGTTCCTCGACATCCTCACGTCGGACCGCAACCCCGAGCTCAATCTGAGGCGCATGAACGAGGCCGGCCTGCTCGGCAGGCTGATCCCGGACTTCGGCAAGATCGTCGCCATGATGCAGTTCTCGATGTACCACCACTACACGGTGGACGAGCATCTGATCCGCTGTATCGGCGTGCTCTCCGAGATCGAGCGCGGCGACGGCGAGAAGGCGCATCCGCTGTCGCACACGCTGATGCCCGGCCTGCGCAAAAGCCGCGAGGCGCTTTACGTGGCCGTGCTGCTGCACGACATCGCCAAGGGACGGCCTGAGGACCATTCCGAGGCAGGCGCGCGCATTGCCCGGCGCATATGCCCGCATATGGGGCTGTCGGCGGCGGACACCGAGACGGTCGCCTGGCTGGTCGAGAACCACCTCGTCATGTCGATGACGGCGCAGACCCGCGACCTCAACGACCGCAAGACCATCGAGGACTTCGCCTCGATCGTGCAGTCAGTCGAGCGACTGAAGTTGCTGCTCATCCTCACCATCTGCGACATCAGGGGCGTCGGGCCCGGCGTGTGGAACGGCTGGAAGGGACAGTTGCTGCGCACGCTCTACTACGAGACCGAGCTGCTCCTGACCGGCGGCTTCTCGGAAGTGTCGCGCGCCGAGCGCACGGCCGCCGCGCGGGAGCAGCTTGGCAACGCACTCGCCGGTTGGCCCGAGGAGGCCCGCAAGCGCTATGTCGGCCTGCACTATGAGAACTATCTCCTGACCGTCGATCTCGCCGACCAGTTGCGCCATGCCGAGTTCGTCCGCGAGGCGGACGCCGCCGGCAAGAAACTCGCCACCATGGTCAAGACGCACGAGTTTGAGGCGGTGACCGAGATCACCGTGCTGGCGCCGGACCATCCGCGCCTGCTGTCGATCATCGCCGGCGCCTGCGCGGCGGCGGGCGGCAACATCGTCGACGCGCAGATCTTCACCACCTCGGACGGGCGCGCGCTGGACACCATCCTGATCTCGCGGGAATTCGACCGCGACGAGGACGAGCGCCGCCGCGCCGAACGTGTCGGCCACCTGATCGAGGACGTGCTGCTCGGCAAGAGCTGGCTGCCCGAGATGATCGAGAAGCGCGCCAAGCCGCGGCGCGGCGCCAAGGTCTTCCGCATCCCGCCGCGCGCGGAGATCCGCAACACGCTGTCGAACCGCTTCTCGGTGATCGAGGTCGAGGGGCTCGACCGGCCGGGCCTGCTTTCGGAGATCACCGGCACGCTGTCGGACCTTTCGCTCGACATCGCCTCCGCTCACATCACCACCTTCGGCGAGAAGGTGATCGACACCTTCTACGTCACCGACCTCACCGGCCAGAAGATCGACAGTCCGGCGCGGATCGCCGCGATCCGCGCAAGGCTGGTGGCGGTCCTGGAAGGAGCCGCGGCGGAGCGCGGCAAGGCCAAGGCGGCCGCCGAGTGACCCTCTCCACCATCTTCCCACCACCAAGCAGGCATCTTCCAAGCGCATGAGTCTCGTCAAGAAATTCGCTACGGTCGCTTCCGGCACGCTGATGAGCCGCGCGCTCGGCTTCGGCCGCGAAATGCTGATGGCGGCGGCGCTCGGCACCGGACCGGTCGCCGACGCCTTCAACGCCGCCTTCCAGTTCCCCAACACTTTCCGCCGGCTGTTCGCCGAGGGCGCCTTCAATGCCGCCTTCGTGCCGCTGTTCGCCAAGGAGATCGAGACGCACGGCACGGACGGCGCCAAGCGCTTCTCCGAGGAAGTGTTCGGCGTTCTGTTCACCGCGCTGCTGGCGCTGACCATCGTCATGGAACTGGCGATGCCGCTGATCGTCCGCTACATGGTCGCGCCTGGCTTCGCCAGCACGCCCGGCAAGTTCGACACGACGGTGGCGCTGGCCACCATCATGTTCCCGTACCTGATCTGCATGTCGCTCGGCGCCATGATGGCCGGCATGCTGAATTCGCTGCGCCGGTACTTCGCCGCCGCGGTGGCGCCGGTGTTCCTCAACGTCATCCTGATCGGCGTGCTCGCCTATGCCTGGTACAACGGCTCGAACGCCCATGATGTGGGCTTCGGCCTGGCCTGGGGCGTGCTGGCGGCGGGGCTGGTGCAACTGGCCATCGTCTGGGTGGCCGTGCGCAATGCCGGCATCTCCATCGGCTTCCGCCGCCCGCGCATGACGCCCTCGGTCAAGCGGCTGCTGGTACTGGCGCTGCCGGCGGCGATCACCGGCGGCATAACCCAGATCAACCAGCTGATCGGCACCGCCATCGCCTCTGGGCAGAACAGCGCCGTGTCGTCGCTCGCCTATGCCGACCGCATCTACCAGCTGCCGCTCGGCGTGGTCGGCGTTGCGGTCGCCATCGTGCTCCTGCCCGAACTGTCGCGGGCGCTGAAGTCCGGCAACCTCATCGAAGCCGCCAACCTGCAGAACCGCTCGGTCGAATTCACCCTGTTCATGACGCTTCCGGCAGCGGCGGCGCTGTTCGTGATGTCGGAACCGATCGTGCGACTGGTCTATGAGCGCGGCGCCTTCGCGACCAACAATTCGACGCCGACGGTGGCGGCGATCCTGGCGATCTTCGGCCTCGGCCTGCCGGCCTTCGTGCTGATCAAGGCATTCACGCCGGGCTATTTCGCGCGCGAGGATACGCGCACGCCGATGGTCTTCGCCGCCATTTCCGTGGCGGTGAACGTGGTCACGGCGCTGACGCTGTTTCCCTCCATGGGCGCGCCGGGCATCGCGGTGGCCTCCGCCGTCGCCGGCTGGGTCAACGCGCTGATGCTGCTCGCCATGCTGATCAGGCGCGGCCACTGGGGCCGCGACATCCCGCTGCTCAAGCGCATACCGCGCCTGGTCCTTGCCGCTGTCGTCATGGCGGTGGCGCTCTATTTCGCCCAGCACTGGCTGGCCGACCGGCTCGTGCGCGGCGTCCCGCTGCTCGTCAAGGCGACGACCGTGCTCGGCCTCGTCGGCGGCGGCGCGCTGATCTACTTCATCACCGCCTTCGGCACCGGCGGCGCGGACCTTGGCATGATCCGGCGCAATGTCGGGCGCCGGGCCCAGCCCGCGATCAAGGAACAGTCTCCAGATCCGTGAGCCTGAATTCGTCGGCCGTGGAGAGTATGGGAACGGCGTAATAGCGCGCGCAGGCGTAATGGAAACAATCCGCCATATTCAAGCGAATGGCGTTGTTGCGAAACCGCGACGCAGCCTCGACCGACAACGATGTCGCCTCCGGGGCCGGCGGGAGCTCTCGCAATGCGATGGCGCGTTCTTCAAGAAAGCGGCCCACGATCTCAGCGCATATGGCAAGCGGCAGAGCCAGCTTTTCCGGCCGCGACAACGCCATCGCCGCCTCCCACACGGCAATCGCAGAGGTAAAAGGGGCCGAAGCGCCCACGAGCGCGCGCGCGCACCGGTCGGCCTCGGCCTCGTTGCTCAACATGGCGACGATCGCGGCGGCGTCGATGAACATCACTGGTCGCCGGATATCTCATCATAGACCGAGCGCGGCAGCGGTTTGCGCGCCTGCTCGCTGAGCTTGACCCCGAATTCAGCCCGTAGCCGTGCCGCCGTCTCAAGCGGGGTCTCGCGATTTCGACGACGCTCCAGTGCCTCGCGCATTGCAATGACAATCGCTTCGGTGATGCCCACGCCTTCCATCCTGGCGAAGGCTCGCGTCAGGCTGTCTGCTTCCTTGTTGTTGATGTTGATCGTCATGGGCTCAGGCCTCTAATGTAGTAAAGATTATGTAGTGACCTACATCTACATGTCAACACGGCGCTCTGCCTCGCGGCGGCAGCCTCTTGATCCCGCCTCCGCTCTCGTCCATAAGCGCGCGTCGCAAAGACTTTCGCCGCGCGCGAAACGGCCCTCCACAAGCCATGAGGACATCATGACCGCCTTCAAGCAACTCGTCTTCTCCGGCGTCCAGCCGACCGGCAACCTGCATCTCGGCAACTATCTCGGCGCCATCAAGAAATTCGTCGCCCTCCAGGACACGTCCGACTGCATCTATTGCGTCGTCGACCTGCATTCGCTGACGGCTCAACTCGTGCATGACGACCTGAGGGACCAGACGCGCTCGATCACCGCGGCGTTCCTTGCCTCGGGCATCGATCCGAAGAAGCACATCGTGTTCAACCAGTCGCGGGTGATGCAGCACGCCGAACTCGCCTGGATCTTCAACTGTGTGGCGCGCATCGGCTGGATGAACCGCATGACGCAGTTCAAGGACAAGGCCGGCAAGGATCGTGAGAACGCTTCGCTGGGCCTGCTCGCCTATCCCAGCCTGATGGCCGCAGACATCCTGCTTTACCGCGCCACCCACGTGCCGGTGGGCGAGGACCAGAAGCAGCATCTGGAACTGACCCGCGACATCGCCCAGAAGTTCAACAACGACTTCTCGCAGCGCATCGCCGATCTCGGTATCGGAGTCGAGATGCAGGTCGGCGAGGAAACGGTGAACGGCTATTTCCCGATCACCGAGCCGGTGATCGGCGGGCCGGCGGCGCGCATCATGAGCCTGCGCGACGGCTCCAAGAAGATGTCGAAGTCGGACCCCTCCGACCTGTCGCGCATCAACCTGACCGATGACGCCGATACGATCTCGAAGAAGATCCGCAAGGCCAAGACCGATCCGGAGGCCTTGCCGAGCGAGGTCGACGGGCTGGCCAGCCGGCCGGAAGCGGAAAACCTCGTCGGCATCTATGCCGGCCTCGCCGACATCTCCAAGGAGGCGGTACTCAAGGAGTTCGGCGGCCAGCAGTTCTCGGTGTTCAAGCCGGCGCTTGCCGATCTGGCCGTCGAGAAGCTGGCGCCCATCGCCAGCGAGATGCGCCGCATTCAGGGCGACCGCGCCTATGTCGACGCCGTGCTGAAGGACGGTGGCGACCGCGCCCGTGCCATCGCCGAGACGACGATGAGGTCGGTGCGCGACATCATCGGTCTCCTGCAGGACTGATCGACCCGGCCTGTCGATCGTCACGGCCATGCCGGCGGCGCTTGCCGCCGGTCCGTGGCGGTGGCAGATTGCAGCCAAATTCATACCGGGTTGATAGACATGGTCTCCAAACGCCTCAGCCGCGAAGCCGGACATCGCCGCAAGTTCCTGGCAATCATCGACGACACGCCGGAATGCGAGCGCGCCGTTGCCTATGCGTCGAAGCGCGCCCTGAACACCGGCGGCGTGCTCGTTCTGCTCTACGTCATCGAGCCCGACGACTTCCAGCACTGGCTCGGTGTCGAGAAGATCATGCGCGAGGAGGCGACCGCGACGGCCCGCGCCGCACTCGACGGCTATGCCAACAAGGCGCGCCAGAAGGTCGGCATCGAGCCGGAAATGGTGGTGCGCGAGGGCAAGCCGACCGAGGAGATCCACAGGCTGATCGAGGAGGACCAGGACATCGCGATCCTGGTTCTGGCCGCCGGCGCCGGCAAGGAAGGGCCTGGCCCGCTGGTCGGCGCGGTGGCCGGCAAGGGCGCCGCCTTCCCCATTCCGGTGACGGTGGTGCCGCAGAACCTCTCCGACGAGGACATCGACAGCCTGGCCTGAGCCGATTGGAAAAATCATCCCCCGGGTACGCCTTGCGGCGACGCCTTTGGCTTGAATGTCCGGCCAAGAGAGCCTAATTAGAATTATTCCAAACTATCTGCCCAAAGGGCATGGAGACAGCCATGTTCATCCAGACCGAATCGACGCCGAACCCGGCGACGCTCAAATTCCTGCCCGGCAAGGAAGTGCTGCTGGAAGGCACGGCGGACTTCCGCGACGCCGCTGGCGCGGCCGAAGCCTCGCCGCTGGCCGGCCGCCTGTTCGAAATCCCCGGCGTGACCGGCGTCTTCTTCGGCTACGACTTCATCACCGTGACCAAGGACGGTCCCGACTGGCAGCATCTGAAGCCGGCCATCCTCGGCGCCATCATGGAGCACTTCATGTCGGGCGCGCCGGTGATGGCCAAGGCCGGCCCGTCCGCCGAGACCGGCCATGACGGCGAATTCTACGACAAGGCCGACGAAGAACTCGTCATCACCATCAAGGAGCTGCTCGACACCCGCGTGCGTCCGGCGGTTGCCCAGGACGGTGGCGACATCACCTTCCGCGGCTTCGAGAATGGCACGGTGTTCCTGCACATGAAGGGCGCCTGCGCCGGCTGCCCATCGTCCACGGCTACACTCAAGCACGGCATCCAGAACCTGCTGCGGCATTTCGTGCCCGAGGTTCAGCAGGTCGAGCAGGTTTCCTGACGCCTTCCACATTCGCCTGAAAAACCGGGCACTTGAAAAACAAAAAACCGGGCCAAAGTGCCCGGTTTTCTGTCTGGGACGTCCGTTGTTGCCTAGACGGTCCGCGTACGAAACGTTCGCTGGCCTGACGGCCTACATCACGATGACCTTGGCGCCCACCGAGGCGCGGTCGTAGAGGTCGATGATGTCCTGATTCATGAGACGGATGCAGCCCGACGACATCGCCTTGCCGATCGAGAACCATTCCGGGCTGCCATGCAGCCGGTAGCCCATGTCGCCGCCCTTGTTGAAGAGATACATGGCGCGCGCGCCGAGCGGGTTCTTCAGCCCCGGCTCCATGCCGCCGGCGAACTTGGCAAGCTCGGGCTGACGCTTGATCATGGCGGAGGGAGGCGTCCAGGTCGGCCACTCGCGCTTGATCGCGATGTGGGCGGTGCCGTGCCATTCGAAGCCCTCGCGGCCGACGCCGATGCCATAGCGCATCGCGCGGCCATCGCCCTCGACGAAATACAGGAACTTGTTCTGGGTATCGACGATGATGGTGCCCGGCTTTTCCTTGGTGTCGTAGTCGACTTCCTGCCGGTGATACTTGGCGGGGACCTTCTCGATCGGGATCCGCGGCAACTGATAGCCGGCATCGGTGACCGCGCCATAGTTGTTGGAAAACATCTGCGAGCCGATGGTGCTGCAACCACTGATAGCGGTCGACAGCACAAGTGCAGCGGCCATTGCAAACGACTTCATGCGCATGAGGGAATCCGTTGTCCGCCAAGACTTCGGCCGCACGAGTCGGCCATTCCTAGAATCATTCATGCTGGCATTTGCTTTGCTTGCCAAGCGCGTGATGACTATATGCGAGGACTGACGTCGCGGTAAGCGCACAACTATGGCATTTCGGCAACAGCCCTCACAGGATTGTGAAGCAAATTCAATGGGGCCTGTTCGCCGGCAAGAACAATTAGGGTTAACTCATGAATGTCGGTGACGCCGCCCAACGCTCTGGCCTGCCGGCCAAGACCATCCGTTACTACGAGGAAATCGGCCTGATCAGCCCGAGCCGGGCCGGCAATGGCTACCGCGACTATTCCGGCGACGACATCCATCGGCTGGCGTTCCTGCGCCGGGCGCGCAACCTTGGCTTTTCCATCGATGATTGCCGGCAGTTGATGGCGCTGTACCAGGATCGCGGCCGCGCGAGCCAGGATGTGCGCGAGATCGCCGCCGCCCATGTACAGGCAATCGAGGAGAAGGTGCGCGAACTCCAGTCGATGCGCTCGACCCTGCAAAGGCTGGTCCATGCCTGCCATGGCGACGACAGGCCGGATTGCCCCATCCTCGACGATATAGCCGGGGCGCCGGGCCAGGCATCGGCCTGACGACCCGCAACGAGGACATCGGGGGGAGGGAGCCCAGATGATTTCCATGACAGTGGAACTGCGTAATATCGAAGGCACGCAGGCGTCGCTGGGCTGGGCCGGCGGCCACACGATCGTCGTCGACCGCCCGGAGGGCAAGGCCGGCGGCATGGGGCTCGGCTTCAATGGCGGCCAGCTGCTGGCCCTGGCGATCGGCGGCTGCTTCTGCAACGACCTGCGCTATGCGGCCGATGAAATGGGCGCGAGACTCGGCCGGATCGCCGTCGCCGTGACCTTGCAGCTCGAAGGCACGCCCCTGATCGCGACAGCGGCGACGATGACGGTGTCATGCGACGCACTGGACGGCGCCGATCCACGCCCGATCGTGGAGCGCGCGCAGACCATATCCACGGTCAGCAATTCACTCCGCCGGGGCCTGCCGGTGACCATCGAGATGGCCGAGCCGGCCGGCTGACGGCGCCCGCCGGACCCGGCGGCCCGCGCCCCTCAAGCTAGCCGCCCCGATGCTGTGTCGGCGAGGCTCCGAAACGCGCGCGGAAACGCCGGTTGAAGTAGGAGACGTCGTTGAAGCCGGCGGCGAGCGCGATGTCGCTGACCTTCATCACGTCGTTTCGGAAATCGGACAGCATGGCTTGCGCCTTCAGCAGACGCAGCTCCAGGACGCGCTCGGCAAAGGTCGAGCCGCTTTCCAGCAGCAAAGTGTTGAGGTAGCGGCGCGACAGGCCGACAGCGCGCCCGACCGCCTCCGTCGAAAGGTCCGGCTCCGCGAACCGTGCCTCGATGACCGTTATGACCTCACGCAGACGCGCGGCCCGCAGGCCACGCGCGGTCGCGATCTCGGCCGCCTCGCCTCGCCCGCCAAGCGCCAGGACGACAAGGTCGGCCAGCGTCGTGCCGGCTTGACGCGATAGGGTGGGCACCTGATCGAGTTCGTCGGAACCGACCAGGAAGTCGATCATGCGCTCGAGATGACGCACGGCGGGATTCGCCGGATCGAGCAGCGTGACCGGCCGATCGTCGGCGTGCGGCAACTGGCTGAGCAGCCACGCGCGCGGGACGGTCGCGAGCGTCCAGGAAGTGACGCCGTCGGTAAAGCTCCGGCAAGGCTGCGCGACGTTGTAGGCAATGGCGCTACCCCTGCGCAAAGATACGTCGCAATCGGCGACGGTCCACACCTGTGGCCTGGGGCTGCGATAGAAGCCGAGGAAGATGTCGTCCCGGTCATTGGCGACGTGCTTGCGCGTGCGCAGATAATATTCGGTGGTGGTCTCGAACAGCCCGACGCGCAAATCGCCGAGGAAGCGCATCTTGGTGGCGGTGGCGAACGGCTTGTCCTCGGCGTGCCTGATCTCGGCCACACCAAGCTGCTCCAGCCACATGTCGCGCCACAGGTTGAACCGCTCCCTGTCACTCAGATGCGCGGGCAGGCTGTCCGACGAGAAATCGATCTTCTGCATGGTCTTGCCTGACCGGCCGCCCCCACCGGACCCTCCCAAGCACGCCCCGGGTCCACACCGCGCCATCCAACACGGAAACCGCCTTTTGTGACAAGGGGCCCGGCCATGGACAGAGCCCCGGAGTCCAAGGGCGGGGCCTCAGGTTCCAAGTTCCCATTCGACGCGCGATCCGGCGTGGCAAATCGGCCACAATCGCCACGGTTCCCGCGCAGTGCCCGCCCGTCCGATGCGAAGGCCCGCCCTTCCAAGACGCAGCCGGCGAAATCCGCCATCAGTCGGGCGATCAATCGAACCGGGATTTCGCATGAGACTTATTTTCGCGAGCTGCGTCGTGGCCATCCTTTCGTCATCCGCCCTTGCCGGCGAAGCGCGGGCGGATGGACCAGCCGCCGCCTCGACCACCGCCTATGACTGGAGCGGATGGTATGGCGGCGTCAATCTCGGCTACGGCCGGAGTGGAACGAGCGCCGCCTTCACCGGCGACGGCCTCTCCGACTACTGGACGACAGGAAAAGGCTCCGGCGCGGGCACGGAATTCGTGCACAACCTGATGGCCTATGCCTATGGCCTCGATCCGGAGTTCGACCCCTTCAGCCGACCCTTGGTCTATACGCAATCCTTCAACGCTTCCGGCGTCTCCGGCGGTGTGCAACTCGGACACAACTGGCAGTTCGGTTCCAACTGGCTGGTCGGCCTCGAAACCGACCTTCAGCTGTCCGGCATGAGCGGCGGCACGGACTATATCGAGCCCGACAAGGGCCCGCAGGGCGTCAGGCTTGGCGCGAGCTCGTCGCAACGTCTCGACTGGTTCGGCACGACGCGCGCCAGGATCGGCTATCTGCCTGAAGATCGCCTGCTGGTCTTCGCGACCGGCGGCCTGGCCTATGGCCAGGCAAGATCGGCGGCATCGGTTTCCATCGTCGGCGATACCGGCTGGACGTTTGACGGCCCGACCTTCGCAACGAAGATGGACTGCCCCGGTCATACCACCTGCTTCGCCGGGGAGACCTCGCGCGTGACCGCCGGCTGGTCCGTCGGCGGCGGCCTCGAATATGCGCTCTCCCGGCGCGTGACCCTCAAGGCCGAGTATCTGCATGTGGATCTCGGCGACCAGAAGGTTCATCTCACCGCGCAGGCGCCCGCCGTGGGCGACGCGTTCCTCGATGTCCGCTTCAAGAGCGCCTACGACATTGTGAGGCTCGGTTTGAACTACCGTTTCTAGCTGTTCGGGAGCCCAAGCGGGAATAGAGCCGAGGTCGCTGAACGAAAACGCATCGCCGTCATCGGGGGGATGGAACGCCGGCGGCGGAGTGCGCTAGAAGGGATGTCCAATCCGGGTCCCTGATTATGCCGTCCGCCACAGCACTCCTCACCTTCGTCGCCGCGCTGGTCGTGCTGGAGATAACGCCCGGGCCTGACATGATGCTCGTCGTGGCGCGCGGCGTGGGCCAGGGGCGCAGGGTCGCGCTGCTTACCGTCATCGGCATGGTCTTCGTCGCCGGCGTGGTGCAGGTGGGCCTTCTCGTTCTCGGCGTGGCATCGCTGCTGCAAGCCTACCCGGCGGGTCTCGTCATCCTGAAATGGGCCGGCGCGCTCTACATGCTCTATCTCGGCGTCAGGATGATCCTTGCCAGCCTGGCGGCCCACCGGGACAAGCGGTCCGCCGTCGGCCGTATCTCGGATTGGTCGGCGATCCGCCAGGGGACGATCAACAGCCTGACGAACCCGAAATCGCTGCTCTTCATGTTTGCCTTCCTGCCGCAGTTCGTGGATCCGGGCGCCGGGCCGATCTGGCTGCAGCTTCTGGTGCTCGGCTCGATCCAGAAGCTTGCCGGCATCCTCTCGCTCGGCTCGGTCGCCATGGCGTCCGGCACCGTCGGCCAATGGCTCTACCGCTGGCCGGGGCTGCTTGCCTGGCAGCAGCGTTTCACCGGCGTTGTGATGATCGGCCTCGGCCTGAGGCTGCTTCTGTCGGGCAATGCGGGACCGGCTCCGGCGGCCCATCGTTGAAGCAGGGCAGGCCAAATCGGAGCTCTTTTAGGCAACGAGATCGCCCATGCGCCGCAACTTCCCAAGAACCAGATAGATAAAGGAATTGGCGCGACGGCGCGCCAAGGACTGGATGTCTATCGTTTATTCGTCTGGGTCGAGTAGCCTAAATTTGCCGGTTGCGTTCCGTTCAAACCGGCTCCCCAAGCCTGCGTCCAAAAACGGCAGAATATCTGAATCGTAATTTACGATCGTGTTGATGTCATAAATGCCGTGGTGCTCGGACTTATTCATGTATTCGGCGTCTTCATCTCCCGCAAAGAACCTCCAACCACTGTCTAGCGGCCGGGCAGGCCTTTCGCGGTACATGTATCCTACCTTAGCGCCATCAACGACGATGCGGTCGGTAGCGATGCATCCTCCTCTGCCCAAGGCAAGAGGTACGATTTCGCTGGCCTGAAGCTTGTAGGCTTTTTTCATGGCGACCTAAGTCCATCTCTCCCTCGCGAAGACATGTTCCTATCTCACTCTTGATTTGCCAACCAGATAGTCGCCGTCCACAAACAGGTTCAAACCGTGAACAAAATCTGGCATGGTGGACCCATGCCAATCATTTCAGCGATTCCCCAAAATCCCCTGATCGACGGCCGCCAGTCCGAACGCGCCATGCTCGTGCGGCGCGGCGTGCAGAGGCTGCTGAGCGAAATGGGCGCGCATGTGCTGCCTGAGCTGTCGCTGGCCACCGGCCGCCGCGCCGATCTGGTCGCGCTGACCCGGCAAGGCGACATCTGGATCATCGAGATCAAGTCGTCGATCGAGGATTTCAGGGTCGACCGCAAATGGCCGGACTACCGCCTGCATTCGGACCGCTTCTTCTTCGCCACGCATCCCGGCGTGCCGGCGGAGATCTTTCCCGATGAATGCGGCTTCATCCTTTCCGACGGCTACGGCGCCGAGATCATGCGCGAGGCGCCGGAGCACCGCATGGCGGCGGCGACGCGCAAGGCGCTGATGCTGCGCATCGCGCGCGCGGGCGCCGCCCGACTGCTGGCGGCGGAACTGGCCGGCGTTCCGGTGCCGGCGCTGGATGGCGAAAGCGAGTAGTCTTCGACAGATTGGGGCCGACCGCCGCTGAGTTCGGTGCCTCACCCACAAAGAGTGGCAAGGCAATCGCGACGACCATCCGGACGCGTTTGTGCGACGGGTATTCCCACCCTAACCCTCCCCACAAGGGGGAGGGAACGCTGCCGCACGCGTGTCTCCCGACGCAGAGACGTCGACAGTTTGCGAAGATCGGTGCCTGCGGGAATCCCCTCCCCCTTGTGGGGAGGGTTAGGGTGGGGGTCTGCGCCGCTCCGGTCTATCGCCACCGCCACATGCGATAATCCTGCACGAAGTGGGGAGAGGTCGCGGGCGAGGAGCCGAGGTTCGGATCAGGCTTCCTCCAGTTCCCCTTCCTCCACCGCCGGCGTGGTGAGCAACACGGCCGCGCCGAGGATGGCCGAGATCAGCGAGCCGGCGAGAATACCGACCTTGACCGCGCTTTGCAGCGCCGCATCGTCGGCGAAGGCGAGCAGGCCGATGAACAGGCTCATGGTGAAGCCGATGCCGCAAAGCAGCGAAATGCCGAGCATGTGCCGCCAGCCCGCGCGGGCCGGCAGGTCGGCAAATCCCAGGCGGATGGCAAGCGCCGAGGCGCCGAATACGCCCACCAGCTTGCCGACGACGAGGCCTGCCGCGACGCCGAGCGTCAGCGGCTCGACCAGCGCGGCCGGGCTCAGTCCGGCGAGCGGGACGCCGGCATTGGCGAAGCCGAAGATCGGGATGATGACGAAAGGCACAACGCCGTGCAGGGCATGCTCCAGCCGGAGCAGCGGCGAGTGGCCGGGATCATGGCCGCCGCCCGGCGATACATTGAGCGGGATGGTAAGCGCCAGCGCAACGCCCGCCAGCGTGGCGTGAACGCCCGATTTCAGCACCAGCACCCACAGGATCAGGCCCAGCACCAGATAGGGCGTCAGCGATGTCACGCGCATGCGGTTGAGGACAATGAGGATGGCGATGACCGCGAACGCCCCGCCGAGATAGGCCAGCGAGAGCCCCTTGGTGTAGAACAGGGCAATGATGATGACCGCGCCGAGATCGTCGATGATGGCGAGCGCGGTGAGAAAAACCTTGAGCGACGCCGGCACGCGGCTGCCGAGCAGCGACAGCACGCCGAGCGCGAAGGCGATGTCGGTCGCGGTGGGGATCGCCCAGCCGGACAGCGCGGCCGTGTTCTCGCGGTTGATGGCGACATAGACCAGCGCGGGCGCCACCATGCCGCCGGCGGCGGCGATGCCCGGCAGCACGCGCCGAGGCCAGGTGGACAATTGGCCGTCCAGCATCTCACGCTTGATCTCCAGCCCGACCAGCAGGAAGAACACCGCCATCAGCCCGTCATTGATCCAATGCGAGACGCTGAGCGGCCCGAGATAGGCGTGGAGGGCGGAGAAATAGGCGCCGGAGAGAGGCGAATTGGCGACGATCAGTGCCAGGGCTGCCGCCGCCATGAGGATGATGCCGCCCGCCGCCTCGCTCTCGAGGAACTCGCGGAAGATGGATGCCGGCCGCCTGGTGTCGTGCATTCTGCCTCCGTGGTCAGTGTCAGGGGACGGCTCGTTCCTCCGACAAGCCGGCGATGGGTCAGTGATCAGCGCGGCGCGCGCTTGGCCAGGATCCGCTGCAAGGTGCGGCGATGCATGTTGAGGCGTCTGGCCGTCTCGGAAACGTTGCGCTCGCACATTTCATAGACGCGCTGGATGTGTTCCCAGCGAACGCGGTCGGCCGACATCGGGTTTTCCGGCGGCGCCGCGCGTTCGCCCGCGGTGCGGGTCAGCGCGGCGAAGACATCGTCGGCATCGGCGGGCTTGGAGAGATAGTCGACGGCGCCGAGCTTCACGGCCGTCACCGCCGTCGCGATGTTGCCGTAGCCGGTCAGGATGACGGTGCGGGAATCGCGCTTCTCACGGATGGCGGCGACCACGTCGAGGCCGTTGCCGTCGCCGAGACGCATGTCGACCACCGCGTAGGCGGGCGGATTGGCGCGCACCTTTGCGACCGCTTCCTCGACGCTTTCGGCGGTCTCGACGACGAAGCCCCTGATCTCCATGGCGCGGGCAAGGCGCGTCAGGAACGGCTTGTCGTCGTCAACGATCAGCAGCGAGGTGTCCTCGCCCTCAACCATAGCGCCAACGTTCTCGTCACCTGTCATCGTCTTGCGGTTCCTGCTGCCTGAATTTTACGCAGATATAGTTTCGCGGCTCCATTGTCCAATTTACGCAGTGTCAAACATGATCGCGGCGGCGGATTCCGGGTTGAGGAACACGCCGCGCGGCCATGATATCTGAACGACGGCGCCCTCGCCCAGTCCGCTCGAATTGCGGAAATCGAGCGTGGCGCCCGACCGTTCGAGCAATGTCTTGGCGATGAAGAGGCCAAGTCCCAGGCCGCCGCCGGCCTCGGTGCCCTGCCGCGTCGACATATAGGGCTCGCCGATGCGGTCGATGATCTCCGGGGGAAAGCCCGGACCGTCGTCGGTGATCGTGAAGGTGACGGCGGCTTCGTCCCAGCTCCAACTGACGGTCACGCTCTTGCGGGCGAAGTCGACTGCGTTCTCGACCAGGTTGCCAAGGCCGTAGATGACACCCGGATTGCGCCGGCCGACCGGCTCGGCGCCGATGCGCTCGCCTGGCCGAAGCCTTATCGAGATGCCGAAGTCGCGGTGTGGCGCGATCACCTCCTCGACCAGCGAGGTGAGCGGCAGGCGCGCGAGATGCGCCTCGCCTTCCGACGACAGGCTGGTCAGCCGCTTGAGGATCTCGCGGCAGCGTTCGCTCTGCGAACGCAGCAAGGTCACGTCCTCGCCGTATTTGGGATCACTGCCCAGCGCCTTCTCCATTTCCTTGGAGACGAGGGCAATGGTGGCGAGCGGCGTGCCCAGTTCGTGCGCCGCAGCAGCCGCAAGGCCATCGAGCGCCGACAGATGCTGCTCGCGCTGCAGCACCAGTTCGGTGGCGGCGAGCGCATTGGCCAGAAGCCGCGCCTCGGCGGCGACGCGGAAGGCATACATGGCGGTGAAGGCGATCGACGACAGCACCGCCATCCACATGCCGGCGACGTAGATGAACGGCATGACGAGCGGCGAGCCCTCGTACCAGGGAAGCGGCATGTGAAAGAACACCAGCAGCGTCGCCACCGTCATCACCAGCGCACCGAGGATGGCGGTGAGGCGCAGCGGCAGCGAGGTCGCCGAGATGACCACCGGCACCGTCATCAGCAGCGAGAACGGATTGGTCAGGCCGCCGGTCATGTAGAGCAGCCCGGCGAGCTGCAGGCTGTCGAAGACGAGGATCCCGAAGGCGGCGAACGGCGTCAGCCGATGCGCCGCCGGGTAGCGAAAGGCAAGGAAGAGGTTCATCCAGGCCGAGCTTGCGATCAGCGCGAAGCAGATGCTGACCTGGAGTGGGAACTTCAGCACATAGGCGACGATGAGCACCGTCGTGCTCTGGCCGACAATGGCCAGCCAGCGCAGCCTGATCAGCGTGTTGAGCCGCAGCCTCTGGCTTTGCTGTGGATCGGGAGCGTGGAGAATGTTGATCGCCAAGGATAGGGTCCGAACCTGGGATCGAAACGACGATGCCGTCCCGATCATATCAATATGGTCCTGGACCCTATAGCGCCGAACGAGGAAACTGTAGAGCGCGATGTTTTGCGGGTCACGTCCCGCGCGGCTTGGCCCTGCTGGTGGCCGCGGCGAGCAACGGATTTTCTGGCCAGACATGCTTGGCGTAGCGGCCGCGCATGTCGGCGCGCACATCGGCCCATGAGCCACGCCAGAAGCCTGGCAGGTCGCGGGTGGTCTGGATCGGCCTGTGCGCGGGGGACAGGAGCTCCAGCGTCAGCGGCACGGTGCCATTGGCGATCGCGGGATGGCGGTCGAGGCCGAACAACTCCTGGACGCGCACGGCGAGCACCGGCCATTCGCCGTCATAGCGGATCGGCACGCGACTGCCCGACGGGACGTCGAAATGGGTCGGTGCCAGCTTGTCGACACTGCGCTGCAGATCGTGCGGCACCAGCGACATGAGCCCCGCCGTCAGTATTGCCGGATCGATCGCCGCGAAGGAGGCGGCCCCGGACAGAAAGGGCAGCAGCCAGTCATCTAGGCGTGCGACAAGGGCCGCGTCGGACATGTCGGGCCAGGGCTCGCCAAGGCCGCGATGCAGCCAGGACAGGCGTTGCCGCAGCACGTCGGCGTCCTTGCCCCACGACAGCAGCGAAAGCCCGTGCGCGCGCAAGGCATCTAGGATCGCTCGGTCGGCATCGGCGCCTGAAGGCGCCGGCAACATCCGCTCCGCGAGCGTGATCGCCCCCAGCCGCGTGACCTCGCGCACGCGCACCGCGCGTCTCTCCCTGTCGAAGGCCGTTTCGCGGCGCGCCTCGATCCGCTCGCCGAGCGCCGCGCGGATGTCGTCCTCGTCGACGGCGGCGGCGGCCGTGATGCGGGCGTTCTGCGCCTTGCCCTGCAAGTCGGCGACGACGAGATAGGCTTCGCCGGCCAGCGGGTCGGCAGGGTCCACCATCGCACCCGAACCATTCGCCAGCACGAAGCGGCCACGTTCTCCGCGCGCCTTGGCGACCCTGTCCGGCCAGGCATGGATGAGAACCGCGCCGGCGGTTACGCCCTCCCCTTTTCCGGAAGAATGCAAGGCGGAAGACGCCTGTTTCGACAACCGCTCGGCAAGCTGCCGGGCGGCATTGGCGCGGGGTGATTTCTCGCCACGGAAGCGCAGCAGGCGTCGTTCGAGATCGGCGCTGTCGCCGCCCAGGCCGCGCTCGGTGAGCAGGACGGCAAGCATCGCCGCGTCCAGCGCATGGCCGGCCTTAGCCGCCTCGGCGACCATGTGCGCCAGCCGCACCGGCAGGGCAAGCCCGCGCATGGCGGCGCCCGCCGGCGTCAAGCGCCCGGCTTCGTCGATGGCATCCAGGGCGCGCAGAAGGACACGCGCTTCGTTGAGCGCGGGGGCGGGCGGCGGATCGAGGAAGGCAAGGCTCGCCGGATCGGCGACACCGAAGGCGGCACAGTCGAGCGTGAGCCCCGACAGGTCCGCCTCCAGGATCTCGGGTGGGGTGAAGGCCGGCAATGCCGCCGTCTGCTCGGCCCGCCACAGCCTTATGGCGACGCCAGGCTGCGTGCGGCCGGCGCGGCCGGCGCGCTGGTCAGCCGAGGCGCGGCTCACGCGCACGGTTTCCAGCCGCGTCAGGCCGCTCGACGGTTCGTAGCGCGGCAGGCGTGACAGGCCGGAATCGATGACGACGCGCACGCCGTCGATGGTGACGGACGTTTCCGCGATGGAAGTCGCCAGCACAACCTTGCGGCGGCCGACCGGCGAAGGGCGGATCGCGGCGTCCTGAGCCCTGCCGTCGAGCTGTCCATAGAGCGGCACGATGTCCGTTTGATCGGCAAGCTTGCCGGAGAGACGCTCGGCCGTGCGCTCGATCTCGCGCTGGCCGGGCAGGAACGCAAGGACGCTGCCCTCCTCCTCGGCGAGCGCCCTGCGGACGACGCCGGCCATGGCATCCTCTATGGCGACGCCGGGCGGGCGCTCGTCGTAGCGGATGTCGACCGGGAAGGCGCGACCCTCGCTCTCTATCACCGGCGCGCCGGCCAGAAGCCGGGACACGCGCGCGCCGTCGAGCGTCGCCGACATGACGAGCAGCCGCAGGTCGGGCCTCAACGCCCCCTGGACGTCGAGCGCCAGCGCCAGGCCGAAATCGCCGTCGAGCGAACGTTCGTGGAATTCGTCGAAGATGACGGCGGAGATCCCGGGCAATTCGGGATCGTCCAGGATCATGCGCGACAGCACGCCTTCGGTGACCACCAGGATTCGCGTTCTCGCCGAGACGCGGTTTTCCATGCGCATGGCATAGCCCACGGTGCCGCCCGGCTCCTCGCCGAGCAGTTCGGCCATGCGGCGGGCGGCGGCGCGCGCGGCGAGCCGGCGCGGCTCGAGCAGCACGATCCTGCCCTTGCCCAGCCATGGCGCGTCGAGCAGCGCCAGCGGCACCAGCGTCGTCTTGCCGGCGCCAGGCGGGGCCACCAGCACGGCGCTGTTGTTGCGCGCCAGCGCCTCGCCAAGCGCCGGTAGCACGGCGGTAACCGGAAGCTCCGGCAGGGATATTGTCGTCATCGGTCCAGGACAGTCTGTCTTCGGCGCCCGGCATAACAGCGGGCACCGCCGGCGCGCAACCGGCGCATGCCGTCAGAGCCGGTTGCGCGAGAACGGGTTCCAGCGCACCGTGCCGAGCCGCACCTCCTCACGCACCATCGTCAGCAGGCCGGAGCCACCGACGACGGCCAGACCGACGAGAGTTATCCAGTCGGGATACTCGCGGAAGAACATCGCGCCGAGGATCACCGCCCAGACGATCTGCGAATAATGCGTCGGCGCCACGCGGTTGGCCGGCGCGTGCTTGACGGCCAGCAGTTGCAGCAGTTGCCCGCAGGCCGTGAAGGCGCCGGCCAGCACCAGCCACAGCAATTGCTTGCCGTCCGGCAGGCTGAACGATGTCGCCGCCGCTCCCACGCCGTTGAAAAGCAGGCCGTAGCCGATCAGCACGCCCAGCATGGTGGTGCGCTTTTCCTGCTGGGCCAGCGACCGCATCAGGATGACGCTGGCGGCGGCGAGGAAGGCGATGGTGAAGGCCGCGAGATGTCCGAGATGCAGCTCGCGAAAGCCCGGCCGCACCACCAGCATGACACCGGCAAAGCCGGCGGCGACCGCGAGCCAGCGCCAAGGCCCGACCTTTTCCTTGAGGACGACGGTCGACAGGATGGTGACGAACAGCGGCGCCAGGAAGATCAGCGCGTAGACTTCGGCCAGCGGGATGGTGGTGAAGGCATAGACGCTGAGCACGCCCGACGCCATGCCGGCCCAGGCGCGTGCCTGCACGGCCCAGGGCCTCTTGGTGCGCCAGAAATCGCGCCAGCGCTCGCCGGCCGGCCTGGTGAAGAACAGGAAGCACCCGGCGAACAGCGTCGAGAAGAAGCCGATCTCGAAAACGGTGAACTGTCCGCCAAGGCTTTTGATGACCGCATCGCTGAACGAATAGCTTGCATAGGCTATCAGGGCGAGCACAATACCGTTCGTCACGTTTTTCCATTTCCGGGAGAGTAGAGTGAAAGTACTGGCGCTCGGGGCGCATCCGGACGACATCGAAATCTTCATGTTCGGTACGCTGGCCGCCTATGCGGCGCAAGGCGCAGAACTCACTTTTGCCATCGCCACGGATGGCGCCAGGGGTGGTCCAGGCGATCCCGGCCAACTGGCCAGGGTTCGCCGCGAGGAAGCGACGGCGGCAGCCGCGCTGCTGGGCGCGATCCCGCGCTTCCTCGACTTTCCCGATGGCGCGCTCGTCGCTGACGCCGCACTGATAGGAGCGCTCAAGGCGCTGATCACGCAGACCAGGCCCGACCTCGTCATCACGCATGCGCCATACGACTATCATGGCGACCATCGCGCCCTGTCGGACGGCGTGCGCATCGCGGCCTCCTTCGCGGTGCCGGTGCTGCACGCCGACACGCTGGGCGGCACCGGCTTCCTGCCGACGCACTATGTCGACATCTCCGCGCAGGGCGACCTCAAGGCCAGGGCCATCCGCGCGCACCGTTCGCAGGACCCGGACCGTTTCGTCGCCATGGCGCGGACGCAGAACCTGTTTCGCGCCAGCCAGTGCAACGGCGCGCCGGAAGCGCTGGCGGAGGCGTTCCGTTTCGAGCCGTCGTACCCCTTCGCCGACATTCGCGCGCTGCTGCCGCCGGCGCCGCCGATCATCCCGGTGACGGTCAGCACCGTAAAGCTCACGTGACGGTGTCGATGGCTCCGCGCCGAACTGGCGACGCGCTCATGGCGCTCGCCGGCGAAAAGCCCTCCCAGAAATAGTCCTGGCGAAGAGACGACAAGGCGTGGATGGAGCCAACACTGCCGTTGCGTCAGTTAACCACGCCAGCTAAGGATTCTCGCGGGACTTGGGAGGCTTGGTATGCGTTACAATTGGGAACGGGCTCCGACAGCTTTCGAGCGTTACAGGAAGGCGTTGGCGGCCGCCGTGCTGATCGTGGGCGGCGTTGGGCTGATGTTCGTCGCCTTGCCGTTCTAGGCAAGGCGAACCGAAATCCGGGCGCCAGCCGGCATCTGGCAATCCCTACGAAAATGCAGGAAGACATTCCCTCGCGAAACGGCATAGTTTGTCCGCGAAAACGGCAGATCGTTCCGGGAGGAAAGTCGGATGGCATCACGCTATCATGAGGTCTATGACGGCTGGAGGCGCGACCCGCAGAGGTTCTGGGCCGAAGCCGCCAGGGACATAGACTGGTTCTCGCCTTACGACACCGTGTTCGACCCGAATGCCGGCGTCTACGGCCGCTGGTTCGACGGCGCCACCTGCAACACCTGCTTCAATGCCATCGATCGTCACGTATCGGGCGGACGCGCCGACCAGATCGCGCTCATCCACGACAGCGCGATCACCGGCACCATCCGCAAGTTCACCTATGCCGAGCTCAAGCGCGAGGTGGTGGCGCTGGCCTCGGTGCTGCGCAACCAGGGTATCGGCAAGGGCGACCGCGTCATCATCTATATGCCGATGGTGGCGGAAGCCGCCATAGCGATGCTGGCCTGCGCCCGCATCGGCGCGGTGCATTCGGTGGTGTTCGGCGGCTTTGCCTCGCACGAACTGGCGACGCGCATCGACGACGCGCGACCGAAGCTGATCATCTCGGCGTCCTGCGGACTGGAGCCGGGCCGGGTCGTCGCCTACAAGCCGCTGCTCGACAATGCGGTCGACATGTCTCGCCACAAGCCGGACGTCTGTCTCATCCTGCAGCGCGAGCAACTCATCTGCGAGATGAAGCCAGGGCGCGATGTCGACTACGCCGATGCCGTGGCGCGCGAGCGGGCGGCGGGCGCCAATGTCGACTGCGTCCCGGTCCTCGCCACCGACCCGCTCTACATCATCTACACGTCGGGCACGACCGGCCAGCCCAAGGGCATCGTGCGCGACAATGGCGGCCACATGGTCGCGCTGAAATGGACCATGGAGAACGAGTTCGGCGTGAAGCCGGGCGAGGTGTTCTGGGCGGCGTCCGACGTCGGCTGGGTGGTCGGCCATTCCTACATCGTCTACGCCCCGCTCCTGCACGGCTGTACCAGCATCCTGTTCGAGGGCAAGCCCGTCGGCACGCCCGATGCCGGCACCTACTGGCGCGTCATCGCCGAGCATGGCGTGGTGGCGCTGTTCACGGCGCCCACCGCCTTTCGCGCCATCAAGGGGCAGGACCCCAAGGGCGAGTTCGTGCCGAAATACGACCTGTCGAAGTTCCGCACGCTGTTCCTCGCCGGCGAGCGGGCCGACCCCGAAACGATCAAATGGGCTGAGCAGAAGCTCAACGTGCCGGTGGTCGATCACTGGTGGCAGACCGAGACCGGCTCGCCGATGACGATCAATCCGGTCGGGCTCGGCATCCTGCCGGTCAAATACGGGTCGCCGGGCGTGCCGATGCCCGGCTACGACATAAGGGTGCTCGACGATGCCGGCCATGAGGTGCCGCGCGGCACGCTGGGCAATGTGGTGGTGAAGCTGCCACTGCCAGCCGGCTGCCTGCCGACGCTGTGGAACGCCGACGACCGCTTCCGGAGTGCCTATCTCGAGGAATTCCTCGGCTACTACAAGACGGCCGATGCCGGCCTGATGGACGAGGACGGCTACCTCTATGTCATGGCCCGCACCGACGACATCATCAACGTCGCAGGCCACAGGCTGTCGACGGGGGCCATGGAGGAAGTGCTGGCCGCGCATCCCGATGTCGCCGAATGCGCCGTCATAGGCATCGCCGACGCCCTGAAGGGCCAGGTGCCGCTCGGCTTCGTCGTGCTCAACGCGGGCGTCGCCCGTGACGCCGCCGCGATCGAAGGCGAGGTGGTCGGCCTGGTGCGCGAACGCATCGGACCGGTCGCCGCCTTCAAGACGGTGGTCACCATCAAGCGCCTGCCCAAGACGCGCTCGGGCAAGATCCTGCGCGGCACCATGCAGAAGATCGCCGACAAGGAGGAATGGGCTATGCCCGCCACCATCGACGATCCGGCGATACTGGACGAGATCACCGCCGCCCTGAGGAGCCGTGGCATCGGCATATGAGCGAGCCCTGGTGCCCGATGCGGTGAAGCGCGTCACGATCTTTCAGGATTTTCGCGACAACGGCACAGCCGGAATTGGCGTGGGCTCGTTTCGATTTCAGATTCGACGGTCGCAAATGATCACGCAATCTGGCACCCTTTGGGTCGCAATCATGATTGATTTTAGAGCGCCGCGCGTCCTTTTGGACGCGCAAAGGACGCTCTAACACTTTGAGTTGGCGCATGATCCTTTCCGAAAATCGGTCCCGATTTTCGGGGTCATGCGCGAGGAAACGACAATGAGCGATCACCAACACAACCCATTTGATGGTCCTCAGATGCAGGGAATGCACTACGAGCGGGCCGATATGTCGGGCGCTAATTTCGATGGCGTAAACCTCGCGGAAGCACGCTTTTACGCTGTTCTGACCAAGGCAAAATTCATCGACACCAATTTAAGCGAAGCGGTTTTCGATGATATCAGCCTTGCGGATGCTCGCTTCAACAACGTCAATCTGTCCGGAGCCGTCATCACGAATGCAAACCTATCGCGATTGACCTTATGCGGCGTCACGTTGGCAGATTCAGACATCAAGGATGCCGATTTGACTGGGATGCGGATCAATGGCGTTCTCGTAACCGATCTGTTCCTGGCCTATGAAAAGGCGAAAACCTGAAGGCCATTTGCTTCCGAGACAACGTCGCGGAAATCCTACAGACCGTCCAAGACGCGCTGGCGGCTTCGGAACGATCTGTCAAATACGTTCGACGCACTGCAGATTGCTGTTTCCACAGAAGCTCCGAAACCACCGGACACTTTCGGAAAGCGGCTCCAGAGCATGGTGACGAAAAGTGCGGAGCGGTTTTCGAGTGACATGATGCTCTTGTGAATCGCCCACCGACCGTGTGTCGGCATTGACGAGATGGCGTGAAAGAGATGCCTAAAATGACCGCATGGATGGTCTATCACGAGTTTGAGGACGCTGAATTCTGCGAACACTTCAAGGTTATAGGTTTTTTCCGAACCCGGGAGCAGGCGCGAACAGTTGTTCGCAACCTGAAGAGAAAGCCTGGATTTGCCGATCATCAAAGAGGCTTTTTTGTCGGCAGGCCAACCCTCAATGAAGCCGCCTGGGAGGAAGGCTTTCATACTTGTTTGGGTGACACCACCATGCCGGAACCGGAAACACCCTTTGGCCTGGCGTCGGTACTGGACTTCGAAATCAGAGAAAGCGAGGACAGTTTGTGGCATGTCCTGCACTCCTATGTCGACCAGTGGAACCGCACCGAAACAAAGATCATCGGCCTCTATTCCGATCTGGAATTGGCGAGGCATGCGGTGAAAAATCTACTCAAGCAGCCGGGCTTTCGAAGCCGGCCAACGGGATTTCAGGTCGACCCCGTCAATCTCGGCGAAGTTGCATATGAAAACGGGTTCTGACCGCACCAGGCATTTGTCAACCCAACCTAGTCCCGGGCCGGCTGCCTGCCGATGCTGTGATACTCGAAACCATGCCGGGCGACGACCTTCGGGTCGTAGAGATTGCGGCCGTCGAAGATGAGCGGGGAGGTCAAGGCTTCCTTCATGGCGTCGAAGGACGGCGCGCCAAAACTCTTCCATTCGGTCGCGATCAGCAACGCGTCGGCGCCGCGCAGCGCCGCCTCCTTGGTACCACACAGCATCAGATCATCGCGCAGGCCGTAGATGGTCTGGCATTCCTGCATCGCCTCGGGATCGTAGGCCTGCACCTTGGCGCCGGCTTTCCAGAGCGCCTCCATCAGCGGACGGGAGGGCGCCTCGCGCATGTCGTCGGTGTTGGGCTTGAAGGCCAGCCCCCACAGCGCAAATGTCCGGCCCTTGAGGTCGCCCTTGAAACGGCGCTCGACTTTCTGGAAGAGCACCGACTTCTGCTCGTTGTTACGCTCCTCGACGGCGCGCAGCAGCCTGGCGTCGAATTTCACCCCCTCGGCGGTCTTGATCAGCGCCCGCACGTCCTTCGGGAAGCACGAGCCGCCATAGCCGAGGCCGGGGTAGATGAAGTGATAGCCGATGCGCGGATCGCTGCCGATGCCCTTGCGTACCTCCTCGATATCCGCGCCCAACTCCTCGGCGAGGTTGGCCATTTCGTTCATGAAGCTGATCTTGGTCGCCAGCATGCAGTTGGCGGCATATTTGGTGAATTCGGCGCTGCGCACATCCATCACGATCATCTTCTGGTGGTTGCGGTTGAAGGGCGCGTAGAGCTCGCGCATCACCGCCTCCGTCTTGGGGCTGCCGGTGCCGACAATGATCCGGTCGGGCTTCATGCAATCGGCGACCGCCGAGCCCTCCTTGAGGAATTCCGGGTTGGAGGCGACATCGAACGCCAGGTCCTCGCGACCACGCGCCTTGAGCGTCTCGGCGATCCTGATCTTGATCTTTTCGCAGGTGCCGACCGGAACCGTCGACTTGCCGACGACGATCTTGGGGCCCTCCATCTCGCGGCCGATCGTTTCGGCCACGGCGAGCACGTATTTTAGGTCGGCCGATCCATCCTCGCCGGGCGGCGTGCCGACGGCGATCATCTGGATCTCGCCATGCTTGACCCCTGCCACGGCGTCGGTGGTGAAGCGGATCCGGCCGGCGGCATGGTTTTCCTTGACGAGGTTCTCCAGCCCCGGCTCATAGATCGGAATGTAGCCCTGGTTCAGCCGTTCGACCTTGTTGGTGTCGACGTCGACGCACAAGACGTCATGACCGACTTCCGCCAGCACCGCCGCCTGCACGAGGCCGACATATCCAATCCCAAAGACGGTCAACTTCATTCGGTTCTATCCCTCTCCAAGGCAACGTATCGTCCTGGCCGGCCGGTAGGCCGATGATCGCGCATCCTGTACCGGTCTTTGCCCGCGCTTCATAGATGGCATGGCCAAGACGTCACGATGACGACAGAAATCCGTCGCACTCGACAGAGCAGAACATCGGGAAATCGGGCCGGCTTATACCCGTTTCGGGGGTGTCTTCGAGAATGTCCAATCATCCCGCGCGGCGCCCTGTGGCGGCATCAAGATTCTTGTTGCGAAACGCCCCGGTCCCGGCTTAGTCTCGACTTTGTGCAAAAAATGAAATTTAATTCCATTTGCACATTCCCTTTGAACCCATGCCGGGTGCAGGAACAGACGACAGAACACATTCGATCGAACCAATATTTGATATATCATCTACCAGAGCGAAAAAAGCCTTCATGGTCCATGTGACTTCCCTCCAGCCATCGGCGCCCTGGTCGCGGCTCGACGTCGACGACGCCGACTGGAACGCCGCCGAGGCTTCGGCCCTGGTGCGCTGGTACCATCAGATGGTGCTCATCCGCCGCTTCGAGGAGAAGATCCTCGATCTGGCCAATGCCGGCCTCGTGCATGGGCCGGCGCATGCCAGCATCGGCCAGGAGGCAACGGCCGTCGGAGCCATGTCGGTGCTCGGCACGGGCGACCGCATCAACGGCACGCATCGCGCCCACCACCAGGTGCTGGCCAAGCTGGTGAATGCCCAGACACCCCTCGGCTTCGATCCGCTGCACGACACGTTCGACGATCCCATGCAAGCGGCAGTGCGCGGGCTGATGGCCGAGATCATGGGCCTCAACACAGGCTATTGCGGCGGACGCGGCGGCTCGATGCACATGCGCCATGATCTTTCCGGCATACCGGGCACCAGCGCCATCATCGGCGGCAACCTGCCCCATGCCGCGGGCTACGCCCTGGCCGACAAGCTGCTCGGCACCGGCAATGTCTCGGTCGCCTTCTTCGGCGACGGCACGATGATGGCGGGTGCCGCCTATGAGGCAATGAACATCGCCGCGCTCTACCGTCTGCCGGTGATCTTCTTCGCAGAGAACAATCTCTACGCCGTCTCCACCCATATCGGCGAGCAGACGCGAGAGACGCGGCTCGCGTCGCGCGGGCCGATGCTGGGTTTTCGTGGCATCGAATGCGACGGCATGGACGTCGTTGCGGTGCATCAGGCCATGCGCGAGGCGCGCCGCACGATCGAGCAGGAGGGCGGCCCCGTCCTGGTCGAGGCGCTCTGCTATCGCTTCCTGCATCAGAGCGGCGCGCGGCCTGGCAGCGAGTTCGGCTATCGGACCCGCGCCGAGGAAGACGCCTGGAAGGCGCGCGACCCGATCGCCACGGCAGCAGCGCGGCTGAAGGCGATGGGCGTTCTCGATGCCGACGGCCTGCGTACGCTGGACCAGCGTGTGATGGAGGTGGTTGACGCCGCCGCCGATGCGCTGACCGAGACCAGCGGCAATGCGCGGCGCATCCCCGACCACCTCTGGCCGGACGCCGGCGAGGTGGACAATGAGATCCGGGGCGATCTGTCCGAGTTGCGGGACGAACGCTTCCTGGAGATCGAGGACGTGCCACCGGCCGAGACGAAGCCGGTCAAGTTCATCGCCGCTGCTTCGGAAGTCATCACCCGGGCGATGGAGCAGGACCCGCGCATCATCATCATGGGCGAGGACGTGCACCGGCTGCGCGGCGGCGTCTCCGGCGCCACCAAGGGCGCGCTCGAGCGCTGGCCCGAGCGGGTGCTGGCGATGCCGATCGCCGAGAACGGCTTCGTCGGCGTGGCGCTGGGCGCGGCGCTGTGCGGCCTGCGCCCGATCGTCGAGATCATGTTCGGCGACTTCTGTCTCGTCGCCGCCGATCAGCTTTTCAACGCGGTGAGCAAGGTGCGCCACATGTTCGGTGGCGGTTTCCCGGTGCCGATCGTGCTGCGCGTACGTGTCTCGCCACACACCGGCTACGGCTCGCAGCATTCGGGCGATCCGTCCGGCCTGTTCGCGCTCTTCCCTGGCTGGCGCATCGTCGCGCCGACCACGCCGTTCGATTATATCGGCCTGATGAACGCGGCGCTGAAGTGCAACGATCCCGTCGTCGTCATCGAGCATGTAGAACTGTTCACGACGGAGGGGCCGGCGCCGGAAAGCGACCGCGATTATTGCGTGCGGCTCGGCAAGGCGCGCATCGTCCGGCCGGGCGGCGCCTGCACGCTGCTCGCCAACGCCAGCATGGTGCCGCTGGCCCGGCAGGTCGTCGAGGAGACCGGCATAGACGCCGAGATCGTCGACCTGCGCAGCCTTGATCCGACCGGTCTCGACTGGCCGCTGGTTGAAGCCTCGATCCGCAAGACCAACCGGGTCGCGATCGTCGAGCAGGTCGCGCGCGGCCTGTCGCTCGGCGGCCGCCTGACGCAGGAAATTCAGGACCGTGTGTTCGACTATCTCGACCACGAGGTCCTGCATGTGACGGGAAGCCTTTCGGCGCCCGTCGTATCGGCCCCGCTGAACCGGGCCGCCCTCGGCGGCGCCGACAAGCTCAGGGCCGCGCTCCAGACCCTCGCCGGCAAACACTGAGGGCGAAGCGACATCAATGCCTCGAACATCCGATCAAAATGGGAGAAACCGGACATGAACATAACGACCTTTCCAGCAAAGAAGGCGAGAGCGGCGGCCGTCGCGGCATTGCTCGCCACGAGCGCCTTCTGGGCGCCGTCATCGTTCGCGCAGGACAGCAAGCCGCTGATCATCGCGCGCAACATCGACCTCAACTCGCTCGATCCGCACCGCGCCTTCTGCGACACCTGCCAGATCTACAATTCGAGCGTCTATGAATCGCTGCTGACGCTGGACAAGGACAACAAGCTGATCCCGTTGCTGGCTTCCAAGTGGGAAAGCAACGCCGACCAGACGAGCTTCACCTTCACGCTCGATCCGGCCGCAAAATTCTCCGACGGCTCGCCGGTAGAGGCCAAGGACGTCAAATGGTCCTGGGAACGGCTGAAGAACCTGAAGGGCTCCTCCTCCTTCCTGATGGACAACGTGGCCTCGATCGAGGCTCCGGACGCGCACACGGTCGTCGTCAAGATGGTGGCGCCGAGCTCGGAGTTCCTCAACATCGCGGCGGCGCCGTACACCGCGATCGTCAACAGCAAGGTTGCTTCCGAGGCCGGCGCCAAGGCGGACAAGGATGCTTCCACCACGGACAATGCCGAAGCCTGGTTCCTGCAGCACTCGGCCGGCTCCGCGCCTTTCGTGCTGAAGTCCTACGAGCCCAACTCGGAACTGCGGCTGGCCCGCAACGACAAGTACTGGCGCAAGGAGCCGGCGCTGAGCGAAGTCGTCATCCGCCAGACCAAGGACGCGGTGGCGCAGGCGCAGATGCTGCAGAACGGCACCGCCGACATCGCCATGCAGATCGACCCCGACACGGCCAAGACGATTACCGGCGGCGACATCAAGATCGACACCGTACCGTCCTACAACTTCCTCTACGTGGCACTGTCGCCCGGCGCCAAGGCCAACAAGGTGCCGCTGACGCCGGAAGTGCGCGAGGCGATCTCGCTGGCGCTCGACCGCAAGAGCATCCTCGATTTCACCCTTGGCGACCAGGGCCAGCTGATCAGCGCGCCGATCCCGATCGGTTTCCCCGGCGGCTCGGGTTTCGAGGAACAGCCCTATGACATCGCCAAGGCCAAGGAACTGCTGGCCAAGGCAGGCCACGCGGACGGCTTCGAGATGGAGGCCGCCTTCCCGGGCATGAACGTCTACGGCGTCGACCTGTCGCTGCTGATGCAGAAGGTCCAGCAGGACCTGTCCAAGATCAATGTCAAGCTCGACCTGCAGCCGGTCCCCTTCGCCAACTGGCGTGAACGCGTCAACGGCGACGGCATCCCGATGACGGCGGTGTTCTACGCGCCGGACTACTACGGCACCTCGCAGTACATCGAGTATTTCGGCATGACCAAGGGCAGCCCGTGGGCACGTCGCGCCGGCGCCGAACGCGAACCCTCGGTGCTCAATCCGAAGGAGTCCGAGCTCTACAAGTCGGCGCTCGCGGCGAGCGGCGACGAGGCAGCCAAGCTCTGGCACCAGGCTGGCGAGGAAATGATCAAGGACAGGGTCATCCTGCCGCTGATCAGCCCGAACCTGATCCTCGCCTACAAGTCGAACGTGCAGGGCGTGCGCTACAGCGCCTGCTGCAACCTGCCGCTGGCCGAGATCAGCCACTGACGGAAAAAGGGGGAAGCGGCGCTCGTCGCTTCCCCCTGGGACAGGCGGAAACCGACTGTCCCTTTTTCATCGATTTACATATATGATATATCAAACGGCGGAGAATTCCCGATGCAGTCCCTGACGAACTCCAAGGACATGGCGCTGCGGCAACGCGCGGCCGCTGTCATCCCGGGCGGCATGTGGGGGCACATGGCCACCCGCTATCTCGGCTCGGCCTATCCGCAGTTCTTCGAGCGTGCCGACGGCTGCCGGGTCTGGGATGTCGACGGGCGCGAATATGTCGACCTGATGTGCAGCTGGGGCCCGAACGTGCTCGGGCATCACCATCCGGCAGTCGAGGCCGCGGCCGAGCGCCAGCGCCGCCTGGGCGACGCCATGAACGGTCCGGGCGAAGTGCTGGTCGAGTTGGCGGAGTTGCTGGTCGGAACGGTTGCCCACGCGAATTGGGCGATGCTGCAGAAAAACGGCACTGACGCCACCACCGCCTGCGTGACCATCGCCAGGGCGGGCACGGGTCGGCGCAAGGTGCTGGTGGCGCGCGGCTCATACCATGGCGCGGTGCCGTGGTGCACGCCTTCGCTGGCCGGCGTCACCGCCGAGGACCGGGCGCATCTCATCCATTTCGACTATAACGACGTCGCCAGCCTCGAGGCCGCCGTCGAGCAGGCGGGCAACGACCTCGCCGCCATCATCGTGACGGCGTTCCGGCACGACATCGCCCGCGACCAGGAAATGCCGACCGCTGCCTTCGCCCGGCGGGCCCGTGAGCTTGCCACGGCGGCGGACGCGGCGCTGATCGTCGATGACGTGCGGGCCGGCTTCCGCATCGATCTTGGCGGCAGCTGGGAGCCGCTCGGCGTAAGGCCCGACCTTTCCGCCTTCAGCAAGGCGATCGCCAACGGCTATCCGCTGGCGGCCATCACCGGCACGGACCGCTTCCGTGAGGCCGCGACCAAGATCTACGTCACAGGATCGTTCTGGTACGGCGCCGTCTCGATGGCGGCGGCGATCGCCACCATCACCACGCTGCGCGACGAGGATGCAATCGCCCGCATGACGAGAGCCGGGACGAGGCTGCGCGACGGGCTCGACGCCGCGGCGAAGCGGCACGGCGTTGCCCTGCGCCAGACCGGTCCGGTGTCGATGCCGATGGTGCTGTTCGACGGTGACGCCGAGTTCAAAATGGCCGACGCATTCTGCTCGGCGGCGCTGCGCGAGGGCGCCTATTTCCACCCCCGCCACAACATGTTCCTGAGCGCGGCGCACACCGAAAAGGACATAGACATCGCCCTGCGCGCGGCCGACGCCGGCATGGCCGCCGCCGCGAATGCGGCCTGAACTGGCGACAGCGTCGAGGCTGCCTCAGGTCGCCGGCTGCTCAGCCGGCGGCCGAAACCACGCGGCCGTTCTGGGCCGCGCTGCGCAGTTCCTCGGGCGTCACCGTGCCGTCGTTCAGCTTCTCCAGAACCTTCACCAGCAGCCGGCCGCCTTCGACCATGTCCTGCTGGATGCCCTTGCGTACGCCATTCTCATCACGCGCGCGCAACGCGTCGAGGATGTCGAGGTGACGATGGCGATTGTCATAGGTCGGCCGGGCATGCGGGTACTGGTAGTTCACCAGCGGCCCGTTGCGCAGCCAGATGCCCTCGATGATGGCGAGAAGTTCCGGCATGCCGGCGGCGAGATAGATCGAGTGATGGAATTCCCAATTGTCGCGAACGGCCTCGAACCAGCGGCCGTTGTCCTCGTTGGCGACAAGCCTTTCGTGGATAGCGGCGAGACGGTCGATCTCGCGCGGCTCGATGCGCGTGGTTGCCGCGGCGCCGGCCATGCCCTCCAGGTGCAGGCGGATGCTGCGCAGTTCCAGATACTGGGCGAGCGACAGCCGGGCGACAGTGATCGACCGTCCCGCCTCCATCTCCAGGCCCTTCTCGCGGACAAGCTGCATGAGCGCTTCGCGCACCGGGGTCTCGGAAACCTCGAGGCTGGCGGCAAGCTCGCGGATCTTGAAGCGATGGCCGGGCCAGAAACGACCTTCCATCATCGCGTTGCGCAGTTCCTCGTAAACGCGCGTCGTCAGATTGTCGCGCGCGATCGGCGCGATAGAGGCAGTCACGTTCGTTCTCCGTCCTTGCGGCCCCGCATGTCCAGCCGGCGCCACGCGGAGGCTGTATATGATATCACAGGCAACATGGCCATCGACATGAGGCAAAACACATGAGCGGGCCTACCCCTCCCCTGCTTTTCGGCGCCATCGCCGACGACCTGACCGGCGGCACGGAGCTGGCCTCGATGCTGGTGGCGCGGGGCATCCCCACCGGATGCACGGTGGGGACGGACGCGCCGATCCAGGCCGGCAACGTCGCCCATGTCATCCTCCTGAAGACGCGGGTGATCCCGGCCGCCGACGCGGTGGCGCAGGTGCTGCGGGCCGCGGAAAAACTGCTCGCCGCCGGCGCGCGGCAGATCTTCTTCAAATATTGCGCGACGTTCGATTCGACCCCGGCCGGCAATATCGGCCCCTGCGCCGAGGCGCTGCTGGAGCGGCTGGGCGCCGCCGTCACGCTGTTCACGCCGGCGCTGTGCGAAACCGGCCGCACCGTTTACCAGGGCCATATGTTCGGCGGTACGCAGTTGCTGGGCGAATCACCGAAGCGCTTCGATCCGCTGACGCCAATGACCGATTCCAACCTGGTCCGGGTGCTTGCCGCGCAGAGCAGGAGCAAGGTCGGCCTCGTACCCTTCACGGTCGTCGACGCCGGCGCCCAGGCGATCCGCGAGGCGGTGCGCGAGCGCACGGCGCGCGGCGAGAAATTGCTGGTCACCGACACGATCCGCGAACGCGACCTGCAGGCGATCGCCGATGCCGCCTTCGACCTGCCGCTGATGACCGGGAATTCCTCGGTGACCGCGCATCTGCCGCCGGCATGGATCGCCCACGGCCTGCTCGATGCCGGCGATCTCGTGACGGCCAAGCTGCCGGCGGTCGAGGGACCGGCGGCGGTGCTGGCAGGCAGTGTCGCCGACCGGACCGCCGAGCAGCTCGACCGGTTCGCGCGCCATCACCCCCTTCTGTCGATCGACCTCGGCAAGGCGCTAGCCGGCGCCGACGTGGTCGGCGAGGCGCGGGCCTTTGCCGCCCGGCACCTGCCGGGGGAGATGATCGCCATTGCCACGACCGCGCCGCAGGGTGAGGTCGAGGCGCTGCAAAAGGCGCATGGCCGGGAAGCCGCCGCCGCGAAGGCGGAGGCGGTCCTGGCCGAGATCGCGCAATTGCTCGTCGGCGCGTTCGGCGTGCGGCGCCTGGTGGTGGCCGGCGGCGAGACCGCCGGCTCGGTGGTCAAGGCGCTCGGCATCGACCGGATCGCCATGGGCGCCTATGAGGGGCCTGGCGTGTCGCGGGCAATCGCCTATCCCGGCGGCGATACGTCCGATCCGCTGGCGCTGATGCTGAAGTCCGGCAAGCTCGGCGAGCCCGACATATTCACGAACGTACTCGAAGACATGAGGCGGCCGAGCACGAAAGCGCCGGCGATCGGCACCTGGCCGCCCTCAGGAAAGGCATGATGATGGACCTCGACAATTCCCGCGCAAGCCTGGTGTCCGGCGCAAGGGCCATGGATGCCAGCGGCATGAACACCGGCACCACGGGCAACATCAGCCTGCGTATCGAGAGCGGAGGAATGCTGATCACGCCCACCGGGATACCCTCGCCCATGCTGCGGCCCGAGCAGATGGTGACGATGCGCTTCGACGGAAGCTGGGAAGGCGCGCTGCGGCCCTCGAGCGAGTGGGAGATGCACGCCGAGATCTACAAGGCGTTTCCGGAAGCCGGAGCTGTGGTGCACGCTCATCCCGACCATTGCGTGGCGCTGTCATGCCTGCGCGAGCCGATGCCGCTCTTCCACTACATGGTGGCCGGCTTCGGCGGCGACGACGTGCGCTGCTCGGACTATGCGCTGTTCGCGTCCAGCAACCTTGCCAAGGCCGCGGTCGTGGCGCTCCAAGACCGCACCGCCTGCCTGCTCGCCAACCATGGCATGATCGCCTTCGGCAAGGATCTCGACACGGCGCTCGCCCGCACGGTGAAGCTGGAGACGCTGGCGCGGCAATATCTGATCGCACGCGCCGCCGGCACGCCGGTGCTGATCGAGAACAGCGAAATTCCCGCCATCCGCGGCCGCTACAAGACCTACGGCCAGCAGAAGTAGCGTTCGCCCGGGCCAACGATTCACCTGCCGCTATTGAAAGTAAGGTAAATTCACCTTACCTTACTTACAGGTTTTTTGGAGGCACAGACCATGAGTGCGCAAACGGTGACGAAGAAAGGGCAGGTCACGCTGAAGCGCGACCTGCTGCAACATCTCGGCATCCAACCGGGCGGTCGGATCGACATCGAAAAGCTGCCCGGCGGCGAATTGCGTGTCCAAGCGGCACGACCGGCAGGAACCATCGACGGTTTCCTGGGATTGCTGGCCGGCAAGACGAAGAAGAGCGCCACGATCGAGGAGATTGCCGACGCCGCGGCGGCGGGGTGGGCAGGCAAGGAATGAAAATCATCGCAGACACGAACATTCTCGTCCGGGCTGTCGTTCGCGATAACGAGAAGCAGGCAAATGCCGCCGACAATATCCTCAGAAACGCGACATTGATCGCGGTATCGCCGCCTTGCCTTTGCGAGTTCGCCTGGGTTCTACAGAGACTCTATCGCTTCGATGCGATGTCCGTTGCCCAGGCAATCCGCGCATTGCTCGACACCGAAAAAGTGGTGATGAACAGACCGGCGGTCGAGGCCGGACTGGCGATCCTCGAGGCCGGCGGCGATTTCGCCGACGGCGTCATGGCCTACGAAGGCAACTGGCTGGGTGGCGAAATCTTCGTCTCTTTCGACAAAAATGCCACCAAACTGCTTGCGGCCCAGGGACAGTCCGTCCATGTGCCGGGTTGACCGCAGCCGGGGGAGCGCTCAACCAGCCTGCAGGTGCGACACGAACTTGGTGTTGAGATAGGCGTCGAGCGCATCGGCGCCGCCCTCGGTCCCGCTGCCGGAATCGTTGATGCCGCCGAACGGCACTTCGGGCAGCGCCAGCCCGTAGTGGTTGATCGACACCATGCCGCTGGCGATGCCGGACGACATGCGCGCCGCGTCGACGGACGAGCGCGTGAAGCCATAGGCGGCAAGCCCGTAATTCAGGCGGTTGGCCTCGGCCAGCGCCTCGTCAAGGCCGCTCACCGGGGTCATCAGCGCCAGCGGGCCGAACGGCTCGTCATTCATGGCGCGGGCGTCGGTACCGGCATTCGACAGGATGGTCGGCTCGAAGAAATAACCCGAATTGCCGACGCGCTTGCCGCCGGTGACCAGCTCCGCGCCCTTCTGCACGGCATCACGGACGAGGTCCTCCATCGCCTGGACACGGCGCGCGTTGGCGAGCGGTCCCATCGTGGTGCCTTCGGCCAGGCCATCGCCGACCTTGATGCGGCGCGTGGCATCGGCGAAGCGCTCGACGAAGGCGCCATAGACGCTCTCCTCGACGAGGAAGCGGGTCGGGGCGACGCAGATCTGTCCGGCGTTGCGGAACTTCGCGGCGACCATCGATCGCGCCGCCTGATCGAGGTCGGCGTCGGGCAACACGATGACGGGTGCATGGCCACCAAGTTCCATCGTGGCGCGCTTCATGTGCTGGCCGGCGAGGCCGGCGAGCTGCTTGCCCACCGCCGTCGAGCCGGTGAAGGAAATCTTGCGGATCACAGGATGCGGGATGAGGTAGGACGAAATCTCCGCCGGCGTGCCATAGACCAGATTGACCACGCCGTCGGGCAGGCCGGCTTCGATGAAGGCACGCACCAGTTCGGCCGGCGACGCCGGCGTCTCCTCCGGCCCCTTGATGATGATCGAGCAGCCGGCGGCGAGCGCGGCGGAAAGCTTGCGCACCGCCTGGTTCAGCGGAAAGTTCCACGGCGTGAAGGCCGCCACCGGGCCGATCGGCTCCTTCACGACGAGCTGGCTGACATTGTCGAAGCGCGGCGGCACGATGCGGCCGTAGCTGCGGCGCGCCTCCTCGGCGAACCAGTCGATGATGTCGGCTGCGGCGAAGGCTTCCATGCGCGCCTCGGCGACCGGCTTGCCCTGCTCCAGCGTCATCATCGTGGCAATCGCCTCGTTGCGCTCGCGCAGCAGGTTGGCGGCCTTGCGCATCAGCTTCGAGCGTTCGAAGGGCGACACGCGCCGCCAGGCCTGGAAGCCCTTCGCGGCGGCGACCAGCGCCTCGTCGAGATCCTCGACGCCGGCATGGGCGAGCGAGCCGATCTCGGCCTCGGTCGCCGGATTGACGACGGGCATGGTGCGACCGCCACGCGCGGCGCGCCATTGGCCATCGATATGCAGGAGAACGTCTGGATACATGTCGTGTGTCCCTGGGTCAGGCGGTCGCCGAAGCGGCCGGGTAGACGCTGACGGCGCCGGCGCCGATCAGAGCCTGGATCTGCGTCGCGTCGTAGCCGAGCACGCCGGCCAGCACCGCTTCGGTGTCCTGGCCCAGCATGGGCGGTGCGCTGTAGTCGGCCTGTGCCTGCGCGGCGAGGCCATGGGCGGGCCGCACGAGGGACACGGAGCCGAGATGCGGATGCCGCGGGGTCTGGACGACGCCGCGCTCACGCACATTCGGGCTGTCGAAGACTTCCGGTATCGACTTCACCTCGCCGGCGGGCACGCTCGCCGCCGCGCAGGCCGCCATCCAGTGGTCGCGCGGCTTTGCCGTGAACGCGGCCGCCAGTTCGGGGATGAGCGCCTCACGATGGGTGGCGCGGCCCGCCGCCCGGATGAAGCGTGGATCCTCGGCCAAATGCGGCAGGTGCACGACCTTCTCGCACAGGGCGGCGAACTGCCGGTCGTTGCCGACCGCCAGCGCGAAGCGCCCGTCGGAGGTGTCGAAGATCTGATAGGGAACCACCGTCGGATGGGCGTTGCCGAAGCGGCCCGACTCGCGTCCCGTGTTGAGGTAGCCGCTGCCGACATTGATCAGCAGGTTCAGCGCGCAGTCGAACAGCGCGAGATCGAGGAGCTGCCCCTTGCCCGTCGCCTGGCGCTCGAACAGCGCGGCGAGGATCGACTGGGCGGCGACCATGCCGCAGACCACGTCGGTGATGGCGACACCGACGCGCATCGGTTCGCCCGTGGCCTCGCCGGTGATCGCCATGAGACCGCTTTCGGCCTGCATGACGAAATCGTAGCCGGGGCGGGTCGCGTCCGGGCCGGTCTGGCCGTAGCCGGAGATCGAGCAGTAGATCAGCCGCGGGTTGACCGCGCGCAGCGCTTCCCAGCCCACCCCAAGCCTGTCGGCGGTGCCGGCGCGGAAATTCTCGACCACCACGTCGGCTTTGGCGGCGAGCTCGCGCACGATCTCCAGCCCCTGAGGGCTCTTCATGTCGAGCGCGATGCTCTGCTTGCCGCGATTGGCGCAGAGATAATAGGTGCTGACACCCTTGTAGCTGGGCACCGACCAGGCCCGCGTGTCGTCGCCGCCGTCGATGTTCTCGATCTTCCAGACCTCGGCGCCGAGATCGGCCAGGCTCATCGTCGCCCACGGCCCGGCGAGGACGCGTGACAGATCGAGGATCTTGATGCCCTCGAGCGGAAGACGCGCGCGCGGGGCGTCGTTGGAATTGGTTTCGGTCACTGTCATATCCTGCGTGTAGAAGTCGGGCGAAGACCGGCCATCAGGCGGCCTTGAAGGTGTCGACGGCCTCGGGGAAATGACAGGCGACACGATGCCTGGCCCCCTGTGGACCGAGCGGCGGCTCCTGCGCGGCGCAGATCGCCTGAGCCTTGAAGCAGCGCGTGCGGAAGCGGCAGCCGGACGGCGGGTTGAGCGGACTTGGCACGTCGCCGCTGAGCACGATGCGCTCGCGCTTGCGCTCCTTCTCCGGATTGGCGAGCGGCACGGCCGACAGCAGAGCCTGGGTATAGGGATGACGCGCGGCGGAATAGAGCTCCGCCGCCGGCGCGATCTCGACGATCTTGCCGAGATACATCACCGCCACCTGGTGCGAGATGTGACGCACCACCGAGAGATCGTGCGCGATGAACAGATAGGATGTGCCGAAGGATTTCTGGATGTCGCTGAGCAGGTTGAGCACACCGGCCTGCACGGAGACGTCGAGCGCCGATACTGGCTCGTCGAGAATGACCACTTCCGGATTGAGCGCGAGCGCGCGGGCGATGACGACGCGCTGGCGCTGGCCGCCGGAGAGCTCGTGCGGATAGCGCCGGCCGTGCTCGGGGTTGAGCCTGACCAGTTCGAGGAGCTCGGCCACGCGCGCCCGGCGCGCCGCGGCCGACATGTCGCCCATGCGCAGCGGCTCGGCGATATTGTCGGCGATGCGCATGCGCGGATGCAGCGAGCCATAGGGGTCCTGGAAGACAAGCTGGATGTAGCGCCGCATCTGGCGCATGGCCTCGCGGTCGAGGCCGAGCATGTTCTGGCCACGGAACCAGCTTTCGCCGCTGGTCGGCTCGATGAGCCGCATCAGGCAGCGCCCGAGCGTTGACTTGCCGCAGCCGGATTCGCCGACCAGCCCCAGCGTCTCGCCGGCCGGCAGGTCGAAGGAGACGTCGGCCACTGCCCGCACATGGGCGACCGCGCGATCGAGGATGAGGCCGCCGCGCACCGGGAAATCCTTCACCAGATTGCGGACTGAAAGCGCTGGCGTCTTGCCCGTGGGTGTTTCCTGTGCCGCACTCATGATGCCACGCTTCCGATCTCCGTAGCCGCCAGTCCGTGAAAGGGCGGCAGCGTCGTCGCGAAATGGCAGGCCGACAACCTGTCGCCAATGTCGAGCAGCGGCGGATCGTCGGTCCGGCAGCGCGCCTCGGCGTGGACGCAGCGCGGATGAAAGGCGCAGCCGCCCGGTAGCCTGCCCAGCGCAGGCGGGGCGCCGTCAATGGAGAACAACCGCTCGCGGCTGTCCTCCAGGTTGGGGATCGAGGCGATGAGGCCGCGCGTATAGGGATGGCGTGGGTCGGCGAAAAGCCTGGTCACTGTCGCCTGTTCGACGACGCGGCCGGAATAGACGACGGCCACCCGGTCGGCGTGGCCGGCAACGACGCCGAGATCGTGGGTGATGAGGATGAGGCCGAGACCCAGCCTCTCCTGCAGCGAGCGCAGCACCGACAGAATCTGCGCCTGGACGGTGACGTCGAGGGCCGTGGTCGGCTCGTCGGCGATCAAGAGATCGGGATCGTTGGCGACCGCCATCGCGATCACGGCGCGCTGGCGCATGCCGCCGGAGAACTCGTGCGGATATTGGTGGACGCGGCGTTCCGGCTGCGGGATCGCGACGAGGCTGAGCAGTTCGACGGCCCGCGCCATGGCCTGCTTGCGGGTCAGGCGCTGGTGCAGCCTGATCGCCTCGGCGATCTGCGCGCCGACCGTCATCACCGGATTGAGCGAGGACAGCGGGTCCTGGAAGATCATGGCGATGCGCGCACCCCTGATCGTGCGCATCTCGCGCGCCGGCTTGCCGACCAGTTCCTCGCCCTTGAAGCGGACCGATCCGGTGACGATGGCGTTGCTGGATGCAAGCCCGAGCGCGGCGAGCATGCCCACCGATTTGCCGGAGCCGGATTCGCCGACGATGCCGACGACCTCGCCCCTGGCGACGTCGAGGTCGATGCCGCGCACCGCCTCGAACTGGGCGCCGCCGCGCCGGAAGCCGACGCGCAGGCCGCGAATGGAGAGCAGCGGCTCGCCGATGGAGGCGCCAGGCGCCGTTGAAAGCTGGGTCACGCTCATGGCCTAGTCGGACCTCGGATCCAGAATGTCGCGCAAGCCGTCGCCGATGAAGTTGAAGCCGAGCACGATGGTGAGAATGGCGATGCCGGGACCGAAGGCGATCCACCATTGATAGAAATGCACCGCGCCGTCGGAGATCATCGAGCCCCATTCGGGGGTGGGCGGCGTGGCGCCGAGACCGATGAAGGAAAGCGAGGCTGCCAGCAGCACGACCTGCCCCAGATCCATGGTGGCGCTGATCAGCACCGGCGTCCAGCAGAGCGGCAGGATATGCTTGAACAGAACGCGATGCGGCCGGGCTCCGGCGGCGATCGCCGCCTCGACATGCTCGCGCTCCTTCACCTCCAGCACCTGCGCCCGCATCAGCCGGGCATAGACCGGCCACCAGACCAGCACCATGGCGATGGCCGCATTGCCCAGCCCCGGGCCGAGGGAGGCTGCCACCGCCATGGCGAGCAGCATCGGCGGGAAGGACAGCGTCACGTCGACGAGGCGCATGATGGCGGCGCCCGTCAGGCCGCCGACGAAGCCGGAGATCGCGCCCAGCAGCGAGCCGATAACCACGGCCGAGATCACCACAAGGACGGCGATCGGCAAGGAGTGCAGCGCACCGTGCAAGGTCCGGCTCAACACGTCGCGGCCAAGCGCGTCGGTGCCCAGCCAGTGCTGCCAGCTCGGCGCCTGCAGTCGCCGGCCGACCATGTCGAGCGGATCGTATTGCACGACAAACTGCGCGAACACCGTCATGAACAGCCAGAACAGGATGACGACGCAGCCGATGACCAGCGGCGCGGTCAGCCATTCGGGCATGACGACGGAACGGGTTTTGGTGGCGGTAACCGACATGAAGCTAGCCCAGCCTGACGCGCGGGTTGGCCACGACATAGGCAATGTCGGTGAGCAGGTTGGTGACCAGGAAGGCAAGGCCGCCGACGATGGTCACGCCGATGATCGCGGGAAAATCCAGCGCGCGCGCCGCCTCCACCGCGTAGGAGCCCATGCCCGGCCAGGAGAAGATCGTCTCGGTGAGCACGGCGCCGGTGATCAGGTAGGCGAAGGAATAGCCGATGACGGTGAGCGTCGGCACCAGCGTGTTGCGCAAGGCGTGAACGACGACGACGCGGAACTCGCCCGCGCCCTTGGCGCGCGCGGTGAGCACGAACTCGCGGCTCATGACGTCCAGCATGTTGGCGCGCACCAGGCGCGATATGGTGCCGGAGACGGTCCAGCCGAGCACGAAGGCCGGCAGCATGAGATGCCACAGCGCGTCCCGGAACACGGTGAGGTCGCCGGCCAGCAGGGAATCGATCGTCAGGAAGCCGGTGACGCTGGGGGGCAACGCCAGGCGGGCATCCAGCCTCCCCGGCCCCGGCAGCCAGCCGAGGATGACGGAGAAGATGAAAAGCAGCCCGAGCCCGGACCAGAAGACCGGCAGCGAGGAGCCGAAAAGGGCGAAGAGCCGGGCGCCATGGTCGATCAGGCTGTTGCGGAAATAGGCGGCCAGCACGCCGAGCGAAATGCCGAGGACGGTGCCGAAGATCATCGCCGCGAAGACGAGTTCCAGCGTCGCCGGGAGGCGGTAGAGGATATCGGTGCCGACATTGCGCTTGGTGATGAAGGACGTGCCGAGATCGCCGCTTAGGAGATTGCCAAGATATATCATATAGCGCTCCGGCAGGGGACGATCGAGGCCCCAGCGGGCCTTGGCCGCGGCAACCACTTCGGGGTTGCTCATCTGCTGCTCGGCGACGATCGCGGTCAGCGGATCGCCCTTGGTCACGGTGGTGATCAGGAAGGCAATGGTGACGATGCCGAGCACCAGAAACGGCATCGCGATAAGCCGGCGCAAAATATAGCGGGACACGTGGCTACCTTCACAAGGACGGGGCTCGTAAGATGGCACAAGGTGCAATGAGATGCCATCGACGCCAGCATATTGACAGCGCACGAAAGGCGCTGTCAATATTTATGGAATTTAATTTCATTTTTCATCCACCGGCCGGGGATCGCGTCAGCGGCCCCTGAATGGCGGGCGACACCGCCGGAAGGACCGCAGCGTGCGCAAGCGTACATCCAGGGACGAGGCCGACGGCGACGGCGAGGCCGGGCAACTGTCCTCCTCGCTGATGCGCGGGCTCGGCATCCTGCGGGCTTTCCGCCCTGGCGATTCCTCGCTCGGCAACCAGGATATCATCGCCCGCACCGGCCTGCCCAAGGCCACGGTGTCGCGCATCACCTATACGCTGAGCGCGCTCGGCTACCTGCACTACGACAAGGACCTCGGCCGCTACAGCCTGGGACCGGCGACGGTCGCGCTTGGCTATTCGGCGCTGAGTTCGAGCGCGGTGGTTCATCTGTCGCGGCCGCTGATGCAGCGGCTGGCCGACCAGACCGGGGCCGCCGTGGCAATCGGCACGCGCGACAGCCTCAACATGGTCTATCTCGCCAACTGCCGCTCCGAGAGCCTGGTGACGCTTCGCCTCAACCCTGGCTCGTACCTGCCGATCTGGCGGACGTCGATGGGCCTGGCCTACATGGCTGGCCTGCTGCCTGACGAACGCGCGGCGCTGATCGAACTGCTCAGGCAGGCCGAGCCCGAAAACGCCGGGACCATCGTAAGAACCGTCGATGAGGCGATCGCCCAGCATGACCGGCTCGGCTACGTGACCTCGTTCGGTGCCTGGCACAGCTATATCCATGCCGTAGGCGTGCCTTTCCGGCCGCGCGACGGGTCACCGCTGGTGGCGATCACCTGCGGCGGCATCGCCGAGATCGTGCCCGAGGACCGGGCCCATTCCGAGATCGGACCGGCCCTGGTCAAGCTGGCGGAGAATCTCGCCCTGCTGCTCGAGGGCGAACGCGCCTAAGCGGTCCTGATCGCAAAACCGTGAGACGCTTTGCGGAACCTGCCTGACCACCGCCGTTTACAAAGCGGGCCGGCGCGTGGTGGAATTCGATTCGGCATTCCATCGCCGCGATCACGCCGGAGCCTGTCTTCTTGCCTAGGGTCGAGCCCTCCCCCCTGTCCGACGACGAGTTGCTGGACCGCTTCCAGCACGCTGCCTTCGAGTACTTCCTGGCCAACGCCAATCCCGCCAATGGCCTCGTCGCCGACACGTCGCGGCCGAATTCGCCGGCCAGCATCGCCGTCGTCGGCTTCGCGCTGTCGTGCTATCCGATCGGGGTCGAGCGCGGCTGGATAACGCGCCAGGCTGCGGCCGGCCTGACGCTTGCCGCGCTGCGCTTCTTCTGGGAAAGCCCGCAAGGCTCCGCCAAGGACGTCACCGGCCACAAGGGTTTCTACTATCACTTCCTCGACATGCAGAGCGGCCGGCGCGTCTGGCGCTGCGAACTGTCCATGGTCGACACCGCCCTGCTGATGGCCGGCATCCTGCTGGCGGGCGCCTATTTCTCCGGCGAAAGCGAGGAGGAAACCGAGATCCGGCGCCTGTCGGAGGCGCTCTACCGCCGTGTCGACTGGCGCTGGGCACAGGGCGGCGGCGCCACGCTGCGGCAGGGCTGGAAGCCGAGGAGCGGCTTCCTCCACTATGGCTGGGAAGGCTACAATGAGGCGACGGTCCTCTACGTCCTGGCCATGGCATCGCCCGAGCGCGCCACCACGAACGACAGCTACACCGGCTGGACGGCCACCTACCAGTGGGAGAACATATACGGCTACGACGTGCTTTATGGCGGCCCGCTGTTCATGCATCAGTTCTCGCATGCCTGGATCGACTTCAGGGGCATACGCGACGCCTTCATGCGCGAGAAGAATTCGGATTATTTCGAAAACAGCCGCCGCTCGACCCATCTGCATCGCGAATATGCCAGCCGCAATCCCTATGGCTATGCCGGCTATAGCGAGAACCTGTGGGGGCTTTCGGCCGGCGACGGCCCGGGCGGTCGCCGGGCGCGCATCGAGGGCCGGCCGCGCGGCTTCATCGGCTACTCCGCGCGCGGCGCGCCCTTCGGCCCCGATGACGGCACGATAACCCCGTGGTCCTATCCGGCGTCGCTGCCCTTCGCCCCCGACATCTGCCTCTCGGCGATGCGCCATCTGCTGGCGCGCTATCCAGAAGTGGTCGAAGGCTTCCGCCTGCCGAGCGGCTTCAATCCGACGCTGGCGCACCGAAGGGGATTCGGGCGCAATGGCTGGATTTCCGAGGGCTACTACGGCCTCGACCAGGGCATCACGGTGCTGATGATCGAGAACCATCGCTCCGGACTGGTCTGGGACCTGATGCGGTCGCACCCGCACATACGCCGCGGCCTCAGCGCGGCGGGCTTCGGCGGCGGCTGGCTGGCGGCGGCGGCGGCTGGGCCCGCGATAGGTGGCCGCGATGCCGCATAGATATCTCGGTACCTTTCCGGTCGACGACAACGACCTGGCGTTGGTCAGGGCCACGCATCCGCCACGCTGGCGCAACCCCGAGCCGGACGGCCCTTACGACCTGGTGGTGATCGGTGCCGGTCCCGCCGGCCTGACGGCGGCTCGCGAAGCGGCCGCTCTGGGCGCCAGGGTGGCACTCGTCGAGCGCGACCTGATCGGCGGCGTCAGCCTGAAGGCCGGTGGCGTTCCGTCCAAGGCGCTGATCCGCACCTCGCGGCTCTATGCCGACCTGCGCGACGCCGAGAATTTCGGCGCCGATCCGCCGAAGCGTATTCCGGTGGACTTCTCCCATGCCATGACAAGGATGCGGCGTGTCCGGCAGCGCATCGGCCATGCCGACAGCGCCACCAACCTGACCGGGGCGGGCATCGACGTGCATTTCGGCGAGGCCCTTTTCACCGGCAGGAACAGCCTCGACGTCGCCGGCAGGAACCTGTCCTTCGCGAAGGCGCTCATCGCCACCGGCGCGCGCGCCAGCCTGCCACCGATCCCCGGGCTGGCCGAAGCCGGCTATCTCAGCAACGAAACCGTGTTCGATCTCGTCGAATGTCCGAAACGGCTCCTGGTGATCGGCGGCGGACCTCTCGGTTGCGAGGCGGCGCAGGCCTTCTGCCTCCTCGGGGCACATGTGATCCTGGCGCAGCGGGACCCGATGTTCCTGCCTGGCGAGGAGCGGGACGCGGCGCAGGTCCTCTCCGACGCGCTGGCGCGCGAAGGCGTGGAGGTGCGCCTGAACACGGAAGTGGTGGCGGTGCACGCGCGGGACGGCCGGAAATTCGCCGACCTCGTGCGCGACGACGAGACGATCACCATCGAGGTCGACGAGATCATTACCGGCATAGGCCGGTCGCCGAATGTCGAGAACCTCGGCCTGGACACGGCCGGTGTCGCCTATGATGCATCCGGCATCACGGTCAACGACCATCTCCAGACCACGAACGAACATATCTTCGCGGCGGGCGACGTCTGCCTGAAGCACAAATTCACCCACACAGCCGAGGCGAGCGCCCGCATCGCCATGCGCAACGCCCTGTTCCTCGGCCGGTTGAAGCTCAGCGAACTGGTGGTGCCATGGTGCACCTATACCGATCCCGAGATTGCACATGTCGGCCTTTACCCCGCCGAGGCGCGACGCGACGCGGTGCCGGTCAAGACCTACACGGTGCTGATGCATGACGTGCCGCGCGCGGTGATGGACGGCGAGGAGGACGGCTTCGTGAAGGTCCATGTCCGGGAAGGGTCGGATCACATCCTCGGCGCCACCGTCGTCGCCACTCATGCCGGCGAAATGATCAACGCCGTTTCGCTCGCCATCGCGGCCGACATGGGGTTGCATGCACTGGCCGATGTCATCCATCCCTTCCCGACCCAGGCGCAAGGCATCAAGATGGCGGGCGATGCCTACCGCAAGGCGAAGTTGACGTCGTTGCGTTCGCGCCTCGGCAAACGCTGGCCGCGCGGCACCACGGATAAAGCTTGACGAAAGCTCCGTTCGGCTAAAGAAGTTTGCGCGAAATTACCGAGGCCGCTGGACCCCTCTGGATGCCATCCGAAACGAGAGCCGAGTACGCCGCCCGACTGCTGGAGCGAGGCTATGTGTGCCTGCCCCTGCGCGCCGGCGGCAAGCATCTCGACCTCGAGGCGATGGGCTACGCGCCGCTGCATTTCCAGACCTTGCGCAAGGATCTCAAGGAACTCGCTTTCTGCTCAGTGGCCTTCCAGATGTCGCAGAAGCCACCGACGGAAGCGGATGTGCGGAACTGGTTTCGCGATTACACGGGCAACATCGGAATCCTGGGCGGTTTCTCCGACCTGCTGGTCCTGGATTTCGACAAGGCCGCGGGCTATCGCGCCTGGCAGGAAAACCACCGCGACCTGACGAGCCGGACACCGGTCGCACGGTCGCCGAACGGTTTCCACGTCTATCTCAGGACGCGCGAGCCGACCGTCTCGTCCAGCCTGCATTTCGGCATGCGTCGCGTGGGCCACGTCAAGGCGCTGGGCGGCTATATCGTCGCCAGCCCCTCTACACTCAAGGACGGAGGGGGCTACAGCTGGCTGGCGAACCAATCACCTTTCGATCTCGAGCCGCAGCCCATTGAAAATCTCGCCAGTCTCTCACTCGGACCCGTATCACCCCTCAAGCGCTATTATGACCGCGTGCTGAAGCGCGGCTATTTCGACCGGCCATGAACGTGGCCGGGCCGCCGTCGCGAGACGTGAGCGTCGTCATCCCGGCGCGGAACGCCGCCGCGACGATCTCCGGCACGTTGCGAAGCCTCGCGCCCGACAGGGATCTCATCGGCGAAGTGCTGCTCATCGACGACGGCTCCGAGGACGGAACCGCCGCCTCGGCGAGCGAAAGCGCTGCCCGGCAGGAACTGCCGCTGCGGGTCGTTGCGATACGGCTGGGGAGCGCCGGGGCCGCGCGCAACGCCGGCATCGATCTGGCCGGCGGCAAATACATCTTCTTTCTCGACGCCGACGACGAGGTGATGCCAGGCAGCCTGAAGCGCCTGCGCGACGCGCTGCTCGACCGGCCCGGCGCGGGACTGGCGATCGGCGCCAGCATCCGCCGTACCGAAGGCCGGCCCGACAAGCTGAAGGCACCGCACGGCTATTCAGACGATAGGGCAGGCAATGTCGGCGCCTATCTGCGCAACCAGCTCTGGCCGATCGCCATGGGCAGTGCCCTGATCGTCGCGACCGCCACGCAAGGCATCCGCTTTCCCGAGGCGATCGGACTGGACGAAGACACCTGCTACTGGGCGGCGCTGCTGGCACGGGCAGACCCGGTGACTGTACCGGCCCCGGTGCTCCTCTATCACCACGACGAGGCCCGCATGACGCGGCGTTTCCTCATCGAGCCACGGCGGACATTCCTCGCCATCGCGCTTGAACTCGACAGGCTGGTGGAATTGGGTGTGCCGCGCGACGCGGTCCAGTGGCGCAAGGCCTGGATCGCCCAGCGGATCGCACGCCAGTTGATCAAGCATCGCTTGTATGCCGACGCTGCCGGCATGATGCGGGCGGTGTGCGCCCACCAGGCCTTTGCGCGAACATGGCGAAGCCGGCGATATCTCGCGCTGATCCGGCTTGGCAGGCTGGCGCGAGGCGCGGGCAAGACGCCGCCGCCTTCCGGCAGGGACCGACGCACGCTGATCGTCTGCTATGACCCGGCCTTTCCTCCGACCTCCGGCGCGGACCTGCGAAACCATCGCAATGCCATCGCCGCCTCGCAGTTCGGGGCGGTGCACATGGTTTCGATTCGCCCACGAACCGGCGTGGAGCAGCCCCGGGACACGCGGATCCGCGTCGGCGCGCTGACCGTCGAGGGAGAGCCGCGCTCCGCCTCGATCGGCTGGTGGCGGACAAGCGTCGAGAAGCGCATTGCGCGTTCCGCGCTCACTCGGCTGGAAGCCCTGGTCACGTCCTTTCGCCCGGATACGATCGTCGTCGAGGGTATTGCGCTGTTCAAGCTGCTCGCCCCGCTGCGACCACTGGCGAGGCAACTCATCCTCGACATGCACAACGTCGAGTCCCATCTCGCCGCACAGTCGGGCGAGGACACCCGTTCGGAGCGCGCCGCCACGGTGGACGTCGCCGCCTACAAGCGACTCGAACGACAGGCCATGAAGCTCGTCGACAGGATCTGGGTGTGCTCAGGACAGGATCGGGACCGGCTGGCCGCGCTGGCCCGATCGAACGTGCCGATCGACATCGTGCCGAACGGCATTCCGCGCATGGAGGACATCCCGCCGGAACTGCCGACGCCGCCGCCCGAGACGGATGGCTTTCCTGTCATCATCTTCGTCGGCCATCTCGGCTACCAGCCGAACATCGAGGCGGCGGAACGGCTGGCGCGCCGCATCCTGCCGCATATCCGCGCCGCGTTGCCGCGGGCGCGGCTGATCCTTGCCGGGCGCTATCCCAAGCCCGCCGTGCGCGCCCTTTCGGATCTGGACGGCGTCCAGCTCATAGACAGCCCCGCCGACATGGCGTCCCTGCTGTGTGGAGCACATCTCAGCATCATCCCTCTGTCGATGGGCGGCGGCACCCGCATCAAGATCCTCGAGGCGATGGCCTGGGGCGTTCCGGTGATCGCCACCCCGCTGGCGGTCGAGGGGCTGGATCTCATCGACGGCGAGGAGATGCTTCTGGCGGAGACGGATGCTGATCTGGCCGCAAAGGCGGTGGCGCTGTCCCTTGACCCCGACCGACTGCGACGGCAACGCATGGCCGCCCACGACGCCGCCTGGTCGCGCTTCGGACCCGCCGCCCTGCGCAATGCCGTTCGTTCCGGGCTCGGCCTCGCCGAAGCCTCCCGACCTCCTGTTCCTCCGATGAGCCACCAATGATCCCACCGATCCTGCACCAGACCTGGAAGACCGAAAGCGTGCCCGCGCGCTTCCAGGCCTATGTCGACAGCTGGAAGCGGCACCACCCGCACTGGACGATCATGTTCTGGAGCGACCGCAAGCTGCTCGAGTTCGTGGCCGAGCACTATCCGGACTTCCTGCCGATCTACTGCGGCTATATCGGCGTCGAACGGGCGGACGCCGGACGCTACCTGCTGCTGCATCATTTCGGCGGCGTCTACGCCGACATCGACTGCGAGTGCGTGGCGCCCTTCGACCCGCTTCTCACTGAGGACCGGATCGTGCTGTGCAAGGAACCCGACACGCATGCCGTCCAGCAGGCCGACTTCCGGGGGCTGCCGTACCTCCTGTTCAACGGCACCATGGCGAGCCCGCCCCATCATCCTTTCTGGCCGCATCTCATGTCGCTGCTGCCAAACCTGGCGCGCGCCAAGGAAGTGCTCGACGCCACGGGTCCTTGCGTCTTGACCTCGGCGCAGGTGAGCTATGGCGACCAGAATGCCTTCGCCATCCATTCGAGTTCCCTGTTCGCGCCGATCGATTCGTCCGGGCGCACGCCTGCCCCGGCTCAGGGGGACTCACCAACCCTTTCCATCCATCGTTGGGCCGGTACCTGGTTGGGCACTCGGCCGGCCAACCGCTTCCGCGACAGGCTTCGCACGCAGGCATTCCGGCTCTGGTACCTCGCGACACGCGGGCAGCGCCTCGACGAAGCGCAGACCAGGGCGGGCGTCGACCGCGCGGCAATCGAGGCGGCGCCGCCAACCGGCGGCAACGTCGCGCTGCTCGTGCCGCTGCGGGACGCGGCAGACCACATACTGCCATTCCTGGAACTGGTGCGGGCGCTGGACTACCCCAAGGACAAGATCAAGCTCGTCTTCTGCGAAGGCGACAGCGTCGACGGCAGTTTCGAAAGGCTGAAGGCGGCGGTCGCGCCGCTGGCGGCCGACTATCGCGGCGTCGTGCTCTTGCAGAAGCATGTCGGTACGCCGCTCGATCGCCTGAAGCGCGCCAAGCGGCGCCTGCAGCGCGTCAGGCGCGGCACCATCGCCAAGGTGCGCAACCACCTGATCGACCATGGCCTTGACGCGAGCGATGACTGGGCCCTGTGGATCGACATCGACGTCTGGCGCTTCCAGCCCGACGTCCTCAATCGGCTGATCGGCAGCGGTCACAGGATCGTGGTTCCGAACTGCGTCAAGGTCGTTGGCGGCGACAGCTTCGACCTCAACAGCTTCATCACCACCCAGCCACAAAAGGACTATCGCTACTATCGCGACGTGAGGGGAGGCCTGCATCAACCGCGGGCCTATTCGATGTGCCGGCTCCATCTCAGCGACGTGCGCCATCTCGATATCATTGGCCTCGACGGCGTCGGCGGGACGATGCTGCTCGTCGACGCCGCGCTGCATCGCGGCGGCCTGCGCTTCCCGGAACTCCCCTATCGCGACCTTGTCGAGACGGAGGGTTTTGGCGTGTTGGCCAAGGATGTCGGCGTCCAGCCCGTGGGGTTGCCCAAGCTGGAAATCCTGCACGTTCCCTGGTGAGCTATAGCAGACCCGCTGCGCAACACTGGACTCAGTGCTGTTCGAGTTCCCGCCGGATGGCAGCGAGATATGTCTCGGATCGCAGGCGCCGCCACACATGCTCGCGGTCGGTCAATGGCGCGAGCTTCTCGACCGCCCGTGACAGAAGTTTGACGTCGAGAAGCTGACCCCAGTCGTCGAGCAACAACACGGGCAGGCCATCGTAAAGCGGATCGAGCGGCGAGCGGAGGGTGACGACGATCGAGCCGAGATAGAGCAACTCCCAGGTGCGATGACAGTCCATGCCATTGCCCGCGGCCGACAAGACCAGCGGATATTGCGCATAGAGCTCCCATATCCGGCGCTGCGAGACGCGCCTCGCCAGAATGTCGACATGCGGGCACCCTCTCAGCACTTCGAGAAGCTCGCGCCGCTCGGGGGAGTTCGTGTTGATGGCGAGATCGCAGAACACCTTGAGCGGAGCATTCGCGGCCGGTGTCCGCCGGGCGCGGATCGTCATCAATGTCTTCACCAGGCCGGCTGGCGTGGCCGGCAGGCGCGGCGTGTGCAGATCGAGGCCGATCGGAAACGGCTTGATGCGCGGATCATCGCCATCGCGGTTCTGCGTGTACCATGACACCAGGAACGGGCTGGCGAGCAGCCTGTCGACGGTTTCCCCGGCGAAATCCGACGGCGCCGAGGCATCGCCATCCGTGGTCAGCAAGGTGAACGGCGCTTCGATGGTCGGCAGCACGACGCGGGCGAACGTATCCAGGTCACAAGGGTGACGGACCCGCGAAAGGGTGCTCAGCCGCACCCAGACGACGCCGTGGGCGCCGCGGAAATGCCTCAGGAAAAACGCCTCCGTCTGCGTCGATTCGGTGGGCGCCAGACGGTAGGAGCGCGGTCCGGCAAAGTCGCAGAATGCGCCGATGCCCTTCGACCACAGAAGCTCTGGTTCGGGCGACAGGTTGAGCACGGCGGAATGCACCGCCCCCGGCAGGTGCCAGCGTCGTCTTTTCATCGCGCTCAACGGTGGCGGGCGCGGCGGCGAAGACGCGCAAGCCGGGCGCGCGCGAACGCCAGATAGCCGAAGGGCAGCGACGAACGCCCCGAACGATCGGCCCTGGTCTCGACATGTTGCCGAATCCGATCCATCAGGCGGCATTCCGGCGGGCTTTCCAGCCCCCGCAAGCGCTGGACCAGAGGCGCTGGCAATGGCCGGGAGCGCCAGGCGAAATAAGCATCGTAGTCCTCGGGCGTCCGCTCCAGATGGCGCAGGTAGGAGGCAAGCTCCGCCGGGCCGCCGAAAGCGGTGGCGTCGATATAGGAACCGGGTGGCACGAAATCAGCGACATTCGGGGCGCCGAGATAGATCGGCACCGTGCCGGCGAGCAGCGGATCGAACATCTTTTCCGTGACGTAGTCAGGCGCGATCGAGTTCTCCAGCGCGAGGCAGAAGCGGTAGCGGGCGATGGTTTCCAGCTTGCTGCGCTGGCCGAGGTCCTGCTCCAGCGTCCGGTTATGGTAGGCCTTCCCGTAGCCATCGAAGCCAATGTGACGGGAAAGCTCCTGCGTGAAGCGTCCGCGGCCACTGTGGTCGATCCGCGAGGACTGGAAATGCACGACCGACGCGGCCTCCGTCTTTGGCGCCATCGGTGATGTTCGCGCGGCTTCCCACCAGCTGGCGATAGGCAGGTAAGGCATCCAGATGTCCGCTCCGATTTCATAGCTCATCGTCAGATCGAAGTGCCGCATGAAGCCGGGATCGGCCATGCGCGGGTAGTTCACCCGGCTCTCCTGCGACCACGCCACCCAGAGCTGCCCGGGATATTTGCGCGCGTCGCAAATCTCGCGGGAATTCGGAACGTGGCAGACAACCGCGTCCGCCACCGGCAACAGCCTCTGGTCCACCGTCCAGCGTCCGCGCGCGCCGCAGTCCGGCAGGGCGGCGATGTCGACCTGCCAGTTGAAGAACCTGGTGTAGTAGAGGATCAGCGGATCGTTTTCAGGCATCGAAGCAAACCGGGGCGGGGACCCGGCTCCCATCGTCCCTTCGCAACAAATCAGAAATTCGGGCTTCGCGACAGCCCCGTTCTCAGCCAGCCGCTTCGTGCCGCAACTGGGCGACGATCTCGCCGGCGGCGTCCGCTATGTGACGGGTAAGCAGGCGCGCGGTCTCGGCGGCGTCGCGCCGCCGGAAAGCCTCGAACAACTCGCGATGCTCGCGCAGCGCCTTGGCCTGCGCCTTGGCGGGTTCGATCTGCAGGCGCAGGTAGCGGTCGGCGGAATTGAAAAGCGTCTGGACGACCGCCATCGAGCGCGGCCGGCCGGCCGGCTCTAGAAGCGCCGTATGGAAGGCCCAGTTGAGGCGGCTGAGCTCCTTCGGGTCGTCGCCGCGCGCTATGGCTCGTTCATAGGCGCGCATCGAGGTCTCGACCTCGGCAATCCCGCCATCGGACACACGCTCGATCGCCTTGCCGACCAGGAACGGCTCGAGCTGAAGCCGTGCCTCGAACAGATCGACCGCATCCTCGGCTGAAAGCTCCGAAACGACGGCGCCGCGATGCGTGCGGATCACGACCAGCCCGTCGGCCTCGAGCTGGAGCAGCGCCTCGCGCACGGGGATGCGGCTGACGCCGAGTTCGGCGGCGATCGCTTCCTGGCGGATCTGATGCCCACCCGGATATTCGCCGCCGATGATCTTGCCGGCGATATGGTCGGCGACCATGGCGGTCACGGTCTGGCGACGCAGCGGACTGGCAGCCACCGGCCGCTGGCCCTGCTGCCCTTCCGCGCCGCGTCGTCCTCCGTCCATTCCGCGCCAGCCTCAGACTTGCTTGAGTTTCTCGATCGCCGCCCGGATGGTGGCGATGACCCGCTCGCGCTCCTCGCCCACCAGCGGCAGGCGCGGCGCGCGCGTCCATTCCGGCGCGCCGTAGACGAGATGCTCGGCCATCTTGATGTACTGGACCAGCTTGACGTGCGTGTCGAGATGGAAGGATGGCGTCATGATGCGATAGAGCTCGCGCGCCCTGGCGAAGTTGCCTTCCGCGCACAGGTTGAAGAGGCGCACGCATTCCTTCGGCCAGGCATTGGTCATGCCGGACACCCAGCCGACCGCGCCGAGCGCCATGCTCTCGACGATCTGGTCGTCGACGCCGCAGAAGATGTCGAAGCGGTTGCCGAGCTCGATATACATGTCGGTGACGCGGCGCACGTCGCCGGTCTCCTCCTTCACCGCCACGATCGTCGGGCAGTCCGCCAGCGCCTTGAGGATCGGCGGCGTGACGTCGACGCCGTAGGCGATCGGATTGTTGTAGATCATGATCGGCAAGTCGCTGGCGCCGGCGATGGCCCTGTACCATTCGGCGGTTTCGCGCGGATCGGTCTTGTAGCCGAGGCTCGGAAACACCATCAGGCCCTCGGCGCCAAAGCCCTGGTACTTGCGGGCGGCGGCGGTGGCATTCTCGGTCGAGATTTCGGCAAGGCCCGAAAGCAACGGCACGCGCCCGGCCGCGACCTCCTTGCCGGCGCGCACAACCGCCTCGCGCTCCTGCGGCTGCAGGGAGGCGTTCTCGCCCAGCATGGGCAGCACGATGACGCCGGACACGCCATTGACGATCAACCGGTCGATGCTCTTCTGCGTCGCGTCGAGGTCGACCGAACCGTCCTGCCGAAGCTTGGTGGTGACCGCGGGAAACACCCCTTTCCAATGCGCCATTTTCCTTCCGCCCTTCCTGTCTGTTGATGCGCCCAAACTGAATTGGATCCAATCTTACAATATCCAGAAATTGGAATCCAGAAGGAGCGCGAAGACAAAAGCGGCGCCTCGCGGCGCCGGACAATTGCGACAGGATGCTTGTGGTTTGGGTATCTTCAGTCGTGGAGATCGCGCGCGATCGGCGGCCCGATGACGAAGCCCGAGAACGTGACCTCGAAGCCCTCGCGCTGCGGCGAGCAGCACATCATGCCGACGTCGACCGCCCTGGACGGCGGGAAATAGGCCAGCCGCACCGGCTTCCAGTGCCCGTCCGACGCATCGAGATACTGGACGCGGATTGCCTCGCCATGGCGGGTCAGCCTGATGCTCACGCCGTCCGGGCTGGCCGGGATGTTGGCGAGCGACCAGTCGGAGGCGTCGTTGGTGACCACGACGGAAAAATACATCAGGCCGTCGGTGTATTCGATGCCGGCCTTGATCCAGTGCGTTTCGCTCAGCCGGATCATCAGTCCCGCCTGATCGTAGAGCACCTTGTAATCACCCTTGACGGTGACCTCGGCGCTGAAGTCGCCCTCGACGCGCCGGTAGAGGAAATGCCCATTGTCACGCCAGAAATCGTAGAAGGTCTCGCGCCAGAAGTCGGTCTCCTTGCCGGTGCGCACGCGCAGGTCGCCGCCTTCGAAGGCATGGTGCGGCGGCGGGTTGAGCCAGGTCAGCCCTGTATTCGCTAAGGTCATCGGCATTCCCCTCTGCGCCTCTCGACGGCCCCAATCAGCCCGCGAAGCTGTATGCGGTCTTGACGGTGGTGTAGAACTCGGCCGCGTACCGGCCCTGCTCGCGCGGACCGTAGCTCGACCCCTTGCGGCCGCCGAACGGCACGTGGAAATCGACGCCCGCCGTCGGCAGGTTGACCATGACCATGCCGGCCTGCGAGTTGCGCTTGAAATGCGTGGCGTGCTTGAGGCTGGTGGTGCAGATGCCCGAGGTCAGTCCGAAGGGCGTGTCATCGGCGATCGCCAGCGCCTCGTCGTAGCTGTCGACCCGGATGACGTTGGCCACCGGACCGAAAATCTCCTCGCGCGAGATGCGCATGGCGTTGTTGGTTCCGACGAACAGGGCCGGCCGCAGGTAGAAGCCCGGCGTGCCGCGTTCGACCCTTTCGCCGCCGAAGGCAAGTTCGCCGCCCTCGTCGCGGCCGATGGCGATGTAGCTTTCATCCTGCCGCAACTGGCTCTCGTCCACCACCGGACCGATATGGGTGGCGGCGTCCAGCGCATCGCCGACGACCAGCTTGGCCAGACGCTCCTTCAGCGCCTCGACGAAACGGTCGTGGATGCCGCCCTGCACGATCAGCCGCGACGAAGCGGTGCAGCGCTGGCCGGTGGAGAAGAAGGCGCCGTTGACGGCGCAATCGACCGCGACCGCCAGGTCGGCATCGTCGAGCACAACAAGCGGGTTCTTGCCACCCATCTCGAGCTGGAACTTGCGCATATGGCGCACGCTCGCCTCCGCCACGCGCCGGCCCGTCGTTACAGAACCGGTGAAGCTGATGGCATCGACATCCGGGCTGTCGAGCATCGCCTGGCCGACGATCGAGCCCTTGCCCATGACGAGGTTGAGGACGCCTTTCGGCAGGCCGGCGCGGTGCAGGATATCGACGATGGTCCAGGCGCTCTCGGGAACCAGCTCGGCCGGCTTGAAGACGACGGTGTTGCCGTGGGCGAGCGCCGGAGCGATCTTCCAGGCGGGGATGGCGATGGGGAAATTCCAGGGCGTGATGAGGCCGACGACACCGACCGCCTCGCGCGTGATCTCGACGCCGACGCCGGGCCGCACGCTGGGCAGCAACTCGCCGGACAGGCGCAACGTCTCGCCGGCGAAGAAATCGAAGATCTGGGCGGCGCGGATCGTCTCGCCGACCGCCTCGGCCAGCGTCTTGCCTTCCTCGCGCGCCAGGGATCGGCCGATCTCGTCCTTGCGCGCCATGATCTCGTCCGAGGTCTTCCTCAGCACGGCATGGCGCACCAGCGGCGCCGAGCGCGACCAGGCCGGGAAGGCCGCCTTGGCCGCCGCTATGGCCTGGCCGGCCTGCCCGGCATCGGCCGAGGCGTATTCGCCGACCACGTCGCCGAGGTTGGACGGGTTGATGTTGCGCGAGCCGGCCGCGCCGACCCACTCGCCATCGATGAGGTTCTTGCGAGAGAATGTCATGGCTTAGCCTTTCCGGAGTTTGCTGACGATGCCGTCAGCCGACGCATTTGACAGACAAATAACCTTCGCGGAAGCCTTCCACCAGCCCCGGCGTCCCGCCTGCAACGAATGGGCGCGGCTTGCAGCGCATGAGCCGAAAATCGGTTCCGATTTTCGGAAAGGATCGTGAGCCGAATCGAAGTGTCAGAGCGTCCTTTGCGCGTCCCAAGGGACGCTTCACGCTCTAATGTACACAATTGTCCATAGTCTTGATTTGCCGGCGTGGCCATGCCATGCCTCGTGCCGATGGAAGTCACCGACACCACGACCCAGCGAACCGGCGCCGGCGGCAACGTCAAGGCGACCCGCGAGGACTGGCTGAAGCTCGCGCTGGAGACGCTGATTTCGGACGGCGTCGAGAATGTCCGCGTGCTTCCGCTCGGCCAGAAACTCGACGTATCGCGATCGAGCTTCTACTGGTACTTCAAGAGCCGGCAGGACCTGCTCGACCAGTTGCTCGAATACTGGCGCCAGACCAACACCCGGTTCATCGTCGAGCGCGCCGCGCGGCCTTCCTCCTCCGCCGTCAGGGGTGTTATGGCCGTCTTCGAATGCTGGGTCGACGAAACGCTTTTCGATCCACGGCTGGATTTCGCCATCCGCGCCTGGGCTCGCCGCTCACCCGCCATCCGGCGCGTCATCGACGACGCCGACGAGGAGCGCGTCAAGGCGATAAGCGAGATGTTCGTTCGCCATGGCTATGAGGCCGAGGACGCATTCGTGCGGGCCCGTGTCCTCTACTTCATGCAGATCGGCTATTATTCGCTGGAACTCAACGAACCGATGAGCCGGCGACTGCCCTACGTCACCTCGTACCTGCGCTGCTTCACCGGCCAGGAGCCCGCCGAGAGGGACGTCGAGGAGTTCCAGCGCTACGTCGAGGAAACGCTTTCCCGGCAACGCCAGCCCTGAAGGGCGGCGGGAGCGGAAGCCGCGGACTGCCCTCCTTACGAGCCTATACCCGCATTGCCCGCGCCCCACGCCGCCCCGCAGTTTCGCGCGCCCCATACTGGACACTAGTGTACAATGCTATTACGCTAAGCCGGAATGGAACGGGTGGAGCGTGACATGAAATCCCATTATCGGGCGGTGGTCATCGGCGGCGGCGTGGTCGGAGCCTCGGTGCTCTACCATCTTGCGAAATTCGGCTGGAGCGATGTCGCGCTGATCGAGCGCAACGTGATGACCGCCGGATCGAGCTGGCACGCGGCGGGCGGCTTCCACGCGCTGAATGCCGATCCCAACATCGCGGCACTGCAGGCCTACACGATCGACCTGCTTACGGAGGTCGAGAAGGAATCCGGCCAGAACATCGGCATGCACATGACCGGCGGCATTTCGGTGGCCTCCGCGCCCGAGCGCTGGGAATGGCTGAAAGCCTCCTACCGGATCTTCCAGACCATGGGCATCGACGACGTGCATCTGGTCGGCGTCGACGAGATCAAGCAGCGCTGCCCCATCCTCAACACCGACGGCATGCTCGGCGGCCTCTACGCCGAGCGCGAAGGCCACATCGACCCGTCCGGCGTCGTCCACGCCTATGCCAAGGCCGCGAAGCTGCGCGGCGCTGAGATCATCGAGCACAACCGGGTGCTGGAACTCCGCCAGCGGCCCGGCGGCGGCTGGGACGTGATCACCGAGAAAGGCACCATCGTCGCCGAGCACGTGGTCAACGCAGCCGGCCTGTGGGCCAAGCAGGTCGGCAGGATGGCGGGCATCGAGCTTCCCGTATCGCCGATGGAGCACCACTATCTCGTCACCGAGGCGCTGCCAGAGATCCAGGCGCTCGACCGCGAACTGCCGCTGATCGTCGACCTCGAGGGTTTCACCTATATGCGCCAGGAGCAGAAGGGCCTGCTGCTCGGCATCTACGAGATCAACCACAAGCACTGGAACATGGATGGCGCGCCGTGGGACTACGGCATCGAGCTGATCCAGGAGGACACCGACCGTATCGCCGACGAGCTGGCGCTCGGCTTCAGCCGCTATCCCTGCCTGGAGACGGCCGGCATCAAGCGCTGGGTCAACGGCGCCTTCACCTTCTCGCCCGACGGCAATCCGCTGGTCGGCCCGGTGCGCGGCGTTCCGAACTACTGGGTCGCCTGCGGCGTGATGGCCGGCTTCCTTCAGGGCGGCGGCGTCGGCAAGTCGCTCGCCGAATGGATGATCCATGGCGGGCCGCAGGCCGACGTCTACGGCATGGACATCGCCCGCTACGGCGATTTCGCCTCCAACCGCGAATACATCAAGCAGACGACCGGACAGTTCTATTCGCGCCGCTTCGTCATGAGCTATCCCAACGAGCAATTGCCGGCGGGACGGCCGCTGCGCACCGCTGGCGCGTATGACGCCATGGAGGCCGCCGGCGCGCGCTGGGGCAACTCATGGGGCATGGAAGTGCCGCTCTATTTCGCGCCGCCCGGCTTCATCGAAACGCCGACGCTGAAGCGCTCCAACGCCTTCGACATCGTCGGCGAGGAATGCCGCAAGGTGCGCGAGGGCGTCGGCCTCCTCGATATCACGGCTTTCTCCCGCTACGAAGTGACCGGGCCCGGCGCGCGCGCCTGGCTCGACCGCCTGCTGGCCTGCCCGCTGCCCGGGCCCGGCCGCGCCAGGCTGGCGCCGATGCTGGGCGAGAACGGCAAGCTCAAGGGCGATCTCACGGTCTTCAACTGGGGTGACGGCTCCTGGTGGATCATGGGCTCCTACTATCTGCGCCAGTGGCACATGCGCTGGTTCGAGAGCCATCTCCAGCCCGGCGTCGCCGTGCGCGACATCTCGGACGCCGTCGTCGGCTTCTCGCTTGCCGGCCCCAACGCGCGAAAGGTGCTGGAGCGGGTGACGCATCAGGACGTGTCGCACGCGGCGCTCGGCTTCCTCGCCTGCACAACGGTGGATGTCGGCCTCATCAGGGCACGGGTCGGACGCCTCTCCGTGATTGGCGAACTCGGTTACGAGATCCACTGCCAGGCCAACGAGCACGCCACGTTGCGGCGCACGCTGCTTGCCGCCGGCAAGGAGCTCGGCATGACCGAATACGGCTTCTCGGCGGTCAACGCGCTGCGGCTGGAAAAGAGCTTCGGCATCTGGTCGCGCGAGTTCACGCAGGACTACACGCCGGCCGAGACCGGCATGGATCGCTGGATCGCCTTCGACAAGGGCGATTTCGTCGGCAGGCAGGCGGCGCTCGATCAACGTGCCGCCGGCGGCGGCCGCAAGCTGGTGACGCTGGAGATCGACGCCGACGGCGCCGACGCCAGCGGATACGAGCCGGTGTGGAACAACGGCAAGCTCGCCGGCTTCGTCACCTCGGGCGGCTATGGCCACACGATCGGCAAGAGCCTGGCAATGGCGCTCGTCGACGCCGGCGCGGCCGTCGAGGGCACGCAGCTTGCGACGCACATCGTCGGCGTGGAGCGTGGCGCCCGCGTCATCGCCGCCTCGCCCTATGATCCAGGCGGCCTCAAGATGCGGGCCTGACCGTTCAAAGCGGTGGCGTGCGCGCCAAAGACAGTGCAATGATCATGTTTCCGCCCAGAGAATCACACCCAGCCAGCACATCATGACAACACGCTATTCCGCTTTGTCGCTCCTGAAGGAGGGCCTGGCCGGCCAGACCGGCTGGAAGCCGGCCTGGCGCTCGCCCGAACCGAAGCCGACCTACGACGCGATCGTCATCGGCGGCGGCGGCCATGGGCTGGCGACGGCTTATTACCTGGCCAAGAACCACGGCATCACGCGCGTCGCGGTGCTGGAAAAGGGTTGGATCGGCGGCGGCAACACCGGCCGCAACACCACGGTGGTGCGCTCCAACTACTATTATCCAGAGAGTGTGGCGCTCTACGGGCTGGCGCACCGGCTCTACGAGGGCCTCTCCAAGGACCTGAACTACAACGTGATGCTGTCGCAGCGCGGCATGGTCAATCTGTGCCACAGCGTCGGCGAGATGGAGATCGGCGCACGCACGGTCAACGCCATGCAGATCAACGGCATCGACGCCGAGCTGTTCTCGCCCGAGGACGTGCGCCGCGTCGCGCCGATCTACAATTTCTCACCCAACGCCCGTTTCCCGGTGTTCGGCGGCATCTGGCAAGGCAGGGCGGGCACCGCGCGGCACGACGCGGTGGCCTGGGGCTACGCGCGCGGCGCAAGCCGGCTCGGCGTCGACATCATCCAGAATTGCGAGATCACCGACTTCATCATCGAGGGCGGCCGCTGCCGCGGCGTGCGCACCACGCGCGGCGACATCCGCGCCGAGCGGATCGGCATGGCGGTCGCCGGCCATTCCTCGGTTCTGGCGGCCAAGGCGGGCTTCAGGCTGCCGATCAATTCCTATGCCCTGCAGGCATGCGTCTCGGAGCCGGTGAAGCCCATCCTCGACACGGTGGTTCTGTCGCCCGGCGTCGGCGTCTATGTCAGCCAGTCCGACAAGGGCGAGATGGTGATCGGCGGCGCGCTCGACCGCGTCCCGTCCTACGGCCAGCGCGGCAACCTGCCGACGCTGGAAGGCGTCGTGGCCGGCACGCTGGAAATGTTTCCGATCTTCGGCCAACTCAAGCTGATGCGGCAATGGGCCGGCATCGTCGACGTCGTGCCGGACTCCTCGCCGATCATCGGTGAATCGCCCCTGCCGGGCCTCTTCCTCAACTGCGGCTGGGGCACGGGCGGCTTCAAGGCTATTCCCGCCGGCGGCACGCTGCTGGCCAACCTGCTCGCCACCGGCCGCCACAACGACATCAGCCGTCCCTTCGACCTCGATCGCTTCGCCACCGGCAGGCTGATCGACGAGGCGGCCGGCTCCGGCATAGCGCACTAGGGAACCTTCGATGCAGCTCTTTCCCTGCCCCTTCTGCGGTCCGCGCGACGAGACGGAATTCCACTATGGCGGCGATGCCGGCAACGCGCGCCCCGACGGCGCCGACGTGCCGATCGAACGCTGGGCCAACTATCTCCACATGCGCGGCAATCCGAAAGGTGTCGCCCGCGAGGTCTGGGTTCACATGAATTGCAGCGAATTCTTCGTCATGGAGCGTGACACGGTCACGCATGAGGTGCTGTCGTCGACCGCGCTGGACGGAGGACACGCGCAATGAGCGCCAAGCGTCTCCAGTCCGGCGGCAGCGCCATCGATCGCTCGCGCCCGCTGAGCTTCAGCTTCGACGGCCACACTGTGACGGGTTTCGCCGGCGACACGATCGCCTCGGCGCTGCTCGCCAACGACGTCGCGGTCGTCGGCCGCAGCTTCAAGTATCACAGGCCGCGCGGCATCTGGGGGGCCGGCGTCGAGGAGCCCAACGCGCTGGTCGACATTGGCGGCGCCACGCCGACCACGCCCAACACCCGCGCCACCACAGAAGCAGCCCGCGAAGGGCTGGTGGCGCGCAGCGTCAACGCCACGCCGAGCGCGGCAACGGACAGAAACGCCTTCCTCGACCGCTTCTCGCGCTTCATCCCGGCGGCGTTCTACTACAAGACCTTCATGTGGCCGGACTGGCATATGTTCGAGCCGCGCATCCGCGCCATGGCGGGTCTGGGCACGGTCGACGCCGGGTGGACGCCGAAGCAGCCGTCCGCCCAGGTCAACCACCATTGCGACGTGCTGGTGGTGGGCGCCGGACCGGCAGGCCTCGCTGCCGCGCGGCTCGCCTCGGAGGCCGGCTTCTCGACCATGCTGGTCGACGACCAGCCGCGCGCCGGCGGCTCGCTCGCCCACCGCGACGGCGAGATCGACGGCCGGTCGGCCGCCGCCTTCGTGGAGGAGACCGTTGCCGCCCTGCTCGCGGCCGGCCATCCGGTGCTGCAGTCGACGACCGCCTTCGGCATCTACGACCATCATCTCGTCGGACTGAACCAGCGCCATGGCGACGACCGGCCCGACACGCTGTGGAGGGTGAGGCCGCGTCATATCGTTCTGGCGACGGGCGCCATCGAGCGGCCGCTGCCTTTCGCCAACAACGACCTGCCGGGCATCATGTCGGCGGACGCGGCGCTGTCCTATCTGCGGCGGCATGCCGTTCTTGTCGGGCGGCGCATCGTGGTGGCCACCAACAATGACAGCGCCTATGAGGTGGCCAGCGCGCTGGCGGCGGCCGGCGCCGAGGTGACGCTCGTGGACTCGCGCGCCAGGGAAATACCCGGTGCGCCAGCCAAGGTGCGCGTCGTCTCCGGGCGGCGCATCGCCTCGGCGCGCGGCACGATGCGCGTCGAAGGCGTGACGCTGGACGACGGCACCCGCCTGGACGCCGACAGCGTTGCGGTTTCGGGCGGTTGGACGCCCACCGTGCACCTGTTCTGCCAGGCCAGGGGCAAGCTCGCCTGGAACGAAGCGCGCGCCGCCTTCCTGCCGGGCGATCCGGTGAAGGGCATTTCGGTGGCCGGCGCCGCCGCCGGCGCGGTGTCGCTGTCCGATGTTTTCGCGACCGCCGCCAAGGCGGTGCCCGGCGAGCCGAAAGGCACCGTGCCGCGCAGCACAGGATCCGAGGCGACTGCCGGCATCGTTGCCGCCTGGCCGAGCCGCGGCGCGCATGGACGCGTCTGGATCGACTACCAGAACGACGTGACCGCCAAGGACGTCGAACTCGCGGCGCGCGAGAACTTCGTCTCGGTCGAGCACCTGAAGCGCTACACGACGCTCGGCATGGCGACCGACCAGGGCAAGACCTCCAACCTGGCCGGGCTGGCGCTGATGGCCGACATCACCGGCCGCAGTGTGCCGGAGGTCGGCACCACGACCTATCGGCCGCCCTTCACGCCGGTGCCGCTCGCCAGCTTCACCGGATCCCGGCGCGGCGAGTTGATGGCGCCGGTGCGCCGCCTGCCGCTGGAGAACGTCCATCGTGGCGATAGCGGGGTTTTCCAGGAATATGGCGGCTGGCTGCGGCCGGCCTATTACGGCGGCGGCGAAGCGGATCGCTCGATCCAGGACGAGGCACTGCGCGCGCGCCAGTCGGTGGCGCTGTTCGACGGCTCGACACTCGGCAAGATCGAGGTCATCGGGCCCGATGCCGCCGCCTTCGTCGATTTCATCTACTACAACACCATGTCGACGCTGAAGCCGGGCCGCTGCCGCTACGGCTTCATGCTGGCCGAGAACGGCGTGGTGTTCGACGACGGCATCCTCGTGCGGCTGGACGAGCACCGCTTCATCGTGTCCTGCTCGTCCTCGCACGTGGCCGCCGTGCACGCACGGCTGGAGGAATGGCGACAGGACCGGTTCGGCCGCGCCGCCGTCTACATCCACAACGCCACGGCCGAGATGGCGACGCTGACCGTTTCCGGACCCAATGCGCGCAAGCTGCTCGAAACGGTCGGTCTCGGCCTGTCGCTCGACGATGCCGACCTGCCGCATATGGCCATGGGCCAGGGCATCCATGACGGCGAGCCGGTGCGCGTTGCCCGCGTCTCCTTCACCGGCGACAGAAGCTACGAGATTTCCATCCGCGCCGACCGCGCCGAGCCCCTGTGGGCGCGGCTGCGCGAGGCGGGCAAGGCCTTCGACGCCGTGCTCATCGGCCTCGAGGCGCTGATGATCCTGCGCGCGGAAAAGGGCTACATCGTCATCGGCAAGGATACGGACGGCACGACGTTGCCCCACGATCTCGGTGTCGAAGGCCCCCGCGCCAAGCGCCAGAACGAGTTCGTCGGGCGCCGTTCGCTGTTCACCGAGGAGGCGTCGCGCGGCGATCGCCTGCAGTTCGTCGGGCTCGCTGTGCCGGAAGGCGAGGCGCCGCTGGACACCGGCGCGCATGCCATCCTGCGCGACGGCGGCAATCTGCGCAGCCAGGGCTTCGTGACGTCGAGCTACATGAGCCCGGCGCTCGGCCGACCGATCGCGCTGGGCCTCATCCGGCGTGGTGCCGCGCGGCATGGCGAAAGCGTCGAAATCCAGCACCTGGGCAAGGTCAGGACGGCGACCATCGCCGCGCCCTGCGCCCTCGATCCGGCGGGAGACCGGCTGCATGCGTAATCTTGCCGAGAAGTGGTCGATCGCGCCGGACTGGCGCAACGCCGTGCTCGCCGTGCCTGGGTTGACCATCCGTCCCGTCCTTGGGCTCGAGCAGCAGATGGTGAGCGGCGACCTGGCGGCCTGGGGCAAGGCCTCGGGCAACGCCGGACCGGGTGTCGGCGCGTTCGAAGCCGCACAAGGCGAAAGCTATACGGCGCGGCTGGCGCGCGACCGTCTGCTCGCCGTGTCGCGCTCGGCTCCGCCAGTCGCCGCCGGCTGGCACGCGGAAGGATTTGCTGTGACGGCCGTCAGCGCCGCCATGCAGGTCTTCGAGGCCGAGGGCGCTGCCCTCAACGAGCTGATCGCCCGGGCGACGACGCTCGATCCGAAGCAGCCCAGCGCCAGCGCGGCTCTTTCCTTTGCCGGCATTTCGGCCATCGTCTATCGCCACGGCGAAGCACTGCGGATCCATGTCGACCGCGGGCTGGCCGCCTATCTCTGGACCTGGCTGGAAATGACGGCCAGACAGATCGCGGCCAATCAGAAGTAGAGCAAAAGACGCCGCCGGGGTGCGTTGCCACCCGGCTGTCCGCGTTACACCGGGAACGACCAGAACAGGCAGGCGAGCGTCGCCGCCGCGAAGATGACGACGAACAGGCTGCGCAGCAGGATGTTGCGGCGCAGCTCATTCATCCCCAGATGCGCCCCGACCACGGCGGCGCCGAACAGGAAGCGCCAGTTCAGCAGCGACAACAGGACGCTCCCCTGGCCGAATGCCCATCGGGCGAGCAGGCAGCCGACGATGGCGGCGAACAGCGCCACGACCGTCCAGAAAAGCGCGTCGGCGGCGTTGGTGAGCACGATGCTGGCGGCGCGCAGCGGCAGGATCATCATCAGCACCGCGCTCAGGAAATAGACGGCCGCCAACGGCAGAAACGTGCCCGCATCGGCGATGCCGTCCAGGCGTTTGACGCCGAATGCGCCGAAGGGATAGCCGTGCCTGGCCACTGCCAGGCTGAGCGCCATGAGCAGGGCCGAAAGGACGGCGACCAATGCAAATGAGGTGAGGGCCTTGCTCATGACGTCGAGACTCCCGGCGAATCGGACGACCTCCTTGGTAGCCCCGCGGTCGTAAATTGCGGGTAACCGCGCCGACGACCGCCGTCCTGGAACGGGCGTCAGCGCCCGCCCAGGTTCAGGTCCACGCCATGCGCTTCGAGCATCCTGCGGGCGCTTTCCTCGTCGGTGATGAGGATCGTCGGCTGGACCAGGTTCATGGCGCCCAGCATAGCGTCGTCCTTTTCGCGGCCGCCAGAGGTCAAGATACGGATCGGCGCCTTTCGCAGGCGGTCGACATCGACCGACATCACGCGGCTGTTGATGGGATGGTCGACGAGATCGCCGTTGCGGTCGAAGAAGTGGAACAGCAGGTCGCCGACGGCGCCGTGCGACACCAGCGCCTCGCGTTCCTTCTCGGTCAGGAAACCGTCGCGGTAGAAGGTGGTCTCGGAGGCGACGCCACCAACGCTGAGAAGCACTGCGTCGAGGGCATCCGCCATCTCGAAAATCTCGTTCAGGCCGCAACGCTCGACCAGCGCGACCTTGGTCTCGATGCTGTCGACCACGGCCGGGGTGGGAATGAGATAGCCTTCGCCCTGGAATATCTGGGCGAAGCGCCAGGCGAACTCGGCCGGATTGAAGCGCCGCGCCGCGCCGATGCCGCCGAGCAGCGAAATGACGCGGAAGTCGCTGAGCGATTTGGCGCTTATGAACGGCAGGGTGCCGAACAGCGTGCGGCCCCAGCCAACGCCCACCCGCATGCCCGATTTCATGGCTTCCGACATGAAGCTTCCGGTGCGGGCGCTGATGGCCGGAATGGGGTCGGCATTGGGATCGGAAAGCGGCGCGACCAGCGCCTGTTGCAGGCCGAAGGTGCGTTCCAGGGCACGTTCCAGGCGGACGATCTCGGAGAGCTCGCTCTCGATGGAGATCTTGACCTCGTTGCGGGCTCTCGCATCCGCCAGCATGCGCACGATGGTCACGCGGCCGACGCCGAGCACGTCGGCGATCTCGTTCTGCGTCATCTGCTCGACGAAGTACATCCAGGCGGCGCGTATGCGCAGCCGATCGGACTTGCTTTCGCTGACGGACTGCTCGGCCTCGCCGGCCTGGCCGTTCTCGGTTCTGTTGCGCCGCCTCTTCACCATCCCCTCCCTGGTATCGGTCCGCCGTCGCCGAATCCGTCTTTTCGGTCTACTATCCTATTGATCTGGCATTCGGTAGGAACAATCTAGACATTGGCTGCCGCCGTCCTTCGACCGGCTGAAGATTCGAGGCGATCCGCGATGCTGCGACAAATCTCCGAGGACGTCCGCGTCAACCTCAAGGACCGGTTGCGCGAGATGCGTGACGCAATCCGCCAGAACCGGCACGACAGTGCCGGCGACGCGGGCGCGCTGCGCGAGGTCGCCAACCACCTGCCGCCTTTTCCGGGCAAGGGGATAGAGGATCTGCTCAGCCACGCCGCCAGCGCGGTCGACGATGCGTTGACGATCGCCGAATCGCTCATCCCGCACACGAGGCCGCTGCGGGTCGACGGCACGACCGTGAAGAGCCTCGACGTCTATTTCGCGGCGGACGACAGGGGCGAGCCGCCAGCCGGTGAAAGGCTGTTCCGGCGTGACATGTATTACCTGGCGAAGGCGGTTCTGGACGCGCTCGGCATCGAAGGTGCCCGCGTCCACGAGGCTAGTTTCGCGGCAGCGCATGCTTCGATGCGAAGCCGCCATGGCGACCTGCTGACGGCCATGACCCAGGGCGGAGCTGACCAGCGGCTTTCCGCGGTCGCGGCCGCCTGCTCGGCGCTGCTGGTTGAAATGGTCGGCCAGAGGCCGGTGCGCCTGGCCGGGGCCGAGCCCGACGTCTCGGCGCCTGCCGCCGGACACGCCGATCTGCGCTGCCTGGCGCCTTTGGTGCTGGCCTGCGGCCTTGCGACCCTCGACACAAGCGGCGCGCGCGAGCCTGACATACTCGATATCGCCGTGCTGGTGGCGGATGTGCGCCACGAGCGAATCGCGAGGGCTTTCGGCCGACCTGACACCGTCGATGAACTGACCGCGGTCTTTGCCCCGCTGCTTGCCCATCTGCCGTGAAGCGCCCTCCCCGGGCAACCTAGGTTGAAGCGCCGGCCATCCCCGCGATGGTCTTCTTGGCGCGCTGGATCGAGGCGGGGCTCATGCTGAGCTCGGTCAGCCCCATGCCGACGAATGCCGGGATGAGGTCGGGCCGACCGGCCGCCTCACCGCACATGCCCACCATGATACCGGCCGCGACACCCGCCTTGGCCGTCATCTCGATGGCCGACATGACGGCCGGATTGCTGACGTCGTTTAGCTTGGCCACCGTCGGGTTGAGCCGGTCGGCGGCCATGATGTACTGGGTGAGATCGTTGGTGCCGATCGAGAAGAACGAGACTTCCCGGGCAAGCGCGGGAGCGATCAGCACCGCGGCCGGCGTCTCGATCATCACGCCGAGATCGAAGGCGGCGTGCGGCACGCCCTCGGCCTTCAACTCGGCGGCGCATTCCTCGATCAGGACGCGCGTCTGTCGCACTTCGGCGACATCCGAGACCATCGGCAGCATGACCTTGACGTTACCCTGGACGGCCGCCCTCAGCAGCGCGCGCAACTGCCGCTTGAAGATGTCGGGCCTGTCGAGGCACATGCGGATGCCGCGCCAGCCGAGGAACGGGTTTTCCTCCTCCGGGAAGTCGATGCCGGCGATCGGCTTGTCGCCACCGATGTCGAGCGTGCGGACGATTACCGGATACGGCGCGAAGGCCTTGGCCAGCGCCGCGTAGGTCTCGGCCTGCATGTCCTCCGAGGGAAGGTGCATGTGCCGCATGAACAGCAGTTCGGTGCGGAACAGGCCGACACCCATGGCGCCGGCCTCGACGGCGGCCTCGATCTCCTCCAGCGAACCAAGGTTCGCGGCGACCTCGATGATTGTGCCGTCGGCGCGTTTCGGCGTTACCGCCTTGAAGGCGGTCAGGCCGGCGCGCTCCCTGGCGGCCGCCTCGACGCGGGCGGTGAAGTCGGCGCGCGTCGCGGCGTCCGGATCGATGACGACGCGACCGCTGTTGCCATCGAGCGCCACATCGCGTGCCGTGCGCAGCGCGTTGATCCTGTCGCCGAGGCCGAGCACGGCGGGAATGCCATGCGTACGGGCGATGATGGCGATGTGCGAGGTTGCCCCGCCATGGCCGCAGACGACGCCACCAATGCGCTTGAGCGGCGCGCGCGCCAGGTCCCAGGCGCCGATGTCGTCGGCGATGAGAATGGCGCCCTGAGGTATGGTCTCCAGGCTCACGTCGTCCTGGCCGAGAAGGGCAAGGCAGATCTGCCGGCCGACGGCCTGGACGTCGTCGGCCCTGGCGTTGAGATAGTGATCGTCGACCTTGCTGAAGTCGGCGGCGATGGTCGAAGCGGCGGTGATGGTGGCGGAGACCGCGTCGGAGGCATCGCGGATCAGGGCCTCGGCCTCGCCGGTCAGCGAATCGTCTGCGGCTATGTCGCGCAGGGCTGCGATGATGCCGCGATCCCCCGCCGACAGGCTGTCCTGCGCGAGGGCGCGATCCATCCGGGCCTGCACGGTGGCGACGGCGCCGCGGAAGCGCTCGATCTCGCCGGCGATCTCGTCCTGCTTGAGCGTGCGGCCCTGCGCCGCGATCTCGGGCGGAAAATGCGCGAAGGCCGGGCCGATGGCGACGCCTTCGCTGGCCGCGACGCCGCGCAGGCCGGCCTCCTCGGTGGCGGCTGGGGCGGCAACCCTTGGTGCCGGCGCGGCGGGAGCCTCCGGCGTATCGGCGTTTGCCGCGGGCTCCTCTTCCTCGAGGCCTGCCTTGGGGTTTTCGAGATAGCCGATCAGCGCTTCCAGGGCCTCGATGGCGTCGGCGCCATTGGCGCGCACGGTGACTTCCTGGTTTTCCTTCACCGCCAGCAGCATCAGCTTGACCGAACTCTTGGCGCTGACCGCCTTGCCGTCCTTGATGATCTCCACATCGGATTCGAAACCCTTGGCGAGCTTCACGAACCGCGTTGCGGGACGGGCGTGCAGACCTTCATGCACTCTGACGATGGTCGAGCGTTCCATGGCAAATACTCAGCTTGTGGCGCCGTCATTTCGACGGCGCGAATCCTATCAGGCGGCGATGGTGATGAGAGCACCGGGCGTCAGGGCCGCCACGAGCGCTTCCGTGTCGATCTGCGACGCGCATATCTCGCCAGGCCTTTCGGCGTCGCCCGCTCCATTGAAGGAGATGACCACATGGCCCATCTCGCGGACCTTGTTCCATGCGGTCGAGCCGACCGCCGTTATCGCTGCCGAGACCGGCCCGACGGTGATCGAAGCACCCTTGGCGGGGGCGTCGTCGCTCGGGCCTTCCTCCGTCTTGTGCAATACGGAGACTTCGGCCAGTTCGGGCGGCGAACCATCGGCGAACAGGATGAGCACGCCGCCCTCGGCGAGGTCCGCCACTTCGGGCCCGATCGATGTGACCCGTGTCTTGAGAAGAACCGACATATGGCGAACCTCGTTGTTGTTGGTGGTGTTGAGAGCGGGTTGCATCCAGGGGATCAGCATCCCGCTCCATTAGCTTGATCTCGCGGCCAGGCGATGCCGACCGGCCGCAAGACGTCCTAGAAAACGATCAGGCTGACGACCCAGGCGATAAGCACCGAAACCGGGCCCATGATCTGGCGGCTGATGAGCACCGCCGGAACGCCGATCTCGATGGTCTTCGGCTTGGCCTCGCCCAGCGCCAGGCCGACCGGGACGAAGTCGCAGCCCACCTGGGTGTTGTAGGCAAACAGCGCTGGCAGTGCCATCGCCGGCGAGATGGTACCGTTGGCTATCTGCGGGCCGATGATGGCAACGCCGATGACCTGCGCGATGACCGCTCCCGGCCCGAGGATGGGCGACAGGAAGGGCAGGCCGCAGATCGCCGAGATGATCAGTAGGCCGACGATGTTGTTGGCCAGCGGTCCCATCGGCTGGGCGAGCACGTCGCCGATGCCGGTGTAGAGGATGAGACCGATCAGCATGGTCACGAAGGCCATGAACGGCAGCACGTTACGGACCACCTGGTCAATGGTGCGACGGCCGGCATTGAAGAAGATGCCCACGACGCGACCCATGACACGGCCGACCGAACTGATGAAGCCGATGAGGCCGCCTTCGCTTGGCAATTCCTTGGCGGCCGAGGCCGACGCGTTGCTGTTGCTCGAAACCATCGCTGCTGCTCCCCCGGCAGTGGTGGCGGCTTCGGATCCGTCCGCCATTGTGATGTTCTCCGGCTTCACGCCGGAAACGTAGATGTCCTCGGTGATGAACTGGGCGAGCGGCCCAGCCTGTCCGACCGGCGTCAGGTTGACGGTCGGGATGCGCTTGCGCGGATAGACGCCGCAGCGGGCGGTGCCGCCGCAGTCGACGACGACGACCGCCATCTCGCTTTCGATCGGCGGCGCCTTGAAGCCGTCGACGGCCTCGGCGCCGGTCATCTTGGCGATCTGCGCGGCAACCGGATGGATGCCGCCGCCGGTGACCGAAACCACCTTGCTGCGCTGTTCGGTCGGCTCGATGACGAGCGGGCCGCCCCAGCCGGTCGAGCCGCGGGAGATCTTTACGGCTTTGTATGTCTTGGCCATGATGTCCTCCCGCCCTTACAGCTCGACGCCCTGGCGGCGCGCCATGATGGCGGTGATGCGCTCGGTGAGGATGCCCTTCAGCAGGATCACGACGAGGCCGACGATGGCGTACCAGATGGCCACCTTGACGTGATAGCCGCCGGGGACGACGCCGCGCTTCTCAAGATCGAGCAGCGCCACGAGCATGCCGCCCCAGACGAAATACTCGCCGGGGTTGATGTGCGGGAACAGGCCGAGCGGCGGATGCACGTAGGAAACCGCCGCGTCATAGAAGGCGGGCTTGTGCTTTTCTTCCAGGAACGAGCCGAAGGTGTAGGCCATCGGGTTGGTCAGGAAGAACACCGCCAGCAGCGGCAGGACGGTGTAGCGGGTCAGGGCGATACGGCCGGCGCCGCGCGCCAGGCCATGCACGCGCTGTTCGCCCACCAGTTCGGTGACGGCGTAGAAGGCGGTCATCAGCACCACCAGCGTCGGAATGATGCCGGTGACGAAACCGGCGAACACCTCGCCGCCCTTCTGGAAGATGCCGATGAAGTACTTGCCGACTGCGGTCAGCCAGCCGAGCTGCTCTTCCTGCTGCACGCTCTTCAGCTGTTCCTTGAGCTGATCGGCGGTGACCGGCGCGCTGTCCGCCTGCGCCAGAATGACGAGGTGGTCGGCGGCGTGCTGCACCGCCTGTTTGCCATGCAATGTGGCATCCGAGACCATCGAACCCGCGACATGCAGGTTCTGAACGGCCATGTCGGCGTGTTGCGCCAACAACGAAAATACAGACATTTCTCCTCCTTGTGCGCCCCCGCCGGTCAATCCCAGCCGGCGTGGTGTCCTCTATGCCCTTGCTACGTTCAAGCCGGACAGGCCCGGCTGCTTGCCCGGCTCCGACCGTGCGCGGTCGATCTGTTCGATCGCCCGTTTCACGGCCTCGGCCACACCGGGTTCCCCCTCCCCCATGATCGCAGGGTTGGACCGGAGTCGATCGAGGGACACGCCCTCGAATTCTTCATGCCGCTTGAACTTGGTGAATACGGAGCGACCGCTCATCACCAACATGCGACGTACGATCAGGTCGGGTGTCACCACGACCAGCGCGATGGTGCCCTTGGCCAACCGACCGCGAAAATTGCCGGCACCGACATAGCCGTCCTTGAACTGGCCGGTGACGCCTTTGAAAACATCGGAATAGTGCCGCATCTGCAGCCAGACGCCCAAGGACTGAAGCGCCCAGACGCATCCGAGCAGCAGCAGGCCCCACTGCCAAATAGCCATTCAGGTCTCTCCTCCCGATACCTCCCGCGCCCCACACCGTGAACCAGCGCGAGACGATCGCAAAGAGAGAACATTTGTTTCCTAGAATGTCAATATGTATGATATTGTGGTCAACAACGGCGTCGACCGAACGCCATTCGATTTCGGCGGCGGGCGCGGTTATGCTAGGCTCGAAACCTGACCGCCCGGAGAACAGGATACACCACGGAATGGATTTGCCGTTCAGGGACGAACTGGCCCTCATGCCCGATCTTCGGCATCGGCTGAGGCAGTTGCGCTGGTTTCGAGCCACCTTCCGCGGCAGCGCCAAGGTCGTCTCCGATACTTTCGGCGTGCGCTACGAGATCGACGAGGCCCGGTTGACGAGGGCGTTCCTCGACTGGATCGACGTGATGGAAGCGCAGAAGGGCTTCGCGGCGGTCGATCGCGCCGACTTCATCGTCTTTGCCGCCGGACTGGTGCTGAGGGAGCTTTTCCGCCAGGCGCCGGCCCGCGAAGTGTCCGGGCTGACGCAGATGATCGAGGACGGAAACAGCGCCAAGACGCTGGAAATCATCCGTTTCTGGCCCGAAGGCTTCCTCTATACCAACTATTGCGTGTCGGCCATTTCGGCGATCCACGAGCAGGAATTCGGCAGCGCGCCGAGCATCGACAAATGCGCCGACGACCTCAGGACATGGTGGTCCTATCGCGAGAATGTGACCGAGATGCCGGCCTATGCCGTGGCCTTTCTGGATCGGTTCCTCGGCGCCGAGCCCAACTGGCTGACGCCCGACCACGCGCAGTCACGACAGGCCATGCAGCGGGCGCTCGGCGCCTCGCGACCGACAGACGCCATTCGCCAGTTGTGATCAACTGGAGAGCGCCTGCAAAAGCGGGCGCCCGCGCATGCGCTATTGAACATTTGATCTTTTGCCGATAGCGATGTTCGGCCCCACAGCGCGACACGCCCTTCGAGGCAAGCATTGTCGCTGTAACACTTTGATTTTGCGCTTCATCGCCTCGGGATCGACCCATTTCCGCAGGATGAGCGTGCAACACGGACAGGGAGTAACGCGTTGGCGCGGTCACGACTCATCATTTTCGATTGCGACGGCGTTCTGGTCGACAGCGAGCCCCTGGCGGCACGCGCCTACGAGCGTGTCTACGAGAAGCACGGCATGCCCGGCGTGCATGGCGGCATCATCGCCCAATGCATCGGCATGAAGCAGGCCGACATCATCGTTCGGATCAAGGAGCTGACCGGGCATCAGTTTCCGGCCCACGCAGACAGCGACATCTGGGCGGAGACGAAGCTGTTGTTCACACAGTCGCTGACTCCGACGCCGGGCATCGCCAGCTTCCTGGAAAAGCTCGAGGGTGGCCGCTGCGTCGCATCCTCGTCTTCGGTCGAGCGCATCAACCACAGCCTTGCCGTCACCGGCCTGGCGCGATTCTTCGGCGACGCGATCTACAGTTCCTCGATGGTCAAGAACGGCAAGCCGGCCCCGGACATCTTCCTGTACGCCGCCGAGAAGATGGGCGCCCGGCCCGCGGACTGCGTCGTCATCGAGGACTCGCCGTTCGGCATCCAGGGCGCGGTCGCCGCGGGCATGACGGCGATCGGCTACACCGGCGGCGGTCATACCTATCCTGAACATGGCTCCCGCCTGACGGCCGCCGGCGCCGCCACGATCTGCGCCGACTGGCAGGAGATCGAGCGCTACCTGGCCAGCCTCGGGGTCGACGCGTAAGGCCGGCGGGCTGAGCCTACCGTTACGACGCGGGAATAAGCCAGCCAGCTCTTACCCGCAGGCGCAGGCTGTCGCCGACCTGGTGAAAGACAGGATCAGGCTGATCAAGGGGCACAATGGTGTCCGGATTCTCCAGCGGCGAGAACTCGACGCGCGCCCCGCCACCCCGATAGACGACCCTGCGCACGATGCCATCGATGCCCGGTTCTCCCGGTCCGGCAATCTCGAAATCGGCGGACCGGCAGCAGATCCTGCCATGGCGGGGCCGCTCGCCTCGCCGGCAGCGCACGACCGCCTCCTGACCGAGCACCCGCACCTTGCAATGGCCCGCCGCCTCTTCGCCTAGCACCTGGACGGGAAGCAGTGTACCCTTGGCGATGAAGGACGCCACCATTTCATTTGCCGGCTCATGATAGAGGTCGCGCGGCGACGCCAGTTGCATGAGACGGCCGCGATCCATCACCGCGATGCGGTCGGCCAACGCCATCGCCTCGCCCTGGTCGTGGGTGACGTAGACCATCGTCGTGCCCGTCCGCTTGTGGAAGGCGGCGAACTCGTTCTCCATCGAGGACCTCAGATGGACGTCCAGATTGGCGAGCGGCTCGTCGAACAGCACCAGCGACGGCGCCGCCACGAGACAGCGCGCGAGCGCCACACGCTGCCGCTGGCCGCCGGAAAGGCTTGCGGGACGGCGGTCGCCAAGACCTTCCAGGCCGACAAGCGCCAGTGCCTCGGCGATCTTGCGGCCGGCGAGCGCCCTGTCGAGGCCCGCCACCTTGAGCGAATAGCCGACATTCTCGGCAACGCTCATATGCGGCCACAGCGCATAGTTCTGGAAGACAATGCCGACGCGCCGCCTTTCCGGCGGCACGCTGCCATCCGGTCCGGACATCACGGTGCCGCCAATGCGGATCTCGCCACGGGTGAGCTTCTCGAAGCCGGCGACAAGCCGCAAAAGCGTGGTCTTGCCGCAGCCTGAAGGGCCAAGCACCGCCAGGAACTCGCCGTCCGCGACGTCGATCGAGACATCCTTCACCGCATCGGCGCCCGCGAAGCTCTTGCCGACATTGTCGAGGATCAGTCTCGCCATGGCAGGACTCCGTCAGGCAGGTAGGGAGCAAGCAGGCTGGCAAGCAGCATCAGCGCGAATGTCAGCGCCACGGTGATCATCGACATCGCCGCCGCGTAACCGGAATCGCCGCCCTGCTCGAATGAGAACATCACCACGCCGATGGTTTCCGAGCCCGACGACCACAGGAGTGCGGAGACTGTCAGTTCGCCGAGGGCCGTCATGAAGATCAGCAACCCGCCGGCGATGGCAGCGGGCGCGACCAGCGGGAAGACGATGGTGCGCATGCGTGTGAACAGCCCCGCGCCGGCCACCTGCGCGGCCTCCTCGAGCGCCCTGTCGATCTGGTGATAGCCGCTGACCGCCGGCCGCAGGGCAAGCACGAGGAAGCGCGCCATATAGGCATAGAGGATGATCCAGGGCGTGTTGTAGAGTTGCAGGCCGACCAACGGCACAGGCCGCAGGAACAGGAGCAACGCGGCTATCGCCAGCACCACGCCGGGCAAGGCATAAGGCAGCTCGACCGCAAGGCTCAGCAGCCGGATCCAGCGGCCACCTCCACCCCAGGCGACGAGGTAGCCCATCGGCACGGCCACGACGACGGCGAAAGTCGCGGCAAGGGCCGAGAGCCAGACGCTGTTCACGAAGGCGCGGCCCGCGGCTGCATGCTCGAACAGGACAAAGCGATAATTGTCGAGCGTCGCCGTGGCGGCGCTGAGCACGACGCCATAGCCCGACACCAGCGAGGTGAGCGCGAGGCCGAGCAGGGGCATTGCCAGAACCAGTACAGCGAACAACCACATGCACGCTTCGACCGGCATGCGCCAGCGGCCGAGCTCGTAGGGTTCAGCGGGAAGCGAGACCGAGGCCACGCGGTAGTCGCGGCGGCGGCTTACTGTCTCCTGCGCCAGAATGCCGGCAATGGCGATGACGCCGATCAGCACCGACAGGAAAGCCGTCTCGCCAAGCGCGGCGGGACCGCCGCCGGCAAGGCGCTGGTAGATGAGGGTCGGCAGCACGAGGTAGTTGGCGGGAATGCCAAGGAAGGCGGGGATGCCAAAATTGCCGACACAGGAAACGAAGGCAAGCGCGGCGGCGGCGACAATGGACGGCGTCATCAGCGGCAGCACGACGGTGGCAACGACCCTCGGCCAGCCGGCGCCAGTGGCCCGCGCGGCCTCGACCAGCTCACGCGGCAGCTTGCGCAGCCCGGCGCGGACGACGAGGAAGACGAGTGGTCCATACTGCACCCCGAGCAGCAGGATGATGCCTTCGGCCGAATAGAGCGGGTTCCTGGCGCCGAGCGGCGGAGCCACGCCGAGCAGCCGGAGCAAGGGGCTTGCCGGCCCGAAAAGTTGCAGCCAGGCGAGTGCCGTGACCTGCGGGGCGATCATCAGGGGCGTGACGTAGCAGAGCACGAGCAGGCCGCGCCGGCGCAGATCGGTGAGTGTGACCAGCAACGCCACCAGCGTTCCCGAAAGGACGGCAAGCATCGTGCCGCCGAGACCGACGACCAGCGTGTGCCAGGTCGCGATCCAGGTGGAACGGCTCGCCAGTCCCGCGGCAAGTGCTGCGGCGGACAGGGTGCCGCCTGGCGCCACGAGCTCCTTCACGAGGCGTAGCATCGGCAGCAGCGAAAGCAGGACAATGAGCAAGACAGCAACGGCCATCAGGGCCGCGAACTGGCCCTGCCCCTGCCTTGCCTCTGCTCTCGATGACTGCATCGCGTATCCGCGCCATCGGCGCATGCCGATGGCAACCCGTCAAGCGCTTCGCCGGCTCAGGATTGCCCGGCAAAGCCGGCGCGCCGTCAGCCGCCGAACAGTTGCGAGAACTTGGCCTTGTCGGCCTCGGTGCGCGCCACGATCGCCTTGGTGTCGAACGACATCACCTTGACCTTGACGCCTTCCGGCAGCCAGTCAGGACGGCCGACCGAAGCCCGCGCGGGCAGGTAACCCATGTCGAGCGCCAGCTTCTGTCCTTCGTCGGACAGGATGAAGTCGACGAAGGCCTTGGCACCCTGGACATTCCTGGCGGTCTTCATGATGGCGACCGGTTCGGTCACCGCAGGCACGCCTTCTGAGGGGAATACGAACTCGACAGGCGACCCCTTCTTCTTCGCATTCATGGCCATGAAGTCGACAAGGATGCCATAGGGCTTCTCGCCGCTCGCCACCGACTTCAGCACGGCGCCGTTGCCGCGCACGGAGACCGTGCTGTTGGCCTTGAGCTTCTCGAAGAAGTCCCAGCCGAGATCGGCCTGGCCGGCGAAGCCCGACAGGAGGTAGGCGGCCGCCCCGGAATAGAGCGGGCTCGGCATGACGAGGCCGTCGGCATAGGCCGGTTTGGCGAGATCGGCCCAGTGCTCCGGCTTCTGCGCGGCGGCTGTGTTGTAGACGATGCCGGTCGTGATCAGCTTGCTGCCGAAATAGGTCTTGTCGGCGTCATAGGCGTCAGCCTCGATGCCATCGAGCTTGGCCTCGGGATAAGGCATCAGCCGGTCGTCCTTCTTCAACAGCTCCATGCTGACGGCGTCGGCGATCAACAGCACGTCCGGCTGCGGGCTGCCGGCGGCGAACTCGGCCGCCATCTTGGTCAGGATGTCGCTCGTGCCGGATCGGTAGATGGTGACGTCGATACCGGGATGCGCCTTCTTGAAGGCATCCACCGTCCTGGCGGCGTCGGCCTCCGGCTGCGAGGTGTAGAGGGTCAGCGTTTCGGCACCGGCCACACCGGAAAACAGCGTTGCCGCGAGAACGATCTGGCTCGCCAGCAGCTTGGTGAATAGCGTCTTCATGAGGGCCTCTCCTGATGCATGAGCGACCGGCGCCCTGGCCGATCCGTTACCCCCTCCTGCACGGCGGACGTGACTGCCGCATGACAGTCCGCGCAAACGGCGAGCGGCAAGCCTGTCGCCGTCGAACGGCAATCGGACGGGAGCAGCCATGCTCGTCCGTGCGTGCGGGATGAACTCGCAGGAACCTTCCTTGAACAGCCTCAGCACCCGATCGTCCGGGCATCCGCTTGGCCACGGGAGCAAGACCGGCAGCCAGCGCAGCGGCCGTTGCCGCCACGACTTGCGCACACTGGCAGGAGATCGCCGTCAGTCGGCCGGGCTCGTGGTACCGGCCTAATTTAGCGGATATTTGGCGAATCCACGCTGCGCCCATTCGCCGGGCGGGATCAATGGTCCCACGCGGAAGTTGAAGGACAGAACCCTGGTCGCATCAGGGTCGACCTCGCACCGGAAGCTCAGGTCATACCAGGTTTTTCTCGTGCTGAAAGCGGACAGCGAAGGGTTAAGGACATTGCCTTTGTCCAGCGTAATGGTTGGCACCCATTTGACCGGATAGTCGGCATTTTGCAGTTCTCTGCTGAGAACATTGCCGCAAAGCGTTGCCACGCGCTCACCTCGCGACACCCTCTCCATGGAGCTTGTGGCAAACGCATCGCCGGTCGCACCCTGCGAATAGAGTTTTCGAACGCCGGGCAGGCCGGAGTAGATCGGCGACCCTGCATCCTCATTGTTGGTGGGACTTGACTTCCCTGCATTACCACTTGGTGCCTTAAAGGCACTTGCCGGTTTGAACGTCATTGTCTTGACGGGTTTAGGCTTCGCCTTTGCGACGGACGCTGAAGGCGCGGGCTTGGCGTCGGTCTCTGCCGCCGATGGCTTTGGTGCCGTGACCGCTTGCTTGTCGGCGGTTTGCGGTGCCAGCTCCTGTTTGTCCGGCTGCTGTTTGTTAGCATCCTGGGTCGCCTGCTTTTCCTCGCTTTGTGCGGGTTTTTCGTCCGGCGCGGCGGTCGCAGGCTTCTCCTCGGGCTTGCTGGGCTCTCCCTGCCGCGCAGAATTTGCGGGCGGGGTAGACTGGGGCGGCGGTGTCGCAACGGCAGGCTGCTGCGGCGCATCGGGTTTGGCACTTTGCCCGTCGAGCGATTTCTCGGGCCCGGTATCCTTCTGGCCGTACTGGAAAACGCGCTTCAGAACCTGGTCGTCCCTTGGTTTCGGTGGCTCCGGAGGCGGCTTTTCCGCTTTGGGCGGCGCAGGCGCGGGTTTCGGCTTTGGCTGCTCGGGCAGCGGCACGATCGCGACATTGACCGGCTGTTCTTGCTGATCTGGCTGTTGCTCAGGTCTCGGCTGGCCAAAGAGCAGGAGCGCTACGGCCAGGACATGCAGGATCAGCGACGCGGCCAAGGCCCAGCGCCAATTCCGAAACCATTCTCCTATCTTGCCGGTCATTGCGCCCCGATGTGGAACGAAATAACGGCGGCTTCAAGCATTGGAGTGGAGACGGCGCAAACCAGCTGCCTCACAGGTCGGTGATCGGAGGGCCCGTGCCGTATAAGCAAGCCCGACTCGGGCCCTCCGGATTGGTCTACACCAGCAGGGTCATCGGGTTTTCGACGAGGCGCTTGAAGGCGCCGATGAGCTCGGCGCCGAGCGCGCCGTCGACCGCGCGGTGATCCGTCGACAGCGTCACCGACATCACCGTCGCGATCTTGATCTCGCCATTCTTCACCACCGCCCGCTCCTCGCCCGCCCCGACCGCAAGGATCGTCGCGTGCGGCGGGTTGATGACGGCGGCGAAATCCTTGATCCCAAACATGCCGAGGTTCGATACCGCCGTCGTGCCGCCCTGGTATTCCTCGGGCTTCAGCTTGCGGCTGCGCGCCCGGCTCGCCAGGTCCTTCATCTCGTTCGAGATCACCGACAGCGTCTTTTCGTCCGCATGGCGGATGATCGGCGTGATCAGGCCGCCGGGGATCGACACCGCGACGCCGACATCGGCATGCTTGTGCCGCACCATCGCGCCCTCGGTCCACGACACATTGGCATCCGGAACCGCCTTCAGCGCCATGGCCATCGCCTTGATGATCATGTCGTTGACGGAGAGCTTGTAGGCCGGAACCTCGCCCTTGTCGGTCTTGCGCATCGGAGCGGTGGCGTTGATCTGCGACCGCAGCGCCAGCAGCGCGTCGAGCTCGCAGTCTATGGTCAGGTAGAAATGCGGGATGGTGGACTTCGCCTCGACCAGGCGACGCGCGATGGTCTTGCGCATGTTGTCGTGCGGGATGAGCTCATAGGAGCCTTCCTCGAACAGCTTGAGCACCTGGTCGTCCGACATCGGCTTGGCCGCCGGAGCGGCAGCGGCAGGCGCGGGCGCGACGGCCGGAGCCTTGGCGCCACCGGCAATCGCCGCGTCGATGTCGGCCTTAACAACGCGGCCATGCGGCCCGGTGCCCGTTACCGCGGAAAGATCGAGCCCGGCCTCGCGCGCCAGCCGACGCGCCAGCGGCGTCGAACGAACACCGGTCCCCTCGCTTCTCGTTGCGGGAATGCCCGCTTCGCTCACGGCAGAAGCCGGGGCCTCGGGGCTCGCCACCTGGGCGGGCACCGCGACGGCGGCCACGGCCGGAGCCACGGCGGCGCCTCCGGCATAGGCCTCATCATCGGCATAGATCCAGGCGACGGGCGCGCCGACCGGGATGTCGATGCCTTCCTTGCCGGTTACATCGCGCAGGACGCCACTGGCCGGCGCGTCGATCTCCATCGCCGCCTTGTCGGTCTCGATCTCGAACAGCACGTCGCCCTTATTGACCCGAGCGCCTTCCTCGGCGAACCAGCGCGAAATCTGTCCGGTCGCCATGTCCATGTCGACCTTGGGAAGAATGACCTCCGTCGGCATGTGTCAGCGAGCTCCCTTCGCCAGGTCACGCGCGGCGGCGATGATGCCGGGAACCTGCGGCACGGTCGCCTTCTCCAGGTCCGGATTGTAGGGGATCGGCGTCTCGGCGCCGCCCAGGCGCACGATCGGCGCGTCGAGGAAGTCGAAAGCGTCGCTCTCGGCGATCATCGCGCTGACCTCGGCACCGATGCCGAGCGTCTTGACCGCTTCGTAGACGCACATCAACCGCGAGGTCTTCTTGACGCTGTCGATGATGGTCTGCTTGTCCATCGGCCGGATGGAACGCAGGTCGATCACCTCGATGTCGATGCCTTCCGCTTCCAGCGCCGCGGCCGCCTCGAGCGCCTTGTGCACCATGATGGAGGTCGCGACGATGGTCAGGTCACGCCCTTCGCGGCGGATGTCGGCCTTGCCGATCGGCACGGTATAGTGGCCCTCGGGGACCGGCCCCTTCATCTTGTAGAGCAGTTTGTGCTCGAAGATCATGACCGGGTCCGGATCGGCAACCGCCGCCAGCAGCATGCCCTTGGCGTCATAGGGGGTCGCAGGCTGGATGACCTTCAGCCCGGGCACGTGGCCGAGCCAGGCTTCCAAGCTCTGGCTGTGCTGCGCCGCCGCGCCCGTGCCCGAGCCGGCGGGGAAGCGCATGACGACGGGAACCGAGACCTCGCCGCCGAGCATGTAGCGCATCTTGGCGGCCTGGTTGACGATCTGCTCCATGCCGAGCGTGGCGAAATCGGAGAACTGGAACTCGAAGATCGGCCGCATGCCGGTAACGGCGGCGCCGACGGCGACGCCAGCGCCACCCAGTTCCGAGATCGGCGTGTCCATCACGCGGTCGGTGCCGAAGCGCTCGACCAGATCGCCGGTGACCTGGAACGCGCCGCCATAGACGCCGATGTCCTCGCCCATCAGGAACACGCGTTCGTCGGCTTCCATGGCGATCGCCATGGCTTCCTGGATTGCCTGAGCGTAGCTCAATTCACGTGGCGTCGTGTCCATCACGCCTGCTCCGTGTAAACGTAGTTGAGAATGTCGCGGATGTCGGGAGATTCGCTCGCCTTGGCGAATTCGATGCCTTCGGCGATCTCCTTGGCGACAGCGTCGCGGATCGACTGGATGCCCTGGTCGTCGATGAAGCCGAAATCGCGCATCTCGTTCTCGAAGAGCGTGATCGGATCGCGGTTCGACATCCAGTCCTCGATCTCTTCCTTGGTACGATAGCGGTTGCGATCGCTCTTGGAATGGCCGCGATGGCGATAGGTCTTGGATTCGATCAGCGTCGGGCCCTCTCCCGCGCGGGCGCGTTCGACGGCCTTGTGCGAGGCCTCGGCCACCTCCGAGAAGATGTTGCCGTTGACGATCACGCCAGGCATCGAATAGGCGGCGGCGCGCTCGGCGATGTTCTTGACCGCGGTCGAGCGGGCCGTCGACGTCGACATGCCGTAGCCATTGTTCTCGCACACGAAGATGACCGGCAGCTTCCAGACCGCGGCCATGTTGAGCGCTTCGTGGAAGGCGCCCTCGTTGTTGGCGCCGTCACCGAAGAAAGAGACAACGACCTTGCCGGTCTTCATCTTCTTGGCCGAGAGCGCGGCGCCGACGGCGATCGGAATGCCGCCGCCGACGATGCCGTTGGCGCCGAGATTGCCCTTGGCGACGTCGGCGATGTGCATGGAACCGCCGCGGCCCTTGCAGTAGCCCGACGTCTTGCCGAAGAACTCGGCGAACATGCGCTTGACCTCGGCGCCCTTGGCGATGCAGTGGCCGTGACCGCGATGGGTCGAGGTGATCTGGTCATCGTCGGTCAGCGGCATGCAGATGCCCATGGCGCTGGCTTCCTGGCCGATGGACAGGTGCATCGTGCCGTGGATGAGGCCGCGCATGTAGGACTCTTCCGCGCCCTCCTCGAAGCGGCGGATGAGGTACATCTTGTAGAGCACCTCCTTGAGCTGCTCCGGGCTGTACTGGCGATAGACGAAAGGAAGGTTCGCGCGGCTGTCCGCCACGGCTTTGCTGGCTTCGGCCATGGTCATGCTCCCGCGTTGCCGTAGACGAGCTTGTCCTGCCTTGCGCGCAGCTCGGCGATCTTGGATCCCGGAGCGGGCGCCGCGTTGGCGTAGGTGATGAGTTCGCCCTTCTTGATCGGCGCGGTCACCGAGCCGCCCTGCAGCAGGCCGCAAGGGATGGCCTTGGCCGCGTGAGCCTCCGGAGCCGTCATGATCCAGGCGCGGTAGCAGTACTCGCCGATCGCGTCGAGCTTATCGCCCGGCTTCAGATCCTTCTTGGCGACCGCGCAGACCTCGGCCACTGGCTTGGCCAGCGGCACCATGTCGGCCTTGCCGTAGAGCACGACGCGGGCGCAGGTGAGCGGCACCTCGAGCGAGGTCAGATGGTAGGGCCTATGGAAGGTGAAGTACGGGCCCTTGCCCATCTTCAGGTCTTCCATGCGCTCCGAGATGCGCGGATGCGACATGTCGGCGACGACGAAGACACCAGGCGCGACGCCCTTGCCGATCGTATAGTCGACCACGCCGACCCGCGACAGCACGCCGCCATCCTTCTCGGGGACAAGCACCTTTGACAATTCGCCAAGCGTCGCCGCCGGACCGTGCATGCCAGCCTTGTCGGGCACCAGGCCGGTGGCGTTGGCGATGGCGGCCATCTCGACCATGGTTTTCGAACCATCGACGAACTCGACCAGCATGCGCACGTTCATATGCCGGCGCTTGGCCTCCTCGGCATAGTCATCCGGGATCGCGTCGATGTTGAGCGGGTTGTTCTTGCCCTTGCCAGCGGCGACGATCGGATGACCCATGGCCGAGACGAACTCGATCAGTTCCATGCAGGAGGACGGCTCGTCGCCGGCGCCGAGCGAATAGGTGACGCCGAGCCGATCGGCCTCGCTCTTGAGATAGGCGCCGATGGTGACATCCGCCTCGACGTTCATCATGACCAGGTGCTTGCCGTGCTCCATGGCGCGCAGGCCGATCTCGGCGCCGACCGCCGGAACGCCCGTGGCGTCGATCACGACGTCGATCAGGTCATTGCCGATGACCAGGCTGGAATCGTTGGTCACCGCGATCTTGCCGGCTTCCATGGCGGCCGTCATCGCCGAAGCGTTCGAAACCTCGCGGGCGTGGCCGGTTTCCTGGAAGGCGATGTCCACCGCCTTGCTGGCGGCGGGAAGGTTGAGTTCGGAAATGGCACCGATCTCGATGCCGGGCATGTGCGCGACACGGGTGACGATGTCGGTCCCCATCTCGCCCGAGCCAATCAGACCGATGCGAATCGGCTTGCCGGACTTGCCGCGCTCGTCGAGATCGCGGGCAAGGCCCGTCAATGAAACATTGGAAGCCATCTCAGTCATTCCTCCCACGATGCACTCTGCTCGAATGCCTGACGCGTATTGAACATCTGTATTTCTGTCAAGACTAATGTCCATCTTTCAGCGGTTTTTGACGTCGCGTTCCGAGGTCGCGCCGCGATCGGAAAGCCGTCAGGAAAGCCTACTGCCGCGCAGTTCCCCGCTGCGCTCAAGAAGCCGATAGACGGTCGCGGCTATGTGGCTCTCGATGCGCTTGAGATCGCGCACGATGTCCAGGAACATGCCGGAAGTCTCGGCGCCCTCGGCGTAGCCGGCAAGAGTCTGTCGCATCCGGTGGTCGCCGGCGGCGCGTTCGAATTCGCGAAACCGCTCCTTCTCGACGACAAGCTGGCGGGCTGAAGCCGCGTCGCCGTCCATCAGCACACTCACGGCGAGCTTGCCGGAACACACTGGCGTTGGAACCGGCTGAGATCGGCGTCTCAAGCGACGGCGGGTGCGCCGCCGGATGCTGCATCGTCAGATAATTGCCAATGGGCTTTCGACAGCGGTGTCGGCGGAAGCGCGACCGAAGTCCGCATGCGCTCGGCTCATCCACCGCATGGCCAATAGGCGGTCGCATGGACCGCCATCTGTGTTGCCCGCCAGATAGTCCCGGCGGGCCGGAACCGGCGCGTCAGGACGCGCCGTAGAGCGTGACGATCTGGGCCTTGCCCAATGTGTTGAGGTGGACCATGAAACCGACCAGCGCGGGACTGGCATCGGCCTCGATATCCAGCCTCTCGACCTTGAGGGCGTGCACCGTGAAGATGTAGCGATGCGCCGGCCCCGGCGGCGGGGCCGCGCCGCCATAGCCCGGGCTGCCGAAATCGGTGCGTGTCTGCAACGCCCCCTGCGGCAGCCGTCCCTGCCGGCCGCCCGCGCCCGCCGGCAGTTCGCCGACGCTGCCGGGTATGTTCGCCATGACCCAGTGCCACCAGCCGGAGCCGGTCGGCGCGTCCGGATCGTAGCAGGTGACGACGAAGCTCCTGGTGCCTTCGGGGGCGCCGCTCCACGACAGATGCGGCGAGACGTTGCCGCCGCTGTAGCCCATGCCGTCGAGCACCTGCGCCTCCGGCAGCCTGGTGCCATCCCTGACGTCCTTGCTCGTCAGTCGAAAAGACATGCTGTCCTCCTGATCTTGGTGATGATCGACACCCGCCTGACGCGCCTCGCGCCGTCAGGGAACGTCGGGGTGCAGGATGCCGGCACGGTTCGGCGCTCCACGAAGGCCGAACCGTCCGAGCCCGTTGTCAGCCGACACCACGGCAAGGTGTCCGACGCCTCGCCGCGGGTTTCGTCGCCGGCTTTAGACCTTGATCTCCGGCCAGACGAAATTCGAGACGTCGCGCTTGTCGGCGATGATGTTCGCCAGGACCGGATCGAGATAGCGCTTGAACAGCGGCGGGTTCTCGCACATCGGGAAGTGCCCGATATGCTTCATCTCCAGGAAGGTCGAATTGGCGATCGCCTCGGAAGCCTTCTTGCTCATCGCCGGATGGCAGGCGCCGTCATATTCGCCGGTCATGAAGTAGATCGGCGGCGTGTCCTTCATGTCGCCGACGATGGCGCGGCTGTCGTGGTCGACGCTGTAGTAGTGGACGTCGCCCTTGAAGACGCCGGGCCCACCGGTGGCGTAGAACCACCAGATCTCCCAGCGCTCATTGTCCGGGCTCTGCGGCGCGATCTCGCCGGCCGTGTAGCTGCCGGCGATCTCGCCGCCATGGACGGCGGGGTGCGCGAGCACGTCGGCGATCCAGCCTGGCGAATGGATGGCGGCCTCGAGCGCGACCAGCGCGCGGATGCTGTCGCGGTAGCGATGCGCCAGCGGAATGCAGATGTTGCCGCCCATCGAGCTGCCCATGATGACCGGGTTCTGTGCGCCGACAGCCTCGCAGAAGGCCATGACCATGCCGCAGTAGAAATCGGTGGTGAGCTTGTACTCCTCCTCCATCAGCCACCATTCGCTCGGCGGGTTGGAGCGGCCGTGCCACGGCAGGTCGAAGGCGATGACACGGAAATTCCTGGTGATCTCCGGATCGGCCATCTGGTGGCGGTATTCGCGGGAATCGGTGCCGGCCGTGTGCAGGCAGACAAGCGGAATGCCGGTGCCGTTCTCTTCGTAATAGATGCGGTATTCCTGCCCCTCGTACGGGACATAGACGTAGCGACCGACAATCGGGTCGTGACGTGTCTTCGAAACCATCTTGGTTATCCTCGGTTGTCGGATCGGGGTCAGGCGGGCGCGGACGCCTTGGCGTCCACCTTGCGCATCAGTTCGAACATCCAGAGCAGCGCGCGGATGTTCTGCCAGAAGACCAGCAGATTGCCTTCGAGCTTGATGCGGCTGTTGAACGTCATGAAGACGACGTCGGTGTAGGTGGGCGGCGGCACCTTCTGGGCGAACTTGGCCCAAGAATCGACCGGCCCGCGCAGCGCGAACTGCCAGTTGGCGTCGAAATCGAAGGCGCCGGATTCGGTGATCGAAACCACGCGCCCCTGCTCGACCACGACCAGGAAGTCCTGATCGCCGATCCCGAGCAGGAAGCGGACGTTGCAGAACTTGCCGACGTTCCGGAAGGGCCCATCGGCGTTGACGATGCCGCGATAGCGGTCCATCCAGGCAAGATCGAATTGCTTACTCATTGCATCCTCCATTTTGGCAATTTCAACGTGGCACGCCGGCGGCGCCGACCTTCCTCAGCATCGCCCGCCTTTCGCCGCGGGCCCTGGCCAGTTCCGCCAGCCGCGGCGCGATGATCGCGACGAGCAGGACCAGCCCGTAGAAGATCGGCTGTATCCAGATGTCGACGCCGAGCAGCACCAGGCCGGTGAAGCCGGTGGCGACGAGGTAGACGCCGACGACCGTGCCCAGCGGGTTGAAGCGGCCGGGCTTGATCGCGGAGGCGCCGAGGAAGGCGGCGGCGAAGGCCGGCAGCAGGAAAACGGCGCCGATGTCGGGCTGGCCCGAGCCGATCTTGGCCGACTGCATGACGCCGGCGAGAGCGGCCAGCACGCCGCCGGCGGCAAGGCCGGCCATGGTCAGGCGCCCGGTGGGCAGGCCGGTCAGCCGCGCCGCTTCCAGATTGCTGCCGGTCGCATAGAGCTTGCGCCCGAGCGGCGTGTGCTCGAGCACGAACCACAGCAGCACCACCAGCGCTGCCGTCAGGTAGAGCGGATAGACGAAGCCGAGCAGCCGGCCACGGCCGGTGTTGAGGAAGGTGGGATCGATCTTGGCGAACAGCACCTGGCCACCCGTGTACCACATGGCGATGCCGCTGATGACGGTCGAGGTGGCAAGCGTGACGACGAAGGAATTGAAGCGGGCGACGATGAAGGCGCCGTTGACGAGACCGATCAACCCACCGCAGACCAGCGCCGCGAGCACGGCGAACGGCCAGGGCACCCCCTGCCCCTGCAGTCCGATGACAAGCGCCGAGGACAGGCTGAGTGTGGCGGCGATCGACAGGTCGAAGGCGCCGACGATCAGCCCCATCATCGCGGCCATGGCGATGACGATCAGCACCGCCTGGTTGTTGAGGATGGACTGCGCGTTGGCGAGCGTCGGAAAGGTCTCCGGCCGCAGGATCGAGAACATGGCGATCATGGCGGCCAGCACCACGATCATGCCGTAGCGCTGCGCGAACTGGAGGTAGCCGATACGATTGACCGCGGGCGGGATCGCTGCCTTTGCCTGGCTGGCGGATGTCATGTCAAAGCCCCGTCGCTGCGCGGTTGAGGTCGAGGGCGGAGACTTCGGAGGTCTTGCTGATCGTCCGCAGCCTGCCCTGGAAGAAGACGCCGACACGGTCGGAGATCGCCACGGCCTCCTCGAGATCGGTGGTGATCCAGATCACCGCCATGCCCTCGTCGCGGGCACGACGGATGCCGGCGAAGAGTTCGCGCCGGGAGATGACGTCGACGCCGTAGGTGGGTTCGTTGAGGACCATCAACCTGGGCGAGACGCGCAGCCATTTGCCGAACAGCACCTTCTGCTGGTTGCCGCCGCTCAAGGCGCGCAGCCCACGCTCCGGATCGGCCGGGACAACACCCATGTCCCGGATCACCGACCAGGCGTCGCGGCGCACGGCGTCGCCATCGACCATCGGGCCACGGGTGACCGGCTGGAAATCGGCAATGACGACATTTTCGGCGACGCTGCTTTCGGCAAATCCGGCCCGGCCGCGATCCGACGGAAGGTAGGCGATGCCGGCCGCGCGCGCCGACGCGATGGTCATCGAGGCGTTCGAGCGGCCGTCCAGCACGATCTCGCCGGAGAGCGGCGTGGTGAGCCCGTAGATGACGTCGCCGCAGTCTTCCGCGCCGCTGCCGATCATGCCGGTAAGCGCAAGGATCTCGCCTTCGCCGACGGACAGGCTGACATCGCGCAGGCGTCCTGTGGAAATGCCGCGCAGCGCGGCGACGGGCTTGCCCAATCGGCTTTCCGCGAACCGCCCGGCCTCGCGCTGCGGCTCACGTTCGCCGGTCATCAGGCCGGTCAGTTCCTCGACCGACGTTGCCCCGGTCTCCACCGTGGCGACGTTGCGGCCATCCTTGAAGACGGTGACCCTGTCGGTGAGCGCGAACAGTTCGTTCATGCGATGAGTGATGTAAAGGATGGCCGTGCCGCCGGAGGCCACGTGCCGCAGACGTTCGAGCAGGAGATCGACATCGGCATGCGGAAGCCTGGCCGTCGGCTCGTCCAGCACCAGCAGGTGGGCATGGTCGAACTGCGACATCGCCCGCGCGATGGCAACCAGCGTGCGCTCGGCCGGCGCCAGCGCCGAGACCGGGAGTTGCGGGTCGACCTGAAGATTGACGCGCGCGAGCGCCTCCACCGCCCGGGCCCTCTGGCGCCGCCAGTCGATACGGCCGCCGAAGCCGCGCGCGAAACCGCGCGGCCCGAAGGCGAGGTTGTCCTCGATCGACGACTGCTCGACCAGCGCCAGGTCCTGATGGACGAAGCCCACGCCCGCCGCCTGTATGGCGCTTGGCGAAAAGCCCTCCGGCAGATCGCGCCCACCCACGCCGAGCCGCGCGACGCGATCGGCATGGTGATAGCCGGCCATGATCTTGACCAGCGTCGACTTGCCCGAGCCGTTGGCTCCGGCAAGTCCCCTGATCTCACCCCGGTCGATGGTCAGGCCGACATCGGCCAGCGCCAGCGTGCCCCCGAAACTCTTGGACAGGCCCTCCACATGGAAGGCTGGAGTTCGGGAGCCGGCATGGCGCGGAGACATTTCCGCTTCCACGCCTGCCTCCGGCCTATTTGCCCCAGAGCTTCTTGTAGTGCTCGCGGAAATCCACGTCGCCGCCATAGTACTGACCGGCGGGGACCGCGGACGAGTTGCTCGCGTCGATGACGCGCACCGCCGTCCTGGTTTTCACCGGCTTCTCGCCGGCAAGAATGCGGTTGGCGTTGTCGATGCTCGACCAGGCCGAGAAGGCATAGGACACCGCCGCCGTCGCGACATAGTCGGGATCGGTCTTGATCGCGTCGAGCGCCTGCAGGTTGCCATTGCCGCCGGCAACGTGAACCTGGCCGCTACGCCCGCCGGCCTTGATGGCGTTGGCGGCGTCGATCGCGGTTTCGTCGGCCGGGCTGTAGATCCAGCTGATGTCCGGGTTCTGCAGGAGCAGCGCGTTGACGCGTTCGGGCAGCGAGGTATTCCATTCGCTGATCTTGACCTCGATGCTCTGCACCTTGCAGTCGCAATACTTGGCCAGCGCTTCCTTGGCCGCGTCATGGCGGAGCTTGGAGATGCCGAATTCGGGGTAGTACCACATCAGCACCGAGGCTTTTCCGCCGGCCTTCTGGGCGATGTATTTGCCGAGATCGTCGCCGATGATGCCGTTCACCTCGTCGCCGTCGGCGGCATCGATGCCCGGCTCGTCCGGGTTGGCACCGCACTGCGTGCAGACGACGGTGATGCCGGCCGCCTTCGCATCAGCCAGGGAACTCGCGACGGCCGACGGCAGGATGGCGGCCAGCGCGATCACGTCCGGCTTGGTCTGGATCGCCGACTGGATGGCGTCATCCCAGCCCTTGACGCTGCCCCGGCCATCGATGACCTGCGTGGTCCAGCCGAGCGCCTTCGCCGCCTCGACCTGAGCCTCGCTGATCGCGCGGCAGCCCTCGATGGCGGAAGCGCAGACGATGCTGACCAGTTTCTTGCCGGGCTGCGCCGCCGGACCCGTCGTCGGCAGCTGGCTCTCCTCTGCCGTGCGCGGCGCCATGGCCTGCTTCACCATGTCGTCCAGTTGCGCATCCGCCAGAGCCCCCCCGCCAAGACCGAGCACCATGCCGATCGACAGGATCGGACCCAGCACCTTGCCGCGAAGCCCCACAGTCATGCCTTCCTCCCTCGCCATTTGTTCCTCCCTTGGCGTGTTCCCGAGCAGCTCCAAACCCAAAGGTCCGATAGCTGACTTGATAGCACTAATATATACTGATCAGTATTTCAACAGGCGAACGGTATCAATCGATACGCTATGGACGCCCTCGATTCGCCGGCCGGCCCACAGAACACCCCGAGGCGCGCCACCGCCGCCGGTGGAGGGCGATGCGTCGCAGGTGGCGAAAAATGAAGGGCCCTCCGGCGCAGCGCCGAAGAGCCCTTCATTCCGTGTGCCGATCGGGGTTTCGCGCTGGCGCGTCTCCGCCTTCGGCTAATCTCGGAAACACTCGAAGTGCTTGTTGCTACGCAGCGCGAAACCGCTGCGCGGCCTGGCGGAGTTGCCCTAGAACGACCAATCCCAGTGAGCAGGCCTGGTGCCTGGAACCGGTGAGCGGAAGGTCGGGAAGCAATCCATCTTCAGCGTGCCGAGATAGGCGGTGCGCATGTCCTCGCCACCGAAGGCGATGCTGGCGATATGGTTGAGCGTGCGGCCTGCATCGGCATAGAGGATGTCGACGGTCAGCCCTTCCTTGCCATAGGCCTCCTCGGCCATCGCCATGTAGCCGGCATCGGCATCCTCGAACATGAGGCGCGGCCGCCCGTCGGACTCGAACCGGTAGATGCGGTTGGACACCACGCTGGTCACCCAGTAGCCGCCGAGCGCGTCGAAGGTACCGCCGTCCGGAAAGTCGCCGGCGCCGAGTTCGGCGAAGGTCTCCCGCTTGCCCAGCGAGCCGTCCGCCGCGATCCTCAGACGGGATATGCGCCGGCCGAATGTCTCGTTGACATAGAGCCAGGCGCCATCGTTCGAGAGCCGGCACTCGTTGGTGTAGCCGAAGCCTTCCTCGACGATCCGCGCGCCCTTGCCGTCCCACAGCACGATGTAGCCATCGGCGATGTCGCGGCGATAGGCCCTGGCACGCGGCACCTGCCTCGTGCTGACCGATATCCAGAGGCGGCCCTTATCGTCCGCCAGCACGAAGTTGACGGGATAGAGATGCCGGCCCTCGACCTCCATGAGGAAGGGCCGGCAGTCGCCGTTGCGATCGACCTGCCACACGCCGCCTTCCAGCCCGCTGTTGGCGATCATCAGCCGGCCATCCGGCATCAGGGCGATGCCGTTGGGCGTGAATTGCTGCGAGGAGACGCCATCGTTGCGGCCATAGAGCTTGCGGCTCCCATCGGGCGCGATGTGCAGCACGCCGACCGGATCGTGCGACACGAACATGCCGGCCGAAGCCGTGCACAGGATGCACTCCGGCCGGCTCAGGCCGCTGGAAACGAAGCTCAGTTGATCGGGCTTGATACGGTCCATTCTGTCTTTCCTGCTTGCGCGTTCCATGGCGACGACGCCCCGGAGCGGCGGCATCTGTGTCTTCGGATGCTGGAGGGTCGTTTCGGGCGGCGTAGTCGGGTCAGGCGTTCCTCGCGAACTGCCTTGCCATCGACCTGATCCTGGCGGCGAGGCCGTTGTCTCCCGGCACGCCGATCGACACGCAGTCGGCCAGCTTGCCGTCGAGCTCGGCGCGCGTGATCGGAGATGCCGGCGAACCCGGATAGTGCTCGACGGATGCGGAGGCGACCTGTTCGGCGCCGCGCATGAGGCTGACCGTGACACGGCCCCGATCGACGCCCACCCCGGCGGCACCGCTGGCCTCGGTCTCCTTCAACGACACACGACGGGCGAGGCTGACGAATTCGGGCCGCGAAACACCTTGCCCGGTGAAGGCGGCGAGCCCGAGCTGCCCTATCAGCAGCGCATGCGCGACCGTGTACTTGCCAGAGAACTTCGCCTCGGCCCCGGTCTGTGGAATATCGATGGTCAAGGCCTTGAGGCAACCCGGCGGCACCTCGACCTCGACGCGAATGGCGGGGTCGGAGAGCAGCGACGAAGCGCCTTCGCCATGCAGGCGGATGGCCGCCGCGACCGGGCGATGCGCCAGGTAGCAGCAGGCGAAGAGCTTGCGCGACAGGCCGGCGACGGCGGCCTCGACATCGAGTTCCAACTCGGCATCTGCGCCGCCTTCGAATACGGCGATGAAGCCATTGTCGCCGGCAAGCACATCCGCCGGCCCCTCGAGTCCGGCCATCGCCAGCCGCGCCGCGCGGACACCGGCCTGGGCGGCCAGACCAGCCTGCAGGGGTTTTGCCATGGTGCCGAAATTCCGCTGCAGCCCGCCGGCCTGCGCCGCGGCGATGGCGAGCGCCGACAGGAAGGCTCGTTCCTCAAGCCCGAACAGATGGGCGACCGCGGCGCCGGCGGCGACAGCGCCAATCGTCGAGGTGGCGTGCCAACCCTTGGCGTAGTGGGCGAAGCCGATCGCGTTCCCCAACCCGACATTCACGGCAAGGCCGAGCGCGAACGCCGTCGACCTGCGGTCACGAAGCTCGGGTGCGGATCGCGCCGCGGCCTCTATCGCCGGGATAAGCACCGCGCTGGGATGGGTGACGCTGGTCATGTGAACGTCGTCATAGTCGAGCGCATGCGCGGCCGTGCCCCAGACCAGCGCGGTCGCCTCGGGCTCGGCGCCGTCGACTTCGTCCCACGGGGCGCCGACGCGCGGATAGGCGCGCCGCACGGCCTGCGTGACCGGCTCGTCCCACCCGGCGCACAGCACGGCGAGCGTATCGGTGTAGGCGCGTTCGATCTCGTCCGCCGTCGCGGCGGCCAGGCGATCGAGCTTTCGCGAGAGCGAGAAAATGCGTCCGACCGGCATGGTCAGCACCCCTTGAACAGTGGCCGGCGTTTCTGGCTGAAGGCTTCCACGCCCTCGATGCGGTCCTGCGTCGAGACCAGCCGGCTGTAGGCCTCGATCTCGAGCGCCATCCCTTCCGCGAGCGGCATGCCCAGGCCCCGCGAGATCGCCAGCTTCGCCTGCCGGACAGCAATAGGCGCATTGGCGGCGATGCGGGCCGCCGCCTCGCCCGCGTCCCGCAGCAACCCTTCATCCTCGCAGACCGCGTTGACGAGCCCCCACTCATGCGCCTGCGCCGCGGAGAACGGCTTGCCCGTCATGATCAGTTCCTTGGCACGCCGCGCACCCACGGCATGGGCCAGCGTCTGCGTGCCGCCGGCGCCGGGTATGATGCCCAGCGTCACCTCGGTCAGCGCGAAATTGGCCCGCCGCGCCGCGTAGATGAAATCGCAGGCCGCCGCGATCTCGCAGCCGCCGCCATAGGCCGCGCCGTTGACGGCCGCCACGACAGGCACCGGGCAGGCCACAAGCGCCCGGGCCATGCGCTCGAACACCAGATGCTGCGAGCTCCAGGCCGCGATCGACATGCCGCGCCGTTCCTTGAGGTCGCCGCCGGCGCAGAAGGCCTTCTCGCCAGCGCCGGTCAGGACCACGCAACGAAGCCTGCCCGGTTCCAGCGCAAGCGTCTCGAAATAGGCGTAGAGTTCCTCGCCCATGCGCGTGTTCAGCGCGTTGGACACCTCAGGACGATTGAGGATCACGGTCTCGACGTGTTCCTGGTCCTGTCTGATCTCAAGGGTCTGGAAATCGGCTGTCATCCGCTGCCTGTGCGTTCGGCGGCCGGCGCGAGCGACGCGCGAGCAATGAGGCGACAATAGTCGAAGCCGCGGCCAAGCCCTCATAGTTCCTCGTGATAGATTCATACGTCGATCCGAATAGTGGAGCGCGCGGGCGCGCGGTAATTCCAGCCAGGGACGCGGAAGGCGTCGCCCGGCACATCCGGAAGGGACGATGAAAGACCTCAGCTTTGCCCGCTCGTGGCTGTTCGTGCCGGGAGATTCCGAACGCAAGCTCGCCAAATGCTGGTCGAGCGGCGCCGATGCCATCATCATCGACCTGGAGGACTCCGTCACCGCCGGAAACAAAGCCCTGGCGCGCGCCACGACGGCCCAGGCGATCCGCAAGGCCCGGTCCGACGGCATCGCCTCGACGATCGTGGTTCGCATCAACGCATGGCAGACCGGCTTGCTGGAAGACGATATCGCCGCCATTTCCGGCGCCGGCGCCGACGGCTATGTCGTGCCGAAGGTCGCGCGAGCGTCCGATCTCGCATCGATCGCAGTCCTGCTCGACAGGATCGAGCCGGCCGCATCCACGCGGGCCAGCCTTATCCCGATCGCCACCGAGCTGCCCGAGGCGATCTTCCGGCTGCCCGAGATCGCGACCGCCCACGAGCGGGTCCGCGCCCTCTTCTGGGGCATGGAGGATCTCGGCGTCGAGGTCGGCGCGCGCCGTACGCGACGTGCCGACGGGGAAATCCTCGAAGCATTCCGGATGGTGCGCTCGCTGGCGCTGTTCGCCGCCGCGGCCGCCGGCATCGCCTGCGTCGACACCCCGTTCGTCGACATCGCCAATGCCGATGGCCTGGCAAGCGAAGCGCAGGAAGCAAGCTGGGTCGGCTTTTCCGGAAAGCTCGCCATCCACCCCTCGCAGGTCGACGCCATCAACGCCGCCTTCTCGCCCTCAGCCGAGGAAGTCGAGGAGGCGCGCGCGATCCTGGCGATGTCGCGCGACGGCGGCGGCGCGGCCTTCCGCTACGCGGGGCGGATGATCGATACGCCGCATCTCAACGCGGCCGAGCGATTGCTGAGCCGGCTCAGGGCATGATGCCGAGGACCGCGGGGCGGTTCTCGGACGACATCGCGCTCCGCCTCTCGATCTAGCCGATCGCCAGCGGGTCGACCGAGACGGCGCGCTTCAGCGCGCGCAGCGAGAAGGTGGTGCGGGTGTGGCGAATGCCGTCGATGCGATAGAGCCGCTCGCGCAGGAAACGTTCGTAATCGGAGGTGCCCGCGACCGCCACTTTGACCAGATAGTCGTATTCGCCGGTGACCAGATGCGCCTCCAGCACTTCGGGAATCCGCGCGAGCTCGCTGCCGAACTCCTGCAACACCCGCTCGTCATGCTGCTGCAGCGTGACCTCGATGAAGACGATGTCGTTGAGGCCGAGCGCGGCCTGATCGATGACGGCCGTGTAGCGCTCGATCGTGCCGTTCGCCTCAAGCCGCTTGACGCGGTTCCAGCATGGCGAGGGCGAAAGACCGACCCGCTCGGCGAGTTCCTGGTTGGTCAGTCGGGCGTTGGCGTGGAGCGCGGACAGGATCCGGCGATCAACCGCATCGAGCTCGTCGCGCCCCTGCCGTTGCCGTTTCACGGAAGACATTCCTCACCTTTCCGACTTTCACAGAAGAAGCTTCTGACAATAGGGCGGCGCAGGCGAAAGAAAAGAAGAAATGCCTTTTGCCTACGGAATATCCTGATGGAAATGGAGAATCCTCATGCCCGATGAACAATCGACCGCGCGGACGCTGCGGCTCTCGACCGTTCTGGTCGACCCCTTCGATGGCGTCATCCGCATTCTGTGCGACGCGCAGCGCTTCGGGCTTGCGCTGCGGGCGTTGCATCTCGAGCCGCTCGGCGACGACCGCTCACGCATGGATCTCGAACTGCTGGTCCCCGCCGGCTCCGATGCAGACCTGCTGCGGACGCGTTTTGCACGGCACGGCGCCGTCATAAGCATCGCGCCGACGCCATCGGGCGGCGACGCCGACGAGCAAGCTTCCACCCCGGCCGCTGCCGCGCTTGCGGCACTTTCCGAGGCCATGGCTGGCGTGCGCACGGCCGCGGCAGGCTGACGCCATCTCCTTCGCCCGCGGAAATGATCGTCCCCGCTCCGGCGCGCCATCATAGCGGTTCGCGATGGCGCGATACGCCGAAGTTAGTTTGGCGACGCGCCATCTCAAAATATCCTGCGCATGGCGGCAGCTGACCGCCAAACCGGAATCGGGAGCGCGGGATGGACGAACGCAGGTCGAAGGCGAAGCAGGAGGTGCTTGCCGCCAACCGGGGCCCTTTCGGCGGCTGGTGGGAAGACCTTCTGGATGTCGACCCGGAGCTGATGCTGCGCGTCCATCGCCACATGCTCGCCGCCGAGGCCGGTCCGCTGCCACGTTTTTTCCGGCACCTGATCATCCTCGCCGTCGACTGCGTCGTGACGCATCTCTATCCGCGCGGGGTCGGCGTGCATGCGCGCGTCGCGATGGAGCATGGCGCGACGCCCCGGCAGGTCGTCGAGGCCCTGCAGATCTCCTCCTTCGCCAGCAACCGGGGCTGGTCGGTCGCGCTGCCGCTGGTGCTGGAGGAATTGGAGGCAGCCGGCAGGCAGGCCACGCTCCGCAATGCTGAAAAGGCATCCGAAGTGCGTAGCGCGTTCGAGGCGCAGGTTGGCGAATGGCGCGACTGGATGGACAACACGCTCGCCCACGACCCTGAAGCGCTGAAGGTGGTGTTGGAATTGGGCTACGGGACCGACGGTGGCGACGGGCTCGATGCCAGGCAGCGCGAGCTGCTGCTGCTTGCGGTCGCCGCTTGCCCTGCCCTTGCCAACCAGGACGCCATACGGCGCCATACGCGGCAAGCCCTGAAGCTCGGCGCCACGCCTGACGAGATTGTGCAGACCGTGAAGGTCGCCAACGTCATCGCCCTGCACCCGATCGTCGAGGGCATTCCGCAGCTCCGCGCGGTGCTCAACGCCGGCTGACCGCAAGCGAGGGCGGCCTTTGCGGCCACCCCTGGCGCCACTCAGTGAACGGCGGCATACATGATGCGCTCTTCCGTCGCCTCGCCCGGCGTGAACTCCTCGACGATGCGGCCGAGGCGCGAGACCAGTATCCTGTCCGACAGGTTCATGATCTCGGGCAGGTACGAGGAGATGACCACTACCGCCAGCCCGTCGTCGGCCAGGCGTCCGATGATCTCGTGGATTTCCGCGATGGCGCCGACGTCGACGCCGCGCGTCGGCTCGTCGAAGATGACGAGTCGCGGCTTCTGGACGAGGCCGGAGGCAATGACCACCTTTTGCTGGTTGCCGCCGGAAAGCTCGATGACGCGCGCGTTGGAGTTGATGGCGCGGATGTTGAGCTTCCTGGTCCATTCGTCGGCCAGCACCTTGGCGCTGGCATGGTTGACCACGGCGGCGGTGTTGAGATCGGCGCCGAGCAGTCCCGAATAGAGGTTGTCGGCGATCGACATGGTCTCGAAGAAGCCTTCCACCTTGCGATCCTCGGTCACATAGACGATGCCGTCCTTCACCGCCGGGCGCGGCACGCGATAGCGCACCGACTCGCCGAAGAGCTTGACCTCGCCGCCATGGAAGTAATTGCGCTTCTGGACGCCGGCGATGACCTTGGCGGTCTCGGTCCGGCCCGAGCCGATCAGGCCGAATATGCCGGTGATCTGCCCGGCATAGATGGAGAAGCTGTTGTTGCGCACCATCGAGCCCATCGACAGGTTCTGCACGCCAAGCACCTTCTCGCCGGCCGCGCGGTTCTTGCGCGGCGCGTTGGAATAGAGCTCGTTCGAAAGGCTGCGGCCGACCATGGCACGGATGATGCTGTCGCGGTTGAACTCGCTGGTGTCTCCGGTGACGACGAGTTCGCCGTCGCGCAGGATCGTGATGCGATCCGAGATCGAGAGCGCTTCCTCCAGCGCATGCGAGATGAAGACGATGGAAACGCCGCGCTCCTTCAGGCGCTTGATGAGCGAGAAGAAGTAGTACTTTTCCTCCGGCGTGAGCGAGGCCGTCGGTTCGTCGAAGATGATGACGCGCACGTCCTGGCGCACGGCGCGGGCGATCTCGACCATCTGCTTCTTGGCGGCGCCCAGCGTCGCCACCGTCGCCCATGGGTCGACGTTGAAGTTGAGCGACTGCAGAAACTGCTGGGCGGCGATGTAGAGGCCGCGCAGGCGGTTGAAGAGCTTTTCGTCGCCAAGATAGATGTTCTGCGCGACCGACATGGACGGAACCAGGCTGGTTTCCTGGAACACCATGGCGATGCCGTTGGCCAGCGCCTCGGCCGGCGTCTGGAAGGACACCTCCTTGCCGTCGAGCAACATCTTGCCGCCCGAGCGCTCGGTGACGCCGGCCATGATCTTCATCAGCGTCGACTTGCCGGCGCCGTTTTCGCCGAGCAGGGCGTGGATCTCGCCCTTGCGCAAGGTGAAGTCGACGTTCTTGACCGCGGTGACGCCGCGATAGTCCTTGGTCACCGACTGCATTTCGACGATTGAGGTCATGCCTGCGTTCCTGCCGTCGCCAGCGCCACGAGGACGCCGTCACCCTTGCTCGCCACCATGGTCGCGCCGTTCCAGTCGGCGGCGCTGGTCACGCCGTGGCGCTTGCCGTCGGACCTGCTGTGGAAGGACTCGACCGGCTTGAAATCCTCGTCGAGCCGGACCAGCAGTCCGTAGGATCGGGTCGGCCCCCAGGGCTTGTGGATGCCGAGATGCTTCACGCCGCCGCCCTGCAGCGGCTCCTTGAAGCTGCGCCCCGCCCGCAGCGACGGCGCCATCCAGAAATCCTCCGGCACCTCGGCGATCATGCGCTCGCGATAGACTTTCTCGCGCAGCACGAACTCGATCATCTGGCTGCGCGGCGCGAAGACGCTGAGCCAGTAACCCCGCCCCGACGCCACGCGCGCCAGACGCCCCGGATAGCCCGGAATATCCCCCAGGACGGTCTCCCAGGATCCGTTGGAACGCCGGCGCACCAACCTGTGCTTCCAGGCCTCGGAGACGACCGGAGTGCCGGCAGCATCAGCAACCACACCGGCGGGGAACGCCATGTCCTGCCCGATCTTCTCGGCGCGCGCCCGCGAGGCCGGCACGCGCCAGACGGTACCGTTCGAGCCATGCGTCATCAGGTCCCGCTTCCACTCGGAGGCGCGGCGGCCCGACGCGCCGACGCAGATCAGCAGCGAGCCATCGGCCGCGAAGCTCATCGCGGTGGGCGAGGCGTCCTTTTGCGGCAGGTCGATCGGAACCTCGCCGCCATCGTCGGTGGTCGGCCTGATGACCGCGCCGCCCGTATCGAAGCCGATCGCCAGTTCGCCGCCGGCCGACACCGCGAGCGCGGAGATCGGCGCGTGCCATGTCTTCACCAGCCGTGGCTCCTTGCCCTGGCCATCAAGTGCGAACAGCTTTTCGCCCTGGCTGAAATAGAGCGCGCCGCCGGCAACGGCGAGATCGTCGAGACCGGGCGCGGCCAGCGTGACGGATGCGTCGTCCAGCCGCACATTGGGCCTCAGGGCGCCGTCCATCGATGGCACGGTGATGGAGAATTCGCCCCGTCCCCAGAGGGCGTCCCAGATGCGTGTCAGGCTGTTGCTCACGACCAATTCCCGAAATAAAGCGCGCGATCGTTGAAGTTCGGATCGGCATTCGGCAGCTTGAGCCGCCCCAGCCGGTTGTTGAACACGCCGCCCAGGTACAGATAGCCCTTGTGCTCGCGCATCGAGGTGATCATCGGGTGCTTCTCGCCCGAACGGTCCCAAAGCGATTCAAGGATCCTGCCATTGACGTCATATTTGACGACACCGCCGGTGTTGATGTTCGGATAGATCCACTCCTCGAACGCCACGCGCTGGGTCATGCGCCGGCGGAAATCCGGCATGCGCATGGCAAGGTCGAGCGCGGGTGTGCGCATGCCGAGCATGGCGACCCAGAAATTGCCGTCGGACGAGCGCCTGATGTTGTCGGGATAGCCGGGCAGGTCGGTGATGACGGGCTGGACTGTGCCCTTCCTCGGGCCGGCGAACCAGTAGCGATTGATGCGGCCCGCCCAGGTCTCGGCAAAGAACAGCGACTCGCCGTCGCCCGTCATGCAGATGCCGTTCGGGAACATGCGCTTCGGCAGAACGGTGCGCGTCACGCCGGTCTTGGGGTCGTAGCGCAGGACGCGGCCGTTGCCGCGGCCCTCCATCGAGTCCGTCGCCCAGTCGGTGACGTCGTAGCGGATCGTCGCCTCGCTGAAATAGACCGAGCCGTCGGGAGCAAAGTCCATGTCGTCGGCGAAGCGCATGCGGCTGTCGTCGATGATCGACAGGCGGCTGCGGTTGGTTTCGTCGGCGAGCCTGATCACCTCGCGGTCGGGCGTGACCTTGTAAAGGCCCATGCCGCTGATGCAGGCGTAGAGCGCGCCGTCGCCGTCGAAGTGCAGGCCGAGCGGCTGGCCGCCGATATGGGCGAAGATCTCGCTGCGCGTGTAGTCGGGCGCGAAGAACCTGACGATGTCGCCGTGGCGGCTACCGGTGTAGATGTTGTCCTGCCTGTCGAAGGCAAGATCCTCGGCGCCGTCGACCTGGTCGAGCCCGATCGCCTCGGCCTCTGCAAGACGATCGTTGATCTCATAGGGCGAGCCGGAGCCCGGATCGGTCGAGGCGGCCGCCGTCGGCGCGAAATAGGTCGGCGAGACATAGACGCGAGAGAGCAGCTTGTGGCGGTTCTTCAGCCAGCGGACATCCGTGGCCACGGCTACGAGCAGGGCGCCGCCGAGCAGCAGCGAATTGTAGCCGCTCGGCATCTGCAGCCGCAGCAGGCTGCTGGTCAGGAGAACGACGATGAAGGTGCCGAGCAGCGCCTTTGCCACCGAGCCGCGTCCGCCGCCCAGCGAATTACCGCCGAGCACCGCGGCCGTGAGCACCGTGACCTCGAGGCCGGCGCCGGTCTCGGAGCCGGCGCTGTTAAGGCGTGCGGCGTAAAGGACGCCGGCAAAGCTGGCGAAGATGCCGGAGATCACATAGGTCAGGCAGACGGTGCCGCGCACATTGATGCCGGCATTGTAGGCCGACCGGCGCGAGCCGCCGACCGCGGTGATGTGCCAGCCCTTGCGCATGCGGGTCAGGTAGATGTGCATCGCCACGGCGACGACCAGCACGAGGACGAAATTGAAGGGAATGCCCAGCACCGTACCGGCCGCCAGGAGATCCCACAGCTTCGAGTCCGGCGTGTACATGACGACGTCGCGGGCGTAGCGGAACGTCAGGATCTCGACGATGGCGCTGATGATGATCAGCGTGGCGAGCGTGGTGAGGAAGGCGCGAAGCTTGAGATAGCCGACCAGAACGCCGTTGATCAGCCCGCACAGCGCGCCCACCAGGAGCACCAGCAGGATGCCCACCATGACCGGCACCTGGAGGTAGTTCAGCAGGAACAGGGTCAGGAAATTGGCCAGCGCGAAGACGGATCCGACGCTGAGGTCGATGCCGCCGGCGAGGATGACAAGCGTCATCCCCAGCACCACGAAGGTCAGCTCGCCCATCTGCCGTAGCATGGTCGAGAAGGTGCCGAAGGTGAAGAAATTGTCGATGACCGTGCCGAAGACGATCAGCAGCAGCGCCAGGATGAAGACCGGGATCGCGTTGTCGATCCAGTTCTTCGACAGCAGTTCACCCACGACATGGTCGGGCACCAGGCGATAACGCCACTTCGCATACGTTTCCGATATCGCCATCTCACGTCCCTGAAGTCATGGAGCAATTCCGGCGAACGCAGGATCGCCTCAACGCTTCATCTCTTGTCTATGCGCAATTCCAAACGCTAAACCGTCGCGCCCTTGCAGGAACTGCCCTGGCCTGCGGAAGGTGGAGCGCCCGTCGCCGGGCGCTCCATGGGGATCAGTAACCGCGCTTGATCTCGTCGAGCGTCCAGCAGGAACTCGGGGTCAGCGTGTCCTTGGTCAGGTTCTGGGTCGTCAGGTAGATCGCGAACGGCTGCAGCGTCTCGTCCGCCGGACGCTGCAGGATGACGGCGATGGCGTCGTTGATGTGCTTCGACAGTTCGCGGATGTTGTAGGAGACGTAGAAGTCGTAGCTGCCGTCGGCGATCTTCTCGCAAGCCGCCTTTTCGCCGGCGCCCTGCGACACGACGAAGACCTTGCCGGTCAGCCCGGCTTCCCGGATGGCCGCGGCCATGCCGGAATCCTGGCCATCCCAGAGGCCGAAATAGCCGCACAGGTCAGGCGACTGGCGCACCACGGTCGAGACCACGGAATGGGCCTTGCTGGCGTCCCAGTCGGCGGCCTGGTCGGACACCACGGTCATCTCGGGATGCGCCGCCATGACGTCGTTGAAGGCCTTCATGCCGATGAAGTTGGTTGGGTTGTTGGGCGTGCCCTCGAGCGCGGCGATCTTGCCGTTGCCGCCATTCTTGGGGCTGCATTTCTCGACCAGCTTGAGCGCGTTCGTCTCGGCGTTCTTGTACCAGTCGATGCCGACATGGGCGGTCGAGTTGCTGGTCGCCTTGACGTTGACCTGCAGCACGCGCACGCCGGCTTCCATCGCCTGCTTGATGACGCGGGCATAGGCCTGCATGTCGACGTTCTGGATCACGACGAGGTCGGGCTTCTCGCTGATGATCTGGGTGATCGCCTGCACGCCCTGGTCGACGTTCCAGTTGGGGTCGCGGATCTGCAGCTGGAAGCCGTACTGGTCGGCCATGCGCTGCATGCCGGCGGCAAAGCCGGCGGCGATGTCCATGCCGATCGAGATCGGCACGAACACGACCTTCTTGCCTTTCATGCTCTCGTAGAACTTCGTCGACATGCCGTCGTCGAAGCCGGCGTCCTGCGCCTTGACGGCGGTCATGCCGATGCCGAGCGCGATGGCCGCGCCGCCGATGATGTTGATCAGTTTCCTCATTTTTCTCCTCCGTTTTTTTGTCGGTAGCGTCAGATGTCGCCCTGCTGCGATGTCTGTTCGTCTCGCGGGTTCAGAACCGTGTCGATGATGATGGCGACCAGCAGGATCACCCCCTTGATCAGGTTCTGGATCGAATAGGACACGTTCATGATCGTCATGCCGTTCAGGAAGATGCCGATCAGAAGCGTGCCGACGATGACGTTGAAGATCCCGCCGCGGCCGCCGCTCAGCACGATGCCGCCGAGCACGACGACCAGGATGACGTCGTAGACCATGGTCGAGTTGACCACGCGGGTGTTCATGGTGCCGACCAGGGTGGCCAGCACCAGGCCAGCGAAGAAGGCGATCGATGCCGAGATCACATATTGCAGCAGCATCATCGGGCGGGTCGGGATGCCGGCGATGCGCGCCTTCAGAGGATTGTCACCCATGGCGCGGATGAACACGCCTGGCTTGGTATGGCGCAGGAAGAGATGCGCCAGAAGCGCGACGATCGCGAAGGCGATCACCGGGATCGGGATGCCGAACACATAGCCGGCGCCGAATTCGCGGGTCCAGGACGCGCTCTGGGGAATGAACAGCAGGTCGACGTCGACGAAGGCGACGCGGGTGAAGCCGTAGATCGCCGTGGTCATCGCCAGCGTCGCGAAGATCGCCGGGATTTCCGCGTAGGCGACGAGGAAGCCGATGACCAGGCCGATGCACACCACGAACAGGTAGCCGAGCAGGACCGCCTGCCAGACAGGCGTGCCACCGCCGAGCATGAAGATGACCCAGGCGACCGACATCGCCATGGTCGAAATGATGGCGAGATCGATGCCGCGGCCGATGATGGTCAGCGCCATGCCGATGGCCAGTATGCCGAGAATGGAAACGCTCTGCACCAGCGACAGCAGGTTGCCCGGAGCGAGGAAGCCCGGAAGCGTCAGGCCGAACAGGACGAACATGACAACGGCAATCGCAAGAACGATGCGTTCCTGCGAAAAATACGCCGACCGGCGATCGCCGGCCTTACCACTGCTTGCCGTCTGCATGTCCCTCATTTCCTCCCTGAACCCTTGGCGGGCCAACCATGCGGCACTACATGGTCAATGCCTGCCCCGCATAGAGTTCATCCAAAAGCTCCGACCGGTGCTCGTCGAGCATCGGCGCCGGCCGCCGGATCGCGCCCGGCGTGGCGCTGAGGCGCCCGACCACCGCGTGCATGGGCAGCGTGCCCATCTCCGCGTCCTCCATCTCGACAAAGGTGCCGCGCGCCCGGACATGGGCATCCTCCATCAGCGCGACGGCGTCATAGATCGGTCCTACCGTGACCTCGGCCTTGTCGAAATGCGCCAGATTCTCAGCCAGCGTTAGCCCGCCGATGAAATCGCCGATGATGGCGTCCAGCTCCTCGACATTCTCGACCCGTTTTTCGTTGGTGACGAAGCGCGGATCGTCGCAGAGCTCGGCGCGGCCGATCGAGCGGAACAGGCGGTACGCCATCTCCGGCGTCGAGGCCGACAGGGCGACATAGCCGGCGTCGCTGGTGCAGTAGATGTTGCGCGGCGCCGACAGCGCCGTGCGGTTGCCGGTGCGTGTCGGCACGGCGCCGGTCGCCTTGTGGACTGCCTGGTCGGCGCCGAGGATCGAGATGATCGGCTCAAGCAGGGAAAGGTCGATTTCCTGGCCCTTGCCTGCGCCCAGTTCGGCCTCGCGCAGCGCGACCAGAACGGCCGACGCGCCATAGAGCCCGGCGACGGAATCGGCCAGGCCGAGATTGGGCAGCAGCGGCTCGCGGTCGGGGAAACCGTTCTTGAAAGCGAAGCCAGAAGCAGCCTCGACCAGCGTGCCGAAGCCGGGCTTGTCGCGATAAGGGCCGGTCTTGCCCCAGCCGCTGATGCGCGCAACGACGAGCTTGGGCTGGAGCTTGAGCAATTCGCCCATGTCGAAGCCCAGCCGGTCGAGGACGCCGGGCCGGAAATTCTCGACCAGTATGTGCGAGCTCGCGACCAGCTTGCGGAAGATGTCGCGGTCCTCGTCCTTCTTGAGGTCGATGACGATGCTGCGCTTGTTGCGGCCGTAGACCTTCCACTGGACCGAGATGCCGTTGAGTTTCCAGGCGCGCAGGGAATCGCCTTCGGGCGGCTCTACCTTGATGACGTCGGCGCCGAGATCGGCCAGCACATGGGTCAGCATGTTGCCGGCGACCAGACGGGAAAGGTCCAACACCCGGACCCCGTCCAGCGGGCATTTCCTGTCCCGAGCATACGCCTCTGCCACCAGCTTCCTCCCTTTACGCCGTGGCGCGGTGATACGGCACGGCGGCGGCGCAGAGGAAATAGCATCTGGTGACTGGGCTATTGCAAAAAGCTTTCGCGAATTGGCTGCTTCCGGATCGAGAACGCGCCGCGATGGACACGCCGGCCGGCTGCCCCGCACAATGCGCCGCCATATCGAGACGGGAGCGCGACGGCATGTATCCATCCAGGGTCGACATCACCGAGGTCGGCACGCGTGACGGCCTGCAGGCCGAACAGCAGTTCGTGCCGACGGAGCGCAAGATCGAGTTCATCGCCGGTTTCGCCGCGGCCGGACTGCGGCGCATAGAGGCGACATCCTTCGTTTCGCCGCGCGCCGTGCCGCAGCTCGCCGACGCGGCGCAGGTGGTCGCCGCGGCCAAGACCCTCGGCCCGACCATCGCGGCGCTGGTTCCCAACGCCAAGGGCGCCATGCGCGCGGTCGAGGCCGATGTCGACGAGATGGTGGTGTTCATATCCGCCTCCGAGAGCCACAGCGCCACCAATCTCAACATGTCGATCGACCAGGCGATCGCGGCGGTCGAGCCCGTCGCGGCGATCGCGCGCGACAGCGGCAAGGTGTTGCGCGCGGCGATCGCCGTCGCCTTCGGCTGCCCGTTCGAGGGCGACGTGCCGGCCGCGACGGTGAGCGGGATCGCAGGCCGGCTGAACTCGCTTGGCATAGGCTCGCTGACGCTCGGCGACACCACCGGCATGGCCTCGCCCCGCCATGTCGAGACAGTCTGCGGAAAGCTGTTCGAGGATCACCCGGAGATGCGGCTGACCCTGCATTTCCACAACACGCGCGGGCTTGGGCTCGTGAACGTCATGGCAGGGCTAAAGCTCGGCATCGACAGCTACGAATCGGCCGCGGCCGGCCTCGGTGGCTGCCCCTTCGCGGCGGGCGCCACCGGCAACATCTGCACCGAGGATCTCGTCTACATGCTCTCCGAACTCGGCATCGAGACCGGGATCGATCTCGATGCTATGATCGGCGTGGCCAGGGAGATGGAACGCTACCTCGGCCGGGCACTGCCGGGCCAACTGATGCGTGCCGGCCCGCGCACCCGGCTGCATCCGGTGAGCGCGGTGCGCAGAGCGGTCGGATAGGCTTCCGCCGCCTTTCAGGTCGCCCTGCGTACCTCAGGCCGCCACGCGTGCCTCAGGCCGCCACGCGTGCCTCAGGCCGCCACGCGTGCCTCAGGTCGCCACGCGTGCCTCAGGTCGCCACGCGTGCCTCAGGTCGCCACGCGTGCCTCAGGTCGCCCTGCGTACCTCAGGCTGCTTTGCGTGCATCCTCGATGATGAGATCGGCGGCCTTCTCGCCGATCATGATCGTGGGCGCGTTGGTGTTGCCCGTCGTCAGGTACGGCATGATCGATGAATCGGCGACCCGCAAGCCTTCGATGCCACGCACCTTCAGGCGCGGATCGACCACGGCCGCATCGTCGATGCCCATCTTGCAGGTGCCGACCGGATGATAGAGCGAGGATCCCTCGCGGCGGACGAATTCCTCGACCTGAGAATTGTCGGTGACGGCGTTTCCCGGCCGCGTCTCCTCGACGATGTAGTTCGAGAAAGCAGGCGCCGCGAAGATACTGCGCGCATGGGCGAGCCCTGCGGTCATGACGCGAAGATCATCCCTGTCGGTGGCGTAGCCATAGCGGATCTTCGGGCGCGCAGTCGGATCGGCGCTGTCGATCAGCACCGTGCCGCGGCTCCCCGGCCTGGTCGGACAGACGGCCACCGTCATGCCCGGCTGGTCCTCGAGCACAAGCGCCTTGCCGAACACATAGCTCGCCGGCGTAAACAGCAGTTGCAGGTCGGGACTCTCCAGCCCCTCCCGGCTGCGGCAGAACACCATCGCGCTGGTAACGCCGAAGGTCAGCGCGCCCTTGCCGGTCAGGCCGAATTTCATCACCTCGCGGGCAAGCCGCCAGCCGCGCGCCAGTTCGTTGATCGTGGTCAGGTTGCGTAGACGGCAGACCAGTCGCACGGTGAGATGGTCGGAAAGGTTGCGGCCGACGCCCGGCAGGCCGAGGCGGGGCGCGATGCCGACGGAGGACAGGTGATCCGGGTCGCCGATGCCCGAAAGCTGCAGCACCTGAGGCGACCCTATCGGCCCCGCCGACAGGATGACCTCGCGCGATGCCCTTACTTCCTTTGCCTGGCCGCCCTGAAGGTAGCGCACGCCGACGCACCGGCCGTTTTCGATGATCAGGCCGGATGCCGCGGCATTGGGGATGACCTCGACATTGCGCCGTGCCGCCGGGACCTGGAGGTAGGTGCGGAAGGTCGACCCTCGCAGCCGGCCACGGCGCGTCATCTGCGCGTAACCGACACCTTCCTGGCGCGCGCCATTGAGGTCGGGCGTGTAGGCGAATCCCGCCTCCTGCGCCGCCTTCACGAACAGATGCGTCAGCGGCAGGATGGTACGGTAGTCCTCGACCTTGAGCGGCCCGGTCCTGCCCCGGTACTGGGGATCGCCGTCGCCGGCATAGGTCTCGCCGCGCCGGAACAGCGGCATCACCTCGTCGTAGCTCCAGCCGCGGCAACCGAGCTGCGCCCAGCCGTCATAGTCGGCCGGGTTGCCGCGAACATAGAGCATGCCGTTGATCGAGCTCGAACCGCCCAGCACCTTGCCGCGCGGCGTATGGATGGGCCGGCCATAGGTGCCTTCCTCCGGCTCGGAGGCGTACATCCAGTTGTAGCGGGGATCGTAAAGCAGGTGTCCGACGCCGGCTGGGATGTGAATGAACGGATGCGAGTCGCGGCCGCCGGCCTCGAGGAGGCAGATCCTGTAGCCGGCCTCGGCCAGCCGCGCGGCGACGACGCATCCCGCGGAACCCGCACCTATCACGACGAAGTCTGGCTGCATGACGCTCCTTCCCTGCCCGGGCTAGCCCGAACCGCACTCACTGCAATGAAGAATGGGAAAAATCACACCCCCTCGGGGTGCATGAAATATTGAACATCGCTATGGCTATAAGTAAGCGCTATATCCGCATGAGCGGGCGTGCCTGTGCGACCGGGCTCCGCGGAGATTTGGAATGGAACTAAGACAGCTTCGCTATCTCATCTCTATCATCGATTTCGGCAGCTTCTCAAAGGCCAGCGGCCAACTCAACGTGGCACAGCCCGCGCTCAGCCAGCAGATCGCGAATCTGGAGAGCGAACTGGAAAAGCCGCTGCTGGTGCGCAGCGCGCGCGGCGTCTCGCCCACCGATGCCGGGCTGAGGCTCTACCGGCAGGCGCAGATCATCCTGGCGCATATCGAGCAGGCGAAGTCCGACGTGCGCATGGCCGAGTTCGCCGAGCAGTTCGTCGGCCAGGTGTCGGTGGGCCTGCCGACATCGACGGCCACGATGGTGGCGCTCCCCTATATCCAGCGCATGCGCAGCAATTTCCCCGGCATCCATCTGCGCATCGTCGAGGCGCTGTCGGGCCATCTGATCGAGATGCTGCTCAACAACAGGATCGACCTCGCCATCCAGTTCCGCAGCGAGGCGGCGGCCGGACTGCAGGTCGAGCCGCTGCTGACGGAGGAGCTGTTCTGGGTATCCTCGGAGGCCGAGACCAAGGGCCAGCCGATCACGCTCGCCGAGATCGCCAAGCGGCCGCTGACGGTGCCGGGCAAGCCGCATGCGATGCGCATGGTGATCGACCAGGCCTGCCAGGAGCGCAACATCGAGCTCAACATCGTGGCCGACGTCGATTCGCTTCCGGCGCTGCGCGGCATCGCCGCCACCGGCATCGCCGGCGTCGTCCTGCCGCAGTCGGCGCTGGCGGAATCCACCGGCTATGGCGAGCTCTTCAGCCGGCCCATCGTCGAGCCGAGACTGACCCGTCCGCTGGCGCTTTGCCGGTCCGAAGGGGCGCCGCGCAGCCGCGCCATGCAGGCCGCCGAAGAGGTCCTGCGCTTCCTGGTCAAGGACCTCGTCGAGGTCGGCACATGGAAGGGCGCGACGCTCGATCCGGCACTTTCCGGGCGCAAGCCCGACAAGAGCCTGACACCAAAAGCCAAGCGGCGCGTCCGGCAACCGGGCTAGATGACGTCAGCGGCCCTCAGCCGCGACAGCCGGTCATCGTCGTAGCCGATCTCGCGCAGGATCGCTTCCGTGTGCTCGCCCAGTTCCGGCGGCGGCAGCCTCGGCTCGCGGGCGACGCCGTCGCAGCGTATGGGAAGGCCGACGATGGCGACCGGCCCGCTTTGGCAACGCGCCGCCACGGCAACGCCCTGGCTGCAGACCTGCGGGTCGGCGAAAGCCTCGCCTATCCCGTAGACCGGGCCGCAAGGTATCCCGGCCCGGTTCAGAACCTCGATCCAGTGCGCTGAGGTTTCGTTCCTCGTCCTGTTCTCGATGACCTTGTTCAACTCGGACCGCCGCGCCACGCGCAGTTCGTTGGTGGCGTAGGTCGGGTCAACGAGCAGTTCCTCCAGCCCGAGCGCCTTGACCAGCCGGACATAGAAGGCGTCGTTGGAGGGAGCGATGGCGATCTCGCCGTCGGCGGTGGCGAACAGGCCATAGGGCGCGACCAGCGCATGGTCGTTTCCGGTGCGCGGCGCGCTCTCGCCGGAGTTCAGATAATTGGTCGCGTGGAACGACAGCATGCTCATCAGGCTGGCGAGCATGCTGACGCTGAGCGTCGCGCCTTGCGGATGCCTGTCGCGATCGTGCAACGCCGCCGCGATGCCCAGCGCGGCATAGAGGCCGCACACGAGGTCGGCGATCGGAACGCCGCTGCGCAGTGGCGGATCCCCCGCGCTGCCGTTGCAGCTCATGAAGCCGCTCATCGCCTGGACGATGAAGTCGAAGGCGGGCCGATCCGCATAGGGGCCGTCGATCCCGAAGCCGTTGATGTTGCAATGGACCAGCGCGGGATTGATCTCCTTCAGCCGCTCGGCGGAAAAGCCCATCCTGCCCAGCACGTCGGGGCGGAAATTCTCGACCAGCACGTCGGCGCGCGTCAGCAGGGCGGCCAGCACGGCCTTGCCCTCCGGAGCGTACAGATCAAGCGCGATGGAGCGCTTGTTGCGGTTGTAGTTGGCGAAATAGCTGCTCATGGAGCCGACCATGACCCCCTGCCCGCGCACGGGATCGCCCTGCTCCCTGGGTTCGACCTTGATCACATCGGCGCCCAGATCGGCAAGCAGGGCCGAGCAGAATGGGCCCGATATGACACGGGTAAGGTCGACGACGCGCACGCCCTGGAAAGACAAATTGATGCTCCTCGATGATCGAACGGATCGCCGATCGAAACGCAGACCCGGCCGGGCGGCAAGCACAACTCCGCGATGCTGGGCTTTCCCGATCGAGAGGCCGGCCAGGATCACGAAATCTTATGGCCACTTACCCGCTTCGTATTTTGCCTCGACAGGCATAGCGCCTAGATTGCCGGCCTTGGTTCGCGCATCGGGAGGAAGTCATGTCTGTTCAGGCCGCGTCGAAGGCAGAGTTAGAGTCCGTGCGCGAGCATGAGAACTTCATCGGCGGCAAGTCGCGCCCGGCACAGGATGGCCGGACCATCGACGTGGTGTGTCCCTCCGACGGCAAGGTGTTCGCGACAATCGCCAGGAGCGGCTCCGCCGATGTGGACGCGGCCGTCCGCAGCGCGAGGCAAGCTTTCGACACCGGCGCCTGGCCGCGCATGTCGGCGACCGACCGCGGCAGGGTGCTGGCCAGGATGTCCGAGCTGATCCTGCGCGAGCGCGAAAGCCTGGCGTTGCTGGAGGCCAGGGACGTCGGCAAGATCTATCGCTCGACCTTCTCCGACGTCACGGTGCTGGCGCGCTATTTCGAATTCTATGCCGGCGCCGCCGACAAGATCGGTGGCGACGTCATCCCGCTGCCGACCGGCTTCACCGCCTTCACCATCCGCGAGCCGCTCGGCGTGGTCGCCGGCATCCTGCCATGGAACTCGCCGACGCAGATGTTCGGCCGCGTGGTGAGCCCGGCGCTGGCCATGGGCAACACGGTGGTGCTGAAGCCCGCCGAGGATGCCTGTCTGAGCGTGCTGCGGCTGGCGGAGCTCGCCATCGAGGCCGGCCTGCCGGAAGGCGCGCTCAACGTCGTCACCGGCTACGGCCATGAGGCCGGAGCGGCGCTGTCGGCGCATCCGGCGATCGACTTCATCAGCTTCACCGGCTCGCCCGAGGTCGGCGCCCTGGTGCAGCAGGCGGCGGCCGCCAACCATGTCGGCGTGACGCTGGAGCTCGGCGGCAAGTCGCCGCATATCCTGTTCGACGACGCCGATTTCAAGGCCGCGTTGCCCATCATCACCGGCTCGATCATCGTCAATTCCGGCCAGACCTGCGTCGCCGGCAGCCGGCTGCTGGTGCAGGCCAGCGCCATGGAGCAGGCGGCCGAGATCTTCGGGGCGCATTTCCGTGGCCTGTCGACCGGCGCGCATGACGTCGAGTGCGACCTCGGCCCGCTCATCAACGCCAAGCAGCACAAGCGCGTGAACACGATGCTGTCGACCGCCATCGGCGAAGGCGTGCCGGTGATCGCCGAAGGCAGCATCAAGGACGGCAGCTCGAACGACGGCTATTTCGTGCGGCCGACCCTGCTTGGACCGGTGCCGCGCGACAACACCATCGCGCGGCGGGAAGTGTTCGGCCCCGTGCTGTCGCTGCTGCCGTTCACCGACGAGGCGGACGCCATCGCGCTCGCCAACGATACGCCGTTCGGCCTTGCCGCCGCTGTGTGGACCCGGGATGTCGGCCGCGCCATGCGGGTGGCGCGCCAGGTCCGTTCGGGCCAGGTCTACATCAACGGCTACGGCGCCGGCGGCGGCGTCGAACTCCCGTTCGGCGGCTTCAAGAAGTCAGGCCACGGCCGCGAGAAGGGCCTGGAGGCGCTGCATGAATTCTCCGCCACCAAGACGGTCATCCTCAACCACGGCTGAGCCGAAGCAGACCGACGCAACGCGGCCGGCGACGTCCGGCCGGCGCTGTCGTCTCAAGCCTGACGGCCGCGTTTCGGGTCCGGCACGTTTCCGATCAGGAACTCGACCATGGCGCGGGTCTGCGCGGGCAGCGCGCCGCGCCGCACGCACACGCGCATCTCGCGCCTTGCCCAGGCATCGGACAGCGGAACGCTGACGATGCGGCCGGAGCGGGCCGACGCCGCCAGCCCGCGTGGCAGGACGGTCACGCCGAAGCCGGCCGCCACCAGTTCGCGCGCCACCTCGTTGCTGTGGGCCTGGTAGCGAAGGTTGAGATGCTGGTTCAGCTCGGCGGCGGCACGCCGAAGCTGGCTCATCACGGAGCTGTTCTCGCTGACGCCGACAATGTCGGCCGAAAGCAGGTCCTGAAAGGCGATGGACGCCCTGGCCGCCAAAGGGTGATCAGCGGGAAGGACGGCTACCAGCTCATCGTGCTTGTAGGCATAGGTCTCGACCTCGCCCGGTATCTCCGGCGGCGTCGCGTAGATGCCGATATCAGCGGTGCCGGTGGCCACCGCATGGACGACTTCCGAGCTCATCTGCTCACGGATGTCGAGGTCGATGCGGGGATACGTCTCGGTGAAATCGCGCAATTCCACCGCCAGGAAGCCAACGAGGGCCGAGGGCACGGCGCTGATGCGCACATGCCCCTTCGCGCCCTGCGCGAACTCGCTCAGGTCCGTCCTCATCCCGTCGACGAGCGCGAAGATGCTGCGCGCATGATCGGCGAGCGCCTCGCCGACCGGCGTCGGGATGGTGCCCTTGGCGCCCCGGTACAGCAGCTTCACGTCGAAGAGATATTCGAGGTCCTGGATCCGTTTCGTGACCGCCGAGGGCGTGATGCTCTCGCGTTCGGCGGCGCGGCCGATGCTCTTTTCCTCGCAGACGGTCAGGAAGAGCCGCAGGCTGAGCAGGTCGAGCTTGGTGATCGTCTTCTTGAGAGGCGTGACCATGCGCACCTCAGGGCAAGGCGCGCAGGATGGCGTCCGCGCCCTTCTCGGCGATCATGTAGGTGGCAGCCATGGTGTTGGCCGACGGCATGGTCGGCATGATCGAGGCATCGACCACGCGCAGCCCCTCGACACCATGCACGCGCAGGCGGTCGTCGACGACCGAGCGGCGGTCCCCGGCAGGACCCATGCGGCAGGACCCCATCAGGTGGAAGACCGTCGACCCCTTGCGCCGCGCGAAATCGAGGATCTCGTCGTCGGTCTCGATGCTGGCGCCCGGACTTTCCCGGCCTGCGAAATAGGGCTTAAGCGGATCGGTCTCCAGCAGCCGCCGCGCCAGCCTGATGCCGGAGACGATCGCCGCCCTGTCGATCTCGGCGCCGAGATAGTTCGGCTGGATGGCCGGGTTCTCACGTGGATCGCGGGACCGCGCGCGGACATAGCCGGTGCTTTCGGGCCGTTGCTGCCAGACGCCACAGGTCATGCCGTCGAAACTGTCGAGCAATCCGGCCACGCCCTCGCGGTAGCTTGCCGGGGTGAAGGTCATCTGCAGGTCGGGCACGGAGAGCGCCGGGTCCGACTTCCAGAAGACGTGGGCCAGCGAAGGGCTCACCGAAAGCACGTTCGGCAGGCCAAGCGCCCAGCGCGCTGCCTGCCCGACAAGGGGGATGCCGCTGACCATGCGGTTGATGGTCCTGACGCCCTTGACGCGCGCCACGACGCGGATCGCCCAGTGATCGCGCAGGTTTTCGCCGACCCCTTCGAGCACATTGACGGGCGCGATGCCCAGCGCCTGCAGCAGCGGCGACGACCCGATGCCGGAAAGCTGGAGCAGCTTCGGGCTGTTGACCGCGCCGGCGGCGACGATCACCTCGCGGTTGGCGACCAGCCTTGCCTCGCCGCCATCGGGCCTGACATAGGTAACGCCGACCGCCTTGCGACCGGCGAAGTCCACCCGCGAGACCTGCGCCTGGGTGATCAGCGTCAGGTTCGGGCGCTTCAGCGCCGCCCTCAGGAAGCTGCGCGCCGAACTGCGGCGCTGCCCCTTGTGGATCACTCGCTGGTAGTAGCCGACGCCTGCCTGCGTGGCGCCGTTGTAGTCGGCATTGTAGGGGATGCCGGACGCCACGGCGCCCTTGACGAAGGCATCGCAGAGCGGATGATGCCAGTCGAGATCGGTGACGTAGAGGTTGCCGCCGCGCCCGCGCTGGCGATCATCGCCGGCGCCGATGCGCTTTTCGGTGCGGCGGAAGAGAGGCAGCACGTCTTCGTAGCTCCAGCCGCGATTGCCCATCTGCGCCCACGCGTCGTAATCGGCCGCCTGGCCGCGGTTGTAGACGAGGCCGTTGATCGAACTGGAACCGCCAAGCGTGCGGCCTTGCGTGGTGGCGATGCGACGGCCGGCGCTGCCGGCGGAAGGCTCGGTCTCGAAGCGCCAGGTGTAGGCCGGATTGAACAGCGTCTTGATGTAGCCCGCCGGCAGATGGATGTAGGGATGATTGTCCTTCGGCCCGGCCTCGATGACGCAGACCGTGTTCGCGGGATTTTCGGAAAGGCGATCCGCCAGCAGGCAGCCGGCTGTCCCCGCTCCGACGATGATGAAATCGAACTGACCTGCAGGCTGCGACAACGGCCCGTCCTCCCACGCGACCTTTCCGGAGCGATCGGATACCGCCGTTCCGGGCGACTGAACCGAGGCGGTCCGCTTTCATGCGTCGCGGCAGCGCTCGGGCCTTCGTTTCCTCCGCGACTCCGGACGGAGAACGACCATGCATCTTCCCGGAACCGCTTTCAGCGCATCGACCAAATGCCCCGGCTTTGCAAAGAGCGTTTGCCTATACCGGTATCCGGCGGCACTCACCCCCGACTCTAGCGCGGCACGGAAGGCCTGATCACGATGACCTTGGGTTCGGTGTATTCCTCGACGGCGAAGCGCACTCCCTCGCGTCCGAAACCCGACGTCCCGGTGCCGCCGTAAGGCATGTGATCGACACGCCAGGTGCCCGGGCCGTTGACGATGACGCCGCCGGCCTTGATCTCGTCGGACATGCGGAACGCGGTGTCGAGGTTGGCGGTGTAGATGCCGTGATGGATCGCGCCGCTCACGGCGTTCATCTCGGCAAGCGCCTCGTCGACCGAATCGACGGGGCTCACTGCCACCACCGGTCCGAAGATCTCGTTGCGCATGATGGTCATCTCCCCCGTCGCGCCGGTGATCACCGTGGGCGCGATATAGGCGCCCTGGCGTTCGCCGCCGCAGGCGATGGCGGCGCCCCGCGAAACGGCCTCGACGATGACCGCCTCGACCCGCCTGGCGGCCGCCTCGTCCACCATCGGCCCGATCGCCGCCGGACTGTCGGGCCGCATCTCCCTGACGTTGGCGACGAAGGCTTCGACGAACTCCGCGTAGCGCGAGCGCGCGACGTAGATGCGCTGTACCGATATGCAAGACTGGCCGGAGCGGACAAAGCCGCCGGCCGCGCATTCCCGCGCCGCCAGGGCGACATTGCCGTCCTCAGCGACGAACACGGCGCCGACGCCGCCGAGTTCCAGATGCACGCGCTTCAGCGGCACGGCCTCCTTGATCTTCCAGCCGACCATGCCGCCGGTGAAGCTGATGACGGGCAGGCGCGGATCACGCACCAGCGCCATCGTCGCGTCATTGTCGACGTCGACGACCGAGATCGCCTCCTTGGGCCAACCGGCCTCGACGACAAGGCGCGCCATCCTGACAGCGGCCAGGGGCACGCGCGGCGACGGCTTGAGCACGATCGGAGCGCCCGCCGCCACCGCCGGCGCGATCTTGTGGGCAGCGATCAACAGGGGACCGTTGTACGCGGTGATGCCGAGCACCGGCCCGACCGGCTCACGCCTGATATAGGCGACCGCGCCGCGCGCGCGTTCGACGGCATCGACGTTGAGCTGCTCGGACATGCCGGTCCGCGCATAGGCCGCCGTCAGCGTGAAGACCTCGATGGCGCGCTGCACCTCGAGCGTCATGTCCTTGACCGTCAGGTAGCCGCTCTCGTCGGCCAGCGCCTGGGCGATCGCCGGCGCATCCGCCGCCAGCGCCAGCGCGACCTTGTCGAGCACCGTAGCGCGATCGAAGCTGCTCGTCCGGCGCACCCTGTCGGCCGCGGCGACGGCCAGCGCCACCGCTTCCTCGACACGCGCGGGCTCCATCGCGCATTGCTCGCCCGCGACGAAACCGATCTTGCCTTGCTGCGTCATGTCTCTCTCCCCGGAATCGGTCCGCGACGTTGAGGGTTGCCACGGAGGTCCGCAATTCGCATTTCGGAAGTTCGCACCTGCCCGATCTTCCCTGCCGTGGCAATCAATAGGAGCGCGGCATGCCCAGAACGTGCTGGGCAACCTGCGCCAGGACGAGATTGTTCGAGATCGGCGCGGTGCGGAACAACCGTGCCTCGCGCCACTTGCGCTCGACATGGAACTCGGACGCGAAGCCGTAGCCGCCGAAGGTCGTCATCGCGGCTTCCGCCGCTTCCCAGGCGGCCTCGCTGGCAAGGTATTTGGCCATTGTGGCCTCACGGCCTCCGCCATCGCCCTCGCCGAACAGCGTCGCCGCCTTGTTGCGCATCAGCTCAGCCGCCTCGACATTGATATGCGCCCGGGCGATGGGAAACTGCACCCCCTGGTTGGCGCCGATCTGGCGATCGAAGACGACCCGGTCGCCGGCATAACCCGAGGCCGCCTTGACGAACCATTTGCCGTCGCCGATCGATTCGCTCGCCACCAGGAGCCGCTCGGCGTTGAGCGAATCGACGAGATAGCCGAACCCCTTGCCCTCCTCGCCGATCAGGTTCACGTCCGGGACGAAGAGATCGTCGATGAAGACCTGGCAGGTGTGGTGGTTGAGCATGGTGCGGATCGGCGTCGGCTTGAGCGAGGATCCGGCGGCGGCGATGTCGACGAGGAACAGGCTGAGCCCGGCGGTCTTGCGCTCGACCTTCTCGATCGGCGTCGTGCGCGCCAGCAGCAGATAGAGATCCGAATAGAGGTAGCGCGACGTCCAGATCTTCTGGCCGTCGATGCGGTAGCCGCCGTCGACCTTGCGGGCCGACGTCTTGATGCGCAGCGTGTTGGAGCCCGCGTCGGGCTCGGTCACGCCGAAGGCCTGCAGGCGCAGGCTGCCGTCTGCGATGCGCGGAAGATAGGCGCGCTTCTGGGCCTCGCTGCCGTGCCGCAGCAGCGACGCCATCGTGTACATCTGCGCATGACAGGCCGCGCCATTGCCGCCGGACCTGTTGATCTCCTCGAGGATGACGCAAGCATCGAGAATGCCCAGGCCCGAGCCGCCATACTCTTCAGGAATGAGGGCGGCGAGCCAGCCGGCCTTCGTCATCTCGTCGACGAAAGCCCTGGGGTAGTCGCCCGTCTCGTCGCATTCGCGCCAGTAGTCGAGGCCAAAGCGATCGCAGACGCGGCGGACCGCCTCGCGGATTTCCTGCTGGGTGTAGGTGTATTCGAAATCCATCATTCGGCCCCCGTGCGCCGTTGTTCCCCGGCGGCCCAGCCCGGCGCCGGGTCGTCCTCGTCGTCCAGCCCGTCGGCGAGCATCTCGCGCGTGGCCTCCCCCAGCACAGGCGGAGGCCTGCGCGACACCACCCGCTTGCCGTCGAGCCGCAGAGGCGTCGCGACCACCTTGTGGCGCGGCGCCGACTGGGTGGGCAGCGGCACGACCATGCCGGATGCCTCGACCTGCTCGTGCCCAAGCACGGACGCGACATCGTTGAGCTCGCTGCAGGGAGCGCCGACCGCGCGCAGCGCCGCGACCAGCTCCAATGTCGGCCGCTGGCCGGTGGCGGCCTCGATCTCGGCCTGCAACTCGGAACGTCGCTCGACGCGATTCCTGTTGGTGAGGAAGCGGGCGTCGACGGCGAGCTCCGGCCGGCCGATGGCTTCGCAGACGCGGGCGAACAGCCGGTCGTTGCCGGCACCGATGAAGATGCGTCCGTCGGCGGTGCGGAAAAGCTGGTACGGCGCCGCCATGGCCATCGCCGAACCGAGCTTGCGCGGGAGCTTTCCCGACGCCAGGAAGCCGGCGACGAAGACCGTCATCCACGACAGGCTGGTGTCGAGGAGGCTCGCCTCCACCACGGTACCAGCGCCGGTGCCGGCGCGCTTCAGCAGCGCCGCGAGTATGCCGATCGCCGCCCACATGCCGGTGCCCATGTCGACCAGCGACACGCTGACCCGGACCGGGTCGTCGCCCTCGTTGCCGGTCACGCTCATGATGCCTGAGAAGGCCTGTATCAACGGGTCGTAGCCGGGAAGCTCGCTCAGCGGACCGGTCGCGCCGAAGGCGCTGATCGCGCAATAGACGAGGCCGGGATTGCCGGCCGAGAGCGCGCCATGGCCAAGCCCCATGCGCTCGGCGCTGGCGGGACGCAGCGAATGCACCACCACGTCGACAGTGCGGGCAAGACGCGCCACCGCCCGCTTGCCCGGCGCGCTCGAAAGGTCGAGGGCGATGCTGCGCTTGCCCCGGTTGAGCGCCAGGAAGGTCGCCGATTCGCCGCCGATCTCCGGCGGCATCCACGCGCGGGTATCGTCGCCGCCGTCGGGACGCTCGATCTTGATGACCGTGGCACCGAGGTCGGCGAGGATCTGGGTGCAGAACGGACCCGCCACATTCTGCGTCAGGTCGAGCACCCGCACGCCTTCAAGTATGCCTGATGTCATTTTCGGAAACTGGCTCGGGACTTCGGGAGGGCGATGCGGCTCGAACCGCATCGCCCGGATGCGGGATCAGTTCAGCCGGAAGTCGATGACGCCGGCATCTTCCTTCCTGCGCGTATCCACCCACAGCGAGGTGGCGCAGTGCGGACAGACGAGCTGCTCGAAGACGAAACGCTCATCCAGCCGCAGGTGCGGGCCGAGTTCCTCCGGCTTGGGATTGCGGCGGGCCGCGGCGTCGCGCCAGTTGCCATCGGTTTCGCCGAGCTGGGCATCGCAGGCGCCGCAGCTCAGCGTCAATCCCGAGGCCGACGAGCCCACCTTGAGCGCCGGCCCCCACTGCAGGCTGTCGGCGGCTGTCGACTTGCCCTTTGCCGGCGATGGCATCCTGGCGTCGGCAAGCCTGCCGGCGCGGATCGCCGCGCGGCGGGCCTTGGTCGCCGTCTCGTCGACATTGCCGGCCGCGTCGACCACCACGCCATAGATGCCGCGTGCCGTTTCCAGGCTGACCGCGCCGTTGCGGACATCCTCGGCGACCCGTGCCGGCTCACGCAGGATCGGGTCGCCATAGCCGCCCCCGTTCTGCACGATCATGTTGACGACGTCGCCGGGGAAGAACTGCATGGAGGTCTTGGCCTCCAGCGCTTTCCGTTCGCCGGCGAGATCGGCATGCTTGCCGACCCGGCCATGGCTGGCGAGGTGGGACTGCCAGTCGCTCTTGCGCACCAGTTCGTATTTGCAGACCGAGCCGGGATAGCCGCCGAGCACGCCGATCTGGTCGGGCAGCGCCACGCCATGGCTGGCAAGCGTGCCGAACAGCACCTCGCTGTCATACATGGCCAGGCTGTATTCGATGCCGTTGCCGCCGCGATACTGGCCGGCACCAGCCGAATCCACGAGTTCGCGCCGCCAGAGATAGAGCATGGGCGAGGTCTTCTCATGCAGCTCGACATCGTTGAAACCGCCGGCCGGCACGATCAGCGAGCCGCCGGAGGCGACGCCGTCGCGCGAGCGGAAGGCCGGGCCGCCCCAACCGAGGGAATCCATGTACATGATGGCGAAGGGCTCGCCCGCCTGGTTCAGGCCGCCGAACTGAGCGAGCAGCCAGGACCCGTCGGCCGGACCGCAGACATAGTCGGCGAATTCGGGCGAGAAGGCCATCATCTTGGCGACGCATGCGGTGGCGGCGGCTGATGCGATCCAGTTCGCCGTCACCGACCCGCCGCTGATCGGCGATGGCGGCTCGGCGCTGATGATGGTGCGGTCGGCCAGCAGCACGGAAATGGGCCCAAGCAGGCCGGCGTTCCAGTCGAGTTCCTGGCCGAATGTGCCGAGCAGCGCCGTGGCGATGGCGCCGAGCGTGCCCGCCTTCGAGGCATTGCCCATGCCCTCGATCTGCGGATGCGCGTCGCGCAGGTCGAAGGTCAGTTGGTCGCCGCGCTTGCTCATGGTGCAGGCGACGCGGAAGACCTTGTTCGTGTGGCCGTCATGGTCGTAGTACATGGCGTGGCTGAACTCGCCGTCCGGCAGGCGGCTGAGCTGGGCGCGCATCTCGTCCTCGGTGCTGGCGATGTTCTGCAGCATGGTGTCGTGGACGGCGTCCGGGCCGTAGCGGCCGCACAATTCGCGCAGCCTTTCATGCGAGACCCTATGCGATGCGAGCAGGGCGCTGAAGTCGTTGCCGACGAAGAGCGGGATGCGCGAGCTGCCGAGGATCATGTCCCAGATGCCGCTGTCGAGCTCGCCGGCGCGCGCGATCTTCAGGATCGGGATGCGCAGGCCTTCCTCGAAGCAGGAGCGCGCGTCCGGCACCCAGCTTCCGGGCTCCTTGCCGCCGACATCGAGCAGATGCGCCATGCAGCCGGTCCAGGCGACGATGCGGCCATCGTGGAAATAGGGCGCGACGAGCTGGACGTCGTTCTGGTGGACACTGGCGATGAAGGGGTCGTTGGTGACGAAGACGTCGCCCTCGGCGATGTTGCCGGCGAACTTCTCGTTGATGAGCTGGATCATCATCGTCATCGTGCAGAGCGGGATCATGTAGAAGGTTCCCGACACGGCGATATCGCCATTCGGCATGTAGATGCCGAAATTGTAGTCCGTGGCGTGCACCACCGGCGAGCCGGAGGCGTGCATGATGGTGGTGGATCCTTCCTGGTTGATGGACCACAGCCGGTGGCGGATCACCTCGTAGGTGATCGGGTCCAGTTCCTTTCCGCGCGGTGACGGACGCGGACCGGCGGCGCGCAGGCTGAGCGGGATCGTGCTGGTGTCGATCGGGGCGTTCATGGTGCTGTCCTCCTCCTCAAGCCCGGGCGGTCAGGGTCACGTTCAGGAACTTGTCGACCTCGGCACGCTGGCCGGCGCCGACGACGAGCGTCGTGTCGTCGAATTCGACAATGGCGGGTCCGTCAAAGGCGAAGCCCGGACGGATCGCGCTCTCGTCATGGATCGCCGCCTCGCGCCAGGCGCCGCCGGAATAGATGCGACGCGTCGTGGTCTTGGCGGGCGCACCGCTCGCGGCTGCGGTTCCCGAACCATCCGCCCGGTGCAGCCTGGCGCGGGCCACGATGCGGAAGGCGCTGATCTCGATGCCGGCGGCGCGGAAGGCCGAGCCGGTGCCGAAGCGCGCCTCGTAGGACTTGATGAAATGCTCGATCAGCGCATCGACGTCGGGCTTGGCGAACGGGAACTTGGATACGTCCACCGACATGTCGAAGATCTGCGGGCGGAAGCGCACGTCAACATAACGCTCGTATTCGACGGCGGTGATATCCACGCCCTGGGCATTGAGGGCCTGGCGCGCCGATTCCTGGAGGTCGCCGAACACCCTGTTCAGCTCCTCGGCCTTGATGTGGTCCGAGAACGCATCCGTTCCGGCAGGGCAGATCAGCGAGCTCGCCTGCTCTCGGGTGACCACGAGATCGGACAGCAGGATGCCATGCGCCGAAAGGATCGACGCCGTGCGCGGTACGACGATCTTGTCGACGCCGAGATCTGCGCCATAGGAGCTGGCGTGGACGGGACCCGCCCCGCCATAGGCGACCAGGATGAAGTCACGAGGGTCGTATCCACGGTAGACGGTGGCCTGGCGTACCAGGTCGGACATCTGGCTGTCGACGATGCGCTTGATGCCTTCGGCGGCATCCTCGATGCTGAGGCCGAGCGGCTTGGCGACCTTCTCCTCGATCGCCTTGCGCGCCAGACCGGCATCGAGCTTGATGCGGCCGCCGAGGAAATTGTCCGGATTGACGAGGCCGAGCACGACGTCGGCATCAGTCACCGTCGGCTCGGTGCCCCCGGCCCCGTAGCAGGCAGGGCCAGGCACCGCGCCGGCGCTTTCCGGCCCGACGCGAAGCCTGCCGTTCTGCACCGTGGCGATGCTGCCGCCGCCGGCGCCGATGGTATCGATCGCGACCGAAGGCACGGCGACCACCTGGCGCTCGATGAAGGTCTCGCGCTGGATCATCGGACGGCCGTCGATGATGAGGCCGACATCGAAGCTGGTGCCGCCCATGTCGGTCGAGATCACGTTGGAGGAGCCGATCTGCTCGCCGACCAGGCGCGCGCCGACGACGCCGCCCACGGGTCCTGACAGCAGGATGCCGACCGCCTCGTCGGCGGCGCTTCCGGCCGCCGAGAGACCGCCATTGGAACGCATCAGCAGCGGCTCGCGCGGCAGGCCTTCCGCGTGCAGGCTGTCGACCAGGGAGCGCATCGCGCCCTTCACCTTCGGCCCGAGGAACGCGTTCATGACCGCCGTCTGCGTGCGCGCCAGCTCGCCAAGGCGCGGCAGCAGGTCGCTGGAGATGGTGACGAAGACGCCGGGCGCCTCTTCCTGGATGATGTCGCGCAGCCGGCGCTCGTGATCGGGGACCTTGAAGGCCCAGAGCAGCGACACGGCGATTGCGTCGACCTTCTCGGCCAGCAATTCGCGCACGACGGCGCGGGCCTGCGCCTCGTCGAGCGGGACGAGCACGCGCCCCTTGTAGTCGACGCGCTCGTTAATCTCGCGCACCAGCTTGCGGTCGACGAAGGGCACCGGCTTGGTGAGCAGGCGGAAGTTCTTGCTGGTGGCTTCGTCGAGGCCGGTGGCCTTGTACCCGCGATTGATGAAGACGGTGTCGCCGAAGCCCGCCGTCTGCAGCAGCCCGATGCGCGCGCCCTTGCGCGTCAACGCGGCATTGGTGGCGATGGTGGTGCCGTGGGAGAAGATGGCGATTTGCGACAGCAGCTCGCGCAGTTCGACACCATCGTCGGCGGCGGCAAACGCCAGCGTCGCGAGAATGCCCTTGACCGGATTGTCGGGAACCGTGCTCGCCTTGTAGCGACGCAAGCGGCCGCGCGGGTCGAGGACGGCGGTGTCGGTGAACGTGCCTCCGATGTCGGACGAGGCATAGTAGCTCATTCCTGATTCCTCCCAAGATGGCCGAGCATGCCGACACGGCGTCTCCCGGCGCGCGACGACATCAACGGTGGCGTACCGGCCTGCGGCCGACCGCGAATTTCCTCCCTCGCCGGACTGCGGCCCGGAGGCGGCCTGGCCGATCCTCCTGCTGCCGCTCGAACGACTGGAGCTTTCTAGCCCGTAATAAAAACTTATGGATAATAGTCATTGTCGATGTTCATATTCAGATTGCTTATGGGCAAAGCGGAGGAGAACGACAGATGGAAACCCGTCGCCTGGCGAACTTCATCGCCATCGTCGACTGCGGCAGCCTGACCAGGGCGGCCGAGAGGATGCACGTGGCGCAGCCGGCGCTCAGCCAGCAGCTCGCCGGCCTCGAGGCCACCTATGGCAAGCAGCTCGTGCTGCGCAGCCGCCAGGGCATCACGGTGACGCCGGCGGGGCGCGCGCTCTACCGCAACGCCCAGACGATGCTGCGCCAGTTGAAGCAGATGGAGTCCGACGTGAAGTCGGCCGGCGACTACATTTCCGGCCACGTGTCGGTCGGGTTGCCGGTCAGTTGCGCCTCGATCATGACCATTCCGCTGCTGCAGTCGGTGCGGGAGCGCTTTCCGCAGATTCTGCTGCAGATATCGGAGAACCTCAGCGGCCTGCTGGGCGAGCTCATCCTCAACAACCGGCTCGACATGGCGCTGCTCTACGGCACGCATGGCAGCGAGGGCCTGACTCGCAAGCCGCTGCTGCTGGAACGCCTATGCCTCGTCTGCCAGCCGGCCCTGGCTCCCGCCGGCGCAGACCGTGAAACGGTGTCGGTGTCGGCGATGGCCGATGTGCCGCTGGTGCTGCCGAGCCACTCCAACGGCCTGCGCGCACTGGTCGATGCCGCCTTCTCGCGCCACGGGCTGAAGCCACGCATCGTCGCCGAAATCGATTCGCTGCCCAGCCTGCGCGCATCCGCCGAGCGCGGGCTTGCCGCGACGATCCTGCCGCGCTCAGCGGCCATAGGGACGGACATCGGCGCGCTGTGCATCCGCGACGTGGTCGAGCCGAAGATCCAGCGCACGATCGTGCTGTGCCAGAACTCGGCGCCGCCGGCATCCGAGCCGGTGGAAGCCATCACCGCCGCGATGATCGAGACCGTCGATGAACTCGTCGAAACGGGCCGCTGGCCCGGCGTGCGGCGCGTGTAGGAAACCATCGCGGGAGGATTTGAAACCCGTCTTGCATACCCGATAAAACGTGATAGTACTGATCAGTATGTATTCACACTTACAGGTTTCAGCGAGGGTTCGAGGGTGACGGCTGGGCAGGAATCTTCGGAGCGCATCGCGCCCCCGCTGGCCCGGACGCTGCCAGACCTGCTGCGGGAACAGGCCGGCCTGCGCCCGGACGCGCTCGCGGTGATCGACGAGACCGGGCAAGCGAGTTTTGCCCAGTTGCACGCCCGGGCAACCCGTGTCGCCGCCGCTCTCCGGCGCGACGGCATTGGCCGGCAACATCGCGTCGGTATGCTTCTCGGCAACGGCGCTGAATGGCTCGAAATCTTCTTCGGCATCGGCATGACCGGCGCCGTCGCCGTGCCGTTCAGCACTTGGTCGACACGCTCGGAACTCGAATTCCTGGTCGCCGATTCGCGGATCACGGCCCTGTTCGTCCGGCCGAATTTTCTCGACCGCGATTTCGAAGCCGACCTCGCGCAGCTTGCCGCCGCCGGCCGGATGCCGGAGCTGCGGACGGTCATCGTGCTCGCGGCCGGCACACAGCACGGCTTCGTCAGCATGGAGAACTATCTGGCGGGCGCCGGCGACGTCGCGACGCCACCGCCGGGCGAAGGCCCGAGCGCGGCCGACGATGCCGTGGTGCTCTACACCTCAGGCTCGACGAGCCGGCCCAAGGGCGTGCGACTCAAGCATTTCGGCATGGTCGAGAACGGCTTCAACATCGGCGAGCGCCAGGGCCTGGGGCCGGGTGACAGGGTGTTCCTGCCGACGCCGCTGTTCTGGTCCTATGGCGCGGCGAACGCGTTGCCCGCGACGTTCAGCCATGGCGGCTGCCTTGTGCTGCCGGACCGGTTCGAGGCCGGCGCGGCACTGTCGATGATCGAGCGCACCGGTTGCACCGCCATCTACACGCTTCCGGCGATCACCAATGCGATGCTCAGGCATGCAAGCTTCAACCGAACGAGGACCCGTACGCTCCGCACCGGCCTGACCATCGGCAGCCCGAGAGATTTCCTCGCCGCCGCCAGCGAACTCGGCATCCCGCAGCTGTGCAACATCTACGGCGCCACCGAGACCTACGGAAACTGCGCCGTCACACGCCATGACTGGCCGCTCCAGCGGCGTGCGGGCTGCCAGGGCGAACCCCTGCCCGGCCAGGCATTCCGCTTCCGTGATCCCGAGACCGGCGAACTGCTGCCCGCCGGAAAGACCGGGCTCGCCGAGGTCTCCGGCTATGTCTCGCCCGGATATTCGGGGGCGAGCGCCGCGCTCAATCCCGATGTCTTCGGCGATGACGGCTTCTACCGCACCGGCGATATGGGCTTCCTCGACGCCGAGGGCGCGTTCGTCTTCGTCGGGCGTGATTCCGACATGATCAAGCGCGCCGGCATCAACATCTCCCCGGCCGAGATCGAGGACGTGATGAAGACCTTTGCCGGCGTCGCGCAGGCGGCGGTCGTCGGCGCGCCCGACGCCGAGCGCGGAGAGCTGGTCATCGCCTATGTCGTCCCGGCGACGGGCACGGCTGTGGTCGCGGCCGAACTTCTGGACCATTGCCGCGCGCAGCTTTCCAAATACAAGCTGCCCGACCGGATCGAATTCACCGACGCGCTGCCGCTCACCGCCACCGGCAAGCTGCAGCGCAAGGAGCTGAAGAAGGCGGCGGCCGCCCTTCTGGCGAACAAGGTGCTGCCGGCATGAAGGACGCCTGGGGCAAGTGGGGCGAAGCCGATGAACGGGGCGCGCTCAACCATATCGGCGCGCCGCAGGTGCGCAACGCCGCGCAACTGGTTCGGCAGGGCAGGACGATAAGCCTTGCTCAGCAGATCTCGGCCACCATGCCGGTGCCGAGCAGCAGGCCGGGCGTGATGCACTTCATGAACCGCGACGGCGGCGATTATGCCGCCGGCAGGCGGCGCCCCGGTGGCTTCCAGTTCGCCGACGACACGGTGGTGATGCCGTTGCACGCCGGAACGCATCTCGATGCACTCTGCCACTGCTGGTACGACGACATGCTCTACAACGGCTTCTCGGCAACCGAGGTCAAGAGCAACGGCGCCGCCCGGCTCGGGGTGCAGCAACTCGGTCCGATCGCGACGACGGGCGTGCTGCTCGACTTCGTTGCTCTCAACGGTGGACCGCTGGCGGACGGCTTCGCCATCGGGCCGAACATGGTCCAGGCGGCAATCGAGCGCTCGGGCGCCCTGCTTGCGAAGGGCGACGCCGTGCTTTTGCGCACGGGCTGGCAGGAACGCTCGGCCGCCGGCGAACCGGTGAATTTCGACAACGAACCCGGTCTCGATCGCGAGGCCGGCCTGCTGCTGGCAGAAGCCGGCGTGGCCCTTGTCGGCGCCGACAATTTCGCCGTCGAGGTGTTGCCTTTCCGGGCCGGGACGGTGTTTCCGGTGCATCAGTGCCTGATCAGGGACCATGGCGTCGTCTTGCTCGAAGGGCTGGAGCTTGCCGAGCTGGCGGCGCAGAATGTGGCGCGCTTCCTGTTTGTCGCCGCGGCGCTACCCATACGCGGCGCTACGGGAAGCCCGGTTAATCCGGTGGCCATCCTATGAGCCACGACCCACGCAGCGACGCGCCCGGAAACTCGCCCCTCGCCACCTTCCTGAGCGGGGTGCGCATCCTCGACCTGTCGCAGTACATACCCGGCCCGCTCGCCACCCTGCTGCTTGCCGACATGGGCGCGGAGGTGGTGAAGATCGAGCCGCCGAAGGGCGACGAGATGCTGGAGCTTGGCCCGCGCGACCAGCACGGACGACCGATCTTCTACAACAGCCTGAACGCCGGCAAGACGATCCGCCGCATCGACCTCAAGGACGATGCCGGCTGTGCCGAATTCCTGGAGCTGGTGCGCGCCGCCGACGTCGTGGTGGAAGGTTTCCGGCCCGGCGTCATCGATCGCCTGGGCATCGGCTACGACGTCCTTTCCGGCGTCAATCCCGGCATCGTTCTCTGCTCGATCAGCGGCTACGGCATCGGCTCGGGCCGCGCCGGCGTGGCCGGCCACGACGCCAACTACCTCGCCCTGGCCGGTCTGCTCGACCGGAACGGAACCGACAGCCCCATCTTCTTCGATCCGCCGATCTCGGACGTGTCCGGCTCCCTGTTCGCAGCGGTTGCCATCCTGGGCGCGCTGCACGGGCGCATCCGCACCGGCAAGGGCTGCGCCATCGATCTGGCTCTCGCTGACACGGCAATGCCGCTGCAGATGATACAGATCGCCGCCTATGGCGCGAACGGCACCATTCCGGGCCGGGGCGAAACCTACCTCAACGGCGGAGCAGCCTACTACCAGGTCTATCGCGCGAAGGACGGCCGCCATGTCGTGCTGGGCGCCATTGAGCCGAAATTCTGGAAGGCGTTCTGCGAGCGCGCGGGACAGCCGGACTGGGTATCGCGCCAGTCGGAAGAGCTGCCGCAGCATGCGCTGCGCCGCGACGTCGCAGCATACTTCGCCGGGCTGTCGACCGGGGAGATCACAACACGCTTCCAAGGCGTCGACTGCTGCCTGTCGGTCGTCAACGATCTGGGCGAGGCGCTTGCCGATCCTCACACCGGCGAGCGCCGGCTTGTGCGCAGGAACGCCGCCGGCGAGCTGCAGGCGCTCTTCCCGGCCTGGGTCGACGGCATCCCGCCATCACCGCGCGGACCGCCGGTAACGGACGGCACCGACAAGCCTGAATTTCCGCCGAAGCCTCAACCGAAATGAACGAAAAAGGTGCGTATCGATGGCCCTGAACAGACGAATCGCGGTGATCGGCAGCGCAATCAGCGCTCCGGTCACCGATGAGGCAAAATCGCTCGAGGAGCTGCTCTTCGACGTGGCGCAGGCCGCGATGCGGGATGCTGGCCTCGACGCCGACCAGATCGACGGCATCGTCGTCGCCTCCAACGACCAGTTCGATGGCCGCGCCATCTCGATCATGGCTGCGTCGGGCTCGGTCGGCGGCGTCGACCGCGACATACTGTCGACGCCTTCGGCGGGCGAGCATGCCTTCGTCATGGGCGTGCTGCGCGTCGCCTCCGGCCAGTACGACACGCAGCTCGTCGTGTCGTGGAGCCCCGTCGAGGCCTCGTCCCTGTCGGAGGCGCAGCGGCTCGGCGCCGATCCATATTTCCACCGCGCGCTGCCCCTGGATGAACTGTCGGGCGCAGCCCTGCAGGCATCGGCCATCCTGGCCGACCAGCCTGAAACCGCGGCACTTGCAAGGCGGCTGACCGAGCGCAACCGCGCCAACGGCATGCATGCCTATCCCGAAGCGGCGAGAGCCGGTGCGAAGAACCCGGACAAGACCGCCGGACGCTGGCCGATCGAGCCGGACATGGTGTCGTCCCCGGTGCTGGGCGCCGTGGCCGTGGTCATCGCGTCGGAGGAGCATATCGCGCGTCACAAGCTCGACAACGTCGCCTGGGTGCGCGGCATGGGCTGGGCGACCGAGGCGGGCTTCCTCGGCGACCGCGACCTTTCCACCGCGCCGGCGCTCGAGGAGGCCGCGCGGCGGGCCTATGCCGAGGCGGGCCTGAGCGACCCGCGCAAGGCGCTCGACGTCGTCGAACTCACCGACGTCAGCCCCTACCAGGAATTGCTTGCCTATGCCGCGCTCGGGCTCTCCGGCAAGGCGAAGTGGCAGGCTGACATCGACGCCGGCGTCTTCGATCGCGACGGCGAACTGCCGGTCAATCCGTCAGGCGGCGTCATCACCATCAACCCCGTCTTCTGCACGGGGATGATCCGCATCGCCGAGGCCGCCCGCCAGGTGCAGGGCAAGGCCGGACGCCACCAGATCCGCAACGCACGCGCGGCGCTGGCTCAAGCGGCAAGCGGTTTCGCCATGATGTACCAGACCGTGCTGGTGTTTGGACAAGACAAGGATGGAGCACTGGCATGAGCACGCCAAGGGTTGGGATCATCGCCATCGGCCAATCGGCCTTCAAGGCGCGCCGCGACGACGCAAGCTATCCGGACCTCGTGCGCGAGGCCGTGAACCAGGCGCTCACCGGCGCGCAACTCGAGCTCGATGACATCGAGGCGATCGTCTATTCGCTGTCTCCCGACGCGATGGTGGGCATCGGCAACGCCGAACGCCTGGGCGTGGATGCCGTCGGCGGCCGCAACAAGCGCTTCCTGCGTATCAACACCGGCGGCGCGACCGGCATTTCGAGCGTCGCGGCGGCCTACTACCACGTCGCGGCGGGAGCCTGCGACGTGGTGATGACGGCCGGCGCAGACAAGGTCGGCGAGTGCGGGGATTCGCAGACCGTGCTCAACAAGATCTGGGATCCGACCTACGAACGGCCCCTGCCGCTCGGCACCATCACCATGCTTGCCATGTCGGGCATCCGCTATGCGGACAAATACGGCATGAGCCAGGAGGACATGGCTCGTGTCGTCGTCAAGAACCGCAAGCACGCCTCACTCAACCCCAACGCGCATCTGCGCAAGGAGGTGACGGTCGACGAGGTGATGGCGTCGCGCTGCATCTCCTGGCCGATCAAGCTGATGGATTGCTGCCCGCAATCGAGCGGCGGCGGCGCCATGGTGCTGGCCTCCGAGCGCTACATCAAGCAGAACCGCCTCGACGCGGTCTGGATCACCGGCGTCGGGCATTGCTCGGAGACCTACTACCTCGGCGACCGCATGGGCCAGCGGCTGACCGCCGACCATGCCGACGCCTACGCGCTGCGCAACTCCTTTGCCCGCGCCTACAAGATGGCCGGCATCACCGACCCGCGCAAACAGGTCGATGTCGCCGAGCTCTACGCGCCGTTCAGCAACACCGAGTACCACTCGATCGAGGCCGCCGGCCTCGCCGATCTCGGCGGCGCTGTCGCTGGCGTCAATGAAGGGCGTTTCTCGATCGGCGGCGACATTCCGGTCAACCCCTCGGGCGGCGTGCTGTGCACAAACGCCATCGCCGTGACCGCGATGATCCGCGTGGCGGAGATCGCGCTGCAGGTGTCCGGCCGCGCCGGCGCCCATCAGGTCAAGGGCGCAAAGCTCGGCATCGCCAGCGGCAATGGCGGCGACCACCAGTTCTTCGGAACGATGGTCGTCGAGGCCTGACCGAAAACCTGCCAATTCCTCAAAGAGACGGACAAAGAGACATGGAACTTCTGAAGCGCCGCGAGGCCTGGAACATCACCTACACCCACGCGCTCGGCGAGACCGCAAGCTGGTTCTACGTGCAGATCCGCGACCACGCCAAGATCTATGGCCGGCGCTGCGGCAAGACCGGGCGCGTGCTGGTTCCGCCACGCGCCTTTTCGGACCAGACGCTCGAACCCACCACCGACTGGGTGGAGGTCGGTCCCGGCGGCCGTATCGAGACCTTCACCATCGTCTACGAGGAATTCCAGAACCTGCCGCCGCCGCCCTATGCGTTCGGCTATGTCATGCTCGACGGCGGCGACACGGCTATTGGCGGCTTCTTCCGGGGTGTCGACCTGTCGGACCCGGCGAAGGCCGCCGAGCGCCTCAAGGTCGGCACGCGGGTGACGACCAAATTCGCGGACGACCGCAAGGGCGACATGCTCGACTTCTGGTTCGAATGCGCGTGAACCGCCACGGCCGTGTCGGCGCCGGACACGGTCGCCGACCTGCCAGCGTTCGTTTTCGCGCATATGCGTGGCAAGCGGTTGGGTGTATGACGCCGGAGGGGAATCAAATAAGGGAAATAGCCTCCGTCGCCGGGGGAATTTGACACGCATGCCACAGGCCAGGATCGGAATCCGAGACGAGATCGCCGCGCTGAAGCGCACCCGGATACTGGCCGCGGCGGCGGACCTCTTCTACGAAAACGGCTACGAGAACACCACGCTCGACGCGGTCGCCGAGCGACTGGGCGTCTCGAAGCCCTTCATCTATGCCCATTTCAGCTCCAAGTCCGAGCTGCTCGCCGACATCTGCTCGCGCGGCATCGCCGCCTCGCTGGAGGCGCTGGACCAGGCGCTGTCGATGGAGGACACGCCGGCGGGCAAGCTCGAGGCGCTCGGCCGGGGTTTCGTGACCGCCGTTCTCGAATCCCAGATCCACATCGCGATCTTCTCGCGCGAGGAAAAGAACCTTCCGCCGGAGGATTTCGAACGCATCAACGAGATGCGGCGCGACTTCGACCGCAAGCTGACCGCGCTGCTGCGCCAGGGCGTCGAGCTGGGTGAATTCACGCTGAGCGATCCGCACATCGCCGCCCTGGGTATCGGCGGCATGGTGAGCTGGGCCTATGTCTGGTACCGCAAGGACGGTCGGCTCTCCATACCCGAGGTGGCCGACGAACTGACCCGGATCATCTTCGCGATCGTCCAGTACCGGCCCAAAACGGCCAAGAAATCCCGCTGAACCCGGCGGCCGGCAGTCCCCGAGTCAGCCGGCCGGTCAAGCGTCCAGACAGGCACAGAGGCGCTTCACGACACTCGCCGTATCGGCGGTGCCGCCAAGGTCGCGCGTCAGCGCGCCGTCGCCGATGGCCTTCTCAGAGGCGCGACGGATGCGAGCCGCCGCCGAGACGAGCCGATCATCCGCCTCGCGCCGCCCCAGCCACTCGAGCATCGAGGCCGCCGAAAGGACAGTGCCGTAGGGATTGGCGATGCCGAGCCCGGCGATGTCCGGGGCCGAACCATGCGCCGCCTGGAACAGGCCGCGCGACAGCCCGACTTCCGCCGACGGAGCCAGCCCCATGCCGCCGATGGTCGCGGCGGCGAGGTCCGACAGTATGTCGCCGAACATGTTCTCGGTGACGATGACGTTGTAGTGGCCCGGCCGGGTCACGAGATACATGGCCATCGCGTCGATCAGGCCATGCTCGGCCTCGATATCGGGGTAGTCCTTGCTCACTTCGTCGAAGATCGAGCGGAAGAAGGCGTAGCTGCGCAGCACGTTGGCCTTGTCGACGCAGGTCACGCGCCTGACGCCGTCCGCCGGCGCGCCATTCGAGGCACGGGCGATTTCGAACGCCTGGCGAACGATGCGTTCCACGCCCTTGCGGGTCTGCACCAGCGTGTCGACCGCCATCTCGCCGCGCAGCTGCGCCCCGGCGCCGCGCGCCGCGTAGAGGCCCTCGCTGTTCTCGCGCAGGATCACGTAGTCGATCTGGCCGGCTTCCACGCCCGCCAATGGCGAACGCACCCCGGCATAGAGCCGGACCGGGCGGATGTTGGCGAACAGGTCGAGCTCGAAGCGCAGGCGCAGCGTGAAGTCGAGGCCGGCCTCCGTGCCGTCGGGATGCACCACGCCTGGAATGCCGGCCGCGCCATGCAGGACGGCGTCCGCATCGCGGCAAGCCTGGAACGTTGCGTCGGGAAAGCTCTCACCGGTGCGGCGATAAAGCTCCGCGCCCGCGGGATACTCGGTGAACGCGAGCGGCAATTCCCCTCCGAAGGCGGCGCGCAGCACGTCGAGCGCCGCATCCGTCACTTCCGGGCCGATGCCGTCACCGGGAACCACGGCGATCTGGTAGCTGTCCTTCATCGCTTGCATCCTTCCCGCCAGCCTCAGATGCAGCGTCCGCCGTCGACTTCCATCGCGACGCCGGTGATCATCGAGGCTTCGTCCGAGCACAGGAAGGCAGCGGCGTTGCCCATGTCTTCCGGCGTCGAGAAGCGGCCGAGCGGGATGGTCGACAGGAACTTCGCGCGGATCTCCGGCGTGTCGGAGCCCATGAAGGTCGCCAGCAGCGGCGTGTCGCCCGCGACCGGATTGATGGCGTTGACGCGGATGCCGAAGGGGGCGAGCTCCACCGCCATGCCGCGCGTCGCGGTGATGACCCATCCCTTGGAGGCGTTGTACCAGGTCAGGTTCGGCCGCGGCGACACGCCACCGGTCGAGGCGACGTTGAGGATCGCACCGGCCTTCTGCGCCTTGAAATGGGGCACCATGGCGCGCGCGCCATGGTAGATCGAGCGCATGTTGACGTTAGCGACGCGATCGAAAGTGGCTTCGTCTATTTCGTCGAGTGGGGTCGGCACATGGCCGACGCCGGCATTGTTGACCAGCACGTGCAAGCCGCCGAAAGCCGACAAGGCGAGGTCGCGCGCGCCTTCCATGCCGGCGGCCTGGGCCACGTCGCCGACGAAGACCCGGCAGGCGTCGCCGAGGCTTTCCGCGACGCGCGCGGCATTGGCTGCGTCGCGGTCCATCACCACGACGCGCGCGCCCTCGGCCACGAACTTGCGCACGATCCCTTCGCCGAAACCCGAACCGCCGCCGGTCACGACGGCAATTTTTCCCTGAAGCTGCATCGATATCTCCTCCGGGCGCCGCGCCCTCGCTGCCGGCAAGATGGGCGATGGAGGCAGGCGAGGACAGTCGCATTATCTGAACGCGCGATCAGCTTTCCTTCCTTGAGATTGCACCCCCGCGCGCACATGATCCGTACTAACCTGCGGCGCGCCCCGCATCCGCCCGGATGCGGAACGGACGCCGTGGCGCTTTGATTTGCGCCTGGGGCTTTTCGCAAGCCGTCATGCGCCAGGGAGGTACAGATGATCGACTGGCAAACCCGCGCGGCGGCGCTCTACGACGGCGGCTTCCGCCCGATGTTCGTGCGCGGGCAGTGGGTGCCGTCCGCTTCCGGCGAAGTGATGGCGGCGCATAATCCCGCCAACGGGGCGCTGCTGGCGACCGTGCCAAGGGGCAGCGCCGCCGATATCGATGCCGCCGTCGCCGCGGCGCGCCGCGCCTTCGAAGGCCCTTGGTCGCGATCCACACCCTTCGAGCGCCAGGCGCTGCTGCTGCGGATTGCGGAGCGTTTCGAAGCCGAATGGGAAAACCTTTGCCTCTCCGACACCCTCGACATGGGCATGCCGATCTCGCGCACGCTGGCCAACAGCCGTCGCGTGCTCGGCATGCTGCGCTTCTATGCCGGCCAGGCGGTCTCCATTCACGGCGCCACCATCCCCAATTCCTTCCCCGGCGAGATCCTGTCGCAAACGGTGAAGGAGCCGGTCGGCGTGGTCGGCGCGATCATTCCATGGAACGCGCCGATCGCGGGATCGGTGTGGAAAGTGGCGCCGGCCATCGCGACGGGCTGCACGGTCGTGCTCAAGCCCTCGGAAGAGGCCTCTCTGACCGTGCTGATGATCGCCAGGCTGATGCAGGAAGCCGGCCTGCCGGACGGCGTGCTGAACGTGGTGACCGGCACCGGCGCCGAGGCCGGCGCGGCGCTGGCCGCGCATCCCGACGTCGACAAGATCGTCTTCACCGGCTCGACCGCCACCGGCCAGGCCATAGCGCGCGCCGCCACCGGAAACCTCAAGCGCGTCTCGCTGGAGCTGGGCGGGAAATCACCGGTGATCGTCTGCCGCGACGCCGACCTCGAAAAGGCCGTTCCCGTGGCGGCGATGGCGGTCTTCGCCAATTCCGGCCAGATCTGCATCGCCGGCTCACGCCTGTTCGTGCAGCGCGACATCCACGACGAGTTCGTCGGCCTGGTCGCCGATTACGCCAGGAAGCTGCGCATCGGCGCGGGTGTCGACCCCTTGACGGAAATCGGTCCCATCATCTCGGCCCGGCAGGCGCAGCGCGTCGCCGGATTCCTGGATGCCGGCAAGGCCGAGGGCGCCCGCCTCGTCGCGGGCGGCGCCCGGCTTGAGGGAGCGGAATTCGCGGGCGGCAACTTCATCGCGCCGACGGTGTTCGGCGATGTCGCCGACGACATGACGATCGCGCGCGAGGAGATTTTCGGCCCTGTCATCTCGGCCTTGCCCTTCGACACGCTGGACGAGGTGGTGGCGCGCGCCAATGCGACGCCCTACGGGCTGGCGGCGGGGGTGTTCACCACGCATCTCGGCACGGCGCACAAGCTGGCGCGGCGCCTCAAGGCAGGCTCGGTCTGGGTCAACATGTACCATGCCATCGATCCGGCGGTGCCGTTCGGCGGGGTGAAGATGTCCGGCTATGGCCGCGAGGGCGGCATCGAGCACATGGACGAGTATCTCGACACCAAGGCGGTGTGGATCAACACCGACTGACATCGAGGCCGCCGCTTCGGCGCTAAGGCTTGCGCATCTCGGTCCGGATCAGCTCAATGAGCTGTTCCGAATAGCTGTTATGGACGTAACCGCGCGCGGTCAGGATGCCGACGGCGCGCATGGCGGCGGCGTCGGAGATCGGCACCACGCGAAACTCCGCAGAGGGCAGCATCGGAATGGCGATCGACGGCACGATGGCGACGCCGAGGCCGGCCGAGGCCAGCGCGATCGCCGTATAGGCGTTCTGCACCTCATACTGGATGTTCAGCCGGATGCTGCCTTCGGCCACGATGCGGTCGATGAGGGTGCGGATCGCGGTCTGACGGTCGAGCATGATCAGCGGGAAATGCGACAGCTCGGCCAGCGTCAGCTCCTGCGCGCCGTGGTCGAAGTCGGCCGGCACGCAGGCGGCCAGCCGGTCCTGCAGGATCGGCTCGAACTGGAACTCGGTGAGGTTGGGGATTTCGGGACCGATGTAGAGCTCCACCTCCTGCTCCTGCAGCAAGGTAAGCGCACCGGCCGGCGGCGTTTCGCGCACATCCACCACCGAGCGCGGATAGCGCAGCTTGAACGTCGCCAGGATGTTTCCCAGCCGGGTGGAGGCCAGCGTGGGAGCGCAGGCGATCTTGACATGGCCGCGCCGCTGCGCCGCCACCTCCGACAGGCGCTGTAGCCCCATCTGCACGTCGGCCATGGCGCGCCGCACCTGCTCGTAGAGGATCCGGCCCTCGGGCGTGAGGTTGGCGCGTTGCGGCGTGCGGATGAACAGGCTCATCCCGACCTGTTCCTCGAGGTCGCGTATCTGCATCGAGACGGCCGAGGGCGAACGGTTGCTCTCCTCGGCGGCGCGGCGGAAGCTGCCATGCTCGGCGGCCAGCAGGAAAGTCTGCAGCAGCTTGAGATTGATGTTGTTCCCCGCCATGGCAAACTCCACTTCCGATCCTTGCCGCTCGCGGCGCCGAGCGAGGAGAGGCGCCGCTGGCATGCTGGCTGATCAGTGGACCGCGGCGAACATGATCGCGGCCTCGTCGGCCTCCGACGCCAGCATCTCCTCCACGACCCTGCCGCGCTTTGCAACCAGGATCCGGTCGGAAACCGCCATGATTTCCGGCAGGTAGGAGGAAATCACTACCACGGCCAGTCCCTGGTCGGCCAGATCGTGGATCAGCTTGTGGATTTCGACGATGGCGCCGACGTCGACGCCGCGCGTCGGTTCGTCGAAGATGATCAGCTTCGGCTCCTGGATGAGCGACTTGGCGATCACCACCTTCTGCTGGTTGCCGCCGGAAAGCTCGATCATGCGCGCCCGGTCCGATATCTGCTTGAGCTGCAGGCGCTCGCCCCACTCCCTGGCCAGTTCCACCGCCCGGCCCATCGACACGGGGGTGACCGGATTGGCGGCCTTTGACAATTCGCCGAGGAGCAGGTTCTGGCCCGCCGTCATCGTCTCGAAGAAGCCATCGACCTTGCGGTCCTCGGTAACGTAGACGATGCCGTCGCGCATGGCCGGGCGTGGCACGCGATAGCGCACCGGATTGCCGTTCAGGCGGATTTCGCCGCCATGCAGGAAGTCGCGCTTGAGCACGCCCGCGACGACCTTGGCCATCTCGCTGCGGCCGGCGCCGACGAGGCCGAAAATGCCCGTCACCTGACCACCGAAGACCGAGAAGGACGAGTTGCGGACCATCGAGCCACAGGACAGGTTCTCGACGCTCAGCACCTTTTCGCCATAGGGCCGGGGCTCGCGGCGGCGGGCGCCGTGCAAGGTCTCGGTCAGGTTGCGGCCGACCATCGCCTGAACGACGGAAGCGCGGGTGAAGTCCTTGGCGTCGCCGGTGGCGGCCAGCTCGCCGTCGCGCAGCACGGTAATGCGGTCGGCGACCTGCAGCGCCTCCTCCAGCGCGTGGGTGATGAAGACGATCGCCGTGCCCTGCTTCTTCAGGCGATCGATGAGGCTGAAGAAGTGGCGCTTCTCCTCCGGCGTCAGCGTCGCCGTCGGCTCGTCGAAGATGATGACGCGCGCCTTGTGGTGCACGGCGCGCGCGATTTCGACCATCTGCTTCTGCGCCGCGCCCAGCGTCGACACCTGTGCGGTCGGGTCGACCTGGAAGCCCATGCCGACGAGGAACTGCCGCGCCTCGATGTAGAGTCCGCGCAGGCGGTTGAAGGCCTTTTCGTCACCGAGATAGATGTTCTGGGCGACCGTCATGGCGGGAACGAGATTCGTCTCCTGGAACACCATGACGACGCCGTTGCGCAGCCCTTCGGCCGGCGAGCCGAAACTCACCTCGCGGCCGTCGAACAGCATCTTGCCGGAGGTCGGCCGGTAGACGCCCGCGATCACCTTGGTCAGCGTGGACTTGCCGGCGCCGTTCTCGCCGAGCAGCGCGTGGATCTCACCCTTGCGCAGGGTGAAGTCGATGTCGCGAAAGGCGGCGATGCCGCTGAAGGTCTTGGTGGCGTTGCGGAATTCGACGATGTTTTCCATGCCTAGCCCTCCCTCGCCGCGCCGCTCAGCCGCAGCACGCGGCCATTGCCCTTCGAGGCCACGAACAGGTCGTCGCCGCGCTCGCAGGCCGCGACGCAGCCATGCATCGCGCCGTCGGCCCGGGAATGGAAGCTGCGCAGCGGCCGCATCTGCTGATCGCACTGAACCATCAGCCCATAGGAGCGGGTGACGGCATATGGCTTCAGCACGCCCATCTGCTTGAGCTGGCTGCCCTGCATCGGCTCGCGGAAGGAGAGGCCCGAGGCCAGCGCCGGCGCCATCCAGAAGGGTTCCGGCACCTCGGCCAGCATGCGACGGCGATAGACGTCCTCGCGCAGGATGAACTCCACCAGCTGGTTGCGGATGGAATAGAAGCTCAGCCAGAAGCCGGCGTCGACCGCCGGCGCGATGCGGGCGGGATAGGCGGCCAGATGGGTGAGCGCCGGCTCCGTCCGTCCCGTGGTGAGGTCGACCGATAGCACGCGATGACGCCAGCTTTCCGTCAACCAGACGCGTTGCGAGCCGGTCGGCGCGACGCCCGCGGCCCAGGCGAGCTCGCCGAGGACGCGCGTGGCCTTGCCGGTCGAAAGGTCGAGCTTCCACAGGCTGCCGTCGGCACCCTTCTCCATCAGGTCGCGCCGCCACTCGCGCGCGCGGTTGCGCCGCGAGCCTTCGGTGACGAGCAGCGTGTCGCCGTCGAGGAAGGCGACCGAGGTCGGATGCGCCGGCCCGCCGTCGGATCGGCCGAAGCGCCGGCCGTCATGCGGGCCGCCGCGTATCTCTATGCCCTCGCCGTCGAGGCCGATGGCAAGCATGCCCTTGCCGGCGGCCAGCGCCGAAACCTCGACGGCGAGGGAGGCGAGCGGTTCGGCCGGGCGGCCATCCCAGCCCAGGCGCAGCACCTGCCGTCCGGACGAGCACACCAGTCCCTTCTCGGTCGCCGCCAGATTGTCGGCGTCGGCGAGTTCGGCGAAGATCTCGGCCTCGTCCAGCGCCGCGTTGGGCTTGAGCGGGCCGTCGAGGATCGGCACGGTGATGGCGGCCTCGCCGCGCCCCAGACGGCGATCGATGAATGCGCGGATCGCCCTCATGTGCGCTTGCTCCAGTAGGTGTCGACGCCACACCAGTTCTGATCGGCGTCAGGTAGCTTCAGCGTGCCCATGCGGTTGTTGAAGATGCCGCAGAGATAGAGCACGCCCTTGTGTTCGCGCATGGAGGTGATCATCGGGTGCTTCTGGCCGCCGAGATCCCAGTAGCTTTCGAGGATCTCGCCCTTCTCGCTGAATTTCAGCACGCAGCCGGTGTTGAGGTTGGGCATCAGCCAGGCATCCTCGGACACCCGGCGCGCCATGCGGCGGCGGAAGCCGGGCATCTCCAGCGAGAGATCGAGCGCCGGCGTGCGCGACCCCATGAGCGCCAGCCAGTAATTGCCGTCGGAGGCGCGGTTGATGTTGTCGGGATAGCCGGGCAGGCCCTCGATCACGCGCTCGACCGTGCCCTTCTTCGGGCCGGCGTAATAGTAGCGGTTGATGCGGCAGGCCCAGCTTTCGGCGAACAGCACCGATTCCCCGTCATACGAGGTGCAGACGCCGTTGGGGAACACCAGGTCGTTGACGATGGTGCGGGTGGTCCTGGCCTTCGGGTCGTAGCAGATCAGACGACCATTGCCCCGGCTCTCCAGCGCGTCGGCGTACCAGTCGTGCATCTCGAAGCGCACGGTGGCCTCGGAGAAGATGATGCGACCGTCGGGAAGGATGTCGCAGTCGTCGGCGAGCTTCATCACAGAATCGTCGGCGACGGAGGTCCAGCTGCGGTTGGTCTCGGCCGTCAGCAGGCTCACCTCGCCCTGCGGCGAAATCTGGTAGAGCCCCATGCCCCCGACGCAGACCGCCATGTTGCCCGCCTCGTCGAACACCATGCCCATGGGGGCGCCGCCAATGTGGGCGAACACTTCGTGCCTGGTGTAGTCGGGCGGCGACCAGCGCAGGATGTCGCCGTGGCGCGAGCCTGTATAGAGGTTGTCGTCGCGGTCGAAGACGACGTCCTCGGCTCCGTCCATGATGCCGAGGCCGATGACGCCGACCTCACGCAGGCGGTCATTGGGCTTCATCGGGCCGTCCTCGGTCGAGATCGACGGCAGCAGCTTGTTGAAGGTCGGCGAGATGTAGACCGCCCTGAGCAGCTTGTGGCGGTTCTTGACCCAGCGCACGTCGAGGAAGACGGAAGCCACCAGCACGAGGCCGAGCAGCAGCGCGTTCACCGTCGCCGGAATGGCCAGCGCCAGCAGCGAATTGGACAGGATGAGCACGAAGACCGTGCCCATCAGCGCCTTGGCGACCGAGCCGCGGCCGCCGCCGAGCGAAATGCCGCCGAGCACGGTCGCGGTCAGCGCCTGCAATTCCATGCCGGCGCCGACATCCGATGCGGCCGAGCCGATGCGGGCCGAGAACAGGTAGGCGGCCAGCGCGACGAAGATCGAGCACAGCACATAGGCCGAGAACACCGTCCAGCGCACATTGATGCCGGCATTGTGGGCCGAGCGCCGCGCGCCGCCGACGGCCAGCAGCCGCCAGCCATAGCGCCCGCGCGAGAGCACGACGTGAAGCGCCAGCGAGATGACCACCATCAGCAGGAACGAGGCGGGAAAGCCCCAGAGCTGGCCGATGCCGAGGAACTCGTAGGCCGGAGAATCCGGCGCGTTCATCACGATATCGGTCGAGATATCGGGGAAAACCATATCGAAAATCGAACGGTAGATGATCAGCGTCACCAGCGTGGTGAGGAAGGCGCGCATGCGTAGCACGCCGACCATCAGTCCGTTGATGGCGCCGCAGGCGGCGCCGACGGCAAGCGTCACCGCAAGGCCGGCGCCGAGGCTCATACCCTCGACGTTCATCACGTATAGCGCCGTCGTCACCGCAAGGGCGAAGGTGGAGCCGACCGACAGGTCGATGCCACCCGAGATCATGACGATCGACAGGCCGAGCACCACGAGCCCCAGTTCCGCCACCTGCTGGGAAAGGTTGGCCAGGGTGCCGAGCTCGAAGAACCTCGGCACGATGGAGCCGAAGATCGCGATCACCAGCACCAGCGCGATGAAGGGGATCGCGCTGTCCACCCATTTCTTGTTCAGGACTTCGCCGACGACGTGATCGGGCAGAAACCGATAACGCCAGCGGACGACGGATTCGGAGAGGCTCATGGCGGGTCGCCTTACTTCAGCTGGTCAAGCGTCCAGCAATTGCGGCCGGTTGCGTTGTCCTTGTCGACGCGGGTGATCGGGCCGAAGAACACGGTCTTCTCTGAGCCTGCCGGACGCTGCGGGTTCTGGAGGAACTCGGAGATCTGCTGCGCGGCGATCTCGGCCTGGGTCGGCGCGTTGAAGTTGTAGATGACGCTGAGCAGGCCCTTCTTGATGCTGTCGCATCCGGTGGCCGCGCCGGCGCCGTTGGTGACGATGGTGACCTGGTTCTGCTTGCCAGCCGCCTGAACGGCCGCGCCGGCGCCGATCTCGGCATTGTCCCAGATGCCCATGATGCCGCACAGGTCGGGATGCTGCTGCAGCACCGTCTCGGTGATCTGGCGCGCCTTCTCGCTATCGTAGTCGGCCGGCTGGTCGGAGACCAGGGTCAGGCCGGGATTCTCGGCGAGGATCTGGTTGATGCCTTCACGCATGTAGATGTTAGCGGCGCCCGTCTGCACGCCGGCCAGCCAGACGATCTTGCCCGAGGGCGCGCCCGGCTTCAGGCAGGTGCGCGCGAGCTCGCCCGCCTCCAGGCGTCCCATCTCGATCCAGTCGTTGCCGACATAGCTGTCGGTCTGGGTGATCGACTGCATGTTGATCTGCAGGATCTTGATGCCGGCTTCCTGGGCCTGCTTCAGCGCGCGGGCGTAGGTCTGGACGTCGGGGTTCTGCACGATCAGCACGTCGGGCTTCTCGGCGATGGCGCCCTGGAGCGCACGGATGCCGGCGGCCGTATCCATGTTCGGGTCGCGGACCTCGAACTTGAAGCCGTAGCGGGCGGCGTGACGCTGCCAGACGGTGGTCCAGGCCTGGTTCAGGTCCATGCCCTGCGACAGCGGGATGAAGATCACCCGCTTGTCCTTGAGCGCATTGACATAGGCGGCGCGGCCGACCTGGTCGATGTCCTTGGCGACGGCCGGCATGGCATGCAGGCCGACCGCGACCAATGTCGCGGCGATGGCTTTCTTCAAAAGGCTCATGGATTCTCCTCCCTTATGTCGATGACTTGCCGGGCATGCCGGCGGTTGCGGGTTCAGATGTCGCCGCTCTGCGAGGTCTGCTCGTCACGCGGGTTGATGACCGCGTCGAGCGCGAGCGCCGCCAGAAGGATCACGCTCTTGATCAGGTTCTGGCTTGTGAAGCTGAAATTCAGGATGGTCATGCCGTTGATCAGGATGCCGACCAGCACCGTGCCGACCAGCACGTTGCGGACGCCGCCCTGACCGCCCGAGAGGCTGATGCCACCCAGCACGACGACCAGCAGCACGTCGTAGATCAGCGTCGAATTGTAGAGGCGGGTGTTGATGCCCGAGACCAGGCCGGTGAGCAGGATGCCGGCCGAATAGGCGATCAGCGCCGAGACGACGTACTGGCTGATGATGACGGGGCGCGTCGGCAGGCCCATGGTTCGCGCCGCCTGCGGATTGTCGCCGGTCGCGTAAACGAAGCGGCCGAAGCGGGTGAGCCTGAGGAACAGCGCGATCAGCGCCGCGAGGCCGACGAAGATCAGCACCGAGACCGGAACCCCGGCCACCGTGCCGGAACCGATGAAGGTCAGCCAGCCAACGCCCGGCGGCGCATAGAGAACGTCCGAATTGAAGGCGACGCGGCCGCCGCCATAGACGACCGAGGCCATGGCGAGCGTGGCGAAGATCGGCGGCACCTCGGCGACGGCGATCAGGAAGCCTGTGATGAAGCCGCAGACCGCGACCAGGCCGGCGCCGATCAGCAGCGCCTGGCCGAAACCGAAGCCCTGGCTGGACAGCCAGATCGAGAAGGCAACGCCGACCACCATGACGGCGACCATGGTGAGGTCGATGCCGCGGCCGACGACGATGAAACCCATGCCGACGGCCAGCGTGCCGAGGATGGCGACGTTCTTGAGCAGCGTCAGCAGGTTGCCCTGGGTCAGGAAGTTGTTGAGCGAGATCGAGAAGACGATGAACAGCACGACCGCGATGGCCGCGACGACGCCTTCCTGGGTGATCTTGAAGCGGCGCCCGGAGGGCCGCGACGAGGCATCGGCCGCCGATGTCCCGGACCCTGCTGCCATAGCGACCTCCCTGCCCTTGCGCCACGCCGTGCCGCCCCGCCGCTTGTGGCGAGGCATTCAACGACCGTTGGCGGCTTTCCTCCTCCGGCCCGGAACGGCGGGAATCCCCAATGCCATTCCAGGACGCTTCAATGTTCCGGCTCAGGCTGGAAGGATCAATTTCGTTTTTCTGACAGGCCGTGCAGGAATCGGTCCAGAAAAGCTCAACGCCACCAGTCCGCGCTCATGGCGAGGACTTTCGCGCCAGCCTCGGCCCCGTCACGACGTCGATGACCTCGGGCTTCGTGCTGTCGACCACGCCGTCCCAGCCGCCACCCAGCGCCTTGTTGAGGGCAATGTAGTCGGTGGCGATCAGGATCCGGCTCTGCAGCAGCGAATCCTCTGCCGAGTAAGCCGATCTCTCGGCATCCAGCACGTCAAGCAGGCTGGTCTCGCCAGCCTTGTACAGCGCCTGTTCGAGGCGCGCCGCCTCGCCATAGGATTTGGCCGAAGACGCGAGCTTGCCTACCCTGACGCGCTCCTGCGCCAGCGAGACGAGAGCGTTCTCCACATCCTCCAGCGCGCCGAGCACGGAGGATCGGTAGGCGATGAAATACTGGTCTCGCTGCGCCTGCGCGACCTCGACCGCGGCCTTCAACTGGCCGGCATTGAACAATGGAACGCTGAGCGTCGGCCCGAACGACCAGCCGATGGTGGAATTCTTGCCGAGGTCGCCGAGCCTGTAGGCCGAGGTGCTGATGTTTCCGGTCAGGCTGACCGAGGGGTAGCGCGCCGCCTCGGCCTGGCCGATCTTGGCGGTGTACTGCGCATACTGCCGTTCGGCCACGCGCACGTCCGGACGTGAAAGCAGGATGTCGGCCGGAATGCCGGTCGGCATCGGCATCCGGGGCGCCGGGATCGGCGCGCCGCGCTTCAGCCGTCCGTCAAGCGCGGCCGGCGGACGGCCAGTCAGCACGGCGAGACGGTGCACCGCTTCGGCGTAGCTTGCCTCCAGGGTGGGGACGGAGGCCTCGGTGCTGGCCGCCTGTCCCATGGCCTTGGCGACATCCGCCGCCGTGGCCGAGCCGGCCGCGGCCTTGGCGCGGGTGAGTTCCGCGGTCTGCCTTTGTGAGGCGCCCGCGCGACGGGCAAGCGCGATGCGCGCCTGATAGCCGCGCGCCTGGGCGTAGTTGGAGGCTACGTCGCCGACGAGGGTGAGCAGGGTCGAGCGCAGCTCCTGCTCGGAAGCATCGACGCCGTAGCGCGCGGCCTCCACGGCCCTGTGGTTGGCGCCGAAGAGGTCGAGCTCCCAACTGGCGTCGAAGCCGGACTGGTACTGGCTGTAGGCATCGCCGGCGCTGCCGCCGGAGGTCGTGGCGGCCGCCTTGGCGCGGGTCGCCGAGGCCGAGCCGGTGGCCGACGGGAACAATGTGCCGGCGGATTGGCGATAGCTGGCGCGCGCCTCACGTATCTTGGCCTTGGCGGCGGCCACGTCGAGATTGCCGGCGACCGCTTCCTCGACCAGCGTGTTGAGCTCGGGATCGCGCAGGCGCTGCCACCATCTCGAGAGCTGCGCCGGTTGGGCCGCCTGCCCCGCTTTCTGGCCGCTCCATTTGGCCGGGGTGGGCATGAGGGACGCGCGATAATCCGGACCGACGACGCATCCCGAGAGCAGCACCGCGGTGATGACGGGCAAAATCAGCCGCCTCGCGGTCACCGAACCGCGTTCGAAACGTGTCATGAAGGAAAATCCTATTGCTGGTTGGCTGCCGCCGTGGCCTCGCCCTTGTCCTGGTCCTGCCTGGCCGCCCGCCCCTTGAAGATGCGGCGCACGGTGACGAACAACAGCGGCACCATGAACACGCCGATCACGGTCGCCGCGATCATGCCGCCCATCACGCCGATGCCGACGGAGTTCTGCGCCCCCGAGCCAGCACCGCTGGCAATTGCCAGGGGCGTGACGCCGAGGATGAAGGCCAGCGACGTCATCAGGATCGGCCGCAGCCGTTGCCGCGCCGCCTCCAGCGTCGCCTCGACCAGACCCATGCCGGCCGCCTGTCGCTCGATGGCGAACTCGACGATGAGGATGGCGTTCTTGGCGGCGAGACCGATCGTGGTCAGCAACCCGACCTTGAAGTAGACGTCATTGGTCTGCCCGAAGAGGGTCGCCGCAAGCAGCGCGCCGAAGATGCCGATCGGCACCGAAAGCATCACGGCGAACGGGATCGACCAGCTCTCGTAGAGCGCGGCAAGGCACAGGAAGACGACGAGCGCCGAAATCGCGTAGAGCGAGAGCGCCTGATTGCCCGAGAGACGTTCCTGGTGCGACAGGCCGGTCCATTCGTGGGAATATCCGGCCGGTAGCTGCGCCACGAGCCTGTCGATCTCGTCCATCGCCGCGCCGGAGCTGACGCCGCTGGCCGCGGCGCCCTGGATCTCGACCGCCGCCGAGCCGTTGTAGCGTTCGAGCCTCGGCGAACCGAAGGTCCAGTGGCTGGAGGCGAAGGCCGAAAACGGCACCATCACGCCGGCGGAATTGCGGACCTGCCACTTGTCCAGGTCTTCCGGCTGCATGCGGAAATTGGGATCGGACTGCAGGTAGACCGGTTTCACCCGCCCGCGATCGATGAAGTCGTTGACATAGTTGCTGCCCCAGGCCGTGGACAGCGTGTTGTTGATGTCGGACAGGCTGACGCCGAAGGCACTCGCCTTTTCCTGATCGATGTCGACGGCGAATTGCGGCTGGTCCTCCTGGCCGTTGGGTCGGGTGTTGGCGAGAAGCTTGCTCTGCGAGGCGAGGCCGAGGAGCTGGTTGCGCGTCTGGATCAGCGCGTCATGGCCAGCGCCGTTGACGTCCTGAAGATAGAAGTCGAAGCCGTTGGTGCTGCCGAAGCCCTGGATGGCCGGAGGCGCCAGCGCGAAGACCTGCGCGTCCCTGATCTTGGAGAAAGCCCCCATCGCACGGCCGGCTATAGCCTTCGCCGCCATGTCCGCCGATTTACGCTCGCTGAAATCCTTGAGCCTGATGAAGGCGATGCCGACATTCTGGCCGGCGCCGCCGAAGCCGAAGCCTGAAGCGGTGAAGACGCCGTCGACCGCGTCCTTCTCGTTCTTGAGGTAGCGGTCGGTCACCTCGGCCAGCACGCGCTCCGTCCGGTCCTGCGTCGCGCCGACCGGCAGCTGCACGCTGGTGATCAGGATGCCCTGGTCTTCCTCCGGCAGGAACGAGCTCGGCAGCCTGGCGAACATCCAGCCCATGGCGACGACGATGGCGAGGAAGACCACGAGGAAGCGCTTTCCCCTGTTGATGATGCCGTGCGAGCCGTCGCGGTAGGCTGTCGTGCCGCGGTCGAAGACGCGATTGAACCAGCCGAACGGCCCTTTCTGCGTGGCGTGGTCCTTGGGCGGCCGCAGGATCGTGGCGCAGAGCGCCGGCGTCAGCACCAGCGCGACCAGCACCGACAACACCATCGCCGAGACGATGGTCACCGAGAACTGCCTGTAGATGATGCCGGTGGAACCGCCGAAGAAGGCCATCGGCACGAACACGGCCGAAAGCACCGTGGCGATGCCGATCAGCGCACCGGTGATCTCGTTCATCGATTTGCGCGTCGCCTCCTTGGGCGACAGACCTTCCTCCGCCATGACGCGTTCGACGTTCTCCACAACGACGATGGCATCGTCGACGAGCAGGCCGATGGCGAGCACCATCGCGAACATGGTCAGCGTGTTGACGGAGTAGCCGAACACCGACAGCACGCCGAACGTGCCGAGCAGCACCACCGGCACCGCGATCGTCGGAATGATCGTGGCGCGCAGGTTCTGCAGGAAGATGAACATCACCAGGAACACCAGCACGATCGCCTCGGCCAGCGTCTTGACCACCTCCTCGATCGACAGCCGAACGAAGGGCGACGTATCGTAGGGATAGACGACCTCGACCCCTTGCGGGAAAGTCGAGCTCAGTCTGGTGATGGTGGAGCGCACGGCTTCCGCGGTGCTGATGGCGTTGGCCCCTGTGGCCAGGTTGACGGCAACGCCGGCCGACGGCTTGCCATTGTAGTTGGCGGACGTGGTGTAGCTCTCGGCGCCCAGTTCGACTGTGGCGACGTCGTTGAGCCTGACAAGAGAGCCGTCGGTGTTGCTCTTCAGGATGATGTTGCGGAACTGCTCGGCCGTCTGCAGCCGGCTCTTGGCGGTCACCGTCGCATTGAGCTGCTGGCCCTTGCGCGCGGGGAGGCCGCCCAACTGACCGGCGGAAACCTGCGTGTTCTGCGCCTGGATGGCGGTCGACACATCGCTCGGCATCAGCGCGTATTTGGCGAGCTTATCCGGGTCGAGCCAGATGCGCATGGCGTAGCCCGAACCGAAGAGCTGCGTCGAGCCGACGCCTTCCACACGCTTCAGCGTGTCGTTGATGGTGGCATTGACGTAGTCGGCGAGATCGGTCGAGTTCATCTTGCCGTCGCTGGAGACGAAGCCGATGACCATCAGGAAGCCGGTCGACGATTTGGAGACGGTGATGCCGTTGCTCTGCACCACCTGCGGCAATTGCGACTGGACGAGTTGCAGCTTGTTCTGCGTCTGAACCTGGGCGGTGTCGGGATCGGCTGAGCTGGTGAAGGTCAGCGTGATGGAGGCCGCGCCTGTCGAAGTCGACGTCGCCGTCATGTAGTCGAGGTTGTCGATGCCGGTCATGCCCTGCTCGATGACCTTGGTCACCGAATTCTCGACCGTCTGTGCATCGGCGCCGGGATAATTGGCGCTGATGCTGACCGTGGTCGGGGCGATCTGCGGATATTGCGAGATCGGCAGCGTCCTGAGCGCCAGCAGGCCGCCCAGCATGATCACGATGGCGATCACCCAGGCGAAGATCGGCCGATTGATGAAAAATCCGGACATGGCTCAGTTCCCGGTCGACTGGCCGCTGCTGGCCATCTTGGAGGATGTTGCCGCCGCCGAGGTCCCCTGCGCGCGATCCTTGACCTCCCCGGTCGCCTCATCGATCGTGACCTCGACCGCCGTGGCATCGCCGCCCGCGCGCACCAATTGGGTGCCCTCGACGATGACGCGGTCGCCATCGCCGACGCCGCTGTCCACCAGCCAGTTGTTGCCGACGCTGTTGCGCACGGCGAGGACGCGCGACTCGACCTTGCCCTGCGCGTTGACGACCATGGCGGTCGCCTCGCCCTTGGTGTTGCGGCTGACGGCGCGCTGCGGCACCAGGAAGCTGTTCTGGGCGACACCCTCCTCGACCAGCGCCCGCACATACATGCCTGGCAGCAGCAGGCGGTCGGGATTGGGGAATTCGGCCCTGAGCGCGAAGGTGCCGGTCGTCTGGTCGACATTGGCGCCGGCGAATTCCAGCTTGCCTGTCTGCGCGTAGATCGTGCCGTTCTCGAGCTTCAGCTTGACGCTGACATTGGGGCCGCTGAACTTCAGCCGCCCTTCCGAGATCGCCTGACGCAGGTTGAGCAGATTGGTGCTCGACTGCGTGACGTCGACATTGATCGGATCGAGCGAGCGGATGGTCGTCAGCACCGTATCCTGGTTGGCGGTGACGAGCGCGCCGGGCGTCAGCGAGGACTTGTCGATACGGCCGGCGATCGGCGCGGTGATCGAGGTGCGGTCGAGGCTGATGCGCGCCGTCTCGACACTCGCCTTGGCCGACGCAACATCCGCCTGCGCCTGGGCGAGCGTCGCGGCGGCGTCGTCGTAATCCTGCTTGGAGACCACGTTCTGCTTCAGCAAGCCGGAATAACGGTCGAACTTGGCCTGCGCGGTGGGCAACGCGGCTTCCGCCTTCTGCTGGGCCGCTACGGCGCTGTCGTAGGCGGCCTTGTAGCTCGCGGGGTCGATGAGGTAGAGCGGCTGCCCGGCCACCACCTCGCTGCCTTCCTTGAACAGGCGCTGCTGGATGATGCCGTTGACCTGCGGACGCACCTCGGCGACCAGCGAGGCGGCCGTGCGGCCGGGCAGCTCGGCCGTTATCGCCACCGATTGCGGATGCAGGGTGACGACGCCCACCTCAGGTCTCCCGGCGCCGCCCATGCCGGCGGGAGCCTTGCCCTGTTCCTGCGAGCAGGCTGCCAGCAGCAGGGCCGCGCCCAGCATCGCGGCGCGCGACGCAAACCGGCGCTGCCTGGTCGACAAAAGACGTGGACTAGGCTGGATGGGCATGGCCTGGATCTCTCACTGGAGTTGTGTTCGCCGCCTGGGTGCCGGCATCGGTGCGCTCCACGAGCAGCCGGCCGAGGTACCGGCCGAGGAAGCGCTGGATATCGTCCATGAAAGTGTAGACGACGGGGACGTAGACAAGGCTGAGCACGGTCGAGGAGACAAGACCGCCAATGACGGCGATCGCCATCGGGGCTCGTGTCTCGGCGTCGGCGCCGATGCCAAGGGCGATCGGAAGCATGCCCGCTCCCATGGCGATCGACGTCATGACGATCGGCCTGGCCCGCTTGCGGGCGGCGTCGAGCAGTGCTTCGAAGCGGCTCATACGGCGCTCCTTCTCCGCGACCAGTGCATATTCGACCAGCAGGATCGAGTTCTTGGCCGCGATGCCCATCAACATCAGTATGCCGATCAGCGGCGACATGCCAAGCGCCTTGCCGGTGATAAGCATGAAACCGAGCGCGCCGCCTACCGAAAGCGGCAGCGCCACGAGGATCGTCACCGGCTGCACGAAGCTGCGGAACAGAAGCACCAGCGTCAGGTACACCAGCAGGATGCCTGCAACGATCGCGGTGGCGAAGCCGGTGAACAGCTCCTGCATGCGCTGGGCGTCGCCGCGCGCCAGCTCGTGCACGCCGGCCGGCAGGGCCTGAATGATCGGCAGCGCCCGGATGGCGGTCGTGGCCTCGCCAAGCGTCAGGCCGGAGAGGTCGGCTTCCACGGTGGCGCTGCGGCTGCGCTCGACGCGCGTGATGCTGTTCGGCCCGGCGCTGAAGCCGATGTCGGCAACGGCGCCGAGCGGCACAGTGCCCTTGCTGCCGGCCAGCGGCAGGACGGCCAGCTTCGCCGGATCGTCTATGGCGCCGTCCGGCAATGTCACGACGACGGAAACCTGGCGGTCGCCGAGATTGAACTTGGCCAGGCTGGTGTCGGTATCGCCGATCGTTGCGATCTTCACCGTCGCGGCGATGTCGGTCGGCGTGACGCCGAGCGCGGCTGCCCGCGCGCTGTCGGGACGTACGATCAGCTCGGGCTTCGTGGTCGCCGCGGTCGAGGTTGGATTGATGAGGCCCGGCACAGACTTCATCTGATCGATCAGCGCGTCGCTTGCCCTTTGCAGCGCATCGCCATTGTCGCCGATCAGCGTGATGGCGACCTTGGCGCCGGCGAAGCCGTCGGCACCGAACTGGATGCGCGCGCCGGGAATATCGTTGAGCCTCGGCGATGTCGCCGCCTCGAACTGCTGCTGGCTTTGCGCACGTTCGCCGCGTGGCTTGAGGTTGACGGTGACATTGGCGCTGCGCACCTCGGCGGAGGTCGAGCCCCGGTTCGGCCCGCCGCCCGAAGCAGCGGCCGTGCCGATGGTGGCGAAGATGCTGTCGACCGCCGGTTCGCCCGCGAGTCGGCGGGTGATGTCCTGAACGACATCCGTCGTCTGCTCGATGGTCGAACCCGGCTGCAATTCGACTGAAATCATAGAACGGCCGCGATCTGTCGCCGCCATGAATTCGGTCGGCAGCTTGGTCGCCAGCAGCATCGAGAAGGCGAAGAAGGCAATGCCCGCCAACAGCGTGACCCAGCGATGGCGCAGAGCGGTGCGGAGCAACCAGAGATAGCTCGGCACCCAGGCCGGCATGTCCTCCTCGCTATGGCCGCCGGCGCGGACCAGATAGGCGCCCATCAACGGCGTCAGCATGCGCGCGACGAGCAGCGAAAACAGCACCGACACGCAGACGGCGACGGCGAAGGAGAAGAAGAATTTCCCGGGGATGCCGGGCATGAAAGCTACGGGAAGGAACACGGCGACGATGGTTGCCGTTGTAGCCACCACCGCCAGCCCGATCTCGTCGGCGGCCTCGATGGCCGCCTGGTAGGCACTGGCGCCGGTCTGGCGCATGTGACGCACGATATTCTCGATCTCGACGATGGCGTCGTCGACGAGGATGCCCACCACCAGCGACAGCGCCAGCAGGGTGATGTTGTTCAGCGATATGTCGAACGCCGCCATCACGGCGAAGGTCGGGATCAGCGACAGCGGCATGGCGACGGCCGACACCAGGGTCGCCCGGATGTCGCGCAGGAACAGCCAGACCACGCCGACGGCCAGCAGCGCGCCAAGCCACAGAGCCTCGAGCGCCGCGTCGTAGCTTTCCTGAACAAAGCCGGACGAGGAGGTGACCTCGGTGAACTTGACGGTGGAGGTCCTGGCGCCCATTTCATCGATCGCGGCGCGCGCGGCCTTGACCACGTCGATCTCGCTCGATCCGACGGAACGGTAGACGTTGAAGGCAACCACCTGCCGGCCGTCGAGATAGGCGGTCTGGCGCGGCTTTTCCCAACTGTCGACCACCTTGCCTAGGTCGGAGAGCTTGACGTCACCCGCCCCGGTCAGCGCGATGCGCGTATCGGCCAGGGCCTCGACGGTGGCGGCGCTCGCCAGCGTGCGCACCGACTGCTCCTGGCCGCCGATCGTGGTGCGGCCGCCAGGCTGGTTGACGTTGTTCGCGGCAAGCGTCTGGCTGACATTGCCGGCGCTGATGCCGAGCGCGGCCAGCCGATCGGGGTCGAGCTCGACGCGGATGACGCGGTCGACGCCGCCCGAGCGGGTGATCTTGGACACGCCGTCGACGCCGAGCATCGCCTTGGCGACGTCATTGTCGATGTACCAGCTCAGCGTGTCGGGCGACATTGTCGGCGCCTCGACGACATAGGTCAGCACCGAATTGCCGGTGGCGTTGACCTTCGCCACGACCGGCGACTGCGCCGCGGCGGGCAGGCTCGCCTCCACGCCGGAAACCGCGTTGCGGACATCATTGGCGGCGGTTTCAGGGTCGGTTCCCAGCTTGAACTCGACCGTGGTGACGGATGAACCTTCGCTGAGCGACGTCGAAACATCGTCGACGCCGTCCAGGCTCGCCACCGCGTTCTCGATCACCTGCGCCACCTGCACTTCCATCTCGCTGGGGGCGGCGCCCGGCTGCGAGACCGTGACGGTGACCGTCGGCAGGTCGATATCAGGCATGTTGTTGGTGCGCAGATGCATGAAGCCGTAGAGGCCGGCGATGGTCAGCGACAGGAACAGGACGATGGTCGGAACCGGGTTGCGGATCGACCAGGAGGAGATCGCGTTCATCGCGCCGCCTCCACCTCGTGTGCGCCGTCGGCATCGTTGCCTGCGGCGACGCGCACGAGATTGCCGTCGCTGAGGAAGCCCGCGCCGGCGACCACCACATCATCACCTTCCGACAGCCCGCTCTCGATGACCACACGGCCGTCACGGTGCGCGCCGGTCGACACCGGGCGCATGACCGCCTTGCCGGCGGCGTCCACGACGAAGACGGCGGGCTTGCCGCCCTGCCAGACGAGCGCGGCCTCGGCGACGCTCAACTGCCGCGAGGTCGCTCCGGCGATCGCGACGCGGGCGAACATGCCGGGCTTCAATCCCGATCCCTCGCCGAGCGCGACATAGACCGTGGCAAGCCGCGTCGTCGAGTTCACCGTCTGGGCGATCGAGGAAACGGTGCCGGAAAAAGTCCGGCCAGATGCATCGACGACAGTCGCCGCCTGACCGACGGAGACGTCCGGCAGGTCCTTTTCGGGCACGAGAACGCCGACCTCCAGCCTGCCCTCGCGGATGATCTTCATCAGTTCCGTACCGGCCTGGACGATCGAGCCGGCCACCGCCGGCCGGCTGGAGACGATGCCGTCGAATGGCGCGCGTATGGTCGTCCGCTCGAGCTCGGCGCTCAGCCGGTCGACCACAGCCTTGGCCTGGTCGAGCTGGGCCCTGCCTGTCTTGACGGCTGTTGTCCTTTCCTCCGCGGTCTCCGCGCTTACGGCGTTGCTCGCCAGCAGCTTCTGGGCGCGGGCGGCAGCCGATACGGCGCCCTCCAGCGTCGCTTCGGCCTGCGTGACGGCGGCCTGCTGCTCGGCAAGCTGTGCCTTCAGCAACGAACCGTCGAGCCGCGCGACGACGTCACCGCTCCGCACCTTGTCGCCTTCGCTCACCAGCATATCGGTCAGCCGCAGCCCGCTCTCCTCCGCGCCGACAGTTGCCTCCTGCCAGGCGGAGACCGTGCCAGTGGCGCTGATCGAGGACATGGCGGTCTCGGATCGCGCCTTTTCGACGGAGACCGTCAGCGTGACGGCCGGCGTGGCCGGCGTCCGCGCTGCGGGCTCGGTCGAGCTCCGGCCATAGGCCTTAAGCACGGCCATGGCGGCCAGCACGACCACCGCCGCCAGCACAACATAGGTTTTACGCGATCTTACGGTCATGGCTTTCGTGATTGTTTGGTTCCGACAGCGGAAGCGACAGGCGCCAGGCCGCGAAACTCAGGCGGATCGCGCCTTTCAGTGCATCGGCAGGAAGCGTCAGCGGCGCCTCGCGCATGCCGGGCGCCTGCGAGCCACGCGCGAATCCGGGGGTTACGGACGCGATCAGCCGCAGCACCATCAGGGCTTCCCACATCCGTCATGCCTCCAGTCCATCGTTCTCGGAAAACCGGATGGCAGGAGGGTACCTGCCATCCGGCACTCAAAACCGGCCGGCCCGAGGACGGGGTGTACGCGGGCCGGCCGGCGCAGCCGGTCAGAGTTGCTCGCCGTTTCGGGGTAGGGGTCGCGGGAGCTGTCCGCCTTCGGGGGGCGGACCTCCGGGGCCGGCTGCGTCATCCGGCGGGCTTCCCCAGGGACCGGGGGGTGGTCCATGGGGCCGATCCGCCGAAGCGAGGATGTCGAGTTGCTCGGGAGTTAGCGTGGTGCGCAGCGCGGCGATCGCGTCCTTCAGCTTGCCAGCCGCGACGGCGCGGTTCGCGACGTCGTCCGCCAGCTTTTCCTGGAAGGCGAAGGGATCGGGCTTGCCGCCCGGACCGGCCATGCCGGGACCTGCGTCAGGCCCTTTCGTGTCCGGACCTTTCGCGTCAGGCCGACCAGTGCCGCCGGGACCGTGGTCGGGCCTGGGCGGAGCCAGAACGGCCTGCAGCGCGCTGGTGTAATCGCGCCAGGCGTCGAGCTGCTCGGCGCGGATGCCTATGCGCGTTTCCAGCACCGAGAGCCGCGCCGCCAGCATGAACTCCGGCGGCGGCCCCATGCGGCGGGGCCCAAAACCTTCGCCGTGGCGCATCGGTCCGCGCGGGCCGTGCCAGGGCATCGGCCCCGAACCTGCATCATCCTGCCGGGTCAGTGCCGGCGGTTCATCGCCGGGCGCCGCGCCAGGATCAGGCTGCGCCGCCAGCACGGGATGCACCGCCGCGACCGAAACCAGGCCGAGCGCCAAAAGTGTGCTTCGCATGATGGTGTTCCTTTCTCTCATGCTTCGGACAGCAGGAGGATAGGCAGCGTCTTTTTCCGTATCGCTTCGACACGTTGCCGAAGGTTTCCGCAAAAGAGAGATTTGTTTCCGAATGTTTCCGCGGACAGTGAGGAAACATTCGGTTGCAATTTTCCATCACGCGCTCCGCCTCCAGTTCCTATAATCAGGGACAGGCAAGGCGGAATGGCACGGCAATGCAGTCACAACCCCACATCCTCGTCGTCGACGACGATCGCGAGATCAGGACGCTTCTGGGACGCTATCTCGATGGCCAGGGCTTCCGCGTCTCGGTGGCGGCGGACCGGCGCGAGTGCGAGCAGAAGCTCGGCTCCGGCCAGTTCGACCTGATGGTGCTCGACGTGATGCTGCCCGACGGCTCGGGCCTCGACATCTGCCGGTCGCTGCGCGACCGCAAGCCGCATATTCCGGTGATCCTGCTGACCGCGCTGAAGGAGGATGTGGATCGCATCATCGGCCTGGAGCTCGGCGCCGACGACTATCTCGGCAAGCCGTTCAATCCGCGCGAGCTTGCCGCCCGCATCCGCGCCGTGCTCAGGCGCGCAACACCGGAGGACACCGACGCGCCGCGCCCACGCATCTATCATTTCGCCGGTTACAGGCTGGAACCCGACATCCGCAAGGTGACAGACGGGCAAGGCGAGGTCATCGACCTCACCGGCGCCGAGTTCGACCTCCTGCAGGTGTTCCTTGACCGGCCGGGACGGCTGTTGTCGCGCGACCAGCTTCTCGACCTGACGCAGGGGCGAGAGCGCGACCCGCTGCAGCGCTCGGTCGACGTGCTGATGAGCCGGCTGCGGCGCAAGTTCGGCGAGACGGGCGGCGAGCCGCTGTTCAAGACCGTGCGCAATGGCGGCTACCAGCTCACGGCGCGGGTCGAGACGGCGGAGGCCGGGCAATGACTTCGCTGCGCCGGCGATTGATCATCCTGCTCGTCATCTCGATCCTCGGCGTCGTCGGCCTCGCCACGGCCGTCGCGGTCAAAGTGCTCGGCGGACCATCGCCCGAGCTGATCATGGGGCCGCTCGCCAACCAGATCCGATACATGGTGCAACTGGTTCCAGGCCACGCCCGGAGCCCGGCCGACGCGCCGCTGGTCATCAGCGACCGCCCCGCCGATGGCCTGGAGGACCGGAAGCACACGCGGGTGCTGAACGACATTCTCCACCACAATGGCCTCGATGTCTCGGCCGTGGTCAGCCGCCATGCCGGCAGGCCCGGCATGGTCGCGTCGGTGGCTTTACCCGACAAGCGCTGGATGATCGTCGACGTGCCCGATTTCGGGCCGCCACGGGATGTCTGGTTCGGCCTCGCGGGCTGGATGGCGCTGATCGTGCTCGGCGCCACGCCGGTGTCGATCTACTTCACCGGAGTGCTGGTGCGCCCGCTCGAAATGCTCGAGGCGGCGGCCAGCAAGATCGGCTCGGACGGCGTTCTGGCGACGGTTCCCGAGAAGGGATCGGCCGAGGTCCGGGCGACCGCGCGCGCGCTGAACCAGCTCTCCGCGCGGCTGAAATCGGCCATGGAGAGCCGCATGCGGCTCGTCGCGGCCGCTGGCCACGACCTGAGGACACCCATGACCAGGATGCGGCTGCGCGCCGAGTTCCTCGACGAGGACCGCGACAAGTGGCTGCACGATCTCGACGAACTCGACCGCATCGCCGACAGCGCCATCCGGCTGGTGCGCGAGGAGGTCGACCAGGACGCCGTCGAACCCGTGGAACTGGACAGGCTGGTGCGCGACATCCAGGCCGAGATGCAATCGCTCGGCCACAAGGTCTCGATAGACCATCTCGACAAGGTGTCGGTCAAGGCCGGCGCGCTCGGCCTGCGCCGCGCGCTGCGCAATCTGATCGTCAACGCCGCGACGCACGGCAAGGGCTGCGACATCTCGCTGGCAAGGCGGGACGGCCGGGCGATCCTGACCATCGCCGACCAGGGCCCGGGCATTCCCCCCGACCTGATCAACAAGGCCTTCGAGCCGTTCTTCCGCGTCAATCCGGGCCGCATGCAGTCGATTCCGGGAGCCGGCCTCGGCCTCGCGATCGCCAAGGAGATCATCGAACGCCATGGCGGCACGGTAACGCTCGAAAACCGCGCCGGCGGCGGCCTGTCGCAGACGGTTGTCTTCGACGCCGCCTGAACCGGCGGCCATATTCTCCGCTCGATCGGCACTTGGCAGGGACTGGACGGCGTCTCGCGATGGGGGCTACAGTGGGCCCTATTCAATCATGATTGCTGGCGCGGTACCGATTTGACCGCAATGCCGACCAACCCTTTACCCGACGACAAATCGCGATACGCGGCGATGTTTCTGACTGGCGCTCCACCGGTCAGGCTTCATTAACAAGGTCAGGTACCCCTGATGACGGCCAGAGCCGAGGTTTCGTGGACGGCCCGCGCAATCCTGTCCGTCGCGCGGTTGTTGCTGACCCTTCGTCACCCCGCTCTTACGGTGCGGTTCGTGAAAAAACTCGGTTATCTGCCCAATCCGGCAGCGCCCGAAACATACCATGAGATGTTGTTCTGGCGAAAAATCTTCGACCGCAATCCGCTGTTCGTGACACTGACCGACAAGCTCGCTGCCAAGGCCCATATAAGCAGCGCCTGTCCCGAACTTGCCTTGCCTCGAACGCTCTGGTCCGGTCGCGACCCTGCCGACATCCCTCTCGACCTGCTGGCCGGCGATGTCGTCGTCAAGACAAACCACGGGTGCGCGATGAACATATTCGTTGCCAATGGCAACCCCGGTCGCGGTCACATCATCGCCAGGGTGCGGCACTGGCTGAGAAAACGTTATGGCCGGCGCGATGGCGAATGGGCCTATTGGCCAATTGTTCGGACCGTTTTCGTGGAAGAGCGGCTGCCGCTATCCGGCGCAAGGATCGCAACCGACATCAAAGTGCATGTTTGCGGTGGCGTGGTAACCCATGCCTGGGTCGAGGATAAGGCCGCGCGGCGCTCGCTGCTGCTCGATCGGGAAGCCAACGCGCTGCCGGGGCGCGATCCGGACTATCCTCGCGAGGATCAGGCGGTACCCGTCAATGCACCGCTTCTCGGCTATGTCCGCCAGGCGGTATCGATCGCCCCTGCCATCGCCGGCAACCTCGATTACATCCGCGTCGATTTCCTGGTCACCGACAACCGTCTCTATGCCGGAGAGATCGTCGTTTATCCCGGCGCTGGCTATGGCACCTGCACCAACCCGGCGTTCGCCGGCGAAATCGAGCGGCTCTGGCGGCTCGACCAATCCGCCTTCCTGCGGCGGCGGCACAAGGGGGCCATGCGCCTCTATGCCGACGCGCTTCGCGCCAGATGCCGGAGCGGCGTTACAAGCCCCTGATGTCAATCAGGGCATAGTCCCGAAAGAGCACAAAGATGCCCTTGCGTATCTTCAGCCATCCGACTTTGCCCGCAGGCGATATACTATCTGAAAATATTAGAGACTGTTTGGTGGAGCCAATCGGAATCGAACCGACGACCTCTTGAATGCCATTCAAGCGCTCTCCCAACTGAGCTATGGCCCCACTCCCGGCAGTCAGCCGGCGCCGTTTCCGGCGAAGAGATCCGGCGCGGCTTGCGTCGCGCCGTTAAGTGCAGGCGGCTTCTAACCCCGCCTTTCCAGAAGATCAAGCCTCCGATGAGCGCTTTTTCTCCACAAGCCGTAAAAGCCGGCAAACGCTCGCCGCGAAGGCTGAATCAGACCTCGTCGTCGTCGTCGCCGACGCCGATCATGTCGGACACGTCGTCGTCTTCCTCTTCCTCATCGGCAAGGAAGGTGTCGTCCTCGTCATCGCCGAGATCGACATCGTCGTCGCCCAGATCGGGAAGGTCGTCGCCGCCCTTGGCCTCTTCGTCCGCATCCTCGAGCGAGACGATCTCGGCGCCTTCCTCGTCCTCTGCGTCCTGTTCCTTGTCGGCGACCTCCTCGTCCTCCTCCATGGCGGCAATCTTGCCTTCCTCGAAGTAGGAACGCGGATAGCTCTTGCCCGTATAGGGAGAGACGATCGGGTCCTTGTTCAGGTCGTAAAATTTCCGGCCCGTTTCAGGGTCGACGCGTTTTGTGCCAAGTTCGGATTTTGCCACGGCAAGCCTCGTCAATAAAAGGTTGGTCCCCTTAACCGCAGTTTAAGGCGCTGTCAAAGCCAAAAGCCGGCGTCGCAAATCCTTGCATTGGAAGGGTCCCGGCAAGGGGATGACCATTGCCGCGTGTCGTGATACGAGACCGCCGCAACACAGGAACAAGGCCGGCCAGCCGGCATCTCGCCAGGAAAAACAATGTCTCACGCAGCCGCCCCGAAACCGGCCACGGCCCGCAAGTCACCTGCCCTTGCCGGCAAAGCCAGGGTGCCTGGCGACAAGTCGATCTCGCACCGCTCCTTCATGTTCGGCGGACTTGCCTCGGGCGAGACCCGCATCACCGGCCTGCTCGAAGGCGAGGACGTGATGCGCACCGGAGCCGCGATGAAGGCGATGGGCGCGCATATCGAGAAGAAGGGCGACGAATGGATCATCCGCGGCACCGGCAATGGCGCGTTGCTGCAGCCGGAAGGTCCGCTCGATTTCGGCAATGCCGGCACCGGCTCGCGCCTCACCATGGGCCTGGTCGGCACCTATGACATGGAAACGACCTTCATCGGCGACGCTTCGCTTTCCGGCCGCCCGATGGGTCGCGTGCTGGACCCGCTGCGCCAGATGGGCGTGCAGGTGCTGAAGGCGAGCCCCGGCGACCGCATGCCGATCACGCTGCGCGGCCCCAAGCACGCAGCACCCATCACCTACCGCGTGCCGATGGCTTCGGCGCAGGTGAAGTCCGCGGTGCTACTCGCCGGCCTCAACACGCCCGGCATCACGACGGTCATAGAACCGGTCATGACCCGCGACCATACCGAAAAGATGCTCAAGGGATTTGGCGCCAACCTTACCGTCGAGACCGACGAACGCGGCGTGCGCCACATCTTCATCGAGGGTCAGGGCAAGCTGAAGGGACAGACCATCGCGGTGCCCGGCGATCCTTCCTCGGCCGGTTTCCCGCTGGTGGCGGCGCTGATCGTGCCGGGTTCGGACATCGTGATCGAGAACGTGCTGATGAACCCGACCCGCACCGGCCTGCTGCTCACGCTGCAGGAGATGGGCGGCCGCATCGACATCCTCAATCCGCGCAACGCAGGCGGCGAGGACGTCGCGGACCTGCGCGTGCGCTCGTCTGATCTCAGGGGCGTGACCGTGCCGGCCGAGCGGGCGCCGTCGATGATCGACGAATATCCGGTGCTGGCGGTGGCGGCGAGCTTCGCCGAGGGCGAGACGCTGATGCAGGGCCTTGAGGAATTGCGCGTCAAGGAATCCGACCGCCTTTCGGCGGTGGCCAACGGGCTCAAGCTCAACGGCGTGGACTGCACCGAGGGCGAGGCTTCGCTCGCCGTGCGCGGCAGGCCCGGTGGCAAGGGGCTGGGTGGCAGCGGGCCGGAAACGGCGGTGCAAACGCATCTCGACCACCGCATCGCCATGAGCTTTCTGGTGATGGGACTGGCGACGGAGAAGCCCGTGACCATCGACGACGCCAACATGATCGCGACGAGTTTTCCGGAGTTCATGGGATTGATGAAGGGGCTGGGCGCGGAGATCGTTTGACGGCGATGGCAATCGCAAATGTTCGAGATCGGCACCCGACGTCCTTCCCGTCGTCATCCTGGGGCGGAGCAAGGAGCGAAGCGACGCGGCTCAGACCCCAGGATCCATGCCGTGACGCCAACGCGGTGCAATGGTGCAGAATTCTGGCTCGCAGCAATCTTCGGCTGATGTCACGGCATGGATCCCAGGGTCTCCGCTTCGCTACGCCCTGGGATGACGAAGGCGCGAGGATTTGTCGCCAAGCAAACAAAGCGGCGGCCCGCCAATGACCCACACCTTCACCATTGCCATCGACGGGCCGGCCGGCGCCGGCAAGGGCACGCTGGCCCGCCGGCTCTCCGACCATTACCGGCTGAACCTGCTCGATACCGGCCTCACTTATCGCGCGGTGGCCCACCGGCTGCTCGAGCTCGGCCTGCCACTCGACAATGTCTCGGCGGCGGAGACCGCGGCGCGACAGGTCGATCTCTCGAACCTCGACCGCACGGTGCTGTCGGCGCATGCGGTGGGCGAAGCCGCCTCCAAGGTCGCCGTCATCCCATCGGTGCGACGCATCCTCGTCGACAAGCAGCGAGCCTTCGCCAAGGCGCCGCCGGGCGCCGTGCTTGATGGCCGCGATATCGGCACGGTGGTGTGCCCGGACGCCGACATAAAGCTCTATGTGACGGCAAGCGCGGCAGTACGGGCCAGGCGCCGGCTGGCCGAGATCGAGAGCATGGGCGGCAGCGCCGATTTTGCTACGATCCTCGCCGATATCGAGCGGCGCGACGAACGCGACATGGGCCGTGCCGACTCGCCATTGAAGCCGGCCGCCGACGCGCACTTGCTTGATACCAGCGAAATGGCTATAGAAGCCGCGTTTCTCGCGGCCATGGCGATCATCGACGACGTCCTGGCCGCGAGAAGCGGGGCCTGATCCGGGTTTCTTTCGTGTTTCCGTTGCCGGAAGCGAGGAAAATACCCATATCGGGCACGAACCAGCCTGCCAGCATTCTACATGCGCCGGACTTGCCGCTGAGATAGCGGCCAAGGGCTTTAAGCCCGGAACGCCGGCAGGCGAACGCAACGCTAACCCACGGCGCCCGTCCCGTTCGAAACGCGGGGCATTCCAGGAGAAACAATGTCAGCTGCTAATCCGTCTCGCGACGATTTCGCGAGCATGCTCGAAGAATCATTCACCGCCGGCCATTCCGGCGAGGGCCAGGTTGTCCGGGGCACGATCACCGCGATCGAGAAGGACATGGCCATCATCGACGTCGGCCTCAAGGTCGAAGGCCGCGTGCCGCTGAAGGAATTCGGCGCCAAGGGCAAGGAAACCACCCTCAAGGTCGGCGATACCGTCGAAGTCTACGTCGAGCGCATCGAGAACGCGCTGGGCGAAGCCATGCTATCGCGCGAGAAGGCTCGCCGCGAGGAGAGCTGGGTGCGCCTCGAGGAGAAGTTCACCAAGGGTGAGCGCGTCGAAGGCGTCATCTTCAACCAGGTCAAGGGCGGCTTCACGGTCGATCTCGACGGCGCCGTGGCGTTCCTGCCGCGCAGCCAGGTCGACATCCGTCCGATCCGCGACGTTTCCCCGCTGATGCACAACCCGCAGCCCTTCGAGATCCTCAAGATGGATCGCCGTCGCGGCAACATCGTCGTGTCGCGTCGCACCGTGCTCGAGGAGAGCCGCGCCGAACAGCGTTCGGAGATCGTGCAGAACCTCGAGGAAGGCCAGGTGGTCGAAGGCGTGGTCAAGAACATCACCGACTACGGTGCGTTCGTCGACCTCGGCGGCATCGACGGCCTGTTGCATGTCACCGACATGGCATGGCGTCGCGTCAACCATCCGACCGAGATCCTCAACATCGGTCAGACGGTCAAGGTGCAGATCATCCGCATCAACCAGGAAACCCACCGCATCTCGCTCGGCATGAAGCAGCTCGAGTCGGATCCGTGGTCGGATATCGGCACCAAGTTCCCGATCGGCAAGAAGATCAAGGGCACCGTCACCAACATCACCGACTACGGCGCGTTCGTCGAGCTGGAGCCGGGCATCGAGGGCCTCATCCACGTTTCGGAAATGTCGTGGACGAAGAAGAACGTGCACCCCGGCAAGATCCTGTCGACGACGCAGGAAGTCGACGTGGTGGTGCTCGAGGTCGATCCGGCCAAGCGCCGCATCTCGCTCGGCCTCAAGCAGACGCTGGAAAACCCGTGGGAAGCCTTCGCGCGCACCCATCCGGTCGGCAGCCAGGTCGAGGGCGAGGTCAAGAACAAGACCGAGTTCGGCCTGTTCATCGGCCTGGAAGGCGACGTGGACGGCATGGTCCATCTCTCCGACCTCGACTGGACCCGTCCGGGCGAGCAGGTGATCGAAGAGTACAACCGCGGCGACGTGGTCAAGGCTCAGGTGCTCGACGTCGATATCGAGAAGGAGCGCATCTCGCTCGGCATCAAGCAGCTGGCGCGTGACACCGTCGGCGACGCCGCGAATTCGGGCGAGCTGCGCAAGAACGCCGTCGTCACCTGCGAAGTGACGGGCGTGAAGGATGGTGGCCTCGAAGTGCGGCTGGTCGACAGCGGCCTCGAGACCTTCATCAAGCGCTCCGACCTCAGCCGTGACCGCGACGAGCAGCGCCCCGAGCGCTTCACCGTCGGCCAGAAGGTCGACGCCCGCGTCATCGCCTTCGACAAGAAGACCCGCAAGCTGCAGGTCTCGATCAAGGCGCTGGAAATCGCCGAAGAGAAGGAAGCGGTCGCACAGTACGGCTCGACCGACTCCGGCGCCTCGCTGGGCGACATCCTGGGCGCGGCGTTGAAGAAGCAGGGCAACTAAGCCTCGCTTCGAGCGAACCGAAACAAAAACCCCGCCGGAGCGATCCGGCGGGGTTTTTGTTTGTCGGCTGTCTTATGAAATCAGGTGAAATCAGGCGCGGCCGTAAAGCGGCACCAGCGTGCCGCTCATCGCCTGGTTCACCGGCGAAGCCAGATAGGCGATGGCCTCGGCAGCGGCATCGAGGCTGACCCATTTGTCGAAATCGGCATCCGGCATGTCGGCGCGGTTAGCCGGCGTGTCCAGCGTGGACGGGGCAACCGCGTTGACGAGGATGCCCTTGCCTTTCAGTTCCTCGGCCATCGCCACCGTCATGGCGGCGACTGCCGCCTTGCTGGCGGCGTAGGCGACCATGCCGGCGCCCCGGCGCGGATCGAGCCCGGCGCGCGCCGTCACATTGACGATGCGCCCCGCCGTGCCGGAAGCCAGCATCGAACGCACCGCGGCGCGGCTGCACAGGAAGACGGTGCGCGCATTGGTGTCCATCATCTCGGCGAAGGACGCCGATTCGATCTTCTCGACCGGCGCCATGGTGAAACCGCCGGCGAGATGGATGGAAGCCCACAGTTCCGGCACCTGGCGGTAGAAGGCCTCGACCTTGGCGGAATCCGACAGGTCGACATTGTGCGCGAGCATGACGCGCTCATGCGTGGTGAAAGGGAAGTGGCCGGGCGCCGCCGCATGGGCGTTGGGAACGTGGCAGATCGCCCCCTGCTCCAGCAGCTTTCCCACGACGGCACCGCCGAGTGCTCCGGTTCCCCCGGTCACCACAATATGCCTGCCGCTCAGTGTTTCCGTCATCGTCGACTTCCTCCGGTCTTTTCTTATGGTTATCTGGCTATGCCGCTCCACGGGAGCGTCGCTTCTTTCGGCCCGTCACTCAATTGAAATATCGACATGGCAGAAGCCCGTTTTTGCATGCGTCGAGATTTTACTCGACGCTGCCGTCCGCGATCGCCTGTCCAGGCCAGCCGCTGACGATCGCATCCCAGACCAGCCGCTCCGTCACCTCCGGGCGCGTCTCCCTGTGGGTCAGCTTGTGCAGCCAGAAGCGGTCGAACACGGCACGGTGCGCGTCCTCGTCGAAAGGCTCGAAAAGGCGACGCTGGAGCGCGTGCGGCCGGTCGGCGCCGACCTGCGGCATGCGCAGGAAGTCGCGCCGCAACGGCGCGTGCAGCAGCAGCGAAGCCTCCATGTGGTGCGGGAACATGAAGTACTGGTGCAGCCGATCGTATTTCAGCCAGTAGTCGGCAAGGCCCTTAAACACCGTCTCGACCAGCGGATGACCTTTGCGGGCATGGATGAACCAGGTCTCCACCAGACGGGGAAGGCGACGGTGGGTCTCGCGCAGGATATAGAAGTCCTCGCGCTCGATCTCGGCGGGCACGGGCTGCCGCAGCAGGATGGTGGCATCGAGCCAGGTCCCGCCATGGTGATAGAGCAGGGCGAGCCGGGCGAAGTTGGAGAAATGCTGGCTCGTCATGAGCCCGCGGGCTCGCTTGTCCCAGATATGACCAGGCAATTCGACATGGTCGGCTAATGTCTCGTCGTCGAGCACGACGACCCGGCGCTCGCCCCGGTTCTGCATGACCGAGCGCAGGCAGGCCTTGACGATCGGCGGAGCCTGATCGGCGCCCTGCGCCCAAAATTGCCAGATCGGGCCGAGGCCGCCTGTCGGCTGGCTGGCCGAGCACCATTGGCTATGATCGACGGCGACCGTGCGCGCACGCCAGTCCGTTCTGCGCGAGAGATACATATGCGCCTTCGCGGCGCGTTTGCGCACAGGCCAGGGCATGGCGCGTCCCGATGCCAGCCAGCGCAAGGGCGCAAGATGCGCCAGCTTCAGCGAATCCCGGTGCGGAACCCGCTCACGGAAAAACGAGTCCTCGCCATAGGCATCGCCCGCCATCGATCTTCAGTCGACGATGATTTCGATCAGGCACGGCGCCGCGGCCGCCCGCGCGCGCTTCAGCGCCCGGGGAAGCTCGCCGACATCCGCAAGCCTCTCGGCGGCGAGGCCATAGGCCTCGGCCAGCTTGCAGAAATCCGGCGGAGCCGGCGAGACGCCGACCGGTTCCACGCCGACATCGAGCATCGAGGTCTCGATCTCGCGATAACCGTAATTGTTCCAGACCACGAAGATCACCGGCGCCTTGGCGTCGAGCGCCGCGCCAAGCTCGGGCAAGGTGAACTGGAAGCCGCCGTCGCCGGTGAGGCACACCACGGGCGCCTCGGGCACGCCAAGCGCCGCGCCGATGGCCGCCGGCGGCCCGTAGCCAAGCGCGCCGAAGCCGGTGGCGGCATTGAACCAGCCGCCCGGCCGGTCATGATCGTAATAGAGGTTGGCGGCGTAGATGGGCTGCGTCGAATCGCCGACGATGATGGCGCCCGGCAGCGCGTCGCGGATCGCCTCGACCGCGCGCACCTGCGCGGCGTAAGCCGGCTTCAATTCGCTGAAGGCTGCCTGCCGGGCAGCGGCGGCGCGGGCTTCGCCTTCGGGCGCGGCATGGCCGGAGCCGATCGCCGCGAGCAGCGCCTCGAGCGCTTCCGCGCAGTCGGCCTGGATCGAGACCGTTGCGGGGCGGCGCGCCAACTGGCCGGCGCCGATATCGATGCGGATCAGCTTCGGCGGCAGCACGAAGCCGCCATCGCCATAGCCGTCATAATCGGTCGGGCCGAACTCCGTGCCGGCGGCAATCACCAGATCGGCCTCGGCCATCAACGCGCGCACGCTCTGGAGGCTCGGGCTCGCCGGCACGCAGAGCGGATGACGGTGCAACAGGCCCCTTGCATTGGCGGTCTGGACCACGGGCGCGCCAAGGCGTTCGGCCAGCCGGCGCAATTGCGCATCGGCTTTTTTCGCGCCGCCGCCGGCAAGGATCAGCGGGCGGCTGGCGGAAGCGCAGAGCCTGGCGGCCTCGGCGATAGATGCCGCAGCGGGCTCCGGCGGCGCGGCGTTGCTCAACGCCGCCATGATGCCGTCGGCGGACTTGACCATGACGTCGGTCGGGATCTCGATATGGACCGGCCCAGGCCGCGTCGACGAGAACGAGGCAAAGGCACGCGCCAGCGCGCCCGGCAGTTCGTGCGCCTCGGTGACGCGTTGCGAGAACAGCGCCACCTTCTCCATCATGCCGCGCTGGTCGGGCAGTTCATGCAGGAAGCCCAGCCCCTTGCCGAGCGTGTCGGTGGCATTGACGCCTGAGATGACCAGCATCGGCACCGAATCGGCGCGCGCCTGGCCCATGGCGGTGATGGTGTTGGTGAGGCCCGGCCCGGTGATGACGAAGGCGACGCCAGGCCGGCCGCTGGCGCGGGCATAGCCATCGGCCATGAAGCCTGCGCCCTGCTCGTGGCGCGGCGTGACATGGCGGATCCTCGACCTGGCGAGCCCGCGATAGAGCTCGACCGTGTGCACGCCGGGAATGCCGAACACTGTGTCGACGCCGTGCGCCTCCAGCAAGGTGATGAGCGCTTCTCCGATGGTCGTCATTGGCGCAGCACCGGGCGCGTGAGGCAGGTCGGGCCGCCTTCGCAGGCGATACAGAGCGCATCCGCCTCGAAGGTCGCGACGGTACAGCCGGCGGCTTCCATGGCAGCCGCCGTCCTGGGAAAGCCGGCTACGGCGATGACCTGGCGCGGCGCCGTCGGCAGCACGTTGAGGCTGAGGCCGTTGGAGGCGGCGAATTCGCCAGCATCGCCCTCGACCAGCGTGATGCCGCGGGCACGCAGCATCTGGTAGAAGGCGGCCGGCAGCAGCGGCGCGTAAACCAGCGCAAGGTCGTCGGCCAGCGGGCTGATCACCGACATCAGATGCAGGCAGGCTTCCTCGCCATGCCAGAGCGGCAGGTCGAAACCGTAGACCGCGATGCCCTTGGGCGTAAGCAGGTTCGAAAGCTGCTGGATGCCATCCTGGTTGGTGCGGACGCCTCGGCCGACGGCCAGGGTGCGCTCGTCCACCCAGACGCAGTCGCCACCTTCGACCTGGCCCGGATCCTGGATGCGTCCGAGGATCGGCACACCCATGCGTCCGTAGGCCTGCTCGTGCAGCGATGGCTCGGATCGGCGCAGCGCCTTGCCCATCGACAGGATCACGGCGCCATGCGCGGTCACCAGGGACGGGTCATGCGTGAAGACGGAATCGGCCAGCCCGTCATCGGCGTCGGTCAGCCATTCGATCTCGGTGCCGGAGGACGCGACCAGCTTCGTCAACGCATCGTGCTGGACCGCTGCCCTGGCCGGATCGAAGCCCGGGCCATAGTGCCACTCAGCCGCCTTGGCGCGCGGCATGGCGCTGGCCGCTGAACGCATAAGGACCCGCCGCAACGGCGCGGCCATGGACTGCGACCCATATGGTTTTCCCACAAAATTCTCCCCTGCAGGCGCGATCCCGCCAATAACCACTACAGCAAGCTGTGATCAATGGTCCAACAAGCATGGTTGACGGCGGCAAGCTGAACGGTCCATCTTGAATACGGGAACCATAATAAGCGACTGATAAATGGGACAGAGAATCCAGCACCGACGTTTCAGGTCGCTCCGAGGAGCGGCGAACGGATGATGGCGCATGTCACCGCGCCCGCCTCGAACCAGACGACGCGCAACGGTGCCGCCGAAGCCATCCATGTCGAGAACCTGCACAAGAAGTTCGGCCAGTTGCATGTGCTGAAGGGCGTCTCGCTGTCTGCGCGGGACGGCGAGGTGGTCGCCATCATCGGCGGCTCGGGCTCCGGCAAATCGACGCTGCTGCGTTGCATCAACTGCCTGGAAAACCCAACCAGCGGCATCATCCGCGTCAATGGCGAGGAGATCAAGCTGAAGGCCGACAGCCATGGCCACACGGTGCCGGCCGATCGCAGGCAGATCGAGCGCATCCGCTCCAGGCTGGGCATGGTCTTCCAGAACTTCAACCTGTGGAGCCATATGACGTTGCTCGAAAACGTCATCGAGGTTCCCGTGCACGTGCTGGGCGTCAAGCGCGACGAGGCCGTCGCGCAGGCCGAGAAACTGCTGGCGCGCGTCGGCCTTGGCGAGAAGCGCGATGTCTATCCGGCTTACCTTTCCGGCGGCCAGCAGCAGCGCGCGGCGATCGCGCGGGCGCTGGCCATCAATCCACGCGTCATGCTGTTCGACGAGCCGACCTCCGCGCTCGATCCCGAACTGGTCGGCGAGGTGCTCAAGGTCATCGGCGACCTGGCGCGCGAGGGGCGAACCATGGTTCTGGTGACCCATGAGATGAAGTTCGCGCGCGAAGTCGCGACGCATGTCATCTATCTCTACAACGGGCTGGTCGAGGAAGAAGGCCCGCCGGAGCAGATTTTCGGCGCCCCGAAATCCGAGCGCCTCAAGCAGTTCATCCGCAACATCGGCTAGGGGAAGGCCGGGCGGAAGAAAAACAGGGAACCAACAACAAACTGGGAGTGATGACTATGAAGACCGTCCTGAAGACCTTCGCCGCCGCGCTGCTGCTCGGCGTCGCCGCCATGGGTGTCGCCAAGGCAGACCAGGTCAAGATCGGCGTTGCCGCCGAACCCTATCCGCCCTTTACATCGCCGGACGCGTCAGGCAAGTGGGTCGGCTGGGAGATCGATTTCGTCGACGCCGTCTGCGCCGAGGAGAAGCTCGACTGCGTGATCACCCCCGTCGCCTGGGACGGCATCATTCCGGCGCTGACCACCAAGAAGATCGATGCCATCGTCTCCTCCATGTCGATCACCGACGAGCGCAAGAAGACGATCGACTTCTCCGACAAATACTACAACACCCCGACGGCGATCATCGGCCCGAAGGACCAGAAATTCGGCGCCACGCCGGACGACCTGAAGGGCAAGGTGGTCGGCGTCCAGGTCTCGACCGTGCATGCCGTCTACGCCAAGAAGCACTTCGGCGGCACGGCCTCGGAGATCAAGGAGTACCAGACCCAGGACGAGGCCAACAACGATCTCGCCGCCGGCCGCCTCGACGCGGTGCAGGCCGACTCGATCGCACTCGGCGAATTCCTCAAGTCCGACCAGGGCAAGGCCTGCTGCGACCTGAAGGGGATGGTTGCGCCGGACGACGAGGTGCTCGGGCCTGGCGTCGGCGTCGGCCTGCGCAAGGAAGACACGGCGCTGAAGGAGAAGTTCAACGCCGGCATCAAGGCCATTCGCGCCAGCGGCAAGTATGACGAGATTTCGAAGAAGTACTTCGACTTCGACATCTACGGCTCCAACCCGCAGTCGAACTGACGAAGCCTCGCATATGAGCGGCCGGGCATGGCAATGGCGCCATGCCCGCCTGCTCAACCTTCCGAGAGCAATTCCAGGGAAAGCCTGCAACGGTTTTCCGTCCGGAATTGCGCAGAAACAAAGGCATGGAGCTGGTCCGCAATTCCATGAAATGCCGGACAGCTCCATGAGGCGCCCGCCCCCGACCGCCAGGGTCGGCTGACGGGGCCAGCAATTCGGGGGCGAAGCTGATCGACGCTCTTCTTCCGGCCTCGGCGGCCGGCATCATCGAACTCCTGTCACCCGTGCCGCCGGGTTGGGGCGGCACGCTTCTGGTGGGGCTGCTGCATTCGATCGAGATCGCGGTCGGCGCCACCTGCGTCGGCCTGATGATCGGCACGGCCGGAGCCTATGGCAAGCTCTACGGCGGCCCAGTGGTGCGCGACCTGCTGGCGGTCTACACCACCATCGTGCGCGCCGTGCCGGAACTGGTGCTGATCCTGCTGCTCTACTACGCCGGCACCGACCTCATCAACCAGGTGCTGACATCGATGGGCTACCAGCGCATCGACATCAGCGGCCTGGCGGCGGGCATCGCCGTGCTCGGCATCGTCCAGGGCGCTTATTCGACCGAGGTCATCCGTGGCGCGATCCTGGCCGTGCCGCAGGGACAGATCGAGGCCGCCCGCGCCTACGGCATGCCGCCGGGCCTGATGCTGCGGCGCATAACGCTGCCGGCGATGCTGCCCTTCGCCATACCCGGCCTTGCCAATCTGTGGCTGATCGCCACCAAGGACACGGCGCTTCTCGCGGTGGTCGGCTTCAACGAGCTGACGCTGGCGACGCGCCAGGCGGCCGGCGTCACCAAGGCCTACCTGATCTTCTATCTCGCCGCCGGCGTGCTCTATCTGGCGCTGACGCTGTTTTCCAACTTGATCATCGGCCGTGTCGAGGCGTGGGCCAGGCGCGGCACGCCATCAATCAGGGAGGCACGCTGATGTCGGGCGATGCCGCAATCGAAGCGGTGGCGCGGGCTTCGCTGTGGCTGAAGCCGCATCGCATCGTGCTGATCCTGATCGCGCTTGCCCTGTTGCTGGGCGCCGCCTTCTTCATGCGCTGGGACTGGCTGCCGCAATATTGGGAAATGGGGCTGGTGGGCCTGTGGCGGTCGCTGTGGATCCTCGCTGTCACCTGCGCGTTGGGCTTCATGATCGCCCTGCCGGTCGGGCTCGCGCAGGCAGCCGGCCCGATCTGGCTTGCCGCGCCTGCCAAGGTGTTCTGCACAATCATCCGGGGCACGCCGCTGCTCTTGCAGCTGTGGCTGCTCTATTACGGGCTGGGCTCGCTGTTTCCGCAATATCCATGGATCCGCGAATCCTGGATGTGGCCATATCTGCGCCAGGCATGGCCATACGGCGTGCTGGCGCTGACGCTTTCCTTCGCCGGCTACGAGGGCGAGGTGATGCGCGGCGCGTTCGCCGGCGTCCCGAGAGGCCAACTCGAGGCCGCCCGCGCCTTCGGCATGAGCCGTTGGAAGATCTTCCGCCGTGTCTGGCTGCCGCAGGCCTTCTACCGGGCACTGCCGACGCTGACCGGCGAGACCGTGTTGCAGTTGAAGTCGACGCCGCTGGTGGCGACCATCAGCGTGATCGACATCTTCGCTGTTTCCTCGAAGGTGCGGCAGGATACGTACCTCACCTACGAGCCGCTCCTGCTGCTGGCGCTGATCTACATGACGATCACCGGCATACTGGTGCTCGTCTTCAGCAGGATCGAGGCGCGCATACCGGTCAAGGTCGGCTAGAGCCAGTCCAGAAAACCGGTAGGCGGTCCAGCACCCGCGCGTGCAAATGGTCCGGTATCGGATGGCCGTGCGACGGCGTTCGCCGCTTTTCTTGCAGGGCCGGACGATTTTCAACACAAACGCTCTTTCATGTGCTGCTACTCATCGCGACAGACAACTCAACGGGCGATCATCCGAGGACGGTTACGATGCAACTCAGTCTCGACCAGGCAACAGGATTGTGCCGCATGGCGGCGCTCGGCGCCGGCGCCAATGAGGAAGCCACCCAGTCGCTGGTCGCCTCCATCATCGCCGCCGAAGCGGAAGGCCTGGCCTCGGTCGGCATGTCGCATTTCATCGACTATCTGGAGGCGCTGGAAGCCGGCCGCATCGACGGCAACGCCAATCCGGTGGTCACGAGACCCGCGCTCGCCGTCTATCTCTCCGACGCCCAGGGCGGTCTTGCCCACACCGGTTTCGACCGCACGATCGACGATCTGGTGAAGGCGGCGAAGCTGTTCGGCGTCGCGGTGTTTTCCCAGAAGAACGCCTACACCTGCGGTGCGCTCGGGTATTTTACCGGGCGGCTCGCGGCGCAGGGCCTGGTCGCCTTCGCCGCCACCAACGGCCCGGCGGTTCTCGCCGGCTCCGGCTCGGTCAAGCCGGTCTACTGCACCAATCCGATGTCGTTCGCGGCGCCTTCGGCCGATGGCGCACCGCTGGTGATCGACCAGTCGTCCAGCGCCACCGCCTTCGTCAACATCCGCAAGGCGGCCGAGGACGGCAAGAAGATCCCCGAAGGCTGGGCGCTCGACGAAAGCGGCAACCCGACAACCGACGCGGCGGCGGCCATGAAGGGCGCGCTGCTGGCCTTTGGCGGCCAGCGCGGCGCCAACATCGCGCTCATGGTCGAGGTGCTGGCGGCGGGACTTTCCGGCGCTAACTGGTCGCTCGACGCGCCCTGGTTCACGGGCGGACCGGACAGCCCCGCCACCGGCCTCTTCGTGCTCGCCATCCAGCCGAAGCTTCTCGACCCGGATTTCGAGCAGCGCATGAAGGCGCAGCTCGACAGGCTGCGCCGTCGCTACGGCGTGCATATTCCCGGCCGCTCGCGCGCCGAAGCCGCCGAAAAGGCTGCCGCGCGCGGCATTACCGTTTCCAAGGAAGTGGTGCAGCGCATCTCCGAATTCGCCGAGCGCTATTCGGCCTGATGCCTGCCGGGCAAGCTGGCCGCCCTGCCCCTTGAACCTTTTTCCGGCTGACGACGACCCAGGATCGGTAGCCCAATCGCAAGCCGCCAGTTGGCTCCCGGCTTGCGATTGGCGGTGCCGCGTCGTCCAGGGCCGGGGGCGGGCGTGCTTGCTTCACGCCACCTCGATACCGTCTCAGGTCAGGCTGCCTCGCCGGGCCCTGATTTCAACGTGAACGCCACCCGGAAAACCCCGCCTCGGCGGGGTTTTCTGCTTCCGCTCCGACTCCATCCGGCGCGGCTAATAAACATTACTTTTCCGGTCAACTTTTGTTCATTTGACTTTGGGCCTGCCCGCCCGCCGTTTGCTCGGATCGTCAGCAGCAAAAGGAGCCGAGATGCCGGCAAACACCGACACCCCCAGCAAGACCCTTATCATCCCTGCCCTCGGAGGCCTCTATGCGAGGCTGAACGAGGCCGTCGAGACCATACTTCGACTAGTCGCCGGCGGTTTTCTCACCATTCACGGCTCGCAGAAGATCACCAACCCGCTCGGCGCCGTCGAGATGGTGGAAGGGCTGGGCTTCTATCCCGGTGCCCTCTGGTCCGTCCTGCTTGCCTGCACCGAGTTCTTCGGCGGCATCTTCATCGCCATCGGGTTTCTGACCCGGCCGGCCGCCTTCGCCGGGCTGTTCGTGCTTCTGGTCACCGTCTGGTTCCACTGGGTCAGCATGGGCCAGGGTTTCTCGGGCGCCGAGAAGTCGCTGCTGTGGTCGGCGATGTTGCTCTTCTTCGTCATCCGGGGTGGCAACCGCCATTCGGTCGACGCGCGCATCGGCAAGGCGTTCTGAACAGCCTGAACAAGCACGTGATTGGCTCCGGCACGCCCTTTGCCTTTGGCGAGAAACCGACTATGAAACGGCTTCAGCCAAGCCCCATTGCATCGGGAAAGCGCCGGAGCCAGCCATGACCGAAATCCTGCAAACCCCAAAGCTCGTCGTCGTCTTCGGCGGGTCGGGCTTCGTAGGCCGCCATGTCGTGCGGGCGCTGGCCAAGCGGGGCTACCGCATCCGCGTCCCCTGCCGCCGTCCCGACCTCGCCGGCCACCTGCAGCCGCTCGGCAATGTCGGCCAGATTCAGCCGGTGCAGGCCAATGTGCGCATGCGCTGGTCGGTCGACCGCGCCGTGCAGGGCGCCGACCATGTCATCAACCTCGTCGCTATCCTGCACGAGACAGGCCGGCAGAAATTCTCGGCCGTCCATGATTTCGGCGCCCGCGCCGTGGCCGAGGCGGCACGCTCGGTCGGCGCCGGCCTGACCCACATTTCCGCGCTTGGCGCCGATGCGCGGTCCGAATCCGGCTATGCGCGCACCAAGGCGCTTGGCGAAAAGGCCGTTCTGGAGACGATCAAGGACGCCGTGATCTTCAGACCCTCGATCAATTTCGGCCCCGAGGACGGCTTCTTCAACCGTTTTGCCAACATGGCGCGCTTCTCGCCGGTGCTGCCGCTGATCGGCGGCGGGGAGACCAAGTTCCAGCCGGTCTATGTCGGCGATGTCGCCGAGGCGGTCGCCCGCTCGGTCGAAGGCAAGATCGAAGGCGGCCGTATCTACGAACTCGGCGGCCCGAGCGTGCTGACCTTCCGGCAGTGCATGGAAGAGATGCTCACGGTCATCGACCGCAAGCGCATGCTGGTTCCCGTGCCGTGGTGGGTGGCCAACCTGCAGGCCTCTGTCCTGGGGCTGCTGCCCAACCCGCTGCTGACCAAGGACCAGGTTTTGCAGTTGCGCGAGCACAACATCGTCACGGAAGCAGCGATCCGGGAAAACCGGACCCTGTCGGGCCTCGGCATCCAGCCGCAATCGCTGGGCACGATCCTGCCGAGCTATCTCTGGCGCTACCGCGCCGCTGGGCAGTTCCAGCGCAAGCCGGTCGCCTGAGGCGGCCGCTGCGCGTTGTCAGGCTGTGCGCGGGGTGACCCGCATGGGCAGGCCGCCCTGCGGCTGCGTGGTCAGCTTCTGGACAGGCGACGGTTCGGTGTCGGGCGTGGTGTCGAAGCGGAAGCGCGACAATAGCATGGCCAGCGCGATGATCGCTTCCTGCATGGCGAAGCTGGCGCCGATGCAGACGCGCGGCCCCGCCCCGAAGGGCAAATACTGGAAACGGTCGATCTTGTCGCGGTTGCCGGGGTGGAAGCGCTCCGGCATGAAGGCGTCCGGCCTGTCCCACAGCTTGCGGTGCCGATGCACGACCCAGGGCATGACCAGCACGGCGGCATAGCGCGGAATGTGCAGGTCCTTCCAGGTTTCCGGCTCGATCGGCTCGCGGTTTATCGACGGCGCCGGCGGATAGAGCCTCAGCGCCTCCTCGAACACGGCTCGGGTGAGCGGCATGGCGTCCAGCCATTTGGTCGGATCGGGCTCGCGCGCCAGCACCGCGTCGATCTCCTGCTCGACCTTGTCGCGCTCCCACGGCGCCTCGGCCAAGCAGTAGATCGTCCAGCCAAGGGCGCGCGCCGTCGTCTCGTGGCCGGCGCCGATGAAGGTGATGATGTTGTCCTCGACCTCGGCGCGCGTCAGCCCGCCCGGTCCTTCGGCCTTGAGCAGCAGGGTCAGGAAATCCTGCGGCACGCCGTCCGGATCGCGGCGCAGCCGCTCCTCGCGCATCGCCACCGTGTCCGTCACGATCCTGCGGAAATAGGCCAGCGCCTTGCGACCACGAATGCGGGTAAGGCGCGGCAGCCATTCCGGCGCGCGCAAAAGGTCGAGGGGATCGACGCGACCCATGGTCTCGAAGAGCCGGTCGATCTCCTTGGCGAAACTGCCGGGCTCGCCGGCGATCTCGCCGGAGAACAGCGTCTCGGCCAGGATATCGTAGGTGAGCAGCGTCATATCGTGGGCGATGTCTGAGGTGCCGCCGGCCTCGTAGCGGGTGACGAACTCCCGCGTGCGCCTGAGCATCGGCTCCGCGAAGCCGAAGATGTGACGCGGCGTGAAGACGGGCGCCATCGCCTTGCGCGAGCGCTTCCAGACCTCGCCCTCGGCGGTCAGCAGTCCGTCCCGCAGGATCGGACGCAGGATAAGCTGGCGCACGGTCGCCATCTTGTAGTTCCTGGCGTTGTCGACCAGCACATGCCGGATCAGGCCGGGATCATTGGCAATCACCAGCGGCCCGCCGACACCGCTCACCGATATCCAGGGTTCGTTGTAGGAGGGTTCGCCCCACAGTTCGAGCGGGTTGCGGTAGACGATGCGCATCATCTCCAGCGTCGAAGGCGGCGATGTTCGCGGCTTCGGCGCAGGGGGCACGAAGGGGGCCGGCTTGGTATCCATGAGCATGCTCCGCTGCTACCCGAATGTAGTGACGGCGAGGCATGGCGTCCATGTGGCGGAATGTGTATGCGGCGGCAGTCACGCAATCGCCGACGAACCGGCGCCGGTATCGAAGGATGTCGCCGCTCTCCTAGATGTGACCGCTGGTCGCGCGCGGCGACCTTGCCGGCCGGTCCCGATTGGCTTAGGTGGCGGTCACCAACGGATACTGTCAACCATCCGGTCCGGGCTCGAGCGACCGAGCGTAGCCCTGGACGGGGATATCAACCGCCAGCCGATTCCCGGCACAATCCGCCTTTGCCCAGCCCTCGCGGCGCCCGGCAGCGGACGATCGGGATCGCGACACCAGACGAAGGAGCGCCTTCTTGCCGCATCAGCTCAACATCATCATCGGCAGCACCAGACCCGGCCGCGCCGGTCCGGTCTTCGCGCACTGGCTCGAGCGCTTCGCCGGCGAGCACGGCAAGTTCAAGCCGGTTCTGACCGACATCGCCGCTTTCGACCTGCCGGTGCTCGACGAGCCGCATCATCCGAGGCTCGGCAAGTACGAGAAGGAACACACCAGGGCCTGGTCGAAGGCGACTGACGCGGCAGACGCCTTCGTCTTCGTGGCGCCGGAGTACAACTACTTCGTGGCGCCGGCGATCGTGAACGCGATCGACTACCTGTCGCGCGAATGGCAGTACAAGCCGGCCGCGATCCTGAGCTATGGCGGCGTGTCGGGCGGCCTGCGCGCGGCGCAATCACTGAAGCCGCTGCTGACCTCGGTCAAGGTGATGCCCATTCCGGAAGGCGTGACGCTGCCCGCCTATCAGAGCCTGCTCGACAAGGATGGCGCGTTCAACCCGACCGAGCAGGTCGCGGGCAGCGCCAGGGCGATGCTGGACGAGCTGCACCGCTGGAGCGAGGCGCTGAAGCCGTTGCGGGGCTGACGGCACCATTTTCCACAGCCGGCCAACAGTATGTCTCCTGTGGTCGAAAGCAGCCGCAAACCTTGGAAAAACCGCCTTTAAAGCCTATATCTTGGTGACATAAGAAAGCGCGATTCGGGGACTATTTCCGCGCTTTGCACGTCACATCTAGACAACAGGTTTTCATGAGCGACCAGACCGAAAACGAAGCCGGCGCAAGTGCCGAGTACGGCGCCGATTCCATCAAGGTTTTGAAGGGGTTGGACGCTGTCCGCAAGCGGCCGGGCATGTATATCGGCGACACCGACGACGGGTCCGGCCTGCACCACATGGTCTATGAGGTGGTGGATAACGCCATCGACGAGGCGCTGGCAGGCCATGCAGACCTCGTCTCGGTGACGCTCAACCCGGATGGATCGGTGACCGTCATCGACAACGGGCGCGGCATTCCGACCGATATCCACCCCAGCGAGGGCATTTCGGCCGCCGAAGTGATCATGACGCAGCTGCACGCCGGCGGGAAGTTCGACCAAAACTCCTACAAGGTGTCCGGCGGCCTGCATGGCGTCGGCGTCTCGGTCGTGAACGCCCTGTCGGCCTGGCTCAAGCTGAAGATCCGCCGCAACGGCGAGATCCACGAGATGCGGTTCACCCACGGCAACGCCGACGCGCCGCTCAAGATCAGCGGCACCTACGAGCAGAACAAGCAGCCCGGCACCTATGAAGGCCGCAGCGGCAGCGAGATCACCTTCTTCCCGTCGGCCGAGACCTTCACCATGGTGGAGTTCGACTTCGCGACGCTGGAGCACCGGCTGCGTGAACTGGCCTTCCTCAATTCGGGCGTGCGCATCGTGCTCACCGATGCCCGCCACGCCGACGTGCTGCGCCACGAGCTGCATTACGATGGCGGCCTGGAGGAGTTCGTCAAATATCTCGACAGGGTCAAGAAACCGCTGATCGAGAAGCCCATAGCCATTCGCGCCGAGCGCGACGGCATAACGGTTGAAGTGGCGATGTGGTGGAACGACAGCTTTCACGAGAACGTGCTGGCCTTCACCAACAACATCCCGCAGCGCGACGGCGGCACGCACCTTGCTGGCTTCCGCGGCGCGCTGACTCGCCAGATCACCGGCTATGGCGAATCCTCGGGCCTGACCAAGAAGGAAAAGGTGGCGCTGACCGGCGACGATTGCCGCGAAGGGCTCACCGCCGTGCTTTCGGTCAAGGTACCCGACCCGAAATTCTCCTCGCAGACCAAGGACAAGCTGGTCTCGTCCGAGGTCCGTCCGGTCGTGGAAAGCCTGGTCAACGATGCGCTCGGCACATGGCTGGAAGAGCATCCGACCGACGCCAAGGAAGTCATCGACAAGGCGGTCAAGGCGGCCGCCGCCCGCGAGGCCGCGCGCAAGGCGCGCGACATCACCCGCAAGAGCGCGCTGGGCGTCACCTCCCTGCCCGGCAAGCTGGCCGACTGCCAGGAGCGCGACCCGGCAAAGTCCGAACTGTTCATCGTCGAGGGCGACAGCGCCGGCGGCTCGGCCAAGAGCGGGCGCTCGCGCCAGAACCAGGCCATATTGCCGTTGCGCGGCAAGATCCTGAACGTCGAGCGGGTGCGCTTCGACCGCATGCTGAGCTCCGACATGATCGGCACGCTGATCACCGCGCTCGGAACGTCGATCGGCAAGGATGAGTTCAACCCCGACAAGCTGCGCTACCACAAGATCATCCTGATGACGGACGCCGACGTCGACGGCGCCCACATCCGCACCCTGCTGCTCACCTTCTTCTTCCGGCAGATGTCGGAACTGATCACGCGCGGCCATCTCTATATCGCCCAGCCGCCGCTTTATAAGGTGACGCGCGGCAAGAGCTCGCAATACCTCAAGGACGAAAGCGCCTTCGAGGAGTACCTGATCAATTCCGGGCTGGAGGACGCTTCGCTGACGCTCGGCTCGGGCGAGGTACGCACCGGCCAGGACCTGCGCGGCGCCGTCGACGACGCGCTCGCGGTGCGCCAGCTCATCAACGGCCTACACACGCGCTACAACCGTTCCGTGGTCGAGCAGGCCGCGATCGCCGGGGGGCTCAATCCCGAAATCCTCGCCGACATGGGCCGGGCCAACGCGATGGCCGAGCGGATCGCCGGGCGGCTCGACATCATCGCCGAGGACACGGAGCGCGGCTGGACCGGCGGCCTGTCGACGTCGAATGACGGTTCCGGCGGCTATGTGTTCGAGCGTACCGTGCGCAGCGTGCGGGAATATACGCATCTCGACCTTGCGCTCATCAACTCGGCCGACGCGCGCCAACTCGACCGCCTCGCGCGGCGGCTGGGCGACACTTACGACGTTCCGCCGGTGCTGCGCCGCAAGGACAATTTCGAAACCATCGCCGGCCCGCTGGCGCTGCTCAACGCGGTCTTCGCGAGCGGCCGCAAGGGCCTCACCATGCAGCGCTACAAGGGTCTCGGCGAGATGAACGCCGAGCAGCTCTGGGAAACCACGCTGGATCCGAATGTGCGTTCGCTGCTGCAGGTGAAGGTGACTGACGCGACCGATGCCGATTCGCTGTTCTCGCGGCTGATGGGCGACGAAGTCGAGCCGCGTCGCGAGTTCATCCAGGACAACGCGCTGTCCGTCGCCAATCTCGACATCTAGTCGAGACGCCGCAACGCCTTCCATCGCCGCCGGACGACAGCCGTCTGGCGGCGATCGCATTTTCAGGCCCTGTTCGTGCGAACCCGGCGGCGTAAGTTCTGCCTATCCTCGGTTCATTCGCGAGGAACCCGCGCCAAAACAGGCCTGGAATTTCCGGTCCCGTCGGACTCCGATCCCCTCTTACCGCCAGCCCCAAGCCAACCCGCCTGTTTGAAGGCCATTTCCTCGTGCGCCCCGCTCAAAAGTTCATATATGGTCCTTGACTTTATATACGAAACCGCCGCCTAATCACTCCAGACTGCAAAGCGCAACGACAACCCCCATCAAGAGGGCCTTATGAGGAGAACGATCGTGGACGACAGACTGAAGAATTTCCTGGATGCAAAGCTCAATGCCGATGTCAGCCGCCGCAGCTTCCTGCAGGGCGCGGCCGGCCTGTCGACGCTGACCGTGCTGGGAGGCACCGGAACCGCCCTGGCCGCGGGCGGCAAGCTCGGCGGCGACCTCAATTTCCTCGGCTGGGACGGAGAGAACGGCGCCAATGTCGCCAAGCCCTTCCTCGAGGCCAACAACATCAAGATGAATGCCTCTTTCCAGTCGGCGGCGGACGAGGCGCTGACCCGCTTCAACACCGGCGGCCGGGGCGCGATGGACATACTGACGCCCAACAAGGACTTCCAGACCGCGATCCTCAAATCGGGTGTTGAACTGTTCCAACCGCTCGACCTGAGCCGCATTCCCACGGCCAGCGGGCTGTTTCCCACCTTCAAGACCGCGTCCTGGCTGGTCAAGGACGGCAAGACCTACGGCATCCCGATCATCTGGGGTGACGAGCCTTGCGTCTTCAACCCGAAGAAATGGGACGCGATGCCGGCCAAGTACACGGATTTCGCCGATCCGAAGTTCAAGGGCGAACTGGTGCTGCTCGACGACCCGTTCGGCAACATCTGGCTGTGGGCGAAGTCGCTCGACATGCCGGAACCGAGCCGGCTGACGGCGGCGCAGTTGCAGAAGGTGCTGGAGGCAATGCTGAAGGCCAAGCCCAATGTGGTGACGATCGGCGGCTCGCATGGCGACATGGCCGACGTGCTGGTGCGCGGCGACGCCTCGATCGGCATCGGCGGCTGGGCCTATCAGGTGGTGATCGCCAAGGGCAAGGGCGTGGACCTGAAGGTCGGCTCGCCTTCCGTGGACGGCACGTTCTTCTGGTCGGATTCCTACGCGATCGCCGTCGACGCGCCCAATCTCGACAATGCCTACGCCTACATAGATTTCATGACCAAGCCGGAATCGAACGCCGCGCTGGCCACGGAGCTGTCGTCGGGCTGCACGGTCGAGGCCGCCTATGACCTGATGAAGGAAGACATCCGGTCGATGTTCCCCTACGAGCATGTGCGCAAGCCGAGCGGCAGCATCCTGGGCACGCAGATCGTCGTCCCGCCGCAGAAGCCGGATGGCGATGTCGTGGGCGCGGCCTCCTGGGTCGAAGCCTGGCAGACCTTCAAGGCCTCCTGAGCGACCGCGCACTTCCGGGCCGAGCGGCGGGACACCCGCCGCCACGGTCCGGACGCGGCCGAACCGACCGCAGACATAAATGAGCGTACCGATGTCCAGTTCAGCGGCACCAGCGGCCAGGGAGCAATCCCGGCCGCATGCCTCCATGCTTCCAGCGGCAGCGTTTTACATCGTGTTCTTCGCACTGCCGACGCTGTGCCTGTTCGTGCTCAGCTTCTGGACCGCCGACGGCTTCCAGTTGATCCCGGGCTTCACGCTCGGCAACTACGAGAAGATCTTCACCTCGCCGCTCTATCGCGCGCTGATGATCCGCACGATCGGCGTCGCCTTCGTGACGACGGCGATCGTCGTGCCGATCGCCTTCGCGGTGTCGTTCCTGATGCGCTTCGTCTTCGAGCGGCGCGGCCAGTTCATCCTGCAGATGGTGCTGCTGTCTCTGTTCAGCGGCTATCTGGTGCGCATCTATGCCTGGCGGACCATCCTCGGCAAACAGGGACTGCTCAATTCGACGCTGCAATGGCTGGGCGTCATCCGCGAGCCACTCGACTTTCTCATCTACAGCAACTTCGCCGTCGTCGTGACGCTGAGCGGGCTGCTGCTGCCGCTGGCGGTGCTGCCGCTCTATTCGGCGATGCTCAACATCGGGCGCGACGACATCGAGGCCGCGCGCGACCTGGGCGCCGGGCGGCTGCATGTCCTGCGCACGGTGCTCCTGCCGATGGCGATGCCCGGGGTCCGCACGGCCTTTGCCTTCTCCTTCCTGCTGTCGGCCGGCGACTTCGTGACGCCGAGCCTGGTGGGCGGCGCGCAGAGCCTGCTGATCGGCAACATCATCTCCGACCAGTTCCGCGGCATCGGCTCCAACTGGCCGCTGGGCGCGGCAATGGCCTTCGTGGTGATCGCGGTGATGCTGGCGTCGTATCTGATCGTCATGCGCCTTATCAGATGGGTGACGACATGGTGAGACTGCGCAAACTCCTGCCGGCCGCTTTCGTCGGCGCGGTGCTGGCCTATCTCTATGCGCCGATCGCGGTGATCGTGATCTTCTCCTTCACCACATCGCCACGCCTGAGCATGCCGATCGAAGGCCTCACCCTCGACTGGTACACCAGCGCGCTGTCGAATTCGCTGATCTCGACGGCGCTGCGCAACAGCCTGCTGCTGGCAAGCGTCTCGGCGCTCGTTTCGGGCGTGATCGGGGCTGCGTTCGCCTTCGGCCTGGTCGCCCTGAAGCGGCCGAGGCTGCGCGCGTCACTGCTTGGCGCGAGCATGCTGCCGGCGATCATGCCGCTGCTCGTCATCGGCATCGCGCTGGCTGTCTTCTTCCGCCTGATGCACGTCCAGCAAGGCCTTCTCAACGCCGCCATCGGCCACGTGCTGGTTTCCCTGCCCTTCGTCGTCCTGACGATGAACGCGCGGCTGGAGACGTTCGACTTCAGCGTGCTGGAGGCGGCGCGGGATCTCGGCGCCACGCCGGGCCGGGTGCTGCGCGACATCACATTGCCGCTCATCCGTCCCTCCATCATCGGCGCCGCGCTGCTGGCCGCGGCGCTATCGCTCGACGAGTTCGTGGTGACCTGGTTCAACATCGGCAGCCAGCTGACCGTTCCGGTGCTGGTGTGGGGGCTGATGCGGCGCGGCATCGATCCATCCATCAACGCCATCGCCACGATGCTGCTGGCGCTGCTGGTCTGTCTCGTGGCTGCCTCGGCCCTCCTCAACCGGAAGAAATCGAAATGACGCAAACGGCAGTTGAAATCGAGGGCGTCCGCAAGCGCTTCGGCGCGGCGACCGCCCTCGAAAAGGTCGACCTCAATGTCGGCACGGGCGAGTTCCTGTCGTTGCTCGGCTCCAGCGGCTGCGGCAAGTCTACCCTGCTGCGCATCATCTCCGGCTTCGAACAGCCGACGGAAGGAAGTGTGCGTATCCACGGCACCGACGTGACACGCCAGCCGCCTGAACGGCGCCCGACCAACATGGTGTTCCAGCGCGGCGCCCTTTTTCCGCATATGAGCGTGCGCGAGAACATCGCCTACAGCCTGAAACTCAAGCGCTGGGAGCGGTCGCGCATCAACGACAGGGTCGACGAGATGCTGGCGCTGGTGCGGCTCGAAGGCTTCGCCGACCGCGAGCCCGGCAAACTGAGTGGCGGCCAGGCGCAACGCGTGGCGCTGGCCCGCGCGCTCGCCGGCGAGCCGCGCGTGCTGCTGCTCGACGAGCCTCTGTCGGCGTTGGACCTGAAGCTGCGACAGCAGATGCAGCTCGAACTGCGCGCCATCCAGAAGCGGCTCGGCGCCACCTTCATCTTCGTCACGCACGACCAGACCGAGGCGCTGGTCATGTCGGACCGCATCGCCATCATGAATAACGGACGGATCGTGCAGCACGGCACGCCCAGGGACATCTATCGGCGGCCGAACTCGGTCTTCGTTTCCGACTTCATCGGCGCGACCAATCTCCTGCGCGGCACGATCACGGCCGTCGAAGGCAAGCGTGTCGTGCTGAGGACCGACAGCGGAACATTCCATGCCCTGGCATCGGACATGGCCGTCAAGCGGGGCGAACGCGCCGCCCTTTCCGTGCGACCGGAGGCGATCAGCCTGCGGCGCGACCCCGGCGCCACGCCCGAGGGCTACAGCGTCGCGGGACTTGTCGACGAGATCATCTACCAGGGCAACACCGTGCGGGTCGGCGTACGGGCCGCCTCGGGCGCGGCCATCTGGATCGAAGGGCGAGGCGACGATTTCGACGGCCTGTCCTCGGGCACGGCCGTCGTGCTGTCATGGGCACCGGATGCCGCCATTCTTCTGAGGGAGGACACAGAATGAACAAGCCACGGGAGACGGCGCGGCTTCTCGTCCGCAATGGCTACCTCATCACCATGGACGATGACGAGACGATCTTCGAGCATGGCGCGATCGCGATCGGAGACGATGGCCGCATCCTGGCGGTGGGCGACGATGCCGACATCGCCGCGCGGTACCAGGCCGGGCAGACGATCGACGCGCATGGCGCTCCGATCCATCCCGGCTTCGTCGAATGCCATCTGCACGCCTCGTATCACCTGTTCCGCGGCGTGCTGCCGGACCAACTGGTCGAGAGCGATTCCTTCGACACGTTCGAAGGCCATTTCTACAACACGGTGACCGACGAGGACGAATACCTCTCCGTCCTGCTCGCCTGCCTCGAGATGATCCGCAACGGCACCACATGCTTCATGGAGGCCGGCACGGTGCTGACGCCGGAAATGGCCGCCAGGGCGGCAAGCGAGGTCGGCATTCGCGCCGTGATCGGCGACGCCTTCATCTGGGACCAGCCGCAGGGCTTTGCCCAGGGAAAAACCGACGGCGCGGGCTGCGCGACATGCGCCGCGCAGGCAAGGCTGCACACCGAACTCAAGCGCGCGCCGAAGACACGCGAAGAAGCGCTGGCGACGCTTGGCGCGCAGTTGAAGCGCAATGCCGATCCCGATGCGCTGGTGACCGGTCACGTGGCCGTTCTGGGCCTCGGCACGGCGAGCGAAGAGCTGATGATGGAGGCCAAGGACTGCGCCGACGCGGCATCGGTCACACTCAACATCCACCAGTCCTACAGCCCCGCCGACACCGAGGCCGATCGAAAGCGCTTCGGCCGCGATCCATTGCTGCATCTTGACGCCATCGGCTTCCTCGACCGCAATGTGACGTTCGCCCACGCCAACCATCTGACCGACGCCGAGTGCGAGGTGCTGCTGGAGCGCGGCGCTTCCCTTGCCTGGGCGCCCGCCGCCTCGATGATGTGGGGGCACGGAAGCTCGATGCACGGCCGCCACGGCGAGTTGTGGCGGCGGGGCGGCAACGTCGCGCTCGGATCGGATTCGCCGAACTGGTCGAACGACTTCGACCTGTGGCGGCAGTCGAACCTGGCGGTGCTTGCGGCGCGCGACACGCACATGGACCGCACCTACCTTGTCGCCGAGGACGGCATCGCCATGGCGACGCGCGCGGGCGCCCGCGCCGTCGGCCTCGAAAAGCAGATCGGATCGCTGGAAGCCGGCAAGCGCGCCGATATCGTCATCCACACGCTCGACCGGCCGGAAATGGTGCCGAGCACCAACATGATCCGCAACCTGTTCTACGCCTCGCGCTCCAAATCGGTGCACACGGTCATCGTCAACGGCAGGGTCATCCTGGAGGAAGGCCGCTTCGTCGGCATCGACGAGCGGGCGATCTATGCCGAGGTCCGCAAGGCCTCGCGGTCGCTTCTCAACCGCATGGGCCATAGGGTCGAGGCCAATGCCGTGCCACGCGCCGCGCGGCGGCCCTAGAGCCGGATGATTTCAGGTCTGTTCGACCTGAAATCTGAATCCGTCTCTAATTCAAAGAGATAGAGCATGACGCCGCCCGAAAATCGCTTCACACTTTTCGGCATCATGCTCTGGAGCAGGAGATAACCGTGTCCGATGCGCCGGTGACCGTCGAACTCCATCCATCCCACTTCGGCGAGGCGAGGAAGCCTATCGCCAGCCTGGGGGAATTGCGCGTCGAAGCCTTCCGCTATCCCTCCGGGGTGGCGGCGCTCGGCGTGACGAACGGCGTCGGCTCGCTCATCCTCCTGCCTTTCCAGGGACAGCAGATATGGGACGCCGAATTCCACGGCCGCAGGCTCACCATGCTGTCGGCCTTCGACGAACCGCGGCCGACGCGCGACTATCTCCGGACCTATGGCGCGTTCTTCATTCATTGCGGGGGCACGTCGATGGGCAACCCCGGACCTGACGACAATCATCCGCTGCATGGCGAACTGCCCAACCTGCCCTTCCAGAACGCGCAACTCGTCTTCGGCCGGGACGAGGCCGGTTGCTATGTCGAGATGACGGGAAGCGCGCGCGACACACTTGCCTTCCACCATGACTTCGTCGTGCGCCCGCGCCTGCGCATCCGCGAGGGGGCCAGCCTCCTCGACATGTCCGTCACGGTCGAAAACCGCGCGCCCAAGCCGCTGCCGTTTCTCTATCTGGCGCATATCAACTTCCGGCCGGTGGACGGCGGCGTGCTGGTCGACACGGTGCGCGACGATGCGCATGACATCGCCCTGCGCGCGGCGCAGCTCGGACCCGAGGAAAGCGATGCGGTGCGCGCCTATCACGCGGCCATCGCCAGCGACAGTTCTCTCCACCGGACGCTTGCGCCCGGCGTCCCGATCGAACCCGAACTGGTGCTGAGCATGAAGGCGACGAGCGACGCCGACGGCTGGGCGCATGCCATGCAGCGCCATCCCGACGGCCAGGCCGATTTCGTCAGCCACCGCCCTTCCGAGCTTCCTTTTGCCGTGCGCTGGATAACGCGCGCCGGCGAGCGGGACGCCCTGGGCCTGGTGCTGCCAGCCACGGCGCCGCCCGATGGCCTGGCGGCCGCCACGGCCAACGACCAGCTGGTGTGGATCGGGCCTGGAGAAACGTTCCGGACAACGATGCGGTTCGGCGCGCTGTCGGCGTCCGCGAGCCGGGATCTCGAAAGCACTATCGCGGCGATCCGCAACCGTTGAACCGATCAGGGCAGAGAGGGCAAACCATGAAGATCATGGTCGCCGGGGCGGGCGCCTTCGGCAAGGAACACCTGAAGACTCTGACGGCCATGGGTGGCATGACGCTTGCCGTGGCCGAGCGGCACACGGCCGAGCGCGAGCGCGTCGGCAAACTGTTCGCCCTGGACGACAGCGATGCCGACGCCTTCGCGCTGCTCGAGCGCTTCCAGCCCGATGGCGTGATCGTGGCGACACCCGCCGATGCACACGCGCCGCTGGCGCGCGCGGCGTTGGCGCGCGACATCGCCGTTCTCGTTGAAAAGCCGGTCGCGCCCGACGTCGCGATCATGCGGGAGCTTTGCGAAGCCGCGCGCGCCAGCCGCGCCTTCCTGCAGCCCGGCCATATTCTGAGATTCTCCGCCGGGCACCGTCGGCTGCTCGACGTGCTGCGAGAGGGCGAGATCGGCAGGCTGCTGCGCTTCGCCTCCCGCCGTTACCGCGACGCCAGCCATGCGAGCCGCTACGTGGGCATAGACCCGGTCCTGATGACGATGATCCACGACATCGACCTGGCGCTCTGGTTGGACGGCGGCGTGGCGTTGCGGGCAAGCGCGTTCCGGGGTGACGCCGGTGCCGGGCGTTCGCTTACCAGCGCCTGGGTGGAAAGCTCCAGCAAGGCAAACTGGTACATCGAGACGGCCTGGCTGCACCCCGGACCCGATTGTCCGGCGGACCGTGTGGAAATCGTCGGCGCCGGCGGCAGCGCCGAGCTTTTCGTCGGCAGCCATATCGAGGTGCATGGCGCATCGAGCCGGCGTATCGAGATCGAGGCATCCGACGACCCGCTGCGCACCGAGCTGGACTGCTTTGTCGCCGGTATCCGCGCCGGCAAGTCGCTCGCGCCCGTCTCGCCGTCGGATGCGCTCAATGGTCTGGTCGCCGCCGATTTGATCCTGCGGGCGCTCCACGATCGATAGATTTCCGTCCTGGCGCTTCTTCGGCGGCGCCGTCGGCATTTACCCCTTGGCGTTGCGCTCCAGCCATGCGCGACGCGCCTCGCGCTGTTCGGCGAGTTCGGCCTCGTCCCAGTAGCCGATCAGGACTCCCGGAGCGACGAGCGGATCGAAATGGCGCATCTTGTCGTCGTCGCCGGTGAACCACTCGTCCGGCACGGTGATGCGGGTATGGGGCGCGGCGAGCCAGCGGAAGAGTTCAAGGCGCAGCCGCTCGACAATTGTCGCCGCGGCCGGATCGGTGCCGATGTCGTGAAGCTCCTGCGGGTCACTCGCCAGGTCGAACAGCATGGGCGGGATCGCCTCGCCATGCACCAGCTTGTGGCGCCCGTCGGTGATCATGTAGAGCCGACAGCGGTCGAGCGGCACGTCGAGCCGCAGCCTGGCCATGTCGGCGCCGAAATCATATTCGCTGATCGCGTGGCCGCGCCAGGCGATCGGCGCCTGCGCACGCAGCAGCGGCAGCAGCGAGCGACCTTCCAGGATGTGCGGCTTCGGCGCGCCGCCCAGATAGTCGAGGAAGGTCGGCGCGAGATCGATCATCTCGACCAGCTCGTCGCGGATCTGGCCGCGCGTCGCATCGGCTTCCGGCGACGGGTCATAGACGATCATCGGTACCTTCACCGAGACGTCGTGGAACATGTATTTCTCGCCGAGCCAATGGTCGCCGAGATAGTCGCCATGGTCGGAGGTGAACACGATCATGGTGTTGTCGAAGAGGCCGCGCTCCTCGAGGAAGGCGAACAGCACGCCGAGCTGGTCGTCGATCTGCTTGATCAGCCCCATGTAGCAGGGGATGACCGTCTCGCGCGCTTCGTCGCGCGAGAAGTTGCGGGAGTAGCGCTCCTGCTGGAACGCGCCATAGATGGGATTGGGCGAAAGGCGCTCCGCCTCGCTTCGGATCGGCGGCTGCACGTCCGCCCTGCTGTACATGGCGTGGTACGGCGCCGGCACGATGTAGGGCCAGTGCGGCTTGATGTAGGAGAGATGCGCGCACCACGACTGCCCCGCCGCCTCGGCCTCCTCGATGAAACGCATGGCGCGCCGCGTCATGTAAGGCGTCTCGGAATGCTCCTCGGGGATGCGGGCGGCCTTGTCGGCATGGACGAGCAGCCAGCCGTTGAAATCCTCGCCGTCCTCGCCCTCGCCCGAATTCGCCCAGTGCTCCCAAGGATTGTCGGCGTCGAAACCATGCTGACGCAGATAGGCGTCGTAGGCCGGATCGGGATCGTAGGGGCTCGATGGATGCAGGCCATCGTCGCGCTCGAAAGGCTCGAAGCCGCATTCGGCGACATGCACGCCGATGATGGAATCACGGTCGATGCCGAGGCGCCGCATGCCCTCCTCGTCGGCGGTCATGTGGGTCTTGCCGACCAGGGCGCAGCGCACGCCGATCTCGCGCAGATGATCGCCCAGCGTCGGCTCGCCGACCCTCAGCGGAATGCCGTTCTGGATCGACCCGTGCGAGCGCATGTAGCGGCCCGTATAGGCGCTCATGCGCGACGGCCCGCAGACGGTGGACTGCACATAGGCGTTGGTGAAGCGCACGCCGCGCGCGGCCAGTCGGTCGATGTTGGGCGTCCGCAGCGTCTTGTGGCCGGCGCAGCCCAGATAGTCGAAGCGCAGCTGGTCGCACATGATGAAAAGCACATTGCGGCGCATCGATCACCCGTTGCCGTGAGTATCGGAGGAGCGGTAGTGCCAGAACAGCCAGCGCTTCTCCAGTTGGAAGACGAGGTTGTTGATGATCAACCCCACGATGGAGATGAAGGCGATCGCCGCCAGGCCATTGGCGATCTGGAAGTTCTCCTGCTGGCGCTGGATGAAGACGCCGATGCCATTGGTGGCGAGCAGCATCTCGGCCGTGACGCTGACCAGCAGCGCCGAAGCCACGGCCAATCGGAGGCCGGTCGCGATCATCGGCAGCGAGGCCGGAAGGTCGATGCGCAGCATCGTCTCCAGCCGGCTGAAGCGCAGCGAGCGCGCCACCAGATTGGCCATGGGATGCAAGGTCTTCGACGCCTCGTAGGTGTTCATCAGAAGCGGCACGGCGGCGGCGTAGGCGATGATCGAGATCTTGGCTGCGTCACCGGTGCCTGCAAACAGCATGACCACCGGAATGACCGCCGGCGGCGGCAAGGTGGCCAGCATGTCCATGATCGGCTCGACGATCGCGCCGACCGTTTTGAGGCGGCCGAGCAGGATGCCCAGCGGAATCATCAGCGCGGCCGCGACGAGGAAGCCGCTGGCGGCGCGCATCAGCGTGTACCCGATCTGGCCGACGATCTGCGGATAGAACTTCCAGATCGAAAGCGTCACCTGCCACGGGCCGGGAAACAGTGGCGTCGAGGCGCGCCAGGCCAGCACCTGCCAGGCGAGCAGGATGGCTACGGGCAGGATCAGGCCTCGCAGGCTTTCCTGGCGGCGGGAGAGGCTCATGCCGGCTGCCCCGTCATGCGCAGGTGCCATCCCGCCAGTTGCCAGCGCGCCGCGTTGACGATGGCGTTGAGCACCAGGCCGTTCGCCGCGCACACGAACATCAGCGCGTAGACCTCGGGAATGCGGATGGCGAACGCCTTGCGGACGAGCAGGAAGCCGAGCCCGTCATGGCCGGCCAGCATCTCGGCGACGACCACCGCGATCAGGCTGATGGTCGAGGCATAGCGTATGCCGGCGAATATCTCGGGCATGGCGGCCGGCAGCTTGATCTGGCGCAGGATCTGCCAGCGGCTCAGACCCAGCATCTGGCCGCTGCGGATCTGGATGTCGGAAACGCTGGCAAGGGCCGCGACGCCATTGAAATAGGGCGGCCAGACCGTGACCAGTATGATGATGAAGGCGTAGAGCTTGGGGCCAAGGCCGAGCATGAACACGGCCATCGGCACCACGGCCGCCGGCGGTATGGGCTGGATCAGCGCCGCGATCGGCGCGAAGCCGCGGCGGAAGGCCGGCGAGATGTCGCTCAGGATCGCCAGCCCGACGCCGAGCAGGGAAGCGCCGGCCAGCCCGAGCATCGCGCGCAGCAGCGTGCGCCACTCGGCGGCGGCAAGCTCGCCATTCGCGACCATGCCGAGAAAGCCCGAGACGATGGCGGGAATGCCCGGAAAATACTTCTCTGGCGCCAGCCCCAGCGCGGCCACCAGTTGCCACACGGCAACGATGATCAGGAAGGAGACGAGCGCGCGAAAGCGCAGCAGCAGGGCGAAGGCGCTGAAACCGTCCATCGTGGCGATCAGGCGGCGCTGGCGGGCGCGTGCGCGCGCTGGCCACGGATGCTGGTCATCACGTCATGGCGCGCGGCGAGGAAGCGCGGATCCTCGCGCGTGGTGATCTGGTCGCGCTTCTTGCCAAGCTCGATGACGATCTCATGGTCGACCACGGTCGGCCGGCGGGTGAGGACCACGACGCGGTCGGCCATGTAGACGGCTTCCTCGACATCGTGCGTCACCAGCACGCAGGTCTGCTTGAAGCGGATTGCGAGATCGAGCAGCAGGTCCTGCATGTCGGCGCGCGTCTGGGCATCGACGGCGGCGAGCGGCTCGTCGAGCAGCAGCAGCTCGCTTTGCGAGGCAAGGCCGCGCGCGATCGCCACGCGCTGCTGCATGCCGCCCGACAATTGCCAGGGATATTTGTCGGCGAAGCCGGCAAGGCCGACGGCATCGAGCATTTCCTGCGCCTTGTCGCGCTTCTGCGCGGCGGAGAGCCCCTGGATCCGGGCCATGCCGAAGGCGACGTTGTCGCGATTGTTCTTCCAGGGAAACAGCGATCGTGAATAGTCCTGGAACACGACGGCGACGCCTTTCGGCGGCGCCGTCACGGGACGGCCATTGAAGGTGACCGTGCCCGACGTCACGCCCTGCAGGCCGGCGATGGCGAACAGCAACGTCGTCTTGCCGCATCCGGACGGGCCGACGACCGAGACGAACTCGCCCCGGTTGACCGCGAAGGAGATGCCGCCCAGGACCTGGAGGGCATCCTTGCCCGCCCCATAGGTCTTGGTCAGCCCCTGCGCGCTCAGCACGACATCCATTGCCATCTCCCCGCTCCCTGCTTCGGACAGGCCGCCTACGGGGCCATGTTCGCGACCATGTCCTTGGCGCTCATGTCCTGGGTCAGCATATCCGCCCGCTTCATGGCGTCGAGCAGCACCTGCACTTCCGCTTCGGTGATGGTGAGTTCGCGCTTGACCACCGGCAAGGTGAAGTCCTTGGCGGCCTCGGGCGTCAGCCCCAGGAACTCGACAGCGGCGGCTTCCATGGCCGACCGGTCGGCCAGCAGCTTCTGCCGCGTGTCGAACAGGACCTTGCCGAAGGTCTTCAGCGCCGGGCCGTTGCTGGCGACATAATCGTCGGTGGCGAAGATGACGTCGTTGAGCACCGGCTCGCGTTCGTCGGCCAGCACGCCTTCCGCCAGCACCTTGGCGCCGATCGCCTTGTTCTTGGAGAGCGAGGCATAGAACGGGTTGACCGTGCAGGTGGCGTCGATGGCGCCCTGCTCGAGCGCGGCCTCCTGCTGCGGGAACGGCAGCACCACTTGCTGGACGTCGTCTATCTTCAGTCCGACCTTGGCGATCTGGTCGGCGAGCGTCAGCACGCAAAGCGAGCCGTTGGCGTTGACGGCCACCTTCTTGCCCTTGAGCCCGGCGAGGTCGGTGATACCGGAAGCGCTGGAGGCAACCAGCCAGGAGAATTTCTTGTCGGGATCGACCTCGTGCCCCAGCGCCATGACCATCTTGACGTTGATGCCGTTGAGCCTCGCGTTGATCGGCGGCACCGGCGAGGCATAGCCGACATCGGCCGAGCCCGACGCGATGGCCGCAACCACGGCCGGACCGCCCTGCACTTCCGTCAGCTCGACATCGAGACCGGCCTTGGCGAAATCGCCGTTCTTCTGGGCGACCAGGATCGGAAGGTCGGAATCGGCCAGCAGGTAGGCAAAGCGCAGCTTGGTGTTCTCGGCGGCGGCGACCCCGACGCCGGATGCCAGAATGAGTCCGCCGAGCAAGGCTGCGGCAACCGTACGACTGATGCTAAACCCGGAAAATCCCGGCATGTCACTCTCCTCCTTTTGTCCCTTCTTGCGAGGGGGGCCTTTTCATGGCACGTGTCATTGATTGACAATATCAAAGAAAATGCCTGACAATGTCAACTAATAAAGTCGAGCCCTACGATCACGAGATGGAGGCCACCCCGCCGCCATGGGTGCATCCGCGCGACATACGCGACATGTTCTCGTATCGCCTGGCGCTGCTGACGCGCATCAACGACCGCCAGGCGCACAACATGCTGGTGAGCACCTACCGCATCACGCTGGGCGAATGGCGCACGCTGGCGGTGGTGCAATATCTCGGCAAGCCGTCGCTGCGCGCCGTGGCGCGCGCCACCCAGCAGGATGAGGGCCAGCTCAGCCGTTACGTGGCTGGGCTGATCAAACGCGGCCTGCTGACCAAGACGGTCAGCAGCGAGGATCGCCGCTCGATTGACCTGATGCTGACCGACGAGGCGAGAAAACTCTATGACGAGGTGATGATGGTGGCGTGGGAGCTCAACCGCGAGATGTTCGTCGATCTCAGCGAGGACGAGCAGCGCCAGCTCGTGCAGTTGCTCGACAAGCTGTTCCGCTCGATCACGCGGCTATGACGCGCGGTCCGGCGCATGCGCGGAGAGTGTCGCGCGGATTTCAGGCATAACCCCGAAAACCGGCACCGGCGTTCGGGGTTCGCGCTAACCGGAAGTGGCCAGGATTCCGGCCAGCCTATTCGACGAAGCCGATAGCCGTCATCTCGACCCTCAGATCCGGGTCGGCGAGGCGCGCCTCGACGCAAGCGCGAGCCGGCGGGTTGGCCGGGTCGATCCAGGCGTCGTAGACGGCATTCATGCGGTCGAAATCGCCGATATGCGGCAGGAAGACATTGACCGAGAGAAGCCTGGACTTGCTGCCGCCGGCTTCCTTCAGCAACGCGTCGATCTTGCCCAGGACCTGGCGGGTCTGCTCTTCCAGCGAGGCCTTGCGGTCATCCGCGACCTGGCCGGCAATATGGATCTGGCCGCCATGCATGACGGCCTGGCTCATCCTCGTCCCGACGACGAAACGTTTGGTCATTCGATACTCCTTGGTTTTGAAATTCGTCTCGCGGACGGCGCGATTTGCCGGCTAGGCCCGCCTGGCGGCGATGCCATGCCGCGAGACCAGGGCGCAGATCCGCTCGGCTGTCTCGATCCGGTCGGTTGCCGGGTCCGCGGCCGGCACGTCTCCGCGATAAGTATGCTTGAAACCCGAGGCCGTCAGCACGCAGACCACCGGCCCTTGCAGGCGTGACGGATTGCGCATCAGCCAGGCGACGCCGGCCGATGCCGAGAGCTCGGCATCGACGCCGTCGTGGCGTAGCAGGGCCTCGCGCGCCGTCCTCATCTCCTCGTCGGTCACGGCGGCCGCAAGCCCCTCGCTGCGGCGCACGAGCCGCAATGTGTAAGTCCCATCCTGCGGATAACCCTTAAGCCGATCGGCGATGGACGTGGCGGCAGTCTCCACCGGCCCGTCCCATGGCTCGACCGTCTCGCTTCCCGACTTGAAAGCCCGCGCGATGGGGCAGCAGCCACTCGGCTGGATGGCAACGAGGGGCGGCAGGTTTCCGGTCTCCTGGGCGACACCATTGCCGGTGCCGACCAGCACCGGACCGGCGCTGATCGGCGCAACGATCGCCGACGGCGTTGAACCCAATTGACGAGCCGCTTCCACCCCGATCGAGCGGCAGGCCCATTCGGCCAGAGGCGCGGCGAAGGTGGAATAGAGCCGGCTCAGCTTCAGCTCTGCCGCGACGATGTCGGCGGCCCTGTAGGCCTCGCTCGGATCGTTGCCCGCCTCGATGATGGCGGCTCCGCGCGCCGCCACCGGCGCGATGCGCTCCACGGCCGTCCCGGTTGGGACGATGGCATAGATCGGCAAGCCGGCGCTGGCGCCGGCGGCCGAGGCTGCGAGTGCCGCGTTGCCGCTCGATGGCACCACGGCGCCGGCCGAACCGGAGCGGATCGCATCGGCGACGGCAAGCCGCATGATCCGATCCTTGAACGAGCCGGTCAGGTGACCGTTTTCGTATTTCAGGTAGACATTTCCCAGGCCCGGGATGCGGCTGCGGATCAGCGGCGACGCCGGCCAGAGCGCGGCCTGCGCTTCGGCATCGCCGATCGGCCGCTCGATGATACGGATGCCGCCGCATTCGCAGTAGCCGACGGCCGCCTCGCTGGCGGTCCCGCAATCGGAACAAATGGCAAGCATGTCAGCGCTCCGTCAGCCGGCGCATGAATTGCTGCACCCTGGCGTCCTTGGGCTGCGCGACCACCTCGTCGGGCGTCCCGTCTGCCAGGATGCGCCCCTGGTCCATGAACAGGACGCGGTCCGCGACCTCGCGGGCGAAGTTCATTTCATGGGTGACGACCAGCATGGTCATGCCGCTGTTGGCCAGCGAGCGCATCACGCCCAGAACCTCGCCGACCAGCTCGGGATCCAGCGCCGAGGTCGCCTCGTCGAACAGCATGATGCGCGGGTCCATGGCGAGCGCTCGGGCGATCGCCACGCGCTGCTGCTGGCCGCCGGAGAGCTGGCTGGGATAGGCGTCCCACTTCTCCTCGAGCCCGACCTTGGCGAGCAGTTCGCGCCCGCGCTTCTCGGCGTCCGCCTTGCCACGACCGAGCACCAGCTTCTGCGCCAGCATGACGTTGCCGCCCACGGTCAGGTGCGAGAAGAGATTGAACTGCTGGAAGACCATGCCGACATGCTTGCGGATCTCGTGCAGCCCTCGGCCGCTCGCCATCGAGATGCCGTCGACGACGATGTCGCCGCCCTGGATCGGCTCCAGGCCGTTGATGACGCGCAGAAGCGTGCTCTTGCCGGAGCCGCTCGGGCCGATGATCGCCACCACCTGGCCGACCTCGACCGACATGTCGATCCCGTTCAGCACGCTGAGCGAGCCGAAGCGCTTTTGCACGTTCGTCATCGTTAGAAGGGGCATTGGATAATCCTCCGAACCGGTCAGGCGCCGTTGCGCGCCAGCCGCCGTTCGATCCATTCGCTGAATTTGGAGATCGGGAAGCAGATGATGAAATAGAGGCAGCCGACGGTCAGCAGCACCTCCAGCGGCCGCCCGTACTGGAGCACCAGCTCCATGGCGCGGCGCATCAGCTCGTTGTAGCCGATGACCGTCGCGAGCGACGTGTCCTTGATGATGGCGACGTAGACGCCGACCAGCGGCGGCAGCGCGACCCGCAGCGCCTGCGGCCGCACCACATACCACAGGCGCTGGCCGAAGCTCAGCCCGAGCGCCGTGGCCGCCTCGACCTGGCCCTTCGGCACGGCCTCGACGCCTGCCCTCAGCACTTCGGCGACATAGGCGCCGGTGTAGAGCGATATGGCGCTGAAGGCGGCCCAGAACTTGTCGACCTCGATCCCGAGCATGGGCAGGCCGAAATAGACGAAGAAGAGCTGCATCAGCAGCGGCGTTCCGCGGAACACCTCGACATAGATGCGCAGGATGACGTTGAGCACACCAATGTTGAGCGCGCGCAGAACGCTGACCAGCGTGCCGACGAACGTCCCCACCACGATGGCGATCGCCGAAAGGAAAAGGGTGGTGAGGAAGCTGTCGAGCAGCAGCCAGCGCGAGGCCCAGACGGGAGCGAAGTTCATCGATCAGACCCTCGAGGCGCGGGGAAACAGCCAGCGGCCGAGCAGCAGCAGGCCGAGCGAACTGCCGAGCGTCAGCGCCAGATAGATCACGGTGGAGAAGGAATAGACCTCGATCGTCAGGAAGGTGCGGGCGCTGATCTCGTTGGTCCGTCCGGTAAGTTCCGGGACCGCGATGACGGACAGCAGCGAGGAACCGAGGATGGTGGCGATGAACATGTTGGAGAAGGCCGGGAAGATCGCTCGCAGGGCCACCGGAGCCACGACCCACACCAGGGTCTGCATCGGCGACATGGCAAGCGCGGCGGAAGCCTCGCGGTGCCCCTTCGGCACGGCGACCACGCCGGCCCGGAAGATCTCGCCGAGATAGGCGCCGACATTAAGGCCCAGGCCCAATATGCCGGCGGTGACAGCCGACAGACGCAAGCCGAGGCTCGGCAAGCCGTAGAAGACGATGAATATCTGCAGGAGCACGGGCGTGTTGCGCAACACCTCGACATAGATCGAGGCCAGCCAGCGCAACGGCGCGATGGCGCTCATCTTGCCGGCGGCGACGACGATGCCGACCGCGATGGCGAGCGCGAATGCCGAGAAGGTGATGACCAGCGTAAGCCATGCGCCATGCAGCAGCTGGCCGTAGAAGCTGGTTATGGATCCCCAATCGAGGAACATGGGCACATCTCCGCGATGACGGCACGGCGCGCGGCCGTGCCGTCATCTCACTGGCAATGTCAGAACTGCGGGTTGAGCGGCGCCGGCATGTCGGCGTTGAACCACTTGCGGTAGAGCTCGCGCCCCTTGCCGCTGGTGTTCAGCTCGAACACGAACATGTTGACCCAGGTCTGCCAGTCGGAATCGCCGCGCTGCAGGCCAATGCTGTTGTAGTCGACGAGGTCCTTGAAGGACGGATCGATGACGACCTTGATGCCGTCGTCCAGCTTGGCCTGATAGTTGAGGAAGTTTCCGTCCTCGATCATGGCGTCGACCTGGCCCTGCTTGAGGGCGAGAAGTGCCGCCGCCGAGCTGTCGAAGCGCTGGATATCGGCGCCCGGCACGGCGGCGCTGAAGGTCGCGTCCTGCGTCGTGCCCTTGATGACGGCGACGCGCTTGCCGTCGAGGTCCTTCGCGGCGGCGGCGGTGCTGTCCTTCGGCACGGCGATGGCCATGACCACGGCGGTTATGTACGGGTCGCTGAAGCTCACGACCTTGGCGCGCTCGGAGTTGCGCGTGAACTGACCGATGATCATGTCGACCTTGTCCGTGCGCAGGTTCGGGATGCGGTCGGCGGCGGTCGTGTCGACGATCTCGAGCTTGGCGCCAAGCTTCTCGGCCGCGAGCTTGGCGACATCGACGTCGAAGCCGTCGGGCTCGCCGGCATCGTTCTTCATGCCGAAGGGCGGCAGGCTGAGGATGATACCCACCCGCAGGGTCTTCGAGGCGATGATCTTGTCCAGCCTGGACTGCTGCTGAGCCGCCGCCGGGGCAAGGGCGGCCGCGAACATACCCGCCGCGGCGAGCGCGATCACACCCGCTTTCCAAAAACGCTTCATAGTGCTCACTCCCTTCTGTGTCTTAAATACCAGACAATGTGTCGATATATTGGACAACCTAGACGAGGCGTGCGCATACTGCAAGTGCCCCGCGTGATGTATTGATGGCCGGTGAGGGACGGAGCGATTCGGATGAAAACGACAAGCGTGCGGGCGCGCGGCATAGACCGCGTCATCGAAGTGCTCGAGTTCTTTCGGGCGACGCGCCAGCCCACGACCATCGGCGACCTGGCGCGCAAGCTGAACGCGCCTCGCTCCACGCTCTACGAGATCGTCAACAGCCTGACGGAAGCCGGCATGCTGGAGCAGACGGACGAGCAGGGACGGTTCTATTTCGGCAGCGCGGTGTATTTCTACGCCGACGCCTATCTCGCGTCGCAGCCGCTGGTCCGCAAGGGCCGCGACGAGGTGATGCGGCTTGCCGAACTCGCCGGCGAGACCGCGCAGCTCTGCATGCTTCTCGGCAACAAATACACGGTCGCGCATATGCAGGCGGGCTCGCGGCTGTTCCGCATCAGCTCCGAGACCGGCGTGCTGGTTCCGATCCCGTGGACGGCTTCCGGCCGCGTGTTGCTGGGCAACATGACCAGGGAGCAGGTACTCGCTTTCATCCCTCCGGAGGATTTTCGCCTGCCGAACGGCAAGACGGTCCCTCTCGACGACTTCATGAACGACATCCGCATGGCACACGAGCAGGGCTATGTGATCACCGCCGCACTCGCGGACGAGTTCACCTGCTGCCTGGCCGTGCCCATCCTCGACCAGACCACGAACCAGCCCATCGCCACGCTCTGCTTCGTCGTGCCTATCCACACGCCCGAGGAACGGCGGATGGAGCTTATCGGGCTGTTGAAGACCAGCAGCAGCATCGTTTCGGCACGCCTCGGCGACGGCAAGATCCCGGCGACCGCCCGCTGAGCCGGAACCTCGGATAGGCCACGAGCCTTCGATCGCGGCGGGGTAGCTTATACGCCAGAGTACCGGACCGGCATTTGCGCCCGTGAAAGCGGGCGTTAGCCGCGGCCTTGGCATAGCCGACGAACGAAGCGGGTATCGCAACCGACAGGCATCACGGCCGGCCGGTTCGAATCCCGCCACACTTGTAACTCCCACCCTCACGGGCAGCGGTCCTAGCCTGCATCAGTACCGGTCAACCGGCACTCCGCATCGCCCGGGCAAAGCATGGGCGATACGCGGCATGCCAAGGGAGAACACTGACCATGCATAGCTGTGACGACCTAGCCCCCGAGACGGAAACCGGCAGCGCCGGACGCACCGCCCGGGCCCACCACCCATGTTGCGGCGCGCCGGACGATTCCGTCCAGCATGCCTCTCGGCCTCACGACCAGGGCCAAGCGCACCATCCGCAAGCGGCAACGCGTCGCGACGACGCGACCACGGACTGACAAGGAGAAGACCGATGAACAAGCATGTAGCAATGAAGACGCCGCCGATCGTTTCGCGGCAGGCCTGGGAAACGGCGCACGAGCAATTGCTGGTGAAGGAGAAGGCGACCCTGCGCGCCAGGGACGCGCTTGCCGCCGAGCGCCGGCGGATGCCGTGGCTGGAAGTGGACAAGGACTATGTGTTCGAAGGTCCAAACGGCCGCGCGAGCCTGGTCGATCTGTTCGAAGGCCGCCGCCAGTTGATCGTCTATCGCGCCTTCTTCGAGCCGGGCGTCTATGGCTGGCCCGATCATGCCTGCCGGGGCTGCTCGCTCGGGGCCGACCAGGTCGGCCACCTGGCTCATCTCAACGCCCGCGACACCACGCTGGCCTACGCCTCGCGCGCGCCGCAGGCCGACATTGCGCGGCTGAAGAAGCGCATGGGCTGGGAGATGCCCTGGTACACGATCACCGACAGCTTCGACAAGGATTTCGGCGTCGACGAATGGCACGGCCACAACGTGTTCATCCGCGACGGCGACCGGGTGTTCCGCACCTACTTCATCAACAACCGTGGCGACGAGGTGATGGGCACCGTCTGGAGCTATCTCGACGTGACGCCGCTTGGCCGTCAGGAGGCCTGGGAAGATTCGCCCGAGGGCTATCCGCAGACCCAGACCTACAAGTGGTGGAACTGGCACGACAACTACGAGGAAGGCGCGGCGCCCGACCAGCGCTGGGTCGAGGTCTCCGACGCCGGCGAAGCGGCGTTCCGAAACAAGGACTGAGCGGGCTGCGGCACGCCGTCTGCCGGATCGTCAGGACCGGCGCCCCGCTCATCGAGGCACCAACAAAAAGCCCGGCTCGAAGGCCGGGCTTTTCAGCATGGGATCGGGTCGAGGCCGGATCAGTGATCCATGGCCTTGACGATTTCCTCGGTCATCTTCTTGGCGTCGCCGAGCAGCATCATCGTGCCGTCCTTGTAGAACAACGTGTTGTCGATGCCGGCATAACCGGAGCCGAGCGAGCGCTTGACGAACAGGCAGGTGCGGGCCTTGTCGACGTCGAGGATCGGCATGCCGTAGATCGGCGACGACTTGTCGTCGCGCGCGGACGGGTTGGTCACGTCGTTGGCGCCGATGACGTAGGCGACGTCGGCCTGGGCGAATTCGGAGTTGATGTCTTCCAGCTCGAAGACCTCGTCATAGGGCACGTTGGCCTCGGCGAGCAGCACGTTCATGTGACCGGGCATGCGGCCCGCCACCGGGTGGATGGCGTACTTGACCTCGACGCCGGCGGCCTTGAGCTTGTCGGCCATCTCGCGAACCGCATGCTGGGCCTGAGCGACGGCCATGCCGTAGCCGGGCACGATGATGACCTTCTGCGCGTTCATCATCAGGTAGGCGGCGTCGTCGGCCGAACCCTGCTTGACCGTGCGCTCGATGCCGTCGTCGCTGGCAGCCGCGGCCTCGCCGCCGAAGCCGCCCAGGATGACCGACAGGAAAGAGCGGTTCATGCCCTTGCACATGATGTAGGACAGGATCGCACCGCTAGAACCGACCAGCGCGCCAGTGATGATGAGCGCCAGGTTGCCGAGGGTGAAGCCAAGTGCGGCCGCCGCCCAGCCGGAATAGGAGTTCAGCATCGACACGACGACCGGCATGTCGGCGCCGCCGATCGGGATGATCAGCAGGATGCCGAGCACCAGCGACAGCGCGACGATGAGCCAGAACACGGCGTAGCTCTGCGTGATGACAAGCAACGCGATCAGCACCACCAAGGCAATGCCAAGCACGGCATTGATGAAATGGCGACCGCCGATCATGATCGGCTTGCCGGACATGCGCCCATCGAGCTTCAGGAAGGCGATGACGGATCCGGTGAAGGTGATGGCGCCAATGGCGACGCCGAGGCTCATCTCGACCAGCGCCTGGCCGTGGATGGCGCCGACCTCGCCGATGCCGAAGGAGGTGGGGGCATACATCGCCGCGGCCGCCACCATGACGGCAGCGAGACCGACCAGCGAGTGGAAGGCCGCCACGAGCTGCGGCATCGACGTCATGGCGATGCGCCGGGCGGTGACCGCGCCGACGCCGCCGCCGATCGCCAGCCCGAGCACGATGAGGCCGAGGCCGCTTAGCGAAGGCGTTGCCAACGCCAGCGTGGTGGCGATGGCGATGGCCATGCCGATCATGCCGTAGAGGTTGCCTTGCCGGCTGGTGGTCGGATGCGACAGGCCGCGCAGCGCCAGGATGAACAGGATGCCGGAAACGAGATAGAGGAAGGAGGCGAGATTGACGCTCACGTCACTTTTCCTTCTTCTTGTACATGGCAAGCATACGCTGGGTGACCAGGAAGCCGCCGAAGATGTTGACCGACACCAGAACCAGGGCGACGAAGCCGAAGCCGGTGGCGATACCCGACGCCGAGATGCCGACGGCCAGCAGCGCGCCGACCACGATGACCGAGGAGATGGCGTTGGTCACGGCCATCAGCGGCGTGTGCAGGGCCGGCGTGACCGACCAGACGACATAATAGCCGACGAAGATCGCCAGCACGAAGATGGCGAAGCGGAAGACGAAGGGGTCGATGGCGCCGCCGGAGAGCGTGTGCGCGGCGTTGCCGGCCGCTTCCGCCGCGCCCGGAGCGTGCGCCAGGTCCTGCACGGCGAGCCGCACGGCTGCCGTCGCCTGGTCGAGTTGCTCGAGAGCTTTCTGAAGCTGTTCCATCACGCGGTCCCCTTAGGCTTGCCAGCGGACTTGGTCGCGGTCGATTTGGCGGCCGCCGCCTTCTTCGGTGCCGCCCTCTTCGCGCCGGCGTCGGCGACGATCGTGGCCGCCGGAACGGCCGCCGGCTCGACGTAGGATTCGGCGGCCTTGGCGAAGGCCGGATGCACCACCTTGCCGCCGTCGGTCAGCATGGTCGCCTTGACCAGATCGTCGTCGCGGTTGATGGCGAGTTGCTTGGTGTTCTTGTCGACCATCGTCTCGAGGAAGGCCAGCAGGTTCTTGGCGTAGAGCAGGGAAGCCGAAGCCGACACCCGGCCGGGCACGTTGAGGTGGCCGACGATCTTGACGCCGTTGGCGGTGGTGACGACCTTGCCGGCCTCGGCGCCCTCGACATTGCCGCCGCGCTCGACCGCGAGGTCGACGATGACCGAACCCGGCTTCATCGACGCGACCATCGCCGCCGAAACCAGTTTCGGCGCCGGGCGGCCGGGGATCAGGGCGGTGGTGATGACGATATCCTGCTTGGCTATGTGCTCGGCCGTCAGCGCAGCCTGCTTGGCCTGGTATTCCTTGGACATTTCCTTGGCGTAGCCGCCCGCCGTCTCGGCCGCCTTGAACTCCTCGTCCTCGACGGCGAGGAACTTCGCGCCGAGCGAGGCGACCTGTTCCTTGGCGGCGGGCCGCACGTCCGTTGCTGTGACGACCGCGCCCAGACGACGCGCGGTGGCGATGGCCTGCAGGCCGGCGACGCCGACGCCCATGATGAAGACCTTGGCGGCGGGCACGGTGCCGGCGGCGGTCATCATCATCGGCAAGGCGCGGTCATACTCGGAGGCGCCATCGATGACGGCCTGGTAGCCTGCCAGGTTCGCCTGCGAAGACAGCACGTCCATGGACTGGGCGCGGGTGATGCGCGGCATGAACTCCATGGAGAAGGCGGTCACGCCGGCCTTCGCCAAGGCCGCCACGGCGGCATCGTTGCCGTAGGGGTCCATGATGGCGAGCACCGCGGCGCCCTTCTTGTAGCCTTTCAGCTCGGCATCCGTCGGACGGCGCACCTTCAGCACCACGTCGGCGCCGGCGGCGTCGGCTGCCTTGCCGACGGTGGCGCCAGCCTTGGCGAAATCCTCGTCGGGAATCCGCGAGCGGCTGCCTGCGCCGGCCTCGACGACCACGCTGAGGCCCATTGCCGCGAGGCGTTTCACCGTATCCGGCGAAGCCGCGACGCGAGGCTCGTTGGCATCAACTTCACGAGGGATGAAAACCGTCTGTCCCACCGCGTTATCCTTTCGGTTGGAACCTTGTTTCCCGCGCGACGCCGGCCGCCAGACGGCGGCGCCCCGTAATCAAAGCCTTGAAAACTTATCGCAGTATGAAGCCGCCGACGGCCATGATCAGGATGAACAGGATGGTCGCGGAGAAAAATCCGCCGACGAAAAAGCCGAAGGCCATGGCGATAAGGATGCCGGCGCAGAACAGCGAGCCGTATTTGGCCAGCGTCAGGAAGCCGGCATAGGTGCGCTCATGCTCGACATAGTCCATCTTCGCGCCCAGTTCGACAGGCCCGGTCGGCGCATGATCAGCCATGGAATTACCCCTTCGAAGACATCTTTCTGGCACATAGCGAAAAGCCGCGCCAAGAGCAATGGCACGATTGCCGCATCGCGGCGGACAACTGCCTCAAGGGAAAGTTGAAGGCGGAAGGCTCAGCCCGCGAGGTGCGGGAAAAACCCGACGAGGCCGACAATGATCAGGTAAATGGCGACGATGTAGTTGAGGAGCCGCGGCATCACGAGGATGAGCACGCCCGCGATCAGCGAGATCAGTGGCGTCACGGCAATTGTGGAAATGGTCATCTGCAATTCCTTGCGCATGCGTTCAGGAAGAGCGGGAGCCCCCGCCCTCGTTCACAAACGCGCGTAGCGCCGGAAAGCTCCAAAAGCCCGTGCGGACGGCCCGCTAGGCGGCCTCGCGGAAATACTTCGCGGTGGGAAGAATGGTCAGCGGCGCCAGTTCGCCCGCATGCGGCCGGTCGAACAGCATGCGCTGCTCCATCGGCGTCGAACGGAAGAACGGAAACCGCGACAGGGACCGCTCCCGGATGGCATTCACGTCGGCCCGGTAGAGCACGACCTTGTTGTACACGCCAGGATAGGGACGGGCCTCGCTGATCTTCTCGGAGTAGTAAATCCGTCTGTAGAAGCCGGCGTGGTCCTCGCGGATGGTCGACAGGCAATAGGGCGCGTTGAAATGGAAGCACGCCATGCCGGCAAGCCGCAGGGTGAGATAGGGAATTTGCGGGTAGACCTTGGACCAGTCGGGATCCGAGGCGAAGCGGCTGGGGCAGATGAAGGTCGCCCCTTCCCGCAGCATCGGCATGACGACGTCGCCGAAGGCCTTGGTCGAAGGTGACATCGGCGTCGCGAGCGTGACGTGGTGAATGCGCAGCGTGCTCACCAGGTCACGGTCGATATAGACGCCGAAACGATAGACGTTGGGCGTTTCGTCGAGTTCGTCGGAAATGGTGTGGCTCTCGCTGTCCGGGATCATGTCGTTCGACCGGTAGGACTTGTAGCGAAGACGATAGATGTCCTCGAGATCCTCGCCCTTGTCGCAGCGACGATACTCGGTCCGCTCAAGCATCGCCGAGACGTTCTTGGCGAAACTCGACATGTCGCCGGACGCACCTATCCCATCAACGCCCGCCGCATGGCGAAGCGCAGTCAACTCCGCAACCATGTACTCAACCCCGTAAGTTGCCGCCCGATTGGACACTACGTGAGGGTCGGCAGATGTAAAGATGAAAATAGATAGGGCGGTGTTTACCGAACGTTAAGGTTAATGATTGGTAAAATTATCGTAAAATACATGACATTTCATTTGATCAGCGACGAGATGCCTTGCGCGCCGTCTTGATGTCCCTGGCAAAAGGCCAGACCGTGCTGGACATGGTTTCGATACCGGAAGCGCTCAGCGCCGATCCGAACAGGAAGCCCTGCACGAGGTCGGGCTTGACCTGAAGCGCCAGGATCTTGAGCTGCTCGAAGGTTTCCACGCCTTCCACGGTCACCGACAGGCCGAGCGGCCGCGACAGGTTGACGATGCCCTTCAGCAGTTCCAGCGAACGCGAATTCTGGGTGACGTCCATCAGGAACGAGCGATCGATCTTGACCTTGTCGAGCGGCAGCTTGTGCAGGTAGCTCAGGCTCGAATAGCCGGTGCCGAAATCGTCGAGGGCGATGCGCACGCCGAGCTGCTTCAGTTCCTCGATATACTGGCGTGTCAGCGACTTATCGTCGAGCAGCGCCGTCTCGGTGACCTCGATCTCCAGCCGGCCCGGCGCCAGACCGGACGCGGTCAGCGCCTCGCGCACCTTCTGGATGACGTCCCGGCTGCGGAAATCCTTGGCGGAGAGATTGACCGACACACTGGTCTGGTCAGGCCACTTTGCGCATTCGGCGCAAGCCGCGTGGAGAACGAAGGTGCTGATTTCGGAGATGATGCCCATCTCCTCGGCCAGCGGGATGAAGATGCCGGGCGAAATCGGCCCGAGATCGGGATGATCCCAGCGGCAGAGCGCCTCGCAGCTCGCGATGCGCATGGTGTTCATCGCCACGATCGGCTGGTAGACGACCCGCAGGCCCTTGCTCTCCACCGCGCTGCGAAGGTCGGCCTTCATCAGCTGGCGGTTGCGGAAGGCGGCATCCATCGAGGCTTCGAAGAGGCGCCAGCTGTTCTTGCCCAACTCCTTGGCCTTGTAGAGGGCAAGGTCGGCCTTGACGATCATGGCGTCGACGTCGGAATCCTTGACCCTGGAGAGGACCGCGCCACCGCTGGCCTGGATGCGCAGGCCGTGGCCGGCGACATCGACCTCGCCCTGCAGGGTCGCGAAGATGTCGTCGAGCAGACCGCTCAGATGGCTCTCGTCCTCGACCCGATCGAAGAAGATCATGAACTCGTCGCCGCCGAAGCGGCTGACGTTGATGTCCTGTCCGGCAATGGCGGCAAGACGTTCGGCCACGGCGTAGATGAGGCCGTCGCCGATGGGATGGCCCAGCGTGTCGTTGACGCTCTTGAAATCGTCGAGGTCGAGCACGGCGAGGCCGCAGAGACGGTCGCGGTCGCCCGAGGCCATCGCCTCGCCGACCAGTTCGTGGAAATAGGCGCGGTTCGGCAGGCCGGTCAGGCTGTCGTAGCGGGCCATGAAGCGGATCTTCTCCTCCGCCTCGACACGCGCGGTGACGTCCTCGAAAGTGATGACGCCCAGTTCCTGGCTGCCCTCTCGCGCCGAAAACTCATAATGCTGGCCATTGGCCAGCGACACGAGCACCTTGCGATCGCGCCCTTCGCGCAACGCGCGCGTGAGCTGGGCTTCGATGTAGCGACAGTCCTTCGGCGCGAGCATGCCGCCGGCGACGCCGCGCATCAGCAGTCCGTGGATCGATCGACCTAGCAGCGCGTCTCCCGATTTCAGCGACATCAGGTGCGCGGCTTCGGCATTCGCCACCGCGACCCTGCCATCCGGACCCAGCATGACGAGGCCGTGCGACATGGTGTTGAGAGCGCGGTTGAAGCGCTGGGCGATGCGGTTCGCCTTCTTCTCCTCCGAAACGGCGGCGAACAGCACGTCGCGCACGGTGGTGGCGAACTTGCGGATGGCAAACAGGAACGGCGCAGCGGTGAGGCCGAGCAGAACATGGTAGATATCGCCGCGCAGCAGGAAGCCGAGCGAGATGGGCCACGTCAGGGTAACGGTCAGGATGGTGACCATGCGCGGAGAGCCGTAATTGCGGCCAGCGATCGAGGTCGCGGTCGCCAGGGTCAGGCAGACGGATGCGATCTCGGCGAAATTGTCGCGCGCGAAGTAGATTCCAAGCAGGCAGAAGCCGCCGAGCACCAGGCCGTGCAGGGAGCCGAAGAAGATATAGTCATTCTCGCGCTTGCGCGCTTCTTCCCAGGTCTTGGCGGAAGGCATGCTGTTGTACTTGCGGAAGTTCCTCATGCGGAAAATGCCGACGAGGACCATCGCAGTGGCAACGACCAGGTAGCTTGGATTGTCGGTCTTCCACCAGACGAGGCCGATCAGGAAGGTTTGCGCGAGAATACCAATAGAAAGCGTCAACCCGTCGCGAAACAACGTTTCCACGAACGGGATGTAGACGTCGACCGGGATCTCGTTTTTTCTTCTCAGATTCACGCCTGAATCCCAACCCTGGGAGCCAAGCTGTGCCACATCCGCCTTAAGAAAGGTTTAGAAAGGTCATTGCAACCACTACAGCGGCCGCAAGCAAAGATCAGGAAATCCTTCTACAGGTAAACAAGGCGTATCGCCTATTCCGCGGCCTGGAGTTCAGATCGCGCGGGCGTGCCGGCGAGCCGCTCGAGCAGCCTCGCACGTTCACCCGCGGCTTTTTCGGCACTGGCCTGCCTGACATGGCCGTAGCCGCGAATCAGGGCAGGCACGGACGCCAGCGCCGTCGCCGCCTCGATCCGGCCGGGCGCGAGCGCCGCGGCGATCGTTCCCAGATCCGCCTCATACTGCTGGAGCAGCCGCCGTTCCATGCGCCGCTCGGCAGTGTAGCCGAAGACGTCCAGCACAGTGCCGCGCAACCCCTTCATCGCCGCCAGCACACGCATTCCCTTTAGCATCCAGGGGCCGAAGTTCGACTTGCGCGGCTTGCCGTCATTGCCGCGCCGTCCGAGGATCGGCGGCGCGAGATGGAATTCGAGCCGCTCATAGCTCTGGAACTGCTTGCCTAACGCGGCGGAGAAGGAGCCGTCGGTGTAGAGACGGGCCACCTCGTATTCGTCCTTGATGGCCATGAGCTTGAACAGGTTCCGCGCGGCCGCCTCGGTCACCGCGGTCGAGCCTGCCAGAGCGCTGGCCTCAGCGGCGCGAAGCGTCGCCAGCGTGTCGGCGTAGCGCCTGCCATAGGCGGCGTTCTGATAGGCCGTGAGGAAGGCGACGCGGCGGGCGATGATGTCGTCCAGGGTCTCCGCCGGTGCGGCAGCCGCCTTTGTCGGCGGCGCGACGAGGGAGCGCACGAAATCCGGCTGATGGGCGGCGCGCCGGCCCCAGCGGAATGCCGCGACGTTCATGGCGACCGCCTCGCCGTTGAGCTCGATGGCCTTTTCGACCGCCGCCGCCGACAGCGGCAGGCCGCCATGCTGGAAGGCGAAGCCGAGCATGAACATGTTGGCGCCCAGCGAATTGCCGAACAGCGCGGTCGCGGTGCGGGTGGCATCGAAGAAATGCGCCTTGTCGTCGCCGGCGGCGGCCCGGATCGCCTTCTTCAATCGCTCGACCGGCAGCGAGAAGTCGGCCGAACGGGTGAACTCGCCCGGCATGATCTCGGCCGTGTTGGCGAGGAAGATGGTGTGGCCCTCCCGCACCGAGCCCAGCACCTTCTTGGCGCCTGACACGACCAGGTCGCAGCCAAGCACCAGGTCCGCCTTGCCGGCGGAGACGCGAATGGCGTGGATGTCCTCCGGCGTCGGGGCGATGCGCACATGGGTGAACACCGAGCCGCCCTTCTGGGCGAGGCCGGCCATGTCGATCATGCCGCAGCCCTTGCCCTCGAGATGCGCGGCCATGCCGAGTACGGCGCCGACGGTGACGACGCCGGTACCACCGACGCCGTCGATGATCGCCGCCCAGCCCTGGCCGCCCAGGCGGAATTCGGTGGGCTCCGGCACGCCGTCGAGCGGATCGCTCCGGCCGGCAATGCCCTCGGCCTTCCTGATCTTGGCGCCATGCACCGTGACGAAGGACGGACAGAAGCCGTTGAGACAGGAGAAATCCTTGTTGCAGCTCGACTGGTCGATCTTGCGCTTGCGGCCGAACTCGGTTTCCACCGGCTGGATCGAGACGCAGTTCGAAGTGACGCCGCAGTCGCCACAGCCCTCGCAGACGAGTTCGTTGATGAAGACGCGCTTGTCCGGATCGGGAAAGGTGCCACGCTTGCGGCGGCGGCGCTTCTCGGCGGCGCAGGTCTGGTCATAGATCAGCACCGACACGCCCCTGACCGCGCGAAGCTCGCGCTGGACAAGGTCGAGATCGTCGCGGTGGTGGATGGTGAGGCCGGCAGGAAAGTCCGCCTTGCCGGCATATTTGCCGGGCTCGTCGGTGACCAGCGCGATGCGCTCCACCCCTTCGGCGCGCACCTGCCGGGCGATCATGTCCACCGTCAGGCCACCTTCGTGCGGCTGGCCGCCCGTCATGGCGACGGCGTCGTTGTAGAGGATCTTGTAGGTGATGTTGGCACCGCTCGACAGCGCGAAGCGGATCGCCAGCGTGCCCGAGTGATTGTAGGTGCCGTCGCCGAGGTTCTGGAAGATGTGGTCGCGTTTAGAAAACGGCGCCTGGCCGACCCATTGCGCGCCCTCGCCGCCCATCGCCGTGAAGCCGACGGTGTTGCGATCCATCCACAGCGCCATGAAATGGCAGCCGATACCGGCGGCGGCGAGCGAGCCTTCCGGCACCTTGGTCGACGAATTGTGCGGACAGCCCGAGCAGAAGAAGGGCGTGCGCGAGCCGATATCGACCGTATCGGCGAGCATGGCCTGGAACTGTCGCAGCTTGGCGACGCGCGCCGATATCTCCTCCGAGGGGCCGATCGTGGAGAGGATCCGTTCGCCGAGCGCGATGGCGATCTCGTTGGGATCGAGCGCGCCCTTCGCCGGGAAGAGCCAGTCGCCGCGCTCGTTCCTCTTGCCGAGAATGGCCGGCTGCATGGCTGTGCCGTAGAGGCTCTCGCGCAATTGCACCTCGATCAGCGAGCGCTTCTCCTCGACCACGACGATGGTGTCGAGGCCGCGCGCGAACTCGGCGATGTGCTGCAAATCGAGTGGCCACGGGCAGCCGACCTTGAACAGGCGCACGCCGATGCGGTTGGCGGCCGCCTCATCTATGCCGATGTCCTCGAGCGCCTGGCGTACATCGAGATAGCTCTTGCCCAGGGTGATGACGCCGAGCTTGGGATTGCGGCCGCCGGAATAGACGATGCGATTGAGGCCGTTGGCGTGGATGAAGGCGGAGGCGGCGGCGCGCTTGTATTCGTGCAGCCGCTCCTCCTGGCCGAGCATGTCGATCTCGTTGCGGATGTTGAGACCACCGGGCGGCATGTCGAATGGCGGGATGACGATGTTCAGCCGCTCGAGCGAGGCGTCGACCGAGGCCGTCGATTCAATGTTGTCCTTGACGCATTTGATCGCCGCCCAGGTGCCGGCGAAGCGCGACATGGCAAAGCCGTAAAGCCCGTAGTCGATGATCTCCTGCACGCCGGCCGGGTTGAGGATCGGCACCATGGTGTCGATGAACAGGAATTCCGTGGCGTGGGCGTTGGTCGAGGATTCGGCCATGTGGTCGTCGCCCATCAGGGCCAATACGCCGCCATGCCTGGACGAACCCGCGAGATTGGCGTGGCGGAAGACGTCGCCGGAGCGATCGACGCCAGGACCCTTGCCGTACCAGACGGAGAAGACGCCGTCATGCGTGCCCTCGCCCATCAGCTCGGCCTGCTGCGTTCCCCAGCAAGCGGTCGCGGCGAGTTCCTCGTTGAGCCCGGGCTGGAAGACGATGTCGGCCTGGGCGAGCTGCTTCTTTGCCCGCCAGAGCTGCATGTCGAGGCCGCCGAGCGGCGACCCGCGATAGCCGGAGACGAATCCGGCCGTGTTCAGCCCGGCACGACGGTCGCGCTCGCGCTGCATCAGCAACATACGGATGACCGCCTGCGCCCCGGACAGGAAGATACGCTCCTTGCCAAGGTCGAACTTGTCATCGAGCGCCACGTCATGCAGCGTCATCAGGTATTCCTTCACCAGAGCCGTTCAGCATTCCATGGAACCGCCGAGCAGCCCTATCTCTTTGTTTTTACGCAATTCCAGACAGAAACACTTTTCCTGGAATTGTTCCGAGGCCGATCCGACCTCAGATCGTCCGGCTCCAGGCCGCGCCGAAGCGTCGGCCGGCCGCAGTCTTCCTCCCCCTTGCCGGAGAGGTCAAACGAAATCGAAGGCGCCAGGCGACGCGTGGCGAATGGTCCCCGAGGTTGCCGGTCCTCGGGCATGAGAAAAGCTGGCCGGCCGGCGGTCAGCCCGCCTTCGAGCAGTCCGGCTTCGGTTCGCCCGGCAACTTGCCATCGGGATGACCGACAAGGTCTGGATTGGCGGTGTAGAGCTCGCCGACCACCAGGGGGCGATCCGGGAGGATGGACTGGTCCTCGGTCGACATCAGTGTGGTGTCGATCTTCTGCAACACGTCGCCGCCGGCGTCCTTGATGACGATGGCGATCGTGTAGGGCTTGCCCTTGACGACGCAGGAGAGCGCCGGGCTTTCCAGCGTCACATGATCGAGCTTCGGCCAGACCTTCTGCTCGACCACCAGGGGGGAGCCGCCAGCGGGGTCCTGGAAGCTGACGACGGCCACCTGCCCCTCCCCCATCGGCTGCAGCGGCCGTAGCGTGACCATGTAGGTCGCCCTGGCGAGCCTATAATTGAAGACGAATATCTTGCCCGATATCTCGAACAGCTTGCCCTCGCCCTTGCCGGTGTCGCGGCAGGCGCCGAGCGCGACGGCCACGGCCAGGGCGCCCCCGACAAGGGCCGCGCGCGAAAGAACCCTATGCATTGCCGACCTCCGTGTTGCCGACCTTACTGGCCGCCACCCGGCGGCGATAATGACGACTGGCCTTCTGGCGATTGCCGCACACCTTCATGTCGCACCACAGGCGGCTGGAATTGCGGCTCCTGTCGACGAACAGCCAGGCGCAGTTGGGACAAATCCTCAGGCGCCCTACGGTATCGTCGCGCAGCAGCGACAGGGCCGAGACAGCGAGCGCCACCTCGAAGGCGATGGGTGTCGCCGGATCGCCGAACGGCCGCCCCGGCGAACCGACCTCGGCACTGCTGCCGGCAAGACCGGTCGAGCAGGCACCAAGGAAACCGGAAAGCTCCCCGGTGGCGACCGCCCCCCTCGACACCGCATCGCGAAACAGCCGGTCGGTCGCCTCGCGGATGGACAGGACCACGGGCGCGATGTCCCCAGGCGACTGGGCGTCCAGGCGCCTGCCGCCAAGTTCGGCGGCGCGGAAGCCGCTGGCCGCCTCGGCGAAACGGCCGATCTCGCGCGTATCGGCGAAGCGGTCGAAGGTCCGGTCGGGATCGGTCCGCAGGACCACGGTGTTCGCCGTGTCGAGCGCAAGCAGGCCGCCGGTGAAGCGATGCGGGGTCCAGGAGACGGTCATGCCGGAAATCTAACCTATAAATGCTATTTGACAAGTTAGAATCTCAGGCGCAAACCTATGCTGGGCGCGGCCTCCGCGACCCGAAGGGATGCCTATGCTGTATTTCTTCCAGCAGGTTCTGAACGGACTGCATTCGGGAGCGCTCTATGCGCTACTCGCCTTCGGCTACGTGCTGACCAACGGCATCCTGCACCGGACCAACCTCGCCTACGGCGCCCTGTTTGCCTTCAGCGGACAGACGATGATCCTGGCCGCCGCCTTCGGCTATCAGGTTTTGTGGCTGACCCTGTTCGCGGCCGTCGCTTTCGGCGTGGTCGCGGCTTTCCTCTATGCCTGGCTGATCTGCCATGCGCTCTCGCGCAGCATCTTCGAGCCGCTTGCCGACCGCACGCCCAACGCGATCGTGGTGACGACATTGGGCGTGCTGCTGTTTCTGTCGGAAGCCAGCCGGATCGCGGCCGACACACATGACCTCTGGCTTCCGCCGATGCTATCGCAACCGATCGTCTTCGCGCAGGATTCCGGTTTCAGGGCGACGCTGACGCTGATCCAACTGCTCGACTGCGCCACCGTGCTGGCGGCGATCGGGCTGGCGACCTGGCTCTTCGCCCGTTCCAGCTTCGGCCGACGGTGGCGTGCGGTCTCGGACGACCCGGGCGCGGCCGCCATGTGCGGCGTCGATGTGCGCGGCGTGTTCAGGTATGCCGTGCTGTTCGGCGGTCTCTGCGCGGCGCTGGCCGGCGCTCTGGCGGGGCTCTACTATGGCAATGTCAGTTTCGGCTCGGGCCTGGTCTACGGGCTGAAGATCCTCTTCGTCACCGCGGTCGGCAGCTACCAGTCGCCGCCACGCGCCGCGGTCGGCGCGGCCGCCTTCGGCATGGCGGAGTCCCTGTGGGCCGGCTACTTCCCGATCGAATGGCGCGATGCCTGGATGTATCTTTTCCTCGTCGCCATGCTGGTCCTGGTCGGAGCCGGGCGAGACACCAGGAAGCTCGCCTAGATCCGCGCATCCTTCAGGACACTCCAAAGCTTTGATTTGGTGCGCGACTCCGATTTTCCGGCTCATGCGCTAAGACTTTCGTTGCATGAGCCGCCGCGCTGCCCGCGGTTTTCCAGTGCCCGCGCCGTCGACGGTGGCGCCGCCCCCGACCGCCCAGGTTGACCCGGCCGACCACGCACGGCATACCGTTGGGCCACGGCGACGCGACGCATAAGAATGGGGGAACCAGCCCGCGCGCCGCACCAGGGAGGAATGCATGAAAGGGCTGCTCGCCCTGTCGCGAGGCATTGACCGCCTCAACGAAACCATCGGCAAATTGGTATCCTGGCTGATATTGCTGGCCATCCTGGTCAGCGCCGGCAACGCCGTCATCCGCAAGGTGTTCGACACCTCGTCCAATGCCTGGCTGGAGCTGCAATGGTACCTGTTCGGCGCCGCCTTCATGCTGGCGGCGGCCTATACGCTGAAGCAGAACGAACACATCCGCATCGACATCGTCTACGGGCTCTTTCCGCGCCGCCTGCGGCACTGGATCGACCTGTTCGGCCACGTCTTCTTCCTGATGCCGTTCGTGACGCTGATGGTGATCTACTTCGTCCCTTACGTGTCGCTGTCCTTCCGCAGCGGCGAGATGTCGACCAATGCCGGCGGCCTGATCGTCTGGCCGGCCAAGGCAATCCTGCTCGCCGGTTTCTTCCTGCTGTTCCTGCAGGGCATTTCCGAGATCATCAAGAAGATCGCCATCATGCGCGGCCTGATGGAGGATCCCAATCCGTTCCTGGCCGCGCATGAACAGGCGGAACTCGAGGCCAAGGCGCTGGCCGACGAGGTGCGCTCGTGATGGTCTTCATCGCCCAGAACATGGCGCCGATCATGTTCGCCTCGCTGATCCTGTTCATGCTGATCGGCTACCCCGTCGCCTTCTCGCTTGCCGCCAACGGGCTGCTGTTCTTCTGCATCGGCGTGTGGCTTACGCCGCATTCCGGCGGCGCGATCGACCTCGCCTGGCCGCTGCTCTACGCTCTGCCGGACAATTTCTACGGCAGCCGCGTGATGTCCAACGACACGCTGCTGGCCATTCCCTTCTTCACCTTCATGGGCATCGTTCTCGAACGCTCGGGCATGGCGGAGGACCTGCTGGACACGATCGGGCAACTGTTCGGCCCGATCCGGGGCGGACTGGCCTATGCCGTCATCTTCGTCGGCGCCCTGCTTGCCGCGACCACCGGCGTGGTGGCGGCCTCCGTCATCGCCATGGGGCTGATCTCGCTGCCGATCATGCTGCGCTACGGCTACGATCGCCGGCTGGCGTCGGGCGTCATCGCCGCATCGGGAACGCTGGCCCAGATCATCCCGCCCTCGCTGGTGCTGATCGTGCTCGCCGACCAGCTCGGCCGCTCGGTCGGCGACATGTACAAGGGCGCGCTGATTCCCGGCCTCGTGCTCACCGGGCTCTACGCGCTCTACATCCTCATCATGTCGATCGTCCGGCCGAAGTCGGTGCCGGCGCTGCCGCTGGAAGCCCGCACGCTCGGTCACGGCGTGCTGTCGCTGCTGGCGGCGCTGGTGGTCGCGGTCGCCGCTTCCTATGCCGCCTACCGCTATCTCGAGCCGGCTCATGGCGACAATGCGGACATCCTCGGCGCCTGCGTCGGGGTGATCTTAATCTACCTCGTCGCCATCGCTGACCGGCGCCTGAACATCAATATGATGTCGCGGCTGGCGCAGCAGGTGATCATCGTGCTGATCCCGCCGCTGGCGCTCATCTTCCTCGTGCTCGGCACCATCTTCCTCGGCATCGCCACGCCGACGGAAGGCGGCGCCACGGGCGCGGTCGGCGCGCTGGCCATGGCGGCCGCCAAGGGCAGGCTTTCACTCGATGTCATCCGGCAGGCGCTGGCCTCGACGACCAGACTGTCCTCCTTCGTGCTGTTCATCCTGATCGGCGCGCGGGTCTTCTCGCTGACCTTCTATGGCGTCAACGGGCAGATATGGGTGGAGCACCTCCTGACGTCGCTGCCGGGCGGCGAGGTGGGCTTCCTCATCGGCGTCAACATCCTGGTCTTCGTGCTCGCCTTCTTCCTCGACTTCTTCGAGCTCGCTTTCATCATCGTGCCGCTGCTGGCGCCGGCGGCGGACAAGCTCGGCATCGACCTGATCTGGTTCGGCGTGCTGCTCGGCGTGAACATGCAGACCAGCTTCATGCATCCGCCCTTCGGCTTCGCGCTGTTCTACCTGCGCTCGGTCGCGGCGCGCGTGCCCTATGTCGACCGCATCACCGGCAAGACGATCCAGCCGATCACCACCGGGCAGATCTACTGGGGAGCAGTGCCCTTCGTGCTGATCCAGGTGGTTATGATCGGCCTGACCATCGCCTTCCCGCAGATGGTCATGCACTACAAAGGCGCGACCGTCGATCCGGGCACGATCGACTTCAAGGTGCCGGAAGTGCCCGGATTTTCAACGCTCGGCGCGCCGGGAGGCGGCAATGCCGCTCCAGCCAATGGCGCCGGGCCGGCGGCTCCCTCCACCGACCTGTCGCAGCCGCCGAGTTTCGGTGACGCGCCGGCCAAACCGGCGTCGCCCCCTGCTCCTGATCTGTCGCAACCACCGAGCTTCAACTGAGCGCCCATGTCGACGACCATGAAAGCAGTCCGTCTCGAGGCCGTCGGCACCATAGCGCTCCGCGAGGTTGCCAGGCCCATCGCTGGCCCGGACGAGCTTCTGGTCAGGATCGAGGCCTGCGGCGTGTGCGGCACCGACCGGCACCTGTTCCATGGCGAGTTTCCCTGCACGCCGCCGGTGACGCTCGGCCATGAATTCTCCGGCATCGTCGAAGCCGTCGGCGGCGGGGTGTCCGGCATTGCCGTGGGTGACCGCGTCACCGGCGATCCCAACATCGCCTGCGGTCGCTGCGCCCACTGCCATGCCGGCCGCGTCAATCTCTGCAGCAATCTCAGCGCCATCGGCATCCACCGAGACGGCGGCTTCGCCGACTATGTGCTGATGCCGCAGAAACAGGCGTTCAAGCTGCCCAAGGACCTCAAGCCGACCCATGGCGCGTTCTGCGAACCGCTGGCCTGCTGCCTCCACGGCGTCGATCTGGCTGCGATCCGGCCTGGCGCTTCGGTCGTGGTGCTTGGCGGCGGCGTCATCGGCCTGCTTGTCGTGCAACTGGCGAAGCTCGCGGGCGCGGCGACCATCATACTGTCGACCAGGCAGGCGTCGCGCCGCGCGCTCGCCGAGGAGCTCGGCGCCACCGCGACGATCGATCCTGGCGCAGGCGATCCCATCGCAGCCGTCGCCGGGCCCAACGGCCTGGCGCCCGGCGGCGTCGATGTGGTGCTGGAATGCGCCGGCGTGCGCGACACGGTCCAGCAGTCGATGCGCATGGCGAGGGCCGGCGGCACGGTCGTGATCGTCGGCGTGGTGCCGCAAGGCATGAAGGTGGAAATCGAGCCGTTCGACCTGCTGTTTCGGGAATTGAAGGTACTTGGCTCCTTCCTCAACCCCTTCACCCACGGCAGGGCCGCCCAACTCATTGCCTCGGGCGCAATCGAGATCGATCGGCTGATTTCGAGGCAGGTCAGCCTGGAAGAGGCCTCTGATGTGATCGCCAACCCGCCGGCGCCGGGCGAGGTCAAGGTGCTGGTGGTGCCGGGCCGAGGCTGAAGGCTTGCAACGTCAGCGATTGGCGAAGCCGGCGGCGACAGCACCCCTCGCCCCGTTTACGGGGAAAGGATGCCGGCAGGCAGGTGGGGGGCGACGCCGACGCCGGGTAGTGACGCAGAATGTTGGGGCTTCGGTTAAGCCCGGAGCGATCCATCGCCGAACCCGGCGCTGCCCCTCGTCCCCCTGCCGGGGCCTTCTCCCCGTACAGTGACGGGGAGAAGGGGCTGTTCCTACAGCTTGCCGTTTCGCTGCTGCACCATCATGAAGGTGTCGTAGTTGTATTCCGCCACCTGCGCCCAGAGATAATGCTCCTTGCGGAAGCCCTTGATCGATTCCCAGATCTTCTTGAAGGGCGCGTTGGAGGCTTCCATTTCGGCGTAGACCTCGTTGGCCTTGTCGAAGCAGGCGGCCATGATCTCCTGGCTGAACGGTCGCAGCTTGGCGCCGCCCGCCACGAGGCGCCGCACCGCCGGCGGATTGACGTAATCGTACTTCTGCAACATGTCCGCGTCGGCCGCTTGCGCCGCGGTGCGCAGCAGCGACTTGTAGGTCGGCGACAGCTCCTCGTACTTGGCCTTGTTGAACAGCAGGTGCACGGTTGGGCCGCCTTCCCACCAGCCGGGATAGTAGTAATACGGCGCGACCTTGTAGAAGCCGAGCTTCTCGTCGTCATAGGGGCCGACCCATTCGGCGGCGTCGATGGTACCCTTCTCCAGCGCCGGGTAGATATCGCCACCGGCGATCTGCTGCGGCACGACGCCAAGACGCTCGATCACCTTGCCGGCAAAACCGCCAATGCGCATCTTGAGCCCGGAGAGATCGGCGACGGTGTTGATCTCCTTGCGGAACCAGCCGCCCATCTGCACGCCCGTGTTGCCGCCCGGCAGGCCGAAAAGCCCCTGGGTGGCGAGGAATTCGTTGAACAGGTCGATGCCGCCGCCGTGGTAGTGCCAGGCATTCATGCCGCGTGCGTTGAGCGAGAACGGCACCGCCGCGCCCAGTGCCCAGGTCGGATCCTTGCCCCAGTAATAATACGCCACCGTATGCGCCGCCTCGACGGTGCCGGCGGCCGTGGCGTCGGCGGCCTGCAGGCCGGGGACGAGCTCGCCAGCGGCGAAGACCTGGATCTGGAAATTGCCGTCGGTTGCCTCCGAGAGCATCTTGGAAAACACTTCCGCGCCGCCGTAGATCGTATCCAGCGATTTCGGGAAGGACGAGGCCAGGCGCCATGTGACCTTTGGATTGGACTGGGCGATGGCGGGCGCGGCCAATGCGGCGGCAGCGGCCGCCGCCCCCGCCCCGGTCACGCCGGCCTTGCGGATGAATGAACGACGATCCATGAAAATCCTCCCGTTTGGATCAACTGTCCGACGTTCGGGAAATCCTCGGTGACCCGTGCCGGCCGCCGGAACAATACACTGGCAAGAAGTCGAGTCCAGCGCGGCAACCTGCGTTTTGGCCTTGTCGCCGAAGGAAATCCGGCATTCCGCAAACAGTCTGCAACTATAGTCTAAGACGTTCCCCTTTCCTTCTGGAACAGGCACATCGCCGTCTGCTTCCATTGGGCAAACCGCATTGCGAAACCCGCCGCGCGCATTGCGCCCGGCACGCACTGCGCGCAATCGTCTGGACCATCCGACATTTGCGAACTTGCCGTGGAAATACGCCTTCAGATCGCCTATTTTAGCGGCATATCAGAGCTATCGACCGAACCGGGACCCAGAGCCAGAAATGCATCAGCCGCTTGTCGCCGTATCGACGGATGTACGCCAGTTCGAGAACTACACCTGGCACGCCGCGCCGCGGCAGTATCTCGAGGCCGCCATCGCGGGGGCCGGCGTGTTTCCTGTCCTGGTGCCCTCCTTCGGTGACCGGCTCGATTTCGACGAACTCCTGTCCGCCGTCGACGGCGTGATGGTGACCGGTTCGAAGTCCAACGTGCATCCCTCGCTCTATGGCGGCGACGCCAGCGAAAAGAACGGCCCCTACGATCCCGATCGCGACGCCACCACGCTGCCGCTGATCCGCCGCGCGGTGGAACGCGGCGTGCCGCTGCTGGCCATCTGCCGCGGCATCCAGGAGATGAACGTCGCGCTCGGCGGCACGCTGGCCACCGAGATCCAGGAGCGGGAGGGCGCGCTCGACCATCGCGCGCCGGTCAGCGACAACCAGGACGAGCGCTTCAAGATCCACCAGGCGGTGACGATCAAGCCCGGCTCCTGCCTGGCGGGCGTGTTCGGCGCCGGGGAAATCATGGTCAACTCGGTCCATCGCCAGGCGGTCGATCGCCTCGGCCCGACCCTTCAGCTCGAAGCCGTCGCCGCCGACGGCACCGTCGAGGCGGTTTCGGTGCGCGACGCGCGTGCGTTTGCCGTCGGCGTCCAGTGGCATCCCGAATACTGGGTCAAGTCGGACAGCATTTCGGCGAAGATCTTCCGCGCTTTCGGCGATGCCGTGCGACTGCACGCGGCTGCGAAGGCCGGTGCGCGCGCAGCAGCCGAATAGTCCAGTCGGGTCAATTCTCGACAGCAGCCAGCGACAACAGCGGCGCGGCCGGAGCGTAGGATTCGTAACCGTCGCCATCGGCAACCGCGAAGGTCACGATCGGATCGACCCCATCGGCGCTGAAGGTAATCGTGCCGTCATTGCGCTCCCGCCAGAACCTCGCGCGCTCGATGCCCGGCAGGACCCGGCCACAGTCGGGCGCGAGCGTCAGCGCCGACAGCCCGTCGGCGATCCGCCCGCCGCGCCGGACCGCGCAGGTCTCTTCCTCGCCATTCGCCGCCAGCCTGAACATGTCGCCGGAAGCCGCCCGAGCCGCCGGACGATCCTCACTCGACCCGCCGTTGTAAATCTGGGAGCCGCCGAACAGCGCCGCGCCGGCAAACAGAACGAGCAAGGTCTTCATTCAAACTCTCCACGCCACCCATGCCTGCACGCATGCAGGCAAGCTGTGAGCCGCATATGCCTTTAGTGCGAACAGAGGGCCGCAAGCGCCATGCGCCTGCCGCCGTGGCACGTGCTCACGGTTGGCCGATAATGGTTTGTTAGGGTTAATCAGCCGTTAAGCAGCGGCGGCAGCGCTTGGCGCGGCGGACAGTTTGCCTTCTTGCCGGCGCCAAAAATCTCGACCGCCCTCCGGGAACGCAAACTGTCCCCAGGGCGCCCGACTCTAGCCCTTGGCCTTCACATTTACCGTCTCGGGCACCGCCGTCAGCGGCCGGCGCTCGGTGAACCAGGATACGAGATTGTCGACGCAGAGGTCGGCCATGGCGCGGCGCGTGTGTTGCGACGCCGAGCCGACATGCGGCAAGAGCGAGGTGTGGGGCGCGTCGAGCAGCGCCTTCGGCACATTCGGTTCGTCGGCAAAGACATCGAGCCCGGCGGCGGCGATCGTGCCATCGGCCAGCGCGGCGGCAAGGGCTGCCTCGTCCACCGTGCTGCCCCGGCCAATGTTGACGAAGACGCCGTTTCCGCCCAGCGCCGCCAGGATTTCGGCATTGATGGCCTTTTCCGTCGCAGCGCCGCCCGGCGCGATGCAGACGAGCGTGTCGACGGCCTCCGCCAGGCCCTTCAGCGTCGCATGATAGTCATAGGTCAACCCGTCAACCTTGCGCCGATTGTGGTAGGCGATCGAAAGGCCAAAGGCCTCGAGGCGATGCGCGACGGCCAGACCGATGCGACCCATGCCGAAGATGCCGACCTTGCGGCCACGCAAGGTGAGCCGGCTCAACGGATAGTTTCCCTGCTTCACCCAGGTGCCGTCGCGCAGGTATTTCTCCGCGCCGTATAGCTCCCGCACCGTGTTGATCAGCAGGCCGATGGTGGTGTCGGCCACCTCCTCGGTCAGCACGTCGGGCGTGTTGGTGACCATGATGTCGTGAGCGCCGGCGTGCCGGGCATCGACGGAATCGTAGCCGACGCCGAAATTGGCGATGATTTCCAGCTTCGGCAGCGCGTCCATGAAGGCCGCGCTGATGCCGCCGAAGGAAGCGATGCCGCGCACGGACTTGCGCATCTCGTCGGTGAGCAGGGACGGATCGGCACGCGCGACGGTGACGCGCTCGAACGTCCGGTCGATGCGGGCGACAGCGTGGTCGTTGAAGTTGCCCGGCACCAGTATGGCGACGGGCAGCTTGCGTTCGTTCGTCGTCATGTCCGCTCCACCGGCTTGCCGGTCGACTGGCGCACATGCAGCTCCGGCTTGATGAGTTCCTGCGACGGCCGCACCGTCTGCCCGTTCAGCTTGTCCAGCAGGGCGCTCGCCGCGCGGCGCCCCACCTCGCGCTGGCCGTTCCAGACGGTGGTCAGCGCCGGCGTGGCGATCGCCGCTTCCTCGAGATCGTCATAGCCGGTGACCGAAATGTCGATGCCCGGCACCAGGCCGGCGCGGGCGATGCCGTTCATCAGGCCGATGGCGACGAGATCGTTCCAGCAGCAGGCGGCGGTCGGCTTGTCCTTCAGCGCGAGGAACTGCCCGGCAGCCTCGAAGCCCGCCTGCTTGGTGCGCGGACCGGCGATGCGCCATGACGGCTTCACCTCCAGGCCCGCCGCCTCCATGGCGTTGACGTAGCCCTGGTAGCGGTCGCGGCCGGTCGACGTCTGGTCGGTGCCGCCGATCATGGCGATGCGCTTGTGGCCGAGCGAGATCAGATGGTTTGTCGCGAGCGCGGTGCCGTAGGCGTCGTCGCCGCGAAACACCGGCACGTCGGCGCCGGCCACGGTTCTGGCGATCAGCACCGCCGGCAGGCCGTTTTCCTCGGCCATGATGATGTCTTCCGGCGGTGTTCCGATGGCCGGCGACATGATGACGCCGTCCGCGCCGAGCTGCAGCAGAGTGTCGATGAAGGTGCGCTGCTTTTCGAGCTGATCGTAATGGTTCGACAGGATGAAGGTCTGCCGGCTGCGGTCGAGCTCGCTTTCGATCGAGCGCAGGATCTCGGCGAAGAACGGGTTCATGATGTCGTGGACGACGACCCCGACGATGCCCGAACGCGAGGTGCGCAGGCTGGCGGCGCGCCGGTTGTAGATATAGCCGATGGCGCGGGCGTGTTCCTTGATGCGATCGCGGGTGGCGCCGGCAACGAGCGGGCTGTCGCGCAAGGCCAGCGAGACGGTGGCGGTGGACACGCCAAGCGCATCGGCGATCGTCGAAAGCTTGATCTTCTGTGCCAGCCTCGTGCGCTCCCGCTCGGATTTAAACAGTTTAAAGGCGGCCTTATGCCATCGATCGAAGCCAAGTCAAAGTTTTTTTGCCAGCGCCTCGGCCTCCGCATCCGCCGCCGCGCGGCTGCGCAGCCGCAGCCTGTGTTCGCGATGCACGATGTAGAGGCCGCTGGCGACGATGACGGCGGCGCCGACCAGCGTCCAGCCGTCGGGTAACTGGCTGAAGACGAGCCAGCCGGCGATGATCATCCACACCATCTGCGAATAGGGAAAGGGCGCCAGCGCGGTCGTCGTCGCCATGCGATAGGCCTGCACCACAAACCAGTGCCCCAGCGCGCCGAAGAAGCCGAGCATGACCAGCACCAGCCAGTGCCAGCCGTCATGCGGCAGCGAAAGCGAGAACGGCAGGAAGGGAAGCAGCAGCACCGTGGGCGCCACGGCCGAGAACAGGATCAGGCTCTCGGGGGTCTCGCTGGCCGACATGCGCCGTGTCATGATGACGTAGAAGCAGTTGGACAGCATCGAGCAGAGCGCGAAGACATGGCCGATGCCGAACACGCCGACGCCCGGCCGTGTGATGATCAGCACGCCGACGAACCCGGCCAGAATGGCCAGCCAGCGTCGCCAGCCCGCCCATTCGCCGAGCAGCGGCCCGGCAAGTGCTGTGATGACCATCGGGCCGAAGAAGTAGATGGACGTGGTCTCGGCAAGCTGCAGCGTGCGCAGAGCCAGGATGTTGAAGATCGTCGAGCCGAACAGGAACATGCCACGCAGCAACTGCGCCGGCAGATTGGCTGGCCGGAAACGGACAGGCTGGCGCCAGCCACGCAGGAAGGCGCCGATGACCAGCACATGCACCGCGAAGCGCACCCAGGCGACGATCAGTGGCGCGACGCCCGCGACGACAAGGTATTTGCTGCTGGTGTCGAGAAAGGTGAAGCAGACATAGACCAGCAGCATGCACAGGATCGCCGCGGGCGGCGTCGCGCTTTCGTCTTGTCTTTCGGGCGTGTTCAACGTCGGGCCGGTGGTGAGGGAGGCAGGCATCCACCTTTGCGGGAATCGCGCCGCGCCAGCAAGCCCATTGTCCACCCTGGCCGGACCAAAACCGATCCGTGCAACAAAGGACCGACGCCGAGATACGGGCGAAGGCTCCGTATCTGCTAGGAATGCATGCGGGCGCCCTTGGTGATCTTGTCGACGAGCTTCTTGTCGCCGCGCAGCGCGATACCGACCACCCTGGCGTCGTCAGGCGCGAACTCCGCGAAAACGGCGCGGTTGGCGGCATCGTGGCCGGTCGAGAACATCTCCTCGACATAGAGCGAGGTCGTAACGCCACGCTCGAGCGCACGCCGCTGGATGGCGCCAAGCGTCGAACCGTCCGCCGAAAGGACGATGACGGGCTGGATCGACAGCGGGTTGTAGAGATTGCCGTCCCGGTCGCGATAGGCCTCGCCGATGATGTCCGGAAACTGGGCCACGACGCCGCTGGTCAGGAAGGCGGTGACATTGAGCTTCTGCCAGACGGCGAGGTCCTCCCTGAGGACGATTGCAAACTTGGTGTCGAACATGAGAGATTCAGCCGCTTCGAGGTTACGGATCAGACGATGTCGCGCGATCTAGGCGAGGAGCCGTTTCAGGGTCTTGGACGTTTGTGCGCCGCCGAGAACCGCATCATCGCGGCGCCCAGCGCGGAAGGCCTGGAGCGCATCGAGGCCCGCTTCCACGGCAGCGCCTTCGAGCTCCACCGCCACGACACCTACGCCATCGGCGTGACGCTCGACGGCGTGCAGACGTTCCGCTATCGCGGGGCCAGGCGCCAGAGCCTGCCAGGCCAGATCATCGTGCTGCATCCCGACGAATTGCATGACGGCGGCGCCGGCACCGAAGACGGTTTGCGCTACAGGATCCTCTACCTCGAACCCGCGCTCATGCTCGATTGCCTGGGCGGCGCTTCGCTTCCCTTCGTCAGGGACGGCGTGGCGACGGACGTTCCGCTGCGCCAGACATTGCTGTCGGCCCTCGGCTCCCTCGACAGCGAACTGGACGAGCTGTTCGTGGCGGACTTCATCGCCCGCCTGATGCCGGGGCTTGTCCGGCTGGCCGGGCAACCGGCGAAGCCGGTGCCACGCACGGCCTGGCGCGCCGCCACTCTGGCGCGAGACTATCTGGCCGACAATGCCTGGAGAACCGTGCGGTCGGCCGAGCTGGAGGCGGTGACCGGGCTCGACCGCTACGCGCTGTCGCGCCACTTCCGCGCCGCCTTCTCGACCAGTCCGCACAGGTTTGCCGTGATGCGCCGACTGGAGCTTGCACGCCGGATGATCGGCGACGGCGAACCGCTGGCGCAGATCGCCGTGGCCGCGGGCTTCAGCGACCAGAGCCATTTCAACCGCCAGTTCAAGAAGGCCTTCGGCATTCCGCCAGGCCGCTGGGCCACGCTGGTGCGCGGCAGCGGCGCGGCAGCCTGAGCTTATTCCTCGGTCTCGACCTCGTCGTCGATCAGCACCATCTCCTCGTTGGAGAGGTTGGCCTCGATACGGGCCAGAAGCTTGAACAGCGTCTTCTGGTCCTTCTTGTCGAGGCCCTTCAGCGCCTGCTTCTCGGTCTTCTTCACCGACTTCTCGATGGCGCGGATCGTTTCGCGGCCGGATTCGGTGAGGAAGATGTGCGCCTGCCTGGCGTCGGCCTCGGATGCGCGCTTCTCCAGGAAGCCCTGTGCCTGCAGCCGGTTGATGGTCTTGGTGATGGTGGGCGGACGGACACCGAGCCGACCGGCGAGATTGCCGGGCGTCTGGCCGTCCTCGCGATCGAGCGCCAGCATGATCTGGTCCTGCCCGGCATAGAAGCCGTGCGCCAGAAGCCGCGCCGCGAGCGCGGTTCGCGCCAGCCGCGCCGCCGAATGCAGCCGGCTCATCGTTGCAGTCTTGTCCGCCTTGGCCATGGTCATCCCTCTTCGGCCATACCGGTGCGCGAAGCATAGCCACGGGCGGCCAGTTGGCAATCGACGATCAAAAGAAGCCGGCGCTCTCAAACCGCTTTGCCGGCAAGCATTGCGCTATCCGCCGTGGCTAATGCCAGATGATTATTTCAGTTAGATGACAAACGACTTTGGGCACGACCAAGTTCGTCGGCGGAAGCCTCCGGCTGTCTCTTCGCGCCGGCCGCCGGAGCCCTCCGGCGCGCGTCAACCGGCCCCGGACGGCCGATGATCCCGGTACCGGCTGGCCCACCGCTTTGCCGCGTGCAAAAGCGCCGCGCGCATCCTATATGGAGCCGACAATCCCATTTCACGGCCTGGAATGCGGGCCAGACTTTCGAGGCGAGTGATGAGCGACGCAAAAACGACGAGCGAAGCGCAGACGCAGATTCCCGTAACCGTGCTCACCGGCTATCTCGGCGCCGGCAAGACGACGCTGCTCAACCGCATCCTGTCGGAGAACCACGGCAAGCGCTACGCCGTCATCGTCAATGAATTCGGCGAGATCGGCATCGACAACGACCTGATCGTGGAATCCGACGAGGAAATCTACGAGATGAACAATGGCTGCGTGTGCTGCACGGTGCGCGGCGACCTGATCCGTGTGGTCGAGGGCCTGATGCGCCGGCCGGGCCGCTTCGATGCCATCGTGGTCGAGACCACGGGGCTGGCCGACCCCGTGCCGGTGGCGCAGACCTTCTTCATGGACGACGACGTGCGCACCAAGACCAAGCTCGACGCGGTCGTGGCGCTGGTCGATGCCAAGCATCTGCCGCTGCGGCTCAAGGATTCCAAGGAGGCGGAAGACCAGATCGCCTTCGCCGACGTGGTGGTGCTGAACAAGACCGACCTGGTGACCCCGGAAGAGCTCGCCAAGGTCGAGGCGACCATCCGCGCCATCAACCCGGCGGCGCGCATCCACCGCACGACGCGCGCCGGCGTCGCCCTCAGCGAGGTGCTCGACCGGGGCGCGTTCGACCTGTCGCGCGCGCTGGAAAACGATCCGCACTTCCTCGAGGCGCACGACCATGATCACGATCATGAGTGCGGGCCGGATTGCGATCACGACCATCACCATCATCATGACCACCACGGGCACGATCATCATGACCACGATCACGCCCATCCGTCCGACATCCACGACGTGACGGTCAAGTCGGTGTCGCTGCGCGGCGGCGAGATGGATCCGAAGAAGTTCTTCCCCTGGATCGAGAAGATCACCCAGATGGAAGGCCCGAACATCCTGCGACTGAAGGGCATCATCGCGCTCAAGGGCGACGACGAACGCTATGTCCTGCAGGGCGTCCACATGATCATCGAGGGTGACCACCAGCGCGCCTGGAAGGATGGCGAAAAGCACGAAAGCCGGCTGGTGTTCATCGGACGCGAACTCGACGCCGAGCGGCTCAGGAAGAGCTTCGAGGCCTGCCAGGCGGCTTGATCCTGACGACATGGCGCAAACCTGGGCTCGAAGCACCTGGAGGACAACCCGTCGGCTACTGGCCGAGATTCCAGATGAAAGCCTCTGGCGCGGCGACGTTATCCGGCTCGCCCACGATCCGTCGCTGGGCCCTGGTTCGCCGCCGGCCGAGTTCATGCTCTTCGAAACTTGGGGGTATGACGACGTCCTGGGGCTATTGAAACTCAAGGGCTACAAAGCCGGCCTGCCATTCCTCTATTTCCCAAAAGAGAGCCAGGGAGAGGACAAATTGTCCCTTGAAACCGGCTGGCTCTTCAAAAACTGGAACCAATGGTTTGTGTACGGCTACCACACCGATGAAAACGACGAACTGATTGCTCTTCCCATCGAAGGCACAATGATCATAAGACGATCCAAACCCGCGCCACGATTAAAAGTCTGATGCCCACAGTCGCTCCACTCGATCTCGAAGGCCATTGCGTCGCCGCCGTCTTCCTCAACGACGTGCCGCATTTCGCGCTCGCCGACGGCGCCATCCACCGGCTCGACCATGGCCAGAAGACCGTCCAGGCCAATGACGGGCTGCTCGCCGCTTTCCACGATGCCGCCAACGACCGGCTGATCACCGGCGGCGAGGACGGCAAGGTGTTCGCCGTCAAGGCCGGAGGCGACGTGAGCGAGCTGGCCAGCGCCGGCAAAAAATGGATCACCAACGTCACCGCCGGGCCGCAAGGCTCGATCGCCTATGGCTCGGGCAAGACCGCCTTCGTGCGCTTCGCCGACGGCAAGACCAAGGAGTTTGCGCATCCGCGCTCGGTCGAGGGGCTGGCCTTCTCGCCCAAGGGCATGCGCATCGGCGTCGCGCGCTACAATGGCGCGACGCTGCATTTCCCCGCCGCTGAGGGCAAGCCGGTGGAACTCGAATGGGCGGGCGCCCACACCGGCATCACCTTCTCGCCCGACGGCGCCTTCCTGGTCACCACCATGCAGGAGAACGCGCTGCACGGCTGGAAGCTTGCCGACGGCAAGCACATGCGCATGACCGGTTATCCCGGCAAGGTCAAAAGCCTGTCTTGGAGCGTCAAGGGAAAGTGGCTGGCCAGTTCCGGCGCGCCGGCGGCGATCGTCTGGCCGTTCGCGGCCAAGGACGGCCCGATGGGCAAGGCGCCGCTCGAGCTCGGCACGCGCGGCAATGTGATGGTGACCTGCGTGGCCTGCCATCCCAGCCAGGATGTGGCGGCGATCGGCTATGACGACGGCATGATCCTGGCCGTGCGTTTCGCCGACGCCAAGGAAGTGCTGCTGCGCCGCCCCGGCAAGGGCGCCGTCACCGCCATGGGCTGGGACAAGGAAGAACGGCGCATCGCCTTCGGCAGCGCCGTGGGTGATTGCGGCGTCATCGACATCGCCGGTTAGGGCAGTAGGGGAATAGGGCAGCAGGGCATTATGTGGATTGCCGGGAACGGCTTGCCCCACAGCCCTATCGCCTGATCCAACGCAGACCCCTCGCGCGGCCAATTGCGGTTTTGCCAACCGGTTGGCAGAGTGCCGGCGCGAAGAAGAGGGGTTTTCATGCAGGCATCGCATTCATCCACCGGCGGCATCGACGCCGCCCGCATCGCCGAACTGCGCGAGATGGAGGCCACCGCATTCCGCAAGGCGCGGCCGAAATCGGCGGCGCGGATCGGCAACGGCATCGCCGGCTTCTTCGGCGGCGTGCCCATGCACTGGATGACCGACTGGCCGACGCCCTTCCCGATCCTGGTCGACCACGCCAGGGGCGCGACCATCACCGACATCGACGGCAACAGGCTGGACGATTTCTGCCTCGGCGATACCGGCTCGATGTTCGGTCATTCGCCGCCGCCGGTGGCCCGCGCCATCCGGCGCCAAGCCGGGCGCGGCCTGACGTATATGCTGCCGAGCGAGGATGCGCTGGCCATCGGTCCGCTGCTCCAGCAACGTTTCGGCCTGCCCTTCTGGCAGATCGCCACGACCGCCACCGACGCCAACCGCTTCGCGCTGCGCGTCGCGCGCGCCGTCACCGGACGCGAGAAGATCCTGGTGTTCAACGGCTGCTACCATGGCTCGGTCGACGAGACGATGGTGCGCATCGTGGCCGGCAGGCCGGCCAACCGGCCAGGGTTGGCCGGGGAATTCCGCGACCTGACGGCGACCACCAAGATCGTCGAATTCAACGACCTGCCAGCGCTCGAGGCAGCGCTGAAGGACCGGGATGTCGCTTGCGTCATCACCGAGCCCGTGCTGACCAATTCCTGCATGGTGCTACCCGATCCGGGCTTTCATGCCGCGCTTCGCGACCTGACCCGGGCGGCCGGCACGCTGCTGCTGATCGACGAAACGCACACGATCTCGACGGGGCCGGGCGGCTATGTCGGCAAATACGGGCTCGAGCCGGACCTGTTCGTGCTCGGCAAGCCGGTGGCCGGCGGGGTGCCGGCCAGCGTGTGGGGCATGAGCGATGAGGTCGCCACGCACTATGCCGCCTACAACAGGACGAAGGAACCCGGCTATTCCGGCATGGGCACGACGCTGTCGGCCAATCCGCTGCAGTTCGCCGCCATGCGCGCGACGCTGGAAGAGGTGATGACCGAGGAAAACTACGACCGGATGGACCATCTGGCCCGGCGGCTGGACGCCGGGTTGACGGCGGCGATCGACCGCCACGGCCTGCCCTGGCATGTCGCGCGGGTCGGCGCCCGCGTCGAGTTCATCTGCGCGCCCGGTCCGCTGCGCAACGGCGGCGAGGCGGAGACCGCGCACGCGCCGGAGCTCGAAGCCGCCATCCACGTCGCTCTTGTCAATCGCGGCGTGCTGATCGCCCCCTTCCACAACATGATGCTGATCTCGCCCGCGACCACGGCGGCCCAGGTGAACCGGCTGATCGCGGCCTTCGAGGCTGTTGCGGCCAGGCTTGCGGCATGAGACAAGCAGGCGGACATACCTCCCTTACGCAATTCCGCGGGGAAGGCGTCACGCGCTTTTCCTAGGAAAACCGCGGCGCGGTTTTGCCGGAATTGCCTTAAGCCAACCAGAGTTCCATCATGACCTCACCATCGGGCTCGACGCCCACCGAGGCGCAAGCCTTTCTCGACGCCCATCCCGACATCGAGGCCTTCGACATCGTTCTCACCGACGCCAACGGCATCGGACGCGGCAAGATCGTGCGCCGGCACGAATTGATGAGCATATTCGAGGGCGGCCGGCACATGCCGATCTCCATCCTCGGGCTCGACATAACCGGCGAGGATGTCCACGACACCGGGCTTATCTGGGACACGGGCGACGGCGACCTGCGGGCATGGCCGATCCCCGGCACGCTGGTGCCGCTCCATGGCACCAAGCCGCCGCGCGGACAGGTGCTGATGTCGATGTATCATCTCGACGGCGAGCCGATGACCTCCGATCCGCGCCTGGCTCTGGCCAGGCAGGTTGAAATCCTGGCGGCGAGAGGGCTGCATCCGGCGGGCGCGTTCGAACTCGAGTTCTTCCTGCTCGCCAATGAGCGCGACGCCGAGGGCCGGGTACAGCCGGCGCGCGCCGTTCTTGACGGACGCCGGTCGGCCAAGACGGAGGTCTATTCCGTCGACCACCTGCACGGCATGGAACCGCTGTTCTCCGACATATACGCGGCCGCGAAGGCGCAAGGCATTCCGGCCGAGACGGTCATTTCGGAATACGCCCCCGGCCAGTACGAGCTGACGCTGAACTACCGCAAGGACGTGCTGCGGGCCGCCGACGATCTGGTGATGCTGAAGCGGCTGGTGCGGGCGCAGGCGCGCCGTCACGGCGTCACCGCCTGCTTCATGGCCAAGCCGATCGAGAAATACGCCGGCTCGGGCATGCATTTCCATGTTTCGCTGCAGGACGGCGCCGGCAGGAACGTGTTCACCGAGGCCGCCGGCGAAACATGGTCGCCCAAGCTGCTCGGCGGGCTCGGCGGCCTTCTCCACACGATGGCGGAATCGATGCTGGTGTTCGCCCCGCATGCGAATTCCTGGCGGCGATTCGTCTCGCAATCCTATGCCCCGGTGGCGCCGACATGGGGCGTCAACAACCGCTCCGTGGCACTGCGAGTGCCGGCAGGCGACGCGAAGAACCGCCGCATCGAACACCGGCCGTCCGGCGTCGACGCCAACCCCTACCTGGTGGCGGCAACCGTGCTGGCCGGTATCGTCAAGGGCCTCGACGAGGGGCTCGACCCCGGCGCCGAGACCACGGGCAACGGCTATGACGCGGCCCCCACGCAGACCAATATGCCGGTAGACTGGCGCACCGCCATCGAGGCGGCGAGAGAGTCCAGCTTCCTGAAAGTCGCCCTGGGCGAGGATTTGCATCGCACCTTCGTCGCCATCAAGCAGGCCGAGTATCTGCGCGTGGCGCGTACCGTCAGCGAACTGGACTACCACCTCTATCTGCACGAGGTCTGATCGCGGATCCGAAGGGCGCGGCGATCACTTTTCGCCGCGCCGTGTCAAAAATTATAGCGTTGGCAAGTTTTGGAACATATCATGAACATATGTCCGTACTTTCCATCCGTGAAAAACTCGCGATCCTGTCCGACGCCGCGAAATACGACGCCTCCTGCGCATCGTCGGGGTCGATCAAGCGCGATTCGTTGAAGTCGCGCGGCATCGGCTCGACCGAGGGATCCGGCATCTGCCACTCCTACGCGCCGGACGGGCGCTGCATTTCGCTGCTCAAGATCCTGCTCACCAATTTCTGCATCTACGACTGCAGCTATTGCATCAACCGCTCGTCCTCGAACGTGCGGCGCGCCCGCTTCGGCGTCGACGAGGTGGTGAAGCTGACGATGGATTTCTACCGCCGCAACTACATCGAAGGGCTGTTCCTGTCGTCGGGCGTCATACGCTCGCCGGACGAGACGATGGGCGAGATGGTCGAGGTGACGCGCCGGCTGCGGCTGGAGGAGAAATTCGGCGGCTACATCCACCTCAAGACCATTCCGGAAGCCTCCGCCGGGCTGATCGAGATGGCCGGTCTCTATGCCGACCGACTGTCGATCAACGTCGAATTGCCGACCGACGAGGGCGTGAAGAAGCTGGCGCCGGAAAAGAAGCCGGAGACGATCCGGCTGTCGATGGCGAAGCTGCGGCGTAAGATCGAGGAGAAGGCCGAACCGACATTGCAGAGCCGCAAGCGCGAGCGCTTTTCCCCGGGCGGGCAGTCGACCCAGATGATCGTGGGCGCCGACAAGACGTCCGATGACGGCATCCTGCGCGCCAGCGCCCGGCTCTACGGCAGCTACCATCTGCGCCGCGTCTACTATTCGGCCTTCAGCCCGATCCCGGATTCATCGTCCGCCCTGCCCTTGCTGAAGCCACCGCTGATGCGCGAGCACCGGCTTTACCAGGCGGATTGGCTGATGCGCTTCTACGGCTTCTCGCAGCCGGAAATCCTGGCCGGCAGCAACGATGGCATGCTCGATCTCGCCATCGACCCCAAGCTCGCCTGGGCCCTGCGCAACCGCGGCCGCTTCCCCGTCGACGTCAACCGCGCCGAGCGCGAGGCGCTGCTGCGCGTGCCCGGCCTCGGCACCAAGGTGATCGACAGGATACTGGAGACGCGCCGTTATCGCCGGCTGCGCCTCGAGGATGTCGGCCGGCTCTGTCATTCGGTCGCCAAGGTGCGGCCTTTCATAACGGCGGAAGGATGGTCGCCGGGCGCGCTTACCGACAAGGCCGGCCTGCGCGAGGTTGTCACCCGCTCCTGCGAGCAGCTTTCGCTGTTTTGACCATGGCAGGAACCCAGCTCAGCCTCGCGACCCATCTCGTCCGGCTCGAAAGCGAGACCGACTTCGACGGTTGGCGCGATGCGGCGCGCCGCCTGGCGACGAACGACGTCACGCCGCAGGACGTGGCATGGCGGGTCGAGCCCGATGCGGATCGCCGCGACGGCGATTTGCCTGCTTGTTCGCCCGATTCGCGGCTTGTCGTGCCGCGCGAATTCATCGAACGCGCCGAAAGGACCATCTGCCATTCCGACCCCGAGCGGTTCGGTTTCCTCTATCGGCTGCTCTGGCGGCTGCGCGCGGAACCGAAGCTGCTTTCGATCGCTTCCGACCCGGATATCCGCCGGCTGGAAACGATGGAGAAGGCGGTCGGCCGCGACATCCACAAGATGCGCGCCTTCCTGCGCTTCCGGAAGATCGGCGCGGGCGAGGGCGAACGCTATGTAGCCTGGTTCGAACCCGACCATTTCATCGTCGAGCGCAACGCGGATTTCTTCGTGCGCCGCTTCACCGGCATGCGCTGGACCATCCTCACGCCGCACGCCTCGGCCGACTGGGACGGCGAGCGGCTGGCGATCGGCCCTGGCGCCGCCAAGCGCGATGCGCCGGCCGAGGACGACACCGAGACGTTGTGGCAAACCTATTTCGGCAGCATCTTCAACCCGGCGCGCCTCAAGGTGAAGGCGATGCAGAAGGAAATGCCGAAGAAATACTGGCGGAACCTTCCGGAGGCCTCGCTCATTCCAGACCTGATAGCAGGAGCGGACAGAGCCACCTCAGCCATGATCGCCCGCATGCCAACCACGCCGGCACCGCATCACGCCAAGGTCCAGGCCCGGCACTGGCCGACGCCGCGGCCGGCCGAAGCCGATGACATCGAAAGCGTCGACACGATCCCGGCCCTGCGCGAGATGGCGAAAAGCTGCCATCGCTGCCCGCTCTGGCGCGACGCGACGCAGACCGTATTCGGCGAAGGGCCTGAGAATGCCGAGGTGATCTTCGTCGGAGAACAGCCCGGCGACCAGGAAGATCTGGCCGGCAAGCCCTTTGTCGGCCCGGCCGGCAAGGTGTTCGACGGCATTCTCGAGCACGCGGAAATCGACCGCGCCAAGGTCTATGTGACCAACGCGGTCAAACATTTCAAATTCGAGCCGCGCGGCAAGCGGCGCATCCATTCGAAGCCCAATGCCGGCGAGGTCCAGGCCTGCCGCTGGTGGCTGGACAAGGAACTCGACCTCGTCAAGCCGAAGCTGGTCGTCGCGCTGGGCGCCACGGCGGCCCTGTCGCTGCTCGGCAAGGCGGTGCCCATCACCAGGATGCGCGGGCAGGTCATCGAGCGCGACGACGGCCTTCGCGTCTTCCTCACCATCCATCCGTCCTTCATCCTGCGCATCCGCGAACAGGAGGACAAGGAGGCGGAGCGGGAGCGGTTTCTCGGGGATATGCGGACGGTGAGGCGGTTGATGGCGGCCTGATCGTCTCAACGCGTCCCTAACGGACCTCGCGCAGAGATACGGACGGATGCCACGGCTTCGGAGATTACCCCGAGACGCCCGTCGCTTCGTCATCCACGGGCGGAGCAAGGAGCGAAGCGACGCGCGCAGACCCGAGGATCCATGCCGTTACTCTAAAGCGTTGCAGCGGTTCGGAATTCTGCTCCGCAGCATACCTCGGCCAAGGTCACGGCATGGATCCTTGGGTCTTCGCTCCGCTTCGCGTCGCTGCGCCCAAGGATGACGACGTTTGGATGCCTGTTCTACCTGATCAGGATCGCCCTCAGATCATTCACATTCGTGCCCGTGGGCCCAGGCACGAACAGATCGCCGACCGCGTTGAAGGCCGTCCAGGCATTGTTGCCGGCAAGCATTACCTTGGCGTCTACGCCGGCGGCGCGCAGGCGCGACACGGTCGAGCCGTCGGCGAAGGCGCCGGCATTGTTTTCCGAACCGTCGATGCCGTCCGTGTCGGCGGCCAGAGCGTGGATGCCTTGCACGCCACTGATGCCGATGGCGAAGGCGAGCAGGAATTCCGAGTTGCGGCCGCCTTTGCCTTTTGCCCGCAACGTCACCGTGGTCTCGCCGCCGGAGAGGATCAGCACCGGCTTTTCGAAAGGCCGGTCGCGCGTCGCGACCTCGCGGGCTATCGCGGCATGGACGCCGCCGACCTCGCGCGCCTCGCCTTCAATCGAATCCGACAGGATGACAGCTTCGATGCCTTGCCGTTTCGCCTCGGCGGCCGCGGCTTCCAGCGAGACGGCGGCCGAGGCGATCAGATGCACCTCATTGCCGGCAAAGCGCTGATCCCGCGGGCTCGGCGCATCGGCGGCGGGCGACTGGATATGCGCCATGACAGCGGCCGGAAGCTTCATGCCATAGGCGGCGATCGCCGCCAGCGCATCCTCGCGGCTGCCAGTGTCCGGCACGGTCGGGCCCGAAGCGACGAGCGCGGGATTGTCTCCCGGAATGTCGGAGACGACAAGCGATACCACACGTGCAGGATGGGCGGCGGCGGCCAGCCGGCCACCTTTAATGGTCGAGACATGCTTGCGGATGGTGTTCATCGCCGCGATCGGCGCGCCGGAGGCGAGCAGCGCCTCGTTGACGGCGATCTCGTCAGCCAAAGTCAGGCCGGGAGCGGGCGCCGGCAACAATGCCGAGCCGCCGCCGGAGATCAGAGCCACCACCAGATCGTCGGCGGTCAGGCCACGCACCTTGTCCAGCAGGCGACGCGATGCTTCCAGGCCGGCGGCATCGGGAACGGGATGCGCCGCCTCGATGATCTCGATGCGCTCGCATGCGGCGCCATAGCCGTAACGGGTAACGACCAGCCCATCGATGGGACCGTCCCAGGCCTTCTCGAACGCCGCCGCCATCTGCGCCGAGCCCTTGCCGGCGCCGACGACGACGGTGCGACCCTTCGGCCGAGCCGGCAGGTGGTTGCGGATCGTCCTTTCGGGGTCTGCGGCGGCGACGGCGGCGCTGAAGATCGCTGTGAGGAAGGATTTGGGATCGGTCATTTTTCTTCCGGAGGCAGCGCCAGGCCACGCGCGTCGATGCCGAGATGGGCGCAAAGCGCATCGACCACCACGCCGTGATCCTCGCGCTCGGGCAGGCCCGACACGGCGATGACGCCGATCACCCCGGCACCCTTCACGGTGACGGGAAAGCCGCCGCCGGCGAGCACGTAGTCGGCAATGTCCAGCCCCTCGCCGACCTTGAAGGTGCGATCGGGGTGCTGCTGCTCCAGCACGAGGCGGTAGGTGCTCCTGAGATAGCGCCGGACCACGTTGATCTTGCGCCGCGCCCAGTCGGGATTGGACGCGTTGGAACCCGGCATCGCCGCGTAGAAAAGCGGGCGATCGAAGGTCCTGATGTCGACGATGATCGGCAGGTCCTCCCGGAGCGCCCGGTCCCGGATCGCCGAGCCGATGGCGAAGGCCACGGCCTCGTCGAACGCGGGGAAGACCAGTGTGGCTTCCTGTTTCTTGATCAGAGCGATGTCGTCGGCGGCAGCCATCTCGTTCCCCTGTCAGCGTCGACGCACGCTTTGGCCGATGGGTGACGCCGGGTCAAGCCAGGAGCGCATCTACGCGGCCAGATCACTCTTGGCCGGGCGACCCGCGACATAGACCTCGCGCACGGCGCGATCGTCACCCAGCGTCTGCAGCAGGAAGAGTTCCTCGGCCAGCGTCTCCACCGTTTCCATCCTGAGCCGCATGGCGGGCGTGGCGCGGGCATCGAGCACGACGATGTCGGCGTCCGTGCCGGCGTCCAGCGTGCCGACCTTGTCGGCCACCGACAGCGCCTCGGCATTGCCGCGAGTCAGTTGCCAGAAGGACTGGAAGGGGTTGAGCTTCTCACCGTTGAGGGCGATCACCTTGTAGCCCTCGCCCATGGTGCGCAGCATCGAATAGTTGGTGCCGCCACCGACATCGGTCGCGGCGGCAATGCGCAGCGGCTTCTGGCGTCCGCGATAGCGCTGGTAGTCGAACAGGCCGGACCCGAGGAAGAGGTTGGAGGTGGGGCAGAACACCGCCACCGAGCCGGACTGCGACAGCGCGTCCGCCTCGCGTTCCGACAGATGGATGCAGTGGCCGAACAGGCTCTTACCACCGAGCAGCCCATAATGCTCGTAGACGTCCGTGTAGTCGCGCGACCAGGGGTAAAGCTGCTGGGTAAAGGCGATCTCGGCGTGGTTCTCGGACAGGTGCGTCTGCATGTGGAGGCCGGGATGCTCGCGACAGAGCGCGCCGGCCATCTCCATCTGCTCGGGCGATGACGTGATCGCGAAGCGCGGCGTGATGGCATAGAGCTGGCGGCCCTTGCCATGCCATTCGGCGATCAGCGCCTTGGTGTCGTCATAGCCTGTTCGCGGGGTGTCGAGCACGCCATCGGGCGCGTTGCGATCCATCATCACCTTGCCGGCGATGTTGAGCATGTTGCGGTCATGCGATTCCGCGAAGAAGGCTTCGGCGGAAGCCTTGTGAACCGAACAGTATGCGACGACCGTGGTCGTGCCATGGCGCAGCATCTCGTCCAGGAAGAGCCGCGCGATGCGGCGACCATGCTGGGCGTTGCTGAATTTCGTCTCCTCCGGAAAGGTGTAGGTGTTCAGCCAGTCGAGCAGCTCTGCGCCGTAGGACGCAATGATCTGCATCTGCGGCACGTGCACATGGGCATCGATGAAGCCCGGCAGCAGCAGGTGCGGCCGATGATCGACCCTTTCGACGCCTTCCCCCGCCTGCCTTTCGACGTCGGCATAGGCGCCCGTCGCGACAATCCCGCCGTCACGGATCAGCAGGCCGCCATCCTCCTCGTAGCGCCACGCGGCGTGGTCGTCGACGGTTTCCGGCCAGCGCAGGAAGGTCAGCGTGCGGCCACGCAGAAGTCTTGAGGTCATGCTACTTTCCCGCGCCTTCGAACCACGCCACCAGCAGGGCCCTCTCCTTGTCGGAGATCTGCGTGACGTTGGCGGGCGGCATGGCGTGGCTGCGGCCGGCCTGCAGATAGATCTCGCGCGCATGCTCGGCGATGTGCGCGTCGGTGTCCAGCATCACGCCCTTGGGAGCATGATAGATGCCTTCATAGGACGGCTCCTGCGCATGGCACATCGAGCAGCGGCCAAGCACCGTGTCGCGCACGGCCGGGAAATGCGCCGAGGCGACATAGACCTGCGCCGACGAGGACGCCTGCGGCTCCGCGCCGGTCAGGGCCTTCGGCACCGTCGACAGCCAGATGATGACGACGAACAGGATGGCCGCGGCCAGCCACGTCCAGGTCGGGTTGCCCTTCCGCGAATGCACGGTGTTGAAATAATGCCGGATCAGCACGCCGATGATGAACACCAGCGAGGCGATGACCCAATTGAACTGCGTGCCGAACGCCAGCGGATAGTGGTTCGACAGCATCAGGAACAGGACCGGCAGGGTCAGGTAGTTGTTGTGCAGCGAGCGCTGCTTGGCGATCTTGCCATACTTCGGATCCGGCTTGCGGCCGGCGATCAGGTCGGCGACGACGATCTTCTGGTTGGGAATGATGACCATGAAGACGTTGGCCGACATGATCGTGGCGGTGATGGCGCCGAGATGCAGGAAGGCGGCGCGGCCGGTGAAGAGATGGGTGAGCCCCCAGGCGATGAACACCAGCACGCAGTAGAGCACCAGCATCAGCCCGGTGTCGCTCTTGCTGAGCGGCGAGCGGCACAGGAGATCGTAGATGACCCAACCAACGCCGATCGCGGCCAGCGACAGGAGGATGCCGACCGGCACCGACATGGGCAGCACGTTGGGATCGATCAGGAACAGGTCGGCGCCGGCATAATAGACAACGCACAGCATGGCGAAGCCCGACAGCCACGTGGCGTAGGATTCCCATTTGAACCAGACGAGGTGCTCCGGCATCTCGGCCGGCGCCACCAGATATTTCTGGATGTGATAGAAGCCGCCGCCATGCACCTGCCACTCCTCGCCGAAGGCGCCGGCGGGCAGGCCGGGACGCTGGCGAAGGCCGAGGTCGAGAGCGACGAAATAGAAGGACGAGCCGATCCAGGCGATGCCTGTGACGACATGCAGCCAACGGACGGCGAAGCTCAGCCAGTCCCAGAAAATCGCGAAATCCATCATTGAGGTCGTCCCTGCCGATCAGGCGACTTTACGGACTGACGCGCAAACGAAAAGACCCGGGGCGTGCGATGACTTTCAAAAAAAAATGGAAAATAGTAGGCTTGTTCGCTCCAGCGGGGCGGGACGTTTTTTAACTGTATCGGGTCTTCCGTTCCGTCTGTTTGACTTAGCCGCATCTGCATGGCGCCAGGCGCCGACTGCAAATGCTCCAAGAGCCACGAAAGCCGCATGGCCTATCTCGACAACATTGCCGTCTTCGTCCGCGTCGTCGAGCTCGGCAACCTGTCGGCCGCCGGCCGCGACATGCGCATTTCGCCCGCCGTGGCCTCCAATCGCATCAAGGAACTGGAGAAGCATCTCGGCGTGCGGCTTTTCAACCGCACCACGCGGCAGCTGATGCCGACCGAGCACGGCACGGTGTTCTACACCGGCGCCAAGCAGGTGCTGGAAGCCATCACCGAAGCGGAAGCCGCGGTTTCCGCGCTCTCGGGCCAGCCGCGCGGCACGATCAAGGTCACCGCGCCGCTCGGCCTTGGCCGCAGGCTGATCGCGTCGGGCATTCCGGACTTCCATGACAAATACCCCGACATCGAGGTGCGGCTCAGGCTCTCGGACCACAATGTCGACATCATGAAGGAAGGCATCGACGTCGCCTTCCGCCTGGGCATCATCGAGGATTCCAGCCTCAGGATGCGCGGCATCATGGAATGCGAGCGCGTGCTGGTGGCGTCGCCGAAGTATCTCGAGGCGCGCGGCGAGCCGGTCGAGCCGCAGGAACTGATCGGCAGGAAACATGACTGCCTGATGCTGCGCTATTCCGGCGCGCGCGAGTATGTCTGGACGCTGCAGACGCCGTCCGGGCCGCAGAAGTTCGAAGTCCATGGGCCCTATGACACCGACGATGGCGACGTGCTGACAGGCTGGGCGCTGGCCGGGCGCGGCATCATCAACAAGCCGCGTTTCGAGGTCGAGCCCTTCATCCGCGACCGACGGCTGAAGGTCATTCTTCCGGGCGCGCCGCCGACGCCGGTGCAGCTCGCCGCCGTCTATCCGCACAAGAAGCTGCAGGATCCGAAGGTCCGGCTTCTGCTCGACTTCATGGCCGAACGCTGCCAGCGGCTGATCCGGGATCTGCTGGCCGGAAAGTGAAGGCCCGCTGGTCCACTCGGCGGGGTTGCCTTGCCGACAGGCGAGCATAGTTTGGCTGCATGCATCTCGCCGTCTCACTCAACATCGCGTCGGAGCCCGGACAGAGTGGCCTCGACTTCGCCGGGATAGTGGACATTGCGCGACAGGCGGAAGCCGCCGGCGTCGACATGCTGGTCATTTCCGACGCCGCATCGGACGGCCGTCCTTCGAACAGCCCGTTTGAAGCCACGACCCTCGTCGCGGCGCTGGCGACAGTGACCGAAAGGATCGGCTTGGTCGCGAGCGCCTCGACGCTCATGCACCAGCCCTACAATCTGGCGCGCCGCTTCGCCTCGCTCGACATCATCAGCCAGGGTCGTGCCGGCTGGAGCGCGACATTGGCGCAAAGCCCGCGCGAGGCGGCGAATTTCAGCCGACCCGAAGGCTTTGCTCCGGATGATTTCCGCCGCCGCGCGCAGGAGTTCATCGGCATCGTGCGCGGCCTGTGGCAAGGCTGGGATCGCGACGCCCTGCTGTTCGACAAGGGGGCCGGCCGGTTCCACGACCCGGGGAAGATGCACCTGCTCGACCACAAGGGCGAATTCTTCTCGGTGCGCGGGCCACTCAACGTCGCCCGCTCGCCGCAGGATGCGCCGCTGATGGTCATGTCCGGCCTGACGCCGGCCGATCTCGACTTCGCCGCCGGCGTCGCCGACATCATGCTGATCAATGCCCCGACACCGGGAACAGCGAAGGCTGCCGGCGACGACCTGCAACGGCGGGCGCTTGCCGCCGGGCGCGGCCCGGGCGCGCTGAAGGTGCTGGTCGATCCCGGACCGGGAACCGATGCGGTTCCGCTGGACGACCGGTTTCTCAGGGAAGGCTGCGACGGTCTCAACCTGGTGCTGCGCCCAGGACTTTCGGCGTCGAAGGATTTCGCCGAACGCGTGCTGCCCTGGCTTCAACGCAGGCCTGCCGGGCGAAGCGTGAGGAGCGCCACGCTGCGCGGCCGTCTCGGGCTTGGCGCGGGAGGCGAACAATGAGCCGGCGCCAGATGAAGCTCGGCCTCTTCCTGTGGGCGACGGGCCACCATATCGCCGCGTGGCGTCATCCGAAGGCGCATGAGAAGGCAGGCATAGACATCGCCCACTACATCGAGCTGGCGCGCACCGCCGAGGCCGCCAAGTTCGACATGGTGTTCTGCGAGGACGCCGCCGGTCTGCGCGAAGCCAATGTCGGCATCGCCAGCCAGACGTCGCGCTCGATAGGCTTCGAACCTGTCAGCCTGCTTTCGGCGCTTGCCGCCCGCACGGAGCGTATCGGCCTCGTCTCGACGGCCTCGACCAGCTACAACGAACCCTACGGCCTGGCGCGCATGTTCGCCTCGCTGGACAATCTGAGCGGCGGCCGCGCCGGCTGGAACCTCGTCACGTCAGCCAGCCCCATCGAAGCCGCGAATTTCGTCGCGACGGGGCTGCGCCCGCATGCCGACCGCTACGAGCGCGCACGCGAATTCGCCACGGCTGTCACCGGGCTGTGGCTCGGACGACCCGGCCATGACGGGCAGGGCTTTTCGGTGCGCGATCCACTGGACATTCCGCCCTCACCGCAGGGCGCGCCCGTGATGGTGCAGGCCGGGGCGTCGGACGACGGCAAGGACCTCGCGGCCCGGACCGCGGATGTGGTGTTCTCGGCCGCTCAGACATTCGACGAAGCCAAGGCCTTCTATGACGACCTGAAGGGGCGGCTCGCCGTTTACGGACGCGAGCCGGACGACATCAAGATCCTGCCCGGCGTTGCCCCGGTCGTGGCGGAAACGGAGGCGCAGGCTCGCGAGAAGCACGACCAGTTGCAGGAGCTCATTCCCGACGACGTCGGCGTGGCGCTGCTCTCCAGCTACCTCAGCATTTCGGACCTCGGCCGCTATCCGCTGGACGGGCCGCTGCCGGAGCTGCCCGAGAGCGAGGGCATGAAGAGCCGGCAGGCGCTGGTCATCGAACAGGCCCGCCGCGACGGTCTCTCGATCCGCGATCTGGCGCGCTATTTCGCCGGCGCGCGCGGCCATTGGCGGCTGGTCGGCACACCGGCGCAGGTCGCCGACGAATTGCAGGCGCGGTTCGAGGGTGGCGCCGCCGACGGCTTCAACGTCATGCCTTCATGGTTTCCAGGCGAGCTCGACGCCTTCGCTAGGCTGGTGGTACCGGAACTGCAGCGGCGCGGCCTGTTCCGCAAGGACTATGAAGGCCGCACGCTTCGGGAGCATCTGGGCCTCAAGCGTCCAACGCGGGAAGCGGTATGACCCGCTCCACTTGAAGCCATCCGGCTTCAGCAGCCGGAATAGCCTCAGCCCTCTTCCATCATCCGTGCCGTGCCGGAGACCCGGATCGAACTTCCCGGCGCCGGCGGGATGTCGGCATGGAGGCGGGATCGCATGCCCATGTCCTCACCCTGGACGATGTCGATGGCGCCACCATGCGGCCATCCGATGTCGCGCAGATAGCCGGCGAAGGCCGCGGTCGCCGCGCCCGTCGCCGGGTCCTCGTAGACGCCGCCCGAGGCGAAGGGATTGCGCGTGTGGAAGCGGCGCGGCGTCTCGGCGTGGGCAAGCAGAATGGTGACAAGTCCCTCGCGTCGCATCAGGGCCTGGCCTTGCTTCAGGTCATAGGCCATCGCGGCCAAGGCCGCGCGGGACTTCAGGGCCAGCACGAGATGGTCGGCGCCGCCATGGATGAGCGCCGGGGCGATGGCCGGATCGAGGTCGTCCGGCCGGTAGCCAAAGAGCGTCAGGGCCTCCGCGACCAGCTCCGCCGGCGCCGCGCGGCTGCGCGTCGGCGGCGACTGCAAGGCCGCCGCGAAACTGGCGCCATCGCGAAAGCCTTCGACGGTGATGTCGGCCTGGTTGAGGGCGAGCGCATAGACGCCGTCGCCGAACTGCCTGACCAAGGCGGCGCCCAGCGCGATCGTGGCGTGACCACAGAACGGGACTTCCGATTCCGGCGAGAAATAGCGGACTCGCCAGCGATCACCTTCAGGCGCAGCGAAAGCGGTTTCCGAAAAGCCAACCTCGGCCGCGACGCGCTGCATATCGGCCGCGTCAAGCAAGGTCTCGCCGATCACCACGCCGGCCGGATTGCCACCCGTGCAGCCATCCGAGAAGGCGGCTATCCGCAATATGTCCATGGAATTCGTCCCGTGTTTGCCAGGCGCGCAGAAAACACGTTTCGCGCCGATTTGGGAAACGAAGAAAGCGAGGCGGAGCTGTGAGCCGTCGTCACAGCTCGAGCCCTTTCCGGCGCGCCGCGAGGCGGAACGAAACGACGCCTGTGCCGTTTCTGGCGGGTGCGGCCGCGCAGGGAGAGGCCGTCACCCCAGTCCCCAGCCTCATCAGCGATGCACCAGCGACAGGAGCCAATCATGGACGCCATCGTCACCCGCAACGACCTGAAATCCAACGCCAAGAAGGAATCGATCGATCTTCTCAACGCCAGGCTTGCCGACGCCATCGACCTCGCCTTGATCACCAAGCAGGCGCACTGGAACGTGAAGGGGCCGCAATTCATCGCCATCCACGAAATGCTCGACGAGTTCCGCGAGGAGATCGACGGCCATGTCGATACCGTCGCCGAGCGCGCCGTGCAGCTCGGCGGCACCGCGCATGGCACTTCGCAGGACGTGTCCAAGGCGACAAGACTGAAGCCCTACCCGACCGACATCCACAAGACCAAGGACCATCTGGCGGCTCTGATCGACCGCTACGCGGCCGCCGCCAAGCTGACGCGAGAGGCGATCGACGAAGCGGCGGATGCCGGCGACGCCGACACGGCCGACATCTTCACCGCCTATTCGCGTTCGCTCGACAAACTCCTGTGGTTCCTCGAAGCGCACACGCAGGAAAAGGAATAAGGGTTATGGCCGGATCGAGCGCGGCTTTGATCCGGCCGCTATCCGACGGGATCATGTGACGCCGCAACAGGCCGCTGTCAGCCGGCGGACGCCTTCTCGGCCTGGCGTGAGCCGGCTGTTTCCGTGACATGCGAGACCAGCGCCGTCATGATCTCGGCGGCGGCAAGCGCCGCGATGACCGGCGGGCGCTTGTCCTTCACGGCATCGCCGCCGATCGGCGAGACAAGGCGCGCGAACTGCGCCTCGCCGCCGTCAGCCGATTTCAGGAACCAGTTCCGGAAAGTGGCCTTCTTGGTCTTCGAGCCGATCATGCCGACATAGGCCGTGTCGTCACGCTTCAGCGCCTCCGCGACGATCAGGAAATCCAGCGCGTGGTCATGGGTGAGGATGGCGAAGGCCGAGCCGGCGGGCGCGTCGCGCACCATGACCTCGGGCATCGGCGTGAGTTTCGTCTCGACCGTCCCGGGCATGCCCTCCAGCGCCTCGGCGCGCGTTTCCACGACGATCGCGTGGACCGGCAAAAGCGCCAGCGACGACGCCAGCGCCTGGCCGACATGACCACCGCCGAAGACATAGACATGCGGCAGATGCGCCTCCTCGGCCTCCGCCTTGCGGATCAGTTCCGCCTCCAGCGCCGCGTTCACCAGCCGGATCAGCACTTCGACCCGCCCTCCGCAACACTGGCCTATTTCGGGCCCGAGCGGGATGTCGAGCGTGGCGCAGACCTCGTCGACCTCGATACGCGCTTCCCTTCCCCTTGAAGGGAGGGTGGCGGCGGAGCCGCCGGGTGGGGTCCCCAGAGCAATGCGCGGCGCCCTTGCTGCGCCTGCTGGGTACACCCCTTCTGGCCGCTTTGCGGCCATCTCCCGCTCAAGGGGGGAGAAAAGCATCTGCCGTGCCTTGTCGATGGCCATGTATTCGAGCTGGCCGCCGCCGATCGTGCCCAAGATCGCCGACGCGGAGACGAGCATGAAGGCGCCGGCCTCGCGCGGCGTCGAGCCCTTCGTCGCCGCGACCTCGACCAGGGCAACCCGGCCGGCCCGGCCGAGAAAATCCTTCAGGCTTCGCGCTTTCGAGTTCATCGTCTGCATTTGCCTGTCTGGCTCGTGATCCTTTCCGAAACCGGCACCGGCTTCGAGGTCATTCGCTGCGAAATATAGGCCTTTTCGGCCTGGATTACACCTTACACGCGGCTCAGTCCGTCCTGGCGGCCTTCAGCCTTTCGATTGCCATCAGCACCCGCTCGGGCGTCGCCGGCGCGTCGAGGCGCGGACAGATCTTGTGATCGGCGACGCTGGCGATCGCATCGGAAAGCGCGTGCAACACCGACATGCCGTGCGGCAAGGGCGGCTCCCCGACGGCCTTGGAGCGATGGATGGTCGGCTCGTAGGCCTGCGACCAGTCGGTCAGCTTGACGTTGAAGATCTTCGGCCGGTCGGAGGCAAGCGGGATCTTGTAGGTCGACGGTGCGTGCGTCCGCAGCCTGCCCTTGTCGTCCCACCAGAGTTCCTCCGAGGTGAGCCAGCCCATGCCCTGGACAAAGCCGCCCTCGACCTGGCCGATGTCGATGGCACGGTTCAGCGAACGGCCGGCATCGTGCAGGATGTCGGTGCGCTCGACCACATATTCGCCCGTCAGCGTGTCGACGGATACTTCGGAGCAGGCAGCGCCGTAGGCGTAGTAGTAGAAGGCGTGGCCCCGCCCCTTGCTGCGGTCCCAGTGGATCTTCGGCGTCTTGTAGAAGCCCGCCGCCGAAAGCTGGACGCGTGCGATATAGGCCTGCCTGACCAGATCGTTGAAGCTGACCTCCTGGTTGCCGACGCGCACGCGGTTGGGCAGGAAGACCACCTGGTCGACCGGAACCTGGTATTTCTCGGCGGCGAAATCGGTCAGCCGACGGCGAATCTGGTGCGCCGCGTTCTGCGCCGCCATGCCGTTGAGGTCGGCGCCCGACGATGCGGCGGTCGGCGCGGTGTTCGGCACCTTGCCGGTCGTGGTTGCGGTGATCTTGACCCGGTTGAGGTCGATCTGGAATTCCTCGGCCACCACCTGGGCGACCTTGAGATGCAGGCCCTGCCCCATCTCGGTGCCGCCATGGTTCATATGGACTGAGCCGTCGGCATAGACATGCACAAGGGCGCCTGCCTGGTTCGATTCCGTCTTCGTGAAGGAAATGCCGAACTTGACCGGCGTCATTGCCAGCCCGCGCTTGATGAAGCGGCTGTTGTTGTTGAACGCGCTGATCTCGCGCCGGCGCCTGGCGTAGCCCGCGCTTTCCTCCAGCTCGGCGACGATGCGATGGATGATGTTGTCCTCGACCTTCTGATGGTAGGGCGTGACGTTGCGCCCCGTATCGGTCCCCATCGGGTCGTAGAAATTCAGCTTCCTTATTTCGAGCGGGTCCTTGCCGACGGCGAAGGCCACTTCGTCGATGACGCGCTCGGCGCCCACCATGCCCTGCGGACCGCCAAAGCCGCGGAAGGCGGTGTTGGACACGGTGTTGGTGTAGAGCGGCGCGGATTTCGCCAGTACCGCCGGGTAGAAATAGGCATTGTCGCAGTGGAACAGCGCGCGATCGCCGACAGGCCCCGAAAGGTCGGCGGAGAAGCCGCAGCGCAACGCATAGGTGAAGTCGACGCCCAGGATGTTGCCCTCGTCGTCGAAGCCGACCTCATAGTCGATGGCGAAGTCGTGCCGCTTGCCGGTGGCGGTCATGTCCTCGTCGCGGTCGAGCCTGATCTTGACCGCCCGCTTCAGCTTCTTGGCGGCGATGGCAGCGATGGCGGCGCACTGGTTGGCCTGCGTTTCCTTGCCGCCGAAGCCGCCGCCCATGCGGCGCACCTCGACCGTCACCGAATGGCTGGGCACACCCAGCGCATGCGAGACTAGGTGCTGCGTCTCGCTCGGCCCCTGGGTGGAGCAATAGACCGTCACTTCATCGTCCTCGCCGGGGATGGCGAGCGAGACCTGGCCCTCGAGATAGAAATGATCCTGGCCGCCGAGCCACATGCGGTTCTTGATGCGATGTGGCGCCGCCGCGATCGCGGCCGCGGCGTCGCCGCGTCGCAGGGTCAGCGGCGTGGTGACCTGCTTGTCCTTCGCCGGGTCGAGATCCCAGATGCCGACCACGGCGGGAAGCTCTTCATATTCGATCTTTGCCAATCGCGCGGCGCGCCGCGCTTCTTCGCGCGTCCTGGCAACCACGGCGAAGATCGGCTGGCCATGGAACTGGACCTTGCCCTCGGCAAGCACCGGATCGTCGTGCATATTGCTCGGCGAGACATCATTCTCGCCAGGCACGTCGGCGTAGGTGAGAACATCGACGACACCGGGCGCGGCGCGCACCGCCGACAGGTCGACGCTCTTCAGCGTGCCGTGCGTCACCTTGGACAGGCCGAGGCCGATATGCAGCGTGCCGGCGGGCTCTGGCATGTCGTCGATGTAGACGGCGGTTCCGCTGACGTGCTTGTGGGCGGAATCGTGCCGCTGGTCCGTGGCGACGCCGCCGATGATCTTCTCGGCCCCAGGATTGGACGTGGCGTGCTTGTTCATCATGCCGCCTCGCTGCGTGACACCTGGAACGGCGCCTTGGTGCCGGTCGTCTCGACGAAGAAGCGCAGCAGCAGGTTGCGCGCGGCCAGCGCGCGGTATTCGGCGCTCGCCCGCATGTCGGTCAGCGGCGTGAAGTCGTTGGCGTATTCAGCCATCGCCGCCTCGACCGTCGCTTCCGTCCATGCCTTGCCTATGAGTGCCTTCTCGACAGAGATTGCCCGCTTCGGCGTTGCCGCCATGCCGCCATAGGCTATGCGGATGCCTGCCACCGTTCCGTCCCTAGCAAGCGTCAGGTGGAAGGCGCCGAGCGTCGCGGTGATGTCCTCGTCGCGTCGCTTGGTGACCTTGTAGACGGCGAACTTCACGCTGTCCGCGGGAACCGGCACATGCACGGCCTCGACGAACTCGCCCGGCTGCCGGTCCTGCTTGCCGTAGGCGATGAAGAACTCCTCCAGGGGGATGGTGCGGCGCGAGGCGCCCTTGCGCAGCGTGAGCCGGGCGCCGAGCGCGATCAGTGGCGGCGGCGTGTCGCCGATCGGCGAGCCGTTCGCGATGTTGCCACCGATGGTGCCCATGTTGCGGACCTGCTCGCCGCCGATGCGGTCGACCAGGCCTCCGAGCGCCGGGATATGCCGGGACAACGTCTCGAAGGCCTCGGTATAGGTGACGCCGGCGCCGATCGAGATGACACCCTTGTCCTCGGAGACGGTGCGCAGTCCGTCGAGGTTGCCGATGAAGACGACCGGCGAGATGTCGCGCATATGCTTGGTGACCCAGAGGCCGACGTCGGTCGAGCCGGCAACCACGGTGGCGCCCGGCTCCTTCTCCAGCACGGCGGCGAAATCGTCGACGCTGGCCGGCACGACGAGGCGCGCCTTGCCGGCGCCGACCTCGACGCGGGCGCCATCATTCAGCGCATCGAGCCTCGCCTTGATCGAGGCGCGCTCGAGCGCGAGCGGATCGCTGGCCGCCTCGCCATAGCTGGAAATGGCGCGCGCCGAGCGCATGATCGCCTCGTAGCCGGTGCAACGGCAGAGGTTGCCCTGGAGCGCCTTCTCGATGGCGGCGTCGGATGGGTTCGGCGTCTTCATCCACAGGCCATAGAGCGACATGACGATGCCTGGCGTGCAGAAGCCGCACTGCGAACCGTGGAAATCGACCATCGCCTGCTGCACCGGGTGCAGCCCGCCCTTTTCGCCGCGCAGATGCTCGACGGTGACGACATGGGTGCGGTCGAGCGAGCCGAGGAAGCGGATGCAGGCGTTGACCCCCTCATAGGTGAGTTCGCCGCCGGAGAGCTTCCCGACCAGCACCGTACAGGCGCCGCAATCGCCCTCGGCGCAGCCTTCCTTGGTGCCGCGCAGCGAACGGTTGAGGCGCAGCCAGTCGAGCAGGGTCGCATCGGGCGCGACATCCCGTAGCACGACATCCTCGCCGTTGAGGATGAAACGGATTTCGTTGCGGATGCGGATCTCGGTCGTGGCTTCGGTCATCGTAGCTTCGGTCATGGAACTCAACTCCCCCGATAGGTGGAGTAGCCGTAGGGCGAGACAAGCAGGGGCACGTGATAGTGCGCCGCCTCAGCCATGCCGAAGCGGATCGGCACCGTGTCGAGGAAGGCGGGTTTCGGCAGGCTGACGCCCAGCCGGCGCAGATAGTCGCCAGCAGCGAAGACCAGCTCGTATTCACCGGCGCGGAATTCCGGGCCGGCGAGCAGCGGGGCGTCGCAGCGGCCATCGGCATTGGTCGAGACCGTCTTCACATGCGTGCGGGTGTCGCCATCGAGGCGGAACAGCGAAATCGACAGTCCCGCCGCCGGCTTGCCGGTCGCGGTGTCCAGCACATGTGTCGTCAGGCGCCCGCCATCGGCTTTCGACGTTTCTGCCACTGGCCGTCTCCCATCCCGGTACAGTCGAACATCGCTAGATTGTGCGCCAATTAAAGGCAATGCATAAGTCCCGCTCGAGCGGAGCACGCCAAAAACAGTTTCAAAAATTTTCGGGGGAATGCGGCCGGCGGCGTTTGGACTATCCTGCCGATGACTTCCGGCAGCGGCTTCCTGGAGCCACCCGGGCAGGGAGGGATCATGCGTTACGAACGAGACATGCGCGGCTACGGAGCCAATCCGCCGGATCCGAAGTGGCCGGGCGGCGCGCATGTGGCGGTGCAGTTCGTCGTCAACTACGAGGAAGGCGGCGAGAACTGCGTCCTCCATGGCGACAAGGCCTCCGAAGCCTTCCTGTCCGAGATCGTCGGCGCGGCGCCCTGGCTCGGCCAGCGCCATTGGAACATGGAATCGATCTACGAATACGGCGCGCGCGCCGGCTTCTGGCGGTTGCTCAGGATGTTCACGCAGGCGCAGGTGCCAGTCACCTGCTACGGCGTCGCCACCGCGCTCGCCCGTTCGCCAGACCAGGTTGCCGCCATGCAGGAGGCCGGCTGGGAGATCGCCTCGCACGGGCTGCGCTGGATCGACTACCGCGACCATAGCGCCGAGGACGAACGCCGCGACCTGGAGGAGGCTATCCGCCTGCATTACGAGGTGACCGGCGCGCGGCCGACCGGATGGTACACCGGACGCACCTCGGTCAACACGGTGCGGCTGGCCGCCGAGGAAGGCGGGTTCGACTACGTATCCGATACGTATGACGACGAACTGCCCTACTGGTTCGACCGCGACGGCATCGAGAAGCCGCAGCTCATCATTCCCTACACGCTCGACGCCAACGATATGCGCTTCGCGACGCCGCAGGGATTCAATTCGGGCGACCAGTTCTTTGCCTATCTGAAGGACAATTTCGATACGCTCTACGCCGAGGGCAAGGCCGGCCGGCCACGCATGATGAACATCGGGCTGCACTGCCGGCTCATCGGGCGCCCCGGGCGGGCCGCGGCGCTGCAGCGGTTCATCGACTACGTGAACTCGCACGACAAGGTCTGGCTCGCGCGGCGCATCGACATCGCCAGCCACTGGCGCCAGACGCATCCCTACAAGGCGCCGGCGCTCAGGCCCTCGCGGATGGAGTTCGAGCCCTTCGTGCATGCCTTCGGCGGCATCTTCGAGCATTCGCCGTGGATTGCCGAGCGCGCCTACGAGCTGGAGCTCGGCCCGGCGCATGACAGCGCCGGCGGCCTTCACAACGCGCTTTGCCGCGCCTTTCGCGCCGCCAGCGAGGCCGAGCAACTGTCGGTGCTGAACGCCCATCCCGACCTTGCCGGCAAGCTTGCACGCGCCAAGCGGCTGACGCCGGAATCGGCCAAGGAGCAGGCCTCCGCAGGGCTCGACGCGCTGACCGACCAGGAGCGCGAACTCTTCTCCAAGCTCAACGCCGCCTACGTCACCACGTTCGGCTTCCCCTTCATCATCGCGGTCAAGGGCAAGACGAAGGAGGAAATCCTCGCCGAATTCGAGACCCGCATCGGCAACAGCCGCGGCGTCGAATTTGCGACCGCTTGCAAGCAGGTCGAACGGATCGCCCTGCTTCGCCTGAAAGACATGCTGCCACTCTAGTTTTCACGTCGGAGAGCGCTCCACGTTTCTCCCGGAATTGTTCTGAAGGTCAGGACCACATGGACACGATCAAGATGCCCGAGCGTACCTACTATGCGCCGCATGGCGGCCACCCCGGCCAGGGTGAACTCCTGACCGGCCGCGCCGTCTTCACCGAGGCCTACGCCGTCATCCCCAAGGGTGTGATGCAGGACATCGTCACCAGCGCCCTGCCGCTCTGGGACAAGACCCGCGCCTGGATCATCGCGCGGCCGCTGTCGGGCTTCGCCGAGACATTTTCGCAATACATCGTCGAGATCGAACCGGGCGGCGGCAGCGACCGGCCGGAACCAGACCCGGAAGCCGAAGGCGTGCTGTTCGTGGTCGAGGGCGAGCTCACCGTGTCGCTCGCCGGCAAGCAGCATGTGCTGCGGCCGGGCGGCTTCGCCTTCCTGCCGCCGTCGAGCGGCTGGACGGTGCGGAACACGAGCCGCGAGGCGGTGCGCTTCCACTGGGTCAGGAAGGCCTACGAGGCTGTCGACGGCCTCGACACGCCTGAAGCCTTCTTCACCAACGAGCAGCAGATCGCGCCGACGCCGATGCCGGGCACGGAAGGCCGCTGGGCGACGACCCGCTTCGTCGACCCGGCAGACCTGCGCCACGACATGCATGTGACCATCGTCACCCTGCAGCCGGGCGCCGTCATCCCGTTCGCCGAGACGCATGTGATGGAGCACGGCCTCTACGTGCTGGAGGGCAAGGCGGTCTATCGCCTCAACCAGGACTGGGTCGAAGTCGAGGCCGGCGACTTCATGTGGCTGCGCGCCTTCTGCCCGCAGGCCTGCTACGCCGGCGGCCCCGGCAATTTCCGCTACCTTCTCTACAAGGACGTCAACCGGCACGCCAAGCTCGGCGGCACGAGGCGCGCGCCGTGAGCGGCGTGATCATCGCTAGGCAGCTGACCCGGGAGAATTTCGCCCCGTTCGGCGACGTGATCGAGATTGGCGGCGACAACCACTACCCGATCAATGGCGGCAAGGCCGAACGCTATCATGCGCTCGCCACGGCGGACGCGACCGGGTCGAACGCAAGCGTGCTGATCTCGATGGTGCGCGGCACGCCCTACGCCTTCCCGCTGAAGCTGACCATGGTCGAGCGCCATCCGTTCGGCAGCCAGGCCTTCATCCCGCTGTCGCCGCGTCCTTTCCTGGTGGTGGTGTGCCATGACGGCCGCGACGGCCCGGAGATCCCGCACGCCTTCATCACCGCGCCCGGCCAGGGCATCAACTACCGGCGCAACCTCTGGCACGGCGTGCTGACGCCGATCGGCGAGAGCCAGGACTTCCTGATCGTCGACCGGGGTGGCGACGGCTCCAACCTCGAGGAGTTCCACTTCTCGCACCCTTACGAAATCCATTTGCCCGACGGAGCCGCGTGATGGCCGATGTTTCGCTGATCGACCGGCTGTTGGACGTCATCGAGAACGACATCGTGCCGAAGACCGCCGAGGGCGTGGCGCACGGCAACAAGCTGTTCGGCGCCGCGATCCTGCGCAAGGAGGACCGTTCGCTGGTGCTGGCCGAGACCAACAACGAGATGGAGAACCCGCTCTGGCATGGCGAGGTGCACTGCCTGAAGCGCTTCTACGAAATGCCGCGCGCCGAGCGCGTCGATACGAAGGATGCCATCTTCCTCGCCACGCACGAGCCCTGCTCGCTCTGCCTGTCGGCCATCACCTGGACCGGTTTCGACAATTTCTACTACCTGTTCAGCCACGAGGATTCGCGCGACAGCTTCGCCATCCCGCATGACCTGAAGATCCTGAAGGAGGTCTTCACCCTCGATCCCGGCGGCTACAACGCCGAGAACGCCTACTGGAAGAGCTTCTCCATCCGCAGGCTGGCGCGCGCCCTGCCCGATGGCGAGCGCCAGCGGCTGGAGGCGCGGATCGGAAAGATCGCCGCGCGCTACGACGCGTTGTCGGATGCCTACCAGGCAAGCAAGGCCGACAATGACATTCCTCTGAACTGAGCACAGCGCGGCGATCGCTCGGGTTGCGGGCATGCTCTCTTTCGCCTGAACGAGCGGGGGGCGGCCGGCGGCCAAGTCGCATATTTCGCTGCGCCAGTCGTGATTAGCGATTGAAAGTCCGCGCGGCGCGAGGCGTTATGCGCGCCATGAAAACAGTCACAGAATTCCCCCGCAAGGTCGTCGAATTTCCGGACATGGGCATCGTCATGCCGGATGGCTGCCGGCTGTCGGCGCGCATATGGATACCGGAGGACGCCGCCGACAATCCGGTGCCGGCAATCCTGGAGCACCTGCCCTACCGCAAGCGCGACGGCACCATCTTCCGCGACCAGCTCACCCATCCCTATTTCGCCGGGCACGGCTACGCCTCGATCCGCGTCGACATGCGCGGCAATGGCGATTCCGAAGGGCTGATGGACGACGAATACACCGAGCAGGAGCTGCAGGATGCCTGCGACGTCATCGCCTGGGCGGCCAGCCAGCCCTGGTGCAACGGCAATGTCGGCATGATGGGCATCTCCTGGGGCGGCTTCAACTGCCTGCAGGTGGCGGCCAAGCAGCCGCCGGCGCTGAAGGCGGTGATCAGCCTCTGCTCGACGGTCGATCGCTATGCCGACGACATCCATTACAAGGGCGGCTGCCTGCTGCTGGAGAATGTCGGCTGGGCCTCGACCATGCTGTCCTATTCGTCGCGGCCGCCGGATCCGGCGATATCCGGTGAAAACAGATGGCGCGAGCTGTGGCTGCAGCGGCTTGAGAACCAGCCCTTCCTGGCGGAGGTATGGCTTGGCCACCAGCATCGCGACGCGTACTGGAAGCGCGGCTCGATCTGCGAGGATTTCTCCGCCGTCAAGGCGGCGGTGCTGTCGATCGGCGGCTGGCATGACGGCTACCGCAACACGATCTCCCACCTGGTCTCGAACATCCAGTCGCCGGTGAAGGGCATCGTCGGCCCCTGGATCCATAAATATCCGCACTATGCCGGCCCCAAGCCTGCCATAGGCTTCCTGCAAGAAGCCCTGCGCTGGTGGGACCACTGGCTGAAGGGCGTTGAAACCGGCGTCGAGGCCGATCCGGCCTATCGCGCCTATGTCATGGACAGCGTGCGTCCTGCGCGCTGGCACCCAGAGCGTCCGGGCCGCTGGGTGGCCGAGCAGCAATGGCCGTCCGCCAACATCAAGGTCGAGGCGATCGAGCTCATCCCGCAGGGCGCCAGGCCGGCGATCGTGGCCACGCCGCAGACCTGCGGCCTCACGGGCGGCGAGTACTTCCCCTTCACCTTTGGTCCGGAACTGCCGGGCGACCAGCGCCCGGACGACGCGCTCTCCGTGTGCTTCGACCAGCCTGAACTAAGCGAAGCCATCGACATCGTCGGCGCGCCCGAGGTCGAGATCCGCGTCGCCTCCGACCGCAGGCAGGCCAACATCGCCGTCCGCCTCTGCGACGTGCATCCCGACGGCGCGTCGGAGCTGATCTCCTATGGCGTACTCAACCTAACCCATCGCAATTCGCACGAATTCCCCGAGGCGCTGGTGCCGGGCGAAACGGTTTCGGCGCGCGTCGTGCTCGACCAGTGCGCCTATCGCGTGCCGGCGGGGCACCGGCTGCGCATCGCCGTCTCGAACGCCTACTGGCCGATGATATGGCCCTCGCCGGAGGCCGTCCGCCTCGACCTTTCGAAGGCGACGCTGAAACTGCCGGTGCGGCCGCTGGCCAAGGGCGATGAGGTCTCCTTCCCTGAGGCGGAAGGGGCGAAGCCATGGGCAACCGAGACAATCCGGCCCGCCAATTCGGAGCGCCATGTCGACCGTGACGAAAAGAGCGGAAATGTCACGCTTTCGATCGTCGACGACTTCGGCGAAGTGCGCGATCTCGAGCACGGCCTCGTCAACGGCAGCATCGTGCGCGAGACATGGGTGATCCACCGCGACGATCCGCTTTCGGCCTCGGGACGGACGCACTGGACGCAGACCCTGTCGCGAAATGAATGGTCCGTGCGCACGGAAACGATGGCTGAAATGCGTTCCGACGCGCAAAACTTTATCGTAAACGCCAGAATCGAGGCCTATGAGGGCGAGAAACTGGTTTTCCAGCGTGATTTCGAACAGAAAGTTCCGCGCGTTCTTCTCTGATATCTGACCGGCTTGGTCCAAATGCGACGTGCGATTTACGCCACGGCATGTCGCATTCGGTCTTGCGTGCCGCTTTGGCTTGCGGCCATTATTCTCCTCACAAGAACCAAAAAGAACGACCGTCAGGTCGAAACCACAGAGTGAGGAACTCATCATGACGAACGAACTGGAATTTCTTAGCCGGCGCGTTGCGTCGGGCAAGCTCAGCCGCCGCGACTTTCTGGGTCGGGCGGCGGCACTCGGCGTGACCGCGACTTTCGCCAATTCGCTGCTTTCGAACGCGGCGAAGGCGGCTGGCCCGGTCAAGGGCGGCACGCTGAAGGCCGGCCTGCAGGGCGGCGAATCGACCAATAGCCTCGACCCGGCGACCTTCCTCAGCCAGGTTCCGTTCGCTTTCGGCAAGTGCTGGGGTGAAACGCTTGTCGAGCTCGCGCCTGGCGGCGGCATCGAATATCGCATCGCCGAGGAGATCGGCAGCTCCAAGGACGCCAAGACCTGGACGATGAAGATCCGCAAGGGCGTCCAGTTCCACAACGGCAAGGAAGTGACGGCGGACGACGTGGTGGCGACGCTGAAGCGCCACAGCGACGAGAAGTCGAAGTCTGGCGCGCTGGGCGTGCTGAAGAGCATCGACACCATCAAGACAGATGGCGGCAATGTCGTGGTCACGCTCAAGGACCCGAACGCCGACATGCCTTACCTGATGGCGGATTACCATCTGATCATCCAGCCGAACGGCGGCCTGGACAAGCCCGATGCCGGCATCGGCACCGGGCCCTACAAGGTGACCGTAAACCAGCCTGGCGTGAAACATGGCGGCGAGCGCTTCGCCAACTACTGGAACGCCGACAAATACGGCCATGCCGACCAGGTTGAAATCATCGTCGTGAACGACCCGACGGCCCGCATGGCGGCGCTGCAGGGCGGCCAGGTGAACATGATCAACCGCGTCGAGCCGAAGATCGTCGACCTGGTCAAGCGGCTGCCGGGCGTGACCATCCGCGCCGCCTCCGGCCGCGGCTTCTATCCCTTCAACATGTTCTGCGACACCGCGCCCTTCGACAAGAACGACCTGCGCATGGCGTTGAAGCTGGCGATGGACCGCGAGGAGATGCTGAACAAGATCCTGCGCGGCTATGGCTCGGTCGGCAACGACATGCCGGTCAACAAGGCCTATCCGCTGTTCTCCGACGATTTCGAGCAGCGCAAGTTCGATCCGGACAAGGCGAAGTTCCACTACAAGAAGTCCGGCCACGACGGATCGATCCTGCTCAGGACATCGGATGTCGCCTTCCCCGGCGCCGTCGACGCGGCCCAGCTCTACCAGCAGAGCTGCGCCAAGGCCGGCATCAAGATCGAGATCAAGCGCGAGCCGGGCGACGGCTACTGGACCGAGGTCTGGAACAAGCAGCCCTTCTCGCTCTCCTACTGGGGCGGCCGTCCGACCCAGGACCAGATGTACTCGACCGCCTACCTCTCGACGGCGGACTGGAACGACACCCGCTGGAAGCGCGAGGATTTCGACAAGATGGTGCTCGCGGCGCGCGGCGAGCTCGACGAGGCCAAGCGCAAGAAGATCTACCGCGACATGGGCCAGATGATGCGCGACGAAGGCGGCCTGATCGTGCCGTTCTTCAACCAGTTCGTCGACGCGACAGGCAAGGGTGTCGAGGGCTGGGTCGAAAATCCGGCGCAGGAGCTCAGCAACGGCCACGCCCTGATCGAGTGCTGGCTGCAGGCCTGACGGTGAAAGCGGGAAAGGCCGGTCTGTCACCGGCCTTTCTTCGTGTCGTGGTCTTTTGCAAGGACCGCTGTCCTTCTTTCAACGCTACAGGTTGCAGATGTCGACTCCGATCCTGAGACTGGTGGCTCAGCGGATTGCGCTGGGCATCCTTCTTTTGCTGGCCGTTTCGGTCCTCATTTTCGCCGGGACGCAGATTCTGCCCGGCGACGTCGCCCAGGCCATCCTCGGCCAGTCGGCGACGCCGGAGGCGCTGGCGAACCTGCGCGAGCAGCTCGGCCTCAACGACCCGGCGTGGCTGCGCTACGTGCACTGGCTCGGCGGGATATTGCATGGCGATTTCGGCACCGCGCAGTCGAGCGGGCTGGACATCGCCAGCTCGATCCGCGTGCGCCTGAAGAACACGCTGTTCCTGGCGGCCTGCGCGGCGATCGTCGCCGTGCCGCTTGCCATCGTCCTCGGCCTGATCGCCGTGCGGTACCGCAACGGCTTCGTCGACAAGCTGATATCCGGCCTGGCGCTGGCCTCGACCTCGTTCCCCGAATTCTTCATCGGCTACGTGCTGATCTTCGTCTTCGCGGTGCACTGGCAGATCTTCCCCAGCATCTCGACCGTGGACGAGACGACGCCGTTCCTCGAAAGGCTGCAGGCCGTCGTCCTGCCGGCGACGGCGCTGACGCTGGTGGTGCTGGCGCACATGATGCGCATGACGCGGGCGGCGATCCTCAACGTCATGCAATCGGCCTATATCGAGACCGCCGAGCTGAAGGGCCTGAAACCCTTCGACATCATCCGCAAGCATGCCTTTCCAAACGCCATCGCGCCGGTCGTCAACGTCGTGATGCTGAACCTGGCCTACCTCATCGTCGGCGTCGTCGTGGTGGAGGTGATCTTCGTCTACCCCGGCATGGGACAGTATCTGGTCGACCATGTCGCCAAGCGCGACGTGCCCGTGGTCCAGGCCGTCGGCCTGATCTTCGCCGCGGTCTACATCTCGCTCAACATCGTTGCCGACATCGCCGCCATCCTGGCCAATCCGAGATTGAGGCATCCGAAATGACGGGGAGCATCCGGAGACATGGGGCGGATGCGGAACGATCAGAGGGGGCAATGAGCCAATGGGCCTGAAACAAATCCCGGTCACCGCCTGGATCGGCCTCATCCTGACAGGCGCCTTCGCGTTCTGCGCCATCTTCGCGCCGTGGATCGCGCCGCATGGCAATGGCGAGATCGTCGGCGACGTCTGGGAGCCGATGTCGGCCGCCCATTGGCTGGGCACCGACAATCTCGGCCGCGACCTCATCTCGCGCATGATCTACGGCGCCCGCATAACGATCGAGATCGCGGTCCTGGCAACGGCGCTGTCCTTCTCGCTCGGCTCGATCCTGGGCTTCACGGCCGCCGTTTTCGGCGGCTGGTTCGATACGCTGATGTCGCGCTTCGTCGACCTGCTGATGTCGATCCCGACGCTGATCTTCGGCCTCGTGGTGCTTTCGGTGCTGCCGGCGAACACGCTGACCCTGATCCTGGTCATGGGCATCCTCGATTCGACACGCGTCTACCGACTGTCGCGCGCGGTCGCCGTCGACATCAACGTCATGGATTTCGTCGAGGCGGCTAAGCTGCGCGGCGAAGGCAAGGCCTGGATCATCTTCCGCGAGATCCTGCCCAATGCGCTGTCGCCGCTGGTCGCCGAGCTCGGCGTGCGCTTCATCTTCGCCGTGCTCTTCCTGTCGGCGCTCTCCTTCCTCGGCCTTGGCGTGCAGCCGCCGGATTCCGACTGGGGCGGCATGGTCAAGGAGAACAAGGACGGCATCGTCTTCGGCATTCCGGCGGCGCTTATCCCGGCGGCCGCGATCGCGGTGCTCGCCATCTCGGTCAACCTGGTCGCCGACTGGGTGCTCAACCGCACGACGAGCCTGAAGGGAGGGCGCGGCTGATGGCCGACAGCAAGGCACAATCGGGCAAGCTCCTCGACATCCGCAACCTGCGCATCGAGGCGACCGTCTACCCGCCCGGCGAGGCGCCGAAGACCATCACGCTGGTCCACGACGTCTCGCTGACGCTGGAGAAGGGCAAGGTGCTCGGCCTCATCGGCGAGTCGGGCGCCGGCAAGTCGACCATCGGCCTGTCGTCCATGGCCTACGGCCGTGGCGGCGTGCGCATCACCGGCGGCGAGGTGATCCTCAACGGCCGCGACATCCTAAAGGCCGGTGCAAGGGGCATACGGGCGCTGCGCGGGCGCGAGGTCTGCTACGTCGCCCAGTCGGCGGCAGCTGCCTTCAATCCGGCCCACAAACTCATCGACCAGGTGGTCGAAGCCGCCATGCTGCATGGCACGGCGACGCGGGCCGAGGCCGAAAAGCGGGCCATCGCCCTGTTCAAGAAACTCAGCCTGCCGAATCCCGAGACGATCGGCGAACGCTACCCGCACCAGGTCTCCGGCGGCCAGCTGCAGCGCGTCATGACGGCGATGGCGCTGTGCTCGGAGCCCGATCTCATCGTCTTCGACGAGCCCACCACGGCGCTCGACGTGACGACGCAGATCGACGTGCTGGCGGCCATCAAGGACGCCATCCGGGACACGCATGTCGCCGCACTCTACATCACCCACGACCTCGCCGTCGTGGCGCAGGTGTCGGACGAGATCATGGTGCTGCGCCATGGCCGGCTTGTGGAATGGGGTGGCACGCGCCAGATCATCAAGGAGCCCCGACAGGAATACACCAACGCGCTGGTCTCGGTGCATGAGATCGAGCATCACGAACAGCAGCCCGGCACGGCGCCGATGCTGTCGGTGAAGAACGTGACGGCTGCCTATGGCGGCGGCCACGTGAAGGTGCTGAAGAACGTCTCGGTGGACATCTATCCCGGCCAGACGCTGGCCGTCGTCGGCGAGAGCGGTTCCGGCAAATCGACGCTGGCGCGCGCCATCACCGGCCTTTTGCCGCCGGAGCAGGGCAGCGTCGTCTTCGACGGCCGCACGCTGGGCAATCGGCTGGCCGACCGGCCGAAGGAAGACCTGCGTCAATTGCAGATGATCTACCAGATGGCCGACGTTGCGATGAACCCGCGCCAGACGGTCGGCACGATCATCGGCCGGCCGCTGGAATTCTACTTCGGCATGAAGGGCCGCGAGCGCGACAAGCGCGTCGCCGAACTGCTGGACGAGATCGAGATGGGCAAGGGCTTCATCGATCGTTACCCGGCAGAGCTCTCCGGAGGACAGAAGCAGCGCGTCTGCATCGCGCGCTCGCTGGCGGCCAAGCCGAAGCTCATCATCTGCGACGAGGTGACGTCGGCGCTCGACCCGCTCGTCGCCCACGGTATCCTCAAGCTGCTGCTCAACCTGCAGCAGGTCGAGAAGGTCGCATACTTGTTCATCACCCACGACCTGGCGACGGTGAAGTCGATCGCCGATTCGATCGCGGTGATGTATCGCGGCGAGGTGGTGCGCTACGGTTCCAAGAGCAAGGTGCTGACGCCGCCCTTCGACGCCTATACCGAGCTTCTCCTGTCCTCCGTTCCGGAGATGGAGATCGGCTGGCTGGAAAAGGCCATCAAGGGTCGGCGCATGGCGAGTGCCGGAAATTAGCCCTTCGGAGGAAAAAGCCGCACCCGTCATGCGGCTGCAACGCGAACCGGAAAAGATCGGCGCGAGCGGGAAGCACCCGCGCCGAGTGTTTTTGAAAAAGGGGGTAGAACATGCAGAATGAACTCGACCATCTCGTCGGCCTCGCCGGCAAGGGCAGGATATCGCGTCGCGACTTCCTCGGCCGGGCGGCGGCGCTGGGCGCGTCCGCCGCGCTGGCGACGACGCTGGCCGGCAAGGCCTTCGCCGCGACTCCGGTCAAGGGCGGCCTCCTCAGGGCGGGCCTGCAGGGCGGTGAATCGACCAACAGCCTCGATCCGGCGCTGAATCTCAGCCAGGTCACCTACAGCTTCTGCAAGCAGTGGGGCGAGTTCCTCGTGCGCCTGACGCCCGACAACAAGCTGGTGAACCTGATCGCCGAGGAGATCGGCGCCTCGAAGGACGCCAAGACCTGGACGATCAAGGTCCGCGACGGCATCGAGTTCCACAACGGCAAGACCGTCGGCGCGGAAGACGTCGCCGCCACGATCGAGCGTCATGCCGACGAGAAGTCGAAGTCGGGCGCGCTCGGCATCCTGAAGAACATCAAGGGCGTCAAGGCCAGCGGCAAGGAAGTCATCGTCTCGCTGGGCGATGCCGATGCCGACTTCCCGTACCTGATGGCCGACTACCATCTCGTCATCCAGCCGAACGGCGGCAAGGACAACCCGAATGCCGGCATCAGCGCCGGCCCCTACAAGGTCACCGTCAACCAGCCGGGCGTGAAGCATGGCGGCGAGCGCTTCGCCAACTACTGGCGGGGCGACAAGGCCGGCCACGCCGACCAGATCGAGATCGTCGTCATCAACGACGCAACGGCGCGTCTTGCCGCCCTGCAGGGCGGCCAGGTGCACATGATCAACCGTGTCGAGCCGAAGGTGGTCGATCTGGTCAAGCGCATACCGGGCGTTTCCATCGAGAACGCCTCGGGCAAGGGCTACTACCCCTTCAACATGTTCTGCGACACCGCGCCCTTCGACAGTGCCGACCTGCGCATGGCGCTGAAGCTCGCCATGGACCGTGACGAGATGCTGGAGAAGATCCTGCGCGGCTACGGCTCGGTCGGCAACGACTTCCCGATCAACGAAGCCTATCCGCTGTTCACCGCGCTCGAGCAGCGCAAGTTCGATCCGGAGAAGGCGGCGGCCCTCTACAAGAAATCCGGCCACAGCGGCTCGATCCTGCTGCGCACCTCCGACGTCGCCTTCCCCGGCGCGGTCGATGCCGCCCAGCTCTATCAGCAGAGCGCGGCCAAGGCCGGCATCAAGATCGAGATCAAGCGCGAGCCCGGCGACGGCTACTGGTCGGAAGTCTGGAACAAGCAGCCCTTCTCGCTCTCCTACTGGGGCGGCCGCGCCACGCAGGACCAGATGTACGCCACCGGCTACGTCTCGACCGCCGACTGGAACGACACGCGGTTCAAGAACCCGGCGTTCGACAAGATGCTCTACGCCGCGCGCGGCGAGCTCGACCAGGACAAGCGCAAGGCGATCTACCACGACATGGCAACGCTGATGCGCGACGAAGGCGGGCTGATCGTGCCGTTCTTCAACCAGTTCATCGACGCGGCCGCGTCCAACAAGATCGACGGTTTCGTCAAGAGCCCGATCGGCGAGATGATGGACGGTTACGCGCTTGCCGAATGCTGGCTGAAGGCCTGATGCCGGCTTACTGCTGAAAGCGCCGCGTGCCCTAGAGCCGGATGACTTCAGGTTGATTCAACCAGAAGTCATCCGGTTCTGAGTCAGAGAGATGTCTTTTTCGGCATCATGCTCTAAAGCGCGGCGCACCCGTTTCACCGACAACCGCATGGAATGGCCTATGGCGCTGAAGAACAAACTCCTGCTGATCATCCTCGACGGCGTGCCGTACCGGAACTGGCGCCGGCTGATGGGCAATCTGGAGGGCTGGGTTCAGTCCGGCGAGGCCGGGGTCTGGAAAATGCGATCGGTGCTACCGTCCACCTCCGCCTGCTGCTATGCCTCGATCCATACGGGCGTGCCGCCGCAGATGCACGGGATACTGTCCAACGAGAACCGCTTCCGCGTCGAGCAGCCGGACATTTTCTCGGAGGTCAGCAAGGCCGGCGGCAAGACGGGTGCCGTCACCCATTCCTACTGGTCGGAATTCTTCCGCGCCTACCCGTTCGATCTGGTCGAGGACATGGAGTATGACGAGCCGGCCGGGCCGATCACCCATGGCCGCTTCCACACCATGACCGGCTACAATCTCAAGAACCAGATGACGCCGAGCGACGTCGACCTGTTCGCGACGCTGACGATGCTGACGAAGCGCCACGCCATCGACTATGGCATCCTGCACACCTGCACGCTGGATTCGATGGGACATCGCTTCGGGCACGACTGCCACGAGATGGACCATGCCTGCTACGCGATGGACGGTATGCTGGCGGCCTTCCTGCCGCGGTGGCGGGATGCCGGCTACGAGGTCATCGTCACCGCCGACCACGGCCAGACAGATCGCGGCCATCATGGCGGCCATGACGACGAGATGCAGGACTTCGCCCTCTATTATTTCGGCGCCGCGAAAGGCCCCGAGGCCGATACGCTGCTCGACCAGCTGCAGCTCGCGCCGACGGTGTTGAGCCGGCTCGGGGTCGAGATACCCTCGACGATGAAGGCGAAGGTGTTTCTGAGGTAAGCGCGGCAGCGCTGCCCCTCATCCGCCTGCCGGCCTCTTCTCCACGTATAGCGACGGGAGAAGGGGCACTCTGGCAACGCTGACTTTCTTCGGTTAGCCTCCAAAATTCCTTGGCGGAGGATGAACCTTTTTGGACCGATCGGCGACAAAGCGGACGAGAGCCAGGCGGCTCAACCGGCCATGAGCGCAGCGATCGACACCGATCGCGCGCTGGTGGAACGGGTCGCGAAGGGCGACCGGGCCGCCGTGCGGCTCCTGTTCATGCGTCACCACGCGCGGGTCTACCGCTTCGTGGCGCGCCAGACGGGATCGGAAATGATGGCCGACGACATCGCAAACGAGGTTTTCCTCGAATTGTGGAAGCAGGCGCCGAACTTCGAGGGCCGCTCGGAGGTGTCGACCTGGCTGCTCGGCATCGCCCGATTCAAGGCGCTGTCGATGCTGCGCAGGAAGAAGGAGGACTGGATCGACGACGAGGCCGCCGCCGCGGTGCCTGACAGCGCCGATACGCCTGAAGTCGCCACCATGAAGGAAGACAAGGGCGCCGCGCTCCGGCGCTGTGTCGACGCCCTGCCGGAAGAGCATCGCGTCGTCATCGACCTCGCCTATTACCACGGACAATCGGTGACCGAGATCGGCGAGGTGCTCGGCATCCCGGTGGCGACCGTCAAGACCAGGATGTTCTACGCCCGCAAGAAACTTGGCGAGGCCCTCAAGGCCGCCGGTTACGACAGGGGATGGCCATGAGCGCCGCTGAGAAGATGTCGCGCCGCGACGAGATGGAGGCGCTGCTGCCGTTCTATCTCAACGGTACGCTGGAAGGCGCCGAACTCGAGGCCGTCGAGGAGTGGCTGAGCAACGATCCGGCGGCCATGGCGGCATTGGGCGAGGCCGAGGCTGAATTCTCGGGCGCGACCGCCGCCAATGAGGCGATCCGGCCGCCAGCCGACGCGCTGAGCCGCTTCACCCGGGCGCTCGACGCCGAGGCCAGGCCGGCGCGCACGCCGGCCGCGAGCTCGTGGCTGCGGCAGGCCTTCGATCGCTTCATGGCGATACCCGCGCCCGTCGCATGGGCGGCGGCGGCGGCTTTGCTCGCCCTCGTGATCGTGCAGTCCCAACTCCAGCCCGGCGGCAAGGGCAAGGATTTCGAGGTCGCCGGCCAGGAGGACGATCTGGCGAAAATGCCGTTCGCCCTGGTCAAGTTCAAAGCGGACGCGAAAATGGCCGACATCGTCGCCTTCCTCGACGGCAACGGGTTGAAGATCGCCGGCGGACCGACCGCCAGCGGCGTGTTCCGCATCGCCATCCCGGCGGGCACGACGGCCGATTACAAGAAACTGCTCGGCCTTATTGCCGCCCAGTCTTTCGCCGATACAGTGCTGGAGGGAAGGAAGCCCGTAGATGGCGGCTAAGGCGGTCATGCGACGCGTGGTAATCCTGGCGGCTGCGACACTGGCCGCAGCGTCCGCCTTTGCGCAGACCAACGATCCGAACCTGACCCAGACGCAGATCGACTGCCTCAACCGCACCGCTGCCGCGGGCACCGACTGCGGGAAGGACGGCGGCGCCAATGGCGGCGACCAGAGCGGGGGCGGACAGAGTGGCGGTGGCAAGCCCGGCGCCGCACCGGGTGGCGTTTTCCTGCCGGCGCTGATCGTCGATCTGTTCCCTAACCCGCCAGCCGCTCCGGCTCCGGCGCCAGCTCCACCGAGCGCGCCGCCACCACCTCCCGCCGGCCCGACGACGCCGCCGGCGACACCGGCGGCGGGACCGGGCGGTGGGCCGCCCTCCTCGCTCGGCGGGCTGGTCGCGGCGGAGCCGCCGCGTGCCGTCAGCGGCGACTTCGTGCCGGACGAGGTGCTGGCGACGGTCGACGGCGACGCCGGCGTGGTGCAGCAGATCGCCACCTCCTTCGGCCTCCAGGTGCGCTCGCAGCGCCAGTCGCGCCTGCTCGGCACGACGCTGGTTCGCTTCGGCATTCCCGACGGCCGACCGGTGGGCGTCGTGCTGGCGCAGCTTGCCGCCGACGGCCGGACCCGGCGACGCGAGCCCAACCATGTCTACACGCTGCAGCAGGCGGCCGGCGTGGTGAACTATGCCTTCGATCGCATAGCGCTCGACCCGCAACAGGCGAGCGGCGAGAATGTGCGCGTTGCCGTCATCGACACCGCCATCGACGACACCAATCCGGCGCTTGCCGGCGTCATTGCCGGGCAGTTCGACGCCATGCCAGGCGTGCCTGTCGAGAAACGCGATCATGGCACGTCAGTCGACGGTCTGATCGCCGGGGTCGGCGCGCTGGAAGGCATGGCGCCTGGGGCCCGGATCTACCACGCCCGCGCCTTCGAGGGCGGCAAATCGACGATGGACGTCATCCTTTCGGCGCTCGACTGGGCGGCGGACCAGAACGTCAGCATCATCAACATGAGCTTCGTCGGCCCGAGGAACGAGTTGCTCGGAACCGCCTGCCGCAATGCCAGGGCGCTCGGCATGGTTCTGGTGGCGGCGGCCGGCAACAACGGGCCGAAGGCGCCCTATGGCTACCCTGCGGCGTTCGACGGCGTGCTGGCGGTGACCGCCACCGACGCCAAGGACCAGTTGATGCCGCAGGCCAACCGCGGCCCCTACGTCTTCATCTCGGCGCCCGGGGTCGAGATGGTCGCGCCGAGTGGGGCCGGCACCGACGTGGTTACCGGCACCTCGTTCGCCGCGGCGATCGTCAGCGGCGCCATCGCCAACATGCTGCATGTCGCGCCAGAGCGCTCCGCCGACAGCATCGAGAAGGCGCTGGCCGCGACCGCCAAGGATCTGGGCGGCCATGGCCGCGATAGTGATTTCGGCTATGGCTTGCTCAACGCCAAGGCGGCGGAGGCGGCAAAGGACTAGACGTCCTGTCTTGAAGCAGACAGTTCCGGCCGCCACCGAACCGGGCGTATTTTCCCGGCGCCCGCGCAACGCGCCTCGTCCCAAAGACGAGGCCGAAGCGTCTACGGGTATTTTGTCCTGGCGGCGGCCTGGGCGTTTGGATCTATTTCCAGATCCTTCGGCAGCGGCAGGCTCGAGCACTGCAGGTGCACCTCGCGGGAATACAACTTCCGTTGCTTTTGCTCATGCTCCTTGATCGCGGCAGCCAGCCCTAACGAATAAGGGCCGAGCAGGACGCCGAAGCCCCAACCCGGATGCTCCTTTTCGCGGGCCTCGTAGGCCGACGCATTGGTGCGGGCCTGCTGGCAAGCCGGCGACGCCCATTTCGGATCTTGCTGCGAAAGTGATGCTTCATAGTTGACCGGAGAGGTCGCGCATCCCGATAGTGCCGCGGCCAGCGCGACCAGTAAGGCAATTCTCATTCGAAAGCCCCAATGACAACAGCATGAGAGTACACGGAACTCCTTTCCCCGCAAGGAGGCGCTCCCGACAAAGGCGGATCGATTCAGCCCGGCGCGCCGGCGACGGACCCCCTGACCACCAGATCGACCGGCCAGACCTCGCCGCGCACGCCCTCCTCCAACCCGGAGATGCGCGCGGCAAGCCGCTCGGCGACACGCGCCCCGGCAAGCCGGATCGACGAGCGCGTCGTTGCCAGCGGCACGGAGAAGTTCTCCGGCTTGAGCCACGGGAAGACGTCGTCATGGGCAATCAGGGATACGTCGCCCGGAATCGACAGGCCAAGATCGCGGACGGCGCGCACCACGCCCAGCGCCATGATAAGCGAGGAACAGACAATCGCCGTCGGCGCTATGTCACGCTCCAGCAGCAGCCGGGCCGCGCGGTAGCCGTTCTCCTCGGTCATTGCCGAGGACGAGACGTGGCCATCGCCCAGGAGCAGGCCGCTGGCCGCGAGAGCGCGTCGCACGCCCCGTTCTCGGTGGATGGCGAAGGTTTCGCGGCTGTCGCCGTTGATCAGCGCCAGCCGGCGATGACCGAGTTGCACGAGCAGCCTCGCCGCCTCGTGGAATGCGCCCTCATTGTCGATGTCGGTGTAGGGATAGTCGAAATCGAAGCCCTCGCTGCGGCCATGCACGATGAAAGGGATGCCGAGCGTGTTCAGGAGCGCGACGCGGCGATCGGCCGGACGAGGGGAGGAAATGTAGACGGCGTCGACCTGCCGGTTGGCGACGATGCGCCGGTAGGTCGTCTCCTGGTCGTCGGCATCGGCGGGCGAGAGCACAAGATCGAGCTCGTGCGAACGGGCATAGTCGCCCAGCCCGGACAGGAACTCGACGAAATGCGGATCGATGTCGACCGACGCTCCGGTCGGCAGCACATAGCCGATCATGCCGGTCTTGCCCGTCGCCAGGCGGCGCGCGCTCGGGTTGGGCCTGTAGCCATGGCGCTTGGCGGCATCCATGACGCGGCGGCGCGTTTCCTCGTTGACCTCGGGGTAGCCGTTCAACGCGCGACTGACCGTGGTCTGCGAAAGCGCCAGCATGTGCGATAGCTGCTTGAGATTCACGGCAGGCCTCCAAAACCTCCAAAGCGCTTTTGAACCCTGAATTCCACGAGGCGCCCAAGCGATGGCGCCAGTTCATCGGACAATAATCACGGGTTTCGCCATTTTGAACCTAAAACTACTGTTGCGACGCCAAAAATACATGCTGCACTGCACATTTCAAAGCGCATGAATACGAAATTTAAATCGATTAGGTCGATGGCCTCTTGACTATTGGCCGATTCAGTGGCGTGATCAGGAAAGCCAAAGCGCTTTGGAAGACTCTTCGAAAGGTTGCGGTTCCCCTCTCGCTGAGTCACAGTCCTGCGGCGTCGGCGGACGGAATGGAGGTTCCGTCCGATGTTGTTGTTCACTGGGAGGAATACCGATGAAGAAAGTGCTTCTGCTTGGCGTCGCGCTTGCCGCGCTCGCCATGGGCGCGCCCGCGCAGGCTGAACTGAAATTCAAGCCGGGCGAGGATCCTCGCTTCCACTGGGCCAATTTCGACGACCTCAAGAAGGTCGACCTCAAGGGCGAGACGCTGTCGATCTTCGGACCGTGGCGCGGCGAGGACGAGACGCTTGTCCGCTCGGTACTCGACTATTTCGCCGAAGCCACCGGCGCCGAGGTCAAATACTCCTCGTCCGAGAACTACGAGCAGCAGATCGTCATCGACACCCAGGCCGGCAGCCCGCCCAACATCGCCGTCCTGCCGCAGCCGGGTCTCATCCAGGACCTTGCCTCCAAGGGTGTGCTCACCCCGCTGGGTGATGACGTTGCCGCCTGGGTCAAGGAGAATTACGCGGCCGGTGAATCCTGGGCAAAGCTCGGCACCTACAAGGGCAAGGACGGCAAGCCGGGCTTCTACGCCTTCCCCTACAAGATCGATGTGAAGGGTCTCGTCTGGTACTCGCCGGACAATTTCCAGGAAGCGGGCTACAAGGTTCCCAAGACGCAGGAAGAACTCGCCGACCTCGAGAAGAAGATCATCGCCGATGGCGGCAAGCCATGGTGCATAGGCCTAGGCTCCGGCGGTGCCACCGGCTGGCCGGCGACCGACTGGGTCGAGGATCTGATGCTGCGCACGCAGCCGCCGGAAGTCTACGACAAGTGGGTGACGAACGAAATTCCGTTCACCGACCCAGCAGTCGTCAACGCCATCGACATCTTCGCCAAGATCGCCACCGACGACAAGATGGTGGACGGCGGCGCCAAGGCGGTCGCGGCGACCGACTTCCGCGACAGCCCGAAGGGCCTCTTCACCGTGCCGCCGAAGTGCTACATGCACCATCAGGCGTCGTTCATACCCTCCTTCTTCCCCGAGGGCACGAAGCTCGGCCAGGACGCGGATTTCTTCTACTATCCGCCTTTCGCCTCCAAGCCGGAGTTGGGTACGCCGCTGGAGGTCGCCGGCACTCTGGTGATGATCACCAAGGATTCCAAGGCCTCGCGTGAGTTCATCAAGTTCCTACAGATGCCGCTCGCGCATGAACTGTGGATGGCGCAGAAGAGCTTCGTCACCCCCTTCAAGGCGGCCAACAAGGATGCCTATGGCAGCGACGCGCTGAAGAAGCAGGGCGAGATCCTGACCAGCGCCACGACCGTGCGCTTCGACGGTTCGGACCTGATGCCGGGCAAGATCGGCGCCGGCTCCTTCTGGACCGGCATGATCGACCTGGTCGGCGGCAAGCCGGCAAAGGATGTCGCCGCCGATATCCAGAAGAGCTGGGACGCAATCAAGTAGGCTGCCCATGGCGGCTGGACGCTAGATCCATCCGATCCTTACACCGGATCCGGGCCACGGCCCGGATCCCACCGGCAGTGCATGCCGGAAGCCTTCGCGTTCGATTCCGAAGCAATACGCGATTTCCCGGGAAACCGCTCCAGGATCTTCTCGGGATCGCTCCAATCGCCAGCTGCGGCTGGCCAGTCATGCGCAGGGAGAGGGACCCATGGCGGCTCAGATCTTCTCGGCCATTTTCGTCATCATCGTCGGCGTCGGCGGCTGTGTCGCCTATTTCTGGGGCGCCAACAAACTGCTCGATCTCATCTTCCCCTCGCGCGGGGTTACCGGCACAGCCGCCATCAACAATCTGCGCCGGCAGGGCCTGGTGCGGCCGTGGCTGTTCGTCGGCCCCGCGCTGATCATCCTCACGATCTACCTGATCTATCCTGTCATCGAGACGCTGCGCCTGTCGTTCCTCGACCGCAGCGGCAGCAGTTTCGTGGGGCTCGCCAACTATCAGTGGGCGTTCGGCGACCAGGATTTCCGCAATTCGATCCTGAACAACGTGCTTTGGCTGGCGGTCGTGCCGGCGGCCTGCACCTTCCTTGGCCTGATCATCGCCGTGCTCACCGACAAGATCTGGTGGGGCACCATCGCCAAGAGCCTGATCTTCCTGCCGCTCGCCATCTCCTTCGTCGGCGCCAGCGTGATCTGGAAGTTCATCTACGAGTATCGCGGCGAAGGCCAGGTGCAGATCGGCCTGTTCAACGCCATCATCCAGCATTTCGGTGGCCAGCCGCAGGTGTGGATATCGCTGCCGTTCTGGAACAACTTCTTCCTGATGATCATCCTGATCTGGATCCAGACAGGCTTCGCCATGGTGATCCTGTCGTCGGCGCTGCGCGGGATTCCCGAGGAGACGCTCGAGGCCGCCGTCATCGACGGCGCCAACCCCTTCCAGATCTTCTGGAAGATCATGGTGCCGCAGATCTGGGGCACCATCGCCGTTGTCTGGACCACCATCACCATCCTGGTGCTGAAAGTCTTCGACATCGTTCTGACGATGACCAACGGCCAATGGAACAGCCAGGTGCTGGCCAATCTGATGTTCGACTGGATGTTCCGCGGCGGCGGCGACTTCGGCCGCGGCGCAACCATCGCCATCATCATCATGATCGCGGTCATTCCGATCATGATCTGGAATATCCGGCAGGCGAACAGAGAGACGGGAGGACATTGAGATGGCCGTCACGACCGGAAAGTCCCTGCCCAGCCGCCTTGGCGTCCATATCGCCGTGCTGATCTTCGTGGTGATCTGGACGATCCCGACGCTCGGCATCCTCGTCTCCTCGCTGCGCGACAAGGACCAGATCATCGCCTCCGGCTGGTGGAATTCCTTCGCCAGTTCGAGCCAGACGGGAGCCGGCCGCCTGCCGGCGGCCTCCGCGCAGACGCAAAAGGACGGCAAGTACGTCATCCAGGGCAATCTGTTCACCGACGGCGCCGCGCGTGACATCAGCGCCTTCGGCGTCAAGGCGGCGGCGCCGACGCAATATACGGCCGGCAGCACCGCCGATCTTGGCGACGGCGTCAGCCTGCAGGTCAACGCCGATGGCAGTTTCGTGCTCTCTTCGCTGAAAGCCTTCGAGGGCGACCGCGGCCAGCGCGTCTATTTCGCCTCTTCCGCGCCGCCGAAATTCACCACGGAAAACTACAAGAACGTGCTGCTTTCCGAGGGTATCGGCCGCTCGTTCATGAACTCGCTGACGGTGACTATCCCGGCCACCATCATCCCGATCCTGATCGCGGCTTTCGCGGCCTACGCGCTGGCCTGGATGCGGTTTCCCGGCCGGGCGCTGCTGATCGCCGTCATCATCGGCCTGCTGGTGGTGCCGCTGCAGATGTCGCTCATCCCGCTGCTCAAGCTCTACAATGGCGTCGGCACCTTCTTCGGCGTTCCTTCCAAGACCTATCTCGGCATATGGCTGGCGCATACCGGCTTCGGCCTACCCTTCGCCATCTACCTGCTGCGCAGCTACATTGCCGGCCTGCCGCGCGAGATCATGGAATCGGCGCGCATCGACGGCGCCAGCGATTTCGAGATCTTCGTCAAGATCGTGCTGCCACTGTCGTTCCCGGTGCTGGCCTCATTCGCCATCTTCCAGTTCCTGTGGGTGTGGAACGATCTTCTGGTGGCCATGGTGTTCCTGGGAACCGAAGCGGACCAGATCGTGTTGACCGCCAAGCTCAACGCGCTGCTGGGTTCGCGCGGCGGCAACTGGGAGATCCTGACCACGTCGGCTTTCGTCACCATCATCGTGCCGCTGATCGTGTTCTTCTCGTTGCAGCGTTATTTTGTCCGCGGGCTGCTGGCCGGCTCGGTGAAAGGAGGCTGAAACAATGCAATCGGCTTTGAAGGCGACTTCCAGACCAGACCCCGCCGTCGACAGCGACTGGTGGCGGGGCGCGGTGATCTACCAGATCTATCCGCGCAGCTATCAGGACTCCGACGGCGACGGCATAGGCGACCTGAAGGGGATCGTCAGCCGCCTGCCCTACATCGCCTCGCTGGGCGTCGACGCCATCTGGATCTCGCCATTCTTCAAATCGCCGATGAAGGACTTCGGCTACGACGTGTCGGACTATTGCGACGTCGACCCGATGTTCGGCACGCTGGCCGATTTCGATGCGCTGACCGCCGAGGCGCACAGGCTGGGCCTCAAGGTGATGATCGACGAGGTGCTGTCGCACACCGCCGACATCCATCCCTGGTTCAAGGAAAGCCGCTCGAACCGGAGCAATCCGAAATCCGATTGGTATGTCTGGGCCGATGCCAGGCCCGACGGCACGCCGCCTAACAACTGGCTGTCGATCTTCGGTGGCTCGGCCTGGCAATGGGACACCAGCCGCCAGCAGTATTACATGCACAATTTCCTGGCCGAGCAGCCGGACCTCAACTTCCATAACCGGGAGGTCCAGAACGCGCTGCTCGACGTCACCCGCTTCTGGCTGGAGCGCGGTGTCGACGGCTTCCGCCTCGACACCATCAACTTCTACTTCCACAGCCTTGGGCTGGAGAACAACCCTCCGCTGCCGCCGGAGGAGCGCAACGACCAGACCGCTCCCGCGGTCAATCCATACAATTACCAGGACCACCTCTACGACAAGAGCCGTCCGGAGAACCTCGGCTTCCTGGAGCGTTTCCGGGCGCTGCTCGACGAATACCCGGCGACGGCCGCCGTGGGCGAAGTCGGCGATTCACAGCGGGGGCTGGAGGTGGTCGCGGCCTATACGGCGGCGGGGAAGCGCGTGCACATGTGCTATTCCTTCGATTTCCTGGCGCCGGAAAAGATCAGCGCCGCCAAGGTGCGCACGGTGCTGGAGGCGTTCGGCAAGGTGGCGAGCGACGGCTGGTCATGCTGGGCCTTCTCCAACCACGACGTCATGCGTCCGGCCTCGCGCTGGGCCGCCAGCGAGGCTGATCCCACCGCTTACCTGAAGGTCATCTCGGCCCTGCTGATGTCACTGCGTGGCTCGGTGTGCATATACCAGGGCGAAGAGCTCGGCCTGGCCGAGGCCGACCTGCGCTTCGAGGATCTGCAGGATCCCTACGGCATCCGCTTCTGGCCCGAGTTCAAAGGGCGCGACGGCTGCCGCACGCCGATGGTGTGGGACGGCGCGGCCAGGAATGGCGGCTTCTCCTCGGCCAAGCCATGGCTCCCGGTGCCGGCCGCGCATCTCAAGCGGGCGGTCAATGTCCAGCAGGGCGACCAGGCGTCGCTGCTCGAACACTATCGCCGGTTCCTTGCCTTCCGGCACGCGCATCCCGCGCTTGCCAAGGGCGACATCCGTTTCGTCGAGAGCGAAGGCGACACGGTGGCCTTCACGCGGCGCGAAGGCAACGAAGAGATCGTCTGCGTCTTCAACCTCGGCAGCAAGCCAGCCAAGGTCGATTTCGGCGGGCGCTCGCTTCAGCCCTTGCCGGGGCACGGCCTTTCAGGACAAGCTGAGTCGGGCTCCGTCCGCCTCGGCGGCTACGGCGCCTGGTTCGGGCGTATCGACTGAACGTTCCGCAACGAATCCACTGGGAGGGAATCCATGGCCGATGTCACGCTAACGCAGGTGAAGAAGTCCTACGGCAACCTGAACATTCTTCACGGCATCGATCTCGACATAAAGTCCGGCGAATTCATCGTCTTCGTCGGGCCATCGGGTTGCGGCAAGTCGACCTTGCTGCGCTCGATCGCCGGCCTCGAGGAGATCACCTCGGGTGAACTTCAGATTGCCGGCGAGGTGGTGAACGACGTGCCGCCGTCGAAACGCGGCATCGCCATGGTGTTCCAGTCCTATGCGCTCTACCCGCATATGACCGTCTACGACAACATGGCCTTCTCGATGAAGATCGGCAAGGAAAGCAAGGCCGAGATCGACAAGCGCGTGCGGCAGGCGGCCGAGATCCTGCAACTGACCAAGTATCTCGACCGGCTGCCCAAGGCGATGTCGGGCGGCCAGCGCCAGCGCGTCGCCATCGGCCGCGCCATCGTGCGCAATCCCAAAGTGTTCCTGTTCGACGAGCCGCTGTCGAACCTCGACGCGGCGCTGCGCGTGGCCACACGCATCGAGATCGCCAAGCTGAAGGAATCGATGCCCAACACGACGATGATCTACGTCACCCACGACCAGGTCGAGGCAATGACGCTGGCCGACCGCATCGTGGTGCTCAAGGACGGCCATATCGAACAGGTCGGCACGCCGATGGAACTCTACAAGCGACCCGGCAATCTGTTCGTCGCCCAGTTCATCGGCTCGCCGGCAATGAACATCCTGCCGGCGACCGTCGACAAGCCCGGCAATCCGACCGTGATCAGCCACACTGGCGGGCGCAAGGCGACGGTGCCAATCGCGACCCCCACATCGGCGGCCGGCTCTTCTGTCAGCTTCGGCGTGCGGCCGGAAGACCTGACGATCGCCAATGGCGGCGATTTCCTGTTCGAGGGGAAGGTCGACTACATCGAGCAGTTGGGCGAGGTGCAGCTCGTCTATATCGACATCGGCCGGACCGAGCTGCCGCTTGTGGCGAAGCTGCCGGGCAATGTCGATGTCGCGCGCGGCGCGACACTACGGCTCAACGCCAATCCGGGCGATCTGCATATCTTCGATGCCGACGGCAGATCCTTCATGCTTCACGAGGTGGAAGCGAAGGCGGCGTGAGAGCAGGATGCTTGGCGGCGGCAGGCATCCGCCAAACCTCCGGTCGAATAAAAACAGGAGCGGCGGGCCAAGCCCACCACTCCTGTTTCATTCAACGCTTGGTCTGATCAGTGGCCGAAAAGGTTGCGGTCGCTGCCCTGGCTCGGCTGCTGCACGTCGCCCGAAGACTTGTACAGCTTCTGAGCGGACGAATGCGTGTCGCCGACCGCGCCGGTGAGGGTGCTGTCGACCGAAACAGCCGGCTGATTGGCACCGTTCGAGCCGTAGTTGTCGCTACCGGCGAACGCACTGCCGGAGATGGCCAGAACGGCCGCGGCGGCAAGGATGATCTTCTTCATGTCAGGTACTCCAAATTCCGGGATTCCGCAGGAACGGAGGAAGCCCACCATTCCCGATCGCGGCGTTCCTTAGTTGTTGCCGAAAAGGTTGCGGTCGGCACCCTGCTGGACCGGCTCCTGGGTGGCCGGCGCCGACTTCTTGACCGAAGCCGTGTAGGTGTTGTCGACTGAAACAGCCGGCTGGTTGGCGCCGTTCGAGCCGTAGTTGTCGCTAGCGGCGAACGCGCTGCCGGAGATGGCCAGAACGGCCGCGGCGGCAAGAACAATCTTCTTCATGTTAGTCACTCCTGAATTCTCAAAATCCCCGGAGGCGGCGGGCAATCCCTCCGCTCGGAAATCGCATCGGCTTAGTTGTTGCCGAAGAGGTTACGGTCCGAGCCCTGGGCGACAGGGGCCTGGGTGGCCGGCGCCGACTTCTTGACCGAAGCCGTGTAGGTGTTGTCGACTGAAACAGCCGGCTGATTGGCGCCGTTCGAGCCGTAGTTGTCGCTAGCGGCGAATGCGCTGCCGGAGATGGCCAGAACGGCCGCGGCGGCAAGAACAATCTTCTTCATGTTAGTCACTCCTGAATTCTCAAAATCCCCGGAGGCGGCGGGCAACCCGCCGCTCGGAAATCGCATCGGCTTAGTTGTTGCCGAAGAGGTTACGGTCGGAACCCTGGACCACGGGGGCCTGGGTGGCCGGCGCCGACTTCTTGCTGATGGAAGCCGTGTAGGTGCTGTCGACCGAAGCGGCCGGCTGGTTGGCACCGTTGGAACCGTAGTTGTCGCTACCAGCGAAGGCGCTGCCGGAAATGGCCAGAAGGGCGGCGGCAGTGAGAATGATCTTTTTCATTGTTGTTACTCCAGTATTTTATCCGTCCGTCTAGCGGCGTGTCTTGGAAGGAAATCGCGTCGTTCGGACAGCCCCGATGTGGGATAAGGGCTTCGCCATTTCCAATCACGAAGATGTTCCACCTGGCCCATGAATCCGGCACTTGAAATTCCGGAGGCACCTTCCAATAGATATAATTTTTCTTTATTTATCATACGTTTAGCTTATCAAGATTGAACCTGTCTCCTGGCTTTCCGCGAGCCGGCGTTCACACCGTCCTGTACGCACTGTCAACAGAAACGAACCGTTCGGTTCGATTTTAGCAACAGCTAAAAATCAGACATTCCGCCATTAACCATTTCGAAGCGCCCGGAAATCGATTCGCGAGGGACAGACATGAGCCCGGCGTGGCCGTCACGCTTGTGCGCCGAAGCCCGAAGGCGAGACGGCCTGTGCGACCCATCGCAGAGATTATCACTGCGTGTCGGCTCGCATCGTGTCGCGCCCGTATCGAGATGATGTCGCTTTCATGCCGACGGCGCGGCCGCCATAGTGATTAGATTATCCCATCTCAGGTGCCGTCTCGTGACGACGAGGCGGAGAATTGGGAAGCCGGTCAAAATCCGGCGCTGCCCCCGCAACGGTGGTGGAGTAGGTCGCAACGGGAGACCACTGGGCGAAAGCCTGGGAAGGTGTCGTGACCGTCCGCAAGGACAACTCCAGAGCCCGGAAACCAGCCAGAGATGTTTGAACCCGACTGATCGCGGTGGGCGGTCAAGAGGCGGATTGCGATGCGCGGCCGCAAGCCCGCACGCTCGATCCTTCCTCCATCACCACCAGTTCAGTCCTTGAAGACGAGGACAGGACATGGATACGCGCAACGACATGCTGAAGCGGCTCAACAGCCGCAAGCAAGGTTTCTCGCTCGAGCAGCCCTTCTACACCGACCCGGACTATTTCAAGCTCGACATGGAGCTGATCTGGTATCGCGACTGGCTGTTCATCGGCCATGATTGCGAATTGCCGAAACCGGGCAGCTACATAACCGTTCAGATCGGCCACTATCCGGTGGTGATCGTTCGCGACCAGCAGGGCCAGATCAAGGCCTTCCACAATTCCTGCCGGCATCGTGGCAGCCGCGTCTGCACCGCGGAGAGGGGCACCACCGCCAAGCTGGTCTGCCCCTACCATCAATGGACCTACGAGCTGGACGGGCGACTGCTGTTCGCCAGGCAGATGGCCGAAGGCTTCGACAAGGCCCAGTTCGGCCTGAAGCCCGTCGCCTGCGAGAGCGTCGGCGGCTACATCTTCATCTGCCTCGCCCAGCAGCCGGCCGATTTCGTGCCGATGCGCGCCATGATCGAGCCCTATCTGCTGCCGCATCGCCTTGCCGAAACGAAAGTCGCCTTCGAGAGCACCATCATTGAGAAAGGCAACTGGAAGCTCGTCTGGGAAAACAACCGCGAATGCTACCATTGCGCCGGCAACCATCCGGAGCTTTGCAAGACATTTCCCGAGGCTCCCACAGTCACCGGGGTCAACGGCGCCGAGAGCGACCCGGAGATGCTGGAACACTGGGCGCGCTGTGAGGCGGCGGGCCTGCCGAGCAAGTTCCGCATCGACCCCGCCGGCCAGTATCGCGCCACGCGCGCGCCGCTTTTACGCGACGCCGTCAGCTACACGATGAGCGGCAGGCGCGCGGTGAAAAAGAACCTGTCCGACAGCGTGTCGACCGACCGTATCGGCACGCTGCTGCTCTATCACTACCCGACGACCTGGAACCATGTGCTGGGCGACCATGCCGTGACCTTCCGCGTGCTGCCGATCAGCGCCACGGAGACAGCCGTCACCACCAAGTGGCTGGTCCACAAGGACGCGGTCGAGGGTGTCGACTACGACCTCGCGGAACTCACCCATGTCTGGACCGAGACCAACGACCAGGACCGTCGCATCGTCGAGGAGAACGCCTTCGGTATCACCTCGCCGGCCTATGAGCCGGGGCCTTATTCGGAACTGCACGAGGGTGGCGTCATCCAGTTCGTCGAGTGGTACGCGGATTTCATCGCGCCTCGGCTTGCCGAAGGCGGTCGCCCGCCGCTGCGCAGCGTCGCGTGAGGTCCGGGAGATGAATGCGATGACCGACGCTGGCCTCTACCGCCATCTCGACCAGATGGCGCCCTGGAACGACCGCCTCCAGGTCCTGGAGGTGGTCGGCGTTTTCGACGAGGCGCCGCAGGTGAAGACCTTCACCTTTCGGTCCGACAACCAGACCTGGTTCCGCTACCGGCCGGGTCAGTCGTGACCCTGGAGCTGCCCACCGCCGACGGGCCGCTGATGCGCACCTACACGCTGTCCTCGTCGCCTTCGCGCCCGTTTTCGATCGCCGTCACGGTCAAGGCGCAGCCCGGCAGCATCGGCACCCAGTGGATGTTCGACAACCTGAAGCCGGGGGCGCATGTGAAGGCCTACGGGCCGGCCGGCGACTTCTCGCTGCACGGCCATCCGGCGGCCAAGTACCTGTTCATCTCGGCTGGCTCCGGCGTGACTCCGATGATGTCGATGCTGCGCTGGCTGAACGATTGCGCGCCCTGGACCGATGTCGGCTTCGTCAACTGCGCGCGGCGCGCGGAAGAGATCATATTCCGCAAGGAACTCGAACTGCTCGGCAGCCGCATGCCCGGCCTGTCGCTGGGCTTCATGATCGAGGAGCGGTCGAGCCGCGAGGGCTGGTTCGGTCATATGGGCCGGATCGACGCCATCCGCCTGCCGCTGCTCGCGCCCGACTTCCGCGAGCGCGAGATCTTCTGCTGCGGCCCCGATCCTTTCATGCGGGCGGTGCGCGGCATGCTGGAGGCGGGCGGCTTCGACATGGCCCATTACCATCAGGAGAGCTTTGCCGCCCCTGTCGTGGAAGAGATCCCGGCGCCTTTCGCGTCGCCCGGCGACGCCGGGACGCCGGCCGAGGTTGCGACCCCGATCCGCTTCGCGCTCTCCGAAGTCGAGGCGCAATGTGTGACCGGACAGACCGTGCTGCAGACGGCCCGCGCGTCCGGCGTGCGCATACCCGCGGCTTGCGAATTCGGGCTGTGCGGCACGTGCAAGGTCAGGAAGATCGCCGGAGAGGTCGAGATGAACCACAATGGCGGCATACTCGATCACGAGATCGACGACGGCTTCATCCTCGCCTGCTGTTCGAAGCCGCTTTCGCCGCTCGAAATCGAGGCCTGATCGCCACCGCCGACCGAACTGACCCCGAAAATGGTCAACGGCCGCGCAACGGCGGTTGCCTTGCCAAGGAAGAACCGAGTGTTTACAGGCGTTGTCTGGGGTGCGGCGACAGCAATGGCCGGTGGCTGCCGGCGACAATTGCGGAGCGGGGACCAGGAACAATGCGCCAAAGCGATGTCTACGCGATTGCGAGCAAGGACATAGTCTTTGAATCGTTCGATGGCGAGGCCGTCGTTCTTGACCTCGCCACCGGCAAATATTTCGGTTTCACCGATACCGGCAGTTGCCTCTGGGAAGCTCTCTCCTCTGGTGTTTCGCCGGAAGACCTCGTTGGCGCGGCAACCCGCTCGGGACAGGTGAGCGCAGCCGACCTTGATGCCTTCGTGGCAAGGCTGCTTGAATTCGGTCTTCTCGCCCCGGCAGCCGGGCAAGCGGCGCAACCGCTGTCGCAGTCCCTTGTCGCACAGCTCGCCAATGCCGCCGAACCCGCGCAGGTCGACATCCATGACGACCTCGCCGATCTCATCCTGGTCGATCCGATCCACGAGGTCGAGGAGCCGCAGGGCTGGCCGGCGGTGAAGCAGGCCTCCTGACCCGGCCGCTCGACATAGAGGCTGGCAGGCGCAGGTCCGCATGAGACGTGTCACGCTCGAAACCTTGCCCGACTATGCGCGCCTGCTGTTGGCCGAAGCCGAGGGCGCCGCACTGCGCTACAAGGCAATCCGGAAAGTCCACCTGCCCGGCCTGGAACTGACGGCGCATCTCGATACCGGCGCCCTCGCCGACGCCATGACACATGCCTATGTCCCGGCGCCCGAGGACAAACAGGCGAGCGCCGCCTGCCGCATCTTCGTTTCGCATCCCGGCATTGGCGATGTCGCGGCGCCGGCCACCTTCGTCGGGCCCTACACACATCACGGTTTCGCGAACAGGCTGGCCGAGGCCGGCTTGCGGGGAAGCTATTTCCACGATCTTGATTTCTGGCAGATCTACGACCCGAAGCGCCGCGTCGGCGCGCAGGTGATGACGGTCGCCGACAGCTTTCCGCCGTGGGAGCCGGGCGCGCCGTTGCGCGCCTTCCTGCACTGGGAGTATGCCGCGCGCGGCATGCGGCTGGCGCATGCCGGGACGCTCGGCCTCTCAGGCAAGGGCATCCTGCTCGCGGGCGCCGGCGGCGCCGGCAAGTCCGGCACGGTGGTCGCGGGTCTCCTCCACGGCCTCGACAGTGTCGGCGACGACTATGTGCTGGTCGACACCGCGGACAAAGTCACCGCACGCCCGCTCTTTGCCACGCTCAAGCAGGACCCCAGGGGATTCGAACGGCTCGGGTTGGGCCACAGGCTCGACCCGGCGCGGCCGCTGAACTGGCAAGGCAAGCACCAGTTTCACCTTGCCGACGTCGCCGCGCGGCGAACGCCTGCGAGTCTGGACATAATTGCGTTGATGGTGCCACATATCAGCGGGAACGAGGCAAGCTCCATCATGTCCATGCCGCGCAAGGATGCGATGATCGCCTTGGCGCCGTCGGGCATCGCCCAGATGCCCGGCGAGCGGGAAAGCGGTTTCCGCTTCTTCAGCGAACTGACGCGCCTGTTGCCATGCTACCGGCTCTCACTGGGAACGCGTCCAGAGGAAATCGCCGAGACGATATCGGCCTTCCTGGCGCGGAGCCGGGCATGAAGCTCAGCGTTATCATGCCGGTCTATAATCGCGCGCCCTTGGTTGGCGCGGCCCTTCGCTCGCTGCTTCGGCAGCAGGACGAAGCCGATCTCGACATCATCGTCATCGACGACGGCTCCAGCGATGGCTCCGCGGATGTGGTGCGAGAATTTGGGCGGCAGACATCCCGCATTCGCCTGTTCCAGCAGCCCAACGGCGGCGTGGCGCGGGCGCGCAATGCCGGGCTGGGGCAGTTGCTGCCGCAGACGGAACTGGTCTCATACCTGGATTCGGACGACATCTCGCCTGCAGGGCGCTTCAAGACCGACCTCGGCCTCTTCGACACCAACGCAGGTCTCGAACTCGCCTATTCCAGGATGAAGCAGGTCGAGACGATGGACGACGAAGCGCTGCAGCCCGCCGCCGGAAGCCGCTACCGGGTGGTGCGCGGGATTTCGATGTCGGCAGGCATATTCAGCCGTGGCCTCGTCCAGCGGACCGGCCCTTTCGACGAGACGTTCCGGCAGGCCGAGGATACCGACTACCTGCTGCGTGTCTTCGAAACCAGCCCACGCCATGTGCTGCCCGACACCATAGCCGTCTATTACCGGCAACACCCCGGAAACATCACACGGCAATCGGAAACCGCGCTGCGCGAACATCTGCGCGCGCTGCACAAATCGATGCGCAGGCGCAGGCACGACCCGTCCCTGCGCGACGTGCAGGGGATCTTCGAGATCGTTGACGAGAGCCGGTGGGATGGGCCAAAGCTCGCCAGGGAAGATCGAGCAGGGCCCATCGCATGAAGCTCAGCGTCATCATGCCGGTCTATAACAGGGAGGGCTTCGTGGGCTCGGCCCTGCGCTCGCTCCTGCGGCAACAGGATGAAGCCGATCTCGACATCATCGTCATCGACGACGGCTCCAGCGACGGTTCCGTGGCTGTGGTGCGGGAACTCGAACGGCAGACACCCTGCATCCGCCTGTTCCAGCAGGCCAATGGCGGAGTAACGCGCGCGCGCAATGCCGGGCTGAAGCAATTGCTGCCGCAGACGGAACTGGTGTCCTTCCTGGATTCGGACGATATCTCCCCCGCCGGCCGCTTCCGGGAGGATCTTGCCTGCTTCGACGCCGATCCGGATCTCGAGCTCACCTATTCGAGGATGATGCTGGTCGACCGCATCGACGAAGACGCCCTGGCTCCGGCCGCCGACAGCAATTCGATCACGGTTCGCGGCATCCACCTGTCGGCAGGCATCTTCAGGCGCGGCCTGGTCGAGAGGATCGGAGCTTTCGACGAGGACTTCCTCCAGGCCGAAGACACCGACTACCTGTTGCGCGTCTTCGAAAGCAGGCCCCGATACGTCATGCCCGACACGGTATCGCTCTATTACAGGCGCCATCCCGGCAACATGACGAAGGAAGCCGACGTGCCCTTCCGCGAGTTCATGCGCGCGGTCCACAAATCGATAAAACGACGCAAATCCAACCCCTCGCTCGCCAGGATCGAAGGTATCTTCGACCTCAAGGACCTGGCCGGCTGGCGCTTCATGTGAACATGTCGAATTACGGTGTCGTGATACCGGCCTTCAACGCGGCCGCCACCATTGTCGAAACGCTGCGGTCGGTCCTGGAGCAGACGGTCGCCGCCGAGGACATCCTCGTGGTCGACGATGGCTCGACCGACGATACTGCCGCGCTGGTGCTGGCCATGGGCGGCCGCGTGCGGTTGCTGCGCCAGGACAATGCCGGGCCGGGCAAGGCGAGCACGACGGGGATCACGGCGCTGTCGACGCCGCTGGTGGCGACGCTCGATTCCGACGACCTCTGGTTGCCGCACAAGATCGAGCGCCAGCTTGTCCATCTCGACCGTTCGCCTCAAAGCGCCGGCGTGTTCGGCCATATCAGGAATTTCCGAGACAACCGGCCCGACGAGCTGACGGGCGCCGCCGTTCCCGGCTGGTCGCGCTCGACGATGATGTTCCGCAGAGAGATGCTGGAGGCGGTCGGCCCCATCCTCGATCCGCCGGGCAGACGCGGCGAGATGATCGACTGGATAGCCCGGGCGCGCGAAGCCGGCTTCAGGCTCGACATGATCGACGAGGTGCTGGCGCTGCGCCGTATCCGGCCGGGCAGCCTGTCCTACGGCCGCGACCCGGCACGCGACCGGGGTTATCTGGAGGTTGCCCGGCTGGCGCTGAAGCGCCGGGCGGGCAAGGCGGGACGCGATTGATGGCGCAGACGACGCGCCGCATCGGCCGACGCTTTCCCGACTATGGCTGGGCCTGGCCAACAGGCCAACTCGACCAGTTGCTGAAGGCGGCGCTGCTGCCCGACGAGGCGGCGGCCTGCCGATACGCGGCGCGCTGGCTGGACGAGAACGACATCGATGCAGCCGATTTCCGCGAGCACCGGCTGCTGGCGGCGATTTCCGATCGCTTCGGCAGGAAGCTTGCCGACAGGGCCGCCTATCCGCGCCTCGTCGGTCTGCAGAAGATGCTCTGGACAAAGTCGCGCATGGCCATGCGCGAGGCCGAGCCGGTGCTGCAGGCGATGGCGGATGGCGGCATCCCGGTGATGCTGATCAAGGGGGCCAGCCGCGTCGCCCTCAACGCGGCGGCACAGCGCGGGCGCGTCGCGCACGACATCGACATACTGGTGCGGCCACGCGACATGGTCGGCGCCTTCGACATACTGCGCGACAGCGATTGGCGCATCGCCACCGGCGTCAGCCCGCAATATCTGCGCACCCGGCTCGACTCGCTGCGGTCGATGAACTTCTTCAAGGGCAGTTTCGGCGACATCGACCTTCACCAGTTCGGCTATGACGGCTCGCAGTCGAGCACGGAGGACGACGCGGCGATCTGGGATCGCGTCCAGGCGGCTCAGTTCAGCGGCGTGAGCGTGCTCATCCCCTCGCCCGCCGACCGGATCGCGCTCGCCATCGCGCATGGCGGCCTCGACGCGCACACGCACAGCGACTGGCTGGTCGACTGCGCGGTGACGATCCAGCAGGACGAGGTCGACTGGGAGGTGTTTCTCGACATCTGCGCCAGGCGGCGCATCGCCCCGGCGGCAGCGGTGGCGCTTTCCTATCTTTCGATGGAGACGGGCACGCCGGTGCCGGCAATGCCGCTGGCCCGTGTGGTCGAGATGGCGGACAGGATGGGCCTGTCGCGCTGGTCCTCGCTGCTGCAGGCGAAGCCGCGCACGGATTTCGGCAAGCTGGTCTGGCTGTCGCGCGGCGTCGCCAAGCAGTTGCGGCTCAAGCGCAAGAAGGGCCGCCTGCGGCAAGCCGTGCCCGATGTCATCTGGCGCGGCAGGCCCGTGCGCAGCGATGCTAGGACGACGACAGCGCTCCCCGCCCTGTCCCAGCCCATACCCTGCCCGGATTTCGGCGGCGACATGACCCTCGACGTGACGGTGCGGATCGACGCGCCACCGGTGCGCCGGCGCATCGAGATGGAACTCAACCTCGGAGACCGGCACATAGCCCGGCTGCGCTCCACCGTGCTCAGCCGGGCCGGTGGGCTGAAGGTGCTCCGCTTCCATGGCCGGCTGATACTGGAAGAACAGAACGAGCCGCTGCGGCTCGAAGCAAGGCCCTCGCGCCAGTTCCGCGAATGGAACGATCCGGGGATCGTGGCCACCTATGGCGCGCTGCCCTTCCAGCTCCTGTCGGCGGTGTTTTCGCCGGCGTCCTGAGACAGGCAGAACATATCACCTGGCAGTGTCGAAACGGCCCGGGCGGGCCGCTTCGGTTTTCAGGATACCACTCAGCCGTTGGCGAACGGCACGGCGACATAGATCTGCGCCTCGCCACGATCGACAAGCAGAAGCACTGACTTCTTGCCGGCCTTCTCGGCCTGGGCGATCGCCTGGCTGACCTGCCTGGCGCTCTTCACCGGCGACTGGTTGACGGCAACGATGACATCGCCGGCCTGGATGCCGGAAGCGGAGGCTGCCTTGTCGGGATTGACGCTGGCAACCAGCGCGCCGTGCTCGCTCGACGGCAGGTTGAGCTGCTCGCGAACGTCGGGGGTGATGTCCATGAGGCCGAGGCCGATCGCCGGCGAACGCAGGTTCTGCGCGGACCCGTCGGAGTTGTCGTCGAGAGCGGCCGTCTTCACGTCGTCGGCGTTGCTGCCGACATCGACCGACACCTCCACCTTCTTGCCATCGCGCCAGGCATCGAGCGTGGCCTTGGCGCCGGGCGAGACGTCTGCGACGGCGCGTGACAGGTCCTTGGGATCCTTGATCTCGTGGCCGGCGAAGCTGGTGATGACGTCGCCCGTCTGAACGCCCGCCATGGCGGCGGGAGACCCCTTGTTGACCTCGGACACCAGCGCGCCATTGGCCTGGTCAAGGCCGATCGCGCTTGCCACGTCTGCCGTGACCGGCTGGATCTGAACGCCGAGATAGCCGTACTGGATCGAACCATCCTTCATCAGCTTGGCGACGACGTTCTGAGCCTGATCGGAGGGGATGGCGAAGCCGACGCCAACGCTGCCGCCATTGGGCGAATAGATGGCGGTGTTGATGCCGACGACGTTGCCGTCCACGTCGACCAGCGGGCCGCCGGAATTGCCGTGGTTGATGGGGGCGTCGATCTGGATGAAATCATCGAACGGACCGCTGTGCAGGTCGCGGCCGCGCGCCGAGACGATGCCGGCGGTGACGGTCGTGCCGATGCCGAAGGGATTGCCGATCGCCAGCACCTGGTCGCCCGGCATCAGCTTGTCGGAGTCACCCCACTTCACGGTCGGCAGAGGCTTGTCGACCTTGATCTTCAGCACGGCGAGATCGTTCTTGGCGTCGCGACCGACAAGCTTGGCCGGCACCTCGGTGCCGTCATCGAGCGTGACCTTGATCGAGCTCGCGCCGTCGATGACGTGGTTGTTGGTGACGATGGTGCCGTCCGGATCGACGATGAAGCCGGAGCCGAGAGCCTCGGCGCGCTGCGACTGCTGGGGCGGCGTCCGCGGGCCAGGCATGCCCTGGTCGCCGAAGAACTGGCGGAAATACTGGTCGAACGGCGAATTGCCGTTGAAAGGCATGCCCTCGTTCGACGCCTGGGGCTGCGCCTTCATGACGGAGGTGACAGTCACCACCGCCGGCTTGTCGGCCGCCACGATCGGAGCGAACGAGCCGTGCGGGGCGACGACGCCCGGAACGGGGGTCATGGTTGTCGTCGCGGCTAGGGCATGGTCGGCCCTGACCACCGAATAGGCGACGGGGCTGATGACCAGCGCGGCGCCCAGCAACGCGGCGACGCGATGTCTGCGGAGAATATCAAGGGATGACATGGTCGTTGTCCGTGCGAGGAAATTGGTCCGACACCGTGGCGCGTCCCGGGTCGGACCGCCTATTCGGCGCGTCGAGGGTCGGGTTGCCGCTCTCGCTTCTTTCGGCAGCCGAACAAGTCGACAGAACCGAATCTAGGGCTCGGATGGGCACAATTTAGACTTTTCGGGCATGTTACGAAGATTTAATCCTCAGCGCCCGGCGCGTCATGCCGTCTTTCTGGCGTTACTGCCATGCCGAGGCGGGATGCTTTTGGGTGATCTCCGACATCCCGCCCCGTGTGCTTGATGTGACCGCGTCCGTGCAAGGCCAGGTGCGTCACCCGACCGAAAAATGCTTAGGACATCTGCTCTTGCGCCTCGGCACGGCCGGCCCTGCGCGCCACCAGCCAGCCGAGCAGCGCGGCAGCCAGAAGGACCACGGACGCGATCAGGAAGGACAGGCCCGGGAAGGGCGTCGCCAGGCGATCGCCGATGGAAAAGGCGTAGACCGAGCCGAAGAACAGCGGCGAGGCCACGCCCGCGATGCTGGCCACGCTCATGGTCGCGCCCTGCAACTGGCCCTGCTCGGATTCCGAGACGTGCTGGGTCATCAGCGACTGCAGTGTCGGCATGGCGAGGCCCCACAAAGCGTTCGGGATCATGGCCAGCGTGAAGATAAGCCCGGTCGGCGCCAGGCCCATCAGGGCGATGCCGGCCGCGCCGCCGAACAGGCCGAGAACCATGGTCGTCCGGTCGCCGAGGCGCTTGGTTACGCGCCCGACCAGAAGCCCCTGCACGATCATGTCGAGCACGCCGACCAGCGCCAGCAGCACGCCGACTTCCCAGGCATGCCAGTTGTAGCGGTAGGCGGCATAGAGCACGAACACCGCCGAAAAGACGTGATGCGAGAAATGCAGCAGGAAGGTGACCAGCGCGAGGCCCGAGAGCTCCGGGTGCGAGCGCAGCAGCATCATGGCGCCGAAGGGATTGGCGCGGCGCCAGGAGAACGCCATGCGCTTTTCCGGCACGAGCGATTCCGGCAGGACCAGCAGGCCGTAGAGGAAAGCGATGCCGCTCATGCCCGCGGCCACCCAGAAAGGCGCGCGCGGCGAAATCTCGCCGAGGAAGCCGCCAAGCAGCGGACCGGCGACGAAGCCGGCGCTGAAGGCGGCGCCGATCATGCCATAGGCCTTGGCGCGCCCTTCCGGCGGCGTGATGTCGGCCATGTAGGCAAACACGGTGGTGAAGCTGGACGAGGTGATGCCGGCGATGATGCGGCCGAGCGCCAGCCACCAGAGATTCGGCGCCAGCGCCATCAGGATGTAGTCGGCCGACAGCCCGACGGTCGAGAGCAGGATGACCGGCCGGCGGCCGTATTTGTCCGACACCGAACCGATGATCGGCGAGGCGACGAACTGCATGCCCGCCCACAGCGCCACGAAGACGCCGTTGATCCAGCCGGCGCTGGCGTTCGATCCCGCATACTCCTCGATCAGCGACGGCAGCACCGGAATGATGATGCCCATCGCCACGATGTCGAGCACCGCGGTGACGAAGATGAAGGCGATGGCCGCCTGGCGTTTGGAGCCGGACAGGATTGACATGGGCGCACTCGTCGGGCGCCGACATCCCAGCGGATGCGCAAGTCGCCTTCGGTTGTCGGGTTGCGGGAGCGGCGCTTATAACGGCAGCGCGCGGCAATGACCATGGCCCGGCGCCGTCTTTGCCGACCGCTCCTGACATTTCCCTGGCAACTGGGCCGTCCCGTGCCAGAACCACCGGTGATGACGGTGGCCGTGCAACCGGCGGTCAGGCCGCTTCGGTGCCACGCAGGTATGCGGCAGCGATCTCACGCATGCGCGGGCCGTCGAAAGCCGGCCCATGCCCGCCGTGCCCGGAGCGCACCGGCAGGTCGAGGAGACGCCGCATCGTCGCGCGATAGGCGCCGCGATCGGAATCCGGCAGGTCGTCGATCAGTCCGTCGTCGTAGATCGCGTCGCCGGAAAAGAACAGGCCATCCCGTTCGTCGAACAGGGCGATCGAGTCGGGCGAATGGCCCGGCAGGTGCAGGACGCGGAACTGCCGGTCGCCGAGATCGACCACATCGCCTTCGTCGAGCGTCCTGGTGAGCGGCGCCGGCGGGATGCGGTAGTCCATGGCCCGCCAGCCGGGCGCCGGCAATTGCGAGACGGCGCCTTCGAGATCGTGGAACATGTAGGCGTAGGTGACAGCGTCATCCATGGTTTCGAACTGCGCGGCGCTGTGGCGCGGCCCGGCGCGCAACGCGAACTCGTGCAGCGAGCCGACATGGTCGAGATGGATGTGCGTGGCGACGACGATCAGCGGCTTTCCCGCCGGCGTATCGATCTCCGGCGCCAGCGGCCGGATGCCCATGCCGGTATCGACCAGAAGGTCGGCGTCGCGCCCCCTGAGATGCCAGATGTTGGCGCGGACATAGCCGTGCACGAAGGGCTCCGTCAGCATCGTCAGGTCCTTGTCGACGACGCTCTTGCTGAACCAGGCGACCATCAGTGCGGAACCGGCATCAGACGAATGGCTTCCCGACCTTGTATTTCGCCGGCACCAGCCGCCTGAGATAGGCCATGCCGGCCTCGGACAACTGATTGGCGCCGGGCTTGAGGAAATCGTCCGGCATGTGGCGCGTCTTGCCGGCCACGGCCTCGAGCGGAACCTTCCTCAAGACGGTCTTTCCGCCGTCATACTGCAAGGCGACCGAGCCGCCGCCCTGTTCGGCGACCGTCACGGCGAAGGCGCCGGCATCGAAGGCCTCCCTGGCGTCGACGGCGCTGATGGCGCCGACATTGCCGCGCGGCATGTAGCCCAGCGCATCGACGCGCGCCCGCTTGCCGGGCAGGCCGTCGGCCAGGGCGTGTTCGAGCGCCGCCGGCAGGTCGCTGCCCGAGAGCTTGACGTTGCCATGCTGGTCGCGCTCCAGCTTCTCGGGTGGAATCAGGCTTTCGACGAGGGCCCTGCCATCGGCCGTGCTGACGCCCTCCGAAACCGCCACGACGCAGCGCTTGTGGCGGTCGAGCGTGGAGCGAACGTCGTCGATGAAGGCTGACACCGAGAACGGCCGCTCCGGCACATAGACCAGATGGGGCCCGCTGTCGGGATCGAGCTGCCAGGCGGCGGCCGCGGCGGTGAGGAATCCGGCGTGACGGCCCATGACGATGCCGACATAGATGCCCGGCAGCGCGCGGAAATCGAGATCGACCGACAGGAAGGCTCCGGCGACGAACTCGGCCGCGGACATGAAGCCCGGCGTGTGGTCGTTCTCCTGGAGGTCGTTGTCGATGGTCTTGGGAGCATGCACGAAGGCGATGCTGCCGCCGGAGGCATCGGTCAGGATCTGCTGCGTGCCCGACGTATCGTTGCCGCCGATGTAGATGAAAGCGTCGGCGCCGGCTTTCTTGAGGCCGGCGAGAATGACCTCGCAATAGGCGGCGTCGGGCTTGTCGCGCGTCGACCCCAGCGCGGCGCTCGGCGTGCCGGCGATCAGCCGCAACTGCTCTTCCGGCACGGCGGAGAGGTCGGCATAGTTGCCGTCTCGGATGCCGCGCACGCCGTGGAGCGATCCCAGCACCCTGGCGCCGGGATGTCGCTTGCGGATTTCCAGCGTCGCGCCGACCACTGTCTGGTTGATGACGGCGGTGGGGCCGCCGCCCTGAGCGATCACGAAGGTTCCGGACATCGGAGGTTCTCCCGCAGGTGGACTCGCGGCTTCAGGTCGGACAGACCTGAAATCATCGGTTCCAGGAGAGTGTCGATCAGTCCGGCCCGTCAGGTCAATCGATTTAAACGACCACGACCGGGTTCTTTTTCGACACGCGGCTGTAGAGGTCGATGATGTCCTGGTTGATCAGGCGCACGCAGCCGGAGGAGACGGCCTGGCCGATGCTCCACCATTCCGGCGAACCATGGATGCGGTAGCCCGTGTCCCTGCCGTTCTGGAAGATGTAGAGGGCGCGCGCGCCCAGCGGATTGGTGAGGCCGCCCGGCTGGCCGCCCTTCCACTGCACCAGTTCCGGCTTGCGAACGATCATTTCCGGCGGCGGCGTCCAGGTCGGCCACTCGCGTCCGTACTGGATGTTGGCGCGACCCGACCAGCGGAAACCGTCCTTGCCGATGCCGACGCCATAGCGGATCGCATCGCCGCCCGGCTGCACCAGATAGAGTTTGCGCTCGTTGAGGTGGACGACGATGGTGCCGGGCGCCTCTCCGGTCGGGTCGACGACGATCTGGCGGCGGAATTCCGGCTTGACCTTGAGATAGGGCACCGCCGGCAGGTTGAAGCCACCATCGGTCAGCGAGGCATACATCACATCGGGACTGGTGATGTTCTTGTCGACGCTGATGCTCGGCCGCATCGGCGGCACCGAGCCGGTCGTCGTGTTGTCGAGCTCCAGCGCCGGCATGCCGTCGGTGGTCGAGCAGCCGGCAATGCCCAGAAGAGCGAATGCGCTTGCCCCGGAAAGAACGGCACGACGGGAGAGACGATGTTCGGTTTCGACGGCCTCGCCATATGACGGCGCCGGACCTTGCGGCAGATCACGCATATACCCAACCCTACGCTGTCGGCGGGAACATGCTCCGGCCGGATGAAGGGCATTTTCGGCAATCATGGTTGATAAAGGGTGAAAGCCTTGCATTGACTGGCTTTCCGCGCGTCGTTGCCGCGTCCGCAAGAGACTGGCGGACCGCTCGGCTGGTTTTCGCGGGCCTGCAAGCCGCGAAGCGGTCACAATCGCAGGGCCATGCCGGGAGCCTGCTGACGAACGGCGAGACCATGATGTCGAAGACGATCAAACAGGACATAGCGCTGGTGGCGGGAGCCTTGCTCGTCAGCCTGATCGTGCTCGGCGCCGACCTCAACCTGACCGATCTGGCGGGCGCGTTTTTCGGCGCCCGCTGACGCAGCGGCTTCGCCGGCCGGCGCACGGCAGCGGTTCCCGCATCGCCCCGAACTTCACGTCGCCTGGCCCAGAAGGCCCGGGAAACACCGGGATTCGGCACGGCACGCAAAATTTCGTCGCCCCCCTTTACATCCCGACCGGCCCAAGGATTTATCCTCTTCTTTGCGCTCAAGGGAGACAAGCATGTCCTTCGAAAACTGGGCCGCCTTCGCCGCCGCCTCGACGATCCTCCTGATCATCCCCGGCCCGACCATCCTGCTGGTCGTTTCCTACGCACTGGGCCAGGGCTGGCGCACGGCGCTGCCGATGGCCGCTGGCGTGGCGCTGGGCGACTTCACGGCGATGACGCTTTCCATGCTCGGCATCGGCGCGCTGCTGGCCGCCTCGGCGACGGTGTTCACCATGCTGAAGCTGATCGGCGCAGGCTATCTGATCTATCTCGGCATAAAGCTGTTCCGCGCCGGCGGCACGCTCAACGCCGAGCCGCGTACCGACGCCACCTCGGCCGCCAGGATGGGCGCGCATGCCTGGCTGGTCACCGCGCTCAATCCGAAGAGCATCACCTTCTTCGTCGCCTTCCTGCCGCAGTTCCTCGACAGGCATGGCGACTTCTGGACCCAGATGCTGATCTTCGAGACCACCTTCCTGACGCTGGCCTTCCTCAACGCGCTTGGCTACGCGCTGGTGGCGTCGCGCGCGCGCAGCGTCGTGCGCAACCCGCGAGCCATCCGCGTCTTCAACCGCACCGGCGGCACGCTGCTGGTGGGCGCCGGTATCGCCACAGTGGCGATGCGGTCCGCGAACTAGGCGGGCCGACATGCGTTTTTCGGGAGCGACCGACGGCGGACTGGAATCCTATCGCCACGCGCTCCACGAACTCCAGTGCTTCATCGGCGATCCGGTCGGCTCCGTCGATCGCGCGATCGCCGCCGATCCCGGTTTCGTCATGGCGCATGTGCTGAAGGGCTACCTGTTCGGCCTAGCGACCGAGCGCGAGGCGATGGCGGTCGCGCGCTCATGTCATGAGGCCGCGCTGCCATTGGGCGGGACGGCGGCTGAACAGGCGCATGTGGCGGCGCTCGGGCATCTCGCCTCCGGGCGCTGGCACGAAGCCTCGCGCGTCCTCGAGGACATCACCATCGACAACCCGCTCGACGCGCTGGCGCTTCAGGCGGGCCATCAGATCGACTTCTTCACCGGCAATGCCCGCATGCTGCGCGACCGCATCGGCCGCGCCTTGCCGGCATGGCAGGCCGGCATGCCGGGGCACCATGCCATTCTCGGCATGCAGGCCTTCGGGCTGGAGGAAACCGGCGACTACGCGCGTGCGGAGAAATTCGGCCGCCAGGCGGTCGAGATAGAAGCACGCGACGGCTGGGCCCAGCATGCTGTCGCCCATGTCATGGAAATGCAGTGCCGGCAAAGGGATGGCATTGCCTGGATGCGCGCCAACCCGGAGGCCTGGACAAGGGAAAGCTTCCTCAAGATCCACAATTGGTGGCATCTGGCGCTGTTCCACTACGATCTGGGCGAGATCGACGAGGTGCTGTCGCTCTATGACGGGCCTATCTACGGCGCGCGCTCCGCGCTTTCGCTCAACATGGTCGACGCCTCGGCGATCCTGTGGCGGCTCCATCTTGGCGGCATCGATGTCGGTGACCGCTGGCAGGCTCTCGCCGCCAACTGGACGCCCAAGGCCGGCGCCGGCAACTACGCCTTCAATGACGTCCATGCCATGATGGCCTTCGTCGGTGCCGGGCTCGACCGGCCGGCCCGGACCCTGCTCGAAACGCAGAACGAAACCATGCGAGGCGATGACGACAACGCCGCTTTCACACGCGATGTCGGCCACCCGCTGACGCTGGCGATCAAGGCGTTCGGCGAGGGAGACTATTCGGACGTCGTGCGCCGGATCCGCCCGATCCTTGCGATCGCGCACCGCTTCGGCGGCAGCCACGCCCAACGCGATGTGATCGACCTGACCCTGATCGAAGCGGCCCTGCGCGCGGGCGATGCGGCGCTCGCGGCCGCGCTGACGGCGGAGCGCGCCCTGGCGCGGCCGGGCAGTCCACTCTCCGGTTTGTTGTCGCGCCGGGCGGCCATGCTCGCCCCCGCGAATTGACCCCGGTCGGAACTTGCACTAGAAACTGGTCTCGCCAGATTTTTTCGAGACTCGAAAAAAATAAGGCTTGGGAGGTAACAGCATGTATCTCGGTCTCGACCTGGGCACGTCGGGCGTCAAGGCGCTGCTGATGGATGACAGCCAGGCTGTGGTCGGTTCCGGCCATGGCTCGCTCGACGTCTCGCGACCGCACCCGGGCTGGTCCGAGCAGGATCCCTCGCACTGGATCCAGGCCTGCGAAGCGGCGATCGCCGAACTCAAGGCGTCGCACCCCAAGGAATTGGCGGCGGTGAAGGGCATCGGGCTTTCCGGCCAGATGCACGGCGCCACCCTGCTCGACGCATCCGACAAGGTGCTGCGCCCGTGCATCCTGTGGAACGACACGCGCAGCCATGCCGAGGCGGCGGTGCTGGATGCCGACCCGCGCTTTCGCAAGCTCACCGGCAACATCGTCTTCCCGGGCTTCACCGCGCCGAAGCTTGCCTGGGTGAGGAACAACGAACCCAAGGTCTTCGCGGCGGTGGCCAAGGTGCTGCTGCCCAAGGACTTCCTGCGGCTGTGGCTCGCCGGCGAGCATATTTCGGAGATGTCCGACTCGGCTGGTACGTCCTGGCTCGATGTCGGCGAGCGGCGCTGGTCGCCCGAGCTCCTGGCAGCCACCGGGCTCGACGAGAAGCACATGCCGTCCCTGGTCGAGGGCACGGCGCGGGCCGGAGGCCTGCGCGCCGCACTCGCCGCGAAATGGGGCATGAGTGCCGGCATTCCGATCGCCGGCGGCGCCGGCGACAACGCGGCGTCGGCCTGCGGCATGGGCACCGTCGGCGCAGGCCATGCCTTCGTGTCGCTCGGCACCTCGGGCGTGCTGTTCGCCGCCAACGCGTCCTACCTGCCCAATCCGGCAAGCGCTGTGCACACATTCTGCCATGCGCTGCCCGACACCTGGCACCAGATGGGCGTCATCCTGTCGGCCACCGACTCGCTGAACTGGCTGTCCGAGATCACCGGCAGGAGCGCCGGCGAACTGACCGGCGAGCTCGGCGACACGCTCAGGGCGCCGACGGGCGTCACCTTCCTGCCCTACCTCTCGGGCGAGCGCACGCCGCACAATGATTCCTCGATCCGCGGTTCCTTCACCGGGCTGGCGCATCAATCGAGCCGCGCCGTGCTGACGCAGGCCGTGCTCGAAGGAGTGGCCTTCGCTTTCCGCGACAGTCTCGAAGCGCTTAGGACAGCCGGCACGACGCTGACCCGGGTGACGGCGATCGGCGGCGGCTCGCGCTCACGCTACTGGCTGAAGGCAATCGCCACGGCGCTGCAGGTGCCGGTGGACATCCCGGCCGACGGCGATTTCGGCGCCGCCTTTGGCGCGGCGCGGCTTGGCCTGATCGCCGCGACCGGCGCCGATCCGCTCGCCGTCTGCACCGCGCCGGCGACGGACGCCACGGTCGAGCCCGACGCGGGGCTCGGCGGCGCCTTCGCGGACGCCTATCAGCGCTACCGCGCGCTTTATCCGGCGATCAGGGCCGTAACTGCGTGAATGGGCTTGAGGCACCTCGTAATCGCATGAGCGGGCGCGAGGCACCCCCCTCTGCCCTGCCGGGCATCTCCCCCGCAAGGGGGGAGATCAGCAGCTCCGGCGCAGCCGCATTATTTTCAACGCTGGCGATTGACGAAGGTCCGCGTGACGGCCGATCTCCCCCCTTGCGGGGGAGATGGCCGGCAGGCCAGAGGGGGGTGTCCCGCACCGCCCCTCCGCAATTGGCTTCACTGCGCCGGCACCTTGTCCAAAAACCCGGTGACGCTCTTCAGGCGGCCATTCTCGATGACGCCGATGTCCGTGCCCTCGATCACCGACTCCGTACCCTCGGGCCCGAGGTTCCAGGAGAAGCGGATCGTGTCGGCAAAGCCGTCCGGCACACCCTTCAGCGAAAAACGGAAGCCGGCGAAACGCTGCTGCACGCCGTCGATCAGGGCGGCCACGCCGTCGTGGCCGTCGCCCTGCATGATCGGATCGCGATAGCTGACGTCACTGGTGAAAGCGGCGTCGAGCAGGGCCGAGCGGCGGGCCGCGTCGCGCTCGTTCCAGGCGGCGATGTAGTTCCGGGCGATGGTGTTCAGGTCGGTCATGGTCTTCATCCTTCGTTGGATCGTTTCGACATGACCCTTTTGGCCGCATGAAAGAGTGAAACCAATTACGCCCGAGGTAATCGGGGCGGACTGTTCGAGAGGAAGGAAACCATGAGCAGCGGATTTTTCGGCGACATCCAGAAGATCAAGTACGAAGGGCCGGATTCGACCAATCCGCTGGCCTACCGGTTCTACAACCCGGACGAGGTCGTGGCCGGCAAGCGGCTCGAGGACCACCTGCGCTTCGCCGTCGCCTACTGGCACTCCTTCGCCTGGCCGGGCGGCGACCCGTTCGGCGGCCAGACCTTCGACCGACCCTGGTTCCCCAAGGCGGGCGGCATCGACACGATGGAGTTGGCCAAGCTCAAGGCCGATGTTGCCTTCGAGATGTTTTCGCTGCTGGGCGCGCCATATTTCTGCTTCCACGACGCCGATGTCCGTCCGGAGGGCAAGGATTTCTCCGAAAGCGCCGCGCGCCTCGACGAGATCGCCGACTATTTTGCCGACAAGATGAAAAAGACCGGCGTGAAACTGCTGTGGGGCACGGCCAACCTCTTCTCGCACCGTCGCTTCATGGCGGGCGCCGCCACCAATCCCGATCCGGACGTGTTCGCCTACGCCGCCGCAACAGTGAAGAGCTGTATCGACGTGACGAAGCGGCTGAAGGGCGAGAATTATGTGCTGTGGGGCGGACGCGAGGGCTATGAGACGCTGCTCAACACCGACCTTGCGCGCGAGCAGGAGCAGGCAGGCCGCTTCCTCAACCTCGTCGTCGACTACAAGCACAAGATCGGCTTCAAGGGCACGATCCTGATCGAGCCGAAGCCGCAGGAACCGACCAAGCACCAGTATGACTACGACGTCGCCACGGTGTACGGCTTCCTCAAGCGCTTCGGGCTGGAGAAGGAAGTGAAGGTCAACATCGAGCAAGGCCATGCGATCCTCGCCGGCCATTCCTTCGAGCATGAGTTGGCCTTGGCGAACGCGCTGGGCATCTTCGGTTCTATCGACATGAACCGCAACGACTACCAGTCGGGCTGGGACACCGACCAGTTCCCCAACAACGTGCCGGAAATGGCCTTGGCCTATTACCAAGTGCTGCAAGGCGGCGGCTTCAAGACCGGCGGTACCAATTTCGACGCCAAGCTCAGGCGCCAGTCGCTCGACCCGGAAGATCTCCTGATCGGTCATATCGGCGGCATGGACGCCTGCGCGCGCGGCCTCAAGGCGGCGGCAAAAATGATCGAGGACAAGGCGCTGTCCGGACCGCTCGCCGAACGCTACGCCGGCTGGACCACGGCCGAAGGCAAGGCGATGCTGTCGGGCAAGCGCACGCTGGAGGACATTGCCGAGCGCGTCGTGAAGAAGAAGATCGAGCCGCAGCCACGCTCGGGCCGACAGGAACTGCTGGAGAATATCGTCAACCGCTACGTCTGAGGACGATCTCCTTCTGGACAGAAACCCGCCGCGCGTGGCCGAAGCCACGCCGGCAGTGCTCTGCTATCTCTCCCGCCTCGCGGACGGGAGAGATGGGAATGGCAGAACGCCACATAGAGCTGCGCGCCGCGCAGGCGAGCGACGTCGCGGCCTTGAAACAGGTGCTTCGCGACACGTTCGAGGGCACCTGGCTGCCGCATATCACTCCGGCTTCGGCACGGCGCTATGCGGAGCAGGATATCGGCAACCGCTACGTCGACCGGAGCTGGCAGGGTTTCGTCGTGGCCGAGGTCGATGGCGAGGTTGCCGGGCTGCTGCACAGGCGCGGCGATTTCATCGAGGCACTGCACGTGCGGGCAAGCCACCAGGGCTGGGGCATCGGGCGGCGGCTGCTTTCGCACGCAGAACAGGCAATGGCGGCTGAAGGTTTCGCCCAGGCCAGGCTGGAAACCGATACGTTCAACGTGCCCGCCCAGACGCTCTACAAGGCTGTCGGCTATGTCGAGAAGGACCGCTATCCCGATGACGAATGGGACAGCGGCTTCACCACGATTCTGTTCGAAAAGAAGTTCGGTGGGCCTATGTCCTGAGCGCTCGCCACACCCGAAAAAGCATCCTCGCGCGCGCCCTCGGACGAGACAAGTTTTTGCCCCTACCGGCCCCTCAATGGCCTCGCTCCTGCCTTCAAACAGCCGTCACGTATCTCGTATAGTGTGCGGCGTGGCGAGAAAGGAAGAAGGAGGCGAACCGATATGCAGCAAGAGCGCGAAATCGACGCCCTGCTCTCGCCTGGCGAGACCGGATCGATCATCGACCGGCTGATGGCGCTGCCATATTCGAAGGATGGCGCGCGGCAGATGAACGAATGGGATCGTGCGGTGGCCAGCCGTTTCGAAGCGCATCTCGCCCGGCAGATGCGCTCCCAGATCGACGGCGCCGGCGAGCAGCAGACCGCGGCCTAAGCATTATCCCCGGCGAAGCCTGACCGGGGCTTCGCCGAAAGCTCTCGAAAACGCTCTGGAAAAAGCCGCAGCGGACGAGAATCTGCGAGTATCGATCAAGAGGCGTGTTGGACCACCTAAATCGAGCTGCCAAGCAACTTCTCAAGATTAGCTGCACCCTCTAAGAAGAATGAATTTAGGGCTTCACGAACAGAAGCCGGAGTCTCGTGGATGTACGAGTGCACTCCTAGCTCCAGGAAGAAGAAGCCTGGTCCACTATAAACTGCCCTGTCATCTTCTCCCGGCACAAATACCTCGCCCCGTTTCAACATGATGTGCCGATCAACCATCTGCGGGAATGCCGAAAGCGCTCGCTTCACAGCCGAAAAATCGTCTGATTTGAATACGATAAGTGCGGAGAACATCACGTCAGGATTTATCCCGAAGTCCTTTATCGGCTTCGACAAATCGTCAGACGACGCCAAATCCGACAGATAATCTATCGCGCTGTTCTGCGATCTGATTACTTTCATCGACGGCATTTTAGAGAAAACTGAAATAAGCTTTTCGAACGCTCCATCTCTTCCGGCAGAAACGACTTTTCCGTCCCTCTTGATCACATGTTTGCGCTCCCAACCCCATTCTCGTGTCCACTCGTCACCTGACTTAACTCGCCGATCGCCGACAAGAAAGCTCCCCATGTAAGGCACGTAGTAGTCATAGTGATCCTTGTCGTAATGATCACTCGCTGTTAAATACATTACCTTCCTTACGTCAAATCCATATATCTGCCCATCATCAAGAGCCCACCCATCGCCCAAAGATTTTTCAATATCTTTCGATGAGTATTCAGTTTCTTCTCTATTCGGAAACATATAATCTATATAATATATATATTCATTTGATTTGTCGTTGTACCATATTGCTCGAATTCGCAAAAAATGATTATCTTTCAGTTTTATGGATTCCATTTCTTCAATTCGTCGCTCGATCGAACCGAAATGCATCCTGGCGGAAGAACCAATCCTATTCGATAAGCCAAAATGGTATCCCTTATAGTTGGCGACAAATCTGTTCGGCTCTGTCGTATTGCTTATGTTCCAGGAACTCTCAGCGGCTGACACAGGCATAAAGCGCTGAGCTATCGCCCAATTCTGTGGCGTCGACAGTAACCTTTCGACGTGAGTCGCATCCCAATAACCGGTCCGAAGTTCCGGTGTGCTCAATGCTTCCAGGCGGCCGATGAGGGCGGAAGAAACAGACGTGGAAGATATCAGGCAATATCCCGATGCCGAATGCTGCTTGCAGCTATCCAGTATGCTATCAATATCGTTGACACCCACGGCTCGGCCGGAGTTTGCAAAGTGCTTGCACTGGATCAACCACTTCGTGGTAACTTTTCCGAAAATCGACCCAGAATCCTCATGGCATATGAGATCGCGACCACCGTCTGGCCCCACTCCAGACCATGTGACGTGATACCCGAGAGTGAACAAAATCTCTCTAATCAATAATTCAAACAGGATTCCGTCTTTCGGAAGCTCCTGAAAATTCAGCACTGTTATTTCTCCTATCCAAAACGAGACTCGGAATTTTACTTGCGATGGGCAAATCGGCAACTACGTCTTAGCAAATCAATCGCTGAGACACTCAGGGGAGACTAACTTCGGCGAAGCCTGACCGGCGCTTCGCCGAAAGCTCTCGAAAACGCTCTTGAGAACGCCGCTGCGGACGAGAATCCGGTTCGCCCGGCAATGTCGGCCATCGCCACCTTGGTGTCGACGACGAGCCGCCGCGCCGCGCTGAGGCGGAGCCTGAGATAATAGGCGCCGGGCGTCTCGCCGATCGATTTGCGAAAAATGCTCTCCAGCGTCCGCGCCGTCACCCCGGCGCGCTTGGCCACCGCGTCGATGGTGAGCGGCTGGTCGACATGCGCCTCCATCAGCCGAATCGCCTGCGCCAGGCGCGGGTCGTAGCCATCGAGCCGGCCGAGCGAGACCAGCGGCTGGGCGTCGGTGGCCGAGCGCGCCTGGTCGTAGATGAACACGCTCGCCACATCGAGCGCGATCGCCATGCCGAGCCGGGTGCGCACGAGATGCAGCATCAGGTCGAAGGTCGGCGAGGCGCCGCCCGTGGTGAAGACGGGACCATCGATGACATAACGGTCCGGCCGCACGTCGACGCCCGGAAAGGCGGCGGAAAAGTCCTCCATGTCCTCCCAGTGGGTGGTGGCGCTGCGACCTTCCAGAAGGCCGGCGCGCGCCACCAGCCAGGTGCCGGCCTCGACGCCGCCGCAGGCGCGCGCCGCACGCGCCGCCCTGCGCAGGCCGGCCAGCAGCGCCGAGGTCGTATAATTCTGCGTGCCGAAGCCGGCGACGACGACCAGCATGTCGGTCGGCTCGGCGGCGTCGAAGCGGCCGCTGACCGCCACCGGCAGGCCGCAGGTGGTGACCGGCGCCTCCCCCGTCACCGAGACCAGCTTGAAGTCGAACAGCGTCTCGCCGCAGATGCGATTGGCCGCGCGCAACGGGTCGACGGCGGAGGCCACGCACATGATGGACGACCCCGAGAACACCAGGAACGTCACCCTGAGCCTTTCACGCTCGGCGCGAAAGATACTGGGCTTTTCGCTTTTGATCATGACATCTTCGTAAAACGCAAAACAGTTTCCGGCAAGTCGCGCGATGCTGGCATCCTGTTTCGATTGGGAGGAGAAAACGATGCCGCTTGCGATGAACCGCGAGGTCTTCATTACCTGTGCCGTGACCGGTTCCGGCGGCACGCAGGATCGCAGCCCGCACGTGCCGCGCTCGCCCAAGCAGATCGCCGAATCGGCGATCGACGCCGCCAAGGCCGGCGCCGCGATCGTCCATTGCCATGTGCGCGACCCCGAGACCGGCAAGCCGCGCCGCGACGTCCATCTCTACCGCGAAGTGACCGAGCGCATCCGCGACGCCAATGTCGACGTGGTGCTGAACCTCACCGCCGGCATGGGCGGCGACATGGTGTTCGGTTCGCCGGAAGCGCCGCTGCCGCTCAACGAGAAGGGCACCGACATGGGCGGCGCCACCAACCGCATGGAGCATGTGCGCCAGTGCCTGCCCGAGATCTGCACGCTCGATTGCGGCACGATGAACTTCGCCGAGGCCGACTACGTCATGACCAACACGCCCGGCATGCTGCGCGCGATGGGCGGCATGATGACGGCGCTGGGCGTCAAGCCTGAGATCGAGGCCTTCGACACCGGGCATTTGTGGTTCGCAAAGCAGCTCGTCGAGGAGAAGGTGCTCAATCCCGACGCGCTGGTGCAGCTTTGCATGGGCGTGCCGTGGGGCGCGCCGGACGACCTCAACACCTTCATGGCCATGGTCAACAACGTGCCGTCGACCTGGAACTGGTCGGCTTTCTCGATCGGCCGCAACCAGATGGCCTATGCCGCGGCCGCGGTTCTGGCCGGCGGCAACGTCCGCGTCGGCCTGGAAGACAATCTATGGCTGGACAAGGGCGTGCTGGCGACCAACGCGCAGCTCGTCGAGCGCGCGGCAAGCATCGTCACCAATCTCGGCGCGCGGGTGCTCGGGCCCGAGGAAGTGCGCAAGAAGCTCAATCTCACCAAGCGGGCGCCGATAGCAGCATAATCCGATCGCGGGAGGCAGGCATGACAACCGTCAAGTTCACCGCGATGAAGGACGGCGACCGGGAAGACTATGAATTCCTGACCGTCCACGAAATCGACTATGCCGCGAAGACGGGCGACCGGCTGCTCGACGCGCTGGTGCATCTCGACGAGGGCCTTTCCGGCTACAAGATCAGCCGGCTCGGCCACTCGCTCCAGTCGGCGACGCGCGCCTGGAAGGACGGCGCCGACACCGACTGGATCGTCTGCGCCCTGCTGCACGACATCGGCGACATATACGCGCCATACAACCATGACGAATATGCCGCCACGATCCTGAAGCCCTTCGTGCGCGAGCAATGCACCTGGGTGGTGGAGAAACACGGCGACTTCCAGCGCCTCTATTACGCGCATCACCTCGGCGGCAACCGGCACGCACGCGAGCGCTTCGCCGGCCACCTCTATTTCGACGATTGCGACCAGTTCTGCGAGCGCTGGGACCAGTCGAGCTTCGACCCCGACTACGAGACCCTGCCGATCGCGTTCTTCCGGCCGCTGGTTCTCGAAGTCTTCGCGCGCAAGGCCTATGACCCCGCCGTCATCCGCGCCGGCGAGCGCGTGCCCCTCACCGATCAAGAGACAGCCAGGACAAGAACCGGAGCTTCGGCATGAGCATCATCAACAAGGCAGCCGCCATCGGCGGCGGTGTCATCGGCGCCGGCTGGGTCGCGCGCCTCCTGCTCAACGGCATCGACGTGTCGATCTTCGACCCGGACCCCGAAGCGTCGCGCAAGGTCAGCGAAGTGATGAAGGGCGCGCGCCGCGCCTATAAGCAGATGCTGCCCGGCGGCCTGCCCAAGGAAGGCAAGCTCACCTTCGCCAAGACGATCGCCGAGGCAGTGGCGGACGCCGACTTCATCCAGGAAAGCGTGCCGGAGCGGCTCGACCTCAAGCACAAGGTGCTGGCCGAGATCGACGCGCACGCGCCGGCCAATGCCATTGTCGGCTCGTCGACCTCCGGCATCAAGCCGACCGACATGCAGGTGGCGATGAAGAAGCATCCGGAACGGCTCGTCGTCGGCCATCCGTTCAACCCGGTCTACCTCCTGCCGCTGGTCGAGATTGTCGGCGGTGAGCAGACGTTCCCGGAGGCCATCGAGGTCGCCAAGGAGATCTACGCCTCGATCGGCATGAAGCCGGTGGCCATCCGCAAGGAGATCGAGGCCTTCGTCGGCGACCGCCTGCTGGAGGCCGCGTGGCGCGAGGCGTTGTGGCTGATCAAGGACGGCATCTGCACGGTCGAGGAACTCGACGACATCATGCGCTACGGTTTCGGCCTGCGCTGGGCGCAGATGGGCATGTTCCAGGTCTATCGCGTCGCCGGCGGCGAGGCCGGCATGCGCCACTTCATGGCGCAGTTCGGGCCCTGCCTGAAATGGCCATGGACCAAGCTGATGGACGTGCCGGAATTCAACGACGAGCTGGTCGACCTGATCGCCACCCAGTCGGACGACCAGGCGAATGGCCTGTCGATCCGCGAGCTGGAGCGCATCCGCGACGACAATCTGGTCGCCATCATGGATGCGCTGTCGAAGCAGAACAAGGGCAAGGGCTGGGGCGCCGGCGCGCTGCACAAGGACTATACGAAGCAGCTCGCCAAGCTCGCGGCGAAGAAGCCCGTTGCTTCCAAGGCTGCCGAGAAAGCCAAGGCCAGCAAGCCGGTGAAGAAGGCCGAGAAGCCGGCAAAGGCCGGCAAGGCGAAAAAGAGCGGCAAGAAGAAGGGCTGAGGCATGGATTTCGGTCTTTCGGAAGAACAGAAGCTCATCGTCGAGACGACGCGCGCCTTCGTCGAGAACGAGCTTTACCCGCATGAGCTGGAGGTGGAGCGCACCGGCGTGCTGCGCCACGAGCTGATCAAGGAGATCCAGGCCAAGGCTATCGAGGCCGGGCTCTACGCCGCCAACATGCCGGCCGACGTCGGCGGCGCGGGCCTCGATACGGTGAGCTGGCTGCTCTACGAGAAGGAACTCGGCCGCGCCAATTACGCGCTGCACTGGACCTGCGTGGCGCGCCCCTCCAACATCCTGCTGGCGGGAACGCCGGAGCAGCGCGAGAAATACCTCTTCCCCTGCATCCGCGGGGAGAAATGGGACTGCCTGGCGATGACCGAGCCCGGTGCCGGTTCCGACCTGCGCGGCATGAAGGCGACCGCCGTGCAGGACGGCTCGGACTGGGTGCTCAACGGCACCAAGCATTTCATCAGCCATGCCGATATCGCCGACTTCGCCATCGTCTTCATGGCCTCCGGCGAAGAGGATTCGCCGCGCGGCAAGCGCAAGAAGATCACCGCCTTCTTCGTCGACAAGGGCACCAAGGGCTTTTCCGTGCGCGACGGCTACCGCAACGTCTCGCATCGCGGCTACACCAACTCGATCCTCGAGTTCGACGACTGCCGCCTGCCCGCGAGCCAGGTGCTCGGCGAAGTGCACAAGGGCTTCGACGTCGCCAATTCCTGGCTGGGCGCGACGCGCCTGCAGGTCGGCGCCACCTGCCTCGGCCGTGCCGAGCGGGCGCTCTCGCATGCCATCGAATATGCCGCGCAGCGCCAGCAGTTCGGTCAGCAGATCGGCAAGTTCCAGGGCGTCTCCTTCAAGCTCGCCGACATGGCGACCGAACTGAAGGCGGCGGACCTGATGGTGTTCGAAGCCGGCTGGAAGTACGATCAGGGCACCGTCACCGACCAGGACATGGCGATGGCCAAACTGAAGGCAACCGAGATGCTGGCCTTCATCGCCGACGAGGCGATCCAGATCCATGGCGGCATGGGGCTGATGGACGACCTGCCGCTGGAGCGCATCTGGCGCGATGCCCGCGTCGAGCGCATCTGGGAAGGTACGTCCGAAATCCAGCGCCACATCATTTCGCGGGCATTGCTGCGCCCCTTCGGAGCCTGATGCATGCATAAATTGGAGCGTCTTCTGCGGCCCAAGTCGATCGCCGTCTTTGGCGGGGTGCAGGCCGCCGCCGTCGTGGCGCAGTCGATCAAGATGGGCTTTGCCGGCGAGATCTGGCCGGTGCATCCGACGAAGGACGAGGTTGCCGGCCGCAAGGCCTACCGATCCGTCGCAGACCTGCCCGGCGCGCCGGACGCGGCCTTCGTCGGCGTCAACCGGCATCTCACCATCGAGGTCATCAAGGCGCTGGCCGAGCGTGGTGCGGGCGGCGCCGTGTGCTTCGCCGCCGGCTTCCTCGAGACCGAGGCCTATGACGAGGATGGCGAGCGCCTGCAGGCCGAACTGGTGGCGGCCGCCGGCCAGATGCCGATCATCGGTCCGAACTGCTACGGCCTGATCAACTATGCCGACGGCGTGCTGCTTTGGCCCGACCAGCATGGCGGCATCCGGTTGGGCGACGACGGCAAGGGCGTCGCCATCATCACCCAGTCGTCCAACATCGCCATCAACATGACGATGCAGAAGCGCGGTCTGCCGATCGCCTACATCATGACGGCCGGCAACCAGGCGCAGACCGGGCTTTCCGAAATGGCGCTCGGCCTGATCGAGGACGACCGCGTGACCGCGCTCGGCCTGCACATCGAGGCCTTCGATTCGGTCGCGGGCTTCGAAAGGCTGGCGGCACGCGCCCGCGAATTGAAGAAGCCGGTCATCGCCATGAAGGTCGGCCGCTCCGAGCAGGCCAGGCAGGCGACTGTCTCGCACACCGCCTCGCTCGCCGGCTCGGACGCCGCCTCAGGCGCCTTCCTGAAGCGGCTCGGCATCGCGCGCATCGATTCCATCCCGGCCTTCATCGAGACGCTGAAGCTGCTGCACATCACCGGGCCGCTGCCCGGCTACACCCTGTCTTCGATGAGCTGCTCCGGCGGCGAAGCTTCCGTCATGGCCGACAGCGCAGAAGGCCGGCTGGTGCGGTTCCCACGGTTGACCGATCAGCACCGCGTCCATGTCAAATCGACGCTGGGACCGCTGGTGGCGGTCGCCAATCCGCTCGACTACCACACCTTCATCTGGAACAACGAGCCGGCCATGACGGCCACCTTCACCGCCATGGTGTCGGGCGGCTTCGACCTCAACATGCTGGTGCTCGACTTCCCGCGTCCCGATCGATGCTCGGTCACCGACTGGTGGGCGACGCTGCGCGCCTTCGAATCGGCGCTGAAGAGCAACAAGGCGAAGGGCGCCATCGTCTCCTCGCTGCCGGAGAACCTGCCCGAGGAGTACACCGCCGAGCTGATGGCGCGGGGCATGGTGCCGTTGTTCGGCATCTCGGAAGCCATGGACGCCGCCCAGGCGGCCGCCTTCATCGGCTGGGCCTGGCGCGAACCGCAGGCGCAGCCGGTCGACACAACGGCCGCCGGAGCGGCGGACGGCGAGCACACGACGCCGAACGAGGCCGACGCCAAGGAAAGGCTGATCAAGGCCGGCCTGCCGGTGCCGAAGGGCGAACGCGCAGGCAACGCGGTGGAGGCGGTGATTTCCTCCATGGCGCTCGGCTTTCCCGTGGCGCTCAAGGCACTTGGCGTCACCCACAAGTCGGAAGTGGGCGCGGTGCGGCTCAATCTCAGGGACGCCGAATCCGTCAGCACGGCGGCGCATGACCTGCAGCCGCTCGGCACCGGGCTCTATGTCGAGCGCATGGTGCGCGACGGCGTCGCCGAACTGATCGTCGGCTTCACCCGCGACCCGATGTTCGGGGCCGTGATGACGCTCGGCACCGGCGGCGTGCTGGTCGAACTGCTGCGCGACAGCGTCACGCTGATGCTGCCCGCGACGCGCGACGACATCGAGGCGGCGTTGCGCGGCCTGCGGCTCTATCCCCTGCTGGAAGGCTATCGCGGCCGGCCGAAGGCGGACGTGAAGGCGGCCATCGACGCCATATCGGGCATTGCCGACTTCGTGCAGAAGAATGCCGGCGAGATCGAAGAACTCGACATCAACCCGCTGATCGTCTGCGCCGAGGGCAAGGGTGCCTGGATCGCGGACGCCCTGCTGGTGCTTGGAGAAAAGAAGAATGGCTGACGTCATAACCACCCGCCGCGAAGGCGCCATCCTCGAAGTCACGCTCGACCGGCCGAAGGCCAACGCCATCGACCTCGAGACCTCGCGGCTGATGGGCGAAACCTTCAAGGCGTTCCGCGACGATCCGGAATTGCGCGTCGCCATCGTCAAGACTGCCGGCGACAAGTTCTTCAGCGCCGGCTGGGACCTGAAGGCGGCGGCCGGCGGCGATGCCGTCGACGGCGACTACGGCGTCGGCGGCTTTGCCGGCCTGCAGGAGCTGCGCGACCTCAACAAGCCGGTCATCGCCTGCGTCAACGGCATGGCCGTGGGCGGCGGCTTCGAGCTGGCGCTGTCCTGTGACCTCATCTACGCATCGGACCATTCCTCCTTCGCGCTGCCCGAGATCCGTGCCGGCACGCTGGCCGACGCCGCGACCATCAAGCTGCCGAAGCGCATCCCCTACCATGTCGCCATGGACCTCCTGCTCACCGGCCGCTGGATGGACGTCGCGGAAGCGCATCGCTGGGGCCTGGTCAACGAGGTCCTGCCCAAGGAGAAGCTCGAGGACCGCGTCTGGGAGATCGCCCGCCTGCTCGCCAGCGGCCCGCCGCTGGTGTTCGCCGCGATAAAGGAGACGGCGCGTGTCGCGGAAGCACTGCCCTTCCAGGAAGCGATGAACAAGGTGACCCTGCGCCAGCTGCCGACCGTCGACATCCTCTACGGTTCCGAGGACAACATGGAAGGCTTCCGCGCCTTCGCTGAGAAGCGCGACCCGGTGTGGAAGGGAAAGTGACCTGCTGAGATGACAGTGCCAGGCACCCCCCTCTGCCCTGCCGGGCATCTCCCCCGCAAGGGGGGAGATCGGATATCGCGAAGGCTTTCGCCAATCTCCAACGCTGCAAGAACGGCGCCGAGTCCGATGCTGCCAATCTCCCCCCTTGCGGGGGAGATGTCCGGCAGGACAGAGGGGGGTGCCCAGGCTCAACCTTGCAAGTCGGTCCGGCCAGCATGACCGACTACAAAACCCTCATCGACGCCGAGACCTGGGCCTTCATCGAGAAGACCAACTCCTACTACCCGCCCGACACGATCGACTACACGATCACGCAGCAGCGCGAGATCTATGATCGCATGTGCCGCGAGTTCTTTGCCGGCTATCCGCGGGGCGTGACCGCGGAAACGAGTGCCATCGCGGCATCCGGACACAGCATCCCGATCCGCATCTATCGCAACGCGACGCCGAACAGGGCCGCGATGGTGCTTTATGTCCATGGCGGCGGCTTCATCCTGGGCGGGCTGGACAGCCATGACGATGTCTGCGCCGAGCTCTGCGCCCGCACCGGCTTCGAAGTGGTCTCAGTCGATTACCGGCTGGCGCCGGAGCACCTGCACCCGGCCGCGTTCGACGACGCGCTCAGCGCCTTCGAATGGGCCGCGCAGACCTATGATTGCCCTGTCGTGCTTTGCGGTGACAGCGCCGGCGGCAATCTGTGCGCCGCAGTCGCCCATGCGACGCGCGGCCATGCCCGCAGGCCGATCGGCCAGGTCCTGATCTATCCCGGCCTGGGCGGCGACCGTTCGAAAGGCTCCTACGTGACGCATGCCGAGGCGCCGATGCTGACCATGCGCGACCTCGAATTCTACAAGCACATCCGCACCGGCGGCGCGGACCGGACCGGTGACGTCACGCTTTCTCCGCTCGCCGATGCCGATTTCGCCAACCTGCCGCCGACCGTTCTGATCACAGCCGAATGCGATCCGCTGTCTTCCGACGGCGAAGCCTATCGCGACCGGGTCGTCGCGGCGGATGGACGGGCCTGGTGGCATGAGGAACCGGGGCTGGTGCACGGCTATCTCAGGGCGCGCAACATGGTTGGCCGCGCCCGCGCCAGCTTCAGCCGTATCGTCGATGCCGTCTCTACGCTCGGACGCGGCGACTGGACCTGGTAGGGTCAAGCGGCCCCTACAGGACGATGCGGAAGCAGGCGCCGCCCCTGGGCGCGTCGGCGACAGAGACATGGCCGCCGTGCCGGGCGACGATCTCGCGCACGAGATTGAGCCCCAGGCCGGCGCCGCGATCGCGCGGCTGCAAGCGATGGAACGGCTCGAAGATACGCTCGCGCTCTTCCTGCGGAATTCCCGGTCCCTCGTCGGTCACTTCGATTACCCTGTCGACGGCGACGCGCACGAGGATCGCGCCGCGCTGGCCGCCATGCTCGATGGCGTTCTGCACCAGATTGACCACGGCACGCTCGAGCGCGCCCGGGTCGCCGGCGACAATGACGCTGCGCTGCTCGGCCTCGAAGGACAGTTCGTAGCCATCGGCGATGGCAAGCGGCGCGAGATCGGCCGCCACCTGGCGACACAAGGGCACCAGGTCGATGGAGGCGAAAGCGGTGCGGGCATGGTCCAGCCTCTGCAAATCCAGCATCTGCTCGGCCAGACCGGCGATCCGCCCGGCATCGGCAAGCAGGCGATTGCGCAACGCACCGTCGGCCATGGTCTCCAGCCGTGTCTGGAGGATTGCGATGGGCGTGCGCAGTTCATGCGCGGCGTCGAGCATGAAACGCTGCTGGCGCTCATAGCCTTCATCCAACCGGTGCAAGGCGCCGTTCACGGCCTGCACCAGGGGCTGCACCTCGGCAGGCACGCCTGCCTCCGGCAGCCTGTCGCCACGACGGTCGATATCGATCGCCCTGGCGCGTTGCGCGACCATCGACAGGCTGGCGAGGGAACGACCGACGATCCACGGTATGGATACGACCGTGATCAGCACCAGAACGATGACAAACGGGATCATCAGCAGGTTCGACAGAACCAGCACGACATAGGCGATGCTGAACATGCGTCCGCCCGCCAGTATGTTGAACTCTCCCGCCGGGCCGGAGGCGCGGCGCACCACCGCGGCCAGCGAGTAAGGCGGCACGGCGTCGCGGATATCGGCAAACGCCACCTTGTCGAGGTTGGCGCCGAACGCCCGGTAGATTTCCGGCACCGGCCCATGGCTTATCATGTTGCCGTGTTCGTCCCGCGCCACGAACCACAAATCGGGGACGGATTGCCGCAACTCCGCCACCTCCTCGGTCTCATCGAATTTGAGGCTGCCGTCTGGATTGCGGGCAATCGCCCGGGCCGCGATCTCCGCCACCTGCGGATCGACGACGACCCCGCCGAGGCCCGCATTGACGATAAAGGCAAGGAGCAACACGGCGGCGAGCAGCAGGACGCCAATCTGACAGGCGAGCAGTTGAATGATGAGGGTTCGCCGCAGCGAGCTCCTGCGCAGCCACATCAACATGCCGGTCTCATGAGATAGCCGACGCCGCGCATGCTATGGATCGTTACCCCGGCGTCCGTTTCCACGAGCTTCCGGCGAAGTCGCGAGACGTGGGAATCGAGCGCGTTCGACTGTATCTCGTCGTCGAAATTGTAGACGGCCTCCTCCAGCGCCGAGCGCAGCACCGTGCGGCCCTGACGTCGGACAAGCGCCTCCAGGACGAGCAGTTCGCGTCGCGGCAGTTCCAGCGGTTTGCCATTCACGAACACTTCGCGGCTGTCGAGGCTGAACTCGAGCGCGCCGATGCGGACGACGAGCGCGTTCATCGTGGGAGGGCGTCGAAGCAGCGCCCGCACGCGGGCCAGCAATTCCTCGACGGCGAAGGGCTTGGCCAGATAGTCGTCGGCGCCCCTGTCGAGCCCGTGCACGCGGTCGGCGACGGTTCCTTGCGCGGTGAGCACGATGACCGGCGTCTTCGAGCCGATCGAACGCAGGTGGAGAATGAGCGATAGACCGTCGCCGTCCGGAAGCTGGCGGTCCAGCACGATGACGTCATGGACGTTGTCGCGCGCCGCATCCTCGGCGATGGCGAGCGTCGCCGCATGGTCGACGATGATGTCGTAGCGCGACAGGGCCGCAGTCAGCGCATCGGCCATTTGCGGTTCGTCCTCGACCAGAAGCAGACGCATTGTCGAATCCCCGTGTTTCAACCGGACATCTCCCGCCAGACCATTGCGGGAGCATTACGGCCAGGCACCCCTTCATGAAAGCGACGGAGCCTATCCACACGTAATGCAGCCGCAATGCAGCGCATGCAGACAAGCGCAAGGGAGCCTCACAGCGAGGAATTCGCAGACATGACCAGGCTTGGCAGCGCTTTGGCGCTCATCCTTTGCGCCGCGACGCTCAGCGCGTGTGTCGACACCGACGACTACCGCGATCGCCCTTGGCGCGCTCGCCATTGGCGTGACCATGGCCGAGACGGACCATGGCGACCGGATCGTCCCTGGCGTCCCGATGGGCCATGGCGGCCGGATAGGCCGGATCGTCCCGACCGACCGGACAGGCCGGATAGACCCGGCCGTCCGGACAGGCCAAGCCGTCCGGACAGACCTGACCGTCCGGGATGGCCGGATGGGCCGCGACCGCGCGATCCCGATTGCCGTGGCGGGCCGGCGACGACGCCATCGCCCGATTGCATCGACCGCTCCGAACCCCGCCCGAGCGGACCGGACTGCCTTGGCGGTCCCGCGACCACACCATCGCCCGATTGCATCGAACCCCGCCGCCCGCGCCGGCTGCCTTCATGATCTGGGCCTCGCGGCGCGGGTCAGCCGACCACTGATCCCGACCGCCCCCGCGATCGGCAACCAACCCGTTCCGGCCGCGCCTCCAGCCGGAACGATCGGCCGGCTTCGAGAGATCAATCCCCTGCCGGCAGCGTATAGGCCAGCGCCAGGATTTTTGCCGTCACGCTGAAGCGAACGCTCGACTTGACACCGTGCGACGTGACGGCCTCGCCCGCTTCGAGATCGACGGCGATGTCCTCAAAGCCGAGCACGTGGCCATCGAGCGGAAACGACGCCTTGTAGGCAGCTTCCTTGACCGCGAACAGAATGCGGCCGGCGATGCCGGGATCGAATCCGCCGACGCGATCCCTCGGCGTCATCACCAGATCCCGAAGGCCGTCGGGCAACGGCGAGGCGGGCTCGATATCGACGCCGACGCTTCCGACCGCGCCGGATCGCGCGGCAACGGCCACGGCCATCTCTTCGTCATGCGCGATGGAACCGGCGATACCCTCCGGCCAGATGGGATTTCCCAGGAGGCCCCGCGCTACGGCCATATCGGCGCATTGCAGTCGTTGCAGCAACTCATGCGCAATCTGGCGGCCCGCCCCGCTGGCACTGCGCGCCCGGCTTTCGCGCGTGAGGATGGAGGCGCTTTCCGCCGGCAGGAAATGTCGTTCGTCGTCGGCACGGATGACGCGGCAGCCAGCGATAAGGCCCGGGGGCGCCAGGGCGGCCAATGCGCGCTCGACCGCCTTCTCGATCTCCGGCGATGCCCCGTCCGGTCGCGTGCTCAACTCATCCGCCCAATTCGAGCATCGCGATCATCTCGCCATCCTCGTCCAACCCGTTCTCGACGAAGCCGAAGCTGGCGTAAAGCCGGCGCGCGGCGGCGTTCTCGGGTTCATAGCAAATCGAAACGTGGCGCGTGCGGGCGAGGCCGGCGATCTCTTCCAGCACCCTAGAGACCGCGGCCCGGCCGAAACCCCTGCCCTGTTCGCGACGGTCGATCATGAAGCGATAGATGATCGCCTCGTCCTCGTCCTCGGGCACGCTGTACATCAGAAAGCCGACGACGCGCCCGTCCGCGACAACGGCCCGGGCGATGGCCTCGTTGTCGTGGCGGGCCTCGGCCAGCGACTCGGCGTTGGAGGCGACGAACCCCTGCTGCTCCGGCAACAGTTCGAGCGCCAGGATCGCCGCCCGATTGCCCTTGCCGACGGGCTCCAGCGTGACCGACGGAGCACCAGCGCCGGCAGGGCTGCTCACGGAGCGTGCCCGATCTTCATGGCGCGCGCATCGATCGGCGTCACGACGCCGTAGAGCTTCGCCGGGTTGCCGCGCCAGACGGTGTTCGGCTCGAGGACCTCGCCCTTCATCACGAAGCAGTCGACGTCCGCCACGGAGCCTTCGCCCATCACCACCGCATAGTGGACGAAGGAGGAAGGAGCGAGCGTGCAGCCGTTGCCGATGCGGATGTAATCCGACTTGAACGCGCCCTCTTCCAGAGAATGTGGCTGGATGACACAGCCTTCGTTGAGCGTGACATCATCCCCCATCTCGACCAGCGAGCGCTCGGTGATGATGCTGCCGCCGTCATAGAGGCGCCGCCCGACCTTCACGCCCAGCATGCGCAGGATCAGCGACCGGAAGGGCGTGCCGGTGAACAGCCCCATGATCGGCGAATCCGACAGTTTCCAGTGGCGCTCATGCCTCCAGAAGACGGGGTCGTAGATCGTGGCCATGCGTGGCTTCAGACGGCGGAAGCCGAGGCTGACCCGTTCGAGGAAGATGTAGTAGGGAATGCCGATCGCCGTGGTGAGCAGCACAGCCACGAACAGGGCGGTCTGGCCCCATTCGGTGTAGTAGTTGAGCGCCCGGTCCCAGATCGCCAGCGTCAGGAACAGGATCAGCCACTGCGCGGCCAGGAACATCAGCGCGGTGACGAGATTGTGCAGGTTCTTCAGCGGCAGGCGGCGGCTGCGTTCCTTGTCGGAAATCAGTCCGAGCAGCTCCCTGTCACGATTGACCATGCGCGGGATCTCGAAGGGCGGCGAGCCGAGCAGGCCGACATTCTCGCGGATCGGGCCATCCACCGGCACATGCACCTTCGTGCCGAGCAGGCAATTGTCGCCAGTGCGGGAATCCGGCGAATAGATGATGTTGTTGCCGAAGAAGTTGCGGTCGCCGACGCGCGTGTGCTCGAGGCGGAAGGAGTTGGCCGACTTCTGCATGTTGACCATGAACAGGCCGTCGGACACCATGGTTTCCGAGCCGATTTCGCTCAGCAGCGGGTTTTCATGCCGCTGGTTGGTGCCGAAATTCGAGCCGGTCTGGTCCACCTTGTTCAGCCGCCAGCCGATGGCGCGCAGGTAGTAGACGACGGCCGAGCTGTCGCCGAACAGGACGTTCAGCAGGCGCACGTTGCTGACCAGTTCCAGCATCGACTGCAGCCAGTAATGGAAGCCGTAGAGCGAATAGTTCCGACCCGGCTTCAGCAGCAGATTGAACAGCCTTGGCACGATCGCGGCCAGCAGCACACCACCGACAATGAAGCCCGCCACGGTGACCGTGGTGCCGATCGCCACGATGCCGATAGTCTCCTGGTAGTCGTCGCTGACATTTTCCCAATAGGCGTGGAAGAGCAGCGGGAATGGCGTGATGATGGCGAAGAGGATGAAGAGCTGGATCGCCTCGTAGATGAACCGGCGCGCCCGCGACAGCGGAACGTTGGGGACGGTGCAGTAATTGGCGTTGGTGGGAATTGCCGGCGATCCATGCCAGCGCTCGCCGGCGGGGATGGACTGTCCGCGCTGCAGCGAGGAGGCATGGCCGAGCTGCGTGCCGTTGCCCATGCGCGTGTCGATGTCCAGGGTGGAGCCGACGCCGACGAAGGCGTCGTTGCCGATGTCGACCGGACCGGTATGGATGTAGCCGGCCTGGGCGCGGAAGCCGAGGATCATCGAATCCTTGCGCAGGATCGAGTTGTCGCCGATCGTGATCAGGTCGGTACAGACCGGCACGGAGCGACATTCGATGACCGTCCGGTTGCCGAGGCGTGCCCCGAGCAGGCGCAAATAGAGGCTGTAGAGCGGACTGCCGCGGAACAGCACCACCGGCGCCGAGCGGACCAGCGTCTTGACAACCCAGAAGCGATAATACTGCCAGCCCCAGATCGGGAAAGTTTCCGCCTTCCAGCGGCCGACCAGCAGCCATTTTGCGGCGACGGCAAAGCCGCTGAGCCCGAAGAAGACGCCAGCGGACAGAACGACGCAACGCAGATAGAGGCGGGTCGGGTCGTCGAGGGCGTCGTAGACCCAGTTCAGGCCGTCATTGATCGCCCACAGCGACAGATAGCTGTAGAGGCCGTAGAACAGAAGCTGACCGAAGCCGGTCAACCAATAGGCAAAATTCGAAGCCCGATGGGTCAGCATGGGCTCGCTTGCCGCGACGGCGGCCATCTGCGGCGTGCGCAGGTAATCGGCGAGGCTGGCGACGGTGGGGTGCAGGTAGATGTCGCGCATGGACGTCGTCGCCCAGGCTTTGCGGGAGCGGATGCGCGCGCAGAACCGGGCCATCAGCAGCGAGTTCGCGCCGAGATCGTCGAAGAAGTGATCCTCGATAGAGATGTCCTCGAATTTCAGCACGTCGGCCAGCGTGTCGACGAGAAACTTCTCGTCTTCATTGCGCGGATCGATCATCGCATGGCCGGCGGCGACGCGCGCGCTGGTCGGCTTCGGCAGCTTTCGCGTGTCGACCTTGTTGGAAACCGTCATCGGGATCGCCGGCAACTGTTCCAGATAGGCCGGCACCATGTAATCGGGCAGCCGCCGCTTCAGCTCCTGGACGAGCACCGTGCGATCCACGCCCTCACCACCGACCTTGGGGGCGTAGTAGCCGACCAGTTCGGTGCGCTCAGGTTCGATCTCCCAGGTGGTGACGGCCGCCTGCGCGATGCCCGGCTGGTCGAGCAGCACGGCCTCGATCTCGCCCAGCTCGATGCGATAGCCGCGGATCTTGACCTGCGTGTCGATGCGGCCGTGATACTCGATCTCGCCCTTGTCGTTGACGCGGCCGAGGTCGCCCGTGCGATAGATGCGGCCGCTGGGATTGTTCGGCAGGCCGATGAAATCGTGGATGAATTTCTGGTCGGTCAGTTCCGGGCGGTTGAGATAGCCGACCGCCACGCCCATGCCGCCGATGCAGATTTCGCCAAGCTCGTCGCCGGTCAGCAGCTTCGGCTTTTCCGGATCGAGGATGGCGATCGAATAGGTGGGCAGCGGCCTGCCGATCGTTACCGGCTCTTCAGGGGTGAGCAGCGCCATGGTGGCGGTGACGGTCGCTTCGGTCGGACCGTAGGTGTTCAGGATCTGGCGGCCGGGCCTCGCCCAGCGCACCACCAGCCTGTGCGAGCAGGCCTCGCCGCCGACGAGGATGGCGCGCAGGCTCGGCGCGTCGCTCTCGATCGACGACAACAGGGTAGGACTGCAGGCCATGCAGGTGACGTGATGCTCGCGCAGGAAGCTGGCCAGTTCCTCGCCCACCAGCGGCTGCTGGCCGGGCGCGGGCACGACGGTGGCTCCGGCGGCGAACGGCACCCAGATCTCCTCGGAGGAGAAATCGAAAGCGATCGTCATGCCCTGATAGACACGGTCACCCGGCTGATAGCCGTAGGAGGCCGCCGCGACGCGGATGAAATTACAGAAGCTCTGATGCGTGATGACCACGCCCTTCGGCTTGCCGGTGGTTCCGGAGGTGTAGAGGATGTAGCAGGTCTGGTCCTGGACGCCGTCCGGCAGGGGCGCCGTTTCCGGCTGGAGCGCGATCTCGGACTCCGCCGAGTCGATCGAGATATGCGGAACCGGCAGGCGGGCCACGCGCGCCGCATAACCGGAAACACTGATCACCAGCGTGACGTTGGCGTCCTCGATGATCATGATCATGCGATCTTCGGGGAAAGCGGTGGCGAGCGGGACGAAAGCCGCGCCAGCCTTCATCACCGCAAGGACGGCGATGTAGGTCTCGGCGGAACGGTCGAGCAGAAGGCCGATCCGGTCGCCCGGCTTCACACCGCGCTCGATCAGCAGGTTGGCGAACTGGTTGGCCCGGTTGTTCAGTTCGCGATAGGACCAGGGCCTTCCGCCGGAAATGACCGCCGGCGCCGCGTCGAAGCGGCTCGCCAGATCGCCGAAGAAGCGGTCAAGCCTCTCATGCGGTTCGCCCTTGTGGATGAAATCGGGCCCGATGAGAATCTGGTCGCGCGCTGGCGATGCCACCTCCGGCTTGGCCTGGCGGGATTTTTGCCTGACGGGTTTGCTTGCTTCGTTGAGGGACATTGGGGACCCCGCGAGTTCGTGTTCGCTCGCACTATGCCGCGTTTTGCGAAAAGACAATAAGCTGGTGATGTTGGGCCAGTTGATATGCCTTTGCGGCCAATTTGAGATGTTGCGGCCATCGGGACAGGTCATCCGGCTGGATTGTGGCGGCGACGGCGTGATTGCATGCCTATGCGACATATATAAAACAGCCCGAAACCTGATCTCGAATTCCTACGCGATCCGCGACTAACTGGTCGCGGCTCCGCGTCGAGCCGGAACGACAGGCTGATTTTCGATGAACATGAGATCCCATTCCGTCTGGCTGGGCGCGAAAGCCGGCCGGTCCCTGCCGATCGAATATTTCGTCCTTGTCGAGCCGAAGGCACATGGCGACATCATCGGGCAACTGGCAGGCCAGCCGATCCATGACATGGTGGTCGACGCAAGCGGCTCCCGGTATCACTTCGTCGGCGTTGCGCCGCGCGATGGTCGCGGCCGCTTCGATGTTGAGGCTTTGCGCAAGGGCGAATGGATCGTCCAGCCGGGGCTCGTCTACGCCGCCGACCTGCCTTCCAAGCCATCCGGATCAGCCCGCCGCGACCGCTTCTGAGGGCACCGTTTCGCAAGCTCCGCCGCCCAGTTCGGACATGGCCCGCCGAACGGCCTGCGCCGTCGACGCAAGAGCCGGCGTCAACGGCAATCTGACATCGGGGCTGAGCCCGAGGGCAAGGTGCAAGGCATATTTGACCGCGACTGGGTTGGTCTCCAGTTCCAGCGCGGCGATCAACGGCCGCAGGCGCTGATGGACTGCCCGGGCAGAATGCGGATCATCCCGCCTGCAGGCGTCGTGCATCTCCACACACAGCCTCGGGGCGACATTGGCGACCACCGATATGGTGCCGCGCCCGCCCATCGTATTGAAGCCGAAGCATGTCGCGTCATGACCGGACAGCCATATGAAACGCCGCCTCAGCACGGCCGGAACGGACGAGAACCTGCCGAGGTCGCCGGTGGCGTCCTTGATGCCGACTATGGCCGGGATCCGCGCGAGGCGCTCGATCGTTTCCGGCGCGAGATCGACGCCGGTCCGCGCCGGAACGTTGTAGACGATGATCGGAATGTCGACCTCGGCCGCCACGGCTTCGAAATGGCGGAAGATGCCCTCCTGGCTGGGCCGGCTGTAATACGGCGTCACGACCAGCACGGCGTCGGCGCCCAGCGCCTCGGCGGCGGACGAAAAAGCGACCGTCGTCTTCGTGTCGTTGGTGCCGGTGCCGACCACCACGGGAATCCCGCCGTCGGCTTTACCGACGCAGAGCGCGATGATGTCCAGTCGTTCTTCCCAGGACAGGGTCGGCGCCTCACCCGTGGTTCCGCAGGCGACCAGCCCGTCGACCCCCTGCCCGATCTGCCAGTCCACCAGCATCGCCAGTTGCTCCAGATCGACCTTGCCGTTCCTGAAGGGCGTGACCAGCGCGGTCATCGCGCCGCCGAGCCTCGACCTTGTCTGTTCGGGTGTCATGGATTTCTCCTTGGCATTTTCCATGGTGTTCGAGGCGGGAGGACAGCAACGCCGACAGGACCGCCGCCGGCAGGTCTCCATGTTCACTGCTGGATCTCCTCGCGCCGCGCTCCGTTCGAAGGATGCAACGCCAGCGACCGCCTGCCTTGCCGGCCCATGCCACCGACAAGCCGGGCGCGGCGTGGGCGGCAAGCAGCAGTGTCGCGTCGAGCATGGCGCCGGCTTCGACAAGGCGGCCAAAGCGGCGGCCTTGCGCCGATGCCTTGTCGAGCGCGAGGCTCGACGCGGCCTGCCATAGCTGGTGTTCGAGCAGCCTGCTCACGTCTTTCAGGCGATCGAGCAGGTCCGCGATATCGGGATCGTCCATGATCCAAACCGCTCCATGAGAGAAGGAAGCGGATGCGAACCGTCAGCCGAACAGGGACAGCCTGACGCTCGGCGGGGCAAAGCGGATCGCCCCCGCCCGATGGTCGCTTTCCATCGCGGCAAAACGCACCGCGGCATTCCTGTCGGCGAAGACGCCACCGGTCAGCCCCTGTTCATCGCGGGCGATCCAGTGGCCGTCGCCGTCGCGTCCGACCACGAACCGGTGCGGGACGTCGGCGGAAGCATGAAGGTTGGACATCGTCTTCTCCTTGGCTCGCAAGCAATCAGGAAACCAGGGCCGCGATAGCCGCCGCGCCGAGCAGCGCGCCTGCAACCAGAAGCCACCAGACGGGCGTAAAGGGCTTGATTGGCCGGGTCGGCCGGCGCCTGTCGTTGGCCGGGCGCCGATCAAGCCGCGACACCGGCATCGAGCGATGGCTGGGCATGTCGAGCCCGTCTGAGAGGAACATTGCAGACTTCCTTCTATCCGGAACGGTCGCCGGGCCGGCGACCGCTTCACAGCGGACCGGAGGAGTGCCCCCGAAGCCGCCATGACCGGGAAGATAAAAGCCCCCGCATTTGTATTCGAGGCGGCGTGGCATCCAAAAATATAGGAAAGTCATATGTTTATCTCGCGCGCGTATAAACGCGCGCGGCACCAAGGGCGCAGGTCACGCCAGGGCGCCAGCCGCCGCCCGGCCGGCGCCGCGGCCGGAAAAGATGCAGCCGCCGAGGAAGGTGCCCTCGAGCGCCGCGTAGCCATGCACGCCACCGCCGCCGAAGCCGGCCACCTCGCCGACGGCGTATAGGCCCGGCACCGGCTGCCCCCCGGCATCGAGCACGCGGCTGTCGAGGTCGGTCTGCAGGCCGCCCAGCGTCTTGCGGGTGAGGATGTTGAGGCGCACGGCGATCAGCGGCCCGTTTGCCGGGTCGAGTATCCTGTGTGGCCTGGCGGTGCGGATCAGCCTGTCGCCGAGATAGGCGCGGGCGCCGCGCAGCGCCGTGATCTGAGCGTCCTTGGAAAACGGATTGTCGAGCTGCATGTCGCGGGCACGGATCTCGCGCTCGACCTGGGCGAGATCGAGCAAAGGCTCGCCGCCGGCAAGCGCGTTCATGCGCGCCACCAGCGTCGCAAGGTCGGCCTCGACAATGAAATCCTCGCCCTTTTCCATGAAGGCCTTCACCGGGCCTGGAATGCCCGATGTCGCGCGGCCCAGCACCTGCCGCCAGCTTTTTCCGGTGAGGTCCGGGTTTTGCTCCGAGCCCGACAGCGCGAACTCCTTGCGGATGATCTTCTGCGTCAGGATGAACCAGGAATGGTCGAAGCCCGTGGCCATGATGTGGCTGAGCGTGGCGAGCGTATCAAAGCCGGGATAGAGCGGCACCGGCAGGCGTTTTCCGCGCGCGTCGAGCCAGACGGAGGACGGCCCGGGCAGGATGCGGATCGCGTGGTCCGTCCAGATCGGCGCCCAGTTCCTGATGCCTTCGACATAGTGCCACATGCGGTCGCGGTTGATGATCGACCCACCGGCCGCCTCCGTGATCGCCAGCATGCGGCCGTCGACATGGTCGGGCACGCCGGTGATCATGCGCTTCGGCGGCGCGCCCAATCGTTGCGGCCAGTTCCTGCGCACCAGCTCGTGGTTGGCACCAATGCCGCCGGAGGCGACGATCACCGCTTGAGCGTGCAATTCGAAATCGCCGACGACTTCGCGCGCGCTCTTGCGGCCGCGCTCGACCACGCTCGCTTCCAGCACCTCGCCGCGCACGCCGGTGACGGCGTTTCCGGTGCGGATGAGCTCGCTGACCCGATGGCGGAACCTGAACTGGACGAGGCCGCGTTTCCGCGCCTCACGCACCCGCAGGACGAAAGGTTCGAGCACGCCGGGGCCGGTGCCCCAGGTGATGTGGAAACGCGGCACCGAATTGCCGTGGCCGGTGGCGTTGCCGCCGCCGCGCTCGGCCCAGCCGACCACGGGAAAGAATTTCAGACCTCGCTCGATCAGCCAGGCTCGCTTCTCGCCGGCGGCGAAATCGACATAGGCTTCGGCCCATTTGCGCGGCCAGAAATCCTCCGGTCGATCGAAGGCGGCCGTGCCCATCCAGTCTTCGAGCGCAAGATCGTGGGAATCGCGGATGCGCATGCGCCGCTGTTCCGGCGAATCGACCAGGAAAAGCCCGCCGAACGACCAGAAGGCCTGGCCACCCAGCGACTGTTCCGGCTCCTGGTCGACGATGATGACCTTCCTGCCGGCCGCGGCCAGTTCCGCCGCGGCGACGAGGCCGGCCAGTCCGGCGCCGACAATGATCACGTCCGCGTCGTCAGCCATCGCTCCCTACTTGCCTTGAGCGCGATCTTGTCCAAACCAGCCCCACCGTTCGGGATCGAGGCCAGGCTAGACGGTTTCCCAGCCTTCCTTGTTGCCCGCGCGGAAGACGGCGTCGATGACCTTCTGGTTGAGGATCGACTCCTCCAGCGTGAAGACGCGCTCCTTGCCGCCGTGCGCCGCCCTGGCGAAGGTCTCGACCTCCAGCCGGTACTGCTGCGTGCCGGGGAAACGGAACACCTGCGCCTCGGTGTGGTTCTGATTGTGCAGTTCGATGCGGTGGTGATCGTAGAGCCCGGCATTGAACGGCGAAAAAACCTCGATGAAGCCCTTCTCGCCGTGGAACACCATCACCTGCCGCGCCGCCATCTGCGTCGAGAGGTAGAACGACAGTTCGAAGTCGCCGAAATCGGCGCGCACCGAGGAATAGATGTCCGTGCCGAAGGTCTTGTCGCGCTCGATCGTCGCCTGCACGCGCAGCGGCTCCTTGCCGGTCGAAAAGCGCGTCGACACCGTCGGGTAGACGCCGATGTCGGGCAATGCGCCGCCGCCGAGGTCGAGCTGGTTGCGCATGTTCCTGGGGTCGACATTGTAGTAGGAGAACGCGCCCTGCACATGGCGCAGCCGGCCGATGGCGCCGCTGGCGATGAGGTCGCGCACCTTGATCCATTGCGGATGGTAGATGACCATGAAGGCTTCGCAGACCAGCACCTTCTTCTGGTCGCGCAGCTTGATCAGCGGGGCAATGTCCTTGGCGTCGAGCGCCAGCGGTTTCTCGACCAGAACGTGCTTGCCCGCCTCGATCGCCTTCGCCGCCCATTCGACATGCTGCGAGGTCGGCAGCGGGATGTAGACGCCGTCGACCTCCTTGGAGGCGAGCAGTTCTTCGTAGGAGCCGAAGGCGTGCGGCGCGCCGAAGCGGTCGGCCAGCGCGCGGGCCTTCGCAAGATCGCGGCTGGCGATCGCCGACAGCACGCCGTTCTCCGCCTCAACGATCGCCGGCAACAGATGCTCGCGGCCGATCTTGGCCGTCGACAGAACACCCCATCGGAACATCACGCTTCTCCCTGTCGGTTTACAGGCGACGAGGTTTGCCTGAAATCCCGGGAAAAGCCAATGCGGGAGGCAGCGCGCCCTTCCTCGCCCCACGCAGTGGGGAGAGGTGGCCCGGCGAAGCCGGGACGGAGAGGGGCCTTCGTAGAGAGCCAGCCTTGATCACTTCATGGTTGCGCGGGCTCACGCATGCCCGTCTCAGCTTCGCTCTTGAACAACTCTGCCGTCGCGGAGGGTGTCCCCCCGCTCCGTCTCGGGCTTCGCCCGAGCCACCTCTCCCCCGGCTTTGTCGGGGAGAGGAAAGGCGCTGTGCCTAACCTCGCCTGCCCATCAACGTCATGTCGAAATTGACGACGTTCGAGTAAAGCGGCGTGCCGACATCCATGCCGTAGCGCGACCTCAACACCTTGCCGGTGACGTGGAACTTGATGGTTCCACCCTTCAGTCCGTCGAGCTCGGCGCTGAACTTTTCCGGAAACGTCCTGCCGCGCGCCGTCAGCCGCCCGGTGACGAGCGCCGTCGTGTCGCCCGTGCGCGTCACGCTGGTCGAGCGGAACTGGATCTCCGGATTGTTGGTCGCGTCGAACACCGCGTCGGAGCGCAGGAAAGCGTCTATGCGGCCCTGCCCGGTGCCGACGCTCTCGGGATAGATGGTGAGGTCGACCTTCGAGCGCCCGACATCGCCATTATCGATGCGGATCGTGCCCTTGAAGCGGCCGAAGGTGCCGTCGAAGCCGCCGCCGCCGGCTTTGCCTATGGTGAAGCGGATCGAGGAACCCGAGGGGTTGATCGTGTAGCTGCCGGCGGCGTCGCTCAGCGCCACCGCCGCCGCGGCGGGCACGGCAAGGCATGCGGCAAAAGCCGCCAATCCGAGAATTCGCGCATGCATGGGTTTTTCCTTCCGGAGATGCGCATCTGCTGCGTTCTCGCCTCATGAACGAATGGAACGTCCGTTCTCTTCCCCGCCTGACGAAGGCGTGATCATGCGGGCCAGCACCGTGTCGCGCAGCAGGAAATGGTGCCGCAGCGCCGCAGCGACGTGCACCGCGACGAGGGCAATGCCGGCATAGGCGAGATACCAGTGCGCGGCGATCCAGAAGCTCTCCGATGCGTCGGATACGGCCAGGGGCAGGTTCGGCATCACGAAGAGGTCGAATGGCATGGTGGGGATTTCCAGCGTCGAGACCGAGACCAGTGCCCAGCCAGACAGCGGCAAGGCGATCTGCAAGGCATAGAGCGCGAAATGCGCCAGCGGCGCTGTCCTTCGTTCCAGCGCTCCGACCGAAGCCGGCAACGCCGGCGCCGCATTGCCGAGCCGCCAGGCGATGCGCAGGATGACCAGGCCAAGCAGCAGGAAGCCGAAGGATTTGTGCAGCTGGATCAGTTCGAAGGAGGTCCGCTGGCTGGCAGTCCGCACCATGACGAACCCCAGTGCGAACTGACCGATGAAGACGATGCCGATCAACCAGTGAAGGATGATCATCGCCCAGCCATAGCGGGTCGGGGTGTTGGTGAGGGATCGCATGATTGCAAAACGCCTGCGGCGGCGCCTTTCTTCCATAAGGCTGGGCCGCCCCTCATTGCCCTGCCGGGCATTTCTCCCCGTATAGGGACGGGGAGAAAGACGCCATCATCGACGATTCCGCCAATCGCCAGCATTGCAGGAGAAGCGGTGAGGTCGCGGCCAGTTCCTTCTCCCCGTCACTATACGGGGAGAAGATGCCGGTAGGCAGATGAGGGGCGGCGTCCGCGTTCGACGGCTTCCATCAACGTCGAGACGGTGGCCCTATTGAAGGCCTAGGCGCCCTGCCCACTCACCTTGAAGAAATCGACGAAGGCCCTGAGCGCCGGCCGCATTTGCCTGCGGCTTGGATAGTAGACGTAGAATCCCTCGAAGGACGGGCACCAGTCCTCCAGCACGCGGACCAACCGCCCGTCGGCCAGCGGCACGCGCACATAGTCCTCGAAGACGAAGGCGAGACCGGCGCCGTCGACGGCCGCCTGGGCGATGAGATGATCCTCGTCCAGGATCAAAGGTCCCTCGACCGCCATCTCGATTTCCTCGCCGCCTTTCTCGAACTCCCAGCGATAGAGTATGCCGCTGGAAAAGCGGAAGCGGATGCAGCGGTGGTTCGCGAGGTCTCGCGGATGGCGCGGCCTCGGCATGGTTTCGAAATAACGCGGCGCGGCGACCAGGGCGCCGCGCATGTCCGGCCCGATGCGCACGGCGATCATGTCGCGCTGCAGGCTTTCGCCAAGGCGCACGCCGGCATCGAAGCCGCCCTCGACCACGTCGGTGAAGCGATCCTCGATGACGATCTCCAGCACGATGTCGGGATAGGCCGATGCGAAGGCGCCGAGACGCGGCGTCAGCACCAGATGCGCAGCCGTGCGCGGCACGCTGAGCCGCAGATTGCCGGCCGGCCGGTCGCGCGCCTCGACCGCCGTTTCCAGCGCCAGATCGATCTCCGAGAGCGCCGGCCTCAGCCGCTCCAGGAGTTGCGCGCCTTCCTCGGTCGGCGCGACGCTGCGCGTGCTGCGCGCAAGCAGTCGCACGCCGAGCCGGGCCTCAAGGCTCGATACGGCGTGGCTGACGGCCGACGGGGCAAGGCCGAGCTCGCGCGCGGCGCCGCGGAAGCTGGCGCATTGCGCGACGGTGGCGAGCACCGCGAGCTGCGAGAGATGGGCGCGATTCATTGTTCGATTTTATAGAGCAAGCCGTGCGAAAGAGATATGATTATCGAACATTATGCCCGGCGCTATCTCATCCTCACCGCAACAAGGAGATGCGCCATGCAAACCCGCAAGCTAGGAACTGAACTCGAAGTCTTTCCCGTCGGCCTCGGCTGCATGGGCATGAGCTTCGGCTATGGCGGCCAGCCTGAGGCCGAGGCGATCGCCACCTTGCGCCGCGCCGTCGAGATCGGCGTCAACTTCTTCGACACAGCCGAGGTCTATGGGCCCTACGAGAACGAGATCCTGCTCGGCAAGGCGCTGAAGCCGGTGCGCGACAAGGTGACGATCGCCACGAAGTTCGGTTTCAAGATCCTGGACGAAGGCAGCGGCACAGACCGGATGGCGGGCGTCGACAGCCGCCCCGAGCATGTGAAGGCCGTGGCGGAGGCCTCGCTGAAGCGGCTCGGCATCGACGTCATCGATCTCTATTACCAGCATCGCGTCGACCCGAACGTGCCTATCGAGGACACGGTCGGCGCCATGGGTGATCTGGTGCGCGCGGGCAAGGTGCGGGCGCTCGGCCTGTCGGAGGCAAGTGCTACGACCATCCGCCGGGCGCATGCCGTGCATCCGATATCGGCCGTGCAGAGCGAATATTCCCTGTGGAGCCGCGATCCGGAGGACGAGGTCTTCGCCGTCTGCCGCGAGCTCGGCATCGGCTTCGTGCCCTACAGCCCGCTCGGGCGCGGCCTGCTCACCGGCGCGCTCAGCAAGCCGGACGCGCTCGGCGCCGGCGACTGGCGCCTGACCCTGCCGCGTTTCCAGGCCGAAGCGATGGAAGCCAACAATGCGGTCATCGCCGTGCTGGAAAGGATGGCCACGGAGAAAGGCGTCACACCGGCGCAGCTGGCGCTTGCCTGGGTGCTGCACCAGGGCGATTTCATCGTGCCGATCCCCGGCGCAAGGAGGATACGCCATCTGGAGCAGAACACGGCCGCCGCCGCGATTGTGCTCAGCGCGGCGGAAGCGGCGGCGATCGGCGACGCGCTGTCGCCCGACAAGGTGGTCGGCAAGCGCTATACAGAGGAACTGCTCGCGCTGGTGAATGGGTGAGGCAGCGTCCTCATCCTCCCCCTTGTGGGGAGGGTCGGCGCGCAGTCGAAGTGAAGCGGAGGCTGCGTGACGGGGTGGGGGTGGCGCCCTACGAGAACCCCCACCCCGCTCCGCTTCGCGGATCGACCCTCCCCACAAGGGGGAGGGTGATCACCACGGCACCACACTAATCTCCGGCCAATACTCCCTGGCACGTCTGCCCTTCGCCTCATGCGTGTGCTGGTTATCAAGCGCCCGGTTCGGCGTGATGCGGAACGAAAAAATGTCGTCGAGCCCGAATGGCGCCACCAGCTCGAGCGCTCCACCTTCGTCGAAGCGCACCCCGACCGCATGCGTCCTCGAGGCGAAATAGCTCACCGACTCGCTCGCGCTCGTATAGCGCGGGCACTCCCTGCCGAACTTGACCGGATACCACAGGTGCACCCGCGCCTGGTTGCGGACCTCGACCGGCAGCGGCAGCCCCTCGAAATGCCCGGCCGCGCGACGGATGACCACGTCCTCGGCCTCCCAGGAGAGGTCGGCATCGTCGAAATAGAAGAGGTCGACATCCTTGATGCCGAAGCCCGGCGGCCTATCGGTCAGATGGTTCCAGATGCTGTTGTAGAGGGCGCCGGAAACCACCAGCCAGTCAGGCAGCGCAAGCGCGCGCACCCGCGCCAGCGTTTCGGCGAGCAGCGGGTCCGCCTCGACGATGGCCAGGAAGACCGCGCGTTGCTCCTCGAAGGGGAGGCCGGAATAGCGAAGATGGCGCATCGCCCTTTGAAGGCGATTCGCCATCGCTCCGCAATTAAGCCCGCAGCACGCCGCCCGTCTGCTTGCTGACGTTATCGACGATGCGCTTCGCCAGCGCTTCGAAATCCTCGTCGGTCAGCGTCTTCTCGACCGGCTGGATCGCGACCTCGATGGCGATCGACTTCTTGGCCGCACCAAGCGAGGCGCCCTCGAAGACGTCGAACACCGAGACGCCGGTGACCAGCTTCTTGTCGGCGGCAAGCGCCGCGCGCACCAGCGTGCCCGCCTCGACCGCCTTGTCGACGACGAAGGCGAAGTCGCGCTTCACGGCCTGGAAAGGCGACAGCTCCAGCTTCGGCTTGGTGCGCGTCGGCTTGGCCTTCGGCTCGGGAATCGCGTCGACATACACCTCGAAGCCGCAGATCGGCCCGGAAGCGTCGAGCGTCTCCAGCGTTCTCGGATGGAACTCGCCGAAGATGCCGAGAACGGTCTTCGGCCCGAGTTTGATGGTGCCGGAGCGGCCGGGATGATACCAGGACGGGCCGCCCGCCTCGATCTGCAGCCGGTCGACCGGCGCGCCGCAGGCTTCCAGCGCGGCGATGGCATCGGCCTTGGCGTCGAAGACGCCGACCGGACCGGCATTGCCGGCCCAGTTGCGGCCGGAACCGTCGAGTTTGGCCGTTCCACGGCGAACGCCGGCGGCGACGCGCCGCTGTTGGTCGGCGCCGTCGCCCTCATAGGTGCCGGAGACTTCGAACAGCGCAACGTCGCCTATGCCCTTGTCGGCATTGCGCTGAGCGGCCGCGATCAGGCCCGGCAGCAGCGACGGCCGCATGTCGGACATGTCCGCGGCGATCGGGTTGGCGAGCTTGAGCACGGTCTGGCCGCCGCCGAAAAGTTCGGCGTGCTTGGCCGGAATGAACGACCAGGTGACGGCCTCCATCATGCCGCGCACGGCAAGCGCGCGCTTGGCCGCGCGGGTGCGCACCTGCAGAACCGTCAGGATCCTGCCGTTGACCGCGTCATGCGCGCCGAGCGGCTGCGGGGCGATGTTGTCGACGCCATGGATGCGCATGACCTCCTCGACCAGGTCGGCCTTGCCGTCGACATCCGGCCGCCAAGAGGGAACCTTCACCTTGATGACGTCGCCCGATCCCTGCGGCTCGAAGCCGAGACGGGTGAGGATGTCGAGGCTCTCCGCCCGGGGCACTTCGATGCCGGTCAGCCGCTTCACTTCCGACAGCGGGAAGGCAATGATCTTCTGGATATGGCCGGCATAGCCCGCTACTTCCATTTCCGTCGGCGCGCCGCCGCAGAATTCGAGCACCAGCTTGGTCGCGAGCTCGATGCCCGGCACCATGAATTCGGGATCGACGCCACGCTCGAAGCGGTAGCGCGCATCGGTGATGATGCCCAAGGCGCGGCCGGTGCGGGCAGTGGTGATCGGGTCCCACAGCGCCGATTCGATCAGCACGTCGGTGGTGTTCTCGTCGCAGCCGGAATGCTCGCCGCCCATGATGCCGGCGATCGATTCGACGCCATTGTCATCCGCGATCACGCACATCTCGGGCGTCAGCGTGTATTCGCGACCGTCGAGCGCCATCACCTTCTCGCCATCCCTGGCGCGGCGCACGGTGAGGTTGCCGGCGACCTTGGCGGCGTCGAAGACATGCAGCGGCCGGCCACGGTCGAAGGTGACGTAGTTGGTGATGTCGACCAGCGCGCTGATCGGGCGCAGGCCGATGGCGATCAGCCGCTGCTGCAGCCATTTCGGCGACGGGCCGTTCTTGACGCCCCTCACCAGCGTCAGCGCGAAGCCGGGGCAGAGGTCCGGCGCCTCGATCTTGACCTTGACCGGGCAGAGGCCTTCGCCGGCATGCGGCATGATCCCGCCACCGGTCAGGCGGCCGAGGCCGCTCGCGGCCAGATCGCGCGCGATGCCGTAGACGCTGGTCGCGTCCGGCCGGTTCGGCGTCAGGTTGATCTCGATGACCGGGTCGTCGAGATGCGCATAGGCGGCGAAGCTGGTGCCGACCGGCGCATCCTGCGGCAGGTCGATGATGCCGTTATGCTCGTCGGAGATCTCCAGCTCGCGCTCCGAGCACATCATGCCATGGCTCTCGACGCCGCGGATCTTGCCGACCGAAAGCGTCACGTCGATGCCGGGCACATAGGTGCCGGGCGCGGCGAAGGCGCCGACGAGGCCGGCGCGGGCGTTCGGCGCGCCGCACACCACCTGCACCGGCGGCTTGCCGTCGCCGGTGTCGACAGTCAGCACCCGCAGCCGGTCGGCGTCGGGATGCTGGACCGCCGTCAGGACTTTCGCGATGACGAAGGGCTTCAGGCCCGACTTGTCGTCGACATGCTCGACTTCGAGGCCGATCGACGTCAGCCGCTCGACGATCTCGTTGAGCGAGGCGTCGGTCTCGAGATGGTCCTTGAGCCAGGAGAGGGTGAATTTCATGGGGTCACTCGTTTCGTGTGGTTGCGGTCGAGCACTTCCATCAGTTGGAATCGTTCACAGACCAAAATCATATCGGGCGAATAACCGCCATTGCGGGCGAAATAGGCCTCGTGTGCCTCGCGCCAGTAGCCGTAAGAAAGATCGCCTTCGCCCTCAGCGCGCGCGAAGTCGGCATCGACCTCGTCGAAGCGCTTCAGTTCGACCGAGACCGTCTCGATAACCGCCGCTCGACGGCCCTGGCCGTCGAGCACCACGTCTTGCCGGCCGACCGCCGGCACCGGCTCCCGGTCGCCAAAGTCGCGTAGCGCGCCACAGGTCGCGGTCTTACGGCCTGCCAGGACCAGTGCGAGCAACTCGTCCGCCAGTTCAGGACTGTCGCCAAAGGTGAAGGTGACGGCCGGATCGGCTATCCGCCGCCCGAATGCCCAGACGCTCGGAGTGATCTCGCCGAACAGAAGCAACTCGCCATTCGCATTTCGGTAGACATTGAGGGTCTTGGTCTCGTTCGGATAGAGCGGGTCGGCGAAAGTCAACGCTCGCGGCTCCTGGCTCCGGGGAACGATATTGCCCCGAAGTTCGGTCGTCGGCTCGCCAATACCCCAGTCGATCTGGAACCGGCCAAGCGGCGTATCCTCTACCGTCCGCATCGTCAGTTGCTCAGGCCCCCGAACAGCGTCGGCATGTCGAGCGGGCGGAAGCCATAATGCGACAGCCAGCGCACATCGGCGTCGAAGAAGGCGCGCAGGTCCGGCATGCCGTATTTCAGCATGGCGATACGGTCGATGCCCATGCCCCAGGCAAAACCCTGATATTCGTCCGGATCGAGGCCACCGGCGCGCAGCACGTTGGGATGCACCATGCCGCAGCCGAGGATCTCCATCCAGTCGGAGCCTTCACCGAAGCGCACCTCGCCCGGCCGCGAACGGTCGCACTGTATGTCGACCTCGAGGCTCGGCTCGGTGAACGGGAAAAAGGACGGGCGGAAGCGCATCTTCACGCTCGGCACCTCGAAGAAGGCCTTGCAGAACTCCTCCAGCACCCACTTCATGTTGGCGACATTAGCCGACTTGTCGATCACCAGGCCCTCGACCTGATGGAACATCGGCGAATGCGTTGCGTCCGAATCCTGCCGGTAGGTCTTGCCGGGGATGACGATGCGGATCGGCGGCTTCTGCCGCTCCATGGTGCGGATCTGCACGGGCGAGGTGTGCGTGCGCAGCAGCTTGCGCTCGCCCTTCTCGTCCGGCTGGAAGAAGAAGGTATCGTGCATCTCGCGCGCCGGGTGCCCCTCGGGGAAGTTCAGCGCGGTGAAATTGTAATAGTCGGTCTCTACGTCGGGGCCCTCGGCGATGGCGAAGCCGAGGTCGCCGAAGATCGCGGCGATCTCGTCGATGACCTGGCTGATCGGATGGATGCGGCCGCGCTCGGCCGGCGACTGGCGAACAGGCAAGGTGACATCGACCGTCTCGGCGGCGAGGCGGGCGGCGATCGCCAGATCCTTCAGTTCGGCCTTGCGTGCGGCCAGCGCCTCGGTGACCCGGTTCTTGAGGCCATTGATCACCGGGCCCTTGACCTGGCGTTCCTCGGCGCTCATGCCGCCCAGCGTCTTGAGCAGTTCCGAAACCGAGCCCTTCTTGCCCATCGCCGAGACGCGCACCGCCTCGATGGCGGCTTCGTCGGCGGCCGCGGCGATGTCGGCAAGCAGCGAGGCTTCCAGGGTTTCAAGATTTCCAGCGGTGGCGTTCACGGCGAAACTCTCTCGGGTGGGGCAACCGGCGCCACGCGGCGCGGTACCGTCTTGGTTACATGGCATAAGAAAAACCCGCGCCAGCCCTGCCAGCGCGGGTTTCCCAAATCAAGTATTGAAGTGCTTGGGAAGGCGCTGGTTAGGCTACAGCGCTCTCAAAAGCGTTCGGCGTGGTGTTCTTCAGGTATTCGAGCGCGACCTTGGCCTTGGCCACCAGCGCGGCGAAAGCCTGCGGCTCGTGGATGGCCATGTCGGACAGGACCTTGCGGTCGATCTCGATGCCGGCCTTGTTGAGTCCGTCGATGAAGCGGCCATAGGTCAGGCCATGCTCGTGCACCGCCGCGTTGATGCGCTGGATCCACAGCGCGCGGAACGAGCGCTTGCGGTTCTTGCGGTCGCGGTAGGCGTACTGAAGCGACTTCTCGACCGCCTGCTTGGCGATGCGAATGGTGTTCTTGCGACGGCCGTAGAAGCCCTTGGCGGCCTTCAGGACCTTCTTGTGCTTGGCGTGTGCGGTGACGCCTCTCTTTACACGTGCCATGTCATGATCTCCTTAAAAGCAATTCCAGGAAAAGTGTTCAGCGGTTTCCGTTGGGAATTGCGTAAAAACAAACGCTGTCCGGACCGAATGCTCAGAGGCCGTTCGGCAGAAAATTCTTGATGACCTTCTTGCCGTCCGGTTCAGCCAGAACCATCGTGCCGCGGGCATCGCGAATGAACTTGTTGGACCGCTTGATCATGCCATGGCGCTTGCCGGCGGCGGCCGACAGCACCTTGCCTGTAGCAGTGATTTTGAACCGCTTCTTGGCGGCCGACTTGGTCTTCATCTTGGGCATTTTGCTTCCTTTCATGGGGCCCACGATCGGGCCATTGTTCGCTCCGGGCCGACCAAAGCCCGAAAAGCAAATGAAACCGCCACGGCATGCCCTGCCGGGCGGTTTTCTTGAACGGCGGTCCCTATACGGCAAACCGGCGGCGCGCGCAACACCTCACCGCGTGCGACGCTCTGTCCCTCGGTCTCATGGGAAATGCGGTCCGGATGGCCGAGGTCCGGTTCGGGCTGAACCGCATGAAACAGGCGAGCGCGGATCGCTCCCACCTGACGGACCATGTCGGCGCGAAGCTGAGGGCCGCGCCGGCATGATTCACAGGACCATCAGCGCGGCGCGAGCACCATCATCATCTGACGGCCTTCGAGCTTCGGTTCGGCCTCGACCTTGGCGATCAGCGCCACTTCCTCGCGCACCTTGTTCAAAAGCTGCATGCCGAGTTCCATATGCGCCATCTCGCGACCGCGGAAGCGCAGCGTCAGCTTGACCTTGTCGCCTTCCTCGAAGAAGCGCCGGACGGCCTTCATCTTGGTTTCGTAGTCATGGCTGTCGATGTTCGGGCGCATCTTGATCTCCTTGATCTCGATGACCTTCTGGTTCTTGCGCGCCTCGGCCGCCTTCTTCTGGTTGGCGTACTTCAACTTGCCGAGATCGAGGATCTTGACGACGGGCGGCTGCGCGTTGGGCGATATCTCGACGAGATCGAGCCCTGCTTCTTCGGCGAGCAACAATGCGTCGTTGATGGAAACGTCGCCGCGATTCTGGCCTTCGGCGTCGATGAGCTGGACCCGGGGGACCCGGATGTCACGGTTGGAGCGCGGGCCGTCCTTCGTTGGCGCCGCGGCTTTGAAAGGTCTGCGAATGGTCGTGGTCTCCTTGAGACGTTTCGTTCAGGGTTCTTCAGTTCGGGACTGCGGACACGCCAATTTGGGGAGCGCGCGGCGGGAGTCAATAGCACAGCATTCACAGGAAATCACCTGATCGCCGCACTGTGCCAAGCAAAGAAAGATCGGCAGTCCTTTTCGCCGGCCCACCCGCCGTGCCAAAAGGACCGGCACCACAAGGAACAAGCCATGACCGCCTCCCCTCCGGTTTTCCTGGATGTCGACGGTACGAACATCGCCGTCAGGCACGCGGCGGGCCGCGCGCCCGGCGTCGTCTGGCTTGGCGGGTACAAATCCGACATGCTGGGCACCAAGGCCGAGACGCTGGCCGCATGGACGGCAGCGGAAGGCCGCGCCTTCCTGCGTCACGACTATTCCGGCCATGGCGAGTCGGGCGGCGCCTTCGTCGACGGCACCATCTCCAGATGGCTCACACAGAGTCTGGCGGTCTTCCGCCGTTACACCGAAGGCCGGCAGGTCCTCGTCGGCTCGTCGATGGGCGCCTGGATCGCGCTGCGCATGACGCAGGAACTGCGCAAGGCGGGCGAGGACCGCGTCGCCGGCCTCGTCCTGCTGGCGCCGGCACCCGACTTCACCGCCGAACTGGTCGAACCGTCGTTGAACGACCGGCAGAAGCACGACCTGACGGAGAAGGGCTTTTTCGAGGAGCCGTCCGATTATCCGAACGAACCTTACATCTACACCAGGGCGCTGATCGAGGATGGCCGCGCCAATCTCGTCATGACAGGTCCGATCGACACCCATTGCCCGGTGCATGTGCTGCAGGGTCTCGCTGATCCGGACGTGCCGGCAAGCCATGCGCTGAAGCTCACCGCGCTGATGCCGGCGGACGACGTGACGCTTTCACTGATACCCGACGGAGACCACCGCCTGTCCCGGCCGCAGGATCTGGAGATGCTGGTGCACGCGGTCGACGCGATGACCCAGAGAACATCAGCGAGGGGCTGATCGACATGCGCATATCCATCCCCGTCTCGGCCTTCGTCGCGGCGATCGTCGGCTTCGGCGGCACGCTCGCCATCGTCATTGCCGCCGCCAAGGCCGTCGGCGCGACACAGATCGAAACGGCAAGCTGGGTCACGGCGATCTGCCTCGCCATGGCAGCGGAAAGCCTGTGGTTGTCGTGGCGCACGAAAATGCCCGTGATCACGGCCTGGTCGACGCCCGGCGTCGCGCTGATCGCCGCTTCGAGCGGCTTTTCCATGCCGGAGGCCGTCGGCGCCTTCATCGTCACGGCCGTGCTGCTGATCGCCACCGGCCTGTTCGGGCCACTGACGCGGCTGATCGCCCGCATCCCGTCGTCGGTCGCATCGGGCATGCTGGCGGGTATCGTCGTCACCTTCGCCATCAATGCCGCCAAGGCCGTGCCCACCGATCCCTGGCTGATCCTGCCGCTGATCGTCGCCTTCTTCGTGATCCGCCTGTTCAATCCGGCGCTGTCGGTGCTCGCCGTGCTGATCGGCGGCGGGGCGGCGGCCTTCCTGACGGGCCGCGTCGGTGGCCTGCCGACGCCGGAGCTCTCGACGCTGACCCTGGTCGCGCCGAGCTTCACGGCCGCCTCGATCATCGGGCTCGCGCTGCCGCTCTATCTCGTCACCATGGCTTCGCAGAACCTGTCCGGCCTCGCCGTGCTGCGCGCCGCCGGCTACCATCCGGAGCCCGGGCCGCTGATCGGCGTCACCGGCCTGTTCTCGCTGCTGTCGGCGCCGTTCGGCGCTTCGACCACCAATCTCGCGGCGATCTCGGCGGCGATCTGTACCGGCCCCGATGTCGATCCCGATCCCGCCCAGCGTTGGAAGACCGGCCCGTTCTACGCGCTCGCCTATCTCGTCTTCGCGCTCTTCGGCGCCTCGCTGGTCGCGCTCTTCGCCGTTCTGCCGCAGAGCCTGATCGTGCTGGTGGCCGGCCTGGCGCTGATGGCGCCGCTGGCCAACGCGCTCTCGATCGCGCTCAAGGACGAGGCCGAGCGCATGCCCGCCACAGTCACCTTCGCGGTCACGGCATCGGGCCTGACGCTGTTCGGCGTGGGGGCCGCATTCTGGGGCCTGATCGCCGGGCTGGCGGTGCTTTTCCTGGAAAAACTCAAAAAAACATAGGCTGCTCAGGCCGTTGTCCGATTTCGGCCGTTCTCGTCTTGAACCGCCCTTTTTGCGTTCCCATTTCGATTCCATGCAGCCGAATGGCTGTCTCTCCAACCGAAGGAATGGGAGCATATGAACACTTCCGCATTGATCCGCCCGGCCTGGACGCCGGCTACCATTGCGTTGATGGTCATCGGCTTCATGGTGTTCTGGCCACTAGGCTTCGCCATGCTTGCCTACATCATCTGGGGTGACCGGCTCGACGGGTTCAAGCGCGACGTCAATCGCGCCACCGATGGCATCTTCGCCGGTTGCCGGCGCGGCGCCGACAAGGCCACCCGCTGGGGCAACAGCTCGTCGCGCACCGGCAACGTGGCTTTCGACGACTGGCGCGAAAAGGAACTGGAGCGTCTCAACGAAGAGCGTCGCAAGCTCGACGAGATGCTGACCGAGTTCGACGATTACGCCCGCGAGCTGCGTCGCGCCAAGGACCAGGACGAGTTCGATCGCTTCATGGCGAACCGCAACAAGTCGACCGCCCCGACCACGACCGGCACGACCACGCCGAAGCGCGGCAAGGGTACGAACCTGCTTGACGACTGAGGCCAGGCCGATGCGCCCGGGAATCGAAACCGGTTTTCGGGAATTATCGTAGTCCCGGCTCGAAAAAGCGGCGTCGCGTGAGCGGCGCCGTTTCTTTTTTGTTCTACTCCCCACACTCGAATCACGTATCGTCCCGCCATGACCATCGGCTTCTTTCGGAACCTGACCAAACCCAAGCCCGCGCCCGTCGAGGAGCGCGAGCACGTGGTTGCCGGCCGCTCGCTGCCGCTCAAGATCGTGGAGAACGATCGCGCGCGGCGGCTGACGCTGCGCATCGATTCCGGCGGCCGCGGTTTGCGTGTCACCGTGCCGCCCGGCCTGCGTCGGGGTGAGGTCGAGAAATTCCTCGATCGCCACCAGGAATGGCTGGAGCAGCGGCTGGCGAAGGTGCCCAGCCGGCCGCAGGTTCGGCCGGGCATCAAGATACCGGTGCGCGGTGTGCCGCATCGCATCGTCCACGAGCCGTCGAAGCGCGGTACGGTCACCCTGTCGCGGGACGAGCGCGGGCCGCTGCTCGTCGTGCATGGCGATCGCGTGCATCTGCCGCGCCGCATCGCCGACTTCCTCAAGCGCGAAGCCAAGCAGGAGATCGAAAAACTGGTGGTGAAGCACACCGAGGCGATCGGCAAGCGCGCCAAGGCGATCCGCTACAAGGATACGACGAGTCGCTGGGGGTCCTGCACCTCCGACGGCAACCTGTCCTTCTCCTGGCGCATCATGATGGCGCCGGCGCCGGTCATCAACTACCTCGTGGCGCATGAGGTGGCGCATCTCAAGGAGATGAACCACGGGCCTAAATTCTGGAAACTGTGCGAGGAACTCTGTCCCGACACTGAGCGCTGCAAGGCCTGGCTGAAGCGCAACGGCAGCGCGCTGCAGGCGATCGTGTTCGAGTAGGCCGGATAGATTTGAGCAAGTGCTCGCCTCCAAGTACTCCGTATCGCCGTTATTTTCCCGTTAGGGTTGCTCGCTTCCATTTGTTCGGGAAATCCAGTCGCCGATCATTTTAGTGCCGGTGGATTTATATTTAGAAGAGCTTTACTCGCCGGCGACAGGGCGGTTTTACCTTCCCGGTTTTACACATCACGACGCAGGATCACACACGACCGGCGAAGCGACCAGGGCGTCTCGCATAGCTCGGCGAGATCGTGCAGCCCAAGTCCAGAAAAGCAGCTTATAGGGCTAGGCAGCGCTCATGCCGCCGCGTTGGAACAGCGCTGCATGACACATCTCTCGTATGTGCCGCCGACGAAAAGCAACCTTTGGTTGCGACCAACCCACACCAACGGCCAAGCTGTCCATGACAATCCACGCATTGAAATCGGCCATTCACAGCAAAATCAAGAAAATGTGTAGTTATATGTAAGAATTGCGACGGGGATTCTTCTTGATATTACAGCTGCCCATATCTTAGCTGCCCGCATGGTTGGCTCGACGTGGGGCTCCAACTTTTCCCTGTTAGGATTTGCGAAATTTGACCGTTTCGTCCATGTTGCCCCAGCGACCCCTTACGCTAGTGCTTGTCGCGTGCATGGCCTCGGCCCTATGCGCCTGCTCCCTGTCACCGGGCATGCGTTTCCAGGCGGACAAGCCTGTGGATTCAAACAATCCGCAGTCCATACCAAATGTTCAGCAGATCACGCCGGAACTTGTTCACGCGCAACAGGCCGCGTTCATCGCCAAGAACGGCAGTGTCAGGCAATTGTTAGGCAGCCCCCGGCCCTACAGAATAGGCCCGGGCGACGTGCTGTCGATCATCGCGTGGGATCATCCGGAGCTGGTGGTGCCCAACCTCACCTACACAACAGGCGCCACGGGGGGAACCGGGACGGGCATGGCTTCACAGTCCATCCCGGGGTTCGTGGTCGGCGATAATGGCGATATCCAATATCCCTATGTAGGCGATGTGCAGGCAAAAGGACTGACTCCCGCCGAACTTCAGGCGATACTGAAGAAGAAGCTCGCCTCTTATCTCGCGAATGCCCAGATAACAGTCAGCGTCGCCGGCTACCTCAGCAAGCGCGTTTTCATGGAAGGCCAACTCGCCCAGCCCGGCGTTCGACCCATCACAAATGTCCCGATGTCGCTGGCTGAAGCAATTGGCGAGTCCGGCGGGGTGACATCCGGCGTGGGCGACACCAGCCGGATACAATTGCTGCGCGGCAACAGGTCATACCAAATCGATCTGCCCGCACTTGCAAGAGAGAATATCGACGCTTCGAAAATAATGCTCATGAACCATGACATCGTGCGCGTCCCGCCGCAGGCGTACAATCAGGTCATAGTCGCGGGCGAGGTGGGACATCCGATGCAGGTTCCGCTTCATGATGGACGCCTCACGCTCAACGAAGCGCTTGGAGCAGCAGCCGGCGTGAACCCACAGAGTTCCGAACCCGCGGCCATCTATGTGATCCGCGCGACGTCCGACCCGGCAAGGCCAGATGTGTTCAAGCTGGATAGTTCGTCACCAGTCGGCCTCGCACTGGCCGAGCACTTCGAACTGCAGCCCAAGGACGTGATCTATGTCGACTCGACGGGACTGGCGCGCTGGAGCCGCGTCATGAACCTCTTTGCTTCGACTATCGTGACTGCGGCCCAAGGGCGCACGGTGGCGCAATGACGACAGACTCTGCTTCTTCCGTCCAAGCGGATGGATAAATCGAGAGTTATCGGAACCATGTTCAAAAATATCTTGGTCGTTTGCGTCGGCAATATCTGTCGAAGCCCCACCGCCGAATACCTCTTTCGACGACATCTGTCGCATCCGGGGATATTGGTGGGGAGCGCTGGCCTTTCGGCCATGCGCGATCACCCGATCGACGAGACGGCGGCCCTTGTCATGGAAGAGCGCGGGATGGACGGCTCACCTCATCGCGCCCGTCAGGTCAGCCCTGAATTGCTGCGAGAGTCGGACCTCATCCTGGTCATGGAGCAGAAGCAGATCGAGGTTTTGACGAGATTCGCCCCAGAGACCCGCGGCAAGATATTCCTGCTCGGCAAGTGGTTGGAGTCGCAGAATATTCCCGACCCTTATCGACAGCAACGCCCGGCGTTCGAGCATGTCTATGACCTGATCGACCGCAGCGTTCGCAGTTGGTTGCCTTACCTGCAATAGCCGATCCGACCCACCGATAAAGACGACCTCCATGACCGTGGCGCAAAACACACCTCCTCTTGAAGACGAAGTCGACTTCAAGGCCCTGATTGGCATCGTGATCGACAATAAGTGGCTGATCTTGGTGGTAACGGCTGCGTTCTTTGCGTTCAGCACGGCCTATGTCCTTTTGGCCACGCCCATCTACCAGGCCACCGCATTGGTGCAGGTCGAGCAGAAAGTGCCTGACCTGCCGGGCCTGAGCGCACTCAGCCAAACGCTAGGGGCTTCCAACTCGCAGGCTACCACCGAGATTGCGATCATCACCTCACGGTCGGTGATCGGACAGGCAGTGGACAATCTCAACCTGAATGTCACTGTGGAGCCGCATCGTTTTCCGTTGATCGGCGACTTCATGGCCCGCCGCTCTTTGCGAGCCGCGCAAGACAATCCGAAATTCGTGGCGGCCGCACAGTTTGGGATTAGCTCCGACGATTGGGGCGGCTCAGCACTGGACATATCCCAATTTGACGTGCCCCGGAGTTTGATGGGGCAACGCCTTACCCTGATTGCCGACGAGCATCATGCATATAGCCTGCTTGATCCTGACAGCAACATTCTGTTGCAAGGCCTGGTGGGAGAGACGGCCAAGGGCCATGGTGTCACCTTGCAGGTGAAAACGCTCACAGCAAATCCGGGGATGCGGTTCGATGTGACGCGCAATTCGGACCTGCTCACCATCAGCCAGCTTCAGCACGACATCCACGCCAGCGAACAAGGCAAGGATTCAGGCATTATCGAACTAACCTACGACAATGCCGACCCGTCCCGCGCGTCGAGCATACTCGACCAGATTGCCCAGGCGTACGTTCGCCAGAATGTGGATCAGAACGCGGCGCAGGCCGCCAACAGCCTGGAGTTCGTGAAAGGCCAGTTGCCACTGATGCGAGAGAAATTGGAAAGGGCCCAGGATGCGCTCAACACATTTCAGATGAAGGTCCGGTCGGTGGACATTTCCCTGCAAACCAAGGGGCTTCTCGATCAGATCGTGGCCGTCGAAGACAGTATCCAGCAATTGGATCTACAGAAGGCAAGCGTCGAGAGCCGATACACCAAAGACCATCCGGCCTATCAAGTCCTGACACAGCAGATCCATCAGTTGCAGGGGCAAAAAGATGACCTGGAAAAGCAGGTGGACAATCTGCCTGATACGCAGCGTGATCTGCTACGCCTCACCGAGGACGTCCAGGTCAGCAACGTCACATATACCAGCCTGCTGCAAGAAGGTCAGCAGCTCGAAATCGCGCGCGCAGGCAAGGTGGGCAATGTCCGCATTGTGGACAAGGCGGCGGTGGACATCACAACTCCAGTCAGCCCGAAAAAATCAGCCGTGGTCGGGTCCAGTACCTTTGTCGGCGCGTTTCTTGCCGGCGTTTTCATTTTCCTGCGTCAGAAACTCAAACGCGGCATAGAGGACCCCGCAGAGATCGAGCAGTTGGGCCTCCCTGTATACGCCTCGATCCCACTCAGCGATAAGGAACAGGATCCTCTGCTTGCCCCAAAGAGTCGCAATGGGGATGGCGAGTTGCACTTGCTCGCGCTAAGCGCGCCGGGCGACCTGACTATCGAGTCTTTGCGTAGCCTGCGCACCAGCCTACATTTTGCCCGGCTGGAGGCTAAGAACAATATTCTGATGATCTGCGGCTCCAGTCCCAGAGCAGGCAAGACCTTCGTGTCGGCAAACCTGGCAGCCATAGTCGCCCAGACCGGAAAACGTGTCCTGCTGATCGATGCGGACATGCGAAAGGGGACCGTGCATCGCATGATGGGTGCTCGCGTGGAAAACGGGCTTTCCGAACTGATCGCCGGACAGATCGATTTGGAAACCGCGATCCGTAGTATAGATCAACAGGAACAGCTCCACTTCATCAGCCGTGGCAATCCGCCTCCCAATCCTTCCGAACTGCTGATGAGTGCAGGTTTTACCGCGCTGCTGGAACGGGTTCTTCCGCTTTATGATTTGATCATCATAGACACGCCACCCATTTTGGCGGTCACCGATGCAGCCGTGATCGGACACCATGCCGGCACCAGCTTGCTGGTGGTTCGTTTTGGGTTGAACCAGGTACAGGAAGTTACCCTTGCCAAGCAGCGCTTCGAGCAAAATGGCGTGGAACTCAAGGGAGCCATTTTCAATGCCGTGGAAAAGCGAAGCTCCGGATACTACTCTTACGGCTATTATGATTACAAAAAGTCGTAGCTGGATAACGCTCTAAACAGAGCCATTTCCATCACTCTTCCTTGTCTTTACCAGGCTACCCGCGCGGCATCCACGACGCAGAACTCGGCCCCGGGGATCAATCGTCATTGCTGGCGTTGAGTTCGCCAGGCCTCAGCCCCTCATCGCCGTGATGCGGCCATGGCAGGAAATCCCGATCGAAGGAATCGCTGCCGAAGTACTCGAGCGCACGATGCGCCTCAGCGCCATTGAAGGCGGCCTTCTCGATCAGATGCGCGATGACCTCGCGCGCCTGCGCGATCTTCTGCCTGAGTTCGAAAACCGTCTGCTCGGCCATGCTTCTCCACTCCTGCCTGGCGCACGATTCCGGAGGGGACATGCGCAAACCAGAAGGTAGCGCTTTCCACGCCACCGGCAACAGCATGCTTTTTCTCGACTCTTTTGCCGTTTCATGGCAATCCGCGCGCCATGGCGTTCGACATCAAGATCTGCGGTCTCAAGACCGACGAGACACTGGCCGCGGCATTGGCCGGCGGCGCCAGCCATGTCGGTTTCATCTTCTTCGCCAAGAGCCCGCGCTATGTGGAGCCGGTGGAAGCCGGCCGCCTGCGCCAATCCGCGATCGGCCGGGCCAAGGCCGTCGCCGTCAGCGTCGACGCTGACGATGCCTTCCTAGACCGGATCGTTGCCGAGATGCGCCCGGACATCCTGCAGCTGCACGGCTCGGAAAGCCCGGCGCGCGTCGCCGAGGTCAAGGCCCGCCATGGCCTGCCTGTGATGAAGGCGATGGCCATCAGCGAGGCAGCCGACCTGGAGCGGATCAAGCCGTTCATCGGCATCGCCGACCGCTTCCTGTTCGATGCCAAGCCGCCGAAAGGTTCCCAGCTTCCGGGTGGCAACGGCGTCGCCTTCGACTGGAAAGTCCTTGCCGCGCTTGACGCCGATGTCGATTACATGCTTTCCGGTGGGCTCAACGCCGCCAATATCGGCGACGCCCTTCGGCAAGCGAACCCACCCGGAATTGATATTTCCTCCGGCGTGGAGAGCGCGCCTGGCGTCAAGGATCCGGCGCTGATCGAACAGTTTTTCCGGGCCGTAAGGGCAGCGCGAGACGACCGCGCCGCCTGAGCGGGCAAGTGAGGGCATGTTCCGGAAGAACCGGTTTCCGACAGGACATGCACGGCAATCAAAAGGCAGGAGATCGGCGATGAACAAGCCGGCGACACCCAATTCCTTCCGCACCGGCCCCGACGAGCAGGGCATGTTCGGCATGTTCGGCGGCCGTTTCGTCGCCGAGACGCTGATGCCGCTCATCCTCGACCTCGAGCGGAACTGGAACGAGGTCAAGAACGACCCGGAATTCAAGGCCGAGTTGAAGAACCTGTCGACGCACTATGCCGGGCGCCCCTCGAAGCTCTATTTCGCCGAAGGCCTGACCAGGCACCTCGGCGGTGCCAAGGTGTATTTCAAGCGCGAGGACCTCAACCACACCGGCTCGCACAAGATCAACAACTGCCTCGGCCAGATCCTGCTTGCCAAGCGCATGGGCAAGATGCGCATCATCGCCGAGACGGGCGCCGGCCAGCATGGCGTGGCCTCGGCCACGGTCGCGGCGCGCTTCGGCTACCCCTGCATCGTCTACATGGGCGCCACCGACGTCGCCCGCCAGAGCCCGAACGTGTTCCGCATGAAGCTGCTCGGTGCCGAAGTGCGCCCGGTGACGGCCGGCCACGGCACGCTCAAGGACGCCATGAACGAAGCGCTTCGCGACTGGGTGACCAATGTCGAGGACACATACTACCTGATCGGTACCGCCGCTGGCCCGCACCCCTATCCGGAGCTGGTGCGCGACTTCCAGTCGGTGATCGGCGCCGAGGCGCGCGAGCAGATGCTGGAGCAGGAGGGCCGCCTGCCTGACACCATCATCGCCGCCGTCGGCGGCGGTTCCAACGCCATCGGCCTGTTCCATCCCTTCCTCGACGACAAGGAGGTGCGCATCATCGGCGTGGAAGCCGGCGGCCGCGGCCTCGACGGTGTCGAGCATTGCGCCTCGATGAACGCCGGCGCGCCGGGCGTGCTGCACGGCAACCGCACCTACCTGCTGCAGAACGCGGACGGCCAGATCCTGGAAGGCCATTCGATCTCGGCCGGTCTCGACTATCCCGGCGTCGGACCGGAGCATTCGTGGCTGCGCGACACGGGCCGCGTCGAATATGTGCCGATCCTCGATGACGAGGCGCTGGAAGCCTTCAAGCTGACGACGCGGGTCGAGGGCATCATCCCGGCCCTGGAATCGGCGCACGCCATCGCCCATGCAGTGAAGATCGTGCCCCAGATGGACAAGGACCAGATCGTCATCGTCAACCTGTCCGGCCGGGGCGACAAGGACGTGCACACCGTGGCCAAGATGCTGGATATGGAAATCTGACCATGGGAGATCTGACGATGTCGACCCGCATCGACCGCCGCATGGCCAAGCTCAAGGCCGAAGGGCGCCCTGCGCTCGTCACCTATTTCATGGGCGGCGACCCGGACTACGAGACCTCGTTGTCGATCATGAAGGCGCTGCCCGGCGCCGGCGCCGACGTGATCGAGCTCGGCATGCCGTTCTCCGACCCGATGGCCGACGGCCCGGCGATCCAGGCCGCGGGCCTGCGCGCGCTGAAGAGCGGACAGACGCTGGCCAAGACGCTGAAGATGGCGGCCGAGTTCCGCGCCGGCGACAACGAAACGCCGATCGTGCTGATGGGCTACTACAATCCGATCTACATCTACGGCGTCGATCGCTTCCTGGTCGACGCCAAGGCCAGTGGCGTCGACGGGCTGATCGTCGTGGACCTGCCGCCGGAAATGGACGCGGAGCTGTGCATCCCGGCGCTGAAGGCCGGCATCAACTTCATCCGCCTGGCCACGCCGACCACGGATGACAAGCGTCTGCCCAAGGTGCTGGAGAACACTTCCGGCTTTGTCTACTACGTTTCGATGACGGGCATCACCGGATCGGCGCTGGCCGACACCGGCAAGGTGGCGGCGGCGGTGAAGCGCATCAAGGGGCATACCGAACTGCCGGTCTGCGTCGGCTTCGGCGTCAAGACCGCCGAGCAGGCGCGCGTCATCGGCGCTTCGGCCGACGGCGTGGTGGTCGGCACCGCGATCGTCAATGCGGTGGCCAACGTGCTTGGCCCCAAGGGCGAGAAGACGGCCGATCCGGCGCAGGCGGTTGCAACGCTGGTCAGCGGGCTGGCGCAAGGTGTCCGCTCGGCCCGCCTTGCTGCCGCCGAATAGTCCAACTATTTGTCCTTGAGCAGTTCCGGGCGCAAACCGCTGAGCGTTGTCCCGGAATTGCCCGAAATGCTGTTACGCAATTCCGGACGGAAAAGCGCCACACACTTTTCCCGGAATTGCCTGAAGTCTCTTCCGGGACAGGAGCCTGAGCGATGAACTGGATCACCAATTTCGTCCGCCCGAAGATCAACTCGATGCTCGGCCGGCGTACCGACATGCCGGAGAATCTCTGGATCAAGGATCCCGAGACCGGCGAGATGATCTTCCACAAGGATCTCGAGCAGAACCAGTTCGTCATCCCGTCCTCAGGCCATCACATGAAGATCTCGGCCAAGGAGCGGCTGAAATACTTCCTCGACGACGGCAAGTACGAGGCGCTCGACAATCCCAAGGTCCTGCAGGACCCGCTGAAGTTCCGCGACGAGAAGCGCTACACGGACAGGCTGAAGGATGCCCGGACCAAGACCGGGATGGAGGACGCGATCGTCAACGCGCTCGGCACCATCGAGGGGCTGCCAGTGGTGGTGACGGTGCAAGACTTCGCCTTCATGGGCGGTTCGCTCGGCATGGCCGCCGGCGAGGCCATCGTGCACGCTTTCGAGGTGGCGCTGCAGCGCAAGCGGCCGTTGATCCTGTTCGCCGCCTCCGGCGGCGCGCGCATGCAGGAAGGCATACTGTCGCTCATGCAACTGCCGAGGACCACGGTGGGCGTCGACCGACTGAAAGAGGCCGGCCTGCCCTATATCGTCGTGCTGACCAACCCGACCACCGGTGGCGTGACCGCCTCCTATGCCATGCTGGGCGACGTCCACATCGCTGAACCCGGCGCGCTGATCGGCTTCGCCGGGCCACGCGTCATCGAACAGACGATCCGCGAGAAGCTGCCCGAAGGCTTCCAGCGCTCCGAATATCTGATGGAGCACGGCATGGTTGACATGGTGGTGTCGCGCCTGGAGATGCGCGCGACGATCGCGCGGTTGCTGAAGATGTTGCTCAAGATGCCGGAGGCCCCGGCGGCGCAGGACGGCGAGATCCTGCCGCCGGCGGTGGTCCATGCGGAAGCGCGTCCGCAGGCCTGACGCGACACGAAGTGCCGCGAACGGCGATTTGCGTCGCGACCGTGGCGCTGTAGCCTTGATTTGCGCATGATCCCTTCCGACAGCCGATTCCGGTCTTCGGGATCATGCGCCAGGAATGAACCATGACCACGCTTGCCGCCGACCGCGAAATCGAAAGCCTGATGGCGCTGCATCCGAAGGGCTTCGACCTTTCACTCGATCGCATCACGCGCCTGCTGGAACGGCTCGGCAATCCGCAGGACCGGCTGCCGCCGGTGATCCACGTGGCCGGAACCAACGGCAAGGGCTCCTGCGCCGCCTTTTCCCGGGCTCTGCTCGAGGCGGCGGGCAAGCGCGTCCACGTCCACACCTCGCCGCATCTGGTGCACTGGCACGAGCGCTACCGGCTGGCCGCCGAGGGCGGCGGCAGGCTGGTCGAAGACAAGGTCTTCGCCGAGGCGATCGCGCGCGTGGCCAAGGCCAATGACGGCCAGAAGATCACCGTCTTCGAAATCCTTACCGCCGTCACCTTCGTGCTGTTTTCCGAGCATCCGGCGGATGCGGCCATCATCGAGGTCGGCCTCGGCGGCCGCTTCGACGCCACCAATGTCATCCGGACCCCGGCGGTGTCGGTGGTCATGCCCGTGTCGATGGATCACGAGGCCTATCTCGGCGATCGGGTCGAGCTGATCGCCGCCGAGAAGGCCGGCATCATGAAGCGCGGCTGCCCTGTCGTCATCGGCGCGCAGGAATACGAGCCAGCGCTCCAGGTCCTGATCGAGACCGCCGAACGGCTTGGCTGTCCGCTGCAGGTCTACGGCCAGGATTTCCTCGCCTTCGAGGAAAACGGCCGCATGGTCTATCAGGACGAGGATGGGCTGATGGACCTGCCGCCGCCGCGCCTGCCCGGCCGGCACCAGTTCGCCAATGCCGCCGCTGCGCTTGCCGCGGTGAAGGCGGCGGGTTTCGAAATCAGCCATCGCGCCGCCGAACAGGCGATGACGAACGTCGCCTGGCCGGGGCGCATGCAGAAGCTGTCACAGGGCCGCCTGGTGGACCTGGCGCCGAAGGGATCGGAGATCTGGCTCGATGGAGGCCATAATCCGGGCGCCGGCCTGGTGATCGCCGAGGCGCTGGCCGAACAGGAGGAGAAAAATCCCAGGCCGCTGTTCCTGATCTCCGGCATGATCAATACCAAGGACCAGAGCGGCTATTTCCGCGCCTTCAAGGGCTTGGCCCGGCACGTCTACACCGTGCCGGTGAGCATGAGCGACGCCGGCGTGCCCAACGACGAGTTGGCGCTGCGCGCCACCGAGGCGGAGCTGTCTGCGGAGCCGGTCAGTTCCGTCGCCAGCGCGCTGATGCTGCTGCGCGACAGCTGGGACGGGCCGGCGCCGCGCATCCTGATCGGCGGTTCGCTCTATCTCGCCGGCGCGGTGCTGGACGAGAACGGCACGCCGCCGACCTGAGGCACTGCCGAAAGGCATTGGATCTTAAAGACCGGCGCCTGACAGTGTTCGTCAAGCGGCCAGATGCATGATGGCGGGCAGCGCCAGCGAAAGGCCGGACAGGAAAAGCAGCAAGAAAACGATCCTGCGCATCGTTCGTTGGGACAGCGGCGGCGGCCAGCGGCGCGCCGCATAGGTCGTCAGCATGACCGCCGGCACCGCCAGCACGAGTGCCATGGGCGACATGGAAGGCACATTGCCGCTCGCCACGACAGCGGCAAGCCGGACCACCTGCGCGGCGCCGAAGGCCGCGACCAGCGTTTCGCGAATGCGTTCATGCGGCAGCGGCTGGCGGAACAGGTGATAGACCAATGGCGGACCACCGGTCGCAAACAGGCCGCTCATAAGGCCCGAGACAATGCCGAAGCCGACGAAACTCGCATCCGACGACGGCTCCGCCAGACCGGCCGGCCTGAATGCCAGCTGCAGGCTGGACAGCATGATGACCAGGCCAAGTCCGATCTTCAGCAGGTCGGCCTGCGTGTCCGCCAGCCATTCAAGCAAGGCATAGCCGACGAGCAGAGAAGGCAGGCTCGCGATCAGTATGAGCCGCAACTCGCGGCGCGCGACCTCGCGCCAGCCGCCCAGGATCAGCATCTGCGTGGCATTGACCAGGGTCAACATGCCGACCATCGCGGCTGCATCCGGCAGCGGCAGCAGGCCGACAAGGGCGATGACGCCCATCATGACCAGACCGAAGGCAAAACCCGTCAGCGTCTGGACATAGGCCGCCACTGCCGCAAAGCCGGCAAAGGCAACGAGAAGTCCTAGACCCATGTCGCGGTCGACCCCGGCATGAACGGGCGCAGGCCGGCTGCTGCAATCACGACGCGCCTATTTCAACTCGATCTCGATGAAGGCGTATTCGCCCTCATTGGCGTTGACGACATCATGCTCGACACCTTCCTTTCGGAAGTAAGGCGCGCCCTTTTTCATCTCGGCGAAGGATTCGCCGTCCTTGGTGACGAGCTTCACCTTGCCGTCCATCAGCGGCACGACGACATAGTCGTGCCCATGACGATGCCAGCCGGTGTTGGCGCCCGGGGCAAAACGGTATTCGGTGACGATGACGCGGTCGTTGTCGATGAAGACGGTAGCCTTGGCCGTTCCCGTCATGGCGTTCTCCTCCTCCAAGGCACGTCTCCCGGAAACTCTCGGGGGGACATGCGCAAGACGCTTTATCGCCCATGGGCGGTTCAAGGAGAAGGCATGGCGCGCTCTTGCGCGAGGGCCAGCGGCAACGGCCAATGGCGCCAACAAAAAAGCCCGGCCGTGGCCGGGCTTTTCAGGGAAAGGTTTGCGATCAGGCGACGGCGCCGTTGATCCAGTGCGACAGCGCGGTCTTCGGCGCCGCGCCGACCTTCATATCGGCCACTTCGCCACCCTTGAAGATCATCAGCGTCGGGATCGAGCGCACACCAAACTGGGCGGCAAGCTCGGGATTCTCGTCGATGTTCAGCTTGGCGATCTTCACCTTGCTGCCGAGTTCCTTGGCGATGTCCTCCAGCGCCGGGGCGATCATCTTGCAGGGACCGCACCACTCAGCCCAGAAGTCCACCACAACCGGCTCCTTGGCATTGAGCACGTCGGCCTGGAAGTTGTTCTTGTCGACCTTGACGGTGGCCATCGGAAATCCTTTCGAGAAACGTTTGTCGCACCAAATGTGGTGGTTGTGGCTGCCTTGTTCAAGCAGTTCTTGTGTCACGCTCCTGTGAGTCGGGCAAGGGCGTCATCCATTGCGCCGGCCGGCAGCTCGATCAGCCTCGGCGCATCGGTGAACAGCAGCGCCGCCGACACTTCGCGGCCGGGGTACAGCGGCTTCAGCAGGGCGCGGTAGAGCGCGAGTTGCAGCAGGTAGGCCGGCGGAACCTCGGCCAGGCTGACGGGCGCCGGCCGGTTGGTCTTGTAGTCGACGATCCGGACGCGGTCCGGCGAGACCGCCAGCCGATCGATCTTGCCCGAAATGGAGCGCTTCCGTCCCCTCACCTCCAGGCTGCCCATGACCGCAACCTCGGCACGGGAGTCGGCTGCGAAGAGAGGGGCATAGCGGTTGTCGGCAAGGATCGACATCACCGAACCCAGGACGTTCAGCCTTTCGGCTTCCGGCCAGGACGCGCCGACACGGGCGAGATAGCGCTCCGCCGCCGCCTGGCGTTCTTCCTCGGGAAGCTCGGGCAAGGTCTGCAACAGCTTGTGCAGGGCCAGCCCGCGCATCACGGCAAGGCCGGGCTCGGCGGCTTCGTCGAGCACCGGCGAGCCAGTGTCGACAACCGTTTCCTTCATCTCGTCGATGAGCGACGAGGCTCCGGATGGCGAGAGCGGGCGCGGCAGATCCTCGAAGGGCGGCAAGGGCTGGAAGAACGAGGCGGGCGGCGGCCCGAAATCGGGGGACGGCGCCGCTTCGCCCTCGGCGGCCAGCTGGAAGGACGGCAGGTTGGTGACGTGGAAGCGGTGAACGGATCCGGCCCCCGTCGGATGCGGCCGCTCCCGGCTTTCGGGCGCGCCAGCGAGCGCCCGACTGACGATCGAATGCCAGGTTCCCAGGCCCGGCGCCCGCTTGCCGTGATAGCCGCAGACGATCAGACGGTCCTCGGCGCGGGTCATGCCGACATAGAGCAGGCGGCGATATTCGTCATCGGCCAGGGCGCGCGCCGTCGCCGCGGCGGTCCTGGAGAAGCCGTTGGCGACGTCGCTCGCCGAACGCCACAGAAAGCCCGTCGCACTCCAATGCTGGCCGGAGCCTTCGAACGGCATCAGCCGCGGCAGATGCTGGTCGCTGAACGGCGCCGCGCCGCCATCGACCAGGAAGACGACCGGCGCCTCGAGACCCTTGGCGGCATGCACGGTCATGACCCGCACCTCGTCCCGGGTCTGATCCATCTCGCGCTTGACCTCGGGGCCGGCGCTTTCGAGCGTCGACAGGAAGGCCTCCAGGCCCGGCAGGCCGGTGCGCTCCTCGGCGAGGCAGAAGTTAAGGAACTCGTCCAGTATGTCGCCAGCCTCCGGCCCCAGCCGCGCGATCATCCTGCCGCGCACGCCGTCGCGCGCCAGCAGGCCGGCGTAGAACTCGAACACCGGCTTGAAGGCCGCCTCGTTGCCCCATCCGTCGAGCCGGGCGGCGATGGCGGCAAGCGATGCGTCCTCGCCCGCGGCCCGTAGCGAGGCGATCAACGACAGGCCGGGCGGCCGCCTGGCCGCGAGCGCGAACAAGGTCTCTTCCGAAACGTCGAAGATCGGGCTGCGCAGCACGGCCGCCAGCGACAGGTCGTCCTCCGGCTGGACGAGGAAATGGGCGAGCGCGATCAGATCCTTGACCGCGATGTGGCCAGGCAGGCTCAGCCGGTCGGCGCCGGCGACCGGAATATTGCGGCTCTTCAGCGCGCGGGTCAGGGCATGCACGAAACTGTCGCGCTTGCGCACCAGCACCAGCACGTCGCCGGGCCGCAGTTTCTTGCCGCGCCCCTCGATCACCTCGCCGGAAGCGAGCCAGCCGGCAATGGTGGCAGCCACCTGTTCGGCGACGCGCACCGCCGGCGCATGGGCATGATCTATGGGCTGGGTCCAGTCGTCGGGCTCGTCGACGACATCGGCGCCGATCGACGGCCAGACCTCGACATAGCCCGGCGCATCGGTGCGGATCGCCTTGTGGCTCAGCGGATCGGGGTCATGGCTGATACCGCGCCGCACACCCGGGTCGGCGAAGACGCGGTCGACGGCGGCGAGCACGTCGTCGGTCGAACGGAACGACCAGGTGAGCTTGAGGTCGGCAAAGCGCGCCTCCGCATCGCGGACGCGGCCCGCAAACAACAGCCGGCTTTCAGCGAAGGAATCGGGGGCCGCGCCCTGGAAGGAATAGATCGACTGTTTCTCGTCGCCGACGGCAAAAACGGTGCGATGCACGGCGCGCGCGCCCTCGCCCGAGAAGAACTCGTCGGCCAGCCGCTTCACGACCTCCCACTGGTCGGGGCTGGTGTCCTGCGCCTCGTCGAGCAGGATGTGGTCGATGCCCTGGTCGAGCTTGTACTGCACCCAGGGGCCGGCATCGGGCCGCGCCAGGAGGCCGGCGGTTTTGACGATGAGGTCGTTGAAGTCGAGGAAACCACGGCCTCGCTTCAGCGTCTCGTAGCGGGCGATCAGCCATTCGGCGACCACGAGGGCGGCGCACGTGCCCTCCAGCATCCGGAAACGCGCGAGCCGGTCCGACACGTCGAGGATCGCCTTGGCTGCCGCGTCGTAGCGGTCCAGGAGATCGGGCAAGCGATCGATGAGCCCCTTCTTGAAGGTGCCGGGACCATAGGGATCGCCGTCGGCCTTGAGGAAGGCCTGGCCGAGCAGATTGAGCCGGCGGATCGGGTCCTGTTCCGCGAAGGCCGCCTTCGCGTAGGGCAGGATGTTGTTCAGCACGGCGCGTGCTTCGACATCCTGGCTGGCGCGGGCGAAGGTTGCGAAATAGGCCGGTGGGAAGCCCGGCAGCGGCCATGCCGACGCCGCGATCGCATCGGCGCTCTCGCCGGGGGAAAAGCCGAACTCGGCGAACAACGGCTGGAAGTCGGGATCATTCCGGCCAACCTCGACGATGAAGGAGCGCAGGTCGTCGCGCTTGCGCACGATCTCGCCCAGCAGGGCGTCGAGCCCGGCCTCGCCGCCGCGTTCGAGCACCATGGCGAACGCCTCGGCCAGCCGTGCATCGCCACCGCCGGCGCCCGAGATCATGTCGCGCCGGGCGGCGGCGAAGAGCGATCCCTCCATCTGCGGATCAAGCAGCTCGAAATGGGCGGGAATGTTGGCTTCCAGCGGAAACTGATGCAGCACCGATTCACAGAAGGCATGGATGGTCTGGATCTTCAGCCCGCCCGGCGTCTCCAGGGCTTCGGCGAACAGGCGCCGGGCGCGGCGCATGGTGCCGAAGTCGGGACGGCGACCTTCCAGCGCTTCGATCCGCACCGCCAGTTCGGCATCGCCCAGTGTCGTCCATTCCGACAGCGTGGCGAAGACGCGGTTCGACATGTTGGCGGCGGCGGCCCGCGTATAGGTCAGGCAGAGGATCTTCGATGGATCGGTGCCACCGAGCAGCAACCGGATGACGCGCTGGGCGAGCACGTGCGTCTTGCCGGAGCCGGCATTGGCGGAAACCCAGGCGGAATTTCGCGGATCGGACGCGCTCGCCTGGCTGGCGATCGTATCGGACGGAATCGGGTAGGCTTTCTTCATGCCTCCCCTCCCTCGTCGCCGGCGTCGCCGCCGGCCGACCATTCCAGCACGCGGGCAAGATGGTCGTAATCGCCATCTGTCTCGCCAGCGCGGAAGGGCAATGCCCGGGACAGGTAGCCGGTCAGGGGATCGTCGTAATGCGCCAGCAGCTTTTCCAGCCGTGCCCAGGCCTCCTCGGCGAGGTCGGTGGCGGTGCGCGGCCGGCGATTGTGTTCGAGGATAGATTCCTCGAACACCTCGCCATTCGGCTTCAACCGGACAAAGGCAAGTTCGGACGGTTCCCGCTTGCCAAGCTCGCGGAAGGCGCCGCGCCGCAAAAGCGCCCCCTCCAGCGCTAGCTGCGGTGAAAGCAGCGTATGCGCCTGCGCCTTCGAGGGCGAGGAGCCGGTCTTGAAATCGAGTATATCGGCCATGCCGCCGGCGAGAAGATCGACCCGATCGGCGAAGCCCGACAGCGTCACGCCGGAGCGGCCGACAACGGTCTTCTCGGCGCGCTCCTCGGCAAAGCGGCGCGCCACCGCGGGCGCGCGCACACGCTCCCACTCGATGATGCTGGCGGCCAGCTTCTCGAAGCGCGGCCACCAGACGGCCTCGACATCGGCCGGCAGCGCGGCCTCGGCGAAACAGGCGCGCCCGGCGGCCAACAGGCCCGACAGCGCTTCCGGCGCGCGCGGATCAGCCTCGCGCTGCGTGAACAGGTTGAGGATGGCGTGGAAAAGCGTGCCGCGTTCGGCCGCGCCCGGATCGCGGATCACCGGCTCGAGCGGCATGAGGCCGAGTATCCGCCTGGCGTAGACGGCATAGGGATCGCGGCGCAGCGTCTCGATCTCGGTCACCGAGAAATGCCGGGGCCTGACATCGAGCGGCGGCGTGGGCCTCGGCCGTGGCGCGAAATCCCGCCTGTCGCCGGCATCGAGGGATCGCGTCCAGGCGAGCAATTCCTCGCCGCGCCGGCGAAGGGTGGCGGCCTGGTCCTTGCCGACGAAGGTCAGCAGGCGTTGCAGCCAGCGCGACGAGACGGCCGGCGCGTCGCCAGAACGCGCCGAGCGGGCAAGCACCACCCTTCTGGCGCCCATCGCCATCTGGAAATCGTGCGCGGCGAGGCCGATGCGCCGCTCCGGCGGCTCCAGGTCGATGCCGGTCTTCATCAGCCGCGACATGAAGCGATCGCTTTCCGGCTTGCGCGGCCAGACACCCTCGTTCAGCCCGCCGATGACCAGTGTGTCGACGTCCTGCAGGCGTGCTTCCAGCGCCCCCCAGATGGCGATGTTGCGGTCGCTGCCCTGTGCCGGCTTGACCGTTTCGGGCGCCACAAGCGCGTCCATGACGTCAGGCCATTCATCGGCGGCGAACGAGAACGGCGCGGCGGCGGCGACGAGGCTGCGCAGCACCTGCGCCAGTCTTTCGCCGGCGTCGCCGGCGTAAAGCTCACCAAGACCGCCATCGTGCGACCGGCCGAGATGCTCAAGCGCTTCGGTGCTGGCGCGAACCAGTGTGACGAGGTCGGCTTCCTCGCGGCCCCGCCAGTCCGCCAGAGGCTCCACCGCCCGCGTGAGGCGCAGGAGCAGGTCGCGCGCTTCTTCTATGCCGCGAACGGTCAGACGCGAGAACCAGAAAGGCGGACGGCTGCCGCCGCCCAGCGTCGCAAGGCGGGTCTCGAACAGCGCGGCGAGGGCGAGAATGTCCGGCCGGCCGGTGCCGCCGCGCAGCGCCACCAGCTCGACGATGCCCGCCGCGCGCCGTGCCTGCACGCGCTCCAGCCCGAGGCCAAGCAACGGGTGCTTGAGCAGGGCCAGCAGGCCGATCGGATCGCCGGGACGGAACACGGCCTGGAGCAGCAGCCGCAGCAGTCCGGCCGCCGGTGTGCCGCCGAGCGGCGCGCCGCCGGAATCGTCGGCGACGACGCCGAAACGCTTGAGCTCGGCCGAGACGCGCCGCGCCAGGGCACGATCGCCCGTGACCAGCGCCGCGCGCTGGCCGGGTTCCTCGACGGCACGCCTGAGCGCCAGCGCGATCGCCACCGCCTCGTCCCTCTCGCTCGCCGCCTCCACGAGTGTGACGCCATTGAAGGCGCTCGCTATGTCCAGCCTGTTGAAGCGGCTGCGCGTCTCGGCCCAGAGCTCCGTCGTCTCGGCCGGCCGCAGCGCCTCGCCCACCAGTGCCGCCCGCAACGCCAGCCCTGCCTCGACCTCGGCGAGGTCTTCGACGTCGCCGCGAAGGACCCCGATCTTGCCGATCAGCTTGGCCAGGCCATATTGCGGATGGCCAAGCAAAGACGGGCGGGCGCCGGGCGCCGTAATCGCATCGAAGGATGGTTCGTCCAGCGTGCGATCGAGCCCGGGCAGGACCACGGCGCCGTTGGGAAGGCCGGCGATGGCCGCGAGCAGCTCGGCCGTGGCCGGTATCGAGCCGGTGGAACCGGCGGCGATGACCGGGCCGGCGGGCGGGCGCAGACGCAGCCGCGCCGCTTCGCGCCGGATCAGGGCGCTGCGGTGCGCGGCGGGGTCCGAAAGGCCGCGTTCAGCGAGGAATTTCGGCCAGGCATCGGTGACGATATCGAGAAAATCGAGCGTCACCTGCCACCAGCCGGCGAGCCTGCCGTCGACCAGACCGGCAAGCTTGGCCCAGTCGGTGCCTTCGGTCTCTATCTCGTCCAGCAGGCCGGCAAGGTCGCGCGAAAGCCATAGCGCGTCGGCTGCCGAGGCCGGAACCGCGATCTCCTCGTCGAACAGCGCCAGCACATGGGCAGGCAAGCGACGCTTCCAGGCGCGCACCAGCGGCGCCAGCAGCAGCAGCCTTTCGGTGGCGGGGATCGGCGGCGCGAGGTCGAGCGTATCGCCCAATCCCGGGTCGAACGCCGCCGCGTCCTCGTCGAACTCGCCCAGCGGCCGGATCACCGGCAATATCGCGGAGCGGCCGCCCAGCGCCTCGACGAATTCGCCGCGCAAGGCGCGCGCGGCGCGGCGCGTCGGCACATAGATGGTGACATCGGCCAGCGCCAGCGGCTCGCCATCGAAGCGAAAGCCGGGAACGAGGCGGCCGCCAAGCAGCGCCCGGGCCAGCGTCGGCAGGAACGGCGCACCGGGCGGAATCGAGAAAACGCGGCGCGAGCCGCTCATACCGCCTTCGCCAGAGCACTGGCGACGGCAGCCTCCGCGGCCGGGATCGCATCCGGCGTACCGACCGTGATCCAATGGCCCTGCATCGCCATGCCGAACAGGCGGCCGGCGGCGATGGCCTTGTCGAAATAGGCGTTCAGGGAATGCGGCGTCGCCGGCGCGTCCTTGAATATACGGGGATGGACGATCGCCGCGCCGGCATAGATCAGGCCGGCGGGGTCGCCCTTGGCGCGGCGCAACGTGCCCTCAGGCGCCAGCAGGAAGTCGGTGCTGCCGCTATGGCCGGTCGCGGAATGAAGATGCGCGAGCATCAGCAGAATATCCATTCTTGCCCCGTCCCATGCAAGGGCGAGACGGGTAAGATTGGAGACGCCGGCATCGATCCAGAACGTATCGGCATTGATGATGTAGAAGGGCTCGGGCCCCAGCTTGGGCAACGCCTTGACGATCCCGCCGGCTGAATCCAGCAGCGCTTCGCTTTCATCCGAGATGACGATTCTGGGAGACCGCCGCCCGGCGACATGGTCTACGATCTGCCGCGGCAGGTAGTGGACGTTGACGACGGCGCGCTCCACACCTGCCTCGGCAAGGCTGTCGAGGCCCCAATCCATCAGGGTCTTGCCGGCGATCGGCACCAGCGGCTTCGGCATGGTGTCGGTGATGGGCCGCATGCGCTTGCCGAGCCCGGCGGCAAGCACCATGGCGGTGCGCGGCCTGGTGGTCATAGCGTGCGCTCCTCGAGCAGGCCGTGCGCGACATAGAATGCGCGCAAGCCGCCAAGCGCCGGATGCGCCAGCGCCCGCCTGAGATAGTCGCGGATGCGCGGCAGATGCTTCAGGTAGTAGGGCTTGCCGTCGCGCTTTTCCAACCGCACGAAAATGCCCAGTATCTTGGAATTGCGTTGCGCGGCCATGATCGCATAGGCCTCCAGGAAGCCCTCCTCGTCGAAGGCGCCCGCGGCGTGGCGCGCCGCGACATAGGCGTCGCGTGTCTCCGTTTCGATATCGGGCGGGATGGTGACGCGCGCGTCCATCGCCAGCGACGCGACATCATACGCCGAAGGCCCGACCAACGCGTCCTGGAAATCGACGATGCCGAGGCGGTCGTGTCCGACGCGGTCGGCGCGCCAGATGATGTTGGGTGAATGGAAGTCACGCAGCATCAGCGTGTATTCGCGGTTTTCCAGCCGGTCGAAAAGCGCGTTCCATTCCCTGGCATAGCCGGCGCGAAGGGCATCGGTGGCCGGTTGCCCGGTGATGGCGGGCACGTACCAGTCGATCAGCAGGTCGGCCTCAATCATCATGGCATCGCGATCGAAGGGCGGCACGTCGTGGAAGCCGCCCTCGCCGGTCGGCATGTGATAGTCCCAGCTCCTGCCATGCATCATCGCGAGCAGCTCGGCGGCGGCCGCGTAGCGCGCCGCGACAGGCCGGCCTTCCGCGTCGAGGAACGCTTCCGAGCCGAGATGTTCCGTCAGCAGGAAGCCCTGCTCCAGGTCGGCCGCCTCGATCAGAGGCACGGAGACGCCGCCTTCCATCAAGGCCCGGTCGATGGCGACGAAAGCGGAAACGGACTGCGCCGAATGGGCTATTTCTGCATAGGCCTTGCCCCGGCGAACCGGCGGCCCGAGCACCAGACGCGGCGAATTCATCAGCACGCGCGGCGCGAGATCGCCAAGCGTGACTGTTTCGTAGGAGCGCGCCGAGGCGTCGCCGATCAGATGGCGTCGGCGCGCCTCGCCCCAGCCGGCGGCGCCAAGAAAATCCCGCATGGCCAGCGAGCGCGCGATGCGATCGAAGGCTGCGCCCTGCCCCGACAGCCTCGCCAGGCGACCCTCGCCCTGGTGGGCGAGTTCGATCGTTACGACGGTAGCCGGGAAATAATCCTCCGCCCGCTCCGGCCATTCCACCAGTGCCGCACCCTGCGCGAGAAGCTCGTCGAGGCCGAGTTCGTCCATCTCGGCCGCCGAGGACAAGCGATAGAGGTCGAAATGGTGGACGGGAATACGGGCCTCGTAACTCTGCACCAGCGTGAAGGTCGGGCTCGGCACTTCGAGGCCGGGATCGCCGGCGAGGGACCGGATCAGCGCCCGCGCCAGCGTCGACTTGCCGGCGCCGAGGTCGCCCTTGAGGGCCAGCACATCGCCAGGTCGCAAAGCGAGGGCCAAGTCCTCGCCGAGCCGCATGGTCTGCGTCTCGTCGGCGAGAAAACGCTCCAGAACCGTCGCGGCCAAGACGCGTTACTCGGCCGCTTCGCGAATGCCGCCCGAAGGCGTGTCGGGGAAGGTACAGATCACCGTCGTCCCCTGGTCCTTGCCGGTCTCGATGCGGACGCTGCCGCCATGGAGCTCGACGAAGCTCTTGACGATCGAGAGGCCGAGCCCGGCGCCGCGCCGGCGGCCGCCATTGGTGCGCGGCTCGAAGCGGCGGAAGACCGAATCGAGCAGGTCCGGCGGCATGCCGGGGCCATCGTCGTGGACGGAGAACTCGACCCCGTCGGCAAGCTGACGGCAGGCCAGCGTGATCGTGCTGGCCTCGGGCGCGTAGTTGGCTGCGTTGCTCAGCAGGTTGTAGAGGATCTGGCGGATACGTGTCTCGTCGCCATGGAAGGTCTTGGGGCCAGCGGCGGCATCGACCTTCAGCCTGATCGAGTGTTCCTCCAGCCGATCGGCCACCAGCTCGGCGGCCGCGGCGATGGTCCTGTCGACATGCACCTCGGAAATATCCAGCCGCATGATGCCGGCATCGACCGTCGCAAGGTCGAGTATGTCGTTGACGATGGTGAGCAGAACCGAGGACGAGGAGCTCACATGGTCGACATATTCGCGCTGCCGCGCGTTCAGTGCACCTGTGGCGGGCAGAGAGAGAAGCTCGGTGAAGCCGATGATGTTGGTGAGCGGCGAGCGTAGTTCGTAGGAGACGTGCTGGACGAACTCGTTCTTGATCTGGTCGGACTTCTCCAGCGCTTCGTTCTTGTCCTTCAGCGCCCGTTCGACATTGACGCTGTCGGTGACGTCGACGAAGGTCGTCATCACCTGCCCGTTGGGCAGCGGAATGACGGCGAAGCGAAGCACGTTGCCGTTGCGAAGCTCGGTCTGGCCGTGGCGGTCGCGTCGTTCGTCGTCGAAGCCGGTGATGGCCGCGACGAAGCCGCCCCACGGGCTGTCGACCGCGCGCTGATCACAAAGATCGCGGATGGTCGAGACATGGACGTTGGGCCGCGTGGCGTCCGCGTCCAGCCCCCAAAGCGCGGCGAAGGCCGGGTTCGACAGCCGGAGCCGGCCGTCCGGACCGAACACGGCCACGCCCTCGGCGAGATTGTCCAGCGTCTCGCCCTGCACCCGCACGGCGGTCTGGTAGCGGCTTTCGAGATCCATCTTCTCGGTGAGGTTCTCGAACACCCAGGTCACGCCGCCCTTGGGCTGCGGATTGGCGATGACGCGGATGGTCTTGCCGTCCGGCAAGTGCCACCAATGCTCCTGCGACTCCACGGCGCGATAGGCGCCGAGCAGGCTCTGCTTCCAGCGGCGCCACTCTGGCTGCTCGGCGATCTTGCCTTCGCTGCGCAGCCGATCGAGCAACAGCGCGTTGTCGGGCGCGCTGAGCAGGAAGCCGCTGTCCAGGCCCCACAGCTTCTGGAACGCCTGGTTGAAGAAGCGCAGCTTCTCGTCGGTGTCGAAGATGGCGACCGCGGTGTTGAGCTGGTCCAGCGTATCGGCGTGGCTGCGGACGGTGCGCTCGTACTCGCCGCGAATGGCCTCGGTCGCCGATGTATCGCAGGCGAGACCGGCCGAGCCGTCGGGGTTGGCGACATCGGTGACGGCGAACATGCGCCGGTCGCCCTCGATCACAGTCGACAGCGTCTGCTCGAATACCCGATGCGACTTATGCTGCTGCGCGATTGTCTCGCGCGCCTGGCCGCCGAGGAATTCCTTCTGGTCGCGCACGACCGTGCCGGCGTTTTCCGCCTCCACGGCCTCGGCATAGGCGCGGTTCACCCATCTCAGCCTGCCGTCGTCACCGCGCATCCACGCGGGCATCTTCAGCGCGTCGAGCAGGCCGACCATGGCTTCGTAGTCGATGGCCAGGCGCTGGTTCTCGATCTTGAGCCTGGCCTGGCTGCGCTGTGTCTCGGAAAGCGAGACGAAGCGCACGATGACATGCGCCGCACTCTTGCGCCCATGCACCTCGAGCGGCGCGCCGGCCTGCGATTCGATGACGAGGTCGAAGGCGCTGCCTTTGTCGCGCAGCGCCGCGACGGCGTGTTCCAGGGCCGCGGCCGAGCGCGGCATCAGCCAGCGGCCGAAGGCGAGGAAGGCCGCGCGTTCGTCGGGAGCACCGCTTTCGATCGGCAGCGAGCCGACGAGATCCGGTTTCTTGTTCTCGGTGCCCCAGACGATCACCCGCTGGTCGCGCACGTTGAGCAAGGCCTCGGAGCGCTGGAGGGCGGCGTTAACGTCGGCAATGCGGGCCCTGAGCTCGGCGTTCTCGGCCGAAGCGCGCGCCCTTTCGCGGATGAGCACGACCGCCGAAAGCAGCGCGGCGCCCATGACGCCGACGAAGACCGCGAGCTGCATGACCTCGACCGTGCTGACGGAGACGCCAGCCTGGCCGGTCGCGGCGTGAGCAGAGACAACCGAAATCGGGCCACTGAGCGCCGAGGCGCCAAGCAGCATGCCCATGCGGGTGCGCCAGGACTGTCGCACCGCCCTGGCGGCGCCGTCCATGGTCCCCGAATCGTCGCGGCCGCCGGAAACGGCCAGTCCCGCCTTGTGCGGGTTTTGCCCCGGCATGTCTTGGTCCTCTCCGCCGCCTGAATGCAAGACCGCCCCAACGCCCGCCCCTCTCACCCCCTCGCGGGCCGGAAGCGTTGCGAATCACCCGACAATAAACCCTCGCCGAATCGCCGTGAAGGCAGCCGGCTCGCAAAAATAATGCCGGGCGAAAAGTCAATCGCCCGGCATCAATATCTGGTGGTAAATTGTAAGTTGGTTAATAGCGGTAGTGTTCAGGCTTGAACGGACCCTGCGGCGTCACGCCAATATAGGCCGCCTGTTCGCCGGAAAGCTCGGTGAGCTTGACGCCAAGCTTGCCGAGATGCAGCCGCGCCACCTTCTCGTCGAGGTGCTTGGGCAGCACATAGACCTGGTTCTGGTACTGGCCGGACTTGGTGTAGAGCTCGATCTGGGCGAGCACCTGGTTGGTGAAGGACGCCGACATGACGAAGCTCGGGTGACCGGTGGCATTGCCGAGATTGAGCAGGCGGCCTTCCGACAGCAGGATCATGCGCTTGCCGTCCGGGAAGGTGATCATGTCGACCTGCGGCTTGACGTTGGTCCACTTCAGATTGCGCAGCGACGCAACCTGAATCTCGTTGTCGAAGTGGCCGATGTTGCCGACGATGACCATGTCCTTCATCGCGCGCATATGGTCGAGCGTGACGACATCCTTGTTGCCGGTGGTGGTGATGACGATGTCGGCGGTCGGCGCCGCGTCCTCCAGCGTCACGACCTCGAAGCCGTCCATCGCCGCCTGCAGCGCGCAGATCGGATCGACCTCGGTTACCTTGACGCGGGCGCCGGCGCCCTTGAGCGAGGCCGACGAACCCTTGCCGACGTCGCCATAGCCGCAGACCACCGCGACCTTGCCGGCCATCATCGTGTCGGTGCCGCGACGGATGCCGTCGACCAGCGATTCCTTGCAGCCGTACTTGTTGTCGAACTTCGACTTGGTGACGGAATCGTTGACGTTGATCGCCGGGAAGGGCAGCAGGCCCTTCTTCTGCAACTGGTAGAGACGGTTGACGCCGGTGGTCGTTTCCTCGGTGACGCCGCGGATCGCTTCCTTCTGCTTGGTGAAGAAGCCGGGCGAGGCCTTCAGGCGCTTCTTGACCTGGGCATAGAAATATTCCTCTTCCTCGCTCTGCGGGTTCGACAGCACGTCCTCGCCGGCTTCGGCGCGGGCGCCGATCAGAATGTACATGGTGGCGTCGCCGCCATCGTCGAGGATCATGTTGGAGACGCCGCCGTCAGCCCACTGGAAGATCTGGTCGGTGTAGTTCCAGTAATCCTCGAGCGATTCGCCCTTGACCGCGAAGACCGGAATGCCGGCCTCGGCGATGGCCGCGGCCGCGTGGTCCTGGGTCGAGAAGATGTTGCAGGAGGCCCAGCGGATCTCCGCGCCGAGCGCCTTCAGCGTCTCGATCAGCACGGCCGTCTGGATGGTCATATGGAGCGAGCCGGTGATGCGCGCGCCCTTGAGCGGCTTCTTGTCGCCAAACTCCTCGCGGCAGGCCATCAGGCCCGGCATCTCGGTTTCGGCGATCTCGATTTCCTTGCGGCCCCAGCCGGCAAGCGAGATGTCGGCGACCACATAGTCCTTGCTACCCGTCATGGCAGTGCTCCGATGCGAAGTGTTTTTGCGGATACGCCCCGGCCGGACGGCATGCGAAGGCGCGCGGATTTGCCGGCCTGACTAGCAGATCGGCACCAAGACGACAATGGGATATAAAGAAATCTTTATCCGTGCATATCTTTCGATCGCCGGATCAGCTTTCCTCGCCGAAGCGCGCGGCGACCAGTTGCTCCAGCGCGTCGATGGCCTCCGCGGCTTCGGGACCGCTGGCCGACACGCGGATCGAATAGCCGGGGCTCGCCGCCAGCATCATCAGTCCCATGATGGAGGTGCCTCCGACCTTCATCCCGTCCTTCTCGACATGGACCGAGGCGTTGAAGCCGCTGGCCACCTGGACGAACTTGGCCGAAGCGCGGGCATGCAGCCCGCGCTGGTTGATGATCGGGAAATCCCTGACGATCTCGTTCTTTTCCACCGACAGGTTGCTCATTTGCTGCTCAGCAACTGACTGGCGACATTGATGTACTTGCGGCCGGCGGCCTGCGCCTCGTCCAGCGCCACCGCCATGTTGTCGCCCTTGCGGATCGAGGACAGCTTGATCAGCATCGGCAGGTTCATACCGGCTATGACCTCGATACGGCCCGATTCCATCACCGAAATGGCGAGATTCGAAGGCGTGCCGCCGAACATGTCGGTCAGAACGATGACGCCCGTGCCGGTATCGACGCGCGCGACGGCGTCGACGATGTCGCTCCGGCGCTGTTCCATATCATCGTCGGCGCCGATCGCCACAGTCTCGAAATTGTCTTGTGGCCCCACGACATGTTCCACGGCATGTCTGAACTCGGTGGCCAGTTGACCGTGCGTCACGAGCACGAGTCCGATCATTCTTTGGTGGCTCCCGTCATCGCCGCTTCACAGGCGTATCTTATGCTCGCCAACCATTGCAGGCGGCGGGAGCGCTATCTTGTCGACCATAGGCGCGTTGACAAGCCCAAAATTGCGCCAGCCCGAGCCATTTTGACGCATTGCAGCAAAAAACCCCGAACGGATCATGAAAAAGGCGGGATCGACAACCGGGCCATAAGCGCCGTCAGCGCGGCCACGACGTTTTGCCTGGGCAGGTCGATGCGCGGCAACAGGCAACCGCCGATGGTCTCTGTCGCGTCCTCCTGAAAGCGCGCCATTTCTTGCGCCGGCACAAGCCGCACCAGCAGGTCGATTACGCCTGCCGGCTCGAAAGGCAGCGGCTGGGGCCCGATGCCCGAGACTTCCGCGAGGCCGGCTATGGCCGCGGGAGCCCGGCAGAGCAGCCTGCCGCCCCGGCCGACGATGAAAAGCTGGTCGTCGCCGATCAGGCGGGAAAACAGACCGCGCGCGCCGCAATGGTCGATCAATGCCAGCGCCAGCGTTGTCTTGCCGGAGCCCGAAGACCCGGTGATGAGAAGCCCATGGTCGCCCACGAGAAGCGCCGTCGCATGGATGTTGCCGGCGGTCGGCACGGTTTGCTCAGGCACCTGGGCTCAAGCCTCCGGGATACGGCGCATGCCTCAGCCCTCGGCGGGCAGGGTGACGACGAAGCGCGCACCCTTGATCTCGCCAGGCTTGGTGCCGGGGATGTTTTCGGCTGTCAGCGTGCCGCCATGCGCCTCGACGATCTGCCGCGAAATCGAAAGGCCGAGACCGGAATTCTGGCCGAACGCCTCGCCCGCGGGACGATCGGTGTAGAAGCGCTCGAAGATGCGGTCGATGTTGTCGGCGCGGATACCCGGACCGTTGTCGTCGACGGTGAGGATGTTGAATTTGCCGGCGCGCGCCAGGGACAGGGTTATCTGGCCATGCTCCTCGGGAACGAACGAGCGGGCATTCTCGATCAGGTTGGTGATGACCTGGCCGATGCGGAGATCGTGGCCGACGACGACGTAGCCCTTCACGCCTTGCGGCAGCTTGGCGACCTTGAGCTCGATATCGACCGCCTTCTTGTTGCGCGTCGTTTCGCGCGAGACGGCGATGAGGTCGGTGAGGAACTTCTTCAGGTCGACGGTCGCGGCATCCTCGCGCGCCAGTTCGGCATCGAGCCGTGAGGCGTCCGAGATATCGGTGATCAGCCGGTCGAGGCGCTTCACGTCGTGCTGGATGATCTCCATCAGGCGGCTGCGCGAATTGTCGTTCTTGGCCAGCGGCAAGGTTTCGACGGCGCTGCGCAGCGAGGTGAGCGGGTTCTTCAACTCGTGCGATACGTCTGCCGCGAAGCTTTCGATCGCCTCGATGCGCGCATAGAGCGCGTTGGTCATGTCGCGTACCGCGACCGAGAGGTTGCCGATCTCGTCCTGGCGGTCGGAAAAATCGGGAATCTCCTCGCGGTTCTTGACGCCGCGGCGCACGCGGATCGCGGCGGCGGAGAGGCGACGCAGCGGATTGGCGATGGTGGAGGCGAGAAGCATCGACAAGATCGCGGTGACCAGCGCTGCGATGCCGAACACGCGCAGGATCGCCTTGCGTTCGGCGGCGACGATCTTGTCGATGTCACCGCCCTCGGTCGACAGCATCAGCACGCCGAGGACGGCGCGGAAACGCTGGATCGGCACCGCGACCGAGACGATCTGCTCGCCCTGCTCGCTGACGCGCACGATGGTCGAGGGGCTGCCGGTCAGCGCCTTGACCACTTCCGGGAATGCCGCGCCGTTACCGCCGGGCTGCTCGTGGTAGACGGGCAGCTCGGTGTTGCGGAAGACGTCGAATACGAATTTCTGGATGCGTTCGAGCAGGTCGGGCTGCTCCTCCTCGACCGGCGGCAAATCGTAGCGCAGGATCTGGCCGCGCGAGTAGAGATGCCTGGAATCGAGCAGCAGGTTGGCGTCGCGGTCGTAGATGCGGGCGCGGGTGCGGGTCGGCGAGATCAGGCGTCGCAGCACCGGCGCCACGCGCTCCGGATTGATCGGAAAGTCCAGATTGTCGAGCTGATCGGAACCCGGCCCGAGGCTTTCGCCGGCCTGCAGCTCGAGCAGCTTCTCCGGATCGATGCTGATGGAATCCGTCTCCACCGTCGCCGAGGCGGCAATGGCGCCGGCGATGATCTCGCCCTGCGTCATCAGGCTCTCGACGCGCGCGTCGATAAGGCCGTCGCGGAAGGTGTTGAGATAGAGAATGCCGGTGACCAGCACGGCGAGGCCGGCCAGGTTGAGGAACAGGATACGGCGTGTCAGGCTGGAGAAGATGTGATGGCCGAGGAAGCGGCGCATCGGCACCGTGATCCTGGACAGGAACGCGGGCATGATCCGCGGCGCGCGCTTCACCGCGCCCGCCGGCCTGCCTCGCTGTGCCTCGACTGCCATCGAATAGCAGTTCCCTGTCTAGTGAGTAGTGAGTAGCGCGTAGGGCATAGAGAAATGGTTGGCTGAGATCGCGGCGATGCGGCCGCTCGCACCATTCAAAACTGACTACCGACTATTCCCTACTGCCTATTCCTGTTCACGCCTCGCGGAATCGGTAACCGACCCCGTACAGCGTCTCGATCATCTCGAAGTCGTCATCGACGGCCTTGAACTTCTTGCGCAGGCGCTTGATGTGGCTGTCGATGGTGCGGTCGTCAACATAGACCTGCTCATCATAGGCCGAATCCATCAGCGCATCACGGCTTTTCACCACGCCGGGGCGCTGCGCCAGGGAATGCAGGATGAGGAACTCGGTGACGGTCAGCGTCACCGGCTCGCCCTTCCAGGTGCAGGTGTGGCGTTCCTGGTCCATGACGAGCTGTCCGCGTTCGAGCGAGCGGGCCTGCGGGCTGGGCGCCTTGGCAGCCGCCTCGCGGGCGCTGGCGCGGCGCAGCACGGCGCGCACCCGCTCAACCAGCAGACGCTGCGAAAACGGTTTGCGGATGAAGTCGTCGGCGCCCATCTTCAGGCCGAAGAGCTCGTCGATCTCGTCGTCCTTGGAGGTCAGGAAGATGACCGGCAGGTCGGTTTTCTGACGCAGCCGGCGCAGCAATTCCATGCCGTCCATGCGCGGCATCTTGATGTCCAGGATGGCCAGGTTCGGCGGGCGCGCTGCCAGGCCTTCCAGCGCCGAGGCACCATCCGTGTAGGTCTCGACGCGGTAGCCTTCCGATTCCAGGGCGATCGATACCGATGTCAGGATGTTGCGGTCGTCGTCGACAAGCGCGATTGTTGCCATTTCCAGCGGCTCCCTCATGAGCTGTCCCTTCTTTCGTCGAGAAGGGGCTTTTGCAGGACAAATTAGGTACAAAATGTGGCACAGGCCCAAGCCGCTGTCACGGGCGGCATATTGGCGGCCACGACCACGCCTCAACAACGGATTGGACGATCGAACGCTGCCAATCCTTTGGGCAACCTCGTGGACTTTTTGCACATATAAACGATTTAAACAACTTTCAAATTTTTTAAATCGATTAATGATTTGATATCATTCGCCTTTTCTGGTTCTGAGCCTGTCAGCCCCGTCAAGGGCGCCGGACGCCAACCCGGCCATATGCGGCAAATCCAGAGAGGAGCACTTGATGTCGGAAGCCGGCAAACGCAACCCCGCCTGCGCGATTGACGCCATCGGCCTGAAGACCACGGGCACGGTGCGCTACAATTTCGGCGCCGCAGAACTCTACGAGGAAGCGATCCGCCGCGGCGAGGCAAGGTTGACGGCGCATGGCGCGCTGGTGGCCGAGACCGGACAGCACACGGGCCGCTCGCCCAAGGACAAGTTCGTGGTGCGCGACGACAGCGTCGCGGCGCATGTCTGGTGGGACAACAACAAGGCGATCACACCGGCCCAGTTTGAGACGCTGCTTGCCGACTTCCGCGCGCATGCTGCGACGCTGGATCTCTATGTGCAGGACCTGGTGGGCGGCGCCGACACCGAGCTGCAGTTGAAGACGCGGGTGGTCACCGAACTTGCCTGGCACTCGCTGTTCATCCGCAACCTGCTGATCCGTCCCGAGGCCGCCGAGCTCGACAGCTTCGTGCCGGGCATGACGATCATCGACCTGCCCTCCTTCCGCGCCGATCCGGCCCGCCACGGCAGCCGCACCGAGACGATCATCGCCGTCGACCTGACGCGCAAGATCGTGCTGATCGGCGGCACCTCCTATGCCGGCGAGATGAAGAAGTCGGTGTTCACCATGCTGAACTACCTGCTGCCGGCCCAGGGCGTGATGCCGATGCACTGCTCGGCCAACGAAGGCCCCGCCGGCGACACCGCGATCTTCTTCGGCCTTTCGGGCACGGGCAAGACGACGCTGTCGGCCGACCCGTCGCGCACGCTGATCGGCGACGACGAGCATGGCTGGGGCGCGCACGGCATCTTCAACTTCGAGGGCGGCTGCTACGCCAAGACGATCAGGCTGTCGGCGGAAGCCGAGCCTGAGATCTTCGCCACCACCCAGCGCTTCGGCACGGTTCTGGAGAATGTCGTGCTCGATGCCGGCCGCGTGCCGGATTTCGACGACGGGCGCATGACCGAGAACACGCGCTGCGCCTATCCGCTGGACTTCATCCCCAATGCCAGCCGCACCGGTCGCGCCAGCCATCCGCGCAACGTCATCATGCTGACGGCCGACGCGTTCGGCGTGATGCCGCCGATCGCGCGGCTCACCCCGGCGCAGGCCATGTACCACTTCCTGTCGGGCTATACGGCCAAGGTCGCCGGCACCGAAAAAGGCGTCACCGAGCCGGAAGCGACGTTCTCGACCTGCTTCGGCGCGCCTTTCATGCCGCGCCATCCTTCCGAATATGGCAACCTGCTGCGTGACCTGATCGCGCGTCACAAGGTCGATTGCTGGCTGGTCAACACGGGCTGGACCGGCGGCGCCTACGGCACCGGCAAGCGCATGCCGATCAAGGCGACCCGCGCGCTGCTCGCGGCCGCCCTCGACGGTTCGCTGAAATCGGCCACCTTCCGCACCGATGCCAATTTCGGCTTCGAGGTGCCGGTGTCGGTTCCCGGCGTCGACAGCGCCATTCTCGATCCGCGCTCGACCTGGGCCGACAAGGCCGCCTACGACCGTCAGGCAGCCAAGCTGGTCGGCATGTTCGCCGTCAACTTCGAGAAGTTCGAGCCGCATGTCGACGCCAGCGTGCTGGGCGCCGCGCCGCGCTTGCAACAGGCCGCCGAATAGCGGCCAACATCGACCTCCTTCGCGGGCCCGGCTTTTGCCGGGCCTTTTCTTTTGTCCGCGTCCGCGCCATGACTGCGCGCATGAGCGCGGACGAAAAGATCATCATAAGTGGCGAGGCGGTCATCCATCCGGATGACCTCAAGGAGGATTTCATCCGGTCTTCGGGGCCGGGCGGCCAGAACGTCAACAAGGTGGCGACGGCGGTGCAGTTGCGCTTCGACGCCGCCAACGCCGCCGGGCTGTCCGAGCGCGTGCGCGACCGCACGATCAGGCTGGCGGGCCAGCGCGCCACCAAGGACGGCGTCATCGTCATCGAAGCGGGGCGTTTCCGCACACAGGAGCAGAACCGCGCAGACGCCCGCGCGCGTCTGACGGCGCTGGTCGCCAAGGCCGCCGAGCCGCCACCGCCGCCGCGCAAGAAGACCAGGCCGTCGAAGGGCGCCGTCGAGCGCCGCCTGAAAAGCAAGGCCGGACGCTCGACCGTGAAGAAGCTGCGCGGTCGCGTGGACGGCGAATAGGCACACTGGACTTCCCCGGCGACACGGCGGATGCCGGATCGCGCGCTCCGCACAACCACGCCGTGTAGAAATGGGTTCACATTTGGCCGCGCAGATGCAAGGTTCGCGCTGTCAAATCAGAGGAGACCTCGGATGGGTATGTTCGACTTCGTCAAAAGCGTAGGCAAGAAACTGGGCATCGGCGGTGAGGAGGAAGCGCCAAGCGCCGACACGCTCAAGCAGGAGCTCGATTCGCACAAGCTCGGCACCGACAATGTGGAAGTGGTCGTCAAGGGCGATACGGCAGTGCTCAAGGGCACGGTCAAGGACCAGTCGATCTTCGAGAAGGCGGTGATCGCGGTCGGCAACACGCTTGGCGTCTCCAAGGTGCAGGCTGACGAGCTGCAGGTCGGCACGGCTGGCGCCGGCGCCACGGCGGCCGCCAAGGAGCCTACCTTCTACACGGTGCAGAAGGGCGACAATCTCTGGAAGATCGCCGAAAAGAGCTACGGCAAGGGCAACGGGCCCAAGAACACCATCATCTTCGAGGCCAACAAGCCGATGCTGACCCATCCGGACAAGATCTACCCCGGTCAGGTGTTGCGCATTCCGGACATCGCGCAAGGCTGAGGCAGCGCGTCCGCGACAACGACAAGCGGCGGCTTTCGGGTCGCCGTTTTCATTTTCAGGTGGCATTGTCGGCCATATTCCGCAGGCAGGTCCCATGCTCGTTCTTCCCAAAGGCGTTCGCCACATGCCCGGCCACCTCTCACGCTCCGAGCAGGAGGCGCTGGTCGAGGAGGTGAGGAAGGTCGTGCAGGAGGCGCCGCTCTACGTGCCCGCCATGCCACGGACCGGCAAGGAGATGAGCGTGCGCATGACCAATTGCGGCACGCTCGGCTGGGTCACCGACAGGGAGCGCGGCTATCGCTACCAGCCGACCCATCCCGCGACCGGAATGCCGTGGCCGCCGATCCCCGCCGCGCTTCTCGACCTGTGGCGGCAGGTTTCGAGCTACCCGCATCCGCCCGAGGCCTGCCTGGTCAATTTCTATAACCAGGATGCCAGGATGGGCCTGCACCAGGATCGCGACGAGATGGAATTCGCCGCTCCGGTGGTCTCGGTATCGCTGGGGGATGATTGCCTCTTCCGCGTAGGGCAGACGACACGCGAGGGCGGGACCAAGTCGTTTCGGCTGAAGAGCGGCGACGTCGTCGTGCTCGGCGGCGAGGGCCGCCTCTGCTTTCACGGCGTCGATCGCATCTACCCGTCCACCTCGGCGCTGTTGCGCAATGGCGGACGGATCAACCTGACTCTGCGACGGGTGACGAAGCCATCGTAAGAGGTGGCCCTAAGATGATTTTAAAGATGTGGTGCTACGGGTCGAGAAACCATAGCAAAGGTCGACCATGACGCCGTCTCCGAACAGAGCATTCGCGACCGTCGACGTCGCCACTGCCCTTGTGGTCGTCGTGGTGGGCTTTTGCGCCGGCGCGGTTTACCTGAACGCCCTGTGGATGCTGGACGAGAACGGCTTCTCCGTGCTCTCGCGGCGATTACCCTATTGGGATTTCAGCAATCTGTGGGGCGGATCGCGCATGGCGCTGGACGGCCATGTCGCCTATCTGTTCGATGTCGAAACCTACCGCGCGACGCTGCGCGCCATGTTTTCTCCCCTTCTGCCCGACCAGGAATGGAGCTACCCGCCCAGCGTCCTGCTGTTCGGCGCGCCGTTGGCGGCCCTGCCGATCCTCCCCGCATATCTGATCTGGACATTCGGCACCGTTTTCTGCCTGTGGCTGGCGGTCCGTCCGCTGAAGATCGGCCCTGTCGCCGAACTGGCGATCGTGCTGAGCCCGGCGGTCATGATCAATGCCATCTTCGGCCAGAATGGCGCGCTGACGGCGGCGTTGCTGCTCGGCGGTCTCCTCGCCGCGCCGAAACGGCCGGTCCTGGCGGGCGTGATGTTCGGCCTTCTCACGTTCAAGCCGCATCTCGGCCTGCTGATACCCTTCTGCCTGCTGGCCAGCGGCAATTGGCGCGCCATCGCGTCCGCCGCGGTGACGACCGCCGCGATCGTCGTGGCCACCGGCGCTCTCTTCGGCTTCGATGTCTGGACGAATTTCTTCGTCGAAACACGCCCGTTGATGACCGCCATCATGGAGGCACCCTATCCACAGCCCTATCATTTCAACGCCATGACCGTGTTCTCGACGGCGCGCGCGCTGGGGTTCGGCCTTGCCGGCGCCTACGGCCTGCAGGCCGCGATGAGCCTCGCGGCAATCGCCGTCGCCATCTGGGCGTGGCTGCCCGACGACAGGATCGAACATCGCCAGCGTGCCGTACTGACGGTCGTTCTTGCAATGATCGCGACCCCTTACGGATACACCTACGATTCAATCGGGGTGGCGATTGCCGTGGCTTTCATCTTCATGACCAGCGCGCGCCTGCCGCTCTTCCTGCTGGCCGCGTCCTGGTTCTACGCCGTCGCCGCGCAGATCCTGAACAATCTCGGCTACCCCATCGGCATATTGGTGCCGCTATGGCTGGCGGTCTGGATGGTCGCATCGATCCTGAAGGACAAACGCGTAAGACCGGTCCTGTCGCTGCCACTGGCGGCCTGACGGATACATCCGGTCTCGAACGGCGCATCCCGCACAAGGCGCAGCGCCGGCCTTTCGCCGCACACCGCCTCTAGAGCTTGCGCAGCGCCACTTCCTCGATCCGGTGATCGGCGCCCTTGCGCAGGATGAGATCGGCCCTCGCCCTGGTCGGCAGGATGTTCTCGCGCAGGTTCTTCAGGTTGATGTTGGCCCACAGCCCCTCGGCAATGGCGCGGGCGGCATCCTCGGAGAGTTGCGAATAGCGGTGGAAGAATGAATCCGGATTGCGGAAGGCGGTTTCGCGCAGCCGCATGAAGCGGGCGATATACCACTGGTGTATCAGCTCTTCCTTGGCATCGATGTAGATGGCGAAGTCAAAGAAATCCGACAGGAAGGGCACGATCTTGCCGTCCTGCGGCAGCTTGCCGGGCTGCAGCACGTTGATGCCTTCGAAGATCAGGATATCCGGCCGGTCGATGGTGACGAACTCGCCAGGAATGACGTCGTAGGTCAGGTGCGAATAGACCGGCGCGCGCACGCTGCTTTGCGCCGACTTGATGCTCGACAGGAAGCGCAGCAGCGCGCCGACATCGTAGCTGTCGGGGAAGCCCTTGCGCTCCATCAGGTTCTCGCGGCGCAGCACCTCGTTCGGCAGCAGGAAGCCGTCGGTGGTGATGAGATCGACCTTGGGGCTGGACGGCCAGCGTGCCAGCAGCTCCTTGAGCACGCGCGCCGTGGTCGACTTGCCGACGGCGACCGAGCCGGCGATGCCGATGATGAAGGGCGTCTTGACCACGTCGCTGGCCCTGAAGAAGGCTTGGCGCTGCCTGAACAGAAGCTGGCTCGCCTCGACATGCGCCGACAGCAGCCGCGAGAGCGAAAGATAGATCCGCCTGACCTCCTCGAGGTCGACGGGGTCGTTGAGCGAGCGCAGGCGCCGGAACTCGTCCTCGGTCAGCGTCAGCGGCGTATCGGCGCGGAACTGCGACCATTCCTGCGCCGAAAAGAAGCGGAATGGCGAGTACTTCTCGGACGGCGTGAGCTGATCCATCGCGTTTCCTGACCTCTCCCCTCGATCAGCCCGGCCGGGACGCCTTCTCGGCGATACCCGAGCGTCCCTGACGGCTCTCGAGCTCCCTCAGCACATCAGCGAGGGGAACATTCGCGATGCCGAGAACCACGAGCCAATGATACAGGAGATCGGCACTCTCCGATACGAGCGCCGCCCTGTCGCCCTGGATGGCGGCGATCACCGTCTCGACCGCCTCCTCGCCAAGCTTCTGCGCGGCCTTCGGCATGCCACGCGCGAACAGCCTGGCCGTCCAGGAATCCGCATCGCCGGACGCGGCGCGCTCGCGGATGATCGTCTCCAGATCGGAAAGCGAGAATTCAGCCATGGCGCAGCCTATCCTGTCAGGCGCTCGGATTGAACCGGAGCATCGAGCCGCATCGGCAGGCCGGCGGCCGCCATGTAAGCCTTTGCCTCGGCGATGGAGTAGGTGCCGAAGTGGAAGATCGACGCCGCCAGAACCGCGCTGGCATGGCCGTCGCGAACGCCCGCGACCAGATGGTCAAGATTGCCGACGCCGCCCGAGGCGATCACCGGCGCGCGAACGGCATCCGCGATGGCGCGCGTCAGCGCGATGTCGTAGCCGGCCTTGGTACCGTCGCGATCCATCGAGGTGAGCAGTATCTCGCCGGCGCCGCGATCGACCATGCTCCTGGCGAAATCAACGGCGTCGATGCCGGTCCTCTCGCGCCCGCCATGGGTGAAGATCTCCCAGCGGTCGCTCTCGCCGGCGACCGACACCTTCTTGGCGTCGATGGCCACCACGATGCACTGGTTGCCGAACTTGTCGGCGGCCTCGGTGACGAAATCCGGGTTCTTCACCGCCGCCGTGTTGATCGACACCTTGTCGGCGCCGGCCAGCAGGAGCTTGCGTATGTCCGCCACCTGGCGCACGCCGCCGCCCACCGTCAGCGGCATGAAACACTGCTCGGCGGTCCGGGCAATGACGTCGAAGATGGTCTCGCGATTGTCGGACGAGGCCGTTATGTCGAGGAAGCAGAGCTCGTCGGCGCCGGCGGCGTCATAGGCCCGCGCCGCCTCGACGGGGTCGCCGGCATCGACGAGGTCGACGAAGTTGACGCCCTTGACCACACGGCCGTCCTTCACGTCCAGGCAGGGAATGACACGCGCCTTGAGCATTACTTGCCCTCTATCGTCGTGAGCAGGTCGATCAGCAGGTCGCCGACCAGGGGCGGGATGTCGGCCTGGGCGTCGAACGCCGGATCGTAGGCCGAAATGGTGACGCTGACGACGGGGACGGCGAGCGCGACATCGCAAGCCGCCTGGCGGAGCGCCTCGGGGCTGGGGCCGCCCGGGCAGGTATAGCGGTTGGCCTGCAGCTTTTCGGGGTCGTGTACGTCGAGGTCGAGGTGCATGTGCACCCGGCGCGCACCGGCCGCCTCCAGCCGCCCGCAAGCGCCGGCAATGTCCGGGCATTCGGCCTTGATGACTGGCAGACTGCCGACCAGCTTCTTTTCGGCGGGGTCGAGGTCGCGCGCGTTGAGCAGGACGCAGCGGGACGGATCAATCGCCTGGAAGCCGGGGATCGAGGCCGCCATCGGCCGCCAGCAGAGTCCGAGAGCGACGGCGAGCGCCATGCCGTCGAGAAAACCGTAGATCGAGGTTTCGGGCGTGTTGAGGTCGCCATGCTGGTCGGCCCAGACGATGGCGTCCGCCGCGGCGCCGGCGACAGCTCCGGCGCTGGTCAGGCAATTGCCGGCCAGCACCACCGGGAAGCGATCCTTGCCGCGCGCCACATGCACCGCCGTGGCCACCGCCCGGCAGACGGCGAAGCCGGTCGCGATCTCGCGCTCCTGCTCGTCGCCGACCTTGCCTATGTCCTCGACGACGACGTCGTGCCCGGCAAGCTTCAGCGCGTCGACGAGCCCGCCCGATATCAGGGCGTCCGGCCCCTGGCCCATGCCGCCATGGTAATGGCCGCTGTCGTAGGAGGCGAGGATCAGCGAAACCTTCACGACCGCGCCTCCACCTGCGGCGCGGCGCGCAGGATGGCGAGCGCCTCGGCGGGATCGATGCGTCCATCATAAAGCGCGCGGCCGGAAATGGCGCCTTCCAGCCTCGTCGCGTCAGGCATCGTCATGCGCACGATGTCGGCGATCGATGCAAGCCCGCCCGAGGCGATGACCGGGATCGAAACCGCGTCGGCGAGATCGATGGTGGCGTCCCAGTTGATGCCGGTCAGAATGCCGTCGCGATCGATGTCGGTGTAGATGATGGCGGCCACGCCGGCGCCCTCGAATTTCCTGGCGAGCTCGACGATGCCTAGGCTCGACGCCTCGGCCCAGCCCTCGACCGCCACCTTGCCGCCCCTGGCGTCGATGCCGACCGCGATCTTGCCCGGGAATGCCTTGCAGGCTTGCTTGACGAGGTCGGGATCGCGCACGGCGACGGTGCCGAGGATGACGCGGGCGAGACCCCGGTCGAGCCAATCCTCGATCTGCTCCAGCGTGCGGATGCCGCCGCCGAGCTGGACCGGATTGCGGGTCGCCTTGAGGATGGCGCCGACGGCCGCGCTGTTGACGCTCTCGCCCTTGAAGGCGCCATTGAGATCGACGACGTGCAGCCACTCGAAGCCCTGCGCCTCGAAGGCGGCCGCCTGGGCGGCCGGGTCGTCATTGTAGATCGTGGCGCTGTCCATTTCGCCCTGCTTGAGGCGCACGCACTTGCCGTCCTTGAGGTCTATGGCGGGAAACAGGATCACGATCAGGCGCCTTCCACGATGACGAAGCGGCCGGTGGACGCGGCCTGCCGGAATTTCAGCGCTTCCTGGTACTCAGGCGATTCGTAGCAGGCGAGCGCCGTCTCGTAGGACGGGAACTCCACCACCACGTGACGGTTGCCGGTCGGGCCTTCGGGATCCGTATGCCGTCCGGCGCGCACGGCGAACGTCGCCCCGTACTTGGCGAAAGCCTTGGCGTTGGCCTCGATGTACTGCTTGTAGATATCGGGATCGCGGACGTCGACCATCGCTATCCAATAGCCTTTCTTGCTCATCGCTCACGGCCTCCAGCGCAGAAAATTGGTGATCAGGGCAAGGCCGAGCGCCTGGCTCTTTTCCGGATGGAACTGCGTGCCGGCGAGGTTGTCGCGCGCGACCGCGGCCGTGACCGGCCCGCCATAATCCGTCCGCGCCAGCACCTGCTCGGGCAAGCGCGCGTCGAGATGGTAGGAATGCACGAAATAGGCGTGCAGCCCCTTTGCACCGGTGGCGATGCCATCGAACAGCGGATGCTGCCGGGTAAGCTCGATGGTGTTCCAACCGATCTGCGGCACCTTGAACGCTGGATCGGCCGGTGTGATCTCCTTGACGTCGCCGGCGATCCAGCCAAAGCCCTTCGTCACAGTCTTTTCCAGCCCCCGCTCCGACATCAGCTGCATGCCGACGCAGATGCCGAGGAAGGGACGGCCACGCGCGATCGCCACCTCTTCCACCGCCTCGCGCATGCCGGCCACGGCAGCGAGACCGGCCGCGCAATCGGCATAGGCGCCGACGCCAGGCAGCACGATGCGATCGGCGGTGCGCACCCGTTCGGCATCGGCCGTAAGATCGATCGTGGCGGATATGCCGGCCTCCCGCGCGGCGCGCTCGAAGGCCTTGGTGGCTGAGCGCAGGTTGCCCGAGCCGTAGTCGATGATTGCAACGCGCATGTCAGGGTCTTCCCGGCGTGTGTGTCAGGCCAAGCGCCATTCCCGTCTGCGGCGCGCGGGCAAGGTTGGCGTCCGGCGTCAGCGGACGTGGCGCCACGTCGCTTTCCGGCGAAGCTCCGGCCTCCAGCGCGTGCCGCATCTCGGCGTCTGCGAGGCAGCCTGCCTCGACGACGCCCCATTCGCGCCAGCCGCGCCGGCGCAGTGCCGCCACCCGCAGGCCCTGCCCCTCGAGACCGACATAGAGGCTGACGAGCATCGACAGCGCGTCGCCGGCAGGGCCGAGGCCGAACCTGTCGGCGGCGACGGACAGGAGCGCCATGGCGACAGCGGCCAGCACCGCCTCCAGCCACAGCCGATGCCAGGCGAGCCAGAGGGGTGGGAAAAGCAGGCCGAGCCAGGTGAAGCCGTCGCGAACGAGGACGGCGTCCTCGCCACGGCCCGGCGGTTCCATCACGACATAAGAAGCCATGGCGCTAGCTCTTGTTTTTCGCAGGTTCTGATCGCAAAACCTTGGGACACTTCTGCCGAACCTGCCTAGCCCTTCAGGGAGCCCTTGGTGGAAGGTACCGCGTCGGGCTGGCGTGGATCGCTTTCGATCGCGGCGCGCAGCGCGCGGGCCACCGCCTTGAAACAGGTCTCGGCGATATGGTGATTGTTGGCGCCATAGTGGTTGGTCACGTGGAGCGTGATGCCAGCGTGCTGCGACAGGGCCTGGAAAAACTCGCGCACCAGCTCGGTATCGAAGGTACCGATCTTGGGCGACGAGAAGGAGACGTTCCAGACAAGGAACGGGCGGCCGGAGACGTCGAGCGCGGCGCGCGTCAGCGTCTCGTCCATGGCAAGGTCGATCGAGGCATAGCGCATGATGCCGCGCCGCTCGCCGAGCGCCCTGGCCAGCGCCTGGCCGATCACGATGCCGGTGTCCTCGACGGTGTGGTGGTCGTCTATGTGCAGGTCGCCCTTGGCCCTCACCGTCATGTCGATCAGCGAATGGCGCGAAAGCTGGTCCAGCATATGGTCGAAGAAGCCAACGCCGGTGGCCATGTCGGATTTGCCGGTGCCGTCGAGATGAACCGAAACGGAGATTTCGGTTTCCTTGGTCTTGCGGCTGACTTCGGCGGATCTGAGGGCGGATCGGGGCGACATCATACTCATCCCTGTCGAGACGCTCGCGTGCGTCCGGGGCCGCACGCGCTTGAAAACGAGAGCCTTCTAGCAGCATGATCCGGCGATTGCCAGTTGCGATGCCGGGCGATATCGAAGCGCCTCCCGCGCATACCCGGGAGCGGTTTGCAATCGCGGGGCTTGAGCATACATATGGGCGATCAAAGTCACTCGTACCGCGCCGGTCGCCTTTGAGGGATGGCGCGAATCGGAGCCAGAAATGTCGAATGAACTGACCATGCACGCCACCACCATCGTGAGCGTGCGCAAGGGCGGCAAGGTCGTGATCGCCGGCGATGGCCAGGTGAGCCTCGGCCAGACGATCATGAAGGGCAATGCCCGCAAGGTGCGCCGCATCGGCAAGGGCGGCAGCGTGATCGCCGGTTTCGCGGGCGCCACCGCCGACGCCTTCACCCTTCTGGAGCGCCTCGAAGCCAAGCTCGAGCAATATCCCGACCAGTTGACGCGCGCCTGCGTCGAGCTCGCCAAGGACTGGCGCACCGACCGCTATCTGAGGCGGCTCGAGGCGATGATGGTGGTCGCCGACAAATCGGTCTCGCTGGCGCTGACCGGCAATGGCGACGTGCTGGAGCCCGAGCAGGGCGTGATGGCCATCGGCTCCGGCGGCAACTACGCGCTGGCCGCCGCTCGCGCGCTGATGGACACCGACAAGGACGCGGAGGAAATCGCCCGCAAGGCGATGCAGATCGCCGCCGACATCTGCGTCTACACCAACAGCAACTTCGTCGTCGAAACGCTGGACGCGGCTGCCTGACATGCCGCATTACGGCTTCCGTCCGCTGACGGGCAAGGACATGAAACTCGTTGCCCGCTGGCTGGCCGAGCCGCATGTGGCGGCCTGGTGGGGCGACAAGGAAAGCGAGCTCGCGGGCATCGCGGACAACATCGACAGCATCGCCGTCGAGCCCTTGATCATCGAGCTCGACGGGCGGCCCATCGGCTACATCCAGAGCTACGATCCCAATCTCGAGGAAGGCGAAAACCCCTATGCCGACCAGCCTTTCGGCACGCTCGGCATCGACCAGTTCATCGGTGAGCCGGAGCTGATCGGCAAGGGGCATGGCACGCGGCTGATCGCCGAGTTTGTGGCGACGCTGTTCGAGGAGGGCGCGCCGCGCGTCATCGTCGATCCCAATCCGGCGAACGCCGCCGCCATACGCTGCTACGAGAAGGTCGGCTTCCGCCGGCTTGGCCCGATCCAGACGCCGGACGGCGAGATGCTGCTGATGGCCATCGACGAACCGGAAGAAGAGATCGTGGGGGACGACGCGGAATGAACTCCACCGACACGAGCAGTCTGCCGTTCCACCAGCGCCTGGCCTGGCCGGCCGGGCTGGCCATTGCGGTCGGGATCGTCGCCGTGCAGGCCTTCGTGCTCTACCTGCAGGGCCATCCGGCTATATGCACCTGCGGCTACGTCAAGCTCTGGCACGGCGTGGTGATGAGTTCGGAGAACTCGCAGCACATAGCGGACTGGTACACGCCCTCGCACATCATCCACGGCTTCCTGTTCTATGCGCTGACGCGGTTCCTGTTCCCGCGTTCGTCGATCTGGTTCAGGCTTGCCTTCGCGCTGCTGATCGAGGGCGGCTGGGAGATGCTGGAGAACAGCCCGTTCATCATCAATCGCTACCGCGAAGGCACCATCTCGCTCGACTATTTCGGCGATTCCATCATCAACTCGGTGTCTGACACGCTGGCCATGGTGCTGGGCTTTGTAATGGCGAGGACGCTCCCTATATGGCTGGTGGTCGCCATCGCCATCTTTTTCGAGATCGGCACCGGCTACGTCATCCGGGACAATCTGACGCTCAACGTGATCATGCTGCTGCATCCGTTCGAGTCCATCAAGCAGTGGCAAAGTGCAATTCAGTGAGTTGGTAAGATGAGCAATTTTTCCCCCCGCGAAATCGTCTCCGAGCTCGACCGATTCATCATCGGCCAGAAGGACGCCAAGCGCGCCGTGGCGATCGCGCTGCGCAACCGCTGGCGCCGCCAGCAGCTCGAAGGCCAGATGCGCGAAGAGGTGATGCCGAAGAACATCCTGATGATCGGGCCGACCGGCGTCGGCAAGACCGAGATTTCACGCCGCCTGGCCAAGCTGGCCGGAGCGCCCTTCGTCAAGGTCGAGGCCACCAAGTTCACCGAGGTCGGCTACGTCGGGCGCGACGTCGAGCAGATCGTGCGCGACCTCGTCGAGGTGGCGATCGTGCTGACGCGCGAGAAGATGCGCGAGGACGTCAAGGCGCGCGCCCACATCAACGCCGAGGAACGCGTGATGGAAGCGCTGGTCGGCAAGACCGCCAGCCCGGCCACGCGTGACTCATTCCGCAAGAAGCTGCGCGACGGCGAGCTCGACGATAAGGAAATCGAGATCGAGGTGGCCGACACCGGCAGCGGCGGCGCGCCCAATTTCGAAATCCCCGGCATGCCCGGCGGCGTCGGCGTCCTCAACATCAATGACATGCTGTCGAAGGCCATGGGCGGCAAGCGCACCAAGACGCGCAAGACGACGGTGAAGGATTCCTACGATCTTCTGGTCCAGGACGAATCCGACAAGCTGCTCGACCAGGACGAGGTGGTTCGGCGCGCGATGGAATCGGCCGAGAACGACGGCATCGTCTTCCTCGACGAAATCGACAAGATCGCGGCGCGCTCGGATATCTCGGGCGGCCCCTCGCGCGAGGGCGTGCAGCGCGACCTGCTGCCACTGGTCGAGGGCACGACGGTGGCGACCAAGTACGGGCCGGTGAAGACCGACCACATCCTGTTCATCGCTTCCGGCGCCTTCCATGTGTCGAAGCCGTCGGACCTGCTGCCGGAACTGCAGGGCCGCCTGCCGATCCGCGTCGAACTGCGCGCGCTGGAAAAGGACGATTTCGTCCGTATCCTGACCGAGACGGAAGCGAGCCTCATCAAGCAGTACATCGCGCTGATGAAGACGGAGGGCGTGGAGCTGGCCTTCACTGACGACGCGATCGATTCGCTCGCCGGCATCGCCGTCGACCTCAACGCCAGCGTCGAGAACATCGGCGCAAGGCGCCTTCAGACCGTGATGGAGCGGGTGCTGGACGATATCTCGTTCGACGCGCCCGACCGCAACGGCACGGCGGTGACCATCGATGCCGCCTACGTGCAGAAGCATGTCGGCGACCTCTCCAGGAACACCGACCTGTCACGGTTCATCCTGTAGTCGGCGAATTCCGTGGCGGCCCGGCATTTCCCGGTCCGCCCGAAGCAGGTCGCCGAGGCGTGCGATCACGATTACGGGCGGTTCCCATGCCCTCTCTCTAATATGTGGCCGGATGGTACCATCCGGCCACCTTTCGTTCCGCCCTGCGGCGGAGCACTCTCGACTCGAGCCCGGGCATTCCCATAGTTTGCCGCCAAGTACCGGGGCGGCGGCGCATGAAGAAACGCATTTTTCTGTTTGTCGGCATGATGTTGGCGGCGGCAACGGCCGCCGGTGCGACCACCCTGGTGCCGCCCGGCAACAGAGACGCGGTCCAGCCCGACATCCCGGGCGCCTCCAGCCGGCGCACCCAGGCGACGAACACGACCTTCCAGGCCAAGTACCGCAAGATCTACGCGCTGCTGCAGAACGATGCCGGCCTGCGCGGCAAGATCCGCCAGGTGGCCGCCGCCTATGGCATCGACCCGATGCACATCGTCGGCGCGATCGTGGGCGAGCACACCTACAATGTCGACGCCTACGACCGGCTGCAGACCTACTACGTCAAGGCGATCTCCTACCTGACCAGCAAGCTGTCCTTCGCCTACCAGGGCGAGGATATCGGTGATTTCGTGCAGCGGCCGGAATTCAAGAAGTGCGCAAGCATCAGCGACAGCTACGATCTGTGGGAATGCCGCGAGCAGGTGTGGAACCGGTCTTTCCGGGGCAAGTCTGTGGGCGGCGAGAGTTTTCCCAACGACCGTTTCGGCGCCACCTTCTTCCAGCCCTACTATGCCGGCCAGACTTTCGGGCTCGGCCAGCTCAATCCGCTGACGGCGCTGCAGATGAGCGACCTCGTGCACAAGGTCTCGGGCCTGCCCAAGCTCGACGTCTCCGATCCGAACGCCGTCTACAAGACCATCATGGATCCGGACCTGACGCTGCCCTACGTGGCGGCGACGATCAGGAAGTCGATAGACGCCTACCGGACCATCGCCGGCTTCGACATCTCGAAGAACCCCGGCATCACCGCCACGCTCTACAATGTCGGCAATCCCGAGCAGCGCGCCTACGCGCTGAAGGCCGAGAACGACAAGCGCCGCGCCGCGGGCCAGCCGGAGAAGCTGCCCGAGGAGAACTATTACGGCTGGCTGGTCAACGACAAGCTGGATGAGCTGAAGGCGCTGTTCTGAGCCAGAGACGGCCGTTCGCCGGCCTCCTCTTGCGGCAGGTACGCTTGCTGACCTTGCTGCCCAAAACAGGATTGGGGCAGCCGCGCTGCTTCGCCAGCAGCGCGCTTCGGCTGACCATTGCCCGTCGTCGGTATTTTTGCTTTGCTTCAATGGGGTGTTGGGGGACATCATCGTGGCCGACAGCAAAGCCAAGATCGCGCATGATCGGGCTAACGAGCGTTATGAGAAGCAGACGGATGCCGGCATCCAGTTTGCAAGGCAGTCCTTTCAAGCGCTGCTGCTCTTAAACGGCGGTGCCTGCATAGCCATTCTCGGATTCCTGGCGAATACCATCACCAAAGAGAACCTGGCTGAAGGACATGCGCATCTGCTGGCGAGCATGGTGGCTTCATTGCGCTGGTTCGCTTTGGGCGCGTTCGCCACCGTGCTGTCGACCGTGGTCGCTTTCCTGTCCAATCGTGGATATGCCGATGAAGGTCTTGCCCGGGCGCGGATCGACAAGCCGCCTTACCTGGAGCACACACGAGCCTCGCGCATATGGCACGCGTGGGCAACCTTCACGTTCCTGGTCTCGCTCTTTGGGGCGTTGACCGCGCTGTGCCTTTTCATGATCGGATTGATGTCGATCAGCGCCTTCGTGTAGCGTTTGCGCTCCAGGTGAGGCGGCCACCGCCGCTCACTGGTTATCGAGGAAGGCCTCGAACTTGCGCAGTTCCTCGGCGTCGGCCCGCACGACGTGCTGTGGCTCCGGATAGGCGCCGGACTGGATGTCGGCGGCATATTCGCGAAACGCCGCGATACGCTCGCCCTGGAGACGGTCATATTCGGACGCCAGGTCGCGATAGCGCTTGGCATGGCGCGGGTAACGGCCACGATTGGTGCCGAGCACGTCCTCGGAGAACAGGTACTGCGCGTCGCAGCCGGTGCCCGCGCCCATCGAAATCATGATCAGCGGCGTGCGACGCGAGATGGCCGTCGCGACCTCGGCCGGCACCACCTCGATCTCGGCGGCGAAAGCCCCCGCAGCCTCGAGATCCTTGACCTGCTTCCAGACGAAGGCGGCGCTTTCGGCGGTCTTGCCGACCGCCTTGAAACCTCCGGTCCAGGTGGCGTGGGCCGGGATCAACCCGACATGGCCGCAGACCGGAATGTGCTCGTCGCGCAGCCGGCGGATGGTCTGCAGGCTCGCCGAACAATACATGGCGTCGGCGCTCGCCGCGCGCAGCTTCACCGCCGTGCGCAGGATCTCGTCCGTCGTGGCTCCCATCCTGGCCTGCTCGTCGCCAGGAATGACGAAGCGGGTGGGCGCGGCGTCGCGGAAGCGCGGGTCGAAGATCATGTCGTAGGTGACCGAGATGATGTCGATGCTGGCACGCTCGGCGGCCTCCGCCTCCTCCAGTGAAAACACGCGGAGCTTGGAAAGCTGGCGCTTGCCTTTCAGCGCCTGCAAATCGGCAACGGTAGGTCTTGTATCCGGCATATGGTTCCCCTCCCCTCGGTTCCGGCGCTAGGCGGCCAGCAGCGATTTCAGCTTGAAGGCTTGCGAGCCGAGCGCCTCGCGATCCGGCGTGGCCCTTTTGGCAATCAGCATTTCGGCCAGCCGGATGTCGCGCGCCACGGCGTTGCCCGGGCCGATGCCGCTCGCCGCCACCAGCCTGCCGTCCTCGGCGAGATGGAAGAGGATGAAGGCGCCATCGCCAAGGTCGCGGCGCACCACGCTCCTGCCCTCGTCCGACAGGCCGGCGATCTGCAGGGTCAATCCATATTGATCCGACCAGAACCACGGCACGGCGATATGCGCCTCGCCGGCGCCCAGCATGTTGCGCGCGGCGAGAGCGCCCTGTTCCTGCGCGTTGCGCCACGCCTCCAGCCGCACGCGGCGGCCGCCATAGACGGCGAGCGGAAACGAACAGCAGTCGCCGGCGGCGAAGATATCGGGATCGCTCGTGCGCAGCCCGGCGTCGACGGCGATGCCGTTGTCGATCGTCAGCCCGGCCTCGGCGGCGAGCGCCGTCACCGGCACGGCGCCGATGCCGATCACCGCGAGATCGGCGACGACCTCGCGGGCGTCGGCAAGGGTGATGCGGACCTCGGCGCCGTCATCGGCGATCGTCGCGATGCCCTGGCCGGTCAGGACGCGCACGCCCTCGGCTTCATGTGCCTGATGGATGATCGCGGCGATCTCGGCCGGCACGCCGCGCATGAGGATGCGCGGCTGCGCCTCGATGACGGTGACATCGGCGGCGAACTTGCGCGCGGCCGCCGCGAGCTCCAGGCCGATGAACCCGCCGCCGATGATGGCGACACGGTTGCCGGCGCGCAGATGGGCGCGGATGGCGAGCGCGTCGTTGAAGGTCCTGAGATAGACGCAGCGGGCGCCCAGGCCCGGCATCGGCAAGCGACGCGGCGTCGATCCGGTCGCGAGCAACAGCTTTTCGTATGGCAGCGAAGAGCCGTCCGACAGGCGCACTTCATGCGTCGCCCTGTCGATCGCCACCACCTGCACGGAATGGATATGCCGGATCGAACGTTCGGCCAGCAGCTCGTCGCTGGCGATCGCCTTGATGGCCGGCGCCTCGCCGGTCATTGCCTCCTTCGACAGTGGCGGCCGCTCGTAGGGGAGATGCGGCTCGTCGCCCACCAGCGTCACCGGCCTGTCGAAACCGAGCTCGCGCAGAGCAAGCGCCGCGCGTCCGCCGCATTCGCCGGCCCCCACGATCACCATTCCCGCGCGCATGGCGTCACCCGATCTGGATCATGACCGCGCCGGCCTCGACCTTGACCGGATAGGTCTTGAGGTTGACGCATACCGGCGCGCCCCTGGCGGCGCCCGTCTTGTAGTTGAAGCGTCCATTGTGCTTGGGGCACTCGATGATGTCGTCCATCACCAGCCCGTCGGCGAGATGCACCTTTTCGTGGGTGCACAGGCCGTCCGTAGCGAAATAGTCGTCGTCGGGGCTGCGATAGATGGCGAAGGTGCGGCCGGCATGGTCGAACCGCATGACATCCTCCTCGTCGATCTCGCCGACCCTGCAGGCTTCAACCCAATCGCTCATGGTTCCTCCCCGGCAGTTCTGCTGCCTCAGATCGTTGCTTGGCCTGCGGCACCACGGCCGAAGCCGGATACGCCGTCACTCGGCCGCGACTGCCGCGGCGTCGGCGTGAAACTCCTCGCGATACGGCCGGGCCGTGGGCGGCAGTTCGCGCTTGATGAAATAGTCTTCGTCGCGGAGCTGGCGCAGGAATGCCGGGATCATCTCGCGATAGCCGGCGACGATCGAGGACGTCGGGGTCGGCAGGTCGTGCTTGATCAGTTCGTGCAGCTTCGGCAGCGCGTGATAGGGCACCATGGGAAACATATGATGCTCCACATGGTAGTTCATGTTCCAGTACAGGAACCGGTTGAGGCGGTTCATGTAGACGGTGCGGCTGTTCAGCCGATGGTCGATGACGTTGTCGGCGAGGCCGCCATGCTGCAGCAGGCCGACCATGACATGGTACCAGGCGCCGTAGATGCGCGGCAGGCCGATCAGCATCAACGGCAGCCACGAGCCCATGTAGAGCGCCAGTGCAATGGTGACGGCGTAGATGGCCGTCCAGATACGGGCGATGCGGATCGCCTTCGGCCGCTCCTGCTCGGGAATGAAGGTCTTCTCGGCCGGGCTGATAATGCCGGCGGCGTTGCGCAGCATGTCGCTCATGGCGTGCCAGACATCGCGCACGCCAAGGAAGGCCAGCACCACGCGCACGAGGTCCGGTGGCCGCATGACCGATATTTCAGGATCGCGGCCAACGATGATGGTGTCGGTGTGGTGGCGGGTATGGCTCCAGCGCCAGGTGACCGGGTTGCGCATGATCATGAAGCAGGCGATCTGATAGATCACGTCGTTCATCCACTGCGTGCGGAAGGCGGTGCCATGGCCGCATTCGTGCCAGCGCGAATCCGTCGACGAGCCGTAGAGCACACCGTAGGCGAAGAAGAATGGCACGCACCACCAGGTGCTCCAGAAGAAGGCCGCGCCGGCTCCGGTCACCAGGATGGCGCCCAGCCAGATCGCCGTATCGCGCAGGGCCGGATAGTCGGAGCGCTGCATGAGCTCCTTCATCTGCTTGCGCGACAGGTCGGTGTGGTACCATTCGGCAGCCGACAGTCCAGTTTCGACGGCGAGCCGGGCATCGCGGCCGATCAGACTGTAGTCCCGCCGGGACGGCGCTGCGGACATGACTTCCTCCATCGGAACGGCGCTCGCGGACGGACGCCACAACCCTCATGCTCAAAATAGCGCCATGCGATGATAGGCTCAATATCAGGAAGATAGTTTCTATCATTTCCCATCAAGGTGATGTAGCATGACCGCATTATCGAACGGGGCGACCATGGCAAAACGACCGACCATCACCGATCTGGCGCGCATCTCCGGCGTCAGCGTCGCCACGGTCGACCGGGTGCTGAACAACCGTCTGCCGGTCAAGGAAGAAACGGCGCGACGCGTCTACGAGGCGGCGACCGAGATCGGCTATCATGCCGCCGGGCTGATCAAGCAGCGCATGCGCCGCGAGTTGCCCGAATACCGCCTCGGCTTCCTGTTGCTGCGGCGCGAGGACGTCTTCTATACCGAGTTTGCGCGCGAGCTCGACCAGGCCGTGTCGCAGTCACAGCGCTTTCGCGGCGTCGCCACCATCGACTTCGCCAGTTCGCTGGCGCCGGATGAGATCGTCGAGCGGATGCGCGCGCTTGCCGCCAAGACAAGGGCCGTGGCCCTGGTCGGGCCGGATCATCCGACGCTGACGGTGGCGGTCGAGGCGCTGAAGGCCAAGGGCATGCCGGTGTTCTCGCTGCTGTCGGACTTCGCCTCCGGCATTCGTGAGGGCTATGTCGGCCTCGACAACCGCAAGGTCGGCCGCACCGCCGCCTGGATGATCTCCAAGGCCGCGAAGAAACCGGGCAAGGTCGCCCTGTTCGTCGGCAGCCACCGCTTCCACGGCCACGAATTGCGCGAGATCGGCTTCCGCTCGTTCTTCCGCGAGAACGCGCCGGAATTCACCTTGCTGGAGACAATCGTCAACCTCGAGGGCAACCAGTTCACGCATGACGCCATCATCGACCTCCTGGCGCGCCACCCCGACCTTGCCGGCTGCTACGTGGCCGGTGGCGGCATGGAAGGCGCTGTGTCGGCGCTGCGCGCGGCGCGGCCCGCCCATATGCCGGCGGTCGTCTGCAACGAGATCACACCGGAGTCGCGCGCCGCGCTTGCCGACAACATCCTGACGATGGTGATCGCCACGCCGCTGGCGGCGCTGTCGCGCGAGCTGGTCGCGCTGATGGCGCACGTCATCGAGGCCGGCGCGGCCAACGCGACGGGGCAGACCTTCCTGCCCTTCGACATCTACCTGCCCGAGAACATCTAGCGATCCGACCTCGCCTATCGCCGCCGCCAATCGGCGTCGACGCGGATCACCACCCCCAATTGCAAGAAACCATCAGACTGATGGATTCGCCACGAACGCAGCCGCCGGCATCGTCCGCGAGCGATACCGGCATGATGGCGACGGCATGGTGCGAGATTCCCGCGGGCGGCCTCGAATCGCCCTTGACGCCACCGCCCAAAATGGAATAAATATTTCACTGTTGATATGTTTTGGTTCTTTCGTTCCGGAACATCTGCTTCAGAAAGGGAGGACGGCGCTCCGGCAAACGGACGCCGCCGGGACGAAGCCGCAATCGGGAGAGATCGCCCGGGCAACCGGGGATTCCGGAAAAATCGGTGCAACCGGACACCATTGTGTGGAGGAGAAACAAGATGAAGAAACTGCTTTTGGGCGTCGCGCTATCGGCGCTGATGTGTTCGTCCGCCTTTGCCGCCAAGGTCGGTGTCTCGATGGCGCGCTTCGACGACAACTTCCTGACCGTGCTGCGCAACGGCATGATCGCGCAGGCCAAGGGAATGAGCGGCGTCGAGCTTCAGGTCGAGGACGCGCAGAACGACGTGGCCAAACAGCTCGACCAGATCAAGAATTTCGCCGCCTCGGGCGTCGATGCCATCATCGTCAACCCGGTCGATACCTCGGCCACCCAGGCGATGTCGGACGCGGCCGCCGCGGCCAAGATCCCGCTGGTCTATGTCAACCGCCAGCCGGTCAACGTCGACACGCTGCCGGACAACCAGGCCTTCGTCGCCTCGAACGAAGCCGAATCCGGCACGCTGGAGACAAAGGAAGTCTGCCGCCTCTTCAAGGAAGCCGGCAAGAAGGAAGCCAACGTCTACGTCATCATGGGCGAGCTTTCGAACCAGGCCGCGGTGCAGCGCACCAAGGACATCGAGGAAGTGATCGCCACGCCGGACTGCAACTTCATCAAGATCATCGACAAGCAGACCTCGAACTGGCAGCGCGACCAGGCGCAGAACCTGATGACCAACTGGCTGTCGGCCGCCAAGCCGTTCGACGGCGTCATCGCCAACAACGACGAAAGCGCCATCGGCGCCATCCAGGCGATGAAGGCCGCCAACATCGACATGAAGACCATGATCGTCGGCGGCGTCGATGCCACGCAGGATGCCTTGGCCGCGATGCAGGCGGGTGACCTCAAGGTGACCGTGTTCCAGGACGCGGCCGGCCAAGGCGCCGGTGCCCTCGACGCGGCGTTGAAGCTCGCCAAGGGCGAGAAGGTGGAACACAAGGTCTACATCCCCTTCCAGCTCGTGACGCCAGCGAACATCGACAAGTTCCTGAAGAAGAACTGAGGCCGCGGGCCGGTCCATAGGGAGCGGCACACCAGGACAGCAGGCCGAACCAGTTGTCCGAGGCCGAGACAAGAAGGTGCCGTTCTTCGTTTCCACCCGCCCCGCGCGGGGCGGGTGGACGAGCGCGGCCTCGAGCATGATCCCGAAAAGCGAGAATCGGTTTTCGGAAAAGATCATGCCCAGGCAAGAGATAGAGCGAGATGACGCTTCGAATGAAAGTCATCCTGCTCCGAGGAGGAGAAGAACGTGGCACAGACATCGCATGGCGTCGGTGGGCTCAGCTATGATGCCAAGAAGCGCCCCTGGCCGGCCGAATTCAACGTTTTCCTGGCGCTCGTCATCCTGGTGGGCCTGTTCGAGTTGATAGGCCGGGTCTTTCTCGGCGACAGCTTCCTGTTCAACACCCGTCCGAACATCGACGCGATCTTCAACGAGCAGCGCCTGCAGATCATCATCCTGCAGGTATCGATCGTCGGCATCATCGCCATCGGCGTCACCCAGGTCATCATCTGCGGCGGCATAGACCTGTCCTCCGGCTCGGTCGTCGGAGCCACCGCCATGATCGCCATGAGTTTCGCCCAGGTGGCGACCGTTAACGGCAATCCCAACCCCAAGGCCATGTTCCTTTCGTATGGCTGGATCGATCTGCCGGTCATCGTGCCTTTGCTCGTCGCCATAGGCTGCGGGCTGATCGCCGGCCTCGTCAACGGCCTGCTGATCGCCTACACGCGCATCCCGCCCTTCATCGCCACGCTCGGCATGATGGTCACCGCGCGCGGCGTCGCCAAATGGTGGTCGAAGGGCGAGCCGATCTCGTTCCCGACCGAGAGCTTCGCGGCCATCGGCAAGGGCCTGATGCCGGTCGTCATCTTCATCTCGCTGGCGATCCTGTTCCAGCTCATCCTGACCTATACGAAATACGGCAAGCACTGCTACGCCATCGGCTCCAACGAGGACGCCGCGCGCATGTCCGGCATCAAGATCGCCAACCATAAGGTGCTGGTCTATGTCATCGCCGCCATCCTCGCCTCGCTCGCGGCGGTGGTGCTCTGCTCCAAGAACCTCACCGCCCAGTCCGGCATGGGCGTCATGTACGAACTCGACGCGATCGCCATGGCAGTCATCGGCGGCGTCTCGCTGTCGGGCGGCCGCGGCTCGATCATAGGTACGGTGATCGGCTCACTGATCTTCGGCGTCATCATCTCCGGCTTCACCTTCCTGCGCCTCGACGCCTACTACCAGGAGATGGTCAAGGGCGTGATCATCGTGGGAGCCGTCGTTCTCGATCAATGGCGCCAGCGCCAGCGCGCGATAGGAGCTTGACCATGTCGGACATCGTTCTGAAGACCGAAAACCTGACCAAGCATTATGGTGGCGTGCACGCGCTGCAGGAGGCGAATTTCGAGCTGCGCAAGGGCGAGCACGTCGCCATCATGGGCGACAACGGCGCTGGCAAGTCGACCTTCGTGCGCCAGATCACCGGCGTCGAGCAGCGCACCAGCGGCAAGATCTGGTTCGACGGCAAGGACGTGAATTTCGCCGGACCGATCGAGGCGCGCGAGGCCGGCATCGAGACCGTGTTCCAGAACCTTGCCCTCGCCGACGATCTCGACGTGCCGTCGAACCTGTTTCTCGGCCGCGAGAAGGTGCTGATCAACCTCGGCCCCTTCTCGATCCTCGACCGCAAGGCCATGCGCAAGGCAACCGAGGCGGCACTCATCCGCACTGCGGTGAAGATCCCGAACCTGTCGAGCACGATCCGTCACATGTCCGGCGGGCAGCGCCAGTGCGTGGCCATCGCCAGGACGGCGACCTTCGCCTCCAAGCTGATCATCATGGACGAGCCGACGGCGGCGCTCGGCGTGCAGGAGACCGCGCAGGTCGAAAACATCGTGCGCACGCTGAAGGCCAATGGCGAGCCGCTGATCCTGATCAGCCACAACATGCGCCAGGTGTTCGATCTGTGCGATCGCATCGTCGTCTTCCGGCGCGGCCGCATCGTCGCCAACCTGCGCAAGCAGGACACCGACGGCAATGATATCGTCGCCTACATCACCGGCGCCAAGACCGGACAGGCCGAACTGCAGGCCGCCTGACGGACGCCGCGACGCGCAACCGACCATCCGCGCCGGCTTCGGCGCGGGCACGCTCCAGAACCCCTTTAAGGAACCTCCATGACCCTCCGCTTCGCTCTCCTCGGCGCCGGCCGCATCGGCAAGGTGCATGCCCGCGCCGTCGCCTCCAATCCGCAGGCCAGGCTGGTGGCCGTGGCCGACGCCTTCGAGAAGGCGGCAAAGGACCTCGCCTCCGCCTATGGCGCCGAAGTCCGTACCATCGACGCCATCGAGAAGGCAGGCGACATCGACGCCGTCATCATCTGCACGCCGACCGATACCCATGCCGACCTGATCGAGCGCTTCGCCAAGGCCGGCAAGGCGATCTTCTGCGAGAAGCCGATCGACCTCAGCGTCAAGCGGGTGGAAAAATGCCTGGCCGTGGTCGACAAGACCAACGCCACGCTGATGGTCGGCTTCAACCGCCGCTTCGATCCGCATTTCGCGGCGGTCCGCAAGGCGATAGACGACGGCGCCATCGGCTCGGTTGAGATGGTCACCATAACCTCACGCGACCCCGGCCCGCCGCCGCTGGACTACATCGCCCGCTCAGGCGGCATTTTCCGCGACATGACGATCCATGATTTCGACATGGCCCGCTTCCTGCTCGGCGAGGAGCCGGTCGCGGTCAGCGCGCACGCCTCGGTGCTGGTCGACAAGAAGATCGGCGAGGCCGGCGATTTCGACAGCGTCAGCGTCATCCTCGAAACCGCTTCCGGCAAGCAGGCGGTGATCTCCAATTCGCGTCGCGCAACCTATGGCTACGACCAGCGCATCGAGGTGCACGGCTCCAAGGGCATGGTGGCGGCCGAGAACCAGCGACCGGTGTCGATCGAACTCGCCAACGACAAGGGTTATACGCGCCCGCCGCTGCACGATTTCTTCATGACGCGCTACATCGACGCCTACGCCAATGAGATCACGGCCTTCATCGCCGCCAAGGCGGCCGGCAAGAAGGCGTCGCCCAGCGGCAAGGACGGGCTGGTCGCGCTGAAGCTGGCGGACGCCGCGCTGAAGTCGGCGAAGACGGGCAAGACCGTACGCGTCGATTGATTCACGGGCGCGCGTTGAGGGCGGTCAGGCTGCCGGTCTGCAGGGTTTGGTGATTGGCCGGGACATCCGTTGCGTCGTCATCCACGGGCGGAGCAAGGATCTAAGCGACGCGCGCAGAGCCGAGGATGCATGCCGTTACGTCTGAGCGATGCTAACGGTGCAGCATTCTGCTCCGCTGCGTTCTTCAGCCGGGGCCACGGCATGGATCCCAGGGTCTTCGCGACGGAGATCCGCTCGTGCTTCGCCCTAGGATGACGAAGTCGATGACCCTTCGACGAAGTTATCAACATTGCGACAAGACACCGGGAAACCGATCGGAACGCCAATGAACCTCGAAAATCCATTGCCAGTCAAAAACACAGGAGAACAGCGATGAGCGGCTTGACCGATCGCAATTCACAGACGCGCGCCATCGTCACCGGCGGCGCACAGGGCATCGGCTTCGCCGTCGCCGAGGCGCTGGCCGATGAGGGCTGCCGAGCGCTGGCGCTGGTCGGCCGCTCGCAGGAGAAGGGCGACAAGGCGGTCGCGGCGCTGAAGAAGGCTGGTGTCGACGCCATCTTCATCAGTGCCGATGTCGCCAAAGTGGCCGACTGCAAGCGCGCCATCGAGACAGCGATCAAGCATTTCGGAACGCTGAACGCGCTGGTCAACGCCGCCGCCACCTCCGCGCGCGGCTCGCTGGTCGAGACCACCGAAGAGCTTTTCGATCAGATATTCGACACCAATGTACGCGGGCCGTTCTTCCTGATGCAGGGCCTTGTCGCGCATCTTCTGGACCGCAAGGCGCCGGGCTCGATCGTCAACGTGCTGTCGATGTCGGCGCATGCCGGCCAGTCCTTCCTGACGCCCTATTCGACCAGCAAGGGCGCGCTGATGACGCTGACCAAGAATGTCGCGAGCTCGTACCGGAGGAACCGCATCCGCTGCAACGCCGTGCTGCCGGGCTGGATGGACACCAAGGGCGAGGCGCTCGTGCAGAAGAAGTGGCACGACGCGCCGGACGACTGGCTGGAGAAGGCCGAGGCCGCGCAGCCGATGGGCCAGTTGGTGAAGCCGGCGCAGCTTGCCAGGCTGATTACTTATATGGTCAGCCCGCAGGCGGGCGTGATGACCGGTTCGCTGGTGGACTACGACCAGAACATCGCAGGGGTGGTTGGAGAGTAGCCCAGTGGTCTAATGCCTGCCGGATATCGGCGGCAAAGGCGCGCTGGCGCTAAGAGCCCGTGCGCCTTTGCCGTTGCCGCCAGACTGATGCTCGCATATATAGTCAAGATGGTCAGACTAGTCATGAGATTGAAATGCGGCCCGAGCCCAAAGACGACAAGAACTGGACAGTGGCCGGAGCAAAAGCCCGGCTGTCGGAAGTGATCGAGCGCGCGCAGTCTTCGCCGCAGACGATCACCAGGAACGGCAAACCAAGCGTGGTTGTCGTCTCTGCCGAGGAATGGCAGCGCAAGACAGCACGCAAAGGCACGCTTGCGGAGTTCCTGCTGGACTCGCCACTGCGCGGCGCGGATCTCGATCTGGAACGCAAGCAAGATGAACCGCGCGATCTCCCGCTGTGAGGCTCTTGCTCGATACCAATGTCCTGTCCGAGGTGACCAGGCCAGCGCCGGATGCCCGGGTTATGGAGTGGCTGGATGGGCTGGATGAGGATCGCTCGTTCATCAGCGTCGTGTCGATTGCCGAAATTCGGCGCGGCGTCGCCCTGATGGATGAGGGCCGCAAACGCGAAGCGCTGGCCGAGTGGCTCACTCGGGATCTGCCGCAGCGCTTCGAACAGCGGGTTTTACCGGTGGACGAACCGGTCGCCCTGGCCTGGGGCGACCTGATGGGCCTTGCCAAGCGCCGTGGTCGCGGTCTGTCGTCGATGGACGGACTGATCGCGGCCACCGCGGTTGCGCGACAGCTCACTTTGGCAACGCGCAATACGAAGGATTTCGAAGGCTTTGGGGTTGAACTCTTCGATCCCTGGACCGGATGAGCCACTGGATGTCGGTCGCTAACACTACTCGCAGATCCCCTCACAAAGAGAAGCATGGTGCACCCATACTGGATCACGATAAGTGGTCATCTTGGCGTCGGCGTAACCGCACAATCGGAACCCGATGCGCTGCTGATCTTCGCGATTGCCTTCCCGTCCAAGGAGATCATCGGCATAGAGATCATCAAGGACATGAACGATCTCGACCAGAATCATGTCGTGCCTAATTTGGGCGGCGCCAATTGGCTCAAGCGTGGCATCTGGTTTCCCCAAGGCTACGAGCACATCGCGGACTGAGAGAATGCATGGCGTCATGAGACACGTGACAAACCCCTCGGCATCGACTATATGAGCCGCATGATCCACCTGACCGCCTCGTTTTGGTACTTTAGCTACTTTAGCTCGCTGGCGGCGGGAGGATTGCGCTCGATCTGAAAACTCCAGATCAAAATCCGACAAGCCGCCAGACCTGGCGGCTTTTTTGTTTTCAGCCGGCAGGTCTCCTAACCAAGGAGCAGAAAGCCGTGTTGACCACCACAGATGACCTTCGGGTCCGTGAACTCAGGGAATTGAGCACGCCCGACGAGGTGATGCGCGAGATACCGCGCACACTGACGGCGACGCGCACCGTTGCCGCGTCGCGCAACGCCATCCATGCCATCCTGACGGGGGCCGACGATCGACTTGTTGTCATCGTCGGCCCTTGTTCCATCCACGATCCGGTCGCCGCCGTGGACTACGCCAGCCGTCTGGCGGCGCTGCGCGAGACCCTGTCGGACCGGCTCGAGATCGTCATGCGCGTCTATTTCGAAAAGCCGCGCACAACGGTCGGCTGGAAAGGTCTCATCAACGATCCCGATCTCGACGGCAGCTTCAACATCGACAAGGGTTTGCGCATGGCGCGCAACGTGCTGTCGGCCGTCAACAATCTCGGCCTGCCGGCGGCCACCGAATTCCTCGACATGACGACGCCGCAATACATCGCCGACCTCGTCGCCTGGGGCGCGATCGGCGCGCGCACGACCGAAAGCCAGATCCATCGCGAACTGGCCTCGGGCCTGTCATGCCCGGTCGGCTTCAAGAACGGCACCGACGGCAATCTGCGGATCGCCGGCGAAGCGGTGAAGTCGGCCGCGCAACCGCACCATTTCCTGGCGGTGACCAAGGGCGGGCGCAGCGCGATCGCGGCAACTTCCGGCAACGAGGACTGCCACGTCATCCTGCGTGGCGGCGTCGCCCCCAACTATGACGCGGCGAGCGTCGAGGCGGCGGCGGCGGAGCTCGGCCGCATCGGCGTCGCGCCGCGGCTGATGATCGACGTCAGCCACGCCAACTCGGCCAAGAAGCCGGAGAACCAGCCCAAGGTCGCGGCCGACGTGGCCGGCCAGGTGGCGGCAGGCGACGAGCGCATCATCGGCGTGATGATCGAGAGCAACATCGTTGCCGGCCGCCAGGATGTCGTGCCCGGCAAGCCGCTGGTCTACGGCCAGAGCATCACCGATGGCTGCGTCGACTGGGCAACCACCGAAACGATGCTGCATGGCCTGGCCGGCGCCGTCGAATGGCGCCGCTCGGCACGGCGCGCCATGGTCGAAAGCCGCCAGGGCGCCGCCTGAGCAAAAGGTCCGGGCCATCCCTGCCCTTCTCGCGAATGACGAGGGGCAGGGACGCGGCATAGGGCGACTACGCCGCCCTCAATCCTTCCCAGGCGGTGAACAGCGAGACAGCGAACAGCAGCAGCCCGGCCGCGCGGCCGGCAAGAACGGTGGCGCGCGGATTGTCGACCAGCAGCGTCCGGCTGCGGCCGGCCGATATTGCGAGCCCGCCGTAGATGACGGCCTGCGTGGCGACCGTCAGCAATCCCATGACGGTTGCCTGCATCCAGATCGGCCCGTAGTTCGGCTTCAGGAACTGCGGATAGACGGCAAGGATGAAGAGATAAGCTTTCGGATTGATCAGGCAGGTGACCAGCCCCTGGCGAAAGGCCTTCCAGGCGGAGCTGCCGGCCGGTCCGCCATCGCCGACGACGATAGAGCTGCGCATCAGCGCAATGCCGATATAGGCCATGTAGGCGGCGCCGGCGACCAGCAGCGGCGTGAACAGGACCGGCACGAAATGCATGAGCAGGCCGACGCCGACCGCGCCGTTCAGCGTGTGCACCGCGCCGCCCAGCATGATGCCGGCGGTGGCGGCCAGGCCCCGGTTGATGCCGCCCGTCAGCGCATTGGCCAGCACGAACAGCATGTCCAGACCCGGAACGGCGATGATGCCGAACAGCAGGATGAAGAACAGCCAGAGATTTTCCGCGTAGCCCATGTCAGTTGCCCGTTACCTGATGCGGCCAACCACAGCGGAAGCTGTTGATTTTCAAGCCGGCAGGCAGTCCTATAGGTGACCCCAACTGACGGGGATGTGTCAGTAGCCTTCCGGTTCGGGCCAAGGAAATGCGCAAGGCGTCACGCCTGTTCGAGATCATCCAGATCCTGCGGCTGGCGCGGCAGCCGGTGACGGCGGCGACCATCGCCGGCGCGCTCGAGGTGACCGTCCGCTCGATCTATCGCGACATTGCCGCGCTCCAGGCGATGCGCGTGCCGATCGAGGGCGGGCGCGGTATCGGCTATATACTGCGCCCCGGCTTCGACCTGCCGCCGCTGATGTTCTCGATCGAGGAGATGGAGGCGATCGTGCTGTCGCTGGCACTGCTGGAGCGAACCGGCGACGCCGAGCTCAAGCAGGCGGCGAAACGCGTCGGCGCCAAGATCGCCGGCGCGGTGCCGGCCCCGCTACGGCAGACGCTTGACGCCAACGCCCTGCATGCCTGGGGCTTTGCCGCGCCCTCGGCCACGACGATCGATCTCGCCATGGTGCGCCGGGCCATCCGCGACGAGGAGAAGCTCGCGCTTTCCTATCGCGATGAACTGGGACGCGCGAGCGAGCGCGTCATCCGCCCTGTCGCGCTCATCTACTATGCCGAGAACGCCAACGTCGTCGCCTGGTGAGAGCTGCGCCAGGCGATCCGCAATTTCCGCAGCGACCGTATCGAGGATTGCCAGCCGACGGGGCTGTTGTTCAAGGGCGAAGGCGACCGGCTGCGGCAGGTGTGGGTGGACGGCTGGGAGGTGAACTCTCCGGCCGCTGGGTGAAGTAATCCGGCGAAGGAGCAGGCTCCAACGCAGCCGGATCGCCGCCAGCCATGGTCAGGTTGCCTGGACACCCTGGGCGGCAAGACGCTGTCCTCGCAGCAGCGCCAGTCCGGTCTCGGCGAGTGCGAACAAAAGCACGGCCGTGAGGAACCCGGCTGTCCCGACATGGACAATCAGCCATCCGCCGAGCACCGGAAAACCGAAGATACCCAGGAAATAGGCAACGACGAACCATGTCAGCGCGGCATTGCGATGTTCGGCCGGGGCATCGTTTACGGCCTGCGTCTGGATGACCGAGTAGACGAGGCCGTAACCCAGCCCCAGGAGGATCGCGCTTACGATCTGGACCAGGACACCATGGGCAAGACCGAATGCGACAACGACTCCGGCGATCATCACCGCCAGCAGGATGACCGCGACATGGTCGCCCTTGGCGCGGCCGATCAGCGGCGCCAGCAGGAACCGGGATGCCACGACGGTAATGGCGTAGGTCGCAAAGAATGTGCTGGCCTGCAGTCCGGTACCGCGCACGAGCGAGGTCTGGAACGTCAGCAACCCGCTGAACACGCAGGCGCCAAGCCCGACCATCAGGATGGGATAGACGGCCCGCGTGCGCAGCAGCGCCGGCAAGGCCCGTACCCAATCATTGCCTGCCGCCTTGATGGCCGCCGCGACCGGCCGTACGGCTATGCTTTCAAACACGGCAAGAAGCAGCGCGGCAAGCAGGCAGACCAGAGCTACCGCGCCGAAGGCCTGCCCGGTCGTCAACCCAAGATCGCTGATGAGCGCGGTCGCCACGATCGGGCTGAGGCCGATCCCGCCCATCTGGAACGCGCCGTAGCGCGTAAACCAGAAGCCGCGATCCTGATCGCTCACACGCATCGAAAGCGCCATCGGCGCGGCCAGAAAGAAAATGCCCCAGCCAAGGCCGATGAAAAAGCCGGCAACGCCGATCAGCGGCGTCAAAGCCGACAACGATGCCAGGCCGAGATAGCCGCAGGCCACAAGCGCCGCGCCAAACCCTGCCATGCGGCCGGCGCCAAGGCGCCAGGCAAACCAGCCGACAAGGGGAACGCCGACAAGCGTGCCCAGCATGGCGCCGCCAAGCGTCGTGCCGGTTTCGATCTCACTGCCGCCGAGGGCTCGAAAATGCTCGGTGAGAAGGAATGTGGCGCCATAGCCTATGGACGTGAGCAAGGTGGCGACAAAGAGCAGATAGGCGTGCGACGTGCGCATCGGGAAAGGCACCTTCCTTAGACGTCCTGGATTTCTCGGACAATGTGGTACAGTGATCTTTCATATTTCGACCGATTTACAGGTCCTCTTGGAACGGACGCCGGGGACCACCTGGGAGGGAACGCGTGGTGGAAAAGGCATCGCGCCGGCACGAAAGCGCCACGCATCTGGTCGATATCGCCATCGACCGGACGTCGCGGGCCCCGATCGGCCGACAGCTCTATTTCGCCCTGCGCGCCGCCATCGTCGCCGGCAGGATGCCCGCCGGCGCGCGCCTACCTTCGACGCGGGCGGCGGCCCGGCTTTGGGGCGTGTCGCGCGGCGTCGTGGTCGAGGCCTACGATACTTTGCTCAGCGAGAGCTATGTCGTCGGCCATCATGGCTCCGGCACCTTCGTTTCCGCCGACGTGCCAGGGCAGGCGGAGCGCAAACGCCGGACCGTTCCCGCACGCTCAAACGCAAGGAGCGACATCTCCTCCGCCGCACGCTCCGTCATCGGCAACTTGGCGCTGGACCCGCCAGCCCAGGTCCCCTTCGTCACCGGTCGGGCCGAGCCGGACGACAGGACACGCGCCATTCTCAAACGCATAGGCCACCGGCATCTCGACGCGCTGTGTGATCACTATCGGAATCCGCAAGGCGAGGAGAGGCTGCGCCGCGAGGTGGTCAGGTATCTCGCGGCGGCGCGGGGCGTGCGTTGCGAGCCGGGCCGCGTCTTCATCACGTCAGGCTCGCAGCAAGCGATCGATCTTGCCATTCGCACGCTGATCGACCCCGGGGACACCGTTGCGATCGAGGATCCAAGCTATCCGCCGGCGCGTCTGGCGTTCACCGCCGGCGGCGCCAGACTGGTTCCCATCCCGGTTGATCGGCACGGGATCGATATGGGTTTGCTGACCGAATGCGGGGAGAACGTCAGGGCCGTCTATGTGACGCCATCCCATCAATATCCCACGGGAACCGTTCTTTCGATGGCGCGCCGTCTGGCCTTGATCGATTGGGCAGCGGCCAGGGGCGCGTGGATTCTCGAGGACGATTACGACAGCGAATTTCGCTACGATGATCGGCCGCTAGCGGCGCTGCAAGGCATCGACGAGCACGAGCGGGTCATCTATTTCGGCACCTTCAGCAAGGCGCTGCTGCCCGGTTTTCGGCTGGGCTATCTGGTGGTCCCAACGGAGCTGGTGCCGGCCGTCCGGGCGATGCGGGTGCTGCTCGATCGTTTTCCCGCCCCGTTTCACCAGCTCGTGGTCGCCGACTTCCTGAACGAGGGGCATTTCTCCAGCCACCTCAGGCGCCTGCGAGAGGCCTATCGCGCGTCGCGCGACATGCTGGTGGCGCTGTTGCGGGAACAATTCATAGGCGAGCCGGGGATCGGGATCGAGGTGCCGATGCAGGGCGTCCATCTGTTTGCCCGGCTGTCCCCAGGCTTCGACGATGTTGCTATTGCACAAGCAGCGCGCCGGTCAGCGGTAACCGTTCTGCCGATTTCTCCGATGCATCTTGGGGCGGTGACCAGCCACGGCCTGCTGCTTGGCTTCTCCGCCTTGCATCACGAGGATGCGGCGCCTGCCGCCAGGCGACTGGCCCTGGCAGTCCTCCTGACGCGCGCCGGACATGGATAGCTGCCTCTCCGACCTGGTTGGCCTACCTCACATCCACCCAGCGCTGTTCCCTAAACGAGCGCGCCATGGCGTGCACGGTGCGCTCGATCTCCAGCCCTTCGTCGAAATCGACGAGGCGTGCCGGCTTGCCGGCAAGGCGCATCAGCAGTTCTCGGCATTCGATGATCTTGAGATCGTTAAAGCCGAGGCCATGGCCCGGCGCGGGGATGAAGGCGTCGTACGGCCGGTGGTGCGGCGCCACCAGTATGGTGCGATAGCCCTGCTCGGTCGGCCTGTCGGCGGTGAGATAGAGCTGGAACTCGTTCATCCGTTCCTGGTCGTAGAGGATCGAGCCCTTCGAACCGAAGATCTGGATGGCGATGCGGCCCTTGCGCCCCCAGGCCGAGCGGTTGACCAGCAGCGTGCCGGCGACGCCGTTTTCGAGATGCAAGAGCACGCTGGCGATATCGTAGGTTTCGACCGCGCGTCGGCCGCCCGAGGCGACGCGCCGGTCGGCATACGGCTTCGCCATGTCGCACATGACGCGGCCGACGCGGCCGAACAGCACCCTGATCAACGACAATGGATGCACGGCGAAATCGTCGAGCGCGCCATAGCCGGAGGTCGCCTCGTGCTTCCAGAAAAACAGCGCGTCGGGATCGGCCATGAAGTCCTCGTCCATCTCGATGCGCACGAGATTGACGTCGCCGATGATCTTTTCCTCGAGCAGTTGCCCGATGTGGCGGATGGCCGGGTTCTGGATGTAGTTGTAGCCGAGGGCGGCCACCTTGCCCGATTTGCGCGCCGCCATGGCCATCGCCTCGGCCTCGGCAAAGCTCGGCGCCATCGGCTTCTCGCACCACAGGTGCTTGCCCGCCTCCAGGATGGCGATCGCCATTTCCGGGTGGAACTGGTTCGGCGTGGTCAACGAGACGATGTCGACCTCAGGATCGTTGACCACGGCCCGCCAGTCGCCCGAGCCCCTGGCGAAGCCGAATTCGCCTGCCTTGCGCCTGGCCAGTTCGTCGTTGACCTCGCCCAGATGCACCAGCCTCGGCCGCTCGACGTCGGGAAACACCGTGCCGACCGCGTTCCACGCGATGGCATGGCACTTGCCCATGAAGCCGGTGCCGATAAGACCTATTCCGACCATTCGATTGTCTCCGCTGGCGTGAGGAATTTCGGATGGATGAATTAATCCATTTTTTCTACAAATGGAACGTCCAAATCATTTTTGATGGCCTTCTTGCGCGAAATGGCTATGATGATGCAGGAGAGGGACAATCAGCATGGGCGTGGGCGGAGCGACAATGGACGAACGGGTGCCCCGCGACTTCGAGACGCTGCGCGCGACCATCCTCGAGCGCCGCGAGAACCTGCCGAAGCGCATCGCGCAGATCGCCGCCTATGCGCTCGACAATCCCGACGACATCGCTTTCGGCACCGCCGCCAGCATCGCCGCGTCGGCCGGCGTCCAGCCTTCGACGCTGATCCGCTTTGCCCAGCAGCTCGGCTTCGACGGCTTCACCAGCCTGCAGCAGGTCTTTCGCGAGCGGCTGCGCGAACGCAATTCGACCTATGACGAGCGCCTGCTGGCCCTGCGCGCCAAGGCCGAGGGCGGCGCCGGGCACCGGGCGATCTTCGACGGCTTCATCGCCGCCGCCAGCACTTCGCTCAACGACATATCGCGCACGCTGGACGAGGCCCATCTGGAGCAGGCGGTCTCCCTGCTGGCCAAGGCCGAGACGATCTACGTGCTGGCCAAGCGGCGTTCCTATCCCGTGGCCTCCTACATCGCCTACGCGCTGGGCAAGCTGAACATCCGCAACCAACTGGTGGAGTCGGCGGCGGGGCTCAATGCCGAGATGATCAGCTTCGCGACGCCGGCGGACGCCGTCATCGCCATCAGCTTTTCTCCCTACGCGCCGGCGACGATCGACGAAGCGCGCGCCATCCGTGACCAGGGCGTGCCGATCGTGGCCATCACCGACAGCTCGTTCTCGCCGCTCGCCCAATTCGCCAGGGTCTGGTTCGAGGTGGCCGAGGCCGATTTCGCCGGCTTCCGCTCGCTCTCGGCGACGATGGCGCTGGCCATGGCGCTGACCGTCGGCGTCGGCGAAAAGCGCCGCGACGGCGGCCGCAGGCGCAAGGCCTGAAGCGTCCGGAGAGACGCGCCAACGGGTGGCGTCGAGCGGATGCGGCCATGCAACGGACAGGCCGGAGCATCCGATCCAATCGGATCGCATCCCTCGCCAGGGGCACTTTTCCCAACCGGGAACACCCATTCCATATTGACTAGTGATTGGAATTATTATTTCATATTGCCGGCATCACGGTCCCGTCCGCACGTGCCGACCAAACCATAACACTGCCGGGAGGTAACGAATGAGCGAAGCCGTGGAAGCAGGACATGCGCCGCTCGACGTCATCACCATCGGCCGCGCCTCCGTCGATCTCTATGGCCAGCAGATCGGCTCGCGGCTTGAGGACATCACCTCCTTCGCCAAATCGGTCGGTGGATGCCCCGCAAACATTTCCGTCGGCACGGCAAGGCTCGGCCTGCGCTCGGCGCTGCTGACGCGCGTCGGCGACGAACAGATGGGCCGCTTCATCCGAGAACAGCTGAAGCGGGAGGGCGTGTGCGTCGACGGCCTGCGGACCGACAAGGAGCGGCTGACCGCGCTGGTGCTGCTGTCGGTCGAGAGCGAGGGCGTCTCGCCGATGATCTTCTACCGCACCGACTGCGCCGACATGGCGCTTTCGGAGGAGGACATCGACGAGGCCTTCATCGCCTCGGCGCGCGCCATCGTGGTCACCGGCACGCATTTCTCACGGCCCAATTCGGATGCGGCGCAGCGCAAGGCCATCCGTATCATGAAGGCCAAGGGCGGCAAGGTGGTGTTCGACATCGACTACCGCCCCAACCTCTGGGGCCTGGCCGGCCACGCCGAGGGCTTCGAGCGCTACGTCAAGTCCGACAGGGTGTCTGCCCAGTTGAAGACGGTGCTGCCGGATTGCGACCTCATCGTCGGCACCGAGGAAGAGATCATGATCGCTTCCGGCGCCGACGATTGCCTGAGCGCACTGAAGACGATCCGCGCGCTGTCGCCGGCCACGATCGTGCTCAAGCGCGGCGCCATGGGCTGCATCGTCTATGACGGCCCGATCAGCGACAACCTAGAGGACGGCATTGTCGGCAAGGGTTTTCCGATCGAGATCTACAATGTGCTGGGCGCCGGCGATGCCTTCATGTCGGGCCTCCTGCGCGGCTGGCTGGGCGGCGAGAGCTTCGAGACGGCGGCGACCTGGGCCAACGCCTGCGGCGCCTTCGCGGTGTCACGGCTGCTGTGCGCGCCGGAGTATCCGACCTTCGAGGAGCTGCAGTTCTTCCTCAAGCATGGCAGCAAGCATCGCGCGCTGCGCAAGGACGAGGCGATCAACCATATTCATTGGGCGACGACCCGCAGGCGCGACATTCCCTCGCTGATGGCCTTCGCCTGCGATCACCGCGTCCAGCTCGAGGACGTCGCCGCGCGCACCGGAGCCGATCCGGCGCGCATCGGCGACTTCAAGGTGCTGGCCGTCAAGGCGGCGGCCAGGGTCGCCGTGGGCCGCGACGGCTACGGCATGCTGATCGACGAGAAGCACGGCCGCGAGGCGATGTTCGAATTCGCCCGCCATCCCTTTGCGTGGCTCGGCCGGCCGGTCGAGCTGCCCGGGTCGCGGCCGTTGCGCTTCGAGTTCTCGCAGGACATCGGTTCGCAGCTCGTGGAATGGCCGGTTGACCATTGCATCAAATGCCTGTGCTTCTACCATCCCGACGATCCGCCGGCGCTCAAGGCCGAGCAGCAGCAGAAGCTGCGGTCGCTGTTCGAGGCGGCGCGCAAGGTCGGCCGCGAGCTTCTGGTCGAGATCATCGCCAGCAAGGCCGGACCGCTCACCGACGACACCATCCCGCGCGCGCTGGAGGAACTCTACGCGCTCGGCATCAAGCCGGACTGGTGGAAGCTTGAACCGCAGGCATCGGCGGCAGCCTGGGCGCGTATCGAGCAGGTGATCCTGCGCAACGACCCGTGGTGCCGCGGCATCGTGCTGCTGGGTCTGGAGGCGCCCCAGCATGAGCTGGAGCAGGCCTTTGCCGCCACGGCCAACGCGCCGATCGTCAAGGGCTTCGCCGTCGGTCGCACGATCTTCATCAACGCCGCCGAACGCTGGCTGGCCGGCGGCATGTCGGATGAAGAGGCGATCGCCGACATGGCAACGCGCTTCGAGGGGCTGACCAAGGCCTGGCTCGCCGCGCGCGGCCGCAAGGCCGCCTGACGACGCTTCGAACCTTTGCTGGAATTGCTCTGGAACTGCCGGGAGGGAAAGACATGAGCAAGACAATCCGCCTGACGATGGCGCAGGCGCTGACCCGGTTCCTCGCCGCGCAGAAAACCGAGATCGGCGGCGCCAAAGTCCCTATTTTCGGTGGCGTGTGGGCGATCTTCGGCCATGGCAACGTCGCCGGCGTCGGCGAGGCGCTCTATCAGGTGCGCGACGAGCTGCCGACCTTCCGCGCCCATAACGAACAGGCCATGGCGCATGCCGCGATCGCCTATGCCAAGGCGAATTTCCGCCGCCGCTTCATGGCCGCGACAACGTCGATCGGCCCTGGCGCGCTCAACATGGTGACAGCCGCGGCGCTTGCGCATGTCAACCGGCTGCCGGTGCTTCTTCTGCCCGGCGACGTCTTCGCCAACCGACTGCCCGATCCGGTGTTGCAGCAGGCCGAGGATTTCTCCGACGGCACGGCGAGCGTCAACGACTGTTTCCGACCGGTGTCGCGCTATTTCGACCGCATCACGCGGCCGGAGCAGATCATTCCCGCGCTCAACCGCGCCATGCAGGTGCTGACTGACCCGGCCGAATGCGGCCCGGTCACGCTGTCGCTCTGCCAGGACGTGCAGGCCGAGGCTTACGATTACCCCGAGAGCCTGTTTGCAGAGCGCGTCTGGGTGCCGCGCCAGACACGTCCTGATCGCAGGGAACTGGCCGCCGCCGTCGCGGCGCTCAAGGGCGCCAAGAGGCCGCTGGTCATCGCCGGTGGCGGCGTCCTCTATTCCCAGGCCTCGGACGAGCTCGCCAAACTGGCCCAGGGCGCCGGCATTCCGGTCTGCGAGACGCAAGGCGGCAAATCCTCGCTGCCGGACGACCATCCGCTGAACATGGCCGCCGTCGGCGTCACCGGCACTTCCGCCGCCAACCGGCTGGCCGAGGAAGCCGACGTCGTGCTGGCCGTGGGCACAAGGTTGCAGGATTTCACCACCGGTTCCTGGGCGCTGTTCAAGAATGCCGGCAGGACCATCATCGGCCTCAATGTGCAGGCCTTCGACGCCGGCAAGCACTGGGCGCTGCCGCTGGTCGCGGACGCCGCCGAGGGGCTCACCGAGCTCTCGACGGCGCTGAAGGGCTGGAAGGCGCCGACAGCCTGGACCGACAATGCCATCAAGGGCAAGACGGAGTGGCAGGCCGCCGCCGCAAAGGTGACGGCCTCGACCAACGCCGCCTACCCTTCCGACGCGCAGGTGATCGGCGCCGTGCAACGCGCCATGGGCTCCGATGTGACGCTGCTGCACGCCGCGGGCGGGCTTCCGGGCGAGTTGCACAAGCTCTGGCAGGCTGGCGATCCCGGTTCCTATCACGCCGAATACGGCTTCTCGACCATGGGCTACGAGATCGCCGGCGGGCTTGGCGCGAAGATGGCGAAGCCCGACCGTGAGGTCGTCGTCATGATCGGCGACGGCTCGTACCTGATGCTCAATTCGGAAATCGCCACTTCCGTCATGCTCGGCCTCAAGCTGACCATCGTGCTGCTCGACAACAGGGGCTATGGCTGCATCAACCGGCTTCAAATGGCGACCGGCGGCGCCAACTTCAACAATCTGCTCAAGGACGCGCGCCACGAGGTGATGCCGGACGTCGACTTCGCCGCGCATGCGGCAAGCCTCGGCGCGATTTCCGAGAAGGTCGCCTCGATCGCCGAGCTGGAGACGGCGCTGGCCAAGGCGAAGAAGAACAGCAAGACCACCGTGCTGGTCATCGACACCGACCCTCTGGTGTCGACCAAGGCCGGCGGCCATTGGTGGGACGTCGCCGTGCCGGAGGTCTCCTCGCGCCAAGAAGTCAACGCCGCGCGCAAGGCCTATGAGGAAAAGCGGCAGATGCAGAGCATCGGTGAATGAAGTCGGCGAGGCAGAGCCCCCTACCTCCCCCTTGTGGGGAGGTAGGACCGAAGGTCCGGGTGGGGGCCGCCGGCGCCGCACCCCCACCCCGCTGCTTCGCAGCGACCCTCCCCACAAGGGGGAGGGTAAAAATGAACCTGATACTGGAGTGACGACTTGAAAGCCAAACTGGGCATGTCCCCCATCGCATGGTGGAACGACGATCTGGTGGAATTGAGCGACGACGTGTCGCTGGAGGAGTGCCTGCGGCAGTCGCGCTCGGCCGGCTTCACCGGCATGGAGATGGGCCGCCGCTTCCCCAACGACCCGAAGGTGATGCTGCCGATCCTTAGGGAGGCCGATGTCACGCTTTGCGGCGGCTGGTTCTCCGGCACGCTCGTCAATGAGGACCTGGCGAAGAACAAGGATCGCATCCAGCCGATGATCGACCTGTTCAAGGCGGTCGACGCGCCGTGCATCGTCTATGGCGAGGTTGGCCGCTCCATCCAGGGCGACCGCTCGAAGCCGCTCGCCACCAAGCCGAAGCTCGCCGACGACGAGATGAAGGCCTATGGCCGCCGGGTCACCGAGTTCGGCGAATGGTGCGCCGACCAGGGCATGCCGCTTTCCTACCATCATCACATGGCGGCGGTGGTCGAGACCGAGCCGGAACTCGACGCCTTCATGCGCAGTTCCGGCGAAGGCATTCCTCTGCTGCTCGATGCCGGCCATCTCGCCTTTGCCGGCGGCGACGTGCTGCGCGCCATCGACAAGCATCACAAGCGCATCAACCACGTGCATGTGAAGGATGTGCGCATGGGCGTGATCGATGCGCTGGACCGCGCGAGGCAGTCCTTCCTCGACGCCGTCGCACTCGGCGCCTTCACCGTGCCGGGCGACGGTTCGCTCGATTTCGGCGCCATCGTCCGGCGCTTCGCCGACCATGGCTATGAAGGCTGGTTCGTGGTCGAGGCCGAGCAGGATCCGAAGAAAAACCCGCCGCTCAGGATGGCCCAGGTCGGCCACAAGGAGCTGATGCGGGTGATGACGGCCGCGGGTTACACGGTGGAGACGCAGGGCTTTCCCGCGGCCAGATGAGTTCGCGTCGGCCCGAGCTGAGATCGACGACCCGGGGGCACGGAGACAGACCGCTGGATTGGCCGCCACGAGTGGCCTATCTCAGAGTGGTTCCGGCAACTCTGCGATGGTGCGATGAAAGACTACGAGAACCCCTTCTTCCGGCCGCTGTGGCGGCGCATCGTCGTGGTCGCGGTCTGCGCGATCTGGTCGGTCATCGAGTTCGCCACCGGAACGCCGTTCTGGGGTGTCATCGCGCTGGGTTTCGCCGGCTACGCGGTGTGGCAGTTCTTCTACCTCTACAAGCCGGTGGAGGACGCCAAGCCGCCGGCCGAACCGAAGGAATGATCGGCCCATGGGGCGTCAGGCTTACGGATCAGACAGCCCGCGCACGGCGCATCTGGTGCATTCGCGATTGGCTGAAACGCGCTTTTCGCTTCGTCATCCACGGGCGAAGCAAGGAGCGAAGCGACGCGGCGTAGACCCGAGGATAACGAAATTTGGAGGCCTCGGCCAATCTCGAAGGCTGGCGCAGGCTTTCAACCGACGAATTCTCTGGGGCAGCAACCGGCTGGAGCCGATACGGATAGGAGGAGAGAAAATGTCGAAACTGCTCGTCAAGGCCGACAAGGGCCATGGCCATGTCGCGCATGTCACGCCGCAAAGCGCCGGCTGGACTTATGTCGGCTTCGACCTCCATCGGCTTCGCCCTGGCGAGACGGCCTCCGGCAAGACGGGCGGCCGCGAAGTCTGCCTGGTCTTCGTCACCGGCAAGGGCAAGGCGTCCGCCGGCGGCAAGGAACTCGGCCTGCTTGGCGAGCGCATGTCGCCCTTCGAGGGCAAGCCATGGTCGGTCTACGTGCCGCAAGGCTCCGACTGGTCGGTGACGGCCGATACCGAGCTCGAGCTTGCCGTCTGCTCGGCGCCGGGACTGGACGGCGGCCTGCCGGTCCGCGTCATCGGTCCGGACGATCTCGGCCAGGAGGTGCGCGGCAAGGGCACCAACACGCGCTACGTCACCAACATCCTGCCCGAGGGCAAGCCGGCGGACTCGCTGCTGGTGGTCGAGGTGATCACCCCCGGCGGCCACACCTCCAGCTATCCGCCGCACAAGCACGACCGGGACAATCTGCCGGCGGAATCCTATCTGGAGGAAACCTACTACCACCGCCTCAACCCACCGCAGGGCTTTGCCTTCCAGCGCGTCTACACCGACGCCGACCGCAACGGCACGCGCGAGTTGGACGAGGCGATGGCGATCGAGGATGGCGACGTCGTGCTGGTGCCCAGGGGCTATCATCCCTGCGCCGCCTGCCACGGCTATGACCTCTACTACCTCAACGTGATGGCCGGGCCGAAGCGGACGTGGAAGTTCCACAACGCGCCCGAACACGAATGGTTGATGAAGGCCTGACGGGCATTCCAACGCCGGATTGAATTGGCCAGGCGCGCCTGCCAGGGTGCGGGACGCTCTCCCCGGCGGCACATGTGCCGCCGCCTCTTCGTGGCAAGCCGTTGGGCCAGCGCGGAAAAATCGTCGGCTAAGCACCGGCCGGGTCGATTTGCCATCGAAAACCCTTCAAAGCTTCGTCAATCCGTCATGGAAATCACCTATGGCAGCGGGCTGACGAGGATTTTCGATGCGCTACGCCATCTATTTCACCCCGAGGCAGGACGAGCCGCTGGCACGCATTGCCGCCAACTGGCTGGGCCGCGACCCGTTCGGCGCCGCCACAAGGCCGGCCGAGGCCGTGGGTGATCTCGCTGCGGCGGAAGTCGCCTTCCACACAGCCTCGGCGCGGCGCTACGGCTTCCACGCAACCTTAAAGGCGCCGTTCCGGCTGGCCGCCACCGAGACCGAGGCGTCGCTGCGCGCGGCGCTGGATGCTTTCGCCGAGATGACGCAGCCCGTCACCATCCCGCGCCTCGTCGTCAGCCAGATCGACGGCTTCTTCGCGCTGGTGACGGACGGACCGCTGCCGGCGCTCAACCTTTTCGCCAACGACGTGGTGCGCGACTTCGACCGCTTCCGCGCGCCGCTCACGGAAACCGAAATCGAACGCCGCAATCCCGATTCCCTGAAGCCGGCCGAATTCCGGAACCTGTGCCAGTGGGGCTACCCCTATGTCTTCGAGACGTTCCGTTTCCACATGACGCTGAGCGGCCGCGCCGGCCCGCAGGAAAGCCCGCGCCTGCGCGCCGCGATCGACAGCCTGTTCGCCGACGTGCTGCGGCAGCCGGTGCTGGTCGACGCGCTGACGCTGTTCGTGGAGACCGAGCCGGGCGCTCCGCTCATGGTGCTTTCCCACCATGCGCTGGGACGCCGTTCGGCCAGGAAGACCGCATAATAGAATCGCCTGAGATCAAGGACCGACCGAGATGACCGCCGAGACCGTTCTGACCAACGCCCGCATCGTGCTTGCCGACGAGATCGTCGAAGGCTCGCTCCTGCTGCGCGACGGCGCGATCGCCGCCATCGACAGCGGTTCGACACGCGCCGGCGAGGACATGGGCGGCGACTACGTCATTCCGGGCCTGGTCGAACTCCACACCGACCATCTCGAGGGCCATTACGCGCCACGCCCGAAGGTGCGCTGGAACCCGATCGCGGCCGTGCTCGCGCACGACGCGCAGGTGGCCACAGCCGGCATCACCACCGTGCTCGACGCGCTTCGCGTCGGCATGGATGATGACGCCGACCTGAAGTCCGACGATGTCCGCAAGCTGGCCGACGCCATCGAGGACAGCGTCCGGCAGGACCGGCTGCGGGCCGACCACTTCATCCACCTGCGCTGCGAAGTGTCGGCGCCGGACTGCCTCAAGGCGTTCGAGAATTTCGAGACCGACGACCGCGTGAAACTCGCCTCGCTGATGGACCATGCGCCGGGGCAGCGGCAGTTCGTCAACCTCGAGACCTATGCCTACTATTACCAGCGCAAGCTGAAACTCTCCGACCGCGACTTCCAGAAATTCTGCGAGAAGCGCATGGCGGAATCGGCCACGAATTCCGGCCCCAACCGCGTCTTCATCTCGGCTGCCTGCCGTGAGCGCGGCATCGTGCTGGCGAGCCATGACGACGCGACGGTCGGCCATGTCGACGAGGCGATCGAGCAGGGCGTGCGCGTCGCCGAATTCCCGACCACGGAAGAAGCGGCGCGGGCCTCGAAGGCCGCCGGCCTCGGCGTGTTGATGGGCGCGCCGAACGTGATGCGCGGCGCTTCGCATTCGGGCAACGTCTCGGCCCGCACGCTTGCCGGCGACGGACTGCTCGACATCCTGTCGTCGGACTACATCCCGTTCAGCCTGATCCAGTCCGCCTTCTTCCTCGGCGACGTGGTCGAGGGCATCTCGCTGCCGCAGGCGGTGGCGATGGTCTCGAAGAACCCGGCCGACGCCGTCGGCCTTGCCGATCGCGGCGTCATCGAGTCCGGCCGGCGCGCCGACCTCGTTCGCGTGCGCGTCGACGACCATGTGCCGGTCGTGCGCACCGTGTGGCGCCAGGGGCAGCGTGTCGCATGATGGTGTCGGCCCTGCTCGAGCGTGAACTGTCCAGCAGCTTCCCGATACGCGACGGGGTGTTCGTCGCCGTCGTCGGGCCGAGCGGCGCCGGCAAGGATACGCTGATCGACTATGCGCGCGCGCGCTTCGCGGATGAGAGCCGGCTGGAGTTCGTGCGACGGGTGATCACGCGGCCCAGCGACGTCGCCAGCGAGGACCACGACACTTTGGCCGACGCGGCCTTCGTCGAGGCGCAAGCGGACGGCGCCTTCGCCGTTTCCTGGGAAGCGCACGGGCTGCGCTACGGCCTGCCGGTCGACGTCGACTGGTCGGTGGCCAGCGGCCATGTCGCGGTCGCCAATGTGTCGCGCTCGATCGTGCCGGCGCTGCGCGAGCGCTACGCCAATCTCGCGATCGTCGAGATCACCGCCACGCCGGAGATCCTCGCCGAGCGGCTGGCGGCGCGCGGTCGTGAATCGCGCGGCGAGGTGCTGGCGCGGCTGGCGCGGAGCGCCAATGTGACGCTGTCAGGTCCGGGCGTCACCACCATCGACAACAGCGGGCCTCGCGAGGTCGCGGGCGAACGCTTCGCCGAGGTGTTGCGCAAGGCCATGGCATTCTCCGACATGTCGGGCGTCGTATAGGGACGAGCTTTCGCGCGATCGTGTTGCGCGCGAACTGCCGACACTGACACCTCCATCCTATCGATGACCGAGGCTCCGGCGGGATTCCGCCATGCAGTGGCGAGGCCAGGCCGCTTGACGCCACGCGTTAAATCGAAAAATATGGTACCGGTATCAGATTGGGTCCCAACGCCGACTGATTACGGCATGGACATGCCATACCTATTATAATAGCATACCATTATAAGTTGAAGTTACGCTGCCAATAAGCGGCGGGAGGGAAGACGACAGCGCGCGGCCTTGCCGGTGCTGTCCGACGTCGTAGGGCGGCACCGCGCGCCCCGCACGAACGACGCCATTTACAGGCGCCGAAGCATGGGAGGAGAGCATGCGGATTTTCCAGAGAGGGACCGGCGCCTTGCTTGCCGGCATTGTCCTGATGCTGGCGGCACTCGTGCCGTCGATCGCCTCGGCGCAATCGGTGGAGGACATCATCGCGCGCGGCAAGCTGATCGTCGCCATCGACACCACGACACCGCCCTATGGCTTTCTCGACGCCGACCTCAAGCCGACCGGCTTCGACATCGAGGTGGCCAACAAGATGGGCGAGGCGCTCGGCGTTCCCGTCGAGTTCGTCACCGTCACCTCGCCCGGCCGCATTCCGGCGCTGCTGACGAAGCAGGTCGACGCGGTGATCTCGATCTTTTCGATCACGCCGCAGCGCGCCATCCAGATCGACTATTCCATCCCCTACGCCGGGCAGTCGGCGGTGGTGATCGCCCCCAAGAGCGTGGCGATCAAGGGCGTGGCCGACCTCGTCGGCAAGAAGGTCGGCCTGACGCGCGGAACCGGCGAGGACGGCTTGCTGACCAAGGCCGCGGAAGCAAATCCGGGAATCCAGATCCTGCGCTTCGACGACTATTCCTCGCTGCTGCAGGCCATGGTCTCCGGCCAGATCGACGCCATGGGCGGCGGCGACTATGGCGAGATCTATCTCAAGAAAGCGCAGAACGGCGACGCGTTCGAGCAGAAATATGTGCTCAAGACCTTCTACTTCGGCATCGGCGTGGCCAAGGGCAACGACAATCTGCGCCAGTGGATCAACACCTGGCTGTTCAGCATGAAGACCGATGGGACGCTGGACGCATTGTCCATGAAGTACCGCAACCAGCCCCTGCCGGTGCTGCCGGTGTTCTGATGACACCCTGCCGGGTGATTTGCGTTCAAGCCTGATATAGCCGGCACAAGCCGCTCGGCGGGGCTACAAGGCCCCGTCCCCGTTCCCCACCGCGAGCGGTTCCCATGCAAACGACGCTGCAGTTCGGCCCGATCCTTGCCCATCTCGACAGGCTGCTCCAGGGCCTCGGCGAAACAGTGCTGCTGTCGCTGGCCTCGATCCTGTTCGGCACCCTCATCGGTATGCTGGGCGCGGTCGGCCGCGCCTTCGGACCGCGCTGGCTGTCGTGGCTGATCGCCGCCTATGTCGAGCTCATCCGCAACACGCCGCTGCTGATCCAGCTCTATTTCGTGTTCTTCTCGCTGCCGCTGCTGGGCTTCAAGCTGGACAGCAACACGGCCGCCATCGTCGCGCTCTCCATCCATCTCGGCGCCTACGCCACCGAGATCCTGAGGGCCGGCATAGAAGCCATCCCCGAGGGCCAGATCGAGGCTGCGAAGGCGCTCGGCCTCAGCCGCTACCGCATCATCCGACACGTGGTGCTCGTGCCCGCCGCACGCGCCGTCTACCCCTCGCTGTCGGCGCAGTTCATCCTGCAGATCATGGGAACCTCGATCGTCGGCGCGATCGCCGCCGAGGAGCTGACCGCGATCGCCAACAATCTGGTGATGCAGACCTTCCGCAGCTTCGAGGTCTACATCGTCATCGCCGTCATCTACTTCGTGCTGGTGCAGGCGGCCAGCCTGCTTTTTGCCGGCATCGGCAAGCTGATGTTCCGCTGGAAGACCTGAATCATGAGCCTGCGCGATTTCGGCCCCAACGAACTGATGTTCCTGCTGCTGGCGACACGCTGGACCATCCTTCTGGCGCTCATCGCCTTCGCCGGCGGCGGCCTGTGCGGCCTCCTGGTGGCCGCCCTGCGCGTGGCGCCGGCGCGGCCACTGCGCTGGATCGCGGCCGGCTACATCCAGTTCTTCATGGGCACGCCGATCCTGATCCAGCTTTTCATGGCCTATTACGGCGCGTCGCTGCTCGGGTATCGGCCGGATCCATGGTTCGCGGCGGCGCTGACGTTCTGCCTCAACGGCGGCGCCTTCTTCGGCGAGATCTTCCGCGGGGCCATAGAGGCCATTCCGAAAGGCCAGTGGGAGGCGGCGACGGCACTGGGCTTCCGCTTCGTGCGCACGCTTCGCCTGGTGATCGTGCCGCAGGCCGTCCGCCTCATGCTGCCGCCGACCGTCGGCTTCATGGTGCAGATCGTCAAGACGACGTCGGTCGCCTCGCTGATCGGGCTGACAGAACTTGCCCGGGCCGCAACGCAGGTCAACACCGTCACCTTCCAGCCAGTGATGGTGTTCGGCACCGTGTCGCTGATCTATTTCGCGCTCTGCTGGCCGCTGTCGCTCTATGCCGGCCATCTCGAGCGCCGCTTCGCGGCGGGCACGACGCGCAAGGTGGAGAAACCGCTGGTGATGAGCGCCGCCTGACTAAGCCCGCACAATCTATCCCTTGAAGGCCGGCAAGGTCAGTCCCTTGACGCCGACGTCCAGCGCGAACAGGCCGCCAGGATTCTTCTGGCCCTTGAAGTGGCCGGACGGCCGCCTGAGCACGGCGGAGGTGACGTAGAGGATGTCGAGATCCTTGCCGCCGAACTCGCAGCAGGTCGGCAGGTCGGTCGGCAACAGCACGGTCTGCATCAGTCTGCCGTCGGGATCGTAGCGGCACACCTTGCTGGTGACTGGAATGGTCACCCAGTAGCACCCCTCGGCATCGACGGTCGCACCGTCGGCGACGCCACCGGTGACGGTCATGTCGATGAAGGTGCGGCGGTTGGCGATGTCGCCCGTGGCCGGATCGAAATCATAGGCCCAGACAGCGCCGGCATGGCTGTCGGAAAAGTACATCGTCCGGGAATCCGGGCTCCAGGCAAGGCCGTTCGAACAGCCAATGCCGTCGATCATCTTGTGGACCGAAAGATCGGGATCGAGGCGGTAGAGCGCGCCGATGAACTCGATCGGCTGGCCGGGCACCTCGAACATCGAGCCCGACCAGAATCGCCCCTGACGGTCGGGCTTACCGTCGTTGAAGCGCGTTTTCGGCATGTGCGCTTCTGGGTCGACGATCGCCTCGAACCGTCCGGTGGCGGGATCGAAGAAATGGAAGCCGTCGGTCATGGTCAGCACCAGGCCGCCCTTTTCGCGCAGGCCCAGGCAACCGAGATAGTGCGGCGTCTCGAACGTGTCGTCCCGCCCCGTGGCGGGATCGTAGCGGTGGATCAGCCTGTTCCAGATGTCGATCCACCACAGCACGCCAGCCGCCGGATCCCACAGCGTGCCCTCGCCGAGTTCGGCCCGGGCATCGACGACACAGGTGATTTCAACCATTCCGGAACGACCTCCACTGTTTGGCGCGAGCGGCTCAGCCCCTGCGCATCCTTGTCCCCAAGCCGGCGAACGTCTCGCTGCCGATCGAGACGGTGATCAGGATGACGGCCCCATAGACGACCAGCAACGCCCCGCTGGAAAGGTTCAACGCCGGCAGCAGGCCGGTCAGGATGGTCAGCACCATGGCCCCGGCCACCGTACCGAGATAGTGGCCGCTGCCGCCGAGGATCGAGGCGCCGCCGATGGCGACAGCGGCGATCGAGGTGAACAGGTAGGCATCGCCCATGCCGAGATAGGCCTGGCCCGAATAGCCAGTCAGAAGCATGCCGGCGAAGGCCGCCGTGAGGCCCGAAATGACATAGGTGAGGATGGTGGTGCGCGCGGTCGGCACACCGGAGAACTCGGCCACGGTGGCGCTGGTGCCGAGCGCGTAGAGATGGCGCCCGAACGCCGCCTTCGACAGCAGGAGCGTCGCCGCCGCCGTCAGCGCGATCCAGATCAACGCGATCACCGGGAAGCCGGCGATGCGGCCGACCGACAGGAACTGGATCAGCGCCGGCGCCGAGGGCGTCGGCGACCCGCCCGTCAGCACCAGGATCAGCCCCTGCAGGATGACGTTGGTGGCCAGCGTCATGATGATGGGCGGCACGCCGAAATGAGCGACGCCGATACCATTGACCAGTCCGATCAGCCCGCCGCCGGCGAGCAGCAGCGGCATGACCCAGAGCAGCGGCATGTCCTGGCCGCCGCACAGCAGCGCCATGACGATCGCCGCCGAATTGAGCACCCACGGCACCGAAAGGTCGATGCCGCCGCCGATGATGACGAGGGTCTGCCCCAGCGCGACGATGCCGACGAAGGCCGCCAGCACCACGGTGGAGCGCATGTTGGAAACGGACAGGAAGCCGGGCGAGAACAGCGCGGTGACCAGGAGCAGCACGACCATGCCGGCATAAGCGAGCACGATCAGCCGATTGCGGGCAAGGAAGGCGCTCATTGCACGCGCCCCCGAGCGGCCTTCTCGGCAACCGAACTGGCCAGCACCGACAACAGCAGGATGACGCCGGAGGCGACGGGCTGCCAGTAGCTCGACACATGCATGACGAAGACCAGATTGCCTATGAGGGTGAGCACGAAGGCGCCGATCAGCGTGCCGGCAAGATGGCCGCGCCCGCCGAACAGGCTGACGCCGCCGATCACCGCCGCGGCGACCGAGGGCAAGATGTAGTCCTTGCCGATGGTCGGCGATCCGGCGCCCGTCTGCGTGGTGAGGTAGAGCGCGGCGCCGGCCGCGAACAGGCCTGAGAGCCCATAGGTGACGACGTTGACCCGGGTGATCGAAACGCCGGACAGGAAGGCCGACTTCTCGTTGGAACCGGTGGCCTGGATGGCGATGCCGACACGCGTCGCGCGGAACCATGCCCAGAACACCAGCAGCGCCAGCAGCATCCAGACCGGGCTGGTGAGGCCGAGGAGCTGCGCTGACGCAAAGCCCACCCACCAGCCGGGCACGGAGCCGCCGTCGGTCGGCAGGATCATCATGGCGGCGCCGTTGAGGATGGACCAGGTGGCGAGCGTGACCAGGAAGGGCTGCAGCTTGAGCAGCGAGATGAGCAGGCCGTTCAGCGCCCCGATCACCAGGCCGAGGCCAAGGATCACCAGCACCCAGAGCGCCACCGTCGCGGGGTCGTCGGTGAAGCGCGTCGCCGCGATCACCGTTCCAAGGCTGATCATGCCGCCGATCGACAGATCGATGCCGCCGCGCAGCAGGACGATGGTCTGGCCGGTCGCGGCCAGCATCAGCGTCATTGCCGCGGCAGTGTCGAGGTTGAGCTCATCGAGCGAGAAGACGCCGGACTGCAGGCTGCCGTAGATGCCGACGATCAGCGCCAGCATCAGGCAGGCCACCAGGAACGGCGCCCGGTCAAGCAGGCGGCCGCGCCAATCGGAGCCGGGTTTCGACATCTTGTCCTCGACGGGTCGTTCCGCGATCGACATCACCATGCCTCAGGCGGCCTCCCTTTGCAGCATGGCGGCGCGCAGGATCTCGGCTTCCGAGATGCGCTCGCCCTCGAGTGTCGCCGCCACGCGACCGTTGCGCATGACGAGCACCCGATCGGCGACATGGACGAGCTCGGGCATGTCGCTGGAATGGAACAGGATGGCATAGCCTTTCGCCGCGAGGTCGCGCATGAGCTGGAAGATCTCGCCCTTGGTGCCGACGTCGACGCCGCGCGTCGGATCATAGAGCAGCAGCACGCGTGCTTCGGTGAGCAACATCTTGCCGAAGATGACCTTCTGCTGGTTGCCTCCGGACAATGTGCCCGCCGCCTGCTCCGGCGTGTCGGCCTTGATGCGCAGGAACCCGACCATCTCGCGCACCAGCTCGGCTTCCTTTTGCCGGCTGAGGAAACCCCGACGCGAGAAGCGGCCAATGACGGAAAGGGTGAGGTTCTCGCGCACGCTCTTGGTCAGCAGAAGCCCCTGGCCGCGCCTATCCTCCGGCACCAGGGCGATGCCGTCGCGGCCCGTCAGCGCCTGGCGCGGATTGCCGATCGAGGCGGGCTTGCCCCACAGCTCCAGCCGGCCGCTGGCCCTGGTGGCGCCGAAAAGCGCCTGGAACAGTTCGCGCTGGCCGTGTCCCTGCAGGCCGCCGACGCCGAGCACCTCGCCCTCGCGCAAGGCGAAGTCGACGCCGGACAGGCGGCTGCCACTCGACAGGCCCGTCACCTTCAGCGCGATCCGGTCGGTGGCGGTAGCGACGCGCTCGGGATAGAGGCGGTCGAGGTGGCGGCCGATCATCTGGGTGACGATCTCCTCGTCGGAAACCGCGCCGGCCTCATGCGCGGCGACGGTGCGGCCATTGCGGAAGATGGTGAGCCGGTCGGCGATGGCGCGCACCTCGGCCATGCGGTGAGAGATGAAGATGACGAGCCGGCCTTCGGCGGCAAGCTGGCGGGTGAGCTTCAACAGCCATTCCGCTTCGCGCGCCGGCAGCGCCGACGTCGCCTCGTCGAGGATGAGGATGCGCGGCTCCTTGGCGAGGCCCTTGGCGATCTCGACGATCTGGCGTTCGGCCAAAGTCAGCCGGCGAAGCTCCTGGTCGGGGCGCAATGGCGGGAAATCATATTTCTCGAGCAACGCCAGCGTCCGGCGGCGCAGCTCCGCGCGCCGGACCGTGCGCAGCGGCGTCAACGGCTCGCGGCGGAACCATATGTTCTGCTCGACCGTCAGGTCGGGGATGAGCGACAGCTCCTGGAAGACGGCTGCTATGCCGCGTGCCTGGGCGCCGTCGGGGTTGGCCGGACGGTAGTCGCGGCCATCGACCATGATGGCGCCGGCATCGTGCTGCACGGCTCCCGACAGGATCTGGATGAAGGTGCTCTTGCCGGCTCCGTTCTCGCCGAGCAGGGCGTGCACCTCGCCGGCGCGGGCGCTGAAGGTCGCATCGCTCAGCGCGACGATGCCGCCATAGCGTTTGGACAGCCCTGTGACGGTGACGAGGTCCATGCATCCTCTTTCGAAAAGCTCTCCCGGCACCGTTCGATGCCGGGAGACAGGGTCGTGGAGAGGTTATCCTACTTGGTGCCGGCTGCTTCGGCGGCCGAAATCTCCACCCAGTCCGGCGTGATCGGCAGCGTCAGCCCCGGCGCCTGGTCGGGGAAGGCATTTTCGCCAATCGCGATCTTGATCATCTTGGTGCCGGGGTAAAGCTGGGATTCGAACGGATCGGTGGTGACGAAATCGCCCTTGACCGAGATCGAGCGATCGGCCGGCTTCTTGCCCGTGTCCAGGATATCGACGGCGAGCTTGATGGCTTCCGACGAGAGATAGGCCGGGTTCGAGCCGAGGATGCACTTGGCGCCCTGCGTCTGCGCGCATGTGACGGCGGAGACGTTGTAGGAGAAGCCGACGACCGGCACGATCGGGCGGCCGGCGTCCTTCAGCGCCTGGATCGCGCCCGAGCCGTAGCCCTGGGTCATGATGCCGTCGATCTTCGGGTTGGCGGCGAGCAGCGCGGCGACGCCGGACTGCTCCGGCCCGAGCGCGTAATTGCCGTTGTAGTAGCCGACGACCTTGATGTCCGGATATTTGGCCAGCACCTTCTCATAGCCCTGCTGCAGCTGGGCAGAGATCGGCGCGCCGGCAAGGCCGCGATCGAGGATGATGTTGCCCTTGCCACCGAGCTGCTTGGCCATCCATTCGGCCATGACGGCGGGGATGCGATCCCAGTCCGAGGCGACCGCGTAGGCGCACGGCTCTGTCACCACCTGGTCGAAGCTGATGACGACGATGCCGGCGTCGCAGGCCTTCTTGATGGTCGGATTCAGCGCCGAGTCGGAGCCGGCGTCGACGAGGATGGCGGCAGGCTTCTGGCGGATGATGTTGTTCAGCGAGTTGATCTGCGCCTGGACGGTGTTCTCGACATTCTCGACCTTGAGGTCGACGCGGCCCTTGAGCGGCCCCTTGTTCACCGAGACGACGGCGACGCGCTCCATCTGCTGGCGCCAGTCATTGCCGACGAAATTGTTCGAGAGATAGATGGTGTATGGCTTCTTGTCCTCGGCATGCGCCGCTGCGAGGACGGTCGCGGACAAGGCGAGGCTCGCCAGTCCGATGCAAAACGACTTGATCTTCATGCTCTCTCCTCCTTAGCGTTTCCTGCATCAGCCGGTGACGGACTTCGCCATCTTACGGGGTGCTGCACTCAATTTGATACCGGTACCAATTGGCCTTGTCAATTTTGGTCAAGACAGGCCGGCGCGCCGCCGGCATGTCCGTTTCAGTGGCGGGCACCATGCCAGCCGCCCCGGGGATCATTTCGTTCCAGCCGCTTCGGCGGGGGTGATCTCGACCCAGTCGGGGCTGACCGGAAGGAACAGGCCGGGGGCCATGTCCGGAAAGGCATTCTTGCCGACTTCGATCTTCTGCATCTTGGCGTCGGGATAGAGTTCCGACGGAACGGGGTCGGTCGTCAGGAAGGCATTGCGCAGCAGGATGCGCTTCTCGGCGGGCTTCTTGCCGTCGAGGATCTCGACCGCCAGCTTCATGGCCTCGGCCGAGAGATAGGCGGGATTGGGGGCCAGGATGCACTGGGCGCCCTCGGTCTTGGCGCAGGTGCTGGTCGTCAGGTTGAAGGGGCTGCCCGTCACCGGAACGATGGGACGCCCGGCATCCTGCAAAGCCTTGATGGCGCCGGCGCCGTAACCCTGGACGAAGATGGCGTCCACCTGCGGATGGGCCGCCAGCAGGCTGGCGACGCCGGCTTGCTCCGGACCGAGCGCGTAGTCGCCGTTGAAATAGCCAACGACCTCGATGCCGGGATGCTTCTTGATCACCTCCTCGAAGCCGCCCTGCAGCTGCGCCGAGATCGGCGCGCCGGCAAGGCCGCGATCGACGAGGATCTTGCCCTTGCCGCCGAGCTTCTTGACCAGCCATTCCGCCTCGACGCGCGGCGCCCGGCTCCAGTCGGATTCCAGCGTGTAGGCACAGGGCGCGCTGACGATCTGGTCGAAGGCGACGACCACGATGCCGGCATCGCAGGCCTTCTTGATCGTCGGATTCAGCGCCTCGCCGGAGCCGGCGTCGATCAATATGGCGTCGGGCTTGTTGCGGATGATGCTGTTGAGCGAATTGATCTGCGCCTGAACCGTGGTTTCGACCACCTCGACCTTCAGGTCGACGCGGCCGGCGAGCGGCGGCTTCTTCGCGGCGATGTCGGCGCTGCGCAGCATCTGCTGGCGCCAGTCATTGCCGACGAAATTGTTCGAGAGATAGATGGTGTAGGGCTTCTTTGTCTCGGCCTGGGACGAACCCGTGCCGACCGACAACAGCGTCGCGGCGGCTGCCGCGAGCCCGGCAAGAAAGATGCGCGTTCTCATGCTTCTCCTCCCCTTGTTCGGGCCGGTCCCGCACCTTCCAGCAATCGCACGCGAGCGCGATGGCTGAATTGCCAGCATCGGCCAGATGGACGGCGAGGCCACGTTGGCCGTGGCTTCCACGCCCGTCTCATCTAGCTATCATGCTATTATAATTTTATAAAGCTGTCCATGGCCGACGCGATGAATTCGCGACCGAAACCGGGCCGGGCAGTCACGGCGAAACGAACATTTCGAGGGGCCCGGCCAGCACCGTTCCTCTCCTCCCACGGCCATGCACGACGCGGCGAAAACGGCCGTCAGGCGAGATCGTTCGGCGCGTCGTAGGTGATGCTGAACAGGTCGGCCGGGTGCCGCGCGATGGTGAATTCGACGCTCTGGAGGTCGGCCGACTGGTAGAGCATCTCCACCGTCAGGATCGCGCTGCCCAGGGCAACGCCAAGGTCGCCGGCGATCACTTCGTCGGCGATCTCGGCGCGCACCGTCACATGCGCCACCTCCAGCCGCAGGCCGAGATGGCGCTGCAGCGAACGGAAGATCAGCACGTCGGAAAAATCCTCGCGCTTCAGCTTCGCGCCGATGGCCGGCGGGAAATAGCTGGTGATCTGCGCCTTCTTCTGCTCGCCGATCGAAAGAATGCCGCGCAGGCAATAGCCGGCTTCGTCCTTGCCGAGGTCGAAGTGCCTCTGCAGGAGCGGCGAATGCTCCTTGCGATAGGACTTCACGACGAGTTGCGCATCCTTGGTGAAGGCCGCCATGTCGGCGAAGTTCTTGAACTTCCAGCTCAGGTTGACCGAGGGGCTGCGCGCCGCGACGACGGCCGGCTTGGCCGAGCGCTTCTTGATAAGCCCGTCGGCCTCGAGGTCGCGAAGGGCTTGCCGCACGGTGATCAGGCTGACGCCGAAATGGTCGGCGATGGCCGCTTCCTTCGGCAATTCGCCCCCCACCGGAAAGGCGCCGTTGGCGATCGGCTCGCGCAATATGTCGGCAAGCTGCCTGTAGAGCGGCCCGTTGGAGCGGCCGAGCGTGCGCCTGGGAAGAATATCGATGGTGGGAGCGGAATGATCCATGGGCCTCGTCGCGTCTGCGTCGCAGCTTTTATAATAGCTTCGATGCGTCGAGGCTACTGCGCCGCGCGACCTTTGCAGGCCCGAGTTTCCGAGCGTGGCGTCCGGAACCTCAGACGAGAATGGACAGCGGGCTGGCGAGCCCCGAACCAAAAGCGGCCAGCCAGTCGGCGGCGGTATCCTCCGCGACAAGCGACGCGTCGAAGACAAGCAGGCATTCGGCACGCTGTCCGTCCTGATCCAGCGCGGCGACCAGCCGCATCGGGCGACCGGGCAGAAGCGGCACGAGAACAGGCCGGACAGCGCCGGCGCGCAAGAGTTTCAGGGAAAGGGTCGCAGGCTCAAGCGCATCGTTGCGCCCTTCGGCCGATGCACGCTGCCGCTCCGCGCGCAGGACACCCAGCGCGGCGCCCATGCGATACAGCACGACCTGCCGGCCGTCCATTTCCAGGGCCAGCGCGGTGGCAGTTTCGATCGGAACCGCGCCGAGCGCGCGCCCGGCGGCGAGCAGGACAAGATCATCGAGATCGAAAGTGCTTCCGGAACGCGCCAGAGCGGCGAGGGCTTCGCTGGCCTGGCCTAGTGCCACCGAGATGGCGAAGGCCGCGATGCGCTGCGCGGGCGCCTGCGCCGGCCGGCTTTCCACCGGGACGGACGCGGCGGGCGCAACGAAACCCGTCACATCGGCGGCCAGGATGCGCCCGCCGGGACCGCTGCCGCGCAATGCCGAAAGCGGCAGGCCGCGCTCGCGCGCCAGCCGGCGCGCGTAGGGAGAGACGGCAAGGCGCGCGGCCGGCGTGGCGAGCGCGTTCACTTCAGGTACTCGCCGTTGACGCAGTTGGTCAGGCGGCCTTCGGCGAGATAGGCATGCACCACCTCGATCGACTTCAGCCTGAGGTCGCGCATGGCGGCCGGGCTATAGAAGGCGGCGTGCGGTGTGACGATCAGCCGGTTGACGATCCAGGGTTCGCGCCGGCGCCAGGCCGCAAGAAGCGGATGCTCGAGGTCGCCGGGTTCATGCGGCAGGACGTCGAGCCCTGCGCCGGCCACAGTTCCGGAACGCATGGCGGCTTCGAGCGCGTCGAGATCGACGATCGGGCCGCGCGCGGTGTTGACCACGACAAGCCCGGGCCTGGCGGCGGCGAGCGCCGCCTTGCCGATCAGCTTGCGGGTTTCGTCGCTGAGCGGCGTATGGATGCTGACCACGTCGGCGCGCCCCATCAGCTCGGCAAGGGTGTGCACGCGTTCATAGCCGGTCGACAGGTCGACGCCGGACAGGAGATGCGGATCGTAGAACACCACCTTCATGTCGAAGGCCGCGGCACGCCGCGCCGCCGCCAGCCCGATACGGCCGAGCCCGACGACGCCGAAGGTAGCGCCCTTGTGGCGGCGCACCAGCGGCGCCCTGGAGAAGTGCCAGCCTTGCGCGCCCTCGCCTTCGATGGCGCCGCCATAGGCTGACGTGCCGCGCGTCAGCGCCAGCATCAACCCGATCGCATGGTCGGCGACCTCGGTGGTGCCATAGTCCGGAACGTTGCACGCCGGTATCTTGCGTGCGCCCCAGCCCGACGTGTCGATGTTGTCGAAGCCGACGCCCGAGCGTACGGCAATCCTCGCCTTGGGAAAGGCGGTCGGCGCGGCCGCGACATTGTGCGTCGGCGAGTAGTTGATGACGGCATCGACCTCGCGGCACATCGCCGGATCGAGCGCGGCCGCCTTGTCGTTGGTCGAACGCGCCAGGATGAATTCGATGTCGGGATAGTGCTGGCGTTCGAGCTCGGCCTCGTCGGCGGCCTGCCAGTTGGCGCACAAGATCTTCATGCTTGCCCTTCGAAGTTGGAGTGAGCGAGAGCCACGCGCAACCGCGTGGCGCGATCTATTTCCTGATGCCGCCGATGCGGCCGCCCATCGGCACCACGGCGCCGACCGGCTGGTCGATGGCGACCAGCGTTCCCGAGACGGGCGCCTCGATCTCGACGACGGCCTTGTCGGTCTCGATCTCGGCGATCAGTTCGCCTTCGCGCACGGCATCGCCCACCGCCTTCAGCCAGCGGACCAGCCTGCCCTCGCTGACGGTCAGGTCGCCGAACGGCATGGTGATCGGCTCGTCATCCCCGGCAGAGGCCGCGGGCATTGCTTTGGCCGTGGGTGTCGGCGCAGGCGGCGCCTGGACGGGCGCGGGCGCGACCGGCACATCACCCTTCAGGCCGACCGTGTACCAGTGATCGGGAACCGGTGGCCGGCCGGCGATGACGGCGCGAACACCCTCGGCGATGCGCCCGGCATCGACCAGCATGGCGCGCTCCAGTACCGGGGCGAAGGGATGCGAGGTCGGAGCCGTGTGCAGGCGGCCGGGCGGAGCGTCGAGTTCGTCGAAAGCGAGTTCATTGATCGTCTGGGCGATCTCGCCGCCCATGCCGCACATGGCCCATGCCTCGTCGACGACGAGCAGCCTGTGCGTCTTGCGGACACTGGCGACGATGGTGTCGATGTCGAGCGGCATGATGGTGCGCGGGTCGACGATCTCGACCTCGATGCCCTCCGCCGACAGCGCCTGCGCGGCTTCGAGCGCGCGCTGCACCATCTGGCCGGCGGCGACGATGGTGATGTCGCGACCTTCGCGCGCGATGCGGGCGACGCCGAACGGCACGAAATGCTCCCCGACGGGGACCTCGCCCTTCGAGGCGAACAGCGCCTTGGGCTCCAGCATGATGACCGGATCGCCGGCGCGCAGTGCCGTCTTCATCAGGCCCTTGGCGTCGGCCGGCGTCGACGGCACGCAGACGATGAGGCCCGGCATATGGGCAAAGACCGGGTGGTAGATGCCGCTGTGATGCGGACCGGAGCTGCGCAGGGCGCCGGCGCCGACGCGCACGACCATCGGCGCGCTCATCACGCCGCTGGTCATGTAGCGAAGCTTGGCCGCCTGGAGAAAGATCTGTCCCGCCGTCTCGAAAGCGAAGTCGGCAAACATCAGGTCCGAAACCGTGCGCGCGCCCGTGGCCGAGGCGCCGACCGCGGCCGCGGTGAAGCCCTGCTCGGAGATCGGCGTGTCGACCATGCGATCAGCCCCGAACTCCTGCCACAGGTTCTTGGTGTGCGCGAAGCTGCCGCCGCGTTCGCCCGTTCCCTCGCCGAAATAGAAGATCGCCGGATTGGCGCGCATCTCCTCGGCTATGCCGTCGCGCACAGCCTCCAGCCAGCCCTGCTGGCGGGTTTCGCCGGAAACGCCCCGCCGCATCGCCACTGGCGGATTGATCGGATTGGCAAAGACATGCAAGCGCACCGAAGCCGGATCGGGCTCGGGCGAATTGCGGGCGAAGGTTAGCGCCTTCTCGACGACCTTCTCGATGCGCGCCTCGATGGCCGCGAGCGCCTCGGCGTCGGCCACGCCGTAATCCTCGACCAGCTTCCTGCGGAACATGTCGATCGGATCGCGCTTGATCCAGGCGTCCAGCTCTTCCTGCGTGCGATAGGTGCCGATCACGGGATCGCCCTCGTGATGGCCGACGGTGCGATAGGTCTTGGCCTCGATCAGCGTCGGCCCCTTGCCGGAGCGGGCGCGCTCGGTGGCTTCCTTCATGGCCAGCCAGACGGCGAAGACGTCGTTGCCGTCCACGGCGACGCCAGGCATGCCGTAGGACGCGGCCTTGGTGGCGATCTCGGGATTGAGGGTGATGGACTTCAGCGGCGTGGCGGTGGCGTAGAGATTGTTCTCGCAGACGAACACGGCGGGCGCGCGCTGCACGGCGGCGAAGTTGAGCGCCTCGTGGAAGGCGCCGTGGTTGGCGGCGCCATCGCCGAAGAAAGCGACGCCGATGTCGTCGCGTCCCTGCAGGCGCGCGCTCATGCCGATGCCGACCGCATGGCCGATGCCGGCCGCGACGATGCCGTTGGTGCCGAACAGGCCCACCGAGCGATCGTAGAGATGCATGGTGCCGCCCCGTCCTCCGCAGATGCCGCCGGCCTTGCCGAACAGCTCCGCCATTACCCGGCCCGGATCGGCGCCCTTGGCCAGCGCATGGCCGTGGCCGCGATGCGTCGAGGTCACCCAGTCGGTCGGGCGCAGATGGGCGCAGACGCCGGCGCCCGTCGCCTCCTCGCCGATATAGAGATGCAGGAAACCAGGCGTCTCGCCCTTGCGGCAGGCGATCTGGGCCACGCTTTCGAACCGGCGCAACAGCACCATGCGTTCGAAGAGATCGAGGAGGATCTGCCGGTCGGGCAGATTCGGCACCGCCCTCAAAGCCTCGTGCCTGCGTGCCGCTGAAACTGCCACCAAGTCCTCCCGGTCCGTCCATGGCCGGCGTTTCGAGGTACCGGCGACGAGCCTTTCCGTGCCGCTCGCTGGCCGGATAATATATTATAATAGCATAATGTCTACAGCGCTTCTCACAGGCCTTGCGGACCAGCACGGTGCGTTTCGCGACCTGGCTGGCTGCTAGAGCCGGCTGACCCTGACCGTCGCGTCCGGGCGCTGAAAGACCTCGGGCCGGAGAGAAAGGCCCAGGCCCGGGCCTTCCAGCGGCGAGACATGCCCGTCGGTCACCGGCGGCAGGTCGGCGACGATCTCGCGATACCAGCCGGTGAAATAGGCGCGCACGGCCTCCTGGTAGTTGACGTTGGGCAAGGTCGCCGAGAGCGCGCAGCTCGCGGCGTAGACGATGGGGCCGGTACAGTCGTGCAGCGTCACCGGCAGCTCGCTCGCCTCCGCCATGTTGGCGATCTTGCGCGCCTCGGAAAGACCCCCGCACCAGGCGAGGTCGATCATGATCACCGAGGCCGCGCGCCGGTCGATCAGTTGCTTGAACATCTGGCGCGAGGCCAGCCTCTCGCTGGCGGCGACCGGAATGGAGGTGTGGCGGGCAAGCTCTACGAGCGCGTCGAATTCATTGTAGCGGATCGGCTCCTCCAGCCAGGCGACGTCGAAGGGCTTGAGCGCCTCGGCGATGCGCAGCGCCGGCGGCAAGGTCCACAGCCCGTGCAGCTCGACCATGATCTCCATGTCGCGGCCGACCGCGTCGCGGATCTTGCGGAACGGCTCCAGCGCCTTGTCGAGATCGACGGCCGAGATGCGCGTGCCGTTGGATGCTTCGGCGGCGATATCGAACGGCCATATCTTCATGGCGCGGATGCCTTCGGAAAGAAGACTGCGCGCGAGATCGCCGGCGTTGTAGCGCCAGGCGAGCAGGTCCTCGTAGGGACCTTCGTTGGAATCGCCCGCCTTGAGCGACCAGTCCTCGCCGCGCTCGAACAGCGCGTTCTTCCTGGTGGCGCGGACATGCTTGTAGCCGGCGCAGGTGTTGTAGATCGGCACGCTCTTGTGGGTGCGCCCGCCCAGCAGGCGCCACACCGGCTCGCCGAGCGCCTGGCCATAGATATCCCATAACGCGATGTTGACGGCCGAGTTGCCGCGCACCTCGGCGCCGGAATCGCGGGCGCCGACATAGACGCTGCCCAGCGTGCGGTCGTGCAACTCGATGTCACGCGGGTCCTTGCCCAGGAGATAGCCCGCGACATTGTCGTGGATGTAGCTGGCCACCGGGCCGGGCGCCCAGAAAGTTTCCCCGGTGCCGACGATGCCGGCATCGGTGTGGACGCGCAGCCAGAACAGGAACGGAAATTCGGCGAGTTGCAGCGTTTCCAGCGCGACGACTTTCATTCTTCCCTCCCCTTTCGGCGTCATGACGCCAGAGCCTAGCATGAGCACGCCGCTGACATTCATGCCCGTTGACAGCCATTTATGGTACCGGTATCAGTTACGTCAAGATGGCCTGGCGGATCGGGGTCGCCATCCCGCTTCCACCCCCCGATTCAGCCACATCCATGCGACGCCAGGTGGAGCCATCTGGCCACGATAATTCCATGCTCTGGGAGGGCGCTCTATTGCCTGCCGAAGTCACCAACAACACACGTCGAAGAGCCCTGGTCACCGGGGCGGCCGGAGGCCTCGGGCGCGAGGTGGCTTTGCAGCTCGCGGCGCGCGGCTGCGCCGTGGCGATCACCGATATCAACGCGCAGGGGGTGCAGGAGACGGCGGCGCTGCTGCGCGAGAGGACTGGTGACGTCGAGGCGATCGTCGGCGACTTCACGATCGAGGGGGCGCCGGAGGCCGCGGTCGAGAAGGTCGTCGCGCGCTGGGGCGGCATCGACATTCTCGTCAACAATGCCGGCTACGGCGTGATCGAGCCTTTCCTCGACGCGACGTTCAAGGCGTGGACGCGCACGCTGGCGCTCAACGTCACCGCGCTCGCCATGGCCTGCAAGGCGGCGGGCCGCGTGATGCGCGAGCAACGCTCCGGCCGCATCGTCAACATCACCTCGCCGGGCTCGCGCATGGCGCTGCCCGACTACACCGCCTACACGGCGAGCAAGGCGGGCGTCGATTCCATCACCCGCGCCGCCGCCGTGGCGCTGGCGCCCTATGGCGTGCTGGTGAACAGCCTCGCGCCCGGCATGATGGACACGGAGATGCAGCGCTCGACCGAGATCGATCTCGCCCGCGCCGCCGGCCGCAACGACCTGCAGGCCTTCCTCGACGAGCGCACCCGCCGCATCCCGCTCGGCCGCCGCGCCGAAATCTCCGAAGTGGCCGAGGCCGTCGTGTGGCTGTGCCTCGACTCCCCGGCCTACATGACCGCCGAACGGCTCAACATGTCCGGCGGCCTCGACAAGGACTGAAACATCCCATGCTGAGAAATTCTCCTCCGGACGAAGCCGATATCGGCGCCCTTCGACGCCGCGCGACACGGTTGCGCCGCCACATGCTGACCATGGCCAGGGGCCAGGGCCAGGGCTATATCGGCCAGGGCCTCGGCATCGCCGATGTGCTGGCCGCGCTCTATTTTCATGAACTGCGCTACGATCCGCACAATCTGGCTTGGGCGGACCGCGACCGCTTCCTCCTGTCGACGGGACACTATTCCATCGCGCTCTGGGCGGCGCTGGCCGAGGCCGGCATCATTCCGGTCGAGGAGCTTGCCACCTATGGCGCCGACAACAGCCGGCTGGAAATGTCGACACTGGACACGACGCCCGGCGTCGAGATGATCGGCGGTTCGCTCGGCCACGGGCTGGGCCAGGGTATCGGCCAGGCGCTCGGGCTGCGGCTGGACGGTTCCGAAGCGCGCGTCTTCGTCGAGCTCTCGGACGGCGAGATGCAGGAAGGCTCGACCTGGGAAGCGGCGATGTCGGCCAGTCACTTTCGCCTCGACGGGCTGGTTGCGCTGATCGACTGCAACGGCATCCAGGCCGACGGCCCCGTTGTACTCGACATGGAGCCGGTGGCCGACAAATGGCGCGCCTTCGGCTGGGAGACCTCCGAGATCGACGGCAACGACATGGCGGCGGTGGCCGACGCCCTGGCCGACGCGCGCGCCCGCAACGGCAAGCCGAAGGCCATTGTGTTGCGCACCTTGCCCGGCAAGGGCGTCCCACGCATCGAGACCAGCGAGAAATCACACTTCTTCCGCGTCGACGTGGCGCAATGGGACGGCATCATCGCCGAGTTCGAGAACAGCGTGGGAGCGAGCCAGTGAGCGGCGCGGCAGTGGAGGCGGGCCGCACGCTCGCCATGGGACAGGACGAAGCGGTCGGTTCCGGCCGGTCGAGCGTGGACGCGCCGTTCGGGCGAGCGCTGGCGCGGCTCGGAAAGGCGCGAAGCGACATTGTCGGGCTGACCGCCGACCTCGGCAAATACACCGACATCCTGCCGTTCCGGGACGCGTTTCCGGACCGCTTCTTCAACGTCGGCATGGCCGAGCAGAACCTGGTCGCGGTCGCCGCCGGGCTGGCGCGCAGCAGCAAGGTGCCTTTCGCCACCACCTACGGCGTGTTCGCCACGCGGCGGGCCTACGACTTCGTCGCCATCGCGCTCGCCCACTCCAATCTCGACGTCAAGATCGTGGCCGGCCTGCCGGGGCTGACGACCGGCTATGGCGGCACCCACCAGGCGATCGAGGACCTGGCGCTGATGCGCATGATCCCCGGCCTGACCATCATCGATCCGTGCGACGCGACCGAGATCGAGGCCGCCACGGAAGCGATCGCCGAGCATCGCGGCCCGGTCTACATGCGGCTGCTGCGCGGCGCCGTGCCGGTCGTGCTCGAACCGGGCTACCGTTTCGAGATCGGCAAGGCGCGCCGGCTGCGCGAGGGCACCGATATCGGCATCGTCTCGACCGGCTTCATGACCGAGCGTGCGCTCGACGCTGCGGACGCCTTGCGCAAGCAGGGCATCTCGGCCGGCGTGCTGCACGTGCCGACGATCAAGCCCTTCGACGCCGAGGCGGTGGCCGAATTCGCCGCGGGCGTCGGCCGGGTGGTCACCGCGGAGAACCACGTCGTGGTCGGCGGGCTGGCGAGCCTCGTCGTCGAGGCCCTTTTCGACCGGGGCATCGCGCGCAAGGTGACCCGTATCGGATTGCCAGACCGCTACATAGAATGCGGCGCCGTGCCGACGCTGCAGGCGAAATACGGCCTCACCACGCAAGCGATGATCCAGACGATCGCCGGATCGGAGACCGCCGCATGAAGATCACCGAGATCGAGACCTTCACCGTCGGGGCCGGCTGGAAAAACTGGCTGTTCGTCAAGGTCCATACCGACAAGGGTATCCATGGCATCGGCGAGGGCACGCTCAACGGCTTCATCAAGACGACGGAAGCCGGCGTGCACGAGCTCAGGCATCTCGCCATCGGCCAGGACCCGCGCCGCATCAACGCGCTGGCCAAGCGCCTGCTGGACAGCGTATCGCTCGACGGCGGCCATATCCATCGCACCGTGATCGCGGCGATCGAGGTCGCCTGCTGGGACATTCTGGGCAAGTCGCTCGGCGTGCCGATCCACCAACTTCTCGGCGGCCAGGTTCGCGACAGCGTGCCTGGCTACGCCAATGGCTGGTATCGCACCGAGCGGACGCCGGAAGCCTTCCTGGAAGCGGCCAAAGCGGTGCTGGCGAAGGGCTTCAAGGCCTTCAAGCTCGACCCGTTCGGGACCGCTCAGGGCTTCATCTCGCGCGAGGAGCTCGACCTGTCCTACGCCATCTGCCGCACGCTGCGCGACAAGCTGCCCAGGGACACGCTGATCCTGATCGACGTGCACGCCCGCTTCACCGAGATCGCCGCGCTCCAGGCGGCCCGGAAATTCGCCGATCTCGACATCTACTGGTGGGAGGAGCCGACCTCGCGCGACCGGCAGGAGACGGTGCACGAGGTGGCGCACCGCTCGCCCATCCCGGTGGCGACGGGCGAAATGTACGATACGGTCGGCCAGTTCTACACGCTGGCCGCCGGCGGCGGCGTCAACATCTTCCAGCCGGAGCCGATGTCGCTCGGCGGCATCGCGCCCTCCATGCAGGTGGCCAATCTGGCGTTCGCGCATGGCAGCCACATCGCCCCGCACCAGAGCGGCGGACCGGTAGCGACCGCCGTGTGCCTGCAACTGGCGGCCGCCGTGCCGAACTTCCTGATCCAGGAGCATTTCGACGCCTTCAACGACCCCTGGACGCGTGAGCTCGTGACCTGGCATCCAACGGTCGATCCGGCCAATGGCCATCTGTCGCTGCCGCAGGCGCCTGGCCTCGGCATCGACCTCAACCTCGACGCCATCAAGGCGCATCCATACGACCCGAACGCCTATCTCAACGTCCATGCGGAAGGTTGGGAAAAACGTCTCGGCCGCCGTGAAAAGACCAAGGGCAAATCCCGGAAAGGATAAGCTGAGACGGTGGTGCGCCGGCTCAGGCGCTCTCGCGGTCGACGATCTCGAAGCCGAGGCTGGTGATGGTGGGAACCTTGGCGTTCCCGCCCAGCCTTGCCAGCAATTGCCGCACAGCGCGGCGGCCCATCTCGTACCGATTCACCTTCACCGTGGTGAGCGGCGGGAAGAGCTGCGCGGCAAGATCCATGTCGCCATAGCCGGCGATGGCGATCCTGCCGGGCACCGCCCAGCCGCGCCTATGGCATTCCTGCACCGCGCCGATGGCCAGCGTGTCGCTGGAGAAGAAGATCGCGTCGATGTCCTTGTGCCGCGACGTCAGCGTCACCAGCGCTTCGGCGCCGCCCTGCGCGGTAATCGGCACCTCGACCTCCATATTGTCGTGGTTCGGAATGCCGAGTTCGGTCAGCGCGGCGTGGTATCCGGTCCGTCGCTGCTGCAGGCGGTCATTGCCATGGATCGGGGTCGAGACGAAGCCGATGCGCTTATAGCCCTTGGCCGCCAGATGCATGGTCATGGCATAGGCGGTCTCGAAGTTGGAGATGCCGACCACCATGTCGATGGGCTTGCGGCCCTTGATCTCGGATATCTCCACCACGGGCGCGCTGCTGTTGGCGAGCAGCGCCCGCGCCGCTTCGCTCTGCACGAAGCTCTGCAGGATCATGCCGGCCGGCCGCCAGCCGAGCAGGTTGCGGATGGCGCGCTCTTCCGCCTCCTGGGTGAACTCGCCCTGCACGAGCAGCATCGAATAGCCGCTCTCGTGGCATTCGTCCGACATGCCCTGCACCTGGTCGGCGATGCCGGAGTTGATAAGCGGAGGCACCACCGTGCCGATCATGCGGCCGTTGCCCTTCATGCTCGACGCCAGGCGGTTCGGAACGAAACCGGCCTGCTCGATCGCTTCCAGGATCCGGGCGCGCGTCTCGGGCGACACCATCTCCGGGTTGGAGAGCGCGCGCGACACCGTCATCGGCGCGACGCCGACACGCTTGGCGATCTCGCGCACGCCCAGTCGCTTGCGCCCGCCTGTGTCGTCCTCCGCGCCATCCGTCATCAGCCACTCCACCGAGGCCGCGGGCTCGCTTCAGGGAAACGGCCGCGCGGGAATTCGCAAATCTATAGCCGTTGCGATACCGGGTTACCAGCAGCCGCGAACGCTTATGGTTCCGGTACCATTTTTGTTGACAGCACCCGGCGTTGCGGTAGCTTCGGCGTCAGAAAGCGCCAGCGACGGAGCCACGGCAAAAAACACAAGCCGGACGTTGACAAGTTATAATATTATAATACTCATAGGCGGAAGGAGCGCGCCGGCATCGGGCGCGTCGGTGGATATGTTCGCCCGGAGGAGCCCGGGGCGGATGCCACCCGAGGAGGAAAACGATGAACAGCGCGGCAGAGGCGAACGCGCGGCCGGGGGACGTCCAGTCCCTGCGGCGGCGATTGATCGGGTTCATCGCGGTCGGCGAGGTCGGCGTTCTCGCCGCCATGGCGCTGCTGGTCGCGTTCTTCTGGCTGCTGGAGCCGGCCTTCCTGTCGGAGCGTAACATCCGCGCCATCCTCAACGTCGTCTCGTTCGTCGGCATCATCGCGATCGGCCAGACCGTTCTGCTGGTGGCGGGAGAGTTCGATCTCTCGGTCGGCTCGGTCGCCGGCCTTTCGGCCGTCGTCTCCGCCAAGCTGATGACGGCGGCAGCGCTGCCGGTTCCGCTCGCCCTTCTCGGCGGCGTCGGCGTCGGCGCGCTGGTCGGGCTGGTCAACGGCCTGATCGTCGTCAAGCTGCGCATTCCCGCCTTCATCCAGACGCTCGGCATGCTGTTCATCGGCCAGGGCCTGATCCAGGTGGTGACGGGCGGCTATCCGGTCTATCCGCTACCGCCTGCAATCAGCACGATCGGCGGCGCGGACCTGTTCTTCGGGCTCGGCTGGAGCTTCGTCTTCTTCATCGTGGCCGCCATCGTCGCCGACCTGATGCTGCGTCGCACGGTGCTGGGGCGCAACATGTACGCCACCGGCGGCAATCAGGAAGTGGCCCGCCTCGTCGGCATCAACACCGATGCCTACAAGATCGGCGCCTTCATCGCCGTCGGCGCGCTCGCCGCGATCGCCGGCATGTTCGTGATGGCCGATCTCGCCAGCGGCGGCACCTCGATCGGCAGCGGCTGGGAACTGACCGTGATCGCCGGCGTGGTGGTTGGCGGCGTCAGCCTGTTCGGCGGTGCCGGCACGGTGGCCGGCGGCGTCATCGGCATCTTGATGCTCAAGGTGGTTCAGAGCGGCCTGGTGGTCGTCGGCGTCAACGCCAACTGGCAGCAGATCGCGGTGGGCGTGATCATGGTGATGGCCGTGGGCCTCGACATATTGCGCCGCCGCTACTTCACCGCCGGCGCTTAGGCGCGGATCGCTCGGATCGTGCGCCGGCAAAGCGGATTTCCGCCAGGCAGATCTTAACCAGGCCAGATCTTAAACCAGGGAGGTACGACATGAACATCCATCTTGGAAAAAGGCTTATCCGCGCCGCGCTCGGCGCGGCGGTAATTGCCGGCTCGCTCGCCTCGGTCGGCATCGCGCGCGCCGACGGGGTGCATCTCTTGTGGGTGCAGCCGATGAAGGACCATCCGGTGCACCGGCTGATGCAGGCGGGCTTCCTCAACAAGTGCAAGGAGCTCGGCTATACCTGCGAGGTGGTCGGCGATCCGAGCGCCACGAACTGGGATATTCCGGCGACGCTGCCGCTGGCGGAAGCCGCGCTGGCGCGTACCAAATACGACGCCATCGGTGTCTACGGGCCGGACCCGGCGATCTTCTCCTACATCGCCAAGCTCGGCAAGGAAGGCTTCCCTGTCGTAACCTGGCACGTGCTGCCGGCGGAGGGCTCTGTGCAGGGGCTGAAGGCCGCGACCGGCGAGGACATCGCCAATGCCGGCACCAATGCCGCCGTGGCGATCGGCGAGAAGCTCGGCGGCAAGGGCACGGTGGCGCTGACGCAGGGGGCTTCCAACGACACCGAGAACGCCATGTCCGACGCCTTCCGCAAGACCATCGCGGCGAAGTATCCGAACATCAAGGTGCTCGACACGCAGATGGAAGGCTTCGAGCCGTCGGCGGCCGAGGCCAAGGCGGTGGCCATCCTGCAGGCCAACCCGGACGTGACGGCCGCTTTCGGCACCACCGGCAACAGCATCCAGACCTGGTCGGGCGCGGCGCGCAAGGCCGGCCGCGACGTCGTCATCATCGGCATGGACTACATCAGGCAGAATCTCGACCTGGTGAAGTCAGGCGCCGCCTACGGCATCGTGGCGCAGCCGCTCTACGAGGAAAGCGCAAAGGTCGCCGAGCTCCTCGGCGCGCTGGCGCAGGGCAAGAGCGTGCCCTACCTCAACCCGCTGCCGGCCGGCGTCATCACCGCCGGGGATCTCGCCCCCTACTACAAGATGCTGGACAGCGCGGGCCAGTAACGTTCGCCTTGCCGGGGCCGCGCAAGCGGCTCCGGTCTTTCCGCATTCGCATCGACGCGGCCACATGGCCTGCGGGATGCCTGAAGGAACCCGCCGTGCCCGAGATTGACCAGCAACCGCTTTTTTCCGCCGTCGGCATCGCCAAGAGCTTTGGCGGCGTGCAGGCGCTGCGTGGCGTCGACCTCGATGTCTCGGCCGGCGAAATCCACGCGCTGCTCGGCCAGAACGGGGCCGGCAAATCGACGCTGGTGAAGATCCTCAACGGCGTCCATCCGAGCGGCTCCTACAGCGGCACCATCCGGCTCGACGGCCAGCCCGTCGCCTTCGCCTCGCCCGCCGCGGCGCGGGCAAGCGGCGTCGGCTACGTGCCGCAGGAAATCGAGGTGCTCGAGCAGCTTTCGGTGGCCGAGAACGTCTTCGCTGGCCGCACCGGGCTGGGCGAAGGCATGCTGGTCAGCCAGCGCAGGCTGCAGCGGCATGCGGCCGAGATATTCGAGGAGCTGGGCATCGACATCGACCCCAGGGTCTACGTCGCCGCGTTGACGTCGGCGCAGCGTCACCTCGTGATGATCGCGCGCGCCATCGTGCTGCGGCCACGCGTGCTGATGCTGGACGAACCGACGGCCTCGCTCTCAGGCACCGAGGTCGACGCGTTGTTCGCCGTGCTGCGCCGCCTCAAGGCGCAGGGCGTCGCCATGATCTACATCACCCATCGCCTCCCCGAGGTGATGGCCATCTGCGACCGGGCAACGGTGCTGCGCGACGGCAAGGTGGCGGTGCAGATCGCCCGCGAGGACTTCGACGCCGAGACCTTCATCTTCTCGATGTCGGGCCAGCGCATGCAGCGGCTGTTTCCGGAACATGCCGCGCCGGTCGGCACGAAGCCCGTTCTGGAGGTCAATCATCTCAACGTGCCGGGCCACAGAGGCGCCATCCACGGGGTGCGCGATGTCGGCTTTTCCGTCATGGCCGGCGAGATCGTCGGCCTCGCCGGCCTGCTCGGCTCGGGCCGCAGCGAGATCCTGCACGGCATATACGGCCGCGTGGCCGCGACCGGCGAGATCGGCGTCGAAGGCAAGCGCGTCGACATCCGGACGCCGCGCGACGCACGGGCGGCCGGCATCGCGCTGCTGACCGAGGATCGCAAGCGCGACGGCCTCCTGTTCAACCTGCCCGTCGGCGCCAACATCACCATCGGCAACCTCGGGCCGCTTGCCCGCAACGGTCTGGTGCGGGGCGGGCAGGAGCGCAGCGCCATCCTGGCCGCCATGCGCGCGCTCAACGTCAAGGCCTCATCTCCGCAGGCCTCGGTCATGCATCTGTCCGGCGGCAACCAGCAGAAGCTGCTGTTTGCCCGCGTGCTGATGCGGGCGCCGAAGCTTCTGCTGCTCGACGAGCCGACCAAGGGTGTCGACGCCGCCACCCGCCACGAGATCTACCGGCTGGTCGTGGAACTGGCGGAGAAAGGCGTGGGCCTGCTGGTGGTCGCATCCGAGCTGGAGGAGTTGATCGGGCTATGCGACCGCTGCCTGACCATCGCCGACGGCCGTATCGTCGATGAATTCCGACGCGGCGAAGGCGGTGAGGAACGCGTGCTGCGGGCCGTCGCGGCCGCCCAGGCGAGAGACAGGGAAACAACGATGCAGGCTTCGCAATGACCCTTTCCGGCAAGCGCGTCTTCATCACCGGCGCGGCGACCGGCATCGGCCGGGCGACGGCAGAACATCTCGCGGCCGAGGGCGCGCGCGTGTTCGGCGCCGGGCTGGACGGCGCCGAGGGCGCGGACCTTGCCAGCCGCCATGCCCGCGCAAAGAACCTGTTTTTCCGTGAAAGCGACCTGACGCGCGAGGCGGAGGTCCAGGCCGCCGTCGCGGCGGCGGCTGGCGAATTCGGCGGGCTCGACGCCGTCGTCAACTGCGCCGGCATTTATCCGACCGGCAAGCGGCTGGAAGAAGTGTCCGACACCGAGTGGGAGCGCACACTTGCCGTCAACCTGACGGCGATCTTCCGGGTGTGCCGGGCTACACTGCCACTGCTGCGCGATGCCGGCGGCGGCTCGATCGTCAACATCGCCTCGGTGCACGCGGAGGCGACTGTTCCGGGCGTACCCGCCTATGCGGCGACGAAGGCGGCGGTGGTGGGGCTTTCAAGGCAGATGGCCCTCGACTACGCCGTCGACCGGATCCGCGTGAACTCGCTGCTGGTCGGCTCGGTGGCGACGCGGATGACGCTGGACGGGCTGGAGGCCGCCGGCGGCGCCGAGGCGCTGGGGCTGTCCTTCGAGCCCAACCGCATCGCGCGCATCGCCAACCCATCGGAGATCGCCACCGCGATCGCCTTCCTGATCTCGGATGCCGCGTCCTTCGTCACCGGCAGCGCCATGCAAGTTGACGGCGGGTTGCTGGCAAGGCTTCTCTGACCCGCGATCCCTCCGATCAGAGCGCGAACGGCGCGAAGGAAACCCGGCCGGCCGCGCTTTCGCCCGGCGCCAGCACGATGACGCCTTCGTCCGGATCATCCCAGGCGCCGCGCCCAAAGGCGCCGGAGGCGTTGGTCTGCGGCTCGACGCAGAAACAGGATCTGGCCGGATCGGCGTAGAGCATCAGATGGCCGAACACGGGATCGGCCGTGATGCGCAGTCCGATGCCGCGTGACGGGAAGCGTATCGCCGCCACGCCGCCCCAGCCGCCGTAGTCGTTGTTGCGCCAGCCGCGCGGCAACGGCCTTGCCTGCGCGAAATCCAGCTCCGGCGGCAGGCTGACGGCATCGCCCGAGACGCCGTCGGGTTCCTCCAGATGGAAGCGCCTGGCCTCGAACTGCAAGGTGACGTCCGCGTCCCTGTCGAACCATGGATGCAGGCCGAAGCCGAAAGGCATGGCAAGCGATCCCAGGTTCGTCAGTTCGAGCCGCACCTCGAGACGATCCTCGCTCACCAAGAATGTCTGCATGGTGCGATAGACGAAGGGGGCGCCCGCGACCTCGAGTGTGATGGCGGCTTGCGCGGGACCGGCTTCGACGACTGTCCACGGCCGATGCCACCCCGTGCCATGGACGTTGAAGCGTTCCGGCGGATTGTTGGGTTGGACATGCCAGCGCCTGCCGCCGAAATCGAAGGCGTTTCCGGCAATGCGGTTCGCGTAAGGCACCATCGGGAACATGGCAACGCCGAGCACGTTCGCGGCGTCGCGATCCGCGTTCGATAGCCGGCGCATGAGATCGACGCCGTGCCAGCGCAGCCCGGCGACGCTGCCGCCGATCGCCGGCACCAGCTCGGCCTCCAGCGCGCCATCCCCGAGGACGAAAGGGTCAGAAGTTGCGGCCATAGCCCGCCATCCAGCCGCCATCGACGGCGAGCATCTGGCCCGTGGTGTAGGTGTTGAGCGGATCGCTGAAGAACAGCAAGGCGGCGACCGCCTCGTCGATGGTGCCAGCGCGCCCGACGGGGACGTGGCTGAGCATCGCGCTGTCGCCCGAGACGACCGACACGCCCTCGACCAGGCCAAGACCGACGGCGTTGACCAGGACCTTCGGCCCGAATTCCATGGCCAGCGCGCGCATGCCGGCAAGGATCGCGGCATTGTCCATGGAGAAGCCGGCATGGCGGCGCATCGGCATGCCGGCGACGGCGGAAATTACGAAGACGATGCGTCCGCCGCCGCGCCCGGCCATCGCCATGGCGACGTCCCGCGCACGGCCATGCGTGTCGCGTGGGGGGCGTGGCGGGGCGCCGGGGCTGAGCGGGCAGGAAACCAGCAGGATGTCGGCGGCGCCGGCCTCCGCGACGACCTGGCCGCCATTGACGCGCAACGCTTCAAGCATGGCGTCGGTGACGGCGTTTGCTTCACCGTCGAGCGCGACCGTCGCGCCGGCTAGTTCTATCCGCATGGCGAGGCTCACATCATGTATCCGGCGGTCCAGCCGCCATCGACGGCCAGCACCTGGCCATTGACGTAGCTCGCCGCGGGCGACGACAGGAAGAGCACGGCTTCGGCGATCTCAGCCGGTTCGGCCGGCCGGCCCAGCGGCACATGCGCCATGAATTCCTGGGTGCGGCCGGCGAACTTGCCGCCCTCGCCATAGAACAGCTTGGCGGTGAGCGCCGTCATCACCGAACCCGGCGCGATGGCGTTGGTGAGAATGCCCCTGCCGCCGAGCTCGATCGCCATCGACCGCGTCAGATGGATGATGCCGGCCTTGGCGGCGACGAAGGGGCTTTGAAGACGCATGGCCGCGAGACCGACGACAGAGGCGATGTTGACGATGCGCCCGCCCCTGCCGCCGGCGAGCATCGGCTTCAGCGCCGCGCGGCTGACGAGGTAGAGCCCGTCGAGATCGATTCCGGTGATCCGGTCCCACTCCTGGGCGGGGAAATCGTCGATGGTGACGCGGTGAGCGAGCGTGTTGACGCCGGCATTGTTGATGAGAATGTCGAGCCGGCCATGGCGGGCTTCAATCGCGCCTATCGCCTGCTCGACGGAGGCGCCGTCGCGGATATCGACACCGGCCGCGCTTGCGCTGTCGAGCTCGGCCGCGACCCGCTCGGCGCCGGAAAGATCGATGTCGGCGACGACGACCGAGGCGCCGTTCTCGGACAGCCGCCTGGCGATGGCGCTGCCGATCGCGCCGGCGGCCCCGGTGACCAGCGCGACCTTGCCCTTCAAATCGCAACGCATGCCGTGCCGCCCCCGATTCAGATTATGCTATTATAATAATCCAAACCCTACAGGCAAGAAGAAGACGCCCTCGAAACGCTATTCGGCGGCGGCTCCGGCCATGCTCTTGCGGCTCGCCTCGACCATCAGCCGGCGCGCCCGGAAGACGCCCCACTGCTGGTCAACCAGGACGCCTATGAGGATGACCCCACCCATCACGGCGAAGTTGAGCGAGGAGGGAATGCCGAGCAGGTTGACGAGATTCTGCAACTCCTGCAGCAGCACGGTGCCCAGGATTACGCCGACCAGCGAGCCCTCGCCGCCGCGCAGCGAGAAGCCCCCGAGAACGGCTGCCGCGATCGCGTAGAGCTCGTAGAACTGGCCGTGGCTGGCCGGCGAGATCGAGCGCGTGTACATGGCGAAATAGATCGCCGACAGCGCCGTCAGCACGCCGCAGATGACATAGGCGGCCATCACCACGCGGCCGGTGCGGATGCCGGAATATTTCGCCGCTTCCTCGTTCTTGCCGATGGCGTAGAGATAGCGGCCGAACACCGAGCGGTGCAGCACCACCCACATGACGGCGGCAATGACGATGAGTGCGATGAAGGAGTTCGGCACGCCCCAGGAACGGCCAGCCGTCAGGAACTCGAGGGTCGGGAAATTCTGGCCGAAAGCGAAGCCCGCCGTACCGTCGGCGGTGTAGAAGCGAGCGACGCCGCGATAGATCAGCAGGCCGCAGAGCGTGACCACGAAGGGTTGCATCTTGAGCCGAGTGATCAGCCAGCCATGCGCGAGGCCGATGACGGCGCCCAGCGCTATGATCACCACGAAGGCGAGCGGCCAGTCGAGTTCGCGCACGGCGATGAAGTCGATGAACAGCGTGCCCAGCAGCGCCACCAGCGAGCCGACCGACAGTTCGATGCCGCCGGTGATGATGACGAAGGCCTGGCCGATGGACAGGATGCCGAACAGGGCGACGAGGTTGGAGGTGTTGGCGAGATTGATGGCCGAGAGGAAGCGCGGATTGATGACCGTGACGATGGCCCCGACGACCAGGATCAGCACCAGCAGGCCGAGATCCTTCTTGCTCATTGCGATCCTCCCAGTGCGGGCCGGGGCCGCTTGCCCACCGCCAGCAGCAGCACGTTTTCCTGGCTGAAATCATCCTTGCCGAGAATGCCGGAGACCTGGCCCTCATGCATGACGGCGATGCGGTCGGACACGCCGATGACCTCCTCCATGTCGCTGGAGATCATCAGCACGGCGACGCCGGCATCGGCCAGCCCGCGCATCAGCCCGTAGATCTCCGCCTTGGCGCCGATGTCGATGCCGCGCGTCGGCTCGTCCAGGATCATAACCTTCGGGTTCATCGCCAGCCATTTGGCCAGCACCACCTTCTGCTGGTTACCGCCCGACAGCGTCCCGGTGCGGGTGGCGACCGACGGCGCCTTGATAGCAAGCTTCCGCTTCTGCTTCTCGGCGGTCGCGGCCTCCGCGCTGGCCGAAACCAGCGAGCGGCGCGCATGCGCCGGCAGGTTAGGCAAGGTGATGTTCTCGGCGATCGAGAGGTCGAGCAGGATGCCGGTCAGCTTGCGGTCTTCCGGCGCGAGGAAGATGCCGCTGGCGACGGCGTCGGCGGCCGATGCGAGCGGCACCTCCCTGCCGTCGAGCTGGACGGAGCCGCCCAGCGCGCGATCGATACCGAACAGGACGCGCGCCAGTTCGGTTCGCCCGGAACCGACGAGGCCGGCCAGTCCGAGGATCTCGCCGTGACGGATGTCGAGGTCGACGGGCCGGCCGGGATAGGCCGTGGTCTGCACGGCTTTGACCGAGACCGCGACGCCGCCCGGCGCGTGGGCGGAATCCGACACGCGCTCGCGCTCCTTCAGCATGCGGCCGATCATCAGCTTGACCATCTGGTCGTGGGTGATGGCCTGCCTCGGCAACGTGCCGGCGAGCATGCCGTCCCTCAGCACCACGACACGGTCGGCCACGCGCTCGATCTCGTGCAGGCGATGCGAGATGAAGATGACGGAGATGCCGTCCGCCTTCAGGCCGGCGATCACGTCGAGCAGCTTCTCGGTCTCGGCGATCGGCAGGCTTGATGTGGGCTCGTCGAGGATCACCAGGCGCGCCTTGATCGACAACGCCTTGGCAATCTCGACCATCTGCTGCTGCGCCAGCGACAGCGAGGCGACCGGCGCGTCGGCCGAGAAATTGGCGCCGACGCGCTTGAGCAGCGGCGCCACCATGGCGCGTAGGCGGGCGCGATCGACTAGCCTGAGCGGGCCGGCACGCAGCGGCTCGCGGCCGAAGAAGACGTTCGCGGCGACGTCGAGATTGTCGAAGAGGTTGAGTTCCTGATGGACGAAGGCGATGCCGGAGCCGATGCTCTGCTCGACGGTCAATCCCTGCAGGGCGACGCCATCGACGGTGATGGTGCCGGTGTCCGGCCTGGTGACGCCGCCAAGGATCTTCATCAGCGTCGATTTGCCGGCGCCGTTCTCGCCGACGAGGCCGACGACCTCGCCCGGCCTGACCTCCATGGAGAAACCGTCCAGCGCAACGACGCCGGGATAGGTCTTGCGCACGCCCTCGAGCGAGAGGAACGGAGCAATGGTGGCTTGAGCGATCGTCGCGTCGGTGTGGTTCATAACGCCTGACAGCAGCCGGTGGACCTCAGACTGACCGGCCGCGACCGGCCCGTCAATGAAAAGCATGGCCGTCGCGCCGCTTTCGACCCGTCCGCCGGCCTTCCTTTTTCCCGTCATATCGCGGGGAGAAGGGGCCGGCGGGCGAATACCGTCGAGCGCGACTTACTTGCCGGCCATGGCCTTCAGGTTGGCGGCGTAGGCGTCGACATCATCCTTGCCGATGATCTTCGTCGGGATGATGATCAGGTTGTTTGCCGGGATGCCCGACTTGTCGCCCTTGAGGTAGGCCGCCATCAGCTTCATGCCCTGATAGGCCCATTCGAAGGGCTGCTGCACGACGGTGGCGGCGATGGTGCCTTCCTTGACGCCGCCCAGCGTGATCGGATCGTCGTCGAAGCCGACCACAGTGATCTGGCCGAGCTTGCCGGCGTCGCGCAGCGCCTCGTAGATGCGCGGCGTGTTGTAGGAATAGAAGCCGACCATGCAGTTGACGTCGGGGCTGGCGACCAGCGCGTCCTCGACGTTCTTCTTGGCGCGCGCCTGGTCGATATCGTCGCCGCGAACGTCGACGAGCTCGATCTTGGTGCCGGCCAGGCCGTCCTTCATGCCCTGGATGCGTTCCTTGGCGTTGTCGGCGCCCAGAAGGCCGACGAAGCCCAGGCACTTGCCACCGTTCGGCATCGCCTTCTTGGCGATCTCGGCCGCCTGCTTGCCGGCATCGACGTTAGACGAGCCGATATAGGCGACGCGCTTGGTCTGCGGAGCATCGCTGTCGGTGGTAAACAGCGCGGTTTGCGACGCGATCTTGTTGAGGCCGTCGGTGGACGTCTTGGGATCGACAGCCGAGACCATGATGCCCTTGACGCCCGCCGTCACCAGGTCATCCATCAGCCGCTGCTGGATGGCGACCGAGGACTGCTCGGGATATTTGAGTTCCATATTGTAGTCCGGCAGTTCGCCTTGCGCCTTCTTGACGCCGGCCTCGGCGGCCTTCCAGAAGTCGGAAGCGCCGTTGACGACAAAAGCCAGGGTCGGCTTGTCGTCGGCCCGCGCGGCCGTCGCCGACAAAGCGAGCAGCAGGGCCGCCGCCACGGATGCGTTGCGTATCACGGATTTCATGTTGAACCTCCCAATTGGCATTTTCGCTGAGCAAATTCGCCGATGTGGCCTCGACCTCCTCCCAGAGGGCTCCAGTCACGACGTCGACCTTACAGACTCATGCAGCGCTCGTAAATAATCTGATTTATCTGACATATATGAAAAGATGAGGCCGGCCCGGCCGCATCTTCTTGACCGCCATTCCACTCGTTTCCGGATCGGAACGGCAAATTGACATTACAAGGGTTTTGATTATTAGTAAACAGTATTAGCAATCTGCAAGGTGACAGCGACGACCGCCCAACGTCGTCGAGAGCATGGACTTTGCGGAAATTTCAGGCCTCGTCCGACATATGTCGCGGCGCATGGCGCGGATGGGAATTAATGGCTATTAGCATCCGCGCAGCGGCATAAGCGACGACGGGTCTGGTAATCTTGCCGCGCAGGCGGCCTCTGTCTAAACAGGGGTCGGGGATGGGAACGACATCATGAACGAACTGACCGATCCGCGCGGGCCGGCCGTGGAGAAGCGCCGCAAATCGCAGCCGAAGGCGCCCAAGGGCCGCGTCACCATGACCGACATCGCCAGGGCCGCCGGCTGCTCGCAGGCCACCGTCTCCTTCGTGCTCAACGACACGCCGGGCATCCGGCTGTCACAGCAGACCCGCGAAAGGGTGATCGAGGCTGCCCGGGCGCTCGGCTATTCGGCGCCGGCTTTCTCCGCCCTGAGGACGCCGGTGGCCGCGTCCGAGCGGCTGGACGGCGTGATCGGCTTTGCCGTCGACCAGCTGGCCACCAGCCCGGAAGCCGTGGTCGCCATCGAGGGCGCCAGGCAGGCCTCGTGGAATGCCGGCAACGTGCTGCTGGTCGCGCAGACGCTGGGCGACGCGGTGATGGAGCCGCGCGCGCTCGACGTGCTGACCAGCCGCGGAATCTCGGCACTGATCTACATGACCATCTTCACCCGCGAGATCGTGGCGCCCGACTATCTCTACGGGCTCGACATCCCGGTGATCCTGCTCAACTGCTACACGTCGGACTATGCCTTTCCGGCGGTGGTGCCGAGCGAGATCGCCGGCGGGCAGAGCTCCACCCGGCATCTCATCGAGCATGGGCATCGCCGCATCGCCACCATCACCGGCGAACCCTGGATGCAGGCGGCACAGGACCGGCTGAAAGGCTATCGCCGGGCATTGGCGACCGCCGACATCCCGTTCGACCCGGAACTGGTCGTCGAGGGCGACTGGTCGGCCAGCGCCGGCTACGCCGCCACGGTGAAGCTGCTGGCGCTGAAGGATCGCCCAACGGCTATCTTCTGCCAGAACGACCGCACGGCGATCGGCTGCTACGAGGCTCTCAAGGAGGCCGGGCTGCATATACCGCAGGACATTTCGGTGGTCGGCTACGACGACGAGGAGATCGCCCGCCATCTGTTTCCGCCGCTGACGACATCGATCCTGCCCCACATGGCGATGGGCCAATGGGCGATCGAGCAGCTCGATACGCCGCCCGCGCCGGGCAAGGGCCGCTATCCCATCACCAAGCTGGAATGCCCGCTGGTCGAGCGGGAATCGGTGGGCGCCGTGGCAATGCCAGCCGCCACCGTGCCGTGAGGCGCCTTTGCCGGATCGATGATCGCCTCGTACCCTTTCCGGGGGACTTGACGTTCCAGCGCCCCGGGCCAAGCCTCCGCGTGTCGCGAACAATCTCCGGCATTCCGCATGACACAGCCAATCAGGGTCGTCGACTACCACGCCGCGGGCGAGCCTTTGCGCATCGTCCTCGGCAAGCGGGACGTTGCCGGAAGCACCATGGCTGAAAAGGCGGCCAACGCAGCGCTCAGCCTGCGCGGGCAGCGCGATTTCCTGGTGACGGAGCCGCGCGGCCATGCCGAGATGTTCGGAGCCTTCCTGACCGATGCCGTCAATGCGGACAGCGCCTTCGGCGCGCTGTTCTTCGATGCCACCGCTGACAGCGGCTTCAAGGGCGCCTGCGGACACGGATCGATCGCGCTGGCGGTGGCCGCCTTCGAGCAGGGCTGGGTGAAAGGCAAGGACGGCTGGAACGACATCCGGCTGGACGTTCCGCTGGGAACGGTCCGGCTGGCGGTCGAGCTGGTCGGCGGCAGACCGGCACGTGTCCGCTATCATCATGTACCGAGCCGCCTCCTCGCCACCGATATGCGCCTGGCGACCCGACTTGGGGACGTACGGCTTGACCTGGTGCTTGCGGGTGCGCTGGTCGCCTTCGTGGACAGCGCCGTGATCGGTCTGCCACCGAGCCGCGCGAACCTGCCGCGCCTGCGCGCCCTCTACGCAGCGATCCGCGAGGCGGCGGAGGGCGGCGCGCTGCGGCACCCCGAGACGCAAGCGCCCGTCACGCCGGAGCTGGTTCTGTTCACCGCCGACGGTGTGCAAGAGACCAACAGCCTGCGCTACGATGTGGCGGCGCTGTTCGGGCCTGGATCGCTCGACCGGTCGCCATGCGGCACCGGGACATCGGCGCGGGTCGCGCAACTGATCGGGCGCGGCCGGCTGGACATGGCCGGCAGCATCCTCGCCACCAGCATCATCGGCTCCAGCTTCGAAGGCCGCGCCGAAGGCATGATCGAGGTGGACGGCATTCGCCACGTCCTGCCGGTCGTAACCGGCAGCGCACACATGACGGGCCGCCATGAATTCACGCGCGATGTGTCCGACCCGCTGCGGGACGGATTCCGTTGCGAGCCTGACAGCTAGCCGGCAATTTCCCCGAAAAACGCGGGAAACAGCAGCCGGGAAATCGCCCGCTCCGCCCCGGTCATCTTCCAGGGGTATGTTCGGCGGCGGTAAAGATGCGCCTAATCGCAAGAGCCGGCAATCTCAGGTGCACTTTCCGCAATGCTTCAGAAATTCTCCTCGCTCGACGCCGACGTGATCATAGCCGGTGCCGGACCGGTAGGGCTGGCGCTGGCGCTCGATCTCGGCAGGCAGGGCGTGTCCGTCATCGTGCTGGACGCCGAGACGGGTGGCCCGGACGCGCGCCCCAACAAGCGGGCCAATGCCATCAACACGCGCGCCATGGAATATATGCGACGGCTCGGCCTGTCGCCGCAGATCCATGCCTTTGTCGCTTCAGAGCCATATCTGGTGCGCGACGTCGCCTTCGTCACGTCGCTGACCGGCCATGAGCTGACGCGTTTCGTCGACGCCTTCGAATCCTCGCCCGAGCCGCCGGAGTCGGGCCTGTCGCCGGAAGAATATCTGCGGATCGACCAGGACGATATCGCCATCATGCTGCGGCGAGAGATCGGCAGGCTCGGCAATGTCACGATCCGCGAGGCATGGCGCCTCGACGGGCTCACCAATGGCGACGCCAGTGTCACGGTGGAGGCGCAGGGCATTCTTTCGGGCGAGCGCGCGAGCCTGCGCGCGGCCTATCTCATCGGCGCCGACGGCGGCGCCAGCACGGTGCGCCGGCAGGCGGGCATCGGCTTCGACGGCGAAGGCGGCCGAGGCAACAACGTCAACATCACCTTCGTCTCGCCCGAGATCGACGCGGCGAACCGGCATCCCGAGGCGGCGATGTTCTGGATCGTCAACCCACGCCTCAATGGCTTTGCCGGCGGCAATTTCCGCACCTGGCGGCTCACGTTGTTCGCCGTGTCGGAAGAGGACGAGGCGCAAGTGCGCGCCAATCCGCAGCCCCATATCGACGAACTGGCGGGGCGGCCGGTGGCCGCCGAGGTGGTCAGCATCGACCGCTGGACCGCGCACCACCTCGTGGCGAGAAACTATCGCGCCGGGCGTGTCTTCATCGCCGGCGACGCCGCCCACCTGCATCCGCCCACCGGCGGGCTGGGCATGAACACCGGCCTCGGCGACGCCAGCAACCTCGGCTGGAAACTGGGCGCGGTTATCCGGGGCTGGGCGGGCCCCGCGCTGCTCGACAGCTACGACGCCGAACGCCGCCCGCACGGCGCGCGCGTCGTCGCGCAGTCCAACCACCAGTACAATCTGCGGCCCGTCCGCTATGCCGCCGAAGACCTGCTGGATCGGGGACCGGCGGGCATCGCAGCCCGCGCGGAGGCGGGGCGGCGCATCCGCGACGAGAAGGGGACGGAGTTCTTCAGTCGTGGCCTGGTGCTCGGCCAGACCTACCGATCGGACGCGATCATCGGCGACGGGACCGCGCTGGTGAACAGCGAGGTCATCATCTACACGCCGACCGCCCAGCCAGGCGCCCGCCTGCCCCACTGCGCGATCGCCTCGGGCTCCATCTACGACGCGATCTCAACCGACGGGCTGACGCTGGTGACGGTCGGAAGGCAGGACAGCGGCGCCTTCGCCGCCCTTGCGCGCGACGCGGGCATTCCCCTCAAGATCATCGAAGCCGCCCCGGAGATGGCCGTCGTCTATGGCGCGCGGTTCGTGCTGGTCCGGCCGGACGGGCACGTCGCCTGGCGCGGCGACGCGGTGATCGCGGCCGCCGACCTTCGCAGGACCGTGGGGCGCGATCCCGGCGGCTCGGTTCAACCCGCCCCTGTTTCGGGAAGCGCGAGCCATGAGTGAACCCGCGACCGAGGCCCGGCTGAAAGTCCGCATCTCGAACCTGCACAAATCCTTCGGCCACATGGAGGTGCTGAAGGGCATCGACCTCGACATCCGCCATGGCGAGAAGGTCTCGCTCATCGGCCCAAGCGGATCGGGCAAGACGACCCTGCTGCGCTGTGTCAACTTCCTGGAGACGCTGACGTCCGGAGAGGTTTATTTCGAGGGCGAGCGGGTCGGCGCGCGCAAGGTCGGCGATCGCTGGCTACCGGCGCGCGACCGCGACCTGGCGCGGCTGCGGACCAGGATCGGCATGGTGTTCCAGCGGTTCAACCTGTTCCCGCACCTCGACGTGCTGACCAACATCATGATCGGCCCCGTCTCGGTGCTGCGGCGCGACCGCGCCGAGGCCGAGGCCGAGGCCATGGCCCTGCTGGAGAAGGTAGGGCTGGCGCACAAGGCCAAGGCCTATCCGGAGGCCCTTTCCGGCGGGCAGCAACAGCGCGTCGCCATCGCCCGGGCGCTGGCCATGAAGCCCTCGCTGATGCTGTTCGACGAAGCCACCTCGGCGCTCGACCCGGAGCTGGTCGGCGAGGTGCTGAAAGTGATGCACGACCTGGCCGACGAAGGCATGACGATGATCATCGTCACCCACGAGATGGAGTTCGCCCGCGACGTCTCCAACCGGGTGATCTTCATGGACCACGGCCTGGTCGTCGAGGCCGGGCCGCCGGAACAGGTTTTCCGTGAGCCGGCTCAGGAGCGTACACGGGCATTCCTGCGCGCCGTCCTGGATAAGCAGGCTTATCGCGTGCATTAGGACCCGGTGTCGTGGCCATCGAGCTGATCAGCAGCGAGCGTATCGAGGCGCTCATTGATTTTCCCGCCCTGATCCGGGCGCTTCGCAACGGGTTCCGGCAGGGCGCGGTGATGCCGGCGCGCGTTCGCCACGAGATCGACAGCAGCGACGGGGCCAGCCTGTTCGTGATGCCGGCCTGGCAGGCTGGCGTGGGCAGGATCGTGAAGCTGATGAGCGCGGTGCCCTCCAATGCCGGACGCGGGCTGCGCACCAGCTCGGAAGTGCTCAACGTGTTCGATCCTGTGACGGGCGAGCTGCGCGCGGTCATCGAATCCACCAGCCTCACCAACATGCGCACAGCCGCCGCATCCGCCCTGGCGGCCGACTATCTGGCGCGGGCCAATGCCTCGACGCTCGCGCTCTTCGCCACCGGCCCGCTGGCGCCTTACATGGTCGCCGCCCATGCCAGCGTGCGCCGCTATCGCCGCATCGTGGTCTGCGGCAGGACCCTTGCCCGCGCCGAAGCGACGGCGGCGGCGGTCGGCCAGCGCCTTGGACCGGCCGTCGAGATCATTCCCACCGTCGACGGCGAGATGGCGGCCTTCCAGGCCGACGTGATCTGCACGGCGACGCGCGCGACCGAGCCCATCGTGCATGGCCGCTGGCTGAAGCCCGGCACCCATGTCGACCTCGTCGGCGGCTACAAGAAGGACATGCGCGAGAGCGACGACGCGGTCGTCGCCGATGCCGGCATTTTCGTCGACCAGTACGAAACGGCGCTCCGCGACCCCGGCGACATCGTGCAGCCGATGGCGGCTGGCGTGATCACCCGGCAGCAGGTGCTCGCCGATCTCGCCGCGCTCACCTCGGGCCAGCATCCCGGCCGAACCGACGGCCGGTCCACCACCGTCTTCAAATCCGTCGGCTGCGGACTCGAGGACCTTTACGCCGCGCAACTGGTCCTCGACCGGCTGCGCCCACAGCCGGCAAAATGATGGAGTAACAGAGCATGCACAAGAGGATAGGACCCGAACTGCCGGCGCGCATCAGCCCCGCCACGCTGGCCGGCAGACATCTGTTCGCGACGAACCTCTCGACCGACCTTGTCACCGGCGCCTTCGTCGACGGGCCGATTTCGGTTCAGGCGCTCCAGACCTTCCGCAACCTCGTCGCCTTCGTCGAGGAGGCAGGCGGGACCGCGCGCGACATCGCGCAGATCACCATCTACCTGATCGACGGCGCCGACCTCAAGGACATGAACGCCGCCTACAACACGGTGTTCACCGAGGCGCCGTTCCCGACCCGCGCCACCGTCATCGTCAAGGAGCTCGTCGGCCCTCCCGGCGTGCGCATCGAGACCACGGCCCACGCGGTCATAGGCTGACGCAGGTGAACCACCGCGGGCCCCCGCCTTCCCGCCAGCCGCTCGCCCGGCGCCACTTCATGCTCGCCGGCGACACGGTCGGGCGCGTCGGGCCGGAGGACATGCCGCGATGAGCTACCAATGGGATTTCCGGCTCGTCGTGCTCGACTGGCGGATGTGGCTCGACGCCGCCGGCAACACATTGCTGGTATGCGCCGCGGCACTGGCGCTGGCGGTACCGCTCGGTCTGCTTCTGGCGGCGGCGCGCATGTTCGGCCCGGCGCCTCTGCGCTGGGCCGTGATCGGCTATGTCGACTTCATGCGGACGTCGGCGCTGCTCATCCTCATCATCTGGTTCTATTTCGCCTTTCCGATGCTGTTCGGCATCAACCTGAGCCCTTTCATGGCAGCGACGGTCGCCATCGGCCTGCAGACGGCGGCCTATTTCGCCGAATTGTGCCGGGCCGGCATCAATGCCGTCGACCGCGGCCAATGGGAGGCGGCGCGGGCGATCGGCATGCGCACGACGACCATGCTGCGGCTGATCATTTTCCCGCAGGCGCTGCGGCGGATCGTGCCCATCCTGTTCAGCCTGGTCGCGGAAGTCATCAAGGGCAGCTCGCTCGCCGCCGTCATAACCTTCGGCGAGCTCACCTACGCGGCGAGCCAGGTTTCGGCCGACACCTACCGACCGATCGAAACCTATACGGTGGTGGCGCTGATCTATTTCGTCATCATCTTCACGGCCAGCCGGCTGGCGAGCCACTTCGAACGCCGGCTCGGATTTCAGAGATAGCCATGCACTACGCCTGGAACTTCGACTTCATCCGGCACAGCCTGGGCTACATACTGGAGGGCCTGGTCAACACGATCGGGCTGGCGCTTTGCAGCCTGGCGATCGGCGCGGTCGTCGGCATGGTGATCGCGCTGATGCGCCTCGGCAAGCTCGCCGTCCTGCGCTGGCTGGCGCTGGCTTTCGTGGAATTCTTCCGCAACACGCCGCCGGTGGTGCAGCTCCTGTGGCTCTACTACGCCCTGCCTATCCTCACCGGCGTCCAGGTCGGGGCCTTCACCGCATCGCTGGTGGCGTTCTCGCTCTACACGGCCGCCTATGCCAGCGAGATCTACCGCAGCGGCATCGAGTCAGTGCCGCGCGGACAATGGGAGGCGGCGAGCTCGATCGGCATGCTGCGCGGACAGCAGCTACGCCTGATCATCCTGCCGCAGATGGCGCGCCAGATGGTGCCAGCCTTCACCAACCAGCTTATCGACACGGTGAAGCTCACCTCCATCGCGTCGCTGCTGCCGTATATGGAGCTGGTCTACCACGTGAAGATCCTGGCGGATCAGAACTACAGGCCGCTGGAGGCCTACACGATGCTGGCGCTGTTCTTCGCCCTCGTCCTCATCCCGCTTCTGGTGGCGGCTCGCTTCATGGAGCGGCGGCTGTCGACGGCCGCCCAGCGCCGCGCGCGGCCGAAGACGACGGCGGCGCGGATCGGTGGCCTCGCCTTCGGGCGCATCGAAAAAAGGGCGGACTAACGACATGATGCCGCGGCTCGACGTCGATCTCTCGCGAAGCCTGGTAGAAAGCCCGCAAGGCGGGCACAATCGCTGGCATCCGGACATCGAGCCCGCCCTCCGCATCCGCTCCGGCGAGGTCGTGACGATTGCCACGCGCGACTCCTTCGACGGCCAGATCACGCCGGCCATGACGGTCGCCGACCTCGCCCGCATCGATTTCTCGCGCGGCCACCCACTGACCGGGCCGATCCATGTCGCCGGCGCGGAGCCCGGCGATCTCCTGGCGGTCGAGGTGCTCGACGTCACCACCGCCGGCTATGGCTTCACCCTGACCACGCCGCAGATGGGCTTCCTGCGCGACATCTATCCGGCGGCCTGCCTTGTGCACTGGACGATCGCCGATCGGGTAGCGACATCGCGCGACATGCCGGGGCTGCGCCTGCGCGCGGCGCCGTTCATGGGGGTCATGGGCGTCGCGCCGTCGCACGAGCAGATGCGGCGCATGCTGGAGCGCGAGACCGCCCTGCTTGGGGATGGCGGCGCGGTGCTGCCGCCGGAGCCGCGCAACGCGGTTCCGCCGCGCGCGGCGGCCGGACTGCGCACGCTGCCGCCGCGGGAGAATGGCGGCAACCTCGATATCAAGCAGGCGGTGGCAGGCACCACCATCTACTTCCCGGTCGCGGTCGACGGCGCGCTGTTCTCCACCGGCGATGCCCACTTCGCGCAGGGCGACGGGGAGGCCTGCGGTTGCGCGGTCGAAGTCGCGGCCACGCTGACCGCGCGCTTCAGCGTGTTGAAGGGCGCCGCCCGCCTGGCCAACCAGACCATGCCCAGCCTGTCGCGCGAACTGCCGCTGCCGCCCTCCGGTCCGTTCCACGCCACGACGGGCACATGCATCACGGGCACCGGCCGCAACCTCGCCGAGGATGTCACGCAGGCGACGCGCCAGGCCCTGGCGAACATGATCGAGCACATACGCTATCGCTACGGCTACAGCCTGGAGCAGGCGCTGGTGGTCGCCAATGTCGCCGTCGACCTCCGCATAAGCCAGATCGTGAACGTGCCGAACATGATCGTGACGGCCTTCCTGCCGACCGACATCTTCAACGGCTGAGGCCGGGGCATTGCCCCGGCCTCGCTGCAAACTCCATATCGCTGCTCCCTTGCGCGGTGCGCTTGGGGCGTGCCGCGCAAAAAGACCCGGTCGCCGGGGCTACCAGCGCTCGCGCATGATCGGGATGATGTTGTCGCCCTTGATGCCGCGAAACTCGAGGAATTCGCGATAGCCGGCCTCGATCTGCCCGGAAAAGTATAGATAGGAGATGGCGGTGGTCAGGAAGGATTTGAACCGGCCGCCGGGCTCGAAACGGATGCCGGTGCCGGAAGGATAGCCGATGGCCGGCTTCGGCAGCACCACCTTGCCCATGCCCAATTTGGCCTGCGCCAGCGTCAGCTCCATGCCGGAACCGCCATAGGCGTTGACACGGCCGGACTGGAACGCGGCATAGCCCTCGGCATTGGCCTGAAAGGCGACCAGCTTGCCGTTGGGCAATTGCCCGCGCAGGAAGGATTCAGGCGAACCGCCCTGGCCGACGGCGATCTGGAAGTCGGGCTTGTCGACATCCTTCCAGTTGGTGATGTTGGCGTCATCGCGCACCAGCAGACCGATGGAGGTCCAGGCGGTGGCGACCGGCAGGAAGTCGACCGCGGTGGCCCGCTTGGGCGTACCGTCGAGGAAGAAGAACACGTCGGCCTGGTCTGACTGAAGCGCGGCGACCGCGTTCGGCCAGGTGCTCTCGACGATGTCGAGCTTGACGCCGATCTGGTCGGCGATGAGCTTGCCGATGGCGACGCCCATGCCGCGCCAGGTGACGCCATCCTGCGCCACGCCGCCGGGAGCGTCGCTGTTGGTGACGTCCTTGTAGTAGTATGGCTCGAGGTTCGCGACGCCGAGGCGCAGCTTGCCGGTGCTCATCATCCGTTCGAACGTGTCGGTCTTGGACGCGGCCTCACCCTCCGCCCGCGCCTCTTGTGTGGCAGCCAGGCCCATGCCGAGCACGCCCGCCATCATCGGGGCGGCGGCAAGGAGGCTGCGCCTGGAAGTTACCATGTCTTCGTTTGACATCTCGTTGTTCCCGTACTGGGTTTTCGCCTGCTCTTCGGAGCGCCACCAGACTAGTCTTTCGCCGGCAAGCAGACATACCCTCGCACAGTGACGTGGCCGGGTGCGGGCGGCCTGGTGGCCGGTGCGTCAGAGGTCGGAGAAGCCGATGCGATCAACCATGGCCAGTTCGCGCTGGCGCGGCTGGGCACGCGACGTCGTCATGTACGAGCCGCCCATATAGACGAGCGGCTCGATATCGCGATTGGGCAGCAACGTGTCCATGATCTCGCCGACGAAGATCGTGTGGGAGCGGAAGGGCTCCTCCTTGATGACGCGGCAGTCGAAACTGGCGACGGCGCTGGCGAGCGCCGGCGCGCCGGTCTCCAGCTCGCGCCAGTCGCGCGCGGCGAATGCCTGCTCGCGCGTGGCGGCGGCACTGAACAACACGGCGAAATCCGCATCAGCGTGGGACAGGATGTTTGCGCAGAAGATGCCGCTGCGGCTCACCGCCTCATGGCTCTGCGAGGAGCGGTTGACGCACATCAGCAGCGACGGCGGATCGGCCGAGAACGAGGTGACCGAGGTCGCGACAAGGCCGGTGCGCCGGCCCTGGTCGAGCGTGGTGATGACGCATACGCCGGCGGCGAGGCGCCGCATGCCGTGCTTGAACAAGTCGATGCTGATCATGCCTGCACCTTCGGATGGCAAGGAGAGACGGAGCCCGCCTCCGGCCGATGCTTAGACAGCGGCCATGGCTTCGCGACCATACCCTTTTCGAGCGACCGCGAGCTCGGGCGTTCAGCCACGGGCGAGATGGCCCGCCGCGTTCAGATATTCGAGAGCGATGCCGGCGGCCCGGAAGTCGAGCTGGTCGCGCCGGCTGCGCAAGGTGGTCACGTCGCGCCAGTAGCGCTGCAGCTTCTGGCCGTTGCGGGAGGCGGCGGAACTGGCCGTGCGCAGCAACGTCTCCACGACATCGGCGACCAGCTTCTCGACCATGTGGTACATGCCGTCGAGCCGCACGCCCGCCTCGTTCGTGAAGGGCACGGCGCCAGCAATCGAGCGGGCCGACCTTTCCATATAGATCTCGGCGCCACGGATGGCGGCGGCGCGAGCCGTATCAGCCGTCACCAGCGCCAGGCCCAGCGTACGCTGGTAGTCCTCCATGTCGATGCGCAGCCTTCCCGACAGGCCGGCATTCCTGGTCTTCATGATGTGGATGTACTCGTCGATCGCGGCCTCGGCCGTGCCGACGGCCATGGCAGCCAGGCTGCCCTCGGCGAAGGCGTTGAACAGGCCGCCATAGAGCGGCTCGCCGCCATGCAGCCGGCTGCCCGGCGTGTCGCCGAACAATGTCGCGGCGTGGTTCATGCGGATGGTCATGTGGTTCGGGACGAAAACCTCCTCGAGCACGACGCCGTTGGAGCCGCTGCCGCGCATGCCGAGCATGTCGCCCCAGTCGTCGAGGACCGTGAAGTGCCCCTTCGGCACGATGACGGTGAGCGTCGGCGCGATCCAGCTCGTCTCGCGGCTGGCGGTGCGGCCGTGGATGTCGGGCACGCTCATGCCGCCCATGAAGAAATCGGCATACGGCGCGCCGGAGCAATAGGCCCATTTGCCGCTGACGCGGTAGCCGCCATCGACCGGCATGGCGATGGCCCGGTCCGCGTTGAAGCTCCAGGGGGCGCAGAAGTCGGGACCGCCGGCGAACACCTCGTCCTGCCCTTCCTTTTCGAGGTAGGACGAGACCTGCACGGCATGCGCCGCGCCCAGCGCATACCACCAGCCGGTCGACGGGCAACCGCGGGCGATCTCCATGATGACGGCATAGAAGCTTGGCAGCGGCATCTGGTACCCGCCATAGGCGCGGGGCGACAGCATGCGGAACAGGCCGGCGTCGCGTAGCGCCCGCGCCGCCTCGGGGCCGGGGTGACCACGTTCCTCGCAGGCCTGCTGCTCCTCGCGCAGCAGCGGCTGGAGCGCACGCGCCCGGCGGACGAGCTCGTCCAGGTCCGGGGCCGTTTCATCGACCCGGTCTGCCGCCTTGGTGTTCGCCTGGCCCATCACCGGCCTCCTTGTGCGCAGGGCGAGCATGCCCGTCAGCGTAAAGTCTAGGCGTCCGCGCTGCGCCCGAAATACCCTCCCCCGGCGACCGGCGGTTTCAGGCCGGCTGCCCTGGCGGCATCACCCTTTGCGAGGATAACCAGCGGCGCCCATCCCCGCTAAGCTCCGTGGCGGGAACGCTGGATCGAGTGGTTCCGCGAGCATGGAAAGCGTGACGATGAGAAAAGACCGGGCCCTTATCCTCGACTTTGGCGGGGTTGTGACACGCACGCTGTTCGAGACCCACGACATCACCGAAAAATCGCTCGGCCTGCCCGCCGGCTCGCTCTCCTGGCTTGGACCGTTCGACACCTCGACCGACCCGCTGTGGGTTTCGATGCAGAGGCGCGAGATCACCGAGCGGCAGTACTGGGAGGCGCGTGCCGCCGAGGTTGGTCGCCTGCTCGGCGAGGACTGGAGCGACGTGCAGACCTTCGTTCGCCGGGCGCGGGGCGCGGACCCGGATCTGGTGGTGCGGCCGGAAGCGCGCCAGGCCATCCGCGAGGCGCGAGAGGCGGGGCTGCGGCTGGCCATCCTGTCCAACGAGCTCGACCTTTTCTACGGCGCGGACTTCCGCAAGCGGCTGCCGCTGATCGAGCAGTTCGACGTTGTGGTGGACGCGACCTATACCGGCATCCTGAAGCCGGACCCGAGGGCCTATGAGCTGGTTATTGCCGCGCTCGGCCTGGCACGCGAGAACTGCGTCTTCGTCGACGACCAGCGCAAGAACATCGAGGGCGCCCTCGCGGTCGAACTGCCCTGCGTGCATTTCGACGTCATGGAACCGGCCGCGAGCTACGATCAGGCGCTGTCGATGCTGGGCATCTGAGCCCGGCCTCGCTGTCGGTATCCCCACGGTCTCCAACGCAAGCAGAACCACGCAAGGCAAGGTGGCGGGCGACGCATTCGCGCCTCGCTGTTCTGCCTGGCCGGCCCCCAATGGGGCGCGCGACCGTTCGCTCCAGCCGGCCTCTTCACCCTCAAAGGGTATGGATCGGCCCAAGGAATGGACCATCATGACCCTTGCATGGACAGCGCATGGCGCCGGTGGACCGGCGAATTCAGGACCAAGGCCGGGCTGCCCGCAGGATAGCCTCTAGGCGGGCTTCATGCTGGCTTGCGCGGTGCGAACCGAGGCCATTCAACGACAAGCAAGGTCAGCCGGGAGGGCTGATCCAAGCGAGGGGAATTTTCATGACATTCGAGATTCGCAGGAGAAGCTTCCTCAAGGGCGCCGTCGGCCTTGCCGCGTTCAGCGCGGTGGGCGGGCTGGCCAGCCAGGCGACCGCGGCCCAGACGCCGGCCAAGGGCGGAAAGCTGACGATCGGAACGCAAGGCCAGGCAGGACTGGGGCCGATCGACCCGCACCGCCCGTCGGGCGACCTCGGCATCAACATCGCCAACCAGTTCAACGTCTTCGAGGCCCTGACCAAGCAGTCCAACGAGGGCGGCATCGAGATGTGCCTGGCGGAATCGGTGACGCCGGGCGACGATACCGCAACCGTGTGGGTCATCAAGATCAAGAAGGGCGTGAGCTTCCACAACGGCAACGAATTGAAGGCCGACGACGTCATCTTCAGCCTCAAGCGCATCCGCGAGCCGGGCACGATGACCGGCGGCCATATCGGCCCGGTGAAATCCTACGAGAAGGTCGACAATCACACAGTGCGGCTCGTGCTCGAGGCGCCGAGAAGCTGGTTCCCGATCGCCCTGTCCGATCCCTATTCCAGCATCCTGCCGGCCGGCTACGATCCGAAGGCGCCGGTCGGAACGGGACCCTTCAAGTATGGCGCCGTGGTCCAGTCGCAGTCCGTCACGCTCGACCGCTTCGACAAGTATCACGGCACGCCGGCGCTGCTCGACTCGGTGGTGCTGCGGCCATTCGAGGACGCCTCGGCGATGCTCAACGCGCTGCAGTCGGGACAGATCGACATCATCAACGATGTCGACGCCTCGCTGATCGGCGAGGTCGAGGGCGACACCAAGTTCAAGGTCTACAACTCGCCGACGGGCAAGTTCTATCCGATCCAGATGCGCACCGACGTCGCGCCATTCAACGACGTGCGCCTGCGCCAGGCACTGCGCCTGGTCATCGACCGCCAGGCGGTGCTCAACTCGGTGTACAATGGCAACGCGGCTCTCGCGAGCGATCTCTACGGGCGCTATGATCCCGACTTCGACAAGGCTCTCACCCGCGAGCGTGACGTGGCAAAGGCGAAGTCGCTGATCGAGGAGGCGGGCCTGACCGGCACCGCGCTCGAGCTGGTCATGTACAACGACATGGCCACTGCCCTGGTGCTTGCCGACAACGCCAAGGAGATCGGCATCAACATCACGGTCAAGCAACTGGACGGCGCCTCCTTCTTCAACGAGGAGTACATGGAGCGCCACTTCTTCGGCGGAGACTACTGGCCTTCCGGACCGATCTTCCTGATCTCCTCGCTCGCCGATGGACCCAATGCCGGCCTCGACCAGATCCGCTGGCGCGACGCCGAATATCTCGACCTGTGGAAGAAGGCCTCCAACACGCTGGATGCAGCAGCCCGCCGCGACATCACCATGAAGCTGCAGGACATCCTGTTCGAGCGGGGCGGCTGGATCATTCCGGTCTACATCAACGAGCTGGCGCTGTGTAAGGCCGAGGTCGCCGGGCTGCCGGCGTTCGACCAGAGCGGCGCGGGCATCTACCGGGCGCTGCCCGGCCTCGGCTTCGCCAGCTGACATGCTCTGGCGGCACGTTATCAGACGATCGGCACTGGGGGTCTTCACCCTCTTCCTGATATCGCTGATCATCTTCTTCGCCACCAACGTGCTGCCAGGCGACGCCGCGCGCGCCATACTCGGGCGCAGCGCAACGCCGGAGGCCGTGGCCATGCTGAAGAGCCAGCTCGGCATGGACCGGCCTCTTTCGGTGCAATACCTGGCCTGGATGGGGGGCATCCTCCATCTCGACATGGGCATGTCGTTCATCAGCCGCGGACCTGTCTGGGACATTGTCGCGCCGCGGCTGATGAACACGCTGCTCCTGCTTGCCGCCACCAGCCTGGTGGCGTTGCCGGTTTCCTTCGTCATCGGAACGGTCATGGCGATCAAGCCCGGCCGCCTGTTCGACAACGCGATGAACGGCTTCCTGATCGGCACCGCCGGTATCCCTGAATTCGTCATCGCGATCATCCTGGTGTTGCTGCTTTCGACCCAGGTATTTCACCTGCTGCCGTCGACGGCGCTGGTACCACCGGGGCAGTCTGTGCTGGAGAACCCGCAGGTGCTGGTGCTTCCGGTGCTGACGCTGACCTTCGCGGTCATGCCCTATCTCGGCCGCCTCATCCGGGCCTCGCTGATGGATGCGCTGGCATCCGAATATGTCGTCACGGCCAGGCTGAAGGGCCTGTCGCCGCGTGTCGTGCTGCTGCGCCACGCCATGCGCAACAGCTTGGTGCCGTCGATCCAGGCCGCGGCGCTGACGCTTGCCTACATCCTCGGCGGCGCCGTGGTGGTGGAGTTCATCTTCCAGTATCCCGGCCTCGGCAGCGCGCTGCAATCGGCCGTCGCGCAGCGCGATGTGTTCGTGATCCAGGCGATCGTGCTGATCTTCGCCTTCGGCTATATCGCCTTCAACATGGTGGCCGACATTCTGACGATTCTCATGACGCCGCGTCTGAGAAGCTGATCCCGAAGTGACCGCATGAGTTCCCTTCCCACCCTTCACGGCCCGACATGGTTTCTGGCGTTCCGCGAGGCATCACGCTATCGCCGCACCAGGATCGGCATCGCGGTCACGCTGCTGGTGATTGCGCTTGCCCTGCTCGGCCCGTTGATCGCGCCCTACCGGCCCGACGCCTTCGTCGGCCGGCCGTTCATGCCGCCCGGCGGCGGCTTCCTGCTGGGCACCGACTTCCGCGGCCGCGACGTGCTGTCGAGGCTGCTCTACGGCGGCATTCCGGTGGTGTGGATGTCGTTCGCGGCCGCATCCATCGGCATGGTGCTCGGCGTCACGGTGGGGCTGGTCGCGGCCTACAGCAAGGGCTGGGTCGACGAGTTCCTGATGCGGGTGATGGACGTCTTCCTGTCGATCCCGCTCATCATCTTCGTGCTCCTGTTCGTGTCGCTGATCGGCACGAAGGAATGGCTGGTGGTGCTGCTGGTCGGTGTCGCCCACATGCCGCAGGTGGCGCGCATCACGCGCGGCGTCGCCGCCGACATCGTGGAGCGCGAGTTCGTGCAGTTCGCCGAGGCGCTGAGCGTGCCGCGCTGGCGCATCCTGTGGCGCGAGATCCTGCCCAACATCACCACGCCGCTGCTGGTCGAGTTCGGTATACGCATCGTCTGGTCGATCGCCGGCATCGCCGCGCTGAGCGTCATGGGCTACGGCATCCAGCCGCCGAACGCCGATTGGGGACTGATGATCAACGAGAACCGCGGGCGCATCGCCACCCGGCCACTGCCCGTGCTGGCGCCCGGCCTGTGCATCGCCATCTTCGCTTTCGGTATCAACATGATCGCGGAAGGCATCGCCGGCACCATTTCGGGAACCAGCCGCAAGTCGGGAGGCGAGGCGTGATCCAGGCGACCCAGACGGAGGCGCGCTTCGCGGTCGACGTGCGCGGCCTGCGCGTGGAGCTGCCGGGCGGCGGCGACATCGTCGACGATGTGAGCTTCTCGATCCGCGCCGGCGAGGTGCTTGGCGTCGTGGGCGAGTCCGGTTCGGGCAAGACCACGGTCGGCATGGCCTTGCTGGGCTTCGCGCGCGGCGGGGCCCGGATAACCGGCGGCACGGTTCACATAGCCGGCGACACAAGCACCAACATGCTGGCTCTCGACAGCGAGAAGAAGCGACTGCTGCGCGGCAAGACGGTGGCGTATGTGCCGCAGGACCCGGCCTCGGCGCTCAATCCGTCGCTGCGCATCGGGCTGCAGCTCGCCGAGGTGATCGAGGCGCACGAACCCAGCACGCAGCGCGCGGAGATCGAGCGGCGCATCGAAGCGGTCATGGCGGCGGTCGGCCTGCCGACGGACAAGGTGTTCCTCGAGCGCTATCCGCACCAGCTTTCGGGCGGCCAGCAGCAACGCATCGGCATCGGCATGGCGGTGATCCTCGCCCCCAAGCTCATCGTCCTCGACGAGCCGACCACCGGCCTCGACGTGACGACGCAGAACAAGATCCTCGACGTCGTCAAGAAGCTGTGCCGCGAGCAGGGTATCGGCGCGCTGCACGTCACCCACGACCTGTCGGTGATCGCCAACATAGCGGACCAGATCATGGTCATGTATTCGGGCCGGGTGGTGGAGCTCGGCCGGGTCGAGACCATCCTGACCGACCCGCAACATCCCTATACGCGCGCCCTGCTCGGCGCGGTCCCCGAGCTACGCTACCGCACGCAGCTGACGACCATTCCGGGCGCCGCCGCGCGACCGGCGAACCGCCCGTCGGGCTGCTTCTTCCATCCTCGCTGCCCGGCGGCAGAACCCGCCTGCAAGGCGGAGCCCATCGGCTTCACGGAGGTCGTCGCCAGGCACTGGGTGCGCTGCCTGAACGCCGGCAGCGGCTGCGGGACGCGGCCCGAGCGACTGCCCGACCCGGCCATGGCTTCCGGCGGCAAGCCGGTGCTCGACGTGCGCGCGCTTTCCGTTTCCTACAGCAACTACCGCGTCCTCGACGGGGTGAGCTTCACCGCCGACCGAGGCGAGTGCCTGGCCATCGTCGGCGAATCCGGCTCGGGCAAGAGCACGCTGTCGCGCGCGCTGATCGGGCTCGTCAGGCAGCAGGCGAGCACGGTGCTGTTCGACGGCACGCCGCTCGCGCCGCGCGCCCGCGACAGGTCGCGCCAGCAGTTGCAGGCGATCCAGTATATTTTCCAGAGCCCGCACAATTCGCTCAACCCGCGCCAGACCGTCGAGCAGCTCGTCGGGCTGGTGTACGACACCTTCCACAGAACCGACCGGAACCGGCGGCGCGAGGCGATCGCCAACGTGCTGTCGCAGGTCGGCCTGACGCCCGAGACCATGAACGTCTTTCCAGACCAGCTTTCAGGCGGCGAGCGCCAGCGTGTCGCCATTGCCCGCGCGCTGGCGGCGGATCCCGAAATCCTGGTCTGCGACGAGATCACCTCGGCGCTCGACGTCTCCGTGCGGGCGGCCATCGTCAACCTGCTCAAGGAGCTCAAGGCACGGCGCAAACTCACCATGCTGTTCGTGACACACAATCTGGCGCTGGTGCGCAACCTCGCCGACCGGGTGCTGGTGTTGCACAAGGGCGAGGTCGCCGAGATCGGCCCGGTCGGCGAGGTGATCGACCGGCCGCGCCACGCTTACACCCGCCAGTTGCTCGCCAACGCGCTGGAGGCGGACCTCGATCATCGCGTGGAGGCGCCGCAGCCTGCCCTGCGCGCCTGACGAGCCTACCGAGGCAGGGCAACTCCATCCAGGTTTTGCCATTGCGGAAAGCAAAACGGGTTCCGCGTCGCGGAACCGTTCCAAAAGATCGTCTGGAGAATGTCAGGCCGTCGGCATCGCGGCGCGCAGCCCGCGCGCCTCGCCGGCCGGCGAGGCCACGGTGCCATCGGAGATCCAGCGGTCGAAGACCGCCATGACCGCGTCGGCGAAGGCCTTGTCGTTGATGTGGGCGTCGATGGCGGTGACGGGCACCGACGGGTCGAGGCGCTCGCGCAATTCCTCGAAGAACGCTGCCAGCGCCGGCGGATCGTAGCCGATCTCGCCCTCGCGATCCCACTCCTGGATGCCGCGCAGCGGCAGCACGACATGCAGCGGCCCCCTGGCGGCATTGAGCCGGACGGCGATCTCGCGCGCCGTGTGGCGACGCTCGGCCTCGGTCAGCGTCACCGACGAGATCAGCTTGTTGTGCACATGGCACGGCCGATCCTCGAAACGCTCCGGCAGCGGCTGCCAGGTCGGCAGGTCGACGAGATCGGCGGTGCCGGGAGCAACGATCTGCGGCAGGCCCACCTGCCCCACGCGCGACAACCTTTCCGGACCGCTGTTGACGATCGAGCCATGGATGCCGTTGTTGAACTCCTGCAGGCACAGGTCGAACACAGCCGCCAGCTTGCCCTGCTCGGCGAGGCTTTCCATTGCCCGCCCCCCCATGCCCTGGGCGTGGAAGAACGCGGCCTCGTAGCCGCGCGCGGCCAGCGCCGGCTTGAGATGGCGCATGTATTTCAGCGACGCGTTGCCGAGCGAGGAGACGCCGACCAGCGGCCGCCCGTCGGTCACACCGCAAGCGGTACGGGCGGCGCCGAGCACGGCGCCCGCAGCCTGGCTGAGCGCCGAACGGCAGATCGCGTTGAGACCGTAGAGGCCGCCCGCCCAGAGGATCATCTGGACATCGGCGGCAAGTCGATCGGGCGGGATCAGCGCCGAGAAGGCGACGGTGGAGATGATGTATTTCGGCACGCCGATCGGCAGCGCGAGCGCGACGTCGAGCGCAAGATCCGTGCCCATGGTGCCGCCAAGCGATATCATGGCGTCGAAGCGGCGCTCGGCCAGCAACGTCAGGGCCAGCACGCGCGCGCCCTTGCTCATCAGCGCCATGGCATGGTTCTCGTCGCCGGCCGCGATGACTTCGGCGATCGTCACGCCGGCGGCGGCGGCAACGTCGTGCTTGGAGATCGCAACCGGTTCGTCGGTATCGCCGAGAACACTGACATCCATGGCCAGCACGGCGCCACCATCGCCCTCGATGACCTCGCGCAGGAAGGCGAGCTCTTCCTTCTTGGTGTCGAAGGTCCCGATGACGAGGACGGTCTTGCGGCGGTCGGCGGGCATGGCGTCGCGGCTCTTGCGGAATGCGGTACCGGGTGCGGTCACAACTGGATCCATGCGGTTTTGAGCGCGGTGTATTTTTCCAGCGCGTGCAGCGACTTGTCGTGCCCGTTGCCGGACTGGCGATGGCCGCCCAGCGGCACCGTCAGATCGGAACCGCCATAGGTGTTGACGTGCACGATGCCGGCACGCACGGCGCGGACCATGCGGTGCGCGGTGGAGAGGCTGGAGGTCCACACGGCCGACGCCAGCCCGTATTCGGTGGCGTTGGCAAGCCGCACGGCATCGGCCTCTTCATCGAAGGCGATGACCGCCAGCAGCGGACCGAACACCTCCTCGCGCGCCAGGGTCATCTCCTGCGACACGCGATCGAAGATCGCCGGGCGCTGATAGAAGCCCCCGGTCTCCTCCAGGATACGCTCGCCGCCGGAGACCAGGCGCGCGCCCTCGTCCTCGGCCTGGCGGGCAAAGCGGAGGTTGCCGGCGAGCTGGGCCGCGCTGGCGATGGCGCCGACATCGCTGGCAAGGTCGAGCGGATCGCCGACCTTGAGCGCGCCGGCGACGTGAGCCAGCCGCTCCACGAGTTCGTCATGAATGCTCCGCTGGACCAGGAGACGGGAGCCCGCCACACAGACCTGGCCGGAGTTGCGGAAGATGCCGTTGGCCGAGACCTTGGCGACACGGTCCAGATCCGGCGCATCGGCAAAGACGATGTTGGGCGACTTGCCGCCCAGCTCGAGATAGACCCGTTTGAGGTTGGAGCGGGCCGAGTATTCGAGCAGGCGCCGGCCGACGGCGTTGGAGCCGGTGAAGGCCAGCACGTCGACGTCCATATGCGTGGCGATCGCCTCGCCGACCTGCGAACCCGAGCCGGTGACGACGTTGAGCACGCCTTCGGGCAATCCGGCCTCGGCGCAGATCGCGGCGAGCTGAAGCAGGCTGAGGGACGCGGCCTCGGCCGGCTTCAGCACCACCGAATTGCCGGCGGCGAGCGCGGGCGCCAGCTTCCAGGCGCCGATCATCAGCGGCATGTTCCACGGCACGATGGCGCCGACGACCCCCACCGCCTCGCGGTGGATGAGGCCGAGCACGGTGTCGGCGGTCGGCGCGATCTCGCCATAGACCTTGTCGATGGCCTCGGCATAGTAGCGGAAGGTGGCGGCGGCGCTGCCCGGCTCGGCTTTCAGCGCCATGCCGATCTCGGTGCCGTTGTCGCGAACGCCGAGCACGGCCAGTTCGAGCGCGCGCGCCTCGATGAGATCGGCGATGCGCAGCATGATCTTCTTGCGCCCGGCGGGCGCCATGCGCGACCAGGAACCACCTTCATAGGCCTTGCGCGCGGCCGTGACGGCAGCGTCCACGTCGTCGCGGCCGGCGCGCGCGATGCGGGCGAACGGCTTGCCGTCGATGGGCGATATGACGTCGATCTCCTCGCCCGCGGCGGCCGGGCGCCAGCGGCCGGCGATGAACAGCGACTGCGGCGTCACCGGCAGGGTGCGCAGGGAGTCGATCTTCGACTGATCGAGCAACAGAACCTCCAATGCAGGGACGGCCGCGACAGTTCGCGGCCCGACGGCTGCCTTCCGTTTCCGGATTCGGCCTCACAATGGGCTTCCGCGCGGGCAGGAACAAAGACCCGTGAAAGGTGACATGTCTCGCCTTATATGGCTTTCACTATTATCAAATTGATTTGTGATTTTGAAATGATCTAGCTTTCGTGACCATGCGGACGGTCGCCAAGGCACTCACGATCCTGGACCTTTTCACGGAGCAGCGGCCATCGCTGAGCCTGACGGAGGTCGCGCGCGCCACCGGCATCGACACCGCGACCTGCCATCGCATGCTGAAGGTGCTCGAGGGGCACGGCTACGTGTTCAGGACGGCCGCGACCAAGCACTACAGCCTGGGTGCCACCGTGCTGCGGCTGGCGCGCACACGCGAGATGACGACGCCGGTCAGCGCCACGCTCCAGGCGATCGTGGACGCGCTGACGGAGACGGTGGCGGAGACGTCGCACGCTTCGGTGATCGCCGGCTTCCAGGTGGCCACGGTCGCGGCGCGCGAAGGACTGCGCAGCAACCGGGTCCACGTCGAATACGGCGCGCGCATGGAGCTCCACGCCACCGCCACCGGGCTCGCCTGCCTTGCCTACGCGGACACCGCCTTTGCCGAGCATGCGTTCGCCGCGCCGATGACGCGGTTCACGGCAACGACGGTGACGACGGCGCAGGGCCTCAGGGAGGCGCTCTCCCTGACACGCTCGCGCGGCTATAGCGTGGCCGACTGCAGCTTCGATGCCGACGTGGTCGGTGTCGGCGCTCCCTTTTTCAATCCCGACGGCATGGCCATGGGCGCGATCGCCATCGCGACGCCGGCCAACCGGATGGACAAGCCCAACCTGGCCAGGGCGGCCTTCTGCGTCATGGCGGCGGCCATGGACGCCACCGCCCGGCTGAGCGGAACGGCGCCCCGGGATTTTATCGACTGCTACCAGCAACTCACCGCGGCCCAGGGCCAGGCGGCCTGACCGCAAACAGACCGGACTGAAAGGACCTCCCATGCGCGACACGAACTTCCTGATCGGAAACAACGCCAAGCATGTGTGGCACCCAATGGCGCATCCCGGCGAGATGCGCGCCAACCCGCCGCGTATCGTCGAGCAGGGCGAAGGCGTGGAGATCGTCGATATCCACGGCCACCGCACGCTGGACGGCGTCGGCGGCCTGTGGAACGTCAACCTCGGCTATTCCTGCGACCCTGTTAAGGACGCAATGACCGCCCAGCTCCACAAGCTGCCCTACTACAACGCCTTTCGCGGCACGACGACCTCGCCGCTGATCGAGCTTTCCTACGAGCTGTGCGAGTTCTTCAAGCCGGAAGGCATGGCGCGTACTTTCCTGACCTCGGGCGGTTCCGACTCGGTGGAGACCTGCCTGCGCCTTGCGCGGCAGTTCCACAGGGCGAACGGTCAGCCGGAGCGCACCAAGTTCGTGTCGCTGAAGAAGGGCTACCACGGCACGCATTTCGGCGGCGCCTCGGTCAACGGCAACCCCAACTTCCGCCGCAACTACGAGCCGATGCTGGCGGGCGTCATCCACCTGCCGGCGCCATTCACCTATCGCAACCCGTTCGACACGGACGACGGCGCGATCATCGCGCGCAAGATCGGCGCCGCCTTCGAGGAAGAGATCGCCTTCCACGGAGCCGACACGATCGCCGCGCTGATCATGGAGCCGGTGCTCGGTTCCGGCGGGGTCATCGTGCCGCACGAAAGCTTCTTCCCGATCATGCGCGAGATCTGCGACCGCCACGGCATCCTGCTCATCGCCGACGAGGTCATCACCGGCTTCGGCCGCGCCGGCTCGGAATGCGGCTCGCGCCTGTGGGGCATCAAGCCCGACATGATGTCGACCGCCAAGGGCATCACCAACGGCTACTTCCCGCTCGGCGCGGCCATGATCGGCGAGAAGCTGGTCAGCGCGTTCGAGGACGCCAAGGGCCCCGTCGGCACGATCAGCCATGGCTACACCTATTCGGGACATCCGATCGGCGCGGCGGCGGCGCTGGCGACGCTGGCCGAGGTCAAGCGCCTCGACGTCGCGGCCAACGCGGCGGCGCGCGGCGAGGAGTTGCTGGCCGGGCTGCACGAACTGGCGAGCCGCCACGAGATCGTCGGCGACGCGCGCGGCAAGGGCCTGATGGCGGCGCTGGAGCTGGTGAGCGACCGCGAAAAGAAGACGCCGGCCGCCAAGGACGTGGTGCAGGCCCTCTACGACAAGACCTACGAGGAAGGCGTCATGGTGCGCACGTCGGGCAACAACGTCATCATCTCGCCCTGCCTCATCATCGACAACAGCCATGTGGCCCGCATCCTGTCGGCGCTGGACGCCGGACTTGCCGCTGCCGCCCGCAAGATGAAGGGCCATTGACCCGACAGGCGTCGGGGCTTCGCCGGCCCCGACGCCACTTCTCGAAACAAGATCTCACCAGACAGGGGAACAGACGGGAGATTCCGAAATGGACGTTCAAAGCGTGATCCAGCCAGTCGGGGACATGGTCTCCCTCATCGGCAAGAACGAATTCAGCCAGGGCTTCTTTCGCGCCATGGATCGGCTGATCGGCATCGACCATTGCACCGTCTTCATGGCTGACGAAAGCGCCATGCGGACGCTGGTGGCCGAGGCCAACACCGAGGAAACCTCAGGCCAGGCGCGGCTGCTGGCGGAGAGCTACATAAGGGAAGGCCACCGCAGCGATCCCGTCTGGAGCATGTGCGAGAGCCTGTCGGACGCGCCCTGCAAGGTGCTGATCTCGCCAGCCGATCGCGCCAACGACAGCTACCGCCAGGAGTTTTACGTCAAGCCCCGGATCCGGCACGAGCTCGCCATCACCTCGACGGTCAACGAGAAGCGGATTTACGCCGGTTTCTATCGTGAGGAGGGCCGCGACGATTTCTCCCGCGCCTCGATGGACTTCCTCCAGAACTGCGGCTCGGCGATCATCCAGATCCTGCACAAGCATGGCGAGGTCCACCGCTACATGGACACCGGCCGGCCGCGCGTGCTCAGCCAGAAAGCGCTTCTGGAACGCGTGCAGGCGGCGATCAACGCCGACAACAACACACTGACCGCGCGCGAGGCCGAGATCTGCGCCTCGATCGTGCTCGGCTATACGGTGCTCGGCATCAGCCTGAATCTCGGCATCAGCATCAACACGGTGGCGACGCATCGCAAGCGCGCCTACGCCAAGCTGCGCGTGTCGAGTCAGAACGAGCTGTTCGCGCGCTACTTCTCGATCGTCGAGCACAATATCGACCTGATGCGCCATCACTGATCCCATCCGCGGAGCCAGCCGCGCCGGGGCACTCCTCATCGCGATAGAGGCGGTGATCAGATCGGCCGGCGCCCTTGCACGGCCGCGTTTCCGGCCATCCAAGGCGATTTGCGATCCACATGTCCTGTTTCAAGGGCAGGCGAGTCCGCACTCGACCAGTTGTCGGAAATACCGTTCTCTATTATCGTTCGATTTATGAACTATACTGTTCTATAATCGATCAGAGGAAACCATGCAGACAAGGGTAGCCAGGCTGGGCCACATCGGCCTCACCGTGCGGGACATCGATCGCACCGTCGCGTTCTACGAGCGCTATCTGGGGATGCGGCTGACAGAGAAGTTCGAATATCCAGAGGAAAAGATCGGTCACGGCGTCGCCGTCGCCGCCGGCGCCTTCATCCGTTGCGACGTCACGCATCACGAACTGTCGATCTTCCGCATGCGCAAGGATATCCTACCGGACGACGCGCCGGACGCGCCGCGCTTCGGCTTCGGCCTGCACCACATCGCCTTCGAGCTGGCCACTCCGCAGGACCTGCTCGCGCTCTTCGTCAAGATGCGCGACGACGGCGTCGAGATCGTCAACTGCCGCAAGGGCGGCCCCGGCAATCAGCCGCGCTTCTATGCCCGCGATCCCGACGGCAATCTGCTGGAATTCTACTGGGGCATCGACAAGATCGGCTGGGAAGGCAAGCCGCGCCCGTACGACCCCATCCAGGAGATCGACCTGCTCGCCTTCAACTTCGACGCCTTCGTCGAGCAGCGCGAGGCCGCCGCCAGGCGTGAGCAGGCCTAGACCCGGGTGACCATCGTGGGAAGGCGCGCGGCGCCTTTCCGCAGGCCCCGGTCCACCCTTCCTTCTCCCGGCATGATCCCGGACCCTGCGGCGCCGGGAGCGTGTCCCGACAGACGCAGGAGCGCAGCCATGAATGCAGTCACTTCAAACGGCGTCGGGATCACCGTCGGCGAACTCGTCGCGCGGGCCGAGCGCCTGCGGCCCCTGCTGCGCGAGGAGCAGCCGGCGACCGAGGCCAACCGCTTCCCGACGCGCAGGGTCTATGACGCGCTGTCGGAGGCCGGACTGTTCCACATCCTCAAGCCGAAGCGGTTCGGCGGCTACGAAATGAACCTCGACGACTTCTATCGCGTCGTCATCGAGGTGGCGCGTGGCTGCCCGGACACCGGCTGGTGGTTCGCGCTGGGCACCGGCCACGCGGCGCAGATCGGCTCCTATTTCAGCGAGCGCGCGCAGGCCGAGATCTTCGGGCTGCGCCCGAATTTCCAGGCGCCGTGGTCCTTCGTCGCCAACAAGCCGACGGCCGAGAAGGTGGAGGGCGGATACCGGGTCGCCGGCACCTGGTACTATTGCTCGGGCATACCCTACGCCAGCCATTTCATGGGCAACATGGCCCTGCCTGCAGCCGAGGACGGCCAGGGCCAGCCGATGCTCACCGTCGTCGTGCCCGAAGGCAGCTTCACGCGCCTCGACAACTGGGGCGAGCTGATGGGCATGAAGGGCAGCGGCTCGCATGGCGTCGTCCTCGACGACGTGTTCGTGCCCGACCACATGACTTTCCGCTTCGACGGGGCGGCCGGCATCGAAGGGCCTACCGTGGGCGCCTCGCTGCACGGCAACCCGCTCTATGGCGGCCTGTTCGCGGCTTTCGCTGAGGGCGGCCTCGCCGCCATGGCGACCGGCCTCGCCTATGCGGCGCTCGACGAATACGAGGAGCTCATCGCCACCAAGACCACGCCGGGCACGGCCACGCTCAGGGCCTACAACCCCGACTATCAGCGCTCCTACGGCCAGGCCGTGGCGCTGGCCGACAGCGCCCGCGCGATTACCTTGCAGGGCGGAGCGCTCTATCTCGAGCATGCGGCGCGCTGCGTGAAGGGGGAAGCACCCTTCACCCCTGAGAAGGCGGCCCGCATGGACGGCATGTATCACATGGCCGAGCGGCTCGCCTACGAGGCGGTCGAGCTGCTGGTAAGGACGGCCTCCTCCGCGGCGCTCAAGGACGGCGCGCGGCTGCCGCGCTACCTGCGCGACATCATCATGTGCGTCAGCCGCGGTCACGACCAGTTCGAGTTCCGCGCTCCCAACATTGCCAAGGAGATGCTGGCGCGCACGCGTGGCTTCGCCTTCTGAGCCGCCGGCGCTAAACCGGGCGCCTGCATCCCGACCACAATTCGACCAACGGAGCCAAGACCATGCGACTTGTCAGTTATGAGGAAAACGGCCGCCCACGCTTCGGCGCCATCGTCGGCGACGTCGTGCTCGACCTCGCACGGGCGAGCGAGGCCTATGCCGCCTCGGATTCCTCGATCCTGAAGATCCCCTCGCGCATCGAGCATTTCTTCGAGGATTGCGGGGCGCTGTCGGCCTCGGCGCGGACCGTCATCGCGCGGTTCGAGGCATCGCCTGGCGCGACGCCCGGCCTTTCGAAACCGCTCGCCGACGCCAAACTGCTGCCGCCGATCCAGCGGCCGCCGAAGATCGTCTGCGTGGCGCGCAACTATGCCGAACACGCCAGGGAGGCGGGGCTGGAGATCTCGCCGATCCCCATCATGTTCGCCCGCTTCTCCCGGACGCTGGTCGCCGACGGCGACCAGGTGCTGGTGCCGGCCGTCTCGAACCAGCTCGACTGGGAGGGCGAGCTCGCCGTGATCATCGGCAAGGACACCAAGGGCAAGCGCATCGGCAAGGCCGAGGCGATGGACTATGTGTTCGGCTATTCGATCTTCAACGACGTGACGGTACGCGACTACCAGTTCCGCATCACCCAGTACACCGCCGGCAAGAACTTCCGGGCGTCGGGCCCGTTCGGGCCGGTCATCGTCACCGCCGACGAGATCGCCGACCCGCACAAGCTCGACATCAGGACGATGCTCAACGGTGAGGTCGTGCAGTCCGCCAACACCGACACCATGATCTACGACATCCCGACGATCCTGGAGAACATCGCCGAGTTCATCGACCTCGAGGCGGGCGACGTGATCCCGACCGGGACGCCGGCCGGCGTCGGCTTCAAGCGCAAGCCACCGGTGTTCCTCAGGGACGGCGACACGATCGCCGTGGAAATCCCTGGCATCGGCGTGCTCTCCAATCCCGTCCGCAACGAGACCGTCTGACGCCGCAAGGCGGCGAGCGATGACGGGCCGCCGGACAGGCGGCTCGCCACCGGCCAGGCGGCAGGTCACCCTCGCGAGGTATGTTTGCCGGCGCCCCTGGTGGCTAGAACGGACCGGGTCGGCGCATCGAGATCAATTCCGCCTGGCCCGGCCATTTCCAGCTCCGGAGAATCAGAATGTCCGTCATGGTTGTCATCCGTTTTCCAGTCGCCCACAGCGCCGTCGTCGAGTGGGCTTCCAAGAACGGCGCCCTGCTGGCGCCGATCATCGACCTGTTCGAGAAGCATGGCCGCATCAGCCATCGCGCCGCGACCAGCGACACCGAATTCCTCGACTTCGACGAGTGGCCGAGCGCCGAGGCCTATGCCGCGTTCAAGGCCGAGGCCGGTCCATACATCGAGAAGTTCGAGGCCGCCTTCGGCCACAGGTCGACCGATACGGTCTACAAGACCGTCGAGTAACGGCGCCCCGGGCGGGTGTCGCCCAGCCGGATCGAGAAGAGGGGTCGCGCCAGTCGCGGCCCTTTTGCTTTTTGATGCCCGGTGGCGTCGCCACGGAGAGGGCGGGTCGTGGCGGGTTAAAAAACGACTATGTCGAAGAACCCATGGGCCGGCAACGGAACCCCGCCCAACTCAACTATCGGTCTTACCGTCAATTGTTCATCGCTCAGTACCGCGAATGAAGAATAGTGTGATGCAAGTTGGCCGCAGAACTCCGTCGTCTTCGCTTGCCCGTACTTCGCCGCGTTGAACTCCAGGACAAGAGGAACCGAGGCGTCCAGCATTCGTGGCATGCCACCGACGCAATCGATCTCGCTCCCCTCCGCATCGATCCACACCAGCCCGACATCCCCCGCGCCGAGGGCTTCGTGCGCCAGGACATCATCCAGCCTGACGACCGGCACGTCGACCGAGTGAAGCAAATCTCGCCGCTCCAGCGAATGCCCGCCGTGATTTATCTCGTCAAGGTAGAGTCTCGCCGTCCCACCGCTGGTGCCGGCTGCAGCCTCCTGGACCGCGACGCGACCGGTCATGCCGTTCAACGCGACATTGGCACGCAGGAGAGCAACATTCCGAGGCGCGGGCTCGATCGCAATCACGCGCGTGAACAGGCCGGAACGAAGGGCGTAGACAGTGTGAGTGCCGATATTCGCGCCGACGTCGAGGAACGCAAGCTGTCCATGAAGGCGATCGTTACGCCGCAGCAACTCGATGGCTCGGTCAAACTCTCTTCGACCGTAGGAGCCCGAGGTCATGATAGAGCCCCCGATATATATGTCGGTGGCGTCCACGATGAGGGCGTGATCACCGCACCCTGTTGCGACCCAGCTCTGTCCGCCTCTCAGGTGTCGGGCGAGCGGCAATGCGAGTTGTATCGCCCGGGAAAGCGAGTGACGCGCCGCGACCCGGCGCAGCGAGCGCACAAGGCGCCGCGGATAGGAAAAGCGTGTCACCAGGGATCCTTGTCGCTCGACCCAAGAAACGCGCTTCTTTCAATCACGAATTTCGACGCTGAGCCATAACGATCTCTGACCCCGCGCGATGCGACCCGCATGGCGATCCATGCGGGCCTTGCCGTTTCGAGAGACGTTCGAACTATGCCAGCTGCGGCAGGTTCTTCTCGCCGAGCAGCAGGCCGCCGGCGGCCTCCAGCGCCCGGCGCTGGTGGCTGATGTGGACCAGCAAGGTGTCGAGGTCGCGGCGGCGCCGCTCGAACGGACTGCGCGCATAGATGGTCGATGCGCCCAGAAGCTCGATCGCCATGGTGCAGGCCTTCTTGATCTGGTGGCCGGCATTGACCGACGACAGCTCGGCCTCGGACTGCTCCTCCGGCGTCAGCATGGCACCGGAGAACAGACGGTCGCTGAGACGCGTGGCGACGGCGATGGAGAAGTCCCGCGCGGCGCGGTAGTTCATCTCCGCCTCGGCGTAGTTGATGCGCATGTAGCGATCGTTCGGCGAACGCTTGCGCAGCTCCTTGTTGACGTCGTCGAGGATACGGCGGCCGAGGCCGAGGATGACGCCCTGCAGCGAGATCGCGATCAGGCTGGCGTAGCGGGCGAGCGGCGGCAGATGCTCGGCCTCGCCTTCGAAATATTTGAAGACGTATTTGTCCGGCACCACCACGTCCTCGACCTCGTAGTCGGTGCTGCCGGAGCCGCGCAGCCCGAGCGTGTACCAGGTGTCGAGCAGTGTCACCTTGTCCGGTGGCAGGTAGGCGACGCGGAACTCCGGCTTGCCGTCCGCGTCGCGCAGCAGCTCGCCATTTTCATGCAGGTGAATGCCGCAGACGATCCGGTCGGCGCTGTGGATGCCGGAGCCGAACGGCCAGCGGCCCTTCTTGATGTGCCAGCCGCCATCCACCCGGTCGGCCCGCTGCGGCGGGTAGTAGCCGCCGGCGGTGGCGAAATCCATCGACGTGTAGAGCTCACGCGCGACGGGCTCGGGAAACTGGGCGGCGTAGAAGCCGGTGTCGGACAGGATCTGCACGTTCCAGGCGACGGAGGCGTCGTGATAGGACAGTGCCTCGACGGCGCGGATCTGATCCTCGAAGCGCATTTCGGGGCCGCCCCAGGCGGCCGGCCAGGCGATGCGGAAGGCTCCCGCCTGCCGCAGCGCGTCCAGCACTTTCGGCGTCAGGTGCCGGCGACTGTCGATCTCGCCCGCCTCCTCCTCGATGAGGGGGCCGAGCGCCTTGAGCTTCTCGATGATTTCCTGCGGTGACATATGGGCTTCACTGGTGGTTTCGGTTTTCACGGTCTTGAGATGTGCCGTCACGGGTGAACCTCGGGTTCGGTTGCGTATGCACGGGCGCCTGTCGGCGCGCCGGTCAGTTGCGGCGGGCGAGCGCCGGCTGGTAGCGCGGTGCGCGAAGCTGATCGACGGAGAGGAAGCCTGGCTCGGCGTCCATCACGTCGCGGACACGGTTGACGAGCGAAGCGCAGGTGATCACGTCGCCGTGGAAATTGTCGGTGCGCATGTTCATGCCCGGCAGGCCCTCGACGACCCACTCGTTGAAAGCGCCCTCGCCCTCCGGCAGGAAGCGCATGATGAATTGCCCTTCGGCGACGACGCCGCCCTGCAGCTCGAACACAACCCGTTCCATCATGCCGCAGGTCGTCCCCTTGCGGATCGTGCGGCCGAGCCTGGCGACCGGCATGTCGGCTTCGGCAAGCACCGGTTCGTTGGTGACCTTGGTCGACAGGACGGCGAGCCCCAGCGCCCGGCAGAGCGGGCGCAGGGCCACCTCGAATATGCCGCGGTGATCCGACACGGCTCCATGGCCCTGGGCGTGGAATTCGTCGGCGGTCAGCCCCATCTGGCCGGCGTGCTGCCCGGCCGATCCGAAGGCGGACAGGTCGCATATGTTGCGGCCGATGATGCGGTCGAGACGCTGCACGGAGGCCAGGAAGGACAGCGGCTGGGCGAACCAGAACGTATCCTGCACGCCGACGCTGGCGAGCGTCCTGCCATTGGCACGGAAGATGGCGTCGAGCTCGCGCGCCCTGGCGGTCTCGCTGTCGATGTAGAAGGGCTCGAACGCGTCCTCGGCGATGGTGAGGACATCGAGGCCGGCCCTTGCTGCCTTCGCCGCCGGCTCGAACAGGTCGGCCAGGCGCGAGCAATGGGTCATCAGCGCGATGTCGGCGCCGAACGGCTCGAAGGGCTCGTCCGGCCGGCAGATGCGCACGCCCTGCAATTCCGGCGCGGAGAAATCCTTGCCCTCGGTGGTGCGTACATAGGCCGCCACCACATCGACGCCCTTCTCGCGCAGGTATTTCGTGGTCATCCTGCCCATGGTGCCCAGTCCATAGACGATTGCCCTGATGGGTCTCATCCGTCGCTCCCCGTGATCGGCCGCAGGCTGCGCGGCTCAAGCTCGATCGAGGATCACCCGCCGGGAGCGGCGGGGATATACCCCTCTAAGGTGAAGTCGACGGCGACAGGCTGGCCCGCCGCACGGTCTCGATACCGCTGCAATCCAAAGGGTTGCGGTCGTCCTTTTGCCGGCCAATCAGGATTTGACACAGAAAGGGGTTGGCATAGAGTCGAGCCGGAATATCGCGTCTTGCGGCGTCGATTTGCCGTCAATCTCGCCGGAAAAAGGCCGCGGGATAGAGGTTCGGAAAAGAAAAACGGGTGTCGAACACACGAAACCAGGAACCGCTCCCTGTCCTCGCCGAGGATTTCCGCGGGGATGTTTTTGCCACGCAGCGACGGTTGCGGACCCGGCTTCTTGACCGAGGCGCTATCCGCTACGGCCACGCACGCGATCTGGCCGCCCATATGCTTCTTCATCTCGACGACCTGCCGGGCTGCTGGTCCATCGCCACCAACTGGCTGCGGGCCGAGCTTCGATGCCAGCGCGTCGACACCGGGTTCGGGATGCGCGAGGCGAAGGACTATTTCCCCGGCTTCGCGGAAGCCAAGGATGCGAATTACGACGTTCCCTCTTTCGGTTGCGGCAGGGCGGTCGACAACCGCGACATCGCGATGCAGGCCATGTGGCTGGATCCCCGCCCGCTGATCTTTGCCGACATCAAGCAGGACAACCGCATCAAGATGCGCCTGAGGCAAAGGCTTTCCGGAGCCCGGACGAAATCGAAGTTCGCCTGGGCGCTTCGGACCGGACGCGGTACCTATGGCCTGATCTGCGCCGACTGGACCGAGCACCTGGTCCCTTGGGAATCCGGCCTCTACGACTGCTTCGAGCAGACGGTGGCCGATGTGCTGAGCCCGATTATCGCCGTCGCCAAACAGATTGCCGACCAAGACCCCTCGGGTCGGAACATGCAGAGGCGCGACGGCTATCCCTTGACGCCAACTCAGGGCCTTTCCAGCGAAGGCTCACCGGCGAGGCTGACGGATTCGGAGATTGCTGTCGCCAGGCTGGTCGCGAAGGGCCTCAGCTACAAGGAGATCGCCAGAATTCGCGGCAGGTCGCTTTCCACAATCGACCATCAGCTCAGGAGCATCCGGGAGAAGACCGGGGTTTCAAGCACATCCGCTCTGGTCAGCCTGCTTGCGAGAGCAGACTTCCCCTCGGCCTGAACAATGGCGGGCGCTGCGGCCGCGACTGCCGCATCCGCAAGCCCGGAGGCGAACGTCATCCCTCAGCGAAAACAAGCATCTCCGGATATCCAGGCCGGCCAGGATGCGCTTTCCCGCCTTCTGCCGGCATAGCGAATCTTCGCGATAGATGACCCCGCGCGGTCCCGAGTAGCCTTGAATGGCATGAGGATCATCGTGCAAGGCCGAACCACCTCGATGCGTGGTTCCGCCGAGGGGAGTCGAGATGATGATGATGGCCTGCTGGCTCGCGCCCGGCGTGAATGCCGGACTGACAGCCGCCTTTGAAGCGAGGGCGGCCCGGTGATCGAGAATCCGTTCTATGGCGTCGAGACACAGGGCGACTTCAAGCTCTACGATCTCGGCAACCTCGTTCTCGAAAGCGGCGAAACGCTGCGTGGCGCAAGGCTGGCCTACCGCACGTTCGGCAAGCTGAACCCGGACAAGTCCAATGCCATACTGGTGACCACCTGGTTCTCGGGAACCGGCAAGGTGATGCAGGATGTGTATGTCGGTTCGGGTCACGCGCTCGATCCGGACCGCTACTTCATCATCATCGTGGATCAGCTCGGCAGCGGGGTATCGTCTTCGCCACAGAACACGCCCGCGCCCCAGGCGATGGCGAAATTCCCCAAGCTCGGCATAGGCGACGACGTCCGCGCGCAGCATAGGATGCTGACGGACCTCTTCGGGATCGAGCGGCTGGCCCTCGTGGTGGGCGGCTCGATGGGCGGGCAGCAGGTCTATGAATGGGCGGTCGCGTATCCGCGAATGCTCGAACGAGCGGCGCCGATCGCCGCGACGGCCCGCATTTCGATGCACCAGCAGATCTTCGTCGAAACGCTGAAGGAGGCGATCACCTCCGATCCGCGCTGGAATGGCGGCTGGTACGCCTCGGGTCTGGTCGTGCGCGAAGGCATGGACCGGATGGCCAGGATCGTGGCGACGCTCGGCTGGTCCACGCGGTTCTACCAGGAGGAACGGTGGCGCAGCGTGGTCGGCATGTCGTCGCTGGATGATTTCATCAACGGCGTGATGAAGGCCTATTTCGAGCCGATGGACCCCAATGTGCTGCTGTGTGAAATGCACAAATGGCAGCGGGCCGACGTGTCGCGCCATGCTGGCGGCGACCTAGCGCAAGCGCTGGGACGCATCGAAGCCCGGACAATGGTGATGCCCATCAGCCACGACGGCTTCTTCCCGCCGCATGAGTGCGAGGCGGATAGCCGACTTATCCCGGGCGCATTGTTTCGGGTGATCGAGTCGCCCGAGGGTCACATGGGTCTCAACGGGTTCGAGCCCGGATACATGGAACAGGTGGATCGCCACCTCGGCGAACTGTTAGCCGCCTAACCAATAACTGAGCCGATGACGACCCCGAGGCGCCGCCGCCTCGGGGAACGGACGGGCATGTCCTGACCACCGCGCCGGAGGACGCGAGCAAGATGCAACAGACCATGGGCAAGGCGCTGAACGTCCGGGGCGCCACCAAGACCTACCGGACGCAATCGGGCGAAGTCCACGCGCTGAAGGACGTCGACCTGACCGTCCGGCAGGGCGAATTCATCGCTGTGGTCGGCCCCTCGGGCTGCGGCAAGACCACGCTGCTGTGGTCGATCGCCGGGCTGCACAGGCTGACCTCGGGCGCCATCGCGCTTGGCGAGGAATGGATCACCGGTCCGCATCCCAGCATCGGGATGATGTTTCAGGAGGCCAATCTCCTGCCCTGGCGGACGGTCCGCAAGAACATCGATCTCCCCTTCGAGATCCGGGGGCATCGCCCTGAAGAGGCGCGGATCCAAACGCTCCTCCAAAGGGTGGGGCTGGACGGTTTCGGCGACAAGATGCCCCGCGAGCTGTCGGGCGGCATGCAGCAGCGGGCGTCCATCGTGCGCGCCCTGGCCAGCGATCCATCGGTCCTTCTGATGGACGAGCCCTTCGGCGCGCTCGACGCCTTCACCCGCGACGAGATGAACAAGCTGGTCGAGGAAATCTGGCTGGAGGCTCGCAAGACGGTGATCCTGATCACCCACTCCATCGCCGAGGCAGTGTTCCTGGCCGACAAGGTCTACATCATGAGCGCGCGCCCGGGCCGGATCGCGCGGGTGGTCGACATTCCCTTTCCGAGGCCGAGATCGCTCGACCTGATGGAAACGCGCGAGTTCTTCGACCTCGTCAACAGGATCAAGCACGACATCCAGCACCAGCCGGCGGCGTTGCCCGCCATGGCGAGATCGGGAGCGACGTCATGAGCGAGACAAGCCAGGCCGGCGCCAGGATCATGGGCGCAACGGGGATTGCCAGCGGGCTCGGTGACCAGGGCGCCAGGGAAACGGCGGCTATCGTCGCGGTGGCTTTGCTCGTCATCGGCGGAGCAGAACTGCTTCTACGCCTGTTCCAGGTGCCGCAATACATCCTGCCCGCGCCGTCGGCCATCGCCGGCGTTTTCGTCTCGCACGAAATCCCGACCATCCTGCAGCACTACGCCTACACGCTGGTCGAACTCCTGGCCGGCTATGCCATCGGCGCGTCGATCGGACTGGCCCTGGCGGCCGTCATCACGCAATTCCCCTTCGTGGAGAAGGTGATCACGCCCTACATACTCCTGCTGGTGACGACGCCGATGCTGGCGCTGGTGCCGCTTCTGATCCTGAATTTCGGCTTCGGATTCACGCCGAGGATCATCGCGGTCGCTCTGGCTTCCGGCCCGATGGTGATGATCAACGCGGCCACGGGCTTCAGGCGCGTCGACACGATGAAGATCGCGCTCGCGCGGTCCTGCGGGGCGTCGACCCTGCAGATCTTCACCAAGATCCGCATTCCGATGGCCATGCCGATGGTGATCGTCGGCCTGATGATCGGGGCGATCTTCGGCATGATCACCGCGGTCGGCGCGGAGATGTCCGGCGGCGGGTTCGGCCTGGGCAGCCGCCTGACGACCTATTCCTCGACCCTGCGGATGCCGGAGTTCTTCGCCTGCATCGTGATCCTCGCCGTCACCGGCATCACGATCTACGCCTTCTTCTTTTGGCTCGGAAAGAGACTGGCCGGCTGGGAAAGCTGACCGGAAGCGGGCGAAGCGCCGCGTTCGGCCCGGAACATAAACCAGCGGCTCAACGGAGATGGGAGGAGACCCTATGGTTCACCAAATGATGACACGTCGCCGCCTGCTGCAAGTCAGCGCCACCGGGCTGGTGACAGCCACTGTCCTGGGCGGCCTGCCGGGCACGGCACGGGCCAAGCCCTACAATTCGCCCTTCACCTGGATTTCGCCGCGTGGCACGATCGAGGTGATGGACGACTACCCCTACTGGGTCGCCAAGGAGATGGGCTATTTCGGCGACCTCGGCGTGGAAACGGACATGGAGCCCGGCCCCTCGGACGGTACCGCGGTGGTGAAGTTCCTGGCGGTGCAGCAGGCCGATATCGGCTTTCCCTCGCCCGGCGTCCTTTCCTTCGCGGTGAACGCGGGGATGGATCTCGTCTCGGTCTTCGGCAGCGGCTTCCTCGATCTTTTCAACATCGCCTTCCGCAAGGGCGAAGGGGTCAAGAACCTGAAGCAGCTGGAGGGCAAGACCGTGCTTCTGGGATCGGCCGCCTGGCAGTCGATCTGCGATCCGATGTTCGCTGCCGTCGGCGTCGATCCGAGGAAGATCACCTATGTCGAGGCCGGCTGGCCGACCTGGACGACGGCGCTTGCCGGCGGCCAGGGCAATGCCTGCCTCGCCTGGGAAGGCCTGCGCGCCGACCTCGGCGCAAAGGGTCTCGATTTCGACTACTGGCTGGGCATGCGCGGATCGCCGCTGCCGTCAAACTCGCTGGTGGTGCGGCGGGCCGACCTGGCCGATCCCGACCGGCTCGCATTCCTGAAGAAGTATCTCAGGGGCTGGGCCATGGGCAGCGAGTTCGCCGACCGCAACCCACGCGCCGCCGCCAACATCGTGTTCAAGGCCCTGCCGACCACCAAGGCCAATTACGGCCCCCGCGCTGGCACGGAAAGCCTGATGCAGATCCATCGCACCTTCAAGGGCGACATGGCCACGCGTGCCGGCTGGGGCGAGCACAACATCCCGGCCTGGGACAATTTCTTCAAGATTCTCAGGACCATCGGCCAGTCCAGCATCGACATCGACACCGCCCGCTACGTCACCAACGAATTCATCGCCGGGGCGAATGATTTCGACAAGGCGAAAGTCCATGCCGATGCGGACGCCTATGCGTTGCCCCCGGACCTCGCGGCTGTCGATATGGCCGACGTGGAGGCGAAGTTCTACAAGAACGCAATCAACTGAGGAGCGCGCGGCGCGCAACTCAGGGCACGGCACAGGCCCGGCCACCAAGAGGCCGAGTGCATCCATTGCGGTCACATCACATCGCCGGGCACCCTCTCGTGCCCGGCGACACATTGCGATCGGACCCATGCCCCAGACGGAGACGACCAGAATGGCGCAATTCATCAACTCCAAGGAAGACATCGTTCAGGAGGCGCTTGACGGCATGGTCGCCGTGTCCGGTGGCCGGCTCGTCAGGCTGGACGGGTATCCCTTCATCCGCGTAATCACCCGGTCGGATTGGGACCGGTCCCGCGTGGCGGTGATTTCCGGAGGCGGGTCCGGGCATGAGCCGGCGCATGCAGGCTTCGTCGGACCGGGCATGCTGACGGCCGCCGTCTGCGGCGACGTCTTTGCCTCGCCATCCGTCGAGGCGGTCCTGGCGGGGATCCTTGCGGTCACCGGAGACGCCGGCTGCGTGCTGATCGTCAAGAACTACACCGGCGACCGGCTGAATTTCGGCCTTGCCGCGGAAAGGGCCCGCGCCCTCGGCAAGAAAGTCAGCATGGTCATCGTCCAGGACGACATCGCCCTGCCGGACATCAGCCGCCCGCGCGGCGTCGCGGGGACCCTCTTCGTGCACAAGCTCGCCGGGGCGGTGTCCGAAAGCGGCGGCGACCTGGATGCCGTGACAGCCGCCGCGCGCCGGGCGGCCTCCAACATCATGAGCATCGGCATGTCCCTGGATACCTGTACCGTGCCCGGTTCGCGCAAGGAAAGCCGTATCCGCGCGGGAGAGATCGAACTGGGGCTCGGCATCCATGGCGAGCCCGGCGCCTCGCACATTCCCTATCGCGGAGCGCGCCAGGCCATGGCCGACGCCGTCGCGAATTTCCTTCCGAGACTGAACGGCGGCAGCTATGCGGCGCTCCTGAACAATCTCGGTTCCACGACGGAGCTCGAGATGTCGATCCTCGCCGGCGAATTGCGGCAATCGGCGATCGGCTCGGCGATCTCGCATATCGTAGGACCTGCCTCGATGATGACGGCGCTCGACATGCACGGCTTTTCATTGACGCTCTACGCGTTGAACGCCGAAGACATGAACCTGCTGGCCAGGGAAACGCCGCTGCGCGCGTGGCCGGGGCTGAAGCCTTTCGCCGCGCCCGGCATCGTGCCCCTGCCCGAGGGCCTGGCTTCCAGGCGACCGACCGCGTCCGCCGATCCGGCCATCGAGGCGTTGCTTGTCAGGTGCTGCAACGCGCTGATAGCCGCCGAAGCCGATCTCAACGCGCTTGATGCCAGGTCCGGAGATGGCGATACCGGAACGACCCTCGCCACCGCGGCGAGGGCCCTGGTGCGGAACATCGGTCAGCTTCCGCTGTCGGATCCCACGCAGCTCTATGGCGCGCTGGGGCAGGAACTCAGCCAGACCATGGGAGGCTCCTCGGGCGTCCTGCTGGCAATCTGCTTCACCGCAGCCGGAGACGCGGCTTCGAACGGACACACGCCTATCGGCGCGCTCAAGGCTGGACTGGCAAGGATGCAGGAGGTGGGCGGCGCGCAGCCGGGCGACAGAACCATGATCGACGCGCTGCTGCCCGCGCTCGATGCCCTGCCGCAGGGTCTGCCCGACGCCGCCCGGGCAGCGAGGGAAGGCGCGAACGGCACCGCCACCATGTCCAGGGCGCGCGCCGGAAGAGCGACCTACATCGGCGCGGAACAATTGCGTGGACATGCCGACCCCGGCGCCGAGGCAGTTGCGAGACTGTTTGAGAGTCTGTGCCAAGTCGACGCTGAATGAGCTCTGGTCGGCGCCACGCCACCGTCTCACACCGTTCTATGAAGCCATCCCGGCGAAGCGTTTGCGATATTCCGCCGGCGTCACGCCGACATGGCGTGAGAAGGCGCGGCGCAGCGTGTCGGCATCGGCAAAGCCGCAATGCGCCGCCACCTGCTTGGGCGCCTCATGACCCTGTTCGAGCAGCCGGCGCGCCGCGCCGACACGCGCCTCCTCGACCCAGGTCGCCGGCGTGATGCCGACCTCGGAGCGGAACAACCGCGCGAAATGGCGCGCGCTCAGGTCCATGCGGCGGGCAAGGCTCGCCACGCTGTGATCGAGCGCCGGATTGGCCGCCACCCAGCGCTGGAGTTCCTGAAGCGCGGCGCGCCCCGCGGGCACAGCTTCGCCCTTGCGACTGAACTGCATCTGCCCGCCCGGCCGCTTGAAGAACATGACCAACTGGCTCGCCACGCGCATGGCGATGTCGCGGCCAAGATCCTCCTCGACCAGCGCCAGGGCGAGGTCGAGCCCCGCCGTAACGCCCGCCGCCGTGCGCACCGGTCCGTCGGCGACCTGGATCGCGTCCTCGTCCACCGTAACCTCGGGAAACCGGCCGGCGAGCTCTTCGGCGACAGCCCAGTGCGTGGTCACGCGCCGGCCGTCGAGCAGACCTGCGGCGGCGAGGAAGAAAGCACCGCTGCACACAGAGCCATAGCGCCGGACCCTAGGGGCCTGCCGCCGCAGCCAGCCGACGACGACACGATCGGCGGGCATCCCGGCCGCGTTCGGGCAGCCCGCGACGAGAAGCGTGTCGATGGGCTCATCGAGATCGCGATCGATGATGCGGTCCGGCATCAGCCGCACGCCTGACGAGCTGCGGATCGGGCCAGGCTCCGCAGACGCGACGAGGAGCCGGTAGGCTTCATGGCCGGCCTGGGCATTGGCCTCGGCGAAGACGTCGAGGGGGCCAGAGACGTCGAGAAGCTGCACACCCGGCAGCGCCACCATCACGATCGTCCTCATCCCGCCACGCATTCGCGTCCGCCTCGATCCGGATTTGTCTGCTTTTGACGTATTACGTCGATTGCAGACATGACTAGCTGATTTCTATCCTCCCGGCGCGTGAAAACAACAGGAGAAAATCATGTCATTCATCGTCAAGGACGCGGCGATTCCCGATAGCAAGCTCGCGAAAGCAATCACCCAGTACATTCGCGACAACGAGACGGATCTGCTCTTCAACCATTCGAGCCGCGTCTATCATTTCGGCGCGATGGCCGGCATCCATCGCGGCCTGAAGTTCGATCGCGAGCTGCTTTACGCCGGCGCGATGTTCCACGACATCGGCCTGATGCCAGGGCACAGCAGCAGGGACGAGCGCTTCGAGGTCGACGGCGCCCATGCCGCGCGCGACTTCCTGCGCAGCCACGGCATTCCGGAGGACGATGCCTACACGGTGTGGACGGCGATCGCGCTGCACACCACGCCGGGCGTGCCGCAACACATGCACCCCGTGGTCGCGCTGGTGACGGCCGGCGTCGAGATGGATGTGCTCGGCCTCACCTACGATCAATATTCGGACGACGAGCGCGGCGCCGTGGTCCGCGCCTTTCCGCGCACACCACGGTTCAAGGAAGACATCATCCAGGCCTTCTACGACGGCATCAGGCACAAGCCGGACAGCACCTTCGGCAACGTCAAGGCCGACGTGATCGCCGACAAGGAGCCGCATTTCCATCGCGGCAATTTCTGCAGCGTCATACGCTGCTCGCACTGGCACGGCTGAACCGAAATCGGGACAGGCCACGCGGCCGCACTTCGAGAGATTTCTTCGATCACCGGAGACAGCCACCTCCGACACGTGCCGTCGGCGCTCTTGTCGGCGACATCATGGCATCATGACCAAAAGGGCCGCGCAGCGAACGCGCGCGGCTCTCATGACTGCATTTTCGCGCGATCAGCCGGCGATCTTGTTCCAGCCGTCGACGATCGCCTTGACCGCCGTCGAGAAGCCCTTCAGGTCGCTCGGGAAGTGAACCTTGCCGTACTGGTCCTGCGGCAGCATCTTTGCGCGCGTGGCCTCGGACAGTTCGACGTCGCGGGTCGGATGGGCGTAGCCCTCGGCCAGCATCTTCTGTCCCTCATCGGAGAACAGGAAATCGAGCGCGCCCTTGGCCGCGTTCGGATGCGGCGCGTTGGCACTGACATATTGCGCGAACAGCATGCCCACCGTGCCATCGGACGGAATGACGACCTGGAGCGGCAGGCCGGTAGCGTCGCGCTTGGCCATGCCGTCGAAGTCGTAGACGATCGAGATGGGGCATTCGCCCTTCTGGATCGAGGCGACGTTGAGCACCACGCCCTGGCGCAGATTGCCGCTGTCGCGCAGCGACTTGAACCAGTCGAGGCCCGGCTGCACATTTTCCTCGCTGCCGCCATTGGCGAGCGCGGCGGCGAGCACCGAGGCCGTGGCATAGGTCGAGACGCGCGGGTCGCGACTGCAAACCATGTCCTTGTAAGCCGGCTTCAGAAGGTCGTTCCAGGTGGCCGGCATTTCCTTGACCTGATCCTTGTTGACCAGGAAGGCGATGGCGCCCCAGTAGGCCGAAGCCCAGCGGCCTTCCTCGTCCTTGAACCGCGGCTCGATCTTGTCCCAGCTGGCATTGCGATAGGCACCGGCCAGCTTCTCGTCGAGCAGGCGGCCGAGGAAGTCGTAGCCGATGTCGGCGATGTCCATCACCGGCGCGTCCTTCTCGGCCAGCAGATGAGTGATCTGCTCGGCCGAGGTCATGTCCGTGTCGGCGTGCTCGACCTTGTACTTGTCCTCGATCTTGCCGAAGATCGCGCCGAGATTGACCCAGTCGTCGGACATTCCGTAGGAGACGAGCTTGCCTTCCGCGGCGGCCCCGGCGGCGATGGCTTCGGCATCCTGTGCATGCGCGGCGGCGGCGGCAAGGCCGCAGAGCGCGATGGCGCTGAGTGTATACTTCAAAGTCCTGGTAGGCATCGTGTCATCCCTCGTGTGGGTGGTTGGGCTTGGGGGTGGCACCGGGGCGGGCGCGCCTGCGCTTGCCCCCGGATCTGGAAAGCAGGACGAGCGAGATGGCCCAGGCGCAGACGAAGCTGATGAGGGCGAGCGCGCTGGCCTGCCGGGCGTCGAACCGGGTGAACTCGACGAGGTAGATCGGGAAGGTCTTGAAACGGGTTCCGACGAGCAGGTTGGCGAGGGCGAACTCGGCAAAGGCGGCGGAGAAGACAAGCAGGCTGCCGTTGACGAGGCCATGGCGGATGTTCGGCACGATGACCGTCAGGAATATCCTCAGGTCGCCGGCGCCGAGGCTCTGCGCCGCCTCCGACAGAACGCGGATGTCGATCGCCTCCAGCGCGTTCATGGTCGGGCGATACATAAAGGGAAGCGTGACCACGACATAGGCGGCCACGAGCAGGACCGTGGTGCCGAACAACGGAAAGCCGATGCCCGCGTAGAGACGCAGCAGACCGAGTGCCAGCACCACGGCGGGGAAGCCGAACGGCAGCACGGCGAGGATTTCCATAACCGGTTTGAAGCGCGGCAGGCGCGAATGCACGAGGTAGGCGGCAGGCGCCACCAGCAGCAGCGAAGCGGCCACGGTCGCGACGGAAACCGCGAGGGAATTGCAGAAGACCGTCCTGAAGGCGCGTTTCGAGGTGACCTTGATCCACCAGTCGAGCGTGTAGCCCTCCGGCCACAGCGTCCTGTCCCAGCGGACCGACACCGAAAACAACGCGGTTGCGACGAGGGGTACGATCATGAACACCAGGAAGGCGGCGACGATCCCGTAGCGCACGGCGGTCGAGAGGCCAGACCGCCCGGGCATGTCGGCGGCGGCCATCACGCGCGCCGCCTTCCCGACGAGACCAGGATCTGGTGGAGCGCTACCGACACCATCATGATGACCAGCGACAGGGCCGCGATGGCGTCGGCGAGCGCGGGATCGAGCTGCACCTCGCCCCGGATAAGCGCCGCGATTTGCACCGTCACGAGGTTCACCGACGAGCCGGTCAGGGTCCAGGCGGTCGCATAGGCGCCGAAGGCATTGGCAAAGAGCAGGAGGAAGCCGCCGAGCAGGCCGGGGCGCAGAATGGGCAGCGCGATATACTGCCAGTACTGGCGCTCATCGGCGCCAAGGACGGCCGCCGCCTCCTGCCACTCGCGGCGCAGCCCCTGGAAACAGGGAATGAGCAGCAGTACGGCCAGGGGTATCTCGAAATAGAGATAGGCCAGCACCAGCCCTTCCATCGAATAGATGCGGAAGCCGGGATAGAGCGCGATGCCGGCCTGCTTCAGCAGCAGCGTGATGACCCCGGTGGAGCCCAGCGTGATGATGAAGGCGAAGGCGAGCGGCGCGCCGCCGAAATTGGCGCAGACGTCGGCCAGCGCGGTCAGCGCGTGGCGCAGGCGGTCGCCACGGCTAGTGACGATGACATAGGCGAGGATCGCCCCCGCCACCGTCCCTACGGCCGCCACGAGCAGGGACAGCCAAAGGCTGTTGGCGAAAGCCTCCACCATCGACGGCCGCATGGCCCGGGCAAGATTCCCAAGCGATATCCGGCCATCGACGACGAGCGCCGATTTCAGCAGGCCGAGCAGCGGCAGGACTTCGAAGGCGACTATGAAGAGCAGGAATGGCGCGAGATAAAGCCAGTTACCGCCGAAGCGGATGGCCGGCCGAGTTGCTCGCGAGCCGGTACGGGAGACCTCGCCGGACGCGGCGCTCAACATCGGGTTACCGTCACGCGGGCGCGGCCGGGAACGCTCTTGCCTATCCTGTTGCCAGCCATTGTTGACGCCCCCGCAAACGCTTTGTCGACGGGACGCCAGTAGTCAGGGCCGATGACAGGCACATGACAATCGTATTATTATTCGTATGATATTATTTTTCAGCGAGAGCTAATGTCGAAGGGCCATTCAAGAACGCGCGGCGCCGGCGCGACGCGCCTCGCCATGACCATGGGCCATGAGCGCGACAGGCATTTCTCAGGCCTGGGAGCGCGCGAGGAGAGAGATGCCTCCGCTTCAGGAGTTCGCGGCACCAGCGACCGCGTCATCGCTGCATGGAAGGAGACGCGGTCTGTGGACGAAAACCGCAGTCTCTCTTCCTGGGAGGACGCGCCGCGCTAAACCGCCTTGCCTATAAGCGCGCCGATGACGGCCGTCGTTGCCATGGCGACGGTGCCCCAGAACATGACCCGCAGCGTCGGCTTGAGGATGCTGGCCCCTCCCGCCCGCGCGCCAATGGCGCCCAGCGCGGCCAGTCCGACGAGGCAGGCGAGCGATACGCTCCAGACAACCGTTCCCGCCGGCGAAAGCAGCGCGACGATCAGCGGCAACGCGGCGCCCGACGCGAAGGTCGCCGCTGACGTGATCGCGGCCTGGACCGGCCTGGCCATCACATGACTGGCAAGCCCAAGCTCATCGCGCGCATGGGCCGCGAAAGCGTCCTTCGCCATCATCTGCTCGGCAACCCGGCGCGCCAGATCCGGCTCGACGCCGCGCTGTTCATAGATTGCCGCGAGTTCGGCAAGCTCGGCTTCGGGCTGGGTGGCCAGTTCGTGGCGTTCACGCGCCATGTCGGCTTCTTCCGTGTCGGCCTGCGAGCTCACCGACACATATTCGCCCGCGGCCATCGACATTGCGCCCGCGACGAGCCCGGCGACGCCGGCGACCAGGATTTCGTGCTGCGCCGTCGTCGCGACACCCACGCCCACGATCAGGCTGGACGTCGAGATCAATCCATCGTTGGCGCCAAGCACCGCCGCCCGAAGCCAGCCTATACGCTCGATCAGGTGGTTTTCTTGATGGAGGGCGCGCATGAAATGCTCCTGGCTCGAGACTTGGTATCGCTTCTCGCAGAAAAGCATGCCCAGGCATCCGAGCCAACAATGCTGTTGGCCATGTTCACGCGAAAGGAAGCGGGATTTCCGCTGTGGGGAACAGCCACCCCATGCCGTAGACTATTCTCGACAGTCGAGTGGCCAGCATCGCTTCGATTTGGGGATCGCGGTTCAGGGGAGAGGATGGCGCGCCCGAAGAGATTCGAACTCCTGACCCCCAGATTCGTAGTCTGGTGCTCTATCCAGCTGAGCTACGGGCGCGCAGTGGTCATGTTTTGCATGACCCGCGATCCGGTCGAAGTGGCCGGCCGCGAATGTGAGCAGTTCCCTAACGACTGAATTTTGGAAAAGCAAGCCGATCCAGCAAAAGTTTTATCAGTCATGTGACAAGAGGCGGTTTTGCCGCCCGCCGGCCAGGGCATGACAACGGCCGGCCAGGGCATTTGAGTGGCTGCCCATGCAATCGGTGCCTCACGCGGGGCGGCGCAGGCTGCCTCGGGCCTGGTCCAGCCTGACCGGCTGGTCGGGGATGGTAACCGCGAAGGTGGTGCGCCCGCCGATCGATTCGACGAGTTCCACCGTGCCGCCATGGGCGCGCACCAGTTCGTGGGCGATCGCCAGGCCAAGGCCGGTGCCGCCGCTGCGGGCGGAGCCACGGAAGGCCGCGAAGAGGTTCTCGCGCGCCTTGGGCGGCAGGCCGGGGCCGGTGTCGGTGACGACGATGCGGCTGACGCTGCCCTGCCTTTCAGCCGAAACCGCCAGGCGGCGCACCAGGGCGCTTTCCGTGTCGGCGGCCATCGCCTGCACGGCGTTGCGGCACAGATTGGTGAGCACGCGGAAGAGCTGGTCGGAATCGGCGTCGACCTCGAAGGCGCTCTCGACGGCGTTGACGAACTCTATGCCCTCCTCGATGTCGAGCAGGCCGTGCACGTCCTCGACCAGCTGGTAGAGCCGCAGGCGACGTCGGGACGGCGGCGCTTCCTGCGCGCGGCCGTAGGAGAGCACGCCTTCGGAATAAGCCACGGCTCGGTCGAGCGCGCGCAGCAGCTTAGGCGCGAAGGACTGCACGGTCGGGTCCTTCACCTGCCGCAGCCTGTCGGACATCAGTTGCGCGGAAGCCAGGATGTTGCGCATGTCGTGGTTGATCTTCGACACGGCGAGGCCGAGATCGGCCAGATGCTTCTGCTCGGCCAGCATCTTCTGCAGCCGTTGCTGCATCAGGGAAAGTTCGCGCTCGGCGACGCCGATCTCGTCGGAGCGCGCGGCCGGATGGATGATGCGCGCCGGCTCGTCCGGCGCCTCGGAGAAAGACAGCATGGAGCGGGTCATGGCGCGGATCGGCCCGATCATGATGAGGTCGATCGCCGCATAGACCAGCATGGCGGTGAAGACGGAAATCAGCAGCGAGACGAAGGCGACGTTGCGCGAGTAGATGAGCATGGCCTCGCGCAGCCGATAGTCCGGCATGATCAGCTCGAACTCCTTGTCGCTCTCGCCGACCGGCCCGAAGACGCGCAGCATGCGGTCGCCGCCGAAGAACAGCGTGTCGAGCGCCCCCGTCATCCCCTCGAGCATGCTGGTGTTGGCGATGTCGATGTGCTCGTCGACGTTGGGCGGCATGTCGGCCACGACGAGCAGGCGCGAGACGCCGCCGTCGCGCACGGCGATCGCCTTGGCGCCGATCGCCATCAGCACGTCGTTCTGGGCGGCGCGCGAGAGCGATGCCGGCTCGCCCTGCACCAGCACGATCGACACGGCGGCTGCGGTGTTGAGCCGTTCCTTCAGCCAGCTCAGCCGGTAGCTTGCGATCCAGGGCAGGAAGATGAGCACTTCGGCCAGCAGCACGAAGACGATGGTGAGCAGCAGAAGCTTGGTCGACAGGCCGCGCGACAAGGGCACCCGCCGGCCGGCAGCCTTGGCCGTGCCCGTGCCTTCATTCGCTGGTGAGGCTTCGCTCATGCCGGTCTTCACAATCGCTTGATGAGTCTGAACTTATGCGATTATGGGCTTTTTGCCAATTTCGCCGTTCGCCTGATATGCCTTGGTATAGAAAAGGCGGCTCCGTAACTCGTGAAACGGGGCCGATTGACTTCCAAAACCCTTCTTTCTATAAGCCCGCTCACGTTCGGGCCATGCATCCCGGCGCGGTTTCGGTCGCGCCAAAACAGCCCGGCGCAGCTCCTGTTACAAAGTGACAGAATCAAGAAGGGCCGCACCCCGCGGTATTTAAACAAATGAAGCGTACCTACCAACCGTCCAAACTCGTCCGCAAGCGCCGGCACGGTTTCCGTGCCCGTATGGCCACCAAGGGTGGTCGTGGCGTCGTCGCCGCCCGCCGCAACCGCGGCCGCAAGCGGCTCAGCGCCTAACCGGAAGACGAGATCGTTGCCCGCACCCGGCAAGCCAGCGGGAACACTTCCCAAGCGGCTTCTGAAACGAGCGGACTTCCTGGCTGTGCGCGGCGGTGAAAAACGCCGCGGGCGGCTTTTTCTCGTCGAGGTTCTCGACCGTGGCGACATCGATGCGCCACGCGTCGGCTATACTGTCACCAAGAAGGTGGGCAACGCCGTGGTGCGCAACCGCGTCCGGCGGCGGCTGAGGGAAGCCGTCCGCACGCATGCCGCCGATGACATGGCGCCTGGCAATGACTATGTCATCGTCGGGCGCGAAGACGTGCTTGCCATTCCGTTCGGCCAGTTGAAGGCCGAGTTGTCGCGCAGGCTGCGCGGAACACGATAGGCCAAGGGCTAGCGATGGAAAACAACCGCAATTTCTTCATCACCATCGCCTTGTCGGTGATGATCCTGGCGCTCTGGCAGTATTTCTACGTGCTGCCGCGCAGCGAGGCGCAGCGCGAGGCGGCCCGCATCGAGGAGCAGCGCGCGGCGGAGCAGAAGAAGGCGGCTGAAGGCGCCAATCCGGGCACCGCCGGAACACCGCAGCCACAGGGCGCCGTTCCAGGCGCGGCCGGCAGCATCGCCGTCACTGCGGCCAGCCGCGACCAGGCGCTGGCCAAGACCAACCGCGTCAAGATCGACACGCCGAGCCTGGAAGGCTCGATCAACCTGACCGGCGCCCGGCTCGACGACCTGAAGCTCAAGCACTACACGGAAACGGTCGACAAGAACTCGCCGAAGATCCAGTTGCTCAACCCGGCGGAGCTGTCGACGGGCTACTTCGCCGAGCTCGGCTATATCGGCAACACCGACACCGGTACGGTTCCCGACGGCGCCACCGTCTGGAAAGTGGACGGCAACGCGACGCTGACGTCGTCAACGCCGGTGACGCTGACCTTCACCAACGAAAAGGGGCTGATCTTCAAGCGCAGCTTCAAGCTCGACGACGACTACATGTTCGACATCGTCGACACCGTCGAGAACCCCGGCCAGAAGCCCGTTTCGCTCTTCAACTACGGCCGCGTGACCCGCTTCGACAAGCCGGCGATCGCAAGCACCTACGTGCTGCACGAGGGCCTCATCGGCGCCACCCCGGAAAACGGGCTGATGGAGCACAAATACGCCGATATGGAGAAGAGCAAGCAGTACAAGCCCGCCATATCCACCGAAGGCTGGCTCGGCATCACCGACAAATACTGGGCCGTCACGCTCATTCCGGCCAAGAACCAGCCGTTCCAGCCGACCTTCTCCTTCTCCGACAATGGACGTCCGAGCTACCAGTCGGATTTCATGTCCAACGCAATCACGGTCGACGCCGGAAAGTCGGTGACGGTCGAGAGCCAGCTTTTCGCCGGCGCCAAGGAAGTGCGCATCATCAACGCGTACGCCGAGAACCGGAACATCTTCCTGTTCGACCGCCTGATCGACTGGGGCTGGTTCCGCTTCATCACCAAGCCGATGTTCTGGCTGATCGACACGCTGTACAAATTCCTCGGCAATTTCGGCCTGGCCATCCTCGCCACCACCGTGGTCGTCAAGGCCATCTTCTTCCCGCTCGCCAACAAATCCTACGCCTCGATGGCGAAGATGAAGAAGGTGCAGCCGAAGATGCTGGAGATCCGCGAGAAATACGCGGACGACAAGATGAAGCAGCAGCAGGCGATGATGGAGCTCTACAAGACGGAGAAGATCAATCCGCTTGCCGGCTGCTGGCCGGTGGCGCTGCAGATCCCCGTCTTCTTCTCGCTCTACAAGGTGCTCTACATCACCATCGAGATGCGGCACGCGCCGTTCTTCGGCTGGATCCAGGACCTGGCCGCGCCGGACCCGACGTCGATCTTCAACCTGTTCGGCCTGCTGCCGTTCGCCCCGCCGGCATTCCTGCCGCATATGGGCGTCTGGGCGGTGGTGATGGGCATCACCATGTTCCTGCAGATGCGCATGAACCCGGCGCCGCCGGATCCGACGCAGGCAATGATCTTCAACTGGATGCCCATCATCTTCACCTTCATGATGGGCAGCTTCCCGGCCGGCCTGGTCATCTACTGGGCCTGGAACAACACGCTGTCGATCCTGCAGCAGGGCGTGATCATGAAGCGCCAGGGCGCCAAGATCGAATTGTGGGACAATCTGATAGCGCTGTTCCGAAAGAAACCATCGCCGGCGGAATAGCCGGCGCCAGGATGGACAACCTCGAAAGCCCGGGACATTCCCGGGCTTTTTGTTTGACCATCGTCATCTTCACGTTTCCGTGAACGCCGAAACTGACGGCCGCCCGCGGGCGTGACTGCGTGTGCATTTCCAAAAGGCGATCAATACCGATCAGCCCTCACACGGAGGAGAAGACATGCGTTTGCCTTCAATCAGGACAGTGGTGGCTTCGGCGCTTCTTGCGTCGTCCGTCGCGCTTGCCCCGGCCTATGCCAAGGACCCGATGGTCGGCGGCGCGGCGATGTACGCCACCAAGAACATCATCCAGAACGCCATTCATTCGAAGGACCACACGACGCTCGTTGCCGCCGTCAAGGCCGCTGGACTTGTCGACACGCTGCAGGGGCCGGGACCGTTCACTGTGTTCGCGCCGACCAACGAGGCCTTCGCAGCGCTGCCCAAGGGCACGGTCGACACGTTGCTGAAGCCGGAAAACAAGGACAAGCTCACCAAGATCCTCACCGCGCATGTCGTCGCCGGCAAGCTGTCGGGCGCGGAGCTGATGAAAAAGGCCAGTGCGATGGGCGGCAAGTACGAGATGAAGACCGTCTCGGGCGACACGCTCACCGCCGAGGTCAAGCAGGGCAAGCTCTACATCGTGGACGAGTCCGGTGGCGAGGCCAGGGTGACCATCGCCGACGTGAACCAGTCGAACGGCGTCATCCATGTCGTGAACAAGGTGCTGTTGCCGAAGTAGCTCCCGGCAAGGGCTGGCCCGCTGGCTTCCGGGCCCGCCTGCCTGGCGAAGGCGCCGTGTTTCTTGGGGAGCCGTCTCGGCACGATCGGGCCTCGTGAAACCAGTTTTCACGGGGCCCGGTTTTTTTGCTGCCTGGGGCGCGAAAGCAGTGCGCCCGCGCGCCTCACTCCATGACGGCGCTGTGATCGACCTTGGCCGGCGTCGACGGCTTGCGCAGCAGCAATACCAGCGGGATCGCGGCGAGCGACAGGATCATCATCAGCTTGAAGTCGTTCATGTAGCTGATGATCGTCGCCTGCAGCGTCACCACCCCGTCCAGCGCGGCGCGGCCGGCGAGCGTATAGGGGCTCATCGCCTGGGCGATCGCCGGATTGGAGAGCGCCTGGTTATACGGCGTCACATAGGTGGCGATGTTGGCGTGGTTGATCTGGATGTTCTGCGTCAGCAGGGCGGTGACGACCGAGATGCCGACGCTGGAGCCGATGTTGCGCGACAGGTTGTAGAGGCCGGTGCCCTCGGAGCGCATCTGCGGCGGCAGCGTGGCGAAGGTGATGGTGGTCAGCGGCACGAACAGGAAGCCCAGCCCGGCGCCCTGGATGAAGCCGGTGCTGATGATCGTCCATTGCGAGACGTCGGGCGTCCAGCCGGTCATATCGTACATCGCCCAGGCTGTGATCAGCAGGCCGGCAAGCAGCAGCCAGCGCGTGTCGACCTTGCCGACCAGCCGACCGACAAGGAACATGCAGGCCATCGTGCCCAGCCCGCGCGGGCCCATGACGATGCCCGCGGTGACGACGGGATAGCCCATCAGCGTCTGCAGGTAGGGGGTCATCAGAGCCAGAGAGGCAAGGTAGGTGATGCCGATGATGAAGATGAACACCATGCCGACGGCGAAGTTCCTGTCCAGGAAAAGCCTCGGATTGACGAAGGTGCCCTTGGCCGTGAAGGTGTGGACGATGAAGATGTAGAAGGCCGACGCGCAGATCAGCGCCTCGACGATGATCTCCGACGAGGAGAACCAGTTGAGCTGCTCGCCACGGTCGAGGAACATCTGCAGCGAGGCGATAGCGATGCTGAGCATACCGAAGCCCAGCCAGTCCAGCCGCGCCATCATGTCCACCTTGGTTTCCTGCACGAACATGGAGACGCCCGCGAAGGCCAGCGCGCCGATCGGCACGTTGATGTAGAACACCCAGCGCCAGCTCACATTCTCGGTGAGCCAGCCGCCGATGACGGGACCGAGCACCGGCCCCACCATCACCGAGACGCCGAACAGCGCCATGGCCGAGCCGCGCTCCTCGACGGTGTAGATGTCGAGCAGGATGCTCTGCGACAACGGCACCAACGCCGCGCCGAACAGGCCCTGCATCAGGCGGAAGCCGACGATCTGCGGCAGCGACTGGGCAAAACCGCACAGCACGGAGGCGACGACGAAGCCGGTGATGGCGACCAGCAGGATGCGCTTGCGGCCGAAGCGATTGGCGAGGTAGCCGGACGGCGGGGTCATGACGGCCGCGGCGACGATGTAGGAGGTGAGCACCCAGTTGATCTGGTCGGCGCTCGCCGACACGCTGCCCTGGATATAGGGAAGCGCAACGTTGGCGATGGTGGTGTCCAGCGCCTGCATGATGACGGCCAGGATGACGCAAGCCGTGATGGCGCCGCGATTGGCGACCACCGACGTGCCACCCGCCGCGGACGCGCTGGTCATGACTTCTGCTCGAACCGCTTGACGAGGTTGGTGACGAAATCGGGCAGCCCGCGCGCATGGCCGGTATCGACGTCGACGACGACGCTCATGCCGCCACGCAGCGGCGGCTTGCCTTGCGGATCGTCGACCGTCACGCGCATCGGAATGCGCTGCACGACCTTGACCCAGTTACCGGTGGTGTTCTGCGCCGGCAGCAGCGAGAAGCTCGACGACGAGGCGGGGCTGATGCTGGCGACGGTGCCGTGCCAGACGACGCCCGGATAGGTGTCGACGCTGATCGTCGCCGTCTGGCCCGGGCGGACATAGGTCAGCTCGGTTTCCTTCGGCTCGGCCGCGATCCACAGATCGGTCGACGACACCAGGGCGAATGCCGGCTGCGAGGCCGGCAGGTACTTGCCAACCTGGAGGGCATCGACATTGGCGACGATACCGTCGAACGGCGCCTTGACGATGGAATCGTTGAGGTTGCGCTGGGCGTCGTCCACGCCCGACAAGGCCTGCAGATAGAAGGGGTTTTTCTCGACCGGCTGATCGGCATCGCCGCCGAGCTGGGCGAGCGTCGCCTGAGCCTGCGCCTGGGCGACGGAAACCTTCTGCCGCGCGGCGGTCAAGTCATGCTGGGCGGAATCGAAGGTGGCCTTCGACGCCGTCGAGGTCTTGAGCAGATCCTGCTGGCGCTGGAAGGCGGCCTCGTAGAAAGGGATGTCGGCCTGCGCCTGGTCGATCTGGGCGAGCGACTGCTTGTAGCTCGCCTGCAGGGTCAGCACCTGGTTGCGCACCGTGCCAAGCTGGGCCTGGGCGGCGGCAAGCGCGGTTTCGAAGGAGGCCGGCCGCAGGCGGAAGAGGACCTGGCCCTTCTTCACCGCCTCGTTCTCATGCACGTCGATCTCCTGCACGGTGCCGGAGACGTCGGTGGAAACACCCAGCGCCTGGGCCTGGATATAGGCGTTGTCGGTGCTCATGATCTGGCCGCCGATCACGTAGTAATAGCCGCCCACGACGAGCGCGACCGGCAGCAGCGCAAAGAGGATCGGCCGCGTCAGGCTGCGCCTCGGCTTCACCGGCGCCGGCGGCGCAACGGCCACCGCGGCCGGCTGCGGCTGTGCTGAAGGCGCCTCCAGCACCGCGGGTTCCGGCGCGGCGGGAGCTTCCAGCCGCCTGTGCTCCCGCTCGCTGTCCAACCGGATGATCTGGTCGCCCGTCTTCTGGTCACTTCCCTTTTCCGGGGCGACCTGATCTTCCGCCGGCTTCCTGGGTGAGGTGGATTCAGCCATGTACTTTCTCCGGGTCGACGGCTGGCTGGGTGCAAGCCTCGAGCAGATTGGACTTGATCAGACACAGGGTTTGCAGCAGTTGCTGCTGCGCTTCCTCCGAAAGCCCGGCAAAGGCCTCGTCGCGCGTCTTCTGACCGTTGGCGCGCATGATTTCGATCAGCGGATGGGCCGCCGGTTTCAGGTAGAGGAGCCAGGCCCGGCGATCCGCCGGATTGGGCCTGCGCTCGATGAAGCCGCGCGCCTCCATCTTGTCGAGCAGCCGCGCAAGCGTGATCGGCATGATCTCGATCAGGTCGGCGAGCTTGTTCTGGTGGATGCCCTCATGCAGCGAAAGATAAGCCAGGACCTGCCATTGGGCCCGGGTCAGCCCCGACGCCCGCGACCGTTGCTCGAACCGCTTCCTGAGAAGGCGCGCAACGTCGTGCAGCACGAAGCTGATATTGGGCGAGGAGGACATTGAAGGGAACCGGGGACGGCGAGCAACTTTTCGTGAGCATGCTTATTATCATCATGCACATAATCCCGCTGGACGGAGCGCACAAGACGGATTAATCCGCTTGGCAAAAATGTCGCATGTGTTGCGACGCAACGAATTCGGCGGTGATCCGCCGGCGAAAGCGTGACGATGAACTGGCTGAAAATCACTGCCGTGGCAGCCCTGGCGGCATATGCGGCGCCCGCCGCCGCGAAGGAAGCGGTAAGCTGCGGCGGCGCGGCGATGCTGGGTGGCGCGCAGCTCAACTGCAGTCACGTCGACCCCAAGGCGCCGCCGCAATTGTGCACCTTTAGCTGGGCTTTGCACACGATGGCGGGGGAGCAGAAGGTCGTCGAGGGAAGCTTCATGCTGCCGCCCGGCGCGTCCAACGTCCAGGTCTACCAGGGCAGCGGTTTCGACAGCGCCCTCTCCAATCCGATCGTGATCTGTCGCGGCAGTCACTGAGCCTGGCCGGCCATGCATGGTCCTCTCGCGGCTGGTTGGCACCATGGCGGGGATCACGCTATTTTGATCGGAGGAACGTTGGATCCGGATCGCGAGGCGTGTCCGCGACCAACGGAACTCGCCGTGGCCAGACCCGGCATCGAGCCTCCGATCCCGGCTCATAATCTGGCAAGGATCGGCGATGGCGCCAGAAGCGTCGTAAAATCGGTTGTGACGCACGACGCGCCGGCCTATGCCATCGATATTTCGTTTCCGGAGGCCCGGCCTGATGCCAGCCGATTCGACCACCATCGTGCCCGAACTGTTCACCAAGGGCTGGATCTTCATCCGGGGCGTTCCGGCCATGAAGTTCCTGCCGCCGGAAGGACCGCCCGAGATCGCTTTCGCCGGCCGCTCGAACGTCGGCAAGTCGTCGCTGATCAACGCACTGGTCGCGCAGAAGGGGCTGGCGCGGACCTCCAACACGCCGGGGCGCACGCAAGAGCTCAACTACTTCGTGCCGGACGGATTTTCCGGCGAGGGCGCCGACCTGCCACCGATGGCTCTGATCGACATGCCCGGCTACGGCTACGCCAGCGCGCCGAAGGACAAGGTCGATGCCTGGACGAAACTCGTCTTCGACTATCTCAAGGGACGCGTCACGCTGAAGCGAGTCTATGTGCTGATCGACGCCCGCCATGGCATCAAGGCCAAGGACGAGGAGGTGCTGTCGCTGCTCGACAAGGCGGCCGTCTCCTACCAGATCGTGCTGACCAAGACCGACAAGATCAAGGCCGCCGGCGTGCCGCGGCTGATCGAGGAGACGCTGGCCAAGATCAAGAAGCGGCCGGCCGCCTTTCCTACCGTGCTCGCAACCTCGTCGGAAAAGGCCGAGGGCCTGGACGCCCTGCGCGAGGCGATCGTGCTCGTCGCCAATGGCGGCTAGAGCTAAGCCGCCCTGCTCTCGTCGAGGCGGTCCTGCAGCATGCTCCAGGGAAGCAGCGCGTTCGGCGCGTGCTTGAGCAGGGCATGGAAGGGTATGCTGCCCGGAGCTGCATAGGGGATGGGCAGGCTGTCCGGATCAGCGCCCGCCGCCCAGTCGGCGACGACGCCACCCATCACGGTCGTCATCGCTATGCCGCGCGCGTTGCAGGCGAAGCCGGCTATCATGCCGGGTCCGAGCTCGACGAGATGCGGCAGGAAGTCGGGCGCGACGGCGGCCATGCCGGACCAGGCATATTCGATCGGCGGGATTTCAGGCAGGTCGAGCTTCTCGGCAAGCCGCCGATGGATGGCGCGCGGCACACGCCGTTCGGCGCCCGGGCTGAAAATATGCATGCCGCCGGTGATCAGCCGGTTCGCCGCATCGAAGCGGAAGGTGAAGAGGTTGCGCCTCGTGTCGGAGACGCACTGATTTCCAGGTAGCAGGCGGCGGCGCACCGACGCCGGCAGCGGCTTTGTCGCCAGCTGGAAGACCCGCAGCGGAAAATATGTGCGCGCCAATTGCGGAAAGAGATCGCCGCCGTAGGCGTTGGTCGCCACGAAGACCTTGCCGGCACGGATCGATCCGCTCCCCGTCGTCAAACGGTAGCCGTCGGCCTCGCGACCGATCCCTTCCACGCGCGTGTTCTCGAATATCCGCGCGCCCTGGGCCTCGGCGGCGTCGGCCAGGCCGCGCGCGTATTCGACCGGATTGATCACGCCGCCGGAGCGATCCATCCAGCCGCCTGCGTAGCCTTCGGCGCCGGTCAGGGCCTTCACCGCGTCGCGATCCAGAATGACGGCCGGGCGCCCCCTGGCCGCCCATTGCCGGGCGCGCGCCTGCACCTTCGCGAAAGCCTGCGCCGTCGGCGCGGGCTGTATCCAGCCGCTCTGGTCGGCCGCGCAATCGATCGCGTGCCGCCGGACCAGTTCGAAGACGAGGTCGCCGCTGCCGCAGGCAAGGTTTATCAGCCTTTCGCCGCGCTCGGCGCCGAGTTGCGCCACGATGTCGTCCGGATCCTTCTTGGCAAAGTTCGGCACGACGAAGCCGGCATTGCGGCCCGTCGCGCCCCAGGCCACGACCTCCGCCTCGAGGACAGCCACCGAGAGCCCCTTGCCGGCCGCGTGCAACGCCGTCGACAGGCCGGAGAAGCCGCCGCCAACGATCACCAGATCGACATCGAGCGCGCCATCCAGGGTGGGCCGGCGCCGCTGGTTGCGCGCGACCGCGTGCCAAAGCGAGATGTCTTTCATGATGGCTTTCGTTGTCCGAGCCGGATGCGACGGCGCTGCGTCATGTTGCCGAACAGTCCGTTGGGCCGGAACAGCAGGATCAGGCACAGCATGACGCCGATCGCGACGATCTGCAGGGAGGCGGCGCGCGCCTGCTGTTCGGGGGCGAAGAGCGTGGCGGTGAGCGCGCCCGATCCGGCCCAGATCGCCCAGACGAGGATCGAGCCGACAATGGCGCCGATGTTGCTGCCGGAGCCGCCGACGATCAGCATGACCCAGACCTGGAAGGTCAGCATGGGCGCGTAATTGTCGGGCGCGATGAAGCCGATGAAATGCGCCTGCACGGCGCCGGCGAGGCCCATCAGCGCGCCGCCGACGGCAAATGCCTGGACGCGGTAGAAGCGGGCGCTCTTGCCGAGCGAAATTGCGGCGCGCTCATCCTCGCGCAACGCCTTCAACACCCTGCCCCACGGGCTTTTCGACAGATGCTGGAGCGCCAGATAGGCAACCAGCGTCACCGCGGCGACGATCGCGACGTTGGACAGATTGAACAGGAGCGGTGTTTCGGCGAGCGCCGCGAAGGGCCGTGGAATGAAGCCGATGCCAAAGGCACCGCCGGTCAGCGATTGCGCGTTGAGCGCGACGAGCTGCACCACCACCGCCACGCCGAAGGTGGTGATGGCGAGATAGTCCGACTTCAGCCGCAGCGTGGCGAAGCCGGTGATGGCAGCGGCGACGCCGGCGACAAGCATGGCGCCGAGCCAGCCGGCGAGGATCGGCAGCTCGAATCCGCCGAAGCGGGCAGCGTCGTGCGGCGTCGTCAGCAGGGCCGAGACATAGGCGCCGATGGCCACGAAGCCGGCGACGCCGACATTGAACAGGCCGGTCAGTCCCCATTGCAGATTCAGCCCGAGGCTGATGAGGCTGAAGATCAGGGCCGTGGTGAGGAAGAAGGCGCCGTAGCCGATCAGGTCGATCATCTTTCGCGTCTCCCGAAAAGACCAATTGGCCGGACGAACAGCACCGCCATGAGGATGACGAAGGAGACCGCCGCGCGCCATTCGGCGCCGATGAACTGCACCGCGGCCGCTTCGGCCAGGCCGATGATCAGGCCGCCCAGCACGGCGCCCGGAACGCTGCCAATGCCACCGAGAATGGCGGCGGCAAACATCGGCAGCAGCATATCGAAGCCCATCAGCGGCCGGATCTGCACCAGTATGCCGACCATGACGCCGGCGACGCAGGCCAGCGCGCCGCCGAGCAGCCATGTGGCGCGGACCACCCTGGCAACATCGATGCCGACGACGCGCGCCAGCGCCGGATTCTGGCTGACCGCCTGCATCGAGCGGCCGATATGGGTGCGTGTCATCAGAAGATGCGTGGCGCTCACCAGAAGCACGGTCAGGACCAGCAGGGCGATCTGGTCCGGCGTGACGCGGATGCCGAACCCGACCGGCATGGCGATCTGGATCGCACGCGAGAAATAGGTCGGCCGCGACGTGAAGATGAACTCCAGCAGGCTGCGCAGCGCCATCGAGGCGCCGAAGCTCGCCATCACCACGATGATGGCCTGGCCCTTCTCCCGCAGGCGCGAGAACAGCACGAAGTCGAGCAGCAGCGCCATCAGGCCCGTCAGGGCGCAGCCGATGATGACGGCGATGATGAGCGGCCAGCCGAAGGACAGCGCGCCGATGGGCGCCACCTTGCCGAACATGGCGCCAATGGCGCCGACCACGACCAGCGTGGCATAGGCGCCCCAGGCCATGAAATCGCCATGAGCGAAGTTGGAGAAGCGCAGGATCGAATAGGTCAACGTCACGCCGATGGCGCCGAGCCCGATCATCGAGCCGGTCAGCAGGCCATCGACAAGGAACTGCAGGCTCATGCGTCGCCTCCCCTTGGCGCGTGCGGACGCTGGCCGAGATAGAGCTCGGCCACCACGGGATCGTCCCAGAGCCGGGAGGCGACGCCCTCATGCGCGTCCTTGCCCTCGACCAGCACATAGGCGCGGTCGCCGATGGCGAGCGCCGCCTTGGCGTTCTGCTCCACCAGCAGGATGGTGACGCCCGACTTGCGGATGTCGCTCAGCATCGAGAACACCATCGAGACGAATTTCGGCGACAGCCCCGCCGAGGGCTCGTCCAGTACCAACAATTTCGGATCGACGATCAGGGCGCGGGCGACCGCCAGCATCTGGCGCTGACCGCCCGACAGATTGCCGGCGCTGACCCGGCGAAACGCCTTGAGATCGGGGAACGTCTCGTACATGCGCGCGATGCGCTCGGCGGCCTCCCTCGGCTTCAGGATGCCGCCGGCTGTCTTGAGATTGTCCTCGACGCTCATCAGCGGAAAGATGTTCTCGGTCTGCGGCACGAAGGCCAGGCCCATGCCGACCATCTTGTGGGCGGGAACGGCGGTGATGTCGCGGCCATCGAGCATGACCCGGCCGGCCGAGACCGGCACCAGCCCGGCGATGGCCTTGATGAAGCTCGACTTGCCGGCCCCGTTGGGGCCCAGGACGACGACGATCTCGCCACGGTCGACGCGAATCGAGGCGCCGCGAACGATCGGTACGCCGGGCTCGTAGCCGGCGACGAGATCGCGTACTTCCAGCACGGGCTCGCTCATGCGTCGCCTCCCGGATCGGCCGCGCCGCCAAGATAGGCTTCGATGACACGCGGGTCGCGCGCGACCTCGCTCGCGGTTCCCTCGCAGATGAGCTGGCCGCTCGCCATGACCAGCACGCGGTGGCAGAGCCGGGTCACCATGTCGATGTTGTGCTCGATGAGCAGGAAGGTCACACCGCGATCGTTGATGCCGCGAATGCGGTCCATGATGACCTCCAGCAGCGTCGCGTTGACGCCGGCCGCCGGTTCGTCGAGCAGGATGATGGCGGGATCGGCCATCATGACGCGCGCGAGTTCGAGAAGCTTGCGCTGGCCACCGGAAAGAACCCGTGCTGGCTCGTGCGCCAGCCGCGACAGGGAGACGAGGTCGAGCAGGTCCATAGCCTTGTCCTCCGCCGCCCTTTCCTCGGCAGCGACGCGGAGCGGACGCAGGAAGTTGGCAAGCAGGCTCTCGCCCGTTTGTCCCTGCCGCGCAAGCATGACGTTCTCGAGCAGGCTGAGATTGGCGAGTGGCCTGGGGATCTGGAAAGTACGGCCAAGACCCCGGCTGAGGCGACGATGGGCGGATTCGCCGGAAACGTTGACGCCGTTCAGCACGATGTCGCCGCCGCTCGGCGGAAGGCTGCCGGCCAGCAGATCGAACATGGTGGTCTTGCCGGCGCCGTTGGGGCCGATCAGGCCGAGGATCTCGCCGCGACGCACGTCGAAGGACACGTCGTTGACCGCCAGCAGCCCGCCAAAACGACGAACGACGTGCTTCGCGGTGAGCACGGGGGCGCCAACAGCCACCTCGCCGGTTGAAACCAAGTCCTCATTCCCTCTGGCCAGGGGCGGTCGGATCCGCCCTCTTCAATTTTGATCAGTGATCACACTTGCGATGATCACAATATTGGGCTTAGGATATTTCGCAAGCTAAAAATGGAACGGGGCATGCTGAGGTCGACCGCCGAGAAGAACGATGGCTTTGCCGCCCAGCTCGCGCCGGTGGGGCGCGAAACGGTGCAGGACCGCGTCTACAGCGAGCTGCGACGCGCGCTGATCAGCGGCCTGTTCGAGCCGAGCCAGGTGCTGACCATCCGCACGCTCGCCGATGCGCTGGCCACCAGCACCATGCCGGTTCGCGAGGCGCTTAGCCGGCTGGTGACCGAGAAGGCGCTGGAGGCCCTGCCCAATCGCTCGGCGCGCGTTCCGCCGATCACGCCCGAGCGCATGGACGACCTCCTGCGGGCGCGGATCCTGATCGAGGGCGAGGCCATCACGCTGGCCGCCACCCGCATGACGCCCAGCCAGGTCGCCACCGTCGACGCGATGCTGGCCGAATGGGACGAGATCCGCGAACTGGTCGACGAGAAGGATGTGGACCAGGAGCTGGTGCTCAACCAGCGCTTCCACTTCGATATCTACCGCGCCTGCGGATCATCCGTGCTGATGCCGATGATCGAGAGCCTGTGGCTGCAGTCGGGCCCATGCATACGCGTGGCGATCTACGCTTTCTCGGAAGCCCGCCAGGTCGACACGGCACACTATCACCGACGCATCGTCGCGGCGCTCCAGGCCAAGGACCCGCAGGCGGCGCGCGAGGCGCTGGTCGCCGACATCAGCCGGCCCTTCGCCTATCTGCGCGACAAGCTGAGCGCCAGGACCAACACACCGGAGCCCGCCAAATGACGACGCGCGCGATACGCATCACCGAACCCAAGTCCGGCCTCGCGGTCTCGGCGCCCCTGCTTGACGGCAAGGCGCCCGAGAATGCCGCCTTCCTGTGGGACTATCTCAAGGAGCCACGCATCGTGGGCGGCATCCACGCCATGTGGACGGGTCCGGAGATCTCCTGCCCGATACCGGCCGACCACCTCAAGGACGCGTCCTACGCCAGGCCGCTGCCGCCGGAGAACGCGACGCTTACGCCGCAGCCCGGCGACATCGTGCTTTCCTACGTGCCGCCGCGCATGTGGGGCGGCAATCCCAACGCCATCTTCGACATCGGCCTGTTTTACGGCGCGGGAGCGCGCCTGCTTTTCCCGATCGGCTGGCTGGCGGGCAGCATCGTGGCCCAGGTGCAGGCGCATGAGCGCGACGCGCTGGCCGCCGCCTGCGGGGTCATCCGCAGGAACGGCGCCTGCGACGTCACCTTCGCGCGAACCGAGGTCTGAGATGGACGACGACAGTTTCGAACTCTACGATCTGCGCGTCGAAGCCGTCATTCCCGAGGGCAAGCCGATCTATTGCGGCGCCAGGGAGGGCGACTATTTCGAGCTGCGCGGCGAGATGCTGACATTGCCGCCGGGCCAGGGCTTTTCCATCTATTCCCTGTCCGCCGTGCTGCCGCTGCTGGCCGCCAAGCAGCGACCCACCCACAAGAACGACTGGATGACCTCGGACGCCGAGATCGCCTGCCCGGATCCGAACTGCGCCAGCCGGCTAAGGATCGTGAGGCTCGGCAAGCGCCGCTTCAGCCATGCCGACACGACAGCAGTACCATTGCCGAAAGAGGGCGCGTAGCATGACCCGAACCTTCGAACTCACGCCGGGCTATGCCATTTCCCGCGTCATCCGGGGCGGCTGGCAACTGGCCGGAGGCCACGGCGCGATCGATCGCGGGCAGGCCGTGACGGACCTCGTCGCGGCCTTCGACGCCGGTATCACCACCTATGACTGCGCCGATATCTATACCGGCGTCGAGGAGCTGATCGGCGCGGCGCGGCAGCGGCTGGCCAATGAGTGCGGCGCCGACGCGGCGGCGCGGATGAAAGTTCACACCAAGCTGGTGCCGGACCTGGAGGTGCTGCCGAAGATCAGCCGGCAATATATCAGGGGCATCGTCGAAACCTCGCTACGGCGACTGGGCGCCGAACGGCTCGACCTCGTGCAGTTCCATTGGTGGGACTATTCGCAGCCGGCCTATGTCGACGCCATGGGCTGGCTCAACGAGATGCACCTGGAAGGCCGCATCCGCAACGTCGGCGTCACCAATTTCGACGTGCCGCGCCTCGCCGAGATCGTCGCCGCCGGCGTGCCGCTGGTCAGCGAGCAACTGCAATACTCCGTGCTCGACCAGCGGCCGGCCGGCGCGCTGACCGATTTCGCCCGCGCGAACGACATGACGTTCCTCTGCTACGGCACCGTTGCCGGCGGCTTCCTCAGCGAGAAATGGCTCGGCGCCCCGGATCCCGAAATGCGCGTCGAGAACCGTTCGCTGGTCAAATACAAGCTGATCATCGATGATTTCGGCGGCTGGGCGTTGTTCCAGGAGATGTTGCGCACCCTGAAGGCGGTCGGCGACAGGCACGGCGCTGACATAGCCAGCGTCGCCAGCGCCTGGGTACTGCGCCAGCCACTGGTCGGCGCCGTCATCGTCGGCGCGCGCAACCAGCAGCACGCGCTGGCCAACGCTGCGATCATGGACCTCGAGCTCGACAAGGACGACCTCGCCGTCATCCAGGCGGTGATCGACAAGAGCAGCGGGCTGGAAGGCGACGTCTACACGCTGGAGCGCGACCGCGCCGGCCGGCATGGCTCGATCATGCACTACAATCTGAACGCGGGTAAGAAATGAGCCTGTTCCACAAGGCCAGCGCGGAAATCGTGGCCCTCCACCGTTTCTTCGTCGAGTGGTACGATAAGGCGACGGCGGACAGTGCCGATTTCGGCCTTTTCGAGCGTGCGATGGGAGCCGGCATGCGGATGATCCCACCCTCGGGCGCCATTCTCGACCGTGAGGCGGTCGTCGGCTACGTGCGCGCCAACAAGGGCGCCTTCGACGGCGACTTCGACATCGAGATCACCGACATCCATCCCGTCTGGGAAGACGGCCACACCGTGCTTGTCACTTACGTCGAGCGGCAGCAGCGCGCCGGCGCAAGAACGGCGCGGCTGGCCTCGGCATTCTTCATTGAAAATCCATCGGCGCCGAACGGCGTCGAATGGCGCCACCTGCATGAGACCTGGATGCAGGAAGGTGACAGCGGACGACTGGGTTCAAACTAGAGATCAAACGCAGAATGGGGAACCAAAATGAAGACAACCATGCTTAAGCTAACCGCCGCCCTGCTGCTTGCCGGCACGGCGAGCGTCGCACACGCCGCCGACTGCAAGATCACTGTTGGCGTGGTGATGGAACTGACCGGCCCGGCGGGCGAATACGGCCAGGCCGGCGCCAAGTCCGTTGAGATGGCCTTCAAGGACATCAACGACGCCGGCGGCGTCGACGGCTGCACCCTGGCGACCGACACGCGCGACAGCCAGAGCACGGGCAATGTCGCGGTCGACGCCGCCACCCAGCTCGTCCAGGTCAAGAAGGTGCCGGCCATCATCGGCGGCATCATCTCCTCGGTGACGATCCCGATCCTCACCTCCGTCACCGCGCCGGCCAAGATCGTCCAGGTCTCGCCCGCCGCCTCCTCGCCGACGCTGACCCAGCTCGGCCGTGACGGCAAGACCAACGGCATCTTCTTCCGCACCATCACGTCGGATGCGCTGCAGGGCGTCGCGGCGGCCAAATACGCCATCGACAGCGGTTTCAAGAAGCTGTCGATCATCCACGTCAACAACGACTTCGGCGTCAACATGTCGGCCGAATTCACCAGCGCCTACAAGGCTCTGGGCGGCACCATCATCTCCGACACGCCCTATAACGAGAAGCAGTCGACCTATGCCTCCGAGGTCACAGCCGCCATGGCGGGCAGCCCGGACGCGCTCTACCTGATCAGCACGCCGGTGGATGGCGCGACCATCGCCCGCACCTGGATCTCGCAGGGCGGCGTGCAGAAGTTTCTGCTCAATGACGGCATGAACAACCCCGACTTCATCGAATCCGTCGGCGCCGAATATCTCAACAATGCCTACGGCACCTCGTCCGGCACCAGCCCGACCAAGTCGACGGAGTATTTCAACGCCAACTACAAGGCTTTCTCCGGCGGTATCGAGCCGACCAACCCGGCCGCCGACCGCGCCTATGACGCCGGCGCCATCGTCGGCCTGGCGATCGCGGTTGCCGGCGGGCCGGACCCGGCCAAGATCAAGGATGCCGTCTACAAGGTGGTCGATCCCAAGGGCGAGCCTATCTTTGCCGGCAAGGAGGAGTTCGCCAAGGCGCTCAAGCTGATCAAGGAAGGCAAGCCGATCCGCTACGAAGGCGTCATCGGGCCCGTCAACTTCGACCAGTATGGCGACATCACCGGCCCGTTCCGGCTGTGGAAGATCACCGACGGCAAGGTTACGACCGCCGGCGAGATGTCGATGGAAGACGTCGCGGCGCTCAAGGCCAAGATCAAGTAGCACGCGGCCCGATCCCGCATACGCACCAGCCGGGCGCGCCTCGCGCCCGGCTGGTAGATACCACAAGCCAGCGCGGCGGAGCCGCCGCGCCGGCGCCCGTCAAAACCCGAACCATCCCGTGCCGATGCAAACCGCCCTCGATCTGTTGCGCTCCCGAAACCCGGCCTTCCGCTCCCTCGAAGTGGTCGATTCGCACACCTGCGGCCAGCCGACCCGGGTTATCCTTTCGGGCCACGGCCTGGCGCCCGGCACCGATCCGGCCGCCGCCCGCGAAACGCTTCGCGGCGAGCGCGACTGGGTGCGCACCGTCTCGGTGATGGAGCCGCGCGGGCATCGCTCGATGTTTTCCGTCGCGCTGATCAAGCCGACGCGCGAGGGCGAGGAGTTCGGCGTCGTCTTCATGGACGCCTCGACCTATCCCGACATGTGCGGCCACGCCACGATCGGCACGGCGACGACGCTGCTGGAGCTGGGACTCGTGACGCCGCCGCGCGACCGCTTCTCCGGTCCGTTCGAGTTCGGCCTGAGGACGCCGGCCGGCCGCATCGCGCTGCGCGCCACGCTGGAAGACGGCCGCTGCAAGGCGGTCGCCTTCGCATTCGACGGCGCCTACTTCCTCGGAAGCTTCGACATTGCCCCGTCCGGCGACGCCCCGCTCGCCGTCGACGTCGCCTATGCCGGCCAGTGGTACGCCTTCATTCCGGTTTCGGTAGCCCGCTCCGCTATCGAGGCCGCCAATATCGGCGACCTGATCGCAGCCGCGGTTCCGGTGCGGGAAGCGCTGGCGGCGCGAATGGCCGTTTCGGGCTCGGCCGACGCACCCGCGCCCATCGTCGGCAACATCGTTTGGACCGGCCTTCCCAGCCATCCGGCCGCCCGGCACAGGAACGTGCCGATCTCGTCTTCGGGATCGTTCGACCGCTCGCCTTGCGGCACCGCGACCTGCGCGCGCATGGCTACGCTTGTCGCCAAGGGCGAGCTGGGGGTCGGCGAAACCTTCGTCAACGAGGGCCTGCTCGGCACCATCTATCGCGGCGTGCCGCTGCGCGAAGCCACGCGGGAAGGACATCAGGCCATCGTCGCCGAGGTCGAGGGCAGCGCATGGATTTCGGCCTGCGGCACGCTGCTGGTCGACCCGACCGACCCGCTCGGCACCGGCTACCTCGCGTAGCGCCAGGCCCAGCGATCGAACCCGCTCGAACAGGAGACCCGCCATGTCGTATCTCGCCCGACGCATCACCCAGGGTCGCAAGAAGTCCTACGGCATGTTCGCCAAGGCGGCGGCAATCACCGAGCCCGGCCGCGATCTTATCCACATGGAGCTCGGCAGCCCGCATGCCGACACGCCCCTGCCGGTCAAGCAGGCGACGATCGACGCCCTGCTTGCCGGCAACGTGCATTATTCGCATTTCCAGGGGCTGCCGAAGCTGCGCGCGGCGCTCGCCGACAAGCTGCGCGCCAAGAACGGCCTCGACATCGACGCTTCGGAAATCGTGGTGACCAACGGCCTGACCCACGCATCGTTCGCGTCCATCATGGCGCTCGTCGATCCGGGCGACGAGGTGATCCTGCTCGAGCCCTACTATCCGCAGCATCTTGGCAAGATCGAACTGGCCGGCGGCAAGGCGGTGTTCGCCGAGCTGGACGCCGCCAACAATTTCTCGATCGACCCTAAGCGGATCGAGGCCAGGATCACGCCCGCCAGCAAGATGCTGTGCCTGGTCAACCCCTGCAATCCGACAGGGCGCGTCTACAGCCGCGCCGAGCTGGAGGCGCTGGCCGACATCGCCATCCGCCACGACCTGGTGGTGATCTCGGACGAGGTCTACGAGGAGATTCTGTTCGACGGCGCCAGGCATATATCCATCGCCTCTTTGCCGGGCATGCGCGAGCGCACCGTGTCCATGTTCGCCTTCACCAAGAGCTTCGCCATGGATGGATGGCGCATCGGCTACCTGGCGGCCCCGAAGGAAATGATCGAGGGCATCCTCAAGATCACCACCAACGACGTCACCCACGTCAACACCTTCATCCAGGAAGGCGCCCTCGCGGCGGTGACGGGGCCGGACAGCATCCTGGCCGAGCTGGTGCATGAGGACAAGATGAAGCGCGACCTGGTCGTGTCGCGCCTCAACCAGATGGCGGGCGTCACCTGCGAATGGCCGCAAGGCACGATCTACGCCTTCCCCAGGATCGCGGAGCTCGGCCTGCCGGCGCAGCAACTGGCCGAGCTCATCCTCGAAAAGACCGGTGTCGTCGTCGAAGCCGGCAGTTTCTACGGTCCCGCCGGCGAGGGCCATCTGCGGGTGTGCTTCGGATCGCAGTCGATCGAGCGGATATCCGAGGCGATGGATCGCCTGCAAAGGTTCTTCGGCTCGCTTTAGAGGGCAACGTTCGGAACAGCTGGCATCGCGCAACGCGGCGGGCCGGAACGGCCCGCCAGAACGCCGGCGCTTACTCCGCCTCGTCCCGCTCCGGCGCGAAGTCACGCCGGCCGGTGAGAATCTCGCGCTTGCCGACATGGTTGGGAGCGCCGACAAGCCCTTCCTTCTCCATGCGCTCGACCAGCGAGGCGGCGCGGTTGTAGCCGACGCCGAGGCGGCGCTGGATGTAGGAGGTCGAGCACTTCTTGTCGCGCTTGACCACCTTGATCGCCTCCTCGTAGAGGGCGTCGGCGTTGTCCTCGCCCTCGCCGGCGCTTCCGTTCGCCGTCTTGTCGAAGACCGGACCGGTGTCGGCCTCCTCCTCTTCCTCTTCCTCGTCGGCGGTGACGGTGTCGAGATATTCGGGGCGCCCTTGTGCCTTCAGATGCGCCACGACATGCTCGACCTCCTCGTCGGAAACGAACGGCCCGTGCACGCGCGCGATGCGGCCACCGCCGGCCATGTGCAGCATGTCACCCTGGCCGAGGAGCTGCTCGGCGCCTTGTTCGCCGAGGATGGTGCGGCTGTCGATCTTCGACGTCACCTGGAAGGATATGCGGGTCGGAAAGTTGGCCTTGATGGTGCCGGTGATGACGTCGACCGAGGGGCGCTGCGTGGCCATGATCAGATGGATGCCGGCGGCACGCGCCATCTGTGCCAGGCGCTGGATGGCGCCTTCGATCTCCTTGCCGGCGACCATCATCAGGTCGGCCATCTCGTCGACGATGATGACGATGTAGGGCATCGGCGCGAGGTCGATCTCGCGTTCCTCGAACAGCGGCTCGCCAGTGCCCTTCTCGAAGCCGACCTGCACCTGCATGACCACGACCTCGCCCTTCTCGCGGGCGGTGGCGGCGCGCTGGTTGTAGCCGTCGATGTTGCGCACGCCAAGGCGCGCCATCTTGCGATAGCGGTCCTCCATCTCGCGCACGGCCCATTTCAGCGCCGTCACCGCCTTCTTCGGGTCGGTGACGACGGGCGTCAGCAGATGCGGGATGCCGTCATAGATCGACAGTTCGAGCATCTTGGGATCGACCATGATCAGGCGGCATTCCTCCGGCTTCAGCCGGTAGAGCAGCGACAGGATCATGGTGTTGATGGCGACCGACTTGCCCGAGCCGGTGGTGCCGGCGACCAGCAGGTGCGGCATCTTGGCCAGCTCGGCGATGACCGGTTCGCCGCCGATGGTCTTGCCGAGGCCGAGCGCCAGCTTGGCGGAAGAATTGCGGAAGCCGTTGGATTCGATCAGCTCGCGGAAATAGACCGTCTCGCGCGCCTCGTTGGGCAGTTCGATGCCGATGACGTTGCGGCCGGGCACCACGGCGACGCGCGCCGAGATCGCCGACATGGAGCGGGCGATGTCGTCGGCCAGCCCGATGACGCGGCTCGATTTCACGCCCGGAGCCGGCTCGAACTCATAGAGGGTGACGACGGGACCGGGGCGGACATGGATGATCTCACCCTTGACGCCGAAATCCTCCAGCACGCTTTCGAGCAGGTCGGCGTTCTGCTCCATCCGCTCCTGCGACATGTAGAAGCCCTGCCCTTCGGGCGGCAGTTGCAGCAAATCCTCGGACGGCAGTTCGTACTCGCCGGTGTGAACCGCCGGCGCCAGCTTGCCGGCCACCGGCAGCGAAGGCGCGCGCTTAGCCGGCCTGGCGACCGGCGCAGTTTCGACGGCCACCGGCGCGGGGGCGGCCTCTTCGCGGGCGACGGCAGCCGTTTCGGGCGCCGTCGGCTGGGCGCCGGCAGGCGTCACCGGCACGGCGGGGGCCGGCGCCTGCATCGCCATGAAACTGCCGACCGATGCGTCGGCCCGCCATTCGATGATGCGGTAGAGCGAGGTGGCCTCGACCGCCAGGGGAGACGGCCGCAGCGGCGGCCGGACGGCCGCCGGGCGCTGCGGCGCGGGCGCGATGGCGGTGGGCGCGAGAGGACGCGACGCTTCGTTCTGCCGCGTGCGCGCCAGGCGTTCGGCGAGGAAAGGCATGCCGAATTCGAAGAAGGCGTGATCGGAGAGATAGGACCAGCGGAAGCCCTGCGGACGCTGCGCCGGCACGGCGGCGGCAGGCAGCGGAACCCTTGGCTGTTCGGGCTGCGCAACCGGCGCGGCGGCAGCAACGGCACGCTCGGCAACGGTCGGGCGCGGCGCGACGGGAGCGGCAGGCGGAGTGACGGATGCCTGGCGGACCGGATTGACCTGGACGGAGGCCGGACGCGCGGGTGCGACGGGGCGGGAAGCGGGGACCGCCTTCTCCGGCGCATCCTCGCCATCCTGATGCGGATGCCGCCTGGCGAGATCGGAATCGGGCGTACGGGTGAACCGCACATTGGGTGCGAGGAAGAAATAGTCCTGCCACGTCTGGCGCTCGAATTCGCTGTCGCCGGACGAATCGAGGGATGCGGCGCGAGAGGCGTTCGAATCGCCCTCGACAGGCACCCGCAAGGTAACGACCTGGCCTGTTTGCGGCGACGGCGACGGCGCGGCGTCCTGGTGCCGGGCATCCTCCAGGCGACGATCGTCGTCGTTGTCATAGGCGGAAACACTGGAAATATTCGCCCGGGGGAAGCGCATGGATGCCATACTCGAGACTCGCGGTTTGAATGTCTCCCGAGACATAGGAACTGATGGTTAACAGGCCCTTCCGAAGAGCCCTCCGCGAGGGGCGAGAAATCAAGTTTTCCGGATGAAGTTTCGCGCGCCCGCGCCGGATGATTCCGTGTTGAATCAGGCTGGAATCCGAATCCGGTCCCGGATCTAAGAAATAGAGTGGGATGACGTCCGAAAACTTTTGGCATCTGTCGGAACAGACTCAGTCCCGCCACCGACCGCGAATGGCGGTACCGCGCGTCGCCAGGACGCGCGGCACGATCGTTCAGGTGGATTGCGCGGCCTGTTCCTCTGCGGCGAGCTTGTCGGTGCCGTAGGCCTTCAGGAAAACGGTCACGCCCGAGCGGACCACATGCTCGATCTCGGCCTGCGTCGGCGCCTTGGTGCGGTAGGCGAAGATGCACTGGCGGAAAAGACCTGACAGGCAGAGCTCCGTGAACTGGTAGGCGGCAAGCTCGACATCCTCGATCTCGAGCAGGCCGCGCTCGGCGGCTTCCCTGAGAAAGATCACGACCTTGTCGTGGCCACGCTTCGGACCGCGCTCGTAGAATCGCGAGCCGAGCTCGGGAATGCGCTCGGAGGCGCCGATGACGGTGCGCTGCGCCAGAATGACCTTGGCCGACGTGATCTTGGCCGAAAGCACCATGCCGAACTTCACCAGCGTCTCGCGCAGATGGTCGAAATGGTCGAGCACGTCATACATGTTCTTGAAGATCGTGCCGCGCTCTTCCTCGATCAGCGCCTCGAACAGCTCTTCCTTGTTGGCGAAGTAGACATAGATCGTGCCCTTGGAGACGCCGGCCTCGCGCGTGATGTCGTTCATCGACGCGGCCTCGAAGCCCTTGTCGATGAAGACGCGCCGGGCGCCCTCTATGATCTGCGCTCGCTTGACAGGGTCCTGGCCGGCGGCCGGACGGCCGCGGCGGAGGCTTTCAAGCAGTTCACATTCTTCCTTTTCCGTATCGGCTGCGGGATTACCCATGAAAGTCACGCCTCGAAAATAATTCGAACCACTCGGTTCGATTTCCCCTTGATATGGTCCTCTTTACGCGCTATGTCAACGCTCAATTCGAACCGAACGGTTCAGTATGTTTTCAGAGATCGCCTCAGAGATCACCCATGTCCACCAACGCGTCCAACACCGCCGAAGTTCGCCCCTTTCCCGCAGCCAAGGTCGCGCCGGCCACCGAAGCGCCCAGCGCCCCGGTCGAACCGGCCGTCGTCCCCGCCGAAGCCCCGGCCAGGAAGAAGCGTTCGGCACGCTCCTTCATGCTGCCCATCATCGCGCTTGCGCTGCTCGGTGGCGGCGCCTGGTACGGCTACGAATACTGGACCAACGGACGCTTCATGATCTCAACGGACGACGCCTATGTCCAGGCCGACATGGCGTTCGTCTCGCCGAAGATTTCCGGCTATGTCGACCAGGTCAAGGTCAGCGAGAACCAGCTCGTCAAGGCCGGCGACCCGCTGCTGACCGTGGATGACGGCGACTACAGGATCGCGCTTGCCCAGGCGGAGGCGCAGATAGCCACGCTGGGCAAGACGCTCGACCGCATCGACGCGCAGACGGAAGCCGCCCGCGCCTCGCTGAAGCAGGCGCAGGCGCAGAAGACGGCCGACCAGTCGGCGGCCGAAAACGCGGCCCGCGTCCAGCAGCGCGCCTCCCAGCTTCTCAAGACGCATGTCGGCACGCAGGCGCAGCTCGACGACGCGCAGACCGCGCTCGACCAGGCGAATGCCGCTCTCGTCGGCGCCGACGCGCAGATCGCCGCCGCCCAGGCCAATATCGGCGTCCTGCAGGCGCAGCGCGCGGAATCGGCCAGCACGCTGGCTTCCCTCGAGCTCGCCCGCGACAAGGCCCAGCGCGATCTTTCCTTCACCGTGCTCAAGGCGCCCTATGACGGCGTCGTCGGCAACCGCTCGGTCGAGCAGGGCGACCTCGTCAGCCCCGGTCAGAAGCTCGCCGTGATCGTGCCCATGGACAAGCTCTACATCGTCGCCAACTTCAAGGAGACGCAGCTTGCCAGGCTGGTGCCCGGCGAGAAGGTCAAGATTTCGGTCGACGCCATGAACGGGCAGGACTTCGAAGGCACGGTCTCGTCGCTGGCCCCGGCCTCCGGCGCGGTGTTCTCACTGCTGCCGCCGGAAAACGCCACCGGCAACTTCACCAAGGTGGTGCAGCGCGTTCCCGTGCGCATCGACGTGCCGGCCGACGTGCTGAAGACCGGCAAGCTGCGCGCGGGCCTGAGCGTCATCGTCGACGTCGACAGCCGCACCGCTCCCTCGGGCTCCAACTAAGGCGGAGAGCCGCCATGGCCACCGCAGCAACCCTGACGGCCGGAGCACCTCCGGCCCTGCCGGCCGACCATATCGAGCCGCGCCGCATCATCGCCTTCCTGGCGATGGTGTTCGGCATGTTCATGGCGATCCTGGACATCCAGATCGTCTCGGCCTCGCTGTCCGAGATCCAGGCCGGCCTGAGCGCCAGCTCGGACGAGATTCCGTGGGTTCAGACCGCCTACCTGATCGCCGAGGTGATCATGATCCCGCTATCCGGCTTCCTCAGCCGGATGCTGTCGACCAGGGTGCTGTTCACGGTCTCGGCCGCCGGCTTCACGGCGGCAAGCGCGCTCGCCGCCACCGCCACCAACATCGACCAGATGATCGTCTACCGCGCCATCCAGGGCTTCATCGGCGGCGGCATGATCCCCAGCGTCTTCGCGGCCGCCTTCACCATCTTCCCGCCGTCGCGCCGCGCCGTGGTCTCGCCGATGATCGGCCTTGTCGCGACGCTGGCGCCGACCATCGGCCCGACGGTCGGCGGCTACATCAGCCATGCCATGTCGTGGCACTGGCTGTTCCTGATCAACGTCATCCCCGGCATACTGGTGACGACGGCCGCCTGGGCGCTGATCGACTTCGACAAGCCCAACCTCAAGCTGTTCAGCAAGTTCGACTGGTGGGGCCTTGCCGGCATGGCGGCCATGCTCGGCTCGCTCGAATATGTGCTGGAGGAAGGCCCGAACAATGACTGGCTGCAGGACCAGGCGGTGTTCATCTGCGCCGTGCTGATGGTGGTCGGCGCGCTGATGTTCTTCTGGCGCGCCTTCACGGCCGAGGAGCCGATCGTCGACCTCAAGGCGTTCAGCAACGTCAACTTCGCCTTCGGCTCGCTGTTTTCGTTCGTGATCGGCATTGGCCTCTATGGCTTGACCTATCTCTACCCGGTGTTCCTCGGCCGCATCCGTGGCTACGATTCCATGATGATCGGCGAGGCGCTGTTCGTCAGCGGCCTGGCGATGTTCTTCACGGCGCCGATTTCAGGCGTGCTCTCGCGCAAGATGGACCCGCGCCTGATGATGATGATCGGGTTCCTCGGCTTTGCCGCGGGCACCTGGCGCATGACGTATCTGACCGCCGACTGGGATTTCTGGGAGCTCCTCGTGCCGCAGATCCTGCGCGGCTCCTCGATGATGCTGTGCATGGTGCCGATCAACAACATCGCGCTCGGCACCTTGCCGCCGGAACGGCTGAAGAATGCCTCGGGCCTGTTCAACCTGACCCGCAACCTCGGCGGCGCGGTCGGCCTCGCCATCATCAACACGGTGCTGATCGACCGCAACGCCTTCCACTACGCCAGGCTCTCCGAGCATGTTCAGTGGGGCAGCGCGGCGGCGCAGACCAAGCTGCAGAACATGACGCTGAATTTCGAGCAGACGGCGGGTCTCGATGCCCACAAGGCGGCGATCTCGAAGCTGTCGGGCATGGTTCAGCAGCAGGCGACGCTGCTGTCCTTCATGGACGTGTTCACGATGCTGACGGTGCTGTTCGCCACGCTGGCGGTCTTCGCCATGGTTATCCGCAAGCCAGCTGCGGCGGCGGGCGGAGGCGGAGGCCACTAGTTGCCGCATGATCCCATCGGCGAGGGCCAGGGATCATGCTCGAACCTCCAGGGACGCCAGACCCCCTGCTCGGCGTCCCATCCGCGCGTGATCCCAAGGGGCGATCCCTGGGATCACGCGCGGGTCTTCAATCCTGGAAGCGCTTAGCGTTTCAGGCCGCAGCCGGCTTGAAGCTCAGCGCCACGCCGTTGATGCAGTGGCGCAGGCCGGTCGGCGGCGGGCCGTCGTCGAAGACGTGGCCGAGATGGCCGCCGCAACGGCGGCAATGGACCTCGGTGCGGACCATGCCGAGCGAGCGGTCCTCGGTCTTGCCGATGGCGTGCGGTATCTCCTGCCAGAAGCTCGGCCAGCCGGTGCCGGACTCGAACTTCGTTTCCGACGGATAGACCGGCAGGTCGCAGCCGGCGCAGGCGAAGACGCCCTTGCGGTGCTCATTGAGCAAGGGGCTGGTGCCGGGATATTCGGTGCCCTGGTTGCGCAGCACGTCATAGGCGGCGTCCGACAGGACGGCGTGCCATTCGGCATCCGTCTTGGTAACCTCAAAGGTCTCGGCCGCCACGGCGGGGCGCGGACCATTCATGCGCAGGAACGTCGCGGCGCCGACCGCTACGGCCGCCACCGCTGTGCCGCTCAAAAGAAAATCGCGACGGTTCATGAGAAGCAGCCTCCATCTTCCGATCTTGCCTGGATTCTCCGTCACACGGAACTCAAATGCCGGTGACGGCCGGCCCCTGCCAAACCGCACCGCGCCGTGCGGCGCGGTGCTTTCGACAGGGGCATCCGAGGCAGGTTCGCTGCCGACAGCCGGTTCGTTACATCTTCGGCAGAAGCACCTTGTCGATGACATGGATGACGCCGTTCGACTGCGCCACATCGGCGATCGTCACATTGGCGACATTGCCATTCTCGTCGGTCACAGTCACCTTGCCGCCGTCGGCCTTGAGCGCCAGTTCGCAACCGCCGACGGTCTTGACCTTGTGGGTCCCGCCATCGTCCTTGGCCATTTTTTCGACATCGGCCGCCATCGCCTTGGCGACGATGACATGGCAGGTCAGGATCTTGACGAGCTTGTCCTTGTTCTCAGGCTTGAGCAGGGTTTCGACCGTGCCCGCCGGCAAGGCGGCGAAGGCTTCATTGGTCGGGGCAAAGACGGTGAACGGGCCCGCTCCCTGCAACGTGTCGACGAGCCCGGCGGCCTTGACCGCCGCGACCAGCGTGGTGTGATCCTTCGAATTGACGGCGTTCTCGACGATGTTCTTGCTGGCGTACATGGCGGCGCCGCCGACCATCGGATTTTCCGCGTAGGCGAGTGTGGCCACGGCGGAAATGGCGACCGCGCCGGCAAGAATAAGGGGTACGAATTTACGCATGACTTGATTTCCTCTGGTTTTATTTTCCCACCCTCGGGGACCTGAGGAGATACGCAAGGCGTCAAGCTTAGTTTCATCCGCCTATTTATTTTATGATTTCGATCTACGCATCTTTTATGAAACTCGTGCAGATCTCCGTATATTTCGACAATCGCTCTCCGTGCGGAGATGGATTTCGATCCACCCGCGATATATGCCAACAATAGTTGTAAAATCAGATACCCTTGAGATCGCCCGCTGCGACCACCGGTCCGGTCGGTTGCCCCGTCGGCGAACCACCCGCCGGCTCGAGGCTGACAGCGAGCACCGCGCCCTGAGCGAGCTTCTGCTGAACGGCCGGCGAAACAGCCATATGGGCGGTCTGGCCGGCGGGAATGACGCCCATCGAGACCGGGGCGTTCTTGCCCTCGATCATCCACAGTTCGAAATCTTTTCCAGCGGCGCGCTGGCCCGACACCAGCGACAAGCCGACCTCGCGGTGCGCGGCATCGTACACGGCAAGATACTTCACGTCGCTGCCATCCGCCGCCAGCGATGCGACCAGTTGCTGGCGAGGCGCCGGCGCGGGCGGATTGACGTAGGGCAGCGCGATGTAGATCGCGAGTGCCGCTACCGCGACGGCGGCAAGCCCGCGCCAGAAGGCGAGGCTCGACCACAAGCCGGCGCGCCCTTGCTCTGACGCGGTGGTGGTCGAGGCGAAGAGACGACGGTCGACCGCCGCCTTGACCGTGGCCGGCGGCTCGACTTCGGCATAGGCGGCAGCCAGCGGCGAGAAATGGACTTCCCAGCCGTCCACCAGCCGCGCGAAAGCGGGCTCGGCATCGACACGGCGCGCCACGATCTGGCGTTCGTCCGCCGGCAGCACGCCGAGGACGTATTCGGCGGCGATGATGTCGTCGCCTCCGCGTTCCGCTCCCGTGTCCTCAGCCAGTGTCATCTTTCCAGGCACTCTCGCAATTTAAGCAGGCTGCGGCGCAGCCATGTACGCATCGTGTTGAGCGGAACGCCATGGCGTTCCGCGAGTTCGGCATAGCTCTCGCCGTTGAGATAGGCGCCCCGCACGGCCGCCGCGCGATCCTGCTCGAGTTCCTCAAGACAGTGATGGATACGCTCGGATTCGTCGCCCGCGACCGCCATGGCTTCGGGCCCCGGAGCGGGGTCGGCCACCTCGAGCGCGGCGTCGATGTCGGCTGTCGGCTTCCGGCGTGCCCTGATGCGATCGATCGCATGGTTGCGCGCGATCGCCACCAGCCAGGAAATCGGACTGAGGTCCGACACGGCAAAGCGATCGGCCTTCGTCCAGATCTTGACGAAGACTTCCTGCAGCGCTTCTTCCGCATCTCCCCGGTCATTCAAGACACGCAGGCAGACGCCGAAAAGTTTCGCGCTGGTCTGCCGGTAGAGCAGATCGAACGCGGCCCGGTCCTTCATCGAGGTCCGGACGATCAGCTTGCTGATGTCCTGCGGCGCCATGCGGGCAAATTAGAAGATCGCGATGTTTTTGCAATGGGATGGATGCGGCCATTGCGTGAACGCGCGGGGAGAGCTCCAAAGTGCTCGCTCCCGATCGCATTTGCCACGCCAGCTTTCCACCTGGCTGAAAAATACTCTACCTTGGCGCCCGGTCGGGAGGACAGGCATGTCGGTCGAACGGATTCTTTGGCAGCAGGACGCAACCGGGCTTGCCGCGATGGTGCGCAACGGCGAGGTTTCCCCGCAAGAACTGACCGAGGCGGCGATCGCCCGCGCCCAGGCCACCCGATCCGACATCAACGCCATCGCCGAGCCGCTTTTCGACGCCGCGCGCGAACGGGCAAGGACGGTCGACCGCGCCTTGCCGCTGGCCGGCGTGCCCTTCGCGATCAAGGATCTCGGCATCGCCATCAAGGGCGTGCCGTCGCATGGCGGCAGCCGCATTCCCGCCTGGGTGCCCAGCGTCAATTCCGTACTGACCGATCGCTACCTGGCGGCCGGGCTGATCCCGATCGCCACCAGCACCTCGCCCGAGCACGGGCTGCGGCTGATGACGGAATCGGCCGCCTTCGGCATCACCCGCAGTCCCTGGAACACCGGCCACACGACGGGCGGCTCGTCCGGGGGCGCGGCGGCGCTGGTGGCGGTGGGGGTGGTGCCCGTGGCGCACGCCTCCGATGGCGGCGGCTCGATCCGCGTGCCCTCGGCCTGCAGCGGTCTGGTGGGCTTGAAGACCTCGCGCGGCCGCACGCCATTGACGCCGCTGGTGAGCGAAAGCTGGTACGGCATGGTGGTCGACCACGTCGTCTCGCGCTCGGTGCGCGACACCGCGCTGCTGCTCGATCTCACCCATGGGCCGGACGCGCTCGCGCCCTATGACGCGCGGCCGCCAAAGGGGTCTTTCGCCGCAGCGGCGGCGCGCGACCCCGGCCGGCTGACGCTCGCCGTCTACAGGGGTTCACCCCTCGGCCTGCCGATCTCGGCCGATACGCTTGCCGCGCTGGACACCGCCGTCGCGCTGGCGCGGGAAGGCGGCCATACGGTGGAGGAAATCGACCTGCCCTATATCGGCCGCGACTTCGTCGCCGATTTCTGCAGGACGGTCGCCTCGGCCGTCGCCGGCACGATGCGCGCCGAGGCGCTGCGGCTCGGTCGCTCCGTTTCCGCCGATATCGAGCGCTCCACCCGCGTGCTCAAGCGACTCGGCGAACTGCTCTCGGCCGGCGAGGTCTATGCCGGCGTACAGCGCTTGCACACGACATCGCGCCGGCTGATCAGCGAGACCGCCCGCTTCGACGCGGTGCTGATGCCGATCATCGCCCACCCGCCGCTTGCCTGCGGCGCCATGAACCCGAAGGGCGTCGACGAACTGATCGAGAACCTGCTCGACAAGCTGCATCTGACGAGGCTGCTGAAGGTCGAGGCGCTGTTCGGCCAGTTGATGGACAAGAGCCTGTGGTTCACCCACTGGCCGGCAATCCAGAACGTCTCGGGGCAGCCCTCGATCGCGCTGCCGGTGCATGTGACCGCGGCCGGCCTGCCGCTTGGCATCCAGGCGGCCGGCCGGCCGGGCGACGAGGAGACGCTGCTGTCCTTCGCGGCGCAGATGGAAAGGATCTCCGGCTGGCCGGGCAGGCGGGCGCCGCTGAAGATGCCGTCGTGATGACGAGCGTGTGAGACGCGTGAATATGACAGCAAAGCCATTTGCGGCCCGCGTCAATTCCCGCTAAGACGCCGCCGTCTTTTACGTTGCACGTCGCTCCGGAGACCCGACGGTTTCGAGCGGCTTGCAAGAGCCAACTCGAAGCGCGCGGCGTTCCGGCCAGGACGCGCTTCCGAAGCCGGGAGCCATGCCTATGACGGACGCCACCGCCGAGATGCAGGCCGCCCTGCTTTCCAGGGCGCTGCCCTACATGCAGCGCTACGAACACAAGACGGTCGTGGTGAAATATGGCGGCCACGCCATGGGCGACACCGAGCTCGGCCGAGCTTTCGCCCGCGACATCGCGCTGCTCAAGCAGTCCGGCGTCAACCCGATCGTGGTCCATGGCGGCGGTCCGCAGATCGGCGCCATGCTTTCCAAGATGGGCATCGAATCCAAGTTCGAGGGCGGCCTGCGCGTCACCGACCAGAAGACGGTCGAGATCGTCGAGATGGTGCTGGCCGGCTCGATCAACAAGGAGATCGTGGCGCTGATCAACGCCGAGGGTGAATGGGCGATCGGCCTGTGCGGCAAGGACGGCAACATGGTGTTCGCCGAAAAGGCGCGCAAGACCATGATCGACCCCGACTCCAACATCGAGCGCGTGCTCGATCTCGGCTTCGTCGGCGAGCCTGTCGAGGTCGACCGCACGCTGCTCGACCTGCTCGCGCGCTCCGAGATGATCCCGGTGCTGGCGCCGGTCGCGCCGGGCCGCGACGGCCATACCTACAACATCAATGCAGATACGTTTGCGGGCGCCATCGCGGGTGCATGCCGCGCCTCGCGCCTGCTGTTCCTCACCGACGTGCCGGGCGTGCTCGACAAGGACAAGAAGCTGATCGACGAGTTGACGGTCGCCGAGGCGAAAGCGCTGATCAAGGACGGCACGGTGTCCGGCGGCATGATCCCGAAGGTCGAGACCTGCATCGAGGCGATCGAGCGCGGCGTCGAGGGTGTCGTCATCCTCAACGGCAAGACACCGCACTCGGTGCTGCTTGAGCTGTTCACCGAGCACGGCGCCGGGACGCTGATCGTTCCCTGATAGTCGTCAGCCGGCTAATCTTCCCTCAGGCGCGTGCGGCGGAACGGGCACGCGCGGCCTGACAACCCGCGCGGCGATCATCGATTCTTCCTCGGCATCTTGCGGCGCGCCCCAGAACTTGGCGAGCGTCGGTCCGTCGCTCACGCGGTTGTCGCTGGTGAGAAAGCCCCAGACCTCGCGGAACCAGACGCGGCGCCCCATCTTCGTGTACCAGCGCATCGAATGGCGCTGCTCGGGATCGGGATGAAACAGGATGCGCGCCAGCGCCTTCGGCCTCGATTGCACGGCGATTTCGATCAGCTTCACGGCGAAGAACAGCATCCAGGGCTGCAGCCGGGTCATCGCCAGCACCTGGTGCTTGTAGTCCCAGAGCCGCACGTCGCGCTGGATCACCTTGCGGTCGCTCGCCATGCGAAAGAACGGCGTCCAGCGATGCGGCGTCACGTAGAGCGCCTGGATCTGGTCGGGATCATAGGCGATGAGTTGGCGAAAGCCGCGCCAGAGATCGCGCAAGGTTTCGTCCTCGAAGCCGGCGACCCAGGTCGCCATCGACAGAATGCCATGCCGACGCAGCAGCCGGATCGCTTCGCGATCGGATTTCGTGCTGCCGCCCTTGCGGATCAGCGACAGTGTTTCCTCGTCGGTGTTTTCCATGCCGAGCAGCCAGCGGATGACGCCGGCCCTGCGGTAAAGATGCAGGATGTCGGCGTCGCGCACGATGTCGTCGGCGCGCGTCGAGCCGACGATCAGCACCGGCACGTTCTCGGCGATCATGGCGTCCAGGAAAGCGCGCCAGGCCTTCTTCGAGGAGGTCGGATTCTCGTCCGCCAGGTTGATCAGCTCGACGCCGTGCACGCGGTGCAGCCAGGCGATCTCCTTGGCGAACCTGACCGGGTCGCGGTGGCGCCAACGGGTCCAGAAGCCGCGCTGACCGCAATAGTTGCACAGATGCGGGCAGCCGCGCGAAAACTGCATGACGACCGCGCGCTTGCCGCCCCAGTAGGAATAGCGGCTGATATCGATCAGTTCCCAGCCGACGCGATAGGCGTCGAGATCCGAAATGGTCGCGGCGGGCTGTGTAGCAAAGGGACGTCCAAGGTCGTCGCGACAGGCGATGCCGGCCACGCTCGACACCGGTTGGCGCATCTCGACCGCCTCCACCAAGGCGGTCGCGGTCGCTTCGCCCTCGCCTCGCACGATGAAGTCGAACACATCCGTTTCCGCGAGGATGTCGCGCCAGTGATAGGTCGGGAAGACCCCGCCATAGATGATCAGGGGCGCCGGCGCCCGCGCCTTGATCATTCGCGCGATCTCCAGCGCGGTCGGATGCGCGGAGGTGGAGCCGGAATGACCGATCAGGACGAAATCGGGATCGTCGCGCAGGGCTTGCTCGACCAGCGTCGGAAGCGGCATCGGCCCGAACTCGGCGTCGACCAGTCGCACCTGATGGCCGGAATCGAGCAGCGGACCGCCGATCGCCAGCAGGCCGAGTGGCGGCAGATGATCGTCCGGGACGCGGCTGCCGATGGCCGTATGCGGCGGATTGATCAGGACGATATTCATGGCGGACCTCCGATAATGATGGTCCGCTCGTCCTAGCCGCCGATCCCGATCCGGGCTGAGGCGTCGTTCAGCAGTTTCGGTGCAGCTTTCCCGTAGAATTGACCCCTGCCGGACCGACTCACCGCTTCAGATGGGCGAGCGGCACATGCCCGGGCCCCTTGATGTTCTGCAGCACGAGCTGGGTATGCACGTCACGCACGCCGGGAAGCCGCATCAGCCGGTGCATGACGAAGTCGTTGAGGTCGTCGACCGACGGCACCATGACATGCATGAGGAAGTCGTGGTCGCCCGTCATGGTCCAGCAGGAAGACACCTCGTCCATGCGCCGCACGGCATCGATGAAGGTCTCGGGCGAGCCGTCGCTGTGGCTCACCAGGCGCACCTGGATGAACACCTCGACCATGAGGCCGACGGCGCGGCGGCTGAGCACGGCGGTGAACCCCTTGACGATGCCGGCCGCCTGCAGCGCCTCGAAACGGCGGGCGCAAGGCGTGGTCGACAGGCCGATCTCCTGAGCGAGCTCGGAGACGGGCTTGCGGCCATCATGCTGCAAAATGTCGAGCATCTTGATCTCGAAGTCGTCAAAGTGAGGCATCTTCACTCTCCAAATGCATTCTGGGAGTGTTTATTACCTCAAATCCCGCATCCGATCCATCATCGAGGCGAATTCCCCTCGGCCAGGCGCGCTAGCATGCCGGCAAGATACGCCATTCATGATTTGCGAGGAGAAAACCATGACGACGATGAGCGTTGCCGAATATGCCCGCGACTGCGCGGCCCAGGGCCTGCGCGGCGATTATTCGGTGTGCCGAGCCGACTTCACCGTGGCGCAGGACTACAACTACTCGGCCGACGAACAGGCGGTGTGGCGCACGCTCTGCGACCGCCAGACGAAGCTGACACGGAAGCTTGCCCATCGCTCCTATCTCGACGGCGTCGAGAGGCTCGGCCTGCTCGACCGCATTCCTGACTTCGACGACATCAGCGCGCGGCTGGAAAAACTGACCGGCTGGCGGATCGTCGCCGTGCCCGGGCTCATTCCCGCGGCGCCGTTCTTCGACCATCTGGCCAACCGGCGCTTTCCCGTCACCAACTGGCTGCGCAGCAAGGAAGAGCTCGACTACATCGTCGAGCCGGACATGTTTCACGACTTCTTCGGCCATGTGCCGATCCTGACGCAGCCGGTGTTCGCCGACTTCATGCAGATGTATGGGCAAAAGGCCGAGGACGTGATCGCGCTGGGCGGCGACGAGATGATCACGCGGCTCTACTGGTACACGGCCGAATACGGCCTGATCCAGGACGCAGGCCAGCCGCTGAAAGCGTTCGGCGCTGGATTGATGTCGTCCTTCACCGAACTGCAGTTCGCCGTTGAGGGCAAGGACGCGCACCACGTGCCGTTCGACCTCGAGACGGTGATGCGTACCGGCTACGAGATCGACAAGTTCCAGCGCGCCTATTTCGTGCTGCCGTCGTTCGACGTGCTGCGCGATGCCTTTCAGCATGCCGATCTCGGCGCGATCGTCGCGCGCCGCAAGGGCCAGCCGGCGCTGGATCCGGCCACAGTCTAGGATCTCATCCCAAGGCGCGACCGCATCCGGGCGGATGCCGGGCGCCAGGATAACGGGAGCATGGCGCCGAATGCGGTTCCGGCGCCCTGCTTCAGGGTCGGTTTCGCCCGCCGACCTTCAGGACGGTCCGGTCGCTGCGGGCGGCCGGACCGTCCTGGGTGCGAAGACCGCGACGATCGCTTCCGCCCGCCAGCGATCCGGGATCAGTCAGGGCTTGCCGGTTCGGCCTTCAGCTTCCGAAGCTGCGCGTCCTGCAGATCGAGCGCGGCATTGATGAAGCGCAGCACAGTGGCCAGCTCGACATCATCGAAGCTCTCGAGAACCTTCTCGCCCTCTTGCGCGATGGCTCCGTAGTAGCGCGCCGAGAGCTCCCTCGTCAGTTCGGTCGCCTCGATCACGACCTTGCGCCTGTCCTCGAGGCTGCGGGTGCGCGTGACGAGCCCTCGTGCTTCCAGCCGGTCGATCAGCGCCGTCACGGCGGCCGGTGTCAAACCCGTCGCGGTCGCCACGGCGCCAGCGGATTGCGGGCCGCCATAGAGCAATCCCAGGCAATGCCGCTCAGCGGGGATCAACCCCAGCTGTGCCCCGACCGCCTCGTCATAGGCTTGAGTCGCATCCTGCCAGCGCATCACTGCATGCCGCAGCGCCGCCTTTACGTCGAGCCGGCTTTCGCTTGACGAATTTATTTCGATCATCTAAATATCATTTTGTCTAACAATACGATTGTCGTATGAATATGCGACCAAGCCCAGGCCAAGGCAAGGACGAAGTCGCCCAAGGAGCGAGAAATGAGCATGATTGAACAGCGCGCCCCTCACTCGCACGAGGAGGAGTACAAATACGCAAAGCTGGCGATGGAATGGTATGGCTGGGGTTCTCCCATCGGCCTCGGCATTCTCCTGGTCGCGCTGGCCGCGGCCGCCGTGCTGGTGCGCATCGCCATCTACGGCCTGTAGGCGGAGCTTCCCGGAAAGGCGCGCCATGGCGGCGCCGGCATGCCTCGTGTACGCCGGTGCCGCCGCTTTTCGAAACGGCGGCACTGCAACCGCCCTCCACCTTGCCTGAATCGCCTCAGTTGGCGATCACCTTGCCGAGATGCTCGCCCAACCGGCAGGCGAGCGCGGTGATCGTCGTCGTCGGATTGGCCTGGCCCGACGTGCAGAACACCGAGGACCCGCCGACGTAGAGATTGTCCATGCCGTGCACCTTGCAATCGGCATCGACCACGCTCGTGGTGACATCCGTGCCCATGCGCGTGCCGCCCATGTGATGGTTGCCCGCTGTCTCCTGGTTGGTCGGATAGTCCGCACCACTCAAGATCCAGTCGGCAATGCGGACCCGGCCGAGATTCTTGCGCGCCAGGGTGGCGCCGAACAGCCGCAATCCTTCGAGAAGGGTGCGGCGCTCGAGCTCCGATTTCCGCCAGTGCAGTTCGATGCGCGGCACGCCTGCATGGTCCACATCCGTCCTCGACAGCTCAATGCGGTTCGAAGCGAGCGGCGCCTGCTCCCATGCGACATGAAGCTGAGCGGCGCAGCGCAGGTTCTGACTGAGCTGACTGGAAGTCCATTCGGCCATGTCGGGGGCGACGCAGGCGAGATCGGCGATTATGCGCTTGACGCCGGGGTAGGGCGTCTCGACCAGCCGGATGCCGAAATTCAGGATCCGCAGCCGCTCCATCGCCGAAAGCGTGGGCGAGAAGAAAGCCTCGTTGACGGCATCGACCTCGAACGCTCCGTAATCGGCCAGGATGGCGTTGCCGCCCTCGAATGTCGGATGTTCCATCCAGTAGCGGCCAAGCGCGGCCGCATTCGGCACGACGCCGCCGTTCGTGCGTTCATTCGACCATAGAAGCAGGCGGGAATTTTCCAGGCCGCCGGTGCAGACGATGAAATAGTCGACCGCGAGCGATCCAGCATCACGCCCGTTCGACCACAGCCTAGCGCCGGTGACGCGCTTGCCATCTCCGGCGAGCTCGGTGACGTAGGTGTCGAGCACGACGGCGATGTTCCTGCTCCTGTCCAGCTCGTCGGCGAACTTGTCGGCGAAGCGCACCGCCGGGCTCTTGATCAGTTGCACCCATCGCATCTCGTCCGAAACCGGCACGTCCGGACGGAACGCGGGAAGATCGAGGATGTCGCGAACGTCAGGCAGGAACGGCTCGATGTCGGCGCGGCCGATCGGCCAGCCGGAGTCAGGAACCCAGGCCTTCGGCGCGAAGTCCAGACCGTCAAGCACGCGGCACCAGCCGGCCCAATGGTTCGAGCTACCGCCCATGAATCGCAGCCGGGCGACGTCCAGGCCGAAATACGGATCGCCGACCGTAATGCCCCTGTAGAAGTCCTGCGAATCGTTGCTGAACTCGCGCGATCCCGCTTCCAGCACCACGACAGGAATACCGGCCGCGGAGAGCTTCCTGGCAATGGTCGTGCCGGCCGGCCCGGAGCCAAGAATGCAGGCCTTCGGCGCGAAGTCGGCAGCTCGGAAGGCCTCGTAGCCGTCGAAGATCACGCCAGGTCGCTCCGCTTCAGGATCCAGCCGTCGACCTCGACGATCTCATCCGGATCGGAATCGGGCAATCCACGCAGCAGCGGCAAGGCTGGAAGCATGGCAAGCGCCCGCACGATGGCGCGGCGCGACACTGTCTTGATCAAGATGGTCATCGGTCTGTCTCGCGGTAGGGCCTCGAACGCGCACGGCATTCCCTGAACGGTACACATTACAGGGAAAAGCCAGTTTCGTGCCAGGATGCTTCCGGAGACACCCGATGCGGCGACCGCGGCCGCCACTCGATACAAACGCGGTTAGCGTCGCCTTAACGGACGGCCGCCTTCGCTATCTCCGTGCCTCCGCGACTCAGGCCGCCTCGGGCAGGTCGCGATCGAGAACCGTCAGGTTGCGGCCACGATGCTTGGCCTGGTAGAGGCGCCGGTCGGCCGCGCGCATCAGCTCGGAAACGTTGCCGTTCTGGGCGCAAACGGTGCCGCCTATGCTGACGGTGAGTGGCACGGTGCGTTCGTCGACCGGGCGGAAGCGGATGAGCTCGACCTCACGGCGGATACGCTCGGCAACGCGCTTGGCCTCCTGCTCGGTGGCGCCGATCAGGAAGGCGCCGAATTCCTCGCCGCCGATGCGGCCCAGCACGTCGCCGCTGCGCACCCCGCGTTCGATGGCGCCCGCGATCAGCAGCAGCGCCTCGTCGCCGGTCAGATGGCCATAACTGTCATTGATGATCTTGAAATGGTCGGCATCGATGATCAGCAGCGCGCCGCGATCGGACTTGCGCCGCGAGCCGTCGAGCGCCGCAAAGAAGCTCTCTCGATTGAGCATCCCGGTCATGTCGTCGCGGCTGGCTTTCTCCGACAGGCGACGGTGCGCCGCGGCGAGCTGGGCGTGAGCGCGCGCAAGGTCGCGATGCGCGGCCTTGAGCTTGTCGCTCTGCCAGAAGGTGTAGGCGCTGGCGCCCCATGCCAGCGCGAGGGGGCAAAGGGTACAGGTCAGCCAGATCGTGCGATTGACCGAAAAGCCCAGCGCGGGAACGATGATCAGGGTCAATACGAGCGAGGTGGCGACAGAGGCAAAGGCGACGGCGGCGGACTTCAAGAAAATGCGGTTCATCGCGGGCTCCCACTGAATGGCCTGAGTGCCAGCAAGCCCTAAAAGTCACCTTTCCAGGATGTTTAAGATTTGAATCGTCGGGGCAGTTTTACCACCCGAGGCGCGCGGAAGTTGTGGATAAAGACACTGCCCAAAAGCCCGTTTCGTGCCATAAGGACCGCATGACACAACTTCCCGATCCCGCTCGCTTCGCCCACGTCACAGACTGGGTCTTCGACCTCGACAACACGCTCTATCCGCACCATTCGAACCTGTTCTCGCAGATCGATGTGAAGATGACCGCCTATGTGAGCGAATTGCTGTCTCTGTCGCGAGAGGACGCCCGGAAGCTGCAGAAGGAACTCTACCTCGAATACGGCACGACGCTGAACGGGCTGATGACGCGTCATGGCATCGACCCCGACGACTTTCTCGAGAAGGTCCACGATATCGACTATTCCTGGCTGGTGCCCGACCCGGTGCTTGGCGCCGCCATCAGGCAGCTTCCCGGCCGCAAGTTCATCTTCACCAATGGTGACAGGAAGCATGCCGAGCGCACGGCAAGGCAGCTTGGCATCCTCGACCATTTCGACGACATCTTCGACATCGTCGCCGCCGGCCTGAATCCGAAGCCGGCGCGCCAGACATACGAGCGGTTCGCGGCATTGCACGCAGTGACGGGCAACAATGCGGTGATGTTCGAGGATCTGGCCCGCAACCTGACGGTTCCCAAGGCACTGGGCATGACCACCGTTCTGGTGGTGCCGCGCAATTTCGAGCCGACCTTCTCCGAGATCTGGGAACGCGACCTGGCACAGGACGACGAAGTCGACTACGTCACCGACGATCTCGCCAGCTTCCTGACAACGATTGTCGAAGTCGTGGCCTGAGGGCGCCGAACCGGCATGCCATCCTGAACATGGTGCTTGCCTGTAGCGCGGCTTTGTGAAGGCGGGCTATTCGAAGTCCGGTATCGTTCCGGGCGGCAGACCCAGCTGGCTGTTCAGGTTGTTCAGGAACTGGCACCATTCCGGGACGCCTTGGCCGTTGCCATTGCCATCCGACGAAAAGCGGTTGCCATTGCCGCTGCTGCAATTGCCGTTGCCGTTGAAGTTGCCGGCATTGCCGTTACCGTTGAAGCTGCCAACGTTGCCGTTGCCGTTGAAGTTGCCGGCATTGCCGTTGCCGTTGAAGCTGCCGACGTTGCCATTGCCATTGAAATTGCCGATGTTCTCGGCAGCTTCGACGGCGGTCACGTCCAGCAAGCCAAGGCAAAGTGCCAATACGAGACGCCGTTTCATCGCGCCGACTCCCGTCCATGCTTCTGCTCGTAGGGTCTGGGATCGCCGGCGACAGATCGCGATAGCCTTTGCGCGGGGGACGGGCGCGGGCTCGGCGATCCCAGAAGCGTCAGCATCTTTCGATGCTCGCGCTAGCCATTGAAGTTGCCATTGCCGTTTTCCGGAATGGCCATGCCGGTGTCCAATGCTGCGGCCGGCCATGGTCCGGGTGCGGAAAGAGGCGACGGCCAACGCGACGGCAAGCAGCGGCGAAGCGCTGCGAGCTCATATGCCGTTGGCCATCGTCCACCCCATTAATTGCCGTTGAAGTTGCCGTTGCCGGATCCGATGTTGCCGTTGCCATCGTACATTCCGCCATTGAAATTGCCATTGAAGGAGCCGAGGTTCCCGTTGCCACTCGTGGGAGATGTGTTGCCGTTGCCGTTGAAGGCGCCGACATTGCCGGTGCCGCCGTTGAAGGCGCCGATATTGCCCGTGCCGGTATTGTGATAGCCTAGGTTTCCACTGGAATTCGGGATGCCGTTGCCATTAGCGTTGCCGTTGGCAATGCCGGTGTTGTGGTTGCCATTCCCGTTGCCATTGCCGAGCCCGACATTGCCGTTGCCGTTGCCGTTGCCGTTGCCAATGCCATTGTTACGGTTGCCGTTGGCGTTGCCGTTGCCGAAGCCGAAATTCCCGTTGCCATTGCCGTTGCCGTTGCCGACGCCGGTATTGTGATTGCCGTTACCATTGCCACTGGCGGCGCCGACATTGCCGTTGCCGTTGCCATTGCCGTTGCCGATTCCGGAGTTCTGGTTGCCGTTTCCGTTACCGTTACCGTTGCCGAAATTGCCGTTGCCGTTGCCGTTGCCGTTGGCCGTGCCGGTGTTGCCGTTGCCGTTACCATTGCCATTGCCAGCGCCAACATTGCCGTTGCCATTGCCATTGCCGTTGCCATTGGCGGCAAACACCTGGCCCACCCCGAACTGAGGCGGCAGCAGTACCGGTGCGCACAACGCCAGACATGCGAGGGCTGTTATGTAGCGTTTCATGTCGGTCTCCTTGAGCTACGTTCGAAGAAATGCGTCCGAAGAGGCGCTCGAAACACCGACTTCGAACAGATCACGAGAAGCGACGATCGGGATTCCTGGCTGGGCGCTGGGGTGCGCCCATGGAGTCGCCCGGGAGTGTAGCGAAACCGCAGGAATCCCGATCCTCAGGGGTAGTGCTGACGGTCAATGATTGTGGTTGCCGCTGCCATTGCCGTTGAATGCGCCGGCGTTGCCGTTGCCGTTCCAGTTACCGTTGCCGATACCGAAGTTGGCGTTGCCGTTGCCATTACCGTTGGCGAAGCCCCAGTTGCCGTTACCGTTCAGGTTGCCGTTGCCGAAGCCCAAGTTGCCGTTGCCATTGCCATTGCCGTTGAAGACACCGGTATTGCCGTTGCCGTTCAGATTGCCATTGCCGACACCGACGTTGCCGTTGCCGTTGCCGTTGCCGCTGCCGATTGAGAATGCGGATGCCGAAACTGTGAGGGCCGACAGGATCGCCGCGGCCAGGATGATGCTTCTCATGACGCTCTCCTTGGGTTGTGTCGTGCTTGCCGGTCCGACCAGAGGCCGGGACGACACGAGGAGGATGCGTGGTGAACGACGGCGCGGATATCGGGGCTGAACGGCAGGCCTTGTCGGGTTTTTCGTCTATGCCTCCGTCAGGAAAACGTGATGAGATCAGGAAAAAACTGACAAGCGAGGAAACTCGTCCGGGTGTAAGTTGCTTGGATTGTTGGAGTTACGTGCCTTTTTCTCGCCCGCCAGCGAGCAGCACGCCTTGCAGGCGGCGGCAAGGGGAGGAGGTTCGATGCAGGCCGGGTTTGGCACACGCAGGGGTAACGCGGCGGAGACCTGGCGTCGGAAAGTGGCTCGGCGCCTGATAGCCGCCGAGGAAAAACTCTGTTTGCGCTTGTCGCGGGAACTTCACGACGATCTGGGCCAGATGTTGGCTAGCGTCGCGCTCGAACTTCACACCATCCGCATGGAATCCCAGGACATGGACCAGCGCCTTACACGCGCGGCCATGCTTGTGGACCAGTTGAGCGCCAAGGTGCATGATGCCGCCTGGAGCCTCCGGCCCGCGGACCTTGATCATGCCGGGCTTCGCGCCTCGGTCGAGGATCTGGCCACCATGCTGTGCTCCCAACTGGATATTCCGTGCGACATGGACCTAGCGGCCCTTTCGTATATTTTGATTCCGGAGAGTGCGCTGACCGTCTATCGCGTCGCGCAGGAGGCCCTCACCAACATTGGAAAGCATGCCCGGCCGAGCCGCGTGAGCGTCACGGCCCATGTGCATGACCACCGGCTGCGCCTGACGATCGAAGACGACGGGCTGGGGTTTGATGGCCATGTCGCGCCAGGATCTCATCACCTGGGGCTTGCTGGAGTAAGGGAACGGCTGGCGTCGATCGGAGGCGAATTGTCGATCGAAACGGCCAAGGGCAAGGGAACAACGATTTATGCTGACGTGCCTTTGATGGACTGAAGCTCTAGCGGCGGGGCTCTCCTGACGGAAATGTGGTCGAAGCGGGCATCGAGGCTCTGCCCGCAAGGACGGATGCGCGAAGCGGGCGCCCCCGTCCGCTTATGCGCGCTTGCAATGAGACGATGAGTGACGGAACTGGTTTTGCCCTGAGGAAACGGGCTGGCAATTGAACCTTCAGGGACGAAAAGACTACTCACTACGCGAAGTGCCTTTGACAGACAGAACAATGGAGGTTGAAGGTGACCTGTAGAAGGATATTCGTGGTCGACGATCATCCGATCGTCCTGTCCGGCGTTGGGGCAATGATCGACGGACAGGCGGACCTGACAATTGTGGGCCTTGCGGCCAACGCGGAGGAGGCGCTCGACGGCGTCGCGCGGGTGAGACCCGACGTTGCCGTCGTGGACATCTCGCTGCCCGGCATCAGCGGGCTGATGCTCATAGAGCGTCTGGTGGAGAGGTTCGAAGACCTCAAATGCATCGCGCTGACCGCGCATGAGGATCCAGGCTGCCTGCGCCTGGCACTCGCCGCGGGGGCACGAGGCTTCGTCGTCAAGCGCTCGACCGCGATGGATCTGCTGCAGGCCATCCGATGTGTGCTGGCCGGGGGCAACTACGTCGACCCCGCGCTTGCAGCGCGCATCCTGAGTCCGCGCAACAGCATACAGTGCGATCCGGGCAATCTGAGCGAGCGGGAACGCTCGGTGATCCAGCTCGTCGCCCTCGGTTACAGCAACAAGGAAATATCCTCGCGGCTCAACCTCAGCATAAAGACCATCGAAACCTACAGGACCAGGGCAACCGACAAGCTCGAACTCCACTCTCGCGCGGCCATCGTGCGGTTCGCGCAGTCCAATGGCTGGCTGGCCGAATTGCAACTGTAATCGCGCAACACCGGCCGGCCGCAGGGCGGCCGGTCAGAGATCGTAGAAACGCCGGATGATGTCCCATGCCTCATCGGCGGTGTCGACGAAGTCGATGATATCCTGGTCGCCGGGGCTGATCGTGCCCTGCTCGGCCAGGAAATCGAGATCGATCGCGCGCTTCCAGAAGGCCTTGCCGAACAGGATCACCGGCACGCGCTCCATGCGTCCGGTCTGGATCAGGGTCAGCGTCTCGAAGAATTCGTCCATCGTGCCGAAGCCACCGGGGAACACCGCGACCGCCTTGGCGCGCATGACGAAATGCATCTTGCGGATGGCGAAGTAGTGGAAGTTGAAGCACAGTTCCGGCGTCACATAGGGATTGGGCGCCTGTTCGTGCGGCAGCACGATGTTGAGGCCGATCGACGGGGCGCCGACATCGTCGGCGCCGCGATTCCCGGCCTCCATGACGCCGGGGCCGCCGCCCGTCACGACGACGAATTCACGGTAGTAGGAGGCGGCTGACTGCTGCGAGCAGAGGCGGGCGAACTTGCGCGCTTCCTCGTAGTATTTGCTGTTCAGCTCGAGATTCTTCTTCTGCGTCTCGTTCTTGGCCGCCCAGGCCTCGCCGCCCGGTTCAGGCAGCCGGGCGCCACCGAACAGGATGACCGTCGAGCGGATGCCGCGCTCGGCCAGGATCATCTCCGGCTTCAGCAATTCGAGCTGCAGCCGCACGGGGCGCAGTTCACGCCGGGTCATGAAGTCCGGGTCGTCCCAAGCCAGCCTGTAGGTGTCGGCCCGCGTCTGCGGCGTGTCCGGCACGCTCCTCGCCCGCTCCAGATCCTCGTCCGAGTGCGGCAGGGGCGTCCACCCTGCCTTTTCCATGGGATTCATGTTCGACTGATCCATTCCATATTCTCTTAGTTGCGCCGTCCCATGGCGCACCCCGCGATTGACCCTCACCATTGCTTCACATAGGGTCCGCGCGACTTTGGAAACAGGTTAAGGCGTTCGCCCTTAACAGCTTGGTAATGGAGCGAAATCATGTCGAAGCCCGATCTTGCGAGCCTCGAAAAGACCATCGAGAAGGCCTTCGACGAACGCGAGACGATTTCGACGGCCACGCGCGGCGAGACCCGCGAGGCGATCAACGCGGCGCTCGACCTGCTCGACCGCGGCACCGCCCGCGTCGCCGAACGCCAGGCGGACGGCAAGTGGCACGTCAACCAGTGGCTCAAGAAGGCGGTGCTGCTGTCCTTCCGGCTGAACCCGATGGAAATCATCAAGGGCGGCCCCGGCCAGTCCGTGTGGTGGGACAAGGTGCCGTCGAAGTTCGATGGCTGGGGCGCGGTCGATTTCGAGAATGCCGGCTTTCGCGCCGTGCCGTCCTGCGTGGTGCGCCGCTCGGCCTATGTGGCGCCCGGCGCCGTGCTGATGCCGTCCTTCGTCAATGTCGGCGCCTATGTCGATTCGGGCACGATGGTCGACACCTGGGCCTCGGTCGGCTCCTGCGCGCAGATCGGCAAGAATGTCCATCTCTCCGGCGGCGTCGGCATCGGCGGCGTGCTGGAGCCGATGCAGGCCGGCCCCACCATCATCGAGGACAACTGCTTCATCGGCGCCCGCTCCGAGGTGGTCGAGGGCTGCATCGTGCGCGAAGGCTCCGTACTGGGCATGGGCGTCTTCATCGGCCAGTCGACCAAGATCGTCGACCGGGCCACGGGCGAAGTGTTCTACGGCGAAGTGCCGGCCAACTCCGTCGTCGTTGCCGGCTCGCTGCCGGGCAAGCCGCTGCCGAACGGCGAACCGGGACCCAGCCTCTACTGCGCCGTGATCGTCAAGCGCGTCGACGCCAAGACCCGCTCGAAGACCTCGATCAACGAATTGCTGCGCGATTGATCTTTGCCGGGAGCGCACCCATCTTCCGGCGGCGCGTCGATGCGTCACGCTTGGTCACCCGCCGGGAGGATGAGATGAAGAGGTACGATCTGCGACGAGACCAGAACGGACCTGACCCGCTTGCCTGACAGACCGGATTTCACCTGGCTTTTCTTCCGAACCTCGGGACGAACCGGCCGCGCCGCCTACTTCCTGGGCAGCATGCTGGTAACCGTCATCCAGGCATTTCCGCTCTATCGTTTCACGCTGGTGTTCGAGGGAACGCCCGAGAGCGATATGTGGCTCGCCGCCTTCTACACGGTGGTGGTGGCCACGCTGTGGCCGACCATCGCGCTCGCCGTCAAACGCCTGCACGATCTCGACAAGCCCGGCCTTCTGGTGGTGGCGATGTTCGTGCCCATCGTCCAGATCATCGCCTTCCTGCTGCTTTGCGTCGTCCCCGGAAAAGCCGGGCCCAACCGCTACGGCAGGCAGGCTGACGCGCCAGCCGATTCATGAGATGAATCGGGTCATGCGCTACCGAACGCTTGACCCGAAACTGATCATCGAGACCGCCGAGCGGCTGGAAAGCCGTATCGGCGAACGCTTTCCCGACGCCGGCCTGCGCAACGTGGCGCGCGAGTTGGTCTCGCTGTCACGCGATCTCGCCGAGGCCGCCAGGAAGCTGGAAGCGCCGATCTGGTGGCTGCGCGGCGCCATCGCCGCCGCCTTCGCGGCCGGCGTGCTGATGTTCCTGTTCGTCGGCACCATCCTGCCGCTCGACCGCATCTCCGGCGCCGACGACGCGGTGCAATCCGTGCAAGGCATCGAGGCTTCGCTCAACACCGTCATCCTCGCCGTGCTCGGCTTCCTGGCGCTGATCCGCACCGAGGAGCGCATCAAGCGCAAGCGCGTGTTCCGGGAGTTGCACGGCCTGCGCTCGCTGATCCATGTCATCGACATGCATCAGCTGACCAAGGATCCGCCCGCCATGTCGAGTGATTTCCCGCCGACCGCGCAGGGGTCATCCCGGCTCACCGACGCCGCCGATCTCGCACGCTATCTCGACTACTGCTCCGAGATGCTGTCGATCACCGGCAAGGTCGCTGCGCTGTTCGCGCAGTCGGTCAATGACGACGTGGTCATCGACGGCGTCAACGACATCGAGAACCTCAGCACCAATTTGGCGCGCAAGATCTGGCAGAAGATCACGCTGATCCAGGGCCGGTACTGAGTCTCCGTCCGAATAGCGTTGCGACTTCTCAGCCGGCGCCCCGCGCCATGATCGCGTCCGGTGAAAGACCGGGCGGCCCCTTCCCCACCTGTTCGGCCTCGCGCACAAGGTCCGTCACGCGCCGGGTGACGGGCGCCGGCGCGCCGGTCCTTTCCGACAGGCCGAGGATCGCGCCCTGCAATTCGTTGATCTCGGTCGGCCGGCGGCGCTCGAGATCGTCCCACATGGAGGATCGCGCCTCCGGATCGATCGCCAGCATGCGCCGCGCCAGCCGCCGGAACACCCAGTCGGGCAACCTCAGCAGATGCGGCAGCAGGGCCGGGCGCAGACCGGCTATGCGCGCCGGGCGAATGTTCGCGGCCTTCATCGCGACCAGCGCCTCGTCGACCTGGGCGGCCAGGATCAGGCGCCAGCGCCGGTCGGCAAGCTCGATGGCGAGCGGCAGGCCGGAAAGCGCAACCAACGCGTTGTTGAGGTTCATCAGCAGCTTGCCCCAAAGCACCGCGGCCATGTCGGCATGGGTCTCGACCTGAAACCCCTCGACGCCAAGCAGGCCCGTCAGGCCGGCCACGCCGTCCTCGATCGCCACCTTGCCTTCACTGGCGCGATGGACCCGCAGCGGCCGTTCACCTTCGCGTGACTGAACCACGTTGAACGGCACCATCCCCGCAAGCACCCGGTGTCCCGGCAGGGCCTGCCGCAATTTGTCGGCATTGCCGACACCGTTCTGCAGGCTGACCACCACGGCGTGCTCCGGCGCATGGGCGGCGATCAGCCCCGCCATCCCGACCGTGGCGCCGCTCTTGACCGTGACCAGGATGACGTCGGCGCTCGAAAGCGCAGCAACGGGATCGGCCGTCGCGCTCAGTGCGTCGGGCCGCACCTGCCGGTCGCGCGCTTCGAGATCACTTACGCGCAGACTGCCCTGGCAAATTGCCTCGACGAGGCGCGGGCGCGCCAGCAGGGTCACCCGACGGCCGGCCAGCGCCAGGCAGCCACCGGCGTAGCAGCCGATGCTTCCCGCTCCGGCGACGACGATCCTGCTTTCCTGACCGTGCATCCGCGTCCCTCCGGCGGCGACTATACGTCATGAGAACCATAATGTCGGCGCCATGCCTGGCCCTTATGTCTGCCCGTGACAGGTCCGACGCTTTCGACTATCGATTCCGCCATGACCCTGCCGACGGATCCCGCCGAAAACCTTGCCTCGCTGATCCGCTGCGCCTCCGTGACGCCAGCCGAGGGCGGCGCGCTGAGCGCCCTTGAAACCATGCTGAAACCGCTCGGCTTTTCCGTCGAGCGACCGGTGTTCTCGGAAGACGGCACACCCGACATCGAGAACCTCTACGCGCGCCGCTCCGGCAACGGGCCGCACCTGATGTTCGCCGGCCACACCGACGTCGTGCCGGTGGGCGACGAGGCGGCATGGACGCATCCGCCCTTCGCCGCCGAAATCGCCCATGGCGAGATGTATGGCCGGGGCGCCGTCGACATGAAGGGCGGCATCGCCTGCTTCATCGCGGCGCTGGCGCGCCACGTCGAGGCGTCCGGCGGCCCCAAGGGGTCGGTATCGCTGCTGATCACCGGCGACGAGGAAGGGCCGGCCATCAACGGCACGACGAAGCTGCTGGACTGGGCGGCGGCCAAGGGCGAGAAATGGGATGCCGCCATCGTTGGCGAGCCGACCAATCCGGACGCGCTCGGCGACATGATCAAGATCGGCCGGCGTGGCTCGATGTCGGGCAGCATCACGGTCAACGGCCGCCAGGGCCACGCCGCCTATCCGCACCTGGCGGACAATCCGGTGCGCGGGCTGATGGCGCTGGTGGATGCCCTGCTGCATCCCGTCTTCGACAAGGGTACCAGGGATTTCCAGCCGACCAATCTGGAGGTGACCTCCATCGACGTCGGCAATCCGGCGACCAACGTCATCCCCGCCAAGGCGACCGCCATTTTCAACATCCGCTTCAACGATACCTGGGACGCCGAGACCGTACAGACCGAGATCCACAACCGCATCGATGTCGCGGCGGGCCGCAGGAAATACCGGCCGGGGAAGAAGACGCCGGTCGACTACGACCTCGTCTGGCGCGACCGGCCAAGCCACGTCTTTCTCACCCGCGACGACAAACTGATCGAAACGCTGAGCGGCTCGGTCGCGGCGGTGACCGGAAAGACGCCGGCGCTCTCGACCTCCGGCGGCACGTCCGACGCGCGCTTTATCAAGGACCATTGCCCCGTGGTCGAGTTCGGCCTGGTCGGCAAGACCATGCACATGGTGGACGAGCGCGTCGCGCTTTCCGACCTGGAGATGCTGACGCGTATCTACCAGCGCTTCATCGAAGACTGGTTCGGGCAGGATTGAGCCGCATGCTCTCGGCGGACGAGACCCACGCTTCGCTGCTCGGCGCCTGGCGGCTCATGCTCGGCAAGAACGACGGGCTGCGGATGCTCGACCTGTCGGCCGACGGCTTCTGGGATTCCTTCTTCGCCATCGTCGTCGCGGCTCCGGCGCTGATCGTCGGCTGGGTCGGCATCGCCAACCAGATCGGCGACCCAGAGGCCTTCGCCGGCCGGTTCGGCATGGTGATCAGCCTGGCCGCGGCCGAGATCGGCGCGTGGGTCGTGCCGCTGGCGGGCCTGGCTCTGATCGCGCCCCGTATCGGCATCGGAGGACGCTTCGTTCCCTTCGCGGTGGCCTATAACTGGGCGATGGCGATCGCGGCCTGGATATCGCTGCCCGCGGCACTGCTCACGCTCTTCCTGCCGTTCACCGACCAGATGGTGGTGCTGGTCGCGCTCGTGCTGTTCCTCTTGTCGGAAGTGCTGATCTGGCGGCTCACCAACGCCTCCATCGGCCGCGGCGCGGCGATCGCCACCGCCGTCTTCACCGGCATGCTGATCGGCTCGCAGGCGGTCAGCTTCGGGCTTCAGGTGCTGCTCGGCATTTCGATGCCTGACATGCCCTGACCATTATCGAACTACACTAGAGCGGTTCCGGTTGAAACGGAATCGTCAGAACCGCTCTATCTATTTGTTTTTGCCGCATTTATGCGACGCCAAATGTTTCCATTTGGCTACAAAATGCTCTAGCCGGGATAGTCGACCTTGACCAGGAACAGGCCGTCCGGCGGCGCTACCTGGCCGCAGGCGGAGCGGTCGCGCGCCGCGAGCGCTTCGCTCAGGTCGGCGACGGTCCAGCCGCCTTCGCCGACGCGCTTGAGCGAGCCGACCATCGAACGCACCTGATTGTGCAGGAAGGAGCGCGCCGAGGCCTTCACCTCGATCAGGTCATCGCAACGCGTCACGTCGAGGCGGTCGAGCGTCCGCACCGGGCTTTCGGCCTGGCATTGGGTCGAGCGGAAGGTGGTGAAATCGTGCCGCCCCAGCAGCACTTTCGCGGCCTCGTGCATGGCGTCGGCGTCGAGGCGCTTGGGCACCCACCAAACCTGGCCCTTTTGCAGGGCGGCAGGCCCGCGACGGTTGAGGATGCGATAGACATAGTGGCGGGCCGTGGCCGAGAAGCGCGCGTCGAACCCATCGTCGACGGCGGTTGCCTGGACGATGGCGATGCGCGCGCCTGCGGCCTGCAGATGGGCGTTGACGGCGTCGCGCACCGTATCCTCCCGCCACGCCTTGGCGAGATCGATATGCGCGACCTGGCCGGTGGCGTGGACGCCGGCATCGGTGCGGCCGGCGCCGCGCAGCGTGATCGTCTCGCCGCAGAACTGGCCGATGGCCTGCTCTATCGCCTCCTGCACGGAAAGATGGCCGGCCTGGCGCTGCCAGCCGGCATAGGGGCCGCCGTCATATTCGATGTCGAGGCGAAAGCGCGGCATCTCAGTGCATGGCGCCGAAGCGAGGGAACCGACTTTCGAAGGACATCGTGCTTCATCCCTTTGATTGAAAGTCGTTACTCACGAACGAGACTTCCGGGAACCGTTCGCCGTTCCCCGGCCGGGACTGGGGAACGGTTCCGGAGCATGGCCTAGGCCGCGAGCGCCGTGAAGGCGTCGGCGTAGACCAGCTTGCCGGTCGCGGGCGCGTCGCCCCAGGCCAGGGCCTGCAGGGCGTCGCCCTGATATTCGCTTTCGAACCGTTCGGCGCGGCCATGGCTGTAGCCGAAGCGACCGTAATAGTCCGGATCGCCCAGCACCACGGCCAGCGTCTCGCCGGCATCCTTCAGCCGGATGTGCGCCTCACGGATCAGCGCGCCGCCGATGCCCGAGCCGTGGAACGACGGCTCGACAGCCAGGGGCGCCAGCGCCACGGCCGGAAACCTCTTGCCGCCGCTCTGCACGAAAAGCCTGGAAAACAGGATGTGGCCGACGACCTGGCCGTCCTCTTCCGCCACCAGTTCCGCGACCGCGTCGCCGCCGGTCACCAGCGCATCGACCAGCCCGGCCTCGGCCCGCTGGCCGAAAGCGTGCTCCTCGACGAGGCGGATCGCCTCGCGGTCCCGCGGCGTCGCCGCGCGAATCGACATCATGCTCATGAGAATTTCATTCCTTCTTCAACCTTGGCCCCGTGCAGGAACACCTGGGCAGCGGCGGGCTTACCGCCCGCTCTTTGGACTTCGACCAGCCGGATCGCGCCTGTTCGGCAAGCGACCGTCAACTGGCCATCGATAATTCCTCCCGGTTCGCCGGCGCCGTCGGACAGCGTCGAGCGAAGCAGTTTCAGCCGCTCCGGGCGGCCGGCGATTTCAATCTCCGACCATGCGCCGGGGAAAGGCGACAGGCCGCGAATGTGATTGTGGACCTCGTGCGAGGGGCGATTCCAGTCGACATGCGTCTCGGACTTGTCAATCTTGCGGGCGTAGGTCACGCCTTCCGCCCGCTGCGCCACGAAGTCGAGGCTGCCTTTGTCCAGCCGCGCCAGCGCTTCCACGATCAGCGCCGCACCAAGGCCCATGAGCCTGTCGTGCAGCTCGCCAGCCGTCATATCGGGCTCGATGGCGCATTTTTCAACCAGGCCGACCGGCCCGGTGTCGAGACCTTCCTCCATCCGCATCACCATCATGCCGGTTTCGGCATCGCCGGCCATGATGGCCCGCTGGATCGGCGCGGCGCCCCGCCAGCGCGGCAGGAGCGAGGCATGGCCGTTGATGCAGCCGAGCCGCGGTGCCTCCAGAACGGCCTTGGGCAGAAGCAGTCCGTAGGCGACGACAACGGCGATATCCGCGTTCAGCGACGCGAGCGCGGCCTGCTCGGCCTCACCCTTCAGCGACAGCGGCGTGCGCACCTCGATGCCGAGGCGCTCCGCCTCGCGCTGCACCGGCGACGGCGTCAGTTCCAGGCCGCGCCGGCCGGCCGCGCGCGGCGGCTGGGTATAGACGGCGGCGAGTTCGTGTCCGGCCTCGGCGATCGCGCGCAGCGCGGGCACGGAGAAATCCGGCGTGCCCATGAAGATGACGCGAAGGGTCATCCGACGAGCCTAGCCAACCATCCTGCCCGCGGCCTTCGCGCCGGCGGCCCGGTCCTTGGCAAGCTTCTTGAACTTCTTGACGACCATATCGCGCTTCAGCTTCGAGATGTGGTCGATGAAGAGCACGCCGTTGAGGTGGTCGATCTCGTGCTGCAGGCAGGTCGCCATCAGGCCCCCGGCCTCCATCTCCAGCAGCTTGCCGTCGCGGTCGAGATATTTCACGCGGACAGCGGCGGGACGCTCGACCTCGGCGTAATAGTCGGGAATCGACAGGCAGCCTTCCTCGTAGACCGAGCGCTGGTCCGAGCTTTCGAGGACCTCCGGGTTGATGAAGACATGCGGCGCCGGCGTCTCGCCTTCCTTGGCCAGGTCGATGACCAGCATGCGCAGCGGCTCGCCGACCTGGATCGCCGCGAGGCCAATGCCGGGCGCGTCATACATCGTCTCCAGCATGTCGTCGGCGAGTTTCAGCAAGGCACCGTCGACGCGCTCGACCGGCTTGGAGACCTGGCGCAGGACGGGATCGGGAAGGATGATGAGCGGCTTTATCGGCATGGCGTCTCACCTAAGACCTCCCACCATGGGCGTCAACCGGTGCCGGGGTATGGCGTTCACGTTTTGATCTGTGCCATGGACCCGAATCGGCTATGCTGTCCACATGAACGATACATCGATGCTCTCGGAACCCGTCGTCCGGCTCGGCGCCAGCACGTTTACGCTCGGCCAGGCTCTGGTTTTCGGCGCGTTGCTGCTGGCGGCCCTTTTCGTGCTGCTCGTCATGTCGCTCTGGCGTTCCGCCAAGGCGCGCGCCGTGGCGGCGGCGGAGGCGGCCGACCACGCCCGCGACACCGAGGCCAGGATGGCCGACATCATGCAGGCGCAGGCCGAGATGCAGGGGCGGATGGGCGCGATCGCCGAGGTGTTCGGCGCCAGGCAGGCGGAGCTCACCCAGTCGCTCGGCCAGCGGCTCGACGCCATGACCGGCCGCCTCGGCCAGACGATGGCCGAGCAGACCAAGTCGACGCATGAGAGCCTGGCGAAGCTGCAGGAGCGGCTGGCGGTCATCGACACGGCGCAAGGCAACATCCAGTCGCTCGCCGGCCAGGTCGTCCAGTTGCAGGCGATCCTGTCCAACAAGCAGACGCGCGGCGCCTTCGGCCAGTCGCGCATGGAGGCGATCATCGCCGACGGCCTGCCGCATGGCGCCTACGAATTCCAGGCGAGCCTTTCCAACGGCAGCCGTCCGGACTGCGTGGTGCGAATGCCGAACGGCGCGCCGTCGCTGGTCATCGACGCCAAGTTTCCGCTGGAGGCGTGGAACGCGATCCGCGCGGCCGAGGGGCCGGAGCCTCAGAAGATGGCCGCGCAGGCCTTCCGGCGCGACATCGAGGTGCATGTGCGCGATATCGCCGACAAATATCTGATCCAGGGCGAGACGCAGGACACCGCCTTCATGTTCGTGCCGTCGGAATCGGTGTTCGCCGAGATCCACGAGAATTTCGAGGCAGTCGTGCAGAAGGCGCACCGCGCCCGCATCGTCATCGTCTCGCCGTCGCTGCTGATGCTGTCGATCCAGGTCATCCAGGCGATCCTGAAGGACGCGCGCATGCGCGAGCAGGCGCATCTGATCCAGGGCGAGGTCATCCGGCTGATGGAAGACGTGGCGCGCGTCGACGAACGCGTGCGAAAGCTGCAGGGCCATTTCGGCCAGGCGGCGAAGGACATCGACGATATTCTGGTGTCAACATCGAAGGTGACCAAGCGCGGCCAGAAGATCGAGGCGCTGGAGTTTGGCGAAGGCGAGGCCGAGGCCGGTCAGCGCGGCACACCCGCAAAGGCCGAGGCTGGCGCACGGGCAGCGGACTCCAAGACGGGCCAGCTCAGATTGCGCGTCGTCGAAGAGAGCGACTGACCTTCGCCTCGTTTGATGAAAAGGCCCGTCTCATCGTCATCCCAGGGCGGAGCAAGGAGCGGAGCGACGCGCGCAGACCCCAGGATGACGGACGAACGGCGGGCTTCCCCGAGGTTCGAGACAGGCCCGCTCGACTTCGCTACTGCCCCTCGATCGTCGTCATGCCTTCGAATTCCGGCAGCCAGTGCAGTGCCGACCGGTGCCAGACCTGTCGTTTCGGGACGAGCTCCTGGCGCTGACGCGCCGTGCCGACCCTGATGCCATAGATCTTCGGTCCGTCTCCTGCCGACGTGGCATAAAGATGCGATCCGCAATCACCGCAGAACCCTTGCGCCCGTTTGGCGCCGCTCGACCCGGTCTTGATGTAGACCTTGGGCGTGCCTCGAGTGATCCTGTAGTCGCTTTCCGACGCCGGAACCGTCACCCGGAAGGCGGTGCCGGTCAGCTGCTGGCAATCGGTGCAGTGACAGATCGAGGTCTTCTCCGGATCGACCTCCGCCTCGTAGGTGATCGCGCCGCAATGGCATCCGCCGTCGATCTTCATCGGTCTTCCTCCCTGAACGTTCGACGCGCCAAGCCTACCCCTCCTCGGAAGCCTCGGCGATGGCCTTTCGCCGCTGCTCCCATGTGCCAGCCGTTTGCGGCTTGACGAAGAGCCTGGAGATTTGCGGCATCTCTTTCCTCAATCGTGCCTCCAGGCGCTCGACGCAGGCCTCGATGTCCGGCGCCGTCAGATGATCCTCGAATTCGATGCTCAAGCCAGCGACGATCTCCTCCGGTCCGATGTGGACGCTGAGGATGCCGTTCGCGCGCTGCACCGCCGGGTCCTGCTGGGCGATCTCCAGCACCCCGCGCTCCACCTCGGGCGAGGCCGGCTCGCCCATCAGCAGCCCCTTGCTTTCGCGGGCCAGGAAGATGGCGGTGGCGCCGAGGATGATGGCGATGCCGACGGAGCCGACGCCATCGAGCTCCGGCATCCCGAGCAGTTCGGACGCCGCGATGCTGACGAAGGCGACGACCAGGCCAAGCATGGCGGCGCTGTCCTCGAACAGGACTGTGTAGACGCTCGGATCCTTGCTGCTGCGCACGGCCTCGAACCATCCCTGCCGGCCCTTCTGCCGGCGGAACTCCTTCAGCGCCACCAGCCAGGAACTGCCCTCGAACAGGAAGGACAGGCCGAGCACGATGTAGTTGACCTTGGCGTTGACGACGGGCACGGGCGCCAGGATGTGGATGATACCCTCGTAAAGGGAAACGCCGGCGCCCAGCGCGAAGACGAGAAGCGCGACAATGAAGCTCCAGAAATAGAGCTCGCGTCCATGGCCAAGCGGATGCGTGCGATCGGCCGGGCGCGCCGCGCGGTGCATGCCATAGAGCAGGAGCGCGCCGTTACCGGTATCGACAAGCGAGTGCACGCCTTCCGAGAGCATGGCGGAACTGCCGGTGAAGAACGCCGCGCCGAACTTGGTCAGCGCGATGGCGAGGTTGCCCGCCAGCGCGGCGTAGATCACCCTTTTCGAGCCGGCATGCCCTGCCATTCGGATCCCCGTTCCCATGAGACGGGCCGAGCTTAGCGGTCCGCGAGCCGAAGCTCCACAGCAACGCGCCAGCGAGCCAACGGTTCGGAGCACGTTCGGCAAGCGCCCGGGTATAGCCGCCGACTGGCGGGAATGGCGTCGCACGAAGCAAAAAGTCGGCTTTTCCCGAGGAAGCGAGGGCCCGCCCCGGCAACAAACTCTTGCAGCCGCGCCTTTCTCTTGTTTCACTTCGCCATCCACCAACCGGAGGAACGAATCATGGCTAAGGGTGCGATGAAGGCGGGCAAGGAAGCCCGCAAGCCGAAGAAGGATGCGAAGAAGCCGGCCGCGGCCCCTCCCATCAAGGCGGCGCCGGTCAAGGCAATGCGGATCAAGGAAAAGTAAATTCCGGACGGTTCGCGTCGGCACGGTTTTGAACCGGCGGCAGCAGTGCCGCCGGTTTCTTGTTGACCCACAGAAAGGCCCGCCTATATCAGCGGTGCGAGGACGACCTCGCGTTTCCCCAAAACAGGCCGGGACGACCCGCCACACTGATCGGGCATCGTTCCTTCCGCGACCGGGCGACCTTCGGTGCGATGCTCGAATGGAGCACCACCAATGTCCTGGATTTTCCTGTTCTTCGCCGGCCTTTTCGAAATCGGCTGGGCGATCGGCCTCAAATACACCGACGGCTTCTCGAAGCCGCTGCCGACCCTCCTCACCGTTGCCTCTATGGTGGTGAGCCTGGGGCTGCTTGGCCTGGCGTTGAAGACCTTGCCGGTCGGCACCGCCTATGCGGTGTGGACCGGCATCGGCACCGTCGGCACCGCCATGCTCGGCATCTGGCTGCTTGGCGAACCGGCGACCGTGGCGCGACTCGCCTGCATCAGCCTGATCGTGTGCGGCATTGTCGGGCTGAAGCTCGTCGCCTGACATTTTCGCGACGGACGCAAACAACCGGCAGCGTTGGCCCGGGCCAACGCTGCCGGCATCGGTCGGCCTCGCACATTATCGCGGGCTGGAAACCCACCTTTTCGGGCGAAGGCGTCCGCGCCATAAGCACAAACGCATTCGGGGCCGCTTTTGGCGACCCTGAAATGCAAACGTGCCAGACGGCTTTAGCGGGCGGAGAAGCCCGGCGGCGTCCTGCCGACGCGTGCCTTGCGGGCAGCGTAGCGCGCGTCGCGCTTGGCCTTGCGTTCTGCCTCGTCGGCCAGCAGGCGCGAGATACGGTCGGTCTCTTCGGCCTCGCGGATCTTGGCCTCTGCGGCCGCGGCTTCCTCGGCCGCGATGCGTGCCGCTTCGGCCGCTGCCTCGCGCTCGGCCTTCTCAGCCGCTTCGCGTGCCAGCTTTTCCTGCTTCAGCCGGGCCTTTTCAGCCTCACGGATCGCGCGAGCCTCGAGGATCGCCTTGCGTTCGGCCTGACGCGCCAGCACCGCTGGGTCGTCCGCTGCCGGCTTTGCCTTGAAGCGCGCCAGAAGCGCCTTCTTTGCCTCGTTCGCGGCATTGCGCCGCTCGAAAATGTCTTTTTCCCTGTAGATAGCCAAGTGTAGTTCCCTGAAGTCAATTCGCGACGCTTACATACGCGTGAAAGTGGCGAGTTCAAGCGCCAAAACGGTATGCCAGCCATGAAATTCTGCGCTGTTGCAGCAGGGAGACGTACCCCCCGACGCCCAAAATCGACATGCACTGTTCACAGTCCGCGCCACTGGCGGCGCGGCCGACGCATCGCTACCTCTAGCGCGACCTCAGGACACGGAAACAAGCGTCAGGGATGCACGGAATGGAACTCGGCCTCTACACATTCGCGGATGTCAGCCCGGAACCGGGCCCCGGCGCGATCGGCCCGCATGAGCGGCTGCGCAACCTGATCGAGGAGATCGAACTCGCCGATCAGGTTGGGCTCGACGTCTTCGGGCTGGGTGAACATCACCGGCCCGATTATGCCGCCTCGGCGCCGGTCGTGGCCCTGGCCGCCGCGGCCGAGCGGACGAAGCGCATCAAGCTGACGAGCGCGGTCACCGTGCTGTCCTCCGACGACCCGGTGCGCGTCTTCCAGCAATTCGCGACGCTCGACCTGCTCTCCAGCGGGAGGGCGGAGATCATGGCCGGCCGCGGTTCCTTCATCGAATCCTTCCCTCTGTTCGGCTACAATCTCGAGGATTACGACGAGCTCTTCGCCGAGAAGCTCGACCTGCTGCTCGCCATACGCGACCAGGTGAAGGTGACGTGGCAGGGGAACCTGCGCGCGCCGATCAACGGCCGGGGTGTCTATCCCCGTCCTTTCCAGGAAAAGTTGCCGATCTGGATCGCCATCGGCGGTACGCCGCAATCGGCGGCGCGCGCCGGCGTGTTGGGTCTGCCGCTGGCGCTCGCCATCATTGGCGGCGAGCCGGCGCGTTTCGCGCCGCTCTTCAATGTCTACCGCGAGGCGGCCCGGCGCGCCGGCACCGACCCGGCGGGCCTTGCCACCAGCATCAACGTGCATGGCTTCATCGCCGAGACGACGGAGAAGGCAGCCGACGATTTCTACCTGCCGCAGGCCGAGGTGATGAACCGCATCGGCCGCGAGCGCGGCTGGGGTCCGACATCGCGGGCGCATTTCGATCAGTCGCGCGGGCCGAACGGCGCGCTGTTCGTCGGCAATCCTGAGCAGGTGGCGGAAAAGATCGTCGCCCACCACAAGATCTTCGGCAACGACCGCTTCCTGCTGCAGATGGCGATCGGCACCATGCCGCACGCCAAGATCATGAAGGCGATCGAGCTCTACGGCACCAGGGTGGCGCCGCTGGTGCGCAAGGAAACCGCGCCGGCCGTGGCCGCCACCGCATCCGTCGGCTGAAACGCCCGACAAAAAGGGAGCGTCCCGCCGCCCGGGCGGGACGGCCCCGGTCGAGGCTGGCCCTCCCACCCTATCTCTTTGATTTCGCCGCCTTTGTGCGCACCGACGATTTCGCCGGGCCGCGAAATGCTCCAACGGAACCTTGTCGCCCCGGAGGCGTTTCCCGCGATACGGCGCCATTCACAGTGCCGGAGGGAAACGATGAAGGTCGAGCCGATCGTTTCGGGCGCGGGCGTCGTTGAAAGCCGGCAAGCAGGCGCCGGGACACGGGCGGATGTGCGCCTGATCCGCTCGCTGCTGATCGGCATTTTCATTCTCATGGCGGTGTACGCGCTCTATTTCGCGCGCGCCTTCTTCATGCCCGTCATCCTCGCCTTCCTGCTGGCGCTGACGCTGACGCCGATCGTGCGCCTGTTGCGCAAGCGCGGCATCCCCGAGGTCGCGTCAGCCACGCTGCTGGTGCTCCTGTCGGTCTGCGTCTTCGCGGTCGCCGGCTACCTCTTGAGCGGCCCGGTGATCGACCTCATCAACAACACCTCCTCGATCGGCCAGCAGTTGACCGAGCGGCTGGCGCAACTGCGCCGCCCGTTCGAAAAGATCATGGAGATCACGCACCAGATCGAAGGGCTGACGGAGACCGCGCAGGCGCCCGACGTGCAGAAGGTGGCTGTCGCCCAATCGGGCATCCTGTCGTCGGCCGCCGGCAACATCCTGTCGGCGGGCACGGGCCTCACCATCATCTTCGTGCTGTCGCTGTTCCTGCTGGCGTCAGGCACGATGTTCTACGTCAAGATCATCCAGTCCTTCGCCAGCCTCAGCGAAAAGAAGCGCGCCCTGCGGGTGGTCTACGACGTCGAGCGCGAAATCTCCCACTACCTGCTGACGGTAACCATCATCAACGCCGGGCTCGGCACGGTGATCGGACTTGGCCTGTGGGGTCTGGGCATGCCCAACCCCCTGGTCTGGGGAACGGCCGCCGCGTTGCTGAACTTCCTGCCCTATGTCGGCGCGCTGATGACCATACTGCTGGTCGCGGTCATCGCGCTGATCAGCTTCGACAGCATCTCCTACGCCCTGCTCGCGCCCGGCTTCGTGCTCCTGTGCGATGTCGTGGAGGGCCAGCTCGTCACGCCGATGGTCGTCGGCCGGCGGCTGGAGATCAACGCCGTGGCGATCTTCATCGCCATCGCCTTCTGGTCCTGGCTGTGGGGGTTCGTCGGCGCGCTGATGGCCGTGCCGTTGCTGGTCGTGATCAAGGTGTTCTGCGATCATTTCGACGGGCTTCGCCATGTCGGCAACTTCCTTGCCGCCCAGCATACGGATACCCCGGACGACGAGAATGGCGAGGAAGCCACGCCATAGCAGCCCTTTGTTTGCGACGGCCCGGTCGAGCGCCTATATCGAACCGGTCAACGACCGGACCCCGCGCATGAGCGACGCCTCCATCGACATCGAAGCCTATCTCGCGCGCATCGGCCATGCCGGGCGCCGCGACGCCAGCCTGGAGACGCTGCGGCAACTGCACCTGCGTCATCCGCAGGCGATCGCGTTCGAGAACCTCGATCCCTTCCTCGGCCGGCCGGTGCGGCTGGATCTCGCATCTCTGCAGGACAAGATCGTCGCCGGCGGCCGTGGCGGCTATTGCTTCGAGCACAATCTGCTCTTCATGCATGCGCTGCAGGCGCTGGGCTTCACGGTCAGCGGGCTTGCCGGGCGCGTGCTGTGGGGCCAGCCGGAGGACGCGATCACCGCGCGCAGCCACATGCTGCTGCGCGTCGACATCGGCGGGCGCGTTTACATAGCCGACGTCGGTTTCGGCGGCCTGACCTTGACAGCGCCGCTGCTGCTCGAGCCTGGGATCGAGCAGCACACCCCGCACGAGACATTCCGGATCGCCGAGACCAGCGACCATTTTCGCCTGCAGGCAAATATCGGCGGCGACTGGCGCACGCTCTACCGCTTCGACATGCAGCAGGCCTACGAGATCGACTACGCGATGAGCAACCATTTCCTGTCGACTCATCCGAGCTCGCATTTCCTGTCCACAATCATCGCCGCCCGAGCCCTGCCGGACCGCCGCTATGCGCTGCGCGGCAACCGGCTGTCGATCCATCACGTCGGTGGGCGCACCGAGCAGATGCACATGACCAGCGCGGCCGAGCTCGCGGACACGCTGGAGAGCCAGCTCGGCATCATCATTCCCGACCGCGCCGCCTTCGAGGCCAGGGCGCGACAGACAAACATCGTGGAGAACCATTCATGACCGTTCTTTCCGTCCTCGACCTGTCGCCGATCGTCCAGGGCAGCACCGCCTCTCAGTCGCTCGCCAACACGCTGGACCTCGCCCGCCACGCCGAGCGGCTGGGCTATCGGCGCTACTGGCTGGCCGAACACCACAACATGCCTGGCATCGCCAGCGCGGCGACCTCCGTCGTCATCGGCCATGTCGCGGGCGGCACGAGCACGATCCGCGTCGGCGCCGGCGGCATCATGCTGCCAAACCATTCGCCGCTGGTGATCGCCGAACAGTTTGGCACGCTCGCCGCGCTCTATCCCGGCCGCATCGACCTCGGTCTCGGCCGCGCGCCGGGCACCGACATGCTGACCGCGCGGGCGCTGCGCCGCAATCTCGAGGCCGGGGTCGACAATTTCCCGCAGGACGTGGTCGAGCTGATGGGCTATTTCCAGCCGGCCGAGGAAGGCCAGCGCATCCGCGCGGTGCCGGGCGAAGGCCAGAACGTGCCGATCTGGATCCTCGGCTCCAGCCTCTACGGCGCGCAGCTCGCCGCGCTGCTCGGCCTTCCTTACGCCTTTGCCTCGCATTTCGCGCCGGGCGAACTCGACCATGCGCTCGATGTCTACCGCTCGCGCTTCCAGCCATCGGAACAGCTCGACAAGCCCTATGTGATGCTCGGGCTCAACGTCTTCGCGGCGCCCACCGACGCGGAGGCGCGCCTGCTCTTCACCTCGCTGCAGCAGGCCTTCGTCAACCTGCGCACCGGGCGCCCCGGCCCGCTGCCGCCACCAGTCGAAGGCTACGACCGCGATCTTGATCCGATGGCCAAGACGATGCTCTCGCAGGCGCTGTCCTGCGCCGTCGTCGGCGCGCCGGACACGGTGCGCCAGGGCATCGAGGCCTTCGCGCGCCGCACCGGCGCCGACGAGCTGATGGTGACGGCGCAGATCTTCGACCATGAGGCGCGCGTGCGCTCCTTCGAAATCCTGGCCGACGTGCATAAGTCGCTGTCGCGAGCCGCCTGACCGTACGCCGACTTCTGCCTGACATATCCGCCTGCTAGAGGCGTGCTCCCTCATTGGAGCGAGACGGCATTTCCCTGATTCGCCACCTCGCTCTACAATTCCGTTTTCCAGGCACGATCCCCTTCGAGAGAGTCGGCGATTCCTCAGGGTCATGCCCCCAAGCGCGAGCCATCAGACGTGACCCAGGACCTCGACCAGCGCACACAATTCACCATCGACCTCGCGCGGCGCGCCGGCGAACTCGGGATGAAGTACTTCCGCGACCTCGAGAACCTGACCATCGAGAGCAAGGGCCACCAGGACCTGGTCTCCGATGCCGATCGCGAGGTGGAGCTGTTCGTGCGCGCGGCGATCGCCGAGGCCTATCCCGACGACGGCATCGTCGGCGAGGAGCACGCGCCGGCGGCCGGATCGACAGGCTACGTCTGGGTGATCGACCCCATCGACGGGACAGCCAATTTCGTGCGCGGCATTCCCGCCTGGTGCGTGGTGATCGCCTGCGCGAAGGACGGCGGGACGGTCGTCGGCGTGATCCACGAACCGTCGACGGGCGAGACCTTCCACGGGCGCCTCGGCGGCGGCGCCTTCCTGAACGGCAGGCCGATCAAGGCGAGCAATGCGGCCAGCCTTTCCGAGGGCTCGGTGGGAACGGGAATATCGAACCGCGCGGAGACGCAGAACGTCGTCACCCTCATCGGAATGCTGATGGCAGAGGGTGGCATGTTCTACCGCAATGCCTCGGGCGCGCTGATGCTGGCCTATGCCGCCTCCGGGCGGCTGCTCGGCTATGTCGAGGAGCACATGAACGCCTGGGATTGCCTGGCCGGCATGCTGCTGGTGGAAGAAGCCGGCGGCACGGTGCAGAAAGCGGATCCGGCGACAGTGCTGGCCGACGGAACGAAAGTGATCACCGGCGGAAAGCACGTCTTTCTGAAGCTCTCCTCGCTTTGCGAACAGGCTTTCGGGCAGCCGTGAACTGATTTCGCACTGCGTTAAACCCTCTTGTTCGGCGCATCGACTGTGCGTTAAAAGCGCATAGGCATTCAGGGGGATGCTTTATTGCCCATGAGGCAAATCCATCGGTCAAGGGGCCTGCCGATGAACATGCATAACACTGTCCGATCGGACCGGATTGCGACCGGCAGCGGGCCGGCGCAGGCGATCGCGGGGATTTTCGCGCAGGAGCTGCAGCTTGCTTCTGTAGCGATCGACGACAATTTCTTCGATCTCGGCGGCGATTCACTGGCGGCGGAGACGGTTGTCCTCGCAGTGCAAAGCCGTTTCGGCGTAAAGCTCCAGACTTCGGTGCTGCTCGAAGCACCCACGCCTCGCGAATTCGGCCGGCTGATCGCCGCGCGCCTGCCGGAACATCCGGCACGGCGGCTGATCGTCCAGGTTTCCGGAAGCAAGGGACGGGAGCCGATCGCCATGATCCATGGCATCACGGGGTCCGCCTTGTTCGCCAACCGCTTCGGCAAGGCGCTCAAGCAGCGATATTCCCTGCTGGCGGTGCGCGGCATGGGTACCGAGCCCGGGGAGGCGCCTTTCGCCGACATGGCGGAAATCAGCGGCAACTATTTCGACGGGCTCACTTCTGCCACAGGACAGATGCCGCGCGTGATCGGCGGAATCTGCCTTGGAGGTCTTATGGCGATCGAGGTCGGACGCCTGACCTACGAGGCCACGGGAGAGCGGCCGGCATTGCTTCTGATCGATCCCCCGCCACTGGGTTCGGCGTGGCTGAAGCCGATGCCCGACAACAGGATGACCGCGCGGAGGCGACGGCAGATAACCCGCAAGGTCGTCTACTGGGGGACGCTTCGAAACGCGTTCGCCGCCGTCGGGCTCGGGCAGTCCTGGATCGGTCGCCATACGCGCCAGAAGGCGTTCAAGAGCATGCTGATCCGCGCGGCGGCGGGATTTTCGCCCGCTTCCTATCCCAGCGACATTCTGGTCGTCGCCAGCTCCGAATGGGGCGCGACCACGGTGGCGCAATACAAGGCCTGGGCGACCGAGAACACCAGGATCGAGACCGTCGTGATGCCCGGCAGGCACGACAAGTTCCGCAAAGCCAACATGGATGCGATCGACGCCGCGATCATCTCCTTCCTGGACGCCAGGCAGGCCGAGATGCCAAACAACAAGCCGGCGGCGTAAGTGGGCTTCGGCAAGGAAATACTCGCGGCTTTCGCGAGCCATGGCGAACGCGTGGCGATGCTCAGCGGCCATGAGACGGTTACCTATGCACAGGGCCTCTCGCAGATCCATCGCCTCGCAGCCAACTTCACTGCGCTCGGGCTGCGGCGCGGCGACCGCGTCGGCCTCGCCATGGTGGGCAACATCGATGTCGTGCTGTCGATCCTGGCCTGCTGGCAGATCGGCGCCACGCCCACGGTCATGGACTTTCGCGCGCCGAGGAGCCAGCGCGCGAAGTCGGCGCGGGACTTCACGCTTGCCCTGATCCTCGAAAACCGCAGCCCACCGGGCGACGATGTCTATCCCGGCATGCTTTTCCAGCAGGACTGGAGGCACGCGGCGCCGGCTGCCCGGAGCTTTGCGCCGGGAGACGATTCCAATCCCGCCTTCCTGATGTTTTCATCCGGCACCACCGGCGATCCCAAGGGCTATCTGCAGTCGCACGAGGCGCTTGCCGGACGTGTCGCCGGGCACAGGCGCGGGGTGCCCGGCACGGCGATGCGCTTCCTGACGCCCATGGTGATGTCCTATTCGGCGACGCGCCACCAGGTGTTCAGCTATCTGCGCAATGGCGGGACGGTCAACTTCTTCCCGCCACTGTTCACGCCGTCCGAACTCATCGAGGCGCTGCTCTCCTTCAAGGCCAGTGCAACGGCCCTGCCGCCACCCGTCATTTCGAGACTGGTGCGCGAGGTGGGCGAACGCTCCGCCGCGCTTCTTCCGGATGTCGCGGTGCTCTTCAGCATTGGCGGCCCGGCCACGCCCGATGACAAGCTGGCGGCTTACCGCAACCTGTCGCCGGGCTACCGGATCAACTATTCGTCCAGCCTCACCGGAGCCATCAGTTCGCTGTCGGACGCCGACCTGCTGGCCAAGCCGGCCTCCGCCGGCCGCCCCCTCGCCGATGTGCGCATCGAGATCGTCGATCCGGACGGCCGCCCCCTCGGGACCGGCCAGAACGGGCTGATCAAGGCCTGGACGCCAACCATGGTTTCAGCCGTGATGCTGGCAGGCAACAAGCCGTTCATCGACCCCAAGGTCATGGGGCCGGGCTGGGGTATCCCGGGAGATATCGGCTTCATCGACGATGAGGGCTTCCTGACCATCGTCGACCGCGAATCCGACATGATCGTGCGTGGCGGCGTGAATGTCGCGCCGCAGGAACTGGAAAAGCTGATCCGTCAGCATCCGAAGGTGAGGGATGTCGCGGTGGCTGGCTTTCCGGACGCGACAATGGGACAGGAGATCGCCGCCTTCATCGTCGCCGAGCCGGCGGGACAGGCCGAGATCGAGGCATTCCTGCGCGCCAACATCGCGTCCGACCGGCGGCCGCGCGAGATCAGGATCGTGACATCCCTGCCCTACAGTGACAACGGCAAGCTGCTGCGGCGCAAGCTTGTCGAGACCCTTTCGCCAGCCGGTCCCGGATCGCAACGGACCTGACCCGGAACGGAAGCGTCAGGGAAGCCGCAGCAATGCAGCCAGCCAAGGGGTCGGCCACGGTTGCGATGCCAGCAGATCGAAAAGCGCATAGATAGCCAGCGTCGCTCCGGCAGCCACGGCAAGCGGCGTTTTCAGGGACCGCGAGCCGAGGGCGACTATGCTGCCGGCGACGAAAACGAACGTCGCGGCAAGGTGCCCGGTCAGCAAGACAAGCGCGGCAAGCGCAAGGCACAGGCCGATGACGGCGATGTTGCCCTTCATGACCGGGCCACCGGATGGCTGCCATTCGCCGGCCGCTTCGGGCGCGGCGACCGCGATCGCGGTCGGGCTTCGCCAGCGCCACACGGTCTGAACCGTCGTCAGCAGGCTGAACAGCGTCAGGAAGGACGCCGTGATGATCGGGAAGATGGCGGCCTCGAACGGGAATCCGGCAGCCGCCGTCACCAGCGCGGCAATACCGAGAACCGTCAGGATAGCTCCCATGGCGATGTCGGGCAGAGCCAGAGGCAAAGCGCCGGCACGCCCGCGCGCCCTGATCCAGGACAGCGTCTGCCTGACCACACCGGCAACGGCGAGCCCGAGCAGGACGAGCACCAGCGGTTGCTTCAACCAGGACCAGCCGGAGATCTGGTAGGCGAGGAAGAAATAGTTCTCGAGGGCTGGCCCCAGCACGAAGCCGAGAGAGAATGCGGAGCGCGGCCAGTTCAGCTCCTTCATCGCCATGCCGACGGCGCCGACCAGGATAACCAGCAGGAAGTCGAAGGCGCTCATGTTGGTCTGGTAGGCGCCGATGACGATGAAGGTGACGACGAGCGGCACGAGGATCGAAGCCGATACCTGCGCGATGCGGGCGAGTTGCCGGGTGAGCATCAGGCAGGTCACAGCCCCGACGATGTTGGCGACGGCGACGGACAGCACCATCGAAACGGTGATCGCCGCGTTCTTGCCGAGCATTTCGGGGCCGGGCACCAGTCCGTGGACGACGAAAGCCCCCAGCAGGATGCTCATCGAGGCCGAGCCCGGGACGCCGAAAGCGATGGTCGGGATCAACGCCCCGCCTTCCTTGGCATTGTTGGCGCTCTCCGGCGCGATGACGCCCCGCACATTGCCCTGACCGAATTTCGGCCCGGAGCCCGGCCTGCGCGAGGCATGGCCATAGGCGATCCAGTCGAGAACGGCGATGCCGATGCCCGGCACCGCGCCAAGCAACGAGCCGATGGCGCTGCAGCGCAGCACCAGCGGCCATTCGCGCAGCGTGTCGAGGATGCCCTGCCGCATGCCGGCATAGCTGGGCCTTTCCGCGCTGCCCTGGATGGAGCCGCGTAGCAGCAGGGATGCGAGTTCCGGCAGGCCGAACAGTCCGAGAAAGACCAGCGAGACGGGCAGGCCATCCCAAAGATAGATCTGGCCGAAACTCCAGCGCTCGACGCCGGCGATCTGGTCGATGCCGACGAAGGAAGCCAGCATGCCAAGCATGGCCGCGGCCAATCCCTTCAGAGGCTGGCTCCCGGCAAGAATGGCCACGATGGAAAGGCCGAAGGCGCAAATGGCGAAAAAGTCCGGCGTCTTCAGATAGAGTACCAGCGGACGCATGACGGGGATGGCCAGCGCCAGCACCAGCGCGCCGAACACGCCCCCGATCATCGAGGCCGAATAGGAGGCGCCGAAGGCTCGTGCCGCTTCGCCCTTCTTGGCCATGGCATGGCCGTCGAGCACCGTTGCCGCGGCGCCGACGGAACCGGGAACCCCGAACAGGATCGCCGGAATGGTGTCCGACGTCGTGGTGACCGACCCCATGCCGAGCAGCAGGGCGAAGGCCGCGTAGGGATCCATGCCGTATGTCATCGGAATGAGCAGGGCCATGGCGAAGAGGCCGCCAACCCCCGGAACGACACCCACGACAAGGCCGGCGAACACGCCGGTAACCAGCATCAGCATGCGGAATGGCTGCGCCATCTCCGCGATGGCCGTCAGGATCAGATCCACGCGGAGCCTATTTCACCAGGTTCCGGGCGGCCTCGAAAACCTCGGGCGCTGCTTTCAGCTGCTCGGTCACGAGCCGGTCGATGGCCTCGCCGGACGTAGGCGCCACGATCTGTTCAAGCTTTTGCGCATCGGCGAGGAAAGCCGGGTCCTTCGTCATCTCAGAATAGGCCTTGCGAAGCGCGTCGAGGGTCTCCTTCGGCGTTCCGGGCGGCGCAACCAGAGGATGGTGGATATGCAGGCTCGACTGGATGAGATCGGCCGCCTGACGCTCCGTGGGATCCACGATGCTATCGGCAATGCTCGGCGCGGAGCCGTCGGCGCTGCGACCGAACACACCGATCGTGTTGATGTCAGGGCTCGCCCTGAGGACATAGTTCTGGACACCGCATACGCCGGCGATCTCACCCCGCTGCATGGCGAGTTCGATATCGGCCGTTCCGTCGAAGCCGGTGACGATGTTGAATTTGGCCTTGACCCCGTTCCTAGCGAGCGCCGCGAAGACGTAGGTCGAACTGCTCTTGCCACTCGAGCCGATCAGGAAATCCGAGTGGACGAACTTGTCCATCGTATCGATGCCGGAACTCTTGCTCGTCAGGCAATAGGCCGCGTCGTCGACGAGCGATCCGATCCACCGCAGCGCGTGCGGATCGAAATTCGCATTCTTGGGATCGAGGATGGGAGCATAGAACATCGCCTCGGAGATCGCGGCAACGACGCTTCCGTCCGCCGGCTCGCTGCTCAGCAGCATCTTGGTGAGCTTGAGGCTTCCGCCGCCCGGGACATTCTGGACGACGATGCCCGGATTGCCGGGAAGGAAGCGGCCAAGGTGGCGCGCGATGAGCCGCGACGACTGATCGTAGCCGCCGCCCGCGCCATAGCCCACCTTTATGGTGAGCGCCTTGAATTCGACTGCCTGCGCCTGTTGGCCAACTGCAACGGCAAGGCTGACGGCAAATAAAAAAGCGCGCAGACGCGCGGTAATCTCCAAACCCATGTATCCGCCCCCGGATTGAAAGTCGCCACTATAACGAGATGCACGCGCGAGGCGACCCCTTTATCCGCGAACATTATCAAAGGCGACAGACACCGCATGGCGGCGTCGGGCCCGTTGCCAGCAAAGGGTGGCCGGACTGGCCCATGCCCTTGCCGGGCGATTGCTCTCCCATGTCGAGGAGACGCCCGGGATTGCGTAACCGCTGATGCGGTCCGTCACGCACTCACGCTGCGCGCGATCGCGCCCAGCGGATGGCAGGAATTGCGGATCATCAGCCGGCCCTTGAGCATCAGCTTGCGCGGCGGCGCCTCGCGATTGCCGGCCAGCCGATCGAGAAGGAGGTTGGCGGCCTGCTCGCCGATCGCCTGGACCGGCTGGGCGACCGTGGTGAGCTGCGGCTGGAAGACGTCGGACCAGGGGAAGTCGTCGAAGCAGGCGACCGAGATGTCCTCCGGGCAGCGCAGGCCGATGTCGCGGATGGCCTTCATGGTGCCGATGACCATCGGATTGTTGGCCGAGAAGATCGCCGTCGGCCTGTCGCGCAGCGACAACAACTGCATGGTGGCGTTGTAGCCGTCGACCTCGTGGAAATTGCCGAAGCGGACCAGTTCGTCCTCCACGGCCAGACCGGCCGCCTGCAGCGCGTCGCGATAGCCCTCCATGCGGTCGTGCATCGGCGAAATGTCGAACGAGCCGGTGATGTAGGCGATGCGCCGGTGGCCGAGATTGGCGAGATAGGTGATGGCGTCGAACACGGCGCTGCGGTTGTCGAGCACGACCGTATCGGTGTCGACGCCCTCACAGACGCGGTCGAGCAGCACGACCGGCACGTCGGCCTGCTCGACGATGCCCTTAAGGATGCCGCCGTCGCCGACGCGCGCCACGATCAGCCCGTCGACCATCCGGTCGAGCAGGAGCCGGATCTGCTCGTCCTGCGTGTTGAGGTCCTCATCGGTGCAGCACAGCATCACCGCGTAGCCGGCCCGGTCGAAGGCCTGCTGGATGACCGAGACGACGTCGGTGAAGAACGGGTTGGTGATGTGCGGGACGGTGAGGCCGATGGTGCGCGTGGTGCCCATCTTCAGGCTGCGGGCGATGGCGTTGCGCTTGTAGCCGATGTCGCGGATGGCCTGCTCGATGCGCTGGGTAAGCTCGGGGCTGACGGTGGCCGTGCCATTGATCAGCGCCGACACGGTGGCGACCGAAACGCGCGCCGCCTCGGCGACATGAAGCATGGTCGGCGCCTTGGACTTACCCTGCTTTTTTCGCCCTGTACCTGACATTTTCGAAACGTTTCGCCGATCCCTGACGTCAATACCTACGGAAATCGGGCAGATTGCGCAAGAAACGAAAGTGCAAAATCCTGTGAAAGGCTTTCCGGCCTTGACACGTTCGAAACGTTTAGATTAGCGTTCGACCTGCTGACGACGACGGAAGGGAGGCCGCCTTTGTCATGGCAGATACGAACTCCATCGCATCCAGGGAATCGGCTCAGGACATCGTCCTGAGCGCCGAGCATGTCTCCAAGAGCTTTGGAGGCATCGCCGCCCTGACGGATGTCAGCTTCGAGCTGCACCGTGGCGAAGTGCATGCGCTGATGGGCGAGAACGGCGCCGGCAAGTCGACGCTGATGAAGATCCTCTCCGGCGTCTACACCGGCTATGACGGCACGGTGCGCGTCGACGGACGTCCGACAGGCTTCGCCGGCGTGCGCGACGCCGAGGATGCCGGCATCGCCATCATCCACCAGGAACTCAATCTCGTTCCCGAGCTCAGCGTCGCCGACAACATCTTCCTCGGCCGCGAAAAGCTGATCGCCGGGCTGATCGTCGACCGCAAGGCGAGCAGCCGCTCGGCGGCGGCCCTGCTCGAACGGCTCGGCATCGCGCTCGATCCCGACGCCCGCGTTGGCACGCTGCGCGTCGGCGAACAGCAACTGGTCGAGATCGCCAAGGCGCTGTCGCTCTCGGCCCGCATCCTGATCATGGACGAGCCGACCTCGGCGCTGTCGCCGGCCGAATGCCAGAGGCTGTTCCGCATCATCCGGCAGCTCGCCGACAGCGGCGTGGCGATCGTCTACATCTCGCATCGCATCGACGAGGTCATGCATCTCGCCGACCGCGTCACCGTGTTTCGCGACGGCCGCCACGTGCTCACCGACACGATGGCGCGGCTGGACGAGAACGCCATCATCGCGGCGATGGTGGGCCGCAACCTTCTGTCTTCCTCCCAGGAAGAGCGCGCCCCCGGCGGCAAGACGGTGCTTTCGGTGGCCGATCTCTCGCTGTCGAAACCCGACCGCCAGGGCTGGCGCGCCGTGCTCGGCGGCGTCAGCTTCGATCTTGCCGCCGGGGAAATCCTCGGCATTGGCGGCCTGCTCGGCTCGGGGCGCACGGAGATCGTGGAAACCATCTTCGGCTCGAGCACGGGGCGCGCCGGCGGCGCAATCCGGCTGGACGGCCAGTTGGTCGACATCCGTTCGCCACGAGACGCGCGGCGGCTGGGCATCGCGCTGGTGACGGAGGACCGCAAGACGCAGGGGCTGCACCTCAAGGCATCGATCACCGACAACGTCGCGCTGCCGCTGGTCGGCGCGCTGTCGCGCTTCGGCATCCGCTCGACCGCGGGCGAACAGGCGCTGGCGCGCCAGGCGGTGAAGGCGCTGGGCATACGCTGCGAGGACATCGAGCAGGCGGCCGGCACGCTTTCCGGCGGCAACCAGCAGAAGGTGGTGATCGGCAAGTGGCTGGCGACGCGACCCCGCGTCCTGCTGCTCGACGAGCCGACGCGCGGCATCGACGTCGGCGCCAAGCGCGAGATCTACGATCTCGTCTTCAGGCTTGCCGGCGAAGGCCTCGCCATCGTCGTCATCAGCTCGGAACTGCCGGAGCTGCTCCATCTCAGCGACCGGATACTGGTCATGGCGGAGGGCAGGCAGACCGGCATCCTGTCGCGCGCCGAGGCCAGCGAGGAGGCCATCATGCGACTGGCTGCGCCACGGCGCTCGGCAAGGAGCGCGGCATGAGCGCGCTGAAACTGCTCTCCCGCACCAAGCTCTACTGGGGGCTGATCGCGATCTTCCTGATCGGCGTGCTCGGCTCGCCGATCAGCTCCAAGGGCAACAACATCTTCCTGTCCTACGGCAACCTGCTCGACGTGCTGCGCCAGGTGTCGACCACCGGCCTGATCGCCACCGGCATGACGGCGGTGATCATCACCGGCGGCATCGACCTCTCCGTCGGCTCGCTGATGGCCATCTGCTCGGTTGTCTGCGCCATGCTGCTGACGGTGCCGGGCGTAACGTCGGCGGCGGTGCTCGGCATACCCGCGGTCGCCGTCACGGCGCTGTTCATCGGCATCGTCGCCACGCGCTTCGTGTTCCTCAACCTCGCCAAGTCCGGCGCGGGCGGCGCGACAGGCCGCGAGACAGGCCTCGACGCCGCGCGCGGCGTGATGGCGCCACTGGTCGCCGGCGCGGTGCTGTGCGGCCTCACCCTGTGGTTCCTGGTGCCGCAGGTGGAGCCCAAGTTCGGCGTGCTCGGCGTGCTGCTGGTAGCACCCTGCGTCGGGCTTCTGTTCGGCGCGCTCAACGGCTTCATCATCGTCGCCGGCCGGCTGCAGCCCTTCATCGTGACGCTGGCGATGATGGTGACCGCGCTCGGCATCGCCCGGCTCACCGCCGGCCAGAACAATGCCGTGCTGCCGGTCTACACCGGGTCGAACGCGACGGAGGATTTCGAGCTTCTGCGTTCGATGGTGTTCGGCGTCATCCCGATGCCCGGCCTGTTCTTCCTCGGCGCCATGCTCCTCTACGGCGCGGTGCTGCGCTTCACGCCCTTCGGCCGCTATGTCTACGCCATCGGCGGCAACGAAGAGGCGGCGCGGCTCTCCGGCATCGCCGCCGGCCGCGTCAAGATCGCCACCTATGCCGTGTCGGGACTGCTGGCCGGCATTGCGGCCGTGCTCTATGTCGCGCAATATCGCCAGGGCAAGCCCGACGCCGGCGCGGGGCTCGAGCTCGACGCGATCGCCGCGGTCGTCATCGGCGGCACCAGCCTGATGGGCGGGCGCGGCAGCCTGACCGGCACCTTCTGCGGCGTGCTGATCTTCGGGCTCTTGTCCAACATCCTGCAGCTCCACAACATCAACTCCAACCTTCAGCTCGTGCTGAAGGGCATGATCATCATCGGCACCGTGCTCGTTCAGGAGCGCAACGTCGCCGATCTTCTCGCCTATCTGCGCCTGCCCGCCGGGCAGACGACGCACAAGGAAACGGCCGCCGCACAACGGCCGTCGCAGGAGACACCGTCTCTCAATCTCGGAGGAAACAAGAAATGAAACGACGTGACATGCTGAAGCTTGCCGCCCTCGGCGCGGCACTGCTGACCACGACCGCGCTTCTGACCCCCGGCAACGCCTTCGCCCAGGACAAGAAGTGGAAGATCGGCTTCTCGCAGGTGACGACCATCGAGCCCTGGCGCGCCCAGTTCAACAAGGACATCCTGGCCGAGGCCGCCAAGCATCCCGACGTGGAGCTGATCGTCACCGACGGCGAGGACAAGACCGAAAAGCAGGTCGCCGACGTCGAGAACCTGATCCGCCAGGAAGTCGACGCGCTGCTGGTGTCGCCGAAGGAATCGGCCGGCCTGACCGGTGTCGTGCAGCAGGCGATCGATGCCAAGATCCCGGTCTTCGTGCTCGACCGCAACGTCGACACCAAGGACTTCACGCAGTTCGTCGGCGGCGACAACAAGCTGATCGGCCGGGCGGCCGGCGAATACGCCGTCGAGCTTCTGGGCGGCAAGGGCAAGGCGGCCGGCAACGTCGTGGAGATCTGGGGCGGCATGGGCACCCAGCCGGCGCATGACCGCCATGACGGCTTCCACGAATTCACCGACAAGGAGCCGGGCATCAAGTACCTGCTCGACCAGCAGTCGGGCGACTGGAAGCAGGACCAGGCCTACAACATCATGGCCAACGCGCTGAAGACCAACGAGAAGATCGACCTCGTCTACGGCCACAACGACCCGATGGCCTATGGCGCCTATCTCGCCGCCAAGGACGTCGGACGCGAAAAGGACATCAAGTTCATCGGCATCGACGGCCTGCCGAACGAAGGCGTGCAGATGGTGAACAAGGGCGAGCTGACGGCGACCTTCACCTACGTGACGCCAGGCGCCGAGGGCCTGCGCCAGGCGATCAAGTTCCTGAAGGGCGAGAAGGTGGAAAAGACCATCACGCTGCCGACGGAGAAGATCACCAAGGAGAATGCCGCCGAGGTGCTGAAGGCCAACGGCCTCTGAGGGCACGCACTGCATCCGCCGCGGCGTCGGAAACGGCGCCGCGGCGGATGCGTTTGGGCGCCACGTCGACTCCAGCAAATCCGCATTAGGGCAAGATTGCACGCCGGATTGCAGGCTGTGCGCGGCAGAGCCAACTCCCTTGCGATGTCGCTCCGCTTGCGACAGGATTGCTGCAACTGGAGGTTAGCCTATGACGCCAGACACCTTGCGATCCGACCACTTGCCACTCGACACTCCGCCCGTGCAATACCTGAACCTGGACCCGTCGCTTTATGTCCGCGACGATATATGGCAGCAGGAACGGGGCGACATTTTCGCGCGCAGCTGGCAGTTCATGGGGCCTGCCGCCTCGGTCGCGACATCAGGTCAATACCTTGCCATCGACATCGCCGGCACGCCGGTCTTCGCCGTGCGGGGCCGGGACGGCACCTTGCGCGGATTCAAGAACGTCTGCCGCCACCGGGGGGCGAAACTTTTGCCCGACGGCGCGGGCAAATGCGGGCTGATCGTTTGTCCCTATCACAAATGGTCCTTCGCCGACACAGGGCGGCTGGTGCAGGCCCCGTGGTATGGCAAGGATCCCGCGATCATCGCCGAGGACTGGCCGCTGGAGACGGTGCAGTTGTCCGAATGGCGCGGGCTGCTCTTCGCGGCGCTCGACCCGAAGGAAAGTCTCCTGGATCAACTTGGCTCTCTGCCCGCCGAACTGGCGGAAGAGCCGTTGGAGACCTATGCCGCCACCGATCAGGCCACTGTCAGCTTTGCGGCGAACTGGAAAATCTACACCGACAATTTCGTCGAAGGCTACCACATCCCTGGCACGCATCCCTCGTTCTACGCTGCCATCGACTTCGAAGCTTTCCAGACCACCGCCCATCCCGGCTATGTCCGGATGACCGCACCGCCGAAAGACGGTCTGTTCTATCGCGGCAAATGGCTATGGATGTGGCCTAACTGGACGCTGTCGCTTTTCGATGGCGGCATGAACGTCAGCCGGATCAACCCGACCTCACCGCATCACACGGACCAGCACTACCATTTCTTCTTTGCCGACACCTCCGCGGAAGCATCCGAGAGCAGGGCGAAATCCGTGCAAGGCACCCTGGCCGTGGTACGCGAGGACTACACCATCTGCGCCGATACGCATCGCAACTATGCCGCGGGGGCCTATAGCTCCGGCCCGCTTTCGGGGCGGCATGAGCGGGGAGTGCAGTATTTCCAGGAACGGGTCGCTGCAGCACTGGGGCTGTGAGCGGACGCGAGAAGGACATCAAGTTCATCGGCATCGACGGCCTGCCGAACGAAGGCGTGCAGAAGGTGAACAAGGGCGAGCTGACGGCGACCTTCACCTATGTGACGCCGGGCGCCGAGGGCCTGCGCCAGGCGATCAAGTTCCTGAAGGGCGAGAAGGTGGAGAAGACCATCACTCTGCCGACGGAGAAGATCACCAAGGAGAATGCCGCTGAGGTGCTGAAGGCCAACGGCCTCTGAGGGCACGGACTGCATCCGCCGCGGCGTCGGAAACGGCGCCGCGGGATGCGTTTGGGCGGCATGAGTTGCGATGGACTGGTGCCCGTGGATCGACAGGGCAATGCGGCTGGATGGAGCACCGAACGTTGTGTTTGGGCCGGAAGCAGACGGCAGTTTCTCGCTGTCAGAAAACGATAATCGACATTCGCCGAGCTTCCGAACGCAGTGGGCTCTGCCCAGCCACGGATCACCCAGCCCCAGTCGAACGACCTGAAAATCAGCGCGACGAGCCATCCCTACAGCAGTACAGGTCTTTGATGCTATTTCATGGTAAAGATCAGATCGTCGAAATAGCCTGCTGCCAAGGGGGTCGTCTCGATGAGCATCTTCCGGACGCTAGCACGTGCCGCGTCTCCGGCCCAGATAACCGCAGCGCGCTCGCTCCCCTTCAAGTTCTGAAGATTTGACGTGCCATGTACAAGCGCACCGCGCGCGCGTTGAGCCGCTTTCATTTTGCTGAAGGCATCTCGGCGGTTCGCGGGATCATGGTACAGAAACATTGCAAGGCGGAACCCGACCTTGTAGCTTAGTCCGCCGGGAAGCCCATCGGTGGAGTCGCCATAGAGCGCCTCAAGGGCAACGATGTGGTCCAGAAACGTATCCTCGAGTCGCCTCCTCTCGGCTCCGATTCTGACTCGCTCCAGCGCCAAATGCAGGCTATTTGGGTGACCCTTTGCTGCGACCAATTTAATAAGGCCTGACAAGTCAGCCGCCCCTTCCTTGGATAGCTTGTACTCGGCCGACCCACATACCGGAGTTTCGGGGGTCCACATTTGTCCCGTGTCCAATGTAATAGCGCCCGGCTTGTCAGGGATGCTGCGCGTTGTCGTCACACCTACGTGACCAGGACCGAGAAGGCGAAGGGTAGGAACAATCGGCGACTGAAGACGCTGCCACTCATTAATCGCTGGATGCTCGTCATTGAATGAGAACTCTTTCGTCCACTCGAGGCAGAATTTCCACTCGCCAAAGTCCGGCGGGAATTTGTTCCACCCACTCGCGAGCCGATAGGCTTCCTCATCCGACATCCGCCGAATTACGTAACCATTTCCGCAGTCAATGTGGTCGACTTCGCAAATGAACCCTTCTAGGGGGCTCCATTTTCTGACAACGAACACGCCGCGCGCGATGCTCTCCGCCAGGTTGTCGGCCATATGCTCGGCGAAGTCCCGATCGACTTCGGCGCGAGGAACCGAGTGCATGTGGGTCATCAACAATGCGTGGGCAATCGCGCTCGAACTAAGCATGTCCTTGTGGGGTGAAGAAGACGTGTCTCTCAGCGTCGTATAGACTTTGTCGCCCTCCAGAGCCTTAGCGAAATCCACGTAACACGGTGCATCGGCGAGGTGGCGGGCGAGAAAATAGCCGATGTCCGGTACGGCGGGCATCGTGTAGGATTTCTGTCCGTTCTGGGCTGTGTTAATGGTCGCGAGCGACCACGTGCTTTCCACCCCCTCGTCAGCTAGCCACTCAAAGGCATCCTTGAGGAAATTAGTGACAATCGCGCGCACGGCTTCTCCCCTACGAAGGCGGCGATAGTATCAGGATACCGGCTGACACGAAAATGGCCGGAAACTTGCCCGGGAGATCATCGTCTCGAGTTGGCCCAGCCGGAATCTGCTCGCGCGCTCAATCAAGTTATGATTCGGAGCGGTAACCGTGCCGCCAAATCGGACTAATCGGACTAAGCCGTCAAGGACATCAGCCAGACTGATTGGACGGAACAACAGCACCAGACACCGGGCGGTATCAAGACGTCTTCATGGCCGTCTTCCAGATTCAATAGCTGCTATTTGACCTTCGCAATATGTCATGCGGAGGTCATCATCATCCATCTGCTCCAATTCGGCTCGGTCTCGATGGGCGCCGAACCAGTCCAGCATCTGCTGCCGAGACAGCCCGGCATTCACCTCCATCAGCCACTCGAAGAGCTCGAAGTTGTCGTTGGGGTGTTTCGTCGTGGGCTCGACACGGCCGAAGTAGGCATTCGGTACCTCGCGGTATTCGGCGAGGTCGTCATCACTGAGTGGCCCTTTCATGATGATACTCTCACCGTCATGCGTCCATACGCCAACGAGCACTTCCCTGGCTTGTTCATCGACCGACGCGGTGGTGACAGTTCCAATCACGCCATCGCCGAAATCGTAGGTCTCGCCGATAAGCACGCGATTGCTCGGGCGGCCAAACGCATCTGACGCAAGCTTCCCGTCAAAGGTGGGTGGGAAGGTACTGTATCGACTTATGGCTTGGGCGACATCGAAGGCGTCTATGTGCTTGCGCTTGGCCTTAAACGCGTCGATCACACGACGCACTCCCGGCCTACCGAACTCGGGAATTCCGAGCCCGAAGGCGGCGCCCGCACACATCGGGGTTTCGTCTAGCTGTCGATGTGCGGACATATTGGTCACAAAAACATAGGCGGTCGTTCCGCCAGGCAGTTCCTCTCGCTCATATTTCTCGAGGCGGTGCAACGCAGTTTCAAAATGACCTGGCGTCCCATCGGGCATCAGCAACGGTGGGGCGTTGAGGTCAATAAAGATCAAGCGCTCGTCGTCAGCGGGCTTGGCCAGCGCCCTATTGAGATGGGGTACGAGCTGTCGCAACGGCTTCTGGTCACTGCCGCCGTCGTTCGACGTACGTCCTAGGAGCCCATTCACGGCGCGCATTTTGGCCTCGACCCAATACCGCTTGCCGGTCTTCTTCGACACCGCAGCGAACTCGCAGTGCTTTGCGTCACCGTTGGTCTCGTCTTCCAAGGTCAATTCGAAGCCCGCCCTAATGAGAATGTTCGCAACAATGAGCTCGTAGTAGGCGCCCTGAAACTGGGTGGGGTCCTTGAGCCGATTGATAAGCCGGGCCTGCAGTTCGACATTGTGGTCGAGCAGGAAGAGGCTGTAAGCCACACCGAGGTAGCACGTTACCACCCCAGTTATGGGGCAGGAATGAACGACACCCGGCGCCTTAACGACGCTCTGCTGATATTTGCAATAGGTCTCGTACCATTGCATGATCGGATGGCGCTTGTCGAACGGCTTCGCAAGCTCGGCGTTGCCCCACGCCGAGTCGAGCTTGCGCTTGATGTAGTCGGCAAGGAAGTCAGGGAAGGTCTTCCAGTCCTGCGAGAAATACACGGTGTTGCCGACGCCAACGATTTGATGGTCGTTAAGCTTCGCACCGATGATGGGTTTGCTTAGTCCCTGCTGGCGCTGGCGCACAATTTCTTCAGCCTCGCGTCGCTCCAACATTGCCCGGAGGTCAGCAGGCGACGGCATGCCGTCAAGCCTGTCGTGACAGTGCTTGAACTTCATGCCGCTGCCACACGGGCAGGGAGCATTGCGTCCAATTTTCATCTAGACTCGAGTCGTCTGAGGGGGGCAGACAATACTCCCGAATCGTAGCCCGTCCAAGTCGCTAGTCGAGTTCGGGGACAGCGCCTAGTCTCCGCTTTCGGGAAAAAGCACGGTGGTCCTCAATGGCCGAGATGAGGTGCAAAATAACAGTTGCTGCTCGACCGAAACCGTGCGCGATCTGCGTTTCCTCCCAGCTCCGGGCGCCTTCTTGGCTCCACCCACCACTCCCATCTCAAAATTGATCCTCCTGTATCGGCCAAGCCAACAACTGTGCTAAGCGCCAGCCGAACAACCATAGGAGTACCTGAATGAGCGAACCGACCGTGGCGGATGCAATCGACGGCATCTACGCATCGCTCCGAGCGGACAATGCCGACCTCGACGCGCATATCGCGACCCTCAAGGCCGCGCTGGCGCGGGCGGGTGTGAAGGAGGCCGTGTTCGACCCGGCAAAGCTTGCGCAGGGCAACCGCTCGGGCCGGAAGCTGATGCAGGCTTATTTTCGGCAGCGAGGCGTGACGGTGAAGTACTCGACGCCGTGAGGCCAATCGGGCGGCGAAGGCGCGGCTCGCCACACGATGTAAAGTGAACGCGAACCGGTCGTCAGCCCCTCTGATCAGGACCGGAGCGGTTCCGGTTGAAACGGAACGTCGGAGCTGCTCTTTCTATTTGCCGCATTCGTGCGACGCCAGATGGTTTCGTCTGGCTGCAAGATGCTTGTCAAACGCCCCTGCCTTCATGGAAAGGGCTTTGCCGCATAGATACGCCGATCCATGCGAAGAACCGTCGTCTTCCACTGGCCTACCGGTGACAGGCCTTTCCCGCCATCCCCGCCCGCCAGGCAAGCCCTCAGGCGAGCTTCGCCAGCAGCCGCATGAAGGTGAGCGCCTCCCGGGCGGATAGCGGGGCCAGCGTCTCCCTGGTGATTTCGCGGGCCAGCGGAATCAGCCTTTCGATCGCTTCGCGTCCTTCCGGCGACAGGTCGACCATCAGCCGCCGCTTGTCGACATCGTGCTTCGACAGCACCACCAGCCCGCGCGCCTTCAGCCGGTCGATGACGCCCTTGACGGTCGCCGCGTCCATGGCGATCAGGCTGCCGAGCTGGTTCTGCGAGGTCTGGCCGACATCGTGCAGCTTGGCGAGCGCCGCGAATTGCGGCGGCGTCAGGTCGGCGATGCGGGCGGCGAAGATCGAGACATGGCGCTGGTGCGCCTTGCGCAGGATGAAGCCCACCTGCTCCTGCAGGTGATAGTCATGCTCGTCGGCGACGTCGGCCTCGACGAGCTTGAGCAGATTGTCTTCTCCGCTCATGGCGGGCACCCCTCAGGCATGGGCAAGGTCCTTCCGGGGACTGTTTTCAGGCGTCGTCAGCCCGAGCGGCCCGGCAAGGCGCGCCTGCCCGGCAAGGCGAGCCTGCCCGGCAAGGAAGAGCGCCGAGGCGGCGATCAGGCCTCTTTGGCGGAACTCCTCGGCCACGGCCAGCCCACGTTCCAGCGCCGCGGTGATGTCGCGCCCGTCGAGCGGGCCGACGCCTTGCGTCACCAGCCGCTCGCCAAGGTCGCTGTCCGGCGCCAGCGCGCTGGCGGGCACGCGCCGCACGGCGGCATGGCCGGGCAGGTCGACGGCGTTGGCGATCAGGGTCGCGGCAGCATCCGCTTGCGCGCCCGTGCGCGCCAGCACGGTGACGGCATCGGCGATGCCGAGCGAGAAAGACCGGCCGCGCCAGCCGCTGGTGGCGACGCCGCCAATGCCGTCGCCGTCGCGGATGACGATGCGGTCGCCGAAACCATGGCCGGTGCCGGCGATGGCGATGGTGATGGATTGCCCCGGGCCGAGATGCAGGGCGCTATCGCCGCCATTGTTGACATAGGCGCGGTCGAGCACGCGCCCGGCCAGCATGGCGTGAAGAATTTCGTCGGCTACCGATCCGGCAACGGCGGCCATCGGCGTGATGAAATCAGCCGCAAGCGGAACGACCGCAGCCTCCATGCGACGGGCCGTCGGCCCGAGGAAAAGGCGCGGCCGCGACGCGGCGGGCCGGCGCAGCTCCGGCAGTTCCTCGACCAGTTCGCCCAATATCGTCTGGAAGCGGCTGACGGCCTGCCAGTAGGCGGCGGCGCGTTCGGCCGGCGTGCCGAAGGCCTCGACCACCAGGTCGATCGGCCCATGGTTGAGGTGCAGCCGCCTGCCGTCTTCCAGCCAGTGTGCTTGCGGCGTGTCCATCAACCGATACCCGCCGCGGCACGGCGCATCTGCGCCAGCGGCGGCCACGGATTGATGGTCGGCGCGCCGGCGCCGCGCCGCGCATTGAGATATTCGCCGCCGCTGGCGACGATGTCCTCGACGGTGCGGATCTCGGCCTCGTAGCCGCCCAGCCTGATATAGTCTTCGCGGCGCAAGGTGAACTCGATCGGCGCCACCAGCGCCGGGGTCGGCACATAGCCGAAGGCGCCTTCGGGAACCCTGGTGACGTCGACCATCAGCGTGATGCCGCCGCCCGGCCAGACATAGACCGGCGCGCCGCCCACCGTCACATAGGTGCTGAGGCCATGCACGGAGCGGGTGAGGTTGACCGGGTTCTCGGTCACGCCGGCGCGCAGCGACCCGCCGGCGCCGCCGACGAACAGCACGGTGCACAGCGCCGGCTCGCAATTCTCCTCGACCAGGCCGACGGATTTGCGCAGCCGGTCCGGAAACGGCTTTTCGACCGGCTTCAGCTGATCGTCGAGCTCGTAATAGGCGAACTGCTCGCCCGTGGTCGAAACCATCAGCAGCGACAGGCCGGGACGCGCGCCCTTCTTCGGGTTCCATTCGCCGAGGATGGCGAGCGGGTCGGAGATCGTCGTGCCGCCCCAGCCGAGGCCCGGTTCGGAAACCTTGAAGTAGCGGCCGGGCGTCGAGCGGCGGCCGATGATCTTGATGCCGGTCTCCTGCCAGCCGAGCACCTTGCCGGCCTGGTGTTCGGAGACGACGCCGGTGATGTGGTCGTCCACCACCACGACCTCGTCCACCAGGCCGCGCCACTGGGTGGCGAACATGCCGATGGTGGCCGAGCCACAGCCGACGCGCATGCGCCGTTCCGCCTTGCCGTCGATGACCGGCGGCTTGCCGGCCTCGACGATGATGGTGGCGCCGCCATCGATGGTCAGCTCGACCGGCTTGCGGTTGCACAGCGCGAGCAGCGCGTCGCAGGTGGCGCGCCCCTCGGCCTTGGAGCCGCCGGTGAAATGATGCACCCCGCCCAGCGACAGCATCTGCGAACCGTATTCGCCCGTCGTGACATGGCCGATCGCCTCGCCGGCGGACCGCACGGCCGCCGTCTCCGGTCCCAGATGGCGGTCGGTGTCGATCTTCACCTTGACGCCGCAATAGGAGAAGATGCCCTCGGTCACGATGGTGACGAGATCGACACCCTCGACCTCCTGGCTGACGATGAAGGGGGCAGGCTTGTAGTCGGGGTAGGTGGTGCCGGCGCCGATGGCGGTGACGAAGCGACGGCCGGTGTTGACCAGCTCCCCCTCCCAGGCTTCGCCCTCGGCCAGGAAAGGCACCACGGAGGCGCCCGTCTCGGCGGCATGGTCGAGGATGGTCAGCGGGTCCATGCGCACGATCCGGCCGCCGCTGTTGCCATAGCGGTCGCAGGCGCCGGTGCGGCCGTCGGCGATGTAGCACATCACCGGGCAGGCATCGCAGCGGATCTTCTCGGCCACCAGCTTCTCGCCGGGCTCGTGGGTCTCGAAACGTTCGGCCAGCTCGCTCATCGGCGCGCCTCCTTCTCGCGGATTGCCGCATGGATGCGGGACGGGGTTGCCGGCAGCCTGGTGATCAGCACGCCGGTGGCGTGGCGGATGGCATTGAGGATCGCCGGCGCGGTCGGTATCAGCACATGCTCCCCGAGGCCCTTGGCGCCGAAGGGCCCTTCCGGATCCGGAACCTCCACCAGGATCGTCTCGACCGGCGGCACGTCGCCGATGGTCGGGATCAGATAGTCGTGCAGGTTCTCGGTACGGCCGGGTATGTACTCCTCCATCAGCGCCATGCCGATGCCCTGCGCGATGCCGCCCTCGATCTGGCCCTCGACGAGCACCGGATTGATCGCCTTGCCGACGTCGTGCGCGGCGGTGATCTTCAGCAGCTTCACCGTGCCGAGCCTGAGGTCGACCTCGAGTTCGGCGAGCTGGGCGCCGTAGCCATAGACGGCGTAGGGCTTGCCCTGGCCCTTGGCGTCGAGCGGCAGCGTCGGCGGATCGTAGGTCGCCTCGGCAAGGAAGACGAGGCCATCGGCGGACGCCTCGAGCGTGGCGAGATCGACGCGCCGCGCCGCCTCGCCCTCGCGGATGAGCAGGGTGGTGCCCTGCAGTTCGAGCCGCGCCTCGCCGGACACGTTGGCGAAGCGCAGGATGGCCTCGCGCAGCGCCCGGCCGGCCTTCTCGGCCGCCTTGCCGGTGACGAAGGTCTGGCGCGAGGCCGAGGTCTTGCCGGCATCCGGCGTGATGGCGGTGTCGGCGCTCCGGAGGCGGAACTTTTCCAGCGGCAGGCCGAGCGCGTCGGCGCAGATCTGGGTGATGACGGTGTTGGATCCCTGGCCGATGTCGATGGCGCCCTGATGCAGGACGACATCGCCATTGGCCGAGATGCCCACCTTGATGGTCGATGGATTGGGCAGCGAAGTGTTGCCGCAGCCATACCAGCAGGAGGCGACGCCGATACCGCGTTTCCTGTCCGCGTTGACGGCGTTGAACGCTTCCGCCTCGGCGCCGGCACGTGCCCAGTGAGGCCGAAGCGCCTCAAGGCAGGCGCCGATGCCGACGCCGGAATCCAGGCGCTGGCCGGTGACGGTTTCGGAGCCGTCGCGAAGGCAGTTCAGCACGCGGAATTCGAGCCGGTCCATGTCCAGCACATCGGCCAGTTCGTCGTACAGCGTCTCCTGCATGATCGTCGCCTGCGGCACGCCGAAGCCGCGAAAGGCGCCGGAGATCGGGCCGTGCGTGTGGATGGCGCGCCCCTCGGCCCGGTAGTTCGGCGTGGCGTAGGGGCCGGACGCGTGCACCGGCACGCGATTGGCCACTGTCGGCCCCCAGCTCGCATAGGCGCCGGTGTTGAAGTCGCCGGCAAAGACCATGCCGGTGATCCGGCCGTCGGCATCGACGCCGATGGTGGCCTTCATCTGCGCCGGATGGCGCTTGGTGGTCGACATCATGGATTCGGCGCGGGTGTAGGCAAGCGCGGCCGGCCGGCCCGTCTTCAGCGCCACCAGGCCGATGAGCGGCTGCAGCGACACGTCGAGCTTGGAACCGAAGCCGCCGCCGGTGGCGGTCGGCACGATGCGCACCTTCTCGACGGGCAGGCCGAGCACCTTGGCCGTATCATCGCGGTCCATATAGGGCGCCTGCGTGCAGGCGACGACGACCAGCGTGTCGCCGTCCATATAGGCGTGGCCGGCCTCCGGCTCGATATAGGCGTGCTCGACATAGGACGTCTCGATGGCGCCGGTGACCGTGTGGGCGGCGGCGGCAAGGGCCGCTTCCGGATCGCCGCGCTCGACAAGCCCCTTGGTCAGAAGGTTGCCCGGCCTGTTGTCGTGGACCAGCGCCGCGCCGGCCAAGTCCGCCTCGCCGATCTGGAGATGGTGCGGCAGCTCGTTCCAGCGTATCGGAAAATCGGCGACATCGAGATCGGCGATCGCCGCGCGCTCACCGGCGACGAGCGCCACCGCCTCGCCCCGGAACCGCACGTGCCCTTCGGCCAGTGCGGGCTGGTCGGCGAAGGGAGCTATGACGCCAAAGCAGTTGCGGCCGGGTATGTCGCTGGCGGTGAACACCGCCACGATGCCGGGCTTCGCGCTCGACCAGGCATCGAGGTCGCCGAACGCGAAGGTGGCGTGATGGAAGGGCGACCGCACCACCAGCACGGCAAGCGCGTCGGCGGGGAAGGAATCGCCGCCGAACCGCTCGCCACCGGTGACCTTCGGGATGCCGTCGAGACGGACCGGAGAGGCCCCCACGGCATTGCCCGAGGCTGGCATCCTGAGATCGAGGGCGCGATCGGGTTGATCAAGCTGGCGCTGCCCCTCGCCCTGTGAAGAGCCAGGCAATCGTATGTGGGCACGACCCCCACTCCGGTCGGCGTTGCCGACCACCTCTCCCCCGAACGACGGGGGAGAGGAAGGGTGCGCGCTTGCCGAACTCGGCTCCTTTCCTCTCCCTCCGGAGGGGGGAGAGGTGGCGCCGCGCAGCGGCGACGGAGTGGGGGAAGCCCATACGCGATCGCCCTGCTGTGAAGAGGCGGTCACCAGTGCCGGAGCTTCTTCCTTCTCCCCGTCACTATACGGGGAGAAGGTGCCGGCAGGCGGATGAGGGGCGGCGCTGCCGTGTGATGGTTGTTCAGCGAACCTTCCGGCGTCCATGACAGCGGCGATGATCTTGCGATAGCCGGTGCAGCGGCACAGCACGCCGCCCAGCGCGTCCTGGGTCTCCATTTCGGTCGGTCGGGGGTTGCGCGCCAGCAGCGCCGTTGCCGCAACGAGCAGCCCGGGCGTGCAGATGCCGCATTGCGCGGCGCCATGATGCAGGAAGGCCGCCTGGAGCGCCGAGAGGCTGCCGTTGGCCAGACCTTCCACGGTGGTGACGGTGGCGCCCGCCACCGAAGCCGCCGGCACAAGGCAGGCGCAGACAGGATTGCCGCCGACGAGCACGGTGCAGGCGCCGCAATCGCCGGCATCGCAGCCGACCTTGGTGCCGATCAGCCGGAGATCGTCACGCAGGATGGTGGAGAGGCGGCGAAGCGGCGGCGCCGAGACCGAAACCGGAATGCCGTTGACCTGGAAGGCAATATCGGCCGCCTGCATGCCCGCGCCCAACCGAGCCGCACTCGTGTCCGACGTGGCCCCATTCGCGTTGGGCCGCGCTTCGCCGGGGAATGACCGCGCCTCGCTCATGCCGCCACCCTCCCGCCGCCGGCCGCGGCTCTGACGGCGCGGGCCACCAGTTCTCGCGCGGCGTCGCGCCGATAACCGGCGCTGCCGCGCACGTCGGCGATGGGGGAAAGCTCGTCCATCGGCGCCGCCATGACGGCATCGACGAGCGAGGCGTCGGCCTCGCGGCCATGCAGGGCGCCCTCGACGGCGGGAAGACGCGTGGCGACGGCGGAGCAGGACCCCACCGCGACGGCCGCTTCCACGACCACGCCGCGCTCGACCACCAGCCGCGCCGCCACCATGGCGATGGAGATGACGAGATAGCGGCGCGCGCCGAGCTTGAGGAAGGCGGACGCCCCCCGGCAGGCGCCTTTCGGCACGCGGATGGCGGTCACCATCTCGTCCGGACGCAGGGCCGTGCGCCTGACACCGAGCACGAATTCGCGCAGCGGCAGGCGGCGTGTCGTCACGGCGGAGCGCAGCTCGACGTCGGCGTCGAGCGCGAGCAAGGCCGGCACGCCATCGGCGGCGGGCGAGGCGTTGCAGAGGTTGCCTGCAATGGTGCCGACATTCTGGATCTGCGCCGACCCCACCTCGCGCCCGGCCTGCTTCACCACGTCGAAGGCCGCCGGCAAGGGGTGGCGGACGAGGGAGGTCCAACTGGTGCGGGCGCCGATCAGCCAATGCGTCTCGGTCTCGCCAATGCCGTCGAGTTCGGCGAGGCCGTTTATGTCGATAATGTCATCGCGAAATGGCCGGCTGCCCTGCGCCGGGTAGACGTCGGTGCCACCCGCAAGGATACGCCACGGGCCTTCGCGCAGCAGGGCGAGCGCCTCGTCGACCGTGGTGGGTTTCGCGTAACGGATCACGCTTCGCCTTCCAGAAAGGGCCACTCCCGAGCCCGGGCTCACACCCGCGCCGGACGGTCAAACTCATTCGTATACAAATGATATCAAGCCGCCGATAATTGTCAAAGGCGAAGTTCCCGGACGCGCATCCATGGGCAAGCGGCGCGGCAACGCAATCGTGACGCATGAATGCGGCCAATTCGAACCCGTTCGAGGTTGACGTGGCCTTTCATCTGGTCAAGGTTCTGCGTCCCGGTCGCAGCGGCGACTTTTTTCGCGGGGGCGCTCGGCCTCCGACTGCAGCGTCGTGCATCCCCCGGGATAGACGAGGGGCGCTGGAGCACTTTGATTTGCGCGGGATCCAGCGGACCGTCGGTCCGGATCATGCGCTGGCGAGATGGAGGGACCCATGGCCGACGAAGCGCTTGTCGTCATCGACCTGCAGAACGATTTCTGCCCCGGCGGGGCGCTGGCGGTAACCGGCGGCGACGAGATCGTGCCACTGGTCAATGACATGATCCGGCGGACGGAACATGTCGTGCTGACCCAGGACTGGCACCCCGCCGGCCATTCGAGCTTCGCGTCCAGCCATACCGGCAAGCAGCCTTTCGAAACGATCGACATGCCCTATGGCCAGCAGACGCTGTGGCCGGACCACTGCATCCAGGGCAGCCTCGGCTCGGATTTCCATTCGGGGCTGGCCTGGACCAAGGCGGAGCTCGTCATACGCAAGGGGTTCCGCCCGGCGATCGACAGCTACTCGGCCTTCTTCGAGAACGACCACACCACGCCGACGGGGCTGGCAGGTTACCTGCGCGAGCGCGGCATCGGCACGCTGACGCTGGTCGGCCTGGCGACCGACTTCTGCGTCGCCTTCTCCGCGCTCGACGCCGTCCGCCAGGGCTTTGCGACAACGGTGCGGCTCGACGCCTGCCGGGGCATCGATCTCAACGGCTCGCTCGACGCCATGCTGGCGCGCATGCGCGAGGCGGGTGTGACGCTGGCCTAGGCTTGGTAGCTCAGACCAATACCGTTTCCGGACGCGCTCCGGGTGCATGAGAGGGGCCATGCGGTTCGCGACAATCCTGGCGGCCGGGGCGGCGGTGGCGACGCTGCTGTTCCCGGAAATGGCATTCGCGGCCGAAGCCGAAGGGCTGCCTGGCGCCGCGATGCCGCTCTGGTGGGCCCTGCCCTTCGCCGGCCTGCTATTGTCGATCGCCACGGGGCCGCTGCTCTTCCCGCATGTCTGGGAACATCACTACGGCAAGATCGCGGCCTTCTGGTCGGCGCTGGTCGTGGTGCCGCTGACGCTCGCCTTCGGTCTTCCCGTCGCCACGGAGGCGGTGCTGCACGCGGTGCTCAATGAGTACATGTCGTTCATCATCCTGCTGTTCGCGCTGTTCACCATTTCGGGCGGCATATTGGTGGCCGGCAACATCCACGGCACGCCGCTGGTCAATGCCGGCCTGCTGCTGACCGGCGCGCTGCTTGCTTCGGTCATCGGCACCACCGGCGCCTCGATGATCATGATCCGCCCGGTCATCCGCGCCAACGACAACCGGCCGCTCAATGCCCACGTCGTCATCTTCTTCATCTTCCTGGTGTCCAACATCGGCGGCTCGCTGACGCCCCTCGGCGATCCGCCGCTTTTCGTCGGCTTCCTGCGCGGCGTCGACTTCTTCTGGACGACCACGCATCTCTACCGGGAAACGCTGTTCGTCGTCGGCGTCGTGCTTGCCGCCTTCCTTGCCTTCGACACGCTGGTGCATCGGCTGGAGAAGGGCGCGCCGAAGATCAAGGATCCGACGCCGGATTCCAGGATCCGCATCCGGGGCCTGCCCAACATTCCGCTGCTTGGCGTGGTGATCGGCGCGATCCTGCTGTCCGCTGCCTGGAAGCCGGGCATCGGCTTTTCCGTCCATGGCGTCACGCTGGAATTGCAGAACCTCGTGCGCGATGGCCTCATCCTGGCCAGCGCGCTGCTGTCGCTTGCCGTGTCGCGCAGGGAGTATCGCGCGGCGAACGGCTTTTCCTGGGGGCCGATCGCGGAAGTGGCCAAATTGTTTGCCGGCATCTTCATCTGCATCGTGCCGGTGATCGCGATCCTGAGGGCCGGCCAGTCCGGCGCGCTGGCGCCGCTGGTCGCGCTGGTCACTCAGCCTTCTGGCGCGCCCAACGACCTCGCCTATTTCTGGCTGACGGGGGCGCTCTCATCCTTCCTGGACAACGCCCCGACCTATCTCGTTTTCTTCGAGATGGCCGGCGGCGATCCCAGGCACCTGATGAGCGAATATGCCTCGACGCTGGCGGCGATCTCGGCCGGCGCGGTGTTCATGGGCGCCAACACCTATATCGGCAACGCGCCGAACTTCATGGTCTACGCCATCGCCCGGCATGGCGGCGTCAAGATGCCCGGCTTCTTCGGCTACATGGCATGGTCGTGCCTGGTGTTGATCCCAACGTTCCTGATCGCCGGGTTTTTGTTTTTCGGGTGAGGCGAGTACCCCCTCCGTCGCCGCTGCGCGGCGCGCACCTCTCCCCCTCTGGAGGGAGAGGAAAGGAGCCCGGTTTGGCCAGCTCGCGCCCTTCCTCTCCCCCGTCGTTCGGGGGAGAGGTGGTCGGCTAAGCCGACCGGAGTGGGGGTCGTGCCCACATGCGATTGCCTTCCCCTGTGGGGCGGGCAGCCCTTATCCCACCCCGACATATCTTCGCACCGCCGAAGGGTCGGCGCGCAGTTCCTCGACGCCGACCGTCTCGCGATTGCGGCCGTTCTCGATGAACGCTACGCGATCGGCGACCGGCAGCACCGCGTCGACGCGCTGTTCGACAAGGATGGTCGAGACGCCTGATACACGCAGCTTCGTCACCGTCTCCCGGATCTTCTCGATCATCGACGGCATCAACCCTTCGGTCGGCTCGTCGAGCAGGAGCACGCGCGGCTCGAGGCAGAGCGCGCGCGCCATCGCCAGCATCTGCTGCTCGCCGCCCGACAGCGTGCCGGAACGCTGGCGAAGACGCTCACGCAGCAGCGGGAAGAGATCGAGCACACTCTCGCGCGTCGCCTCGCCCTTGCCGCGCGCCATGAGCCCGATCTCGATGTTTTCGGCCACCGTCATCTCGGCGAACAGGCGGCGACCCTGCGGCACATAGGCGACACCGGCCTTCGGCACCTCGTGCGGCGGAAGCCCCTTGAGCTCCCGCCCGTCGAGGCGGATCGATCCGCTGCGGGCCGGCGCCAGGCCCATGATCGCCTTCAGCGTCGTGGTCTTGCCGGCGCCGTTGCGGCCAAACAGGCACAGCACCTCGCCCTTGCGCAGCGCAAGATCGAGCCCATGCAGCACCTGCACCTCGCCATAGAAGCAGTCGAGCCCGGAGACTGTCAGGACGTCGGCGCGATCCTCAGCCATGGACCGCTCCGAGATAAGCTTCCTGCACGCTCGCGTCCGCGCGGATCGCCTCCGGGGAGCCCTCGGCGAGGATCCTGCCGGCATTGAAGACGGTGATGCGGTCGGCAAGCCGCATGACGACCGGCATGTTGTGCTCGATGAGCAGCACCGTGGCGCTGGCGGAGATTTCGTGTACGAGCTGGATGAAATTCTCGATCTCGGCGTCAGCCAGCCCCTGGGTGGGCTCGTCCAGGATCAGCAGGCGGGGTTTCAGGGCCAGGCCCATGGCCACTTCGAGCAGACGCTGGTGGCCGTAGGAGAGCTGCCCCGCCGTCATCTGGGCGCGGTCGGCAAGGCCGGTGCGCTCGAGCGCGGCCATCACCGCCTCTCGCACCGCCCCCCTGGAACGCCCGTCCGTCAGCGTGCGCTGCGCCGGCAGCGCGACATTGTCATAGGCGGTGAGGTTGGCGAAGATGCTGGTGATCTGGAACGTATAGGCGATGCCCAGCCGCACGCGGGCGTAGGCAGGCACCGCCGTGACGTCGGCGCCATCGAAGATGATCGCGCCGGACGAAGGTTGAAGCCGGCCGCTGACAAGGCTGACGAAGGTCGTCTTGCCGGCGCCGTTGGGTCCGATCAGCGCGCGGATTTCGCCCGGCATCAGCGTGAAGTCGACGGCATCGACGGCGCGCAGGCCGCCGAAGTGGCGCGACAGGGCTTTCGTCGTCAGCAGCGGCGTCATGGCAGCCACCCGAGCCAGCGCTGGCGGACGGTCCCGAGGATACCCTTGGGAAAGAACAGCACCAGAAGGATGAGGGCGACGCCGACAATCAGCAGATAGGCCGAGGTGTAGCCGCTGGTGATGTCGGTGACATAGTACATGAACAGCGTGCCGACGAGCGGCCCTAGCGTGGCGGCGGCACCGCCGAGCAGAACCCACAGAAGCGGCAGGATCGAATACTGCACCGAGGCGAAATTCGAACCGACATAGCCGAAGAGCAAGGCATAGACCGCGCCTGAGGCGGCGCAGATGGCGCCCGAGACGACGACTGCGACGAGCTTGTTGGAGAATGTGTCGTAGCCCAGCATCCTGGTGCGCTCCTCGTTCTCGCGGATCGCCACCAGCACGCGGCCGTAACGGGAGCGCACGAGGCCGAGCGTGACGAACAGCGCCAGCGTGAACAGCGTGAGCGCGGCGCAGTAGCGCGTGGCTGGATTGGTGAGGTCGAGCGTCGTCGCGCCCAATGCCAGGCTGCGCGCCGGCTGCGGCACGACCAGCCCCTGGTCGCCGCCGGTCCATGCCGAGAAATAGAGGATGAGGAGTGAAAAGACCTGCGCGAACATCATGGTCACGATCATGAAGGCGACGCCCGAGGTGCGCAGCGCCAGGAGGCCGACCAGCAGCGCGAGGACGGCGCCGCAGCCTATGCCCGCGGCGAGCGCCGCCGGCACACTCCAGCCGAGATGGATCACCGAGAGGCCGGCGCCATAGAGACCAGCGGCGAAGAACATGGCGTGGCCGAGGCTGAGCAGGCCGACATAGCCGAACAGCATGTTGTAGCCCATGGCGAAGACCGCCAGCACCATGATGCGGGACAGCAGCCCGAAATGATATTCCGGCAGCACGAAACCCAGGCCGGCGAGCAGGGCGACGACACCCAGATGCAGCGCATAGACCTTCGCCGAGGCCTTCATCGCGGCGTCGTTCCGAACAGGCCCTGCGGCCGGAACACCAGCACCAGCGCGACCGCCGCCGTGGCGATGATCTTGGCCAGCGTCGGCGAGAAGAACATCGAGATGATGCCGTCGGAGAGGCCTATCAGCACCGCCGCGACCACCGTGCCGCGCAGCGAGCCGAGGCCGCCGATGATGACGACTATGAAGGAAAGCAGCAGCGGATCCTGTCCCATCAGGTAGTGCGCCTGGCTGATCGGCACGATCAGCACCGCCGCGACAGCCGCCAACATGGCGCCGAGCGCGAAGACGCCGCCATAGACTCGGTCGACGGGAATGCCGAAGGCCTGCGCGGTCTCGCTGTCATATTGCGTGGCGCGCATGATGAGGCCGACCCTCGTCCTGGTCAGGACCAGCCAGGTCGCGACGAGCAGGACGGCCGAGGCGGCGACGACGGAGAGCTTGTAGCCGGAATAGCCGAACCAGGGCAGCAGGATGCGGTAGCTGAACGGCGCCTCGACCGGCCTTGCCTCCGGGCCATAGAAGGTCAGCGCCAGTTGCTGGATGATGTAGAGCATGCCGATGGTGGCGACGATGGTGCCTTCCGGATTGTAGTTGAGCCGGCGCAGCACCAGTCGCTCGGCGACGAGCGCCACAGCGCCAACGACCAATGGCGCGAGAACCAGCGCGGCCAGGAAGCCGAGCGCCGGATGGCCTGATATGGCCGTAGAGATCGCCCAGGCGAGCACCGCGCCCAGCATGAAGAACTCGCCATGAGCGACGTTGACGATGCGCATGACGCCGAACACCAGCGACAGGCCAAGCGCCGTCAGCGCCAGCACCGCCGAGGTGACGAGGCCTTCGAGGGTGGCGAGCAGGAGGTGGGGGCCGAAATGCATGGGCTAGGCGCCTGCGGATGCGCGAGGCACCCCCCTCTGGCCTGCCGGCCCTTTTCCCTTCAGGGGAAGGGCAATCGCATAAGGCGGTCCCCCGCTCCGTCGCCGCTGCGCGGCGCCACCTCTCCCCCCTCCGGAGGGAGAGGAAAGCCCGGTTCGGCAAACTAGCGCCCTTCCTCTCCCCCGTCGTTCGGGGGAGAGGTGGTCGGCAAAGCCGACCGGAGTGGGGGTCGTGGCGCTCACGCTTGCCAGAACCGGCAACCTCACAGCGCCTGCTTCGGATAGTCTCCTTCCGGCTCGTAGAGACCGTCCTCGATCTTGGTCTTGTGGACGACCTTGAGCTTGCCGCCCTCGACCTTGGAGATGTTCTGGATGCCGAAGCACTGGTGGATCTTGCCGTTGAAGGTCTTGGGGCCCTGCGGATGCTCCGGCCCCTCGGCGAACTCGGTCAGCGCCTCGGTCGCCTCGACCAGCTTGGCGCGGTCCTCGGGTCCCTTGTAGCCGGCATCCTCCATAGCCTTCTTGACGACGTAAAGCGTTTCCCAGCAGCCGAACATATGGGCGGCCGTCGAGACGTCCTTGGGGTCGCCCACGGCGGCGCCGTTGTCGTCGATGCCGACGGCGGCGCGATAGGCCTTCTGCGCCGCCGAGTCATCGGCCTGCGCGTAGCGCGGCGAGCCTTCCCAGAAATGGCTGCCATCGAGGAATTCGAGGCCGGGGCTGTTGATGTCGACGGCCTCGAGCGAATCGATGAAGCCGAAGAGCTGCGGCCGGTTCGAGCCGTAGAACTCGCCGAGTTCCTTGACGAAGGTGAGCACGGCCGGACCGACCATGACATGGTAGATCACCTCGGTCTCGGCGGGAATCTGCGGGAAGTATTTGGTGAAGGAGGATTCCGTCGGCGGAATGGCGATCTGGGCGATGACGTCGGCGCCCTGCGCCTTCAGCGCCGGCGGCAGGTAATCGCGATGATCGTAGCCGAAGGCGAAGTCGGGGAAGATCTGCGTGACCTTCTTGCCGGCGTTGGCCGCGATCCACGGCGCCATCGACTGGATCTGGCTCTTCACATCGGTGATGCCGGGCTGGAAGACATAGCGGTTGAGCTTGGTCGAGGCGACGTGATGGCCCTCGCTAACGACGAAATAGGGCATCTTTGCCTCGCCGGCGGCCGGCGCCGAGCCGATCACGACATGCGAGAACAGCGTGCCGAAAACGATATCGGTCTTGTGCTGGGTCGCGAACTTGCCGACCACCTCGGCGCCACGGCCCGGATCGGTGCCGTCATCCTCGATCACGACCTCGACCGGCCGGCCGTTGATGCCGCCGGCCGCGTTGATCGCCTTGACGGCGGCGGCGGTGGTCTTCTCGTACCAGCGGCCATAGGCGGCGCCGATGCCGGTACGATGCGACTGGAAACCGATCTTGATGGGGGCCGAGCTCTGCGCCTGGGCGTATCTGACGAAACCCGGCGCGGCAGCAAGACCGGCGCCGGCGGCGAGGCCCTTCAACGCCGTGCGGCGGGTGAGACGGGATTTCGAAAGATCGAAAGGCTTCTTGTCCATATGCCGTTCCCTTGTTAAGCGCTGCGGGCGGTGGCCGCCCATTTGCAGAAATCAACGATAGCCTGGCTACAAGTCCGATAATTCCCTAGCGCATGATCCCGAAAATCGGAACCGATTTTCGGCCGGAGATCGTACACGATACGCCAGTCGGGCGGTTTGGATTTCCAGCACAGCCTCAGCCCGCCGTCGGCGTGGCAAGCAGCCACAGACCGAAGACCGTATAGGCGACCATCAGCAAGGTGAGCGGAAACTGGCTGAGCGCCGCGCGCCCCGGATTCGGCTCCAGCCGCCAGGCAAGCCCGTGCGCGACGAGGACGGCCAACAGGTGGCCGAGGATGATGGCACCGGCCTGGAAATTCCAGAGCCACAGGGCAGAGGCAGCGCCCGCCACCAGGCCCGCCTCCACCTGCATGTCGGCGGTGCCGAAAAGGTTCCAGCCTAACGAGAACGGGTCTGAAAGCGCGACGATCGCATATTGCCCGTCGACCAGCAGCACCGTCAGATAGTGCGCGAAATGGTAGGCGAGCGCGATTGGCACGATGGACCAGACGAGCAGGCCCGCCCCGCCGCTCTTTGCGACGCCGGCAAGGCGCTGGCCGAGCAGCACGGCCAGCAGGAAAGCCGCCGCGAGCAGGATGAAGGTCAGCACCAGCCCGAAGCTGCCGATACCGACGAGCGCCGTTCGCCCCGGAAATTCCAGCGGGTTGATGCCGAACAGGCCGAGCCAGAAGAAGGTCTTCGACAGACCGTCGAAAGAGACCGAGGACAGCGCTAGCAACAGGAAGGCGACGCCGCTGGGTGGCAGCGGTTCTGCGGCGAGCAGCTTGGCCCCCGGCCAGCACAGGAACAGCCTCCCCGTCTCATCCTGCCCCAGCGGCGCGAAACGCGCCACCATGGCGAAAAAGAGTGTCAGGAACTCGCCGCGACGGCTCCAGTCCTCATAGCCGAATGCCAGCATGGCGAGGAAGGAGACCAGCCAGTAGAGGCCCGCCGCCCAGGCGAGCCGCGCCGGATCATCCGGAGCCGGATAGACGAGCTCGAACCAGGCGAAGGCCAGGAACAGGATGACGGCGGGCCAGCAGCCGGGTCGGGAGAGCGGCGATGCGCCCTTGCCCTCGCCGCCATCCTTGCCGAGCAGCCTGGTGACGACGCGCCACGGCCCGTACCACGGGTTCAGCCATGACCAGACATCGCCAAGGACACCCTGCGCCAACACCATCCCCGCCCACAGCAAGGTCCAGATGACCAGCGGCAGCGGATTGGACAGCGGATCGCGGCTGCCGAAAAGCCCGGCCGCCACCAGCACCGCGAAGCCGGCAAATGACAGCAGGCTGACGACGGTCCGCGCGGTGTCGCCGAGGGTGAAAAGAGCCAGGCGCCGCCGCCAGAACCGGTCGAGCGCCGCCGGCGGCAGCAAGGCGAGCACCAGGAAGGAGACGGCGACCGCGAACGCGCCGCCGACAAGATAGTAGCCGGTCGGCAGGAGAAGCACATGGCCACGATCCGAGGCGTGGGCAAAGGCGGGAACGGGCAGGAAGAGCGCAAGGGCGGCGGCAACAAAGGCCAGCTTGCCAGCATGGTTTTCCGCAGTGAAGGAACGCAACCTTTCCAAACCCCGGTCCCCTCGCGGGCGATGCCTGGGCATCGAAACCCTCAAACCTTCACCAACTGCTCCACGCGACCCTTTTCGCCGAATATCCTGATGTAGCGCTCGATTTCCTTGTGGTCGCCGGTGGCCTTTGCCGGATTGTCGGAGAGCTTGACCGCCGGGCGGCCGTTGGCCTCCGTCACCTTGCAGACCATCGAGATGGCGTCGAGCCTCGTCGTCGCGGTCGGCGCGCAGCCCTCGAAATCATTGGTGAGGTTGGTGCCCCAGCCGAAGGACATCCGCACCTTGCCCTTGAAGTGGCGATAGGTCTCCTCGATGGTCTCGACCTCGAGCCCGTCGGAGAAGATCAGGAGCTTCTGCTTCGGGTCCTTCCCCTTCGAGCGCCACCAGGACATGATCCTTTCGCCGCCTTCGATCGGCGGCGCGCTGTCGGGACGAAAACCGGTCCAGTCGGCGACCCAGTCCGGGGCATCGCGCAGGAAGGAATCGGTGCCGAAGGCATCGGGCAGCACGATCAGCAGGTTGCCGCCGTAGTAGCGCTGCCAGTCGCGCAGCACCTTGTAGGGCGACTGCCGCAGTTCCTCGTCGGTCTTGGCGAGCGCGCCAAACACCATCGGCAGCTCATGCGCGTTGGTGCCGAGGGCCTCGAGGTCGTTGTCCATGGCCAGCAGCACGTTGGAGGTACCGGTGAAGGCATCGCCTATGCCTTCCTTGAGCGCCTCGACGCACCAGCGCTGCCACAGGAAGGAGTGGCGCCGGCGGGTGCCGAAATCGGAGATGCGGATGCCAGGCAGCGCCTTCAAGCGCTCGGTCTTGGCCCACATCTTGGCCTTGGCGCGCGCGTAGAGCACGTCGAGCGCGAAGGGACCGAAGGAGCGCAGGGCCGCGCGCGAACGCAGTTCGTTGATGATGGCGAGCGCCGGTATCTCCCAAAGCGTCGTGTACATCCAGGGCCCGGGGAAGGAGAGCTCATACTGGCCGTCGCGCTTGGTGAGCTCGTATTCGGGCAGGCGGAAATTCTCCAGCCAGGCGAGGAATTCCGGCTCGAAAATCTGCTTGCGGCCATAGAAGGTGTTGCCGCCGAGCCAGATCATCTCCTTCTTGCTGAAGCGCAAGGTGCGCGCATGGTCGAGCTGGTCGCGCAATTCCTGCTCGTCGATCTCGTCGGCAAGGTGGACCGAGGTGGCGCGGTTGATCAGCGAGAAGGTGGCGTCGACCTTGGGGTACATACCCCAGATCATCTGCAGCATCAGAAGCTTGTAGAAATCGGTATCGAGCAGGCTGCGGATGATCGGATCCAGCTTCCAGGTGTGGTTGTAGACGCGCCGCGCAATATCGGTCTTAGCCATGCTCCAACACCGCCTTCACTGCTGAACTGTGCCAATCGCGACAGGCCTCATAGCATCGAATCGGCGAAAGTGCTGCCCGCTTTGCGGCTGGCCCGACAAAAAGGCTCGTCATGCGACCAGCGCCTCCTGCGCGCGCAATTGCTTTTTCGTTTCGGCTACCGGACAGTGAGGCGGCGCGCCAACCGACAGGCAGGAGGAACGACATGGGATACGACCGCGGCAAGCTGGAGGCGTTGCGCCGCAAATATGGCGAGAGCCATGGCGGCGAGATGTTCGATCCGAAGTTCCAGCGCGTCGCCGACAAGATCTTCTCCAAGAGCGGCACGAGACTTGCGCCCTATTCGGGGATTCCCACCTTCCTCGCCGCGCCCTATCGGGAGGTGGCCGCCGACAAGCCAGATTTCGGCGACCTGCAGGTGGCAATGATCGGCGTGCCGATGGACCTCGGCGTCACCAACCGGCCGGGCTCCCGCTTCGGACCACGCGCCCTGCGGGCGATCGAGCGCATCGGCCCCTACAATCACGTGCTGGAATGCGCCCCCACGCATGAGCTCCGGGTGGCCGACATCGGCGACGTGCCGTTCCAGAGCCGCTACCGGCTGGAAACGAGCCATGAGGACATCGAGCGCCGCATCAACCAGATCGTCGATGCCGGGGTAATCCCGCTGTCGGTCGGCGGCGACCATTCGATCAGCCATCCGATCCTGAAGGCCGTCGGCAAGAAGGCTCCCGTCGGCCTGATCCATATCGACGCCCACTGCGACACCAGCGGCCTGTTCGACATGACCAAGTTCCACCATGGCGGGCCGTTCCGCAACGCCGTGCTCGACGGCGTGCTCGACCCGACCCGCACCATCCAGATCGGCATTCGCGGCTCGGCCGAATATCTGTGGGAGTTCACCTACGAATCCGGCATGACGGTGGTGCATGCGGAAGAGGTGAGCGGGCTTGGCGTGCCGGCCATCATCGAGAAGGCCCGCAAGATCGTCGGCGACGGTCCGACCTACATTTCCTTCGACATCGACAGCGTCGATCCGGCCTTCGCGCCCGGCACCGGCACGCCCGAGGTGGGCGGCCTGACGACCCGAGAGGTGCTCGAACTGCTGCGTGGCCTCAAGGGCCTCAACATCGTCGGCGGCGACGTCGTCGAGGTGGCGCCGCAATATGACGCCACGACCAACACGGCGCATGCCGGCGCCCAGGTTCTGTTCGAGATCCTGAGCCTGATGGTGTTCAGCCCGGCGCTCTCGAAGGGCTGAGCCTTGGAAGACGATCCAGCGGCCGGGCGAACCGCCCGGCCGCTGGATCGCATGCTCAATGCGCGAAGGTCAGCCGCGGCGAGATGCGATCGCGCCTCAGCCATCGGCCGAGCAGCAGCGCCGCGACCACCGCGAGGCCGATCGACAGGCCCGCCCAAATGCCGACGCCGTTGAAGCCGAAGTGGAAGGCGAGCAGCACGCCGAGCGGCAGGCCGATGCCCCAATAGCCGATCGCGGCGTAGATCATCGGTATCTTGGTGTCGTGCAGGCCGCGCAGCATGCCGGCGGCAACCGCCTGGGCACCATCGAAGATCTGGAACAGCGCGGCGAAGACCAGGAACGACACGGCGAGCCCGATCACCCGGGCATTGGCCGGTGCGGAGAGGTCGATGAAGGCGCTGATCAGCAGGCGCGGCCACAGGATCATCATCAGCGCCATCAGCGCCATGAAGGCGACGCCGATGACATAGGCCGTCCAGCCGGCGCGCGACACGCCTTCCGGATTGCCGGCGCCATGGGCGAGGCCGACGCGCACCGTCACCGCCTGGTTGAGGCCGAGCGGCACCATGAAGGTGATCGACGAGATCTGGATGGCGATGGCGTGCGCGGCCAGCGAATCCGCGTCGATCAGGCCCATCAGCAGCGCCGCCGCGTTGAAGATCGTCACCTCGAAGGCGAGGATACCGGCAATCGGAAGGCCGAGCCGCAGCAGCCCCTTGAAGCGCGGCCAGTCCGAGCGCCAGAAGCGGCCGAACAGGCGGTAGCGGCGGAACTTCCGCTCCAGCATCACCACGGCCGCCATGCCAACGAACATCAACATGCTGGACAGCGACGTGGCGAGGCCGGACCCGGCTATGCCCATCGCAGGGAAGCCGAGATTGCCGAACATGAACACCCAGTTGAAGACGACGTTGCAGGCCACCGCGACGAAGACGATGACCAGCGCCCAGCCCGGTCGCTCCAGCGCCGAGATGAAGGAGCGCAGCACGATGTAGCCGTAGAAGGGCAGCACCGCCCATTGCAGCCAGCGCAGATAGGTGCCGGCGCGATGCGCAAGGTCGGGCTCCTGGCCCATCGCCAGCAATATTCGCTCGCCGTTCCACAGGAATATCCAGATCGGGATGGAGATCAGGATCGCCAGCCACAGGCCCTGGCGCACCGTGCGGCGCAGGTCGCGCACGGAGTGGCGGCGGCGACCGAGTTCGGTGGCCATCATCGGCGACGTGGCCAGCATCAGGCCGAGCCCGAAGATCAGCGGCATGAAATAGAGGTTGGAGCCAAGCGCGCCGCTGGCCAGCGTCTCGGGGCCGAGCCGTCCCATCATCATCACGTCGGTCGCGGTCATGGCGGTCTGGCCGAGATTGGTGAGCACCATCGGCCAGGCCAGCGCCACCATCGCCCTGATCTCTTCACGCCACAGGTTTCCCGGCGCTGAGGCGCCGGCTTCAATCGCGGACATTGTTCGCTCTTTCCAACGGCGGCGCGTCGGGAAAATCCCCGGAAGCCGCATCAAACGATGAAGTTCACCATTTGCGGCGTCTTTTGAACGAAATGCGACATGAAGGCAAGGGACGAGCAAGCGGCAGCGATTGAGCCAGCCGGACCGCCCGGGTGCTCAAGACACAAAACCGATGGAAGCAGAGGGCGATTTCACAAGCGAACCGAGGGCTGCTATGGATGCCTCATTGAACCGAGGTGACGGCGCAAATTGACTATCTTCCTGGAGGCGGGATGCAGTTCAGGCGCAGAAAAGACCCCGTTGCCACGCTTCGGACGGCGCCGGCCTTCGAACATATCGTCACAGAGGCGAGCGACAGTTTCCTGTGGCGTCTCGATGACTATCCGTGGGAGCGCAATGTCTGGAACTTCCATCCGGAATACGAGATCCATCTGCTCCGAAAATCCTCCGGCGTGGTCCTGGTCGGCGATCACATCGGTGAATTCGGGCCGGGCTACCTGACCATTGTCGGCGGTGGGCTGCCGCATGACTGGGTGACGGCGGTGCAGCCGGGCGAACTCATCGAAGGCCGCGACATCGTCCTACAGTTCGATGCGGAGAGGCTGCGCGGCTCGGCCGGCCTTTTGCCGGAATTGCGTGAACTGGAGCCGTTCCTCGAGCGGTCGTTGCGCGGGATGGTCTTTCACGGCCGCGCGGCGCTGGAAGGCGCCGCCTTGATGGAGCGGATGGGCACCGTCCATGGACTTGCCCGCCTGTGCCTGTTCCTCGAGCTGGTCGATCTGCTGGCCAGGACCGACGAGTACGAACTGCTGTCGTCGCCGGATTTCTCACCGGTTCTCGACGCCACCTCGCTCGATATCATCCAGCGCACGTTGACCTACCTGTTCCAGCACTTCGCCGAAGATCTGAAGCTGCCCGACATGGCGGAACTGGCCGGCATGAGCGAAAGCACCTTCTCGCGCTTCTTCCAGAAGAACACCGGCAACTCCTTCAGCGACCACCTCGCCAAGCTCAGGCTCTGGCAGGCCTGCAAGCTGCTTGCCGACACCGACATCCCGGTCACCGACATCTGTTTCCAGGTCGGTTTCATGAACATTTCCAACTTCAATCGCGCATTCCTGCGCAAGCACAAGATGACGCCGTCGTCCTATCGCAAGCTGTCACGGCAACGGCTGGCGCTGCGCGCATAAGCACACACTGAAAATCAAGGACCTGCAGGCGACCGATACTCATGTGACGGAGTTTGTCACGGGGCATCGGTTTTTGCATTGCACAATGCATAAAAGTACAGGTTTGCTGCAACGAGGCTTCTAGCTTGGCCTGATTGAACTCCTCATCTTAGCGACGGGTGGCTTGTCGCTCGGGCGATGGGGAGGATCGCAGAGTCCGAGGATTTCCGCTTCCCGCGAATGTTCCTGGAGGAGAAAATCAATGAAACCAATTCGCCTCGCTGCGGGCTTGAGCGCAGCTTTCATGCTTTCCGCAACTGTTTCAACCGTCGCGCTGGCGCAGGCGCCGGTCTGCTCGGCGCCGGTCAAGGTGCTGGCGCAACCGCGCGACGGCCTGACACTTCTGGAGGACTCCAAGGCCGAGTTCCAGAAGCTCGCCGGCGCCGGCTTCCAGATCGACTATCTGAACGAGAACGACCGCCGGGCGAAATCGCGCGCCGATGCGTCCACCGTCGGTAATTACAACGTCTACTATGTCGACGAGGCCAACGTCGCCCTGTTCGCTTCGTCGAAATGGATCGTGCCGCTGGCCGATTATTATCCGGCTGACTATGACTATGCCGATTTCGATCCGGGCCGCCAGAAGGTTGCCACCTATGACGGCAAGGTCTGGTTCGCGCCGTTGACCGGTGGCGGCGACCTGATGGTCTACCGCAAGGACGTGCTGGAGGCCGCCGGCATCCAGCCACCGAAGACGCTGGACGACCTGATCGCCGACGTGCCCAAGCTGACCAACGCCGACAAGGGCATGTATGGCATCGCGCTGCGCGGCGCGCGCGGTTCGGGTGCGAATGTCTGGCGCTGGATGCCGTTCTTCAAGGCCTATGGCGGCAAGTGGTTCGACGGCGACAAGCCGGCTTTCAACTCGGAGGCCGCGGTCAAGGCAACCGAGACCTACCTCAAGCTGTTCAAGGATTCGGCGCCCGGCACGCAGACCGGCAGCTGGGATGAATCGACCGGCGCCTTCCTGTCCGGCCAGGTCGCCATCCTGGTGGAATCGACGCCGCTGTCGGGTATGGCGGTCGATCCCAAGACCTCGCAGGTGATCGGCAAGATCGGCTTCCTGCCACCGCCATCGCCGCTTCCCGGCGGCGGCTACGGCCATGGCCTTGCCATCGCTGCCAAGGCCAACGCCGACGAGGCTTCGAAGAAATGCGCCGGCCTGTTCATCGCCTGGGCGACGTCGAAGGAAAACGAGAAACGCCGGCTCGACGCCCACCAGTTCGGCGAGCTTAACCGCACCAGCATCCTGTCCAGCAAGGAGTTCGCCGATATCTATGGCGCCGATCTCGGCCAGGCGCTGGCAGAGACCGGCAAGGTCACGGCGGTGAATTTCTGGCAGGATCCGCGCTGGCCCGATCTCGGCGACCGCTGGGGCATCATCCTCGAGGAGCTGGTGGCCGGCACCCGCACCGACATCAAGGGCGGCCTCAACGAGCTCGAGGCCTATGCCAACGAGCTGGTGAAGAAGAAGTAGAAGCATCCTCCGCCCGTGGCGCGCGGTTCGGGCATTGTCCGCAATGCCCGGTCCCGCGCCGCGGGAATGTTTGCCCCCAGGGGAAGAAAATCATGTCGACACAAACGGCACGCAAGCGAGGATAGATGCCAATGGCCCGGCGCACGTCGCTCCCTGTCACCTTCGTCGTTCCGACCATCGCCATCCTTCTGGTTCTGTCGATGGTGCCGACGCTCTACGCCATTGTCATCGCCTTGCAGAATCGCGAGCTGAGCTCGCCCGACTACTCCTGGGTCTGGCTGTCGAACTTCGGCGACCTCTTCCTCGACCGCCGCTTCCTCAACGCCGTCTGGGTATCGGTGAAATGGGAAGTCGTCACCGTGGGGGCGACCATGATTGTGGCGATCGGGCTCGGCGTGCTGATGTTCGAGGTGGCATCGCCGCGCCTGCGCAATGTCTACTGCCTGCTGTTCATCATTCCGGTGCTGTTACCGCGCGTGTCTGCGGCCTTCGTCTGGAAGTTCGCCTACCATCCGCTCTACGGCATCGCCACCTACCCCTACAGGCTCATTACCGGTGGCCTGATCTTCGATCCGCTGTCCAAGCCTTCGACGGCATTGTTCGCCGTCGCCTCGGTCGATGTCTGGCAATGGGGCCTGTTCTTCGCGGTCATCGTGCTGAAGCTGCTCGAAACCCTGCCGCCGCAACCGATCGAGGCTGCGCGGCTCGACCACGCGAGCCGGTGGCAGATCCACGCCTTCGTGACCTTGCCTATGCTGAAGGCGCCGCTGATCAGCCTGATGTTCATCAAGATGATCGAATCGCTGCGCTCCTTCGACCTGATCTATGTCATGACCCGCGGCGGACCGGGCGTGGCGACCGAAACGCTCGACATGTACGCCTTCTCGCAAGGCTTCATCGAATCCGGCAAGGTCTCCTACGCATCGGCCATGGCGGTACTGATGATGATCGCCACCGTCATCACCTTCACCATGCTCTGGAAGCGGGTGCAGGCATGAGGCCCGGCAGGCTGATCGGCAAGGCCATATTGGCGCTGGCCGGATTCCTGGCGGTGTTCCCGCTGCTATGGACGGCGCTCAACGCTCTCAAGAACAATGTCGACATCATCACCCGCGTGCCGCGCGTGGTGTTCACGCCGACATTGGCCAACATCAGCTACATCGTCGGCCGCGATAGCGTTCTCACCGGGCTCTACAACTCGGTCATCGCCTGCGGCGCGGCCGTGCTGATCGGCATCGTTCTCGGCCTGCCCGCGGCCTATGCCGTGGCGCGCTATCCCAATCGGTGGGCTGGCGACATCCAGTTCTTCGTGCTGTCGCTGCGCTTCCTGCCGCCGGTCGCGGTGGCCATCCCGCTGATGGTGATCTGGCTGCAGATCGGGCTCTACGACACTTTGCCGGCACTGATCGTCACCTATTCGCTGCTTACCATCTCGGTGATCATGTGGCTTGCCATTCCCGCTTTCCAGGGCGTGCCGAAGGAAATCGAGGAGGCCGCCTTCGTCGACGGCTACGGCGCCTATTCGGTGTTCTGGCGAATCGCGCTGCCCGTCGCGGCGCGCTCGCTGGCCGGAGCCGTCGCCTTCAGTTTCGTGCTGGTCTGGAACGAGTTCCTGATCGCGCTGATGCTGTCGAGTTCCAACGCCAAGACCTTGCCGATCGTCGCCTCGGAACTCTCCCAGCAGGGCATGAACGTGCCTTGGGGAATCCTCAATGCCTCGGTCGTGCTCCTGTCGCTGCCGCCGCTGCTGTTCCTTGGCGTGCTGAGCGGCTTCCTGAATTCCGTTTTCCGGCAAAAAAAGACTTGATGTGAGGACCACACGATGCGGGCATTGGTGCTTGAGAAGAAAGGCGAACTGTCGCTGCGCGAGATCGCGCTGCCGCTCGACATGGGACCGGACGACGTCAGGATAGCGATCCACACCGTCGGCGTCTGCGGCAGCGACGTGCACTATTACACGCATGGCGCCATCGGCAGCTATGTCGTGCGGGCGCCGATGGTGCTCGGCCACGAGGCCTCGGGAACGATTGTCGAGATCGGCGCCAATGTCGATACGCTGAAGGTCGGCGACCGCGTCTGCATGGAGCCGGGCGTGCCGAACCTTGCGTCGCGCGCGACAAAGCTCGGCATCTACAATGTCGACCCCGACGTCACCTTCTGGGCGACGCCGCCGGTGCATGGCGTACTGGCCCCCTATGCGGTGCATCCGGCCGCCTTCACCTACAAACTGCCGGACAATGTCTCCTTCGCCGAGGGCGCGATGGTCGAGCCCTTCGCCATCGGCATGCAGGCGGCGAGCCGTGCACGGATCGTTCCGGGCGATGTCGCCGTCGTTGTCGGCTGCGGCCCGATCGGTATCATGATCGCGCTGGCGGCGCTGGCCGGCGGCTGTTCGAAGGTGCTGATCTCCGATTTTTCCGCCCCCAAGCTGAAGATCGCGGCGCGGTACCCCGGCATCGTCCCGGTCAATATCGGCGAGCAGTCCCTGGCAGACGCGGTGGCGGCGGCGACCGACAATTGGGGCGCCGACATCGTCTTTGAAGCCAGCGGCAGCCCGAAGGCCTTCGCCAATCTGTTCCAGGTCGTCAGGCCAGGCGGTGCTGTCGTTCTCGTCGGGCTTCCAGTGGAGCCGGTGGATCTCAACGTGCCGGCGGCGATCTCGAAGGAGGTGCGCATCGAAACGGTGTTCCGCTACGCCAACATCTTCGACCGCGCCCTGCTGCTGATCGCCTCCGGCAAGGTCGACCTCAAGCCGCTGATCACCGGCACCTATGACTTCTCCGACAGCATAAGAGCGTTCGAGCGGGCCGCCGAGGGCAACCCGGAAGACGTCAAGCTGCAGATCCTGCTTACCGGCGAAAAGGGCTGATGATGTCGGCGATCGTTTGCTCCCATGTCGACAAGGCCTACGGCGCCACCACGGTCATCCGCGATCTCAACCTCAGCATAGAGGAACACGAGTTCGTCGTGTTTCTCGGTCCATCCGGCTGTGGCAAGTCGACCTTGCTGCGAATGCTGGCGGGGCTGGAGGACATAAGCGGCGGCGAGGTCTCGATCGGCGGCAAGGTGGTCAACGATCTCGACCCGGGCGACCGCGGCATCGCCATGGTGTTCCAGAACTACGCGCTCTATCCGCACATGACGATCTTCGACAACATCGCCTTCGGCCTTCGGCGCCAGAAGGTGCCGGCGGCCGATATCCGGAAGCGGGTCGAAGCGGTGTCGGGGACACTCGGGCTCGAACCCTATCTGGGCCGCAAGCCGGCTGAACTCTCCGGTGGCCAGCAACAGCGCGTGGCGATTGCGCGGGCCATGATAAAGACGCCGAAAGTGTTCCTGTTCGACGAACCGCTTTCAAATCTCGACGCCAAGCTGCGCAACCATATGCGTGTCGAGATCGCGCGCTTGCATCAGTCGCTGAAGACGACCACCGTCTACGTCACCCATGACCAGCTGGAGGCGATGACGCTCGCCGACCGCATCGTGCTGCTCAAGGATGGCGTCATCGAGCAGATCGGCTCGCCGGCGGAAATATACCGGCGGCCCGCCAATATGTTCGTGGCCGGCTTCATCGGCACGCCGAACATGAACTTCATCGACGTGACGGTCGGACGGGCCGCGAACGGCTGGACGCTGACCGGCGCCGGCACCGTGCTTTCGATGGGCGGATCGGGCTTTCATCTCCAGCAAGGCGACCGTGCCGTGCTGGGCATTCGGCCTCCGGACCTGAAGACGGCCGATACCGGCGCCACCGGCATATTGCAAGGCACCGCCGATCTCATCGAATTCCACGGCAACGACGCGCTGGTGACGTTCGGTTCCGGCGGCAAGGAGATCAGCGCGCTGGTTCCGGCACGCGAGTGCCCGGCGCTGCGCGCCCCTGTCCGCTACACATTCGACGAGGAAAGTATCCACCTGTTCGACGCGACGTCCGGCGCCTCCCTGCGCAAGCAGTAGTGTCTGCGAGATGTTTAGAGCACCGTGCGTCCAATCGGACGCACAAAGGACGCTCTGACATTTTTATTGAGCATCGGAATAAACCGAGAACCGAGTACACTTTTCGGTCCGATGCTCTAGCGGATAGCGTCGAGCGCCTGCCGCTGGCGGTGCATTTCGAGGAAGATGCGGTAGTCGCGGTCAAAACGCGCCGCCGAGTGGCGGTTCGTCTCGCGCGTCTTGCCGCCCTGCTGCATGGCGAGGCAGGCTGCGTTGAGGGACGGGAACAATCCCGCGGCCGTCGCCGCCACCATGCCGGTGCCGAGCAGCACCGCCTCGTCGGCCAGCGGCTCGATGACCGTGCAGCCGGTGGCGTCGGCATAGAGCTCCATCAGCAGCGGGTTCTTGGTGTGGCCGCCGGTGACGTGCAGCGTGTCGATCAGGTAGCCGTTCTCGTTGAGCGCTTCCAGTACGTGGCGAACGCCGAGCGCGATGCCGACGGCGGTTCGCCAGTAGAGCTTGCACAGGCTGTCGAAGGAGGAATCCAGCGTCAGCCCGCTGACGACGCCGACGGCATGCGGGTCGGCGAGCGGCGAGCGGTTGCCGTGGAAGTCCGGCAGCACGTGCAGCCGCGCGGCAAGCCCCTCGCCCTCCATGGCGCGCAGTTCGGCGACACGCGCCGCGATGCGGGCATGCATGGCCGCGTCGGGCTCGCCGCCGGCGCCGTGCCAGCGGATGATGTGGTCGAGCAGGGCGCCGGTGGCCGACTGACCGCCTTCGGATAGCCAGAGGTTCGGCAGTGCCGCTCCATAGTAAGGCCCCCAGACGCCTGGGAAGGGCTGCGGATCCGGCGACATCGCCATGACGCAGGACGACGTACCGGCGATGAGCGCCAGATGGCGGCCGATATTCTTCTCGTCGCCGGCAAAACCGCCGAGCACGCCCAACGCGCCGGCATAGGCGTCGATGACACCGGCGCCGACACGGCACTTTTCGGTGAGGCCGAGCTCGGCCGCGGCCTGCGCCGTCAGCGGGCCGAGATCGGCGCCGACCGCGCTGGCCTTCTCCGGAAGATTGCCGTGCTCGAAAAGGTCGTCGAGACCGACGAGGTCGAAGAAGTCGCGACGCCAGCCCTGTTCCTCATGCGCGAGATAGGTCCATTTGGCCGTCAGCGTGCACTGCGAACGGGCAAGCGAGCCGCTTGCCTTCCAGGTCAGGAAATCGGCGAGATCGAATAGATAGCCGGCTTTGTTCCATGTGTCAGGCAGGTTGCGCTTCAGCCACATCAGCTTCGGCGTTTCCATTTCCGGCGACATCACACCACCGATATAGTCGAGCACGGCATGGCCGCTTCGCGTGCATTCGTCGGCCTCGGCGATGGCGCGATGGTCGAGCCAGACGATGGTGTCCCAGCGCTTCTCGCCGGTGACCGAGGCGCTGAGCTGATCGCCCCGCCCGTCGAGCACGACCAGCGAGCAGGTGGCGTCGAAGGAGATGCCGGCGATTTCGGCCGCCGCCACGCCCGCCTTCTCGCGCGCGCCGCGCACGGCGGCGCAGACAGCCGCCCAGATATCGCGCGAGTCATGCTCGGCATGATCGGGCTTCGGCCGGTGCATGGCGATCGGATGCTCGGCGCGGCCAAGCAACGTGCCCTTCGTGTCGAGAATGCCGGCGCGGGCGCTCCCGGTGCCGACATCGACCGCGCAAACCAGATTTCTCGTCAAGACGATTCTACTCTCGCTCCCAGGCCTGCAATCAGATCGGGCAATTGCAGCATGTCGGCGAATATAGAGTCCGGCTTGATCGACGCAAGCCGCGCTTTGAGCGCGGGATTGCCGGCATGGGCGCCACCGGTGAAAGCGAACACGGTCATGCCAGCCGCGCGCGCCGCGGCGACGCCGGCCGGGCTATCCTCGACGACCAGGCAGGCGTTGGGTGTGGCGCCCATCCTCTCGGCGGCAAGCAGGAACAGGTCCGGGGCGGGCTTGCCGCGCTCGACCATGGCGGCGCTGAACAGATGCGGCTCGAACAGGCCAAGCAGCCCCGTGACGTCGAGCGCGTAGCGGATGCGGTCCAGCGTTCCCGAGGAGGCGACGCAATAGGGCAGGCCGAGCCGTGGCAGCATCTCGCTGACGCCCGGCACCGGCCGCAGTTCCTCGCGAAAGCGGCGCATCAGTTCGACGCGCATGTCGGTCAGATGGGCATCGGTGACGACAAGGCCGAAATCGCGCGCCAGAATCTCGCGGACGCTCTTCACGCTCTTGCCAAGGAAGTGCTCGTAGGCAGCGTCCTCGGCGATGCTACCGCCAGCCGTCCTGATCATGCCCAGCAGGGCCGACAGCGAAAGCGCCTCGCTGTCGACCAGCACGCCGTCGCAATCGAAGATGACCAATTCAGGCGACACGCGCCCACCGGTCCGTGTTCAGAGGCCGCCAGCGAGATAGCGTGTCAACGTGGCGCGCGCGCCGATCCCCCAGATCGTGTCCAGCGCGTGCGAGAACGCTTGCGCGAACGTGGTCGAGCGGCCGACATCGCCGTAGATGTCTTCCATGGCGAGCCATGTGGCCGGCGCCTCTTTCGCGGCCTTCGCGGTCGCCTGCATCCTGTCCCAGTTCGGATCGTTGCGTTCGATGACGGCGCCGGAATCCGTCGTTCCGAAGCAGTAGCGGCACCAGAAGGCCGATTCCAGCGCCAGGCCGGCGACGCCCTTTCCCGCCTTCAGCCGGGCGGCAATGGTCGGGATGATGAATTTCGGCTGCCGGTTCGAGCCGTCGAGGCAGAGCCTGCGCACCGTGTCGCCGATCTTGGGATTGGCGAAACGGTGCTCGATGAGCTGGTAGTACTCCTCCAGAACCGTATCCGGCACGGGCGGAACGGTCGGGATGATCTCGTCATGCTCCAGCTTCCTCAGGAAGCCGCTCACCAGCGGCTCCTGCATGGCCTCGTGGACGAAATGGATGTCCATCAGTCCGGCCGGATAGGCAATGGTGGCATGGCCGCCGTTGAGGATGCGTATCTTCATCAGCTCATAGGGCGAGACGTCCTTGACGAACTGCACCCCGACCTTTTCCAGTGGCGGGCGGCCATCGGTGAAGCTGTCTTCCAGCACCCATTGCCGGAAGGGCTCGCAGAACACCGGCCAGTTGTCCTCAAGGTCAAAATCCCTGGCGAGGATGCCGCGTTCGCGGTCGGTCGTGGCCGGCGTGATGCGGTCGACCATGGCGTTGGGGAAGGCGACGTGATCGCCGACCCAAAGGGCGAGCTCCTCGTCCATGAGGCGCGCCAGGCCGACCACCGCGTCGGAGGTGACGTGGCCATTGTGGGGGATGTTGTCGCAGGACATGACCGTGAACGGCACGATGCCGTCGGCGCGGCGACGCATCAGTCCGGCAAGGATGAGGCCGAACACCGTCTTGGGTGTCGCGCCTGGCCGCGCGTCGGCGACGATGTCGGGATGCGCCGGGTTGAAGACGCCGGATGCCGGATCGATGAAATAGCCGCCTTCGGTGATGGTCAGCGAAACGATGCGGATCGCCGGATCGGCCAGGCGCTCGATGATGGCGGCGGCATCGCCGGGCGTCAGGAAATCGATCATGGCGCCGGTGACGCGGGCGCTCATATGGCCGGCGTCCTGCTCGACCACTGTTGTCAGCCAGTCCTGCTCCTCGAGCCTGGCGCGGCCGGCCTTCTCGCCTTCAAACACCCCCGCGCCGACCAGGGCCCAGTCATGGCCGAGCCCGGCGTTGAACAGATCGTCGAGATAGACGGCCTGGTGCGAGCGGTGGAAATTGCCGACGCCGAAATGCAGGATTCCGCCCTTCAGCCTGGCGCGGTCGTATTTCGGACCGCTGACCTTCGACGGAAGCCTGGCGAGGTTTGAGGAGGAGAGTTTCACGGTCATCTGATTTACCCTTTTGGCCGGGCCTTCATTTCCCCGTCCTGCACTGCGAGGGGCGAGGGACGGCGCGCGCCACGGATGCCCGCCGTCCCTCCTCCTTCGGCGCCGACGCCCTTCTCCCCGCGGAGGGACGGGAAGAAGGGCGCCTTCGCCCCCCTCAACTCATCCACTGGCCGCCATCGACGTTGTAGGTCTGGGCGACGATGTATTCGGCCTCTTCGCTGGCTAGGAACACAGCCATGCCGGCAAGATCCTTGGCGGTGCCCATGCGGCCGTAGGGCACGCCTTCGCCGACCAGCTTCTTCTTCTCGCCGAGCGGGCGGTTCTCATATCTGGCGAACAGGGAATCGACGTGGTCCCAGTGCTCGCCGTCGACCACGCCCGGCGCGATCGCGTTGACGTTGATGCGGTGCTTGATCAGGTCGAGACCGGCCGACTGGGTGAGCGAGATGACGGCCGCCTTGGTGGCGCAGTAGATTGCCACCAGCGGCTCGCCGCGCCGTCCGGCCTGGCTCGCCATGTTGATGATCCTGCCGCCCTTGCCGCGCGCGATCATCGAGCGGGCGGCCGCCTGCAACGTGAACAGCGTGCCGGCGACGTTGACGGAGAACAACTTGTCGTAGCTCGCCCTCGATATCTCGACGATAGGCGCGAGATCGAAGAGGGCGGCGTTGTTGATCAGTATGTCGAGGCCGCCGGTCCTGATTTCGACCGCCTTCACCGCCGCTTCGATGGACGATTGGTCGGTGACATCGAGTCGGACCGCGTAGGCGGCCTTGCCTATTTCGGAGGCCGTCTTCTCCGCCGCCTCCAGATTGATATCGGCGATCGCCACCGTCGCGCCCTCGCGCACATAGGCCTCCGCAAAGCCCCGGCCTATGCCGCGGGCGGAGCCGGTGATCAGCGCCGATTTGCCCTTCAGGCGCATCTCAGAGCGCCTTCCCGTCCGGGCCGAAGCGATGCAGCTTGGCGGGGTCTGGCGTGAGGTAGATGGTGTCGCCATGCCTGACGGGGACCTCGCCGTCGGCGCGCACGTTGATGGTGCCGAGGCCATCGGTCTGCACATGCAGGAAGGTGTCGGAGCCGAGATGCTCGGCAACCCCAACCGTTCCCTTCCACGTCCCCTCCGTCGTCGAGATGCGCAGATGCTCCGGCCGGATGCCGATCGTCTTGGCGCCATGCCTGGAGGCCGGCTCGCCCTCGATCAGGTTCATCTTCGGCGAGCCGATGAAGCCGGCCACGAACAGGTTGCGCGGGCTGCGATAGAGCTCCAGCGGCGAGCCGACCTGTTCTATGTTGCCGGCGTTCAGCACAACGATCTTGTCGGCCATGGTCATCGCCTCCACCTGGTCGTGGGTGACATAGACCATGGTGGTCTTGAGCTGGTGGTGCAGCTCGCTGATCTCCAGCCGCATGGTGCCGCGCAGTGCCGCGTCGAGGTTCGACAGCGGCTCGTCGAACAGGAAGGCCGAGGGCTGGCGCACGATGGCGCGGCCGATGGCGACGCGCTGGCGCTGGCCGCCCGAGAGCTGGCCGGGCCGGCGCTCGAGATAGTTGCTGAGGTTGAGCACGCGGGCCGCGTCCTTGACCTTCCTGTCGATGGTGGCCTGGTCTTCGCCGGCCATCTTGAGGGGGAAGGCGATGTTCTTGGCGACCGTCATGTGCGGGTAGAGCGCATAGGACTGGAAGACCATGGCGAGCTTGCGCTTGGCGGGGGCCTCGTGGGTGACGTCGCGGCCATCGATGGAGATGGTGCCGCCGCTGGTGTCCTCCAGCCCGGCGATCAGCCTGAGCAGGGTCGACTTGCCGCAACCCGAAGGACCCACGAACACAACGAACTCGCCATCCTCGATGACAAGGTCGATGTTCGGGATGATCGTCGTCGCCCCGAAGGATTTGGAGACGTTCTTGAGCGTGATGTTTCCCATGGCTTCCTCCCGGATTGTTTCCCGCCGACAGCGGGCCGTGCCCGCTTCGCGGCGCCGCCCTACTTCACCGCACCAAAGGTCAGGCCGCGCACCAGCTGCTTCTGGCTGAACCAGCCCATGATCAGGATCGGCGCTATGGCCAGGGTCGAGGCGGCGGAGAGCTTTGCCCAGAACAACCCTTGCGGACTGGAGAAGGAACTGATGAAGGCGGTGAGCGGAGCGGCATCCGTGGTGGTGAGCCGGATCGTCCAGAACGCCTCGTTCCAGGCCAGGATAATGTTGAGCAGCATGGTCGAGGCAATGCCCGGCACCGCCATCGGCGTCAGCACGTGGATGATCTCGTTCCACAGCGAGGCGCCGTCCATGCGGGCGGCTTCAAGGATCTCGCCCGGAATCTCGCGGAAATAGGTGTAGAGCATCCACACCACGATCGGCAGGTTGATCAGCATCAGCATGATGGTGAGGCCGATGCGGCTGTCGAGCAGGCCGGTGTCGCGGAAGATCAGGTAGATCGGAAACAGCACCGCCACCGCCGGCATCATCTTGGTGGAGAGCATCCACATCAGGATGTCCTTGGTCCTTCTGGTCGGCGAGAAGGCCATCGACCAGGCGGCCGGAACGGCGACGACGAGCGCCAGCACGGTCGAGCCGACCGACAGGATGACGGAGTTCAGGAAGAACTTGAAATAGCCGCTCTGCGCCTGGACCTCGGAATAGCTCTCCAGCGTTCCGGACGGGATCAGGCTGAAGCCCTGGATCGCCTCCTGTTCGGACTTGAAGGAGGTGATGATGGTGTAGAGGATCGGAAAGAAGATCAGCAGGGCCGCGATCCAGGCGGCGGCTGTCGCGATCGTCTTGTGCCGGGTGGTGACTGCGCGTGCCATCTCGATCCTCCTATTTGTCGAGGTTCTTGCCGACGGCGCGCATGGCGAAGAAGGCAACGATGTTGGCGAGGATGACGGCGATGATGCCGCCGGCGGAGGCCTGGCCGATTTTGAATTCCAGCAGCGCCTTCTGGTAGACGAGGAACGGCAGGTTGGTGGATGCGTAGCCCGGACCGCCATTGGTGGTGACGAGGATCTCGGCGTAGACCGACAGCAGGAAGATCGTCTGGATGAGGATCACGACAGTGATGGCGCGCGACATGTGCGGCAGCGTCAGGTACCAGAAACGGCTGAGGAAGCCCGCGCCGTCCATCTCGGCCGCTTCCTTCTGCTCGCCGTCGAGCGACTGCAGCGCGGTCAGCAGGATCAGCGTCGCGAAGGGCAGCCACTGCCAGGCGACGATGATGATGATCGACGTCAGCGGATGCTGCCCGAACCAGTCTATCGGCTCCATGCCGAAGAAGCGCGCAATGTCGGCGAAGACGCCGTATTGCGGATGCATGATCATGTTCTTCCACACCAGGGCCGCCACCGGCGGCATGACGAAGAAGGGCGAGATCACCAGGATGCGGACGAAGCCCTGGCCCCACATCGGCTGATCGAGCAGCAATGCCAGCAGGATGCCGCCGACCACGGTGATCGCCAGCACGGCGACGACGATGATCAGTGTGTTGAGGATCGACTGCAGGAAGGCAGGGTTGGAATAGAACAGCGCGTAGTTGGAGAAGCCGACGAAGCCGTCACGGATAGGGTTGAGCGGATTGTACTGCTGGAAGGAGAACCACAGCGTGAAGGCCAGCGGCACGATCATCCAGACGAACAGCAGGATCACCGATGGCGCCATCATGAAGCGGGCAAGCGAGCGGGTCTGCTGAGTAGCCATGATGGTCACCCCTGGAGCATCGGACTTGGGTTGAGAGCGTGGACCGGTTCAGCATCCCGCGGAACCTATGGAGCGCTCCGGCTCTTGTGCTTCGCAATCCCGGACGAACAGCCGCGACACGGTCCTGAACTGCGCTGGAGGTGGCCGCCCGAACTGGGTTTCGGGCGGCCCTTGCCGGTCATGATGGGCGACCGGCGTTCGGCACCGGGAGGAGCCTACTTGATGTAGCCGCCCTCGGTCATCGCCGCGGTTGCGGCGTCCTGCGCCTGCTTCAAGGCGTCGTCGACGCTGGACTGGCCGGCGAGAGCGGCCGAAAAGAGCTGGCCGACAGTGGTGCCAAGACCCTGGAATTCGGGGATGGCGACGAACTGGACGCCGACATAGGGCACCGGTTTCACTGTCGGATGCGTCGGGTCGGCGGCGTTGATGGAGTCCAGCGTCATCTTGGCGAAGGGCGCGGCCTTCTGGTACTCGGCATTGTTGTAGAGCGAGGTGCGCGTGCCCGGAGGCACGTTGGCCCAGCCTTCCTTCGACGCCACCAGGTCGAGATAGCCCTTCGAAGTCGCCCATGAGACGAATTTCTCAGCCGCGTCCGCCTTCTTGGTGCCGGCGGGAATGGCCAGCGACCAGGCCCACAGCCAGTTGCCGCGCTTGCCCAGCCCATTGTCGGGAGCGAGCGCATAGCCGACCTTGTCGGCGACCTTGGAGTTCTTCGGATCGGAGACGAAGGACGCCGCGACCGTGGCATCGATCCACATGCCGCACTTGCCCTGCTGGAACAGCGCCAGGTTCTCGTTAAAGCCGTTGGACGAAGCGCCCTCGGGCCCGTCGGCCTTCATCAGGTCGACATAGAACTGCAGCGTGTTCTTCCACTCCGGCTGGTCGAACTGCGGCTTCCAGTTCTCGTCGAACCAACGGGCGCCGAAGGAGTTCGACATGGCGGTCAGGAAGGCCATGTTCTCGCCCCAACCGGCCTTGCCGCGCAGGCAGACGCCGTTCACGCCATTGGCGCGGTCGGTCATCTTGTCGGCGGCCTGCTTGATGAAGTCCCAGGTCGGCGCGTCGGGCATCTTCAGCCCGGCCTTGTCCATCAGGTCCTTGCGATACATGACAAAGGAGCTCTCGCCGTAGAACGGCGCGGCATAGAGCTTGCCGTCGACCGAGAGGCCGCCGGCGATCGCCGGGATGATGTCCTTGGTGTCGTAATCATCGCCCAGCTTGTCGAGCGGCAGCAGCCAGTTCTGCTTCGCCCAGATCGGCACCTCGTAGGTGCCAATGGTCATCACGTCGTACTGGCCGCCCTTGGTGGCGATGTCGGTGGTGACGCGCTCGCGGAGCACGTTCTCCTCGAGTGTCACCCAGTTGAGCTGGATGTCGGGGTTCTTCTTGGTGAAGTCGTCGGTCAGCTTCTGCATGCGGACCATATCGCCATTGTTGACGGTGGCGATGGTGATGGATTCGGCATGCGCGGCGAAGGCCAAAGCGCTGGCCGAGCACAGACCGAGGACGAGCGCGCGAAGTTTCATCAAATTCCTCCCATGGACAAAGAATGAGCATTTGCCTTGTCTGTGGGCAATTACTCACTCTCCGTGATTAATGTCAAGCCGGATTCGTTGCTGCAGCGCAGCACCGGCCCGGCGCGGTGGCATCGGAACAGCAAGCCGCCGCCTCGCGCCGGCTGGGCGCGCGGCGGCAAATGGACGAGGGGAAGCAGGCCAACCGAAAGCAATTCGCGGGAGAAATCCCGTAGGATCAGCAGGCGATTTCGGCGAGCAGCCAGTCGCGGAAGGCGCGGATCTTCGGCACGTTGCGGCGCGCCTCGGGATAGACCAGCCAGTAAGCGTGACCATCGTCGCCGACCAGGTCGAAGGGCTGGACCAGGCGGCCGTCGGCGAGTTCGTTCTTGAACAAGGCCCTGGTCAGGATCGCCACGCCATGGCCGGCGATTGCCGCGTTCGCCTCATAGGCCTGCGCGCCCATGCTGCTGCCGGGCCGCCGGGCAAGGTCGTCGGACGGCACGCCGGCCGCGCCGAACCACTCCTTCCACCAGATGTCGCCGGGGTCCAGGATCGGCAGCCGCAGAAGGTCGGCGGGCTCCCTGACGCCACCGATGCTTGCCGCGAGCTTCGGGCTCAGCATCGGCGTGAAATCGGCCTCGAGCAACCGGTGCGCCTCCAGCCCCGGCCAATTGCCGCCGCCGGAACGAATGGCGATGTCGACGTCCTCGCGCGCGAAGTCGATGAGCCGGCTCGACGTCTCGAGCCGCACAGCAAGCGCCGGATGCTTGATCTGAAACGAGCCCAGGCGGTGCGCCAGCCAGTTCGAGGCAAAGGTAAGAACCGTGGTGACGCAGAGCAGGCCATCGGCGCCGGTGCGCGCCGCCGCATAGGCCTCGCCCAGGATCGCGAAAGCCTCGGTCACCGCCGGAGCGAGGCGGCGTCCCGCCTCCGTCAGCGCCACCTGTCGCGGCTGGCGTAGGAACAGGGGCGCGCCGACCCGCTCCTCGAGGAGCTTGATCTGATAGCTTACCGCCGCCTGCGTCATGCCGAGTTCGGCCGCAGCCTTGGTGAAGGAGAGATGGCGTGCCGCCGCCTCGAACACACGGATCGCAGCGAGTGGAGGCAGCGGAAAGGCCATAGGCATAAGCCCTGTTAATGGATGATGCTCGACGTTTGATTGGAAATAGGTGCCGGCCGCGCCGACATTCAATGCCTGCCCATGGATCGGGCTGAAGGATAGCGAAGGTTGACGATCATGACCATGGCACAGGAAAGGCACGATCATGCCAGCGGCAGGCACTGGAATTCTTGGCTGGCGGACGGATTTGCGTGGTTTTCGGCGCGCCATCGCCGGCGCATCGACATCAGGGACCTGTCGCCGCATCTCCTGCGCGATATCGGCTTTCTCGACGGCAACGATCCGCGCGGGCCGCGTCCATAGCCGCGCCCAGCTTATACGTCGTCAGGCCGGGGCGAGCAGCGTGGCAGCCGTCCGCTCGTCGGTGATCAGCCCGTTGACCAGCCGTCGGTTGACGGCCGCCAGGATGCCCGGCAGCTTGCGCTCGCCCATGGCGAGCGCGATGACCAGCGACCGCTCCCGCGAGGGCAGCGCCGCCGACGACACCCGATCGTTGGTGATACCCTCGATCATACGGCCTTCGCGATCGAAGACCCAGCCGACGATCTCTGCGATGCCGCCGGCCTTCTGCAGCGCCTTCAGCTCGCTTTCCGAAACGAAGCCGTCCTCGTAGAGAGGCGCCTTCGGGCCGAGATCGCCGATACCGACAAAGGTGACGTCGGCCTCGGCCGCTAGGGCCAGCGTCGGCTGGATCATCGGCTGCTTGAGCAGCATCTCGCGCTCCTGCGGCGAAGACGCGATGACGGGCAGCGGCATCGGGAAGGAACGCGCCTTGACCCTGTCGGCCATGGTGAAGATGACGTTGTAGAAGGCGGCCGAACCGTCCGGCGAGATATTTCCGGTCAGCGACACCACCTTGTGCTGCGGGCAGTCCATGGGCGGAAGCTGCTCGATCGCCGCCTTCAGCGTGCGCCCGGTGCCGATCGCCATGACGATCGGCGTTGCCGAGCGCAGGCGCCGTTCGATTTCCGCGGCGGCCGCTTCCGCGATGCCTATGGTGGTGGACGACGACGTCGGATCGCTCGGCACCACCTCGACGAGGTCGAGCGCATAACGCGAACGCAGCCGCGCGGCGAGATCCATGCAGTTGGCGATCGGATGGTCGAGGCGGACCTTGACCAGCCCTTCCGACACTGCAAGCGACACCAGCCGCTGCGCTGTCTGGCGCGAGATGCCGAGCGTGGCGGCGATCTGGTCCTGGGTGTTGCCGGCGACATAGTATAGCCAGCCGGCGCGCGCTGCGTCGTCCAGCCGGTTGCTGCCGATATCCTGCCTGGGATTCAACTCATGTCTCCGCGATCCAATGGGGACCGGGCTCAGTTTCGCAGGGAATGGCCCCCGGCGCAATTGTCTAGTGAAAGAGCAATTGCTTGATGCGGCAGGTAGCGACGAAGGCACGCTGGCAAGACCCGTGCCTGACCGACGCCACGCCCCCAGGAGATATCTTGGGCGCCCACAGGTTGTTTATCTCCGGCGCCAAACGTTCTAAGGGGGAGAAAAGGAGCCTGCGATGACGCCGAAAGCCGTTTTCTGGGACATGGACGGAACGCTGGTCGACAGCGAGCCCCTGCACGAGGCGGCGCTGGTGGCGGCGCTGCGCAGCGTCGGCATCGCGCCGCCGACCGACCTGCACGAGCGCGTGCTCGGCGTCTCGGCCGGACCGGTCTATGCGATGCTGCGCGACGAGTTCGGCCTCGACCTGCCCTTCGACGACTGGATCGTGCGCAAGTACAGCCACTACCTGCCGCTTACCGAGACGCTCAAGCCGCGCCCCGGCGCGATCGAGATCTTCAACGAGTTGCGGGAGCGCGGCGTTGCGCAGGCGGTGGTCTCGAACTCCGACCGGTTGATCGTCGACGCCAACCTTCGCGTCGTCGGCCTTTCCTATCCCGGCATGAAGACGGTGAGCCGCAACGACGTGCGCGAAGGCAAGCCGCACCCCGAGCCCTTCCTGCGCGCCGCGTGGCTGGCCGGGGTCGATCCGGCCGACGCGGTCGCGATCGACGACAGCCGCACCGGCGCGGCTTCGGGACTGGCGGCCGGCATGCGGACGATCTTCTGGCCGGAAGCGCCGATGGAAGGGCCAGACGGCGCCATCGTCATCAACAGTGCCGGCGACTTGCGCAAACAGCTCGGGCTTTGAACCGGGCTTAGATCTCGGCTCCGCTTCCCTTCCGCCTTTCGCTCAATGCCGGTACACCGGCTCCTGTTCGTCGAGGATCGCCTTCAATTCCGACAGATGGCGGTCGGCCTGGCCGGGATAGTCGTCCAGCTCCCTGGCCGTCTTCTCGGCTATGGCGTCGGACAGCACCCGCAGCGGGCGGCCGGTCCACAGAGCCTTGATGTAGGTTTCCGCCGCGCGCTCGAAATAGAACATGCGGTTGAAGGCGTCCGCCACCGTATCGCCGATGACCAGCACGCCATGGTTGCCCATGATCATGACCTTGATCTTGGGATCGCTCAAAAGCTGCGAGCAGCGCTCGCCCTCTTCCTCGAAGGCCAGCCCACCGTAGTGGGCATCGACGACATGACGGTTGAAGAAAGTCGCGCAGTTCTGGTCGATCGGCGGCAGGGTCGAATCGGCGAGCGAAGCGAGCACGGTGGCGTGGATCGAATGCACATGCATGACGCAGCGCGCATGCGGCACGTTGCGGTGGATGGCGCCATGCAGGCCCCACGCCGTCGGGTCTGGCGCGTCGGGACCGGAAAGCGTCGCCGGATCGTTGGCGTCGATGACCAGCAGGTCGCTCGCCTTGATGCGGGAGAAGTGCATCTGGTTCGGGTTCATCAGGAACCGGGTGCCCTCGTCATTGATGGCGAGCGAGAAATGGTTGGCGACCGCCTCGTGCATGTTGAGGCGTGCCGTCCAGCGGAAGGCGGCGGCGAGATCGACCCGCTCCTCATAGTAGGGCAGGTTGGTCAGCGGTTCCTTCTGCAGGCGGGCAACACTCATCGCAAATCCTCCATTTTCAGGCAGAATGCCGTGCATGGCGGTGGCCAGCAACCGCAAACTGATGGGTCAGGCGGCCGGGCGCGCCGCGTGCAGGCCACCATGCTCGACGATGAAGTCGATCACCTCCTGCAGCCCCTTGCCCCGCGAAAGGTCGGTGAAGCCGAACGGCCGCTTGCCGCGCATGCGGCCAGCGTCAGCCTCCATGACGTCCAGGTTGACGTTCACATAGGGCGCGAGATCACTCTTGTTGATGATGAGGAAATCCGAGCGCGTGATCGCCGGGCCGCCCTTCCTCGGGATTTCCTCGCCCTGGCAGACCGAGATGACATAGAGCGTCAGATCGGCAAGGTCGGGCGAGAAGGTGGCGGCAAGATTGTCGCCACCGGACTCGATGAAGATGATGTCGAGATCGGGGAACTTTCTGTTCAGCTCGGCGATCGCCCGCAGGTTGATCGAAGCGTCCTCGCGGATCGCCGTGTGCGGGCAGCCGCCGGTTTCGACGCCGACAATGCGCTCCTCCGGCAGCGCCTGGAGGCGCGCCAGCATCATGGCGTCTTCCCTCGTATAGATGTCGTTGGTGACGACGGCGATGGAGAACCGGTCGCGCAGCGCCTTGCAGAGCTTTTCTGTGAGCGTCGTCTTGCCGGAACCGACGGGACCGCCGATGCCGATGCGCAGGGGGCCATTGGCTTGTGTCATGCCGAAAACTCCGAAATGGCGAGTACAGCGAAGCCCAGCCCGATCAACAGGCAGAGCGGTGAATAATAGAGCCTGTCGAGACGCGCGAAAGGCTGTTCCGGCGCCAACCGTCGCCACCAGGGCGTGAAACCGGCAACGCCACGGCCGATGAAGACGAGGCCGATGAGCAGGGCGGTGGTGGCCAGGCCTTCCCTGGGAAAGGGCGAAGCGAACACACCCTCCAGCGCCAGTGGCCACAGGGTCGCGAGCGCCAGGCAGGCGGCAACGGCAAAGCTGGCGCCAGCGGACGGCATTTCGTCCACGCCATGGAACCCCACGACCGCGCGAGCGCAGGAGGCCTGATCCTTGCCCGGCCAGATACCGCCAATGCCCCAATAGACATGCAGGGCGGTAATCAACAGCAGGACGAAGGACAGGATCAGGGCGAGAGCGGTCATGAGCGGAACAATCTGGAATATTGGGTTTCGTGCTTCATCGCCACGATGTCGGAGATGAACGTGCAGCCGCCGAGGTCGTCAAGCGTCGAGCCTGCCGCGCGTGCGGCCGTCGACAAGGCCAGGGACTCGAAGCCGGCTAATAATTCCACCGCATCGTTCTGGCCGATGACGCCGAGCCGTATCGAGGCCTGGACGAGATTCGACAGGAAGGCCTGAAGGAAAGCGGCGAGCGCCTGCGAAAGATCGATGCCGCCGCTGCCGGCAACTGCACCGACCGCGACGCAATAGGGGCAATCGGCCGGCAAGCGCCGCGGCACCAAAGACGACCAGGCGGACGCCGCCTGGAGAAAGGCAGCACCCTGCAGCATGGTTTCCATGTGCCGCTCCCGTGACCCGGCAAGCGCTTCGGTCAGCGCGACAACCTCGCTGAGATCGCCGCCATCGCGCGCGCGTCGCCAGCTTTCGGCGAACAGCACGACGTCGTTCCAGCCCGCCCCCAACTCGACCAGCGTCTCCAGCCAGCCGGCGAGATCGTCGCGATCCGCGATCAGTCCGTCATGCACGGCGCGCTCGAGCCCGTGACTGTATGAAAAACCGCCGACCGGGAAGGACGGCGACAGCCAGGCCATCAGCCGCAGCAGCGCGACGGTGGAAAGCTGCTCAGTCATGGCGATGATGGTGACCATGGTCATGGTGGTGATGGTCGTGATCATGATGACCGTGGTCATGATCGTGATGGTCATGCGAGTGGCCGTGATCATGCGCATGGTCGTGGCCATGTCCGGAATAGGCGCCGCGCACCGGACTGAACGGTTGCGACACTTCGCTCACCCGCGCGCCCAGCCCCTCCAGCATCGCCTTGATGACATGGTCGCGCAGGATCAGGATGCGGTCGGCCTCGATGCTGGCGGCGAGATGGCGGTTGCCGATATGCCAGGCAAGCTCCGTCAGATGCACGGCATCGCGGGCGCGGATGTCGTAGACTTCTTCCGGCGCCGCGACGATCTCGAGCTGGCGGCCATCCTCCAGCACCAGCCTGTCGCCATTGCCGAGCGCCACCGGCTCGGGCAGGTCGACCAGCACCTTGTCGCCGGCCGCCGTCTCGATGGCGCGGCGGCGCAGATGCCGTTCGTCATGCGCGAGCACGGCCTGGTCGTACGGCGCCACGGCGCCCGCCGCGCCGGCGGCCAGCACCGAGACGGCGCGCGGGAACTTGGTGAAATCGGTGTTGATGTTGAGCTTCATCGGAAAGATCCTCCATTGGCCTGCGCGCGGGCGCGGGCGGGGCGTGCCAGCACGCGATCGAAATAGGCGTTGACGCGATCGGATTCGACCGCGAACCTGCCGCCCCGCGCCCAGCCACCGATATCGCCGAGCAGCACGTCGACGGCCGAGAACCGGTCGCCGAGCGCGAAGGGCTTTTCGCCGAGCCGGCGGTCCAGCGCCTTGACCTCGGAAGCGAAGTCGTGGGCCGCGGCGGGGCCGACATCGACGCGCACCTCCTTCGGCAGCAGGAAGCGGTGGCGCAGCTTGTTCCACAATGGCGCCTCGAACTCGCTCTGGGCAAAATGCATCCAGGAATCCATCTCGGCGCGACCGGCGAGACCGGGATTGGCGCCCATGCCTTTCCCCGCATGCTTGTCGGCGAGATAGACGCAGATCGCCGCCGAATCCGTGATCCTCAGGTCGTCGTCGATCAGGATCGGCACCTTGCCCGACGGGTTCAGCGCATAGGCCTCGGGAGAGCGCAGCCCGACCTCGACGAATTCGTAGGGTTGCTCGAGTTCCTCCAGCATCCACAGCACGCGGCTGACACGTGACCCACGCGATCCGACGGCCTTATACATGGTTGAAACCCTTGTTTTCCGAAAGCCTAGCGCATCGTGCCGTCGCGCCCAACGCCGCTCAGACGATCGTGTCGAAGAGCCGCAGTATGAACGAAATCTGGTAAATCAGCGCACAGGCCACGAAGGCAATGTGGAACCGCCGGTCGCGCACCAGGATCGCCACCACGCAGAGCGCGACGAAGACCGGCGTGCGGAACAGATATTCGCTGCCGAAACGGGCGAAATGCTCCGATCCCTTCAGCAGCGTATCGATCACGTCGAGCAGGTAGGTGGCGCCGAGCACACCGAAGAACCAGGCGCGGCGCGAATAGAAGTAGTCCTCGTAGCTGGTGTAGTCGAGCATCGAATCCGGAAACAGCAGCGCGGCGAGCAGAAACAGCGTGATGGCGTAGAAGATGAGGAACAGGTAGCGGCCGAACGTCCAGCTCTCGATGGCGAAGAGGCCGAACTCCCACCACCAGAAATGCACCAGCATCAAAAGCACCGAACCGACCCAGGCGAGGTGAACGGGATAGAGCCGGTACTGGCCGGGATGCTGGATGATGCGCGCGACGCCGGACAACAGCCGGGTGACGCCGAGACCGATCACCATGCCCATGACGATGCGGATATGCGGGAAGATATCGTGGGCGGATGCTATCTCGGTCGCCATGCCTGATCACAATGCGGATTCTTCTCGATCGCATATTGCGGCCTAAGCACTCCAGCCGCAACGAAATTTGCCCGCTGGCCCCGAACCGCCGGACCGGATCAAAACAGAAAATACCGCTGCGCCATCGGCAGCACGGTCGCCGGTTCGCATGTCAGGAGTTCGCCGTCGGCGCGCACCTCGTAGGTCTCCGGGTCGACCTCGACATGCGGCGTGGCGTCGTTGAGCACCATCGAGTGCTTGCCGATGCCGCCGCGTGTGTTCTCCACCGCCACCATCTGCTTGTCGACGCCAAGCCTGGCGCGTAGGCCGGACTCGAGCGCCGCCTTAGAGACGAAGGTCACCGAGGAATTGGTCAGCGCCTTGCCGTAGGCTCCGAACATCGGCCGGTAATGCATGGGCTGCGGCGTCGGGATGGAGGCGTTGGGGTCGCCCATCGGCGCGGCCGCGATCGTGCCGCCGACCAGCACCATCTCCGGCTTGACGCCGAAGAAAGCGGGGTTCCACAGCACGAGATCGGCGCGTTTGCCAACGCTGATCGAGCCGATCTCCTTCGACAGGCCGTGCGCGATCGCCGGATTGATCGTGTATTTGGCGATATAGCGGCGGACGCGGAAATTGTCGTTGTCGCCGGTCTCCTGCGGCAAGGATCCGCGCTGCCGCTTCATCTTGTCGGCGGTCTGCCAGCAGCGGATCGCCACCTCGCCGACACGACCCATGGCCTGGCTGTCGGAAGAGATGATGGAGAACGCGCCGATATCGTGGAGTATGTCCTCGGCCGCGATCGTCTCCTTGCGGATGCGGCTTTCGGCAAAGGCGATGTCCTCGGGGATCGACGGCGACAGGTGGTGGCATACCATCAGCATGTCGAGATGCTCGGCCAGCGTGTTGACCGTGTAGGGCCTGGTCGGATTGGTCGACGATGGAATGACGTTGGGCAGGCCGCAGACCTTGATGATGTCGGGCGCGTGGCCGCCGCCGGCGCCCTCGGTGTGGAAGGCGTGGATGGTGCGTCCGCCAATCGCGGCCACCGTATCCTCGACGAAACCCGATTCGTTCAGCGTGTCGGTGTGGATCATCACCTGCACGTCATAGACATCGGCGACGGAAAGGCAGCAGTCGATCGCCGCCGGCGTCGTGCCCCAGTCCTCATGCAGCTTCAGCGAACAGGCCCCGGCAAGCACCATCTCTTCCAGCGCCGCCGGCTTCGACGCATTGCCCTTGCCCGAGAGCCCGATGTTGACGGGAAAGGCATCGAAGGACTGGATCATGCGCGCCATGTGCCAGGGTCCCGGCGTGCATGTCGTGGCCAGCGTGCCATGCGCCGGGCCGGTGCCGCCGCCGAGCATGGTGGTGAAGCCGCTCATCAGCGCTTCCTCGATCTGCTGCGGGCAGATGAAATGGATGTGCGCGTCGAAGCCGCCGGCGGTCAGGATCCTGCCCTCGCCGGCGATGATCTCCGTGCCGGGGCCGATGATGATGGTGACGCCGTCCTGCGTATCGGGGTTGCCGGCCTTTCCGATCGCCGCGATGCGGCCATCCCTGAGGCCGATGTCGGCCTTGACGATCCCGGTCAGCGCGTCGATGACCAGCGCGTTGGTGATGACGGTGTCGACCGCGCCCTGCGCCCGTGACACCTGGCTCTGGCCCATGCCGTCGCGGATGACCTTGCCGCCGCCGAACTTCACCTCCTCGCCATGAACGGTGAAATCCTTCTCGACCTCGACGAACAGCTCGGTATCGGCGAGCCGCACCTTGTCGCCAACGGTCGGACCGTACATGCGGGCGTAGGCATCGCGGGAAATCCTGGCCATCAGCGGTTGCTCCCGAAACTGGAGGGGATTGAAAACGAGCCGCACATTGTCGCCATCCAATGGTCACGCAATGACCCACCCGGCGACACTTTGCATACCCATTTGGGCGTTCCGATCAGGCGGCGCGCGGGGTCAGACGACCGTTTGCCAAACCGATGGAAGGAATATCCATGCGCAAGACGATACTTTTCGCCACGGCCGCCACGCTGATGATGGCGGGCGCCGCCGGCGCGCAGCAGCAGCCCACGCTTCAGCCCGGCACGCCGCCAGCCGCTCCCGCCCCGGCCACGCCGAAGGCCGAATCGGCCGCGCCCGCGATCCAAAGCGTCACCATCGTGGACATCAAGGAACTGCCGGAAGCGACGCAGACCCAGGTCAACCAGGTGGTCGCGCAGCGCGGCGACGCCGGCCTGCAGAAGCTGCGCAGTTCGATCGATGCCACGCCCAAGGTGAAATCGGCCCTCGAGGCCAAGGGAATGACCTCGGCGCAGGTGATCGCCGCCAGCATGGAACCGAATGGCTCGCTGACCCTTATCACCAAGAAAGCGAGCTGACAGGACGCGCTGGCGGACCCGTTCCGGGTCCGCCAGCGGCGTTGCCGGGCAGAGCCTCGGCCAGGAGCCATCATTTCGCGTCGCCAAGTCCGTGCGACCGCCAGGCCCCTCAAGTGATTGAAGCGCGCAGGCTTGCCTCACAACTTCCCCATCACCTTGCGCTGGAAGCCATAGACCTCCCGGCCGCCGCCGAGCGGCACGAGCGTCACGTCGCGCTCCTGCCCCGGCTCGAAGCGCATGGCGGTGCCGGCGGCGATGTCGAGGCGCATGCCACGCGCCAGTTCGCGATCGAACTTCAGCCCCGCATTGGTTTCGTAGAAATGGTAGTGGCTGCCGACCTGGATCGGACGGTCGCCGCTGTTGGCGACCTTCAACGTCACGGTCCGCAAGCCCTTGTTGAGCTCGATCTCGCCCTTGGCGGCAATGATTTCACCGGGAATCATCGCGCCCTCACAACATACCGAAGGCAAGGCCGACGCCGACCGCCGCGCAGGCGGCGCCGGCGGCCCGCGCAAGGCCACGGAACCGAAGCCCGAGGCCGAGCGCGGCCGCGATGCCCACGGCATGGAGAAGGGCCGTGGCGACGGCAAACCCCGCCATGTATTCCAGCCCGCCTGCATTTTCCGGCACTTCCGTGCCATGCGCATGGCCATGGAACAGGGCGAAGAGGCCGATGATGGCGACGCCGGCCGAGACGGGAAGGTCGATGGCCAGCGCCACCAGCAGGCCGAGCGTCACCACGGAAGCGAGAATGGCAGGCTCGACGAACGGCATCGGCACCTGCAGCATGCCGAGCGCGCCGCCCGCGAGCATGACGCCGACAAAGGCAAGCGGCCAGGCCCACACGGCCCTGCCGCCTTTCATGGCCGCCCACAGGCCGACGGCGATCATCACGGTCAGGTGGTCGAGGCCGGACAGCGGATGGCCGAAGCCTGCCGTGAAGGAAGAGGTGACGCCGGCGCCGACATGGGCATAGGCCGGCATTGCCGCCGCAAGAAGCAGAAGCGCGGCAAGGGCGGTGCGTTTCGTCGAGGCGGAAATCATGGCAGTGCCTTTCCTTTCAACAGGCTGGGTCTGGTTCAAAAAGGCCGGGTCTAGGCGGCGCGGCGCGGGCCGCAGCCTTCGGCCTTGAGCACGCGCCGGGTCGAGGCTGGATATTTCTTCAGCATGGCGGCGGGCCGGATCGGGCGCGCCGAGAAATTGCCACCGCAATTGGGGCAGACGCCGCCCAGCACGGTCTCGGCGCAATCGGCGCAAAAGGTGCATTCGAAGGTGCAGATAAGGGCGTCCGCCGCCTCCGGCGGAAGATCCTTGTCGCAGCATTCGCAATTGGGCCTGAGCTCCAGCATCGGTCCTTCTCCTCACCTGATCGGCTCGTGGACGGTCACCAACTTGGTGCCGTCGGGAAACGTCGCCTCGACCTGGACGTCGTGGATCATCTCGGCGATGCCCTCCATGACCTGGGCGCGTGTGACGACATGCGCGCCCGCCTCCATCAGCTCGGCGACGGGGCGGCCGTCGCGGGCGCCTTCGACGACGAAATCGGTGATCAGCGCGATCGCTTCGGGATGGTTGAGCTTGACGCCGCGCTCCAGCCGCTTGCGCGCCACCATCGCCGCCATGGCGATGAGCAGCTTGTCCTTTTCCCTCGGCGTCAGGTTCATGCGTTTTCCCGCGAACTCACAGTGACCACAATTTGGGCAGGCCCGCCCGTCCGTTGAGCAATTCGACGAGCGGCACCAGCCGCTTGCGCAGGCTGTAGCCGTCCCCAGCGCGGAGCCTCGCAAGAAGCTTGCCAGATCCGCCGACACTCCAGGCGCTGACCCCGCCATCGTCGCCGACGATGCCGCGAACCCGGTCGAGCAAGTCTTCCGCGCGCGGCGAAACCAGCAGCACCGTCGCCACAGCGGCAGCGCCATCGGCGACGGCCGGACGACCGAGCGTCCCCGCGATATCCGGCCCGATTCGAAAATCCTCGGCGTGGATCAGTTCGCCGCGCCGCCGCACGCGCCAGCGGTCATGGAACCGGCCATGCGTCGTGCGCTCGCCCATGGCGAGGCGACCGAAGACGGTGGCTTCAAGCAGCAGCGCCTCGGCGCCTGGCGCGAGATCGACGTCGAGCGTGCGCGCGAAGGCCGAGCGGTCGAACACAATGGTTTCCTGCGGCAGCCAGGCGATCCAGGCGCCCTCGCCGACGTTCAGCCCGACCCGCACCCCGGCATGGCCGGAGCTGGCGCGATAGACCTTCTCGCAAGCCTGGGTGGTGATGACGGCCGCCGCGCCGGCGCCGACATCCACCTCCCAGGCGAGACGGTCACCGCCGGTCAGGCCGCCGGCTGTGTTGATCAGCACGGCTTCCAGCGGATCGCCATTGACAGCCGGCATGCGAATCTTGGCCGAGCCGTCCTGGTAGAGCCGGCGGAGCCGTGTGCGGCCGTCGATTTCCCCGCAGGCGAGCCGGGCCGTACCGGCAACGCGCTGCGCCGCCTGGGCCAGAATCCCGTCATGCATCGTCATGTCCACCACCCAACGTTAAGCTCTCCGGCAGCATTGTCGATATATAGCTTGTTGCTTGAAAGCGTTTCCGTTTCTATAGAGGGAGCCACCTTGGCACGGTCATGCACGCCTGACGGAGGTTCAGAGGCGACGATGGCGGCTTGATACCGAGGTCGAAGGGCGCTGCGCAGTTGGCGTCGGAGAACGACAGATTTGGGGAAGAAACCGAATGGCTGACCAGCTGGCGGACGACATCATCGCGAAGATCAAGGCCCACGCCGAACCGGGCGGCGAGGCGATCACCACCAGCACCGAACTCGGGGCGCTTGGCATCCATTCGCTGGAACTGACCGAGATCATCTTCGATCTCGAGGAAGAATATGGCATCGAGATCGAGATGAACACGGTCGACGCCTGGGCCAACCTGAAGAACGTCGGCGACATGGTCGAGGCGGTTCGCGCTCTGATCGCGAAGAAAGCCTGAATGAGCAGACGCGTCGTCATCACCGGCATTGGCGGTATCTGTGGGCTTGGCACCGATGCTTCCGCGATCTGGGCGGAAATGCGCGCCGGCCGTTCCGCCATCGGCCCCGTCACCTCGGAACTCCACGACCTGAAGATCAGGGTCGGCTCGGAGATCAAGGCGCTGCCCGATCACGGTATCGACCGCAAGCGACTTGTGTCGATGGACCGCTTCAGCCTGCTGGCGGCGATCGCCGCGCGGGAAGCGGCCGCACAGGCCGGCCTGCAGGTCGATGACGCGAACTCGTTCCGTACGGGCGCCATCGTCGGCGTCGGCGTGTGCGGCTGGGAGGCGATCGAGGAAAACTATCGCGCCATCCTGCTCGAAGGGCGCAACCGCGCCGGCATCTTCACGGTGCCGAAGGTGATGCCTGGCGCCGCCGCCGGCCAGGTGTCGATGAATCTCGGCCTGCGCGGCCCGGTCTTCGGCGTGACCTCGGCGTGCTCGTCCTCGAACCACGCCATCGCCTCCGCTGTCGACCAGATCAGGCTCGGCCGCGCCGACGTCATGCTCGCCGGCGGTACCGACGCGCCGCTGGTGTGGGGCATTCTGAAGGCATGGGAAGCCCTGCGGGTGCTGTCGCCCGATACGTGCCGCCCCTTCTCGGCCGACCGCCAGGGCCTCGTGCTCGGCGAAGGCGCCGGCATGGCCGTGCTGGAAAGCTACGAGCATGCCAGCGCGCGCGGCGCCGAAATCCTCGCCGAGATCGTCGGCGCCGGCTTTTCCGCCGACGCTTCCGACATCGTGGCGCCGACCATCGAAGGGCCCGAGGCGGCCATGCGCGCCTGCCTCGCCGATGCCGGCCTCAATCCCGAGGACGTCGACTACCTCAACGCGCACGGAACCGGCACCAAGGCCAACGACCAGATCGAGACCGCGGCGATCAAGCGCGTGTTCGGCGAGCATTCCGGCAAGCTCTCGGTGTCGTCGACCAAGTCGATGCATGCCCACTGCCTCGGCGCCTCGGGCGCCCTGGAGCTGATTGCCTGCGTGATGGCCATCCGCGAAGGCGTCGTGCCGCCGACAGCCAATTACCGCGAGCCTGATCCCGATTGCGACCTCGACGTGACGCCGAACGTGGCGCGCGAGCGCAAGGTGCGCGCGGCGATCAGCAACGGCTTTGCCTTCGGCGGCACCAACGCGGTGCTGGCGTTCAAGCCGGTCTGACCACGAGCCGCTCCGCGTTGACGGAGCGTGCGCCGCCGCCATGTTGATCGCGGCGGCTGCGCCAGCCTAAAGTGCCCCTGATCGGGGTTCGATGCCCAGGTCCTCGCCCCGAACCCGCCAGCCCACGCAATCCCATCGAGATCGCAGCGGCCCAAGACCCCACCCGATGTCGGCCGACAAACCCGCCAGGAGTTCCCATGCCAGACCTGTCCGCATTCCCGATCACGAAGCGCTGGCCGGCAAGTCATCCGGACCGGCTGCAGCTCTACTCCTATCCGACGCCGAACGGCGTGAAGGTGTCGATCGCGCTCGAGGAACTCGGCCTGCCCTACGAGGCGCACGCCGTGAACATCGGCAAGAACGAGAGCTGGACGCCGGAATTCCTGTCGCTCAACCCGAATGGCAAGATACCGGCGATCGTCGATCCCAACGGGCCGGACGGCAAGCCGATCGGCCTTTTCGAGTCCGGTGCTATCCTGCTCTATCTCGCCGAGAAGACCGGCAAGCTCATCCCCGCCGATCCGTCGCTCCGCTACGAGACGATCCAGTGGGTATTCTTCCAGATGGGCAATGTCGGCCCGATCTTCGGCCAGCTCGGCTTCTTCCACAAATTCGCCGGACGCGAGATCGCCGACAAGCGGCCGCTGGAACGCTACCGCGATGAATCGCGGCGCTTGGTCGGCGTTCTCGACCAGCGGCTGAAGGGCCGACGCTGGATCATGGACAAGGACTACACCATTGCCGACATCTCGCTGCTCGGCTGGGTGCGCAACCTCGTCGGTTTCTACGAGGCGCGCGAGATCGTCGGCTTCGACGATTTCACCAATGTCGCGGCATGGCTGGAGCGTGGCCTTGCCCGTCCGGCCGTGCAGGCCGGGCTGACCATTCCGTAAGAAGCTTGGCCGGCCGGCTTCGGGGCGCGCTACTTGGCCTTGCCCTTTGAACCGCGACGGCCGACAACCGACGCGGCGAGCGAGGCAACACCGCGCGCCGTGACAACGACGGCGCCTACGGCGATGCTCGCTGCCGAGCGAACCGCGCCGCCGGAATTCTTGTCGGCCACCGGCTTGCGGGTCTTCGCGACCGCCCCGGCCGCCTTCGGCGTGGCTGCGCCCGCAACCACCTTCTTTGGCGCCGCCTTGCCAAAGGTGGGCTTGGCATCCCTGACGGCAGTGGCGGAGTTCGCTTCAGCCTTGGAGTGGATGCCAGGTCGCGCCTTGCCCTTTACAGGCGCGGGCTTTCTTGCCTTGAGTGCCATCGTCAATTCCACATCCGGCAACGCTGCCGGTCCATAATGCCGCGCCCTTGCGGGCGCGCGGAAAAATCAGGCGCACGATCCTTCCGAACCGGGGGCGGCGGAGCGAAAACCGGTTCCGATTCCTTGGGGTCGCGCATGCGCATAACGACCTGAGAATCTTAAGGTTCCCCTCGCAAAAACAATAGAATCAGACGTAATCGCCGACCACCAGATCGGCCGGGCGTCGGCGGCCCAATACGCGCTCTATGTTCGGCATGTCGTTGGAGGCTATCCAGGCGCGCGCATCCTCTTCGCTGCGGCCGTGATCGTGCCAGCGCTGCCGCAGGCGGCGCTCCAGTTCGTTGCGCGGCACGTCGACGAAAATGGTGAAATCGAACAGAGGCGCGAGCCGCGCCCAGGGCTCCTCGTCGAGCAGGAGATAATTGCCCTCGACAAGCACGAATTTGGTGTCGGCGGCGACGATCGCCGCCGCCGCACGCGACAGCTCCATGCCGCGGTCGAAGATCGGAATCGCGATATCCGGCTCGCCGCTGCGTATGCGCCGCAGCAGCGCTTCGAATCCGGCGAAGTCGAAGGTTTCCGGAGCGCCCTTGCGGCTGCGCAGCCCCCGGCGGTCGAGAATACCGTCGTCAAAGTGGAAGCCGTCCATCGGCACCACCTCGGAAGCGCCTTCCGGCAGCACGGCATTCAGCTTGGCCGACAGCGTCGACTTGCCGGCGCCCGGAGGGCCGGCAATGGCGACGATGAAGCGTCGCGCGCCGCCGGCACGCTTGAAGATAGCCGCTGCGATGTGAGCGATCTCGGACATGGGCGCCTCCAGCGTGGATGTCGCCACCATCTTGTCGCGAGACGGCCGGGATTTCAAATGCAAGGCGCCGAAATGAGCGCTGATCGCCGCTTGCACCTCTCGGACGTGGTCACGCCGGCCGATAGATCAGTGCCACCGCACCGCCTGGAAAGGCCATCGAGCCGGTCCGTTCGAGACGCCGTGGCGCGGCGACCTCGGAGAAGATCGGCAAACCCTTGCCGAGCACCACCGGATGCACGAGCAGCATGTATTGATCGACCAGTCCCCGCGCGACGACGCTGCGCGCGAAGGCGGCGCCACCATGAGCGACGATCGGCCTGCCGTCCCGCGCTTTCAGTCCGGCGATTTCCTCGGCCAGGTCGCCGCTGGCGACATAGGTCTCGCCCCAGCTTTCCGCGCCGGGCTGCAATGGTCCCGTCGAGGTACCTCCCGCGTCAGCCTGGGCGTCCTTGAGCCCCCTGGTCGTCCCGGTTGCCTTGAGCACCGCTGGTCCCTGCCGCGAGAAGACCGCCTTGGGAATCCGGTTCATCGGCGACGCGAACACGCCCGTGGAGGTCGGCCAGAAGGCGGCCATATCCTTGAAGGTGCGGCTGCCCATGATGTGCAGGCCGGCGTTCGACACGACATCGAGTTTCCAGGCGATGGCCTGCTGGTCGCCGCTGAATATCCAGTCGATTTCGCCGTCGGGGCCGCTGACGAAGCCGTCGAGCGACATGGACATGGTCAGGATCAACTCTCTCATCGCCTTTTCCTCTCGCTGCTCGGCCCAAGGACGAGCCGGATCGATCGGTTCCGACAATGCCTGTCTACGAAAACCCCGAAATCGCGACAGCGCCGAGGGACGGGTCAGGGCGCGACGGTCCGCCCGATGCGCAGGAACGCGCCGTCGAAGGGGATGTCGCGGGTCGCGCCGTCGGCAGCCGAGAGACGCATCCGCCCGGCCTCGGCGGCCAGCGAAGCCGGCGGTTCGCGACCGGCCCGCGGCACGGCGCCAATGACGTGGCGGAAGGAGACGGCGCGGCCCTCGGCGAGCGTGAAGGCGGTGGGCACGCTCTCTCGCTTCAGCCAATTGTCGCCCAGCGAGGCGGCATGACCGACGGCGCTGCGGCCGTCCTCGATGCCGAGCACGCCGATATGGCGGCCGCTCCAGGGTGCGTAGTCGCGACCGCCATTACTGAACCACAGCATGGTCACGGGCAGCTCGGCCGGGTTCTTCAGCACCAGCACGAGATCGTCCTCGGCCTCGCGCGCCAGCGCGGTCCAGCCCGGCCCGCCATGATCTTCCTCGATCAGGGTGATGAAATCCTCGCGCCGGTCTTCCATGCGGTAGGCGGTGAGGTCAGTGGTGGCGCCGGCCGCGGTCGGAAAGCGCGTGAGATCGGTGCTCCGCGCCGGATAGGCGAACAGGAAACGGCCACGCGCCGGATCCGGCTCCAGCGGGTCCTGTAGCGTTGCCGCGAGGCGCTTGGGCGAGAAGGCGAGCCTGCCGCCAGCCTTCATGACCGTCATCGGATGATGCGCGACCGAGATCGCGCCGGCGCCGCCGGAAAAGACATGCTCCTGGTAGAGGAAAGGGTGGCCGTCGCGCAGCGTGAGGATCTTGTCGACGCTGGCTCCCATGATCTTGCGCCGCAGGCGCAGCACTGCGCGCCAGCCATCGGCGGTCGCCTGGCTGTCACGCACCTCCCAGGCCGAATTCGCCGACCAGCCATGCAGCGGGGCGTCCTCGACGTCGCTCGCCGAGAACGGCGCGCAGAGGAAATCGCCTGACAGCCGGACCGTGCCATAAGGCAGGTTGGCGGGCAGCGTCTCGCGCGGATCACCGACCCAGGGTGCGCGGTGCAGCGGCTTCAGCCGCCGACCGCCGGCCTCGATTTCCATATCGGCGAGATGCCCGACCGACAGGTCGACCGACACCGTAATGCCTTCTGCCTTGATCGTTAGTGTATCCATCGCACACCCGTCGGATCCCTGGAGCATTGCGCGGCGAGGTGGAGACCCTATGCGGCGCGAATGCTGCTGAACAAACACCTCGCCAGCAAAACCCGCTTCGCGCGGTTTTCGCAAGCGCCGGCTTCGGCAATTCGCATCAGGCGCGCCGGCCCTCGTGGCCGTTTCCCGACCCGGGCAACGCCGAAAATCCTGGGCAGAGCCGTGTTAACCAAATGGACGCGCCGGATGGGTTACGTTAGCTTCGCCCCCATCAAGCAACAGAACAGACCAGCCTTGCCCAACCTCCGTAGTCTTTCGCTGCTCCAGCGATGCTTCGCCATCCTTGCCGTGCTGATGCTCGTCGCCGGCTGCGCCACAACGGCTCCGCCGGAGAGCGTGCTGGCCGTTCCGGCGCCGGCGCAGAAATATGCCGCCATCGTGGTCGACGCGAAGACCGGCAAGCAGATGTTCGAGGTCAATTCCACGGCGCAGCGATACCCCGCCTCGCTGACCAAGATGATGACGCTCTACCTGCTGTTCGAGGCCATGGAGTCTGGCCGCGTCAGCAAGGAGACGCAGATCCCGGTTTCCGACTACGCCGCCTCGCAGCCGCCGACCAAGCTGCGGTTCCGCCATGGCGAGACGATCGACGTCGATTCCGCCATCCGCGCGATCGTGGTCAAGTCGGCCAACGACGTTGCGGTGGCCGTGGGCGAGGCGCTGGGCGGCAGCGAGCAGCAGTTCGCCGCCACGATGACGGCCAAGGCACGGCAGCTCGGCATGACGAGCACGGTGTTCCGCAACGCCTCGGGCCTGCCCGACGACGGCCAGTACACGACGGCGCGCGACATGGCGGTGCTCGGCATGGCGCTGCGCTCGCGCTTCCCGCAGCATTTCCACTATTTCTCGGAAAGCGACTTCATGTTCCGCGGCAAGCTGGTGCGCGGCCACAACGACATGCTCGGCCGCGTGCGCGGCGTCGACGGCATCAAGACCGGCTACATAAGGGCTTCCGGTTTCAACATCGTGACATCCTACAATGCCGACGGCCGCCAGCTTATCGTGGTGGTTATGGGCGCCGACAGCGCGCGCCAGCGCAACGACCATGTCGAGGCGCTGATCCAGCGGAGCCTCGCGCCGGCATCCGCCGACACCAAGACGAAGCTGATGTTCGCCGACCAGCAGTGACGGTTTCAGCCCGAGGCGGCGCCAGCTCCCTTGCGGATGTCGGAGGGCGCCACGCCATAGCGCTTGCGGAACGCACGGTTGAAATAGGAGATGTCGCCGAAGCCGACCTCGTAGGCGGTGACGCTTATCGGAGGCATCCGCGTGCCCTGTAGCAGCAGCTTCCGCGCCTCGGCCAGGCGGCGCTCGAGCAGGTATCTCGAAAAGGTCGTGCCCTCGCGCTGGAACAGCTTCTGCACGTATCGCGGCGTCACGCCGAGGACGGCGGCGACCGCGGATACGCTCAACGCACCGTCGCGCAGATGATCGTCGATGTAGCGCCTGACCGGCGACAGCCTGTCCGCGGGCTCCTCGGCCGGCGCTTCGAGATAGGCCACGACCAGCGGCAGTATCTCGTTGAAATGGGTGTTCGCCATCTCCGCCTCACCGGCTGAATGCGGGCCACGCATCAGCAGGTAGGCGCCGTAGGTAATCAGCAGCTGAAGCGGCGGGAACGCCCTTGGGATCGGCCGCAGCATGAGGCGGGAAAGCGCCGGGCCGCCGAGCCGGAAAGCCCCGGCGGGCAGGCTGCCGCAATCCAGCCTGCCGCCTTCCGGCAGGCGCCAATCAAAGGGCTCGCCGCCGGAGACGAAGAGGAAATCACCCGCATCTGTCTCTATCCTGCGGCCGCCTTGCTCGACGACGAGCGGTCCTTCCATGCTGCGCAGCATGAGCACCTTGGCCTCACCCACCATGCCGAAGCCGCGCAGGCGCAGCGGCGCGGCCGGAAAGAAACAGGTCATCACGCTGAGATTGGCGATGTCGCATTTGACCCCGCGCAACCCTGCCAGCGCGCCCGGTGGTAGCAGCAATTCCGTATCTCCAAGCACCGTGCCGAAAAGGCCGGCGCACAGGCGCAGGGCCTCGGCGTCATCCCTGCCAGCCATGTCGAAATTCAGCGGGCTGATGACGGCGGGGCCGGCGGGCCTGTGATCAAAGTGCAACATCTTCAAATGCGGTTCGCCGAGTTCGTTCTGAGCAGTGCCGGCTTCGCTTCACCCCAAGCGCCCCGTCCCGTCAGCCTATAACATGAGTAATTGAGACATGTTTTAATCGATCCGGGCAAGGGGAGCCACCGATTTGTGGCGGCCGCCGTTTCCAAAGCGCCTGGACGGCACTTTTTGGGGGTATCACCGATGCGTAACCGACTGCGGGCAGGCGTTTGCCTAGCGCTTGTTCCAACCATGCTGCCGGCCTATTCGGCGCAAGCGCAGGATGCGAGCACGCCAACGCTCCTGGAAACGATCCTGGTGACGGCCACCCGCACCAAGCGCCCGATCTCCAGCATCCCGGGCTCCGTTCAAGTCATCGAGGGCGAGGAACTCGCCGAGCAGCTCAAGCTGACCAGCGATCCGGCGACGGTGATCTCCAAGCTGGTGCCCGGCTTTTCGGTCGCCAACCAGACGATCTCAGGCGCTTCGGAGACGTTTCGCGGACGCGGCGTTCTGGTGCTCGTCGACGGCGTTCCACGCAACACGCCCTTGCGCGACGTCTCGCGCACGCTCTCGCTGATCGACCTGAGCAAGGTCGAGCGCATCGAGGTCGTCAACGGCGCCAGCAGCCTCTACGGGTCGGGCGCCACGGGCGGCACGATCAACTTCATCACCCGGCGCGACGCCAGCGAAAAGCCCACCGTGACCATCGAAACCAAGGTCAAGGCCTTCACCGCGAACCCGGGAACATCCGCGGCGCCGGAGCTTTCGATCTCGGCGACGCAGAAAGTGGGCAAGTTCGACTATTTGTTCTCGGCGAGCGGCCAGCGCACGCGGCGCACCTACGACGGCGACGGCCGCGAGCTGCCGTCCGACGCCATGCTGGGACAGGGCGGCGGCGACCGCGCCGACTTCGGCAACCTCTACGCAAGGCTTGGCTACGAGGATGAGAGCCGGCGCTTCGAGGTCTCGGGCGAACTGGTGCGCATGGAGCAGAACCCCGACTGGTTCACCAATTTCCAGGCGACACCGGCGGTGCCGGATTATACCGCCCCCTACACAGGCCGGTCGATCGCCGAGAACTCCAAGCATTTCAACGCGCGTTACACCGACAGCGCCTTCGCTCTGGGCTCGCTCGAGGTGAAGGGCTTCTACAGCGACATGCAGAAGCGCTTCCCGTTCACGCGCTTCGATACGCTCGTCAACAACCAGGTCTACTACTCCGGCAATCCGGCCAATCCGCAGGCCGACTTCGCCCAGACCACGCTGTACAGCAAGCGCGCCGGCATCACCGCCACGGTGGAAACGGCGCTCGACGTGCTGCGCGAGGGGTCGACGCTGACCTGGGGCGCGGATTTCGTCCACGACGACACGTCGCAGCGGCTGGAGAACGGCTGGGACGTCATCAGCCCGATGACGCAGAACTCGATCGCCGGTTTCGCCCAGCTCGAGGTGCCGGTGACGGAGCGGCTGCAGGTGCAGGGCGGCGTTCGCTACGAGCGCTATTTCCTCAACATCGAGGACTTCAGGCGTCCGGCCATCTACTACATCAACCGGCCCTACCCGGCGATCGACGTGCTGGGCGGCTCCTTCGACTACGACAACTGGACTTTCAACCTCGGCGGCACGTTCGAACTCAGCCCCGGCCTCCAGCTGTTCGGCGGGTTCTCGCAGGGCTTCTCGCTGACCGACATAGGCGGCTTCACCCGCCGTGCCGGCGCCAACAGCAGCTCAGAGCTGTGCGATGCCTATGGCAACCTCGCCTGCCCCGGCGCCGGCGCCCCGGACTACACTGTCAGCTACGCCGACATCGCGCCGGACCCGCAAGTGGTCAACAACTACGAGATCGGCATACGCGGCAATGGCGCGGCCTATGGCGGCTCGCTTTCGGCCTTCCTTTCGACCTCGGACAAGGGCGTCAACTACGACATCGCGTCCAACCGCGTGTCGCAGCAGAAGGAAAACATCTGGGGCGTGGAGGCCACGGCCTGGTGGAGCCTGACCAGCAATTTCACCGTCGGCGGCATCATCGGTTACATCGAGGGGCGCTACGACAAGGATGGCGACGGCCATATCGATTCATGGCTGCCCAACAACAGGATCGCCTCGCCCGTGCACGGCACGGTCTACGGCACCTATGTGTTCGACAACGGCCTCAACCTGCGCGGCGAGGTGCAGTTCTTCTCCGGTCGCGACAAGATCACCACGGCACCCGAGATCAAGGGCGCCGCGCTGGTCAACGTGCTTGCCAGCTACAAGCTCGGCAAGGGCGACCTGAGCATCGGCATCGAGAACCTCTTCGACACCACCTACATGAACCCGACCGCGAGCGCGACGCGCAACAACGTCGTCAACGGCTTCGGCCGCACCGTATCGCTCGGCTACAAGGTGACCTTCTGACATGGTGAGCTTCGACCTGCGCGACGGTATCGTCGACCTGCGGCTTCAGCCACCCTACGCGGAGACCGACGAGGGGGCCTATCTCGCGGCTCTCGACAGGATCGGCGAACTCGACGCGCCCTACGCCATCGTCGTCGACATCGCCGGCGGAGCGCATCTTTCCCGCGAAGGCGAGATCCGCCAGGCGGCATGGGCCAAGGCGACCCGGCAGCGTATATCCGGCGCCTGCCGCGCGCTGGCGATGGTTCGCGAAAATCCCAATCCGCGTTCGCGCCAGTCGTTCGAGCGGCTGTGGTCGATCCCTGTGCATGTGACGAGGGACCGGGCGGAAGCGCTCGCCTTCGCCTCGCGGCATCTGCATCGGGCGACGGCACCATGACCGACATGACACCGGGCATGACGGGGGCTGCCACAGGCGAAAGCTGGCGGCGGGCACGCCTCTTTGCCGTGCTGGCCGGCCTTTATCTCGCCCAGGGCATTCCCGGCTATCTGCTGGTCGCGGCGGTGCCGCCGATCATGCGCGATCTCGGCGTGTCGCGGACCGCCATCGGCATGCTGGCCATCCTGATGATCCCGCTGACGGTCAAGTTCCTGTGGGCGCCGCTGGTCGACCGCATCCAGCCAATGGCTATCGGCCACCGGCGCGGCTGGATCCTGCCCACCCAGATCGGCACGGTCATAGCTATCGCGACACTCGCGCTGGTGGAGCCGACCGACATCAAGGCAATCTTCGCCATCGGCTTCGCCATCGCCATATTCACCTCGACGCAGGATATCGCCACCGACGGCTACGCCACGCTTGCCTTGCGGCGGGAGGAGCGCGCCGTCGGCAACGCCATTCAGGGCGGCGCGGTGGCGCTGAGCGTCATCGTCGGCGGCACGCTGTCGCTGCTCCTCTATGATTGGGTGGGCTGGCGGGCCATGGCGCTGACGATCGCCGCGATATCGGCGCTACCGCTTCTGGCCATCGCCTTCATGCCCGACGACGCCGCCACGGCAGGCCAGCGCCCCGCACGGCGGCCATCGCTGTCGGCCTTCCTGAAGCGACCGGAAGCGGTGACCGTGCTCGTCATCGCCCTGACCTACCGGGCGAGCGAGGGGCTGGTGAAATCCATGGAGGGATCCTACCTGGTCGACGCGGGCCTGCCGCTGTCGGCCATCGGCTACCTCAGTGGCATATCGGCGGCCACGGCTGGCATAGCCGGCTCCTTCATCGCCGCGCTGCTCGTGCGCCGGTCGGGCGCCGGTGGCACGCTGTTGCTGCTCGGCGGCCTGCGCACCATCTGCTTCCTGCTGTTTGCCCTGCACGCGGCCGGCCAGCTGACCGGCATGTGGGCCATTCTCGGAGCGGCGGGCTTCCAGACCCTGATCCGCTACATGGAGATCGTCGCGCTCTACAGCCTGTTCATGGCCGTGTCGTCGAAGGAGCAGCCCGGCACGGACTTCACCATCCTGTCCTGCGCGCAGATCATCGTCTATCTCGTCGGCTCGATGGCGGCCGGCGTGATGGCCGATCGGATGGGCTATTTCGCGCTGTTCATCACCGCCACCGTCATCTCCGGCGCCGCGGTGTTGCTGACGGGGCTTCTCCTGTCGCGGCTTCACGGAAACCGCGCCGCCATGGCCTGACGGCCTGGGGCGCGCCAGGGGGCCGTGCCCGGATCAAAATACCGGCATGCGGGAAGAAATCCGTTTTCCGCGGTGGATATGCGGCGCCGCGTTGTCGTATCGTCCGATGCGCGACAGCAGGAGCCCGCATCATGAGCACCAAGTCGACAGATACCAAGCAGGCGGACAACCAGAACGACAGCGGCGGCGAGTATTTCGAGGCGTCCACGGTCGAGACCGACGGCGCGGACCATATTGCCGAGGAACATCTCGAAGCCCCGGAAGTGCCGGACTCCGAACCGCCGGGCCTTGGCGGCACGCGCGGCAAGGCCAAGAAGAAACCGTCGGCGATCAGCGGCAGGAAATTCCGCAAGCGCGATCTGGTGCGCATCGACGATCTTCGGCCGAGCCTCGCCGACCGCATCCGTTCCGACCACCCCGGCCTGCCGCGCGGGGCACGCATCAGCCGCGAGGAACTCGGCCGCTATCGCATGCGCTACATGGAGGAGTTGCTCCAGCAGGAGCACGGCGAATTCTCCGAACTGGACCGGCAGGTCGTCGAGAGCATCGCCAGGCAGGACACGATCTCGGAAAACAGCGAGGAGGAATTCGAGGAGCATCGCACCTTCGGCGAAAGGGTCTCCGACGTGCTCGCCGCCTTTGGCGGAAGCTGGTGGTTCCTGACCTCGTTCTCCGCCGTGCTTTTCGTCTGGATCGGCATAAACCTGCTGGAAGGCCAGACCAGCGCCTTCGACCCCTACCCCTTCATCCTGCTCAACCTGTTCCTGTCCTGCATCGCCGCGATCCAGGCGCCGGTGATCATGATGAGCCAGAGGCGGCAGGAGGCGAAGGACCGCCTGCGCTCCTTCAACGACTACCGGGTGAACCTCAAGGCCGAGCTGGAGGTGCGCCACTTGCACGAGAAGCTCGACTACCTGATCTCGCGGCAGTGGCAGCGGCTGGCGGAGATGCAGCAGATGCAGCTCGACGCCATGCACGAGTTGACGGCGAAGAAGCCGAAGCGCCCCGCCCGCGCCGCAAGCCGGCGCGGCGCGAAGCCAGCCGCCCCGCAATAGATTACTCGGGCATGCCAGTTGCCGGGGCCCCGGCCAGCCCTTGAGCAAGGTGGGAGGCGGCAGGCTGCCGGACGGCGGATGTTGGTTGCGGGCAGTTCCCGCGAGGACGCCTCGCTCAGCCTCCGTTCCGGGTCGATAGCCTCGTCAGACGACCGCGCGGAGGCGCGCAAATGTCAGAATAGGATCACTAGCCCGTTGAAGCCCGCCCCGGCTTCCGCTAAGAAGCCGGGACTTGCCGGTTCACCGGCCGGTTCGTTTTCGGATTTCGATCCTGAAAGCACCCGTAGCTCAGCTGGATAGAGCGCTGCCCTCCGAAGGCAGAGGTCACAGGTTCGAATCCTGTCGGGTGCGCCATTGCCGCGATAATTCTCCACATATCGTCTCCATGTCGGGCGGGCTATTCGACGAGCGTGGCGCTATACTCAAGACTCTCGCGCCGACCCCATGAGGTCGTGTCGATCCATTGGAGAGGAGTCTTTCGATGGAAACGCCGCTCAGAGTCAGGAACGTCCTGTTCAAGGCCTTCATCATCAATCTGCTGGCCATCATTGCAGTCTGGTTGATGTCGCTCGGCGGCGTCACGACAAATTTGATGTCCACGTTTTTCGGCTTCAGCGTCGATCAAACGCATACGTACATGGCCAACATCATCGGGTTCTGGAAGGTTCTGAACGTCGTCCTTTTCCTGATCCCGGCAATAGCCATCCATTGGGAATACCGCACGAAGAAATAGCCGGTGAAATCGCCTGACGGCACCAAGCCCGGAGTCGCCCCCAAGCGACGGGCTACCCAGAAAGTCGTTGTCTTTCAGGCTCTTTGACGATTCGCTGCCGTTGGCCGCGCCGGTTCCTTCTCAGCCCCAGCTGGGCGGGGCGGGCATCTGGGTGACGGCTTCCACGGCGGCGGCGGCGCGGAACAGTGCGGCTTCGTCGCCATGGCGGGCCACGAACATCAGCCCGACCGGCAGTCCGTCGGCCAGGCCGCAGGGCACGGTGATCGCCGGATGGCCGGTCAAGTTGAAGGGCGCGGTATTGCCGGTGGTTTCGACCGCGGCGTCGAAACGCGCCTGGAGGCTGGCCTCCGGATCGGGCAGCCTGCCGGCCAGACCGGCCACCGTGGGCATGGCCAGAACATCAACCTCTTCCAACGCGGCATCGTAAGCGGCGCGCAGGGCGCGGCCCTCGGCATGGCCCTGGAAATAGGGGGTGAAGCCATGCTTCCGCCGCGCCACCTCGGCTGCCAGCAGCAGCACGCGCAGCACATCCGAAAGTTCACTGCCGCGCGCCTGCCAGCCCGAGAGGTGCTGCCCCATCGTCGCCATCTCGTCGCGGGTCAGCCCGGCTCCGACGCCATCCGTCCAAAGCCCGGCAAGGGTGCCGTAAAGGATCACGGGCATCCAGATGTCGATGCCTCGGGCATGAAGCGGGACCTGGATCTGCCGCACCTCTGCTCCGATTCCGGCCAGGCGATCCAGCGCCGCGCGCACCGCGGCCGCTACTTCCGATGTGGCGCGGCCGGGCGCCATGCCCTCGCGCACCAGCGCCACGCGCAGCCCGGCGGCAGGCAGGTCGCAGGCTGCTTCCCAGTCGGCGGCGGGCAGGTCGGGGCTGCCGCGCGGGTCGCGTGGATCATGGCCCGCCATCACGGACAGCATCCGGGCCGCCAGCCGGGCGGTGCGGGCCATCGGGCCGATATGGTCCAGCGACGGATCGACCGTGGCCACGCCCAGATAGGGAATGCGCCCGAAGGTGGGCTTCAGCCCAACGATGCCGCAGAGGGCCGCCGGAACGCGGATCGAGCCGCCCTGATCGCCGCCCACCGCCAGATCGGCCTGTCCCGTGGCCACCGCCACGGCGCTGCCTGAGGACGATCCCCCGGCCGAGCGGGTCGGATCCCATGGATTCAGCACCGGTCCGTTCACCCCGGTGAAGCTTGCCCCCGAGGCGCAAAGACATTCGCAGTTGGTCTTGCCGACGATGCGCGCCCCTGCAGCCAGCAGGTGGGTCACCACCGGCGCATCCTCGGACGGGGTGAAGCCGTCCAGCAGGCTGGTGCCGTTGCCCATCGGCACCCCGGCCAGCGCGATGGTATCCTTCAGCGCGATGCGCAGCCCGACCAGCGGCCCCGTGGCCGCACCCTCGATTCCGGTAAGCGCGGCAAAGGCGTTCAGCGGGTCTTCGCCCCTTGCCGGACGCGACCAGGACCGGATGGGGGCATCGGGCCGGGGCAGCGGCGCCAGCGCCGAAAGACCGGCCATCAGCCTGCCGACCAGAGCAGGCATGGCCTCGCGCTCCGCCGGGGTCAATGTCATGCCAAGACTGGCGGCAGCTTGCAGGAGATCTTCGGATTGCATCGGGGTCTCGGGGATCTGTCGGGTCAGGGCCAGGCGGCGGGGTGAATCTCGTGATGGCTGGTTCCGCACTGATACCGGTGGGCCAGCCGCAACAGCACCTCCTCGGTTTGCGGCAGGCCGATCAGTTGCATGCCGACGGGCGCGCCCGCGCTGTCGAAACCGGTGGGAAAGGTGATGGCGGGCAGCCCGGCCAGCGAGACGGGACAGGTGAAGCGGTGCAGGTCGAGGATCGTAGCCTCGTCCATGGCGGCGACATCGGACAGACGGGGGGCGCGGAAAGGGAAGACCGGCAGAACCAGTGCATCCACCCCCGCCAGTGCGCGGATCAACCGCGACGTGAAATCCAGCCGCCGTTGCAGCGCCGCCTGCAGGTCCAACGCGGAGAGGCGAGCGCCCTGCTCTATCAGTCCGGCCAGCGCCTGGCCGTAGTCATCGCGGTGGCGGGCGAAACTGTCACGGTGTGCCAGCGCCGCCTGCGCCGCGCAGATCCGGTACCAGGCGGCAGCGAGACCGCGCCAGTCGGGCAGGCGCAGCTCCACCCGCTCAGCACCCTCGGCCGCGAGATCGGCGCAAAGCCCGGCGTGGCAGGCGGCCACCTCCGGATCGACCTGCTCCAGCCAGGCGGGATCGAAGCCGAAGCGCAGCCCGCGCAGCGGCAAGCCGAGGTCGCGTAGCGCTCGGGTCGCCGGCAGTGCGAGGCTGGTCGGATCCTGCGGATCGTCGCCCGAGATGACGTCCATCAGCAGCGCCGCGTCACGGGCCGAGCGGGCGATGGGACCAACGTGGTCCAGCGAGGCCGCCAGTTCAAAGACACCGTGCCGGCTGACCCGACCCCAGCCGGGTTTCAGCCCGGTCAGACCGGTGACCGAACTGGGCATGCGGATCGAGCCGCCGGTATCCGAGGCGATGCTGCCGAAGCAAAGTCCCGCCGCCACGGCAACCGCGCTGCCGCCCGAGGACGCCCCTGGCCAGAGACCTGCATCCCACGGATTGCGGGGAGTGCTGCCCGGCGGCAGGTATTCGCCGAAGACGCCCTCGGACAGGCGTAGCGTGCCCAGCAGCACCGCCCCGGCCGCCTCGAGGCGACGGATCACCGTGGCGGTCTGGGTCGCGATGGCGCGGGAGCGGATCGGCATGCCGGCGGTATTGGCCACGCCGGCAATGTCGAAGAGATCCTTTACCGCGATCGGCACGCCGTGCATCGGCCCAAGCCGCATGCCGTTGGCCAGCGCCTCGTCGGCCCGCCGCGCCATGTCCAGCGCGCGGTCGGCGGTGACGGTGACGAAGGCCCGTAACTGCGGATCCAGCCGCGCGATGCGGTCCAGCAGCGCCTCGGTCAGCACGACCGCGCGCAGGTCACCGCAGGCAAGGTGGTCGGCGGTCTCGGCCAGACCCTGGTAATGCAGCATGGCGACGCCCGCGGTCCGACATGTTCGGATGGCGACGCCCGTGCGGGCGGCACCATCATTCAATGGCCTTTGCGCCGGATCACTTCACCAGGGGAACGTTGTCCTGCGTGTAGCTGCGCTCGGCCGGGGGTATATAGTCCTTCACCGTCTCGGCGGTGACCAGGGTCGATGCCACCGTCAAGTTCTGCCGGGCCGCGCCGGGGTTGCCGGCCAGTTCCTTGGCCAGCCTGGCGATCACGACCCCAACGCCGTAGGTATCGGGATCCCAGGTACCGGTCAGGCGGCCGTCGCGCACAGCCTCGATCGCCTCGGCATCGCCATTTGCTCCGAAGATCATGATGCCATCGGGAGAGTCGGCCGTGTAGGTCTTTCCGCCCGAGTTGACGACGGCCGCGGAAATCCCCAGGGCGCTGGCATCGTTGTAGGCCCAGAAAACGGATGCATTGGGGAAACGGATCAACTCGTCCGCGGCCAGTGTCGCGGCATTGGCCGAGGAATCCTTCGTGTTATCAACCCGGTCGATTACCTCCAGGCCAGCGGCTTTGGCGGCCGCGGTGAAGCAGTCCACCATTCCGCGGATCGAGGGAGCGGGCGGACCGCCCATCACCACCACCTTTGCGCCCGGGCGGCGCTTGGCGATCCATTTTGCCTCGGTCTCGAAGGCACCGCCGGGATTGCAGACATTGATGCCCCACCATACGGTGTCGGTGACGCCTTCGCCCTGTGAGTTGATGCCAATGACAGGGATGCTCGCCTGATTGGCGCGGGTCAGGGCACCGGCCACAGCGTTCGGGTCCAGCGACCAGATGGCAATGACCTTCGATCCCAACGTGATCAGCGTATCGACATGACCAACCTGCCGGTCCGCCGACAGATTGGAATCCAGCACCCGCATCGTCCAGCCGTTGGTTTTGGTGGCCTCGGTCACGCCGCGGATGGTCAGCTGTTCGTTCGGCTGCGAGGCGATGGGAGAGATATAGCCAAGCAGATCCTCGGCCTGGACGGCTGCGGTCATGCCGAGAAGAGTGGCAAGGGCGACAAGGGAAAGTCCGGGTTTCATGTGTCTATCCTGTGTTCAGGGTCGCGGGTACAAGGGCGTGGATCTCAGTTGGAGATGGACTGGCGGAGGCGCATCGGTTGGCGCGGACCGGCTTGCAGCACGACGATCGGGCGGGCGGATCTCATTCCCGTGCCCACTCTGCCCACACCATGGGGCGGGGCATGGCAGGTTCCGCAAGCGGAACGGCACAACAGGGAATTCGCCCCCGCAAGCCACGGAGAACAGAAGGCAGAACACGCACCGGAGTGCCTCGATGTTGAAGATTGCAAGAGTCTTGCGAGCTCTTGCTGCGATTAGGCCGCGCTGAGCCGGCAAAGTCTAATACAATCTGGGCGGACAATGCATAGCGATCCGGTATCTGTCCGGATCAGGCCAGCTCCCCACTCCCTGGCTTGTTATTGTAAGGTACCCACGCCGACGTCACTCCCGGGGGGATTTCCGGGCCGTCGCGGGAAGATGCTCAAGCCAGCGCATAACCACGTCGTCCATGGGAGGTACTCACATTTGTGTCAGCGTGCCATCCGCTCCATCGTTCTTGCATCCCGGCCCAGGGGCGCGCCTGTCGCCGAGAATTTCCGCCTGGTCGAGAGACCTTGTCCCGAGCTGAGCGACGGACAGGTTCTGTTGCGCACCCTCTGGCTCTCTCTCGACCCCTATATGCGGGGCAGCATGGATGCGGCGGCATCCTATGCGCCAAATGTCGAGCTGGACCAGCCGATGCCGGCTGAGCTCGTGAGCGCCGTGCAGGTGTCTCGACATCCGGACTGGCAGGCAGGCGATATCGTCGTGCACGACGCCGGCTGGCAGGATCGAACAGTAACCGACGGAGCCGGCCTGCGACGCCTCGATGGCCGGCTTGCGCCTGTTTCCACCGCGCTGGGCGTGCTTGGCATGCCAGGCATGACCGCCTTTGTGGGGCTTACCAACATTGCCGAACCGAAGCCGGGTGAAACGCTCGTTGTCGCGGCGGCGGCAGGTCCGGTGGGGTCCGCCGTCGGACAGATCGCGAAGATCAGGGGTTGCCGCGTCGTGGGAATTGCCGGAGGAGAGCGCAAGTGTCGCTATCTGCTCGATGAACTCGGGTTCGATGCCGCGCTCGATCATCGGGATTCCGGCTTGGCGGCCCGGTTGGCCGACGCCTGCCCGGACGGCGTCGACATATACTGGGAGAATGTGGGCGGGCGGGTATCCGAGGCTGTGCTGCCGCTGCTTAACAGCTTCGCCCGCATTCCCGTCTGCGGGCTCGTTTCGATCTACAGTGAAAGCGACACCACAGCCTTCCCCGGGCAATCGCCCAGCCTGATGCGCGCGATATTGACGAAACGTCTCCGTATCCAGGGCTTTATCGTCGACGACCATGCCGAGTTGGCCGAGACGTTTCGGAGAGAGATGTCCAACTGGCTCCGCGACGGGCGCGTGCGATATCGCGAGGATATCACGGAGGGGATCGAGCAAGCACCTTCACGATTTATCGCGATGCTGCGTGGAGAGACTTTCGGAAAGACGCTTGTCCGGGTGTCCCACCCCTAAATGCCCGCCAGCGCTCAGCGGCCCTTTTCCAGCAGGCTTGCGATCTCCGTATATCCCCGGGCGCGAGCGTGGGCGAGCGGGGTTACGCCGTCACGATCGGCGATCGACCGGTCGGCGCCGGCTTCGACGAGCAGGCGTACGACCTGCCGGTGGTTCGGGCCGCCATCGCCCAGGACGACCGCTTCCATGAGCGCGGTCCAGCCAAGGTTGTTGACGTGGTCGAGCGGCGCGCCCGCAGCGATCAGGCGGCGCACAACCTCGACATGGCCGAGATGCGCGGCGGCGATCAGCGCCGTTCCGCGATAGGGGCTCGTCGTCAGTCCCGGATCGTTGCCGAGCTCGATGGCGAGCGACATGAGTTCGGGATTGTCAGCGACGGCGGTGATGGTGACGACATCGTAGGCCTGGGCGTCCAGCGCGTTCATATCGGCGCCGGCCTTGGCCAGAGCGCGCAACGCCCCGGCCTGGGCGGCGAAGGCCGCGACATGGGCAGGGGTGCGGCCATTCCGGTCGCGCCCGTCGAGCGGAGCGCCAGCCCTGGCGAGACGATCTATGTCGTCGACATTTCCGTTTTGGGCCGCCCGATGCAGGCCATCATAGGCGGCAATCTCGGCAGGCGACGGCGCGGTCTGGGCATGCACAATGGAGGTCGTGGCAAGCAGGCCGCAGACGAAGATCACGCGCAACATCACAGCATCTCCTTGAGAGGGCGGCCCGCCTGTTGCAGGCCGCCCGTTGTGTCCGGAGCGGGACGCGTTCGAAGGGAACCGACCGTCCCGCTCCAAAGTTCTGTTCCTGAATAGGCTTACTCGGCCGCACCTATCGCCTTGAGGCCGGCCGCCGCGCAGCCGGCGTCGATGTCGCCCGAGGGCGCGCCGCCGACGCCGATGCCGCCGATCAGCGCCTTGCCGAACTTGATCGGCAGGCCGCCGGCCTGGACCACCATGCGCGCATCCATGTCACGCATGCCGGCATTGGCGGGCTTGGTGGCAATGAAATCGGCGAGCCCGGCCGTGTCGCGGCCCAGCGCGGCCGAGGTGAAGGCCTTGCCGGTGGCGCTCGTCACGGTATGCGGACCGGAATTGTCGGCCTTCAGCAGCACCTTGGTCGAGCCGTCGCGCGCCACTATGGCGACGCTGACATTGTGACCCTGGGCGACGCAGGCCTTAAGGGCCGCATCGGCTGCCTTGGTTGCGAGGTCGAGCGGCAGGTAGGGCGCGGTCGGCAGTTCCTGCGCGAGGGCGGGAAGCGGGGCCAGAAGGGCGGCTGCGAGCACGAGTTTGCGGAACATGATGGTCTCCTTTCCAATTGATGGAAAGAAGCTAATCCGACCGCCGACCACGCGGTATTCGTAGGACTTGCGGCCGCCTCCGTAGTTCTACGGATAGCGCTGGGCCACGGAACGCCTAGCGCCCGTAGAGCCAAAGGCGTGTCATCTCCGCTTGCGAGGTGGTGCCCAATTTGGCGCCGATAGCGGCGCGGTGGCTTTCCACCGTGCGCGGCGACAGGCCGAGCCCCTCGGCGATCTGGCGCGTCGTGAAACCTTCCGCGATGCGGTCGAGCACTTCGCGTTCGCGCGCGGTCAGCGCGGCAAGTAAGGCCAGCGCCTCGGCCTTTTCGGCGCGGCGGCCAAGCGTGCGTTCCAACGCTTCCTGCGCCTTCTGGATCGCCTCGATCAGGTCCTGCTCGTCGACCGGCTTGGACAGGAAATCGACGGCGCCGTTGCGAAAGGCGCGGCGGCAGGCCTCGATGTCGCCATGGCCGGAAATGATGATGGTCGGCCAGTCGATGCCCTGCCCGGTCAGCCGCTCCTGCAGCTTCAACCCGGAAATCTGAGGCATGCGGATGTCGAGGATCAGGCAGCCCGGCTCCAGCTTCGGCACCTGGGCCAGGAACGCCTGCGGATCGGCAAAGCCCACGGCCTTGATGTCGACCGTGGAGAGAAGCAGGGCGAGCGCGCGGCGCACCGCTTCGTCGTCATCGACCAGATAGACGGGGCGGGTCATTGCGCGGCCTCGGCGAAACCCTTGTGGCGCGGCAGCACGACCCGGAACGTCGCGCCTGGTCCGCCCTCCATCAGCGCGATCTCACCACCGGCCCGTTCCACCAGACGCTGGCTCAGCGCAAGGCCGAGGCCGGTGCCGTCCGCGCGCGTGGTGGTGAACGGCGTGAAGAGATGCGGGCGCAGCGCCTCCTCTATGCCGGGTCCGTTATCGGCAATTTCCAGCACGGTCAGGCTTCGATCCTGCGTGAGCGTGATCTTGATGCGCCCCGTGCCCTCGGCCACCGCTTCGATAGCGTTGCGCATGAGGTTGAAGACGACCTGTTCCATCTCGACGGCATCGGCGACGACGGAGACGGGTTCTGCCGGCAGGTCGAATTCCAGCCGCGCGCCGCGCGCTGTCGCCTGCGGCGTCAGCAAGGACCGCACATTGCCGACGACCTCGCGCAGGTCGCAGGCCGAGGCCGGCATTTTCTGCGGGCGCGACCAGTTGCGGAACCGATCGAGAATCGCCGACGCCCTCCGCGCCTGCGTCACCGTATCGTCGAGCACCGGCGCCAGCGCCGCCGTGTCTCCCTTGCCAAGCATGCGCCGCCCGGCCTGCGCCTGCGCGAGGATGGCTGTGAGCGGCTGCGTCAGTTCATGGGTGAGGCCGCTCGCCATCTCGCCCAGCACATTGACGCGCGAAGCATGCGCGAGGCGCGAGTCCAGCGCGCTCAATCGCGCCTGCTCCACCGCCGCGCGAACGCGCGTGCGCTGGCGCAGGGCAGCAAGCATGGCGAGGTAGGCCAGGCCGACGGCGAGAAGCGTCAGCACGGTTGGCACGGGCGGAAAGAGATCGGCAAGGCCGATCGCCATTCCCGTCTCCAGCAGCAGCGGCTGCGACGCGCTGCCGAGCGCCTTTGAGAAGCGGATCGTCTCGGGCACCCTGCCCTCATCCAGCAACGGATGACCGTCCGGCAGGGACAGGTGGAGCGCCACGTCGGGACGCGACCAGAACGGCGTCACCTCGCCAACAAGCTTCCCGGCATCGATGCCCAGCATCAGCCCGTAGCGCGCCGCATCGGAGTTGGGGCTGCGCTTGATCATGATGTAGTGATGCGGACGCGTCGGATGCGGCAGCAGCGCGATCTGTCCGTTGGAGGCCCTGGCCGCCGAGCGCACGAGCTGCGCCATGGCCGGATCGAGCGGCGCGGTGCCGATCGTCTCGGCGGCCGGATCGAGCGGCACCAGCTGCACCTCGTCGATGCGCGGATAGAAGCGCGTGATGGTCGCGGCCACATCGAGAAACAGGTCGTGGCGCTCGCCCTGCGCGGCAACCGCGATCGCCGACAACGCCGTCAGATGCGCGTCATGCTGGTCGGCGCGCTGGGAGGCCAGCCGATGCAGGATGGCGCTTTCCTGCTCCAGCCCGGCCACCAGGGCGTGGCGTTGAAAGACCGCGAGCGCCGATGCCGCGGCAAGTAGGAGAAGGCAGCCCACGATCGCCAGCTTGAGCGGGCTTTCCAGGAACGGGCGGTCGTTGCGCATCATCGCGGCATTCTTGCAGTTTGCGGAGCCAACGCAAATCCATGCCGCGACTTTTGTCCGGCGCACGGATCCGGGACCGCCGCGGCCCTCACTCGATGGGCACCGCCAGGCTCACCTTGACCCGGTCCATGACGACCAGAGTGTTGAAGCGCTTGATGTTCTTGTTGTTGAAGAGAAAGTCGTTGGTGAAGGTCTCGTAGTCGCTCATGCTCTTGACCGCGACGATGAGGATGAAGTCGACTTCGCCGGTCACATAGTAGCACTGGATGACTTCGGGCGTCATGCGCATCGCCTTCTTGAAGTCGCTCATGATGTCGGGCCGTTCGCGTTCCAGCGACACTTCCACGACCATGGTCAGCCGGTGTCCGACCGCCGCCGGCGAGACCACGGCGATCTCGGCCTCGATGACGCCGGTCTCGCGCAACCGGTTGAGGCGGCGCAGGCAGGCCGATGGTGACAGGCCGACCGCCTCGGACAACTCCTGGGCGGTGCGCCGCGTGTCCGTCTGCACCAGGTTGAGAAGTTTGATATCGAAACTGTCGAGCAAGGCGACGCTCCTTTTTTGCGTGTTCCCGATTCTTTTGCGAATCTTTATCACAAATGACGCGCGTTTGATAAATTCACGCGCGACCTGCCTTCTATCGTAGGCCTGCTAGCCGCCTTCAATCCAGATGCCCATCCTGTGGCCGTACCGGAGTTCGATATGACCGGAATGCAACTTTCACGTGAAAAGCTGCTGGAGGCGTACCGCATGATGCGGACGATACGCGTCTTCGAGGATCGCGTCAGCGCCGAGATGGCGAGCGGCGACATTCCGGGCAACACCCACCTCTACGCCGGGCAGGAAGCCTCGGCGGTGGGCGTGTGCATGAATCTCGTCCAGAGCGACAACATTGCCTCCACGCATCGCGGCCATGGGCACTGCATCGCCAAGGGATGCGACGTGCACGGCATGATGGCCGAGATCTTCGGCAAGGACACCGGCATCTGCCGCGGCAAGGGCGGCTCGATGCACATCGCCGACCTCTCCAAGGGCATGCTCGGCGCCAACGGCATCGTCGGCGGCGGTCCGCCGCTGGCCTGCGGCGCGGCGATGACCGCGCAGGTGCTCGGCCGCGACGACGTGGCTGTCGTCTTTTCCGGCGACGGCGCCATCAACCAGGGCACCACGGCCGAGAGCATGAACCTCGCCCAGGTCTGGAAACTGCCGGTGATCTTCGCCGTCGAGGACAACGGCTTCGGCGAGGCGACGGCGAGCTCCTTCGTCGTCGCCGGCGAGATCGTCAAGCGCGCCGACGCGTTGGGCATGGCCTTCGCCAAGGTCGACGGGGTCGATTTCTTCGCCGTGCACGACGCCGCCGCCGAAGCGGTGGCGCGGGCGCGCCGCGGCGAGGGACCGACGCTGCTGCACATCGAGACGCCGCGCTACTACGGCCATTTCAGCGGCGACCCCGACAATTACCGCACCGCCGAGGAGAAGGCGGCGATGCGCCGCGACCGCGACTGCCTGACCACCTTCCGTCGCCGCGTCGGCGAGGCGAAGCTGCTGGCCGAGAGCGATCTCGACGCGGTCGACGCCGAGGTCCAGGCCGTGATCGACAGCGCCGTCAAGGCCGCCAGGGCCGCGCCCCAGCCGCCGCTCGATAGCCTCACCACCGACGTCTACGTCCGTTATCCCTGAGCGAGAAAGACATGCCGCAAAAATCCTTCCGCCAGGCCCTCAACGAGGCGCTTCACCACGAAATGGGCCGCGATCCGACGGTGATCGTGCTCGGCGAGGACATCGCCGGCGGCGCCGGCGCGTCCGGCCAGCAGGATGCCTGGGGCGGCGCCTTCGGCGTCACCAAGGGCCTGCTCGGCGCCTTCGGGCCGCTGCGCGTGCGCGACACGCCGATCTCCGAAAGCGCCTTCGTCGGCGCGGCGGCTGGCGCCGCCGTCACCGGCCTGCGCCCGGTGGCCGAGATCATGTTCGTCGACTTCCTCGGCGTCTGCTTCGACCAAATCTTCAACCAGGCCGCCAAGTTCCGCTACATGTTCGGCGGCAAGGCGGTGACGCCCTTCGTGCTGCGCGCCACCTATGGCGCGGGCACCCGCTCGGCCAGCCAGCACAGCCAGGCGCTCTACCCTATCTTCACCCATGTGCCGGGCCTGAAGGTGGTGATCCCGTCGAGCCCCTATGACGCCAAGGGCCTGCTGATCCAGGCGATCCGCGACAACGACCCGGTCATCTTCCTCGAGAACAAGCTGCTCTACGACACGGTCGGCGAGGTTCCGGACGGCGCCTATGCCATACCGTTCGGCGAAGCCAACGTGCTGCGCGAGGGCGGCGACGCCACCATCATCGCCTTCGGGCGCATGGTGCATTTCGCGCAGGAGGCCACCGCCATCCTCGCGGCGGAGGGCATCGACTGCACGGTCGTCGACCCGAGGACCACCTCGCCGCTGGACGAGGACACCATCCTCGAAACGGCGGAGGAGACGGGCCGGGTGGTCATCGTCGACGAGGCCAATCCGCGTTGCGGCATGGCCGCCGACATCTCCTCGATCATCGCCGAGAACGCCTTCGGCGCGCTGAAGGCGCCGATCATGAAGGTGACCGCGCCGCACACGCCGGTGCCTTACGCCCCCAATCTCGAGGCGGCTTACCTGCCGGATGCCAAGCGCATCGCCGAAGCCGTCCGCAAGACCATGGCCTACAGGAAATGACGACGATGGACGCGCAACTGCAGCCGATCACCATGCCTAAGTGGGGCATGACCATGACCGAGGGCCGCCTCTCCGCCTGGCTGGTCAAGGAAGGCGAACGCATCGCCACCGGCCAGGAGATCATGGAAGTCGAGACCGAAAAGATCACCAACGTGGTCGAGGGGCACGTCAGCGGCCTGCTGCGCCGCATCGTGGTCGAGGAGGGCGCGACCGCCCCGGTTGGGGCGCTGCTGGCGGTCGTCGCCGAGACGAGTGTTCCCGACAGCGAGGTCGATGCCTTCGTGGCGGGCTATGCCGAACGGGCGGGAGCAGCCGGCGACGATGCCGATGCCTACCCGACGCCGCGCGTCGTCGAGGCTGGCCCGCACCAGCTGAACGTGCTGAGCATAGGTGACGGCGACGCCACGCCGGTGGTGCTGATCCACGGTTTCGGCGGCGACGGCGGGACCTGGCTGTTCACGCAGGACGCGCTCGCCAAGGACCGGCCGGTCCACGTCCTCGACCTGCCCGCCCATGGCGGTTCGGCGCCGACGGTACCGTCCGGCAAGCTGGACGAGCTCGCCGAGGCGGTGGTCGCGGCGCTGGACGCGCTGGGCATCGCCAGGGCGCATCTCGTCGGCCATTCGCTCGGCGGAGCCGTGGCACTGTCGGTCGCGGCCTCGGCGCCCGACCGGGTCGCCTCGCTCGGCCTGCTGGCGCCCGCCGGCCTCGGCGGGGAGATATCGAGCGACTACATCGACGGCTTCCTCGCCGCCGACCGGCGCAAGCCGATGAAGGAAGTGCTTTCCAGGCTCTTCGCCGACCCGGATGCGATGAGCGCCGAGATGGTGGAGAACGTGCTGCGCTTCAAGCGGCTGGATGGCGTTCCGGAAGCGCTCGGCGCCATCGCGCGCAACCTGGCGAGCGGCGGCAGGCAGGCGATCGACCTGCGCGACGCGCTGGCGGCGACGCAGGCGCCGGTGCTGGCCGTCTGGGGCGAGAAGGACCGCGTCATCCCCGCCGCCCAGGCCGACGGCTTGCCGGCTAACATAAAGGTCGAGCGTGTGGCCGACGCCGGCCACATGCCGATGATGGAAGCAGCGGCGGCCGTCAACCGTATGCTTGCCGCCCATCTCGCCGGCGCGGACCGCTGACCATGGGCAAATCCGGCGGACTGCCAGGACTGCGGGGCGCCGAGCATGTCGGCATCACAGTGCCCGACTTCGATGCCGCGATCGATTTCTTCGTGCGCGTCATCGGCTGCGAATTCATCCTCGACGGCGGCGTCTATTCCGATCCCGACTTCATGGAACGGCAGATCGGCGTCGACCGCCGTTCCAGCTTCCGCTGGGGTTTCGTGCGTTGCGCGAACGGCCCGAACTTCGAGGTCTTCGAGTATTCGGCGCCGCAACAGTCTCCGGAGCCGCCGCGCAACAGCGACATAGGCGGCCACCACATCGCCTTCTATGTCGACGACATCGAGGCGGCGGTGGCGCATCTGCGCGCCGAGGGCGTGACCGTGCAGGGCGAGATCCAGCGGATCGACTCCGGCCCGGCTAAAGGCTCGCTCTGGGTCTACTTCCTTTCGCCCTGGGGCATGCAGTTCGAGCTGGTCAGCTATCCGGCCGGCAAGGGTGAGGCGGATTCGCCGGCCCGGCGGCTGTGGCATCCCGGCTTTCCCGGACGCTGAAGGGAGCGAGCGGCCATGATGCGCGTCCCAGGTCAACCGGTCGAGCAGCGTCGATGATCGACTACGCCTTCCTACAGTCGCTGGATTTCTCGGTCGCGTGGACCTACCTCCCGGTGCTGCTTGGCGGGCTGCTCATCAACGTCCTGCTGACCGCCATTGGCTTCCTGTGCGGCGGCATCGTCGTCGGCACCACCCTGGCGCTGGCCAATCTCTCCTCGCATCGCATCATCCGCTGGCCGGCGCTCGCCTTCGTCGAGTTCTGGCGGTCGACACCCCTGCTCGTCCAGGCGATCTGGGTGCATTTCGCCGTGCCCGGGCTCACCGGCATCGCCACCTCGCCGTTCCAGAGTGCTTCCATCGCCCTGATCTTCAACGTCGCCGCCTATTGCAGCGAGATCATCCGGGGCGGCATCCTCGGGGTCGGCAAGGGCCAGTTCGAGGCGGCGCGGGCGCTGGGCATGCGCCCCTACGCCACCTGGCGCAAGGTGATCCTGCCGCAGGCGATCCGCCTGATGCTGCCGCCGCTGGTCGGCACCATCATCAGCATCTTCAAGGCCACCACCATCCTGTCGATCCTGGCCATAGACGACCTGCTCAGGACGGCAAGCAGGCTCTCCACCTTCACCTTCCAGCCGGTCGAGATCTACACCACCGCGGCCATGCTCGCCTTCGTGGTGGGCGCAGTCATCAGCACGGCCGGCTACTATGCCGAGCGTGCCCTCAAGCGGGGGACCGCCCATGGACTTTGAACTCGTCCTGCGCAACAGCGACGCGCTGTTCGACGGCGTCAAGGTCACGCTGGCAATCGCGCTGGTCGGCGCCATCATCGGCATCGTCTTCGGCAGCGCGATCTGCGCGCTGCGCATCGGCCGGCTGCGGCTGCTGCGCGGCATGGCGCGCGGCTACATCCTGTTCTTCCGCATAACGCCGGAAGTGATCCTTATCTTCTGGGCCTATTACTGCATCCCGCTGATCTTCGACGCCAGCGTGTCCGGCTTCTGGGCCGGCTCGGTGGTGCTCGGGCTGATCGCCGCGGCCTATCTGGCGGAGATCTTCCGCGCCGGCATCGAGGCGGTGCCGAAGGGCCAGCGGGAAGCGGCGGAGTCGCTGGGGCTCAGGGCCTTTCCGAAATGGACGCTGGTGATCCTGCCGCAGGCGCTGCGCCTCGTGATCGCGCCGCTGGTCAACTACTTCTCCGAGTTCCTCAAGAACACGACCCTGCTGTCGGCCATCGGCGTCATGGACCTGTCGCTGCAGGCCTACCTGCTCGGCGGCAAGACCTACCAGTACATCTCGTTCCTGTCGGCGATCGCCATCATCTACTTCGCCCTGATCTTCCCGGTAACGCTCTATGCCCGTCGGCTCGAACACCGATTGGGTGACCGCAATGCGCTCCCACGCGTTGCGAAGGCCAGCTTCTTCAGCCGGCTGAAACTTCCACGGGGAGCGGCCTGATCCGCGTCCCGTGCCAACGAACCAACCAAAGGGGAATGAAAAAATGAAAACACTGATATGCAGATTTGGACTGGCAAAGCTTCTTCTGGCGCTTGTCGTCGCACTGGCCGCCGCACCGTCCTTCGCGGCCGACCTTCTCCAGGAAATCAAGGACCGTGGCGTGTTCCGCGTCGGCATGGCCGAAAGCCCGCCATGGCAGTCGCCGAACCCGACCAGTGGCCAGTATGAGGGTTTCAACGTCGACCTCGCCCAGCAGGTGGCGAAGGTCCTTGGCGTACGCCTCGAGATCGTGCCCGCCAGCTGGGCGACGATCATCCCGGGACTGCAGGCCAGCCAGTACGACGCCGTGTTCGCCAACCTCTTCGCGACGCCGGAGCGGGCGGTCGTCGTCGACTTCACCGAGCCGTACTTCACCTATGGCTTCCACATCGTCGCCAACGCCAAGTCGGGCCCGACCTCGCTCGACGCGCTCAACTCTTCCAAGGTGACCTTCGTCGGCGAAAGCGGCACCGTCGAGGAAAGCTACCCGAAGGAGCTCTACCCGCAGGCGAACGTGCGCGGCGTGGTGACCAATGACATCGCCGCATGGATCGGCGAGGTGGCATCCGGCCAGGCCGACGCCGCCTTCATCGATCCCGGCACGCTGAAGCTCCTGCAGTTGCGCAGCCCGGCGCTCGCCAAGCGCATCAACGTCCTCAACGGCGAGGACGCGCTGGTGAAGCCGGTCGGCCTCGCCTACGCGATCCGGCCCGGCGACCAGCATTTCCTGAACTTCCTCAACACCTTCATCCGCGACGTCGTGCGCACCGGCGAGAACGTCAAGTTGCGCGACAAGTGGTTCGAGGAACTGGCGAAGCGAAAGTAATCGAGACCCGGGGCCGGGCATCGACCTGCCCGGCCCATTTTTCGGAGGAATGAAATTCATGGAACTCAAGCGCTTCGTCGCACGGGCCGTTCAAAATGCCCACTCAGACCGTTCTCGTCCCTATGGCGAGTGCGAGCGACGCGTTCTGAGCCGGGAGGGCTTCCGCAAGGCCCATGCCGAGATCTCGTCCTGGCCTGGCTATGAGAAGACCCCGCTCGTGGAGCTCACGGGCCTGGCGCGCCAGCTTGGCGTCGGCGAGATATTCTACAAGGACGAGGGGCAACGCCTGGGGCTGAAGAGCTTCAAGGCCATCGGCGGCGCCTACGCGGTGCTGGCGATCCTGCAGGAATACCTGGCAGCCCAGGGGGTAATCGAGCACGTGACCGCCGCCGACCTGATCGCCGGCAAGCACCGTGCGCTGATCGAGAAGGTCATCGTCGCGGCGGCTACGGACGGCAATCATGGCCGTTCGGTCGCCTGGGGCGCCCAGATGTTCGGCTGCCAGTGCATCATCTACCTGCACGAGCATGTCAGCCTTGCCCGGGAGCGCGAGATCGCGCGCTTCGACGCCCGCATCGTGCGCGTCAAGGGGCACTATGACGACTCGGTCCAGGCCTGCGCGGCGGATTCGGCCGCCAACGGCTGGCACCTCGCCGGCGACACGTCAGGCGAGGCGGACGCCCATGTCCCGTCCCTGATCATGCAGGGCTACACAATCATCGCTGACGAGATCCTCGCCCAGCTGGGCGCGCAAAGGCCGACGCATGTGTTCGTCCAGGCCGGCGTCGGCGGCCTCGCGGCGGCGGTCGCGGCCCATTACTGGGACCTGCTCGGCGCCGAGCGCCCGAACATCGTCGTGGTCGAGCCGCAGCGGGCGGACTGCGTCTTCCGCAGCATAGCCGCGGGCCGGCCGACGCCGGTGCCCGGGGACACCAACACGGTGATGGCCTGCCTGGCGGCGGGCGAGGTTTCGGCGCCGGCCTGGGTCATCCTGCAGCACGCCATCGACAGCGTCATCGCGCTGCCCGAGGAGGCTGCTCCCGAGGCAATGCGGGTGCTGGCCGAGGGCGTTGCCGGCGACCCGGCGATCGTCGCCGGCGAATCCGGCTGCGCCGCCGTGGCCGGCCTGATCGCGGCGGCGCTCGATCCGCAACTGCGCGCGGCGCTGGGCATCGGACCGCAATCGCGCATCGTGACCATCGGCAGCGAGGGAGCGACCGACGAGGATGCCTACCAGCGCATCGTCGGCCGCGCCTCCGAGAGCGTGGCAGCCTGAGAAGGAGACAGGAAATGGAAGATCACGGCAATTCCCTGCTCGCGGGCAAGACCGCGTTCATCACCGGCGGCGCCCAGGGCATCGGACTGGCCGTGGCGGAAGCTTTCCTGCGGCAAGGCGCCAGGGTTGTCGCCGCCGACATCGACGCCCGCTCGCTGGAGGCGGCGCGGGGGCGCCTGGAGGCGCTGGCGCCGGGGCGGGCCGAGCTCGTCGCCCTCAACGTGACGGACCTCGACGCCACCGAGGCGCTTGCCGACAGGCTGTTCTCGAACGGCGGCGTCGACATCGTGGTCCCCAACGCCGGCATCCTCGTGCTGAAGCACGGCATCGACACCGACCTCGCGACCTGGCGCCGGGTGCTCGACGTGAACCTGACCGGCGCCTTCATCACCGCGACCTCGTTCGCGCGGCGCATGGTGGCGGCCGGCACGCCCGGCCGCATCATCTTCACCGCGTCGCTGTTCGGCGTGCGCGGTGGACGCGAGAACAGCGCCTATTCGGCATCCAAGTTCGGCATGATCGGCCTGATGCAGAGTCTCGCGGCGGAGCTGGCGGAGAAGGGAATCCTGGTCAATTGCGTCTGCCCCGGGCAGATCGACACCCAGATGATCCAGTCGCTGTTCAGCGAACGCGCCGTGCTGCAAGGCACCAGCGCGGAAGCCCTGCGAAGCGCCTTCGAGGCGCGCATTCCGGTCGGCAGGCTCGGCCCGCTGGAGGAACTGGCCGGCGCCTATGTCTACCTGGCGTCCGAGCTGGCGCGCTACGTCGTCGGCCAGTCGCTGGTCATCGACGGCGGTTGGCAGGTCGGCTGATGATCCTGGCCGGAGGGGACATCGAGGCCGCGAGGCATTTCGCGCAGGCCGGGCGCGAGCGCCTGGTCGACCTCTGCGCGCGGTTGGTCGCGGCGCGCAGCCCGCAGCCGGTGGGCGACACCACCGCGCCCGCGGGGGTGCTAAGCGCCTTCCTCAGGGAAACCGGCCTGCAGGCGCGGATCGTCGCCGCCACGCCCGGCAAGCCCAATCTGGTATGTTCCTTCGAGGGCGCGGAACCCGGCCCGCATCTCGTCCTCAACGGACATCTCGATACGCTGAATCCCGGCGACGCCAGCGCCTGGTCGGTGCCCATCTTCGAAATGGGCCGCCGCGACGGGCGGCTGACCGGCCTCGGCATCGGCAACATGAAGGCTGGCGTGGCGGCGCTCGCCATGGCCTTCACCGGACTGCACGGATTGCGCTCCAGGCTGCGTGGCCGGGTCACGCTCACCCTCGTCGCCGACGAGGTCGTGTTCGGCCCGGACGGCGCCGCCTATCTGCTCGACCGGGAACCGGATCTCGCCGGCGACCTGCTGATCAACGCAGAGGGGCCTGGGCACATGAACGTCGCGGTCGCCGAGAAGGGCCTGCTCTGGGTCGAGGTCGAGGCTTCGGCGCCCGGTGGCCAGGGCATGCTGACCGGTGCCGGCACCTCCGCCACGGCGCGGCTGGCGAAATTCATCGGCGCGATCGATGCCTGGAACGAGGAGCAGGTGGCTCCGCCCGCCGCCATGGCGCGCCTTGCGCAAGGTGCCGGCGAGCATGGGTTGAGGCTTTCGGCGAACGTCGGGACCCTTCGCGCCGACGGCTTCGTCAGCCAGGTCGCCACCCGCGCCGGCGCCGAGATCGATTTCCGCGTGCCGCCAGGCCTCACCATCGAAGCCGTGGAAGCGCGGCTGACGGCCGAGGCCGCGCGTATCGGCGGCATCGCGGTGCGACGCATCAAGGGCTGGAACCCCAACTGGACGGCCATCGACCATCCGCTCAGCCAGGCCATGCTCGCCGCCAGCGAGGGCGTGCGCGGCAGGCCGGCCCTGCCGGTTGTGCGGCTGCCGGCCAGCGACGCCGCCCGCTGGCGCGCAAGGGGCATTCCGGCGATCTGCTACGGGCCGCAGGCGGAACTCGCCTCCGGCATCGACGACCATGTTTTCGAGGACGACGTGGTGGATTGCGTGGCCGTCTACATGACCGCCGCGCTCGGTCTCTGCGCCCTCTCCAGCCACCATCCGAAGGAGTGATCGATGGGTGTCGTTCTGATCGCGGGCGGATCGTCCGGCATCGGCCTCGCGGCGCTGCGCGCTTTCCGCGCGCAAGGCGACAGCGTGCTGCTCGCCGACATTGACGGCGCGCGCGCCGCGCAGGTGGCGGCGGAGCCGGGCAAGGGCGAGGCGCGCGCCTTCGCCTGCGATCTTTCCACCGATGACGGACCGCGCGTGGCTGTCGAAGCCGCGCTGGACGCTTTCGGCGGGCTGGACTGCGTCTTCGCCAATGCGGCGATCCTGGAATCGGCTCCGCTGCAGGATTGGACTCCGCAGCGCTGGAACAGGTCGCTCGCGCTGAACCTGTCGAGCCCCTTCTTTCTTGCCCAGGCGGCGGCGCCGGCCCTGGCGCGCTCGAACAATGGCAGCATCATCTTCACCGCCTCGACCGGCGCGCTGCGCGGACATGCCGGCATGCCCGCCTATCACGCGACGAAATCGGGGCTGCTCGGGCTCTGCCGCGCGCTTGCCGACGAACTCGCCGCGCAGGGCACCCGGGTCAACTGCCTGCTGCCGGGCTGGATCGACACGCCGTTCAACAGCTCCTTCTGGTCGTTCCAGGCCGACCCGGCCGCGGCCGAGCGGGAGTTGCTGCGGCAGATACCGATGCGCCGGCAGGGCGTGCCGGAGGATGTCGCGGGAACGGTTCTGTTCCTGGCTTCGCCGGCTTCGCGCTACGTGACCGGCACGTCGATCGTCGTCGATGGGGGATACACAGCGGTATGACGAGACCTTGGGAGGACACAATGCTTGCCGATGCTTTCGCATCGAGGGAAAGACCGGTACTGATCGGGCGCGGCGGCGCCGTTGCGGCGGCCGACCCGTTCGCGGCGGCGGCGGCGCAGGAAATCCTCACCGCCGGCGGCAGTGCGGCCGACGCGCTGGTGGCGGCGCAGGCCGTGCTGGCCGTTGTAGCGCCGCAGGCCTGCGGCCTTGGCGGCGACATGCTGTGCCTGGTGCGGGAGCCCGGCGGGCGCACCCGCGCCTTCAACGGCACGGGCGCGGCGCCCGGCAAGCTCAAGTCCGTCTCCGACGATGGCGGCGCCAGCGTGACGGTGCCCGGCATGGTCGGTGCCTGGTGCGCGGTGCTCGACGACTATGGCCGGCTGCCGCTGCATCTGGTGCTGCAGCCAGCGATAAGGCTGGCGCGGCTGAAGATGCAAGTGCCACCCTCGCTGGCCGCCGCCGTGCAGAAGCATCGCGGCAGGCTGGAGCGCAACGGCGCGGCGGAGTGGGTCCTGCTTTCGGCGTCGGCGGGCGACCTCGTCGTCCAGGAAGAGCTTGCCATGACGCTGGACCGCATCGGCAAGGAGGGCGACCACGCCTTCTATTCCGGCGTTTGCGCCGAGGCCATCGTCCGGGCCGTGCGGGCGCATGGCGGGGCACTGGCCATGGAGGACCTGCAGGCGCACCGCACCGTCGTCGACGATCCGGTCGCCGTCGAGTTCAGGGGCATGCGGCTGATGGTGCAGCCGCCGATCTCACAGGGCCTGCTGCTGGCCATGTCGGCCAAGGCGCTGTCGGCGCTGGGCGACATCCCGCGCAACAGGATCGACCATGCCGGCATTGAGCTGACGGAGGCCAGCTTCGCCTTCCGCGACCGCATCGCCGAGGGCGAACGCCTCTTGTCGGAGCCTCTGACGCTCGACCTCGACAGGGCGTCGAACCGCGGCGGCCCACGCGCCTATCTCCACACCGCCGGCGTCTCCGTCGCCGATCGCCATGGCTGCTGCATCTCCTCTCTGGTCAGCGTTTTCGACGATTTCGGCTCAGGCGTGTTCGTTCCCGAATGCGGCTTTACCCTCAACAACCGCGCCGGCGGCTTCACCGCCGCGCCCAACGACGCGGCCCCCGGCAAGCGGCCCGTCCATACGCTGGCGCCGGCGATCCTCGAGACGCCGCGCGGCCCGCTCGCGCTGTCGACGCCTGGCGCCGACGGCCAGGTGCAGACGCTGCTCCAGGTGATCAGCGGCCTGGCGATCGAGAAGGTCGACCTTGCCAAGGCGATCGACCGTCCGCGCTGGCGCAGCGAGAACGGCAAGCTGCTGGTCGAGAAGAGCCACCCCCACAAGGCGGAGCTGGCGGGGCTTGGTCACGACGTGGTCGAGATGCCGGATGGCGACATGCGCGCCGGCGCGGTGACTGCAGCCGGCATCGTCGACGGCGCACCGATCGCCTGCGCCGACTGGCGCCGCACCACCTGGGCCGGCATCGTCTGAGGGAGGCAAGAATGGCATCGATCCTGAACGAGACCCTGGCGCGACGCGCCTTCGACAAGATCCGGCCGGCGCTGGAACTGATGATGCGCCAGGCGATGCCGGACCGTGCCGGCTGCGCGATCGTGGTGGCGGCGACGCCGGCGATCGACCCGGCGCCTGGCAAGGATGCGGCGCATTTCCGAGAGCGCTGCCACCTGGTGACCTCGATCGGCGATCTGTCGCGTTCTCCCTACCCCAACATGGAGATCGCGCTGAAGAAGGCGGAGATGTCGGCGCGGACCGGACTGCCGACCGCAGCACTTGCCGCGCATCACCTGCTTGCCGGCGACACGGTCTATTCGGGCAGTGCCGTGCTGGAGGGCATCGTGGTGGCCTGCGCCGGGCTCGAGCCACGCGACGACGAGATGTTCTCCCACTGGATCGCCGCGGCCGTGAAGGCCGAGGCGTCGCGCGCGCTGGCCGGCTATCTAGCGGACAAGAGCGACGCTGATTTCCTGGATTGATCCCAGCTCGGACTATAACTTCGCCGGCTAACGTTTTTCATCGAGCCAGACTCGGAGACCGTCGCCCTATCGGTGCTCGGCGTCGTAGGGCTGCATCAGCGCCGCGGGGCCGACGGCGCGCTTGGCGTTGAGGATCATCGCCACGAGCGTCGCGGCATAGGGTAGCGCCAGGAAGAGCTGGTAGGGCAGGTCGACCGCGCCGCTTGCCTGCAGGCGCAACTGGAAAGCATCGACGGCGCCGAACAGCACCGCCGCCGCCGCGCAGGCGATCGGGTTCCAGCGGCCAAGCACGACGAGCGCCAGGCAGATCCAGCCGCGCCCCGAGACGATGCCGAAGGTGAAGGAACCGAAGGCGGCAAGGTTGAGATAGGCGCCCGCGAGCCCGGCAAGGCCGCCGGCGACGACCAGCGCCAGGATGCGCGCCCGGATCGGATCGATGCCGGCCGCCGCCGCCGCCTGCGGGTTCTCGCCGACGGTGCGCAGGGAAAGCCCGGCCGGCGTCCGGTAGAGGAAGAAGGCCAGCGCCGGCACCAGCAGATAGGCGACATAGGTCAGCGCGTACTGGTTGAAGAATACCTGGCCGATCACCGGAATGTCCGACAGGAACGGCAACGGGATGGTGCTGAAGGGCGTGATAGAGGGCGGCGTGCTGCTTTCGCCGAAGCCCAGCCGGTAGCTGTAGAAGACGAGCCCCGTGGCCGCCAGGCTGACGCCGAGCCCGGTCACTGTCTGGTCGAGACGAAGGTTCACCACCAGCACCGCCATGACGGCGCCGATCGTCATGCCGATCGCGATCGCCGCGAGTACGCCGAGCCACAGCGAGCCGGTGGCGGAGGCGGTGCCGAAACCGGCGAGCGCGCCGGACAGCATCATGCCCTCGATGCCGAGATTGAGGACGCCGGAGCGCTCCGCCGTAAGCTCGCTCAGCGTCCCGAACAGCAGCGGGATGGCAAGGCGAACCGCCGCCGCGAAGAAGCCTGTATCCAGGACGAGGTCGACGATGCTCACGGTGTGGCCCTGCGTTCGGGGGAGGTGCGGAAACGTATCTGGTAGCGCGATAGCGTCATCGCCACGAGCACGGCGATCAGGCAGATTCCCTGCATGGCGTCGGCGATGAAGAAGGGCACCCCGGTCTGGCGCGACATCTCGTCGGCGCCGGTGGTGATGGCGGCGATGAACAGCGCCGCCGGAATGATGCCCGCAGCCGAGAGGCGGGCAAGCATGGCCACGACGATGCCGGCATAGCCGTAGCCGGAAGAGATCGAGGCGATGACCTGGAACTGGATGCCGCCGATCTCGCCGGCGCCGGCCAGTCCGGCCAGCGCCCCCGACAGGAGCGCCGCGGCCAGCGTGACGCGGGTGACGTCGAGGCCTGCATGGCGCGCCGCCCTGGGGTTCTCGCCGACGATCTTCATCGACAGGCCAAGCGTGGTGCGCTTCATGATCACGCCGACCACGCCGACGGCGAGGAAAGCCACGAGCACGCCCAGATGCAGCCGCGTGCCCTTCCAGAACACCGGGAACTCGGCCGCCCTCAGGATGCTGGGGCTGTTCGTCCAGCCGGTGACCGGATCCTTCCACGGCCCCGAGAGCAGCGCCTGCATCAGATACATGACGATGAAGTTGAGCATCAGCGTGCTGACCACCTCGTCAACGCCGAGCCGCGTCTTGAGCGAGGCCGGGACGGCGGCGAGCGCTGCCCCGGCAAGCGCCGCGCCGATCAGCATGAAAGGGATGAGGAGCGGCGTGGGCAGGCTCGTCAGGGCCCCGACCCAGGCGGCCGCCATGGCGCCGACGATGATCTGCCCCTCGCCGCCGATGTTCCAGAAGCGCGTCCGCAACGCCACCAGCGCGGCGAGACCTGAAAGAATCAGCGGGGCGGCGCGCGCCAGGGTCTCGGTCAGCGCGAACTTTCCCCAGAAGGCGGCCTTGGCCATGATGCCGAAAGCGGTGAGCGGATTGGCGCCGGCGAGCAGGATGAGCACGGCGCAGATGAGCAGGCTGGCGGCAACCGCCGCCACCGGCATCATGGCATCGCGCAGGGGCGAATTGCGGTTCGGCCGGGCGACCAGTCTCATGCGGCGTTTCTCCCGGCCATCCTGCCTTCGGTCATCGCAAGGCCGACCGTCGGGACGGTCGCTTCCTCGACGGGCGTGTCGCGGACGATCTCGCCCTCGTACATCACGGCGATGCGGTCCGAGAGCTGGAAGATCTCGTCGAGATCGTCCGATATCAGCATGATGGCGCAGCCCTCGTCGCGCAGGTTCATCAGGGCGCGGTGGACGAAGGCGATGGCCGAGACGTCCAGGCCGCGCGTAGGCTGGGCGATGACCAGCACGCGCGGCGAAAAGGCGAGCTCGCGCGCGATGATGGCCTTCTGCTGGTTGCCTCCCGACAGCAGGCCGACCGGCAGGTGCGGATCGGTCGGGCGCACGTCATAGGCGGCGATCTGGCGCCTGGCGAAATCGAGGATCGCCTGCCAGTCCAGCCAGCCACGGCGCGAGAACGGCGCCTCGACATAACGCGACAGCACCATGTTCTCCCGCACCGGCATCGAGCCAACGAGGCCGGCGCCGATGCGGTCCTCGGGGATGTAGGCCAGGCCATGCGCCTGCATGCGCCGGGGCGAGGGATCGCGGACGATGTTTCCGTCGAGGCCGATCTCGCCGGCAGCCGCGGCCTCCACGCCGGCGACGGTTTCAGCGAGCCGCACCTGACCGTTGCCGGAAACGCCGGCGATGCCAACGATCTCGCCGGCGTGGATGTCGAGGTCGATCGGCGCCTTCGCCGCGCCGCCATGCCTGGTGTCGGTGAGTCTCAGGCCCCGCAGCGACAGCCTTGCCTCGCCGCGCTGGCGTGGCTGGCGCACCACACGCTCGGGTTCGTGCCCGCACATCAGCGACGCCAGTCCGACATTCGTCAGCTTGCCGTCATTGGGCACGTCGGCGACCACCTCGCCGCGACGCATGACGACGATGCGGTCGGTGATGGCGCGCACCTCGTTGAGCTTGTGGCTGATGAAGACGATGCCGACCTTGTCGTTCCTGAGCGCGCGCAGGGCGGAAAACAGACCTTCCGACTCCTGCGGCGTCAGCACGGAGGTGGGCTCGTCGAGGATGAGCACGCGGGCCTTGCGGAAAAGCGCGCGGATGATGTCGAGCCGCTGCCGCTCGCCCACCGCCAGTTCGCCCACCGGCCGGTCCGGATCGAGGCGCAGGCCATAGGCGTCGCCGATCTCGGTCAACCTGCGCAGGGCGGAGCGGCGATCGAGCAAGCCCTTGCGGCCGGGCAGGCCGGTCATCAGGTTCTCGAGCACCGTGTGCCGCGCCACGGCATGGCTGTGCTGGTGGACCATGCCGATGCCCAGCGCGATGGCATCGGCGGTGGTAGCGATGCCGACCGGCTGGCCATCGATCCGGATGATGCCTTCGTCCGGCCGGTAGAGGCCGAACACCACGTTCATCAGCGTGGTCTTGCCGGCGCCGTTCTCGCCAAGCAGGCCGACGATCTCACCCGGGGCGAGATCGAAGTCGACGGCCTTGTTGGCCGTCGTGCCGCCGAAACGCTTGGTGATGCCCGCCAGCGACAGGATCGGCGTGTCTGTGGGCATCGCCATGGCCTTCGCGGCGCTCGTCAGTCTGACTTGGTTTCGGCGGTGTCGTAGGCGACCTTGACGGCGCCGCTGGCGATCTCCTTGGATTTCGCCTCGATCGCCGCCTTCAGTTCGGCGGGAACCTTGTCGTCGAACGTCTTGTAGGGCGCGAGATAGTTCACGCCATTGGCTATGTTCTCGATGGTGCTGTAGTCCTTGGCCGCGAAGGTGCCGCCCCGGACCGCGTCAACGGACGCCTTGATGATCGGATAGGGATCCCAGATCACGCTGCTGACGACGGTCTTCGGGTTGATCGCCGACTGGTCGGTCATGTTGCCGATGGCGATCATGTTGCGCTCGGTCGCCGCCTCGATGACGCCGATGCGTTCGGCAAAGACCACGTCGACGCCCATGTCGGCCATGGCGATGGTGGCTTCCTTGGCCTTGGGCGGATCGAACATCGAGCCGATATAGGCCGCCTTGAGCTGCACGCCGGGCTTGGCCACCTTGGCGCCTGTACGGTAGGCGTTGAGCAGGCCGTAGGTGGTGGGAACGGCGATGCCGGCGACCACGCCGATCTTGCCGGATTTCGACAGGCCCGCCGCCAGCATGCCGGCGAGATAGGCGGCCTCGTAGTTCTGCCCGTAGAAGGTCGAGACGTTCGGCCCCGTCGGCCCCATGGCCGAGCCGAGGGTGAAGGCGGTCTCGGCATAATCGCCGGCGACGCGGCGGCACATCTGCTCCGTGCCATAGGCATCGCCGACGATCAGCTCGATGCCTTCCTCGCACCACTGGCGCAGCACGCGGGGGAAATCGGCGGCCTTGACCGATTCGGAATATTTGTAGTCGAGACCGTCTTCCTTGGCGATGCGCGTCATCGCCAGATGAAGCTGGGTGACGAAGGGCTCCTCCATCGGTGTCTCGAAAATGGCTCGGATGCGCGGAGTGGCAGTCGCCGCCCTGGCAAGCGGCAGGCCCGTTGCCCAGGCGCCAAGCCCGAGCGCGGTGATTTTAAGTAGTTCGCGACGCTTGTGGTCCATCCGTTCCTCCCGATTGTCCCACCCTGGATTATCTTATTGATGAGAGGCTATCGGCAGGCGGATGCAAAAATTCCGTGAACATGCGCACCAATTGACAAAAAAACGCGCGAGACCGGAAAATTTGCAAAAAAACGCCAACGCCGTCTGTGGCAGACTGGAGCTCTTGGCGGATGGCCACCAGGAAGCGCCGGCGCATGCGAGGAGAATGTAGTGACGCTTGCCAGAAAGATCACCGTCCTGCTGCTGGGCTATGAAGTCATACCGAAAACCGTCTCGACCCGCGACCGTGGCGCCCGTTTCGTCATGGCGGAGCCGATCTGCGCCTATTTGATCGAGACCGAGCGCGGCCTGGTGCTTTTCGACACGGGCGTCAATGTCGACAACATCCGCGATCCCGTCCGCCGCGAGAGCCTTTTCATGAGCCGTGGCTGGCTGGCGCCGCCGATCGTCCTGCCGGAGCACGATTTCCTGGCCCAGCTCGCCGCGATCGGCGTCTCCCCCGCCGATATCGGCGACGTCGTGCTAAGCCACGTACATTGCGACCATACCGGCAATCTCAAGCACCTGCGGCACGCGCGGATCTGGATCCAGCGGCTGGAGCATGAATTCGCCTTCTCCGACCACAACAGCCCGGCCGTGTTCAACGACGACTTCGACTTCCCGGACATGCGCTGGCAGATCGTCGATGGCGACTGGCAATTGATGCCGGGCATCGAGGGCATCTTCACGCGCGGCCACATGCCCGGGCACCAGTCGCTGGTGGTGACCTTGCCGAAGGGTGGCGTGAAGGTGCTGACCGCCGATGCCGGCGACCTCTGGGAGAATTTCGAGGACGAAGTCATCCCGGGCGAAAGCTGCGACGACGTGGCCGCGCTCGCCTCCATCCGCAAGCTGAAGGCGATCGCGCGGGAGCGGGCGGGCGAGCTGATCCTGCTGCACGACCCCGTGCGGGTACAGACGCTGCGGCTGGCGCCGGAATTCTACGATTGATCCGCGACGGCAGGGCGCACCCTTGCCGCCACGCTTTCGTCCAAAGCGATGGTTCTGATCGGGGGGTGGCCCTCCCCACGGAACGATCCCGATCGAAATGAAACAACGGAGCTGACACGTGCCCAACACCGTTCTGGATCTCCTTCGCCGCGCGCCGGATGCATCTCTTGCACTGAGCGCGCCCGGCCGTCCTGGGCTGAGTCATGGCGAGCTCCGGGCGTTTGTTGGAAGCATCCATCGGCAGCTCGCGGCGCGCGGCATCGGG